>Ga0315281_10000002_pt1 | contig 812043 bp, 799 predicted proteins | sample YL17G07_0_MG_FD_204540 | JGI IMG/M metagenome (GOLD analysis project Ga0315281, IMG submission 204540) | Sediment microbial communities from Yellowstone Lake, YNP, Wyoming, USA - YL17G07_0 | ecosystem: Environmental > Aquatic > Freshwater > Lake > Sediment | place: USA: Wyoming | collected...
AGAAACAGGAACACTTCCAGTTCCAGTCCAGCCAGTACAGACGTATTGAGTGCCAGACGGACCGGAAACTGGAGAAGTCACTGATGCAGTTATGCCAGTCCCAGAATCAAACCAACCACTAACCGGAACAGGAGAATCACGAGCAGAAACAACCGTCAAGTAATATTGGGTCTTCCAATTAGCAGTAGCGGTCTTAGGACCATTCATGACGATCGCGTTTGAAGGAGACGTAGTGCCAGAAGCATCACCACTCCACTGAGTGAAAACATACTGAACACCAGAACCACCAGAAACAGTCAACGGAGACACAGTAGCATAAGCCGTACCGCCACTATCATACCAACCCTGACCACCAGTCACACCATAAACGGACGACACAGTCAAGTAATACTGAGTCTTCCAACCAGCAACAGCAGTCTTGGGTCCGCTCATGGTAATCGGGTTCGAAGGAGACGTAGTGCCAGAAGCATCACCACTCCACTGAGTGAAGACATACTGAACACCAGAACCACCAGAAACAGTCAACGGAGACACAGTAGCATAAGCAGTACCGCCACTATCATACCAACCCTGACCACCAGTCACACCATAAGCAGACGACACAGTCAGGTAGTACTGGGTCTTCCAGTTGGCAGTAGCAGCTTTAGGACCATTCATGACGATAGCGTTCGAAGGAGACGTACTGCCGGATGCATCACCACTCCACTGAGTGAAGACATACTGAACACCAGAACCACCAGAAACAGTCAACGGAGACACAGTAGCATAAGCCGTACCGCCACTATCATACCAACCCTGACCACCAGTCGCACCATAGGCGGATGACACAGTCAAATAATATTGGGTCTTCCAGTTCCAGGTGATGTTTGAAGGTTGAGTTAAGGTGAAGGTAGTAGACGTGCCCGACCCAGAAACAGGAACGTTTCCCGTTCCAGTCCAGCCAGTACAAACATACTGAGTACCAGAAGAACCCGCAACAGGCGAAGTAACAGACGCAGTTATCCCAGTTCCAGAATCAAACCAACCACTAACCGGAATGGGCGAATCATAAGCAGATGTGGCAGTCAAGTAGTACTGTGTTGTGTAGTGTGCTGTTGCTGTGTGGTTGGTGTTCATGAACACTGTTATTGGGTTGACTCCTGCTCCTCGTGATGTTCCGTCGACGTCCCAGTAGTTGAACCTGTAGCGAGTGGTGCTTGAAATGTTAACGTATGTTGGAGCTGTCAACGTGACGTTGGTGTTCTGTGTGTATCCGCCTTGGCCAGGGATTGTGGTGATGCCGGCTGGGCTAGTTTGTACAGTTAAATAGTATTGTGTCGGGGGTGGTGGACAAAGGACGCCTACTATTATAGGATGGTTTTCGCTTGCGCTTACGCCATTCCCGGCAATGTCTCCTGCTCTTATTACATATGTTCCTGCATTGTTGTCCCATTGTGCTTGGTGACCAGAATTATAGTAATGGGTTTCGATGCCGTGTTCATTGCTGTATGTGTAGACTGTGTTGGTGTTGTTTGGCCAATAGGCTACGTTCGATCCCCATTGGAACTTGAAGAAAACTTGCCAGTTTGATTGGTGAGCGTCAAAACCTACGTTGCTTGCATTTTGTCGAAGAATAGAGGCAGTATACCCGGGGTTCCTGTATCTTTGTGCATTGGTATTTGCCAGGTCGGGTTGAGTCATGTTATCATATCTTATTTCAATTCCCGAGCTGCTTGTTGGAGCCTTGACCCATGCGGTGCCATTATTGTAATAAGCAGTTACTTGCACGTTCGCAAGTGGAACTACTGAGCCGCCGACACATAATCTGAAGAAGATGACGCATCTTACCTGGACTAAGGCCACGGCGGTTCCTGTGAGGCCATTGTTATCGGTGACAGTCAGCTGAACCGTGTAGTCCCCATCAAGCGTGTACGAATGAGCGAATGTCTGATTCGACGTGGTCGCTGTTGTTCCATCGCCAAAATCCCAACTATATTGCACAATCCAACCGTTGGGAGCGTAGCTCGCCGAAGCGTCAAATGTTACCATTTCATTCGGCGAGGGAATATTCGGCGTGTAGGTGAAAGAAGCTGTGGGGTTTTGGTTAGAGTAAGAGATCTTTACAACGAGTGGCAGAGCCACCATGAGAAAACTTAAAGCTAGGATTATTAATAGACGAGACCTCATACTGTTCCCTTCTCCCCAGTGTTAGTATCTTAATATCGTGTTGTCTTTTAAGCTTTTTGGATTTTAGTTCTATTGTGGTCACTTCTGTTTCAAATGATACTCGAAACCGTATGCCTGACCATAAGAATCCATCAGACATGTTGAATAAGGGTGATTCAGATATTGATCTTTTGTTGTCTGCCATCATTTGCTCTGGTTTTTCGAGTCGCTGATTAAGCCTATGGCTCCGCTGAATATTGGCGGTATTAGTAGTGCGATTCCAATGGGGTTCAGCCATTCTAACAGTTTCGGTTGAGAGAACTCGGAGAAATAGGCATAAGTTAGGATTAGGACTGCGCCGCCCACTATGTTGATTTTTCCACCTTTCTGCCTGTTGTTTCCCAATATTGTGCAGCTTCCATAAGCCACCGTTATGGCGGCTATCGCTGTTGCTGAGCCTGCGATCCAAATCTGGCTGGTTTCATCTTGAATGCTTGCCAGGTTCATCATGGTTGAAAGGAGATAGAAACCCATGACAAGGGAGACTGTTGCACCCAGGAAGCCTAAGAGGGCGCATACAATGCTTGTTTTGTCGGTTTTGGGCTTCATTTGCGCCTGCCTGCTCTGCAGTGTTTGGTTTGTGATTTGTGAATTAGTCCTTCGGGTCATTAAGTATTTAGGTTATTTGTTTCAAAAAAAGGTTGGGATGGGTTATTTTTTCCTCATGAGGATGAGGATTGCTACGGCGAGAACCGCCGCGATTGCTGACAGTATTGAGGCGGCATACAGTGTTGTTGTTGCTGTTGATTGGATTCCGTCAAGTTTTGTTGTGATGTTTCCTAGGATTGAAGAGATTGTCACGTTGCTTCCGGTCACGTCGCCTATTTTGCCGTTTATCGTGTCGAGTTTCGTTGATAGAGTGCCCACCGAAGTGCTTATGCTTGCTAGGACTTGTCCGTTGTTCACTATTAGACCTGTCAAGGTTGCGTTTATTGCTGTTAGGTTTAGTGATAGGTTTGTTATGCCGTTGGATATGGTTGCTATTCCGTTTTGGATTGCTGTTATTTGTGCTATTTGGTCATTCCATGTAGTTAGTGTTGGGTTGATGGTGAATTTCGCAATGCTTGCACCGTTAGCACCATAGTATTTTGCTTGGACTAGGAGAGTGTATTCGCCCGGCGAGGCATCTGTTGGGATATAGTAGGGTATTCTGTAGAATCCTGTGTCCACGGTTTGGATGGCGCTGCTTAGGTTGTTGATGAGTGCTCCGTTGAAGTAGAGCTTCGCTTCGAGGCTCGTTGGATTTATTGGTTTGCCCGAGTCTGTCGTGAGTACGGTGAATTCTGCTGTTTCTCCTTTGAAATGCAGTGATCCGACTTCTGCTGTTACGCCTAGAGGCACGTAAAACCCAACCGTTACAGTCTCCACCGCTGTTGCTGTTGCATTGCCCATTATGACAGTTAGGGTCACGTTGTACTGTCCTGTAGATGGGAATGCGTGGGTGATGGTCGGTGAGGTTGTGTTCGTCGTTATTCCGTCTCCGAAGTTCCACGTGTAGTTTAGTAGAGCATGGTTTGGCGGTTCGGTCACTTTGAATATCGTGACTTCGCCGGCTGATGGTTCGGCGGGTTCGTAGGTGAACGTCGGCGCCTGAACCTGGTATAATCCGTTCACAGGTGTGCCTTGTTTGATTTCTCCCACATCTTGTCCGTTCAAGTTCGAAACTAGCAAGGTATCGCTCAGCACTAAGTCTGATGTGATTGGTGGTTGTGAGGAACTGGGTTGGCTTATGGTCTCGAATGTGATTGTTGCCAGGGTTCCGTTCCCTTGCGGATAGTTCGTGTATTGGCCCGTTGAGCTTGGCATCAGGAGTATGCCGATCAGGACGTTGGGACCGTAGTGCTTATCGTCCTCGATGTATTTTATGAAGAAGGTGTATGGTTGGTCGGCGGAGTTTGGGAATTGTTGCAGGAAGGTTCCTTCAGTCGCATCGATGGCTTGTAGTAGTGTTGCGTTATATTGCACTCTGAACTGGGCACATATCAGTTTCGAGTCAGCGTCAAGATTGTCGATGTTTACGTTTAGGTTGAAGAGCTCGCCGAGCAGAGTTGAGGTGTAATCGCTTGGTTGTATGGTCAATGTTGGCAGGAGTATTGCTTGAGCGTAGTATGTTGCGCTTATCGGCGTCGCCTGCGGAATTTCAGTCACGTTCTCTTGATCTTGAGCGTCGCCTACTAGCAACGTGTCTGTTAGGTTCAGAAGGCATGTGGCTGGCGATGATGGTGCTACGGGTCTGTATATGGTCTCGAATGTTATGGTCGCTAACGTCCCGTTCCCATATGGGTAGTTTGTGTATTGTCCTGTTGAATTGGGCATCACGAGTATGCCAACTAGAACGTTGGGGCCCCAAAGCAGATCGTTTTCAGTGTATTTGATGAACGTGGTGTATGGAGGTTCGGCTACGTTATTGAACTGTTGCAGGAATGGCCCCTCGCGTACGTCTACGGCTTGCAGCAGTGTGTCGTTGTACACTACCCGAAACTGGGCAACTATTAGTCTCTGTGATGTTTCTAGGTTTCGGATGTTTACTGTAACGTTGAATGTTTCGCCTATTCTGTGAGCTGTATACGATGCAGGGTCGATGTACAATCCTGCGGTTGCTTGGGCTTGCGCTTGGTATAGAGTCCCGGAACATGATGCTACCAAGTTGATGATAGTTAATTGTATCACGATTGTCAGTGCTAGAATTTTTTTCAATTTATGCACCTATGAGCTAGTTATAGAATTTTCTTATATATTTTACCCTTCTTACGTTGAAATATTGATTCAGAATCCTGACTCAAAATGATCAAGTTATGCCATATTCAAAGCGTATAAAAAGGGTGGAAGTTGCTAGTTGCTGTCTATTTTAGGTTTTTTGAGATTCGATTCCTGCTGAAGATCACGACTGCCAGTGTTGAGGTCAAAAAGATTATCAGCATTAACCAGCCAGAGAATTCGGGTACGAAGCGGAAATTGCCATCGATGGGTGTGAACGTGTATGGAATGCCCGTCGGATCCCAGACATACGTGTCGGTAAGAGCGTATTCTGTGCTTATGTTGAATGTGCTGTTCAAGGTTTGACCTGCGCCGGGTGCCAGCAATATCTGGAATTCTGCCCAGAACAAGGTTCCGCTGTGCGGTCCTGGTACGGAGTCGGGGGACATCATTGTTTCAGCGACTACTACCGATTTGAGATCGCCTTTGGGGGGGTAGGATCCGGGATTGAGTGCCCTTGAGAAAGTGGTTGCGTGTCCAGTCATGAATTCGCTGGTAGATCCTCCGGTGCCTCCAACGCGGGTACAGTTCAGCTGGGTAGCGTTGTAGTAGAGCACGGCTTGCCACGCGAACGTGTCTTCGGTGAAGTTCATGGCCACGGTGACGTTAAACTTGAACCCGACAGAGGTCGTATTAGTGTCGAAAACGGTGTTTTTTGGTTCAATCCACATAGCGTCTGCATTATGCGGCTCGTTGATTCCGGCAAATGCTGGTGCTGTCAAGATTAAGAGCATCATGAGCAGTGAGCTAGCAAGGGTTCCAAGAGCGATAGTTCTAGATCTCCTGTCCAATTAATCACCGAGTTCGTAATACTGCTTGTTTTGCATTTAAGTCTTTTCATGGACTGCTCAAAAAAAGGGAAGTTATGGGCAGCTTTTTCCGAAGTTAAGCGAAATCAAGACGATGTCTTTTCCGTCGATCCTGCCGTCCTGGTTTATGTCAGCATCAGGGTTCCATCTTGCATTGCCTGGAATTGTTCCGAAGGCTAACGACGCCAAAGCTACGTCTTTGCCGTCAACTCTGCCGTCGTCGTTCACGTCACCATACAGTCTTACCTTGACGGCTCCGTCGATGTAGACGTTGTTGGTCGCGTTGTACTCGTGCGGAAGAGGGCTTGCTACGCCGCTTATCGTGTAATTGTGGCATGTTTGAGAGGACGTTGTGTTCCAAACGAAAGTTATGGTGATCTGCGCGTTTGAGGCCAAGTTTACGACTGGGAACATTCCTATCGTGTCGTTGTCAGCGTAAGCGGTGACGTTGAAGCTTTCGCTCACGTTGCCAAGATTCGCGGCGGTGACGTTGATTTTCAGCAGATTGCCATGGTAGACCCAGCTGTTGGCTGGGGTTACGTCAGTTATGGCCACGTCGTGTATTATTGTGACGACTTGCACGATTCCATCGATGTAGATGTTGTTGGCCGTGTTGCTCTCGTATGGTACGATGGACGCGACTCCTGTAATCGTGTAGTTTCCTTCAAGGACTCCTGCAGTGTTCCATGTAATGGTTGCTGTTGTCTCGGCGTTGGGTGCCAGATTGACTATTGGGACGATTCCGATGAGTGAGCTGTTGTAGTATGCGCTTGCGGTGAAGGTTTCGCTTACGTTTCCTAGGTTCTTGACGGTCACGTTGATGTCGTCCGACCATCCTTGGTAGATCCAGTTAGTTGCCGGGACGACGTTGATGACTGCGACGTCACGGATTATGTTTGAGAAGAGACCATCGAACTCGTCATGAGATATCGGCTGTCCTCCAGAGTCTAGAAGCTGTGTGTCGGTCAGGTTTAAGGGTGAAATACCGTAGGCCTCAACGTGGAAGCTCATTCTGACAATTGGGGCCGGAGGGTCTGTGTTGATTGGACTTGAGTAGTTGAGGCTGACCCATACGAAGCCTGCTTTGCCGTTTAGCATTAATGTAGCGATTGGAAACTGGCCTTGAACCCGGAAGACTTCTATTCCAATCCAGTTTATGACGGATGGAACGTAGGTGAGGTTGAATGTGCACTGCCCGACGTCCGTGGCGTTGCCCAGTGTGACGTTAATATCGAAGGTTGATGATGGTCCCATGGTCAGGTTTATGATTTCAGGCGGCTCCACGTATATTCTGGTTCCCCCTGGTGGCGCTGTTACCGTGACTGAGGCATTGGTCGAGTTTTTGGTGGTTCCATTGTTGTCTGTCACAGTTAGGTATACGTTGTCAGATTCGATTGCTGCCGGTGTGAAGTTCCAATTGTTTGACGTTGCGCCGGGCACGGAGGCTCCGTTTAGGAACCATTGGAAACTGTACGGTGCAATCCCTCCGCTGACTGTTGAAGTGAAGTGTACCGTTTGGCCCACATGTATCGTGGTTGAGAGCGGGCTTATAGAAACTGAAAGTGGAGGTGGTGGAGGTGGTGGACCGGACGAATTGGTAAACTGGTAGTTGCCATCGATGGGTGCGAATGCGTATGGATTGCCCGTCGGATCCCAGACATACGTGTTGGTAAGAGCGTATTCTCTGCTTATGTCAAACTTGCTGTTGAAGGTGCCTGAGCTTGGTGCCAGCTTTATCTGGAATTCTGCCCAGAACAAGGTTCCGCTCTGCGGTCCTGGTATGAAGTCGGGGGCCGAGCATGTTTCAGAGGCCAACACCGATTTTAGATCGCCAATCGGCGGATAGGATCCGGGGCTGATTGCCTTCGAGAAAGTGGTCCCGAAGCCCGTCATGAATTCGCTGGTCGGCGGCGCCGTGGCTCCAACGCGGGTACAGTTCAACTGCGTAGCGTTGTAGTATATCACGCCTTGCCACGCGAATACGTCCTCGGTGAAGTTCATGGCCACGGTAACGTTAAACTTGAACCCGACAGAAGTCGTGTTAGTGTTGAAGCTGAGGGATGCGGGCTCAACCCACATGGCATCGGCATTATGGGGCTGCGACGGTGCTGCTCTTGCCAGAATCACGGTGAAGTTTATAAGAAGAATCACGACTAGCGTTAATTCTGCTGCTCTTATTCTCATTTTCCTTTCTCCTCTAGATATATGATATACGCGTGTGGAAGCACGTTTAAACGTTTTGGAATAATGTTCCAGAAAAAGGAGTGTTTTGGTTAGATCTGTTTCATTTGTGCTTTAGTGGACTAGTTCTCCGAAGTGTAATGAAATCAGTGCTATGTCTTTGCCGTCGATTTTGCCGTCATGGTTGACGTCGGCATTCGGGTTCCAATTGGGTGATGCGGGTACCGATCCAAAGGCTAATCCTGCCAATGCTATGTCTTTGCCGTCGATTTTGCCGTCATGGTTGACATCATAGATTCCGTTTGTTGCATTTATAACCTGTACTATGGCAGATGTTGATGCGGTTCGACTTGCTGAATCCTGGACAGTTAGCGACACTGTGTAGTTTCCTGGTTGAGTGAAGCTGTGGATAGTTTGGTTCGTCGTAACGTTGAAGATGCCTGTTCCATCTGAGAAGTTCCAAATGTAGTTTGTTAGCGTGCTGTAATCGCCGGGTGTGGAGTTTGACGCGTCAAAGGTTTCGGTCTGGTTTATTATGACGTACGTTGGTGAATATGTGAAGTTCGCTGTTGGGCCGTAGCCTAGGCCTATCGTTATTGGTTTTGATGTTGTGCACCATAGTCCCTCGTTGTTCGTCACGTTCAGCGTTACTATGTACCGTATCGCCTGCGTGAAGGCGTGGCTGGCTGTTGGGTCTGCTGGGTTGCCTGTGGTGATATAGTGTGGTGTTCCGTCGCCGAAGTCCCATTCGTATCTGGTTATTATGTCGTTGTACCCTTCTGGGGTCGATGATGATGCGTCGAAGCTCACGGGATGGTTGATCGATGGATTCGACGGCCAATAGGCGAATGATGCTTGTGGTGGAATACCTGTGGTGCTTTGCACGGTGAAGCTCGTGGTCGCTGATGATATTGTGGATGGGCCTGATTGGCCCAGTACGTGCACTGAGTAAGTTCCTGGGCTGGGGTTGGTGGGAAGCCTGATGGGGTCTGTGTATGCACCTGGTGTGCTTTGCGGTGGGGGCTGAGATGGCTGTGTTATTCCCAATAGTCCAGTTTGCGTCCTGCTTAAGTAGTAGTAGTAGGCGGTTTCAGGGCAATAGGCGATTCCTCCGCTGGCTGGTTCATCGTTGTAGACGCAGCCCATTATTACGGCTTGACCTGAGGTTGCCCAGCTGGGTATTTGCATCAGGTATTTTGACCCGACCGTTTGGAGAGGGTCCATGCTGCTCGTCCAGTGGTTTGTCAAGAGGGCGACCATGTTCGCATCGTACACCGTTGTCGTAGCGAATATCGTTATTGCGGTACTCTGTGTGTTGTAGACGTTCATGCCGACATACATCTGTGATCCCGCTTTGATAGTGTCTATGGGGTTGCTGCTAGTGTCCTGGAGGTAGATGCTGCTGATGTTTACCAGCCAAGGCCCTGTGGGGTTCCCGACCTGGATGGTCCTGAAGCTGTAGTGCCCGTACGGTCTATTAACCTCCACCGCAACCACGAAGTCGCTAGCTGCTGACCCGCCAACCGTGACATTCCCGCTTACGGTGACCTTTTGCCGTTGCAGGTAGGTCCCTTGATCAGTCTTCGCCGTGATCGTTAACACAGCAAGGCTCTGCGGCATGGATTCCGACAGGTTTGTTAACCCAAGCATTGGGATTGCAACCATCGATAATATCAGGATCAAAGCATAAGCATTCTTTTTTTGATGCACTTTGTCTTCTCTCCTTGTTTATGTCTACGTGAGAAAAACCGCTAATAAGCGTTCTGGAATACTATTCTAATCCACTGTTCTAGTTCGTTTCCAAACAGCGTAGAATCTGACCGGATCTTTCAAAAATAAAAAAAGGGAAAGTTGGAATTCTTCTTATCGTTGGGTCTAGCGCGAGTATGGGTATATGTTGATTATTGGGTCTGGCTTGTATTCGCTTTGCCAGGGTTGTCCGCCGATCGTTGGGTCTTTGTCGTAGACTGCGACGTGTACTGCGCCGTTGCCTGCGTATGCCCATTTGGGTATGCAGACGTCCACGTTGAAGGTGCTGTTCTTCCATGTGCAGAAGGTTGCTCCTCCTACTGTTGTGCTGTATAGTGCCATACCGAATGGTACGCCCAACTCGTCTGTGAGGACGATTGAGAACAGTGCTGGATATGACATTACGCTGTGTGTCTGGTAGTTCACGGTTACCTTGACGCAATCGCCATGGTAGTAGCTTGGGAACTCGGTGGTTACGCTTGTTATGTAGACTACGCGTTGGTAGTAGAATATTGTCGTGTCCATGATTTCCTGGTCAGCGACTGTTGCCGTGGCAGTTATCTTCCATATGCCTGTGATGCCGTCTGGGTCGTCGCATGGCCATGGCATTCTATACGTGAGGGTTGCGACACCGTTTGAGTCCGTGATTGAGCTGAACTTTGCCCATATCTGATAGCGCTGCGCTGGCACTAGTGTTCCGTTCGGCAGCTTCGTGAATGGGCCTTCAATTTCCCATCCAACGTCTTTCGATTGTACCGGCCAGTAGTTGTATGTTACGTTTGCGTTGAGGAATACTTGCGATTGTGGGAACACTATGTCCATCCAGTGGTTTGCTCCTTGTCCACCGTATGGTGCTGGGAATTGCAGGTATGGCGAGCCAACTAGCACGCCGTATCCGTCGTTAACCGCTCCACCGTACAGGTCAATCTGACGACCTACAAAGTTGAGCGCTTGAATCACGACTGTGCCGTTTACTCCGGGCAGATCCTGTATGTAGTTGGCGTCTTTGTCGACGAAGTTGTCGTCTGTCGGTGGCCAGAATGGCAGTATGTTCAAAGCGGTGGTTATGTTTGCCCCGCCGAAGCAGTTCTGCACTAGGACTTTGAAGCAGAATGTGGCCATGGCTGGATCAACATCTGGTGTTTCAGCTGTGGGGGTTTGTGGTGCGTTCGGGAATGTTGTCTGGTCGTAGATGCCAGTGTCCGTGTTTGGAAACAGCAGGTCCAAGACTAGGACATGTGTGAACGGGTACGTAAGGTCTCCTCCCACGTTGTCAATGCTGGTGAAGAATGTTCCGTACAGGTTCCACACGGGGTTTTTCATGAACGGTCCTTCTGTTACGCTCACCAGTTGAAGCACTGTGTCATCGTATTGCAGTCGGAACTGAATAGCAACGGTTTTCCATTGCTTTGTCAGGTTCTTGACGTCAACGTTGACGCAGATTATGTCTCCGATCATCGGGTTTGGACCGACGTAGGCTATCGCGGGGTCAACTTGCAGCCAAGGCAGTTTCAGCACGATGAAGGCTCCAACGATGACGTGGCCCTGCTCAGAAGTATCAGCTGTTATCTCTCGCGCATGGTCCCAGAACACAACGCCCGTGAACGTTAGATAGCTCTCGTCAAAGGCTAATGTTGAGGCTGGCGGTGCAGTCTGTTGAGTCATTACAGTGAAGTGCAGCGTGGCAACGAGCACTTTTTGCCCTGCGACCAATGGCGGTGCTGTTCCAGTGTAGTTCGCGCTAAAGGTCCATGTGCCTGCTCCCCATGTGTTGGTTATCACCTGCGTCGCAAAATCTGCGGCCAGCGTGAAGTTTGCTCCTGGTGCGCCCAGGACGTCGATCACGGTGTTGTTCCAACTCAGCGTGAATGTCACGTTGTTCAGGAACCATGCTGGGTCGATCATTTTCACGTAGACCTTCGCGTCGAAGGTTTCGCCGACTGCTGGTCCTGGACCATAGGTAAGTGGCCAGGCGCTCGGGCCTTCAATCCCCATGTATGGCTTGGTTGTCGGTGCTAACCACGTGTAGCTGTAGGAACCATCGTAGGACGTAAATTGTATTGGTAGGCCTGCTGGGTCCCACACGTACGTGTTGGTAAGGCCCTGTTCATAGCTTATGTTAAACGCGCTTTGGAAGACCTGGTTCTTGGGCACTGCTAATGTCATGTTGAATGTCACTGTGAATAGGGTTCCCCAGTGCGGTCCTGGCTGGACGTCTGGCGATGATAGTGTTTCAGAGGCCAGTACTGATTGAAGGTCGCCAATCGGTGGGTAGGCTCCGGTGTTGATTCCTGACGAGAAAGTGGTTGCGAAGCCAGCGAAGAATTCGCTGGTCGGCGGTGCAGTCTTATAGACCTTGGTAGCGTTCAGTTGGGTGTGGTTGTAGTACATCACAGTTTGCCATGCGAAAGTGGTTTCCGTCATGTTCAATGCTACGGTGACGTTAAACAACGTCCCAACCGGTGTGGACGTGTCGTAGTTGAATTGTGCGTTGGGGAAAGGCGCGTGGTCGATCCACATGGCGTCTGCATTATGCGGCACAGTAATAATTGCGAAGACGGGCACTATTGATATCACTAGTGTTGCGAGCATTAGAGTTGCTATAATTGATAGTTTATTCATTATTATTTCTCCCTTCTCCTTTTTTGCAAGTGATAATTATGTTGACTGCAGATTTAAGGATTTTGGAATTATCTTCTATTGCCGGCCCGGATGTATTTCGGCGTGGAAATAATGCCGACCGCGGCGTTCCTGCCGAAATGGTAATAGCACACGCGCTGAAGCAGAGAAGGGGGGGCTGATTCGAATTGACAGCACGTGTACTAGCGCGCGCTGATTATGATTATGTCTTGATCCGCCTGTAGCATGTGGAAATCAATTGTACCATACTGCAATCTGGCACACGTCGAAGAAGAATGGTCTTATGCTTGTGTATCCATCAAGTCTGTTGACTGCTGCAACTCTCAAGTCCTTGTTCGCGGTTGAGCAACATGCCATGCGCTTCCAAGCCCATCTTTTAGCACATATTGGTCTTCTCCGTCGCTTGCAAACTCAGAGACTAAACTGTGCATGCTGCACATTGATCGAAGATGCCACGCGCCAAGGCTACATCAAAGCCCGAGTTACCGATAATGGAAGCCGAGCTCCACGGTTTCGCAAAGCATTACCCCTGGAGACAGTTCTCGCTTCATTTCCTTTCCTTCATTCTCTGCACCTCTTAGGCGGTCATCTGGCTCCAAAGAGTCATTCGTCAATTTCGTGAATGTTAAACTCCGCTAGGATCTGATGTTGAACGTAAAAAGGAGCGTGTTCCCGCAGAGGTTGAATCAATAAAAAGAAAGGGGGAATTTTTTTGTTTTTGGTTTAAGCTTTTCTAATAGCCGAAGTTGAGTGCGATAAGGGCGATGTCTTTGCCATCGACCTTGTAGTCTTTGTTGACGTCTGCTACTGTGCTCCATCTTGGGCCGCCTGGGACTTCTCCGAATGCCAATGCCGCAAACGCTATGTCTTTGCCGTCTACTTTGAGGTCTGGGGTTGGATCTTCACTCTGGACGAAGGGTGGGATTGTTGCATAGGCCGGTAGGACTGACACCATGTCTCTCGTTATGTTGGATCCTGCGATGTCGTATTTGATGGTTGCCCAGAGCGCTACGGTGACGTTGACCCATTGGCTGATCCACGGGTTAGGTTCACCGCCGATTGTTGAGGGTCCTTTGATGTGGGCTGCGACTTTGATGTACGTCAATGTTTTCTTCGTCAAGTTGAGGTTTAGAGTCTCAACATGTGATGTGCCCCACGGATATGGGTTGACTGTAGCCAGGTCCACGTCCTTTGGATATGTTGGTAGTATGGTTCCGTTGACGTATACATATACGTTCTCTATTATGTTGCTAGCGTATGCCAAGTTTCTCCATGTTATGGTAATGTTGGATATGGTAAAGTTGGATACAGTCGGGATTTGGTTGATCTTGTAGAGGTTGTTGTCTGGGGTTATGTCGATGTAGTTGGGGTTGTACAGGTAGTATCCTGCTGGGCTTGTGATGCCGTTGACGATGCTGCCTGGCTTGTTAGCTACCAGTACAACGGTCGAACCTACAGCATCACCAGTACCGGAGGACCATCTGAATGGGCCTGAGCCTATCATGTTCGGGTCTGGCTTAGTGCCTTGAACTGCATTAGCTGCTCCTGATGGTGGTGTTGTCCATCCGCCGGAGCCGTTTGGAACGCCGATGATCGGCAGCCATATGTGCTTCGGTATTACGACGCTACCTATGACCCATCCCATAGCCCAAGTACTCTGCACATCCAACAATATCTCTATGTTGTACGCATCGATTATCTCGACGGACCGCATGTACTGCACTGTCGGATACCACCATGGCGGTGGCAACGGGCCACCTGGCCTCTTAGCGTTGATGAGGTCTTTGCTTGACTCTACCAACGTGTAGAATACGTCCGCGGTGGTTAATGGTTGGCCATCCTGCCAGTATACGTCAGGACGCAACGTGATAGTCACTTTGGTCTTGTTCACTCCAACGTCACCCGGGATAATAGCAGTCGCGGTAGTGTCATTCCATAGGCTCGGTATCCAAGACTTGTACAGCTGCGGAACCCACGTGGCCAGAGTCATCGGGTCTCTTCCCGCTCCACCATCGTAGATTCTGCCTGAGATTTCACTGTCCCAATACCATTGATTGTAGACAATGTTCTCCAGCGAGACGGTTGACGAGAAGCCGTAGTAGGTGTAGTTGTCTGGGTAGAGGCTCTGGTGCATGTCTAAGGTTGACCACCAACTGTTGACTCCCGCGCCCTTCTGGTTTACCAAGTTTGTCCAGTTTCCGGCCGGGTTGACTGCGACTGGAACGTTCTTGTAGGCCTTAACGCCTGAAGCTGCCCATAGTGGAACCATTGCTGCGTGTTTGGCAAGATAGTACTGAGCATCCCATGCGGATTGATTGCCTATTGCTGGGGTCGGCGCGGTTTTCAATGTGCTGAGGGCAAGGTTTGAGTCTGTATAGTTGATGGCGAGGTAGTTTGGTGGTGAGCCTGCGTGATAGTAGTTAGTGCCGTCGTACAGGTCGTCGAGGTAGTCTGGGTCTGGACCGATGAAAATCCATCCGCCCGTGTACATGCTATAGTACTCTTGGGCAAAGACTGGAGTAGTAACTGTGCTTCTTGGAACGTGCGTATAGCCAACTGTAAGACCAGTGTTTTGGACTTTGATTGATTTCAAGTCAGCAGCGAGTATATCACCGTAGTCTCCTCTCAAACCGGATCTCGAATAGAATATGAGGTTCAAGTCTTCTCCCGCGTCTTTGACTCCGTTGTGGTTCATGTCCCAGTATCTCCAGCCGTCACCGGGGTTGATTGGGAACCAGTGGGCGTCAAGAATTGCCGCTGCGGTTGCGAGGTTGCCCGTATATCCACCGTATGTATATTGTGAGCCTGTTCCAAGGGGGCTGATGGTGCTGTTGATGTATCCTGCCATGTATGATGGAACAGGAGTGTAGAGCACGATTACCGATGGATCAAGCGCCTTAATGGCTGACCTGTTGACAGCGTATGCTATTGCTTCACGCATGAAGAAGTCACTAGTCGGATTAGGAACAAACGGACCAGCGTCGGTTGGTGCGTATGTCGCATTGTTGTTTAGGTCTATGAGGTAGTAGCCTGCTTCACCGCCATAGTTTGCTTCAGTCCAAGGACCAGTTATTGCCCCAAAACTCGTTACCCATGCGGGATCCAGAGGCCAGTCTTCCAAGTCCAAGAACCCATTGTGCATGTCCGTCCATTCAGTCGTAGTATCCGCGTAAACTTTTATTATGATTCCAGCAACGTGCGGACCGTAGAGTTCCCAATTGCCGTCTTCGCCTGAGGGGTTTGTTCCTGTGACGAAGGCTCCCACTTCTGGAACGATCATGAAAGCAAGAATAGCAAGCATTGCGATACTAATCAGTATAGCTTTTTTCATTTTTTTCTCTCCTTTTCTCCTTTAAGCAGTTGTATGAGAAAGATGAACGTGTTTAAAAGGTTTATGGACAAATGTTACAGTGTCCGCACGGTCTTTACAAGAGGTTTGAGAGTACGTGTAAGGTTTAAGAGTGACATCTTGCTTGGATACCTCCAGGAGAGGAAACGGGAAAGCATGAAAAAATGGGCGGCAGCAGTCGGGATAATTCTGCTGATGCTAACACCCATTCTATTAACCTATTACAACCAAGCTTACGGAACGGTCAGTACGCCAAGTGGAGATTGGACGGTGCATCCTAACGTGTGGGAAATGGAAGTCAACTTCTCTGCAAACGACATTATCCTTCTCGAGTTTTCTCCCAACATTTTTTGGTTCAGTAAATCGACTGCATTTGAGGTATCAGACAGCGGAGTACCTTACATAATCGTTGATATGAACATCACAGATCCGAGAAAAAGTTCGAATGAATCGCTGTATGAACTGTGGTACACTTTTGATGCAACAAAATACCAATACTCACTCTATAATGCAACTATGCTATTAGTGGGAGACGGAATCAACCAAACGGTGCACGTTGCACCCACATTTAGAAATACAAACGGATTTATCTTGGGAGCGGCCGAGCTTAATGGCACGTACCATGCAAACGTTACTTTCGTAGGCGGCGGGTACATGATTCCAGGCAGCGACTATCGCTCGAACGGCACGTATCCACCCGCGAACTTTGCACTCAATTGGGCACATAATGTCATACAAAAATCATACCCTTATGCGACCTTTTTGTACGCTGCCTTCTTCACTATCCCCGCAGGGTTTGCATTCTTGATCTACGGCTTGAAAAAACCCAAGCAGAATCACAGAGCTTCAAAGCGCGTGCTCAAGAGAACGGGAGACTCGCGTTTCCCGCGCTCAGCCTAGAAAAGTATTTCCCACTCCCCTGGGGATATGAGCAAAGCGTAAGGTTGGTTAGCTAGGCATAGCCAGCTCCCATTTCGTTCATGAGTATCCAGATTTTGATTTCGCTCTGCAGCGCGCGCATGAGAGTGATTGTAAGAATGTGTGACCATAGTCTCGAACGCTCAGCCCAGTTCCATCGCACTAATAGGGAATTCAGGAACACGGGCGCATGCTCGCAGCGTTAGCACGTGCGTCAACCACAAGCATAACGTTAACCTTGCGTGTAAGATCCATCATCGCCTCATTCGAAGCCTTGGATTTAGAATTTCGTCAAGGGCAAATCCAAGCAGTATGAAGGCCATCGCCAAGAGAGCTATGCATAAGCCTGGAATGATCACCCACCACCATGCCAATTGCGCGGCAGTGAAAAAGGCTCCATTCAACATCCTGCCCCAGGACATGCGTGTAGGATCATAGAAGCCGAGGAAAGCTAGTGAAGCTTCCAAAGTTATGGCGCCGGGCACTGAGGAAGCAAGTGTGACATACACAAGAGCCATCACATTGGGCACTATATGTCTGACGATTATGTGGGTTTTACCAGCCCCCACGGATTTTGCTGCCTCGATGAAGGGTCTCTCCCTCAAGCTCAGCACTTGCGACCTTATGACCCTTGCAAAACCCATCCACCCTAAGAAACCTATAATCAAGATCAGGTTCTCTATGCCTGCCCCCAGTATTTGAACAAGCACCATCATTAGCGGGAGAAAGGGTATCACCAGCAAGAGGTCTGTAAACCTCATTAATACCTCATCGACAGCTGATCCTAGAAAACCTGCAGCCAATCCGATAGATAGACCTACGAGGACTCCTATTACGGCCGCTAACAATCCAACGATTAAAGAAATCCTCGAGCCGTAGACTAGCTGGCTCCAAAGGTCTCTTCCAAACTGATCAGTTCCAAGAATACCCCATGCTGTGCCTGTGCAAAAGAACGATGCAGAGCCTATGTAAACCGTCGTCTCAACCGTTCTATTCGAGTCTAAAACGTCATTGAAGCTAACTTCGATACCATACCTGAAGCCTTCCGTGACATTCTGGAAGGCTTGTTGGATAACTGCTCCCCCGTTTATTGAACGGGGAAAAAGACCTGGGTACCCACTGTCCGTGTCCGAAAGGTCGTCTGAACCCACGGATGCGGTAAGCCAATTCTGCGTTGATAGATCGATACTTCCATCAGCTGCCCAGCCGGGTAACATTAGTGACGAAACAGGAACGGGGAAGATCTCCCATTTTTTTCCATCCGAAAGCCTTTGACCGAAAACATGCACTTGCGGAACGACCACTAACGATTCTCTTTCGACGGGTATACTCACCCAAATCTTGTCGGGGTCTTGTTCGCTCATATTTTGCACTTGCTCGTATGTGGTTATGTTCTCTGACGTTCCGTTTACGAAGATGTTCACGCTCGTAGCGAAACTGTATGGTAAACTCTGATACGGAAAGTAGAAATCATAGTAGACTGACGCATTGGTTTTTCCGTATAAAACTGATGCGTTGCCTGTTTCATCTCTTTTGAAGTCCAGCTTGAGGCTATGGTTGCCTTGTCCGAATCCTGCCACCATCTCTAGATTGCTTATGTGAGGCGAATCCCTTGTAAGATTCCAACCATCAATTGTTCCTTGCGAGAAACTGGTGTCGTTAATTGCTTGAAAGTTTTCTGAAAGTGTAGGGTCCCCACCTAAGATAGTTGGCAGATACTTCATCCAAGTTGGTGCAGCGTATCTTCCAGACAGATATTTCTGGAAGGGGTCATATGGCGTCAAGAGTGGAGCCCCAACTGCCATAAAGATAAAAGAAAAGATGATAATCAGTCCTAGGAGGCCCCGCTTGTTCCGCAAGAAGATCTTGAAGAAGTTCGAAACCCGTTTCAAAGCATATTTCGTCTTTTCTCTTCTTTCGGCCATTCTGCTCACCCGTACTTGATCCTTGGATCAACTATTCCATAAAGGAAGTCTGCGACAATATTCGCGATTATGACCATCAGTGTTATGATGTAGAATATTGCCTGCATGGAGAAAAAGTCCTTTAGCATAACTGAGTTGAATATGTATAGTCCCAAGCCTGGATAAGAAAAAGTCGTTTCAGTTATCGTGGCTCCTGAGAGAAGGAAACCAAAAGCCAGTGCCACCGCAGTAATTATGGGAAGCGAGGCGTTCTTTAAAGCATGGCTAAACAACACCGAGGTTTCACTCACGCCCTTGGCCCGAGCCGTGACTATATAGTCTTCAGTTAAGGCGTCAATCATCGTCGCCCTTGCCAGGAGAGTGTGTCCGCCGAAAAGGAAAATCGAAAGAACTGCGACTGGAAGAAAAGCATGACGAATTATGCCTGTGATAAATCCTAGGGTTCCAGAACCAAACGCAAGAGTGGTCAAGACACCATTCGAGCTGGGGACAATCGAACTGCCAAATGCATAAATGACCGGATAGTTATTTGGTAACCCCCACTCAGACGGGTAGCCACCTGCGCCTGGGAACAATCTGAACCATCCAGCGAAAATAATTATGGCAACTAAACCCAACCAAAAAACAGGAACGGATCCTACCATGAGCGCTGAAATGACTATTCCGCTGTCGAGAGCGGATCCTCTCTTATACGCACTTATCACACCAGTCACTATTCCCAAAACTATGGAAAAGACCGTTGCAAGGCCAATAAGCATGAGTGTCCAAGGAATTCTTGCCAGTATCGCGTTTGACACTGGCGCCAGAGACACCATAGACTTGCCAAAGTCCCAAGTAAACATGTGCTGGAGGTAAACAAGGTATTTTATATGGAGTGGTTGGTCAAGCCCCCAACTGTGGTTCCATTCTTTTACAAGTTGAACCATCTGATCTGCGTTTATTCCTCTTACATTCAAATACTGTGTTGCAACGTCTCCTGGCATCAATTCAAAAATGACGAAATTCAGCGTTAGTGCAGCAATCAATGTTATGACTGCGTAGCCGAGTCTTTTAGCGACGTAACCTCTCAGTCCCATGTTATTACCGTTAGGGATTCGCCTTCCGGCGTATTTAAGTTTTTGTCAGATGACTACCGTCCCAGAAGTCATCCAAGAAACGCAGATAAGTGAAAACGAAAAAGGAATCGGGCCCGACTCCAGTCCAGGAAGGTTTCAACTCGTCAGCTCCAGAAGCTGTCTGTCGAGAAAATCCCAAAATTGGTTTTCAACCATTTCCATAGACTCTCTTCTCTTCAGGTCCTGCCGAACGAAAACTCCCCCCCCAAGGAGTGTCAGGATCGATGAAATAAGCATCGTCCGTCCCGTTCGCTCATTTCTTCCCCATGGAAGAAAATCGACGACTATCCTGTCTAGGTCACCGTAGATTTCAACAATTACAAAAGGCATGGAACCAAAATCCGCGAGAAATGCCTCGACACGATGTCTACCTCGGGAGAAGGTCTCCTTCGTGCTAAGACCTTTCTCCTCAAAGAAACCCCTTACGAAAACAATGAGCCTTGATGGCTCCACATGCTTGTTTAGCCACTCAGTCCTCACAACCACACACTTGTTGATACTCTGCCAAGTTGATATTAAAGCTTCTTTCAGAGAAGCAAAAGATTTTATACTCAGCCAACCTAAGTTTCCAAAACGAAAAGGTCAATGACCATGCCTACGCTTCGAGTAGACGACCTGAAGACGTATTACAAGATTCAAAGGGGTTTTGTAAAGGCCGTTGACGGCGTTTCCTTCGACGTTGAAAAGGGACAAGCCTTGGGACTGGTCGGGGAGTCTGGATGTGGAAAGACGACGATCGCAACGTCACTCCTGAGGGTTCTTCCGTCAAACGGCATGATAGTAGGCGGTCGAATACTTTTCAGGGATGTTGACATAGTAAGGTTAACCGAGGCTGAACTGAAGGAAGACATAAGGTGGAAAGGAATCTCCCTAGTTTTTCAGGGAGCAATGAACGCCATGAACCCCGTGATAAAAGTCTCTGATCAAATCGTCGAAGCAATTCAGATACACGAACCAAACGTTGAAAAACGGGAAGCATTTGAAAGGGCAGAAAAACTGTTTCAGCTTGTCGGTGTAGACCCCTCAAGACTTGATCATTATTCACACGAGTTCAGCGGAGGAATGAGGCAAAGGGCAATGATAGCCATGGCCTTAGCGTGCAATCCAGACATCATGATTGCTGACGAACCTAGCACCGCCCTAGACGTAATCGTTCAAGCCCAGGTACTCCAACTTCTGAGGCAACTCAAAGAAAGACTGAACCTCTCGCTAATAATAATAAGTCACGATCTTTCAATAATAGCTGAGACCTGTGAAAAGGCAGCCATAATGTATGGCGGCAAAATCGCTGAGAGAGGAGACATATTTGCCATATTCAAGAATCCCCTTCATCCATATACCCAAGGTCTCCTAGGCGCCTTCCCAGGAGTGAGAGCCGCCAAGACGAGACTGGTCTCGATACCTGGCACGCCTCCAGACCTCTTGAACGCTCCAGTAGGATGCAAATTCACTGAGAGATGCAAATTTGCCATGCCAATATGCCAGAATGTTGATCCTCAGCTCATTGAAGTGGAGAAAGATCACTATGTGGCATGCCATCTCCATAACAAAACATAGGTGAACCTTATGACAGAAACACTTCTGAAAGTCAACGATCTCAAGAAATGGTTTCCCGTTCGCACGGGCTTCGTCAAAAGCCTAGTGGGCGGAGAAAAACTCTTCGTAAGAGCCGTAGACGGAATAAGCTTTGACGTCAACGCAAGAGAGATCTACGGACTTGCAGGCGAAAGCGGAAGCGGAAAAACAACCACGGGAAGACTTATACTGAGACTAATCGAGCCCACAGCTGGGAGAGTTTACTACAAGGACAAAGACATTACCAAACTCACTCCGAAGGAGTTCAAGCCATATAGGCGAAAAATGCAGATAATATTCCAAGATCCCTATGAATCGCTAAACCCAAGGATGACTATAGGTACCATAGTCAGCGAACCCTTACACGTTCAAAAAATATGTAAGAATGAACGAGAAGTCGAGGAAAGAGTTGCTACAGCCTTGGAAGAAGTTCAGCTGACACCTCCCGAAGAATTTGTTTTCAGATACCCCCATGAAGTTAGTGGTGGACAGCGACAAAGAATTGCGATAGCTAGAGCGCTTGTGCTCAAACCAGACTTTATGGTCGCAGATGAACCAGTATCGATGCTAGACGTTTCCATCAGGGCAGAAGTGCTAAACCTTATGGTGGACCTCGTGGAAAAACACAACGTCTCATTTCTATACGTGACACATGATCTAGCTTTGGCAAGACATCTATGCAACAGAATTGCCATAATGTATCTTGGAAAAATAGTGGAAAGAGGATTCACGGAAGACATAATCTACGAACCATTGCACCCATACACCAGGGCACTGATGGCTGCTGTTCCTGTTCCAGACCCAGAGTCAAAACGCGCCGAAGTCGTAATCAAAGGCGAAATCCCAAGCCCTATTAACCCACCTTCAGGATGCAGGTTTCACACTAGATGTCCCCAATACATCGGGGACATCTGCCGCCTAACGGAACCAAAGCTTGCCCATGTTGGAAAAGACAGGTACGTCGCGTGCCACCTGTACTCTGAAAAAGCTTAAAACAAATTCAATCAAGAACAAGAAACTTTAGGAGCCGGTTAAATGAGAAGAACCATGTCGATCAAGATAAGCGATTTAGTAGTTCCCATGCTGGCTATCTTGGCAGTTTTGCTCGTTGCCCTCGCGATTTTCCAGCCATGGTGGAGTGTGAGGACTTCACCCGAGTTGCAGGCGATGTCGAACTCTAGCTTGAGCATCGATGCCGGTCTATTCCAAACGTTGAACGTGGCAAGAACAGACGTGAACTCGACAAATACGACAGCGTTCACGATCAGCAACACGACCGCTTATCAAGGCCCAATATTCCAAATGATAACGGCAAGCAGGACAGACGGAAACCTGACGACCGCCTTCACATTCAGCATTAATAATATGACGAGCTATCAACAACAGACACAACAGATAGCCGACACGACTAATCAGACGCTGCCGCTGATGGCAGCAGGTTTAGTGCTGACAATTGTGTCGATGCTTCTATTATTAGTAGTAACGAGAACAAAGATGGCGCTTGAAAGGTACACGTACTTCGTGGGAATCTTGACAACTATAATCCTGCTCATAGCTCCACTGGAGCTGGCTTTCAACGTGACCAGCTTCTCGGGGTCATTGGCCATAACTGACAATACCTCGCCGTGGAAGGGTGAGGCCGTAGTGACGTGGGGACCGTCAATAGGATGGTACCTGGCACTGGCAGCCGCGCTAATAATCATTGTGTGCTTACTCCCTGTCCGAACGATGTATTCAGACAGAAAGCGCGGGACACAAAGTCTTAAATAACAAAGGGACGATCGAAGATCATCACGCGGTGAAAAGACCATGGAAAAACGGAAGAACACTGCTGCAATTTGCTCCCTCACAGGTGGCATCCTAATACTCTTTAATATCCTGCTAATAGCTACAGGTGGCGCTCCTATAGTGCTTTCAAGCTCCTCACAATCAATTGACATTGCCATGCAAGATTCTGCACCGTTGTGGTTTAGGATCGCATTCGGGGTACGCGGTTACACTGAGGGCACTCAACTTGCCATAGGCGCCATCTTAGCAGCCATGATATTATACTTCTCCCTGAGCCTATACCTCAAGCCTAGAAACGCGAAACCCTTATCATTTCTGATCATACTGTTCTCAGCCATTTCCCTGTTATACGGCGGCGGATTCATCATAGGATCAATTCTGGCCTTCATTGGCGCGGCCGTAACCTACGAAACTCCAAGGAAATTCGAAGAGACATTAATCGGCAAGATGCTGTCCTCAATGAGAGCAAGTACAAAAGTTTTCCAGCATTTCATGCAAGACAGTTCTGCAAAGGAAGCCGCAATGGTGATTCTCTTCGTGAACCTACTAAGCGGAATAGGCAACGGCATCTTCACATTCAACGCGGGGAAAATAATCGGAGCGACGAACCTAGCCACTCCTTTCGAAATACTGATCACAGGTAGACTAGCCTTTGACATATCGATTGTCCAAACACCCATAATTCTGATGGGACTCGGCATATTCAAGTGGGCACTCTTGTCACTGATACTCTATTTCGTGGGAGTGAACTTGTTGGGAGAAAAAGCTAGCCTAGCAAGCGTCGCCGCCTGCACAGGCTTCGCCTATGCGCCGATAGCCTTGCAGATCTTCACTTCAATCGTTTTCACAAGCACCCCATACCTGACAACATGGTCGCTTGCAGTGTACTTGCTGACAAATCTGTGGATGATCTTAATACTTGTGGCTGGCATGAGACACATCATGAACGTTTCAATCACAAAGTCCGCAGCCACAGTTGCATCATGTGGGGCAATTTACACCCTGATAAACTACTTAATCTTCATGCAGGTGTCCATTCCGAACCTGATAAAATTCCAGATTCAGCCTCCAGAAACCATGCTACTCTTAACGTCCGTCATGATAGCAGTATCAGTGTTATTCATGGGCAAGAAGCCCACTTAGGCAGCACCGGCGCCCCTTTTCTCTTCTTCCTCTTTGCGCTTTGCCGTAACCCAGTCCTTATAGCCACTTACGAAAGCCCAAACGACAATCAAGGCGATCATGAAGAAAGCAGGTCCCCAAATGGGTGGCAAAAGAAGAACCAGATAAATAACGATAAAGGGAACGCTGACGATTAATGCTACGGACAGGATTATCAACCAAAACCAGTTCTGTTTGAACACTTTCGACATGAAACGAACCCAATAGAGTTTCGCGGCTGAAAGGATTTAACCTTTTGCGAATGTGAAAAGGGGCAAACGTATTAGGGACTATACCGCCGCCAACCTGAAAAACCAGCGCCCGCCGAAACGCTAAGAATCCGCCGACGGTTCAAAATAACCTCGTATGACTGCACCTATAATCACTCCTAGAACACAGAAACACGGAACGATGACGTTTACCATTCTAAGAATGGTAAAGAATACTCCTGCAATAATGGATTCCAAATATGTCGTAAAAACAAGGCCAGGGATAATCATCGAAAAGGACTGGCCATATCCTAGGCTAAACCACGCGAAAAAACTCCCATATAAAACTTCAAAAATCGATGATAGGACCAAGCTGGCCACAAAGCTGTAGACAATAGTTTCCACGTTCACTATAATTGCGCCCGCAACGACGCTTACAAGGAAGACGAGAACCACATCCCAAATGTAAAGTTCCGGATACAGCCCACCGACCGTGCTGAAAACAGTCTCTATGTGGCTGCCGCTGTAAAAAAGCCAATAAGGTATGATTATCAAGAGTGCAAGGATCGCGCTCCACACGACAGTTGTCGCAACAACCTTCTTTCGGGCACTTATCCACCCGAACAAACCTAGTCTGCAGGCACAATAGACGTCCAAAGCAGGCAGCAAAACGGCCAATGGCAAAACGATAGCAAAAAAGTCTAATCCAAAATCGAACCTGCTTTCGACTAACAGGCCATAGTCAACACCGTTAAACAAGACATAATCCTCGCGCGCATACGGAATGTCAGCATTGAAACTTCTCGACGAGCCTCCTGGAATTTCACCAAGTTCTAAGACCCTGCTGGTCACCGGGGCCCTGTGATAATAAATGTACACGTCAACAATAACGGTTATGTTCCGTGCTGTCACTGAACTCGGATTTGCCACCGTCCCAACCACAGAAACGTATGCTGTATCATCATGATTGTTAGTATAGGTGAAACCGGCCAAGTAAACATTGGGAGTTGCCGTTCCCGAATCAACAAGGGAAAAAACCGCCATAATACAGAAAACATTTACAGCGAGAATTATGATGATCACCACAATTCTCGCGAGCACGCGTGCCCTCTCGCTTCCAGATTCAGTCACTTTAAATTCCTTGCATAGGAATTCGTTCCTGCATATTTATGGATAACGCCAGCTGCCCATTCGCAATGTGCGCCACACGAACGAGTAAAACAGCATTCAGCCCAAAGAATCGTGAAGGCTCACCGGAAAGGGTTATGCCTTGATCATATCTATATGGATTGGGGGAGTAAGTTGCAGAAACAGGCAATAATAATAGGGTTATCGCTCGCGTGCATGTTTACCTCGTTGCTTCACCTTCAGTTACCTAGAGTGGAATATGCTAGCATAGTTGTTCCGGATGATTTTCCGACTATTCAAGAAGGCATAAACAAGGCAGTGCCAGGGGACACGATTTACCTCAAAGCAGGAGTATACCACGAAGAAATCCTTGTGAACAAATCAATATCGCTCATAGGTGAAGACAGGTACAACACAGTAGTTGACGGTTCTGGATCCGGAACTGTTATTCAAATAAGGGTTAGCGACGTTTCAGTGGCGAATCTTACGGTAAGAAATACCGGTTCTTCGATTGAGGATTCTGCGATAAGACTTTCAGGGGTGGAAAACTGCAGCATCAACGGAAACGTTCTGATCAAAGATGTCAACGACGGCATAATGCTCGTTCAGTCCATCAGGAACACTTTAACCGCAAACATCGTAGAAGAAACCCGACAAAGCGGAATAATTCTGATTGACTCCAACAACAATACTGTGTTAGAGAATACTGTGCAGAATTCTTCAAGTTATGGTATTGTCCTTCAAAACAGCTCTTTCTGTAATGTCTCTGAGAACATCGTGACACAAAGTCGTTACGAGGGCATTGCACTCCTCTCCTCGAATGGAAACTCTGTCTCCCGCAACAGGGTGACAAATAGTACAAGCCATGGAATTAGACTCGATGACCCGAGCGACTACAACACCATTACCGAAAACACTGTCACGGACAACAACGGATACGGTCTTTGGATGTGGTATTCAAGCCACAACCTATTCTATCATAATCAGTGCAATAACACAAGAAATGTCTTGATCTTGAGCGCCCCAGAACAAGGTTACAACGCGACAAACCTATGGGACAACGGTTACGCTTCTGGAGGTAATTACTGGTCCGACTATGGAGATCAGGACCTCTACAGTGGTTCTTACCAGAACCAAACAGGCGGTGATGGAATAGGAGACGCGCCATACGTCATCGACAAATATAACGCAGATCGCTACCCGCTCATGCATCCTTGGAGTTCTCTCCCAGTCCACAACATGAACACTGGAACTGGATATGCAACAATTCAACAAGCCGTCAATGCAAATGAAACACTAGATCGACATAGAATATTCGTCGAAGCAGGAACATACAATGAGAATATTGTCGCGACCAAGGCTGTTTCGCTTATCGGAGAAATGGAAGAAACCACGATCATTGATGGCATGGCCCTGGGAACCGTAATGGAACTATCTTCAAACAACGTCACCGTAACAGGTTTCACCCTCAGAAACAGTGGACCAGGATGGGCCCAAAGCGGCATCGCACTCAGCCACGTCGGGAACTGCAACGTCTCAGGCAATATCATAACGAACAATTATTACGGCATGTGGCTCGAAACCTCGTTGGACAATATTATATTGGGAAACAACTTCGTATCTGATGGCTACGGGATTGGCCTATACAGTTATTCAAATCGTAATAGCTTAACTGAGAACAACGTCACTGGAAGCGGGCATGCAGGTATTCTGCTCGTCTCATCTATGGAAAACGACATATCTGGAAACAACGTTACAAACAATCAGTATAGCGTTGAACTTGTCTCCTCTTCGAACAACACCATAACAGAAAACGACATTGCAAATAACAGCCATGGCATCGCACTTTACGAATCTTCAAACTACAATGACATAATTGGAAACGACGTGCAAACAAACGGTTGGGGCGTCGAAACAGACACATCAGTCGGCAACAGAATCTTCCACAACAACTTCATCGACAATATCCCCCAAGTTTACTTCTATGACTCGGGTTATGCAAACCTATGGGACAGCGGATATCCTGAAGGCGGCAACTATTGGAGTGACTACAATGGCACAGACTTTCACACAGGTTTCTACCAAAACGAAACCGGCATCGACGCAATAGGAGACACGTCTTACTCTATCGATAACGGCAATGAAGATCATTATCCTTTAATGGGCATATTCCACGACTTCGTCGTCTTACTCCCCCCTAATCTAGCAAGAGGCATAGAGCACGTAAACGTGATCAGCAATTCGACTCTGTCGAGCCTCTATTACCTGACTTGGCTCAACACCCCAAACCAATATCTCCAACCAGGGCAATTACTCATCCAATTCTCGACTATCGAAGAAAATGACGCTGGGGGTTTCTGCCGGATAATGATTCCTAGAACAGTCTTGAATACATCTGCGTATATTGTTCTTGTAGACTGGAAGCCGGTGAACGTCGTCGAACTCCCAACTTCAAACAGCACGGATGTCTATTTGTACTTCACGTACACATGTTCCAAAAATGAAATAATAGTAACAATTCCAGAGTTCCCATCTATGATCCCTTCACTGACGCTTATAGCAGCAACATTACTGTCGGTCATGATCTTCAGGAGAAAGCACATTGATTACGTGCATGAGAATAGGATCTAGCAGCAATTCCTGCTGAATCCATAGAAATAGGTGCGGGAAGCATTTCCAAGTCTTCTCAAAGTCCAATTTCAGTGAAAAAGATCTGATAAGAACGGTCCGCCCGGAGCACGATGTGAAGAAGATTGAAATGTGCCTTTCTTCTAGAACTTTCGGAATTTCAACGGCTTTGCTCCAGTTCGTCAATGGCTTCCTTAACTGTTGAACCCGACGTCCCAATTCCTTTTCTTGTTTCAGGATCAACCTGAGCTCTAGACCGCACAATCCAATCCTTTCAGGGATAGGCGCCACACCGCTCAAAGGATGCAAAAGCCGTATTCACTTTGCGGAATATTGAGACGTCCAATACACGTGTGTGTGCGAAAATAGGGAAAAAACCGGAAAGCAAAAACAGCACATATAATATGCATTCGCTAAAAACAAAAAAAGAGAAGGATAATTAAAGAGATGTTCAGCCCTGAGGTTGAACCGCGACGTTCAGCACCAACAATGATTCCCCTCTGAGAATGGTGGCCAGCGTAGAGTCCTCGAGCCAGGTGTCAAAGCCTGCCCTCTGGCTTACTATTGATGGTAGTCCGTAGTTGTTGACGTAGTATTCGAAGACTATGATGGCCAGTGTACCGCTACCGGTTTTCCCTTGAACTTGTCCTTTGAGGCTTCCGAAGAGCAGGAGAAGACCGTCACTGGTTGTCGTCGAATTGTCGAACAATGGGTATTCGCTTTTCATGAAGTCGCTTGCTCTGGCTTCTGTCACTTTCATCTGAGTCGAGTTAAATACTATAGCAGCTTGCCAAGCGTAGAGATCGCTCACGTTGTTCGCGTCGAGCGCCATTGTAAAAGTTCCAAGCGCTTTGGGTTCCACAAGAGGTTGGACATAGGTCGTAGGTGCAACCATCTTGGCCAGAACATACCCTGACACCGAAAAAGATGCCAGGAGCGCAACCAGCATAAACCCTGTCCGCACTCTCTTATCATCAAACACTCTCGACAAACCTTTCACGAAATGTCCTCCTTTACCTTCATACTCCGATGCTCCATCCGACTTGTACATGCCTTCCTCCTTCAATAGAATCCCCTCCGCGCACAACTCCTTCAGTCTCACGTTTAACGTCTTCCTGGAAAGCCTCGTAATATGCAGCAGCTCGGTGAACGTTCTTGGGTGCCTGTTGGTAGCGTTTCTGATCAACGTGAAATCCACTTCCCTCCGGTTCTCCAAGTTTATCGTCGTTCCACAATTTGGACAAGTGATTTGAGGCATGTTGCATCACCAAAATTCTAAGCATAGTCACAGTGATATAAACCTTGGTTTAATAGAAACTCCTGCCAAAGAAAGCGTATTCCGCCTGGAAAGAAACTAGTTTCTAAGAAACTGCATGTCTCTTTCACGCGCGAAAACAGAAAAAAAACTAGAAAGCGCAGAGTCCGAAGTTTATAGCGATTTTAACGATGTCTTTGCCGTCAATTTTCCCATCCGCATTCACGTCAGCGTCTGGGTTCCACCTCGGATATCCAGGAACTGATCCGAAGCATAGTGCTGCCAGTGCTATGTCTTTGCCATCAACCTTCCCATCATCGTTCACGTCGCCTAGAATTCTAACCTTTATCCCACCGTCGCTCAGAGTGTTGTCAGATAGGCTGCTATCAATAGGTATGCTGGCAACAGCTGTTATCGTGTAGTTGTGGCAGTATGCTACGCCGGCAGTGTTCCAAACGAAGGTGATCGTCCTGTTTTCTCCTGGCAGGATGCTTATGACCTGCGTGCCTATCGTCTGGTTTGCGGTGATGTTGTAGTACAGTATTACCTTGACGTTTTCAGCCGCGTTCCCCTTGTCTTCGATCGTTACGCTGACGTTTATGCAGAGCCCTTGGTAAACCCAGTTGCGGGACGGGGTCACGTCTACGACCGCCACGTCGTGCGCCAAGACCTTGACGACACCATCAGTGAACGTGTTGTCTTCAACATGTGTTTCGCCTGGCACAACACTCGCAGCTCCAACTATTTCATAGGCTCCTGGAAAAACGTCGCTAGTATTCCAAGTAATGACCACATTTCTTCTCTCACCGGGACCTAGATTCGTTACTGGCACAGTTCCAATGATGTACCCAGACGGAACCGATCCCGCGCCTACCTCATAGTATCCGTTTTCCTTGGCTGCTTGGATAGTGTTTATGTCTCCGTCCATCAGAAAGGTATCTTCGTTGTTGATGCTGAGCGGGCAGGAGTACTTCTGGCCTGGAGGAGGCAGATTTGCTATCTCAAACTCGATCAAGCATAGTTTTCCGCTCCCGTTGAACGTTGATACCTGTCCAATGAGGCCAGAGAACACCATTATGTTATCAACGCCGGAATTCTCGGCAGTGATCGTCGTTTCTCCGAAGAAAACGTATTCTGGATCCCAAGTGGGCTCAAACCAGCGGGTCGCGTTGATCATCGTGCTGTTATAGAACAGTTTCAACTGCCACGCGTATAGGTTTTCGACATCCGCAACTTTCACTGTTACGTTGAACCTGTGGCCTGCAGAAACTTCGTTTGAATTGAACACGATTTCGGACGGATCCAAATATATTGTTGTCCCGTTGTAGAACATATGGGTGGCCATCGTTGTGTTTCCTTGAAGGGAGGCGTACGCCGTGACTGCAAAGTTTTCTGAGTAGTCTCCTTTGTTCTCGACCCCGACTCCAATGTCAAGCGAGCCTCCGCTCAATACTTCATGGGCTGAGGGCTCAACACTCGTTACTGCCACGTCGTGTATGCCTTGCACCACAGACCATATGGTCATGTTATTGTCCGCGACGTTCTCTTCTCCCAACAGCGGTGGCGCATAGGCTGTTACATTGTAGTCTCCCACGCTTGCAGGTGTCCAAACGTAGCTCATGTTGTAGGATTGACCGAAGTCCAGCTCGGGAATCGTCGTCGAACTGGCAAGGCTTCCGTTCAGGAACAGGCAGACTTGCACGTTGGTCTCGTTGCTCAGTCCTGCATTTTGAACAGTGCAGTTAAGCTGCGCCGAATCTCCTCGCATAAGAGATGTTGGAGCCTCAAGGGCTACTTCCAAATCATGGGCATAATGTGGTTTTGCAGCCCATGTCACAGCATTCAGTATCATCAACTGAAGCTCACTGTTTCCCCAGTTCAGATAATCCCATATGTGTACTGCTTTTCCATACGGTGGAGCAGGCTGATATGCGGACGCGTACGCCTCGTTCGGCGCGGTCAAGCCTTCAATTAGCCTCGTGTAATATGGATAGGCACTTGTGGCACTAAGCGCGTCAACCGAGTACTCGGCGTCTCCGCCTGAGCCATCAACTACCTGACCGACCGAGTATCCCTGCGTAACCGGATGCTTGATGGAGATCCTGCCCTGAGAATAGGTATTATAGTCCCAGTATGTCCCAAATCCATTGTTGCCCACTGATTCTGAGGGCAGGATTCCAGCGTAGCAGAAGAAGCAGATCGCACTGTCGAATCCTATGAGTCCGCCTCCGTGTCGCCAGAATTCAGCGACTATGGGAACTGCGGCGTCGTTCGGGACGTTGTCCACCATCACGAACACGTCGAAGGAACTCAAAGTTCCTTCTGTTATTTCCTCATTGGTCACTGCTTGCGCCATGAAACCCTGAGCGTTCAGGGCATCTACCAGGGGCTGATAGTTGTTACTCAATCCACCGATGAAATAGGAAGGCTCTTCAAAAGAGTTCAGAACAGCCACTCTGGCGATGAAATGACGCACGAAGACGGTCACAGATGCCACATTGTCATCTGCAAATTCTTCCCCCTGCGCTGGTGGCGCATACGCCGTGATATTGTAGGTTCCTTCGGACGTTGGCGTCCATGAATAGCTGAGCAAGTAGTAAGTTTCGGTCTGCAACTCTGGGATCAGAACAGAATCAACGATTGTTCCATTGAGGATCAACTGCAATTCAACGTTGGTTTCGTTACTTAACCCGTAGTTGCTGACGGTTGCATTCAGGGTCGTGGAGGTTCCTGGTTCAAGAGAGCTCGGGGCTTCCAAGGTCACGGCAAGTTCATGCTGCAATCCGGCCCCAGCGTATTTGAATATGTTCAGCATGAGTTGAGTGTTGCTTGCCATTCCAAGCCCATCGTTGTCCATCAGGTTACTGTCAGATATTACTACGAGGTCACCGCGTGCTGTTGCCGAAAGAAAACCGTAAACTCCATAGTAGTCACTTATCCAAGCCAGGCACTTCGAGGGCGCCCCAACTGTAATGTCTTGCACCCAGTTAACGAAGATGCCAGTCACGTTCTGCGTTATTGGATGGTGGGCTATGTCATTCGTGATTCCGTAGCCCCCTGCTCGTCCAGTGAGCTTTACGCCGTAGGACGCCAACAGTGAGTTGAAGCTTGCCGGCCAACCCCCATCTGGAACCGCAATCAACGCGCCTCCTCTCGCCACCCAATTTTGAATGGCAGCGATCTCTGATGGAGAGAAATCAAGCTCAGGATCCATCAGAACGAGGATGGTGTAGCCTGCAAGTTTTCCAGAATCTATCGGTCCACTCTGCAATTCATCAACGATAAACCCGTTTGCGGTTAACAGGTTATCCAAGAGCAGATAGTTCCCATTCAACCGATCGCCGTCGGCATCATGTGTTATGTCGTCCCAAAGGACAAGCTTAAGGTGACCCACGTAAACATTAGCAGAGGCAATGTTGTTGTCCGTGCATTCCTCTCCGGGCACAGGAGGAGCGTAGGCGGTCACGTTGTAGGTCTTTTCCGTTACAGGTGCCCAATGGTAGCTTAACGTTTCTGTTTTTCCCGCGAGTAGTTCCGGTATAACTGTAGAGGAGACTTCGGCGCCATCGATGAGCAAGTCAAGCTTTACGTTTGTTTCGTCTTTCAACCCCAAGTTGAGAACTGTCGCGTTTAACGTTGCGAACCCTCCAGGCTCAACGTATCTGGGCGCCTGCAAGGATACCTCAAGTTCATGCTGAGGTTTCTGATAACGCGACCACAGTATCGCGTTATAGAAGAGCTGCAGAGGATGCTGATAGAATGCAGGAATCACTTCAAGCCAAGGCGAAATGTACACCAAACCCCTGTAAGTAACTATGGCACTTTCTTGAAAATGCCCAATCCCAACGTATTTGCCGCCTGCTAACACGCTTGAATCCCACACTCCGCCACAGGGAACCGCCGTTCCAACTTGTGGCAGTATCAGTGGGCTAGGAACATGATCAAAGATAGGATGACTAGCGTTCAGCAACTGCAGAAAATCTGTATAAGTTCCGCCCCAATTTGCTAAATCTTTGATTCCGACGAGAGGCGCTAGCTTGCTGTTGCCAGGTACCGTATTGTAGAATGTTCCAGCGGTGATTATCAACCCGTGTCCCTCATGAACATAACGTGCTATCGCTTCAACCTCCGAGGCTGTGAACTCCCAGCTGTATGCGCATGAGATAATCAGCACGTCTGCTTCTGTCCCAGCGATGTCTTCGTACGTTATGCTTTCTTTGTTCATGGTTGTGTAATCAATGTAGACCATCTTGGTGCCGAAGAGTTGCCATTGAGTGTTCAGCACTTGCCAGTTCGCGATGACATCTCCTATGACGTTTCCGGCGGAACGCAACACGACGGCCTTCACTGGAGTACCAACGTAGATGAATTTGGAAAGCGCGTTGTTTTCGAGGTCAGTCTCTCCTTGGACTGGTTCCACGTAAACTGTGACGTTGTAGGATCCTTCAACGGTCGGACTCCACGAGAGACTTGCCACACACGAGTTCAAACTTGAAAGAAAGCCGATCGAGGCAGTGTCAACCAACGTATCGTTTGCATAAAGCTGTACCCCCACATCAGATTCATCGTTCTGTCCGAAGTTGCATACGGTGGCGTTTATCACTGCTGTGGTTCCTTGTTTCACGTAGGACGGCGTTTCCAAACCGAATATTGCAAGTTCATGAAGTAGGGAAGCCTGTTCGACTGCTCTTCTAGCATCTACTCTTCCGTACCCGTAGTACTCATCGAAGCCGGGATCACCTAAGTCGTCTGCAGTGTAGCGCAGCCACATCCTCAGCCAGTCTCTTGTCCTGTTCGCGTATTCACTCCACACGAGAGCTGCAACGCCAGACACGTGAGGACAGGCCATAGAAGTTCCACTCAAGTAGTCGTAGTTCATGGAATAACCATAATCATTCAATGTCACGTGATACGTCGGCATCGTGGAGAGAACGTCTACTCCTGGAGCAGCCAGTTCGACCCAGTCACCCCAGTTTGAAAAAGATGCCTTGTTATCATTCTGGTCTGTGGCGGCGACGGCCACGACTTCGTCATAGCCACCTGGATAGGGCTTAACATTGCTGTTGCTGTTACCCGCGGCGGCAACTACTAGGGCTCCTTTGCTGTAAGCGTATTTTATCGCGTCGTGAACTATTTCGCTGTCACCATAACCGCCCAAGCTTATGCTCAGCACGTTTGCACCCTGATCCACGGCGTGCGCGATTCCGTTCGCCAGCCAGTCTGAGTATCCCCCACCCATACTGTCTAGGACTTTCTCTGACATTATTCGAACCTGTGCCAGACCTGCGATGCCCATGCTGTTATTCATCACTGCTGCGATTATGCCAGCGCAGTGTGTTCCATGCCCGAAATCATCCCTCGGATCCGGGTCATTGTTGGCCCAATCATATCCCAGAGGCACATAGTTGGGGGCAAGATCTGGATGATTGTAGTCTACCCCTGTATCAATGACAGCTACAAGGACCGAGTAGCTGCCAACTGTCATGTTCCACGCCCAATCAACCCCCACTTTCTGCGGTCCCCACTGCGAACTCCAAAGTGGATCGTTAGGAACAAACAGGGCCTGATCTTTCATGACTGGTTCCACATAACTTGCCCAACTCACGGCCTTCAAGTCGCTCACGAAGGATGCTACAGACAACAGTGGAAGCTCAACAACCAAGGCTCTGGTCTCTTTTCCAAACGTTACCTTGTTGACGATTTTGGCCTTGTGTTCACCAGTTATCCTTTCGAATGTGATCAAGCTAGACAGAGTCTGGCCGTCAAATCCCACTACGAGCCTCGTCGTGTTTCCAAACAAGTACGTAGAATTGTTCCAAATATTCGTATCGCTGAAGTTCCACTTATCCCCACTGTTCCTCAGCGTTTGGCCCTGGTTCGCTGACGCCTTACCCTGGACTTGTTCGACGCCCTGCGATGCAACTCTGTTTGGCGAAGAAGTGGCTTCGCTGAGGTTCTCCGCAAGATTCCCATTTGTCGGACTGTTCGCATCATCTCTTGCGAATGATGGTTGAACAAGAAATGCTGTACTAAGCATGCTCATGAAAATTAACGTTAACATCAAAATTCCAACTAGTTTCCTTTTCATCTCCATTTCTCCCTAGGGCAAATTTGGCGGTCCAAAGCCAGTTCTTTACAGGGTGGTATGGCTGGGCACAATATATAAGTTTTATGAAATTTTCTTCTAGTCCTCTTTCTCCGAGAAATGGCGGATCACCATGAGCAGAGCATGAAAGAAAAGACAGGGTCATAAAGAGTAGATCAACGAAAAGTTTCTAGGTGTAAGTGCAAGGTCTTCGCTGTCAATCGCTCTGTCTTCCTTTGTGTCATCATCCGTGTTTGGTCTATTCCTCGTTGTCTCCGTGCATCCAACGTTGGTTCGGCAATTCTAGTCTTCGCTTTGCTTAACGCTTTGGTCAGTGCCGCTATGGAGGTTGGCAAAAAAAAGGGGCTATGGAGAACAGGCCATTCCGAATCTCAGAGCGATTAGTACGAGGTCTTTACCATCAATTTTGCCGTCTAGGTTTATGTCAGCGTCTGGGTTCCATCTTGCATCTTCAGGTACTGTTCCGAAGGATATTGCTGCCAGAGCTATGTCTTTGCCGTCAACTTTGCCGTCGCCATTCACGTCGCCCAGAATTCTAACTTTTATGTATGTATTATCCAGAGTGTTGTCTGCGGCGTTGTAGTCTGCGGGTATGGTGGCAACTGCTGTCAGCGTGTAGTTGTGGCAGTAGGGGACGCTTGTAGTGTTCCATGTGAACTGGAGGGTCTTGCTTTCTCCTGTGAGCAGGGTTGCGTTTTGTATGCCGATTATTTTGTTTTCTGTAATGTTGTAGTACAATGTGACTGCCACTGTTTCAGAGAAGTCTCCGTTGTTTTTGACTGTGACGTTGATGTTGGCGCTGAATCCCTGGTATACCCACGCACGATCAGCGACGACGCTCGTCACCGCAACGTCGTGGACATGTGTCACGTAGTTTCCAGTGATGTTCCCTGGGTTAGTTATGGTGATTAATTCTGACTGCAGCGTCGACAGACCGTCTGTGGATGTCCAATCGTACTGTTTAGCCCCTGAGCCGACAACTAGTGGCGATTGATACGCGAAGCTGTGAGTTGAACCGCTGTCATACCAGAATGAGACTGGAAGACCGCTAGTATCATAGTTCGATCCGTCTACGACGACCACTGTTCCAGTGAAGTCGGAGCCGACACCAGACTGATCAAAGGTTATATTATACTGAGTCACGTAGTTTGCTGTCACGGTCTTTGCTTTGTCCATGAACACTGTCGTGGATGTGGCAGATGGATCGGTTATCTCAGTCATGTCGGTGGTTGCCCAGCCGGTGAATTTGTATCTCGAAGAACCAGGGACTATGTCAAAGTACTGGTCTGTTGATATTGGAGCAATAGCGGCAACATCATACCAGCCTTCTCCAGTCGGAGAGTCAACGCCAGGAGGATTCGTCTGAATAGTCAAGTAGTACTGCAGCGCGAAGTGGGCGGTCGCTATGTGAGGTGCGTCCATGTGTACGTCGATCGGGTTGACCCCCGTGCCCTGCGATGTTCCATCGACGTACCAGAAGGTAAAGCTGTAGCGAACGCCATTTAGACCTGCCTCGCTTGGAACGTATTGGGGAGCTGTCAAGCTAACCCATGTGCAGTTGTCGTACCAGTCCGCGCCAGGTATGGGTGGAAGCGTTGATGGGTCAGTTACCACGTCCAAAAAGTACTGGATCTCCCAGTCGGCGACTGCAGTTTTTGGTCCATTCATGGTTATTGGGTCGCTCGTAAGACTGCTTCCAGATGCGTCACCAGTCCAATCATTGAAAACAGCTCGTACCTTCGAGGTAATATTCTCTACTCTATAGGCTAATGTTGCATATGCAGTGTCGTTTTCATTATACCAGCCCATGCCGCCCGGCGTGTCAAATGGCGAAACCACAGTCAGATAATATCGAGTTCTGTAGCTTCCAATAACTGTCTCAGGCCCTGAAACAGTCAAAGGCGAAGTCACGTTAGCACTCAGGAAAACGTATTGCTTCCCATTTGCAACGACAACCAGCGGAGACGAGTAAGCAAAGCTGTACATGCCGCCAGAATCAGCCCAGAAGGAGGTTCCAAACCTGTCATAGTCAGTTCCGTTGACAATCACCACTGTACCGCTGAAGTCAACGCCAACACCGGACTGCTGGAACACAAGCCAATACTGAGTCTTGTAGTTTACTGTCACAGTTGCGGATCCATACACTCCTAAGCTTGGAGTAGTGTATGTGCCGTTGGATCCAGAAAGCCCATCCCCGTTTGTCCAGCTTGAGAATACGTATTGCTTACCTGAGCCTCCAGATACTGGATCTGATGCGGTTACCGTATGCGTTGAGCCAGCAACCCAGTTGAAGGAGAGCGACTGCAGCTGCGTGTAGTTGTAAGGAGTTAAATCTATAGTTAAGACTGGCGATGAGCCAGCGTCGGCGCCCATTCCACTCGTTCTGAAGGATATTGACACGGTGTAACCAAAGGCATACACCTTGCCATTACTCGAGCCTACGTAGACCGCACCGTCTGAAACAGCAGGAGACGAATAAACATAATTGCCAGTTGCGTAGTTCCAGATTTGCGTGCCAGTAGTAGCATTCAAAGCATACACCTTTCCATCATACGAGCCTATGAAGACGACGCCACCAGAAACAGCAGGAGACGACATGATAATGGATGCGTCAGTTGTGTAGTTCCAGATTTTGCCCCCGGTAGTTGCGTTCAAAGCATACACGTTGTTATCATAGGACCCTACATAGACGACGCCACCAGAAACAGCAGCAGACGAAAACACCCAACTGGCAGTTGTGTAGTTCCAGATTTTGCCCCCGGTAGTAGCGTTCAAAGCATACACGTTGTTATCATAGGACCCTACATAGACGACGCCACCAGAAACAGCAGGAGACGAATTAACCCGGCCCGGAATGCCAGTTGTGTAATTCCAGATTTGTGTGCCAGTAGTAGCGTTCAAAGCATACACCTTCCCATCAAATGAGCCTACGAAGACGATGCCACCAGAAACAGCAGGAGACGACATGTAATAGTTGCCCGGAATGCCAGTTGTGTAATTCCAGATTTGTGTGCCAGTAGTAGCGTTCAAAGCATACACCTTCCCATCAAATGAGCCTATGAAGACGATGCCACCAGAAACAGCAGGAGACGATTGCACCGAACCGCTAGTTGTGTAGTTCCAGATTTTGCCCCCGGTAGTAGCGTTCAAAGCATACACCTTCCCATCATTCGAGCCTACGTAGACCGCACCGTCTGAAACAGCAGGAGACGAATAAACATAATTGCCAGTTGTGTAATTCCAGATTTGTGTGCCAGTAGTAGCGTTCAAAGCATACACCTTCCCATCATTCGAGCCTACGAAGACGATGCCACCAGAAACAGCAGGAGACGACAACACCTGACCGCCAGTTGTGTAGGTCCAGAGAGTTCGGTTTGTGGTCGGCGCCACTGAAGTCGAAGAGCCGCTGTGCGATTGGTCGTGGCGGAATGTTGACCAGTCGCCTTTGACAGTGACGGTGGGGAGCAATGTTGCAGACACAAGCAGAAGCAGAATACTCATTATCAAGGGTGCATTTGATTTTTTCATTGTTTTTCACCTTTAAAGCCTGTTGACTTGCTTTTCATTTTCCTTTCTCCTTATTTTATCTTGTACGTGTCTCATCTTCAAAGAAGGCTGAAGCACGTGCCAGAGCATTTGTGATGTGATAGCTTATAAATCTTATTGATATACTTTCTAGTGCATAAGACGAATGAACGAAATGTATCAAATGAATAGAAATATGACCTTGAGCACATATGCCGAAGCCAACTGAACGAATGGAAACTAAACGAAAATGGCAGATAGATCAATTTCTGAAACTTTCTACCATCTGTGACTGTACTTTATGCTGAGGTTTGCCCAGAGATTTACGCCTAAACCATTATGATCGCGTGAATATGAGGAATGCTGAAGCAGAAAAATCGGCATAGAAGAACAATGTCTTCACGGTAACCACCGGCACACGTAAGTCTATTGAGGCTCAAAATATGGGCAAACTGGCTGAGTTGTCTTGCCAAGATCGCTCGGCTGAAGGCCTGTCCTTCGCCGCACGTGTCAAGTGCGCATGTTTGTTCTAAATTAGTGTGGAATGGTTTTGTTCTTCTGTCTGTTTTGTCTGGTATGGGCATGTGTGATGAGCAAGTCTTGGCCGCGTTGAGGAATGTCAAATCATGGGAGCTCCAGCAGATCGCTCTAGGATTTTTCCCCATACCCAAACTCGCTAAAAAACAATAAACAAGTTCTTAACCGTTCTAGGCGCACACATACGCGCTACCGCAACCGAATCCGACAAATCGTATTTGGCTCCAAATTAGGGGGCCTACATTGATTGCTCGCACAAAAACTACGCAACAAAAGAACAGTTGTTCAGCCCAGTTTCACTTAAACACCGAACTTTGGAACACGACGCGCGCTTGCTACCAGTAGAATTGCGACATCGGGTCTATTCTATTCCTTCTCTTTTGACTATTGCCGATTTCGACTGTACGCAAAACCCCAGCAGATTTTCACACCCCGAGCTAGGAGACTTTGCCTCAGTACACTTTTGCTCTGGGATCAGAAATGTGTGCAGACACATTTTCATGCTCTTCAACTCTCACCGATTTTCTTCAGTTAATTGCGGTACATTTCCAGTATCTCAGAAGTGGTGGTCGCATCTTCAGCTGACTTGTCAAGCCTATAGTTGCCAGTGAACCTCGGAAACCTGATGGCGAGTCCGCTTCCTTTTCGAACAGAATCCACTGCACACGTGTGAATTGGGCTTAAGGTGATCTCTGCACCTAGAATCTCAATTACCTCCGCAGGCTCGAACCAGACCTCAGCCCCAAGTGTTGATTTGACTCTCAGATGCTTAGCGCGCGCTAGAAAGCGGGGCGGTACCCTGAAGAACCAGAAACTATGGCAACGCACACGTCGGTAGATATGGAAGCCAACATTCCAATGTCATACCATCCCGCGCCAGTTGGAGAAATAACGCCAGGCGTTTGGGGTTTTTCTATGTATACCTATGGTTTCTGTCTTTGGGGTTGAAAGTCTAGTATGCTTATTCTCTTGATCTCTTTAACCTTGTCAAAGTGTTCGTCTTCGGAGATTATTGTGAAGATTGCATGGTCTAGGGCGCAGGCGATGTGAATGGCGTCTCTGGGGTCGAGTCTGTATTTTTCGGCTAGGTTGTAGGCGGACCAGAGTGTTTCGTCGTTGACTTCTAAGAATGTCAGGTTGGGGACTTCCAGAAGTGCTTTGGCCGCTCTCAATGCGCTCATGAAGTCTCGGTGTCTCTTGACTATCCAGAATACCTCGTCGAAGCTCAGAGCGGAAGTTGCCGCTGCTATTTCGACCTTCTGCAATTTTCGGATGAGATTTCTAGCTTTTTCTCCTTCGTCTTCCTGATTTAGTGTTGCGTTAAGGAACACGCTCGCGTCTAGGTATATCATCTGTATCTTTCTTCTAGCTGTTCAACGTGCTCATGGGGTTTAACCTTGACCGATTTTCCAGACCTTGCTATCTCTTCGAAAACGGCAACAGCATCTTCTCTCGGCTTTTCTAGCAGCAGCCCATCCTCCGTTAACGTGAATATCACTTTGTTTCCTGCGTGTAAGCCCAAGGATTTCCTAAAGGCTTTTGGAATGACGACTTGGCCTTTGGGGCCTATTTTCATTTCTTCTTTGAACATTCTTACCACGAGTTATACTTTGGTATAACTTCAATTTATACCTATCTGCCGATTCTTTGCCTATGTACCAAGATCCCTGTCTACACCGAACAAAATCGGCAAACTACGCCACGGCACAATATACGAAGTTCACAAATACGGGTCCCACTAGGACAAGTGGATTCTCGGGTGGACAGGTGACAAGGAATTCTGATAAGCGGTATTTTGGTTTGACTTGGAATTCGCGCACGCTAACTCCAGGGGCTCATTTCGAACACTCACATCTTCAGCCTAGGGCTCGTAGAGCTGCACCCATATCGACCGAGACGTCTGGCTGACAGAGGAGATACGGTTTTAGTGAGCACAGGCTCGTTTCGCGCCACACTATTTTTTCTTTAATGCGTTGTTGCCACCGTTGCGCCACAATTTTCTTGACTTTACGCCACAAGGAAGGCACTCCACGACTTCGTATAAACTCCATAAAAACCAAGATCCAATCACAACTGTGGCAATTCGTGTAAACGTGTGGCGTCAGACACACAGCACCGCCAACACTCTCTACCATAGAAACTCCATATAAAAGGCGGCAACCATGTCTACGCTTTGTGCGCAATCCAAAATTGACGCTCAAGTCTAAGCGCGCGCGCAAAATGAGGGAGAAAAGCCGTGTAGTCCGCTCGGATTTCGTTCCTCCTTGGGAATGGAGCAAGATTTTCTTCGAAAAACTGTGAGAAACCAGTCAGTTGAAAGCCTTGATAACTTTGTTATAACAAAAAACAAGGAACAATCCATTCAATTTCCGGAAATTCGGCCCATTTCTTCGAGAAATGGTTTCTTTCTACAACTGCAAAAAAAGGGCAAGAAAGACCATCAGTTATATTGTCTTTTTGAGAATCCCAGAAAAACTGGGTTTGTGACAGATTGTTACAGCGAAATTGTTACAAAAGTCCATGCTTTTCCGCTAAATCTCGTAGTGCGCGCGCTTCTTTTCATCTGAAAACAAATCGAACAAGCGCACGATGTGCGTAACGGCCTATCCCACGCGCTAGGTGTTTGTCATGGACACCGTAGGTGACAAGTGAGAAAACGAAAAGTTACGTCTCGCTGATTTTCTTGAGTTGATTGCGGTACATTTCGACTATTTCGGCCACTGCCGTAGCATCCTCTGCAGCCTTGTCAAACCTGTATTTGCCTGTGAACCTTGGAAACCTGATGGCAAGTCCGCTTCCCTTACGGACAACATCCCTAGCGCATGTATGGATAGGACTTAAGGTTATTTCAGCTCCCAAGATCTCAATCACCACGAAGGGTTCAAACCAGACATCTGCTTCAAGCATCGAATTGACCCTTGGAGGCTTGTGCGAAACAACATGCTTCTGCATCATGTTCAGGAGCTTCACCAAGTCCTCATCTGTGAACCCTGTTCCACATTTCGTGACGGTTTCGAAAGTGTCATTCTCCGAATCGTAGACTGCAAGAAGAAGAGCACCGTAAGTCCCCGCTCTTTTTCCCCTGCCATGGAAACCTCCGACCACAACCAGGTCAACGGTGTCGCTCATTTCACTTTTGTAGTCGCGTTTGTATTTTATCCAAAGCCAACCTCTGGCTCCGGCTCGGTAAACAGAGTCTTTGGCGATTGACTTGCAAACCAAGCCTTCACAACCGTCTTCTATAGCCTTTAGAAAGAACTTTTCAAGCTCTTTAGCGTCACCAGCAATCATATGGTGAGCCAGCTTCACCCTGTCCCCTTCCTCGATGATCTTTACAAGCGTCTTTCTTCTCAAGGGATAAGGCTTTAACGTCAAGTCCATTCCATCAACGTAGAGAGCCTCGAACATGAAGAGCGAAACTGGATAATCTTCTATGGCCTTCTCGATCCCATACTTACGTCTGCGATGCATTAGCTCCTGGAACGGACGCATCTCTCCAGTATTAACATCAACTGCCACGCATTCGCATTCCAAGATGGCCTCTTTCGCCTTCACGCTTTTCTTGAAGAGCCCAATCGCATCTGGGTATTGACCAGAAATATCTTCCAGACGCCTAGAATAGAGCGTCACAATGTCTCCGCGTTTATGGGCTTGGAGTCGTTCTCCATCATACTTGTATTCTGCCATGCACTTTCCGCCGAGTTTTTCAAGGATTTCTTCCGATGATGAGAGCCTTTCAGCAAGCATCGGCCTTATGGGCTCGTCAACGGAAACCCGGAATCTCTTGATTCCCTCGATTCCCTTTTCAACGACGGTTTTTGCGACTCTGCCCAAGTCAGAGCTGATGTTATATGCCCGTTCAACGTCTTCACGGGCTTCTTTGCCGCCTCCATAAGCCACGGCCAAAGCGTCAAGAACAGTCATATCAGCTATTCCCAAGCGCAAGTTCCCAGTAACAGTTTTCATCACATACTTGGCTTCTCTTGGAGATGCTGCAGCAAGAAGACCGGCCAACAGTGAAACTTTGAGATCAACAGCACCTGAGCCTGAGGCCTTAGCCATCTTATCAAACGTCTCATGCACCTTCTCCACCGTCAATGGTTGCTGGAAGAATGTCACTTGCTTCTTCTTGGCAACGAAGCTTTCAGTCGATTCGCCGATGTCCCCACTCTTATTCAGATCTTCTTCAACCTCAGCTTCTCTCCTTCCAGAAACCTTGACAAGCGCCTTCACTGCAAGTTTTTCAGCTACGCCAATCTCAATGCCAACAAAATCAGGATAGATTTTGCCCTGGGTCAAATAGACCACTTTGTCTATGACTTCACTGGGCGTCTTCTTCAAAAGTTCAACCAACAGATCCGTAATTTCCAGCCGCTTAGTCGTCGCCCCGATCTTCTCATAAGCATCAGCAATCACAGCGTACTCCAATCATCAAACCTCAGTGTTACCAATGAAAGCGGAAAGTATTAAGATTTCATTCTAAACAGATTACCTTGCTCGCAACGGCCGATAGCCCGCCCCCTGAGCGCATGCCTCAACACGCACCACTTGACGCACAAGGTCAACAATCAAAAGCATGGCCTAGACAAAGTCACGTGCTAACGAGCACGAACAAAAAAACTGAGCCAAAAGCCGAAAAACCGACTGGGGAGCGTGCGTTCTGCGAGCCCTTTCACCGTCCAAAACGCAGATTAGCCTACCCAAACTCCCAGTATGCCACTATCGAACCACAAACGAATCCTGGCAGGCAAAAGCCTTAAGTCCATTTAGGCTTCACATGTCCGTGGATGATGAGACCGAGAGTCAATAGAGCAAAAAGCAGTGATATGACTCGACGGGCAAACTGACATTCACTCACGCTGAAACCTGTCAACACATAAAGAGAAAGATCAAACATCCTCAACGTTTCTCGAACGTACTTCGGTTGACCCGTTACTCAATTGCTCGCGTGTTCAAAGAATCCTGCAATCGCAACAATTTCAATTGCAGTATTAAGAAATGAACAGCTCAAGAGGGATTTAATATAAGCAAGAACCTATCAGGTCACACTAAAACAAAGTCCAGCCTGGCGGCCAAAGCCAGTTGGTGAAGGAGAAAACCGCATTTGAGCCACTTGGTAAAATGGTTCGAAAAGAGACGTGAAGACAAAGCAATTGAGCTTGTGCAGCAGCGCGCGCTGAACAAAATGCTGACTAAACCCGAAGAAGCACTTCAGGCCGCCGATGCCGTTGAAAGAGAAGAAGAAAAAGTCGACGACATACATGAAAAAGCAAGAATATCCCTTGGAAAAGAGGATTTGCCGAAGGCTGGAGTAGCAGTCTTAATAAGCCAGCTCTTCGAAGCCTTAGAAATGATCGCAGACACGTGCGAAGATGCCTGCGACCAAGTAAGAGTCATAATGATCAGGAGATAGTGCACGAATATGTCAGAGACGAAAATCGATATTTCAGACCTCAAAAGTGAGGGCGGCGACCTAATCAAAGAGTTAAGCCAACTCATGAAAGAAAAAACTAAAGCCGAAATAGAAACGGCAACAGACTGCATAACCATAAAGGGCAAAGACAAAGCAATTCCAAGAACTTATCTCAGAGTGCTTCTGAGAAAATTCCTGCATCAGCAAGAGTTGAAAGAGTATTTCAGAGTCATAGGCGGAAAAGAAAACACCCTAATTGTCAAAGAGATAAAGGTTAAAGAAGAAGAATGAGGTCGTTCTGACACCATCACACCTCATGAACTTGTTTCATCGTCAGGGCTCTGCAGGATCGACGGTCGAAGTTATGCAAAAAGGTCTTTTCTCTATCTACTGTCTCCTACGACAAAAAGGATTCGATCAGAGTCTAAGCGGCTCTAAAGCAAAAAAGCCGCTGGCATTTCACGTCTTTCTGGGCCCTGCTACGAATAGTCTAGATGTAGATCTGACGCATGGATGAAGCTAAAACTTTCAAATCGTTTTTCCTCCCCTTGCCGGATTGTTCGCACTGACTTATGCTCTGCATTGGCGATCATGTGTTTGTTGAACTAGCGGAGACTCCTAATCTTCAAGCAAAACGTATAAACGCCCAACAAAAGTCATAAACACAGAAGGCCGGGTCAGATGAAGTGCGACAGATGCCAAGCTGAGACTTTTCTGCCTTTCACGTGCCTTTATTGCGGAGGACACTTTTGTTCAGAACATCGCCTACCGGAAAATCATGAATGTCCACGAATGGATCTGGCCCGCTTGCCCAAAGAGGAGGCACGACCACTCGCCCCTCAAAAGGGGAAATCATACGAACATAGTGTTATCTATACGCCACCCAGCAAAACAAATGCTAGAATGCGATTCAGCAAAAAAGAGATCGGCCACCTATCTGTAGCTACGCTACTTGTAATAGCAGTTGGGTTATCATTTATAGGTTTGCTGGGCCTTCCGTCCGGAAGCAATGTGCTGAACTATACAGCGGTAATTGTCTTCGTCATGATGTTCAGCGCATCTTTTTTTGCACATGAAATGGCCCACAAGTTTATCGCCCAAAAAGAAGGATATTGGGCAGAGTTCAGGTTGACACTTGTCGGTGCCGCATTGACATTGCTTTCAGTCATACCCATAGTCTTCAAAATTATCGCTCCAGGTGCAGTTATGATCGGAGGCCCTGCTGATAGACGACAAGTAGGGAGAATATCAATAGCTGGACCAGCAACAAACATAATATTGTCCTCCACGCTGCTGGGAGCAGCTATTCTTGTTCCTGATTACCAACGCATCTTCTTGGCCGGGGCAGCTTTCAATGCTTGGATAGCCCTGTTCAACCTAATTCCCTATGGGATATTTGATGGATTGAAAGTTTTCGGCTGGAACAAGAAGATCTGGCTTGCCGCTTTCGCTGTGAGTCTAACCTTAACTGCAGTGTCTTATGTACTCCTCTAATGAAACGTTTGCTCGGAATTGTCGGGGAAAAATAATGAAGACGATGGAGATCAACAAAGGCAAAAAGTTTCAACAAAAACCATTCGAAAGCAGGCACGCGAAAATTCCGAAAAGCATCCTTGCGTATGCGTATACGATAAAAAAACAATTTGCCTAGAGAAGCTCTATCGTGACGTGCACTTCTTCCGGAACACGAATACGCATGATACGCCGCATAACGCGTTCTTCAGCGTCAATGTCGACTAGACGTTTGTGGATGCGCATTTCCCATCTGTCCCAAGTTGCAGTGCCTTCGCCACATGGCGACTTCAAAACTGGCACCTTCAACCTCTTGGTTGGAAGCGGAACTGGACCGTTCATCTTGACTCCTGTCTTTTGGGCGATAGCCTTCAGTTCGCCGCAAACATCCTCCAGTTTGACGTAATCTGTGCTGGTCAAGCGTATTCTTGCTTTTCTAACCATCGCCCATCATTCCCACTTTTCTGCTTCTAAACAGCCATATCAGGTATTTACCTTAGACGATTAACCGCAAAATAAAAACCTATCGAAACAGATAACGGCAAGAACCACTACAATAACGCCGATAATGTATGGGCGGACTGAAACTTGAGGCAAAAGCGGTATTCTTCGACTTAGATGGCACGATTGTAGATTCGAAAGAGGCATACTTAGCAGCGATGAAGACTGCCCTGTCGAAAATGGGAAAACGAGAGGAGGACGACGTTAAGTTGGCGACAGAGATTCCGAGGAGACTTGAGCAGAACCTGCCAATAAGTGACTTGATAGAAGGTGTGGACGTGAAGAGATTCTTGGAACACTATCTTTATGCCTACTATCAAGCCACCGGAACGAAGGCTCGGCCTATGCCGAGCATTTCACACGTATTGGAGAACCTTTCAGGCAGAGTCAAGATGGCCCTCATCACTATGCGTTGTGTTCCAAAGGACAAAGTGATTGAAGAGCTAGCAGGGTTCAATTTGGCAAAATACTTCCAGTGTGTAGTGACCGCATTTGATACGCATGATCCTAAGCCATCTCCCGAAGCGCTGGTCAAATGTGCAAAACAACTAGATACGTCGATAACACGATGCGTGGTTGTAGGCGATTCAGTCGCAGATATAAGGGCTGGAAAGAATGCTGGGACAAAAACAGTGGCAGTTCTATCAGGTATCTTTTCTCGCCAAGAACTGGAAAGGGAAAAACCAGATCTGATCTTGGAAAGTGTGAAAGATCTCCCAGATTGTCTAGAATAACATGCAAAAGTGCCTCAGGATATTGCTGAAACCGAAATATAACAGAAAATTATCGAATAATGTTATAGAAGCAAACACGAATAAAGCTTATTTGAAGCTCTTCGCCTATATTCTTCATCGGAGAAGGCTTCGAAGCGGGAATATCATGAACTTTGTCGAAATACTATTGTCGCAGAAACTTCGAGAAAAGGACCCCATGCTGGACGCTCTCGGCTCAGATCGCAAGGTGCTTCAAATAGCATCTCAGGATTTGGTGAACTACCTCAAGGTTCATTGGGAACTTGTGGGAAAAGAGGCAAATGACTGCGACATAGTGGAGAGGTTGGAAAAGTTCTATAATGAAAATCGGAGTGAACTCGAAGAGTTCTTGAACATCTGGACGGGAATATGGCTTCGGAAGTGGAAAGAACGGGTAAAGCTGCTGATTGGCAATGAGAACGCGAATCGGTGGAACAAGGTCACAAAGATTCTCAGCAATGCGGAACCCATTTGGAAAAACCTCCCGAATCGGCAAGATATAGAAGAGATCGTAGTCCTCACCCTCGTTAAGAACGGGGAGATCTGCGGCACTTCGATTCTTGCCGAGAATCTGCTAAAAATGGAATTAGGGGAAAAGAAGAGGGAGTATCTCAGCGAAAAAGAGCAAATACTGAATGTTGTCAACAGCACTTTGAGAAAAGCTAGGGAATTGACCCAAAGCAAAGGGCCATTGATTTTTGTGAAAATTGACAAGGGCTACTATTCTAATCTCTGAGACTCATTAGGCAACGCAACATAATCGTCTTTCTTCGATCGACAGAAAACGTATTACCTCAGGTTTCTACTGCTAAGGACTTGCTCCTCGATCATTCAATTCTCTGTCCCATTCGTCTAACGTCAAATCTGTCTTGACTTATTTTCCTTCTAGGCGAGTTTACAACCGGATCAAGAGGCTGGAGCCATGAATATATTGTTCTACGGTCAATAATAAGACAAAACTATCAAAAATGTATCTGATGGATAAACGTTGTCAGCGTATTCTGTCTCTTTGAAGATTGTGCGTCTGCCAAGAATACTTTCTGATAGTTGTCCTCTCTCCATAGCCGCAGGCTGCGCATCGTTTCTTCGCGACGCTGTATGCCCTTCTTCCACACCGTCTGCAACGTATGTGCACCGTTTTGCCTTGGCGTTTGCCGAAAGACGGTGTTCCTTTTCCCAAAACTGTCACCTTGGTGGAGGCGAAATCAGAACTACGTTGTCTCCCCTAACTATTATTAATCCAAGCTTTCTGACGTTTTCAGAAGTGGTGGTGTCTTCAGTTTCCTCGAGAACCAAGTTCAAGTGTTGATCAAAACCTTTGAGTCTTCCACGCAAGCTTTTTCCGCCTTTCAGTCTAACGAGCACGATTTTCCCGAGGTTCTGCTCAAGGATTTCAGTGGTCATCTCACTCATTTGCTCATCCTCACATCATACTTTTATCACTTTTATACTTAACCTTACACATTTAAACCTATCTAAGTGAAGAGAGACATGCCCGAAAAGAACGCTAGATATTTCTTGAAAGAGAAAGATTCGAGGGCCCTCTTGGAAAGGGCTTCTATAAAATTGAAAGCTGATCTGAGGCAGATTCTTGCAGGCAAGCCCAGCTTTGAAGTTGTAAAGATGGACTTTGCTGACGTGTTCCTCGCAAACGGTAGACCGTTGCTTGTGGAGGCCGGAGGAACTCTCTATCCCACGTTGGTTTTTGTCGAGCTTTTCCCGGCGATGCCTAGGCTTGTTGTTGACATGGGAGCGATCCCCCACCTATGCAAAGGTGCAGATGTAATGGTGCCGGGAGTGAGGAGATTTGATGGGGATTTTGACAAAGGAGATCTCGTCGTTGTCGTTGATGAGAAGCATAGGAAGGCGGTGGCGATAGGAGAGGCCCTGATCGACAGTGAGGAGGCAAAAAAGGCCAGTCGAGGGGCGATCGTCAAGAACATTCATTTTGTAGGCGATAAGACATGGAACCGAATAAGAGACCTTGAGGCGAAGATCAAACCCGATTCTCGAATTCATGAAACATTTTTATAGTCAATCCATATTAGGATTTCAAGCCCAAAATTGAGAAACACTTAAACTCTAAAAGAACAAGTAAGGATATTAAGAGAGGAGAAGATTGCCGGGATTAGGCAGGATACTCCGGAAACCTAAGAAAGAAGAAGGAGCTGAGGTTAGGCTCAGCTCTGAAAAGACCTACCTGAAGGCAATGCCTCTTCGCGATCTTTCAGATTTGGACAGTATGAAGAACGAAGTGAAGTCTGGGAATATTTTAATCATTAGGATAACGCCACTTGCAAGCAAGAGCATCGAGGATGTTAAACATGTAGTAAACGAGTTGACCGAGTTCGTTGAATCGGTGGGCGGAGACATTGCAAGGCTGGGTGAAGAGCGAGTGGTCATTTGCCCCCCGAACGTCAGAATATGGCGGGAGAAAACCTCTGCACCAAGCGAGCCTATACCTACAGCAGCCTGATTGTTTCCATTAGACCAGGAGCAAAAGCATCAATTTCGCACCTTCTTTGCAGGAAGTTGGCCACGCTGAGGCATTTTGCTCTTTCGCCGTGACAGACTAAGACTCTCTCAGGTTTTGTCTTCAAATGGGTGAGGTAGTTTATTATTTGCCGCCTGTCTGAATGCCCAGAAAAGCCTTCAATTGAATCCACGTGCATCTTCACCTTTGTCACATCCATCTTGCCTTCGGAAGTGACTAACGCTACCTCATTCATGCCTTTCTGAACCCTTCTACCCATCGTTCCTTCGATCTGATAGCTCACGAAGATTATCGTGTTTTTCTCGTCGTCTGCAAGGTTCTTGAAGTACTCAATCACTGGACCTCCTTCAAGCATGCCAGACGTAGCCATGATAATACAGGGCTCACCCTCAATGATCTCTTGTCTGATATTTGGATGTTCAACAATCGTGAAATAATCTGACTGGAAAGGATTGATTCCTTCGTGCAATATGCTTTCGCGGACTTCTCTTCCTAAATATTCTGGAAAAGCAGTATGTATGGCTGTTGCTTCTGAAATCATTCCTTCAATGAACACAGGCGCCTCCTTCATCAGGCCTCGGCGCATGTATCCATCAAGTATAAGCATTATCTCCTGAGCTCTTCCGACGGCTGGGACTGGAATCAGGACCTTACCCTTTCGTTCTAGAGTTTGGTTTACGATGGATGTCAAGCGTTCCTCGGCCTCAACTCTTGACGGCATGAGGTCGTCTGGCCCACCATAGGTGCTTTCCGTTATCACTGTTTCGACCCTTGGAAATTCCGTGGCGGCAGCTTCAAGAAGCATGGTCCTGGAGGTCTTGTAGTCACCTGTATAGACGACATTATGCAGGCCTTCGCCAATGTGCAGGTGAATCATCGAAGAACCCAAAATGTGCCCTGCGTTATGTAATGTCAATCGGATGTCTGGAGCTATGTCCGTCACGACACCATATCGCAGAGAGTTTGTGTGGAGCACGCATTCGCGGACGTCTTTTTGGTCGTAGTGTGCGGTTGTTCCCTGCTTGTTCGCAACATCCAGATAATCTAGCTGCAGAAGTGTCATAAGGTTTGAAGTTGGGGGTGAGCAGTAAACCGGTCCATCATATCCGTATTTGTAGAGGAAGGGCACCAGCCCGCAATGGTCAAGATGAGCGTGGCTTATCACGACAGCGTCCAAGGAGTCAAGCTCAAATCCCGGGTTGTCAAGACGTGGGAAAGCCTCAAAGGGCCTCGATGAACCAGGGTTGGTCCCACAGTCCAATAGGACGCTGCTTTCTCTTGTTTGAACAAGAAAAGCCGATCTGCCTACCTGTTGAGCCGCTCCAAGAGCGGTTATCCGAATGTCTCCCACCTCATAGATCTTGGGCCTGAAGATTCTTTCTCCAACTGCACGCAGTATTCGTTCTCTTTCTTTGCTTTCTGAATGAAGATAATGGCGCATGGTAGTGACGATCTGAGAGCGCAATGGAGGGCTTCTTAGGACCTGGGGACGCCATTTGGTCTGTTTGATGATTTCTTGCAAGATCATACCGTTCTTGCCGATGACAAGCCCAGGTTTTTTGGCTTCAATTATTATTTCGCCGAGACTGGGGTCAAAGTTTACGTCCGTTACTTCAGCCTCGGATGAGACGATTCCACGTGCCTTCTTTTCAGCTTCGCTCTCAGGAAGTCTGACGGAGGGATCAGAACGTATCACTATTCGTTTTCTTATGACGTTGACAATGTCTGCAATCAGGCTGCTTTGCTCAACTAGGATCTCTGGACGCTTGGTGTAAACTGCAAGCGTGGGTCCTTCATATTCTATTCTAGTAACTTCGGCTTCTTTGGGTACATGCTGAAGAATATACTGGCTTATCTCGATCTTGTCCTTTTCATGGGTCTGCGCCACGAGGTCAACTTCCCTGGTTCGCTGAGAGCTTCTTCTTTTCCCTTTCAGTCAATTCACGGTAACCTTTCCTGTCGATTATGGATATGTTGAAACTGTCTCCTGTTGCAGAATTGCGTTTCATCGCAGCGTCTACGGCCTTGACGATCACGGGCAGCAGCTCTTCCACCGCAACGTCTTCCTTGTATTTGTCATCAAGCACGCCGTAAGCCACAGGTGAGCCTGAACCTGTCGAGACGCATTTTTCCTCGATCAGAGTGCCGAATGGATCTAATCGGAACACGTGAGGCCCAGAATCGTCCAAGCCTCCGACGAGGGCTTCGGTTTCCAGCGGTACGTACCTGTTTGAGAACATCAGATTTGCGACAAACCTCGCAGCTGAACTCACAGACATAGGTCTGCCGATGCTTATTTTGTATAGCTGAGCATTCGCGGTCAGAATGTCCACAACTCTCTGCGCGTCGGCCACTGTTCCAGCAATGGTCATGGCGAGGTGATCATCAATCTTGTAAACTTTTTTCCCATGCTTGTGAGCCACAAAGTAGCCCATGCTTACGCGGGTGTCTGAGGCCAATATTACCCCATCTTTGCAGACAACACCAATGGTTGTTGTTCCCTTCAACGTCAACTTGTCTATTGCATCATTACTTATCATCTTATCTTCACCCAAAATCCAAATATGACGAAATCACTTCACAATGAAGTAGCATGATGTAAACATGAAATGAGATTTATTAATATTACGGTCATAAACGGCAGGTTCAGACGAGTTTTGAATTGGAAAACTGCTTACATTGAAAAGTCTTAAGCATAGGTTGCACGAATCTAGGATTAGTCTGAACCCGGAAAGTGGTGTACTTGTTCCCGAAGCATCATCGCATGCAGCTCCCAAGAGAAGTCATCGTAGGAAACGGAACATTAGAGCAAGTTGCAGACATCTCTCGAAAGTTAGGATTCACGAAGTCGGCTCTGGTGATCGCTGGATCAAAAACCTACGAAATTGCAGGGAAAACTGTCAAAGAACTCTTGGAAGACAGAAAGATGGAAGTCAACACTTTTCTCGTCGAGACAGCCACTATGAAAGATGTGGAAGCCGTAGAGGAAAAAATCGAAATCTTGAAACCTCAGATCGTTTTTGGTGTAGGAGGCGGAACCAAGATTGATGTTGCAAAATGCAGTTCGGCCCGTCAAGCCATTCCATTCATAAGCATTCCAACGACGGCTTCGCACGATGGAATAGCAAGCCCACTGTCTTCTATCAAGGGGTCTGACACGCCCTACTCTGTCATGGCCCAAGCGCCTCTTGCGATCATTGCAGATACAAACGTAATAATGCAAGCTCCATGGCGTTTTGCAGTAAGTGGATGTGCAGACGTGATTGCGAAGCTTACAGCTGTCAAAGATTGGAAGTTGGCGCACGAGGAAAAGAACGAGTATTATGGGGCATATGCGGCGAGCCTAGCCTTGATGAGTGCCAGACTTGTGATCGAAAGTGCAGGCTTGATCAGCGAGAAAAGTGAAGAGGGGATCCGGGTGCTCATAGAAGCCCTGATCAGCTGCGGTGTTTCCATGAGCATTGCGGGCAGCAGCCGCCCATGCAGCGGGTCAGAGCATTTGTTTAGCCATAGTCTTGAAACGTTGAGCCCTAATTGCTCCATGCATGGGGAGCGATGTGGTGTAGGAACGATAATGATGGCCTATTTGCAAGGGGCAAATTGGAACCTTGTGAAGAAGACTTTGGAGAAACTGGGAGCGCCTGGAAGTGCGCTTGAGCTTGGCGTTGACAAAGAGAATGTTGTGAAAGCGTTAGAACTGGCCTCAACCCTGAGACCGGAGAGGTACACGATACTGCACAAACTGAACCTGAGTAGCGAGGGATACGAAAAGCTTGCGAGGATGACAGGTGTAGCATAGTCTAGGTTTTGGTTTCGGGTTTCTGTTTCGCTTTCGTGCTTCTTTTGGCTCGTTTCTTTGCTTCTGGTTTCTTGGTTTCAGCTTTTTCTGGTTGTTCCTTCTTTGGTTCTGCCCTGAAAGTTTCTACAAACTTGATTTCTGCCGTATCCTGGAAGAACTTTTGTATGTCCAATGCTATTCCTCTTTTGGCTACCTGTATTCCTTCCAGGTAGAAGGCTTCTTCAGGCATTTCAATTGTGATGGTCTGTGCGTTGGTGGTGAATTCAAACTTGTTTTCCTCAACGGCGGGGGTTCTTCTATGAATCAGAGCATGGAGTTTCTCTTCATTCTTCTCGAGCTGCTTTTTGATAGTGACCTCGTAAACAAGCGTTTTTCCTGCGAGTGGAGGGTTGAAGTCGAGCAGGACACGTCCAGCGCCCATGGCGCGAACTGTGGCCATTTTTCCCCCGTAGTCGACGCGCGCTCCAAGAGCAGGGGTTATTCCTTTTTCCAAAAGGTTCCTTAGGGGGACGCGTTTGACTTTTTCAGGATCTCTTGCTCCAAATGCCTTGTCCTGCGGTATTTCCACGGATGATGTTTTCGAAATCTCCATCGTCGTCAGACTGTCGTCCAATGCTTTTAGGACCCAGCCTTCGCCTATTACGACTAGTTTGGACTCGCAGATTTCGCCTTCTTTATGCAAATGCTCTTTCTTTGCAGTTTCCTCAAGAGTTGTGTCGAAAACTTCCCCAGTTTCCTTAACCTTGGCTACATAGTCAACAATTATGAAGTCGCCCTTTTGTAAGCTCACAAACATCATCCTTCAAAGCATTGCCAAACTAGGTTTAAAACCTAATAAAAGCTTTCCTCTGATCAGCCATTCATTCTTTGGCACAGTGAAGATGATTGGTCTTCAGAATTCTTTCCTTGCAGATAGTAACGTCAGAATGCGGAAAGAAAAAAGTCGGGTGTTGATTATTCGATTCCCCATTTCTTTGTGATCTTCACGATGAGGAAGACCACGAAGGCTACGATGATGAAGGTTATCAGTGCCACCAGGAAGTCTCCAATGCCGAATGCTTGTGACATGACGCTGACAGCATACGTAGCAAGGTTGTTCATGCCTGGAATCGCTAGTCCTATCGCTGGCAACAGGAGATCTTTAACGAGAGCACTTACCAAGCCGCCGAGATAGAGACCCAAGATGAAGCCCACGGCAAGACCTAGAACCTTGTATTTTGAAACGAAGTCCATGAACTCGGCCCAGAGACCTTTGGGCGCCGCTAAGGTCGGTGCGGGTTTAGGCTCGAGAAGCTTTCGAATGCGCCGCAATTCCTCTAACATCTCATTTTCATTTACCAAATAATCACCAGTAATGGGTTTGTCAGAGTTGTTTATAAGATTTCTCAGCCACTGAAGCGCGTTGAAGAATCCAGTAAGCTGAACGTTCATCTAATGACTGTGAGAGGCGCGAATAGATGACCTCTCCCGTCGGTTTTCTTTCGGTCTTCAACATTGGACTTTTTGCTGGCGCTAAGATTGATGGTACTATCTGTATTTTGGGGTGATAACGTCTCAAAACACACCAGTCTCCGCGCGCGAGCCAGTACGAGCAAGTACAGCTAGATCAACTGACGGCTGTTCTATAGGACCAGATGCTAAAAGAAATAAACCGAGGGAGCATAAATTGCTACATATGTAATGGTAGCCCGGGAGAGATTCGAACTCTCGTCGGCGGGTCCAAAGCCCGCTATGCTTGTCCACTACAGTCGGCGGAAATGTGTGTACTTTCCTCCACCGGGCTGCTCCGGGCTACTTACCATGGGTTTCGTTTTCAAAAGCATAGACGAAATGTTGCTAATAAATCTTAGACTCAACCGTGTCAGAGCCTAACTGCAAACGTGTTCTGAATCTTTGAGGGAAAATCCGGGCAGATATTTCGTGATTGCTGTCGAAGCTAATCAACCGAAACACTCTTCCAATTCCATAGTGGTATATGCCTTGTCTTCTTCAATGATCTTCTTGCACTGGTTTGTATCTCCTTCTTTGCTTCTTCCTTTCGTTCCCTAGATTTCTGACAGGCCTTTTTCGTGTCACAACTTGTTTTGTTCAAGTTTAACCCAATTCTGTGGTTTCTCGGACTTCTTCAAGAAAAGATGTGTTTGTTTTTCAGACTGTATTCCCTAAAGCCTGTACCACATTCGCACGAGTATGCGTCCGCCCTAGACTGCCCGTAGTTCCATGGTTTCTTGGATTTCTCAAATTCTCTCCTACGAGCAGGACATCGGACGTGAATTCCTTGGCCTATTCTTCTAAGTAAGCCTAAGGACTTTCCATGGTCCACAGGTTTCAAATTGGGCTATTGTCATTCTCGAGTGTGATTCTCTTTCAGGATCCTGATCAGATACTTGAAGGTTAGATCTCTAAGTATGTTGTCATTTCGTAGGCTGACGATGAATGAAGAGAGTGACTCAAAATACTTTCCCCATCCGGTCTTGAAGTCTTGAATTATCTTGCAGTAGTCACTGTAGTCTTTGTGGACTGATATGCCCATCCTGTTCCAACCCAAGCCTAAGCCTGTTGAAATGAATATTATGTTTGGGTGTTCTTCAATGAATTGTCTCATCTCTTCCACACGTGTGTCGGGGTATTTCTGTACGTTCCACTTCCCAAAGTGAATGCCAAGATTTCAAAACCGAGTTTCTTCAAACTGGGGAATGCAGTATATTCAAGCAGTTCTTCTTTGTCCAGTTCAGTTCTTCTCCTCGTAACGGTCGGCTGAGAAGTTTTCACGATCTTGGCTATCTTTCTATCACTCAATCAAGAATCTTTTATCAACTCAGAAATAATCGCATAATCAATGGACTTCGGCTTATTCATTAGACGCCTTCTGTTCCGATTTGATCAAATGATGCCAGATTCAACTTTAAGTCTTTTTGATCAAAGACTTCCTGTCTCTGCGTATTTTGAGTGCAATCTTGCGAGCTTTCTCTATTGCTTCGTTGGCCTCGGTTCTTCCTATTTCATTCAGGTCTAGGAGATCAGCTATGTAACCATAGCTTTTCGGGTTACTCTCCTCCAGGTTCTTGAGGGAACGCATCAGGATTGTGCAATCGGCCTTGAGGGTTTTTTCGCCCGACGGTCCTAACATAACGTAGTTTTCGGCAATAACGAGAAAAATGCTCTTCAGATAGTGCGAGGCTTCAATTATCTCCCCAGAGTCAACGATGGAGTTGGTGCGCGTTATTACGCCGTGCAGAAAGGCTGGATTCAAATAGTAGTCCAGGTTGGCCCTGACCATGGAATGAGTGGAACGCGATTTCTGCAACACCTTTCGCGCCTTCAGGCAGATTTCTTCCCATACTGCCTTGAAGAGCCTCAGCTTGTCCCTCATTCCAGCCTCACTGACTCCATTAATTCCTGAAATCTCCAAGTATTCTTCGAAAACATCATGCACTCCTAACTTCGTCGTTGAGCGCTCCATCCGTTCCAGAAAGTGACTGTTCGAAAACGGTTCCAATGCTATCTCACCCATAATTCGAAGAATGTTCTCTAAGGCCAATACGGCGAAGATATACCCGCTGGAATAATCTTGCCTGGAATAGGCGGAAGTCGCACGGCTAAGGAATATGTCAGAACTCGCCAAATGATTTTCCGTTCTGATACCGAGCCGTTCAGGAGAACCATACGACTTCACCAACAGAAGTTTCGTGTTGGTCAAGAGCCAATCGCGATCATACAGGATCTGCAACTCGTAACGCTTCTGATCTGTTTCAGGCGGCATCGGACCATGAAACCATTTCCTCGGCACAAAATTCAAATCAACAAACAAGCCGCCTGCTTCCAACCTTTCAACATACTCATAGTTGGCCTCAGTCTTATTGAGTATGAACAAGTCAACGTCGCTCGATGCCATGGCGTCCCCTCTGCCCCAGCTTCCAAACAAGCCTACCCCGTAAACATTCATTTTGGCCTTGAGTTCGTTCACTAACATTTCCAGTGTTCTTCGCATCTTTTCAGGAAACCGATCCATGGAAACAGGGCTCCCTTGAAGAAATCAGTAGGCTCCATTAGTATTCAAGATTTTTTATTGGACTCCTCGTTGAGGAATCGTAAACTTTATATATTAAGACATTCCATCTGGTGAGTTACGCGGGGACCGGATGGGCAATTTTCTGATTCCGCCTCCCTGATCGAGGAACACGAAAAGTGACGGTTCTACGCTTCACAAATAGGTGAGAATATTTGAGCAAAAAAGAAAGCAGAACCCATCAACGCCTAGTTGACAAATGTCCCGAGTGTGGAAGTGCAAACCTCGTTCATGATTACGATACAGGCGAAACCGTCTGTGGTGACTGTGGACTTGTTTTGTATGAGCAGATGATGGATAAAGGGCCAGAATGGCGAGCGTTTACACAGGAAGAAAAGGCTTCAAGAAGCCGAGTGGGAGTGCCGACCTCGTATTCGGTCCATGACAAAGGTTTGTCGACAGCAATAAGCCAAGTTGACCGAGATGCCTTCGGGAGAAAACTTCCATTGTCTACACGCTTGCAAATGTGGCGTTTGAGAAAATGGCAAATACGCTCCAGAGTTCACTCTTCGATCGACAGAAACTTGGCCCAAGCAATGGCTGAGCTTGACAGGCTTTCAGACAAGGTTTACATTCCTCCGCCGATCAAGGAAAAAGCCGCTGTCATCTACCGTAAGGCATTGGACAAGGGCCTTGTTCGCGGGAGATCCATTGCGGCTATAGCCGCAGCTGCGTTGTATGCTGCTTGCCGCGGCAGTGGTACTCCAAGAACCCTCCGCGAAATTGCAGAGGCAAGCCTAGTTGACAAGAAAGACGTCGCCCGATGCTACAGACTACTGCTTCGCGAGCTTAACGTGCACATGCCAATCGCTGACCCTCTTACGTACGTTTCAAAAATCGCTGAGAGCACCGGAATATCAGGAAAAACTCAAGGCAAGGCAATTGAGATTCTTCGAGATGCCAGAAAAAAGAGGGCTGCAGCTGGCAAAGACCCCATGGGTTTGGCTGCTGCCGCACTATATATCGCCTGCCTCCAGAACAATGAGAAGAAAACGCAGAAGGACATAGCCGAAGCAGCTGGAGTCACGGAAGTGACTGTTAGAAATCGTTACAAGACTTTAAAGAGACAGCTGGACCTGGAGCTTCCAGACTAGGACAATTCTCTTTTGCTTTCCTTTTTTTCTAATTCCATAACAATGGGGCCAGTGTAACCGCAGTTTTCGCATACGTATTTCATTGGAATCAGCCAATAATCAGGGCCTTTAGACAAGTGAATGTTCGGACTGGCACATTTTGGACAATAAGCCTTCGACGGTCTTCTGTGCTTGAGCGATTTCAGTATATCCCATATGTCTCCTAGCAGGTCCATTCCGAGCTTGCTCCTTTCTACGCTGAAATCATTGAAGCTCTATGTTTTCTTCCGGGTAGCCTAGTCCCACCAAGTATTGGCGAACTCTGTCTCTATGGTCTCCTTGCAGCATTATTTGGCCGTTCTTTGCTGTTCCTCCACACGCGCAGAAATTCTTCAACTTCTGGGCCATTCCGGCCAAATCCGTGCTTTTGCTGTCGATGCCGTCTACTATTGTCGATGGTCTACCAAACTTGCGTGTTTCAAGCCGTATGCGAATCCGCTGCTGTTCTTTCTCGATCTCGCCGCAGGCACACAAATCTTTAGGAAGCCCGCATGTCGGACAAATCTCAGCCATGATGCTCACGTATAATTGCTATGGGGAATATATAAGATTTTCAAATCAGTCTTCAACAAGCTCACTACGTAGTTTCGCTGAAGTTCTTGACCAAAAATTCAGAAATCTTAAAGAACAAACAGGATTATTCCGCTGATGCTGATACAGAAAGCTTTAATGCAAAATACCGTTGATTGGTTTCCATGAAAATTCTGGTCGTTGGTTGCGGCAACATCGGCTCCGTCGCTGCACTAGACCTTGCCCGAAGCCTGGCCTCTGCAGACATCGTTGTTGCCGACAAAGATGAAGGCAGGGCAAAGAATGTCGCAGAACACATACGGACTGACAACGTGTCACATATTCAGCTTGACGCAGCGAATCGTCAAGAGCTACTGGACACCTTGAAGGGCTTTACGCTGGTTCTAGGATTCCTACCAGGAGACCTTGGCTACCGTCTTGTCGAAGCTTGTATCGATGCACGAAAAGACATGGTTGATGTTTCCTTCATGGGTGAAAGCTTGTTTAAGCTGAGCGACAAGGCCGCCAAAGCAGGCGTCACAATTGTTCCAGATTGCGGTCTGGCACCAGGCATTAGCAACCTTCTTGTTGGACATGCTGCAGCGGAGCTTGATCAAGTAGAAAGAGTTCATATAATGGTCGGCGGACTACCAGAAAAACCCTTGCCGCCTTTAGGCTACACTGTCACATGGTCCCCAGAAAGCCTCATCGACGAGTATACCCGCAAAGCTGGAATAATCAGTGGAGGAAGGAAGGCTGAAGTTGAAGCCCTTAGCGGCCTAGAAACAATTGAATTCCCAAACTTCGGAATACTTGAAGCCTTCTACACTGATGGTCTCAGAACCCTCTTGCACACAATCAATGCGACAGACGAAATGTGGGAGAAGACCCTCCGATATCCAGGACACGCCGAGAAGATCGAAATACTCAGAACACTAGGGTTCTTTGATAAGACGAAAGTTAAGGTTGAAGGCATCAGCGTATCACCTAGAGATTTGACAGCCGTTCTCCTGGAACAAAAACTTCACAAGCCGGACATTAAAGACGTCGTGGCTTTGAAAGTTCAAGTTTCAGGCATCAAGAATCGCAAACAAACGACATACACCTATCATCTATTGGACTTCTACGATGAAAAACAGAAGACAACAGCCATGGCCAGAACCACCGCTTACCCGGCTTCAATAGTCGCACAGCTCATGCTCAAGAAAACCATAAAATACGAAGGATTGGCCCCGGTCGAAAAGATTGGTGCAGACCCCCAGCTTTTCAAAACGATCATTGGCCAACTTCAGAAGCGTCACGTAAGAGTAACCGAAGGCTGATAACAGATCTCTGGGAATGCCTGCCACAAGTTTTCTTCAAATCCCTTATAAGTGACTTTGCTTAAGCATGGAGTCTTATTCGTCCGGATGCCATCTGACTTGCTCTGTTCTCTCAACGGTTGCGAAGGGCATAATTGCATCTTTGGCCGTTGTACCTGAAGATATCCCAAGGTGACATACTTGAGCGCTGAAATGGCAAACACTTAAGAGTCAACGTGGAAGCGATATTGCTGAGTGATCGGGAAGGGTTATTGAATTATGCAGAATCTACCAGCCATAGTTGCCGCTGGAAGAACAAAGTTTGGAGAGCACTACGAAAAGGAACCCGAGAAGCTTATTGAAGAAGCCTGGCTCAAGACTTCTATCGAAGCCAACCTGGAACGGAAGGACATAGAAGCCTGCTACCTCTCAGATTACTTTCTTCCCATAACAAACAAGCTGGGACTCGAAGAGGGCTTCTTGTCGGAACTCACGGAACTCCATGTTCCAATGGAAGTCACACGTTCTTTCAGTTCAGCCTTGTCAAACGCCTGCAACGCTATTATCGCCGGCAGACACGACGTCGTGCTGGTCGGCGGCATAGAGAAGATGACTGATCGGTGGGACAAAATCCGCGACGACTTGATGCTTCTTGAAGACCCATGGAGCTTCTATGCTGGATGTACACCTGAGGCAAACCATGAGCTGATGCTCAGAGCCTACATCAAGAAGTACGGCTTGAAAGGAGAAAACCTTGAAAAACTAAACGTTGCATTAGCGCAGGTTTCCGTCAAGAATCACTTGCACGCAATAAAGAACGAGTATGCGCAATATCAGAGAAAGATAACACTCGAGGGTGTTCTAAACGCGAGGAAAGAGGCGCGAAAACCCTTGGGGCTTTACGATTTTGCTCCGATTTCCGATGGGGCTGCTACGCTTATTCTTACCAGCGAAAGAACAGCGAAAAAGCTCACGGCCAAGCCAGTGTATGTTCTTGGTTTTTCCTCTGCGACTGACTTTTTGACCTTCCCTGCAAGAGACGATCTCACACACTTCATCGTGACCAAGATGGCCATGAAGAACGCTCTGAAAATGGCTGGAGTGAATTTGTGGGATCTTCAGCTCACTGAGGTCTATGATCAGTCCACCGTCATGGAAATGGTCTCGCTTGAAGATATGGGGTTCTGCGAGCCTGGAGAGGCTTGGAGAAGCATATACGAGAGCTGTCAAGACTATAAGGGTCATTATGAGATTGAAGGAAAGCAGCTTTTCGTCAATATGAACGGTGGTCTGAAGGCTGACGGCAACCCGTTGGGAGCTACCGGCGGCGCACAGATCTTCGAGGTTTTCAGGCAGTTGAGAGGAGAAGCAGGGCAGAGACAGGTGAAGTGTGATAACGAATTGAAGCATGGGTGTTTGCTTGAGCTTGAAGGCTTCGGAACCAAAGGGTACGTGTACGTTCTAGGGAGGGACAAGAATTGAGCAGCGAACCGATCGAGAGAAGAGTCTCTTATCTAGGCGACAGATTGAGGGGAACACGCTGTCAGATCTGCGGCAAGGAATACTTCGAAATAAGGGACTATTGTGGAAACTGCGGGAGAAAAAGCTTCGGAAAAATGCTTGACACAGACCTTTTCTACGAAAAGGGTAAACTGGAAGTTTGCACACTTGTCAACGAACCGACGAACAAGTTCACGAAGCTGGGTAGCTACGTTTACGGCATAGTCTCGTTCCACGATGGGAAGATAAAGGTTCCAGGGAGACTGACGGATCATATGGTAAAATGTGATGAGGAAATCGATTTTTCCGCTCTAGAGGGCAGAACCGTTGCGCCGAGGTTCAGAAGACGCTACTCGGTGGACAAGAGCGACATCATCCCCACGATATCTTTGACTTTCACTTTTACCGACGAGTACTATCCGCATCAAGATTACAGTGTTCTGAAACCAGGGAAAGAGTGTGATGTCGCAGGAATAGTGGGGTATGGTTGCTATTCTTCAAGGTTCAGGATAAGGGAAGCAACCATGGAGCGTGCGGTCCCGTTCGTTGATGAAGATGCAATTACCGCAGCAGTGGAAGCCGGAAAGCTTGCTTTGATACACTCTGGAGTTAGCAACTCGCTGGTCGGCAAGATCTATGTGGGTTCAGAGTCCAACCCGTACGCGGTAAAGCCCATAGCTTCAAAGGTCGCTCAGGTCCTGAGACTTGGCGAGGAAGATGAAGATGATGTGCAGGGAGTTGATGCCGTCGACACGGAGTTTGCTTGCAAGGCAGCTACCAGCGTTTTCAAGGACGCGGTCTCGCTTGTCAACTATCCAAAGTCAAACGTTTGCAATGCCATGGTCATAGGGACAGATAATTCTCAAGCGGCGCCACGAGACTGCCCAGGCGGAGAGCTGGACCTATTCGTCGGATATGGAGCGGCTGCTTTCATCTTCGGAAAAAACGATGTGATTGCGGAAATTGAAGGCTGGTATTCATGCACCTCAGATACGCCTGACTTCTGGCGACGAGACGGCGAACCGTATCCAATGCATGGTGGCCGATTTACAGGCGATCCCGCATATTTCAAACACGTGAGAAAAGCTGCAAGGAAGCTGATGGAACGCCTTAGACTGCAAGCGGGAGACATTGACTATTTTGTCGCGCATCAACCGAATGCTCAGTTCCCAGTTAAGGTTGCGAAGGAGCTTGGATTCAAAGAAGAACAGTATTTGCCTTCGCTTCAAGTGGTCAGATTTGGAAATACATACTGCGGCGCTTCTCCCGTGGGCCTAGCTGCAGTCTTGGATGTGGCAAAGCCAGATTCGCGTGTTCTTGTAGTCAGCTATGGTTCAGGCGCCGGAAGCGATGCCTATTCGCTCGTTACTACGAGCCAGCTCTTGGACAAAAGGTCGCGTCAAAAACTAACAGTTAAATACCAAGCTGAAAACTCTTTTCTAGAATATGTAGACTATACGACCTACAGACGACTAAAAGCTGGGATGTGAGGACACTTGAAAAACAAGAGCAATGAAACTGTGACAGAACAGCAGAAGAAATCGTCCCCGGTATATTACCAGGTTTTGAAAATATTATATGCACCTCACAAGGCGTTCAAGGAGATAACCCAAAACCAAAAGTACATTGGACCAGTTCTGATATTGATCCTCTTCGTAGCCACTAGCGCCGGCTACGGTTATGCCATCCTGTCGAGAAGCTATATTGAACAGACTCTTCCGAAGGTCGACTCATCAGCGGGACACTTCGACGCGTGGACTGAAAACGCAAACTTGTGGAGTTCTCCCTCAGGCGCAAACGTCAGAGAGAACTTTACTGATTTCATAAACGGCAGCTACTACGGAAACAGAAGCATCGAATTTTCAATGCTCAACAGTCCCCAGATTTCAATGCAGCTAATGAACATAGGACAGATAAATTGCTCAGGTCCTGACGGTTACAAGAACGTATCCCTTAGAGCAAAGTTGGTTGATCCACAGAATACCAACTTTTCAAGCGCATTCATCTACCTGTTCTCAGGGAACACCTCAAACTACTCCTATTACAACTTGACTGACACTTTTTCAAACAGTACGGCCAACGTTTGGTACAATCTGACAATTCCGCTGGCAGAGGGGAATTGGGCAAACAACAGCACACCCGCGGATTGGAGCAATATCACTGGACTAAAGCTGGAGTTTAGCTGGCCTCAGAACGTCAACAGCACCATGCTCATTGACGGCCTTTTCTTCCGCGGCGTTTTCCAAGGCCCAAGTGAGAGCGCAGCCGCAAGTTATTTGTTCAGCGATTCAGTATCTAGCCTTTTCCAGTTTGTGATTAGATGGATTTTCATCAGTGGCATACTCTTCCTTGCCGTGAAAGCTCTCGGGGCAAAAACGCCATGGAAGCCCATACTAATCTCAGTTGGATTCGCTCTTATCATCCTCGTTGTTCAGACCATTGCAAACACAATTGCGGTATCAACACTGATAACCTTACATTACCCACTCGAGTTTCTTGGAGGAACCTCAGCTGAAACGACAGCAGCCTTCAACCAGATAATTAGCCAAACATCAGTTTTCTACACAGTTACCGCTTATATACAAATGGCTGTACTCATATGGATCATTGCGCTCTGCGCGATTGCTACTCGTTTGCTGGTCCAGTTTTCATGGATCAAAAGCGCCGTCGCCGGCATGGTAGCTGTTGCTGCCACATATTTTATCGGCTTGATTCTCGGAATCTAGGCGGTGCCGGGAGATGCAAAGGAGAGGTAGGCAGTGAAGACTCTTAGCAATCAGTTGCAAGGTTATGATGAAAAATGAGCGGATTCTTCATGTTCAAAATGGGAAAAAGAACCGCCCCGAGGCCTGTAACCTTGTCCCAGCTTTGCGCGGCGTGACCGGCACGTTCACCGGCTACGCACTTTCCCACAGAATGGCCCTCGTACTCTCAGGATTCATAGGATTCATCCAACCACAACAGAACATTGCTTACCAAATCCTGACACACAAAATCCGATAACTCCAGTTCTGTCGGCCAAACGGACGATTTAGACCTTACTTTTCGGGGTCATCGAACATGTGATCTTCAGCTTTTCCTGCAAGGGAAGCGTCCAAGCTGAACCCATAAATCCACAGCCCCCGCGCCATAATAGCTAGCAAAATCTATATACGGTTGAACGGCTTTTCTGCAAGTAACCGGGCTCAACCAAGACCCAGGATAGGTAAACGTGTCAAAGGCCGAATCCTTTCAGTGGGCGGGAAGTTTGCAGTCGCGGAAAGAGTTGCTCAGATGGAGGGAAAGAATTGAAGATAAAAGATCTGCAAAACGGAATGAAGCGAATCTCAATAGAAGCGAAGATTACGGAGAAATCTGACCCTCGAGAGGTAGTCTCAAGATTCAAAGACCAGACCTACAAAGTGGCAGATGTAATCATTGCTGATGAAACGGGTCAAATAAAGCTGACCTTGTGGAATGAGCAGATAGATCAAGTGAATGTTAACGATGTGATTAAGATAGAAAATGGCTATGTGACGAGCTTCAGGGGAGAAATCCAGCTAAACGTGGGAAAGTACGGCAAGTTGGCCGTGGAATAGTGGAAATAAGCCTCTCTGGCAAAAGGGATTTTTGATATTCTAGGTGCAAACTCTAGTTAATTCTGCAACACTAAATAGCTGACTCTCCCTTCGTGGATCAAGCAACTTACGCTAGAACAAAAAAAAGAGATTGAATAAGAGGACTATCGCAAGGGTGTTTCTGTTTCGGCTCGTTACACCGAGGTCTTTTGATATTTGTTCTATACTTGCTCGAGCAGAGTTGTGAATGTGTCGTGGTGATCTTCTTCTTCTTTCAGAATCTCCATGAAGAGGAGCGCAGTTGTTTCGTCATTCTCCTTTCTTGCAGCGTCAATTATTCCCTTGTACATGTCAATAGCGCTTTTTTCATCCTTAGCATCCTGCGCTAGCATTTCTTTCAAGGTTTTCCCAACGTTGATCGGATCGGGCTTCGTCGTGGGTATGCCGCCCAAATAGAATAATCTTTCTGCAATAGACTCTGCATGCTTCATCTCTTGCCTAGCTATCTGTTCGAACGCATCTTTCGTTGCATAGCCTTTGACTCCGATCCATTGAACGTGCTGCCACATGTATTGCACTATGACCTGCATCTCTCTGGCGATAGCCATGTTCAACATATCTAGCAGTTTCTTAGACGTCATGTTCTTTCCCCATACTTTTCAATAGTCGTGGTTTCTGTTCCTCTCCTTATATTAAACTTGTCATGGTCTCAAAGAGTTAACGAAAATCGGATTATGTCGGTTCGGCTGAGAATCTGAGTCAAGCCTACTGTACTTCAGCGCAGATGTAGTTCTTCTCCTTCAGTTCTAACGGGCACCCGCCACCGCATATCTGGAGTTGTGGGCAATCCTTGCATTTCGGTTCGACGTATTCTCTTCTTCTAATGCTAACAGAAAGTGGGCTATTCCAGATTCTGCTCCAACCATCTCTTAGAATGTTGCCGAGACTTACGAAGTAGCTTTGGCATGGATAAACATCGCCGTTTGGTCCGACGCGCGCGCTGATCTGCGTATACCATATGCCCAACATTGGGTCATCAATGTAAACCAGACGCTTTGCCCGGTTGCGAGAGGTGGATTAAGCGTAACTTGAACCTTGTAATCGTCGTCTTGTCTTGCGTCCCGCGTTGTAAGCGCGCTGCTGTACTGGTCTGCTGCGCTCACGATGGATTAGTAGCTGTTGGGTTGACCGACATTCACAGAGTGTATGTTGTCCCCTGACTCGAGTGATAGGGTCATGTTATAGAATAGATCGATTGATCCATCAGGGTTTATCCATATTTTCACCCATTCTTTGTCAAGGTGATATACGCCACTCCAAGCCATCCCGGGACCAGAAAACATTACCACTAGTAGGGCTGCGGCCATTGCCATCAGAACAACGTCTTTTCTTACCACTTGGGTTCCTCGCTCACTTCAAAAGTGTGTCCGCAGGGGACAGGTGGCGTAGGGCACACCCGAGATGACTTTTATCTGCTTAGCGTCAACAGAGGCGCCACAAGTCGGGCATTTAAGCAAGACTGCCGTCATATCACCTGAGACTTCCAATCTCTGCGTTATTGTCGACGCCTTTATCGACATGAAGTAAATTATAGCTTGCCTACGACAAAAAACATGGCCGAAACGATCAGCCCAATTGGCCAATAGTTCGTTGCCAATGCAAATATGATCCCAAAGAAGAAAAGGAACGCAATTGCGATTGCTCCAAAGATCGTTTTTAGATTCACATCTGGTGTTGATACAAATTCGACTAATTTAGTCTTGCTCCAACAAGCTGTCACATTTTTACCTAGAAGGCCAGACTGGAACCATCAAACTGGGCATATGCAGACTTGATCAATTCGAGGAGCTCGATGGGGACTATGATTAAATAAACGATTTGCGGATAAAATCCCTAGAATATTCACGTTGAAGAGAAAGCTTAACCATGATCCTGAAAAAGAGCGAAAATGATTGGTCCTGAGAATTTGAGTTTTGAATACCCACGGAATGTTCGTTTCAAATGCGGCAGATGTGCGATATGCTGCGGCGATACTGAAACAAAGGTAAGGAAAATACTCCTAATGAAGACCGAAGCCGAACGCATCTCAAATAAGACTATGAAACCCATCTGTGAATTTGCAGAAAGAAGAACAGGGTCCGAACCTTACGTTTACGAAATGAGGAAGAACAAGGATGGAAAATGCGTGTTTCTAAGAGAAAACACGTGCCTCATATACAGGATAAGACCGTTGATCTGCACTTTCTATCCTTTTGAGTTAGGAGCAAATAGAGCCAACAGGCACATTTTCTCGTACACTGATGAGTGCCCATGCATCGGGCACGGGGCGGAACTGGGAAAAGACTATTTTGAGAAGCTCTTCGCCAATTCGAAACAGCTGACCAGACGGGTAACGATGTGATGTACTGCGCCACAAGAGATGTATAATGTGACGACTATTTGTCCATTAAAGAAAACAGTAATTGGTTGACGTCTGCGGGAGGATAGCCTGAGTAGTACTTGCTGAAGTATCCGAAGACTTCTGTGGGCTGATCCAGGAATTTCTGTATTTTTTCGGCCCATTTCCTCGTGTCTTCCGTTCGGTCCACTTCGACTTTTCCCAAGGTGCCTTTGACCCTTCTTCTTTCTCCTTCCCACCTTATGTACACGAAATCCGCCGTGATCTCTTCCATTGGTTGGATCAATGGCTGATCCACCAGAACCAAAGCTGCGTTGGCTTCTCTGAGAAGAGAATATAGTTTCTCTCCTTGTAGCTCTTTGTTTCTAACTTCGACGGCGTACCGACAGCTTTTGGGCAATGCTAAAAGGAAGTTTCGCAAGAGAGGGAGGTGTTCAAGCTTAAACGTGGAGGGAAATTGAAGCAGTAGCGGTCCGAGTTTGTCGTGCAGTTGGGACATAGTTGAAACGAACCTGTCTGCTTCTTTTTCGCAGTTGCGCAACATTTTCACGTGGGTTATTGCTCTAGGAAACTTGGCGGAGAACAGGAAACCCTCTGGAGTCTGGGTTTCCCAGGTTCGCACCGTATCCGCTGACGGGATTCTGTAAAAGGTATTATCTACCTCTACAGAGTTGAAGTGTTTCGAGTACTCAGCCAGATAGGCCTCACACCTGAGTCCCTTCGGATAGAAGTCTCCAACCCAAAATGCGTAGCTCCATCCCATCGTGCCTACGTGCACTTTGCCTACTACTTTTCCTTTGCTTTCAAGAGTAGCCATTGCTTCTCTCCGGCCTTTTTGAAGCGAGTCAGAACATATCTGCCCTGGAATATTCGGCCATTTAGCGTGAACTCTACGACGTTTTCGTTCCAGATCTTAGCGTCATAGGTTCCATTGTCGAGTATTTTGACTGTCCCGGCTCCATACTGCCCTTTCGGTATCGTTCCTTCAAAGCTGCGGTATTCCAGCGGGTGATCTTCGGTTTCTACTGCGAGTCTTTTTTCGCCAAGCTGTTCAGGTATTCCCTTTGGCACAGCCCAGCTTCTTAGCACCCCGTTGTTCTCAAGGCGTAAATCGTGGTGGAGTCTTCTAGCGTGATGTTGTTGGACGACGAAGGTTTGTCCGTTCCCGGTTTTCTGGATAACGCCCACAGGTTCTGAAGTAATGCTGAAATCCCTTCTTGAAATATACTCTGACAGATCCTCAGGCTTTATCTGATCCAAAGTGCATTCAGCGGGAAGCTTGTCATTTCTGAGCCCGCAAAATCGAGGCATTCGCAGTCTGCCATCTTTCGTGACGTTTTGGTATGCTACTTGGCAGACGATTTCTGGCCTGAGCCAGATTATCTTTTCGGGGATGTCCACGTCTCCGAGGCTCTCCTCTCTAACCTGAAGGGACTCAAAGACCCTGAGCATCGATTCTATGTCTTCCTCGGAGAAGCCTATTCCCACCTTGCCCACGTAGACCGGGACGACCCTGTTGTATAAGCCCAGTATCAGTGCTCCAAAAGAGGACTTCCTCGCGCCTTCGCCTGCGGTGTAGCCGAATATCACGCAGTCACATGTTGAGTTTCTTTTGATCTTCAACCAGTTGCCGCTTCTGACGCCGGGCTCGTATGTGCTGTCTTTCTTCTTTGCCATTATGCCTTCTACGCCTTTCGCCAAAGCAGCTTGATAGTATGCTTGACCTTCTCTCTCTACGAATGCAGACAGCACAACATGCTGTCCTTCACGAACGTGTTTTTTCAGCAGCGTTTTCCTTTCGATCAGGGGAAGATCAATTAGAGGTTGCCCGTCTTTCTCAAGTAAGTCAAAGACAACGTAGGTTGCGGCCAACTCTTTGGAAAGGTATTCGACGCTCTGAATTGACGCGGTTTTGCTTCTTTCTGAAAGAAGTTGAAAGTCGGCTCTGCCTCCTTTCATGACTATTATTTCGCCGTCGATTACAGAGTTCTCTGTGAGGGTTTTCAGCTCTTCAAACTCTGGAAAATTGTGGCTGAGCTCCTTGTCATTCCTGCTCCTTATGCTGAGATCACTGTCGATGTAGCTGATTGCTCTTATCCCGTCCCATTTGACTTCGAAGATCCAATCTTCTGAGTCGAAAGGCTTGTCGGCGGCCTTGGCAAGCATGGGTTTGTAGTGCTGTCTCATTTTTCTTTCAGCTGCTTGAGAGTCTCCTGCAGGGCAACCATAAGTTCTTTGGCTTCTTCTTTCACAGGCCTTTCGGCAACTATCGTCTCGCCCTTCATTTTCTTGGATATCAGCTGTCGGATTCTCTCTTCATAACCATCCTTGTATTCTGTTATGTCGAAGTCTCCGGACAGATCTGCGACTATCTTTTTTGCAAGGTCTAATTCCTTCTTTTCTGGTTCTTTGAGTTCTTTCAGCTCTTCAAGGCTGCCGGGATCTGCAATCTCATACGCGTACCGGAGCGTAGTCAGCACAAGGGCGCCTTTGTAGGCATGCAACAAGACGGGATATTCTTTTGTTCTTAACGTGATTTTTCCAGCTCCAGCCTTCTGCATCGTCTGCAAGGCTGTTAAGAGTAAGCTGTAGGCTTCATCGTTCTTGTCAGGTGTGAGAGCGTATGATTTTTCGAAGTATATCGGATCAACTGAAAGGTAGTCAACGAACTTGTCGATGCGTATCTTTTGGCTTGACTGTGGCTCGGCCGCCCTCAGCTCTTCTTTCTCGAAAACGATGAAATGGTTCTTGGTTACTTCGTATCCTTTAACCGTGTCTTCCCAGGGTACGACCTTGTTTTCTTTGACGCAGACCTTCTGATATTTCAGTGGCTGCCCATCCTGTTTGTGCAGAAACCTGAACGAAAAGGCTTTGTCAAAGGTCATCGTGTAGAGCTTGACAGGCACGCTCACCAATCCTATCGTCACTGTTCCACTCCAAAACGGTCTTTTCGGGATGTGCACATTCTGTTCTTCCATATGTTCACACCTTGAGTTTCTGTTTATCTTCAAACAACCTTTCCCACGGATTGCTCGGAGATTCTACAGCATTGAATAGAGTGAACTTCTCCGGTTTTAATCCTTTCTTGACATCATGCCAGCTTAACGGCATGGAAACGGTTGCTTGAGGCACGGCTCTGAGGCTGTACGGGCAGATCATCGTTCTTCCATGAGAATTCTGCAGATAATCTACATAGACAGTCCTAGGCTCTTTTACCTTGGAAAACTCGGAGACAACAGTTGAAGATTCTTTCGATAAGTATTTCGCGATTTGGTGGACGAATTCCCTGGTTTGACTGAATGAGTATTCACGAGCTATGGGAACCACGACATGTAAGCCCTTTTTTCCCGAAGTCTTCACGTAAGACCTCAAGCCTAGGGCTTCTAATCTTTCTTTCAGCAGCAACGTTACATCTATAACATTGTACACGTCGGCTGGGGGCCGAGGATCAACATCAAACAAGACAAGGTCAGGCTTCTCAAGCTCGTCCGTCTTTGAAAGGGTCATGTGAAGCTCTAAAGCCGCAAGGTTTGCCAGCCAGATCAACGTGTCCAAATCATTGCAAACGACATAGTTTATTTCGCGTTGTGCTGCCTCGGAATATGTTTTGAACCTCTGTACCCAAGATGGAGTACCCAGAGGCAGATCCTTCTCGTAGAAACCCTCACTGCCAACTCCATCTGGAAACCTGGTCAAGACCATCGGCCTATCGGCCAAAATGCCGAGCATTCTGGGAGCCATCTTGACGTAGTATTCAATTACCTTGGCTTTTGTGATTCGCTTCTCCGGGTACAATACCTTGCTCAAGTTGGTGAACTCGACTCTTGTCAGTCTTTCCACATATGACATCTCCATGCGCCACTCATCATGCTGACGATTGAGATTGCGAATTGCCAGTCTGACTATGTTACTCATTCATAAAGAAGGTTTTCTTTTTCATCCCGTTCTTTCTGTAGGTCACAACTCATATTAGCATTGGTACTTTGGACAGTGGCACCGATCGGGAATGAATTGAGCTTTTGGACGTTGAACGGTGATACAAGTGGATACATGTCAGTGTTGACTGGGTCAATTACATACGAGGTGTTCCATTTGCCCGAGGAGTCCATCTCTGTAGCATTCACAATTACGTGCAAACCACACGCATGGGAAAGACAGCGTTAAGAAATATGTTCTAGTGTACTCCGGGCAAGTCCAGAAACTTTAAGTCTGATCAAAGTGCTAGTATTTTTGCCTTCAAAAGATGGCCCTAAACTGGCATCAGGGGGTCGTAGTCTAGCTTGGACTCAAACCTCGGTAGTGACATCTCCCGCGCAACCCCTCTTTTTCTGTTCTCTGCAGAGGAATGGTTCTCTTCTATAACCCTGCCCAAAGTTGTCCCCTGAGACGGAGCGCGCTAAAAAGGAGGGGATTATGGGCCTGCTTGTCCGAAGTGCAGGGCTACTGTGGCTATATCTTTTCCGTCTATTTTGGCATCGTTGTTTACGTCGCTGTTGACGTTCCATAGGTATGGCGGTAGGCATCCGGGTGCTGAGCCGAAGCACAGGGCCACTATTGTTATGTCTTTGCCGTCAACCTTCCCGTCTGGGACGAAGCTCCATGGATCAAGCGTGCCGCCGGTCAAGTCTCCAGCGATGGAAACTACGACCCACCCGCCCGTACAGTTGTTGTCTGTCGTGTTGGTTTCGTCTGGAACGGGCCAAGCATAAGCGCTTATGGTGTAGTTGCCCAAGGGCAAGCTAGTAGTGTCCCACGTGAAGGTTAGGGTTGTGGAGTTTTCGCTTGTTAGGGTGAGAGTTTCTGTTTGGATAGCCGTGACGTTGGCGTATGCTGTGACGTTGAAGGCTTCAGTGAAGTCGCCTTGATTTGTCACTGTGACGTTTATGCTGGCGCTGAAGCCTTGACAAACCACAGCCTTAGAAGACGCAACATTGGCGACGGCTACATCATGTACGTACGGATTGAAAGCATAGATCTTGCCATCATCTGATCCTACGTAGACTACTCCGTTGACAAGGGCAGGAGAAGATCGCACCCAGCCGCTTGTCGTGTAGCTCCAAACGAGCGTTCCAGTGGCAGCGTTCAGACAGTAAACCTTCCCATCATCAGATCCCACGTAGACCATGCCGCCAACAACGGCAGGAGAAGACTCCACAGACCAGTTTGTCGTGTAGCTCCAAACGAGCGTTCCAGTGGCAGCGTTCAGACAGTAAACCTTCCCATTACCAGATCCCACATAGACCATGCCGCCAACAACGGCAGGAGAAGACTTCACATCGCCACCTGTCGTGTAGCTCCAAACGAACGCTCCACTCGCTGCGTTCAGACAGTAAACCCTATCAGATCCCACGTAGACCAGACCACCAACAACAGCAGGAGAAGACTCCACAAGGTAACCTGTCGTGTAGCTCCAAACGAACGCTCCAGTGGCAGCGTTCAGACAGTAAACCTTCCCATCCAGAGATCCCACATAGACAAGACCACCAACAACGGCAGGAGAAGACTTCACCTCCCTGCTTGTCGTGTAGTTCCAAACGTGCGTTCCAGTGGCAGCGTTCAGACAGTAAACCTTCCCATTAAAAGATCCCACATAGACCATGCCGCCAACAACAGCGGGAGAAGACTCCACATAGCCACCTGTCGTGGTGTTCCAAAGGACCGCGTAGCTCCAAACGAGCGTTCCAGTGGCAGCGTTCAGACAGTAAACCTTCCCATCATAAGATCCCACGTAGACAAGACCACCAACAACGGCAGGAGAAGAATCCACTGCCTGACCTGTCGTGTAGCTCCAAACGAACGCTCCAGTGGCAGCGTTCAGACAGTAAACCTTCCGATCCCATGATCCCACGTAGACCAGACCAGCGCGAATGGCAGGAGAAGAATACACATAGCCACTTGTCGGGTAGGTCCATAGGGTGTTGTTTGTGGTTGGTCCTGTTGAGGTTGAAGTTCCCGTGTGGTTTGGGTCGTGGTGAAACATCGGCCAACTCTCTTCAAAAGCGTAAACATTGCTGTCGTCTCCGCCAACGTAAACGATGCCATCTACAATAGCAGGAGAACCATCAATCGTATCGCCGGTTCTGTAACTCCATATAAATGCTCCGGTGGAAGCGTTCAAACAGTAAAACCTACGGTCCCATGAGCCCACGTAGACCTTGCCGTCAGCAACACCGGGAGAAGAAAGCACGCCCCCGCCGGTTGTGTAGTTCCATACCTGTGCGCCCGTCGTAGCGTTCAAAGCATAGACCTTCGTATCGTTTGAGCCCACGTACACCACGCCACCAACGACGGCAGGAGAAGAATCCACTGCTAGACCTGTTGTGTAGTTCCATATGAGTGTGCCCATCGTAGCGTTCAAAGCATAAGTCTTGTTGTCGCGCGAGCCCACGTAGACGACACCACCAGCAACAGCGGGAGAAGAATCCACCCAACCGCGGGTTGTGTAGTTCCATATTTTTGCGCCTGTTGCGGCGTTCAAAGCATAAACATTCTTGTCACGTGAGCCCACGAAAACCATGCCGCCAAAGACAGCAGGAGAAGACACCACCGCACTGTCTGTTGTGTAGTTCCATATGGATACGCCGTTTGAAGCGTTCAAAGCATAGACCTTCGTATCATTTGAGCCCACGAAAACCATGCCGTCAGCGACAGCAGGACAAGATGCCACCCAACGGGGCGCTGCGTAGCTCCAGTTGAGGGCTCCAGACGAAGCGTCTAAGCAATAAATCTTGCCGTTCCCTGATCCATTGTACTCTTCCCCTGATCCTATGTAGACTTTGCCGTCAGCAACAGCGGGAGAAGAATACACGGTGTCGCCTGTCGTGTGGTTCCATATTTTTGCGCCTGTTGCGGCGTTCAAAGCATAAACATTGTGGTCACCTGAGCCAACGTACACTATGCCACCAACAACGGCAGGAGAAGAATCCACCCAACTGCTCGTATTGTAGATCCAGAGAGTTTGGTTTGTGTTTGGCGCCGTTGAAGTGGAATATCCGGTGTGCGTCAGGTCATGGTGAAACATCGGCCACCAGTCCGTGGGATCCACGGTAGACTGTGACCCAAGAAGTCCGGGGCTGCCATGAGAATCGGCTGCTCCAGAGAAAGTACTCAATGGAAACACCGACACCAAGAACAACACAACCAAGACGAAACTAACAACAGCTTTTCTCTTCATTTTCCAAACCTTTCCCCCGTCTTCCCTAGAACAGGTCCGCTCGACCAATAGTGGTTAGCCCAGTAGTGCTATTTAAACTCTGTGAAACATTGTTTCGTACTATTTCTTGTGGTACCATTCGTTCCATCATGACTTCAAGATCGTAGATAGATTAAAATGCTAAAAAAGAGGCCATCTTGGAGCGTGCGCGCGCGCTAGCTAAAATGGATGGACATAGACACTGTCAGCAATACGATAAGAATACTGCCCGAGAAAGGCAGCAACCCCAGAGTCTTCAAAATCTCAAACAAGCTAGCCAGCATGCTTGCCAACCTACCTAAGAAATCTATCTAAGTCTTCGACTACCGGAATAAGTTCTACCTTGAAAAGGGTTTCCGCAAACAGCGCAAAAGAATAGCCCACAAGCTTGGCAACCCGCGGACTCTGCAAATACACTTCCACACCTTCAGGCACTGGAAAGCAACGACAGAATACCATAAAACTAAAGACATCCTCCACGTTATGCAACTGCTAGGCCACAAGAACATCAAGAATACTCTCATCTACACTCAACTGCAGAACTTCCAAGACGACGACTACGTATGCAAAGCCGCCATGACAGTGGCAGAGGCAAGCCAACTGATTGAAGCAGGCTTCGAATACGTCACAGACATGGAAAACGTTAAACTATTCAGGAAAAGAAAATAATGTCTCCCGAGGGTCGTCGTCTATGCTAGGGGGGTCGTAGTCTAGCTTGGTCCAGGATACCAGCCTGGGGCGTTGGCAACCTGGGTTCAAATCCCAGCGACCCCACCAATAGCTTCTTTTGACGAAATAGGCAGTGCTGGTTGAGTATCTCTGTAAATAGATTGGGGATGGCCTGTTTTGCCTTTTTCCCGCGCTCATGTGCGCTATCCAAAATTGTTGAGGTCAGCAGAATAAACATCAACTGATGAAAAATAGATTCATTTCTCAAACCTCTGATGAAACCTTGATATTAATTTCACTCAAGCAGTGCACTCTGCCCTGGAACGCGCGTTATGTGAACACATGAAAAGCCGCATGAAGGATTTATGGATCGACCCTAAGTATTCACTTTTCATTCCTCTTTTGTATAGGCGCTGCTGCCTGCCGATAGATAATTCACACTGAGGCTGTTCTTTTTTGGCTATAAATAGTCTAGATCAACGTTGGGGCACTTCTTTGTTTACAGAAAAAGCAACGCAAAGGTCCCCCTGTGTTCTTGACCCACGCTCCAAATGCGACAATAAGTTCCACAACGACTGGGAGAACAGCTAATCCGATAATTACTACGACTAAGCTGTTGCTCATATAAAATACTCAATGTTGACCTTTGTTTCAGCAGATTTCCATCCATATTAATTCTAGCGCCAGCATTACCTTTGCGCAATATACCCCCTCAGGATGAATAGAGGAAGGCGCCAAGTCGGAAACATCAGCGTGGGGCAACGTTTCATCTCAATCAAACCTGACTTTCTTCTTATTCAGATTCTGCTTCTGTACGCGTGCATGTGCGGAAATAAATAGTGCTCATTCATAAATGACTTATCTATGATTCCTGTAGTTAGACCGTGTGAACGAGGCTTACCCTCGATTACGCCTCGTGCCAAGTATGCGAATCACCTAGACAGCAGGCGAGACAATGGGAATGCGGAAGAGAACACTGACCATAATTGGCATTCTAGCCATCAGCATGATGGTAACAGTATACTTCCTTTTTGATTCTCTATTGTTGAATAGCTTCAAAGAACTAGAAGAAACGAATGTTTACCAAAACCTCGGTAGATTTCAAAGCGCCCTGTCCGGTGATGTCTCTGATTTGTACAGCAAGTCGGGCGATTGGGCAGTATGGGACGACACGTACGCGTTCGTTGTTGCTCCCAACGACAACTACATTAACTCAAATATTGTGGATTCAGCTTTCACCACCTTAAAAATCAACATTCTGTTATTCGTGAACCTCTCGGGTCAGATTGTATGCGGCAGGGCCTACGACTTGCATAACATGAAAGAAGTGCCAGTTCCAGAGAGTCTAGAAAGAGAACTCTCTTCTCATGATGTTCTTTGGCGTTTTTCGGCAACCGACAGTAGAATGAACGGGATCATTCTTCTGCCAGAAAATCCGTTGTTGATTTGCACAAGCCCCATTTTGACAAGCCACGGTGAAGGCCCTGTTCATGGAGCACTGATTATGGCACGCTACCTAGACTCTGATGAAATCAAACAATTAGCTCGAACGACGGACCTGTCTCTCACACTGCAGCGTTATAATGATTCGCCAGTGCTTCCAGATTTTCAAAACGCTCTTTCAGCATTTTCGGATAACAAAACAGTCTTCGTCCAACCCTTGAACGCAGACTATGTTGCCGGATATGCTTTAATGAAGGATGTTTATGGAAATCCAATCCTCGTGTCAAGGATTGACATGCCCAGAGACATTTTCAAACAAGGACAAAGTACAATCAACTACCTCCTCTTGTCGCTCCTTGGTCTGACCGTGATCTTCGTGGCGGCCATCCTCCTACTTATGGAAAGGACAGTTCTGTATCGAGTAGTCAAGCTTACCAGGGCTGTGCGGAACATAGGAAGAGAAAAGGATCTTAAAACACGTGTGCCAACCGATGGAAATGACGAATTGTCAGGCCTGGCGAAGTCGATAAACGGAATGTTGACCGACATCGAGGATAAAACCTCAAGATTGCGAAAAGCAGAGCACCTTGCAGCCATCGGCCAGGTGGCAGCGATGGTTGGACACGATTTGCGAAATCCCCTGACAGGAATCGCTGGAGCCACGTACTACTTGAAGACAAAGTTGGAAGCAAAAATGGATGCCAGAGCAAAGGAAATGGTTGAGACCATTGAGATGGCAATCGCTCACTCGGATGAAATCATAACTAATCTCCTGCAGTACGCAGGGGAGATGAAGCTTGACATATCCGAAACCGAAACAAGATCTATCCTCAGTGAAGCCTTTTCCCATGTGAAGGTTCCAAACAATGTTAGAGTATTGGACAAGACTCAAGAAAAGCAAAGAATCAAATGTGATCAAGAAAAAATGAAAACCGCCCTCGCCAAAATAGTGGAAAACGCGTTTGACGCGATGCCCCACGGCGGGACGCTCACAGTGAAGAGCGCAAAAGTGAAAGAAGGTGTTACAGTCAGTTTCTCCGACACGGGGGTCGGAATACCAAGTGAGATCATGACAAAATTCTGGTCACCCTTTTTCACAACCAAGGCTAGAGGAATGGGCCTCGGGCTGACAATCTGCAAACGCATAGTAGAAGCGCATGGAGGCACAGTCTCAGCAGAAAGCTCCGTGGGAAAAGGCTCCACATTCACCATTACAATCCCAACCGATCCAAGAATCAAGCAGGGAGATTCTGAAATCTTCATCGCTATTCCAGAACATCCACTATCAATGCTGGAAAAACAGCAAAGCAATGCGCGAGTTTCAAAAGAATTATAGCTCGATGATAAGCGCGCGCACTCAGGCTTCCTAACGCCTCGACTTGCGCGCCTTGCATCCACGTCTCTTTTCGTACATGTCTCGAGCGACAATTCAAGGTTCAGCTCACGCAGCCTCGTCGACACCTGAGGGTTCAAACTCGTATGGTCCCTAGTGCTTAGATGGGTTCAAGTCCCACGACATCTATCTGTGCCCATTAATCAGGTTTAGGGGACGCCACGAGGGTTCGCGCGCGCTTGACGAACTGAATTACGCCATTGTCATCTATAATCATCACGGTGTCATTGGTGTTCTCTGTCTGAGGCGCCCATTTTTCCTTCGCATTCCGCAATGCATCTTCCGATTGTTTGCTTTTGGTTGTTTCTCTTAAGAATGCCTGAAAACCCGTCGTTTTGCCGTTCTTTTTCAAGAATCTGATGTGAGCTTCTGCCCAACCAATAGAGCCGTCTTTTCGGACATAGGAATATTCGAATGGCGGGGGCAGCTTTCCTCTCAATGCGGGGCCCAATAGCTTGAGGTATCTTGGAATATCTCTAGCTCGGATGGTTTGCAATCTTGCAAAGTGTTTTCCAACTATCTGTTCCTTGGGGTAGCCTGTCAACCTTAGAAAAGCATCATTGACTGACGTAATCACTCCCTTTAAGTCTAGGGTGACAATGCCATCGGGAACCATTCCAACCAGTGAATGCCACTTTTCCTCAGACTCTTTGGCAGTTTCTTCTGCGTTCTTGCGGTCAGTGATGTCCGTGAATGTCGCTTGAACCGCAGGTTGCCCATTGTATATTGTTTTAACGGAGGACAATTCCATCCAAATCACAATGCCGTCTTTTCTGACTCCTCGAACCTCGTAGGTTGACGGCACTGGCTTTTCTTCCAATCTGTCTTTGAAACGTTCGAAGAACAAGTCTCGGTCATCTGGGTGTACAAGCGCAATTGTCTGTTGAGGCGAGAGCGATGTCAGTTCTTCAGGAGTATATCCCAGAATCTTTGACATGGCCGCATTAGCAAAGACCAAGTGAGGGGCCGGTCCTTGAGCAACTATTATTCCTCGCAGCGATTGCTCAACCAAAGACCGATATTTCGCCTCGGACTCTCGGAGAGCCTCTTCGGCTTTCTTTTGTTCTGTGATATCCAGGACTATGCCGACCGTGCCTGCGAATTGTCCATCATGATCAAACAAGGGAGCACCGGAAATCAGAACATTCCGAACTGTGCCGTCGCTCCTGCGAAACATCACTTCATAACGACTGGCCTCTCCTTGCCGACGTCGTTCTGTCTCACTTCTTATTTTCGCCCAACTCTTATCGTCAACGAATTTGCGCAGGTTCATACCTGTAAGTTGGTCCTGTTCACAGCCTAGGATGTCTGCGAATGCTTTGTTCACAAAAACCAAGTTTTCCTCAGTGCTCACATAGGAGATTCCTTCGACGGCGTTTTGACAAATCGTTTGAAGCCTTAGAATTGTCTCTCTTGTCCGAGCTTCTGCGGCGTGTTTTTCCACGCTCGATTGTAGACAATGCGCTAGTTCACAAAATACTATTTCGGGATCGCCATTCTTGTTGACATAGTGATCAGCACCCAAATTCCATGCCTTCACAGCGACTTCCTCTTTGCCCCTTCCTGTGAAAATGACAAAGGGAATGCCATTCCCCTTTTGTCTCAGCTCCTTCAGAAACATTAAACCGTCTTTTCCAGGCATCTGATAGTCCGAAATGACTGCATCATACTGCTCCTTCTGCAGTTTCGCCGATGCTTCTTCAACGGAGCATGCATTGTCCACGTGAAACGGGCCCTGCATCTCCAGGCATTGCTTCGCAACCTTCAGCAAAGCAGGTTCATCGTCAACATGCAGGACACGAATCTTCGGCCTCTCAGCGGAGCCCACAACTATCTCGGCCTGCAACTGAACAGCAGATTCAACCATGCCAATCATCTTTCATACTGGCCACTGTGCACATGTGCAATAGTAACGTTGTCTTAAGAGTCTCCTCCTGATTAAACACTTGCGGACACAGGATCAATATTCAAAAGCAACCCTGCAAAAACCACACAGAGACTCAACACGACAGACATGTTCCATCACATAAGACGGAAAAAGAACAGGTTTTGGGGATGATATCTCCACTATATGGTAGGGTTCAACTCTCATCCCCGCTTCAAGAGGGCATAGACTCGGACCTATTTATGGAAGAAAGTCATAGCTCTTCTGCAAAAAACAGAAAAAGAGAGATTTTGCAGGTGCCGTCTCCACCGGAGAAGGGAGCAAATCCCAACTCACGCGCATTCATGCGCGCCAATTTTCTCGGTCGGGTCTAATTTAGCTAACATCGTGCATTTGGATCAAGGTTCATAGCATTCCTGCTAGCGTGGTTTCTGACATATTTCGAATCTTGCCCATTAGATTTCCTGCGTCCGTGGCTTTATTGCCAGTGGCGTTGGAGGAACATCTAAATGTATGTTTAAACATGCACCTTCTAGTGGTATGTTTTGGTCAAGACGATAACCATTCGAGACGAAGTATACAGAAAACTACTGACTGTCAAGAAGAAGGATGAAAGCTTCAGTGAGCTATTTGATAGACTTGCAGAGAGCAGGGATCCATTGGAAACGCTGACGAAACTCAGGGCAAGTGTAGAATTCAGAGAGAAGAAAGAAATGCTTTCCGAGATATATACTTCGAGGGCCGAACGAAGAAGATGATCACGATAGGCACGGACGTGCTGATTGAGATACTGGATAAGAAATCAGAAAAAGGTGACGAAGCCCTCAAACAGATTCTACAAAGCGGAGAAGAAATATCTACAACTGTCATCAACATACATGAGATTCTTTATGGCCTGCACAAATATGGAAAACCAGCCAAGGAGATCTTGCTGCTACCTGTTCTAAATTACGTGAAAAAGGATGCAATGCTTTCCAGCAAAATAGAGCTTGAAGCAGAAAAGAGAGGAAATCCAATACGCAGAACTGATGCGATGATAGCCGCGATAACCATGAACAATGGAACAATTCTGTACGCTTTCGACTTGAAGCATTTCAACCCCCTCAAAGCCGTTGGACTCAAACTCTTTCCTTAATATCCTCGTTCGGAACGAAGATCCTTTGTTCAGGACTCGCCAGAAATTAGCCAGTCTCGCTCAACAGCCATTCGAACTGGATATTATTGAGTGCAAACTACTGGATTTTACAGAAAAATAGGGGCTTTGGAATTGACGTCGCCACGGGGGTGGGGAGCAAATCCCAGCGCCTCCCCGCACTCAATTCTGCCTTGTTCTGTTGATGCAGGCTTGTTTGAGGAATTTTCAAAGCCTAATCAGCCCGCAAGTGTTTTATCATGCATGTAATTCCTGAGTCTATTGTCAGAAAAGGATGACTTGGAAGGGGCTAATATTTGGAACCGAAGCCAATTTTGATGTCTGAGTCTTTGGCTGAGACTCTTTGGCGATTGGAAGAAGTCCGTCAGGGCTTCAGGTCAAAATCCGTTGCTCAAGTGGAGGAAGCTCTTCAGTGGGTTCTGTCGAGACAAGGCTTGAAGGGGGCCTATATGGATCTGTTTGCACCCACGGAAGAAGACCTGCTTGGTGTTCAATTGCCTACTGGTGAAAGAGTAGGTTCTGCTGCGTTGCGGCATATTCTTGGGGAAGAAGCTCTTAGAACTGCAATTCTGTGGAATCTCGGCTCATCGAGCGCTGTCAAAAAGGCAGTCAATAGTTTCGACCGGCTTCTCGAAAGAGGAGAGCCTTGCGCAAAGAGTAGCGGTTTCTATTGCTGCTATAGGTGTACCCCTGCTTTTTTGAGAACGTTGGCAGTAGTCAAGCCTGACGACTGGAGAGAGATTCTGGAGAAAGGTGTTCGAAAGATAAGAGATGAACGAACTCCTGAAGGCAGGTGGCATGGTTTTCCCTTTTTCTATACACTGTTGACTCTTTCAGAGATAGACTCTCCCTCGGCAAAAGCAGAGCTAAGACACGCAAGCAAGACAGCTCGAAAACTCCTGCAACGATATGAAAAAGACGATAGAAAATCGCGTTTCAGAAGATTGAGCCTCCAAGCAGCCACGTCCGCTTAGAACACGTAAACACTGAAGGAAAAGGGAGATTGCGGGAGCAAACGCGCACTCTTGCGGTTTCTGTATTGATATACCATCTTTGTAAATGCCTCCGTGTTGCTATCTCTGTAGCGCAAAGAATATAAACATTTCTGTGGTTGTAATACTGTTGTGATTCTATGAGGCAATATATCTTGACGGATATCGAACGCAAAATGCTAGAGACTTATTTGAAAAGTAGCCTTAAGCTTGCGGACTTTCGCGTTCTGATGTGCAGGATAAGGAAAAACCATAAGCAATTGAAAAGCGATCTGAATCTCATAGATACTGTTTTGCAGAAAAGCAAAAAGGTTTAGAAAGAAGAAAGAAAGCCCGTGAGAAAGATATGACCAAACGATTCAACGAGATGATGTTCTCTTAACATAACAGGTGATTCATGCTAACTCTACATGCCCATGATCCACGATGGGCACTTTTTAATCAAAAAAGCCACTCTATTTCGTTTAAGTTTTCTCTTGCCGCTCATATTCCTCTTTGAGTCATGTTTCGCTGGATTTTTCGGTGTAAATTGTCCAATATCCCTTTTTTCTGCGCGCGCGTTAGCATAGAAAAATTAATCATAGCGCGCGCTACTCTTCGTCCTCCCAATCTTCGTCCTCTTCTTTTTCTTCTGGCTCTTCATCGTGAAGCACTGTTTCACCCCCGTTTGCCTAGTTAGCCCTTAGCTGTGTTCTTAAAGATTTCCATGACCGCTTTCCTGTTCAGGCCCCTTCCACTCTTCTATGAGCAGCTCGGTTTTTCCGCCCATTTTGAAGCTCACCTTCACGGAGATGAAGTCACACCCGCTTCTTTCGCTTTTGCTCCAGACTTTGAATGGGAACATGCTGTCTTCAGCCAAGTCTTTGGGGATATAGACCAGGAACTTGCCGTCTTTCCTTTTGAACAAGCGTCCTTTTCCTTCAGTTGGCAATTTGATTTATCACCTCCATTTTCTTTAACTTAAGTGCCTCACGCACAGCTTCACTTATCTTTCTTCTCTCTTCCAAAGTCCATCTTTTGCTATATCTAGGATTTCCAGCGCCCTGAAACATCTTGCTTAACTTCGCCTTTTGCTCCTCAGACCAAAGCCTAACCTTTGGGCGCAAGTGAACCTTATTATGATAACCTCGACACAATAACTAGATTTTCTAAGCGATTATCTGCTGTATCCTTATTGATGTGATGAACCAGCAACTTCGTGTTTGATCCGCATGCGCGCGCGCTTCTCCAACAGCATTGTGAGGTTTTCTTGCCCAATACTTGTGCATTAGATACATGGGAGTATGTGCTTGAGGAGAAATAGCATGGTCAATATGAACAACCTTGACTCTATCGTCTTTGCCGCCTGCCAATCGTTTCCCTAGTGCATAAGATATTTCATAACTTGATATAAAAGCGCGCGCTTCCGAAAAGCGGGCTTACGGGTCTGCTTGTCCGAAGTGTAAGGCTACTATTGCTATGTCTTTGCCGTCTATTTTGGCATCGTTGTTTACGTCACTGTTGGGGTTCCATATGTATGGCGGTGAGCATCCCGGTGCTGAGCCGAAGCACAAGGCCACAATCGTTATGTCTTTGCCGTCAACCTTCCCGTCTGGCATGAAATCCCATGGATTAGACGTGCCGCCGGTCAAGTCTCCAGCGATGGATACTATGACCCACCCGTCCGTGTAGTTGTTGTTTGCCGTGTTTGTTTCGCCTGGAACGGGCCAAGCGTAGGCGCTTATTGTGTAGTTGCCCTTAGCAAAGCCGTTGGTGTTCCAGGATAGTGTGATGTTTGTGGTTGAGTCATTTTCCAGAGGGGAGACCATTGATGCGATTTCGGTCGTGTTGGCGTATACGGTAACGTTGAATGTTTCGGAGTATTCGCCCTTGTTGGCACCGTAGACGGTTATGTTGCCACTGAAGCCTTGAAAGATCACGATCTTGGATGACACGGCGCTGACCACTGCAATGTTGTGGCCAGCCGGCGGAGTCCAGGGGTTCATGAGCGGACAATTGTCTTTGTTGTTGCTGTCAATGACGTAAGGCGTATCTCCGATGCCGTCGCTTCCCGGGTGATCTTGGCTGGGACCGCACTTCTGATCCAAGCCCGTGTAGTCGCTCCAGTAGTTTCCGCCAGAGGGGTAGCCGTCATCCCAAACGTTAGTTGAGTCATAAGAAGAAACTTGGCCGGTGTTGTTTATGAAGTTGTTATGGTAGATTGTATTATTATTAGAAGAATAATAGAGCGCGATGCCCCACAAGTTGTTTGCTATGTTGTTTCCGCTTACACTGTTATTATTAGAAGAATAATAGAGCTGGATGCAACACCAGTTGCTTGCTGTTATGTTGTTTCCGCTTACACTGTTATTATTAGAAGAATAATAGAGCTGGATGCAACACCAGTTGCTTGTTATGTTGTTTCCGCTTACGCTGTTATTAGAAGAATCACCGAGCCAGATGCCATAACTATTGTTTGCTACGGTGTTTCCGCTTACGCTATTACCAGAAGAAATATGGAGATAGATGCCAGCATGGTTGTTTGTTATGTTGTTTCCGCTTACGCTGTTGTTAGAAGAAGAATCGAGCCAGATGCCATAATAGAATGCCGTGATTTTCATGTTCTTGATTGTTACGTTGCTTATTCCCGTCAACTCTATTCCTTTAGAGTCTGAACCTTTTGTGCCTTGTAGCGTGTAGCCTGCTCCGTCTATTATGATGTTGTCTCTTTGTATGATGATTGCGCTGGAATCGGCTGGAACGTTTCCCGCGATGTTCTCTGTCAACGTATACGTCACATTGTCAACGCTGGAAATCGGCGCCGTTGGCGGTTGTATGCTTCCGTCGGCCCGTATGTAGATGGTTTCGGTCCAAGCATAATCGGACTTGACTGGTTGAACGGTATACGCCAAGGCTAATGCGCTTACTACGAGTGAAGATAGCATTATTATAAAGGCAGGTTTCCTAAGCAATTCAACTTCCTTCTCTAGGCTCTAAATCAAATTGCTCCGATAAAAAGTTTGTGAAGAAATCCTCTATGCTCTCCGCATCTGCACTTTCTATTCATTTCATCCATTCTGCCTGCATCAGATTCGATGGCTTAGAAAGTATTTGGCTGTGAGTCTAGGATAGAATCGTATTCGCGCGCGCTCTTTTCAGATTTTTCCAGTTTTATGGAAGAGTGATCAGAAATGAAAATCGGAACAGTAGACTTTGAAGTAGATTCAACCAAGATTCAGGAAACAGACACGACGCTGGTGATTCCGGCAACAATAGCGAGAGAAGCAGGGCATGGCGCGCGCTCAGGCAAAGAACCACAGCGTAAGTTACCTATACGAAAGTAGGGGTAGGGATTGTTAATAATCGGGGGATTTTTGAAGGCCGGGGGGTAGATGCGCGCATGCCGTTGATTTATGATGTAGATACTAGACAAGTTTGATGGTATATCAATGGTCTACGGTTATCGATGCGATATTTCAGCCACAAACTCGCATGTTGATGGCAGTGTGGGAGCATGTATTCTTGCGTTATCGTTGTGTGGTTAGAATCGTGGGTTAAACTCGACGTTGTGCGTAGAAAAAAGGTGAGTGGGCTGGACAGTTGTTTCGTTTGCTATGATTTGACTTGAATGTTTGGATACTTATGTTCAATATCTATGAAGAATGTGTCTATTCGGTAAGGATTTGTTCAGCGTTTGACTCATCTTTAATGGTTATGACATATTCTGCTTTTCTCATGTTTGATCCTCAGAAGTAAATGGTATGTGTAAAGTTAAACTTTGCGTTACTACTATGAATATGAAGAAAAGAGAAGATTATTCGTTGTGGTTATGGTTGTTGTCGGCAATGATCCGCTTGTACTCTTCTAACTGTTCTTTCGAAAGTTTCTGTTTTGTTTCTAGCTGTCTCTCTCCGATGGCCTTGATTCGTTCTTCTACTTCTATTTCTCTAGTTGAATATGGCATTATCTCTATATCCGCTAAGTCTCTAGCTTTTTCAAGTATTTCTCTCCCGCCCAAAGCAACGACTCCGTGTATAAGCCGTTCAAGATCATCTACTCGTTTCTCTAAGTCGGTTGCTGATTCCCGTGTTTTTCTCATTGGAATCTCCGTTAGCTTCAGGACATCATAGACTTTTATAAATCCTGTTCTGTGTTCAATTTCGCTCAGGTAAGCCAACATTGAGCTTTCAACGTCTTTACCAACCAAGATTTTAGCAATGTTAACGTCTATGGACAAATTCGCACAAGTGCTTAAGAATCGCTTTCTGAAGCTGTGAAATCTTAGCCGTTTGCCTTTTGGAATGTGGATATTTGATTTTTCGGCCAGACCGTTTAGCGTTCTGTTTATGGTGTCGCGATCGATAAAATGTTCCTTGTTGCTAGGGAACAAGTACGGGTTATCTTTCGGCAACGTGAGCAAATACTCTTTCAGCAATTCGACCGATTCAGCACCTATGAAGCTCTTGGCGATAACGTCTTCTTTCTCGGTTATCAATTCGAACAGGAGCGGAGCTTCCTCTTCTAAGTTGGGCAGTTGCTCTTTCTTGATCTTAACGAAGTCTCCGATTCTCCATCCTAAATCCTTGCCTAAGCTGATTATGAGTTTTGACCGCAAATCGCTAGCCACTTTAAACATTTCTCTGTTTTGTTCTGGTGTTGGAACAAAATCTTTAGTGCTTACGACAGTTTTAGAAACGTCTGATCCGCTAGGAATTGTGACGGGCATTTCGTAGAATCTGAACAACTGCATTAAGCCTAAACACATGGTTCTAGCTGAGTTTATGCTGTATCCTTTTTCGATTAGGCTTTTGTGGAATTTTTCTTTTTCTCTAACGAATCGTTTCTTTTGGTGTAAATCTGTACTTGCCCAGTCTTGCGTTCGCAATTCCATTATTTCGTTTGGTGCTTTTCCGAACCATTCAGCAAACTTTTCGATGCCATGTCTATATTCTTTCCATGTGTTTTTGCTTTTAGTCTCTTTAACGTAGTTTAAGAAGTCCTCTACTTTCATTTCTGTTTCACCCCCCTCAAAAGCGGAATCGGTTATTTTTCTGTTATGGTATTTCAATGGTGTTTTGGCATTAATGCGACTTTGCGGGAGTAGACCCGATTATTAGTTGGTTTTTCGGAAAGTTTGATATACCACACGAAACAAATGGAGTGTGGTTGAATGGAATTGAGCGTTCAGGAATTCTTAGATTCGGTATCCAATCCGAACACTAAGAAAGAGTATAGACATGGATTAAACAAGTTTTGCAGTTGGTATGGAAAGAGCGCAAAAGAAATCCTTGAGCTAAGAAAAGACGACCTGACTCAAAGAGCAGGAGAAAACCTAATCGAATACAGAAACCGCGCAGCAAGATTTGAAAAAGAAATCGAAAAATTCCATAGTTACCTGATAGGTCAAAAATGTAGCATCAACACAGCAAGAACCCAAACCTTAGGAATAAGACAGCTCTTCAGGTTCTATGAGATGGGCATACGATTTAGAACAGGAAGCAAAGTATCAAAGACGGTCAAGACGACAAAGAACTTTCCCCTAACAATCGAGCATGTGAGGGCTATGTTTCAAGTTGCAGACCTACGAGAACGACTAGTCTTAAGCATGGCTACAGATCTAGGGCTTAGAATAAGCGACTTCATCGCGCCGAGGAAAGCCGATCTACCATCATTGAACCAAGAACCGCCGATTGCGTTTGATACGATGACAGGCAAAGAAGATGTCGTAGCTCATGGGTTCCTGAGCCAAGAAACCGCAGATCTCTTGAAGGTCTATCTGCCCGCATTGGAAAAGAAGAACGGTAACCCTTACCTTTTCCCTTCCAACGGAAAAAGCCACATTTCAGATGAATGGCTTAACAGACTATTGCAGAGATTGGCTGAAAAGGCTCAGATTAGGCTGAACGGCAAGAGCCTGACGTTCCACTGTTTCAGGAAGATGTTTCTCAGTGCTTCGATAGATTCTGGAGTTGGGTTGACTGCTGGGAAGAAGCTTTGTGGGAAGAGTATAGGGGAAAGTGACGACACCTACTTGACCACTATTAACCTCAGAGAAAAATTCATCCAACTGAAGAAGTTCCTGACGATAAAGGAGACACCTAAGCTTGAAAACATTGAGGTAATTCAGAGTTTAAAGGACACCGTAGCAAAGCTTCACGAGGAATTGACCCAGCAGAAGACCGTGACAGACGCCGTCACGGAGAAGAACATCAAGATATCAAAGGACATTGAAAAACTGGAAAAGCAATTGCAAGACACTAAGCTAGTACTAGACTTGATCAAACAGGTTCTCACCCCCGAAATTCTAACCAAACTTCAATACGACCACCTTCACAAGGAGCACGAGGGCGACCAGAGCCACAAGAAGATAAAGCCATACTAATGAAATTCCTACGCTTGGAAAAGCACGCTATTCACTCTGCTCATCCTACCCTCTGAAGAAGGTTGATTGCGAAGGCGTCCCCAGAAGTTCCCCACAAGGCTCATATCCGATCTACGGCTAGATGTAGACTTGCATACGGGAGATTCGGAGATTTGAAAACCAAAGAAGAAGTGTTGAGAGCTTTGGTAGTCCGTGGTGCCATTACAGAATACGTGACAGTAGAAGGGCTTCTAAAAGATCCAGTATTGCGGAATGTGAGGCCTAAGACCTTGGGGGTTAGACTGCTGAGGTTGAGGAGAGAAGGTCTTGTAACAAAGAAGAATCTGGGAAAAGTGCACGCATATAGACTCACCATCAAAGGCGTGAAAAGACTCGACTATCTTCGTGAAAGAAGTAGAATAATGGAAGAAAAAGTTGAGCAATTCAAAAGAAGGATTAATGAGGACTATAACAAGATGATGTTCCAGAAACTGCTGGAAGCCGCAAAAGATCAACAGGGAGCATAAGAGACTGCTTTCGAAAATGGAGTTAGAAGGCGAGAGTGATTCATCATGTCTCGACCCAAACTTGTCTGTGAAAAATGTGGAAGTTGCTGTCTTCAACCTGACCATATAGAAATCTGTAAGAAAGACGTTAGAAGATGGGTCGATCAAAACGAAGGATTTGTTCTACAATATTGTCAGGGCTGGAATGAAGATTGTTGGAATATGCTGTTTGAACAGAAACAAAAATTGATTGAGCATTTAACCAAACCTTTGATGGAATGTGAAATGTGGTTTGACCCAGAGACTAGACAACAAATGTTCTTGTGTCCGTTTTTGAGAAAAAGACGTAGCAGGAATCAATTCGAGTGTATGATTCATGATAGTAAACCGTTAATGTGTCAAGATTATATCTGTGGCCCAAAAGATATGAAGGGAATAGTCAAAAGACCTTTTGAAGAAAGCCTTAGAGACTATCGTAAGAGAAGAAAACAGTATCTTTCATTCTTGAAATATATCTATCCGAGAGAAAGGAGAAAGAAAAGAAGAGATTAGCGCGTAGCGCGCGCGTAAGGACTTAGTGCGCGGACTATTTGGCGAAAAAGTCAGTCATGAAGGAAGCGTGTCAACGGGAACATCAGCAAGAAGTGGAAACCTGTCTCACGAACGTGAGAAGTACAAGCAAAGATGGCAATTTTTGAAACTCGCGATCTTGCAGCCTTTTTCGGCACGTTATACGACGAGTATAGATGATTTGATAGATAGTTGGGTCGTATCTTTATCCATAATCAATGAAGGAGCGTAAAAGCCTTAACTGAGCCACAAGCTAATTTCTTTGAGGGCTGAAGAGCAAGTAGGGTGAAACTCGATGAAAGTCACTAATTGGTTGATAATTGGTGTGATGGGATTAATTGTTTTGTTCATTGGTGTCTTTCTCGTAGTGAGCTATCAAGACAAACGTGTTATGGTTGGACCGCCTGGGACTATCTTCGAACATGAGGACTATCATCCTTACTACAAGTGTGGAGTTGTTGCCTTGGTTGTTGGCTTAGGGATTTTTGTCACTTCTATCGTTGGGGCTCTAGCTTCTGCTTATGTGGAGCCATACCTTGAAAAATGGTTGCGGAGGTTTGAAGGCACAAAACCACTGCAATCACCATTGCAACTGCCACCACCTCCAGTGATTTACTGTCGACATTGCGGAGCAGAGAACAGAAGCGATGCTAAGTTCTGTCAAAAATGTGGAAAGAGAATCGCCGAATGACAGTGCAGTAAGACACGCTGCCTAAGTCATCTTCTATACGCGCAGAATCGCCTTTCATCGACAGTATTTGCATCCAAGAAACAAGCCTTCCTCAACTGAGAACAGCAAAAAGTAGAACCTGAGAAAATCGAAACTTTGAAAAAGCCGTGATCGGTTTCCAAGACCTTGGAATTTATCCTCTAGCCGAATCTTAATTGGTCGGTTGATTGTTCATATTATCCAGAACAATTCATCTGATGTGATCTTATGGAAGAGCCAGAAATCCTTGTCAGGAAAATCTCTTTGGAAAAAGTGCTAATGCACGTCAACGAACTCGACTCGCTTTTTGGGCATTGGCTTCTAACGAAAATGCAACACTACGGGCTTCCTTTATTCCTAATACATCATCCTGAGGAAATACATTCGTTTCTCCAAGACGCAAAACCCGTAGGGCTCGAAGTGAACATCCCTCCAAGTCCTCTCCAAGACGTATATCCAGGAAAGAGACAAAAGAGAGTTGACCTCATTTTTAGGAAAGGAGACATCTATTTCCTAGTTGAAGCAAAAAGCAGTAAACCCACAACAAAGGAAAGAGAGCTACTAAAAGAATACACGAAACGTTTTCGAGAGTTTGTCTTACCACACAAGAGGCAAGTTTTTCCGATAATGGTCTACCCTGACGAGTCACCTCAAAAGGCTCTTTTTTTGTTACTAGCGCGCGCAATCTAAAGAATCTTAATCCTCATGCATGTACATAATGCTTATATTCAAGATTATCTCATTCTTACCGGGTATATCAAAATAGAGAAAAGCCAACTAATAATAAGGACTTCGGGAGATATCTCCGTTTATCCGAAGTTCTATTCCGTGTGAATCCCTAAGAATGAGATATGGATATCTCACCATGTATGACAGGGCGATTGTTGGTATTGCAAAAGAAGCTCGAGAGTAGCGCGGCCAGAATTGTGGTTCCTTCATTGAGATCGGGGTTTTGTTTCAGGTGCTCGATGCTGCGGTCAAGAAGGCTTGGCACGCAGGAATGCGATTGGCTCGCAGAAAGGTATTTCTACGTTAATAAACATTGAGAATCGTCATTCTTCACGTGACTGAGGTTTAGTGTTGACTTCGAAAGTGGTTGCGGTTGAATTCGATAAGGGCAGTGCGGTTCTTTTGAAGCGAGCCCTTGACCTAATCAGGGGAATAGATGACCTAGATACTGTTGAGAGACCTGTTGTTATCAAAGTTGGAGTTTTCAGTCAGAAAGCAGAGAACCATACGTCAGTAGGCGTGGTGGATGCGATCATCAATTGTTTCGGCAAAGCATCTAGAATCTGTGTGGTCGAATCTGACAATTACAAAGGCACGGGTTCAGAGAGACTTCAAATCTGGAAAGAACTATTCACGAAGCGAGTGACGCCCTTCAACCTTTCAAATGATTCGGAAACTAGAAGAGTGAAGATTGCCGATCAAGAAATGGAGTTGTCGCATATGCTGTTCAAGCCCAACGTTTTGGTTGACACGCATATAATGCGTTCCTTTGAAAACGGGAGCATCCTCAAGAACCTGTTCGGATGCATTCCAGACTCTAAAAGAGTGAAATATCACAAGGTTCTTCCAGCTCTCCTTGCGGACGTCTATGAAGCGATAGGCGGAGTAGACTTAGCCGTACTCGACGGAACATATCTCTGGCGCGGTGCAGGAGACGCTCCAGTTCGAATGAACACAATCCTCTTTGGAAGAGACGCTGTCGCCGTAGAGACAGTTGGAGCGGCTCTTGCCGGCTTCGATCCTCAAAAAATGCCAGTCATACAGGAATTTGTGAAGAGGGGCCTTGGAGAAGGATCACTAGAGAACATCGAGGTCGTAGGAGCATCTTTTGAACGGCTCCAAGAAAGATTCATGTCCGCTAGAAAAGCCCAGAAAAAACAGCATGCAAAGAACAGTGGTCCTCAAACGTGGGGCGGCAAAACCAATCAAGCATTCAGGGGTTTGATTCGCGACGAATTCTTCAAACAATCCAATAAGAGAACGATGCAAGATGTGGTCAAAGCTCTAGAAGACCATGGTCTCTCGACCAAAGGCAAGGAAGACAAGATCGAGAATTTTCTCGCCCGAAGGGTAAAGAAAACTGTCTTAAAGACATCCAAGTCCTCAACTGGATGGATCTACTGGACAGATTAGTTCAAGCTGCAGAAAAGACAGAATGTGAAGGCAAAACCTCCACTTCTCCCAGGTTCAAGATCTTGTGCCGGGCAACGTCCATGTTTTCCTTGGCGAATCAGTTTCTCAAGCAATACTGGGTAAGCCCCATGGTGTTTTCGAACGTGCATACAAGCGTTCTGAGGGCCACGGGTCAAGGAAGCACGCGTTGTCCAATGGACAAACGTGAAAACATTGCAACTCCGATCTCTGCTGCCTTTACCTGGGAACAAATAGCTGGAACATGTGTAGGTATTAGTTTCTGTCCATAGTGCGATCGGCTGGGTTAGAGCATACGTTTTTATCCAAGCTGTAAATCTGTAGGATTTCTGTGTGAGAAACTTTGAGCGAGGAACAGGAGAAGCAGCCGGAAGATGAGGCCAAGTTGGAAGAACTCGCCCTCGCTTTGAAAGAAGAGAAGAAGCGTTCAGAGGAATATCTCACCCGGCTCAAGTACATTCAAGCGGATTTTGAGAATTACAGAAAGAGGTTGGACAGGCAGATTGATGAGATTAAGAAGTACAGCAATGAACGCCTCATCGTTCAGCTTCTAGACGTCGTTGACGAGTTGGAGATGGCAATAAAATCTGCTCGATCCTCAGACTCAAAGGAGACCCTGATTCAGGGCGTTGAAATGACACTTAACAATCTGAGGAAGGTGCTTGAGAAAGAAGGGGTTTCTTCGATAGAATGCCTAGGAAAGCCTTTTGACCCTTCGAAACACGATGCGGTCTCCAAGGTGGAGAAAGATGATGCTAAGGGATGCACCGTCGTTGAAGAAATAAGAAAAGGATACTGCATGAAGGAAAAGGTAATTAGACCAAGTGTTGTTAAAGTTGCTGTTAAACCAATATCAGAATCACAGAAAAGAGTTGAATCAAAATGAGCAATGTAAAACCTGGCGAAAAAGTATTAGGTATAGACCTCGGAACGACAAACTCTGCAGCCGCCATTTTCGAAGGCGGTCGAGCAACCGTAATCCCGAGCGCGGAAGGCCCGACCATGGCTGGAAAAATGTTCCCGTCGGTTGTGGCCTTCACCAAAGACGGCCAACTCCTAATTGGAGAGTCTGCCAAGAGGCAAGCAACCACCAACCCTGAGGGCACCATATACGAGATAAAGAGAAAAATGGGCACGGACTACAAGGTGACCATAGCCGGAAAGGAGTACACTCCCCAGCAGATCTCAGCGTTCATTCTACAAAAAATAAAGAAAGACGCAGAAACCTATTTGGGCGTCGCAATAAGAAAGGCCGTAATAACAGTCCCCGCCCACTTCAACGATAACCAACGACAGGCAACCAAGGACGCGGGAGAAATCGCTGGATTTGAAGTTATGAGGATAATAAACGAGCCCACAGCAGCATGCCTGGCTTATGGAGTTGACAAAGTTGAGCAGGAGATGAAGATACTCGTATTCAGCTTCGGCGGCGGCACGCACGATGTGACCGTGATGGACTTCGGCAAAGGAGTCTTCCAAGTCTTATCCACGAGCGGTGACACTCAAACGGGCGGCACAGACGTCGACAACGCGATCATGAATTACCTTGTTGACGAGTTCAAGAGGCAAACTGGCATCAACCTCTTGAACGACAAGATGGCAACAGGCAGGATGAAAGAAGCGGCTGAAAAGGCGAAGATAGAATTGTCCACGCTGATGGCCACGGACATTGATTTGCCCTTCGTAGGCTCCGACGCGGCTGGACCCAAGCATATGCATCTCACGTTGACGAGGGCAAAACTTGAGGCGCTGGCTCAACCGATAGTCCAAAGGACCGAGAGAACCCTAGTGAAAGCCCTTGAAGACGCAAAGCTGACGCCCAAGAGCATTGACAAGATAATCCTCATCGGGGGCATGACGAGAATGCCGTACGTGCAACGATTTGTGGAGCAAATGATGGGTAGGCCCGCTGAGAGGGGAGTCGACCCGATGGAGTGCGTGGCGGTTGGCGCTGCCATACAGGCAGCAGTCATTACGGGAGAAGTGAAGGATCTGTTGTTGCTGGACGTTACGCCGCTGTCACTAGGCGTGGAGACCCTTGGCCGCGTGTTCACGAGAATCATTGAGAAGAATACCACGATTCCGACCAGAAGAAGCCAAATCTTCACCACTGCGGCAGACTTTCAAACGGCCGTTACGATTCACGTGCTTCAGGGAGAACGAGCCATGTCATCTGACAACATTTCGCTCGGCATGTTCAACCTGGAAAACATTCCCCCTGCACCGAGAGGCGTACCGCAGGTGGAAGTTACCTTTGACATGGACGCAAACGGGATATTAAATGTGGCAGCCAAAGACCTGGGCACGGGCAAAGTGGCAAAAATCACCATAACAGCCTCCACGAAACTCTCCAAAGATGAAAAGGAAAGGCTGACGAAGGAAGCAGAGCAGTTCGCAGAGCAGGACAAGAAAAAGAGAGACGAGGCCGAACTTAGAAACAACGCTGACGGTCTGATATACACGGCAGAGAAAACCAAGAAAGACCTGGGTGAAAAATTGACTCAGGAACAGAAAGACAAAATCGACACGGCAGTGGCTGCATTGAAGGATGCTCTTGCCGGCACCGACTCAAACAAGATGAAGGCAAAGTCAGAAGAACTAACCAAAGTGCTTCAGGAAATCGGAACGGCGGTCTACCAACAAGCATCATCAGAATACGCCAAACAGAAAGGCCAACCTGGTCCAGAACCAGCAGGTGCTGGTGCTGACGGAGACAAGGTTGTTGATTCAGAGGACTACAAGGTCAAATAGGTCATGAAGGCAGTGTTGGCCTTACGACACCGTTGAGGCTTCGATGGTAAAGAACATGGCGGCAAAAAGGGATTACTATGAGGTCCTAGGAGTCTCCAAAACTGCGCCTAAGGATGAGATCAAAGACTCATACAGAAAGCTGGCCATGCAGTACCATCCCGACAGGAACAAGTCGCCTGACGCTGAGGAGAAATTCAAGGAAATATCTGAAGCCTATGCTGTTTTATCCGACGATGAAAAGCGAAGACAATATGACACGCTTGGACACGCAGGGTTCGATCAGCGCTACACGAGAGAAGACATATTCAGGGGAGCCGACTTCGAATCCGTATTCCGAGACCTAGGGTTTGGATTCGACCTTGGCAATATCTTCAACTTTTTCTTCAACAGAGGAGACATTGAAGAAAGAGTAACCAGAGGACGAGACCTCGCCTACGAGGTGAACGTCACGCTGGAAGAAGCTACAAGGGGCGTACAAAAAGAACTGCGGTTTCCAAGAACCGAAAAGTGTGAAGTCTGCCACGGCACTGGCGCCAGCCCAGGCACCACTCCGAAAGTCTGCTCAAGATGCGGCGGAAACGGCCAAATCCAGAACGTTCGAAGAAACGGCTTCTCAACGTTCGTGCAGGTTGTGGCATGCCCAGTCTGCAAGGGCAGGGGACTCATCATAGAGTCTCCATGCAGGGAGTGCAGGGGCGCAGGTTTGGTGAGAAGAATGAGAACTATCAGCCTCAAAGTGCCCGCAGGCATAGAAGATGGATTTCAGCTGAGACTCAGAGGGGAAGGAGACATGTCTCCGGAAGGAGGACACCCTGGAGACTTATATGCGCTGATCCATGTTGCTCCACACCCCTATTTTGCAAGGGAAGGAGACGACCTCTTATACGATCTGACAATAGGATTTCCCCAGGCTGCGCTGGGCACCGATTTATCCATACCCACGCTGGAGGGAAACGTCAGCTTGAAAATTCATTCTGGAACGCAGCCAGGAGAGGTGTTCAGGCTGAAAGGTAAGGGAATGCCTAGGCTCGGAGGTTTCGGCAAGGGCAATCTGCTCGTGCGGGTGACCATATCTGTTCCAGAGAAGTTGACACAGCGACAGAAAAGCCTCCTTGAGGAGTTGTCCAAGGAATTCGGTCCGAGCGCCCAGTCCAAAGAACATAGAAGATTCTGAATTCCCTTGTGGAAAAATCAACCCAGTTGCACGCATCGTGACCCGTTTCCAAACAGATTCTTTCCCTTTTTCTGTTTTGCAGAGATTCTGGCCGAAAATGAAATAGCCACGAATACGAAACATTCTCTTGGCAGAGAAGATGAAGGAATATCGGTTTGCCACAAAAGCAGTTCACGCTGGTCAGCATTCAGATCCCTCAACAGGTTCGGTTTCTGTTCCAATTTATCAGACATCCACGTTCGCTTTCGAAAGTGCAGAACAAGGGGCAGCAAGGTTTGCGGGAGAAGATGAGGGATACATTTACACTAGGTGGGCTAATCCGACGGTCAGAGCACTGGAAAGAAATGTTGCTGAGCTTGAAGGAGGCGAAGATGCAAGAGCCTGCGCTTCAGGCATGGCAGCTATACACGCCGCAGTAGCATCCATAGTCAAGAAAGGCGACCATGTAGTCGCACCAGACAGCCTCTATAGCGGCACAGAAAAACTTTTCACGGATATTCTCTCAAAATTCGGGGTTGAATTCTCATTCGTCGACTCATCAAACACCTTAAACATTGAAGAAGCGATGAAAGAGAACACGAAGATGATCTTCATCGAGACACCAGCTAACCCAACGTTGAAAATAACAGATCTAAAGGCAGTAGCAAGAATTGCTCAAGAAAAGAACATCATGACCATCGTGGATAACACTTTCATGTCACCCTATTTTCAGCAACCACTCAAGATGGGCATGGACGTGAGCATCCACAGCCTGACCAAATACCTGGGCGGACACAGCGACCTCATCGGCGGCATAATCGTAGGTCGAAAGCCTTTCCTGAAAGCATTAGACTCCGTGCTCAGGAACACTGGGGGAACCCTTGCACCGTTTGACGCTTGGCTCACACTCCGCGGAATCAAGACCCTGCCGTTAAGGATGGAGAAACACAACGAAAACGCCATGAGAGTCGCAGAATTCCTAGAATCCCATCCGAAGGTTAAAAAAGTTCACTATCCTGGCTTGAAGTCCCATCCCCAACACGAGTTGGCAAGGAAACAAATGAGCGGATTTGGCGGCATGATATCGTTTGAACTGAAAGGTGGACTGGAAAACGGCGTCAAGCTGATGAACTCCGTTAGGCTGTGCATTCTGGCCGTCAGCCTAGGAGCCGTAGAAACGCTGATTGAGCACCCTGCCTCTATGACTCATGCCTCAATACCAAGGGAGGAAAGGCTTAAGGCAGGCATCACAGACGGCCTCGTGCGACTATCAGTAGGAATAGAAGACGCAGAAGACATAGTACAAGACCTTGAACAGGCATTGGCCAATGCCTAGAATCCCTGAAGAATTAGCTGATAAGCATGATCGTCAGAGAGGTTCATGCGAAGACCATCTTGTCCAAGTCGAAGGTCTTTGATTATACCGTTAACCCCTACGTTGGCTGTGAACACGGCTGCACATATTGCTATGCACGGTTCATGAAAATGTACACTGGTCACAAAGAGCAATGGGGCGAATTTGTTGACGCAAAAATCAATTCAGCAGACTTGTTGCAGCTGGAAATGGAAAAGAAGAGAGCAGGTAGAATCTGGATTAGTGGAACGTGCGATCCTTATCAGCCTGTTGAGAGGAAATATGAGCTGACGAGGAGATGTCTCGAAGTCCTTTCAAAGCATACGAGGCCTGTTACCATTCAGACAAAATCTCCACTCGTAATCCGCGATGTGGAACTGCTGAGAAAAATCAGAGGAATCGAAGTCGGATTCAGCATTGCAACAGCTGACGAGAGCATTAGAAAAATGTTCGAGCCCAATTCGCCGCCCATTAACGAAAGGATTCGAACCCTTGAGAAACTTCATTCTGTGGGCATCAAAACCTTCGCCATGATAGCACCGTTACTCCCGAAAGCTGAAGATCTACCAGAACAGCTGGAAAACAAAATAGATTATGTGCTTGTTGACAAGATGAACTATCACTACGCGGACTGGGTGTACAGAAAGTTCAAGCTTGAATATGCAATGAACAACAACTTCTTCAACTCCCAAAAAGAAGGACTCGCTGAAGCATTTGAGAACGAAAAGATACCTGCTCAATTGCTATTCTAGCAGTTCAACAATACGCCGATTTCTTTTCCAACATCAACGACCGAAGGAGCGAGTTGCCAAGCCGACTCATCAAATGAGGAACGAAAATGAAAGATAAGCCTAACCTGACAACTTGCCCAACAAACGCTTGCTATGCTTGGTTTTAATTAACTTATGAATCAGCCAACCATACACGAAATCATCACCCTTCGCTCCATTAGGAAACAAGAAGAAAGACAACAAGAAAATCCCCAGAAGATTTTTCCCAAGAATTCTCTTATTTGTAGAATGACAAATCTAACGCCCACGTACTGAGTTGTAGTAATGAAAAAGAACACTCTGAATGACCGAAAAAAAGTGGCGAAGCTTAATTATTGGGGCAAGAAAACCTCTGCCACGTGTGTCAGCATCCAAAGGCACCAAATACTGAGGGAAAAGAGTACTCTCTCAAATCCGGAGAACTGATGAGTCATTATTGGGACTGGCAAATGCTTTGCTGCACAGGAGAAACCTTTGATTACACATCGAGTGAAGTCCACACTGGCATACACAACAGAATGATAGCTAGAAAACGGTGAAAGCAGAAGAAGCCGACGACAGCAGAGAGGTTTCAAAAAGGTAGAGCCGAGGCGCTTAATGCAAGTAACGCAGGTCAGCAGTGAAAAATTTAAATTCAGTTGATAGGTCTCTCGTAGCAGTGTAATTGCGTGGTGACAATAGGTTGGGCAAGATTATCATACTGATGGGTTCTGAACGTGATCTTGAATTCTGTCGTGAAATTGCCAAGCATGCGAAAGCCTTGAAACTAGAATACGAGTTTCGCGTCGCCTCGGCTCACAAGACTCCGGAGAAAGTCTTGAAAATCTTGAAGGAGTTCGAGAAAGAGGAGGTTGTCTTCATAACAGTCGCCGGAAGATCAAATGCCCTCAGCGCCTTCGTGGACGCAAACTCAACGAAACCAGTCATCGCCTGTCCACCCTACTCCGAAAAGTTCGGCGGGGCAGACATCTACTCCTCGCTCAGGGTTCCAAGCGGAGTAGGATCGGTCCTCACGATTGAGCCGGAAGGAGCCGCCATTGCGGCTGCAAAGATCTTCGCAATCGAGGACAAGGAGCTAACAAAACGAGTGGTTGCATACCAACAATCAAAGAAAGCCGAGATTGAAAACGCTGACGGATCAATCAAGAAGCTGAAGTAGTGAACAGGTCATGGGCAGTGTGAAGGACCTAGAGGTCATTAAGAGGCCTACAAGAGACAAGATGGGCGTTGGCCGATTCAAGTTTTCAGACCGCTACTCGGTTTTTGACTGGGGAGAAATGCCTGACCTGATTCAACGGAAGGGTGAAGCGCTTTGTGTGATGGGAGCGTACTGTTTTGAGAGGCTTGAGGAGAAAGGCATCAAGACCCATTATCAAGGCTTAGTTGATGAGAACGGAAGGATTTCGCATTTTGAGGAGCTGAAGGAGCCTTCAAATGTCATGCAAGTTAGACTAGTCAACGTATACAGGCCGAAGACAGCAGATCTTGAGGGAAAGCTTCGTTATGATTATGATGTTTACACTCCAAAGTTGACGAACACTCTGATTCCGCTTGAGATAATCTACCGGAACGGCTTGCCTGAAGGCTCATCTGTCTTCAAGAGACTTGAACAAGGTTCTACTACTTTCACGCAACTGGGTCTAGACCATTACCCCAAGCCTGGTGACAGGCTCAAGAAACCCATTTTTGACGTGAGCACGAAGCTCGAAGAAAAGGACAGGTACGTTACATGGAACGAAGCGAAGGAAATTGCTGGCTTAACCCTTAAAGAAGTATTGAAGATCAAAGATGTGCTCTTGAGAGTAGACGAGACGATAACGCAGATTTCGTCAAAAGCAGGTTTGGAAAATGAGGATGGAAAAATAGAACTGGCTTTTGACGATGAAAGGAAACTTATGGTTGTTGACGTTGTCGGAACGCTCGATGAGTGCAGGTTCACGTACGAGGGGCTGCATGTGAGTAAGGAGATTGCAAGACAGTTCTTCAGAAAAACAGACTGGTTCAGGGACGTGGAAGAGGCAAAGAAGAAGGCTGAAACAGAAGGCATTCATGACTGGAAAAGACTCTGCAAGTGCCATCCGCCGACACTTGAACCAAGGCTGAAGGCGATAATCAGTGAGATGTACATGGCAGCCTCAAACGAGTTGACCCGAAAAAGAATGTTTGACGCTCCAACCCTTGCAGACGTAGTCAAAGAATACAGGGAGTATTCCAAGCAGTAGTAGATCACGTTTGCCTTGAAAAGCAGAGCTCTCCAGGAAACGATGAAAGTGAAGGACTACTCATCTGGCCTTTGAAGCCTATTTTCTGCTGATTTTTTCGCCGCACTTGTAGCAGTAACTTGCGTCGGTTGCATTTTTCTCCCCACAGTGTGAGCAGACAACTGATTCCCTGCCTGTTGGTCGCCGAACGTTTTCTCCCGCCTTTTTGAAGACGTCATGAATTTCTCTAGCAGCTACCGAAAAAGCTCTCTCCATCTCCTGTCCCATCTTCGAAAGCGCATCTTTCAACTCTTCCGCAGGCGCAGTGGCACCTGCTTCCACGCCTTCTCTTGTTCGGGCTCCGCATTTGGAGCAGAAATAATCGTCATCAGACACCTTGTTACCGCACCTTGAACAGTATCCCATGCACATCGCCTTTATCAGACAGACAGAAACCTTGATTTAAGCATTTTCCAGCAAGTCATCTTGCTTGGCAACAGAGAGACTATGATCGAAAGCGCCATCATACGTGCTTTGATGGTGTTGATCAACGACTATGGATCTTGCGGGCCTGCTTTCTACCTAGTGGTTCTCACCACTATAGTTTCAGAGAGGTAGTTGAACATTCTCTGCCTCTTCCGCGGATGTAATATCCATCCCAGAATGAGGTCTATTGGCAGCAAGAAGGCTTTTCCTATGCTTTCCAAAGCTGCACGACCCATGTTTGCACGTTTACCGTTCAGCTGAGTCACTTGAATCCCCATGATCATCTTGCCTAGGGATTGGCCGTAGGTTCCTTCCATCAGAGTCCAGTAGACGAAGTAGACTATGTTGCTGACCCCGAAGTCAGCGAAAGGAATCCAATGCGGGATAGTTGGCACCAAGACATACCCCGGCCAAGCCACCCAAACGAACAATCTTATGATTCCAACAATAATCCCGAGAATGATGACATCTATTAACCATGCGAGGAACCGTTCGCCCCAAAAGGCTAGCCTGATCTCAGGGGCACGTTCAACGGCCGCACCGCACTTTGGGCAGTAGACGGCACCTTCTGGCAGTTCATTGCGACAATTCTTGCAGCTGGCCATTATCTAGTTTCCCTGCTTGGAGTTTTGGTCGATCCAGTATTTATGCTTCTCAGTCAAGCATTTTGGAGTTTTCAGGAAAACTGCTTGAGACAGAGCAATGCGGCCTGCTTGAAGGAAAAACGAGGAAAGATGTGAAGGCTGGGTCACGTGACCAGTTCTTGGAGTTTGTTCGCCTTCAACGCCCGTCTTATTTCCATGGCTATGCGGTCGCCTGTACTCAATCGCTTCATGTACTTGGCGTTAGCATACTGTGAACCTAGACCCATGTGGACATTTGTCCCGCCACCATGTCTCAGGGCTACGTCCTGAGTTACCGGAATGTGCATGTACGGGTCCCGTTTATCAGGCACATCGTAAAGGCCATAGTCGACTCCAGTTTTGGCCTCTGCGCCTCCAGTGAAGTCCAGTTTGACGGAGGGCTTGAGCTCATATTTCGATACTCGATCCCAAGTAATCAGCGTCTGCAAGCACCATGCACCGATTATTCCTGGACTTGCGTGTTCTCTGCATGCAAGCATGAACCTGTCTGCATAGCGGTGTAAATCCTTGAGCAACGATTCTCTGAGGCTTAAAATGGCGTGAGCGGTCACCTCAAATGATGGAACCTTCTTTATCTTGTTCTGAACGTCTATTGGAAGTCTCTTCAAGCCGTCAAGAATTGTTTCTCTTCGCTCATCAATCGAGAGGAACTGGTTGGCAAGGCAGATCCTCGCTTCTTCGATGGTCACATTGTAAAGCTTCGAAAACCATTCCTCGGCATCGCCCCAATCGCCCCGAGCGTCTATGGGTGAGAAGAAGAAGTTGAAGTTAGCATGTGGTCCGAGCACAATCTGCTCAACACGACCGTTTTCCAAGGCTTCTTTGCTCAAATTTCCAGCCTTTGCTTCTACTGCAACCTTTTCTTCCAAGTCTTGTGAGTCTGCGGCGAAGATGAACTCCCTTTCAAATGCTCTATGGGCATGCTCAGCTTTCAGAATCATGGGTTCGTCTATTGGCTCTTCGAAGGTTATTCCACCCTTGTGAACCTTGTAGTGATAGGCCTTCGGAGTTGGAATGCCGGCTTTCTCGGCAAACCAGTAATAGTCCTTTTCAAGTTCGCCTCTGTTTTCTATCTTCAAAAGATTCCTGGAACCCAGTATTGGCACGCCATAGTCGTTCTCGATGACGCTGCAGTATTCATCACCCCCAACGTAGACCGCAAATGCCCTGTTAGTGATCTGCATACATTCCAGGTCGATAAGCTCATCAACGTACTTCACGATGTCAGAGTAATTGTCCAAGATCAGTATGACGCTTCTCCAGTTGCCCTTCTTCTTGATGTCTTTTGGGTCGTTCACGACGTGCAGGTCCCGCTTTACCAAACTTGGCAAATTCTCGACTCGTTCGTCTGGCCTGCCCACCATAGGGTTTTGAAGGTAGATTCGTGCTCTGCCAGGAGTCGTGTAGATTATGCTTCGAATGCCATAGTTGCGCTGTCCTTGCCAAGCGTCCAAGGCTGAATGAGAGCCCAAGTTCAATCCAATGGGTTCTTTGTATTTCTTGACTATTTGCTGCATTTCTTCTCTTTTGATGACCATGTTAGTTCCCTTGAATTGCTAAGCAATAGAAAGTGAACGTTTTTAAGCTTTTCAAACAAAGTCTGAGAAGGTGATCATCGAGGTTTCTTCCATAATTTTCCTCTATTTCATTGTTCCATATGGTGTTATAAGAAAAAACCAAGTTTTCACTGTTAGGGGAGAAGGGAGTTGGACGACGCTTTCGGCTGGTTGTTCATTGGTAATAAGCCACTGCTCTTCGAGAGGAAGCGCGTCGCAAGGCAGCTTCAGATAGAAGCTTGGCTTGACCTTGCAGAAGTTCTCAAGGAGCTGAATATAGACAGACCGGCCGAAAGCGTAACATTTTCAAAACATGCTAGTTATGTGGTCTAGAGTCCGCAGATGCGCAGTACCTTGCAGAAGTTTTCGAAGGTTCTTTCATTCTTGTAGTGCCTCAGTGCTTCTGCAATCGCCCTCTTGTCTTTGGACCCAAGCTTCTTTGCTACCTGCTGTGCAGTTTCGCTGCCCATGAAGAGGAATTGACAGATTGAAGTGACGTTGGCCGGTCTCCGGTTTAGACTGGCTGATTCAAAGTCAACTATGAAAGGATCGTCCTGTTTGGTGACAATCACGTGTTTTGGGGCATGACTCAATTCTCCATGATCCAAGTTGATTTTGTCCAACTGCCAACACTGCTCCAGAATTCCCCGTAACACCTTATTCACCTTTTTCTTGCTACTCTTCTGGCTCAGCCAGATTGGAAGGAGCTTGCCGTCAACGAATTGCATGCAGAGGAAGTTTCTGCTTGCAGCTAATACTTTGGGGCCTACGTGAGCCAGGTTTGCTTTTCTCAGCAGCTTTGCTTCATTCAGCATCCGGACTCGATCAGCATCGATCCTGCGGATCTTCAGGGCCACCTTGTCCCCGTGTCTAAGAGCTAATACGACTATTCCGACGCAACCTTTACCCAACACACGCAAGTTCGAGACCTGCTTTTCGCCGACAAATTCCACAGCAGTGACATCAAGTCTTCGAAGCTCCTTTACGCGTCTTTTGAGTTCTGCGCTAAAAGGTCGCGGGTAACAAAGTATCGAGGCGTAGGGTTCCTGGGCCAGCTCTTCAACTGCTAGGCAGCCTTGAATAATAGAGCCCGCGCCCCGTTTCATCCAAGTTTCTACCTATCCCAACTAACTCAATTTAAGTCTTCTTTGAACAGCATTTGACATTAGGGTTAGCGAAAACGAAAAAGCAAACCTCGTGCTATTGACTAGGGATTGTAACAGATGGACAGGTTGGCTTGTGGAGTTAGCTGGACGATGCCGAGGTTTAGACAGATCGGTGAAATGCTCAAGCTGATGAGCAATAAAGAGCGAATTCGCAACATCGGGATTGTCGCACACATAGATCATGGAAAAACAACGATGACTGATTCGCTGTTGGCCGAAGCGGGGCTGTTGTCTTGGCAGGTAGCTGGCTCTGCTAGGGCCCTTGATTATCTTGAAGAAGAGCAGAGACGGGGGATTACGATCAAGACAGCTAACATTTCATTGCTGCATGAGACTGAAGGCAAGCGCTACGTGATCAACGTGGTCGACACGCCTGGTCACGTGGATTTCACAGGCAAAGTGACAAGGGCGATGCGGACCACAGACGGAGTGGTCGTCGTCGTCGACGCCGTGGAAGAGGTGATGGCGCAAACCGAGACTGTGACCCGCCAAGCATTAGACGAGAGAGCGAAACCTGTTCTTTTTATCAACAAGATTGACCGCCTGATAAACGAGCTTAAGCTCAGCGCCGAGGAGATGCAGAGCAAGCTTGCTCGCATATCAGCCGACTTCAACACGCTGATAGAAATTCACGGAGAACAAGAGTTCAAGGAGAAGTGGAAAGTTGATCCGGGAAAGGGAACCGTGGTTTTCGGGTCGGCCCTTCACAAGTGGGGCTTCACGCTTGACATGATGAAGCAGAAAGGAATGAAATTTAGTGACATAATAAAGAGCTACGAGAAAGGCAAACGTCAAGCTCTTCCTAAAATGCTTCCGCTACACACTGCGGTACTTGACATGACGGTTAAAAACTGCCCAAACCCGATTCAGGCTCAAGAATACCGAATTCCGAGAATCTGGAAAGGGAAACTGGATTCAGCCATGGGTAAGGCAATGATGAACTGCGATGACAACGGCCCTGCAGTAATGTGCATAACCAACGTTCAAATCGAACCAAACAATGGTCCGATCGCAACCGGAAGACTGTTCTCAGGCAAGGTGAAAGATGGAGACCAGTTGTACCTAATTAGAGAAGGCAAGGAATGCCGTGTGAAACAGGTTTTCATTTACATGAGTTCTTTCAGAGAAGTTGCCGGTCAGATTACTGCGGGGAACTTGGCCGCTTTGTCCGGCTTGGACATTGTGAGGCCAGGCGAAACAGCGGTCGATAGCGCACTCAAAGAAGAGGCTGTTCCGTTTGAAAGCATGAGATACGTTTCCGAGCCTGTGATAACAGTGGGCGTAGAGCCTAAGGATCCCCAGGACCTTGCGTGTTTAAACGTAGCGTTGGAACGGCTCTCTGTAGAAGATCCAAACCTTGCAGTCAAGATCGACGAGAAGACTGGGGAATACCTGCTGAGTGGAATGGGTGAACTTCATCTCGAAACATCCATGAAGTTCCTGAAAGACTACAGCGGTGGCATAGACATTATTGTCTCCGCGCCGATCGCAAACTACGGAGAAAGCGTTGCAGGGAAGGGCTTGATCGTCTCGACCAAGAGCCCCAACAAGCAGAATAGTTTCAGAGTTCAGGTGGAACATCACAAAGAAGCAGAAGGACCGACCGGAGAAGACAAGAAAGGCAGTGTCTGGGCATCTGATGAGCATGGGAATATCCTAGTTGATCTTACGAGGAATGTCAAAATCCCTGTCGAAGCAAGAGACAGCATCATCTCAGGCTTCCAATGGGCATGCAAGACTGGACCCTTGTGTGAGCAGCCAGTCCAAAACGTGAAGGCCAGCTTGATTGATTCTGACATTCAGGAAGAGCCAGCGCTAAGAGAGCCGACGCAGATCATGCGGGGAATTAGTCGAGCAATCTTAGGATCCTTCTTAACGGCAAAACCGATTCTGCTCGAGCCGTTCTACAAGATTGAATTGTCCACTCCGATTGAATGGTTCGGCAAGTGCACGAATATCCTAGTTTCGCGGCGGGGAAGAATACTGAAAACGGAAAACAGAGGAGTCATAACCATGATAACAGGTTACCTTCCAGTTGCAGAAGCCTTAGGCTTGTCGGCTGAAATGCGTTTCTCCACTTCCGGGCGCGTCTTTTGGCAGAGCACCTTTGATCATTATGAGAAGGTCCAAGATAAGATGGCTGCAGAAATCATAAAACAGATTCGAATGAGAAGAGGCCTTTCACCTGAAATCCCGAAACCTGAGAAGTTCATAGACGAGGCCTAATCCAACGTGTGCACGTTTCTAAACAGATCTGAAGAGGAGCGATTATCGCCCTGACGAACTGTGAAAGGAAAGCCTATGAGAATCCAGCTAGATAGCTCAACACCCTTCAATCTAGATGTTACCCTCTGTTGCGGGCAGGCTTTCAGATGGGATAATCGAGCTGAATGGTGGTATGGGGTCATCGGTGAAAGAGTCTTCAAAGTATGCCAAGCCGGAACCAATCTTGAATTCGAAAACGTGGACGGCAACTTCGTGAGGAACTATTTTCGCTTGAACGATGACCTAGACAGGATCTTATCTGAAATCAGCAAAGACCCACATATCATCCAAGCAATTGAAACGTTCAGAGGCTTGCGAATCCTTCGCCAGGATCCTTGGGAGTGCCTTGTTTCCTACATTTGCGCAACATACAAAAACGTTGCAGCAATAAAGCAAATGCTTCTTAACCTCTCTCGAAGGTTCGGGGAAAAGATCTGCCTTGACGGCTTCGATTTCTACACATTCCCGACGGCTGAAAGCCTAGCGAAGGCATCCATCAATGAACTTCGCAAATGCGGCCTGGGGTACAGGGCAAAATACGTCCACGAAACAGCGAGAATGGTTCTTGAAAACCTCCTCGATTTTGAACACTTAAGGAAGACTGGACACAAAGAAGCGAAAACAAAACTGCTAGATTTTCCCGGCGTAGGCCCTAAGGCTGCAGATTGCATTTTGCTTTTCTCCCTCGACAAACTTCAAAGTTTTCCTGTTGATGTTTGGATAAGACGAACCATTCTCAAGCACTACGCAGATCATTTCTCGAAGGAATTCACAGCAAAACTCTGGGAAAAGAATTCGTTAACCAATTCAGAATACGAGAAGCTAAGCATGCTCGGGCAAACATATTTCGGAGAATATGCCGGCTACGCCCAAGAGTACCTATATCACTACGAGCGGACGACGAGCTAGTTCTTTTTTTCACCGAACAAGGCAGAGAATAGGTCAGAAAGTGAGTTTTTCAGGTTGACTGAATGTTTTCTTTGGAGGCCCTTTCTGTCCACTTTTCTATTCGCTTCCTCACTTCTTCCTCAAGTCTTTGTTTCGAAATCAGTCCTCCTCTGACCACGACGTCGTCGTCCAAAGCTATGCTTGGCGCGCTCAGGATGTCATGGGCTCTTCCTTCGCTTAGCCCTTCTGCTGTGGCCAGATTGATCTCCTTGTATGCGATGTTGAGCTTATGTGCAACTTCCGCCGCGATTACTTTGGCCAGCGGACAGCTGGAACAACTCGGAAGAGTGAAAACTTTCAGCTCCGCGATTCATTTCCTCCTTCCAAGTCTAGTTTACCAAGCATGAGGACTTTTAAATCTTTCACGACGAGCTTTCGCCGTTTATTGGCTTCATTGCAGTATTAGTCTTGCGTGCGCACGCAAAAATGCTGGACTCGTCTACCTCAGTGACGGAAGCTTTCAACCCGTATTCATCAAACAGCTCAACAAGCTGATTTTCGCTAACAGTAGTTGCCTTGAAACCATCCCTGCATACGATCGTTCCGTCACAAGTCTTGTCTTCGTCTATTTCCCCTATCAGGCCTAGCTCAGATTGCAGATTAAACCATTCCAACCGAGCTTTCCATATTTTCGGAGAATAGCTCGAAAAAAGTAGCAGTCCATTCTCTTTCGTAATCCTTATAGATTCAGCAACGAGACACTTCTGGTTGACTCCAAATGCAGATATCCCATTCTGGATGCAGAAGACAGAATCAAAAGTGCATGAATCAAAAGCCATCTGAGAGGCGTCCATCAGAAACACTGAACAGTTACCAAGCCCTTTCAGATATGATCTTGCAAGTTCTAGACTCTCCTTTGAGATGTCAATTCCAACAACCCACTCAGCAAAGGGCGCTAGATTTTTCACGACTCTACCATAGCCACATCCGAGCTCTAGAACCAAATAAGAAGGACGAGTTTTGGATATAACGAATTGGATTTCTGAATTTAAATATTGCGTGATCTTTGGAGGTGCCATTTCATAGCATCTAAGCAGTTTTCGTGCAGAAAGCTTCTCCTTGTAATAAGCACCCCTGTTCATAATGCAAGCAGAAAAGTCGAATGCTTAAATCATTTTGCATTCAATCGAACTGTCAGTGCACAACCTGTAAATCTGGCACGATGCAGGCCACAAGTCTTTCATTAACTACCTGAGTTTCTGGCGAGGCTTTTGAGGATAGTGGAAAACGTATATATCTGGAAAGGAATGCAACTATCCATTTGAAAGCATGCCTGACATGGCAGACAAGCAGGGGCCCGTAGCTCAGCCCGGTTAGAGCGCCAGGCTCATAACCTGTTGGCCGGGTGTTCAAATCGCCCCGGGCCCACCATTATTTTCAAATGTAAACTGCAAAGAGCTTATGGGTACAAGATTTGTTTGTGCGCTGACAGCGTCAAAGTACGCTGGCGGACCCAGCACTATCGCATCACACGATTGTAATATGTCATTAATTGTTTTCACGTCATCGTCTGACGGGCGATGTTTGGGATAGGGATCGACACCGTCGTTTTGGCAGGGCTTGATCTGAAAATTGAGGTGTTTTTGCACATTTCCGTTTCTGTGCTGCCTGCGCCTCTTGACACTTCTGAGATGAGAGTGCCCACGTTGCCGTCCCTTTTCGGGCTGCCGATTATGCTGCAAACTTTCAAAGAGTGTGCCACTAAGGTCGTCGTGTAGCCAGTTTCACTGTCAGGCTTGCGACGTTTTTTCCGAGCTCTTTGCAGCTTTCGATGGCTTTCTTTTCTGGAGCGCCCACGGCTGCAGCCCCATAATGTTCCTGATCGTGTCTGCCTTGAACAATCATGCCGTGTATTAGCATCGCTTCTAAGATTGAAAGCAGTGTTGTCTCTGCTCCTGAAGCAGTCCCGCCTGAAGAAGTGAATGCGCCTCCGACTTTTCCTGCTAGTTTCCCGTGGATCTCGACCGATTTGTCAATCAATGCCTTAAGCTTGCCAGACATCAGCCCATAGAAGGTCGGTGAACCAGCGATTATCCCATCAGCACCCTCCAGATCGACGAGGCTCACATCATCAACCTTCTTCAGAACGGCCTCAACCTCCTCAATCTGCGCCACACCTTCCATGACTGCCAGAGCCATCTTCTCGGTGTTCCCACCCCGGGAATCATACAAGACCAGAACCCTGATCATAGCAAATCAACCTATCCGCTACAATCACGACAACTCCTATTAATCATTTCCCACACCATGGTCCACCGACATCAAGAACACGCCATAGCTGTAAACAATCCAAAGAACAGCGATCAAAACCAGACCATGGTCCATGGCAATGTGAAAAGTTACAATTTGACAGGGCGAACGCAAGTCGCAAGAACAACCCTGCCCTGCTTCCTTTTCATATAAGCAACGAATAGAAGATTGTTCCATAAGCTATAAGTGTAGAAAGAAACTAGAATCATGCGAGGGAATGGTAAGCTCCTCATTCTTGGGAGAAAGGAGAGAAGGGAGAAAAAAATTCTAGTCTTACCATTCTCCTCGCATTTCACGTAATTCATTCACATGTTGCTTTTAAGTATTTCCTTAGGTTCAGAACTCTTTCCAAGAGAATTCTTTCAAAGGATACATTTCTTGGGGCTTTTTCGCCCAGGCTATTCCCGAGTCCTAGCCGGGATATTTCAGTCTCCATGAAAAACACGTAATCATCTCAGTCGCTGTCGTCTGATCAGGCATTCTTCGGGCGAAAAATCAGTGCCCGCAACGCCGTCTATGCTTGGCTCAAGAGCGAGCTTCCAGACCATAGGGGCCTTCGGTCAAGCATTCGGGTTTGCCTTTCTGCACGAGGACAGTGTCTTCTATTCGAACTCCGCCGAAATCCACCAGGTAGATGCCTGGTTCATCTGTCACCACGTTTCCAACGGTCAGCTTGTCTTTACTCAGTGAACTCAACGTTGGTCCTTCGTGGACTTCTAGGCCTACGCCGTGACCTAGGCCGTGAACGAAGTATTCGCCGAACCCTGCGTCGGCTATTACTTTTCTGGCTGCAGAATCGACGTCTTTGGCTTTGGCGCCTGGCCTTATGGTTTGAAGCGCCTTGTCGTGAGATGCCTTGACAGTCTCGTACAGTTTCAACTGTTTTGTCGACGGCTTTCCAGCTACGAGTGTCCTCGTAATGTCTGAGCGGTAGTGCTGGTACGCGGCACCCATGTCGACGACGACTAAGTCACCTTTTCGGATCTCCCTGTCGGTGCAGCCCCCGCCGAGTTGGGTTCCCCCTCCGCCATGTGGAAACGCTGATCGAACGCCCGAGGCTATTATGGTTTCGAAGGCTGTGCCCCAAGAACCCCTTTTTCGCATGGCGTACTCGATTTCGGCGGCGACTTGGTACTCTTTGATTCCTGGCTTTATCGTCTCGTAGGCAACCTTCATTCCAGTGTTCGTTAACTCTGCTGCTTTGCGCATCAGTTGGAGCTCTTTTTCGTCTTTGACTCTGCGCAGTTCCCCGACGAGGTCGCTTCTCGGCTTTAGCCTTGTGTGCCCCCTGAGTCCCTTCGCTAGTTCACGGTAGCCTTCGAAGCTCAGCATGTCGAATGCGAGTTTCTTTATCTTGCAGACCTTGACCTGTTTTGTGATTATCGCAATTAGGTTCTGTCCACGTTCGAGCATTTGGATGTTGAAGCCTTTTGTCATGGCTTTTGCCTGTTCAGAGTTGACGTTGTAGACGTAGATTGTGCCCTTGCCAGTTTTGGGTATCAGCATCGATGTCAACCCTGGGCAGCCTGTGAAATAGTACAAGTTGACTTCACTCGTGACTAGGAACCCGTCGAAACTCTTAACTTCGAAAGCTTTCTTTTTCAAAGCTTCTATTCGATCCAAGGATCATACCATCCTATTGTGAGCTGTGCTTTGCTCAAGATATCTTCGATGACTTATACGTTTTACGCACTTTTCTCAAGAATGGAAATTCTTAATTATGAAGTGTCGCATTGTTTGCTGGCTCGTGAGTGTCTTGTCGAACAGCGTTGAAACTCGAGGCCTAGTCAGAACATTCAAGGGACAGGATAAGCCAGTTGTGGCTCTGAACAGAATCTCGCTTTCAATCGAAGAAGGTGAGATTTTTGGGCTTCTCGGTCCGAACGGTGCTGGAAAGACTACGCTCATAAAAATCTTAACGACACTTCTCCTTCCAACGAGCGGCGACGCTTACGTGGGCGGATTCAGTGTGACTACTGACCCTGAGAAGGTTAGAAGGATAATAAGCTTGGTTTCCGGAGGAGAAGCTCCGGGTTATGGAATACTATCCACTAGCGAGAACCTTTGGTTCTTCTCGCAACTCTACGGTTTATCATCATCGGCAGCCAAGAAGAAGATCAGGGAGTTGCTCGAGGACCTGGACTTCCCGGAATATGCAAGAGTGCGGATGACCAAGCTTTCAACTGGGTACAAGCAAAGGCTGAACCTCGCGAGAGGATTACTTAGCGACCCGAAGATACTATTTTTGGACGAGCCGACATTGGGTTTAGACGTTTTGACGTCGAAGAAGCTGAGGACCTACATTGTGGACTGGGCGAAAAGGGAAAGGAAAGGCACTGTTCTGCTTACGACTCATTACATGGCTGAGGCCGATGAGATGTGTGACAGAGTGGCCATAATTGCGCGCGCGCTGACGTGCATCTTTTGCCGGCGACGAACTCGAATAGGTGGTCTCCCCGTCGGTTTCTAGGCATTCAGCATGAGTTTTCCTGTGCGATCATGGTTAGGGCATTCCTGATTGTTTCTTGGGTTGAAAGCGCATTGCTGAGAGAAGAATGATAGCCTTGATATATGTGGAAGTGAGGAGGGAGAAATGGAGAGGTTTTGGCTACCATCCTTCTCTGGTCCGGTCTGATTTCGCAGGTGCCTGGGCCCCTGTTTTCTTCCACTTCCATTAGGAGGTTGCTTTGTCTATGGTTTTGCCCTTCAGTTGTTTCTTCCAAGCTGGGACTATTCCTCTGTCAACCATTACGACGACTCCCAGGCAGACGAAGCACAGGGGCACTCCTACGATCATTCCTTCGGCGACCCACACCAATCCTGTGAAGAGCCATGGAACACCTCCCCCTAGCTGGTCCATTATTGGTGATCCTCCTCCACTGACTTCTCGCAGACCTATACTTACTTCTGAGAGCTGCTCTTCAGGCTGTCCAGTCTGGTTCAATTTGGTTTCTGTGACGCTTATGGCAATATGAGTAACCGTTCCATTCGCACTTATGAGTTGTCTCACGGCGAACGTATATGAAGTCACGTTTTCTGTTGGCACCTTGCAGTTCAATGTTCCACTCCAAAGCTCGTTGTCATAAGCCATGCTCAAATATGGTACCATTCCGCCGAAATCTGATGTCAAGATCCCCAAGCTTTCAACTGTTGATTCGAAGGATCCTTTTCTCATTTCTCCCTGAATGTTCTCACTTACGCTCTGCTGAATTCCGTCGGTACCGCTCAAGCCGTGCAGATTGTTCGTTGTCATCGTCTCAGGCGAGAGCCCTTTTGGGGAAAAGCCGAAGTTGTCTACTCGTCCTAGCATACTCGTGTAAACTGCTGAAACCGAGATCGCCACAGCCAGGATGATAGCGAATGCCAGCTCGATCTTGATTCTTCTCTTCATCTGTTCCACCAAAAGATAACACTGTTACAATACGTGTTTAATGCTATGCTTTAGAACCATTCCGTTCTAGAAACTGAACAGGGTCAAGCAGTTTGCAAACAGCATCCAAGTGGTATGTTTCACTTTCAGGCAGACCTTATTCTGACAAGCTCATTGAACGTAAGAAAAGTGTGAAGAGTGTCATGTTGATGAGAAATATGAGTGTTAGCCGCGCGCTAGATAGAAGAGCACTAGCCGCCGCTTACGATCGGCAGCAGTGTTATACGATCTCCCCTCTTGAGTTTGGTTTGAAGTCCCTTCAGTTGGTTGAGGAGGTAACCGTTTACAGTGATTATGTAGTTGGGCTTGACATCTGACCCCTTAGGCTCGTAGATGGCCTTTTTGAACGGCTCTCCATACTTGCTCGACAGCTGAGTAAGCAGATCAGTAACAGTCACGTTTTCGTCTGTTTCGATTTCTTCTTCTCGCTTGTTTTCGGTTATGCTCTTTATGTGGCCGATATATTCGACCGTGATCTTCAAGATTATGCACCTATGCTTTCTACGGTATCCAATGTGGAACACTTTGTTATATCATTTTCACTTGAACGATCAAGAAACCTTGATCCGAGAAAATGCCTAAATACATGAAAACATGAAGGTTCAAAGCATTCTTGTTGGTGCTTTTCCATCATGTTTGACGAGAACGAGTTGAGCGAAATTCGGAGGCGAAAGCAGCAGTGGGAAAAAGAAACCTTGTCCAAGAGCTTTGACAAGCTTCCTGAAAAAGTCGAGTTCGTCACAGGCTCAAGCATTCCGGTGAGCCGATTATACGCGCCAGATGATCTTGCTGATTTCGATTATCTGAGGGATTCGGGTTTTCCAGGGGAGTACCCTTTGACGCGTGGCGTCTACCCGACGATGTATCGGGCACGTCTTTGGACCATGCGACAGTATGCAGGGTTCGGGACGGCTGAGCAGACGAATCAACGCTTCAAGTACCTGCTCTCTCAAGGGCAAAAGGGCCTGAGCGTCGCCTTCGACTTTCCCACGCAAGTAGGCTACGACTGTGACCACCCGCTTTCACGCGGCGAAGTGGGCAGGGCAGGCGTGAGCGTCAGCACGCTACGGGACATGGAAATCGTCTTCGACGGAATCCCATTGGATAAGATCACCACTTCTATGACTATCAACGCGCCGACTAACGTTCTTCTTGCAATGTACATCGCGGTCGGGCGGAAGCAAGGCCTAGTCGAGTCTAAGCTCGGCGGGACGGTTCAGAACGACATTTTGAAGGAGTATGCTGCCAGGGGAATGTATATTTATCCGCCTGAGCCTTCGATGCGGTTGGTCACGGACATCTTCGAATACTGTTCACAGCACATGCCTGAATGGAACACGATAAGCATAAGTGGCTACCACATCCGCGAGGCCGGCGCCACGGCGGTTCAGGAAGTCGCGTTCACGTTTGCAGACGCGATAGCCTACGTGGAGGCTGCAGTCGACAGGGGCCTAGACCTGGACAGGTTTGCAGGCAGACTGTCGTTCTTCTTCGCGGCGCACAACAACTTCCTCGAGGAGATAGCCAAGTTCAGGGCCGCCCGCAGGCTGTGGGCCAAGATCATGAAGGAACGTTTCGGGGCGAAGTCCCTCAATTCTTGGATGCTGCGCTTCCACACGCAGACTTCCGGCGTTTCGCTCACGGCACAGCAGCCGCACAATAACATTGTCCGGGTGGCTTTACAGGCCCTTTCAGCTGTCCTGGGCGGAACCCAGTCTTTGCACACCAACTCGTTCGACGAGGCCTATGCTTTGCCGAGCGATGAAGCCGTGCTCGTTGCGCTTAGAACGCAGCAGATAATCGCGTATGAAAGCGGAGTCGTGGACAGCGTTGACCCGCTTGCAGGCTCCTACTACATCGAATACTTAACAAGGGAAATTGAGCAGAAGGTAGAGAAGTACATTGATGAGATTGACGCCATGGGCGGGGCAGTGGCCGCTATCGAGAAAGGGTTCATTCAACGCGAGATAACCGACAGCGCTTATCGCCATCAGAAAGAGTTTGAAGCCAAGAAGCGCATCGCAGTGGGAGTCAACGAGTTCAAGATTGAGGAAGAGATCCCCATAAAAATACTGCAGATAGACCCCGAAAGTGAGAAGAAATTGGCAGAACGTTTGGCAAGGATCAAAAAAGAGAGAAATCAGGCCAAAGCGAATGAAGCCCTGAATAAATTGCGCAAGGCAGCTGAAGATGAGAAAGCGAATCTTATGCCGTTCGTGCTTCAGGCCGTGAAAGAGTATGCCACTTTGGGCGAAGTATGCGGCACCTTGCGGGAAGCATTCGGAGAGCACAAGCCTTCGTCGATCTTCTAGCCGATGACGAAGAGGACGTCGCCTTCGCTTACCGATGAGCCCTGAGCAACGTTCACTTCCTGTATTGCACCGGGTTTCGGCGCGCTTATCTCGTTCTCCATTTTCATGGCTTCGATGACGCATAGAACTTGATTTGCCTTGACGTGGTCGCCCTTGTTTACCTTGACCGAAACGATCTTTCCCATCATCGGTGCGGTCACAACGCCCTCGGCGGCTTGTTCTCTCGTGACAGCTTTTCTTGTTGGCGCTGGCTGCGTCCGAGCGAAGCTTGTTAGCGTTGTCTTTGCCACAGGCATCTTCAGTTCAGCCTTGAATGTTGCCCCCTCAACCTTTACTTGGAACGGTTTTTCACGGTCAATTTCGGGCAACTCTATTCGGTAGCTTTTGCCTTCGATACTCAATGAGAACTGCTTCTCTAAACTGGTCCGGTCCACTTGTAATTGGACTGTTAGGGGTTTTCCATCAACTTTGGCGATGAAGGAGTTTTCACCTTTTTTTGTGAGTTCAACCTTTCTAGACCTGCCGTCTACGAAGACATCGTATGTTGGCATAGTCATGCACCGTGTTCGCAGAGGCTTTGTCTGCCGGCCAGGATCCAGTTTGCAGTGCTGCTTCTCGTCTTGGCCAGAGTCAGCGCCTTCACGCTGCTTGAGCTTGCTAGAAACATGGCTACGGCGACTGAAATTGCCGCGGCCTTTTCGAGCTCGTCGATTCTTTCAGGTTGGATTCCAGTTTTGGCTTCTTCTCGTTTTGCCTTTCGTTTCTTGAAGAACTCTAGTGCTGTTTGCGGAAAGAGCACGTAGGTTATTTTGTCTTCTTCGGTTTCGATGTATGGTTTGATGTCTTCTGGGATCTTGTTAAGCCCGGGTTCTAAGAGGTCGGCGGGTCTTACAGTTATGGGCTCTTCGTCGCCTATGATTCTCTTTTTCACCTTCGGGTCGATTGGAGCTGGTGGCTTTCCGTATAGGCCTTTCACGTAGTCCTTTATTTCTTTGGGTACGATGCTGTAGCGTTTGCCGGAGATGACGTTGAACACGGCCTGTATCCCGACGAGCTGGCTCGTGGGCGTCACGAGCGGCGGGTATCCCAGTTCCTTTCGAACCTTCGGCACTTCTTCGAGTACTTGGTTGAGTTTGTCCAGAGCTTTCTGCTCTCGAAGCTGTTCGAGCAGGTTGCTGAACATTCCGCCTGGGATTTGGTGGACTATTATCGAGGCGTCTACGCGCTCGGATTTTGGGTCTATCAGCTTCAATGGGTCATAGTATTTCTCGCGCAGTTCTCGGAAATACGCGCCGATTTCGTTCAATAACTCCAAGTTCAAGCCCGTGTCGTATGGCGTGCCCTTGAGTGCAGCAACGATTGACTCGACTGGTGGTTGGCTTGTGCCCCATGCTAAAGGCGAGAACGCCGCGTCGAGTATGTCCACTCCTGCCTCGCAAGAGCGCAAATAGGTCATCATCACCATTCCGCTTGTGCTGTGACTGTGCAGGTGGACTGGTAGGCCTACTTTTTCTTTTAGCGCGGTTATGAGTTCGTAAGCAGGTTGGGGCGCAAGCATGCCTGCCATGTCCTTTATGCAGATTGAGTCGCATTCAAGCCCAGAAAGCTTCTTGGCGAATTCTACGAAGTGCTCCACCGTGTGCACTGGGCTTATAGTGTAGCAGATCGTTCCCTGGGCGTGTTTGTCTGTTTTCTTGACGGCTTTGATCGCGACCTCCATGTTCCGAATATCGTTTAGCGCGTCGAACACACGGAAGATGTCTATGCCGTTTTCGGCTGCTTTCTCGACGAATTTGATGAGGACATCGTCTGGATAGTTCCTATAGCCGACAATGTTCTGGCCGCGCAGGAGCATCTGCAGCGGTGTCCTCTTAACCTGTTTCTTGAGTTGTCGGATGCGTTCCCATGGGTCTTCTGCGAGGTACCTTATTGCAACGTCGAAGGTGGCTCCGCCCCATGCTTCGAGCGAGAAGAAGCCAATCTGGTCTATCTTGTCTGCTATTTTGAGCATGGTTTCCGTGCTCATCCTCGTTGCCATTAGACTTTGATGAGCGTCCCGGAACGTTGTGTCTGTAATCTTGACAGGCTTAGTCGCAGGCGTCTAGACCCCTCCACGTACGTTTTGAGCTTGAGTGTAGAAAGTGGTGAGTTAAGGCGTATTAAATCATTTGCTTGTGTCGTCAGAAATGACATTTTGATGAAAGGACACAATCCGGTTAAGGGTGCATGTCAGGCGGTTCAGTAGTTTTCTTTGGCTTTTTGGTTTGTTCTAGGTATCGTTATTGTGAATTGGGCGCCTTTTCCAGGTTCGCCTGTTTCTTGGATTGTCCAGCCGTAAACTTCCATCATTTTCTTTATCAAGTAGAGTCCGTAGCCTGTGCCTCTGCCGTATCCTTTTGTAAAGAGTTTAGGTTTATCCGTAGAAGATATGCCCACGCCATCATCCTCGTAGATTAGTTTCAACTGCTCTTGGCTTTTTTCGTATATTATTCTTATTTGTGTGAGTTTCTCGCCGTATTTTAGCGAGTCGTCGATTAGGTTGTAGAACATTCTTGTCAGTAATGAGTCCGCAAAGACTGTCAGTCCCTTGCATCCGTTCAGGGTCTTGGCGCCTTTGAGGTCTCCGAACTGCAAGACCGCTTTGTCGAAGGCATCAGCGACATCGACATATCTGAGTTCTTCCTCACCCAGCGTCTCATAGCTCCTAGCAAAGTCGAATATTTCCACGATCTGCTTGCACCCTTCTTCCATGTCTCTGAGGCGTTCAAGCATTTCAGGGTCACTTGCAGCCTTCTTTTTCAAGAGATAAGCGTTGCCCGTCACGACTGTAAGTTTGTTCTGCACATCGTGTCTTGTCAAGCTGCCAACTACTCGCAGTTTCTCGTTGATCGTTTCGAGTTTCCCCATCATGTGTTTAAGCTCTTCTTCCGTGTTTCTCAGTTCGGAGATGTCCTTATACATTCCCACGTAGCCTTCAAGCCGGCCGTCGACCGTGATAGGCGCGGCGGACACGGATACTGGGATCAGCGTTCCGTCTTTTCTTTTTCTCAGAGTATCATGATAGACATACCCTTCAAGGGCTCTCTGATTCAGATTGCCTGCTTCTTCTACCTTGTCCTTCTGGACTATAACATCGTCCAAATGCTTTCCTTTGATCTCGGCAAGAGTGTGCCCGAAGAGTTGCTCAAAACGTGGGTTGATGTCCAAAATGTGAAAATCTGAGGACAGGTAGACAGCAGCCTCGGGATTGCCCTTGAACAAGCCTTCAAATCTCTGCTTGTTCTCCAGCATGATTCTTTCAGATCGTTTCTGATCAGTGATGTCAGTGACTATGCCCAGAATTGCCTGTTCGTCATCATACTTTATCAACCTTGAATTGAGGATGACTTCTATTCTTTTTCCTTCTTTTGTGATGATTCCAAATTCGTATGGGCCTGACTCTTCGCCTCGCATGTTCTTGTTGAATGCGGATTCCACGCGTTCCTTGAACTCCGGCGCGATCAAGTCTAGGAAGTTGAAGCTGGTCGAAAAGAATTCTTTTTTCTCGTATCCCATGACTTCCTCAGCTTTCCTGTTAACGTATACGATTCTGCCCTTGACGTTGATGAAAATAATGTTGGGTGATTGTTCTGCCAGGTTCCTGAATTTCTCTTCGCTATCTCTCAGCTTCTCTTCTTTTCTCGCCTTGTCTGTCACGTTTCGCACAATAGCTACCACTCCAGGCTTGCCCTTGATGGAAGAACATGAGACTTCATAGCAGATTTCTTCTCCGTTTTTCTTCTTGCCTGCGACTACAGCGACATGGTAACCCTGGATGGCTATGGCCTTGGACATTTCTTTGCCGTATTCTTCGTAGGTTTTCTCGCCTGAAAAGAGAATCGCTGCTTTCTTTCCGATCAGTTCATTTCTCGAATAGCCAAGCACGGCTTCTGCGGCGTCATTGCAGTCTATGATCGTTCTTTTTTCACCTATGACTAGAACGCAGTCTGGGCTTACGCTCCTGATGAGACTTCTTGAGAATTCTTCACTTTCGCGCAGTTTTTCTTCAGCCTTTCTGACTTTGATCGATTCGATTATGCTGTGAGCTAATTCTTTGTAGACAGTTTCAGTTTCTCCCACTTTGTTCAGATATTGATTGGCACCTAGGTTGAGGGCTTTTATGGCTATTTCCTCTCGGCCTTTTCCAGTGAAGATGATAAACGGGATCGTGTTTCCATTTTCTCTCAGTTCTCTAAGGAGTTCCAATCCGTCCTTTCCTGGCATCTGGTAATCCGAAATGACAACATCGTACTTTTCCTTCTCCAGCCTTGCCGAGGCTTCGTCGACCGAGAGCGCCGTGTCCACTTGTATGGGCCCCTCCAGCTCTAGACATTGTTTGGCAACCTTCAGGAAACCCGAGTCATCATCAACATGGAGGACGCGTATTTTCTCGTTCAACTCAACTATTGCTTTCGCCGAAGATTCAACAGTGTACTCCTGCATCCTAACCACTTGTACGTCTACCACTAACCCAGAGACAAGAAACATCCAAACGAAGAGTTACGAGACGATAAAGCAGTTATGAAATTCCAATCAATACTCAGAATCACGCGACCCGCGTGCAAAAGAGCGAAAGAGATTGATTATGCGAATGCCTCAAATATCTGACTCGTTGACTCGTTGCTCGAGGATTCCTAAAAGGCCAATATTCTTGATGATATCGAAGCATTCGCCCGAAAGCTGTCCGCTGAATAACGAAAAAGCAAAGAAGATGAGCGGGGAAATCGCAGACAAAATGCCAAAACTGACAAAGAAGCATGGACTCAAGATGATCGGAGGCTACAGCGTAGTACCCGAGCATACGATACTCATGATATTTGAATCTCCCACTTCTGATGCTTTTCAAAAATTCGCGATGGAACCGGACATGATGAAGTGGATTGCCGCCAACACGACTAAAATAAAAATGGCGATGACTCTCGAAGAAAGCATGAGACTTCTATAAAAAGCCCCAACTCCCTCTTTTTGTAACAGCACACATTTCAACTGGTGACATGTGACTACCTGTTTGATATCGCTCAAAACAATGCATTCCTTCAAGAGCTTAATCGCTCAGCCACTTTTCCTTGGAAATGAGCGGTTGACCTATGATATCTAGAAGGTCTTTTGACATTTTTCCCTCTTTCAAGAGCTGGCTGCCAGCCCGCCTGGCTGCTGCGAAAACCTCTTCTGCTTTTTCCTTGTTCTTAACCAGGAAGCTTGCATGCGGTCGGAGTAGGGCGCCTGCGAACTCCACATTTGCATCCTTTGCGAGTTCCTTAGCAATTCTGAGCACGGTTCCGAAGTTGCCTATTTCCCACCAGCCACTCGTAGAAACTAGTACAATCTTGTTGATCCTGACGTCGGCACGGAATCTGGCACGTGTACGACCGTTCCGCATTTTCAGTGCAGGATCTAAGAGGGGGACGAGTCTGTTCATGACGTTTTGCATCTCGCCTGGCAACGGGACGTAGACCGGCGTAGCCAACACGAGGATGTTTGCTTCGCACAGCTTCGGATAGAGCATTTGCATACTATCATCGATGTAGCATTGGCCTGGCTTCTTGTTCCAGCAATGGAGTTCTCCACTGCAAGGTTTGACATCAAGGCGCTTGGCATAGAAAAGCTCAACTGACGCCCCAGCCTCCTCCATGCCTTCAAGAAAAGGAGTCAGGATCTTCGCAGTGTTGCCCCTCTCCATTCTTTCAGGGCTACCGTTTATGGCAACCACTTTGGTCAAGGAACATATTCTCCTGTTTTCTAAATAGACCGTTCGTCCAATATATAATAACTCGAAAATCCTCTTCTCGTTCGCCTCGGACCTTGATTGCCATGGCCCACTGACCTAATTTCGGAATTTCGAGGAAACTAATTGTTCACATGATGCGCACATCACGTCGTTAGCGCGCGCTAACTGTGAAACAACGGCTTTTACCATGCTTTTGTAACAAAAAAGTGTAACAAACGTGTAACAAGTCGGATTTTCCCTGTTTTTGAAAAAGACAATATACAGACCATAGAACTTGCCGGATTTTCGGGGTACTGTTACAGTGATCGTTTTATCGTGAATTGAGGCTCTTTTAATGAATAATGTATGATTCTTTGTCTGAATCCTGTATACAGATGTATACAGAGAGATTCAAAAAAGACATTTAAGCTAGTGTACGGCAAAAGAACGGTTTGACTGGGGGAACGTTCCAAGAATCGTTCCCTTTTTTTTTATCGCGCGCGGTCAGAATCATAAAGAAGTTTGATTTGGCCTTCTTAGCGCGTGTACTCTCTCACTCACAATATAAACCACTGTCACTATCAGAACTGCTGTCATCGCTGCAAGAAGGTACATCATTTTAGATATGGTGTCAAGTTGACTGTTTAGCGAACTGCACTGATTTTGTGTGTCACTGATTGAGGTTTGTATCGTTGAATTCAATAAGTTGATTTGCGCGCGTATACATGCACCCGCGGTTTTTAAAAGCGTAAAGGCGCGCACTCTGGAAAGCGGTCTGGGTGAATGCTCAGTCTTTTTCAAGTGCGTTGTATCTTGCGACTATCTTATTCACAATTCCTGTCAAGGTGTTGCTCTTGTGGCCACACTTCTTAAGAAGCCCGATGAGTTTGGCAACCATATAGGGATTCTCCATTACATACCCAAGTTTCCCAAGCTCCTCATCATCACAATATTTACCTGCAATCCTGTCAAACTCAGCTGAGTTGACTTCATCGCGGAAAGTTTTCTCAAGATCTGTTTTCATGCAACAGAACTCATCTGTCAGCTTGCAGGGGTAGTTTTCAGGTGTGAATCCGTGGATGCTCAGTATGTTCCTGTTTGCAGTCAATCCTTTTGGCTTTCCCTTATCTGAATCCCAAACCACAAATGTCGGTATTTTCAGCGATTTGTAAACAGCTATCGCCTCGGTTAAGCTGTTCTTGCCCGAACAAGGAATTGTGCAAATCCCCATGCTTTCAAAGTCATATCCCTGCGTAGTTGCTTCGCCTAGTACTAGGGCTCTATCACGTATACCCTCAACTAACACCGCGAGCCTTGCGAAGAACCCTTCGTTCATCCAAGGATTCATTATTTCAACCAGCCTCTGTCTCAATTCTTCATCGCCAATTTTGTTCTCTGTGAGACCCTTCGCTTTTTCAATAAGTCTGGAGACCTGACCGAGATCAGTGTAAGTTACTACGGCCATTCGAGGCTTGTTCTTTGTCGATGCCTTTGTCTTTTTGAAGATTCGCAATTGGTTGAATCGTTGGAAATCTATCATTAGCGGTGAATGGGTCGAATAAATAACTTGAATATTCTCTATTGCACCTTCTATCCCTTTGCCCGACAGTTTCAACAATGTCTGTGCAAAATGTCTTTGTCTATCAGGATGCTGGTACAGTTCTGGCTCTTCTATGCCGACAATCAGGCTGGGAAGACTTGGTTTACTTGAACCTGCAGGTTTCTCTTCTTCCAAGGATACGGACGCCTGAATGATCGCCAACTGCTGGAACAGGGATAAAATGTATGCTCTTTGTAACCCGTGCCCGCACCTGTCTATTGTATTCTCATAACCTCCTTCTCTAAGCTGAACAAATGCTCTTGGCGGGCTAATTTCAACTCCTGTCTCTTCAATCCAAGTTATTCTCACTCCTGAATCAGCAACATAATCGTTCAGGGCCTCTGTAAGCTTCTTCTCGAGCCCTTTCAGATTCTGATTCTTGGAAGGATCAATGAGTTCTTTGTATTTCTGTTGGGTTTCCTGCTCCAATTTGGCCAAATCTGCACTGGCTGCCAGTGATCCTTTCACAACTATTTCCATGATTCGTTCGAACATCGAGCCCTTTTCTTCGATTCCTTCTTCGCTTGCTTCCTGTACTGCAGGAATCCTAATGAATTTCGTGAATTTCTCGAGCCTATGCGTACCTACATTTTGAAACCCGAAAAACTGACCCTCATCTTTACAACGTGGACACTTGTCTTTATTTGTCAATTCCCATTTTTCGAGTGCCTTTTCAGCCTCGTCTCTATTGGTATAAGGAGGCAAAGTATTGTACTTGCTCTTAGCCCTAAGTTTTTCATATTCTGATCTTAAACCCGTTCCGCTTGCTCTTCGGAAATCTTCAAAGTCGGCATTCCTATGTCTCATGCCAAAGTATTTCTGTATGGGTTTGGGTTCGCCATATTTGATGACTTTCTCTACTACTAGCTCGTCTCCCTCCAAATAGGCGTCAAGGAGCTCTTTCTCTCTTTGAGTCAGATCTGAGAAATGCACCGCTATTGAAATGTCCTGATCAGTATCACTGTCATAGAAGTCAGCCTTTTCAACCTTAATGTCAGTGTTGTAGAAAAGCCCTAATGCACTGAGCAAACAAGACTTTCCCACGCCATTTCGGCCAACCAAGACAGTCAGCTTATCGCACGGAATATCAAGACTCTGCAGGCAACGAAAATTCTTCACGCTAATTGATTTTATTTTCATTTCTGCATTATCCTTCTGCTCTGCCAGTGTTCATTTATTGTTTGAAGGGAACTTGTTATATCACTTGTGATTTGCCCTGAGCGCGCGCGCCAAATCGGAAGTCAACACACATAAGATAGAACTTTACCCCAAACCCAAACGCGCACGATTGTAGTTCGCTACAGTGCATGATGGTTGCGGTTCACTTGCTCAATTGCATAAAGCTATTATCTTCTTTCGGATAAAGTCCGCAAAGGGAATTGGGTTGCCTAAGTATTGCCCCAATTGTGGAACTGAACTCAAGTTTCAAGACGCAAGTTTTTGCTCGGATTGTGGTTATGTTCTCAAGAAAGAATTGTCCGAACGTGCTAAGCAAGAAGACACTGCGAGAGAAGACAGATCAAAGATTAACATTACTGAGTTGGGAAACAAGCTTGAGGAAGTAGTCGAGAAAATCTTTCAGACCGAGGGTTTCAGAACAGAGCGACGAAGAAGGCTGGAAGGAAAGAGCGGCACCTTAAGCGAAATTGACATAATTGCCAACAAACCTGGGAGAACAATCGCAATCGAGTGTAAGAACTATGCCGAGCCTATTGGTATTGAGAAGGTGAGAGATTTCTCTCAGAAACTTCAAGATCTCGGTTATGGATGGAGAGGAATATTCGTTTCCTACAGCGGATTCACTGAAGGGGCAGCTCAACTCGCACAATACCAGAATATAGAAACATGGGATCATGATGAGATTTCAGAAAAATGGTTGGCAATCTCTATTGGACGCGGCGCAAGTCATAGAGGTCAGTCTATAACCTTGGAATATGCGCTGGCACTGGAAGTGGGTTTCCTTCAAGCAACAGCACTGCAACATCTCAACAAGGATAAGATAAGAGTCGCGAATGCCGAACTAATCTATCATCCTTACTTTGCAGTTGGATACCGCTTCAAAGCGCAAGTTCGAGATCCCACGAAAGAGTCTCATAAGCTCGAAGATCAAGACACACTGTTTATCGACGCTATTGACAACCATGTTCTAAACCCAATGCCCGAAAAAGGTCTGGGTATTCTGAAGAAGGCCCTTAAATCTGTGATCTCTAAGAAGGTCCGAGCTGAAAATGATAGAAGCAAGAAACTAATTCACGAGTTGCGGCAGGGCAAGCCTTTGAGGGAATATTCACTAAACATAGAGGATGAATATACAGTAACAAAACTGGAGCCCATCACCACACCACGAGAAGCAATAAAATCCTGTATCAACTTTGTCGTGGAAAAGAACACTACAGAAATCGAATATTCCCCAAAAACCAAAGATGACACCTCATATTCCAAAACGATTGTTTACGTTCCAAAAGGAAAAGACATTTCGATAACTCATGAAGATATTGTTGTAGTTCCACGTTGGTCGATCGATTTCGATTCATTTGGAATGAATTACAAGAAGGAGATTCTGGCATGGTCAGGCACATCGCTTGAGGATACTTTGGCTTATTGTCCCGAACACTTTAGGATAGGAGCATTAACATTATTGCCAAAGAAGGCAATTGCAGTCTGTGAAGTATGTGGAAAGAGCTTGTGTGACGATCACGTAAAGCAATGTCCGATTTGCAATAAATGGCTTTGTCATGGACATGGGGCTGATTGTGAAGCATGCAGGAATAGGTTCTGCAATAAACACCTGACATTGATATGTCCAATCTGCAGAGGTTCAGTCTGCGAAGCGTGTGCGACCTCTTGCCCTGTGTGTGGCAAAAGATACGGAAATAATCATACCGTCCGATGTGATCGTTGTGGAACTCTAGTTTGTCCCACCTGTATTACTACAACAGGATTGATAAGAAAAAACAGAATCTGCAAGAGATGTGCACCCTAACGCATGATAATGTGAAGGCGTGTGTTCCACTGTAACATACGAACCTTATAGTATGTTTGAAGCCTCTTCATTAATCAAAGTCTCAATTTCCTGCTGATCACCCATCCTGATTCTTGGAATCTCAACTTAGCGCGCGCAGCCGAAAAAGCATTCCACGCTGCAATATGCCCCTCGCTCAGGACCCTAAATCTTGACCCATTCGACGTCAAACCAATATTCCACCCTATTCCACCCAATTGATTTCGTAGTTTTCAAAGGAATGACCAACGAAGAAGCAACAAGCGAAATCATTATGCTAACAAGAGAACACAACTGCCCTTCAATCAATCCAATACGAGAACAAATACGGAAGGCAGTAGCGAAGAATCGATATAATTGGCAGGTAGCAAGAATAGAAGAGGAAGGAAACATCATAATTGAGTAACGCAATTATTAGCGCGTTGGAGTCGGTATCGTGAGAAAGTTCGACTTAAATGTTGAAGAAATACTTGAAAATTGGGAAGTCTCTCATGCAGTGCGTGAAATAATTGCGAATGCATTGGATGAGCAAAAACTTTCAGAATCGGAAGAAATTGCCATTTTTGAAAATAAAAACACTTGGTACATACGAGATTTTGGTAGAGGTCTGCGGTATCAACATCTAACGCAGAAAGAAAATGAAGAAAAACTCCAACATGATGGACTAATCGGACGCTTTGGGGTGGGTCTGAAGGATGCCCTAGCCACTTTGTATAGAAGAAACGTTAGTGTAGAAATTCTGTCTCCTCATGGAACATTCACTTTGTCTATGGAAGCCAAAGAAGGCTTCCCTGATATCACAACACTGCATGTTTTGGTTGAGGCCCCAGATAAATCTGCGACAAGGGGGACCGAGTACGTACTCAAAGGAGTCTCGAAAGCAGACATTGAGGCTGCCAAATCTTTTTTCCTGAAGTTTTCGAATGAACCTTTGCTCGAAAAAACAGAATTTGGCGAAGTTTATTCTTGCAAGAAAGGCAAAGCTCTGATTTTTGTAAACGGCGTCAAGGTGGCAGAAGAAGAGAATTTTCTTTTTTCATATAACATAACCTCATTAACCGCCAAAATGAAAAAAGCGCTGAATCGTGAAAGAACTCACGTTGGCAGAACCGCCTATGCAGATCGAGTGAAATCTATCCTTTTGTCATGTTCAGGAGAAAAGGTGATCCGAGAACTCGTGGCGGACATAGAGCTTATAGAAAAAGGTTTGAACCGCGATGAAACGTCATGGATAGATGTAGCCAAACACGCGATTGGTCACCTCAACAAAATGGACAAAGTAATATTTGTCACTCCCAAGCAAGGCATTGAACGTGGCGACCTTGTAGCTAATGCGAAAATGGATGGGTATCGCGTTGTTTTCATAAATGAATCGATTGCTGAAAAAATTAGAGGTTCTCTTGACCCTTCAGGAAACCCGATTAGAGATTTAAGCCAATATCAGGTCGAATATAATGAGAGTTTCCAATACAAGTTTGTTTACCCAGAAGATTTGACCCCTCCCGAAAAGGAAGTTTTCGAAAAAATGAATCGGATTTTAGACCTTGCAGGCGGAAAACCATCAAAGGTAAAATCAATAAAGATTTCGGAAACGATGCGGCTAGGCAATGACGCGGGCACTGCCGGAGTATGGGAACCCTCACAAAACATGATTGTCATAAAGCGAACACAACTAAGGTCTCTCAGTTCATTTGCTGGGACCCTCATCCACGAAATTGTACATGCGAAATCTGGATGTGGTGACTTTAGTCTGGGTTTCGAACTGGCTCTGACAGAAGTACTAGGATCAGTTATGTCGAAGATTTTGGAATAAATATTGGGGGACCAAATTAGCGCGCTATTTTCTTTTTCTGAATAGCATTGTTTCATTATACCTGCAGACTTGTTCAAATCCGGCGCGATGTGCCTTGAAACACTGAGTACATTCAGTTCATAATTCGATAATGTTCCAAAAATTTAACACTAATAAATCTAATGTTCCACTATCATGTATAACGGCACTCTTCTGGACAATGCCCAAATAAAGAAAGAGGCGCCCGCGTAGCAAATTGAGCGCGAGTGCTCAAGACTACCGCATTTTGGGCTCTCGCTTCCAGCTTAGTGCTAGAACTCCGCCAACTATTCCTAAGACTGCGCCTATCAGGAAGCCTCCCATTCCAAGGAAGCTGACTGTGGAGAAAACTAATACTATGATTCCCCATGTACTGCTCTGCGATGGGTGAATGTCTATCATCACTGCTCCGATGATCACTAGAACTCCCGACACTAGGCTTACAAGCATGAGGCCACTCATTAAGCCATACGGGAAGCCTAGGCCATCCATCATGTTCCTGTAACCACCCATCATTCCGCTGAACCCGTTCATCATTCCAGAACCCTCGTCGTGGTACGTGAGCATCATAAACGCCATGCTTCCGCCCAAAAGCATCAATGCTCCGCCTATGATCGACAAAATCACTGCAACGGTTGGTCGCTCCTGGTAACTCATCATCTCACCCTACTGGCTTTACGTTTCCTCGCCCTCTAATAAACTCGCAAGCCGTTTCGGGGGAGTTATGCCTCCCCAGATTCCTGGGCCACATTACCGCTAGGCATCTGCTCTCTTCTGTGTAGCCATTTCTCAGTGCTCTTTTGAATGCCATGTATACCATGTTTAATCAGCGTGAAGTCTCCCATCAAGCCGAGGCCAAATCCTGCAACTGGTGCAATGAGTGCCCAAGGTCCGCCCAGAACAGACCCAACCGCAAATCCGGCAACCAATCCTAAGCAACAAAACATTGTTATTCATCCGCTACTACTGCGTGAGCACTTTTTTCAAGTGAAATCTCTAGCCTCTTTAGTTCCTCGAACTGCTTGCTGATTTCCAATTCCAACGCATGTTTCTTCTGTAATTTTTCGTCAAGATCGCTTTTTAGAAAGACATGTCTTTCTTCGAGTTGCAATTGCGTGTTCATGGTTCTCCACCTTCTTTGAGGTCAGCACAACTCTCTTCTTCTTGGGTTCTCGCAAGAGTCAAGAGCAGCGCCAAAGGGAGAAAGGAGAGAGGGAATATGTAAAACGATCTTCAACGTGCCCTAGACCCTTCCGAGTCCTTTTGAAGAACAGTTTTTGCCGACTTGTTCTCAACCTCCAAGTCCAAATCTCTCATTCTATGCTTATAACAAGCGACGGACAAAACCATGAAACAGACTAGAACGAAAACCGTAACACTTCATGTAGGCTTGGGTTCCTCCTTGCGAAAGTGTGTTTCCATCCAGATGTCTAATGCGTTGTCCACAAGTCTGTCTAGGAAGCTGGGTTTGTATGCTATCAACACTTTTGCCACTCTGTCTTCGTCTCGAATCGTGTAGAGGTTTTCGTAGCCGATTTTATCCTTGACGAGGATGTTGTTGCTCACCAGGTACTTGAGGTATGATGACAACGTTGAGTGTGACAGTTTGAGCTGGTCTGCAAGTAGTTGATATTTTGCTTTTCCGTTTGCTAAGATAGTGAGTACGATTTCTCTCATTCTTTTCTGTCTCAGTGCTGCCAGTAGTTTCTTGTCTTCAGGGTCAAGAGGCTTAGTGTAGTATCTTTTGTGATGACCTTGTGTTTCTGCGAAGAGGATCTTTTTCCTGGCCATATAGCTGAGGTGGTATTCTAAAGTGGTTAAAGGCATGTTCAATGTTCTTTGAAGTTCCCGGAGATGAATGCCTGGACTCGCCTCTATGGCGGCGTAGATTTTTCTTCTTCTTTCGTTTTCCAGGATTTCATCTTTGAACATGACGTACTAGTCCTTCAATATGCCGATTGCTATCAAGACTAGTGCTATCAAGTGGAGAAGAAGATGCACGTTCTCGCTCATGGCGATCTGGTAGGCATCGCTGAACAGCTCTGGAACAGTGATCAGAGCATGGACGAAGAAAACTGCAAACCCCACAGTGACAAACAACATCTTACGGGTTCTCGTACGCCAATAGCCAAAAAACATAATTCCAAACAAGAAACTCGTTGCTATGGTCAATCCAATTCTTAAAACAATGTCCAAAATTCCAATAGACATGTTTTCATACATCTCCCATACGCATTATCATTCTGGTGAGGAAGATTTTCTCGATGCTTCTCTCTTGTATGATGCTGCGCAGTGCACGCAGCAGAAGGTCATTTCTTTTCCTCTGATTGTTTCTCTGTGTCCGCCTTCATACACTTTGCAGCCGCAGCTCGCGCATATTTCCAAGCTTGGTTCAATGGCAACAGAGACGAGGGATGAAAAACGCTTGAAGAGTGTCTTACAGAGTTCTTTCCCCTTGTCGGTTAATTCAAATACCTTCTTTTTCTTCTCTCCGACTGGCTTTAGCAAATGTCTTACAAGGCCCTTTTTCTCGAGTTGACTGAGAAATGGGTACACTAAGCTGGGGCTGATTTCTTTGCCTATTCTTTTTCTGAATTTGCTGATTATGCTGTAACCGTGTTGTGGTCCTTCGTATAGAATGGTGAGAATGTAGAAGCGTGAGAAGTCGGAGACAATTTCGTCTATTTCTTTGCTAGACATGTATTCACCAGATTTATCTTTAAAATATATATCTTTAAAAGATATATTTAAATACTTCGGAGACCACAGGGAGAATTACAAAAGTCACAATGAAGGATGAATATTATGCCAAGAGATCCCGTGTGCGGTATGGACGTAGACAAGGATAAGGCGATCAAGAAGAAAATTGGAGATCGCACGTACTACTTCTGCAGTCAGTCATGCGCCGACGTGTACGAGCAGCCCGAGCAAGAACTTAAAGCAATGAGACGCAGGGTCGCCATTACACTCGCGGGCGTAATAGCCGTAGCAGGGCTCAGAGTGGCGATTCTGTTCGGCATCGTAGCCGCACTAATGTCTTTCACACTCATCGGCGGCCTCAAAATCTACAACCTAGCACTCTTTATAATCTCAACGCCTGTCGTATGGTGGGCTGGCCGCAGCATCATCGTCGGAGCCTATCGTTCCCTCAGAAACCGTGCTATCAACATGGATGTGCTGGTATCCGCAGGAGTGGTGGCTGGATGGACCTACGGCGCCGCGTACGCTTTCCTTCCAGATTTAGTTCACGGCGGAGAAGGTTATCTGGAGATTGCTGTTGGAATATTGGCTTTCGTTCTACTCGGTAAGTACATCGAGGAGAGCATACGCAGAAGATCAGCTGCTTCGATCCGAAAACTGCTTGAACTCCAACCCACGATCGCAACGGTTCTCAAAGACGGCAAAGAAGTTGAAGTGCCTATAGATGAGGTGCAGGTGAGCGACGTTCTAATCGTCAAGCCAGGCGAAAAGATACCGACAGACGGCACAGTCATAGCAGGATACTCCTCGGTCGATGAAAAAATAATCACTGGCGAAAGCATACCTGTCGAGAAGAATGTGGGAAGCGAGGTCATAGGCGCCACAGTAAACAAAACAGGGCTTCTCAGAATCAAGGCTACCAAAGTCGGAGAAGAGACGGCACTCGCACAGATTGTGCACCTAGTTGAGGAAGCGCAGGCTTCAAGCGCCCCTGTGCAAAAGTTTGCAGATCGGGTCGTTGGAAAATTCGTTCCGATAGTCTTCTCCGTTGCCACAGTCTCTTTCGCCTACTGGTACATCGTAAGTGGGTTCTCGACCGCTTTCTTCGTACTACTTGCCGTATTGTTGATCGCATGCCCATGCGCCTTAGGCATTGCTACTCCTACGGCCATATTGGCTGGAGTAGGCAAAGGCGCCGAATACGGTATTCTGCTACGAGGTGGTGAATATGTCGAGAGAGCCAGAAAACTAAAGACGGTTGTTTTTGACAAAACAGGAACATTGACAAAGGGAGAGCCCTCAGTCACCGATATCGTGGTTTGCAGCGGCTACACGGAAAAGGATACGTTGAAACTTGCTGCCATTGCTGAGAAAGGTTCAGAACACCCATTGGCAGAAGCAATATTGAAAGCAGCACGTCAGGGCGGGTCCAACATTCCTGACGCCGAGTCATTTGAGGCAGTGCCTGGGCTTGGAGTAAGATGCACCTACGAGAACAAGAGAATACTGCTAGGAAACCGAAGACTCATGCAGGACGAGAAAGTTCCGATCGACCAATTAGAGCAGGATCTGGAGAGATTAGAAGGGCAAGGCAAGACCGTGATGATTCTTGCTGTGAACGGTAAGCCTGCGGGTGTCGTTGCTGCCATGGATACGCCGAAAGAGAACGCCCTCGAGGCGATAAGCAAGCTGAAGAACATGGGACTGGAAGTAGTCATGTTGACTGGCGACAACGAAATAACTGCCAAGGCGATTGCAGAGCAGCTCGGCATTGACCAGGTTATAGCCAACGTGTTGCCTTGGGAGAAGGTCAACGCCATCAAGAAACTGCAAGGCGAAGGGAAAACAGTAGCGATGGTCGGCGACGGCATAAACGACGCCCCAGCTTTGGCCCAAGCGGACATTGGAATAGCTATTGGAAGCGGAACTGACATTGCGAAAGAAACAGGCGGCATAGTACTGATCAAGGATGATTTGAGAGATGTGGCGCTTGGCATCGAGTTGAGCAAGAAGACTATGACAAAAATCAACTCAAACCTGTTCTGGGCATTCATATATAATACAGTCATGATCCCAGTGGCTGCAGCTGGTTTGATGAACCCGATATTTGCTGCAGGAGCAATGGCAATCAGCTCGTTGACAGTGGTCACCAACTCTGCGCTGCTGAAATTGTCGAAGTTCAAGTTTGAGAAGTTGAATGAGCAGACCAAATGATGGAGGTGAAGATTGACATGGTTAAGGACCCAGTTTGCGGCATGAATGTGGATGAGAAAACAGCGACATTGAAATCTGAATACATGGGCAAAATCTACTATTTCTGCAATCAGTCATGCAAAGCAGTTTTTGAGAAGAGCCCTAAAAGATTCACTGATGAACATTCAGACCATGAAGGACACGGTTGTTGCTGCTGCTAACAACGATTCGCGCGCTATGTTGCCTTGAACAGGAAAATTACTCATTTCGTAGATTCTCGCCATGGTTTTGGCGTTAAATCAGATATTCTGAGATCGTCCTAAATGTTAGAACAGGTTGTCCTAATGCTTAGGATAATATGGCAAGCCTCCATCATGCTCTATAGGTGAAAAAGATGGTTCAACAAGAAATCAAGAAGAAAACTCGAATCTACAGTACAGTTGCAGTACTTTCAGCCATGATTTTGGTTACACTAATATTCTTCTTAGGTTCAACTCCAAGCTTCACGCCAAACTTGCCCGAAGTCTCACCCATGCAAACCTTCACTTCTTACGACGAACTCAAAAACTACCTCGTCACCAACCAAGGAACATCAGCCAATTATAGCGGGGGACCGCTGGACGCTCAGTTCTTCGGACAAAGGTCTGAAGGAGCAGTTCCGAGCACTACGGATCAAGGAACCAAAGTAAATTCTTACTCAACTACAAACATCCAAGTCGCCGGAGTTGATGAAGCAGACATCGTGAAAACCGACGGCAGATACATCTACACAGCGTCCAACGATTTTTCAAACGGGCAGAACCACGTGTACATTGTGAAAGCTGACCCACAAGATCCCAGAGCAATCGCAAAGATCACGCTCGACAACAACACTTACCTAGCAGGAATGTTCCTGAGCCAAGACGGCAACAAACTCGTGATAATCGGAAGCCAATACCAGATCTATGCTTACGACATCAATGTTGCACCAAAAGAAGCCTTGATTTATCCCTATCGAAGCGCAGTCAAAACGTTCATCAACGTTTACAACATTTCCGACAAAGTTTACCCAGTGTTGGCCAGGAATTTGACTCTAAGCGGAAGCTATTTCAATAGTCGAATGATCGGCAACTACGTGTACATTGTCGTCAGCGAATCAGCCTACGTCTTCGAAAACGGTGACCTGCCCCTGCCTACAGTGTACTTGGAGACAGAGGCCGCAGACATTGCTCCGTCAGGGATCTACTACGCGGACAAAGCATACTATGGTGAAGCGGAGAACAACTATTTCACTTACACGAGCTTCATCGGCTTAAACATTTTGGACGATGAGCAGGAACTGGCTAACATGACTGTTCTGATGGGCGGCGCCAGCACAATGTACGTTTCGTTAGGCAACATATACGTGACGTATCCAACTTGGAACGGTGAGCAAGGAGATTACACGTCAATCTACAGAATAAGCGTGGCACGGGATAAGTTTGCGTTTGAGGCCAAAGGCAGTGTAGCGGGATACGTTCTCAACCAGTACTCGATGGATGAATACAACGGATACTTCAGGCTGGCAACCACGTCGCAGAAGAACTCAACGCAGAACAACGTCTTCATCCTCAACATGAACTTGACCACGGTTGGAAAACTGGAAAATCTCGCTGTCACCGAAAGAATCTACTCAGCGAGGTTCATGGGCGATAGAGCTTACCTCGTCACCTTCAGACAAATAGACCCGTTCTTCGTACTTGACCTAAGCGATCCAGCAGACCCGAAAGTCGCCGGTGAACTCAAGATCCCAGGATACAGCAGCTACCTCCACCCGTATGACGCAGACCACGTCATTGGACTTGGAGTAGAGAACAGTACAGTGAAGCTGTCGCTTTTCGACGTAACAAATGTCAGCGCACCTATAGAAATGGCGAAGTATATCATAGAAGGCGATTGGACCTATTCTGAGGCGCTGAATGACCCGAAGGCTTTCCTGTTCGACAAAGCGAAAGAGCTGCTGGTGATTCCAGTCTCGATAACCCAATATGGCGTGGTAGAACGTGACCCTGGGGCAGTCAACGTGACCGGCAAAGAAGTTGGAATAGCTTTCTCGACACAAGCCTATTGGCAGGGTGCATATGTGTTCAAGCTTACCCTGACAGGGGGCTTCGAGTTGAGAGGCGGAATCACGCATCGAGACAACAGCACAAGCCAACAAGACTACTGGTACATAGACTACAGCAAAAACGTTAACAGGGCATTCTACATCGATGACACGCTGTACACGGTATCCAACGCAAAAGTGAAACTGAACAGCCTGATCGACCTAACAGAAATAGCCGAAATCAAACTGAGCTAAACCACTCTTTTCCTCTTTTTCCTTTCGCGCGAGCTACTTTTTTTCACGACCCTTCTGTAACAATTTTGAGTATTGAACGACTTTTGGGCAATGTTGAAACAAAGGCAAAGTGTAACAACTTGTAATGCGCGCGAACCTTGAACTCCCAAGCGGCGCTTGCCTACTCCTTATTTTCCTTCATTTGCAGTACATGGTTGGCCAGTGCTGAGAAAGTCAATGGGCGGTAGCGAACCGTGTCTTCTAGGCTTATCAGGAAGTTTCTGATGTCCTCTATTGTCAGGAAGTCAAATTGCCTGAGCCACGCGATGAATTTCACGTGCGATGAATAGTCTTTATGGTATGTGATGAACACTCCATCAGAATCCAAACCTAAGCCTCTTTCGAGCATGACGACTTCAAGAGCCTCAGCGTTCAGGCTTTCTTTTGCTAATCTCCTGGTCTTTTCTATTTGCTCCTGGTTTAACGCCTTCTTCAGTTTGACGAAGGTTATGGCGAGAACCTTGTACCCAAGCTTGCTGAAGTCAGGTATCATCGTGTACTCTTTTATCATGCCCTGCTTCTCTAAACTCTTGATTGCTCTTGAAACTGTTGGTTGAGAGACTCCTAAGGCCTTGGCTAATTCCCTGTCGCTTCTGCGGCTGTTCTTCATAAGCTCAGAAACAAGCCTCAACTCCACGTCTTTCAAGACTTTCACCCTTCCTTCAGCTGTCACAGACTGAGTATTACGATCATCATGCGCTAAAAAGCTTTGATGCTTATTTCGATATAATAGGCCAAATATTAGATAGAAAGAGGCTCATGTGTACCGTCAAAGGATCGAGGCAAAAGGTAAAGTTTCTTTCCTTTCTCCCCTGCCCTTACCCTTTATCCTTGTATCCTTCTCCCTTCTCTAAGAATGTAACGTCTAGCACGTGGCATCATGATCTTCACGAGTCCAGATATCATAGCTAAGGATAACAAATTACTAAGAATAACAAGTTATTCATTTGTTCTGAAGGCGATTTCGTGCAACCACTCACAGAGAAAATTTGAGAGAAAAGCGAATGAAAACTGAATGAAATGTCAATTACTCAACATTTAATTGTTGAGCAATTCCAGTTTCTCAACTGTTTCCGATGGGAGCTCATAGTGCACGTAGCGCATTTTGAACTCGTAGTGAACGGGGTTATGTTTGATTCGGAGGGCTTCGACCAGCAGTTGGATGGTGAGGTTGTGGTAGAGGTCTACGGCTTCGATGTAGTTGCCCCGTTTGATTTCTTTCTGGATGAAGACGTTGAACATGTTGAACCTTGCCTGCAGCCTTTCCAGTCTCTGGAACAGCTTCGAGACAAAAGCCGCTTTATCCAGCGGTGGCGGTTTGATCCTGTTTTTCTTGTGGAAGTAGAAAACGTTGTTGCCATGGATCTCTGGTTCCAAAAACTTTTCTTTGCCACTCAGCTTCAGGACTGCAAAGTCTATGATCAGATAGTTGTTTGCGTTTTCCAGCTTGTAGAAAGCCTGAGAGACGCCTGGCCACATTGTCTGCGGCACATCATACTTCTGTTTGATCGGTGAAAGCGATTTCAATGCCTTTTCAGTGGCAAGGAACGCCTCGTCAGCTTTGTCATCGTTCACGACTAAGTAAAGGTCTATGTCGGACAAGTCGTCGATTCGATTCCATGCTGCGGCGCCACCCTCCCAAAAAGCGTAAGCAAAATCAAGCGGTTCCAAAGCCTTTACGAGAGCCTTGACTATCGTGTCTCGGCCTAGCTTCGCTTTCTTGGCCATCTTGCCCGCCCCTTTTGGCCTGTTCGTCGGCTACAGTGGTACGTTTGAGTGCTTTCTTGTTGGTCTCTGTTCTCGTTTTGTGGCTAGGCTTTCCAGTGCGCTGATTAGTTTCGGTCTTGTTTGTGCGGGTTCGATGACTTCGTCGATGTAGCCTTTCTGTGCCGCTATATAGGGGCTTGCGAATTTCTGGCGGTATTCTGCTACAAGTTCTGCGTGCTTTTGCTGTGGGTCTTTGGCTTCTTGGATTTCTTTGCGGAATATGATGTTTATGGCTCCGTTTGGCCCCATGACTGCGATTTCGGCGGTTGGCCAGGCGTAATTGATGTCTGCGCCGCTGTGTTTGCTTCCCATAACGTCGTATGCGCCGCCGTAGTCTTTTCTCAGAATAACCGTGATCTTTGGCACTGTCGCCTCGCAGTAGGCGTATAGCAGTTTGGAGCCGTGTTTGATTATGCCACCGTGCTCCTGTTCTACGCCCGGCAGGAATCCTGGCACGTCGACGAAAGTGATAATCGGAATATTGAAAGCATCGCAGAAGCGCACGAACCTTCCTGCCTTCATTGAACTGTTTATGTCCAAAGCTCCTGCATAATGCGCCGGCTGGTTGGCAACTACTCCTATGCTTTTACCGTTTAGTCTTGCGAAGCCGACAACGATATTTTTGGCCCATAATGGTTGGACTTCGAGGAATTCGCCCTCGTCAATCAAGCGCGAGATGATTTCTTTGACGTCGTATGGCTTGTCTGGGTCGTTTGGGATGATTTTTGCCAGTGTTTCGTCTGTTCGGTTCGGATCGTCTTTGGGCTCTGTCTGTGGTGGGTCTTCGAGGTAGTTGCTCGGCAGATAGCTTAGGAGTTTTTTTACGATTTGTATGCATTGTTGTTCGTCTCTTGCGATGAAGTGTGCTACGCCGCTGGTTTGGCTGTGGATCATGGCTCCGCCGAGTTCTTCGAAGCTTACTTCTTGTCCCAAGACTGTTTTGACCACGTCTGGCCCCGTGATAAACATGTGGCTCGTCTTATCCACCATGATAATGAAGTCAGTCAAAGCGGGAGAATAGACGGCTCCGCCTGCGCATGGACCCAACACGGCGGATATCTGTGGCACAACACCTGAGCTTATCACATTCCTGAAGAAAATATCACCATAACCAGCCAGGCTCGCCACGCCCTCTTGAATTCGTGCTCCGCCACTGTCGTTTAAACCTATTACTGGTGCGCCTGTCTTCAGGGCTAGGTCCATTAGTTTGCAGACTTTTCTTGCGAACATCTCGCCCAGAGAGCCGCCGAAGACGGTGAAGTCCTGGGAGAAAACGTAGACGAGCCTGCCGTCTACCGTTCCGTAGCCGGTAACAACGCCGTCTCCAAGGATTTTTCGTTCTCCCACGCCGAATTCTGTGCATTGATGCACCACGAACCGGTCGAGCTCGTTGAAGCTGTCTTGGTCAAGCAGCATGTCAATGCGCTCTCTTGCCGTCAACTTGCCCTTTGAATGCTGCTCTTCGATTCGTTTCTGGCCACCGCCTAGCTTCGCCTGTTCACTCAGCTCTCTGAGGCGCTTGACCTTTTCCTCCACAGATGCTTCTTTTGTCTTGGTCAAATGCAGTTCCCTCAAGTTGCTGGGTAGTATTTGCCGCAAGGGGTATTTAGGACATATGGGGAGAGCGCGATCCAGCATTGGGTTTAAACCAGGACTTCCAGAGCAAAGTGAAGATTCCAAGAATAGGAATGGGAGACCAACGGGAAATCGAAACTCTAATCAACGAAGAAACTTTGCCGTTGCAATGTTCTTGAGGAATGAGAGAGCCTCATGGAAGCCAAGAATCGCTGAACTTGAGGAAAGCCCGCTAGCCAAGCTAGCAAAACAGTAGTAGAAACTTCAAATAGGCACTGCATGCATCCCTTTTTTTCCAAACGTTCTTTCAACGTGTGGTGTTTCACTCATTCTTCTGATACAGCCTCACTCTTCTTCTGTTCTCTGAAGATCATAATTCAGCGACGCTTTCTTCTGAAGGCCAGGACTGATACTGTTGTGGCCGTTGCCACCAGTAGAATGAGTCTGGTTGCGGGGAATTCCGGTATCCATTCTCCTGCGGCTCCGACCCATCTGATTATGGCTCCTCCCTCGCCTACTGCCCAGCCGTCGGTGGCGTTGATCATGTAGACTGAGTAGAAGTATGCACGTATTGGACTCGTTGCGTTGTTCCAGCTTGTTCCGTTCCAGTGCAGTATTGTTCCGTAGCCGCCTACTGCCCAACCGTTGGTTGAGGTCACCATGTCTACTGAGAGGAGGTATTCTGTTGCTGGGCTTGCGAAGGTGTTCCAGTGTGATCCATCCCAGTGGATTATGACTCCGTTTATTCCTACGGCCCAGCCGCTGCTGCTGCTTGCCATGTTTACGAAGTTGAGCAAGGTTGTTGTTGGACTAGGGATGGTGTTCCAGTGGGTTCCGTCCCAGCGGAGTATTATTCCGTTGTTGCCGACGATCCATCCGTTGGTGGCGCTTGTCATGTATATGGCTGAGAGCATTTCTGATGTTGGGCTAGTGAATGTGTTCCATGCAGTTCCGTTGTAGCGAATTATTGTTCCGTATGGGCCTACTGCCCAACCGTCGTTTTTGCCAACCATAAAGACAGAGTCCAGAGAGTAGGTTGTGGGGCTTGTGGCGACGCTCCAGCTGGTACCGTTCCAGCGGATTATCAGTCCGTAGTTGCCTACGGCCCAGCCGCTGGTTGAGTTGGTCATGTACACGGAGTTGAGCTGGGTGAATGTTGGGCTGGAGAAGGTATTCCAGTTGGTACCGTTCCAGCGGATTATGGTTCCGTGGGCGCCCACCGCCCAGCCTTCCGTGCCGTTCACCATGAAAACGGAACTGAGATTCGATATCGTCGGGCTAGCCCAATCAAGCGACACTGTTGTTGCATGTGCAACTGGGAAGTATATAAACAGCAAGATGAGAGAGAGAACCAAGCTTATTTTAAGAATCAGGTTCGGGGGCATGTTGAATCTGTGTTATTGTCCTTGCGTGAGTTTTTATCTCTTGTGGCGCAACTACACGCGCGAAAACGAGCCCCAAGTCGAAGTTGCGATTCTTGATTTCAACACGGAATTCTCTTCATATAACAGCTTGCACTTCTTGTAGTGCTTTTGGGATTTCTGCTTAGGGTAATCGGGTATTTCGGCAGGTCTGGTCTTGATTAGGGCAGGGTCTTCTCCGATCAGTTGTCGTTGGGGGTAAAGTTTTATCTCAAATCCTGTACACGTGAATCCTATGGATAACCTCACAATTAGAAGAGCAGCTTCCTCGGATGTGGAGAGAATTGTTGAGCTAAGATTGTTGTCACAGGAGCACGCTGAAAAATCTAACCCCTTGATTTGGCGAATAACTGAAGAGGGAAAGAAGCTTCTCAAACAGAAAGTTGAGAATGACCTAGCGGACAGCAACATTCACGTATTGCTCGCTGAAGCAGATGGCGAGATAATAGGGTATGTCCAAGGCGAAGTTACGCGCAGAAGTGACCATATGCCAAGAACTGTCGGTCAAGTCTCGCTTATGTACGTCGTAAAACAGTTTAGAAGAAAGGGCGTTGGAAGACGCCTGATGAAAGAACTCTGCAAATTCTTCAACTCAAACAAAGCTGAACACTTGACTGTGAGATACATTATCGGCAATAAAGAAGCTGAGGGGTTCTGGAGAAAACTCGGGTTTGAGTCAATAATAACGACGAGTGGCACGTATCTTAAGGAATTGGATTTCAAACTGAAGGTCATGGTCAGCTAAACAGATGAGTTACAAGTAACAAGAACAGTTTTCTTGGGTTTGGGGCAAAGTTTTATCCAAACCAAACCAAACATACGTGCCTTGGAGGCCTGGCAGCTTTCAGAAAAGGCTACTGGGCGTCAGTGTATACACGATTCAGGATACAGCTATACAGGTAGTAATAGAATCAAGTCACTATAGGGTAGGTATATAGGTATAGTCGGAATCGAGTATACGGTCGTGTCAATTCCTTTTCAAAAATCTATCATAGGATGACTGTATCTTTTTTGAGACGTCTTTATTTTTTCTTATTTGCTTTTTTAACGCATTGGGCACTGCAATATTTGTTTTTGTTATCTAATGTCGTAAAGACTTTTCCGCAAATTGAACATTTAGCTCGCGCTTTCTAAGCCATTGAATTTGATGCAGGCAAAAGGGATTAGGTGAATAGAAACTGCAGGTGAGGCTGATCGTAGAAGATTGTTTCATAAGCTTTTTATCGGGACAAGTTGAATTAGAGTATAGAGAAGGGAGTTGAAATGCAAGGGAAACCCGCTTCTATAATAATGCTATTTTTACTCTTGGTGAGCGCCTTAGTATTGGCGCATAACGTTCAACCAGTCAAGGCAAGCGCGACGATATACATTAGACCTGATGGTTCAATAGATCCGCCTACAGCACCAATACAACGAGACGGAGACTTGTACACCTTAACTGGAAGCATTACTAGCGATAGTGATGGGATTGTTGTCGAAAGAGATAACGTAGTGTTGGATGGGGCAAGCTACACGGTTCAAGGCCTAGGAATCTATCCATATAAAGGAATAACCTTGACGTCAAGAAGCAACGTGACAATCAAAAACATGGCAATCAAAGCATTCGACCCCTATGGCATCTATCTTTACTCTTCTTCAAACAACACCATTTCTGGAAACAACATAACAAACAATTACATTGGCATCGTGCTTTACTTTTCTTCTAAACATAATGATATTACTAGAAACAATATAACAAACAGTGATAGAGGTATTCATCTTTTTTCGTCTTCTGATTCTAACACTATTTCCGGAAATAACGTAATAAGCAATGGCTGGATAGGTGTCGAAGTCTACAAGTCATTCTTCAACGTTGTTCTCGAAAACAAAATAACAAACAGCGCTTACGAGGGTGTCACCATTCGCGAATCGTCCAATAACACTGTCTGCAGAAACAACATAACAAGCAACAGTCGAGGCATTGGGCTCTCAGGTGATAATAACGTAGTCTCTGGAAATAGCATAGCAAACAACGACGAAGGTGTCTTCCTCACTACGTGTTCTTGCAATGTTGTTTCCGAAAACAACATAACAAGGAACAACTATGGGATCTTTTCCATTTTTATTTCTAACAACAGGTTCTACCATAACAACTTGGTGGACAACAGAGCGCAACTCTATGTCTTCTACAATTCCTACAATTCTTGGGATAATGGCTATCCTTCTGGTGGCAACTACTGGAGCGACTATGCAGGCGTAGACTTGTACAGTGGTCCTTATCAGAATCAGACTGGCAGCGATGGAATAGACGATACACCCTACGTTATTGATACAAACAATGTGGACAATTATCCGCTCATGAATCCTTGGCCCTCCCAATTGGGTACCTCCGACCTCTCCATATTGTCTCCAGACATAGTTTTTTCCAACCCAAATCCATCAGAGCGTCAATCGACTACTATCTCTGCAAAGATTCACAATTTGGGCGAAAGAGACCTAGGAAACATAAGCGTTCGGTTTTTCGACGGTAATGCATCAATTGGAGAGCAACAGATATCCTTTATTTCACATCACTCGCAAGGATCGGCATCTATAGATTGGACTGCTGAGAGTGAAGGCTTCCACTTGATTAAAGTTATTGTTGATCCAGAAAACGCCATAGTCGAAACATATGAAGAAAACAACGAAGTCACACGCTCAATATTAGTTGGAGAAATCCCGCACTTTGGAGGAATAATCGTCAACGGATCAGCTACTCCCAACGAAACACGCGCTGGTTGGCCTGTGACTGTTCAAGGGCATGCCGAGTACAATACTACTTATGGAGCTGGCGAACCCGTTGCCGGAGCAGACGTAACGATAACGATAGTAGGACAAGAAAGACAGTGGGCAACCCACACAATCAGAACTGGGGATTACGTAGTCGACATTGTTGCCCCATATTCCCCTGGAAACTACACTGTTGTAGTGTCCGTCACCGACTACACCTTTTGGAACAGCGTAGAAATAGGGTTAAACGTACAACCATCGCCTCCAGGAGTGGACCTGACTCTCTCTCAATGGGACATCTCATTCTCACCACTCGATCCTGTAGAAAACGATAATGTGGCCATCAGGGCAACAATTCACAACATCGGAACCGAGAATGCCTCCGATGTTCTGGTAGCGTTCTACGCTGATGGGGAACCTATCGCGAATAGGACAATTGTTCTAGTGTCGGGAGGCGGAAGTGCAAACGCAATAATACCTTGGAATGCGACGCCATGGGGATGGCAAACAATCAAGGTTGTGATTGACCCAGAAAATGCAACGTTAGAACTACGCAAGGACAACAACGAAGCTTCAAACAACATATACATTTTCCAGTCGCTTCCAGATCTCACCCCAACGAGCATTGATTTTTCAGACAGCACTCCGGCAGTCAATCAAGCAATTACTGTCTTGGCAGACGTGCAAAATATCGGCGGAGCCAACGCTAGCGATGTACTTGTCAGCTTCTACGATGGAGATCAATCGATTGGAAACGCAACAATCCCATGGATACATGGAAAGGGTGAAATCAGAACAGCTTCAGTAACCCATAGTTTCACTGTACAAGGATGGCACCTCATAAACGCAACAGTTGATATAGAGAACAGCATAAATGAGAGCGATGAGGGAAACAACTGGCAGTGCAGAAACATATATGTGCACCTATCTTCGCCTGACCTTACCCTTTCTTCATCAGACATAACCTTCTCAAATAGCACGCCAACAGTTGGAGACGTAATCGCCATAAACGCAACAATCCATAACGTGGGAGAGAAGGAGGCATATGATGTTACAGTCAAATTCTACGATCAAGACGAAGAAGTGGGCAGTGCAAACATTCCTTGGATTTTTGTGGGCTCAGATGAAACAGTCGGCCTCACATGGAATGCGACGCCTGTAGGATGGCATCCAATTAAAGTGGTAATAGTTCCGTTGCAGGAAGAACTCGACAATCATCTCGAGAACAACAACATGGCAACCAAGTACATTTCGATATCTTCACAGAGGCCACCTGATCTGCATATGGATCAAACATTGTTACACTCTGAAGACATCGTGTTCTCCAACACCAACCCAGATCTAGGCGAAAACGTCACAATCTATGCAGTAGTTCATAACATCGGAGAAGCAGAGGCGCAAAACGTTACGGTCATATTCTACATAGACGACATCCAGATAGGTTGGCCTCAGACGTTGTCGTCAATACCTGCTGGAGAAAACGGGACATTGTCGAAGAATTGGATTGCCTCCCAAATAGGGTCGCACGTAGTAAAAGTCATGGCATACACTCCCAACGAGAAGAATAAAGACGACAACACAGCGACAAGAGCAATAATCGTCGGCAAGCATGATGTAGCTGTTGTCAACGCTACAACTTTCAAAACTGTTGTGTGCCAAGGATACTGTTTTAACGTCACGGTGACTGTTGAAAACCAAGGAACCTCCACCGAGTCTTTCAATGTAAGCATCTTCTGCAACAACACCGCACTTGTCCTGCTTGATGGAAAAAACTACATGACCATTTCGCTGGCAAACGGAAGCTCCACAAGCATAGTTCTTGCTTGCAACACGACTGGCGTTGCCAAGGGCAACTACGCCCTAAGGGCTTATGCTTGGCCCATTCAATACGAAATAGATAGGTTAAACAACGATTTCACGAACGGCTGGATCAATGTCACCATAGTTGGCGACCTGACTGGCGGCACGTCTAATCCTTGGGATTTTGTTCCAGATGGGAAGGTTGACGGCAAAGACATAGCAATAGTAGCTTTGTGCTTCGGCTCCGCACCAGGATGTCAACCGCCTTGGATCTGGAATCCCAACAGTGACGTAAACAACGATGCCAAAGTGGACGGCAAGGACATAGCCACAGTAGCCCTACACTTCGGGCAAGCCAGCCCATAATCTCTTCCTTTCCGGCGCGGCGCGCCTCGACCGATAATACAAAATAGTGCAGTCAATTTTACTAACATCACCTACACTAAACCGAGAATGCGGAATAGCACACGCCTGTAGTGAATTTTTTATATGCTTAAGAGATAGCTGTTTTGTTGGTGAAATGAGTTGGAACACCCCAAAATAGAAGAATTGAACAAAAGCATCGTTGGCTGGATTGGGAAGAATTTTGTCAAGGCTGTACTACAACATCACTACATGAAAGATGACTTCAAGTTAGCCAGAGTCACCAGGATTTCCAAAGTCTGGAAAGACGACGACCATTGGATCGTTGACGCACATATCGAGTATGAACTCGGAAGTAGCAAAATGCATAAGATTACTTTTCAGGTAGATAGTGAAGGTCATATTGTCGGATACGACATCTCAGAACCATATGATCTCTAAAAATCAATTCGCGAGAGCTAATTTTCTTCACAGTGCCTCCTTTCTTCATAAGATAGAACGCGTGCTCAGGAAAAAAGACTGGGGTTCTGGACGCGAACTCTCTCTGTCTCAATGTTCTCCGGGCTCTCAAGTACAGCGCGCGCGCGCTGGGGTAGGAGATACGCAATAGAAAAAGTGGGTTATGGAAAGTCTGCTTCGCCAAAGTGTAGGGCTACTGTGGCTATGTCTTTGCCGTCTATTTTGCCATCGTTGTTCACGTCGCTATTGGGATTCCACAGGTATGGCGGTGAGCATCCGGGCGCTGACCCGTAGCATAGGGCCACTATAGTTATGTCTTTGCCGTCGCACTTGCCGTCTGGAACAAAATCCCATGGATTCGGCGTACCGCCGGTAAGGTCGCCGACCATCGATACTATAACCCAGCAGCCCGTGAAGTTGTTGTCGGAGACGTTGATTTCTCCTGGAATCGGTTGAATACTAATCGAAACAGTATAATTCCCATGAGAAAAGCCTGTCGTATTCCATTGGACTAACGCGTGAAACGGCAACCCTGGAATTAGAGTTACGTTAGACTCTACATTGATCAACGTAGAGTTAGCATAGACTGTTACGTTGGTTAGTTCTTCATAGTCTCCTTGGTTCAAAAGAGACATGTTCAAATCAAGCATCATAGATTCACCCACAACAGTTTTCATAGGTATAACAGAAAGTGCTTTCAAGTCTGGCAGAGTGAGTTTCATTGCGGAATCAAAGGCATAAGTTGCATTTGGTGCATCCGCAATTGATACGTTATTTTCTAGAGTTAACCCGACTCCACCATTTAACATCTTAAGACTGAAAGTGTCATTTGGATTTGCTCCCGGCTCTGGAATGACACTTATAGAATAGGTGTGGTTACCTTCTGGAAGCGTGATCAAGGTGTCATTGCTGCCGTCTCCATCAAAGTCTCTCTGAACACAAGTGGCATTTGGTATCTGAGAAATCGTCTCGTTAACGACCTGTCCTGCTTCATTAGTAATAGTTAGGTCAACTGGACAAGCCGTCATGAAGGCGGAGTTACCATTACTGCTCAGCCTCTCTAGGCTCCAATCGTTGCTTAGAAGACCAAACAATCCATAAAATCTTGAGTCTGAGATTATGATAATTGGCGGCCCAATAGGAACATTGAGAGCATAAGGTATCAGGCGCCCTGCGATTCCATATACTTTCACTCCGCCGCCAACTAGAAATGCAGCTTCGAGAAAGGAAGGCACTATGCCGGTCAACAGGACATCCGAATACTGAGATGCTGCACTCAAAGCCATTTCATATCCATACTCCAACAATGTCCAGAACATTTTGTCACGCACATCATCATGGAGATCATCTTCAAGCATTGCCACCACTTCGTCAAAATCAAGCTTACCATCGCCATTCTTATCTGCCAGGACAATATGCCATATTTTTACAACCTGATCGACATGCTGCATACCTAGTAAGCTAGCTATGTCTCCAGTGAAATCTAATGCATATCCGATAGAAGTTGATAGGGACACATCATATTGTCCAGGTCCCCATCCTACCCCAACAGGGTTCAAAGACAATCTGAAAGGCAGAGTAGTCACTGATGGATCCGACATAGGAACATGTGGCTGAACTATATCGAAAGGTGCCATAAGTGGATAATTGTCTTTGTTGTTGCTATCGATAAAATATGATGTGTCTCCTATTCCATCGCTTCCTGGCTCATCTTGCTTAGGACCACTTTTCAAATCAGTGCCGGTGTAGTCGCTCCAGTAGTTTCCGCCAGAAGGGTAACTATCGTTCCATGAAGTCGTTCCTCCGTCTGCCATTAGTTGAGCGCTTATGGTGTTTCCAATTAGATTGTTGTGGACTATCCTGCTGTATGAAGCTCCTGCGACCCATATGCCTTTTCCATTTTCCGCAATCGTGTTCTCCGTCACATTGGTGCCGCTTGAATGTTCGATCCCAACTCCATACATTGTGTTCGCCATCGCGCTGTTGCCGCAGATGAGATTTTCGTTAGAATCATCAAGCCAGATGCCGTACCTATAATTTGTAGTCAAAGTGTTGCCAGAAATGACGTTGTCATTTGAGTTTTGAAGCCAAATCCCTTTGTCGCAGGTCTCCACCTTGTTCTTGTCAACTCTAATGTCAGTTGAATAGGAGACAACAATACTAAAGTCAAAATGTTTGACAGTTAAATTCCTAATTGTAACGTTGCTTCTGCCCGATAGAACGGCTCCATTTGCGCTTCCCGTTCCTTGAAGCGTGAAGTCTGCACCATCCAAAACAATGTTGTTTCTCTCAACCACAATTCCGTCGGCATCGGCGGTGATGTCGCCGGTCAACGTGTATGTAATATTGTCTGCCGTATAGATAGGAGCTGTTGGCGGATCTATGCATCCGTCAGCTCGTATGTAAATGGTTTCGCCCTCATAAGAGACCCAAGGTTGCATAAGTGGGTAATAATCCAGGTTGTTGCTGTCAATGGTATACGGAGTGTCTCCAATTCCATCGCTCCCTGGTTGATCCTGGTTGGGGCCACTCTTCGTATCATTACCTGAGTAGAAGCTCCAGTAATTTCCACCAGAAGGATAGCCATTATCCCAGATATTAATTGAATTAAAATAACTGCCAATCCCATAAGGATTGTCGACGAAATTGTTATGGTAAATGCGGTTGTTGAAAGAGTAATAGGACACGACAGAATAGCCGCTGTTTGTTACGTTGTTTCCGCTGATATTGTTGCCGAAAGAAGCTTGGAGCACTATCGCAAAATGTTCGTTGGTGAAATAAGCAGTGATGTTGTTTCCGTTTATACTGTTACCGTTTGAAGAATCGAGCCAGAAACAATATAGGTAGTTTGTTATGTCGTTTCCGCTAAAGCTGTTGCCAGAAGAGGAATCGAGAACGATGCCATACTCGTTGTCCTTTATGTCGTTTCCGCTAAAGCTGTTGCCAGAAGAGGAATCGAGGTGAATGACATGTTCGCTGTTGTTTTCTATGTCGTTTCCACTGAAGCTGTTGCTGGAAGATGAATCGAGGTAGATGCCATAGGCGCCGTTGAGATAGCCGCCATTGTCTCTTATGTTGTTTCCACTAAAGCTGTTGCCAGAAGAGGAATTGAGCAAGATGCCACACTTGTTGTTTGTTATGTTGTTTCCATTGAAGCTGTTGCTGGAAGATGAATCGAGCCCAATGCCGTCATTAAAGTATTTGATGTTTGTGCTTTGGACTGTCACGTTGTCTCTGCCAGACCAGCAAAATCCAGTACCGTTTCCGTTACCTTGAAGTGTGTACCCGTTTCCGTCTATTACTATGTTGTTTCTCTCAATCATGATTCCATCGATATAGGCGGTGATGTTGCCAGTCAAGGTGTAGGTAATATTGTCTGCGGTATATATGGGGGCTGTTGGCGGGTCTATTGAGCCGTCAGCCCTAATGTAAATGGTTCCGGGCTCAGCTTTTCCCGTTTGAATGTGAAAAGCCAAAGTCAGCATGCTTGTCAACAACAGTGTGAGCAATATTCCAGAAACTGCCTTCTTCTCAATAAACAGCATTCTTCCTTCCCATGTACAACAATAGACTAAGCTCTAATAAATTAATGTTTCATGGAAGTCTCTTCTATGCGCGTACGTCGCACTCACTCCGTGTGCGCGTGCGTGCGCGCTTGTGTGTGGGGGGGGCGGTAAAGTTTTATCCAACCAAGGTTTAACACATCAAACCATCGGCGACTATTGTCTTGCTGTCAACGCCGACTGTCGCCTTAGTCATCGAACCCCACCAATGACGATTGCTAGCGGTTCGGTTTTTTCCTCCTTTGTCTTCATTTCCTCCAATTCCTATTGTGATGCCACCCAGAGCTTTATCGTCTTGAGTGAAGCCGTGTCTCAACCCAGCATTAAGCCCAAAGCCAACAAAAGCAAACTTGCTAGAGTCCGCGTCCTCAGACTTGAGATAGCTCTCAAACGCCTCAATTTCTGATTGTGCGTCATATTTCACGATTTTTCCATGTTTGAAGTTTAATGTCAGATTCCTGACTTTATTACCTCCGCGAACTAAAATGGGAGCATCATATACTACAATCCCTTCTGCACTGTCTTCATCTGCCGCAACTTCCACAAATCCTGAAGGCAAGAACTTAACGATTCCTTTTGTCCCATCTTCTTTTCTGACCACACTGTCACCAAGTGTCGGTTCTCGTCCGACCAGCCTAAACTTGAGCTTCGTGCCAGAGGGTGTCGCAATGTCTACCTCTTGACCACGCCTGACTATTTCAGCCAGTTTGGAAGCTCTATCGGCTATCTCCTGCTGGTTAACTAGACAGCCTGCAAGCATAACCTTGCTCCATTTCTCATGGTTCAAACCAAGAGCCTGTGCTCGCTCTTTTGTAACCAAACAGTATTCAACGCCTAGCATTCTTACAGACCGTTTCTGAGCCAGTTTTCGCCACGCATCCATGTATCTGTTTGACTCGAGAAACCAGATGTTGGCAAGTTCCTGTTTCTCCGAAGGTATCTTGCTCCAATCTACTGGAGTTTTTGGACCTAACAAGAAAATGAATGCGTCAGTCTGTCTTAATGTGGCAGTTTCAATTGGCGAAAGAGTCTCCAGCAATTCCCTTGGGACTTCCTGCAATGAACGCGTCCAATAGTTCTCTGTTGTAAGAGTAATCAACGGTCTGGCTCCTTTTTGCCTGCACAGCATAGCTATTTCAGAAGCTACGTTAATCGTATGGTCCCAGCTACTAATCCATACATTTTCACCTTCTCTTATGTTCAAGCAGGACGTTACGATTTGACGTGCAAGCTTCTCATTATTCATCATACCCTCGACCACTCACTAGCCGATTTGGAGAACAACTGGTTATTCCTTCTAGGAATGAGTTCTCTTCTGGTCCAGGCTATTACTCTTCCGTGCTTCTATCTGTCCGGAATATGCCATTTAGAGGTTCTGGTTGGTTGGCGCAAAGTTTTATCCCTCACGCAGAGGACACGGAAAAGAACTTAGATTTGGTGACTGTTATTCTAAATCAAAATGGAGAAAACGATTCGCAGGGCGCGCGCAACACACGAGACACGAATCGAACTCTCCAAACGCGTAGAAACACCCTGCACACACAGTGTAGCTCTTATTCACGAGAAGACTACTAGACTGTTGATCAGGGCCTTGCAAGGAGGTGATTCGATGCCAAAATGTGGGCTTTGCGGTGCTGAAGTGAAGGAGCAGCCGAAAATCACTGCTGAGGGTAAATGCTCAGTTTGCGGAACAAAACTGGCCACGGTAAAATCGTTCCATCGAACAGGATCTCAAAGATAGCTATCGACATTTACGTGGAAGACCCTCTTTGCGAGCAAGCACGCGCACTTCGATTTGTAGCAAACCCATGGACTTCCGATGAATGCTGTTGCGTTTCGACAAAGCCGAAATTGATACAGCTGATCTAGAGAAAAACCTTGCTACCGGGGTTTACATTAAACTCTGCAGAGAAACAAGACACAAGCAAGCTGACTTGAGTTAATTCAAGCTCCTCTCGGATGCTTATTCATCCAGTCTAGGGCAAATGCTTCCGCCTTTGATCTGGTTGCAAATTCGGGTGAAACCTTCCTTTCTTCCTCGTCGTTTCTTATCCTAGCTACCAGCAGTACCGAGTAGTGTTCCCCAAACTGGTTCTTCGCAACAGAAATATTCTGTCCAGTCGTCGCATTCATGAACCCTCTTTGATTATCTATTTTTTTCCAGCCCTCCAATATTTTCATGAATCATCCCTCACGCCCTAATCTCAAACGTCCATTCACGTTCGCTATCGTACGATCCCCCTTCTGTTCCACGCCTCTCAATGTTGAATCAACGTTGGTAAAGAAATACAGGGATCGAGCAGCAGAGCCATCCTACCATACAGTTCCAGATAATCTCGGCCAGCCTCTGTTTTCTCGTAGGTTACTTTCCCCGCGATCGCGTCTGTCCGAACAAGATCAATCGATTCCATAAAATCTAAGTATTGACCTGATGATGCGGAGCTCATATTGCAATGAGACATAATATTCGTCTTACCAACTGGTTCGCGCAACCTCTTCAAGATTTCCGCCATTATCTCAAATTTGCTCCGGTTTCGATCCGGCACGTTTCTAATTCCTAACATAACATACTTACCTCCAAGGCAAAAACAGGCCAGTTCTAAGCAAAAGCAAACCACTTCTAAAGCAAAATACTGCAATACCCTGCCGGCATGCCTTTCTTACAATATACCTCCTCAGCGAAGCTTATAAGGGTGACCGAGCAGAGATGCTTTTCTACCTTCGCTTCTGCTTCTTTCCCCCACGAGCCCTTCTCGTCTGATGACCCTTCTGTCTATCGATCATTTTCCCCTCGGGCTTGCTTCTCTTGCTCACGTTCTATCGCCTCCACCTCAATTATGCCTATTTGACTATTAGATCCTCTAACTCTCTGGGATAATATGTCATCTGATCTTTCCCATCATCGGTTATCAGGATAGTGTCTGAGTGCCGAAATCCTCCGAATCCAAGTTCATAGAATCCGGGCTCGCAGCTCACAACCATCCCTGCACTCAGGGGCTTCGAGTTTCCAACGTCTAACCATGGAGGCTCATGATCTTCCAAACCCAAACCATGTCCGGTGTGATGCGACACAAAATGAATCAATCCAGCCCTTTTGAACACGTTGATCGTTGCCTTGTCGATTTCGCTGCACTTGACTCCCGGCTTGAAGGCTTCGAAGGCTGCCTCTTGAGCCGAGGTCATCACTTCAAAGTACCGTTTCTGCTTCGCCGAGGGCTCCCCGACAATCATCGTTCGCTCCAGTTCACAAGTGTAGCCGCCAACGTCAACCCCTGCTTCCGCTATGATTACATCACCTTTTCTGATCATACGTTTCGTCGACATCGAATGCGGTATAGCGGTCATCTCGCCTATCTGACCCCTGAACCCAGCGGAAATAGGATAAACCCTCCGCTTCGGCTGATAGCCTGGTCCAAGCGTCCTCTTCATAATCATAGTCGCCTCAGCCATGGCCTCCAACGCTACAGCTGCATCCCACAGCCCTTCACCCGCATACTCCTGGAGCAGCGAGACAGACAGATTTGCCCACTTGCAGCTTTCTCTGATAAGCTCAATTTCCTCAGCCGACTTTACAACCCGCATGCTAGGAACCAAGTCAGATGCGTCCACGAATTTCGCATCAGGCAGATTCTTCCCGATCGGCGGACCCTCATAGCCCCACATTGCAGAAGTCCCAGACATGTTGTCGATGCCAATTCGTTTCTTGGCAAGACCCATTTCCTTAAGAAAACCAGCGAAATACTCAATAGGATGCTTCTCTCCCGGGTAATCCAAGTAAGTCTTGACCTCCTCAATGAGCTTTGTCTCAAGGGGCACATGAGCTTTCTCCAAGCAAGGGCCCAGAAAAGCGATCTTCTCATCCAAGGGAATAATCAAGGCTGCAGGCCGCTCCGTCGAAATAAATGAATAGCCTGTGAGGTAGAACATGCTCGTGCCATTCGTCAAATATAATGCATCCAGCTTTCGCTTTGTCAATGTTTTTCTAACTCGTTCTATGCGACGCATATACTCGGCATTACTGATAGAAAACAAAATCTAATCACTCGTCCGAAGTGTGTACGTTTATCCTTATGCTTTTGATCAAATAAATGCTTTTCACGAGGACGAGGGTGGAACGGGCGCTTTCAAGGCGCATCTGCTTCGTTGCTTGTTTTCAGCTTTGTTAGACAGTCAGATACTGTACGAAAAATAATCAAAGCCGTGACGAAGAGACCTAGTATGACAAGTGTTCAGCAGCATTCCTTCTCCTATTTCCCAGGGGGTCAAAGCGGTTCTCATCCCCATCAAAATGTGAATAAGCAGCAATATGAGAACATGCGCGCACGCGTGCAAGAATGACAATCTAGGAAAGCAGCAAAAGGCGAAACTAAGCTTTGAGTTTCCCTATCTTCTGTTCGAAGACCTTGCGAACCATGGACAGAGGCAGGTACCCGTTGGCTGTTATCGTGTCGTGGAAGAATTTCTCGTCGAATTTGTCTCCCATTTTCTGTCTTACTTCCTTCTTAAGCTGAAGGATCAAATGCTTCCCAAGCAGGTAGGACAAAGGGTAACCCGGGGTCTGAGTGTAACGCTTGACCTCAGCCGTCGCGGCTTCCTTCGACATTCCTGTTTCCTCGACTAGCATCTGCACGCCTTCTTCAAAGGACATCTCTCCTCTTGAGAATTTCACGTCCACTATTATTCTGACAGCACGCCAAATCATGTCGTTAACCTGTATCAGCCGCGTTTCCATATCAGAGTTGAAACCCTTCTCCGCCATCATCTCTTCACAGTAATGGGCCCAACCTTCAACCGTTTCCGTTCCGTCAAGAAGAATACGGACGATGCTGCCTCGGTTAGAGACGGTCCCCTGGAGAAAATGCCCAGGAAAAGCTTCATGCACGGCAGTGTTCCTGATCGACGAAAAGTTGAGGTGTTTCCCAAGGTTCGATGGGTCTCGCGGTCTGGTCACAATGTATATGCCGATCTGAGGCTTGTCATATTTTGCGGGCATATTCAGCGCGGCGAAAGGAAGAAGCGGAGCCAGAAAAGCTGGGGTCTCTCTTACCAGCAACTTGTCTTCCGGATACACCGTCGCCAGATTCTTGCTCTGTACGAAACGTCTGGCTTCCTCCATAGTCTGCTCAGTGAACTTCAACGCTTCTTCGAAGGTCTTGGGCGCTTGGCTCTCAATCTTCTTCATAACCTCCTCTTCCGATTTTCCTGGAGCCATCTGCTGCGCCAGCTTCTTTCGCTCAACCTTCAACTCTCTCAAATATTTTTCGCCGAGTCCTAGTATTTCATCTGAGGTCAAACCGAGGTCGCGCAGTCTGATAAGCTTATCAAACTTCCCCCTACCTAGAGCCCACTCTTCAGAAGACCTGACCAGCAAGCCGTTAAGCCATTCTAGATGAACTCTCAGCGCAGGTTGAAGCTTCTCTATCGCCTTAGCCAGCCTCTCGTAAACCATGTCCGAAACCTTGCCTTTCGCCATGTTCATGACGAACTGAAAAAGGCCGCTCATACTCTGAGCGGTTTCCAAGGCAATTTGAGTCCAAAGCTTGACAGGCTTCGATTTCTCAAACCTAGAGCGAAATTCCTCCAAATACTTAGGCATCTTTTCGATCCGCGCGGCAATGGCATCCATTCTGTTTTCAAAAGGTGCATAATCTTTCGTGAACATAATAAAAGTCAACCCGCCCAGTGTCTCGAATGCGTCCGGGTTTAGCTCATGCACTCGCAGATCGTGGAACGTGAAAAGGGACTTTTCATGGAATTCTTCCACGATTTTCCAGTCCAGCTTATGGTCTTCGCTAAGCTCTTCATACTTGACCCTGTCTTTGAGCTGCCTGATCCACTCTTCCTCTAAGCCAAGATTCGCAAGAAGATTCTGTGTGGACCCATTTGGCAACAGGTAATCATAAGGGTCATGCAATCCTAGAGAAGTAGCATAATGGGGGTTTTTCTCCAAGAATTTCGTGATCCCTTCCTTAGTGATATTCTCGAACTTCTCGTCAGCATTCAAAGCCATCGCCCATTTTGTAAGAGGAACATTGATGCTAGGATAGTTAAGCTTTGAGAGAAAACGGGAACAGCATAGCCTGATGAAGGCCAGGGTCTATTCCAATTGTCTTGCTTAAGAGTCTGGATTCGCGGCCGCGCACCTATTGACGTCACTCCTATCTAGGATAATTAGGCTGTTCCGTATCCAGATTTTGGAATGTTTTCCACTGCCATCTCAAAATCCTTTAAGGGCATTGCCACTGTAAGCTCGTCTGGGGACCACTTACCGCCCCGCCGTTCAAATGCTGAGATAAGGTTTATTTCAGGACTTCCTTTCGCAAAAACGTTCGTTATCGTCGAACATATGCTGCTTGCAGGATAGTACATGAAAGGCTTAGCACCACCGAAGGAAACGAGCCCAAGAACCCTGTCAGCCTGAGCAGGGTTAACGAAAAGAAAGACGATATCAGGGTCTGCCTCAAACTTCTCGAGAGGACCCAAGATGAAAAAGTCACCTCGCTTGATAGGCTGCGGCTGCTTGCTTACCGAAGTCACGGCGGCATCCATCGATTCATAAACACGATGCCCCTTCTTCGTCAAAACGCCGGCGATGGTCTCAATCGGAAGAAACTCTAATCCTGCGAAGTGCCTGCCGCCTGCGCAAACGCAATTCACCTTCGACAGGTTCAGAACGAGGTTCTCACGTTTCACTGCATCAAGGGCTTCGCAAATACTGAGCTTCCTCGAAGAATCCCCGTTCTTTTCGGGGGCATCCGAGAACTTTCCCGCAACGGGCACCCATTTCAGACTCAAGACTTCAACCATCTTTTTGACTTCGGCTTCAAACCTTGACATCCCTATCCCCCTCAACATTACCATTGTCTAGAGCTTATTATCGGACACTCGCACCTAGTTTTTCATCCTTAGGCATCACTATCGCCTGCTCTGGAGTTCCGTATAACGCTTCTTCCCTCCAAGAGGATTTTCCCCACTAGGGCACACGTGACAGCATCCAGTTCATGATAGCTCAATCCGCCAGTTAGGTGCGTCACACTGAGATTCTCCAAGCTTGCTCTCAACCTATCGAGCCCCTCCTGCTTTCTAGGAATTCCAAGAATATCCTGGGCGCCTCTTGGATGGACCTCTATCACTCGCGCGCGGAGAAGGAAGGATGGAGTGGAAAGGGCAGATGTGAAAAGGAAAGATGTCTCTCTTCCCTAGTCTTTTAATAGAGTCTCAGACGATTTTTCGTTTGACGCTTGGCTTCCGTGGCAAATTGATTACCCGATCAGCGCTTCTCTTCGTTGCTTTTGTAACGCTTTTGAATTTTTTCCGCAAGCTTGCCGTCTTCTACTATGAAGACACCTTCATACCCGCAATCGAGGCATCTCCAAATGGAAGGGCGGTAGAAGACAAGAAAATTGATGTTTGTTGAACCGCATTTTGGACAGAACTTTCTCCTTTCCAAGATTCTCTCTTGTTTCTTTGCCCTCATGATGGATTTCTGGAGGTCCCACTTCTCTTTCAGTATATTCCCAAACTCGCTGAAACTGAACCCCTGAGCTTCTTCCCCGCATAATGGACAATGCTGCCTAGGCTCAAGTTGCTTATCACAAGTGCATTTTGTATTCGGGCAAGTCCATGAGGGCATGCTGACGCACCATCAAGAATAAATCAATCACCTACCTTTCTTCATTTCGGTAATCAGGTTGGGCGACAGAGTATTTCGCACGTCTTTTCCTAATTTACTCTTGCAGTGTTTTCGCAAGCGTGTGCCAAGAATCTTTAATTTAGTTCTACAATTCCACTATCTTTTCAAGCGCGCCCATGTTGAACAACAAAAAACCGACCGGGAAGGTATGTTTTGACCTATTCAAACTGCCCAAACCGCAAATCGACCATGCTGGCTTCAGCAAAAGCGTGTGCCTAATTGCAAAAACGACGGGGGGTAGGTCATCTATTCGCGCTTTTCACAGCCAATAGATTCAGTCTGTCCGACGAGATTCTAGCTGCGTGCACGAAAAGAGTGTGCTACTTTGGCTTCATGGCTTCTTGGAACAGTTTCTTCACGGCGGTGATCCTGGCCTTCTGCGCGAGAACGTCGCTTGTCACCAGGTCCAAAGCCTCTTCTGGACACCATTTGATGCATTGTGGTTCACCTTTGTCTTTGCACAGGTCACAGACGTAGACTACTTTGTTCTCAGGATGCAGCATTATCGCCCCGTAGTCGCAGGCTTCGATGCACCAGCCGCAACCGCTGCACTTGTCCTTGTCAACGCTTATGAGCCCAGTATCCTCAGACTGCGTCAACGCGTCTCTTGGGCAGGCAGCAACGCATGGCGGATCCTCACAGAGCCGACAAGTAACGGGCAGATTCACAAGCTGATTGATCCTGACCACTCTTATGCGAGACTTCAACGGGTTATACGCTTTGTCCTTCGTGTACGAGCATATATACTCACACACTTGACAGCCTACGCACTTGTCAGGGTCTGCAGAAACAAACTTCCTCTCATGAATCTTCACCATAGTCTTCAAGCCTCCCTCGACTTCTCAGCTATCCCGATAAGATCGTCCATGCCGAGCTCCTTGAGCTTCTCCACTGTCGGCACACCTTGCTTCGTCCAACCCCTCGATTCGTAATAATCATCCAACATCAGATCAAGCTCCGCCTGCGTCACCAAAGCGCCCTTTGCTGGACCCTCATCAGGAATCGGCTCATGCATAACCTTCCATGGCAAAGTGTCATCCTTCCTGCCTAGGCCTTCCCTGATGTTGAAAAGTCTGGCCGCATTCTGAATCCTCTCACCGCACCGCTTAAGCTCCTCAGGAGTTATGTCAATCCCGGTTACCAGAGTGTAGAGCTTCGCCATGTCCGGCAACTCCTTATAGTACGTGCCCCTTGAAAACTTGCACACGACGAACGAGTCGATGAGATTATACGTGTCCTCCATGTCCCTGACAAGCTTTCCTCTACCCTTCTCCGCAACAAGACGGTTAACCTTGCCCTTCACGTCAAAAGCGTAAGCCCCATGCCGATTATGATCCGCACCGCGGAACGAAACCGCGAAACCCAAAGCGGCCGTCTTCAAACACCGAAGATCATACCCAGTAGTCTCAACACCTTTGATGTGCGCAGCCAACTTTTCAGCACCGTTGCCTATTTTCTCACCAGCCACCTTCACACCGTCAGCAAGAAGCTCACCGACGCCCTCACGTTTACCGATTTTCTCAACGAGCTGAACCATGGCTTCAGCGTTGCCAAACTTCGCATCAATACCGTCAAGCTGATCTTGCCTCAGCAAGCCTCTCTCGTAACAGTCCATAGCAAAACCTACAGTAACACCGGCACTGATAGAGTCCAATCCATAATAGTTCGTCAATTCCATGCCCTTAATAATCGCGTCAAGCCTGTCTACGCCACAGTATGGGCCCAAAGCCCAGAGAGTCTCATACTCCATCCGCGTCATAGTATTCTTGTACGGGCCCTCCGCAACCACGCACATGTGCTCACACCGCATCGCGCATGAGCTGCAGCCGATGATCTTGGCCACGTACTTGTCGTTAAGAACCTCACCACTCACCTTCTCGGCGCCTTCAAAACGAGAGTTATTGAAGTTACGCGTGGGCATACAAGACAATGAATTATGCACCAAAACGTTCTCAGGCGTCCCGAGCGTCCTGTACTTCTGCGTAGCGGGCCCCTTCATTCTCTCATGAAATTCCTTCACATACTCCATGAACTCGTCTGGCTTCGCAACCGTAATATCACGGGTTCCACGCACGGCAATCGCCTTAACATTCTTCGACCCCATGACCGCGCCCATTCCAGTTCTTCCGCAAGCCCTAGTCTTATCATTGATGACGCAGGCCATCCTGGAAAGCTTCTCACCAGCGACTCCGATCGAAGCAACACGAATGTAATAGTCGCCCAGCTCCTCCCTGATCGCGTCCTCAGTTTCAGCCGGAGACTTGCCCATCAAGCGAGAAGCATCCAGAAGCTGGACCGCATCATCATCAATCCAAACATAAACAGGCTTCTCAGCCTTACCCTTGAAAACAACAGCGTCATACCCGGCTCTCTTCAACTCGGTCCCAAAAGAACCATGCGCCTTCGCCTCACCAACCCCGAAACTCTCAGGAGACTTCGAAACAAAAGCATGACCGTTCCCGCCAGTCGGCCACATGGTTCCCGCAATCGGACCTATGACCAAAATCAACGGGTTCTCAGGACTGAAGGGATCTACTCCTGCCTTCGAATTATCCAGCCACATCCTGATGCCTAAGCCGATACCGCCGATGTATTTCTTCGCGTAATCCTCATTCAAAGGTTCAACATGAGTCTTTCCGGACGATAAATCTACATGAAGTACACGGCCAGCATAACCGAACAACATGCTATCCTCCATGCTCGTTCAACGTTAAGTTTTGGTGATTAATATTAATTTATCCCTTTAAAGCTCAGAAAACGCTCATGCCTGAGAGGAAGACTTTGCCTGTAAAAACTATGCTTGCGCGAATTCGTAAGCGAACAGAATCGAGAAAAGAGGAAGCTAGAGCGACTCTTTTAGCAGTTCAAGAACGTCCTTCACGGCAATCTTACTCTCTACGTCAAGTACTTTCACAGCATCTTCCAACGTTGTCACACAATATGGACATGCCACCGCGACAGTGTCGACGCCAAGATCCAAGGCTTCCTTCACTCTGTTCACGCAAGGCCTCTTTTCAGGCTGGGCATCCTCTGTCCAGACTCGTCCTGCGCCGCCGCCGCAACAGAAGCTGCTCTGCCTCGTCCTCCTCATCTCAACAAGCTGTAAGCCTGGTATCGCCTGCAAAACCTGCCTCGGCGCATCATACACTTCGTTGCGTTTGCCGAGAAAACACGGGTCGTGATATGCAACCTTTTTCTTCACGGGTTTCACCGGCTTGATCTTGCCTTGCTTTACAGCGTCGGCCAAGAACTGCGTGTAATGCTGGACGTTAAGCTTCTCGTCAGCGTACGGCTGGTCATTCCTGAACGTGTTGAAACAATGCGGTGACAGCGTGACAATCTTGTTTGAAGCGAATTTCCTGAACATTTCAACATTATGCTTCGCAAGTTCCTCGAACAGGCCTTTTTCGCCCAACCGGAGCACATGATCCCCGCAGCACCATTCTTCAGCTCCAAGCGTGGCAAAGCTTACGCCTAACTTGGTAAACACTTGTGCCATCGTTCTTGCGATTTCCTGGTTTCTCAAATCATAGACGTCGGAACAGCAGACGAAAAACAGCACGTCAGCCTTTGTTGCTGTCGGGTAGGCTTCGACATTCAGGTCCTTAGCCCAGTCCATGCGTTTGCCCTGATGGGTACCCATCGGGTTATGGTACTTGTAGACTCTTTCAAGAACATCAATGACTGTCTTTGGAAGGTTTCCCGCTTCCACGAGCAAGCTGTGGTCATCGACTATGGCGTTTGCACAGCCGACAAGCTTGGGGCAGAATAAAGTGCAGGAGTTGCACTGCGTGCACAGCCAAATGTTGTCAGCCATCGGTTTCAGTCGTCCTAGACATCCTTGATCTCTTGAGTCTTTGACGAACCTGTAGTTGGCCGTCAAGCTTTCCGGGCCGAGAAACTTCTCGTCGATCGCGGCTGGACAGGCGGAGTAGCAGATTGAGCATTTGATGCACAGCGTCAAGTCCCAGAACTTCTTGAGCTCAGCCGGCAACTGGGCAAATTCATTAGCCTTCTTAAACTCTTCTTCAGGCTTGATCAGAATATTCTTTATTTTCTTATACTGGTCAAAGAACGGTTGAATGTCCACGACAAGGTCTCTTATGATAGGCAAGTTTGCGATGGGCTCGATCACGAGCGAATCAGCGTTAAGATGTAGAACTTGCGTGTAGCAGGCAAGCATGGGCTGACCGTTTATGTTGACCGCGCAGCTTCCGCAGATCCCCATTCTGCACGAGTGCCTGAACGTCAGCGTCTCATCAAGGTTATCCTTAATGTACAAGAGAGAGTCGAGGACGGTTGTTCCCTTTCGGATCGGAACCTTGTACGTGGAAGCATTGCTCTTTTTGGCTTCCGGGTCGTATCTGCTTATCTTGAACTCAACGATCTTTTCGACTTTCGTGCTCACGGCATTAATCCTCCTAGTAGGTTCTGGCCACCGGGGCCCACTTCGTGATCGTCACCGGCATGTACTCAAGCCTTGGACCTTCCTTGGTGTAATAAGCCAATGTGTGCTTCAGCCAGTTCTGATCGTCGCGTTTCGGAAAGTCAACCCTTGAGTGCGCTCCTCTTGATTCCGCCCTCGGCAATGCACTCGCAACTGTGACCTCCGCAAGCTCCAGCATGAAATCAAGCTGCAGCAAGTTGAACAATCCGGTGTTGAATTGTTGGCTTTTATCCTCTAGCTTCACGTTTTTGAACCTTGTCCTAAGCGCTCTGATCTCTTTCAAGGCGATTTCGAGATGGTCGCCCTTCCGGTAGATCCAAACCTTGTCACTGATCACGCGTCTCATTTCGTCTCTTAAGACTGAGACTCTCTCATGGCCTTCTTTTCTAACCAGCTCGGAGACTCTCTTCTCCTCGGCCTGAAGCTTCTCATTCGGAATCTCCCGCAGGTTCGTTGACAATGCATGTTTGGCGGCTTCCTCTCCGGCCACTGCGCCGAAGACCAAGCAGTCTGCGGTCGAGTTTGTGCCGAGCCTGTTTGCACCGTGTATGCTTATGCATGAGCATTCGCCAGCTGCGTATAAGCCTGCAACTGGAGTTTCAGACTTGATGTTGGCTTTGATTCCCCCCATCGAATAATGTGCCGCTGGCCTGATCGGTATGACTTCCTTAACGGGATCCACTCCGCCGAGCTTTATGGCAACGTCCCGGATGAGCGGCAGCCTCTCATTTATCTTCTCCTCACCCAAATGCCTCAGGTCTAGAGCAATGTAAGGCCCATAAGGTCCAGGCAGGCCTCGGCCTTCGTTGATCTCAGTCTGTTCCGCCCGGGAAACAACGTCCCGCGGAGCTAACTCCAACTTCTCGGGCGCATATTTCTTCATGAAACGGTCGCCATTAACGTTGATCAGGTATCCTCCTTCTCCTCGTGCTCCCTCAGTGATGAGCACGCCTGAGGGCACCAAGCCTGTCGGATGGAATTGGACGAATTCCATATCTTCCAGCGGAACTCCAGCCCTATAGGCCATGGCCATTCCGTCGCCTGTAGTTGAATGCGAAAAAGTCGTGAACTCGTAGATACGCTCGTGGCCTCCTGTCGCGATTATGATCGACTTTGCACGGATAGCCTGCATTTCTCCAGTCTTCATCTCTATACCTGTCAATCCTAAGGCAGTCTTGTTTTCAGTTATGATCGAAGTGGCAAACCATTCGTCGTAGAACTTCAAGTTCCCGTACGTAACAGCTTTACCGTAAATCGCGTGCATCTCGTGGAAGCCCGTCATATCTGCAGCGAAGCATGCCCTCGCTTGAGAGTGCCCTCCAAACGGGCGCTGGTCAATCTTCCCCTGTGTCGTCCGGCTCCAAGGACAGCCCCAATGCTCAGTTAGAACTATCTCTCTGGGCGCCTGTTTTACAAAGTATTCCACAACATCCTGATCTGCGAGAAAGTCAGCGCCCTTCACCGTGTCATAAGCATGTAGGTCAAGCGAGTCTTTTTCATTCATCACCGCCGCCGTTCCACCCTGAGCACACACTGAATGCGACCGCAACGGATGATGCTTGGAGAGAACAATTATGTCGAGTTTGTCGCTGACCTCTGCCGCAGCAACGGCAGCCCTGAGCCCTGCAAGGCCAGCTCCAATTATAACAACATCATGAGCATGCTTTTCCATCAATCTCACCTGTTTTTTAAAGTCTAATTTAGGCTATGACCTATGTTTTATAGTTTTTCCAGCCTCCAGCATCATTATTATGTCTACTCGCCTGGCAGAAGCATAAGCCATACTGGTGATCTTGCAAGATTTTTATATTCCCATTTGTTTCTCTAGGTTGTGAAAGTTCATGTTCGACGCCCAAAAGTTCATAACCGAATCCATCAGCACGCTAAAAGAAAAGATAAAGGGCAGAGCCATCATCGGGGTTTCTGGCGGCGTCGACTCCACCACCGCTGCAATCTTGACAAACAAGGCAGTAGGCGAGAACCTCGTATGCGTTTTGGTCGACACTGGTTACATGAGAAAGAATGAAATAGCGGAAAACGAGAAAATGCTCACCAGACTCGGCTTGAACGTTCTTGTCATTGACGCACAGGAAAGATTCTATCAGAAACTCAGCGGAGTAGTTGATCCCGAGCAGAAGCGCAAAATCATAGGCGAATTGTTCATAAGAGTTTTCGAGGAAGTTGCCAGAAAAGAGAATGTGAAATGCTTCGTACAGGGAACCATCGCCCCCGATTGGATAGAGAGCGGAGGCGGTCTGAGAGACAGGATCAAATCCCATCATAATGTCGGAGGCCTGCCTGAAAAAATCGAAATCGCAGTCATCGAGCCCCTCCGAGATCTTTACAAGGACGAAGTCCGAATTGTCGGGTGCGCTTTAGGCTTGCCAGCAGAGCTTTATGAACGGCAGCCGTTCCCCGGCCCAGGCCTGGCCGTAAGAATCGTCGGCGAAGCCACTCCCGAGAGTGCAGGTATAGTCCGGGAAGCATGCGCCATAGTGGAAGAAGAAATTGAAAAGGCCTCAACAGAAGGACTGATGAACCTTCCGTGGCAGTATTTTGCTGTTTTGCTCCCGTGCAAAGCAGTCGGTGTTCATGGTGACGTGAGGGCTTATGGGAAGGTTGTTGTTGTTCGAGCCGTCGAAAGCCTGGACGGGATGAGCGCTTCTTACTCGAAGATCCCGCATGGAGTATTGGAAACGATCTCTGTCAGGATTACGAACACTTTGAAGGACGACGTGAACAGAGTGGTGTTCGACATAACTAACAAGCCGCCTGGGACGATTGAGTATGAGTAGACAGACGAAGGTTTATGTCGTTGACAACGGCGGTCAGTGGACTCACAGGATCTGGCGAGTGTTAAGAGAGCTTGGTTGTGAGTCAAAGATTATCGCAAACGTTACGCCTGTTGATCAGATAGATGCTGACGCGTTGGTATTGAGCGGCGGAGCCCCCCGAGTGGCTTGGGAGTCTCCGAGACTGGGCAACTGCGGAGAGTATTTTGAGCGTTTCAGCGGACCCATTCTCAGTGAGTGTGTTGGCATGCAACTGATGGCGATTCATTTCGGCGGGAAAGCAGGTCCGGCTGAAATTCCAGAATACGGTTTGTCAAGACTGAAAGTCATCGTGGAGGACGATTTGTTCAAAGGATTACCGAGAGAGTTTATGGTTTGGGAGTCGCATAACGACGAAGTGAAAGACGTGCCGAACTTTGCGGTTCTTGCCATGTCTCAGAATTGCAAAATTCAGGCGGTGAAGCACGTGAAGAAACCGCTTTACGGCGTCCAGTTTCATCCTGAAGTGAACGACACTGAATACGGAAACCGAATTCTGAACAACTTCGTTAGCGTGGTACAGCCAAGACAAGAATAAGCTAAGACTTTATCATCGTGAGAAGCATCTTGAATCTGGTCCTTGCCTTCAAGCTGTGCGGTTCGTTGGCTGGCAACATAATCATTTCTCCAGTTTCTAATCGATGCGCTTTGCCTGAAATTGTTACTTCTGCCTTGCCATCGACGATCAGAACCATAGCATCGTACGGTGCAGTGTGCTCGCTCAGCCCCTGGCCCTCGTCAAACGCGAACAGCGTTACGGTTCCTGCTTCCTTATCGATCAGAGTTCGGCTAACCACTGATGCTTCCTGATAGTCCATCAGGTTGATCAGCCTCGCCACCTTCGATTGAGGCTTCCTGTTCTTCTCCAAGTTAACCATAACCCTGACTAGTCTATACTGAGTGATCAGCTTTTCTTCTTTTCTTTCGCGAAAATACGTTGCTTATTCGGCGCAGGGCAGTTCATGGCCGGATGGTACAGGCAGTCTTTCCTCTTCAACATTCCCTTGCGTAGCATGTCTGATTCCGACACTAATCAAGGGCAAAGGAATATGAAGCAATAGAGCAGTTGGGCTTGGAAACTCTTTTATGACGATCTTGCGAAGCCATTAGATATCCAGGCAAAGGAGAAAGCGCAAGTGTTTGTTCGAATTGATCACGTAGGTATCGCGGTGAAGAACTTGGATGATGCGGTTCATGTTTACCGTGACATTCTAGGCTTTAAGGTTGAGGGCATTCACGTCCTAGCCGAAAGGAAAGTTAGGGTGGCCCTAGTCTCTGCAGGCGGTGATACGCGGATTGAGCTTTTGGAGCCACTTGGCAACGACAGTACGATTGCCAAGTTTCTGGAAAGCCACGGTGAGGGCATTCATCATTTTGCAGTGGAAGTCAAAGATATCGAAAGTGTCCTTGCTGAGCTTAAGCGAAAAGGCGTAACATTGATTGATGATAAACCTAGGAATGGTGCTGAAGGAAAAACAATCGCATTCGTCCATCCGAAAAGTACGAACGGGGTGCTCTTGGAACTCGTGATGCAGTAGCTCGCTGCTCAAGAAAGATGAATCGCTCGTTCTCGCAGCCGGCCTCAACGCTATGCTTTTCTGCGGAGAGACATATTAAACCCTGTAAAAAGTGAGCCGTCGCTGGCTTACGGTGTTTGCAATGATAAACATGAACAGGCTTCAGGAGCTATTGCGGACCCGACGCATTGGGAGAAGCATCGTTTTCAGCGACACGGTCGCTTCGACGAATGATTTGGCCAAGGAATTGGCAGCTCTGGGCGCAATGGATGGAACCGTAGTCCTTGCCGAAACTCAAACACATGGTCGTGGAAGACTCTGCAGGGAGTGGATTTCGCCCGCTGGCGGTTTGTGGCTCTCGACGATTCTTAAACCCAAGCTTGAACCTTCACATGCGTGCAAACTAGTGTTCGTAGCGGGGTTGGCCGTGGCAAACACGTTGCATGAACTGTATGACTTGGCTGTGGCTACGAAGTGGCCTAATGATGTTTTGGCGAATGGGAAGAAAATCTGTGGAATACTGGCGGAAATGAACACGAGGGGACGAAGACTCAACTATGTTGTGCTAGGAATCGGAATTAATGCAAATTTCGAGGTGAAAGTCTTCCCAGAAGCCCTGTGGGAAAGTGCGACGACGCTGCAGAAAGAGCTTGGAGGAAAGGTCAATCTCGAACGACTGCTCAGAGTTCTTCTTGAGAAGCTGGAAAGCACGTACGATCTGTTCACGAGTCAAGGATTTCCTGCCGTCATGGATGAGTGGAAAAGCTTTGCTTGCTTTCTGGGAAGACACGTTGAAGTGATGAATACCAACGAGGAATTCGATGGTTTAGCGTTAGACGTAGACGGTGACGGATCTTTGATTTTGAGACTTGAGGACGGCTCCATGAGGCGCGTTCTTGTAGGAGACGTTTCAGTCCGGGTTGGATGAGACTTCGCAGATGCAGGCGTTTCTTCAGGTTCATGCCCCCCTCCTAGGTTTCAACGCATCATGAATATTCGGCGCGCGCTAAGCTACTCAACAAAGTCTATGTAACTAGAGGGGCTTTAAATCACTACTCTAAACAACATTGCCAACAGCAAGCTAGCTATGTTCTAAGAATACTTGGAACGAAAAAGCAAAGAGAAACTAGACCTGCTTATGCAAATTTCAAGAGAATATCAGTAACTTGTAATCCCAATAGAATAGGAAGAACTGCTGAAGATAGAGAAACATACTTTGAGGCAGTAACGGACCTATTCAACGATAAGCCCAAAGTTAGACTTGAGGAGATTAGAAAAGCTAGGCATTCAATAAGGTCTACTCAGCAGAGGAAAGGGAAATAGCTTTTCAGGCTGCTCATGACCTTTTTAATGATAGGTTAAGGGCAAAGTTATCTTCTGACTAGTTCTTTAGGTTCAGCAATTAGTTTTCTCCTCTAAACAACATGGGCCTCTTGTGAGGATGTTGATGAGAGCTTTCCTTTGAGAAAAGACTGTCCCAAGAAAGTCCCAGAAGCGCGCGACTTTTGATCTATTGCACTGGAGAGTGTGCTCGAAGGTTACTCCTTTGGCTTATCGATTTACGGATCGCCTGCGCCGAAATTCCCGGCTATTATGGCTATGTCTTTTCCGTCCACCTTTTTGTTTATGTCTACGTCTGCTCTAGGATCCCACCTTGGATCTCTTGGCACAGTGCCGTAAGCAAGGCTTGCCCAGGCAACATCCTTCCCGTCCGTCTTGTTGTCGCAGTTGATGTCTCCGAGTGGGCGTTGGTTGGCCAGCCAAGCGTTTACCAAGCCCCACCCCGTATAATTATCTTTAAAACGTGTCCCACCCAAGCGGAGCGTACCATTAAGGACCATCTTCGTCCAAACCTCCGTGTTGTCCCATTGGTGGTTGTATGGAGGAGAATCAAAGTTTAGATCCATCTTCGACGCAAAAATGAGAGCGGCCGTGGCTGACACAAAAGGTGCAGAGTAAGAAGTGCCATTGGCTCTACTATAACCCCCGATCGTTGTTGTATTTATGTCAACACCTGGAGCCATAAATTGGAGTAAGGGACCATAGTTAGAAGCGATTAGGGGCCACCCAAATACTGCCCGGGTATCATTTTGGTCAGTGGATCCAACCGGAACGACATAGGGGAAGTAACTGGCTGGATAGCCAAGATCGGTCGTATTAAGGTCCCCGGCAGCTGCAATCAAGAGCGCATCATTATTGAAAGCATAGATGCATGAATTATTTAGGTCTTGCCAATTACCACTCACGCCGATACTGATTGAAATCACATTTACGTGGAGAGTATCTATGGAGTAGTTTATGGCTGTCGCGATCTCTTCTGCCAAATCATGGTCCCATCCCAGCGAGTTGACTTTCAAAGAATATATACTCACATTTGGCGCTGTGCCGATTAATCCTATTCCGTTGATCGCTGAGGCGATCACTCCAGCAATGCCAGTTCCATGACCCCACAAAGAGTCATTGATATAATAAGCATCATTCACTGTGTCAGTGTGCCGGTCAACAACATGCGTGCTTATATTGTAGAAGAACCCTGCCATTCCTTTTACATTGGCAGCCAACTCAGGATGAATAAATGTGCCACTTATATTCGTCGTGTAATAAATCCCAGTATCGATGATTGCGACAGTTGCATTTTGGCCCGCATTTGCTCCTACATCTATGTCCCAAGTGGTCGTGTTCCAGTTAGTCATGTTCCAGTTATCATTGTCCCAAACGCAGTAGGATCGGATACGCTCAACACCCCAATCAAGTTGGTCATTCCCAAAAACCGCTGAGCATGTAGCAGCAAACAACGTGATTATGACCAAGAGGACTACTAGCACACGCTGATTCTTTGTCCTCATCATTCTTTCTGACTCCTACAGGGCGTGCTACTCAATTGTGAAAGCAATCGATGGGGTCTCCCATGTGTAAAGGCCCACTCCAATCACGCTACCCAGAAATGCTCCACTAATCTGGTATGTCCCTTTCTGAAGAGGAGACCCGTACTGATCAGTAAACCTTGCGAGCTCAAAAGATACTGTCTGGTTCAATGAGGCATTGGATTCAAACACAAGCCCATAGACCTGTTGAAGAGGCCCGTAAAGATTTCTCTCGATTACTGTTCCGTTCGCTGCAGCTAATACGTAACCGAAATGGAATTGTATGTTCAACAATCTGGGCTCAGCCGATGTGATAGTCACTCCTTTTGCGGAAGTAACGACACCTTCCACCCCACCCATACTAGGCTTCCCCACAGAAACTGTTTCATTACTGATATTCCTCAGGTAGAAGGCCATCGTTATGTTATCGTCAAACGAATATGCAGTCTTGTCCAGCACAAAGGAAAGCTCAAAAGGGGACGATGTCAAGGTTACCTTTGGCCCCATCTGTGAAGGGAGTGATCTCCAATAAGCGTATGCGACTGCAGACAATGCTACGACAATGACCAATATTCCAACAATGGTTTTCCTTGTTCGTAAACCAAGGAAACCTTTCAAGGTGTTTTCCATAAAAGTCCCCACAAGAGAATATGGTTGCATTATGTACTTAAAGTTTTGCTGTAAAGAAAAATCTGTTATTTGGTATCGATACTTTTAGAGCGGCACCATATTCTCTTCCAAATATGCTGACCCGGCGCTTCCTCAGACAAATCTGCTCTTGCATTGGGAGCTTCTCAGTGGCGCTACGTCCCATTCGGGTGAAATTGGGCTTGCAGCCTGATTCTTTGTCTCAGATACGGGCCAAACGTTTTTATAAGAGAATCAGAGTTTGATGGTGTTGTCACATTAACTCATGTAATCAACGAAGCTTTTGAAAGCTTTTGGCAAATGCATGAAGGATTCTGTGGCAGGAGAAATGATATAGATGCAAATAGAATGCTTTAAGGACCTGCCATTAAGTGCGCAGGTTATTAGGGGAATTGAGGAGCTTGGATTCAGGAATCTTTTTCCGATTCAGGCACAGGCGATACCTCCTTTGCTTGAAGGCAAGGACGTTATTGGACAAGCTCAAACCGGGACAGGTAAAACTGCCGCCTTCGGAATTCCAATGATTGAACACATTGACCCACGAGCCAGAAGTGTTCAGGGTTTGGTTTTGGCGCCGACTCGTGAGCTTGCTGTCCAAGTTGCTGAGCACATCAGTAGATTGGGCAAGTATGCAGGGTTGAGGGTTCTGCCGGTCTACGGTGGGGAACCCATTGGCAAACAGATACGTGCGTTGCATGAAGGCGTTCAGGTTGTCGTAGGAACGCCGGGCCGCATGATTGACCTGCTTAAAAGACGCGTTTTGAATCTGTCTTCGGTCAAAGTCGTCATTCTTGACGAAGCAGACAGAATGCTCGACATGGGATTCATAGAGGACATCGAATACATACTTTCTATGACGCCTAGGAACAGGCAAACTGGCCTTTTTTCGGCCACGATAGACCAGCAGGTGATGAATATCTGCAAGAGATACATGAAGAACCCTGAGAAGATACTCGTGAGCAAGGATGAGATAGCGCTCACGCAAATGGATCAGTATTACATGGTCGTGAACCCTCACGGCAAGTTTGAGGCACTCTGCAGCATTCTGAGCGAGAACCACATAGGCCGAGCCATAATATTCTGCAGGACACGCATGAATACGGATGTCCTCGCAGACAAGTTGAAAGGACTCGGATACGATGCAAAAGCGTTGCATGCTGGCTTCACTCAGGCACAGAGGGATTTCGTCATGGACTCTTTCAGAAAAGGAAGACTGAAGCTGCTCGTGGCGACGGACGTGGCCGCAAGAGGTCTGGATATTCAGGGAGTCACTCACATAATAAACTACGACGTTCCGCTCGATGCCCTAGTTTATTTCCATAGAATCGGCAGAACGGCCAGAATGGGAGGCGAAGGCACAGCCATAACCCTCGTAGGTTACGGTGAGCTGACAGAGTTCGAAAACATAAAAGCCCTCACCAAGACCACAATTGAAGAAATGGGTTGATTCTCCTTCTCGACATCCCGGTCTAAAAGCCGGGACCCATATTCTCACGGAAAAGACCCTGCAAAATGAATTTTCCAAAGGATAGGTTTAAAATAGTGCTATCGACTAACGAACATGTGCAAAAACGCGGTTTTTTGCGCTAAATAGCATAGGAGTTGAAAAATGTGACGTATAATAAAGAGATGTACAAGGCAACCTGCGCCGACTGCGGAAAGGAATGCGAAGTTCCCTTCAAGCCCGACGGAAGCAGGCCAGTGTACTGCCGAGAATGTTATTCTAAACGAAGACCACCAAGAAGATACTAAGCTCATTAGCTGACATCTTCGTCCCGTTTCACACGTCTTTCTTTTTTTTCACCACTAATCATAATAAGCAGAATGCACAATCTTGCTTGAGGTTAAGAGTAGGATAATGCCTAAGGATCCTGTTTGTGGTGCCATTCTGGACGAGAAGATCGCGAAGTTCAAGATTACCTATGATGGTGAGACCTATCATTTTTGCAGTGTTACCTGCAAGAAAAGGTTCAAGAGACACCCGGCGAAGTTCGTGAAGTAGACTGATCTGTGAAGAGCGGAGCGTTTGTAGAACAGCAGAATGCCCATGGAGAAGGCTGAAGCATGAACGAAGTAAATCGCGCAGGGGAGATAGTTTAGTTATGGAGGGGAGAGAGAATAATGCGAGATAAAGCGTCGCCCAGTGAATACCTTGCGTTTCTCTCTGTGAAGTATGAGGTCGATGCTGACGAGTTCTTCGAAGCATTAGTGTCAGCTGGCAAGAATCACAGGTCTACATGCGGGACTCTTTCGATCGAATGCAGGCACAAGCAGGCGGAGAGAGTCATGCTTCTGATAACGGCGGGGTCGAAGGTTGTGGCGCAGTTTCCGATCTCAACGGAGTTTTTGTTGAACGAAGATAACCCAATCAAGAATATGATCAGGGCGAGTTTTCTCTGCAGGCGTCTTGTCAAGAAGGATGGCGATCGACGCTTGTTTCAGATCAAAGACCTGCATATCGGCATGAAATGTGTCAGCTTGAAGGCTGAGGTCGTTGAAGTGTCGGACACGTCGTTCGTCACGACGAGGTTTGGGAATTATGCCAGCGTCGCCAACGCGTTAATATCCGATGAGACTGGGAAGATCAAATTATGCTTGTGGAATGAGCAGATAAAGTCCGTGTCCGTGGGTGACACCGTTCAGGTTGAGAACGCCAGAATATCTGCGTTCAGAGGGGAGAAGCAGCTGAGAGTCGGCAGAAACGGGAATCTTCGCACCCTCCGAAACGTCGTTGCCACCTAATGATTGAGTATTGAGTGCCTTTTTCCCCAGCTTGCGGTCCGGTTGAACATAACGAGTTTTGAACGTTGAAGCATGATTTTCAACACTGCGGGAATGCGGAGATTCTGATAATCTAGCTGTGGTTTAGCAGGTTGGAGGCCGTCTAAAAAACACCTCCCGCGTCGGTTTTTTCGGCCTCTAGCATGTTTTCATACGGTCACGCGTTGCGTCAGTGCATTGTCTCCGTTTTGTTATTGCTCGTGGAGTGTGGTAGTGACGAGTCCTAAGATTGTGGTTTCAGTGGTAAGTTGGTTTCATGCTTTCGTATTTGGCCTATATAGTATGAGTTTTGCGATTTCTCGCCAGATGATGGTTAGGAGAGCGAAGCCGAAGATTACGACGAGCTGGCTTGCCGTGAGTGTTGAGAGTCTGAGCTGATTGCCCACTGGGGGCACGGCGACCGCGATGAGTAGGAAGGAGAATGCAAGGACTGCCCACAGATCCATTACCTTGTTCGACAGGGGGCCAAGGATGTAGAGCGGTTCTCTTTCTGAACGTGTGACGAAAGCGAGGATTATGTGTCCCATTATCCAAGCCGAGAACGCGTAAGTTTGTATCTCAATTGGCGAAAGGCCTTGCCACCACGCGTAGAAGTATGCGAGCATAACGGCCGCAAAGAGGCTTGCCGCCGATATTGCGAGGTCTGTTATCATCTTCGAATCGGGGAACTTTGCTTTGGGGTCTCTTGGCTTTCGACCATAGATCGTCTTTTCTGCGGGTTCAGTGACGAATCCGGCGGAAGCGGCGAGATCCATGAATAGTTCCAGGACGATTATCTGTATCGGGGCAAAGGGTAGAGGCATTGCAGGGTAAAGATATTGCAGACCCAGGGAGAAGACGAATAGTGAGATCAGAGCAGCTTTTATGCCCAAGTAATATTTGAGCCCTTTTCTGAGATTATCAAAGAACGTGCGGCCTTCAAAGACCGCGTGTCCAATGGTCACAAAATTATCATCTGTCAACACGACGTCTGCCGCTTCCTTGGCCGCGTCGGTGCCCTTTGTGCCCATCGCGATGCCGACATCTGCTCCTTTGAGGGCCAGCGTATCGTTGACACCGTCTCCGGTTACAGCGACGATTTCGTTGTTTGCATGCAGCGCCTTCACCAATCGATACTTGTCCTCAGGCGCAGTCCTTGCAAAGACGGAGACCTCCTTCACTACTTTCTTCAGTTCCTCGTCAGAGAACCTCTGAAGCTCCTCACCGGTCAGCACCTTCTCCGAGGCGATGCCGACGCTCTTTGCGATGTAGGCGGCCGTCTGGGGATGATCACCCGTGACCATGATCGTCCTAATCCCCGCCTTGTTGATTGCCTCTATGGTTTCCTTGACGCCTTGACGCGGAGGATCTTCAATCGAGACCAGTCCGACGAACTCCCAGTTTTCCTCCAAGTCTGCAAAGGGCAGATCTGTTTCTTCAGCAACGACCGCTCTCTCCGCAACGCCAATTACTCTTCTTCCTTTCGCTGTTTCCTCTTTGAGCTCTGCGTCAAAAAGCCCATCGCTGCCCAATGAGCTTAGAATCTCCTCGGGCGCTCCGATGGTCGAAAGCCTGAAACCGCCGTTGTTCACGCGTAGGACCGCCTTGGTCCGTTTGTTAGTCTCAAAACCGCGTTCGCGAACGATGCTTCCGAAACTCGTTTTGACTCCGAGTTCCTGGGCTTTGGCCAGAATTGCCTTGTCAGTTGGTGACAGTGACATTTCAGTTAAGGCAGCAGCAGCCGCACCAAGCGCTCTGGCCTCTTCCTTTCTTGGATAAACTTGAACAACTTGCATCTTGTTCTCAGTGATCGTCCCTGTCTTGTCAGTAACGATGACGGTTGCGTCACCCAGAACTTCTGCAGCCTTGAGTTTCTTTACCAAAAAACCTTTCTTCGAGAGCCTATAGGAGCCCAATCCCAATATCATCGTGATTATGATTGGCAATTCCTCAGGAATTGCAGCAAAGGCAAGTGCTAGTCCTGTCAGAATCAGTTCTTTGTCTCGGCTCAGATCTTGGTACCCAAAGTGGAGGATGCCCATAACCGGTATGATTACGCTGAAGAATATGGCGACATAAGCAAGCGTTTTCGAGAGTTTCTTCATTGACAATTGCAGAGGTGTCTTCGGGGGTTTGATCATCTGAGCCATCGCGGAAATCTTGCCGAATCTGGTGTTCTTGCCAGTGGCGTACGCTTCCCCTTTTCCCTCGCCAGAAACCACCAAGGTTCCAGCATAGACGTCATTTCTAACGGTCTTTTCTTGGGGAAGAGATTCGCCTGTCAAAACAGACTCATCAACTTGAATGTCATAGGCCACGCCAAGTTGGCAGTCGGCGGCGATTCTTGTGCCCTCAGTGAAAACGAGGGAGTCCCCAGGAACCACTTTCTCAGTTTCAACCTCAACTATTATACCGTCCCGCACAACCCGGGTCTTGGGGGCTGCCAGCACAGAAAGCGCAGATATGGCTTTCTTGGCGCGATATTCGTTCCAAATCTCGACAAAAACCAGCACGAAAATAATGCTGAAAATGGTCAAGGCATCTTGCAGACCTCCGAAAACCGTGTAAAACACCCCTACGAAAAGGAGAAGCAGGATCATGGGTTCAACAACTTCTTCCTTCGCGATACCGAGAAAACTAATCGTGTAAGGCTTGGAAAGCTGGTTCGGTCCAACCTCTGAGAACCTCTTTTCAGCCTCGATTTCAGAAAGCCCATTTGGCTCCTTGCCCGAACCCTGCATACTTCACCTCAACTAGCCAGATGTTTTAAAAGCTTGTGTCTGAAAAACGCCTGGGAAAACAGAATGCAGTCACAGTTTCTGGAGAGGCAGCATGCAACTGTGAGCCCTCAGTATTTGGTAAGCTGAGTGCACATGAAGAAACGCTGATAACTAGCAGTATCTGCTCAACAGGTTTAGGGGATCCGTTGCCAGCCTGACCCTTCGAGGAACTAGTATAACAGTCCAATTTGCTTTGCTTGCCATTCTTCCCAGGCCATCAAGACTGAAGCTGTGCAGATGAAGGGCATAAGCCATGGGACGGTCTTGCTGGCCTAGCAGAAGCATCTGGCTCAGACCTAAATGCTCGAACACCTGTCTAATCGGACGTAGCGAGTTCCCATGGCAGGAGAATGCTACTTTTCGAGGTTTGTGGCGCAACCATTCTTCAAGCTGAGCCAGAAATGGCAAAGTCCGATATTCAACCATTTTCAGGCTGTCTCCTCCGGCGGGGGAAAATCATAGCCACGGTGAACCTTTGCAAACCATTCAGGTCTTTCGTCAGCAACCTTCTTCTCGCATTTTCCTTGGAGCATCCCATAACAGCGCTCGATGAGACGGTCGTCCGCCAAAACTGGAATGCCATGATGGAATTCAAGGACGATATCAAGCGTTTTTCGAGCTTGTCTTAGGTGCGAAGTGAATGCGTAGTAAATCACTTCTTGCTTGAGTTGTTCCGCAATCTCATGCGTCTGGAAAAGGCCTTTCGGAGTGAGTCCGGGGTCACGGCACCTGAGAATAACCCGCGGACGTTGTCAGTCGTTTCAGCATGCCTGAAGACGAATAGCTTGCAAATCATCAACCACCTGCTCCAGACCTGCTTCACAGAAAATACGGTTGTCAGAGAACCTTTTTTCTCTTTTTGCACGATGGCCTTCGGCATCACGTGTTCATTTCCAATTGTCTTGCCTGCTTCAGGCAGAATTCGTGTGGAATCCATCACAACTAACGAAGAATTGGTTTGGACCGACAAGAATATGACCAATCAGGATCTCTGCCTGAGAAAAAGTAATAAGCCGTATGATGAGAGTTCGTTTCAAGGAAGGAGAACCGAATAATGGATGTCTTTGAAGCCATAAAAACTCGAAGAAGCATTAGGAAATACAAGCCAGAATCCATTCCTGATGAAAAATTGGAAATCATTCTTGAGGCTGCTCGCCTGGCACCTTCTGCTGGTAATCGACAGCCTTGGCGTTTCATAATGGTTCAAGACGCGGATCGAAAGAACGCTCTTGCAGAAGCAGCGAATAAACAGGCTTTCCTGAAAGACGCAGCCGCAATTGCTGTAGTAGTTGGTGATCCTGACGCGTCGACGAGGTGGCACGAAAAAGACCCCATGACAGCATTGGAGCACATGGTTTTGGCGGCCACGGCTCTGGGATATGGCACTTGCTGGATAGGCGCCTTCGATGAAGACGCGTTGAAGCGTCTGCTCAAGATCCCCGCAAAGATGAAAGTAGTCGCGCTACTTCCGATCGGTGTACCAGCTGAAAAACCAGCTCCCAAGCCTAGGAAGGAGATATCGGAGATTTTCTTCAAAGAAGAATGGCAAACTCCTTGGACGACGCACGGAGTTCAATGATGTGCGAGTGGGGAAATTCAGAAAAAGCTCTGAACTAAACGTTGGACAAATCCATCTAAGATGCAAGCAGCATATTAGTTCCGGGTTTTATACGTTAAAAGAGCAGGATGGTCTGGTGCTTAGTATCCTTTTATGGTGCAGTGTCTTTTGACGTACTCTTCCAATTTGTCTTTCAATGTTTGCTTGAGCAAGCTGTCCCGTGTGTTTAGGTATTCATCCCTGAGAATGTCGAAATGGTAGCCATCCCATCTTCTGCCATTTACATATACGGCTTGCCTCATGGCTCCACCGTTTTTCAACCCGCAATCTTCCAAAACCTTATGAGCGCGGCGGTTATATTCCACGCTCCAAGCCTCACAGCGATCCATGTTCAATTGATTAAAGCATATTTCCAAAAGAGCCACCGTTATCTGGCGGCCTAAGCCCTTCTCCCACAGTTCCTTCTTGCCAATGTAGGTCCCTATCGTAGCTGCCCTGATACTACCCCAGTCAGACTTTTCTATACGAGCAATTCCGATCGGCTCTTTTGAGTCTGCAAGCTCAACCATGAAATGGATTTCTTTTTCGTTTTTCAACCAGTCTTCATACTGCTTCTCCAGCTGTGCCATATTCACGAAGTTTATCGGCCTCTGCCTAGAATACATTATGACTTCGAAATCGTTCTCCCAATCATGAAGCACTTTCAGATCTTCCCTTTCTACGGGTCTAAACCTCACGCTTCCGAATTCGAACATACATATTCACCACGCAAGACTAGAATTCAATAAGCAAGTCTCTAATAATTTTGATTCTTATTGTCAGGCATGCACAAGAATTCAAGTCAATCATCCAATGCTCTTGAACGTTAATCTTCGCTTCTCTTTCCGCCTTCCAAGAGGAATTGTGGGAATGCTTTGAGTTTTTCCGCCATTTCCTTGAGGCGTTCGTCCACTTTGAAGTTCACGGTTCCTTCTTCGAAGGTTCCATCTTTTCGTCGTTCGCCCGCTTTGATTCCAGTTAGAACTTCTATTCCTTCGTCGATGGTCTTGACGGAGTAGATGTGGAATTTCCCCTTTTTGACAGCGTCTACTATTTCCTCCTTCAGCATCAGGTTCTGCACGTTGCTTTCAGGTATCATTGCTCCTTGCTTACCAGTGAATCCCTTGGCTTTGCAAACTTCAAAGAATCCTTCGATTTTTTCGTTCACGCCGCCTATGGCTTGAACTTCGCCTTTTTGATTCACGGAACCTGTCACGGCAAGGCTTTGTTTTATCGGAAGGCCAGAGAGTATAGATAGGATAGCGTAGAGTTCGGTGCTTGAGGCACTGTCGCCCTCTACTCCTTCGTAGTTCTGTTCAAAAACAAGTCGGGCTGAGAGGCTAAGAGGCCTGTCCTGTGCGTACTTCTCGTTCAGGTATCCGCTTAGAATCAGAACCCCTTTGGTGTGTATCGGCCCGCCCATTTGAGCTTCCCTTTCAATATCAATGACTCCCTCTCGACCCAAGCCAACGCTGACTGTTACGCGTGAAGGAGTGCCAAACTCAAAGTCGCCCAGGCTGATAACTGAAAGGCCGTTCACCTGCCCGACATTCTCAGCGTCTGTGTCGATGAGGAGAATTCCTCTTTGGATCATTTCTTGAATCTTATCTTGTATGAGTTTTGAGCGGTAAATCTTCTCTTCCAAAGCTTTTTTCACGTGATCTCCCGTTACGAATTCTGAGTTCTCTTCCGTAGCATAGAAGCTAGCCTCGCGGACAACGTCAGCGACTTCGGCGAACCTGGTCGAGAGTTTCTGCTGGTCTTCGGCCAGTCTTGAACTGTGTTCGATCAACTTGGCTAGGCCCGACCCGTCAAGGTGTTTGAGGTTCTCCTTCTGGCAGAGTGAGCAAACGAAGGCCGCATATTGTTGCATGTTCTCTTCCGTCCGATCCATGGTCGTGTCGAAGTCCGCCTTCACCTTGAAGAGTTCGTTAAATTCCATGTCCAAGACGTAAAGTTGCTGATAGAGATACGGGTCCCCGATGATGATCACCTTGACGCTCAGTGGGATAGGCTGGGGTTTCAAGCTCTTGGTCGTAATGAAGCCTAAACGTTCTTCCACTTCTTCGATGTTGATCTGCTCGTTTCTGAGAGCTCTTTTCAAACCGTCGTAGGAGAATGGATTGCGAAGCAATTCTTCGATTGGAAGAATCAGATATCCACCGTTGGCCTTGTGCAATGATCCTCCGCGGATCATGGTGAAGTCGGTGACAAGGGCGCCAAACTGTGCTTCCTTCTCGACTCTGCCAAAAAGGTTCTGATAGGTGGGGTTAAATTCCGCTGTTACAGGGGCTCCCCTAATGTCCGAGTTATCGGCAACAACGTTTACCTCATATTTCTTGAAGGGAATCTCTCTGCTCCAAGGAATTTGAAATGGGGCTTGGGGTTCAGTTTCAGCTCCTTTTATAAAATGAGAGAGGTTATCCAGAATGTCGCTTTGCACGCTTTTCAGGTAGTCAGCGACGTCTGGAATATCCTTGTATTTCTCGGCGAGATCTGCGACCAAGTGGCCGATAGAGTAAAGGGCAACGTCACGGTTTAGTTTTTCAAGTTCCTGATGGATCTTCCTCTCCATGTCTGAGAATTGTCTCATGGCATTTCGCAGGTCTGATTCTAATAGTTCCCTTTTTTGTTGAATCTCTGCCTTGGTTTTCGGAGGTAAGTTCATGAACTCTGCATCGTTGATGGGTTTACCCTTTATCACCGGGATGATGAGAAACCCAACAGGCGTGCTTTGGATGATGAAACCTTGACTTTGGGCTTTAGCGTTAATCTGATCGATGAGCTGCTTTCTTTGATTTTCCAGATCTTCTAATGTTGTTTCTTTCTTCTTGGCGTAGTCTTCACTTTCAAACGCTTTCGGGAGGGTTCTTCTGGTTTCCTCGACAAATTTTTTCATGTCTGTTTTGAATTCTTTGCCTCTGCCGGGAGGTAGCCTAATTGCCTTCGGTTCATACTGGTTAGAGAAGTTGTTCACGTAGCACCAGTCAAAGGGAACCGGTTTCTCTCTTGCCATTTCTTCGAGGAAACCCTTGACGGCTGTTGTTCTGCCAGTTCCTGGATAGCCCGCGACGTAAATGTTGAACCCGCGTTCTTTGATGCCTAGGCCGAACTTGAGCGCTCTAACGGCCCTTTTCTGACCGACTATCTCTCGGAGAGGCGATATTCCTTGTGTGGTTTCACATCGTATGAGATTAGAGGAACATTCCTTCCTCAGCTTTTCTGCGGGCAACTCGGTTACCATTTTATTCAATACTCCTATGACCGAAACATCTGAAGATTATCCATGCGATTCTAATACGGCAAGATGCTGGGCACGGGCTAATACAGTAGGCACAGGAAGAAAAATCTTTCTCTGCACCTGTGCAGTGGGACTCGCACCCAAATGATGTTGATCGGGATTGGGTAAAGATGCCAGATCAGTCTGGGCCATTCATCCTGCTTGAGGCGATCCGCCGCCTTCATTCGGCTCCCCTCGCTCTCGGTTCATTCTAGCAGGTTGAGGATTGAATTTCTGAAGGCTAAAGCGCGCGCCAAGCATTCAACAAGGCAGCAAATGCTTGGACTGGTTTCTCCAAGAGGACAAGCTTTAAACTCAACCTTTTTTTCTTAGTCAAAAAGCTTAAACGGCATTTGAGGCGTTGAAAAGTCTTTGAGATACAGAAACTTTGGAAAAAAGCTTGACTGGCAAGTTTCTGTATTGGGTTTCGGGGCAATGCGGCTTCCAATAATCGGCAATGATGCCTCCAAGATAGACGAACGGGAAGCGATGGAGATGATCAGATATGCCATTGACCATGGCGTGAATTACGTGGACACGGCATATGTTTACCACAGAGGCAACAGCGAAATCTTTCTCAGCAAAGCGTTACGCGACGGATATCGAAAGAAGATAAAACTGGCAACGAAGATGCCGACATGGCAAGTTAAGTCTGAGCATGACATGGATGTTTTCCTTGACGAGCAGCTCAGCAGGCTCAATGTGGATCACGTGGATTTCTATTTGCTTCACGGCCTGACTGGCGAGCGGTTCAAGAAACTCAAAGAGCTCAACGTTCTAGAATGGGCCGAGAGGAAGATGGACGAAGGAAAATTCATGCATCTAGGCTTCAGTTTCCATGATGAATATGAGGCCTTCAAGAAAATCATTGATAGCTACGAAGGATGGGCCATGTGCCAAATACAGTACAACTATCTTGATGCCAATTACCAAGCTGGAACAAGGGGTTTGAAGTACGCTGCTTCCAAAGGGCTTGCAGTGGTCGTAATGGAGCCGATAGCAGGTGGAAGGCTGGCGTTCAACCCACCAACGCAGGTCCAGAAGACCTGGGACAGCGCTGAAGTGAAGAGATCTCCAGCAGAGTGGGCTCTTATGTGGGTTTGGAATCATCCTGAGGTATCGGTCGTCCTCAGCGGCATGAGCACCATGCAGCAGGTGATGGAAAACGTTGAAAGCGCGGACCGTTCGGGTCCTTGTGTACTCAGCAAGAAGGAGCTGCAGCTAATAACGAGGGTTGTTCAAAAATACAGGAAACTGGGATTCGTAGGATGCTCAGGTTGCAGGTACTGTTTGCCATGCCCAGAAGGCGTGAAGATACCTGACATAATCTCGTTGTACAATGAGTATTACGTGCACAGTGACAAAGACGAGATTAAGAAGAAGTATTGGGAACACATAACACCTGAGAGCCAGGCGAAGAGATGTAAGAGATGCGGAAGCTGCGAGAAGCTTTGTCCTCAACAGTTGCCAATCAAGGATGTTATGAGCAGGGCTGCAATGATCTTCGAACAGGAAATCAGCTGAGATTTCGAATTGCGGTCGGCTAATGATAAGAGCTGTAATTTTCGATTTGGACGGAGTGATTGTCAACAGCGAAGATGTTCACATCGAAGCGGGTAGACTGACGTTTCTCGAATATGGTGTCAAAGTTTCCGCTAATGAATTGCACAGGTACGCTTGATGAAAGAACCGCGAAAAGCGCCGATGGTTAACAAACCTCTCAATGAGACACTTAAGCGCCGAAGAGTTAACAGAACCGCGAAACGAAATCAATAAAAGCCGGTGTTACAAATCCAACTGAAGGGTTCTTATGATAAGCAATGGAAGATACTTGTTCACTTCGGAATCGGTGGCGGAGGGTCATCCGGACAAGGTGGCAGACCAGATATCGGACGCCGTGTTGGATGATATCTTGTGCAAAGATCCTAAGGCACGGGTTGACTGTGAAACGTTAATTATGCAGGGAAATGTGGTGGTCACTGGTCAAATAACAACCAACTGCTACGTGGACATACCTCACGTTGTTAGGAAAACACTGAGGGAAATAGGATTGGACAATGCCAAAGACGGAATGGATTGGGAGACCTGCGGTGTTATGGTTTCGATAACGGAACAGTCCCCAGATATTGCGATTGGAGTCAATCAGACCGAGACTCATGAGCAGGGAGCCGGAGACCAGGGAATGGTATTCGGGTACGCAACAAACGAGACAAAGGAATTGATGCCTCTGCCAATAATGCTTGCACATGATCTTGTGAGGAGGCTTTCCGAATGCAGGAGGAACAAGATTCTGCCATATCTGAGGCCAGATGGCAAGTCGCAGGCCACCGTCGAATACGTTAATGGAAAACCGAAAAGAGTTGACGCCGTTGTCATAGCCGCTCAACACGTTGAAAGCGTCGACAGGGAAAGGATGAAGCAGGAAATAATAAATCAGGTCATAAGAAAGGTTATACCTTCGAATATGCTGGACGAAAAGACAAAATACTACGTCAATGAAACGGGGAGATTCGTGCTCGGCGGAACATTGGCAGATTCAGGGTTGACAGGAAGAAAAATCATAGTCGACACTTATGGGGGCGTTGGAAGTCACGGTGGAGGATGTTTTTCTGGGAAAGACCCGTCAAAAGTTGATAGATCGGGCTGTTACATGGCTAGGTACATCGCGAAAAACGTTGTTGCCGCTGGCTTGGGCGATCAATGCGAAGTCCAAATATCATATGCGATCGGCGTCGCACAGCCAATATCCGTGATGGTTAATACTTTTGGCACGGGAAAGATGCCTGACGAGAAGATTCTAGAATTGGTGAAAAAGCATTTTGACATGAGACCTAGAGCAATCATAGGCCATTTGAATCTGCTCAGGCCAATATACAGAAAGACGGCCGTTTTCGGGCATTTTGGAAGAGACGATCCAGACTTCACTTGGGAGAGAACCGACAAAGCGGAAATTCTCAGAAGAGAGCTCGAATCCCGATAGCTTTGACCTTGTCGGTGCAATCACAGAATCGCTTCATCGATGGTCAGATCACCAGTAGTTTTCGTCAGCTTAGCGTGACTTTCGGCCTCGGTTTCTTTTGCGCCTTGTTGGCTTATGGGTGTTTGCTCTTTTCCCGAGGATGGACTCGTTGCTGAAGATTCGCTGTGCCTGTTCGGGATCTAGAATTCTCTTTTCGAGTGCTATTTCTTTTACCGACTTTTTTTCTTTGATCGATTGACTTGCGATTTTGCTCGCAGCCAGATACCCAAGGGTCGGTGAGAGGAAGAGCGCCAATGAAGGATTCTTGTCAAGACTTGCTTCACATTTCTTCTCATCGGCAGTGATTCCCTGAACGCATTTCTTGGTGAAGACAGGTAAGAAACTGGTTAGAATTTGGATCGACTGCAGAATGTTATGCATAATCACGGGCGTCATGACGTTCAATTCGAGTTGTCCAGCTTGAACTGCTAGAGAAAGCGCCAAGTCGTTGCCGACGATCTGGAAGGCAATCATGTTAAGACACTCAGCCATCACAGGATTGGTCTTTCCTGGCATGATGGAAGAGCCTGGTTGCACGGCGGGCAGTTCGATTTCGGCCAGACCGGTCGTCGGACCAGACGAGAGCATCCTCAAATCGTTGGCTATTCTGATTAACTCCAGTGCTAACTCTTTGATGCCTCCTGAGACTGCGGCGATGCCGTTTCGGCTTTGGAGCGCTTCAAAAGGGTTACGGGCCGCCCACAGTGGAAAGCCGGTCATTTTGCTCAGCTCTTTGATGGCGATGTCCTTGAATTTCGGATCAGTGTTGACACCTGTTCCTACCGCGGTTCCCCCGAGGGCCACTTCTCTTAGGCGAAGGCTTCTTTCTTCGATTTGGTCCCTCGTGTTCCTCACGGAGACCGCATATGCACCGAACTCTTGACCTAGGGTCACTGGCAAAGCATCTCTCAGATGGGTTCGCCCAGATTTCATTACGCCGGAGAACTTTTTTCCAAGATCCTCGAAGGCCTTGGCCAGTCTGTCAAGTTCAGTCAATAACGGTGCCAAGGCCATCAGAGCAGCGACATGAAGAGCGGTTGGAAAAGTGTCATTCGATGATTGCGCCATGTTGACATGATCGTTTGGGCTAACGCATGCGTAGTCTCCTTTGGCTCGACCCAAGATTTCGAGAGCTCGGTTTGCAAGCACCTCATTCACGTTCATGTTGAAAGACGTACCAGCTCCAGCTTGAAAAACGTCAACGACAAATTGTTCCACCAGCCTGCCCTTCATAACCTCGTTACAAGCTTCAACGATCGCTCCGCCCACTTTCGCATCCAATCGCCCAACTCGCATGTTCGCGATGGCTGCCGCCTTCTTCACCAAAACATAAGCCTTGATGAAGACAGCAGGCGCCTTCTCGCCGCTGACTGGAAAGTTGCCAACAGCTCGCACCGTCTGAACACCAAAGTAAGCATCTTTAGGAACAAGTTTCCGACCAAGAGAATCAAATTCTGTCCGCATTTCCACAGGAAATTCTCACCCTTTATCGTAAATTGCAGTTTCGTTCAGTTGTAGCTCACCATTTCATGTTCACAGTTGTATAAGATTATCAAGGGTTGTTTTACCCTTTCAGATTTTTCCCTCTGTTGTGGTATGATGTCGTAAGTAAACACTATGTAACTAGTCTTCACTATTTAGTTCTTTCAGCTTTCTGACTTGCAAAAGAACTTTCCACTCTCTTACAGACAGCACAGAACCCACTGCGAGCCACTGCAGCGTTGTGACTATGAATGTGCTCCAGAGGCGTTCTAGTGGACCTTCCAAGCTTGAGGGCTATGGCTCGCATACTCATGTTCTCTTCCAGGTAGGCAGTTATCATGTCTGCATGTTCCTTGTCGCTGACAGTTTTGAAGAGGCCTCTGTTCTCTGCTTCATGCAGCACTTCACCATACTCGACCTTCAAGCCTACGCTGGCGAGTATGTCTTCTTTCTCCTGCTTATGCCATTCATGGTAAGGAAAGGTTCCGATTCCCAGGCTGCCGGTCCGGGCTATGACGATGAAGTTTTCAGGGTCCATGTAGCGGATCACGTGAGGATTGAAAAAGGAATAGAGCCATTCCAGGTCCTTAGCTAAGCCGTCTACGCCCTGACTTTTCAGTATGAGGAAGTCGCTGAGGCTTCTTATGTCTATGTCTATCGCGTAGTATCGGAGCGTGTCGAGCCCTAACGCGATTCCCATGTGACGCGCTTCCCTGATCAAGTAGATCATGTTCGCCTTCGCTAAAACTTGGTTGTCGCTGACTTTCAATCTGGAATAGTAGAAGTTGCTGGCTTCTCGAATTATGCAGTAGATAAGCCGTTTGTAGTGAAGTCTCCTGTACATCAGGTTTGTAAGTTTGGCAGCGTCAAAAAACTCTTGGTCCGGGTTGATGTAAAGCGGAGAGCCGGAGATTAGAATGTCATAGTTTTCCAGGTCTTGAAGCGTCAAAGCGTCGACGGTCTTCACTGGGAAGCTGGCTTGAACGTCTACGTTCTCGCCTTTCACAAGCAGAATTTTCTTGTCTTTCGCGTATGGGCTTCTGAGCCATGCTAAGCCTTCTCCGTCGCGTGACCCGAACAGGTCAAACACTACGCTGTCTTCTTGCATGTAGCCCATGGCCACATGCTCGAGGAAGCTGCTTTTCGCGCTTCCCCTGAGGCCTTGCACGAACCAGGTGCTAGGCCGATTGAAACTAACAGGAGTGTCTCCGCGAGTCCACAGAATACGCATTAAGCAGCTTCCTCTTCCGTTATTTCTTTTGAAGGCTTTTCTCTCCGCATCAGCTCCAGAATGTCCCGGTATATTTCAGGGTTAACCTCTTCCGCTAAGGTGACCTCAATCGGCCTGAGCTTGGTCATGGCCCAATGCGCAAACTCTCCCTTCAGACTTGTGAAGCTGAGTCTAGCGCAAGCAAACGTTTTTTCATAGAACCGTCTATGGTCTGGAAGTGAGTCGAGCCATTCTCCCACTCTCTTATAGATCTCGTCGTTGGTTCGCCGCCACTGTTCAGCGTCACTGTCAAACATTCCGTCAGGTCTCGGAGGAAACCTAGAATAGTTTTTCGCTGTGTACGTAGTGGAAAGAGGAAAATATCTTAGTGCGACATGCTGCCAGGGTTTGACGTGCTTCTCCCAGTTTTCTTTTGTGTTTTCAAACGCCCATGAGACTCTTACTAAGTCAGTAAGGTATGAAGGCGCATGAAAGTCTTTTTCAGTGTTTATGAATGAGCGACACACTACGGAACACGTTTCTACTGTAGCCATGTCTATTTTGTCCTGGCTTTTGCTGAGGTATGCAGCTTCCGTTAGAGCCTCTATTTTGAGAAGCGGATCGCTCAGGATGCTGCCCTTGACTAGGAGCTGTGCGAGAAGTTGCTCTCGGATTCCTTTTCTCTGCGTCCGTGTGGCTACACTTGCGAAGTGCGAAAACCCTTTTGTTTCCTTATCCTCTCCTGGCGTCGTTGAACCTTCAGGTCCTGAACCTATGTTTTCCTCTTCAACCAAGACTCTTCGCCTTCATGTAGCCAAATGAAAACTTGCCCAAACGCCAAAAACATACAGCACAGAAAAAATGTGAAGAGGATCTTTAACCCCAGAGTCATCCTTGAAGTCCAGAGGATTTCTGAAAGAGCGAAGGATAGGACATAGAGAAAGTAGATTTCCCTCGATTGTTTCTTGATCGATCTCATTTCTGTTTCATTCTCTCCTTTTCCTTAATGTCTCTAGTCAGCAATTCACACAGCCTCCAAACTTCACTGTCATGTTGATGACTTGCTGTTCTTGCGCGGTTAGGTTCGGGTTTTCTGTCCAAACATGGCAAGGGTTTAACGATAGGTTCACCGTTTTTGTTCTCAGCCATTATTAGACTCGCTCCGAAACTTGAAGAATAGACCGATAGAAACTCTCACATATTCCAACGGCAAAGACGCAGCAGCGTTCACAGCGAACAAACAGGAAAGCGATCAGAACAATCTCTCCATTCATTCCATCAACTCACATAATCAGAACTGTGGCCAAATGTAGCCAAATCGGGTTTGTCGCTTGTTTCTCGCGTAGTTTCAGTTTTGGAGCCAGATTCAGGCTTAACAAGATGTGGACAAGAATTGGACAGTTTCAGAGCGAAATTATTTTTCAGGATGATAGCTCTAAGGTCGGCATGGCTCAATCCCTCACAGTTTGCCTTAGCCTGGCCTTCTGAAACTTTTTTATTCGTGTAGAACACGGAATTTTGTCCACATTTCATTAACCATGAATCAAACCCGTTTTCCAGTTTCGCCATTAAATCTAAAGCCATTTGCGAATTGTCTAGGTTTGTCTGCTTTTCCGGTTGAAACTTCAGAGGCACAAACAAGTTAAGCCGTTTGTCGCCTTCAGGGTTCGGCCTTCTGTCCAAGTAGCCAATTTCCTCAAGTCTCTGGCATAATCGATCTATTGATTTGCTGCTAAGTTTCTTCACTGCCGTCTTGTTATGTTCATCTGTCAAAACCTGAAGATATGTTCCATCCTTATGCTTAACGACCACGTTCCAGTAGAAATCTAACGTTCGCTTCTCTGTCCCGGTCCTAGTAGTCTCGAACACTTCCTTGTAGATTCCATAAGCATTTTGCACATCTTCAGCCGTTGAAAGCAGATACTCGCTCTCTTCGACTCTCATAACTGGCCGTTGAAAGAAGTAGTAGACCGTGAAGGCTTTTAGCAACTGGCAGAAATGCGCGAAGTCTCTCATGTCTCGGGGGAGCTCATGGGGAAATAGCTCATGCAGATTAGTGAAGGGAATTATGACTTTCAAGGGTTTCTCTGATACGTCAACGGTTAGTCGTAGCCGTTGAATGAGTGCCCTGATGGTTTTCATGGCTTCGGTTTCTTTGCTGAATATCCAGGGTTGAGAAACCTTTTCGTTTGTCAGGATGTTGGCAGCTCCCAGTTTCTCAGAGCTATCTTCCGGCGTGATCGTGAAACCTCTTGTCGCCATTTCCTCAATGTACTTTAGATCGATTGATAAGAAGACCGTGGCTGGCCAGCCGACTAGCTTGACGACTTGTGTTCTCATGGGACCGCTTTTCGTTGTCTTGTCTACAAATCGATAGGTTATTTCTTCTAAGTCGTGGCTCAAGATTGGTCTTAAGGCCATGAACGTCTCGTAGTCCGGCGGTTCCAGGAAGACGAGAACCCTATGCCACAGGTTGACTTCGACAAAACTGCCTTTCAAATCCTCTTTCTTCGCCTTAATCTCATTTTGATAGTTTTGAACTGCCTCTTTAAAACTGTCAGCATCAGGATAATCCTTGCTTCGCGGTTTCAGTGGCCAATTATCCATGTCTATAGGCGCGCCCAGGCTGTTCTTCAGAACCCCATAGTCATGCTGAAGGCTCTTTCGGCTCATTCCACCTAGGAACCAAACGGTTTCTCCTGGCCAGTAGCGGAGAGTTTCAACCGTGTTGTACGTTTTCCCTATTGAAGATCCACCTTTCAGGAAGAGGTTTATGGGTTCATCAGTGAAAGCGCTGAGGCCAGTGGCAAACACTGAAGTCTTCGTAGACTTGTCATGCTTCACTCGTAAGCTAAGGTCTTTCAACGTATATTCCAAAAGGTTCTCGTTCTGCCAAATTTGACGCATGACAACATCCGTTTCTGGCAAATCGTCAGTCATAAACTAGTCACCATCGGCTTAAGTTCTGCATGTGAAATGAACCCCTCATTGAGTTTCAGCGGTTTTATTAGCCACAGCTTACCGCATTTAGCACATAGAACATAGAGCAACTGCTCAGGTTTTTGGGTGTGTGGGGGTGGAACATGAATGTTAAAGGTCTGGTTATGGCAGTCAGGACATTCAAGCCTCATTTTTTCACCTAGCTTCTTAGGATCGCTTTTTGCACAAAATTCTTATCCTCTTTTGTACTCATAGCTAATTCTCCGTCTTCTGTGGGGAAGGGCAAAGCCTGAGATCGCAAGGCACTAGGAGCCGAAAAATACGCTTTCAAGCTTCGCAATCCTTCCTCTCCACGTCTAGGTAGTTTGCTTCAGTTTCTGACGATAGATAGCCTGACCATAAAGCCAGTATGAGAAAACAAAGCCAGGACCATGATACCTGTTGTTGATGCTTGCGTTTGCCTCTTTCAAAATGTTGAAAGCCTGATCAAATTCCTTTTGCTTGTTGCTTTTGCCTTGTCCTATTTCATATTCTCTCAGTTTTTCGCCTACATGCGGCTCGAAGGTGAGGCATGAAAACACGGTTTCAGGAATAGCCTTTAACTCGTTTGGAGTACCGCTTTCAATGTAGCCGTCACATGCTTGTCTAAGGTCAACAATGAATTGAAGTAGTGGATCGTTCTTTTCCGTCATGGTGTTTCGCCTCTCAAAACGGCCTTGACTTCTTTCAAGTCCAATTCAAGTTGCTCGACAAGCTGCCGGATTTTCATCAGCTTCTCAGTTGTTGCTGTCTCGCTCATGTTTTGGCCTCTTTCACTGGCGGTTTAATTTGTACCATACCGTCAGAGATTACCAAGACTTCATCCTTATCGGACAGCTTGAAATAGCGTAACCATGCTTTTGGCATTGTCACAGCGTAACTATTTCCTACCCGGATGATTTTTCGCGTTTCTTCATGTGGCATAGTTCGGTCACCATACCATAGGTTATAACAAGCGTTAGTATTTATAAGTGTTATCACTATACTATAGTTCGGTGATAGAAACGTCAGGAAAGTATCAAAAACAAGTCAAGGGAGCTAATGAAAGAAAAATAATTCAGATACTCAACAAAGAAAGCCTCACGTTCACAGAGCTGATCGACCGCTCAAAATTGAGCAGAGCAGTTGTAAATCAACATTTGAAAGATTTGGAAAGGGAGAACATAGTCAAGAAAGAGTATAAAGACGGGAAGATTCTCAACGTTCTTCAAGCGCAAAAAGTCCGGCTTTCAGAGTTCCTCTTAAACCAGTTGTCTGGTTTAGGAGTGCCTGGCGAGGTTATTGACAAAGGAAGGTCAATTCTGACAGATGAGTTTGTCCGTAGCATGAGCTTGATCTATAGGTTAATTTCCGAGAACATGATAAAACTTGGCATGGCTGTTCAAAAGAGAAGTACCAAGGGTAAACGCGAAAGAATCGAATCTCCTCTAGATGGTTTGACGTTCCCTCTTATATCTGACAAAATCCGGAGCACCTTTGATTTGCTAGTGGAGGAAACGCCCTCCAAAGACGAGGATAGAGTAATCAAAGTACTCACTGAACTCAGCCCTTATTCCTTTCATATAGCTCTGCTTGAGTGCATTTACGAACATACAGTTTACAAAACAAACAAAAAATTGGACTCTGGCGATGTAGATGGAGTGGAGAAAAACATCGCATGGAGGTTAATAGTTGCAGGAGGCAATTACATGAAAAATTTGGACGAGATTTCAAATTGGTGGTTGAATGACATCTTACCCTATCTACAGATAGGAACCTATCTACTCGCTACGATGGCCCTGCAGAGAACGGTAATAGACAGTTTAAACCATCGGAAACCGGAAAAGACCAAAATGACAAATAATCATTGAGGACATTGCCAGAAGCGGTGGTCGTCAGAAGATAAAGGCTTCCTGAAAACATGGGTACGATTAGAAGAACGAATAACTAGGCTTCAGGTCTGAAAAGGCAAGTCAACAATAACCACAGAACACAACAGAAGAAACGCATAAGTGCACTCAACTGTACATGGTCAGCCCAACGAAAACCAACAAAAACGACACTTCAGAAAATCTAGTAGAAGAAAAAGAGGGGAACTTAATTCTATTATTCGCTTTCGTCTTCTGGCTGGGTCGATGTGATCGCAAGGTGACTGTGCTTCTCATATCAAGCGTGCTATGCTCAGAGTTTACCTATTATCATCATAATAGGCAAAGGTACGTTGAAACTGACGCTTCACCATCAAACTTCTTCATAACACGACCTGCATATATACTGAATAGAACCATGTGAAATTGAATCTCGGCAGTTCTTCAAACCAAAACGTTTGTGCAGGCGCGAGAGGATTTCAAACAGCAAGAGCGTGTGCTGTACGAGCCAAAGAACAAAAGTATTTTAGAACGCTTGACCAGTTCACGATGTAGAGCAATTATGTCACCAACGGCAATGAGCGGCCCCAGTCCGTCTTATAGGCAAGTCATGGTTTTCGTTGACGGAGGCTATTTGCGCGAATATATCAAGAAGAAATGGGGAAATCAAGAACTTGCGACAGGTCCCTTTCAGACTTTGCTACGGAAGCTCATTGAAAAAGTTCAGTCCGGAAATATATACGGAGAACTTATCAGGACGTATTATTACGACGCCATAGTTGACGAAAAAGAGAAGGATGAAAGAGAAAGGCAGAATAAATTCTTTGACACGCTTCGCACCCTGCCTTTCTGCACTGTGAGGCTTGGTCGCCTCAAGACAGCAAGAAAGAAACCCCGTCGGCAGAAAGGAGTTGATATTCTGATGGCAATTGATATGCTGACCAAAGCGTACGAAAACCATTACGACATCGCAATCTTGGTGGCTGGAGACGGCGACTTCGTGGACCTTGTAGAAGCCGTGAAAGACGCCGGCAAAAGAGTCTTAGGTGCCTACATCAAAGACCACGTGGATGATAAGCTTCTGGTTTCCTTGGACAATCACATTATTATCTCTGATGAATCGCTGCAGAAGTTGGCAGGGAAATAGGCCAAAAAGCCTTTCAGACTCGCCGGGAGTGCAAGACGTTCAACATTAAGCTAATTGAGGCTTCACATTCTCCATCAAGCGGGTCTAGGCGTTCGCCATCGCCAAACGGTGTCGCAAGACTCTATACAGATTCCAGAATCCACTCTCCCCCTGTTCCTGTCCTTCAGAGTTTCTTCGCTCATTCTGTTTTCAGGAATTCTGTCAATTTTCAAAGCTCTGCTTCATCACTTATGGTTTAGAAAACTGTTAAACTACACTCTTTCAGAATACACGGCCTTTCTGAAGCATTCCACTTTAACCCGAGACTCTCTCCGATGCTCAAGAATGTTGAATCGGCAAACTGCTTATACTGTTCAAAAGCTTGCGCTACCTTGAACGTTCTAGTATGGGAAAGATCGCTAAGAAGCTTGTCCGGTCAGCAGCCACGGTTCACGCTCAGATCCACAGCCACGACGAAAGCATACAGAAGATGGGCTACTGTGTTGAGTGTCGTCGGCTTAAGGGAAAGCATGACGCTGAAAAAACAGGCAATCGATCCGCAAGCATCTCCACTCAATCAGCATCTTGAACAATGACAGTTTGCCTATGAAGTTTCTCAATAAAAAAGGGAGGAAATTTTATTTTGTTTTTGGTTTAAGCTTTTCTAATAGCCGAAGTTGAGTGCGATAAGGGCGATGTCTTTGCCATCGACCTTGTAGTCTTTGTTGACGTCTGCTACTGTGCTCCATCTTGGGCTGCCTGGGACTTCTCCGAATGCCAATGCTGCGAACGTTATGTCTTTGCCGTCTACTTTGAGGTCTGGGGTTGGATCTTCACTCTGGACGAAGGGCGGGATTGTTGCGTAGGCCGGTAGGACTGACAATAAGTCTCTCGTTATGTTGGATCCTGCGATGTCGTATTTGATGGTTGCCCAGAGCGCTACGGTGACGTTGACCCATTGGCTGATCCACGGGTTAGGTTCACCGCCGATTGTTGATGGTCCTTTGATGTGGGCTGCTACTTTGATGTACGTCAATGTTTTCTTCGTCAAGTTGAGGTTTAGAGTTCTAAAGGCTGATGCGCCAAGCGGATATGGTGTGACTGTAGGCAGGTTCACGTCTTGTGGGTATCCAGGTTGTAGAGTTCCGTTGACATATACGTATGCGTTCTCTATTATGTTGCTAGCGTATGCCAGGTTTCTCCATGTTATGGTAATGTTGGATATGGTGAAGTTAGATACAGTTGGGTTTTGGTTGATCTTGTAGAGGTTGTTGTCTGGGGTTATGTCGATGTAGTTGGGGTTGTACAGGTAGTATCCTGTCCAGCTTGTGATGCCTCTGACGACGCTGCCTGGACTGTTAGCTGCCAGTACGACGGTCGAACCTACTGTATCACCAGTACCGGAGGACCACCTGAATGGGCCTGTGCCTATTATGTTCGGGTCTGGCTGGGTGCCTTGAACTGCATTAGCTGCTCCTGACGGTGGTGTTGTCCATCCGCCCTGGCCGTTTGGAACGCCGATGATGGGCAACCATATGTGCTTCGGTATTACGACGCTACCTATGACCCACCCCATTGCCCAAGTGCTCTGCACATCCAACAGTATCTCCATGTTGTAAGCGTCGATTATCTCGACGGACCGCATGTACTGCACTGTCGGATACCACCATGGCGGTGGCAACGGGCCACCTGGCCTCTTAGTGTTGATGAGGTCCTTGCTTATCTCGACCAGCGTGTAGTAAACGTCTGCTATCGTTAATGGTTGGCCGTCCTGCCAGTATACGTCAGGACGCAACGTGATAGTCACTTTGGTCTTGTTCACTCCAATGTCACCCGGGACAATAGCGGTCGCGCTGGTGTCATTCCACAGGCTCGGTGTCCAGGCCTTGTACAGCTGTGGGACCCATAATGCTAGAGTATACGGGTCTCTGCGTGCCCCAGAGTCGTATATTCTACCTAATACTTCTTGGTCCCAGTACCATCCTGCGTAGACGATGTTCAACAGCGAGACGGTTGACGAGAAGCCGTAGTAGAGGGGGCTGGGCGGGTAGAGGCCAGTCTGGTCCATGTCCAAGGTTGACCACCAACTGTTGACTCCCTGACCCATCTGGTTTACCAAGTCTGTCCAGTTTCCGGCTGCGCCGGCTGCGACTGGAACGTTCTTGTAAGCCTTAACGCCTGAAGCTGCCCATAGTGGAACCATTGCTGCGTGTTTGGCAAGATAGTACTGACCATCCCACGCGGACGCGGTGCCTATTGCTGGGGTCGGCGCGGTTTTCAGTGTGCTAAGAGCAAGGTTTGAGTCTGCATAGTTGATGCTGTCGTAGTTCGGAGGCGAGCCTGGATGGTAGTAGTTGCTGCCATCATACAGGTCGTCGAGGTAGTCTGGGTCTGGACCGATGCCCGTCCAGCCGCCAGTGTAAATGTTAAAGTACTCTTGGGCAAAGACTGGACCAGTAACCGTGCTTCTTGGGACGTTCGAAAAGCCAACTGTAAGACCAGTGTTATGGACTTTGATTGATAGCAAGTCAGCAGCGAGTATGTTACCGTAGGCTCCTCTCAAACCTTGTCTTGAAAGGAATATGAGGTTCAAGGGTAAGTCGTTAGCATCCTGTACAGTGTCGTCGTCATGGTCAAAGTCCCAGAATCTCCACCCAGTGTTGGTGTCGATTGGGAAGAAGTGTGCGTCAAGAATTGCCGCTGCTTTGGCGAGGTTGCCCGTATATCCACCGTATGTCCATTGCGAGCCCGTTCCGTTGGGGCTGATGGTGCTGTTGATGTATCCTGCCATGTATGATGGAACAGGAGTGTAGATCACGATTACCGATGGATCAAGCGCCTTAATGGCTGACCTGTTGACAGCGTATGCTATTGCTTCACGCATGAAGTAGTCACTAGTCGGATTAGGAACAAACGGACCAGCGTCGGTTGGTGCGAATGTCGCGTTGTTGTTGATGTCCAGGACGAAGTAGCCTGCTTCACCACCATAGTTTGCTTCAGTCCACGGACCACCAGCTGCACCAAAGGTCGTTACCCATGCGGGGTCCAGAGGCCAGTCTTCCAAGTCCAAGTTCCCAGCGTTCATGTCCGTCCATTCAGTCGTAGTATCCGCGTAAACTTTTATTATGATTCCAGCAACGTGCGGGCCGTAGAGTTCCCAATTGCCATCTTCGCCTGAAGGGTTTGGTGCTATGACGAAGGCTTTCACTTCTGGAACGATTGCGAAGGCAAGAATAGCAAGCATTACAATGGTAATTAGTAGAACGTTTTTCATTCTTTTCTCCTGCTTTCTCCTTTAGCACTTCACAATAGGAGAGTCAACGGTTAAAAGGTTTATGAAACAATGTTATATTCCAAGCTGCTGTTCACAAAGGTTAGCGACAGAAACTGGTGACATCGTAAGAATGTATTGAATGCAAACTATAACGAAGACTGCTGGGAATACTGGGGACCACTTCAAAAGATTCAAAGGACTGAGTTGTTCATTTGTTATGAAGGCGACTTCGTGCAACCACTCACAGAACAAATCTGAGAGGGAAGCGAATAAAAACTGAGTGAAACTCGTCTAATCAAAAAGGGGGTTAATGGGTCGATGAAATCATGCGCTAAGAACAGGGTGAGGGCAGCAATGTGAGGGTAACCATGATGACGCCTTCCCCAATAAAGAACCCTGGAAACTCTGGTAAGCGGCTTGAAATTGAGGACGTCTTATGTTCTAAGACTACGATGAAGATTCTATTGGCTTTGAAGAAGTTTGAGCAACTTAACACAAGCGACATCACTAGAAAGATCGGTTCAAACTTTGAAGCCACAGCTTCTCGTCTGAGATTGTTGGAAGAGCATGAGATCCTGGCGCATTCTAACTTTGGGGTGAGAAGCCGCATCTACAGGTTCGCCGAATCATCAAGAGCCAAAGCGGTCCAGAAGCTTTTGGAAGCATGGGAATAGGAAACGGGGCATTTGCTAGAATAGCCTTCGATCGCGAACGAGACTTGCATTGAAACTCGACATATTCGCGTTTTCAAAACTCTGTTTATTAGGGTTAGAATCTGTGTTAAGAGGCTAGAGGGGAGGAGGGAGAAAGCGATTGTCGCTTGGTGAAATCCTCAGCTTGGTATACAGGAAGAGAAGGCTGGCGGAAAAAGACGTAGAAGCCATAATGCGTCTGCACAGAAAAGGAAAACTGTTTGAAAAGGACTTGGAAGTGTTTTGGAATCTCAAACGGAAAAGAAGGCTGACCAGCAAGGATTTCCTCGAACTCTACGACCATATTTGGGAAGGCTCCGCTTTCGTCAAGTATCAAAACCCTGGCCACGTTGAACGGGAACAGGTGAAAATGGCTCAGAAACAGTGCGGGGCGCTCTTCTATTGCTCTTTAGGATAGTCACGCCGCCATCTTGAATGTGCATTAGGGTAGTTGGTAGTTTCTTCTCCGTTTTGGTTCTTCCTTGGAAGCCTGGCAGCGCAAGAAGTGTTAGAAATTTCCATTAGACTGTTTTGTTCTTGCTTGTGGCCTATTCCTTCTTTTCGTTTCTCATGGCTTCCAGAATCAAAACTTCTATGGCGTGAGAACGGTTAGCATAGACGCGACTTTCGATTCTCTTATCTATCCAAGTGAGACATTCTTTCGGCAGGGTTATGCTTACTCGTTCTCGAACCATTTCAGCAACCTCACTTTCCATACGTGTTCACTCCTTTTCTGATTTATGTCCATGTGTATGCAACCGTAATACATATAAGCATTTTGCACACAACTAGCTAAGTGCCAAAAAGGAGAAAGAGAAGAATGGCAAAAACCAAAACTAAGAACTTCTGCGTTCCAGCCAGCCTTTACAACGAGCTAAAGCGCGCAGCCAAAGCCAAACATCAGACCCTAACAGAATACATGGACAGTTTATTTCTAGCCCTAATATTTGGAGAGGTTGTTGAGCATGGAAACTGAAAACGTGCAGAATCAAGACCAGAAGACCCGACAGAGACTTGCCAAGGCCCTGGGTGGCAACCTCATACCGGTGACTGTTCAATTGTTCGAACCCTACGTCAAGTTTGCTAAGGAATACATGCAGTTCTTCGGAGTCAAGGACACTTTTGAGATTTTCTGCATGAAACTGATATACGATGAAATTGAACGGCTACACCGGGACTTAACCGAGTTTATAGACTCGAAGGATACTCCACACTTCGTTGAAGGCACAGATTGGTATAGCAAGAATCCGCATGTGGCGATAACCTCAGATCAAGAACCTGACGAGCAAGAATAGCAGACTAGCAAAACGGAGAAATAGAATATGGAAACTCAGCCGCAAAGCAAGTACGCTGTCGCCTGGGAGAGTCTCAGGGTTCTGAAGTTGCTCTTGGCCATAGAAGACAAGTGATAGAAGGACCATTCTCCCATTCTTTTTTTGTCTTGATTCTATACGCACAGTCCAAGCCGTCAGGTCAGAAGCCTAGAACGCACCCGCGCTAAGAACTACCAAAAGTCTTAAGCCTTGAAAAATGGATGGGATACAGAGAGGATCTGGAATGATGAAAATGAAATGCTATTGCATGTTGATAAGTTTCACATTTGCATTTCTACTGGGCAGTATGGCAATGAGGGTTATGGCTCAGCCACCTTATTATGATGCGACCTTCACAAGCATCAAAGTTACCGATGGAACTGGGTTGAGTGACCTTCTAAATGGAGGAACCGCAAAGGTCTATGACGGACAGACTATTTGGATTAACGAAAGCTATCACAACGGTAGATGCGGATTGATTGGAGCCTATTTCTATGCAAAATTATACGTCAATGATGACACGGGACACTTCTCTTTGGCCTGGACTGGTGAAACATATGTTTTGAAGGGAACTAACATGGGAAACCAGTTTAGCGACTACGAATACGGAGCCAAAAATGTCAACTACACGGTTGAGCTTTGGTGGAACAGTTCGGGCACTAACTATCTTGAGGATTCAAGGACTTTCGGTATCCAAATTGTGAAATTAAATGTGAAAAACTGGTTGGCTCCAATGATTTCGGTAGAAAAAGGTAAGACAACTGCTTCAACATGGTCTGTCAGCTTCACGAACGGCGGGAATGACATGATGTTTGGTGCATCGATTTCGGTAGTCGATGCTCGTGGTTTGCAGACATCTCCCTCGTCAGCTAATCTGGGGAACATCGCGAGTCAAGGCGCAAAATCAACCAGCTTCTCTGTTGTGGCTCCAAATGCTTTGTCAACTGGTTCCCAAACGGTTTCTTTTCAAGTGAGCTATAGTGACTTTGAAGGAAACTCCCATGTAGAAAGCCAGACTGGAAATGTGTTAGTTACCAAACTAGGCACAAGTATCACATCGACGCTGGCACCCTTTAATGTTAAGATAGGCGGCTCAACAACAATCACCGCAAGACTGCTGGACGATAATGGAAACCCGATAACGAGCCAGTCAATAGTCTTTTCATTGGGAACAACAGTTTTGGGTTCAGCATTCACGGACTCTTCAGGAAATGCTGTTGAACCATACGTAGCTAATGTCAGCGCTGGAACTTATGCTGTCAATGCCTCATACACGGAAAATGATGCGTATCTTTCCAGCAGTGCAACAAGTAACCTAATTGTTAGCCCATTCACTACTAACGTCACAATCGATGCTCCTTCTGCCACCCAAGGAAACGCAGCCACTCTAAAAGCCACGTTGAAGGATGAGAACGGCAACCCCATACAGGGCATGAACGTAGATTTCCAGATTTATGACGGAGCTAGCTGGACGAGTATAGGTTCTGCGAGCACCGATTCAAGTGGTATCGCATCCCTAAGCTACACACCTTCTAGCACGGGGTCATTTCAAGTGAAAGCCGTGTTTGGAGGAACTACGAATTATGCATCTTCATCGAGTTCATCTGCTAACTTGAATGTAGGCATGGACTATACCCGATATTATATCGTTGGTGCAATAATCGTTGTAGTTGTCCTTGGCGCTATCGGAATCTTGGTCTTTCGACGAAGACACAAGAAGATACCTCCTCCAAAATGATTTCTTTCCAGCTAATGCGCACTCAGTTCAGCACCGCTAGGGCATGAGCAAGAGGTTAACCCTGCAACTTTGCGAAATCATCCAGAAATACTATTCAAAGCTGGCTGTGGTGTTTAGCGGCTGCCAAGGATTCTAAGTTCACGTTATGGATTTTGGCTATACTGACTGAAAAGGAGCTCTGGGGCTATTCAGGAACGCAAGAAGAGCTAAGGGTCAACACGATCCATTATTTCTCACTCAAAAAGGCCGCCCTAAACGCTTACACTTATGCCCTTGTTTTCCATAAGAGCCCCAAAGAAACACTTGAGAAGAGAATCACTCCGTGAAGCTCTGGTCCTTGTGCTCTACGTGGCAGCGTTCGCCTTCTTTGACTTGTGCCTTATCGTGAGTCTTAACAGTTTGCTCTCGCGTGAGAGCAGAATCCCATCGATCCTTGAAAGGACAAAAGACAGAACTCTTAAATCTACAAATCAACAGAAGACACACTAGAGGTTCAAAATGTAATGAGAAAAAGAAGGAAGGAGGGCTGGAAACTACCAGATGTCTAAAGGAAGATTAATCGCAGTATTGGCAGCAGCGTTCATTGCTGGACTGCTTGTTGGGTATTTCGGTCCTCAACTTGTGCCTCAAAAAACCATATATGATAAACTCAACGACGCAGGAATTTCCTATACCCGCGCCACCCCTTCCAATGGTGATAGTCAGTTTAGTAGTCATTTAGAATTCGCATGGTTCGAGCGGTCGGTCATAAGCCAAATCACTTCCTTTCCTCGTTTTCTCAATGATTATTCAGAGGCAAACACTAATCGCAATGCGTTTGATTCTGTGAATGTTTTCGTCGATTCTGGATCAAGAGTTGTGTGGATAGAAGAATGGAGAAATAATAATCCCGCGAACATCACGTTTTTGCGGTTTTACATTTACTCAGAGCCAAGCTAGAAGAGAGTGACGAAAGAGTCGGTAAGAAGTATAAAGCTCGTCGAAACCTGAGAAATGAGCATCTTACATCTTCATTCTTGTTTCTCAAGACTACTTACAGCTTCTCGTATTTGGCCTATGGTTTTCTCCATGCTCGCAAACTTGCCTTCTACCGTCTGAAATCGCTTCTTAAAGTCTATGTTTTCCGCTACGAGCCCATTAATGATTGTCTGCATCTGCCTTGTTTGCTGTTCCACTTCCTGCCGCAGCTTCTCCTTAACCTCTTCCAAATCAACCTTAGAACCTGAAATGCTCAGAAGCTTCTCCCGGTCCAAGTACATTTTCTTGAGACTCTCTAACTGGACGCTACGGTAAGCTTCTGCCATTTCCCCGATTTCGTGGCCATGCCAAAAATCAACAATAGTATCCGGCACTCCCGAGTTAGTCATGATCGAGCCGAAACTTTCTCTGAGCGCATGAGGCCCCAGAGGATTAAACTCTTTTCCATTGTTCTTGTCGTCTATGAAACCGCTTCTCAAGGCTACCTCTCGCATGACAGCTTGAACATTCTCGGTTTTCAAGGCTGCTTTTCCTCTGCCCTGAACAAACAAGGGCGTGCTATGCGTGAAGGTGACGCCTCTCTGTTTCATGTCTGCCAAGTAGGCCTTCAATGCTTCTATCGCGTCTCTTCCAAGAAACGTGTAGAAGTCTGTTCCTGTTTTCTGTCTGTGCAAGTCAAGCTTGAGAGGATATTCATTCTTTGCCAGTCCTTCAGCTATGTCACCATATCTTAGGCTGCACAATGTAGAAACGTCTAATCCGCCCTGGAAGTTGATAAGGATAAGGGCTCTGTCTCTTGGTGATCGTGCGTGGTCCACTAACACTTTGACCTGTTCCGCGCTAATGATCATACGCTTGTTTTCCACTCTGGGTCTTGGAAGTTTTCGCCTTCCTTTCAGTCTGACGGTCAAGTCATAGGTAGCGTAGAAGCTTCTGATCGCTGAGACTTGCATCTGCGCTAGCTTGTCGCTTAGGCCTTTCCCCGTTATCTTATGCTCGCCTTTTCCCCGGCTCTTTCTGGGATAGTCATTCTTCAGGTAATTGTAGAATCCCAGCAGTCGGGTTAGGAGAATGTCTCTTTTCTGTCTCGGGTCTTTCTTAGAGTCTTCAATCGCTTCGTCTATCATCTGCCCTGGTGGAAGCTTTGTGTATTGCGTGTAGGACCGGAACGCTGTCCGGTAGCCGTATCGTGTTGTCGGCCTCATGATCGTGTCAAGCCAACGTTTGAGAACGGGGTCTTCCCATAAGATAGTGTCTGGGGATCTTTTCATAGTTCAAGCCTCGCTATGGTAAATAACTAAATGGAGAACCATATACTTAAGACTTGTGTTGTAGATTAACTAAATTGCAGTTCACGCCAATATAACTTATCGTAACACCTCAGTGAGGATCATCCAGATTTCAGATAGCCCGTTTCCCGCGACGATCAATAAGACGTAGGTTCCTATGATTCTGTGGCCCTGTGAGAACTAGGACCTGAAAGAAATGGTGGCAGGAAATGCGAAGTGAAGAAGAGAAGCTGCAGCAAATGCGCTTGTTACATAGGGCCTATCTCTTGATCTCGTTTTGGTATATTTCGGTGACGAGTTCGCCTATTGCTGGGGCGCTGGTTAGGCCTGGTGATTCTATGCCTATCAGGTTTATGAACCCTGGGAAACCCTTGTCCGCTTCATTTCTTATCACAAAGTCTCTGAATCCGTCCCCTGGTCCCTGAAGTTTAGGTCTTATTCCGGCGAAATCAGCAATCAGCTGGTGGTTCTTGATGCTGGGCATGTATCTTTCCACGCCTTGTCTAAACTCCTTCTCGTCCGTTCCTACCACGTAATCAATGTTGTTCACGTAGTAGGCGTTCGGTCCCAGTCTCACTGCGCCGGCTAAGTCTGGAGTCAAGTGGATGCCTAGTCCGGGGCCCTCAGGTACTGGGTATACCAGCATTTTGACGGGAGGCTTTCCGACTGTTCGGAAGTAGTCTCCCTTGCATGGATGTTGCCTGTACTTATGCTTGTCCAAGTCTATTCCGAGCATTTGGGCGATCTTGTCTGCGTAGAGACCTGCACAGTTTATCACTGTTTTCGCTTTGATGGTGAATTTCTCGGCTTGACTCGTTCCGCCTATTTCATAAACGTCTTTTGTTTTTCTCAGCGAAGTGACCTCAGTGCTTGTGGATAGGACGGCGCCGTTTCTTGAAGCTTTGGCGTGGTAATGCGCCATTAGCTCATCAGGCTCGATTATGCCAGTCGAAGGCGAATAGAGACCGCGGTCAACTTCTACCCTTGGTTCAAGCTTCTTGACGGCTTCTCTGCTTAGGAATTTCAACCCTTCGACCCCATTATCTTGTCCCTGTTTCATCAGTTTTTCCAGCTCGACTACTTCCGCATCCGTGATGGCCACCGTCAATTTTCCGAGCCTCTTGTTTGGTAGCTTGTACTTTTCGCATGTCTCATAGATCATGGGATTGGCTTTCACGCATAGCTTAGCTTTGATGGAGCCTCTTGGATAATGAATGCCAGAATGCACGACACTGCTGTTGTGGGTGCTAGTTTCCTGGCCATACTTTGCATTCTTCTCAAGAATCAGAACTCCTTCAGCTTTTTCCGAGATCTTGGCCGCCACTGCCAAACCAACGATGCCTGCCCCGATCACGACAACGTTTGTTTCTTCCACAGACAGCCCCTCCGCCTGCACGTTAATTCTTGATCAAAGATTTGACCTTTGCTATCGGAGATTAGCGCGTGAAAAGGGGTTTATCCCAATATTCCCACAAAAAGGTGATTTTAATGTAAGCCATTCCCTGTTTCTTGATCTTGGTCTTCTGCTTCCAACTCCTTGATCTTTTCAAACATTAGATCGTAGATTTTCTGCCAAGTCTCGACCTCTTCGAGAGCTTCATACTGCTTGCGTAGGCGTTCCCAGTATTTTATCTCTTGTTCATAGAACTTTAGCCTCTTCTCTCTATGGCTATATTTCATCTCTTCAACCTCTCACAACATCAGCAGAAACTGGCGCACCTCATGCTCAGAACAACGCAGTACGATGGGATGACTATCTGGTTCATTAAAATTCTAACCTAATTGGTCAAACCGAATACTGATTCTCTGGTTGAGAAACGCATTCATTCTTTCCATCTGCCCTTTCTCTTCATTCTTTTCAAGTATCTTTTCTTTCTTCCGAGTTTTTTCCTAGCTCTTTTCATTGCACTTCAATTCCTCTTTTCTACAAACATTCTGGAATCTTGTTGTATTCTCACCTTACTATGTCTTGTCTTTCTCCCATATAATACCGAGTCTGCCCCATAAAGGGGTTCATGAGAGTTGCCCCAAACCCTAAAAAGCGAACAGGACATAGACTGTGTCAGAGAGGTGATTTGGATGCCTTTGGCGTTCATTTTGGTTAGCACTGAGGAATTCGACTTGCAGTTGATGAATGCGCTGAAGAAGATCAAGGGAGTTGAGGAAGCTTATCCGCTCTACGGAGTCTACGACGTGATTGTGAGAACAAGAGCAGAAACGATGGATGGAATCAAGGAAATACACAACAAGATACGGAAGCTGGAGAAGATCAGGCAAACATTGACGATGATCGCGCATGAAGAGTAGACAGCGCGCGTTCAAATTGGAGGACAGGGTCACTAGAACACCAATGCAGGTTTAGGTGCACTAACGTCGTTGCTTGAGCTTTGCAATTAATATCTTCGACTAGAATGCTTGGATATTTGAAGCCAAGATGCAGAACTTGATTGAGGAAGAGTTAATAGGGATGAAACCTTTTTATACATGGTGTATAACGAAGCGAAATTGTCAATTGAATTCCTCAGATTGTATCTGGGCAAGATTACGTTTTCAATTTCGGCCTAGCTAATAGAGGTGATTCTATACGTCTGAAAGAAGAATGTTCGAAATCAAATGTACTGAATGTGGCAATACCGCGATGGTGCCTTTCAAGCCTTCAGCGAACAAGCCAGTTTACTGTAGCACTTGCTTCTCTAAACACGTGCTCAAGCAAAGGGAGACTGTCAGCACAGACTTGAGTTTTAACCCGAAACAAGCATGGGCGAGGCGAGGAGACAGTTGGCACGGAAGAAAGGAAGCAAGACCCGCTAACATTTTCCAAGAGTATTAACAGCGTCTCCAGAAGCTTCTCGGATCACCGAATGCTACAGCGAACGTAACACTGACAAGAATATAAGAGAAAGCAAGAGTAGAATCCGCTATGCATTGCACGCATTGCGGAATATGTTGTGAGAAAACTGAAATGATGCTTTCCAGTGGAGACGTTGAACGTTTGGAAAGAGTAGGTTATGACAGACAGAGATTTGTACGTTATGACAGGCATGGTTTCGCCAGACTGAAGAACGACCAAGGGACATGCATTTTCTATGATCATGAAAAATGCCGCTGCAAGACATATACACACCGACCGTCAGGATGCAGAGTTTATCCAGTGATCTTCAGCAAAAAAGAAGGAATAATAGTGGATGATCTCTGCCCGATGAAAAACACGATCTCAAGAATAGAACTTGAAAAAAAAGGCAAAAAAGTGATAAAGCTTCTCCAAAGAATAGACAAGGAAGCAGCTTCTCACCGAAACCGAACCAAGCAAATGCTCAGCACCGGTCTGAGTCCAGGATAAAGCCTTGCCAAATATAGATTAGTCGAGCCTCAATCAGAAAAAGTCGCATGAGAGATGGCGGAATCTATTTCGTTGCCATTTTGTCATATCAAATTCAATACGAACACTCGCTGGATGGTTTGTGTCGTTTCACCGATCGATAGTTCCCGCGAAGGTTTCCCATTGTTCATCACTTTGATCAACGTTAAGCTTTTGGTTTTCTGGGCTTATCAGTTTATGAGCTCTTGCTCATGCCTACTAACCTTTTTGTGGAACAACACCCAGTAGCTCTTGAAGAGCGTCAATCTGGAAAAGAAATTGAAAGATTAAAAAAAGGATGACCAGAGTTCATGGGAAATAGCCTGTGCGTATGTTTTTATGCAACCTAATGTTAATACAAATTGTGAAAAACATGAGCGAGAAATCGCTTTGGGTTACATCACTTGCTATTTTTCTGCTTGCAATTGCGACCACGCAGATCTACAGCGTCAAAGCAGTAGCCACCCGCAACTTCACTTTGTATGGCGCCTACCCGCAGGGGTGGGGTTCCACAGCAACGAATATTACAAGCCCTGGCCCAACAATCGTAGTTGAACAGGGTGACACTGTCAACATGACTCTGACAAGCCATGATAGTCGTCCCCACCAGTTTTGGGTCATCTACACCAACGGTTCATCGAATCCCCAATCAGGCGACCCACTGTCCCCTCAGTTCACGGGTACGGTAAACTATTCATTCGCGGCCACCAACACAACTGGAACGTACGAGTACCAATGTTACATTCACGGTCACCCGATGTATGGATACATGAAAGTGGTTCCAACGGGCACGATCCCAGAATTTCAGCCAATGATAATGCTGTCACTGCTCGTTGCAGGCACAATAGTCGCCGCCCTAGCTTACAAGAGAAAAGAGAAAGCCTAGTTTGCCATTTCCCTCTTTCTGTTTCTATCCCATGTTTTCCAAACTGCCCAGAACAGTAGCCACTCGGACAGAAACCGTTGGCTCTTTCGTGCAAATCTACGGCTTAAACGTGTATTCCAGATCTCCCAGCAGTTGTAGCGTAGTTGAGGAATTCAACGTGTGGCCTTTCGTCTCATAGCAGCTGTTTCCAGCTGAGTGGCCCGGTCTAGCGTCGGAAACAGGCGGTTGTCTTGGATATCGACCGGAAATGTTGTGCAGCCTTGTCTACTTTTTTCTGGCGTAGCCCTTTACGTGTACTGTCTTGTTTTTTCTGCCTGGTTTAGATCGTATATATGCATGTACTTTCATTTTCTCACTGACACCATAACAGGAGGCTAAGACTAGAAAAGAATTATGAATCGATAATCAATAGCTGAACTAACGTATTCCCCTCGCTTATCGCATACTTCTCGCGCAGTAAATCGTGGCAGTTATTTGGTCCTATCGTCTTTAGCTATTTCAGTTTGTTCTGCTCACATTTCGAAATCTAAGCTTGCCTGCCTTCTGGGCAATGCTTTGAGCAGGTCATGGATAATTTTCCTCACCGCTACGTCAACCTCGCGTGAGAGTCCTTCTCCAAAATCAGTCTCCTTAGGCTCAACTAGGACTAGGCCTATCTTGGCTTTCCCCATTTTCATAATGTACTCGCAGAATATTCTCATCGGAAGTGTATGCGTTGAGAACGCGGGAGAATCCTGCAGCTGTGTGGAATCAAGGAGTCTTGATTCTCCAGGTTTCAACCCCAATATTGCAGCGTCTATCAGTAGAACGTGAGTAGGATCAAAATCTAGTATTTGTTGGGTGAAGCTTTCCGGAACAGTCTCGCACTCAATTAGCAATACGTTCTCGGAGACTTTCCCATGCAGGCCCTGGATTATCTTGACCCCCAGAAAGTCATCTGATCGGATGGGGTTTCCGATCCCGGCGACTACGACCTTCTCGGCGTCTGAAAGCCACTCTTTCAGATCTTCATAAATGCCATGTTTCATGACAGCCACCTGGCGCCGCATCAGAAAAAGCAAAAATATGGAGAGTGTTAAGAGGAAGTTTACCGTTGGATTGTTTTGATCAGCTGCCTCTTGCTGTCGAATATGTTTACTGTGAGGGGCATCTGTCCGACTGCATAGTGTGTGGCACATCCGAAGCAAGGGTCGTAGGCTCTGAAGGCCATTTCAACCATGTTGAGCACGCCTTGGTCCACTCTGCCACCGTGGATCACGCCTTTGGCCGCATCGCGGATTGACATGCAGATCGCGGGATAATTGTTAGTCGTTGCCACTATCAGGTTGACGTCTTTCACGAGCGCGTCCTTGTCTAGCACGTAGTGGTGGAACAATGTTCCTCTAGCAGCTTCGACGACTCCTACGCCTTCGCTGGGGTCGCCTGGCTTGTTCCTCACGTTTGTGCTCGTTATCTCTGGGTCCCTGCTGAGCTCAAGCCCCTTTTCCGCAGCGTACAGCAGCTCGATCAGTCGTGCCCAGTGGAAAGCCAACGTGCCATGCACAGGTTTGCCGCCAAGGGTCTTGTACATCTGTTCATACTCTGCTTGGGCAAGCGGCGTGGTCATACCGTCTGAAGCGTTGAGCCTTGCAAGTGGGCCAACGCGATAGACTCCGCTGTCCATCCCGTAGACTTGGCCTTTCCATCCGACCTTCTTCAGGTACGGGAACTTTGCATAGGTCCATTCTTCCACGTGTTCGCCGACGTAGTTCAGATAGTCCTTGGGTTCAAACTTCAGGAACTCCTTGCCGTTAGGGTCGACGACTCTGATTTGGCCATCGTAGAAGTTTACCTTGTTGTTCTTGTCAACCAAGCCCATGTAGTACGTCTTCATCGTATAGGCTTCGCTCTTGATCATGTCCACATATTTGCTGTTGCCCAAAACGATGCTGTGGAACAGCTTCAACGTGAGCTTCGCAAACTCCACCGAAGAGGCGGTCATCCTCTCGATTTCCTTCCTATTATCTTCGCTCAGCGCCTTGGATATTCCCCCAGGCAGCCCACATACTGGATGCGTTGCTTTTCCGCCCAGAATCTCCGTTATCTTCTGCCCATATGCCCTGTGTTTGATGACTTCTTTGGCGACGTCCATGCCTGCTTTTTCGATAACGCCGAGGATGTTTCTTTTCTGAGGCGGCGCATCTGGCCCGACTATGAAGTCTGGACCGCCGAGAAAGTAGAAGTGCAGAATGTGATCGTAGATGATGTAGCCTGCATACATGAGTTCTCTGAGCTTCTTTGCCGCTGATGGCGGTTCAACGCTGAAGGCCGCGTCCAACGCTTTTACTGCTGCGAAATGGTGTGCCACTGGGCAGACGCCGCATATTCTCGTGGTCAGTATGGGCATCAGTTCGGCTCTGCGTCCAATGCAAAACTTTTCGAAGCCCCTGAGTTCCGGAATCTTCAGATACGCGTTTTCAACTTCGCCCGCGTCGTTCAAGAATATTGAAATGTTCCCGTGGCCTTCAAGCCTGCTAATTGGGTCTATGATTACTTCTTTCATTCCTTCATCACCTTTCTTCTAAGAAGCGACGATGGCAAAGAGTACATGTAGAACGTGCCCACAGGGTCTTTGATCTGGCTCATGAGCTTCTCAACATCCTCTTCAGTGTAATGATCCTGCTCAGTCTCCAAGCCTAATATCGAAGCTATAGCGCTCATCATTGCTGCACCTTGCTCCGGCGAGTTTGGGCATGGACCGCCGCATCCCGTGCACGGCATGTCAACGGTCAAGCATTGGGCGCCGCATCCGCTTCGAGTAGCTGGCCCCATGCAGATGATTCCCTGTTCGAGCAGGCATCTTTCGGGTTCAGGAACTTTCTCGTGAACGCGGTATATCTTCGAGATCTTCTTGTTTTCCTTCTTCCTTGGACACTCGTCGCAGACGGACTTTAGGGGTGCAAGAACTGAGCCTTTTGCTGGAAGCTCGTTCTTCGCTATGGCGTCAACAGCGTTCAATATCAGCTTGACTGGCGGTGGACAGCCGGGCAGGTAATAGTCAACTTTGACGGTCTGATCCAAAGTCTTGACCGTGTCGTAAAATTCTGGGAGCTTCAGGACTCCCTCTTTCACTACAGTCTTGGTCTGCGGGACGACTCCTTCAGCGTTTGAAACGGACTTGCTCTCAAGATAAACCTTGCTGAAGATCTCCTTGCGGTCATGAAGATTCGCTAGGCCGGGTATGCATCCTTCTTGCGCGCATGACCCGAAGGCCACGAGCGTCTTTGCTTTCTTCCTCAGAAGCTTGGCCATATGTTCTTGTTCTTCGCTCCTCACGGACCCGTTGAAAAAACATACGTCGATGTAGTTGTCAGGCATGTTTTCCACGTCCTTGTATTTGACGTCCATCGCCACGGGCCAGAACACTATGTCCGCAATGTTCACTACATCCAAGATCTTCTCGTTGATATCCAACACGGCGATCTCACATCCACCGCAGCTTGCAGCCCAATAGAAGGCTAACTTCAGCTTCTCTCTCGGCATCTTACTTCCCTCCATCACAAACTTTGTCCAGCACTTTTGAAACGTCCACCCTGAGCTCGTTAAACGCCAGCTCTCCAGGCTTCATGCCCATTGCCAAACCGAGTAGCTGTGGATAATGCAATATCGGAATGCCGTAAACCTCGTTAAACATCTTCTCAATTCGCAGCTCATTCGTGTCATACATTATGTGACAGAACGGGCAAATCGTAATCATGGCCTCTGCATCAACCGTTTTGAGGTGACTAAGCTTGTCCCTGGCAAGCTGCAGGGCAACCTTGTCGCTCACACCTACGCTCGGGGCGCCACAGCATTCAGTCTCATCCATATAGTCTAAGCATGTCGCACCAGTGGCTTCAATCAGCGTCTTAAGTGTCTTAGGATCCTCAGGATCGTCAAATCCGATGAATTCTTTGGGCCTCAGAATGTGGCATCCATTGTGTTCAGCAACTTTGAGCATAGTAAGCGGCTTGGACACCGAGTTCTTGATCCTCTTCAACCCGACATCCTCGATCAACACTTGCATAAAATGCTTCGCATCAGAAGTTCCCTTAAACTCCAAACCGGCATCCTTCAAGTGGCCGTTTATGTCATCACGCAAATCCTTGTCTTCCTTGAGCATCTTGTTGACTTTCTTCAAAGTTCCCGCGCAACCAGGACACAAGGTGACAATCTTTAGGCCTTCACGTTCGGCCAAGGCCAAGTTTCTAGCAGCAAGTATGAGCATCATTTCATGACTAACCGGATCCAACGGCAGACCGCAGCAGTTGAATTCGCGCATCTCCTGCAGCTCCACGCCTAACCTGCCTAAGACCTTACGTGCCGAAATCTCAAAGGCGCTAACACGGTAAGGAATCGCACAGCCTAGAAAGATAAGATACTTTGAATCCGCCAATTCACTCACCCTTCTTTCCCACATATTTCATAAAGTGCACGTTCAGAAGCGTCTTGCCTATGCTGTCGGGGTTTCCCTTCGGCAGCGGAGGCAACCCTAACTGTTCCCTCTTCCTCATTCTCAACTCTGGAATCTTGTACGCGTATCCTGACTCAAGAATGCTTGACGCCTGCTCCTTGAAGACCTGTGGCACGCAGCCCTGCTCTGCAGCCAAGTTTCTCAAGACACGTATGACACTTGCTACCTCAACGTCTTGTGGGCAGCGATCCGTACACGTGAAACATGCTGCGCAGAGCCACAGTGTGTCGCTCTTCAACACTCTGTCTTTGAGGCCGAGCTGAGCCATGCGAATAATCTGTCTGGGCCTGTAAGTGTCGCTGAACCTTGCAACAGGACAGTCAGACGTGCAAGTCCCACACTGGAAGCAACGCATCAGCTTCTCGCCGCCGCGCATCTTCGAAATATCATATTTGAACTTCGGATCCATCTCCGAAGCCTTGATCATTTTCTTCTCCGACTGTTCCATTAGGCTTCAACCTCCTTGCCTCCAAGCGGGTTCGGCCCGAGCTTCTTCACCGCATCAACCATGTCGCGCACCACCGCGGCAAACTTGTCCCCTTCACTCGCCGAAATCCACTCCAACCGCAAACGTTCAGGCTCTATCCCAAAATCCTTCAAAACTTCCCTCAACAACGTAATCCTCCGCAACGCCTTGAAGTTCCCACTAATGTAATGGCAGTCCGAAGGCAAGTGACAACCAGCAACAAGCACGCCGTCCGCACCATCCTTGAAAGCCTCAAGGATAAAGGCCGGATCGATCCTGCCGCTACACATGACACGGATGATCCTAATGTTCGGAGGATATTGTATTCTGCTGACGCCGGCCAAGTCTGCACCAGCATAGCTACACCAGTTACATAAGAAACCGATGATCTTCGGCTCAAACCCATTCTTTTCACTCATGCCGTAGCCTCCGTTAATGCGGCTTCAACCTGGGCAAGTATCTCCTGCGTCGTAAAGTGTCCCATCGTGATAGCCTTCGTCGGACATGCTGTGCCACAGGCGCCACAGCCTTTGCACAAGGCCTCAATCACGTGTGCGAGCGACTTACCCTCTTTCTCTTTCAATTCGACTGCACCGTAAGGACACAGATATTCACAGATTCTGCAACCGCTACATAAATCTTCAGATACGTTTGCTACGATTCCTTCCATCTCGAGCTTGTCTTTCGAGAGAATCGTCGTCGCCCTTGCAGCGGCCGCACAAGCCTGCGATATACTCTCGTCAATGTACTTCGGCGAATGCGCCATTCCGCAGAGAAAAACGCCTTCTGTCGCAAAGTCCACGGGCCTAAGCTTCATGTGTGCCTCCAAGAAGGAACCTTCTTTGGTCAAAGGCACTTTGAGCATTCCAGCCAAGTGCTTGTTGTCAGGGTTTGGAATAGTTGCCGCACTCAAGACGACGGTGTCCGGCTCAACCTCAACCTCTTGACCTAGAACAGGCTCCCAGAAGATCACCACCAGCCTTCCTTCCTCGTTCAAGACTTGCGGTTTCCTCTCATCATCATAGTTTATGAACAGGACCCCTTTCATGGCGGCTTCTCGGTAATAATCCTCCTTGAAACCATAGGCACGCATATCCTTGTACAAGACGTAGACTTCAGTCTCTGGGCTTACTTCTTTGATCTTCAACGCGTTCTTTATCGCTTGGCCACAGCAAATTCTCGCGCAGTTCGGTCTTTCCTCGTTCCTCGCGCCGACGCATTGTATCATGAGAACACTTTTGGCCTTGAAAGCGCCTTTCGAGAGTTTCTCTTCAAGCTCATGCTGAGTCACTATTCTCTGATCTGTGCCATAGAGGTATTCCTTAGGCGTGTACTCGGTCGCGCCTGTAGCTACTATGACTATGCCATGCGCGATTTCCTTCTCTTTGCCGTCGTGCTGCTTGATCTTCGTCTTGAAGTTGCCTACAAAACCGTAGATATCGGTGACCTCTGCACTAGTGTAGACGTGTATCTTGCTGTTACCCATAACTTCCTCAGCTAGAGCATCAAGCTTCTCCTTCGGGTTTGTGTTCTCCCCCAGCAGATAGTGAATCGTGCGGAGATGCCCGCCTAGCTCCTTTTCTCTTTCGACCAGATGAACCTCGAATCCCTGCCTCGCAAGCTCCAAAGCGGAGGTCATGCCGGACACTCCTCCGCCGATGACGAGGCCGATTGGCGTGACGTTTATCAAGGGCTTCTCCAACGGCTTCAAGAGCTTGGCCTTCGCAACTATTGAGCGCACTAGCGCTTTGGCTTTCTCAGTGGCTGATTTCGGGTCATGCATGTGAACCCAGCTGCACTGATCTCGAATGTTCGTCATCTCGAACAGGTACGGGTTCAACCCTGCTTCCTGCACCGTCTCCTTAAACAGGGGCTCATGCGTACGAGGAGTGCACGAAGCTACGATCACGCGGTTAAGGTTGTTCTGCTTTATCTTCTCCGCTATGAGTTTTTGAGTGTCCTGAGAACAGGTGTAAACGTTCGCCTCAGCATAGACCACCTTGGGCAGGGTCCGGGCATACCGCACTACTTCCGGAACGTTGACCACGCCGCCGATGTTTATGCCGCAGTGACAGACGAACACGCCTATGCGCGGCTCTTCCTTGCTGACATCCCGTACGGGCGGGTACTCCTTCTTCTTAACCAGTTTTCCTCTTTCGCTCGCAACGATGCCCATGGCCTTTGACGCTGCCCCGCTTGCCTGAGCAACGCTCTCAGGGATATCCTTCGGCGCGGAGAAGGCCCCGCAGACGAATATGCCAAGCTTCGAAGTCTCAACCGGCGAGAACGTCTCCGTGTCACAGAACCTGTACTTGTTAAGTTTTATGCCCAAGTTCTTGGCAAGCTTCTCAGCGTCCTTTGGAGCCGTCATTCCAATCGACAGGACAACCATGTCGAACTCTTCTTCTTTAGGCGTCTCGTTCTCAACGTAATGAACGAACAGGTTCCCCGTTTTCGGATCTTCGGTCACTCCTGCGACTCTCGATCTCACAAAACGGATGCCCCACTCTCCTTGGGCACGCTCATAGTATGAGTCAAATTCCTTCCCGTAAGAACGCATGTCCATGTAGAAAATGGTGGGGTCTAACTTCGAAGGCGTGTGCTCCTTAGCTATCACTGCCTCTTTCATGCCATACATGCAGCATGCAGCTGAGCAATAATTGTTCCCAAGCTGATAGTCACGTGAACCAACACAGGAGACAAAAGCGATCTTTTTGGGAATCTCACCGTCCGACGGCCTTAGAACAAGTCCGCCATACGGTCCAGAAGCGCTCAGGATGCGTTCAAACTCGATACTCGTCACAACGTTCGGATATCGACCATAACCGTACTCGCTCTTCAACCGCGCGTCGAAAGTTTCGAAGCCGAGAGCAAGAATGATCGAGCCAACTTTTAGCTTCCCTTCAGTCTCCTCTTGCTCATACTGAACGGCGTTTGCCTTGCAGATTTCAGCACATGTTCCACAACCGATGCATCTTTCACGGTCGATCATGTACTTCAGCGGCACAGCTTGCGGATACTCAACATAGATCGCACCCCTATTGCCGAGTCCCACATTGAACGTGTCGACCGCTTCGATCGGACATTTCTGTGCGCAAAGGCCGCAGCCATTGCATTTGTCTTCGATTATGTAACGAGGCTTCCTTCGAAGTTTTACTTCGAAGTTTCCAGCTTCACCGTTCAGGCCCGTGATTTCCGCGTTCGTCAAAATCGTGATGTTCGGATGCCTTCCCGTTGCCACGAGCTTAGGCGAAAGAATGCACATTGAACAATCGTTTGTTGGGAACGTCTTATCCAGCTGCGCCATCACGCCACCTATGCATGGGCCCTGTTCAACCAGGTAAACCTTGAACCCAGAATCAGCCAAGTCAAGAGACGCCTGTATCCCTGCTACTCCTCCGCCCACCACCATGACTGCTCCAACTTTGGCATCCGCCATCTAGGCCACCTCCAAAGCTCTATAGAGCGGGGTCGTACCCTCAATATGGTCCACTGTTATCATGTTCCTTCTCCGCATGTTCACGATCTGCTTGAGAACGGCCGCTGGCTCCAAGCAAGTTGCCTCGGACAAGGCCTTGATTGAAAGAGGCTCAGTTTGTGTCAAGAGGTGAATCTTCTGCCGAAAGAACTCGGCTTCAACAACCTCGTCGAGCAACAAATCAAACTCTTCTTGCGAGACTTTCTCAGCGTACACGTTGTTTTTCTCTGTCAACTCTCTTTCCCTTCCGACCAGAACTCTCAGCCTGAAATCTGAAGCAGCATTCCTTGCTGCTTCAAGGTTTTCAAGAACCTTCTGATCAGGCACTTTACCTGATACGGGTGAGGGACCAAGCTTCTTTATCTGATCTGTGAATTCGGTCACTATTTGAGCAAACCTTTGACCCTCAGACGCTGAAACCCAGTCGAGTCTCAAGCGGTCTGGTCCTAAGCCTGTTAACGCTAGCAGCTTCTTCAGCATCTTGATCTTTCTTTCCTCGTGCAGGTTTCCCTCGACATAGTGGCAATCAGCAGGGTGACATCCTAGGACTATCACGCCGTCTGCTCCCCGCATGAATACCTCTAGAGGGATAATCGGGTCGATTCTTCCACTGCACATCACTCGGACAACCCTGATGTTTGAGGGATATTGTATTCTGCTGACGCCGGCCAAGTCTGCACCAGCATAGCTACACCAGTTACATAGGAAACCGATGATCTTCGGCTCAAACGATTTCTTCTCGCTCATTTCAGTCGCCTCCCAAGGCTGCAGTGGCCTCTGCTAATACCTGCTTGTCGCTGAAATGCCTCATCGTTATGGCCTTTTCTGGACAGCTTGCAGCGCAGACGCCGCATCCTTTGCAGAGAACGTCGTTGACTCTTGCTACTCCACGCTCATCCTTTTGGATAGCATTATAAGGGCAAAGTTTGACGCAGGTTCCGCAGCCCGTGCATAGGACTTCATCGACTACGGAGGTTATGGCTTCCGTCCGCACTCGTTTCAGAGCCATGGGGATGCCTGCCCTTGAGGCAGCAGCATATGCCTGCGCGATGCTTTCAGGAATGGTCTTCGGGCTGTGAGCCGTTCCGCAGACGAATATTCCGTCCGTCGCGAAATCAACTGGCCTAAGTTTGACGTGAGCCTCAAAGAAGAAGCCGTCAGCTCCGATTGGAACCTTAAGCATCTTTGAAAGCTCTTTTGCATCTTCAGTTTGAACCAGCGGAGTTGACAGAACGACGAGGTCAGCGTCAAGTTCAAGATTGTCATTAACTAGAATATCGCGCACTCTTACGGTGCATTTTCCATTCGACTCAACGGCAACTTCTGGAGGATCCTCCGCATCGAACCTTATGAATTGAACAAAGCTCTCTCTGGCCTTCTGATAGCAATCTTCGAAATCCTTGCCGTACGTCTGCATGTCCCTGTAGAGTATCGACACCTCAGCGTCTGGATACAACTTTTTGATTTCCAGGGCATTCTTGACCGCAGTGGCACAGCATATTCTTGAACAATAGTTACGGCCGCCTTCTTTCCCTTCTCTTGCACCGACGCATTGGATCATGACGACGTTCTTCGGATTCTTCAGCTTGCCCTCCTTCATGAGCCGCTCAAGCTCAAACTGAGTGACAACGTTCTTGCACTCGCCGTAACAATACATGCTGCTGGGCTCGAAGACTTCCGCCCCCGTAGCCACGATTATCGTGCCAACGTCAAGCGCCTCATCCTTCCCTTCCTGATCCAGCGTAACCTTGAAGTTTCCTATGAAACCCTCAACGTTCTTAACCGTCGATAGAGTGTGCAAGGTGATGCTCGGATTTGACTTCACGGCTTGAACAAACTCCTCCACTATTTCCGATGACTGCATGTCAGTCGGATAGAGCTTGCAAAGCTCATTCAGCTTGCCTCCAAGCGTTTTTTTCTTTTCAACAAGGTGAACCGAAAAACCCTGATGTGCAAGGCTGACCGCCGCACTCATTCCTGAGATGCCACCACCTATGACAAGGGTTGATGGTTGAACTTCGATCTCCGGCTCTGTCTGAGGCTCAAGCAGAGCAGCCTTGGCGACCGCCATTCTAACAATTTCTTTGGCTTTCTCTGTTGCCTCAGCCGGCTCCTTCGCGTGGACCCAGCTGCAGTGCTCTCGGATGTTGGCCATATGGAACAGATACTTGTTCAAACCTGCCTCTTCACAGGCACCTCTGAAAAGCGGCTCGTGAGTCCTGGGTGTACAAGAGGCCACGACCACTTGAGTAAGATCGTATTTCTTAATGGCCTCTTTGATCTTGCTTAATCCTTCTGACGAACAAGTGTAAAGGTTACCTTCAGCATACGCAACGTTGGGCAACGACTTCGCGTATTTAACAACTTCTGGAACGTTAACCACAGAGCCTATGTTGACCCCGCAGTGGCAGACGAAAACGCCTACCTTAGGCTGTTTGTTCTCGCTCATCTCTTGGTCTCCTTTGAAAGGCAGGCTATGGTCTCCGCTGCTCTTGCAGCCGCCCCGCTTGCCTGAGCAACGCTTTCCGGAATGTCCTTTGGGCTTTGGCAGTAACCGCAAATGTATATTCCAGCGACGTTTGTGTCAACTGGAGCTGTGAGCTGATTCTTGGACTTGAAGAATCCATACTCGTCAAGCTCTACGCCGGTCGCCTCGGCGATTTTCTTGTTGTCTAGTTTTGGAATCAACGCTGGGCACAACACAACCATGTCAGCATCAAGCTTCTTCATGTTACAGCCTGCCTTGATGTCCTCATAATAGATTTGAAGACTCCTCGTTTTTGGATCTTCAGCGATTCCCCCGGGATGTGCCTTAATGTAATTCACGCTGTACTGGCTTTTTGCCCTGTCGACGAATTCTTGAAAGCCTTTACCAACTGCTCTCATGTCCATGTACATGATGTAGACTTCAGTGTCGGGCATATGGTCCTTTGCCAAGATTGACTCCTTAGTCGCGTAGACACAGCACACGCTTGAGCAGTAGGGCAGTTCGCCCCGTTGGCTCCTCGAACCCACGCATTGAACGAAAACCAGGCTTTTGGGCCCTTTCCCGTCAGAAGGTCTAAGAAGGTGACCATCCGTGGGTCCAGACGCGCATATCAGCCTCTCAAATTCCATCGAAGTAATCACGTTCTTGAACCGTCCATAGCCGTACTCCTTCATCGCTGAAGTATCGAAAGCGTCGAAGCCCGTCGCAAGAATTATCGAGGAGACGTTCAACACCTTTTCCTTCGGCTTTTGTTCATAGTCTATAGCAGCTGAGGGGCAGATTTTCTGGCATACTTTGCAGACGCCCTTCGTGAAGTATAGGCAGGTGCTTGGATCAATGGTGGCCACAAGGGGGACTGCCTGCTTGAAGGGCATGTATATGGCTTTTCTGTTTCCCAACCCCATGTCGAACTCATTTGGTGCCTTGACGGGACATTTCTCCATGCAAGTGCCACAGCCAGTGCATTTGTCAGCGGTCACGTATCTTGGTTTCTGTAAGACTTTGACCTTGAAGTCACCCTTATCACCGCGAACCTCCTTTACCTCTGAGTAAGTCAACATCGTAATGTTCGGATGTCTGAAGCATTCAATCATCTTCGGCGCCAGTATGCAGATTGAACAGTCAAGCGTTGGGAAAGTCTTGTCGAGTTGTGCCATCCGACCGCCTATGCTGGGTGTCTTTTCGACGAGGTAGACTTTGGTTCCGCGGTTAGCCAAGTCGAGGGACGCTTGTATTCCCGCTATGCCTCCGCCGATTATCAGAACCGAGTTTGACATAGGTTACGCTCCCTTCCGGTTTCTGGAGTGAATGAGTGAATTGATGAAGGTAAATAATCTTTACGTCTAAGGGAACTGTTTTTGATGATGTGTGGGCTGATCACTCGATTCTTGAGCATGAATAGGATTATCCCCCAGTATGACACACGTCATATTGAGCCAAACACTCACTATACCTAATAAGGTTTCCCATGTGCAAGCAGAAATATCGACGAGCTAATCCGCTACTAGCCCACGAGCGCTTCAGTCTTCTTCGATTCAACGACTTGTTCTTTAGGAGGTTCTGCTTGAACCTGAGGCCCTTCAAGTTTCCTTGGTTCGGGACATTTCAACATTTCCTCCTCTTTCAGGTTGAGATCTCCTTTGGCCGTACCATCTTCCATGTACGTAACGGTGAAACCCATCTTTTTCATGAGGTTTATTGCCCTGTAATTATCCGGCAACATGATAGCAAAGAGGCCTTCAATTTTCATGTCCTTGCAGATTTCAATCGCATAGTCCACCAGTTTCGTTCCCAAGCCTAGGCCTTGCCATGGATCTGCGACGATGAAGGCAATTTCGCCCGTTTTGCCATCAGGTTCAAGACTCACCCTGACAACGCCCAGTATTCTTCGCCGTTCGTTTTCGGTCATTTCGGCAACGATGGCAATTTCCCGGTCATAATCGATATTGCAGTATCGAACTCTCGTCTCATGCGGCGTATCCTTGATTATCTGGAAAAACCTGTAGCGAATCGATTCTTCCGAGAAACTCTGGAACATTTCCAGCCAAAGATGTTCATCCTCAGGCTTGATAGGCCTCAACATCACGTGGCGTCCATCCCTGAGCTTCCACGCGGTTTCATACTTCTTCGGATAAGGAGTAATGACCAGATGCTGATGAGGCCCAAGCTTCTCAAACACTTTGTTCTTGTCCACGACGATGCGTGCGTCGAAAGCAAATGCCTCAGTGTCATTTATGAAAAGAGGGTTGATGTCAACCTCTTTCAGCTGTGGAAAATCGATAAGCATCTGGCTAAAATGCACCATAATCTCCTCAAGCAGCTTAATGTTTGCAGCTGGAACGTTTCTGTACCCCTTTAGGAGCTGATAGACCTTCGTTTCCTCCATGATTCTTCTAACCAAAGCCTGATTCAACGGAGGCAACCCAAGCGAAAAATCTTTGAACAGCTCGACGCCTATGCCTCCCATGCCGAAAAGAATGACTGGCCCAAACAGCGGATCCGTTTTTGCTCCGATTATCACCTCATAGCCATGCTTCTTGATCATCCGCTGCATGGTTACGCCTAGGATTTCAGCGTCAGGTCTATACTGCTTGGCGCGCTGAATGATCCTTTCATAAGCCTCGCGGAGTTCAGTTTCATTGTTTATGTCAAGTACTACTCCGCCCGCATCAGTCTTGTGAACTATCTGAGGAGAGAGAATCTTCATGACAACGGGATAACCCATATCTTTTGCGAAGGCAATAGCTTGCTCCACATTCTGAGCGACTTTTGTCTTCACCACAGGAAAATTGTAGTACTCAAGGAAAGTCTTTGCCTCAGCCTCATTGAGTATTTCACGATTCTCCTTCGCCATATCCCTCATCATGACCATCAGCGGCCGCTTCGGAGGAGCCACATCCACAGGGAGCTCTTCAGGCGTCTCATACAGCAGTTCAAGGTTGCTCTTGTACTGGTACATGTACATGTACGTTTTAACGGCCTGCTCAGGCGTCGAATAAGTTGGAATGTTGTTCTGATTGAAAACACGATTAGCCTCTTCTACGGTTCCGTAGCCCATAAAACTAGTCAGAATAGTCTTGTTCTGATAGGTCCGACTCTTGCAAAGCTCAGCGATGGTTCGGGCAATTTCAACGGGTTCGCCCACGGCCTGAGCCGTATAGATGATGAGGATACCGTCAATGTTCTCGTCGTTCAAACAAGCTTCAACAGTCGCTTTGTACCTGTCTGCTTTTGCATCTCCTAGAATGTCAATAGGGTTGCCTCTGCTCCAGTAGTGAGGCAGAAAGCTGCTTAGCGTTTCCATGGTTTTGGGACTCAGCCTAGCCATTTTCCCTCCCCTGCCTATGATTGCATCTGTGGCCATCACACCAGGTCCGCCGGCATTCGTGATTATGGCTAAGTTTGGCCCTCGCGGAAGCGGCTGCGTGCCCAGAACCTCCGCACAGTTGAAGAGATCCGCGATTTCATCCACACGTACGATGCCAGCACGTTTGAACGCTTTGTCGTAGATTATATCTTCGCCAGTAAGCGAACCAGTGTGTGAAGCAGCAGCTTTGGCGCTTTCGCCGAACTTGCCAGCTTTTACGACGATTATAGGCTTGGATCTAGCGAAATGTCTCGCGGCGCTCATGAACTTGCGGGCATCCGTTAACCCTTCAACGTACATTAAGATGCTCTTGGTCTTCGGGTCTGTTCCAAAATAATCAATCAGGTCTCCGAAATCAACGTCTATCATCGAACCTATCGAGACGAAATTGCTGAAACCAATGTTCTCATGCATCGCCCAGTCCAGTATAGCAGAACCGAGTGCACCGCTTTGGCTGATAAAAGCTACGTTGCCGGATTTGGGCATTCGGTTTATGAACGTTGCGTTCAAACCAATGCTGGGACGAACGATGCCTAGGCAGTTCGGTCCTATTATTCGCAGGCCATATTTGCTCTTCACCTCAAGAATTCGCTCTTCGAGGATCCTGCCTTCAGGACCTATCTCCTTGAAACCCGCGCTTATTATGATCAAGCCCATTATTCCAGCTTTCCCACACTGTTCCACTATGTCTGGAACGGTTCTTGCAGGCGTGGCAATCACCGCCAAGTCGACAGGTTCACGAATCTGCTCCACCGAAGAATAAGCTTTGTAACCCATGATTTCGGTCTTACGAATGTTGACCGGATAGACGTCCCCTTGAAACTTGAGCTCGATGAGGTTCTTCATCAAAGCATAGCCGACTGTTCCATCTTCATCGCTTGCGCCGACCACTGCTATGCTCTTGGGGTTGAAAATCTTGTTCAGATTCAGAGTAACCAAGACTGTAACCTTCCTATTCTAGAGTCGTCTTGTCTTGAGTCGAAAATTAAGCTTTACGACTTAGAAATACAATTTCAACCCCGCGAGGATGCCAAGCCTTTGAAAGATCCGGTAGGCTTCGTATTCAGGACTTAAGGCGGCCAAGTGGAAAGAAGAAACGTTATAAATTGAAGAAGGCATATTTTCAGTCCATGCCGGACAAAGTTCACTGCGCACACATTCTAGTCAAGACAGAAACAGAAGCCAAAACAATTCTCGAACGCCTCAGCAAATGTGAAAAATTCTCGAACATAGCAAAGGAAGTTTCATTGTGCCCGTCCAAGAAGAACGGCGGGGATCTCGGAACCTTCGGTCGAGGAAAAATGGTGAAGGAATTCGAAACCGCAGCTTTCGCTATCAACAAAGGACAAATCTCAGGCATAGTGAAGACAAAATTCGGTTACCATATTATCAAAAGACTGGAATGACTAGCAAGATCAAATACGGATAAACATCCAACTGGACCGCGGAAACCAAGGTGCTCGTTATCATCTTCTACATTCAGGACAGCTAGTGCAACAAACGCGCTAAACTTGACGTAAGCAGAGAGGTAAAGAGCCTGTTAAGGTTCATGACAGTTGAACCAATTCAGAAGTGTTGGAGGTGAGAATAGATTATGGCTAGGGATCCCATTTGTGGAATGAATGTGGACGAAAAGACGGCTAAATTCAAGTCTGAACACAGGGGCAAAACCTTCTACTTCTGCGCCCAATCGTGCAAGGCCACGTTCGACAAGAACCCTGCAAAATATTCCAGCGGAAGCTAGGGAAAAAGATCCGATCCCCACCGATCGCACTCTAGGCAGAAGCAAGTATCACGTGTTCCAGAAACAGATCTTCCGGCAGAGCGCCCACAAACTCCACTTTCTCATTTATGACAACTTTTGGAACGCCCACTACCCCGTACCTGAGAGCCAAATGCGGAAACTCGCCCGCATCAACAACGTCCGCCCTTATCAAGTCATTTTCTATCGCAAACTTATGGGCCGTAGCTGCCGCCACTGGGCAATGTGGACAAGTCAGAGTCACAAAAACCTGAATGTGAACCTTAGTCTTGACCTCTTTGAGAAGCTCTCTGGTCTTATCTGAAATGTCGGTTCTTTCCCTCGAAACGTTCACCAAGGCTTCCGTTAAGGTTTGAAACTCGTAGCCAAAGGGAAACCCGAAATATCTAACTCGATGATCCTTTTCACCAATGATAGCGACCGCAGGAACTTTGTCTATCCCATACTCCTTAGCCTTATCAGCGTCCGCGACAAAATCGTAAATTTCAACTTTGATCTTTTCATTCAGCTCTGCCACTTCTTGAACTAGTTGTCTTGTCTCCGCGCAATATTTGCATTCAAGCTCCTGAGTAAACATGAGTATTCTCACTGGTTTTTCCAGCTTTTCGGCAAGTTCATTCTTCAGGTGTTCCTTGTGCTCAGCGGGTATCAAACTCATTCATATCAGTCCACCTAACTTTCTCTAATCTTGCTAATGCTTCCTCAGTCACTGCGGTACAAATGCTTTTTGACTCTTCCCATCTTCCATTTGGGCTGAGTCGGTTCTAGTGGACTCCGACGCCTCTGCAAAGGCTAACTCCGGAAGCCCACTAAGAAAGAGTACTGACGCATTGACCACGTCTGCGAGGTGATGAGTGCGAAGACGAAGCTTTTGGCAGATGCAAAACAGAATACAACTTAAGAGTTGGGAACCATAGGTCGGAACACATCTCGAGTGGTCGGCTGGCGCACGACTAGACATTATTGCTTGTTGTTTTCTCATGCGCAAAAGACCGAGGCTTTGATAAGGGTTTTCATCTTCTTTTGGACGAACGGACGCCGAAGTGTTATGGGAGAAAGGAGAGGATATCCATAACAGAAACTACTGTGATTGGCATCCGTTCATTGTCCAGAGGATGAAACAAATGCCTCGGTTCTCTATTAAATGACTCCTGTTCCTCCACCACCGCTGCCCGGATCATTTGGACGAACCATACCCACCTCAATGACGCGTGAACCGGGACTTAGGTCAACCCCAACATGCTGACCGAGGCTAATTCTGGGAAATGCTACGGTGACCGGTGAAATAAGCATCAGGCAACTAAACGCTAAAAGAACGATAATCACCATCCGTACCCTCATGGTTCCCTTCCTCCGACGATTGACTCAATGACCAATCTTTCTTATAAATTTATTGGTCATAGTGGCATTGAGAACACAAAAACGCTTTTATTCTCGTGCGATTTAGTAGTTTGATGTGCAAGCTTCGGATATGGTTGCCGGTGTCTCTGCATGAGCTATGTACGTCTAGTTCCTTCGTTGAACGAGTATGCACAGAAGTTCAGGTTGCTCGACCCGGTGGACTTCGAAATCATAAAAGTCATGCTTGAGCAAGGCTTTTCGAACCTAAGCAAATTATCTAGTTCCACTGGAATTCCGAAACAGACTCTGAGCTATCACTCCAGAAAGCTTGACAAGCAAGACATTGTTCGTTTCAGAGCTCTTATTGATGAACCCAAATTGGGTTTGAAGAGCTTCGTAGTCATAGCCTCTGCCCCTTTGGGAAAAGAAGATAGCTCAAGTAGAGCAATGACTTGCTTCCCTCTCTGGAGATACCTTGCAATTGTGGACGGATGGAAACGTGGCAATTTTGTGCGCTACGTTATTCCTCCAGACAAAGAAAGAGATCTGAACACTTTTCTGAACGACATCAGGGAAAGGAGCATCGTTTCAGATTTTCAGATTTTCCCAACAACAAGCCCCAACTATCCGCTATTGGACTTGGACTTCTACGGCAAGAAAGAAGGCTTTCCACTTTTTGATTGGGACAAATGGATCAAAGACTTCGACACTTTCCCAGAGAGGGATCTAGTCGAGCCTGCCAACTATGAAAAGGCCAAGGTAGACTTGTACGATCTAATAATCTTGAGATGTCTTGAAATCAACGCTAGGACAAACCAGAGAAAAATCGTTAAAGAAATAGCGAGAATCCTAAAAGAAAAAGAAGATGCAAGGCTGGTCTCCCTGGTCTCGCGGCGAACAAGAGACTTGGTCGCGCACAGACGTCTCATTAGAGGATACCGTGCTTACCTTTTCCCAAACCCAATTCCTTCAACACTGCTTCTCATGTACCAACTAACGTTTGCAAACAGCGTCAGCCTGAGAAGATTCCTCGCAGGGCTGAACCATCTACCCTACAACACAGGCTACGAGAAAATTCTGAAACGCGACGAAATATTCGTCAGGTTCATAGTACCTGCTTACGAAAGCACAAATTTGTGGAAATCGATGACCGAACTAGCCAAAAGAGGCTATCTCAAAGAAGCACGTCTGCTCCTTGGAGATTTGGAGCGCAAGACCTGGGACAACGTGGAAATCTACCAGATGTTCAAAGGCGAAACATGGAACTTCAGTTACGGAATAGCGGTAGACGCACTAGAAAGAACTGTCCTGCAAAAATGACACCGCAGCTATTCTAGAGTTCCTCTTCAGCAGATGGAGCCTCAAAGGCCGCAGAAACTGCTGATTCGGTTACGATCCGATGTTATCATGGGAAGGGACAAGTCTGCGATGGGCAACCCCCAGCGTATTCTGACTCAGCAGTGACAAATTTGCCTTTTTCCGTCTTTACTTCCCCTATGTACAAAACCTGCTCAGGTTTGCTCCCGTACCTGAAAACCGTCACTCCTTTGCATTTCAACTTCCAAGCAAGCTCATACACTTTTCTAACGTCCTCAACTGTCGCTTCCTGAGGCAGGTTAACGGTTTTTGAAACAGCGTTGTCCGTATACTTCTGAAAAACGGCTTGCATTCTGACATGCCACTCTGGCTCAATATCTAGGGCAGTAACAAAAAGCTTCTTGACATCGTCTGGAACACCGTCAATGCTCTGCACTGACCCTGTCGCAGCAATTTTTTCCAGAAGCTCGGCACTGTAGAACCCTCTCGCTTTGGCCACCGCTTCAAACAGCGGGTTAGTTTCAAAGAGCCTTGTTCCACTCAACACGTTCCTCATGAAAGATATTGCGAACATCGGCTCGATTCCAGAAGAGCAGCCTGCGATTATGCTTATGCTCCCAGTCGGCGCTATGGTAGTAATCGTCGAATTTCTCATGGCGCCGTACTTGTCCTTCCAGATGCTCCCGCCAAAGTTCGGGAATGATCCCCTTTCGCTGCCAAGCTCAACGGACTCCTTGTGAGACTGCGTTTGCAAAAATCTCATCAGTTCCTCACCTATTGCCAAAGCCTTTTCGGAATTGTAAGGGACACCCAATTTTATCAGCAGGTCAGCGAAGCCCATTATTCCCAAACCTATTTTTCTGTTGGCTCTCGTTAACACCCGAGTTTCTTTCAAAGGATACCTATTAGCATCTATTACGCTGTCAAGAAAACGAACACAGTTTCGAGCAGTCTTCCCAAGTTTTTCCCAGTTTATTTTTCTATCTTCGACCATTCTTGAAACATTTATTGAGCCTAGATTGCAGGATTCAAAGGGCAGCAGAGGCTGTTCTCCGCATGGGTTGGTAGCCTCTATTCTTCCAATTTGGGGAGTCGGATTGTGCCTATTGATCTCGTCGATGAAGACCACTCCGGGGTCGCCACTCTGCCATGCAGATTTTGCCATCAGGTTCCACACGTTCTTGGCTGGAAGGCTGCTTACTTTTTCTTTGGTTCTAGGGTTAATGAGCCAGTATTCCGCGTTTTCTTCAACTGCCTTCATGAAGTCATCTGATGCCGCTACTGAGATGTTGAAGTTTGAGAGAAACCCTGCCTGGTGCTTGGAGGTTATGAATTCAACGATATCTGGGTGGTCAGCCCTCAAGATCGCCATCATGGCGCCGCGTCTTTTTCCGCCAGCCTTTATGATTTCTGTTGAAACATCAAAGACGCGCATGAAACTCACCGGACCTGAGGCCACGCCCTTCGTCGACTTGACCATGTCTCCTTTGGATCGGAGTCTTGAAAAATCGAAGCCAACTCCTCCCCCTGTCTGTTCGATCAAAGCCATATTTTTGACCGTTGTGAATATGCTCTCAAGAGAATCACCAACGGGCAGAACAAAACAGGCAGAAAGCTGTCCAAGCCTGGTTCCTGCATTAAATAGAGTCGGAGAATTGGGAATAAACTCCAGCCTAGACATCATCCCGTAGAATGTTTTTTCGCCCTCCTTAGGATCGTCGCCGTATTTGCTTCCAACTTTTGCTATCGACTTTGCAATTCTAATGAACATCTGAGCGGGGGTTTCAACGATCTTCTCGTTCAAGTCTTTCAAAAGGTATCTTTTTCTCAACACTTCCATGGCGTTGACCGTTAGTTTCGGCTCAATCCCAAGTTTTTCTCGAAGACTCCGAATCTCATCCTTCTTCTTTCTGTAAGATTCATACTCAGAGGCAACCTTCTCGTAGCCTTCTCTTCTTAAAACACTTATTACAAGATCCTGAGCGTCTTCGACAGAGGGGATTCTTTCTATGAATTTCTCTTCTAGAAGGTGGACTATCTGTTTTGTGAGACTCTCGGCCTTCTGTCCGTCGCCTAGTTCAACAGCAAGAAGGGCCTTGTGAATCGCATCTTTGATTCGGGTAGAGTCAAAGGCGACGATTCTTCCGTCTCTCTTCTTTATCTTGGAAAAAGGCATAAGTGGTCAATTCAGATCTGGTTTGTTCAGGTATTAAAGTTTCGAAGAAGATATTCTTGAGTTGCTTCATCATTTCTTGACAAACTGATCTTTTGGAGCCCCGCACAAAGGGCATGTCCAATCTTCAGGCACGTTCTCAAAAGGCGTTCCAGGCTTTATCCCGTGCTCTGGGTCGCCTACATCTGGATCATAGAGGTAACCACAAATTGTGCATATCCATTTATCCAACGCAATCGACCGCCTTTCACCATTGTTGACTTCAGAAATCTATTCAACTTTGTCTATTTAAACCGTGCCACAAAAAACAAAGAAAAACATACACTCAAATTCTCTGATTCTGATTTGACTTTCGAGGTAGAAAAACATTGCTCGAAAGTTGAAACGATTACTGAGAAGATCAAGGCATCCAGAAAGTAGCCCGCCCTCGTCAAAACTGATAGAAAGAAAGGGAACTTGTGAAGCCAGCTTCTCGCGAGGAAGCAGCGTAGATCAGGTTTTTGAGTTTCGCGATTAGTTCTTCCTTCATCTTTGGATCTGGTTCGATCTCCTTCTTGACCTTTCTCCATTCTGCGAAGCATCAGCCACAGCTCGATTGCTCGCCTATGCACCTGTGGATTACCTCATCAACCTTCTTTTCATTCTTCACCGAAATTTCTACTTCCGCTTCGTTCAAAATGTCGTTGAACCATTTCCAACAGGTCATTCCACCGCCATCTCATATTTTGCGATCGTGCAAGCAGCACATTTAAGATATATGGTTTATCGACCTATTTCGTCTTCTTTTTCTTTCTCTCTCTGTATCGTTCTGCGCATTGCTCGCAGCAGAATAAGTACTGCTTTCCATCGACTACTGTGCTGTAGGCCGCAAGTTTGCATGTTTCTGAAGGGATCTCAGACTTGCAGAATTCGCATCGGACAAATTCGGGCATCATTTCTTCACCTCTTTCTGCCTCTTGTGATAGTCTTCAATTGCTGCGTGCAACGCATCTGCAGCAAGGTTTGAGCAGTGCATTTTAATCGGTGGCAAACCGCCCAGAGAATCAGCCACGCTTGCGCGTGTGATCTTTATCGCCTCTTCCAACGTTTTTCCCTTAGCAATCTCCGTCACCATACTGCTGGTTGCAACGGCCGCGCCGCACCCGAAAGTCTTGAACTTGATGTCATCGATACGATTATCCTTGACTTTGATGTAGATCGTCATCATGTCTCCACAAACAGGGTTTCCAACGGTGCCTATGCCATCTGCATCTGGGATTTCTCCCATGTTTCGGGGGTTTCTGAAGTGATCCATAACCTTTTCGGTATACATCACCCATGCAGCTCCTTCGGCGTCAACGGGGACATTGCCCTTAGCCTCTTAACGATTTCAGGCATTAAGCCTATTACGTAGTCAACTTCTTCTTCAGTGTTGTCCTTACCTAAAGAAAACATGAGTGAACCGTGAGCCTCTTCATGTTTGAGACCTATTGCCAGAAGCACATGGGATGGTTCCAACGTTTTCGCAGTGCATGCTGAACCTGATGAGGCGGCAACTCCCATCATGTCTAGACTGAGCAGCATCGATTCTCCTTCGATGAAGTTGTACCGCACAGAAACATTGTTTGGCAACCGTTTGGTCGAGTGTCCATTCAGGAACGAACAGAGTATTGGCTCAAGCAGACCTTTGATCATTCTGTCTCTAAGCCTTAGGAGCCGCGCACTTTCGACTTGCATTTCTTTGCTTGCGATTTCAGCTGCCTTTCCGAACCCAACTATGCCTGGCAAGTTTTCGGTTCCTGATCTGACGCCTCGTTCTTGTCCGCCGCCGTGTAGTATTGGTTCAACGCGTATCCCCTCCTTGATGTAAAGCGCTCCCACTCCTTTCGGTCCATACATGTCGTTGGAGGAGAGCGAAAGCAGGTCGATGCCGTCGTTCTTCACATCTATTGGAATTTGTCCGTTTGCCACGGTTGCATCAACATGTAGGTAAGCGTTCTTGCTGTGCACAATCTTGCTGATTTCTTTTATTGGTTCAACTGTTCCGATTTCGCCGTTTGCGTACACTATTGTGACTAACGTGGTCTTGTCGGTGAGCTCCCCTTCCAACGTTTCGAGGCTGACGATGCCACAGTCGTCTACTGGAATAAAGATGACTTCGAAGCCCCTTGTAGTCAGGAATTTGCAGGGGTTAACGACTGACATGTGCTCGACACTCGAGGTCACAATGCGTGTTCCATGATCCCTATAACGAAGGCAAACGCCTTTGATCGCTAGGTTGTTGCTTTCAGTTGCGCCTGAAGTGAAAATGATGGATTCTCTCTTTTCCGCGCCGATTAGCCGTGCAACTTTCGCTCTGGCATCTTCGAGGGCTTTCAGGGCTTCTTGACCGAAAGTGTGCAGCGATGATGGGTTGCCATAAAATGATTGCATAAAAGGCAACATCTCTTCCACGACTCGGGCGTCGACCGGTTTCCCCGCTGAATAATCCATGTAAACGCGTTTCTGAGTCGGCATCGTTACCCACTCTCGCGATTTCTTTATCATTTCACCTTTCTAATCAATACGCGAACTGCATTCCCGTCTTTGCTTATGCTCACTATTTCTTGCTCCAGGTTTTTTACGAGGCTCTTTATGTCCTCTTCTGCAGCCGGATCATCAGCCAAGACTTCAAGGATTTCGCCTTTCTTCAATTCATCCAGCTCCATTCTGGTTTTGAACACGGGCTCTGGGCAGTACAAGCCGAGGCAGTCTAATTTTCTGTTAGGTTTGGCTGCCATGATCGTTCCTCTCTAGAGACTGCAAAAGGTTAGGATAAAAAGGTTTTCCGTCAGGATTCTGTTGCAAGAAATCAACTTTCAAGTCAAAGAGGGGGTTAACGTTACAATCCGCGTACAATAAGCGCTTCAAGTTTTGATTTTTATTGCCTGAGTTGGACACTGTGTTTCGCAAGCCAAGCATTGAATGCAGTCTTTTTCCCTTGCTGGATCAGACTTCTTTTCGGAAGTCGGGTGTCCTGGCGAATCGGCCCAGTCAAACAATGTAACCGGGCAAACTTCGATGCAAATGCCGTCTCCAGTGCAGACTTCCCAGTCAACTGCCACGTTTGTTCCATGAATTCCCAGCTTTTTGGGAGGTTCAACAGGTCCCCACACGTCGTGTCCATTGTGCTGGCCAACTACTTTTCGACTCTTTTGGAAATCAGGATCGATCGGCAAAGCTGTTCACCTGTCCTTAACTGAGTAGAGGTCAAGATATTAGACTTTCTGCGAAGGATTTACAGTCTGGCAATACTAAGAACTGCTCCTCGAAAGCATGAATGATCATTTGCTTCAGTCTTCCAGGGATATGCTTAAGCCTCAAAGACGAAAAAGCATAAGAGGGGTCTACTGACACAATGGCTAAGTGGTGAAAGTATGGAACAAAGCAAGCTCTACGTTTTGCCTCAACTACCGTACGGATACAAGGATCTCGAACCCCACATTTCTGAGCAGCAGTTGCAGATACATCATCAAAAACACCATCAGGCATACGTCAACGGAGCAAACAACATATTCCAGAAACTCGACAAGGCTCGGAAAGAGAATTCAGATCTTGATATTAAGTCAACCTTGAAGGAATTGTCATTCAACATAGGCGGTCATCTGCTCCACACACTGTTCTGGACAAACATGGCCCTGGCAAGCAAGAGTGGAAAGCCCGGAGGCGCTTTAACTGATGCTTTGACTAAGGAATTTGGAAGCTTTGACAGGTTCAAGAAGGAATTCACTCAAGCTGCAGTGAGCACGGAAGGCTCTGGATGGGCGGCTTTGACTTGGGACAAGCAGACGAACAGGCCGATCATAATGCAGATAGAGAAACACAACACTAACGTTTACCCCACCTTCAGAATTCTGATGATCCTCGACGTGTTCGAGCATGCGTACTACATCGACTACAAGAATGACAGGGCCAAGTTCGTCGAAGCATTCTGGAACATCATTAACTGGAACGAAGTAGGCAAGAGACTCCAAGAAGCACAGAAGTAGCTTCTCCTCTTCCTCATTTTTTGTTTTCTAACACGCGTCGAGCCAATTGCGAAAAAACCAAAAAACGTAAAGCAATATTAAAAAAACAAGAGTAGATCGCAAAGCTTACTCGCAGGGTTAGAGGGGTTCAGGATCGCAGAGATTCGAAGAGCTTGCTGCTGCTCGCCCACATTGTCTGCATACCCATTTGGCGTCTCTGACAAGCTTCTTATACTCGTCCAGCGCCATCCCAGTCTCCACTTTCACGCACAAGTGCTTCGAATGATCTGAGTGTGGCCTTTCAAAGAGGGGCATATTCTTCACCTCCTAATTCGCTGCCCATAGATCTTCTGTCAGCTCCATTCTACATTTACCTTTATCGCGGCCGCCTAAATATCCGTTGTTTTGCGTACATGAGATTAAGGAAATCGTTTCTTAAATCTGCCCAAGCCTCATTTGAAGTTGCAGCACTCATATCCGAGGTTGAGAGGATTTAGTGGAGGAACTTAACGTTCTTGTGATCGGGTCGAGTCAGGAATGATTGTGGCCGCTCAGGCCGTTGCAGATGCTGTGAAAACGGCTTTGCTCGAGTCAGGTTCGATGGGTGAGACATGCATAAACCGCGGAGCGCGCGCTTCATCCTGCTATGTCAGAGGTTGTCCAAAACGCGTTCGTCAACCTACGAGAAGCCTAGGGCAAACTTTTATTGCCTAGGTCTCAGATTGTACACCAATCGGACAACCACTGAGAAGTGAAGGTAATCAAGATGAAAATAGAAAAAGTGCTTGGAAAAAACAAGAAAAACAAAGTTTTCCTCTATGCGTTGAGCACATGTGCATGGTGCAAGATGACGAAACAGTTCTTGAAGGACAGTGAAGTTGAGTTCGAATACGTTGACGTTGACCAATGCAGCGACGAAGAACTGGACACGATCAAGAAGGACGTTCTCAGCAAGGGAGGAAGCCTGAGCTATCCGATAATAGTAGTCAACAACCAGACCCTGATAAACGGCTTCCGTAAGGACAAGATCAAGGAGACCCTTGGACTTTGATAACGTTGGATAAGGTGAGGCAGAGGGCAGAATCAGACGCCAAGACCTACGGTTATCACTTAAATCCAGACCAGAAATTTCTCCAAGACCTCTTGGAAGGACTCAAACAGAACGAAGAAAGATTCGGCTATCCAGCCTGCCCATGCAGACTCGCATCGGGAAATCTTGAAATCGACAGAGACGTAATCTGCCCCTGCGACTACCGAGATCCAGACGTTGCGGAATTCGGAGCTTGCTACTGCGCGCTTTACGTTAGAACAGATGTATCTGATGGAAAAACACCGGTGCAACCTGTTCCAGAACGTCGACCGTTGGAAAAGCAAACAAGATCATACGCGACCCCTTCAACAACTACTGCTGAGAAGAAAGCTGAGCTTGGCGCGGCGGCTGCAAAGGAAACTTCAAGAATAGGAAAGAAACTCTGGTACTGCAGGCAATGCGGCTACGTGGTATTCCGCGAAGACCCGCCATATGTTTGCCCGATCTGCAAAGCAAAAAGGGAAATGTTCGCTGAGATAACCATAGGCATAGAAGAAAGAGGATAGCGACTCGCTGGCAGCCTCTTATTTCGTCACTTCTATTTCGATTCGCTTCCAGCCTTTTTTTATTCCTCTGAGCGAAGTCACCGCGCCGGCAATGGTTCCGTTCAGGATCTTCGAAACAAACTCGTTTAGCTCTATTTCTTCTCCATCAACCAAGAGTTTGACACCCAATCAAATCACCGCTGGATCATGATTGCCTCATTGAGGGTAAAAGCTTTCTGTAATACAAGGGCTAGTATCGTACCAGAAGTCAGGTGAAGAGAAGGTGAGCAGAAGACCTGGGTTGCTCTATTTGGATGACAAGACTCGAGTGGTCAAGATAATCGCGTTGCTTGAAAAAGAGCATCCGGACGCCAAAATAGTGCTCGTTCACAGCAATCCCCTGGAGCTTCTGGTTGCAACCATTCTCTCAGCTCAAACTACTGATGAGAGAGTGAACATGGTTACGAAGCTGCTTTTCAAGAAGTACAATCGAGCAGAAGACTATGCAGAAGCCGACTTGAAAGAGCTTGAGCAGGACGTAAAATCCACAGGTTTCTACAGGAACAAGGCCAAGAACATAAAGGCTAGCGGCAAGATGCTTGTCGAGAAGTTCGATTCGAAGGTTCCGAGGACAATGGAGGAAATTCTCGAACTCCCAGGGGTTGCCAGAAAAACAGCCAACATCGTCCTATCAAACGCTTACGGGGCAGTTGAAGGAATTGCGGTCGACACGCATGTCCGCAGGCTCGCTCAGAGGCTAGGGCTAACAAAGAATGGCAACCCTGTCAAGATAGAACAGGATTTGATCAGCATAGTTCCGAGGGGTAAATGGATGGGATTCACGGATCTTCTGATAGTTCACGGCAGAAGAATATGTACTGCGAAGAAGCCCAATTGCGAAGCATGTGTGGGGAACGTACTGTGTCCTTCAGCGTTCAATTTCGGACAGATCAGTACGAGAAAACGATTTTAAGCTAGGTCAATGATACGTGAAGAACGTGAAAAGCTCAATCCGGGTTCTCGGTTTCGCTGGAAGTCTGAGAAAGGACTCCTATAACAAGTCAATATTGCGCGCAGCCGTCGAGTTGGCCCCAGAAAACATGAAGCTTGAAACCTTTGACCTCGAAGGCATTCCACCTTTCAACCAGGATTCCGAAACAGAGCCACCGGCAAGAGTCAGAGAGTTCAAAGCAATGATAAGGGCCGCTGACGCCATTCTAGTTGCCACGCCAGAGTACAACTACTCCATTCCAGGTGTTCTCAAGAATGCAATCGACTGGGCTTCAAGACCGTACAAAGGCAATGTTTTTGAAGACAAACCCGTGGCAATCATGAGCGCCTCCAGCGGCATGCTCGGGGGCGCAAGGGCGCAGTATCATCTGCGCCAAGTATTCGTTTTCCTCAATGCCCACCCGCTTAACAAGCCTGAATTCATGATGCCTCTTGCAGATAAGAGAATTGATGAAAGCGGTAGAGTGACGGATGAAGCGGCACAGGAGAAAATTAGAGAATTGCTTAAGGCATTGGTCGCTTGGACCGAAAGATTACAGAAGTAGAGCTGGAAGAATGAACTGCTTCACAGCTTGATGGGCAAGGCTACGATGGAAGGAGATCTATTAGCGCGAAATATGATGTGAAGTATATTCCAACGATCATGAATATGATTCCGAGAATTACTATTGTGATTCCGAGGTTTCCTTGTTCCTTTCTCCATGCGTATGCTCCGAGAATTATCGCCACTGAACCGAATATTTCGGGCATAATGAATAAACTCAGAAAAGCACTGACGAACCCGAAGAGGGCATATGTTCTCGCCGAATCCTTTACTGGTGTATATGATTTGGGCGATTGGGATGGCGTCGATTGAGGCGGTTGAGTTGCGGCGAGTCGTTGCAGTAGTGGAATGCTGCCATGCTTGCTGCAGAATGTGGCGTCCTCATTGATTGGTGTGTTGCTTTTTGAACGACTGGACATGTTTTCACTTGGTTCTCCCGAAGTGATTCTTGTCTCTTTTATAGTTTCTTTCAACGAAATTTCCATTCTTGATGTTTCCCTAATAGGATTTTACGTTTCGATGGCTTGTGAGCGCTGACGGTTTGCAGAACATTCTTTGGCACTGATGAAAAAGTGTTTCCATCTGTTCGACGGAGTCCACAATGGTTATTAGCCTTCTCACACGATTTCAAATTGCTAGCGGTGACGGGCTCAATTGGGGTTTGAAATTCAGGAACTGCCCGTATAGTGGAAGTAATCGTATTGCTGAACCTCTGCATAGACGTAGCGTCGAAAGAGTCATCGCTTTGGAGTCAGATTGACAAGCTCTGCATAGGTTATGCATGTGTTGAGATGAGCGACGTTGACAAGACGCTAGACGGCATGGTTTCTGATGGGTTGATTCATTAGGATAATGGCTCTGTGAGTCTCACTGACTTGGGCATCAGCTCGGCAAGGAATGGCGCAGTCTTCTTTTGAAAAAGGAGCCTATTCTTGAGACTTTTGCCTGGATTCGCTGACGGTTCGATCGCCGGCCTAGTGTTCATTGTTTCACCGTTTGTGGCAAGACTGACAACCCTGGTCATGTCGTTTGCAACAGTTCTGACTCTTGCGCGGTGGTGATAACGAATTTCTCCAGCTTCCTCCTTGGGGGAGTCACCGAGGATTTGGCTGACATGCTGATGCTTCAGACGTTGATGATTACAGTCTAGGCGGCATCACTGATGGCAAGGAACGGGATAAGTCGCTGATGCTGGTTAAGCATTTGTTCACACTGTTGCACAAGGAAACAAGCAGGTCAAACGTTACTGTGGCAATAATCTGTGGCCCAACTACTTTTGTGGCCGGCATAATCCCAACGCTGACCTATTTGCTGTTGCCTAAGTCTTTCAACAGTGTTATGTCTTGGGTCATAGTTGCGGCAGTCGTAGGTGTATCCCTGGTTCGATGCAGATTAAGAAGGGCGAAGGTTCACTGGAAGGTAACGCTGTTCCAAACAGTTGCGATAGTGATAATTGCAACCGTCGCTTCACTAATAGTCGGGAGTATCACGTAGACCCGAATGCCCGCCAGCACACGACCGCTAGTCCAACGTCTTCATGGCTTGACCTTTCAGAACAGGCGCTGATGCTCCAGTCTCATGCATCGGCCCATGATGACTATCAAGCCTACTTTTCGAGCCAATTCTGCTGCTTGTTCGTTGATTATTCCAAGCTGCATCCAGATAACCCGCAACACGCCGTATAGCTTTTTCATCTGAACAGCCTGTTCAACTATTGGAGGAACATCTTCAGACCGCCTGAAAATGTCAACGATCTCGACAGTTTTCTGCATTTCCATAGGCATATCCAAGAGACTCTTGAAGCTCTTTTCGCCCAAGACCTCGGTGACGAAAGGGTTTACTGGAACGATGTGAAAACCATGGTTCTTCAAATACTCTGCCACGACGTGGCTCGGCCTCGTCGAATCGTTCGATAAGCCCACGATTGCGACATTCCTGTATTCTGAAAGAATCGTCCTCAGGATATCTTCGCTCGGGTTTTCACTAGACTGCATGCAAGCAACTTCCTTTAATCAGACAGTTGAACGATAGTCTCTTAAATTGGCTTTGTAGAAGAAGGCTCTCGCATCCCTTCGAGCTAAGTGTCAAGAACGTCCTCGGCTAACGTTTCTTCCTAAGGAGCTGAACAAAGCAGCTGACGATGACGAAAAAGGATATTATCGCTAGCGCGCCCGAGACAGTGATTACTATCATGTCGCTGGCTCGCAATAATATTGCAATGGAGACGACTGCCAGAAGGATGCCGAAATAGATGCTTGCTCTGCTGCGTGTTAATCCAGCAAACTCGGTGGTCATCACCTTTGAATACCTGAAGAAAAACGCTAGTAGTAAGACGATGGTCAAGAATATGATTATGAGGGTGTAAGTGATTCCCGTCCAATAATCCGTGTGGTTCGTGAGATTAAGCCCGACTTCGTCTCCGAAGATTCCGCCACCTGCGCCAAAGAGAATTGCAGCCAACCGATCTATTCGCTCGCTCTTGTAGCTGATGCCCAGCCAACCTCCGATGGCGAGCAGGGCTATACCGTACCAGAAATGGTGAATATGATACCCCGCGATTTCCAACGATGCATGGGGGTTCAGAATCGTGAATGTTCGGCTGACCAAGAAGGAAGCTATGAAAGAGATTATGGCGAGTATCGAAAGACTAGGTCTGCCCTTTACCTTTCCCTCGGCACTTGTACTCATTGAAAGCACTCGCACTAAGTCTGGTAAGAAGACAACTTAAGTCTTGGTTTATGTCAGGTCGCGAAAGTTATTCTTAGAGCATAATTCCAAGATATTGAAGTAGTAGTGGCATATTCATAACATGTCTTTAATAAGAGTGGAAGCTCAGTGCCACATGATGCTCTCTGAAAAGGCAATTTACTGAAGGCGCCTTTTTGCAGGGGGAACAGTTCAAGTCACCCCATACGTGAAGCGTGTTGCTATGGGATCTTGCTTAGTGTTGCATCGATTGATTGCTCTCGTCCTCTGCGGAAGAGGGCAAGCCGGATTTTGTCGCCTATTTTTCTATTGTGAATCTCGCTTGCGAGGTCTTCGACACTGTTTATCGGCGCGTTATCCAGTCTGAGTATTACGTCTCCTGCGACTGCTCCGGCACGTTGCGCTGGGCTCCCATCCACAACTTTGGTGACGAGAACGCCACTTCCTATGGGGAGGTTGTAGTAACGAGAAATCTCTTCGGTCAGGCTCAAACCTATTATGCCTAGCCAAGGTCTAATAGGTTGTCCACCTTTAATGGCGTCAGCCGTGCATTCTCTTACGGCGTTTATTGGAATTGCAAAGCCTATTCCCTGTGCGAAAGGGATTATCGCCGTGTTTATCGCGATGACCTTTCCTTCGAGGTCCACGAGGGGGCCTCCACTGTTGCCTGGGTTTATTGCCGCATCGGTCTGAACGAGATTCTCCAGCATGCCTCTTTGAGATTCTATAGTTCTGCTCACGGCGCTAATGACTCCGGAAGTCACAGTGGGACCGCCTGCGAGTCCGAAGGGATTTCCAATTGCGTAGACTCTTTGACCCACTCTCAGCTTGTCCGAGTTCCCGAGCTCTGCGACCTGCAACTCTGTACTTTCCACTTTGACGACTGCAGTGTCATGAATGACACAGGAGTTCACCAGTTTTCCTTGTAGCACATCGCCATTCCACAGCACGACGTCTATCTTCTCTGCGCCACCAACGACGTGATTGTTCGTTAATATGTAGCCGTTTGGGTCAACTATCGTCCCGGAACCCATTCCTTCTACGGGGATTGTTTGGTAGAACATTCTATGGACGAGCTTGACCGTGCTTATGTTGACAACGCTTTTGGTTACTTTTTCGACGATGTCAAGAACGATCTTTTCATCGAAAGAGGACAAGTTTTTCACCTTTTGCCAGCGGGTAAATCGTGATCTAGGCAGAATCTACACTGTTGTATTTCAACCTTAGGATCCATCTTTCGGCAGAACGGACACATCAGGCTACTTTTCCGCACTAACGCGCAAGTTTGACAGAAATAGGTCAAGAATTCCTGCCCTTGATATTCTCCATCTAGAAGAAGCGCAGTCATCTTGATTATCAGCGGTCTTATCCCGTCGACGTCGCTGACCTTGATAACGTGCCCTCTGCTTTTTCTTGTGTATCTGCTGACGGCTGATTGAGATATGCCCAGGATTTGGGCCACTTCATCCTGTTTCAAACCGTTTTTCTCAACAAGCCGTGTTGCCAATAATGCCCTAACGGCCGGCACCACCGACTTCACCGCCACCTCGCAGGGTAATATCAAAAGCTCCCACCGTGCATTAGTTGTAGGTGGAAAAGTATATAAATATGACGCATGTCATAAGCATATGACGCATGTCATGATGAGGACTCAAACAAGCAATTTTGCTGCAATCACATTCCCTTCCCTTTCCCCATTATGACGCGCGCTATGGATGATCACACGTGCAAACACAAGGCTACACAAGTCCACTCAATGGGACGATGCAACAGACAAGCCTAGCAGACATGGTTGAAAGAATGAAGGAAACGTGCAACGAATGTAACCCTCTGTCTATGGTGACATGCATAGCAGACTGCAGCACTTGGAAAATGAAGAATGAATTCAGAGAACTATGCAAGAAGATGAAAGACGCAGACTTCGCGACACGGCTGCTTAACGCTTTGAAGAACAGAAAAAGACTCCAAGTCTTGGAGACTATTTCCAAAACTCAAAGCACGATAAGCAGACTGCAGCAGGTACTAAAGAAACTCGATCATTATCACAGCCGAGAAACAACAGTGGAGGAATACATCAGACCCTTGATCGATGTTGGCCTCGCAGCCCATGACGGAGCCAGGTATTATGCAACGATCCTGGGGCAAAAACTCAGCGATCTGACAAGGCACTATCCTGACTTTGTTGATGTCTTGCCGCCCCATTCCGAAGGCTATGAAGAGAAGACCCTCGCAGCTCTGCTTAAAGAAACAATGACTCATGAATCCTTGGAAAGACTGATCCCAGCAAGAAACGTTCCACGCGTTCTAAGCAGGCTCCAATCATCTGGATTGATAACGACGACGAAGGAAAATGATCACGTTTTCTTCTTCAAGACGCGGAGAAACCCAGACAAAGAGAGTTTCTCACCTACCGAAAGAAGGGTATATGAAAGCATAACAGAAGAGGGCGTACCTGCTCGAAGACTTGCTCAAACAAATGGCATTACACTCAGGAGAGCCTATAAGTGCCTGAGAAGACTGAAAGGAAAAAAGATGATTTTCACACGTGAAAGACCAAAATCTTACGTTCTCACTGAGAAAGGCATCCAAGAGGCTGCAGTTCTCCAACGCATACAGGACTTGACAAGAGAAACTTTCGAGGCATCTGCACAGATTCTTAACGACGGCAAGATCAACAAGGATATCACAGCAACCTATCAGGCAAAAGTTGAGATGAAACAGAAAACTGCTGTCACAGACTAAGGCATGCCCATACTCGACAGTTTGTTCTTGCCAAAAAGGCAATCATAAAGCATGAGACTTCGTCCAGGGCTTGAAAGTGCCGAAAGTCAATAGATCCTATGCACGTCTACGGCATCTCCGATGTCGTGCCTGAGCATTTCGAATGCGCCTAGCTGACAAGCCTCTGATATTCCGGGTTGATTTTTCCGTATCTTGTATGAACTAGAGAATTGGCTTCCCGCCAGTCGTGCTTCGTTTTTGTCCACAGTTCCGTTTTTGTAAGCTTGTCAACGTAGTTCTTGATTGCTGGTTGCCGCTTGATGGTTCCCTTTTGCCAATCAATGGTTATGAGTCCTGCGTGTCGCAGACTGTGCAGGCCATGTGTCATTTGATCTGAATCTATTGGGTAGGTTGCGATTCCCTTGAGGTCGTTGCGCAACGAATCCATTGAAATCTCGTTCTCCAGCCTCAGACATATAAGAGCTATCGTGGTCTGAAGCGATCTCGCCGTTGGAGTGATGTATGCCATCGCCCGCCGCGGAATTGGAATCTGCTCAAGTTTTTGCGCATGGCGCTTGTAGAACAAGCCCTTAACTATCTCGACAAGGACCAAGTAGATGCCAACAAATGCCACCAAGATGATCATGAAAGTCAATAGGGCAGACTCATGAAAAGGCTGGGCAAACGCGAACAGGCGGCCGATAAACGTGAATGGTAATATCAGTGCGAACGCAACGACACCTAGACTGCTAATGATCAGGGGCAGGCTTGGCCTGCTCTTGAAGAAAGGTCTCATTCTCGTTCTTATGACGAATATCACTAAAGTCTGCGTGCTTAATGATTCGATGAACCATGCAGTCTGGAATACTGCCGCTGTGGCGTGAAAAACATACAGCATCACGAAGAATGTCAAGAAGTCAAATATCGAGCTTATCGGGCCAAAGTACAGCATGAAGCTTCTCACGAAAGACATGTCCAACCTTTTGGGTCTTTCAATATACTCTTCATCAACGTTGTCCGTCGGAATCGTCAGTTCAGACAAGTCATACAGAAGATTGTTCAGAAGTATCTGTGTGGCAGTCATGGGGAAGAAATCTTTCAGAAATACAGATGCCCCCGCGGCACTGAACATGTTCCCAAAGTTGGAACTCACGCCCATCATGATGTATTTCATGGTGTTGCCGAAAGTTTTTCTGCCTTCAAGAACCCCTTCTTCAAGCACTCTCAAATCCTTATGCAAGAGTATGATGTCCGCTGATTCTTTGGCAACATCCACAGCGTTTTCCACTGATATGCTAACGTCAGCCACTCTCATCGAAGGCGCATCGTTGATGCCGTCGCCGAGGAAACCGACAACGTGACCATTTCCTTTCAACGCGGTAATTATCCGGTCCTTCTGGGCAGGGTTGACTCTTGCAAATATGTTAGATTGTTCAACAACCCTTGCCAGTGCATCGTCGCCCATCCTGGCGATGTCGCTTCCAAGAACTACGCCTTTTATTTCGAAGCCCAGTTCGTCGCAGACCTTTCGCGTCACGAACTCATTGTCTCCCGTGAGAATTTTCAGTTCGATTCGATTCTTCTTGAACAGCTGCAGAGATTCTTTTGCACTTTCCTTGGGCGGGTCCATGAAGGCAACGAATCCCAAGAACACCATGTCACTTTCGTCGTTGACAGAGTACACCGTCTTGTCTTCTTTGACTTTCTTGTATGCTATGCCAAGAACTCGGAATCCCTCAGAGCTCAAGTCGTAATATTTCTGCTCGATTTTTCCCTGCGTTTCACTTGACAGGTCAAATACTCTTCCAGAAAGTTCATAGTACGAACAGGCTCGGGCAATCTCTTCTGGGGCTCCCTTGGTGATAAAGAATCTTTCACCAAGATGCTGGGTCACAACAGAAACTCGCCGTCTGACAAAGTCGAATGGAACTTCGTCTATTTTCTCGTAATCGGTAACATCAATTTTCCTGTATGAGAGTATGGCCTCATCAAGCGGACTGCTCAGGCCTGTCTGGAAATGGCTATTTAAGAAGGAGTGCAACAGGACTTTGTCATCGTCTTTCCCTTCCATATCTACGTGCAACATAAGCGTGACTTTGTTCTCTGTCAACGTACCAGTCTTATCGGTGCACAGAACATCCATGTTGCCGAAATTCTGAATCGACGCCAACTGCTTGACTATGACACCTTTCTTCGACATTGCGAGGGCGCCCTTTGAAAGATTCACGGTTAGGATCATTGGCAAAAGCTCGGGCGTCAGACCCACAGCCAATGAAACAGAGAAAAGCAGAGAATCGACTACTGCACGGCCCTTAAGAGCGTTTATGAAAAAGACGGAAATTACGAGGAGGAAGGTCACCTGCATGATCATATAGCCGAATCGTCTTAATCCCCTTTCAAATTCGGTTTCAGGTCTCCTCTCAACAATCCTCTTAACGATCTTACCATACTCAGTGTTGCCGCCGGTCTTCACAACTGCCGCCGTGGCTGAACCGCTCACCACCGACGTGCCCATGAAAAGATAGTTGTGCCATTCAGTGATCGTGGGAACGCATTCAGGCGTCACTGCCAACGCTGTTTTCTCAACTGGAAATGATTCTCCCGTCAGGGCTGATTGATCCACGAAGAAATCTTTGTTGCCTATCAACCTAGAATCGGCGGGCACTATGTCCCCTGCTGAAAGACTCACTATGTCACCTGGGACAATTTCTGAGAGTTTGATCTCGGTTTTTCTCCCTTCTCGGATCACTGTCACCTTGGTTGCAACTCTTTCCCTCAGTTCTTCAGCTGCCCTTTCAGCCTTAGATTCTTGGAAGAAAGTGAGGATCACACTTAGCAGGACTATCACAAAAATGATCGTTGAATCCGGCAGGTCTCCAGTCACGCCAGCTATCAGTCCGGCGAAAAGAAGTATTATTACGAGCGGGTTCCTGAAATTGAAGAGAAACTTGACTATGGCTGTCCTTTTCTTCTGTTTCGCCACTTCGTTAGGACCGTATATTTCAAGCAGCTTTGCAGGCTGTTCCAATGCAAGCCCCGACTGAGAACTGCCGAGCCTGGCAAGAACTTCATCTATTGGCGTGCACAGGATCTCTTCATTCTCCAGAAAATGTGCCCCATCCAAGGTTTTTTCTGCTTCGTCCTTCGAAACGGTTTCTCCGCGGTCTATTTTTTCACTGGCCATAATCAAGCGCAACCGGAGCGTTGCTTCACTACGAATTTTTCAGATGTTGAATGCACAGCGAAGCCTTATAATGGTTTCTGGAAAGTCGAGAGTACCCAATTCAACCATAATGTGTAGGCGTTTTTCTTATGTTTACTTCAGTCTAGCCCCCGGGAGAGCCGTGAAACGGAACGTTTTTCCACAGAACGTCCCACCAGTCATCTTCAGTGATGGTTTCCCCGCGGACGATGATTTCTAGCACCATCTTCAGAAGCTCATGATGCCTCTTCTCATCGGCCAATATTGCTTCCAAGAGCAGTCTGACCTTGCTGCTCTCGATAGTAGGCACGACTTTACTCAGTTTTTCAATGAGTTCAGCTTCCAGTTCTATGTGCTTTTCCACGAGTCGCCTCTGTTCATCAAGATGCTCCTGTTGCAAGGCCTGCGACGTGCTCGTTAACAGCCTGATTGCTGAACCATAAAGCTCCGCATGCTTCACAGAATCCAAAGATATGCCCTTCAAAACCCCTTTTACAGACGGATTATGAATGTTGACCAATGCATTGTTTAACGAATCGACAATCTGGTTTTCGATCCCGATCTGCCTCTTCATGAATGAGACCAATTTCTCGTCTGAACTCAAGATCATTACCCTCCGCCGTCTAGACCATGTTAGACATTGTGCATAAGTCTTTCGGCAACGTTTTTTCCCAACTCTCGACACTTCTCTAATGCGGCTGCGTCTGGCGCATACTTCACGAGAAGGGGAGGCTCAATCACGCTCATTTCAAACTTCTTCTTCAATATCTCAAGAACCATCGTGGGCGCTTCGCCACTCCAGCCGTAGGAGCCAAAGGCAGCACCCAGTTTATCTTTCAACATGACATTCTTAACCGCTGCTTCCTCAAAAAGCCTCTTTATTTCAAGAGTCATGTCATGATGATAGGTCGGCGCTCCAACAGCCAGAGCATCATATTGGCTTAACACTTCAGCATCTACGCGATAACTCAGCTCCACGTCCAATTCCTGTCGAGTTTTAATGCCTTCCGCCACGATCCTAGCCATCTTCTCGGTGTTGCCAGTCTGACTATAATATAAAACAAGAACTTTCAACACCACTCGTCGCCTCTTCTGTTTATGGTTCCAAGGATTTGCAGTCAGAGCCTAATTTAGCCGCAACAGTTGCGGTTTTTCGAAACTTTTCAAATTCATAAAGAATAAAGGAATTGAAAAAGAAAATGAGTTTCGAAATGAAGTCCAACCTAAACGACATGGTTGCTGACGAATTCCTGAACAGCCAAACGAAGGAAGGAACATTCAAGACTTACAAAACCCAGATGAAACAATATCTCGAATTTACTGGCAAAACAGGTCAAGAGTTGCTCGACATCAAGCGAAACGACAAGGATTTTCAAGTTGAAACGACCATGTTCGGCTACCGCAAATTTCTTTTAGGCAAGGGCAAAAGCGAAAACTATGCAACATCATCAATCGGCGCTATTCGTGGATTCTACAGTTATTTTAGGATGCCATTGCAGTTCAGAAGACAAGAAAGCCGAAAACTGACCGAGAAAAACCGTAGCACAACGGACTACGTATTCGATAAGGAAGACCTTTCTAAAATGGCACTTTCTGGAAGTCTTAAAGAAAGATGTGTTCTGTTAGTGGGCAAGTCAATCGGGCTTAGAGCAAGTGATTTCTTGACCTTAAATTTCGGGCAACTAAGAAGCCTAAAACTCGAAGTCGAAGCCCCTATTGCTCTCGGTGAAATAGCAACTAGCGCGCGCGCTAACGCTTAAAGCATGAATGACTAAGACAATATGTGCAGGGAATTGAATGGGCAAAGCCACCGAAGACAGTGATGAAAGCTACGATTTTTTCATCTCGTATTATTCGGGAACTGGTTTTGTCTTCGCTAAATATCTCAAAGAACACGCCAAGGATTTTGGTCGCAATGCGTTTCTTGACAAAGAAGATATTGACAAGAATATTAAAGAAGAAACCGATGAATGGCGGTCTCAAATAGACCAAGCAATCGAGAAAAGTAAAAACTTAGTTTTGATTATGACTTTGGGCTTCAAAGAAAGAAATGAGATAAAGCGTGAATTGAAGAAAGCGTTTGACAACGGAATTAATGCTCTTCTTTTCAAGAAAGAAGACTTAGATGCTCAAGAGTTGATAATGAGAATAGACAACGAAACGATTGATTTCTCTAAAAAGGAATATACTTCATTCACCGATGAATGTGATTTGTTGGCAAAATTAGAAGAAACACTTAGGGGCAAACAGAAGCCGCAAAAACCTTCTTCATTCAAGAACGAAGCTGACAGGCTAATTTCCTTTGAAGGTTTGGAAATCAAGCAAACCAACAAGCCACTTCTTGAAGTGGTTGTGGGAGCGAAGGATAACAGCGAAGATTGGTTAGTTCAATCCCCTGAGAATAAGTATCTGGTATCTCATTTTCCTTATTCCTGTGAAGTAACAGCAAGACGAGAATTCTTTGAATGCGAAACTAAGGGTAGATTCTTTCTGAAAGTAAGCACTAATGGCTTTTTTCATGCAGTTATACCAATGCTAAATGATGATAGAAAACCAGACTTGTACTATGTTGACCTGATTGCTCGGCAAATTTACGAAATTTTGATGTACTGTGTGCGCATCATGAAGTTTCGTAATTTGGAAAATGAACAATCTATGCTGATAATTCTAAGAAACATGGGTGGCAAAGAAGTTACTTTTGCTAATACCTTTTCTCACTGGACATACTCGTTTGCAAATCAGCCTCAAACAAAATTCCTCTTTGGATTCTCCCCTAAAGATGATTGGAAGAAAATAGCCAAGGTTCTTTTGGATATCTTCAAAGAATTATGCACAGAAATGGGTTGTATAAATATAGAAGAACCTGTCATCAAGAAGAGGGTTTTCGAAATATTGCGCTACATGAGTGAACTGCACACAGAGTACAGAGGAGAAGTAATTATTCCAAGAATTAACATTAACGATTTTGGCTTGAGCTAACATACAAAATGAAATCTAGAAGTAGAATCATTTTCCATAGCACAAGTGATTTAAGCTAAGAACAAGAGAATAGCATTTTTGCGTTATAACTTGTGGAGGAGGTGATTGTGTGGCAAAGTTAACTAAGAGCGTTGAAATTGAAGCGTCTCCTGAAAAGGTCTTCACTTTCGCAAACGACCTGAAAAAGATGAATGATGCAATGAAGGGATGGGCAGAGGGCGAACATACCTCTGAGGCTGTTGGAGTCGGTGCGAAGATGCACTATGTTGGGGTGGCTGGTGGGTCAACGGCAGAGTGGGATATGGAAGTAACCGAATTTGTGAAAAACAAGAAGGTGGCAATGCGTACTATAGGAGCAAGCAAATTCAAGATGACAAACTCATGGGTCCTTGAACCCACGACCAAGGGAACCAAGTGTACATTTTCCATGGAATATGAAGTTCCATACTCTGTCTTAGGCAAGTTAGTTGACAAGTTAAAGGTCAGCAAGGACATGGAAAAAAGCATGAACAAAATGCTGGAAAACATGAAGAAGGCTCTTGAAGCGTAATGGGAAAGTCAGACGAAAGGGTGTAAACATCCTTTCTTTATTCTTTGTTTTAGAAACTGCAAAAGACAATAGAACTTGTCTCTATCTGGGTTCTTAAGTAACTACTTAATTATACCTATTTTGGAGTTTGAACTGAAAAGCCGAAAGCCACAGCGTTTGCGGCGAAATTTTAATCTAACTTGCCCTAAGCCGTCTCCAAATTCTAGAATACGGGAGTTGTTGATATCTGACTTGGTATGCGTCAAGTGTCGCATTCAAAATGAAGATCAGTTGACTGTCTAGGGCTGACTCATGAATTCAATGAAATCTTTGAGTGAGCGCGTCTTCAGAGTGTAATTAGTCCGTCTCTCGTCGCCGATCGTCGAGTGAGCCTTCAGTCCGTAGTCATGCCCCGGATAGACTTCTATGTCGTCATCAAGTTTCATTAACCTGTGGAAAAGACTATCATACATGGTTTCAGGGTTGCCGCCGGGTAGATCTGTTCTGCCGCACTCGCCCACGAAGAGAGTATCACCAGTCAAGAGCTTGCCGTCGATCAACAAGCAGACGCTATCTGAAGTGTGCCCTGGCGTGTGAAGAAACCTGATCGTGACATTTCCAAGGCTTATCACGTCACCGTCGACTACGCCTACATCCTTGTGCACGTGTGACAGCTGATGCGCCACCAACTTCGCATGGAAAGCCGACATGATCTCCTCGTTGCCTGCGGTGTGGTCAGAATGATGATGAGTGTTGATAACGTATTTCACCTTGAAACCATGGTCTTTCACCAACGCGATTAACGTGTCTGCGTTAAAGCTCGGATCAACAACGGCAGCTTCTTTGCTGGCTTCGTCGGCTACCACGTAGGAAAAGTTGTCCCCGTGCTTCTTGACTTGTCTGAAGAGCATAAGAATCAGCTTATGAAATCTTGAGGTCTCCTTTAAAGGATTCTGCCCTAAGAGAGGATGAAGCCTTTCCCTGTGCACGGAATGGAGGTTGTTCCCATTTGCGAATATACTGCTCAGTCGACAAGTGTTCCATTCTCATGCCAAGATCAGCCAAACTCTTCAGGTTCTCGACACAGCCTATGCTCGCGTCTATGTTATGATGCACTGGATGACCCCACATGTATTTCGGATCAAGGTTAAACTGCAACGGAACTTTCGTGGCCGAACCATATTTTTCGTTCAAACCTTTGACCACCAAATCCTTGGCGCATGCCATCCGAGTTGTCGTGTAACTCTTAAGCAATTCTGACGCTCCGAAGGCTCCGATGCCATGCCACAAGACAGCGTCTTCCGGCGATGCCAGAGAATAGAGAAAGAACTGAGGCGAAGAAGGAGTCTCAGCAAAGCTGTAGGCACCAAGCTTCTCTCCTTCGACCGTAAAGCTGTCATCAGCCTGCACGACGCTGACGTCGCTCGGGTCAATCGCATTCGGATAAAGCAGGGCCGTCCGATAGTCCACTTTGACGCTTTTCAACTTCGGCCCTTCAAAGTAAATTCTTCCTCGAACGGCACGTTTAGAACCATAACCTTTCGTGGAATGTGGCACCGTCAAGAGCGTCGTCAGGTTCTTCATGCTCCTACCCATGCACCTGTAGACGCACTCGATTGACTCGTAGTCCGCGTGAGTTTGTCTTATGACGTAATGCAGCAACCCATCTGTTTTCTCTTGGATCAGCATGGTCAGCGGTAGCCGCATCGAATAGAGACAGAGATCTATCCCGAAAGATTCCGAGAGATTCTGAAGACTCTCGTATTTCACTGCGTCTACCAAATCCATGTAGCTGTTGCCGCAGCTTTGAAGGTGTCGAGCTATCTGCTCGACTTCACCCTTGGAAATGAGGGTGCCCTCATACTTCTTCACGAACTTCTCATCTATCTGCAGTTTCTCAGTCTTGACGTTTACAGTCGGGAATGCGCTCTGGCCGCTGTTCACTATGGACTCTTTAAGGGGGTTCATCGAATACCTGTCTGGCTCTATATCATCGGTGTTCAAAAGAAACGAGACCACAAGCCCTTCCGAAGGCTTCTTCAAGATTTCACATAAAGAGCCAAGTTCCTTTTCGTCAGGCTTGTGCAGCCCATACTGGTGAAAGTAGTTGCTGCACACCTCCAAGAGGCGGGCAGCTATGATTCCTTGAACCTCCTCCACCGTTAGTTGAGGATTTGAGTATTCAACAGAGGATCTTAAGAAGAAGTGGCGACCGCTAATCTTGGCGTCCACTCTCCGCCCGTCCTTAGAGTAGAACAGAGGAGCACCTGCCCGCTTTTCTTCTTTGAAATTTGCAAGGTCTCCCACGACAGCTTCGACGCAAGGCCAGGACTTTTCGAGGAAGTCGCCGACTATTATTCTCGACAAGTCAGAAGACATTTGAAGATCAGCCTCGCTCCAGGGATTCAGCCACGTACACGCAGTCATTGACGGTGCCTGGATTGAGAAACATGCTTACCACAGGGAAACTCTCGACAAACCCGTTCTCCATTAGCCGACTGATGACTGATTTTTCCTTCTTCGGCAGGCACAATGAGACCTCAGCATCTGTCAGTCTGTGAAGGACAGCCTCCAGAAGGCTGATTGCCAAGTCACTGCGCCCTCTCGGGCACACGAGCGGGCCCAAGTCAGCTGTGCCATCGTACACTTTTGCCAATGCGTAGCCCCGCATCCTGTTCCCCTCCATATACACGTAACCAACGTTGCCTGAATCGCTGAGTAATGGTTCGAGCACCTTGCTTCGAGAAGCGCCGAAACAGAGGCCGTCATAATCGATGATCTGCCTCATGTCCTCTTTTCTTGCCTCTATGACGCCTTCCTGCTTTGCTGAAGAAAAACCTTTGCCCTTCAAAACCGTGAACTCCAAGTCATATTCGAAGCCAAGTCTTCGGTAGAAATTGACCTTGTTGACGTATGCATACAAGCCCACCGTCTCCACGCCCCTGCCTCTCAAATAATCGACGGAATGCCTGACGAGCGATGAACCTGCTCCTTTTTTTCTGTGGCTTTCTGCGATTATCAGGTTTCCGAACCAACCTTTTTTGCCGAAGCTCACGGTCGTGGCGATCCCAACCCTTTCCCGGTCGTCGAGCAGCACAAAGCATCCTTCTGGTTCAAGCTTCATCATGAACTCGAAGTCTTCTTTCACCATGCCCCAGTTCATCTGATCGGTGATCTGAACTGCGAACGGAGAGTCTTGCCTCGTCATGGTCTTTATGCTAAACATATGTGCAAACTCGTTTTTGCAAGAGGATAAAGTTTACTAATACATTGATTGAAATAAAGGCTGAAATGGGAGCTGAAAACCATCGACCCGCAATTGAAGATCAAGATAACACGTGACGTGCCTGTTTCGACGCATCCATTCACGCGTTACTTTGAAGGCTTCGAAAAAGTTGAGGCGGTCAGGCAGATATTCGGTGAAAAAACGGAACAAGTCCTAGACAATCTCAAAGTGGAGTTTGCTGGGACGAGAGGCTACATGGGAGTCAACAACAACGATGGTCACCTGCTCATCGGAGCAAACTACTTGAAGGAAGGAGACATCGTGGACATTTACTTGGACATAATCCATGAGCTTGTTCACGTCAGACAATTTATGGAGGGAAAGGAGCTCTTCGACGACAACTTCAGCTACACTGATAGACCGACCGAGATAGAAGCCTATCGCCATACCATAAACGAGGCCCGCAGACTGGGATTGAACGACGATAGAATTCTTCTATACTTGAAGACAGAATGGATGACCGACAAGGACGTCAGACGGTTAGCGGAAACCCTCGGAGTTAAATTCCGTTGACTGAAGAGCTGTGAATGCTGCTAGAATGGCTTCTTGAATCCCGGGGCTGGCCGAAATCTTGCTCATCATGATCCGACAAGAGAACGATCGTGTTTCTAGCTGAAAGGAGCGTTTTTTCAGTCATGCTTTGTTCCTGTTCAACTTAGACGGGGACCCTTTCCTTTTCACGTTGATCAGATATACTCCCCCTAGAGTCAGGGCTGAACCGAGCAGTGCCTCTTTGGTGATACTTTCGCCCAGGAGTCGCCATCCGAAGAATAAGGCGATGGCCGGAACTATTAGGCTTGAACCTGAGACTGTGGTGGCTTCTTCTTCCTTGAGAAGGAGAAACCAGATAACGTTCCCTATCGCTAGTGCTCCTATCGCTGAGAAAGATAGTATCTCAATATACATTGAGCCGCTTGGAAAGCTGAAGCCGCTCGTGCTCAAACTTAAAAGAACTAGAGGAATAATGCCTACTGACAATTGCGTAAAATGAGTAATCAACGGGTCAACATGGTTTAGGAATTTCTTGTAGTAGACTGCTACCCCAGCCCATAAGAATGCGCCCAGCAGCATGATGAAGGCAGAGTCGAGCGTGAAGGAGCCAGTGCTGTTCACGAAAAGCATGAGAACCCCAATGATGCCTATTGTGACTCCCAAGAGTTTTGTTCTGGTCACTTTTTCCCTGAGAAGGGGCATGGCCAGGAGGAAGACAAAGAGTGGTTGCGTGTACGTGAGCACTGCACCTACGCCTGAACTCTCTTGGGACAATCCGAAGGCTTGGACGAGTATGACAGATACGAAGATCAGGCAGAGGATCATGAGTTTGCCCAGCGTGCCCTTGTCCCTTGGCATTCTGCCTCTCAGGACCAGAGAGAAAGGAAGCAGGAAAGCTGCTGAGACCGCGAATCGTTGCAGGACAAATGCTGCTGGCTCGATGTAGTCCAAACCCATTTTCATGACTGACCAGTTCAATCCCCAAAGAAACACCATGCATGAGAAAAGCAGCCAATTTCTAAGCTTCAAGTCGCCAGTCCCACGCGATCTGTTTAAGGTTTTGAAGCATATGAAAGACCCGGTATTTATTCTTCTTTTTGGACTTTTAAGCAGCGCAATGGTCTCTTGCGCGCATGTCAAATGCTTGACTTTTCAAAGCTGAATGTAGTCGCTAGAGGCCGGTGAAAACCCTTCGGGCTTCCAGTCAGTTTTGCAGCCGACCAAGCCCACGCTAGAGACAATGATCCCAAATCCTTAAACGGATTGACCGAGGAGTATCTGTTCACGGTAAGAGGCAAAGACTAAGAAGTGGTTTTATGAATCTTCGGGATAGGGTAGTTATTGTTACCGGTGCTTCTTCTGGGATCGGCCTTGCGACCGCAAAGCTTCTGGCTAAACAGGGCGCGAAACTTGCTCTCGTCTCCCGTTCGAGAGAGAAATTGGAGCAACTGTCAGCTGAGCTTCCCACCTCGTTGGCAGTTCCCGCAGACATGACGAGAGTTTATGAAATCGAAAGGATGGTTAGGCAAACTGTGGAACATTTCGGGAGAATTGAAGTTCTAATTAATTGTGCCGGTCAAGGGTATGATGCTCCGGTTGAGATGACTAATGTTGACACGTTTCGCTATGTTTTCGATTTGGACGTGGTCGGCCCACTTGTGACCATGCAGCAAGTGATTCCCATCATGAGGAAGCAGGGTGGAGGAGCGATTATCAACGTTAGCTCTGGCACTGCGCTGATGTATTTGCCATACAACGGTGCATATTCGGCCTTGAAACGCGCGCTGGCCAATATCAGCTTGACTGCACGGGAAGAATTGAAGAACGACAACATTGTTGTCAGTGTCGTGTACCCGTACATGACGCTTACTGATTTCGAGAAGAACACGATTAAAGATGCCATTCCTGAGGGAGGGGAGCAAGGGGGCGGCCCTCCTTTTCCGGCTGATACGGCAGAGTACGTGGCACAGAAGATACTGGAAGGAATTCAAAGCGGGGAAGCAGAAATCTTTGCACACGATTGGATGAAGAAAAGAGCCAACGCAAACTCTTAACGCGCGGTAGAAAAGAGCGCGGGCACGGTCCATATATGCGCAAAATAGAACGTTGGAAGGTAGGTATATCAAAGTCATGGTAGGTTAGAAGACGAGGGACACTTTCTGATGGTCTCGTGGCGCAAGATAGGCGTGGCCATTGTCACGTTGGTGATCGTGCTCGCCGCCATCTTTCTCGTTTCGCTGGACAACAGGTCTGCAAATTCAACGGCACTGCACTACACCTACAGCGTTGTCAATGTGTACCCTCATAACACGAATGCTTTCACGGAGGGACTCGTGTTTGATAGTGGTTTTCTTTATGAAAGCACGGGACTCTACGGCAACTCCACCCTGCGCCGCGTGGATTTAGAGACAGGTGGAATCCTGCAGCTTCTCACCCTAGAACCTCAATATTTCGGCGAAGGCATTGTAATCGTCGGCGACAAAATCGTCCAGCTGACGTGGCAGTCGCACAAAGGTTTCGTGTATGACAAAACTAGTTTTGATTTGTTGCAGGAGTTTCAATATCCCACTGAGGGATGGGGATTAACATACGATGGCAGTCGACTGATAATGAGCGATGGAACAGCCCACCTGTACTTCCTAGATCCCGTGACTTTCCAAAGAGTCGGACAGGTAACGGTACACGATACCGGACCTGTCACTAAACTCAACGAGCTTGAGTACATAAACGGCACAGTCTATGCAAACATTTGGAGAGAAGAGAAGATCGCTGTGATAAATCCACAGATCGGACAAGTCACGGCGTGGATTGACTTGACGGGCATTCAAGACTTGAAAAATCAGGATCCAAACAACGTACTGAACGGAATTGCATATGACGCTAATGGAGACAGGCTCTTCGTCACCGGAAAGATGTGGCCGCACATTTTCGAAATCAAGCTAATCCCCTCAGCATAGCCTTTTGGACATGTCCGCGTGCTTTCTTCACAGGCCGATTGGTTTGGCGACCCACAAGCGTATCCTTCTTCTGCGCGAAATCGACAGTGAAATGGAAAGGGGCAAATTTGCGAGTGACCGCATGTACATGCACATTTGAAACGTGTTTGGACCCCTCTTTCAGTCACCCGCACTTTGTTAGCACTCGCTTACAAAGAGCTAAGAAGAAAATTGACTCCAAAATAGATCAAGACTGCTCCGAAAGCAACTATAAGAAGCCTGTACCACTTTAATCCCACAAGGTTTAGTCCCACCCTTGCAAAGTACGCGGTGGCCGTGAGCCAAACATAATCCATCCACACGTGGCACGCGTACATTAACACGACACCAGCAAACGACGCGAACTCGAGAGAAATGATGATAAGTTGAGCTCCGGCGGTAAGCCACCAAACAATGAAGAAAGGATTCAATCCAGTTAGGGCAAGACCCAAGAGAAAAAGCCTGCCAGAACCGGCCTTGGCTTGTTTTGACTCTCCGAATTTGGATGCGAGAGAGCCGCGAATCTGGATTGCGCCGTAGGCGATCAGAACGATCCCTCCGACAATTCCGATGACGTGTTTCACGACTAAATCGTGTGCAAACGTCAAGAGCCCAAGAGCCAACAGCATAACAAGAGAGAGCTCGACAAGAGTGTGCGCTAAAGAGAACACTAAACCGCTTTTCGCACCGGATCTTGCACCCTGAGATAGATTTTCAAAAAACAATGGGCCAGGAGCGAGCGCGCCGGAACCCGTCACCAGAATAATGGTGGCGACGAAGCTGAACAAGTCCATAGATATGGAGAATGGAAGAATTGAAATAATAACGTTCTGCAAAATTGAAAAAACAGAGAAAGATGTGCTGGTCTGCCTTCATGGCAAAACGCACTCTAAGAGTCTTAAGACATTTTTTTCAAAGCGTCTATTATCTCTTGTATGTCAGGAAGCTGTCCCAGCTTGTAGATTTTGAAGAAAGCTATCCTTTGGCTTTCATCGATGATCACGTTTGCTCGCTCCGAGAAACCATCCTTTGTTCTGAATATTCGATACAATTCTGCTACTTTGCCATGTGGCCAAAAATCCGAGAGCGCGCGCTCCTGACTATATAAGGCGAAATAGAGAGAGATATGAGACCTATCATTAGGGAGGATATGCCGTGAAAGCCGAGAAGTATTTCGCTGTCGGATGCATTCTAATATTCGCAGGCATTGGCTTGTTGGCTACAATTGGATTGTTCTATTTAGTGTATCCTACCTATTATGGAGCGAACTTTGATACCATGCGATACCTAATCTCTGCGGACATAACATTGATCATAGTCGGCATAGGAATGTTAGCAGTCTCCTTCTGGACAGGATCAGATCATTAGAACCGTGTAGACCACGAATCTTGAAATAGCGCGCATGCCTATTCCTGAATTAGTTTGTGAAGTGTCTTATGCTTCTGGCCTTGCGTCGTCTATGGGCGACATATGTTTCAGAATATGAGAAGTACAGTTCAGAGAACCCCACTTAATTCTATCACACGCAAAAAGGGAATTTAGGAACACACATGCGCGCTATCGATGAAACGTTGATGTTAGAGCGCGCGCGCTATCCACTTGCCGTTGCTCTAAGTTGTATGGGTCAAGCTTAATGTCAACGGTCGCCGGAATCGTCACGACAAATGGAGGCGGCGGTTCTGGGTTTACAATAATGTCTGAGATCACCTGATAGAAGAAGCGCGCTGCCTTGTCCCGAAATTGGCTAAAAATGATTTTTGTTCCTTTTTGAGCTTTGAGAACGGTTTTGAATTTCTTGAGTTTCCGTATCTTCTGCGTAAGGGCGGTCCTATTCTCAGTTGTGAAAGCCGAATTTTGACCATTTTTGACCATTTTCGGAACAGACATGCGCGCCACCCATTGCGATAACCTACTTTTCTCCAACAACAACTGCAAAAGTAGCCATTGGCATCTTGATTATTTTTTGTTTTCTAAACCCCGCTTTTTTTATCATGTTTTTTAATTTAATCTGGCTGATGGTGTATTCCTTCGGATGTTTTTCTTGATATTCTCTCATGCTTGGCTCTGATATGAAATCTTGCCAACTTTCGTCGAATTTCTTCGATAACGTTGGATTCTTTGCCCTTAACTTTTCTATTTCCTTTTCATATTCTATGGTTGGTTTGAACCAGTCACCGATTATCACTCTACCTTTTCTGGGAAGAATTTTGTAGATCTTCGTCACCACTGATAGTTTGTTTTTAACATGGTGAAAGGCTAAGTGAGATACCACAAAACCGGCTCTTTCTATCTTCAAGTTCTCCATTGGCGAAACAACGAATCTCACATTTTTTAATCCTATTTTTCTCACTTTCTTTTCTGCCTCATTTATCATGCCCGAAGAAACGTCTATTCCTATGACGCTCGAATGGGGAAACTTTAATGCAACCCTTATCGCTATTTCACCGTTTCCAGTTCCCAAATCTAGTATCACAGATTTTTGTTTGTTTATTTGTTTGATAACATTATCTGCAGTCCATCTGTAGAATAGATATTTGTTCCTACTCTGAGCTTCATATTGCTTCGAGAACTCATCAAAAAATATCTTAGCAAATTTCATATTATTTACATTTTCAATTTAACAAATCCCACGAATATAAGTAGTATATGCGGGACATGGAACCCCCCAGTGCACGCTAGTTGGTTTGTCAAGACAGCCTAAAACATTTAGCAGTGTTGTTTTGCCTGAACCAGAAGACCACATGATCGCGCGCGCTAACAGACGGGCAGAACCCCAACACATGGGAATAACAATCTTTTTAACGGTTAGCCGAGGCAGTAAAAAGCACCTACCCCCTGGGGCCCTGTTGAAGTGGGCAGTTGCAGCGGATAAACCCCATAAACGGGAAGAACAAGCCAAAGATACCAACGCGCGCGACAGGCTACGAATACATCTGTGAGATGGAACATGTCAAGCTATTTCGAAAACGCAAGTGATACTATGGTTCATGCAGAGACCGGGGATTCGCCCATAGACCGGGGGATGTATGCTGAAAAGCCGGGGATGGGAGTTGAACCCATATAGAGCGGCTCTGCAGGCCGCCGCTTCAACCGTTCAGCCACCCCGGCAATTCAGATATCCTCAAGACTGGAATAAATACGTTATTTGGTCCCTTCTAGCCTTTTCATAACGCCTCTATAGACACTCAAAGCCGACTGTTCATCCTCAACGTTTTTTATCAGCATTCTTCCGCCGTTGAAAAGGCTGATTTCATACCCTTTATATGCAAAAACTATGGCAAGTTGAGACTTCAGCCGAACCTTGAAATCATGCCTTATCCGTCCATAGACTTCGCTTAGTTTCAATCCCAGCGGCTTCTCGGGGTTGACGTTGACCGTGTTGCGGCCACATAGCCATACAAGCTTCTCTGCAGCATTCAGCGACGTCTTACTCGCCTGACATGCTGGGCAGTCATTTCTTTTGATAATATCGATCACGGCAAAATACATGTCGCCGAAATCGCAGATTAGCAGCTTTCCCTTCAGCGTTGAACCCATTCCTGTTAGCACCTTGACTGTTTCCATGGTCTGCATGGTTCCAATTATCCCAGCCGTAGCGCCGAGCACTCCCCGCACGTCACAGGACAGCAGATCACTGTCATCGATGTTGGGGAAGATGCATTCTAGGCAGGGAGTCTCAGGCGGGGCAAAGACTGAAAGGTTTCCTTCAATTCCGATCGCTGCACCAAAAACATAGGGGATTTGAAGTTTCACGCAGGCACGATTAACCAAGTAGCGCGTTTGAATGTTGTCCAAGCCATCGACGACGCAGTCAACTCCCGACAACAATCTCTCAACGTTATTCTTGTTCAGGTTTTCAGGAATAACCTCAACCTTCACAAACGGGTTTGCCTTCTCCAATTTCCCCGCTGACACCTCAACCTTCGGATAAGACACATCATCACTCGTGTACAGAATCTGCCTATGCAAATTATCCAATTCCACCGTGTCCTGGTCGATCACCCGCAGAGTCCCAACGCCGGCAAGAGCCAAGTACAACGATGAAGCCGTGCCCAATCCGCCCAATCCAACGACTGCAACCTTTGACTGGGCAAGCTTCCTCTGCCCCTTGCGACCAAGCTCCGTGAGAATCATCTGACGACTGAAATACTCGTCATAGCTCATCTTCGTAGTCTTAGACACCTTGCCGCTTCTCCCAGTCTATTTCTGCCTCTAATCAGTTTTATATCTACCCTTTTTCAGGAACTGCTTTTCAAAAATCTCTTCGACCCTCTGTATCGTGTCTGCTTCCTCGGCGGCTTTGTCATCTCTGATTCGGGTTATCCTTGCAAACCGGAGGGCCATGCCACACTTGTATTTTGGGCTTTTCTGAATCTCGTTGTATGCTACTTCTACGACTATTTTGGGCAGAACGACGACTTTGCCGCGTTGTTCACGAATCGTGAGCTCTTTGAGTCGTCTTGTCATTTCCAAGATTTCCGCGTCCGTTAATCCCTTGAAGGTCTTGCCTAATTCCACGAAATCGCCGGTTTCAGCGTCGCGTGCAGCCAAGTAATAATCTGAAAGCCACCCATGTCTGCGGCCGTAGCCGTATTCCGCCGCCACGATCACGAGGTCTAACGGTTCAAGGACTGGTTTGATCTTGAGCCAGTGCTTTCCCCTTTTTCCCGGAGTGTAAGGGCTATCGAGCCTCTTCGTCATCAACCCCTCGTGGCCAGCATCCATAGCTTCCCCCAAAAGTTGTTCAGCCTCTCCAAGGCTATCAGTGACCAGCTGCTTTGTCAACGGTATCTTCCCAACTCTTTCTGCCAGCAAGGACCTCCGCCTGAGGTAGGGGAGCGAAATGAGATTTTCACCGTCAACGAACAGAATATCGAACAAGTACAGATGAACCGGTATTCTTTCACCCATTTCTCTTATTGAATGAACCCGTCTAAACCGCCGCATTAAATGCTGAAAAGGAATCGGACGTGCATGATCATCTACGGCTATGATTTCACCTTCAACTATTGCCTCATTCGCATCGATGTTTTCTCTCGCAATTTCAACCGTTTCGGGCAAGCTTTCAGTCACATCTGTCAATCTCCTACTGAAAATTCTTACCTCGTCGCCCAGCTTGTGAATCTGAACTCTGGCCCCGTCGTACTTGTACTCAAAAGCAGTTTTTCCTCCATGTTCACGCAGGGCATCTGCAACGTCGTTGGCCATTTGAGCCAACATCAGACTTACTGGCCTGAAGGCTCTGAAACTGATCTTTGAAAGACCCGCTAATCCTTCCAACTTGATTGTAGCAGCGACTTCGCCAACGTCACCCAACATCATAGTTGTTTCCTGAATAGTCTCAAGCGGAACCTGAAAAGCCTCCGCTACAGCCTGCTCCATTAATCCTTCATGAAAGCCCGTCCGCATTTCACCTATGAAGACCTTAATCAGATACTTCGCTTCAACTGGCGAAGCCGAGCCTAGCAAGGTCTCGATCAGACGTTCCTTTTTCTCCCTCGAACCGGAGCCCACCGTTCCTGCTATGACTTCAAAGCTTCTCCTGACCTCTGCAATCGTCAAAGCCTTTTCAAGAAGAACCGTTTGCCTCTTGACTCTGGTCCCATCGAAGACTGCTTTCGTCGCAGAACCTATGTCACCTGTTTTGCTGAAAGCCTCGGAGAAAACCTCCCAACGTGCGCCCGTTACACGTTTTATGATCTCGCTCAGAGTCGCCCAGCTCACGTCAAGGGTCTGCGCACTCCACTTTGGAAGTGGCCTGCCGAGAATCATGGAAACTGCTGGTTCAATTTCCTGAGGCTCCAAAATCTTCAAGAACTCGGTTGCAAGGCTTATCATCAGAAGTCTCTTTCTAGTAGCTTCAAACTTTTCGCACAATTCCGCTAATGCTCTGAAACTCGCCTGCATACTTCAGAACACACTTGACCTTCCAAATATGAACCAATGCAAATAAATATTATTCACGGATCGTCAGGCATAGGGCGGTTATTAGCTGATAACGGCACAGCACACACGCAATATATGGTTCATGTCATATTAGTCACGAAAGCCTAACTATCAAATTGAAAGGTCGAAGAAAACATCAAACAAAAACTGATTTGACAGGACGTCCCAAGAAAGGCGAGAAGATGATACAGGTTTCAGTGGTCGTTAGGACTCGTGGCGAGGAGCAACACCTCAGTGATGTGCTGAAAAGGCTACGCGAGCAAACAGTCCCACCATCGGATGTCATCATCGTTAACAACTATTCTTCAGACGAAAGCCTTGCTTCCTTTGAAGACAGGATAAAGAAATTAAGCGGGCTTTTCAAGCGGAAGAAAATCAGGGTTAGACTTGTCAGTTTTCCCGATCGGGACTTTTCCCATCCTTACTCTACAAACCTAGGAGTCTTCTACGCCCAGAATGAACTCGTAGCCATAACCAATGCACATTCACTTCCAGTATCATGTTCTTGGTTGGGCCTTGGACTTAGGCATTTCGAAGATCGCAAGGTTGCATGCGTTACGGGCTACTCTTATCCCTTCGAGAAGAATACGCCTCTGTCAAAGGTGAGTCAATATGTGTATTATTTCTCAGAGAGAATCGTCCTGAGATTCAACTGGACATCCACTGTGGATTGCATCATCAGGAAATCTCTTTGGAAAGCGTATCCATTTGATGAAAACCTGCCCAAAATCATCCCTGAAGCCAAAGCCTACGGCTGCGAAGATTATGACTGGAGCAAAGAAATGGAAGCAAGGAGTTTCAAGATATGTGTCGATCCACAATTCAGTGTCTTCCACTCGCACGAAAGCGGATTTGAAGAAGCAAAAAGAAACATGAAAAACTACTTGGCCCAAAGGGCGATTCTGCAGGCCATTGACAGGTTTAAGAGGCCCAGAAGAGCTTTTACCAGATTGGAAAAGATCGGCAAACTGGACGTGCGCGTCATGGAACTCTAGCATACTGCTCTTCATGCACCCCCACCTTTTTCATGGAGTCTGCTTGAGTACCCTACAGCTAGCACGATTGTATGGGGGTCTGATTCGCGAATTACGGCTCGACCCTATGATAACAACATCGCGAGCTATACTCAGATAGTAGCAAGACGTAAATATCATCATAGACCACAAGGCAAGTTGATGAACATCTGCTTTGTCTCTGACTTGTTCGATTCCTCATATGGAGGCGTACCTGTAGTAGTAAACAGGTTCATTCAGAGGCTCGTAGAAAGAGGACACAAAGTAACTGTAGTTACGTCCAAATGCAAGAGTAAGGAATCAGTGGAAAGGAAAGAAAACTTTACGATCTATAGGTTCTCTTCATTCACTCTTCCAAAGTCAGAAGGCGAATATGCACTTTCTTTTCCAAGTTTCCACCGGATACGGCAGATTTTCGAAAGAGAGGGAATCGACGTGCTTCACTGTCACGTTCCTTCGTTTTTGTCTCTTGCCTGTGTTTTGGAGGCAAGAAAAATGGGCGTGCCCTCAATAGCAACTAACCATCTTCTTTCAGAAACATTTTCCCGAAACCTCTTCTTCAACAGCACAAAATTCAACGACTTCTTCTACAAGATAGTCAACGTATTCTACAACCTGGTTGACACAGTATTGTGTCCCAGCACTTACGGATTGAGAACGCTGAGAGAAAACGGGTTAAACACGAGAGCATTTGTCTTAAGCAACGGCATAGAACTGTCCAAGTTCAACGCCAACCTAAAGCATGAGCAATTTGACCGGCAATTTGGCTTGAAAGACGAAAACAAGAAGATCCTTTACGTCGGAAGACTAATGAAAGAAAAAGGCTTGGACATCCTCATCAAGGCCTACGGGATCGTTAACGCGAAAGTTCCGAACACAAATCTGATCATCGTCGGAAAAGGCCACATGAGAAGAAACCTCGAGAACTTAGCCAACGGACTCGGCCTAAAAAACGTGATCTTTACGGGTTTCATCTCAGACTCACTGTTGAGGCAGGCCTATGCTTCCTCTGACATTTTCGTCTTGCCATCATACGCGGAGATACAGCCCCTAGTTTTGCTGGAGGCCTTGGCCATGGGACTACCGGCGATTGGAACCAACGTAGGAGGCATCCCAGAAATGATAATAGAAGGTCGGAACGGCTACATAGTGAAGCCTGGAGACCGCGAAGGCCTAGCTGAGAGAATCATAACAATCTTGAATGATAGCAAGTTGAGGAAAGAATTCTCACGCAACAGCCTGCAAATGGCACGAGAAAACGATATCGAGAAATCCGCCGACAAACTTGAAAGACTCTACCATAGGCTTACCTCGCAAATTAGGACAAGATTGTAGAAAGTTAGACGCAATTATATTCTTTCTAATAGGAGTAGACGTCTTCGAGACATGCGGGGGCAAAGGAAAAAAATGCCGTTCAGCTTCTTAGAATTGAGCCTCTAGTTTGGCCTTGACTTCCTTTATCTTCTTCTCTGTCTCCGAAACCTTGGCCTTCTTCTTCATGATCTTGTAGCAGTCTCTAGCATATTCCAGGGCGCTGACACCAAACCTGTCGAATCCTTTTTGAAACGACAAATCCGCCGATTTTAGGAAATGCTCAACAGCAGCTTCATAATTCTTGAGCGCATACGCACATTCGCCAGCCTTGTAAAGCATGGATGAGGAGTCAAAGTAGTTCTGTCCCTTATGATACAGCTCTGCAGTGCGCAAAAAGATCTCTTCAGCCTCCTTATACTTACCAGCATCGTAAAGCGCACCCGCTTCTTTGTGCAACTTGACTGTATCTTCTCTCACTTCGCTCATACCCATCAGCCCACGATTCGCTATCTACCAGCATTCCACTCACATTTAGGCTTTCCCATTGCAAAGCTTAAAATGGAATTCGCAAAGAATTACCACATACGCATGTTCAGGAAGGCCTAGTGATGAAGATCTGCGACGCGCACGTTCACCTTGGAAAATCTGGACCATGGCAACCCTACGCGGATCCCACAATCTACGTTGATGATCTCATCCGCCTCTTTGACGAATATGACGTTGAGAGGGCAATCGTATTTCCAAACCCCAACGTCGGCGACAAATACCCCGAAATGAATGATTACATCGCCAAGTCGGTCAGAAAATACCCGAAACGCTTGGTCGGGTTCGGACGCGTAGACCCAAGAAGAGAAGACGCAATAGAGGAATTGGTTCGCATGAAGCATGACCTAAGCCTGACAGGGCTCAAATTGCACCCCGTGGTGGAATGCTTTAGACCAGATCACCCATTCTTCAGCAGATTTTTCCAAGAAGTGAATAAACTGGGTCTGCCAATCTTGTTTCACACGGGCGACGGTTTCTCCTCGCCAGCTCTTGTCTCAAAAATCGCAAAGAAATACCCAAAACTGCCCATGATACTAGGCCATCTAAAGGAAGGAGCCTTGTGCACGATGGAGCAATGCGACAACATCTACGTCGAGACCTCAGGAACTTTGCCTGACATCATCGAGCTCGCAGCAGACATAGACGAAGACAGAATACTTTTCGGCTCTGATATACCATACTACCGCTATCCAACACAAATAGCTATAGTTGAAGACGCTGACATCGCGCAAGAAGCCAAGAAAAAGGTCTTTTACGAAAACTTCCGAAAACTCTTCAACCAGGAATAGAACCAGATTGCACATGACCAAAACTGCCCAAATCCAGCCGCGTTCTTCGAGTCTGCGGAAGGCTGAAGACAGTTCACGCAACACTCTAGTTCTCTGATGGTGCTGCTGAAATGAGAACAACAACAGATTCGATAAGAATTGTGGTCAAGCTGACTATCGCGGGTGTTCTTGCCGCCCTAGTATGCATCACCACTCTAGTCCTTACTGTTAGTATACTGCAACCACTGGATATTTCAATGTGGGTGAACCGGTTTGAAGAAGCAAAACGGAACGTGAGAAACTACTCGACTTAGAGGACGATTTTGCAAATCATAAACAGTTTCAAGAGGCCGCGCGCGCCAACAGGTACTATTGACATTCCAACTGCCCAACAGCCAAAACAGCCAAAGAACGTTCATACTCTATGCCAAAGGACATTACAAAACTATTCCTGATGCAAGCTGCAACCCTCTCCAATAACTTTTTTTCTGTTTTGAGAAAGTTTAGCATATGCAGCTCTAAGACACTGATGCTTATCGTTTTCTACACGGCAGAAGGCTTTGTCGTGGGCTAAGGGTTGACTTTGTTTTTCCATGCATCCTCAAAACTACGAAGTGCGCGCGCCATCTGAGATGCATCGTGGGATGCGATCCTTGTAGTATCTATCTTAGAATCTCAGGCAGTCTTCTTCGCACAATGTAGGCCACTGGAATTCCGAGACCCGCACCAATGAGTATTTGACCAATGTTTCCAGGAACCTCCCCAAGCGCACCTACCCATCCCCAACCCAGAACCCCCCAGACTGGAAGCACAAACAATTCGACCAGGAAATAGCCAAGAATCATCTCGACTCCACCCACGCACGCTGCCAGCACGTCACGAGAAGTGCTTTTCCTGTTCGAAATCAAGCCGACAAGGAGTCCCTCCAGTCCCTTAATGACTAAAGTCGGAATGACAAACACAGGAAAACCAATTGCATCGGAAATAGCCGAGCCAACGCCCCCGGCGAATCCTCCAATAACTGGCCCAAACGTCAAAGCAACAGCAAAAATCATCACATCACCAAAATTAAAGTAGCCACCCATTGCATTTGGAATTCGCACTATGAACGTTGCCGCAGCAACCAACGCAGTCATAACCGCCATGAGAGATAGCCGAATTGCAACAGTCTCTTTCTTCGGAAAACGCGTTTGCATAATGTATCCTATCGTTGACACTTTGTATAAAAACCTGACGATGAAAGAGAGTAGAAGCTCACTTCAGGTGTTGGGAAAGTCAGAATTACAGCTTAAAAGCTGAGACTGAAAATGTATTATGGAAGTGCTTGAAGTGAAACTGCCCCACGGAAAAATTCCAGTAGACCTCTTGAGGGAAGTTGTCTTTAAGAGCCTAGGTGTCGAACGGTCAGAAGTTGTTCTAGGTCCGTCTGCTGGCATTGATGGTGCAGTGATAGAAGCAGGGAACCGATCATTGATCGTTTCCATGGATCCAATTACTGGCGCATTAGAGCGGATCGGGTGGCTTGCAGTAAACGTTAACGCAAATGACGTAGCCACTTTCGGCGTCGAACCCGCCTTCCTCTTTTCGTGCATTCTGCTGCCTGAAGGTGCAGACAAGAAAATCGTTGAGACGATCTGCGTTCAAATGGACAGGGCGGCAAAGAAATTGGGAATTGCAATTGCTGGGGGGCATTGTGAGGTGACGCAGGGCCTGAAATATCCGATAGTCGTAGGCTGCACTCTAGGTATCGCAGAGAAGGGCAAGTATGTGACGGCTGCGGGAGCAAGGAACGGGGACAAGCTAATTCTGACGAAGAGCGCTGGAATCGAAGGAACAGCCATTCTTGCGTCGGATAGAGAAAAGCTTTTGAAAAAAACTCTAGGCTACCAGACGCTGCAGGACGCAAGGGAGTTTTTCAGTCAAACAAGTGTGGTTGAAGATGCGATCACAGCTTTCAAAACAGGCGGAGTAGACGCAATGCACGACCCTACTGAAGGAGGCATAATCGGCGGGACATACGAGATGGCGGACGCTTCAAACCTTGGCGTAAGAATATCTGAAGAAAAAATCCCTGTTCGACAGCAGACGACGGAAATCTGCAAATTCTTCAGAATTGACCCGTTGAGGCTGGTCAGCTCAGGAGCTTTACTGATAGCGGCGAAGCCTGAACTAGTCAACCGCATAATTAGAAGCCTAAAACAAAGGGGGATCGAAGCCTCGATCATCGGAGACTTCGTGAAGAATCGGGAAGAACGCACCTTGATGGGAAAAGATGGGAAGGTTCGACCCTTGCCTAAACCCTCTTCTGACCATCTTTGGCTCGCACTCGCAAGAAGCTAGATCATTGCCAGATGTTGCTTTCTTGCGAAATCTGAAAACTCACAGGTATTTGCATTAGGTTAAAATACTAACGTAAATCTCATGGTCACTTGAAGAGTGAAGTGACGCATCTTTGGTAATGACGCTTGAGAAAGCGGCGAGAATCGCCAAGTGTTCTCTGATGCCCAACAGGCCTTACCACGTTCAATGGTTCCTTACGAATAGGTGCAACTATCGATGCAGAAGCTGCAATGTCTGGCGAAAACAAGACGGAACCGACCTCACCACGAACGAAGTGAAGAAAGGCTTGGAGATCCTCAAAGACCTCGGCGTCATAGAAGTCGTACTCTCCGGAGGGGCGCCGCTCCTGAGAGACGACATAGGCGAAATCATAGGCTATGCATCACGTTTCTTCGTGACCACGGTCTACGATAACGGAAGTCTTGCAGCGGAGAAGATCGAAGCTCTGCGGAAAGCAGATTTTGTCGCCATTTCCTTGGACACTTTAGACGCGGAAAAAAATGATCTTGCCAAGGGGGTTAAAGGCTCCTGGGACAAGGCTATGAAGAGCATCGAAGTCTTACACAGAGAAGGCGTTCAGGTGAGCATAACGCCCACGATCTCGCAGACCAACCTACACGAGATCCTGCCATTAACCAGATATTTCCTTGAAAGAGATATCCCAGTCTGGTACTGTCTATATTCCTACGACTCTTCTACGGATTCGAATCAGCTCTTCAAGATAGGCAAGAAAAACGAAGATCTCGAAATTGCTGACAAAGAGGCTATGGTAAGACTCTGCGATTCACTGGACGAAATAAGAAGACAAGACAGGAACATGCTTGTAACCAGGAAACTCCTCCAAGCCATGAAGCAACTCTATCTGAGCGGCGAAAGAACGTGGAAATGCCGGGCACTTCAAAACTTCCTCATGGTAGACCAGCTTGGAAGAGTCGCAGGCTGCCACCTCCAAAACCCAGTGGCGTCTATTCTTGACTTGCCAGAAACATGGCACAGCACCACATTTGAAGCCTTGCGCAAGACTTACAGCAAATGCTCCCAGTGCACTTACCTTTGCTACATTTTCTACTCTCTCCACGGCAGCGTCCTCGGCAACCTTCAAATCGCGCAAGAAAGATGGAGAAACACAAAAATGCTGCTCAAGAAAAACAGCCCAAAACCCCTAGCTTGGCAAAAACCACGATAACGTCTACAAATGCACTGTGCTGTTGGCTCTTCTCGACGCATATTCTTCTCACTAGCAATGCATCCCGGTCTGAAAACCTTCTCGAAACTTGCCGAAGCACGCACCAGCTTGAATTACCTAGGAAACCGCTTCAATGTCCTCTAGACCATCAAATTCAGCCCACAAGAGCGACAGTGCTTCAGAAACTTCCTTTTCCTTCACAACTTTGCCCTCGAGGTCGAAAATTTCCATGCTGATGAAGCTCTTACGCGCGGTTGATTTAAAAGAGTTGCGGAACACTCAAGACTTCCTCGACAAGAGAACAACAAACAATCTAAAAAACAAATATCCTGCAAGCTTTCTCGTCCCAGACGTACCGCATCTGAACACCCACAAAGAAGCAAAAGTCAAACCCCGCTCAGAAGCCCGCCCACCGCTAATTATTCGCAACCATTTAGCAGTGGAGCAACGATAAGCGTGCCTCAGGCAGGGTTTCTGATCGTTCCGCACCAAAGATCATTTACTTGACCCTCGTATGTATAGACTATTTTCGAAGCAGGTAGTTATCCATCACCATGCAGAGAACGCTGAAAACTTCTCCTGCGCTCAGGTTGTCAGTGTCCAAGATTAGATGAAAGGGTTCAAAGTCCTCGCCAAGGTTAAAACCATAGAGCTTCTTGTAGATGCTTCTAGTCTGGCTCTCCTTCACCCTCAAAGCCTCCAAGGCTTCATCAGAACCCATGCTGTCCCTCCTGGCTATTCTCTTGGCTCTCATTTCAGGAGAAGCCTCCAGCCACACTTTGAACCCATAATCAAGAAGCCACGGCATAGTCCAACTGTCCAACACGACGTTTCCCTCCTTCGCAAACTCCAACAGTTTCTCGTCGATTGCCCGATCAAACTCAGAATCCTTCCGCCTTCTCTCAAGAAACCGCATTCCTTCCGCACTCTCCCACCACCCACGCTTAGCCTGCCCGTGGCCCCCGTCCATCGCCAAGGCCCTGAGCGCGTCCCCACCAGAATAGTATCTGAGACCATATTTCCTAGAAAACTTTCGCCCCAAGGTACTCTTCCCACTTCCAGCCAAACCGCAGACGCAAACCACGAGAAGCTTGTCAGTCTTCCCAAGCCTGCGGCCTTCAGTCATCTGCCAGCCTCAAAAGCTGCACATCAGACATTTCTCGCAGCCTGTCTCAGGCCACGTTTGAGGCAATCGGGGCATATTTGACCGCCATATGGGCGCAGGACGCTCTTCTTGCCTCGACTAAGCTTGCTTGCCTTAAACCTGGAGACCCGCGGAACCCCCGCCAGTTCACGCTTGCAGAAACGGCAACGTTGCACGGCGCCAACCTCCAGTTTATAATGAACGCCCTGTCCAGTTCCAGGAAAACTCTTGTAGACACGCTTCCGACTCCTAGTACGCTGACTCCTTCTTGGCATTCTATTCACTTACCTCCACTATACCAAATACATGTGAAAAGATCGTTCCAAACAACATCGAACACATGAAATACCACCATAATAACGAGGAAAAACTGAAAACGATAAGCTGAAGAACAGGACCGACGCCTGGAAGATAAGCGATATCTCTCGCTTGCGCCGGGCTCGTGCCAGTAGCGGGAATCGTGTAGAACCCGCCTAAAATCGACCATATGATAATCAGGGGAACGAAGAATATCATGGTCACCTTCATCGACTGCCACATCATCTTCGACTGAAGCTGAAGAATCTCTTTCTGCTTCTTCATTACTTTTTCCAGTTTTTTCTTGTCTCCCCCACGTCTGGCGGCCTGCATTTCCTTGTTCCAGTCTGAGACCTCCTTCCTCACAGCCTTCGACTTTTCAGGATTCGTCAAAAGACGATTTGTCAAAGATGTCAACATCGAGATCAAAGCAGCTAACAGGAACAAGAAAATCGTGGAAAAAGGAATGCTTTGAAGCGCTTCAAACAATTTCAACCCACTCCATAGGATTTCAATGTCTTCCACGCGGCCTTTTCAGGTTCTTCTTCGAAAGGTTTCCCAACAGGAATGCAAGTCATGATTTTCCCAGTTTCAAGCGTTCCTGCAACAACTATTGTAATATTCATGCCTTAGTCCCCGAATATCCGCCTAAAGGCCGGAATTGTTTCCGCAGCTTGTTCTTTAACTAACGTCTCGTAGTACTGATATACTATTCCCACCGAAAGCAGAACCCCCATTCCAGATCCGAAGACTCCAAAGAAGTCTGAAACACCCGCAACTAACGCGACAAGTATTCCGCCCACGACAGTCACTGCTGGAATGTAACGTTTGAGAATTGACTCCACAGCTCTCCCGGACCGTCTGTACCCCGGAATCTCCATGCCTGCATCAACCAGCTGCTGGGCCACCGTTGAAGGTCCCAGCCCGCCCACTTCAAGCCACGTGAGCGAAAAAACAACGCAGAAAGCCATCAGGATTCCCAGATATGCAAGAGCCTGCCACGGATCCCCCATGACGCCTACGAAATTGCGAGGCGCAGTCACGTAGTACACCAGACCGCCCGAAGGATTATATCCTGTTATTTGAGTTGGGTTAGTAGAGTTACCGTACACGGCCTTATATTGTCCCAAGAGGTCCATCCAAAAGTTGGCTCCCACAGGAAGCCTGCCGCTCATGCTCCAGAAGATTTGTGAAAAGAAGTATACATTAGCGAAGAGTGCTGATGCGAAGATCACCGGCAGGTTTGAAACGTAAAGAAGCTTGATCGGATATCTGCTGCGGTATCCTCTGTAGCCAGCGTAGGACAGGGGCAATTCCAATCGTACTCCTTCCATGTATATTATGACCAAGAAAGCAGCTACTGTGGCTACGAGTCCGAGCAAAGACGGGTTTGCTGGGTTGAAGACAAGATGGAGCGCACCCTGGTCAGTAATGCCCGTGGTAGGCCAGTTATTGTTTCTCAGCCACATCAACGACAACGGTTGGCCCGACGAAAAAACCTGTCCCAGAGCGACGAAGAAACCATAAGCACGAAACTCTCCGGGGCCGGGCACAGGGGAGAAACTCTGCCAGAAGATGCTTTGGGAGACTCCCGCCATAATGAACAAGCTGATTCCACTCCCGAAGCCCCAGCCTTTCTGCACGAGCTCGTCCATCAATAGCACGATGATTCCAGCTGACAGAAGCTGCATAAAGACAATCAGAGCTGTTGTGCTCGACAAAGTTCCGTACATTCCGCCGATGATGTATGCCGAAGCTTGAACCCCAGTTAGGAGTATCGAGAAAACTTTGCTCGCGGTGGTGAACAAGCCTCGATCCTCAGCATTTGACATGTCGCAATCTATCATCGATGAACCGGCCAAGAGCTGCAGGATCAAGCCGGCTGTGACGATAGGACCTATTCCGAGTTCCATGAGGCTGCCACGGTGGGAGGCAAAGATTACTCGAAGAGCAGCAAGTTCCCCTATCGTCTGGGCTTGTATACCAAAAAGAGGAATCTCAGTCATCACAAGGTAGATAATCAGCACAAGGGCTGTCCAAAAAAGTTTCTCGTTAAACCTGACTCGACGTTCTGGCGCCTTGATTTCTGGGATGACCCTTGCAATGGGCTTAAACAGGTTTAGGAATCTTCCAGCCATTGGCTAGCAGCTACTCTCCCTTTTCTTCAGCTACTGCTAGGACTTCTCCGCCAGCGTCTTTTATCTTTTGGGATGCCGATTCTGAGCAGGAAACTACTTTTACGAACAGTGGCTTGGTGACCCTGCCTGCACCCAACAGTTTGCTGTAGCCAAGCGTTTCCAGATCAACGGAGTATTTGCCATTCTCTATCGGAAGCTCTACAGCCATTTGATCCAGCTCTCCGGCATTTATGATGCGGATATCCTGCCTCAGACTTCTAGGACAGGTGAACCCTCTCTTGCCGAAATAATTAGGCTCGTACCTCTGAACAAAAGACCATTTAGCCTTGTGCCGCCCTGACTTCCGCTCTGGCTTTGATCCCTGGTCTCTGTGTTGACCCGTTTTGCCGTAACCACAGGTTCTTGAGCCGCGGTTTTTTCTGCTTTTTCTAAGTCGATGAGGCATTTTTCAATCTGCAACCTTGTCCAACGTTTTCTCCTGTACAGCCTTTTTCAACTGTATTTCGAGCACACCATTCTTGTATTTCGTACGAAAGGTGTTTGGAATCACTCTCTTAGGAAGATTTAAACTTTTGTAGTATTTGCGATTTAAAGCCTCAGCGCATAAGGTTAACTTGTGACTCTCCACGTTGATCCTCAGACTGTCCTTCTTGAACCCGGCGAACTCAGCAACAACTATTATTTCACCTTTTTCCTCAAGAACATCCAGAAGAGGTTCCGGCTCCCTCATTCCCCTCTTTGAGTATAATTGCGGAATCCTTTGCATAGGATACAGCCTTTTCTTGATTCCCCACCCATCCAAATGAGAGATTTTTCTTTTTTCCTTTGAACTGTCGAAGGCCTTGAAAATGTTTAACCATTTTTGATTCCTCCTGCTCCTACGCCATTTCGCGCTCAACCTTTCCTTCCCCTGGGATACAATGGCATCTGGAAAGTTGCTATAAAACGTATCGCCCAGAAATATGTGAAAATCGGAGTCTAAACCATCCTCTTAATGAGTTCGTTGACCTTTTCGCCTCGATATCCGAGTTCTCCGCCTGCCCTGTAGGCTTTCTTTATGTTACCCCTGAATCCTTTCGTCGGAGGAGGCAGTCTGAAAACTGGTTGAACATTCGGCAACCTCCTGTATTCAACACGACAATCGAAAACCGCATCAGCAAGGTCTTCTAGCGTTTTGTATCCAATCTTTTGCAAATACTCCTCTGTGGGTTTCTTGTTGCCCAACAGCCGTCCTCGCTGTTTTATCAACATGTTGACAACTTCCTTGGAGGCTTCACCCCAAGTCACGTAGCCTTGTACTGTCTTCAGCATCCCGACAAATGACGGGCGATTATCGATCAGGACGGCATGATGATTGCGAGTCAAGTGAAGCAGTTTCAGAGTGTCCCTTGCCTCTTTTCGCGCGCGGATCGTCCCGCGTATCCTCAAAGCTATGACACTTTTGTTTTCCATCGTTTGTTGAGTCACCTACGTCACCCAGTCCATCGGAGTTATGAGACTATATGTTTTCCTTAGCGCATCGAAAACAGCATATGCAAAGGAAGGAACTGTCCTCGTTGAGCCGTAACTTCTGGTCCAGCAGTCCTTTATCCCTGCAAGGCCCAACACTACTTTTGCAACTTCACTCGCCACCAAACCCAAGCCACGTGGGCCTGGAATCACGTCTATTCTCACACTTCCACATTTTCCTTCCGTTCTAAATGGAATTGAGTGGGGTTTTCCGCAACCACACTCCCAGCTTCCACATCCTCTTCTTACTGGAACAATCTTCAGGCGCGCATCTGCAGCGGCTTTTTCTATGGCATTTCGAACTTGGCTTGCTTTTCCGGATCCCATGCCTATGTAACCATCTCTGTTTCCGACGGCAACTATCGCCTTGAATCTTGACTTTTCGCCGGCATCAGTTTGTTTTTGCACAAGATTGACGTTTATGACTTCCTCCTGCAGATCTGGGAGCAAAGAATCAACGATTTGGGGCTCACGCAGCTGGAAACCGCTCATGAAGATTTCTTCAATCGATGTGATTCTGCCTTCTTGAATCATCTTTCCAACACGGGTCTTGGGCATCCATTGCTCCAAGTTCTGGGCGGGCCTTCTTCTATCAGATCCTCTGCGGCTTTGGCTTCTCATGCTTCTTACCTCCGTTCTTGAATTCGAGCTGAATCTCCTTTTTGGCTTCAGCGAATTTTCCAGCGAGATCCTCTGGATTGAGCTTCTGCTCTATGTATTTGGAGAACCTTGTCTGATATTCCTCTGCGTTGGAGGAAAAGCTTCTCGCATACTGCGCGATGTGTTCACCCTTGAGCCTTTTTTCATCAGGCAGTTTCTCTTCGCCAACTGGTACGTGTATTCCAGCATCCAGAAGCCCTTTCAATACAGCGAACACTCTGGCACCTTTCGAAGGTGAATTCAATCCTATGTCGGGGATTGCTTCTTCTAGTCCCTGCGACTTTGCTTTTAACCCGCATAGAAAACCTGTCAAGTATGCTGTTGGCAAGTTTCCTCTTGAAGCTTTCCACCCATACTTTCTCGCCAATTCACGACTGTGAGCTGATATCACAAGTCTATCTCCTTCAGGTTTGGCCGTAACTATCTGGGCAACCACGTTTTTTAGAGAACTACGAACAACAACTCTGGGTCTCCCTGACAGGATGAGCGCCCTTCTCGCGTAATAGTCTGTTTTGCCCTCTTTCCTCCGCCTGTATGGAGTACAGTACCGCGAGTCTTTTGCCATTTACCTTTTCCTCCACACCTCATGAGCTTTCAGATGACGTTCCAAGTCAGCCACAGACGTGAATCGTCCACTGCTTGCCATCCTGTACAGTTCTCGGTAAGCACTTTCTGTAATGGCTTTCCTGGCCTTCAGCACTCTAAGCCTCTTTCTCAAGGCTCGAATTTTGCTCATCCACCTTTCTTTCTTAGAAATCCTTGCGTAAGGCGACCCCGATTTGCTGCCTGCACCGCTACGCAAACCTTTCTTCTTCTTTTCATGCAAGACTCGTGCTCTTGCGCGGCTTACTCCCTTTTCCGGGTTTGACTTGATGGTACCTTCGTGGATTAGTTTTCTCACATCATCTCTGGTTATCGCTGTTTCTGCATCGTCTACTTTTTCAGGGTCTATCCAAACGCGGTTCTGGCCGACTTTGAGTATCTGCGCTGCTAGACGCCGCTGTGTCTTGAGACTGGTCACGATTGTTTCGTCTCCTCCTTGCGTTTCCTAGCCTTGACTGTTTTCTGCTCAGGTTTAGGGGATTCCACTTCCTCTGTTTCTGTTTTTTCTTCTTCGACCTTCTCTTCTGCCACTTTTTCTTCTTTCGGAATCGCTTCTTTCAAGTTCAAGACAGTGAGTTTCTTCTTTTTGGCCTCGGCCAAGATCCTAGCCTTTTTTCTTTTGCCGACTGTATGCGCAATTCGAACAACTTGGATCTTGGGGTCGATCCCTTCAAGCCCTTCAACATTGTACACCAAGACTTCTCTGTAGCCAGAGGGGTGAAGCCCTCTAGTCGTTTTGGGGCCTCTATACCCAATGCTTACACCTGGAGGCCACCCGTCATATTTGATTCGAACCTTGTGGTCCAGACCTCGTGGCCTACGCCAGTTCTCTTTAATGCGCACGTAACGCCAACTCTCTGGTCGTACAAACTTTGGCTTCCGCTGTTTCATCCGTCTTCTCAGCTTCAAATTTCTCTTTGTGGTCTGCGGACTTGGCTCCGTCATTCTTCCATCCCTTCAGTCCGCTCGTAAACGTAGATGCCGTCCAAGAAGATCCTTGGATCTTTTCTCTTGACTCTAGTAGCTTGCTCAATGTTCGCTGCTGTCTGGCTCACATTCTCCAGATCGAGATCTTGAACGATTATGTCTTCGCCTTGAATCTTCACCTTAGCGTTGCCCGCTATCTTTGCTCTTCTGGGATTTCGTTCCCCAGTAAAGTTTTCGATCAAGATTGTTTCGTCTTTGACCTTAGCTGATATTGGAAAATGGGAGAAAACTATTTTGAGCTTGTACGTAAATCCTCTTGTGACTCCTTGAATCATGTTTTGAACGTGAGAATGAATAGTTCCCACAAGTGATGCCTCTTTCTTTCTGGGCCACTCAGCCCAAATGCGCATTGTCTTGCCATCGACTTCCAGTGATACAGGGGCGTGATGGAAGTCCCGGGTTAATGCTCCTTTGGGACCCTTAACAGTGACCTTTCTGCTTTGGAGAGTTACCTCAACATCTTCCGGGATTTGAATGGTTCTTGAGACTTCCATGGCTCGCATCAATAGACACCTACTCAATACACGAATGCTAACAGTTTGCCTCCAAGGTGTTTTTCTCTTGCTTCCCTATGAGATAAAACTCCCCTCGGCGTTGAAATCACTATCGTTCCAACTTCTCTTGATGGGAGAACCTTCTTCTCCCACTCTTCAAACTCCCCTATTCTAACGGAGTACCTTGGCCTAACGGCCCCGCATTTATTTATTCTTCCCAATAGCTGAACTTTGAACTTTCCTGATCTACCATCATCTACGAATTCGAATTCCCCGATGTAACCGTTCAGCTGTATGATCCTTAGAACCCTGCCTAATAGCTTTGATGCAGGGCGGATTATGCATTCGCGTTTGTTACGCATTTCATTGTTGACGAGTGTTGTTAACCCATTTGCCAATGTGTCCATGATAATTTTCCTCGTTATTCATATTTCTTGAACCCTAGTTTTTTTGCCACTTCTCTAAAACATTGCCGACAAAGATATAGGTTGTAACGACGAATCACGGGTCCGTAGGATCCGCATCTGCTGCAAGGTCTGGTCCCTTTGCCGTACTTTCTTTCTTTCTTTGGTTTTTGCTTGCCCATGCTTTACGTCCTCCAGTCTATACTATTTCAACTCCCAGCGCATTCTTGGCGAAAGCCATAGATTCTTCTGGGCTCAGAACATGCTTTGAGCCGATTTTTGCCTTTTCCCTTCGCCTAATCTTAACGCGATATCCAGGACGTGCCATGGACACGCAGACGTCCATGCCGAATATTCCTACGTCAGGGTCATATTTTACTCCCTTAATCTCAATGTGTTCCTTTATGCCAAACGAGAAGTTGCCCTGCCTGTCAAAGCTTGTCCGCGGTATTTTCTTGTCAATCACAGGCAAAACTTTGCCAAGAAACTCGATCGCGTTCTGTTTTCTCAATGTGACGATACAGGCGATCGATTCTCCCTGTCTGATGCCGAAGTCCCTTATGGTTTGCTTTGCCTTTCTTCTACAGGGGGTCTGACCTGTCAACTCCTCCAAAACCTTCACGGCCTTTTCGAGAGGTTCTCCAGACTTTCCAACGCTGATGTTCACGACCACTTTTTCTATTTTCGGTTTCAGCATGGGATTTTCTTCCCATTTCTTGCGGATTTCGTCGTCAGACAACTCAGCTTGCCTCCGGGAGAGATATCAGTGGTTGCGTCTCGCCTATGGCGAAGACAAAGTTCAATGTTGTTTGGTACCGATTACCCTTCTTGTCCTCGATTGTTGCTAACGTGTTTCTCCGCTTTTTTCCTGACGCTTCTTCGATTTGGACTATGCTGCCATGTTTTCCAATGTTCTTCCCGCCAGTTATGATTGCATAGTCTTTCTCCTTCATTTTTATGGATTCAACAATCTGTTTCTCTGGAAGAGTAATTTTCACAGTGCCAAGAGTCTCGAAAGTGTCTTCCTGCCGGTTCTTCGCGTCAGCAATCTTGATGAGCATGTTCGAGCCATCATGGAAGTTAAGTTGCACGTTCCTATTTCTGGCAGTTGTCTTGTTTTCTATTCTGCAAAGTTTGAATTTCGCTTCTTCTCTGTCAATCGGTTGGAGAACCAATCCTTTCGCAGATGGTAGCACACGGAAGTTCCTGTCAACATCAGGCACTGAAACTACATCTGCCAGACCGACAGGGAAACCGTCATCCCGCCTGACTTGACCATCAATACATACTCTACCCTGCGAGACTATTGTTTTGGCTTCCTTTCGGGTCTTGGCAAATCCAAGAATGTCACGCAGAAGTATGGTGAGAGGCAAGCAGTTGTTCCCAACGTGGGGTCCAGGAGAGGGTTTCACTACCCAAGTGAATTCTTTTCTATGAATGGGCCAGAATTTCGGCGCAGGCTTGCGCTTTAGACCGGTGGATGCCCCTTTTCGCCCCATTTACGGTCCTCCAGTTTTCTTGCCACCTTTTCGTAATGTTCTTTGCTTCTTTGCCCTTGACCCCTGTTTAACTTCAGTTTTTTCCTTTTCTTTTTCAAGCTTCTGCCGAGCGGGTTTCCTGGTTCCTGCTTTTTCTCCCTCTCTCGGTTTCTTTGTTCCTGGTTTCTTTCTTGGAACTTCCTCTTTCTCGGCAGCCTTTTTCTTAGCTAATTCCTCGGGTTCAGCAATTTCCTCCGGTTGTTTTGCCACTGCCTTCCTTGCTCCTTTACGAGCCTGTCTTTTCCTTTCCAAAATGCTCTTTCGCCACTTGTCGTCAAGGACTAGACCCGTGATCGTTACCTTAGAAGGATGTACCGGGACGAATATCGTAGTACCATCCACCTTTTCCCGAGTAAGCCCCTCAACGTAAATCCTGTAACTAGTTCGGTCTATTCTCGAAACCTTGCCTTCGAACCCCTTATGGTCTCCTCGCATGATTCGAACAGTGTCCCCACTTCTTACGGGAATGGTCTTTATTCCATGTGAGGCCTGTAGTTCTGCCGACAGAGGCGCCGCAAACAATTTGCGACGTATATGATCAGGTGCTTGATAGATCATTCTTCTCTGTTTCGCTGGTTTGGCTGTCGGTCTCAATGTCTGCACTCCTTATTCTCCTGTTATACTATTATGCTGGAGGCGCTTGCTATTCTTGGCCATCTTTCTGCAGCTTCCTTTGCCACTGGACCACGGATTTCTGAACCTTTCATTTCTCCTTCGGGAGTAATTATCACTGCTGCGTTGTCTTCAAACCGAACCCAGATACCATCGATTCTTCGAAAGGGTCTCCTTTGTCTCACGATAACGCCTTGAAAGATCTTCTTCCTCATGTCTGGTGTTCCTCGTCTGACAGAGAGTGTTATTTTGTCGCCAACTCCCCCAGATGGGTATCTTCGCAGTCTCCCCTTGTAGCCCATTACCTGTACCAGTCGCAGTATTCTGGCCCCTGTGTTGTCGGCGCACCTTAACATGGAACCAGGTACCAATCCTCTTGCGACTTTCGGCCCTTGCCCAACCACCCCTTTTCCGACCAAAGCTCTATGCTTTGCCTTTGCCGCCATTTCAACTCTCCTCCGTTTTTTCGACGACGACAAACGAGACAGTCTTACTTATTGGGCGACATTCCGCTATCCTAACACGGTCTCCTTCTTTCGTCTCCAAACATGGCGGACTGTGGGATGCAATACGACTATGCCTTCTTTCATACTTCATGACTTTTGAAACATAGTGAAGATAGTCACGTTCAACGATGACTGTCTTATCCATCTTCGCGCTGATGACGACTCCGTCTAGCGCGTGTCCCCGAACTGAGAGGTCTCCGTGAAATGGACAATTTCTATCTTCACAGGTCTTCTTCGGCTTCTTGAAAGAGAATGACATTACCAAAGCCTCCGGATGCTCTTCTTTAGCCTGTCTTCAGGTCTTCCGATTAGAAGCCTTCCGTCAACCTCAGCTACTGTACCATCATCAAAGGAAAAATGAAAAACTGTTGAACTCTTAGCTATGATTTTTCTTTCGCCTCTATCAAGAATTGTGAAGGTATTTTTGGTTTCATCCACTATTTTGCCGCAGGATCCTACACATCCAATATTTGTGCTCTTGCCGACTTTCGCCTCGGTCCCGATAAGTTCATGGCATATTATTTCAGGGGTTATCTTCATTTCTTCTTATCACTCTTCTTGTTCGTCCTTGTTAGGGCAAGAATCTGTTCTCTTTCCATCGTCAGGATTCGAGCAATGACTTTGCGCAATTCCTTGATCCTGCCTGGATTCTCAACTGAGCCACCAGCCTTAACCATAGTTCTTAGCCTAAGAAGTTCGGTTCTGAATTCACCAAGTTTTTTAGTTCGCTCTTCAGAGGGCATGTCTCGTATTTCTTTCACTCGCAGTATCGGCATTTACTCAGTTGCCTCCGCTTGGTCAGTCGTGTCCGCTTCTTGGGGTGTGCCTCCAGTCTCTTTTTCTATCGGTTCTTCCTCTGGCGGCATAGCCTCTGCTATTTTGATTTTGTCAGGGAATTGGGCATCGGGAGGCATTATCCTGACTCTTATGCCAAACATTCCCGGTTTAAGCTGAACGTGAACCTCGGCTTTTCGCGTGTATTTTTGAGGCGGATCTCCACACTTTGGTAAATAGCCTGACTTGAATTTCTCGTACCTTGCTCTTTCCGTCCTCAGCTTACCGCTTATGATTATCTCTGCGCCCAAGGCACCAGCTTCAATGACCGAGTTGAGCGCCCAGAATCCTGCCCGCCTGAAATGGACACCTCTTTGCAATGCTGAAGCGAGTTTTGAAGCAACAACGTAAGCGTTCAATTCTGGAATTTCAATCTCAGAAACGGAGATTTGAGGGTTCGAAACATTGAACTTTCCTTCTAGAATGCTCGCAAGTTCTCTTATCGTTTCTCCGCCCCGTCCAATCACCAAACCAGGGCGCATGGCATAGATCACGATATGCGTCCCAAGAGGAGTCTTCGAAATTGACACGCCTCCATATCCTGCTTTCTCAAGTTTGTTCTGAAGAAATTCGTCAATCTCCGTCCTCTTTATGGACTCCGTTACAAAATATTTGACGACCGACACTATGCTTCAGCCCCTGTCTCTGGCTCCTCTCGCAGAACCACTTCAATGTGAGATGGAGTCTCGAAACGTGGTGTGGCTCTCCCTTGTGCTCTTGGCTTAAATCGCTTAATCTTCATTCCCTGGGATGACGCGGCATGAATTATGCGCAATCTGTCAATGTCTAAACCTTTGTTCTCCGCATTGGCCTCTGCTTCCTCAAGCACTTTGAGAACATGCTTTGATGTTTTGACTGGATATCTGCCTGCACATGCCTTCACCAATCCGTGTCGGTGCCCAAGTTTCTTTTTAAATCGCTTGTATGGAACTGGTTTTTTTTTGCCAACCACATCTTTGAGGTATTGCTTCGCTTTGGTGAGCATCATACCTTTTATTGTTTTGCAAACTTCTCGTGCCGCTTTATGGGACACTCTAATCTCTCGTGCGCTTGCTTTCACGGTTTTTTCCGGATCTAGCTCTTCCTCGATTATTGAGTATCCCCAATTTGGCACTCTGTGCTCTCTCCAACTGTGCAATTGAACAGCAACATGGCGATTTATATGGTTTTCCTTCACTGCAAATGCTTTTTAGACTGACTGGCAGTTGTAGACGACTTAGATACAGACGTGTGTGCCAGAAAGTGCAAACATTCTTCTACCGTTTTTATTTCCGCCGTTACTGCTTGGGCGCATATCATAATAGCCTGACGAATTCGGTTCTCCTCCCAAGAATTAGTCGCGCACCATCGCGTATTTTCACGATGCATTTATGTTCAACCTTCAATGATACAACGACTGCTTGCGGGGGTTTGCACACGAGAACGAAAGCCTTCCGGCTAGTCAAAGCTACGCTGTGTTAACTTGATCCTGCTGTTGCCCATATTTGACAAGTTCCTTCAGTGCTCACCATGCAAGCTCCGACTGGTTTCTGTGGGGTGCAGTCTTTCAAGAACAAGGGGCATTCTGTTGGCTTGATCCTCCCGGTCACCACCAGGTGGCAGCAGCAACCGGGCTTCAGGTCCAAGCCATCTTCAATTCCTAAGCCATATCTCAGATGGGCATCAAACGTTTTGTACTTTCTTTTCAGACTGAGTTTTGAACTGGGTATGTTCCCTAGCCCTCGCCATTTTCCATCTGCGATTTCAAAAACTTCATCCATGATTTTCTGTGCCTTAGGATTTCCTTCAGGCTGTACAGCCAGTGTATATTCATTTTCCAAATCAGGTTTGTTGCGGTCAAGCTGTTTCATGAGCATATAGATGCTTATCAGAACATCGAGAGGTTCAAATCCAGCCACCACAACTGGCATGGCATATTTTCTTGGGAATATTTCGTAAGGTTTCAGTCCAATAATTGTGCTAACATGACCCGGTGCTATGAAGCCATTCAGGCTAAAGCCTGTCATTTCAACGAGCATTTCCATGGCTGGCGGTATCAAACGATGTGAAACAAGAAAGCTCATGTTTTCTGGCGGCTTGTTCAATATTTCAACAGCTGTTGACGGTGAGGTCGTTTCAAAACCTACTGCAAGAAAGACTAACTCTTTTGCGGCTTCTTCGAAGGACATTTTGACGGCGTCGCTTACGCTATAGACAACGCGGACGTCGGCTCCTTCAGCCTTGGCATCCAGAAGAGAAGTTGTTGATCCTGGAACCCGCAGAAGATCGCCGAAGCACGTTACAATGACTCCTTTTGATGCCAGTTGCACTGCCTCGTCTATTTCTGAGGCGGGAACTATGCAGACAGGGCATCCTGGTCCAGCTATTACCTCCACATTCTTGGGCAAGAGGCTGCGCAGACCGTAGTGATTTATCGTCCACTCGTGAGTGCCACAGACATGGCATATCTTAACAGTTCCTTTTCCCTCTGAAAGCCGCCTTATCTCAGATGCCACGCGCTTCGCGAGAATTGGATCTTTGAACCTTAGTCTCTGAGCCATGCCAATCCAGCTTAACTATTTTTTCGAGTTTTGGGTTTCAGTTTCAAAAACCTGATTCCACAATTTTATTGTCTCCCGCGCTTCTGTTTTGTCCAACACCTGGATGGCGTAGCCTGCGTGCACAAGTACATAGTCACCGACTTTGACATCCACGAGCGTTACATTCACGTCTCTGGTAACTCCTTCTCCAAAATCAACGCATGCAATGCTTTCCTTTATGCTTACAATCTTTGCCGGAATCGCCAAACACATCTTCATCAATACATATAGGCAAAAATGTGCGGCGATAAATCAGTTATGGTTCAAGATCGAAAGAATCCACCTACCACGGCCTGACCAAACGATATGCCACCGTCACCTGCCGGAATGGCTTCGTTAACCAGAAACTTTAGATCAGCATCTTCCACGGTCCTGCGCATTGCTGAAGCCAGTATTTCGTTGCATGCGGCTCCGCCTGAAAAGCCGATTGATTTGATTCCGTTTTCCAAGGCCTTTTCGACAGCCAATTGAGCCAAACCCTTTGATAGGTATGAGTGCACGTAGTAGGCCAGGTCTGGTTTCGAATACTTACGCTTGTTCTCAATCAGTTCGCGTAGCATTTGTGTGGTTTGCAGTGTGTCACCATCTATTGCTATCTCTGGCTTAGGCATTTTCTTGCTTTTTTTGGCAAGCGATTCAAGTTTCATGGCTGGCTCGCCTTCGTAGGTGCGTTCGAAACATACGCCTAGAACGGCTGAAGCTGCGTCCAAGATTCGGCCGCAACTCGTTGTTTGAGTCATGCTTTGAACACTTCTCAGCTGTTGCATAATCGTTTGAATCTCTTCCTCCCCATGTGGAAAATATCGCTCATGTTCCCTTAGCCACGGTTCTACATCAGTCTCCTTGTACAGTATTCCGGCAGCCATTCTGAGGGGATAGTGGGTTGCTAGATCCCCACCCAAAAGCGGTTGTTCTTCCAAGTGTGCGACGCGTTTGAAACCGGTTGTTTCTCTTGTGCATAACAGTACTTCGCCTCCCCAAGCTTGGCCGTTGGAACCGTATCCGTATCCATCGCAGCATATGCCTACCAATTCATCAACTCCATGTTCGAGCATTAGTCCCGCAATGTGAGCATGGTGGTGTTGGACCTGGACGAGTTGCCAACCGTTCTCGTCTGATAATTCATGCGCTAGACGTGTCGTTACGAATTTTGGATGCAGATCGCATGCAATTAGTTCGACTTTGCTGTTTGTTAAGTGCACCAAGTGTTTCGTGGCTTCTTCCAAGAAATCCCTCGTCTCAACGTTCTCAACGTCTCCTATATGCTGGGAAACGAAGGCCTTGTTTCGAAGCAATATGCATGAAGCATTGTTGAGCTCTCCTCCTAGACCCAGTACGCAACGTTTGGCTCTTTCTGGAAGGCTTAGTGGGGCAGGTGCATAACCGCGTGAGCGTCTTATGAAGACTACTCTTCTGCCGTGCATTCGGACTACCGAGTCGTCGCTTCTATGCGCTATTTTACGGTTATGAAGCAGGAAGTAGTCAACTGTATCACCGAGCGTTTTCAGAGCCTCTTCATTATCTTTTGCGATTGGCTGATTCGGCGGATTCGCACTCGTCATCACGAAAGAAGTATCGTCCACACTATCAAAAAGCATGTAGTGCAGACCTGTGTAGGGGAGCATGACCCCCACATTGTGCAAACCAGGGGTAATCAAGTCTGAAAGAGAGAAGGCTTTCCTCTTGTTCAGAAGCACTATGGGACGAGCAAAAGAAGTCAAAAGCAACCGTTCCTCTTTGCTCACGCTCGCAAACGTTTCAATTGCACGTAGGCTTCGCGCCATGATGGCGAAGGGTTTTTGTCCTCTGTGCTTGGCTTCTCTGAGCCTAAACAGAGGCTGTTCCTTCACCGTTGATGTTGCCAAATGGAAGCCTCCGTATCCCTTTATTGCTACTATGTTGCCTTTTGAAAGAAGCCTGCCTGCTTGCCTTATGGGATCACTGCTCTCGATCAGCCTTCCTTTCGAATTTACCAAGTATGCCTTTGGTCCGCATTTTGGGCATGCTATCGTCTGTGCATGGAAGCGTCTTTTAAGCGGATCAACGTATTCAGATCGGCAAAAGCTGCACATTGAAAACTCGCGCATGGTCGTGTTCTCGCGGTCATATGGAAGATCTTCGATCATCGTAAATCTTGGGCCGCAGTTTGTGCAAGTGATGAAGAAGTAGTTGTGCCTTGGATCTTTTGTATCTTCAAGTTCCTTTAGGCATTCGTCACATACTGCAACGTCTGGCGGAATAGTCGAGCCAGAAAGCTCCGCTTCATTCGAGCTCTTGTGAATCGTGAATTCCTCGTATTCTGGTTTTCCAGCAAGTTTCGTTGTCGTTATTTCATGGATTCGTGAAAGAGGGGGACTATCGTTCTTCAAGTCATACATGAATTTCCTTATAGCACGCTGGTCTCCTTCAACAAGGATTTCTGCACCGGCATCACCTTTGTTCTTGACGTAGCCTGTGAGACCATTGCGTACTGCGATGCGATAGATGAATGGGCGGAACCCTACGCCTTGAACTATACCAGTTACGATGACCTTTAGACGCACTGCAGCCATCTCTTTAGTCTAGGGACGAATGACAGTTCTTATAGGTTTTGACTTCTCGTATACTGTTGCGCTGTTCAATACTATTGATGCTCTAGTCCAACTGGAGTCAAGTCTTTAGACGTTCGTTCTAATCGAGATTTGGAATTTCGTCCTATACAAGGCCGACTTCGACTTAAACGACCTCATAGTCATGCGTGCGAGGGAAAATGAAAAAAAGGGAGTTCGGCTTATGTCCTGTCAGGATAGCCGCGTATGATTAAAGATATTAACGGCTTTTGGATGTAGCTACTAGACGAGCCTTTCAGAGGTTGATTGAGTGTCGAAGCAACAGCAGGAAACTTCGAAATTCGAGGCATATTCCACTAGTCTATGTCCAGAATGTACGAGCAGGATTCCAATGAGAATTTACGAGGAGGACGGCGTTATTTATTTGGAGAAAACTTGCCCAAAGCATGGGAAGTTTGAGGACGTCTATTGGGGTGATGCTGAGCTTTTTAAATGGTTTTATGGCAATTGGCACAGCGCTCGATACGTGGGCGTTGGCATGGAGAATCCGCACACGAAAACCGTGAATGGTTGCCCTTTTGATTGTGGAGTTTGCCCCCAGCATAAGACGCCGACGATTTTAGGTATAATTGATGTCACGAATAGATGTAATATGACCTGTCCGGTCTGTTTTGCTTATGCGGGGGCTTCGAATTATGTTTATGAGCCTTCGTTTGAGCAGATCGTGGATATGATCAAGCTTTTGAGGACTAATAGTCCGTGGGCCTGTAATGCTTTGCAGTTCAGTGGGGGTGAGCCGACTGTTCGGAATGACCTGCCAGGTCTTATTAAGGAAGCGAAGAAGGCTGGGATCAGCCATATTGAGGTCAATACTAATGGTCTGCGTATTGCTGAGGACATCGAGTATTTCAAGAGTCTGCTTGATGCAGGTTTGAGCACACTTTATCTTCAGTTTGACGGTTTGAGAGAAGAAATATACAAGGCAACAAGGGCGAGGACGAGTCTCGTTCCTATAAAGCAGAAGGTCATTGACAATGCAAGAAAGATAGGTTTAGATTCTATTGTTCTAGTCGTGACTTTGGCGAAAAGCGTAAATGACAAGGATTTAGGCGCTATTGTCGACTATGCTGTCAAGAATCATGATGTTATCCGATGCGTGAACATTCAGCCTGTTTCGATGGCGGGCAGACTTCAGAAGGACGAAATGCGGAAGATGCGGATAACTATACCTGACACTATCAAGGAGATTGAAGCACAGACCGGCGGAGTTGTTTCCAAGTGGGATTGGCGACCTGTCAATTGGCCAGTTCCGATAACAAAGGGATTGGGCGTCATAAAGGGCAAGGTTTACCCGGACTTTACGATGCATCCGATGTGCGGTGCTGCCACTTTCCTGGTGGTAGATAAGAATGGCTCGTTCAAGCCGATCATGAACTACGTAGACGTGGACAAATTTGCCGATGTGTTCTGGGACATTTACTATTCAGGCGCTAAGGGCAAGAAGACGATGGCTAAGCTGCAGATGCTGAAGCTCCTGCCGATGGCAAAATCTGATTTCGTTAGGGGGTTGATCAAGAACGTGATTACGAAAGGAAGTTATGAAGCCTTGGGAGATTTCATGCGTAGGATAGTGATGATTGGGATCATGCATTTTCAGGACGTTTGGAACTTTGATCTTGAAAGGGTTCAGCGATGCGGTATTCATTACGTGACGCCGGACATGAAGATAAGATGTTTCTGTACCTACAACAGCATACACAGACCCAACGTGGAGAAGCAGTTCGCGGTTCCGATCAGTGAATGGACAAAGAGAACTGGGAAAAAAGTGAACGAACCAGCATGATTAGTCCGTTTTGATGAGCGCACATAAGGCTGGCTGCTCTACTCAGGCTACTGGAGCGCTACGGATCTTTCTTTGTGGTTTTTTGCTTTTCCTCTTCCTGTAAGACTCTTTTGAGAACTTTGCCTACCAGAGTCGTCGGCAACTCCTTTCGGAACTCAAGTTCTCGTATCGCCTTGTAGGGTGCGACTTTCTCATTGACGAACTCCTTGATTTCTTCTTCAGTCGCGTTTGCTCCATCCTTCAGCACGACGAATGCTTTCGGTATCTCGCTTGCTATAGGGTCTGGCTTTCCGACAACTGCGCAAAGCTTCACGGCTGGGTGTTCGTAGAGCACATCTTCTATTTCGCGTGGGTATACGCTATAGCCTTTGTATTTGATTAGGTCTTTCTTTCTGTCGGTGATGAAAAAGTATCCATCTTGATCCATCTTTCCGATGTCGCCGGTGTAGAGCCACCCATCCCTGAGGACATTAGCGGTTTCTTCGGCGATTTTCCAGTAGCCTTTCATCACTTGTGGACCCTTAACCGTTAGTTCACCCACTTCGTCTGGTCTCAGCTCGTTCTGGCCGGTCTCGATGTCCATGATCTTTGCGTCTGTGTCTGGCCATGGTAAGCCGATGCTGCCTACCTTGACTGTTTTCATCGATCTGTCGAGGGGGTTGCAGTGTGTTACAGGTGATGATTCAGTGAGGCCGTAGCCTTCTACGAGGACTCCCCCTGTGACTTCCATCCATTTCTTCTGCACCTCGGGTGGGAGTGGAGCTGACCCTGAGATGCAGAAGCGCACTGACTTCAAATTGAATTTTCTCACGCTTGGGTGGGCAAGCAACATGGCGTACATTGTTGGGGCGCCGCAGAAGACGGTGACTCTGTGCTTCTGTATAGCTCTCAGCGTGCTAACCGGGTCAAACCTTGGGAGCATGACCATTTTTCCAGCCAGATATATCGGGGCGTTCATCCCTGTTGTCATGCCGTATATGTGGAACAGTGGCAAAACTGTCAAGAAGCTTTCTTCGCCGTTTTTGCCTCGGAGCCAATCGGCGCATGCCACGGCGTTTGAGACGAGGTTCATATGTGTGAGCATGGCTCCTTTCGCCGTGCCCGTCGTTCCTCCTGTGTATTGCAACGCGGCCAGGTCTTCTTTAGGGTTGATTTCGACTTTTGGGGGTTCTGGTGGATGCTCGCGTAAGAGTTCCTTGAAGAAGTGAATGTTGGGTTTTTGTTCAATTCTTAGTGTGGGAATCTTCTTTAACACTGAGCCTATGGCAGCTGTGAGATATGGCATGTACTCCTTGAGGCTTGTTATTATTACTCTTTTCAGTTTGGTTTTTTCCCACACTTTTTCGACGATTGGGTACAGCGCGTCCAGGACGACTGCTGTTTCAGCTTCTGAGTCTGCCAGTTGGTGTTCTACTTCGCGTTCTTTGTACAGCGGGCTTACTGCGGTTTCAATTGCGCCGATTCTGAGTGCTCCGTAGTAGGAGATTATGAACTGGGGTATGTTGGGCAGAAAGAGGGCTACCTTGTCGCTTTTCTTGACGCCTAGTTCATGAAGCGCTGTGGCAAACCTTTCTACGGCGTTGTCGAGTTCCTTGTAGGTGATTCCTTTGTCAAAGTATACCGCTGAGACGTTCTTCGGATATTCTTTGGCCGTTTGTCTCAGCATGTCAGAAAGTGGGATCGGCGGATACTCGATTTGTTTGGGCACTCCCTCAGGCCAGAATTTGAACCATGGCTTCACAGGAGGTTGTGATGGTTCTTTCTTGACCTTCTTTTTTGATGCCATGATTGAGAACCTGTTTTGTATATAAGAGGAAAAAGATGTAATAATACTTTCTACAGTTGCCCCGAGGCAGGCATAACACCGAACCATTGGTTGGGACCTTTTCGACTTCCATGAGAACGCCAAGAGCTTGATGCGCGATCTGCATCTTTTGACGATGAAAAGCACGAATGGATGACCCTCGTCGGTTTCTTCGGCCTTCAGCCTGAGTTCCTATGCATGCTTCGAAAGTTAAGAGTGTTGACGTGCAGTTTTGACGGAGAAAACCAGTCAAAATGAGCTGTCCTCCGTCGGTTTCTTAGGCATTTGCCCCCGGGGTTTCTATACACGGGCTGGTTGGATGAGGGGTTCGTTGCTTTGGCCTCGGTCTGGTTCAACATGTTTGTCAAACCGCTGTGGTTAAAGCGCGATTCATGTGGGCGAATTTTGCCGTGTATTTGTCAAGTCGTTCTTTGCGGAGAGTTGCGACCTGACACGGCGCTTCGGTGTGCCTTGGTGTTTTCCTGACTGAGGAAACGGAGCTACGGGGAAGTCTCCTTATAGATGAGTCGTGTATGTTTTCTGCGGGTCTCTGTTTGAGGGTTGAGCAGGTTTGGGTGCAGTGCGAAAGCGTTAGGATTTATGGTGAGCTGAGTATTCCCGATGTTGTTCCGGCGCCAGCGGTGCTCATCTGTCACGGAATGAATGCAAGAGGTTCATATGGTCTAAGAATCTACTCGCGGCTTGCAGCTGAGGCTTGCAAGGCCGGGTTTGTTTGTCTTGTTTTTGATTTTCGCGGGGTTGGCAGGAGCACGGGAGTTTTTGAATATGGATTTGGTGAGCAGGAGGACGTGAAGTGTACCTTGAATTATCTGGCTTCAAGACCCGAAGCTGCCCCGAACAGAGTTTTCGTCGTGGGGCACAGCCTCGGTGGGGCTGTTTCGCTCTATGTGCTTCAAGGTGAGACTCGAGTCAGAGGACTCGCGTTGTGGTCCACGCCGAAGAATCATAACTATAACGTTAAGAAGTTCATCAGGCTAACGCATGGAACCGTCGGGTTATGTGCTTTCCTGATCCTTTCTCGTATCGATAGGATCTTTGATGTTTCAAGGCTCTACAGACTTGAAGTTTATGGTATAGACCTTCGTCCTAGATATGTTAGAGAGAGGCTTATGAAGCTTAACGAGTGCGAGGCTGTGTCCAAGCTTCATAATATTCCTCTACTAATAGTCAACGGTCAGCGTGACGTCATCGTTTGTGTGGACGAGGCGGAAGAGGTCTACCGTTCTGCAAACGAGCCGAAATCTCTTGTCATAATCGAGTCTGCAGATCATGTCTATAGGGGAAAGGAACAGCAGCTCATTGGCAAAACGTTGGAGTGGATCGTAACTCAAAACAAGGCACGCTCAGAATAGACACGCAGTTTTGAAGTTCCTGTCGAGGCATCGCCCGAAGAGAGATGGTCCTTCTTGGAAAAATGCCAGCACAGAAGGCAAACATTGAATGTGATGAAGCGAAATGGCTGTCTTCTGGTCAAGGAGGCAAGCCTCCACCAAAGGTTTGAGACAAGTTAAGGCGTCATAGGATTCTTATTCAAGTATGATGCGTGTGCCAAGTTTCTTAGCGCTCGCTACTATTTTGAACTTTCAAAAAAAAGAGGGAAACTACGCGAATATCGCCCATATACTTACTGTCCAACTGCCTGTGGACGCTGAGAGCGCTGTGTCATTGAACTGGACTGTTACTGCTGAGCTGTCATAGTAACCAAGGTCTGTCGTGAACGCATCTGAATAGCCTACTAGGGAATTTTCAGTCTCATTGTAGGCAAGGTCAACGGTTCTGCCGCGGAAAGTCAACATAACCATGTCTGGAGTCAGATGCTTAAAAGCGCTATAATTGAATGGTGGCACAATCGGGGTGGAAACAGGGGGATCTGAGACAGATGCGTTGTTTATTGGCGTTGGTATCGGCGGGTAGACTACCCACCCTTGTTGTGAGACATCAAAAACTAGTTTGATCGTATAGGACTCTGACGGGTTCAGGTTCTCTGTCACAACATGGAATGTGTATGGAACGCCCGGAAAGATTTCGTTTGGTATGTCGCCAACTCTGGTGAGCCTTATTGGAGAATGCAAGCTTGTGTAACTGTCTAATTCGTTGCTTGCACGTTGCCCAGAGAGAATGGTGACGGTGGCGAAGACTGCTCCGATCAGCGCCAGTGTCGTCAGTGCAGCTACAATGGCTGCCCTCTTCTTCCTCATAGAGTCACCAAAGACAAGTTAGCGTGCGGATACTTAAGACCAAGCATTAGTACATGACTGCACGCGCTGGTTCTATGTTTTGGAACAACCTGATTTTCTCAAGCTAACGGTTCCAAAACTGCCTAAGGGCTCTCGACCGATATTACCACACACGCATGGGAAAAAGCGCCGACAGTTGACAGACCTCTCATTAAAACCCTTAAGTGCCCAAGAGTTAACAGAACCGAAAAAAGTTTAATGGTCTCACTAAGGAAGAGTTGGAAAGAGCAAGAAAAATCAGCCTACGGGACATGCAACAGACGCCAACAGAAATCGTGCTCTTCGAGAGAGGATTAGACGAAGGCTACAGCGGCATCTTGGTCTCGTTCCATAAGGACTATTCGAGTTATTCTAAACTCAAAGAGAGAATGAAGCAGTATCCCTTTCTCGATTTGTCCGCCACCACAAACTTCATTATAGATCTGAAGGACCAGATTCATTATCGATATTTGACGTTCTCGACTCTTGCGAGCAACCTGATTGAGATGGAAGAAAAAAAGAAAATAGGTGCACCGTGAGCCGTTTCGCTTAGCCTGCCTTGCATTATTCAGGGCCTATTCTAAATCCGCTTCATGGTGGCACAAACTCGTACGTTGGGCCTCCATCTTGCGTGACCTTGGCCACAAGTTTGACTTTCATGCCTACCTTGATCTGCGACAGCTTGAAGCCAGTGAGCCAAGCAAGCACTTTTATGCCTTCCTTGAACCTCCCTATTGCCACTGTGTACGGTTTCTGTTGAGAGAATGTTGTGGGCCTGACCACAATATGTGTGAAGGTCTCAACTTCAGCCTCACTGCTCAGTTCAACCCAGTTCATTTCTGAGCAGATGCAGTCAGGGCAGTCGGCAGAGGGGGGAAAATAGAGTTTCCCGCATTTGCGACACTCTGTGGCGTAGACTTTTCCTTCCCTGAGGCCTTCCCAAAACTTCAAGGTCTTGCTTATCGGAATTTCCTGCACTATCGTTATCGGTCTAGACTTTATCGAAGGCATAGATGCTGAAACCATGCAATCATCTCTTTAGAATCGTTACATAGCAGTAGTGTCCTGTCCCACCGACGTTGTGGGCAAGCCCAACATAGTTCTTCAGCGGGACTTGCCTGCTCTTCTCAACAGCCTCTTCCCTGAGCTGCCGAGTCAACTCGTAGATCATAGAGCAACCTGTCGCACCTATTGGGTGTCCCTTGGCCTTCAATCCTCCGTCCACGTTCACCGGTATCCTTCCGCCGATTTCAGTTTGACCATCGCGCAGAAGTTTCACACCTTCACCGCGACCGCAGAACCCGAGATCCTCATAAGCCAATATTTCTGCAATTGTGAAACAATCATGAACTTCGGCAAAATCAACCTGGTCTGGCGATATTCCAGCGGCCTTATATGCTCTCTGAGAGGCCAGCACGCTTGCATCCAAACCAGAAAAGTTTTGTCTTTTACTCAAGTTGGCTGTTCCAGACGAATAGCCGATCCCTGCAACCCACACTGGTGCGTCAACTCCTAGCTCTTTGACCTGCTCCTCCGAAGCGACGATTACCGAAGATGCGCCGTCGGTGATAGGTGAACAATCATACAGCTTGAGCGGGGAAGCAATCACCATGGACGAGAGAACGTCATCTACTGTGATTTTGTTCTGAAGATGGGCAACTGGGTTCATAGACGCATATTTGTGGTTTTTGACTGCTACTAGAGCCAAATCCTCTTCCGTGGTGCCATACTTGGCCATGTGCGCATTAGCATACAGGGCATAATAGGCTGGAAAGGTTACGCCGAAATTGTGAAACTCCCAGAAATAGTAGCCCGCCCTTCCAATCCATTCCATAGCCGTCGGCGTGTCAATTTCCCGCATCTTCTCAACTCCCAAAGCCATAGCGATCTCAGCATGTCCACTCGCCACGGCCGAGCAAGCCGTGAAGAAGGCCGCACTTCCGCTTGCGCAGGCAGCTTCACACCGTACGAGACCTGCTCCTGTTAGGCCGCAGTATTCGCCAACAACTACGGCTGGGAGAAGTTCCTCGTACCATGCCCCTGCGCCGACAGAGCCTACGGCAGCAAACTCCACATCTTTCGCAGCTACGCCCGCATCTTCAAGAGAAGGTCTGACCGCCTCGAAGGCTAGTTCCGAGATGTTGACGTCGTTTCTGACGCCGAACTTTGAGTTTCCGACGCCAATAACTGCTACCCTTTTCATATGTTTCACGCTCTCAAGCGTCACTTTTGGGGACGGAGAAATATAAAGAAAAAGGATGAGTACGGGGGCTACTTTCCCTTGAACTCAGCTTTTCGCCTTGCCATGAAAGCTTCCAGTCCTTCTTTGAGATCGTCTGTGGAGAACGTTAGTCCCATGAGCCCCGCTTCCAATCGAAGGCCGGTCTCAAGGGGCACTTGAGTCCCAAAATTCAAAGCGTGTTTCGCATACTTCATAGCTACAGGTGGCCCTTCAGACAATTTCTTGGCCATCTCGCGAACTTCTTCTCGCAGCTTATCGTAATGCACGACCTTGCTTACCAAGCCAATTCTCAGCGCTTCATCAGCCTTCAGTCTGTTGCCCAACATCACAATTTCCTTTGCTCTGGCCAGTCCAATGAGTCTCACGAGTCTTTGGGTTCCTCCCCAACCAGGGATCAACCCCAAAGCTATTTCCGGGCTTCCAAGCTCTGCATGTTCCGCGGCTACTCGGAAGTCGCAGACCAAGGCTAACTCTAAGCCTCCCCCAAGCGCAAAACCGTTGATCGCCGCAATCACAGGCTTGGATATCTCCTCTATTTTGCCGAAGACCTTTTGTCCCATTCTGGAGAATTCTTCGGCCTTTACCGGCGTGGCCTTCGGAAACATGGTCACGTCGGCACCTGCGCTGAAGGCCCTGTCGCCGTCACCCATCAATACGATACATCTTATGCTTGGATCTTTTTCGGCCGTATCCAAGGAGTCGGCCAGTTCTTCGATTAAGACGTCGTTGAATGCATTCAGCCTGTGCGCTCGGTTGAGTATTATCCACAGAACGTTCTGTTCCCTTTCAATTTTCACGGTTTCATATGCCTTGCTCAAGCTTGTTCACCTAGCACTTGTTTGGATCCACATCCCTATAACATTTTAGAATTTTCTGAGCAGATACTTCAGCACCGTTAGTTTCTGGATTTCTTTTGTGCCTTCGTAGATTTCTGTTATCTTTGCGTCGCGGTGGTACCTTTCAACGCGGTATTCGCCCAAGTATCCGTAGCCGCCTAGGACTTGTATGGCAAGGTCGGTTACTTCCATGGCGATTTCGCCAGCATATAACTTGGCCATTGCTGTAACCATGGGATCCATTTTGCCCGCGTCAACCAGCCAAGCCGCACGATAAGTGAGCCATCTTGCCGCCTCGATCTTCGTCATTGCTTCAGCCAAGCCAGCGCCTATAAGCTCATGCTGCAGCAACGGCTGTCCGAAGGCTTCCCTCTGTTTGGAGTATTTGAAGGCGATTTCGAAGGCTCCTTGAGCCATGCCCACAGCCTGTGATGCCACGCCGACGCGTGTTTTGTCGAAGAATTCCATCGAGCTGTGGAATCCCCTGTTCAGCTCGCCCACGATGTTCCAGTCGGTCACTTTCACGTTCTCTAGGCGAACCTCCCCTGTCACTGAGCAACGGATGCCCATCTTGTCATGAAGCTTCGAGGTTTCAAGTCCGGGCGTGTCCTTGTCCACGACAAAGAGTGTTTCGCCTCTGTACGTGGGTCTGACCTTTGTGTCCGTTTGCGCCAAGACGATTATGAAGTTGGCAGTTGTGGCGTTTGTTATGAAAGTCTTTGTTCCATTTATCCACCACTCGTTACCATATTTTGTGGCGGTCGTTTCCATGCGGGTGATGTCGCTTCCGCTGAGATTAGGTTCAGTGAAGGCTGCCGCTGAGATCCAGTCGCCCTTGCATATTGGCGGTAGGTACTTGTCTTTCTGCTCCTTGTTTCCTAGCGTGGCAATGAATTCGCTTCCGAAGGTTCCGCTTGATATGGCAACGCCCAGCGAGGAATCTGCTCTGCACATTTCTTCGATGGCTAAGCATGTTTCAAGAAGCCCAAAGCCTTGGCCGCCGTATTCTTGGGGCAAACTGAGGCTTGTGAATCCAAGTTTAGCCGCTTGCTTGTACAATCCCAACGGGAACTCTTCTTTTCTGTCGAGTTCCAACGCTAATTCAGGCTTGAACTCTTTGGCGCAAAATTCTTTTACAGCGTTTACGATTCCTATTTGACTCTCATCCAACTCGAACTCCATCTAGTAAAACCCCCTTCCAGCTTTCTTTCCTGTCCAGCCTTTGCTCACATAGTCTTCCAGCACTGGACATGGCTTGTACATTTCCATATTGTACTTTGCGTGAAGCTCCTTGAGCTTGTTAACGATAGTGTCTATCCCTGTTCGGTCTGCGTATTCGCATGGGCCTTGAGGCCAGTAAGTGCCGAGTTTCATTCCCGTGTCTATGTCCGCTGGGTCTGCGGCATCATCATGAATGAGCCAGGCAGCCTCGTTGACGGCGACTGCCCAAGATCTTTCAACGTCATATTCGTCAAGGAGGTTGAACGGTATTCTTGGCCTTCCTTTTGTCCAATCGTAGAAGCCTACGCCGGTTTTCTGCCCAAATTTTTTTTCCTTCACCAGGGGTTCCATGACCTCGGTGCACGGCTTGAACCGTTCTCCATAGGCGTCGTAAAGTATTTTCCCTACTTCATATGCTATGTCGAGCCCGACGTAGTCGCCGAGTTCGAACCATCCCATTGGGAAGCCTCCGGTGTACTTGACCGAGCTGTCTATTCCTAGCATTGATGCCTCTTTACGTTGGTAAGTCCAGAAGGCTTCATTGAACACGGCTCCGAGTATACGGTTTACTATGAAACCCCTCACGTCTTTCCGCACTATTACTGGAGTCTTCCCAAGTTTCTTGGCAAGATCTGCGAGGGCCGTGATCGTCTCCTGGCTTGTCTTGTCGCCCTTTATTACTTCAACCAGCGCCATGAGTTGCGGCGGGTTGAAAAAGTGCATTCCAGCGACCTTGTCTGAACGACGAGTTGCGTTTCCCATCTCCGTGATGCTAAGAGTCGACGTGTTTGAAGCTAAAATTGCGTGTGGAGGAGCTGCTTGGTCGAGTTTTGAGAAAACTGTTCTCTTTAACTCCATGTTTTCAGGTGCTGCTTCTATTGCGAAGTCTATGTTTTTTGCAGCTAGCTCGTAGCTCGTCGTCGTGGCTATTCTTGCAAACGCGGCATCTGCATCTTCTTGTCGTATCCTCCTTTTCTCGGCAAACTTGTTGAGGCTCCATTTGACTTTTTCCTTGGCCTTTTGCAGGATTTCATCGTTGATGTCGACCATGGAAACGTAGTATCCGTTCATGGCGAGAAGCTGCGTGATCCCGTGGCCCATGGCTCCTGATCCAACCACGGCTACTTTTTTGATTCTTTCTGCTGCCAAGATGATCTCGTCTCCTCTGATGATTTGTTATTGGTGTGAACGAGAAACGGTAATAAGACTTTTGAATGCCCAATAAGCATTCGTCTGCGAAACGATAAGCGCGCGCGCTAAGAAAGGCGTGAAAGAGGTTTATGGTTGTTTTGCAAGGTATCCTGCGATGGTGCTCTTTTGGATTTCGCTTGTTCCTTCGTAGATTTCGGTTATCTTTGCGCATCGGTGGAAACGTTCAACATGGTAGTCTGCCAGGTATCCGTATCCTCCGAAGACTTGTATGGCTTCGTCTGTGACTTCCATGGCCACGCGGCTCGCGTATGTTTTTGCCATTGAAGTTGCAACGGCGTTTGGTTTTTCTTTGTCGTATAGCCAAGCTGCCTTGTGCATCATTAATCGTGCTGATTCGATTTTGATCGCCATCTCGGCGAGTTTGAAGCTTATGCCCTGGAAATTCATTATCGCCTGTCCGAATTGTTTTCTTGTTTTTGCGTAGTTCAATGCTTTTTCGAAGGCGCCTTGTGCCATTCCGACGGCCTGTGCTGCTACGGTGATTCTGGTTCCGTCGAAGAGCTCAAGCGTGTAGTAGAAGCCTTTATTCAATTCGCCCACTAGGTGTGTTTCTGGAACTTTCAGGTCGCACATCGAAAGTGAGCCTGTTACACAGGGTCTTATGCCAAGTTTGCCATGCAGTTTCGTTGCTTCCAGCCCGCACATGCCTTTTTCGGCTAGAAATATGCTCTGTCCCCTGTGAGACGGCTGCACGTTCTGGTCTGATTGACATAGAAGGATGAACGTGTCGGCGGTTGTGGCGTTTGTTATGAATTCTTTGGCTCCGCTGATCGTCCATTCTTGTCCGTTTTTGACGGCTGTTGAGTCCATGCGGGTGATGTCGCTTCCATGCTCAGGCTCGGTGAAGGCAGCTGCAGCTAGTTTTTCGCCTTTCGCAAGCGGCGGAATGTACCTCTTCTTTTGCTCTTCGTTACCATGTTTAAGAAGAAGGTCAGGTATCATCAGGTTTCCCAGCGATATTGCGACGCCGATGCCTGGGTCAACTCTGCACATTTCTTCTACAGCTATACAGTCTTCGAGAACGCCGTAGCCTTGTCCACCGTACTCCTGTGGTATTCTCATGCTTGTGATGCCAAGTTGCGCTGCTTTCTTGAATAGGGCCATTGGAAATTCTTCTTTCTGGTCATATTCCAACGCCAGTTCAGGGGTGAATTCCTTTTCTGCGAATTCGCGGACGGCACGTTTTATTTCTTGTTGCTCATCGTTGAGTTTGAAGTCCATAATCCATCTTCTCCTGGGTTAGCTCATGCTTTCTGTGTTCGTGACTCATTAATCTTGTTTTTCAACGGTGGAACAATTTTGAACAGGTCATCGACGACTCCATAGTCGGCGAAGCTGAATATCGGAGCTTTTGGATCCTTGTTGATTGCTATGATCAGATCTGAGCTCTTCATGCCTAAGACATGCTGGAACGCTCCGCTTATGCCCATTGCTAGGTAGAGTTTCGGTTTCACTGTTTTTCCCGAAGTGCCAACTTGCCTGTCGCTTGGAAGCCAGCCCTTGTCAACTATCGGACGTGAGCATGAGAGAACTCCACCCAGAGTTTTCGCCAATTCCTCCACGATGGGCAGGTTCGCCGCATCCTTTATTCCGCGGCCGATGCCGACGAGTTTTTCTGCGGCTGTGATGTCTACTCCGCCTGGGGGAGGTAGAACGTATTGTATGAAGCGTTTTTCAGCTATCTCTTCTGTCAGTGATGAGGGTACTTCGATGATTTGTCCGTTTACTGGGGTTGCCGGTCTGGCTGCGGTGAAGGCTGCTTGGCGTATGGTTGCCATGTAGGTCTCGGCTTTTCTGGCGGTAGCCTTGACGTTGACTTTGCCCCCGAACATCTGCCTGGTAACGGTGAATGCTTCGTTTTCAAACGCAAAGTCAATGCAGTCTGTTGCCAGCGGGAGGTTTAATGCGGCTGCTAGTCTTGGTGCCAAGTCAATTCCGTAGGAAGTGTGTCCGATCATGACTAATGATGGTTTGTGCTCTGTGATTAGTTTTGAAAGGATTTTTTTGTAGGCTTCGGAGTTGAAGTTCTCGATTTTTGGGTCTTCAATAACTATAACTGTGCCCGCATATTCGGTCAAAGGCTGTGCGAGTCCTTTGACATTATTGCCCAGAATTGCAACGGTCAGCTTTGCATTTCTCTTTTCAGCGAGTTCTCTGGCTTTGGTGAGCATCTCATAGGTTATGTCTCGCATCTGCCCCTGACGGTGCTCAGCTAGAACGAAGATTTCCATCATCAAATTAGCCCCCTTGATTTGAGAATCTCGGTAATCTTGGCCGCGACTTCGTCTGGGGTTCCCTTGAGAAATTCGGCCTGCTTCTCAACTGGTGGAATGTACAATTTCTCTGGTCTTATCCAGGAGCCTAAAGTGCCGACGTCGTTTTCAGTCAGTCCTGTGTCCGTTAGGCTCATTAGTTTTATTTCTTTCTGCATTGCTTTTCGTATGCCCATTATTGAAACGTATCTCGGTTCGTTTATGCCAGTCTGAACTGCGAACAATGCAGGGAGTCTTATTTCGATTTGTTCTTCGAGACCACCTTCGAGTTCGCGGTTGATCTTTGCTGAGCCTGCCAGAAGCTCGATTTTCTTGACCATCGTTGCGTGTGGAATGTTGAGCATCTCTGCGAGGATTGGACCAACCATCGCGTAGCCGCCGTCGCCTGATTGTACTCCGCAAAGGATTAGGTCGAAGTGCAATGTTTTGATGGTTGCGTGAAGGATCTTTGCTATCGCATAGCTGTCTGAACCTTCAAACTTTTGATCTGTAAGCCTAATTGCCTTATCGGCTCCACGGGCAAGACATTTTCTCAGCGTACTGTCAGAGTCGTCAGCGCCTACGGTTATTGCTGTGACCGTTCCGCCATGTTTTTCTCTTATCCGGACAGCCTCTTCCAGCGCATAGTCATCCCACTCGTTAATGTCGTAAACTAATCCGGTTTTCTCAACGGTTTTTCCTGTTGCATCGATTTTCAGTTCAGCTTCGGCTGTTTCTGGGACATGCTTAACACAAACGATTATGTCCAAGTCGTGTAGACTCTCCTCAACGTCGAGGTTGTCTCACGTACAATTTCATATAACTTTTGCTCATCGCATCGTGTTTTGGAGTTAGACTCTGTATGATTGTCGTGGACATTCAATACAGACAGGTTTGGCCAAGCGGGGGCGGAGGGGGAGGAGGCAGAATTTCCGACGAAACCTGCGCTGCCTTGGGCCTTCTCCTGCGCATTATCAGAAATGCCAAGGCTGCAACAACAGCAATAACGACTATGATGATCAGCCAGATCCACCATTCGAAGATGAAACCGCCGCTCCAAAGTGTGGTTCCAGCTAGCGTGATTGAAAAGTTTATCTCCATCGCTGAGCCGCTCGTTTCCAGAAGCACTCCGGTAGCTTGATCCCAGTAGACTTGACCTGAAAAGCCGCCAAATGGAGAGGTTGCATTAGCCAGTATCGCTTTTCTGCCGTTGTGCGTCACTATGTTTTCCACTTGGGCATTTTCTCCGGGGATCGTATCACCAACTGTTAGATTTGCTGGGATTATGAATCCGGCATAGGTGCCGCTACCAGTCGCAACATCAATTGAAATTGGAGAGGCAGGTGTGCCGTATCCTAGCAGGCTTATTTCAATAGTTCCGTTGATTTCCGTTCCTTGGACGCTCTGAACGGTTATTTTGATCGATCCTGAGAAGCTTTGACCCATTCCAGCAATATTGCTGGTCACAGTGATGTTGTAGTTTATCGTGTCTCCACTTTTTACGCCAGTAACGTATCCTGCCTTGGCTGAGTTGCCCATCGTGGCACAACAAATCAGAAGGACAAGAATCATGCTAGTTTTGACTTTTTCCATTTCAGTCGGCCCGTATCCCTACAGTGTGAGACTACCCTTTTTATGATTTTGGATAGTCCAATAACAAACACGGACTTGCTCAAGATGTCTTCGCAAGGCAGGCTGCTGTTGACTTGGCGAAACTCTCAAGAGGGAAAGAACCAAAGCTTCTGGATCGGCCGCGCTATCTTGTGTTAAAAAGAGCGCGTCTGCTCATCCTTCACTGTGACTTCGATTTTCGCGTCTGGATGTGCCTTAAGAGGGAGTTCTTCTTCTGGTCTTAAAAAGTAGTGCTGCCAATGCCAAAATGCCTGTAAATACTATGATTCCAATGGCGATTGCGGAACCCAACGGGAAAGGCGTGTACTCTTTGATGGCGTGCGTCCCGATTATCTGAGCTGTCTTGGCACTATGAGCATAGCTGAACATCAGGTATGTAATGTTCACATCAGGAATGAGCGTGTAGTTTGCTGGCTGTCCTCCAATATTGACAGTCCAATTGCCGCATGCCCAAAGCAGGTTCTTGGGGATTGCTACCCTGCAGAATCCTGTTGCTTCTGCGTCGCCGGTGACGGTGAAGCTTATGCACGGCCCGGTGGAAACAGGATCGAATATGAAGCCTGATACGGTTGAGTTGCTAACCATATCCACACTGTAGGACGTTCCGTTCCAGATTCCAGCATCAAAAACTCTGACAGGAGCCATAAGAGGATAAGAATCATATTGGTTCAGAATTCGTTGAATCAAATCAGGGGGCAGGCCACGCCATCCTTGGACCGCTTGGACCGCTTGATAGCGCGTGTCTCCTATCGCATCGCTTCCTGTCTGATTTTGATATGGACCCGAGCTTGCATCTTCTCCGCGGTAGTCGCTCCAGTAGTTTCCTCCCATTGGATAGTCGGCATCCCACGCGTTGACGGAATCGAGAGAGGTTTGGTTAACGTTGTCGATGAAGTTGTTTTGGTAGATCCAATTGCCGCCACCACCTCTAATCCCCCCTGTGCCTATTCCAGCATCATTGTTCTGAATTGTATTGTAGCATGCGGTGTTGTTTGAGCTTTCGAAAATAATCCCCGACCCTACGGGATAGAGATACACTTCACTAGCCAGGAATGCCTGTTGATACCCAAGTATCCATTGCTCTCTAGACGGGTAAGCATTGTGAGTTATGTCATTTCCAACTATGAGGTTGTTGTCGCCTCTGGTTAAGATTCCAATTATGTTCTTGTCAATTACACTGTGAGAGATGGTGCAGTTGACTGCGAGGATTGCAACTCCGACTCCGTTAGCTGTGATGTTGTTGTGGCCCAGTGTGTCGTTGGATTCGTATTCTAGAGTTGCACCCGGTGGCGGTAGGATTCGTATTCCATAGCTGCACCCTGTGACTGTGTTATCTGAAATAACGGTGCCTTTTACGCCTGCCAGGAGCATTCCTTCGACGTTGTTTTGTAGCTGAAGGTTGCTGATGACTATTCCTGTGCAGTTTGCTAGGAAGATGTATCCTGCGTCTGTGGGCACCTTCTTGTCATGCTGATTGATCCACCAGTAGATGGGCTTGCCATTGACCGTGTTTGTTGTGTCAAAATCATTCTGCAAGTACGGTGATGTTTCATTTGGAAAAGGGAATACGACTCCCCATTCAGGCGGATACAGGCGACTTGGATCTACGCCAAAGTTCTGAAAATTGTCAGTCATGGTGTTGTTCCTAAAAACATTGAAGCTCGAAGCATACATGAATATGCCAAGTTCATTATGGGTTATGCTGTTTCCAGTGAAAGTGCTGTTTTGCGCGTTCCACATGAATATTCCACCTGAATACATTCCCAGACCTAGATTCCACCATTCCAAGAAAGGATTGTCGTATGAGCTAGGCCAGTTTTCCGGCCACCTATAGGGAGCCAGACGAATTGTGTTGTTCATGATAATGTTGTTCTCAATTCTGTTGCAAGCGCCTTGAAGTTGAATGCCCAGGTAGTTCTCAACGATGGTATTGTTTGCCACTGTAATATAGCCCGATGTGTACGCGGCGGTGATCGCTGCTTGATTGTTTTTGACCGTGGTTTGCTGGACAGTGCAATTTGAACACTGATCTAGGATTATGCCATTAACATTGTTCTTGATAATGGTTTGCTGGACAGTGCAATTTGAACATCCCACGAGGTCTATGCCCTCATAGTTAGCTGCCAGCACCAAACCTTGCACATTCACGTTTGAACATTTCACCAGTGCCAAGTACCCTGGTCTGGGATAGCTTTGCGACGGTATCTTGATGTTGCTCTGGTTGATGATGCAGTAAACAGGGTCTCCGTTTACCGTGTTAGTCGTGTCTATATCATTCTCGCCAGGAGACTCAATGCCCAAGTTCCACTCGTTTCCAGATATTCTGTTGTTTCTTAACTTGTTCTCAGCGCTTCTTAATCTGAGACCGATGGTGTTGTTGGCAATAATGTTTTCAGTTATCTCATTGTTCGAGGTTTCGACGAGTAAGCCCATGCCGTTGTTCATAACGTTATTCTTTGATACGCTGTTGTTTCTTGGTTGTGTACCTGCATCAAATGTTTTGAGAATGTGTATGGCTTCTTCTGTTCCTGAGATCTTGTTCTGTGTGACACTGTTGTGTGAACCTATGATGGTTATGCTTCCTCCAATGAGTGTATTGTTTGCAATGGTGTTGTCGTTCGACAAGATCGATTGTGTTCCAATACCCCTGAGTCCAATGTTTATGCTTCCGTTCGTGAGAACGTTGTCTGCAAGAGTGTTTCCTATGCAGCTTGAAACCAGAGTGTGATTAGACTGATCTGGCACTTCGATTGATTCTCCAGGCGACAACTCGTTATTCGTAATGTGGTTGTGGTTTGAAGCTGCCAATTTGATTCCGTAGGAACAGTGAGACATTGTGTTGTTGTCAGAGGATGAAAGAGAAACTGAGTCGGAACAATATTCGATTGTGTTGTTGTGTGAGAAACTCAAAGAAATTGCCCCCGAGCAATGGTTTATTGCATTATAATATGATGATGACAGGAAGACTTGACTGGAACAGTCTACAATCGTGTTGGCCGTGGAATTATGGAGCCTCACTACTCCTTCATCGTTTTCCATGAGACTTCCATTGCTTGCCAAAACAAAAATGTCATCTTCTAATCCTTCCGAAATGTTCTCTAATCGGCCAGTGGTGAAGTTAATAATGTATCTCCAATTGAAAAAGCGAATATTGTTAGAAAATGCATTACTGACGATTGTGTTGTTGTTGAAATATTGAGCAAAGATGCCACAACCATTGTTCTTCACGACGTTATTTTCAATCGTTGCGTTTTGAGGCATGGTTGACGATGCAGACAACTTTATCCCGCAGTCTGTGGGAAGCATTGAGCTTTGTGATACGGTGCCGCTGTTTTGAATAGTGAATCCGCTCATTTCCACGTTGTCCGCTTCTATTGTTACAACGATCCCCGTGCCTTGGCCATCGATAACAGTCGTGCTATTGTTCTCCCCGATAAGAGCCAGCGTTTTGTTCAGAACTATGTGCTCGAAGTAGGTTCCCGCGTCAACGGTTATCGTTTGACCAGCCAGCGTTTCATTAGCGTTTATCGCATCTTGTATCGACATATAGCTCAAACCAGTATCAACATTGTGTACTGAATAGCCGTTGGCAGCGTTCGCCCAGGGTAGATTGACTCCCAATAATGGAGACAGGCACAACATAGACAAAATCAGCACACAAAAGAGTCTCTTTTTCACTTTCGCCCTCCCCTGCAATTAATCACATGATTGAAAATATATTTAAAGTTTGACCCAGAGGTGTTAACTGCAAGGTCACCTCTCTCGTGGGAGTGTTAGAAGCTTCCTTCTTTTCTTTGAGAACTAGATACGAAAGTTCTTTTCATTGCTAACGAGATGATCCAGAAATGGAGAAATGATCTGGGAAATCGAAGCTGCTTGCGCGATGATTTGTGATGGTTAGACTTGCAGTTTTTGCTTGATGCTAGTTCTTTTTTCTTCAGCGACTGGTCCGAACTTTTTGATCCTGTCTGTGAACATCGTGAACAGCTCCGCTGCTTTCTTGTAGACGGGCAAAGGAACATAGCTGTATCGTACTCTCATGTTCTCGAGAGTATATTGAGCTAATTCCTTTCCCATGTCGATCATGCGCTTCTTCGTGAAATGCTCGTCAACTTGCTCGCTGCCTTCTATTACTAGGACGCCGTCTGCACCGTATGCAAATGCGCTGAGAATGAGTTTCTTTCCTAGAATTGCAGTTGTTGGTACTGGTACAATTCTGATGTTCTCAGGATATTTAGTCCTGTCTAGGCCCAGAAAGTCCATGCCTGTATAGCCTACGTTCTTGTCGACAAAAGCCAAAACTCGGACTTCGGCCGGATCTTTGTCCGTGAGTACCCCACGCATCTGGGCCAAGACCTGCTTCAACGTGGAATTCTTGAAGTCGATAGCCTCTTGAGGGCAGACTGGAATGCACGCGCCGCAGCCTGTGCACATAAAGGGATTAATCACGGCTTTTCCGTTCTGCATGCTAATAGCCTTCGCAGAGCAAATCGGAACGCACGCCTGACAACCATTGCATGGGTCAGTAAGAACGAATGCTTTCTCTGGGCTAGTCGTTACATAGTCGCTTTTCAGGAACAGCGCAGCTTTGGCCGACGCGCCTAAACCGTCAGATACAGTGTCACGCACATCTTTGGGACTCAGGGCGCAACCGCACGCGAATATGCCTGTGACCAGTGAATCTACTGGGTCAAGTTTCGGATGTTTCTCTGTGATGAAGCCGTCCTCTCCGGTGGCCACTTTCATCTTGTCTGCGAGTTCTTTCAAACCGGCAGGTGGAACCATCGGCGTTGCTAAGCCGACGAGATCAAACTCCTCATTAGTCAATTCGCCTGAAAGCGTATCTTCCGCCACGACGACCAGCTTGTTCGTTTTCGCGTTCTTGTAGACCTCGGCCACTTTGCCTCGAATGAAGCTGACGCCGGCTTCCTGATCACGCCAATATAGATCCTCGTAGCCCTTGCCTGTGGCGCGAATGTCGGTATAGTAAACCGCAACATCGATGCCTAGCATCTTCTTCAACACGAAAGCCTGCTTCAGCGCATACATGCAGCAGATCCTACTGCAGTATGGAATGTAATTCTTGTCTCGCGAACCTGCACAGAGTAGAATCGCCATCCGCTTGACATCGTTCCCATCTGCACGCTTCACGTACCCGCCCGTTGGACCCGTGGCTGAAACAAGCCGCTCCAGCTCCATCATCGTAATGACATCCTTGTAGGTGCCATAACCGTAAGTCTCCAGCCGCTTGGCGTCATATAACTGATAACCCGTAGCCATGATAATCCCGCCTACGTGCAGATCCACTGTCATGCCCTTATCGTCAATCGTTATAGCTTTAGCAGGGCAAAGTTGCTCGCACTTTCTGCATTTGGTACAAGCCTGGAAGTCAATCGTGTATGCAGATGGAACGGCCTGCGGAAATTCTTGGTACGCCGCTTTGCGTGTTGCCAGACCTTCGTTGAACTCGTCAGGCACTGTAACCGGGCAAACTTTGGTGCAGACACCGCAGTTCCGGCATTTCTGGAGATCTACTCCGCGAGGCTTCATGAACACTTTGACATCGTAGTTTCCAGGGCGGCCGCTGACCTCTTGAACCTCAGCATAAGTGTAAAGCGCTACGTTTGGGTTTCTTCCAACTTCGGCCATTCTTGGAGTAAGAATGCACTGGGCGCAGTCCAAAGTGGGAAACACCTTTGTGAGCTTTGCCATGTTTCCGCCGATACTCGGCTTGCGCTCAACTAGGTGAACCTTGTAGCCTAGGTAGCCAAGCTCCAACGCGGCTGTGATTCCTGCGATTCCACCGCCGACGATCAGAATCTCTCTGGAACCTTTCTCGCTGATAGTCTGCAGAGGCTCGAGTTCACGACTGCGTTCGTAGCCGCCGTGGATTAAGCTTATGGCCTTCTTTGTGGCTTCAGCCGATGGATGAGGGCCTAGAATCCATGAATCTTGCTCTCTGATGTTCACGAATTCGAGCATGAACGGGTTTAGGCCTGCCCTCTCGACAACACTCTGGAAAGTCTGCAGGTGCATGCGCGGTGTGCAGCTTGCAACCACGATGCGATCTAGATTTTCCTTTTTGATGGAGTCGGCTATGATGTCTTGAGCTGGCTTGGAGCATAGATATTTGTGAAATTTGGCAACGGCAACGTCAGGCCAATTCTTGACTGCGCCAATGACGGCTTTGACATCCACAACCTCGCCTATGTTGCCGCCGCATTCGCAGACGAAAATTCCGATTTTAGGCTGTTTCTTCTCCATGAACAGCGGTCTCCGACTTCGATGATATGTTTTAATTGATTCACGGGAAAACGCTTTAATAACCTTACGCTCCCATTTCAACAAAAAGTGATGAGAGAAGAATGAATGCTCAGGAGCTTGCTCAGAAACATAAACTCCTTGAGTGCATCCAGTGTGGAACCTGCACTGGAAGCTGCCCGGTAGCAAAAAAGGCCAACTTAAACATCAGAAAGTACATGCACGAAGTCGCCACACTGGGCAAGCTGACCATACATCCACAGAATGAGCTCTGGAGCTGCACAACGTGTTCCACATGCGGTGTGCGATGCCCCAAGGAACTGAATCCTTACGAGTTCCTGATTGACATTCGCGGCATGGCAGTGGAAGAAGGCCAGATTGCCCCAACCATACGCGACGCTTTGGAAAGCATCTTCAAGAACGGTAATCCATGGGGAAGAATGCGCAACAAACGGTCAGAATGGAGCCAAGGCCTAAACGTCAAACACATAAGCCAAAGCGCAGACACCTTGTTCTTCGTCGGCTGCACCTCAGCGTACGACCCGAGAGTGCAAAATGTGCCCAAGAGCTTGGTGAAATGCTTCGAGAAGGCAGGCCTGAACTTCGGAGTCCTCGGCGATGAGGAAAACTGCTGCGGAAGCGAAGTCTACGGCATGGGCGAAAAAGGCCTCTTCGACTTCCTCGTCGAGGAAAACATGAAGGCCTTCAACAAATACAACGTGAAGCAAACCGTAACAAACTGTCCACACGGTTACCATGCCTTCAAGAACAGGTACGATCAGACAAGTTTTGAAGTTCAACACCACACGCAATTGCTAGCAAAGCTCATAGAAACAGGGAAACTCACTTTTTCAAACCGACTGGACAAAAAAGTGATCTACCACGATCCTTGCTTCCTCGGCAAACAGAATGGCATCTACGAAGAGCCACGGAAAGTCATCGAAAGCGTTCCAGGCGTCAAACTGTTGGAGTTTGACCGTTCGAGAGCTAGAAGCGTCTGCTGCGAAGGAGGCGGCGGAAGAATGTGGGTCGACATACCAGGAGAGCGCCTAGCGGAAACCAGGGTCCAAGACGCTGCCGAAGCAGGAGCCGAAATCTTGGCCGTAGCCTGCCCCTATTGCCTACTGACATTCGAAGATGCCGTCAAAACAACAGGTTTGGAAGGCAAACTTCAGATTATGGACGTGGCAGAACTGCTGGCTCAGGCTCTCTAGAGCCCGACTTATGAGAGCGCGGTTCTTCGATTTCTTTTGAATGCGAAAGTAGCGCGCTATCGCCTATTTCGTGCTTTATGTGAAAAGTGAAAGACCTATAGTTAAAGACGCCAAGTTCATGACTAGAGACAAAACAAATAGCGACTTAGGTTTTCTTTGTAACGTCCATACTAGCAGTTGCCATTCAACCAAGATTACTATGATTTCTAACAACAGTATGAATTGAATGCTCACAGATACCAGACTAAAATAACTGTTTATCAACAAAAAATAGTTTAACACTGGTTGAGTAATCAAGTTGAGCAAGATCACAGAGAGTATTTCCTTTTTGCATTTATAGCCGAATATTAGGGCAACAAAAACCTCTATCAAGATTGTTAGTAATAACGCAACTAGATAACTACTTATTAGCATCTTTCTTACTACTTTTTCTGATTCTGCGAAGTAGCAAATAAGACAAAATCGCGATAACCAAAACTACAATTCCTGCCACAACGAGAGTACCAGAGCTGATAAATGTGCCACCACTGGGACCAGGAGCGACAACGTCAGCATGAACCTTACGCATAGAGTAAAATAAACCTAATGAGAAAACCAAAAGTGCTGCAAAGAATTTCTTATTTTTCCGCATGTTTTTTACCTTCATTTCTTTTCATATATGTCTTACTGTTTCTGAAAGAAAAGCTTTTGAAGAATAGCAGCAGACCGTAAAAAAGTGCCGCCATGGATACCAGGATAATTGTTAGAATAGCCAATTCGTTGCCGAATATGAATTTGAATTCTGTAAATGCCAGTAGTGCTCCCGCAATCAAAGCAAGGCAAGTTAATCCGAAAGAAAATCCGGGCCTGCCTGGCAACATGTTTGAAATTGCAACCAAAGTTATCGGCATGGTTATACTAAATAAAAACATGCCAACTATTGCGATGTAAGGATTGTTGGCACCGAATGAAAGTAGCGGTGCTGATATAAGTAGAGAGATAGTAGCAGCACTAATCCAGCCCAATTTGTCCGCCAAAATACCTCCAAAAGCTTTGCCTAACACCACAGCCGCAGTTAGAGTTATGAACAAAATCATGTCGGATTTCCAAGGAAACACGATTGCCAAACCAACGAGTGATCGAACTGCAATTGATGACAACAATAGAAGAATGACGAGTTCAAGACAGTGAAAGTCCACTTGTCGGCTTTCTCGATTATTCTGGTCATAATCGATTTTTGGTACTCCAATCATAAACATTGCCACACATAAACTCAAGAGTAGAAATACAAATGGCCAACTTACAAAATCTCCACTCTTACCAATTATGGTTCCAACGAAAATGCCCAAAGCACCAGGAGCAACAAAAATGCCTGGAGCTGTGGCGCGTTTAGGGGTCAAATTAAGACTTATGGTTCCACCACCAACATGAAACAAAGCATTTCCAATCCCAGCTAAGCAAACCGCGATAATTGATGAAAAAACAAGAACGATTGTTGACACAGCTGTAAGAATACAACCAGCTATTGCAGAAAAAAGTGGAATATGCCATTTGTCTATCATGAGCCCAAAAGGCACCTGAAACCCAAAGGCCAGAATATTATACAATACCACCAACGCAAAAAATCCGCCAAGATCGACACTGTGAATTTGCGATAGGCTTAGTATCACTGCCGCGCACGTTGCATCTACTATCGCGTGAGAAGAACCGTAAATCGTGAGATTAGAAAACACACTCTTGAAATCTACTGGTTTCCACGATTGATTTTTCATTTGTTCAAGGCTCTTTACCTATTGATCTATCGACAATTGTTCAAGCTCACCGCGCGCGACACGTCAAGAGTCGTGAAAGCACGCGGAAAAGCACATGCGTAGCGGACAAAATCTCCGGCAGCTGTCTATCCCGACTGCTCGTGTGACCTGCCCCACGAAAACCATTAGATACTAGCATGTAATAAAGACCAACATTTACTTGAGCCTGAAGGAAGAGAAAGGGCAAACAATTCATTGTGAATCTTCGTTTCTTAGAGTTTTGCATCATCCAAACCGAAGAACAGAAAAAGAGGGGTTTTGCGGGCTATATCCCACTGTGGTGGGGTTCAAATCCCAGCGCCCCACCAAAATGAAGCGCGCGCGAGGGACGAGACAACAGCAACTCTCATAACTCCATGCTAACCCAATGAAGATGGTATTACCATGCCAATTTCCGATACACGTAAGTGGAAAGTCAATAAGCCTGCTAACGAAATCCTGAGAATAGTGAACATCGAACTGTTTAGGAAGAACGCAACGCTCCTAGAGGCTAACTCAAAAAGAATAGAAGCTACCATCGGTTCAGAAGCAAGAACACGCCTCTTCGGAGGATTTTTCGTGTCCAAAGAAACGCTTCCTGTGAAAATACCTTGCAGATGAATGAATCCGCCACAGAAACAGATGCAACAATCCAAGATAACTTGGGGGTTGGGTTTAGGACTGGAATGGTGGGCAAATACAAGGAATACATGCAGAGTCTGTTCAACTGGCTGGTCGCGGTCTTGGAAGTCAAGAGCTAATAATGGCGAGCATGCTTGTTCCGAAATTGATTTTATGACAGACGTCGGATATGTATTACGCGCTCAAACAAGCTCAAATTGAGCATAAAAAGGCAAAAGAAGAACAAAAACCAGTTTGCACCAATTTCGGGACAGACCAGCGCGCCTCGCAAAATAGAAGCAGCGCGCGCGGTAACTTCGTTTTTCTATCTTCCATCTTTTCCGTTTAACCCCTTTCACACCACGCGAGCTGCCGGATCGTGTGAATAGACAGAGTGTTTTCGAAAGCAATTGATTTATATGTAAACCTTCTGTTTTGTGAGGTGAGCGTACGGCATGAAACAATGCGTGTTGTCATGATGTGTTTGGGGGGAGAACGATGAGAAAAGATGAAATCAAGACTGAAGAGGATGTTGTTCGTTTTCTGGCTGACTGGACGCAGTTTGAGAAGGCCGTCTATGTTGCTACGTTTAGGATTCCGAAGGGGAAAGTTTGCACTTACAAGAGGATTGCAGAAATGATCGGTAGGCCGAGGGCTTATCGAGCAGTTGCGAACACTTTGCATAAGAATCCACTTTTTCCGGTTGTTCCGTGTCATCGCGTTGTCCGGTCGGACGGACGTTTCGGTGGAGACAGAAGCAGGGCTAAAGGAAGGATGAAAGAGGTCGAGAAAGAAGGCGTGCCGACAGTCAATGGCAAAGTCAAGATGAACGACAAAGTGTTATTTTAGCCCCAATCAGTCCAGTCTTGAGATCGGAGTTTCTATTCTTCTTAGCGCGAGTATGAAGTGTGACTTTTACTACTTCCTGACCCGGAGAGCAGTTGCAACTCTGTGATTTGCAGTGTTGTGATTGTGTTTAGTGAACTTGGGCGTTGCGTGTCAGGTCGATGGTCCTTCTTCAGTCCATGCTAGGACGCGAGCGTTTGGGAAGATGTCAGCTCTTGGCAGGTATGGTTCTATGTCTATTATTGGTGATACTTCGAACGCGTCGAGTCTTTTAACAGTCAGAGTGCATTCTTCAACTTTCAGGACTTGCATTACGCAAACGGCTATTGGATTCGGGCGGGATGGGCTTCTGCAGGCAAAAACTCCCTTCTCAACTCTCAAGGCGTGCCTGTTTGCGGTGACCAGTAAGGTTTGCCTGTCTTTCTCGTTGTCTCTCAGATGTGACCAGTAGGGGATTGTCAGGTGTAAGTATTCTTCGATTCCTTTGAGTCCTGCGCAATAGTCTTCAAAAACGCGTATGCGTGACTCTTGCTATCCCTCTTTTTCCACAACTCCGATGAAACGCAGCCTGGGACCCGTATTCGTATCCGACATGGTCAACCTCGCGTTCGATTGAAATGTGTTTTTGATTCTGTTTTCAGCTTCATAAGTGTTTTAATGTTCCTGGGCCTAGGTTGTTTTTGCAGGGTGAAACAGCTTTGAGCGAAAAGATCCTTGAAGCATGCAAAGAATTGATTGATGACGCAAAGAAAGGCTGTGCCGATCTTGTTTTCAAAGAAATATGCCTCGAGATTTTGTCAAAAGCAAATCATGTTCTAGCCCAGAGACAGTTTAAGCAGCTGGTTTCCTACGCTACCGAAAGAATGAAAGAAGAAATTCCTTTTGAACTGCAGCAAGAGCTGGCCATGAACAAATAGAAGGAATGCTGATCACCGGTCGAATCGATCATGACAGGATGCATTTCAAGGTAGCCTCCCCACGCGCGCACTGCCTAACACGATTCACCCTGCAAATCAGTTTTTTGGTTCGGAAGACATGAAGAACATATTCGTCATCAAGCTTCCCAGCAGAGGTTTTGGTGGACGGCCTGTCTTCTTAGCCAAGTTTGTAGCCTATTTTTCGTAGAAACTCTTTTCTGGCTTTGATATCTTTTTCAGTTTCTATTCCTTTGCTTTTCAGTCCGTCGACGACGCCTATTATGCCTTTTCCCTGCTTAGTTTCTGCGATGATTATTTCAAGCGGGTTTGATGTCGCAGCGTAAACTGTGCAGATTTCAGGTATTCTCCGGATTTTATCTAGGACGTTTATGGGATAGGCGTTCTTGAGGAAGACTATGAAGCTGTGGCCGCAAGCGATCTCGAAAGCCTTGTCTTTTGCGAGCTGTCGCAATTCCGGGTCATTTCCTTCGTGTCTTACTAGGCATGGACCTGAGCTTTCACAGAAGCCTATGCCAAACCGTATGTTTGGAACGGCGTTCACGAGCGCCTCGTAAAGGTCTTCAACTGTTTTTATGAAGTGAGCCATCCCCAGTATCACGTTGCAGTCTTTCGGCGTTTCAATCTTGACGATTCCAAATTCGAGCATGCTGAAAACCTGATGTCAACTCTTGCATGAACTAGCTTTTAAGATTTGACCAGTCTAGGGCTATTGCCTTTTTTTCTCATGGTCCAAGGACGTTGCGATTCGAGGTTACGAGGCGGTTTTGTTTTTGAAGAAGAGCCAGTTCTTGTCTTTTTTGAATCTGAGCAGCGTGTAATCGCCGGTGAGCTTTTGGCCTTGTAGTGTGAACATTATCTTGTCTGGGCTTCTGTGCTTGAGCGAGTAGTTGCCCGTGTCCCAGACTTCTACTTTTCCGGCGCCATACTTACCTTCAGGGATTGTTCCTTCAAAATTCACGTAGCCGAGTTCATGGTCTTCAACCTGCACTGCGAGCCTCTTCACTCCTGGTTCTGTTGGTGGCTCCTTCGGAATTGCCCAACTCTTCAGGACGTCGTCCATTTCTAGCCTGAAATCATAATGCAAGCGGGTCGCAGCGTGTTTTTGGATTACAAATCTCGCGGTTGTGGATTCAGACATATTCTCTAGTTTACGGTTAGCGCTGAGTAGGGTAAAAAGTTTGGGGACTGACTGCACGAGCCTCCTGGCGATGATGATAAGTCTTATAAGGTACGTGCCCATCCGTTAATTGCGTCGTGCAAGAAGCGATTTTTGCACAGAGCGTAGAAGGAGTTGAAATAGAGAAATGGAAAACAGAGAAATGCATAAGGCAGTTTGTGCTGAATGTGGAAAAGAATGTGAAGTCCCATTCAAGCCTGACACGAGCAGGCCAGTCTACTGCCGAGAATGCTGGTCGAAGAAAAGAAATACAAGAAGATTCTAGATTAAGCTAACAGCTTCATTCTAAGGAATCGCACATTCTTTTTTTCTCATGCCTACTGCAAAGAGGGCAGCATGTTTTGACGATTGACTGACTTGTTGCTGGAGCCATGATGAACAGCCACAAGAAGATGCTGAAAATAGCTCGGCAATGCTTTTGACTGACTCGCTCGAAATTACAGCTACTGATTTTGGTCGAAGCTTGCGACATATGAAGCGCCCAACGTCAGAGGGCAGCCCAGAACAAGGCTTATGAAAGATGGTTCAGAATACATCCTGTGGGAATGCAAAAATGCTGCTGAAGTTTCTAGAGGGGAAGTATATGCTCAGCAAATCGCTAGAAGATTGTTCCTCTCTGGTTCAAGAGGCGTTGACTGAGGTAGGCCTGAAGAACGTAGCGGTGCGAAAGGAAGTTGCTCCCTCATTATTTGCTGGTGCAGTACAGCCCGGGATGGGTGGGGAAGAATTTTGAGATCGAATTCTTCTTCAAGGAGAGAGAATGGCACTGAGGTTTCCGTTAAATGGCCCTACGCTGAAGAGATTCCGCAGCCTAAAGGCGAGAAATATCTTGCCATGCACGAGAAAGTTGAAATGGAAAGAAAGCAAAAAACGAAACGCCTCATCAAGAAGTTCAAACCCAGAATCGGAGCTGCTGACATTCCAACTGCTGATGACAAGAAAGGTGGAACAAGCTAGGCATAATCCAACGTTTGTGCTCGATGTTCACATAATTGGATCTCGACGCCAGTTTACCAGCCCAAGTGTCGGAGCGGATTCTTCGAATAGCCCTCCATTGATGTAATATCTTAGAGCTGTAATTCTGAGGGAGAATCATTAAGTTTCATCATTCATACCGGTTCATAAATCATAAGTAAATCTACGGTTCCTGTGTTCCACGATGCGACTTGAACATAAACTGTGACAACTTCGTCGATATTCCCTGCTTCAAATGCTTGTTTTGGAACCCGATAAAAGAGAGCCACCTACACTGTAACCCTAACGAATGCGCAGAGCTGACGGAATGGCTCCTGAAGCTAGTTGCAAACGACAAGGAAACAGAAACTCTGATCTTTGCAATCTCAAAGGATGCCTAGGCACACGGTTAACTCGATATTCTCACGAGGTTTACGCCATAAATTTGGTAGAAGAGGATAGCTCATAGCGCACGCTCAGAATCATGATGGGCTGACTTCAGGTTTGCAGAGTGAAAGACCTCGCAGAACACACCCTCCCCCATCGGTTCTTCAGTCTTCAGCATGAATGACTGAACAGCGCCCAAACTAATCATGGGAATGCTGGCTCAACAGATGCGACCGAAAGCTCTAAATTTCCTACTGTCCGTTCTTTCCCGAAAGGAGCAGCGCGGGCCGGTAGTTCAGTTGGTATGAACGCCTGACTTGCACTCAGGAGGTCTGGGGTTCAAATCCCCACCGGTCCACCATGATTTCTAGCGCGCGCGCTTGGGCTCTACGAGCTTAGAGGACGAATAAACCAGGATCAGAGCAGTCAAGCGTCTGAAAGTTCCGCAGCGAACGTGAATGTTAAGGAAAAACCGCCAAACTATATCATCTACCTGAGCATTGGCGTAGTCGCTGTGGGCATCTTAGCCTCAATAGTCTATCTCGCCAAAAGCAAGAAGATAGATAACCACAATGGGTAATCCAATTCATGAATAGGTTGGGCGCGCGCTGAACCTGGCGAAGTAATCGCGAGCACAAAAATACAGCCCGCTACAGACAACAGAAGCTTACAATTCAACAATAGTTTCCAATTTTAGTTATGGCTTCAACCTGTATTGGCAACCGCATGGAAAAAGAGAATAACAGTTGAGACTAAAATCCGTTTTTAGGATTTGTGTATTTGGATAAAACTTCACCCCGCGCGCGTGAATAATTATTAAGCACTATGAGCAATTCAACATTCTACAAGATGATCGTCGGAATACTGAAATAAGAAAACAGAGAAGATTGAAAAATGGCTTATGAACGAAGTAATCGAAAAACTCGAAAGATTCATCGCAGGCACTCTAAAAAAAGGTGAATAGATTTGAGACAAAACAAAAGAGTGGCTAGAGAACGAAGATAGAAGCTAGAGCTTGTTATTTCTTGATAAACTCCTTGTATTTGCCGAAATCTTGTTTTCAATAGCGCGCGCTGTAGTCTTGCGCATCTTTGGGAGGCCACAGATAGCAAAAAAAGGTTTAGATTGTCCGCATGCGCTTTTCTTGGCATGTAGCGCGCTAAACTCATCTAGAAGAGCTTCCTCTAAATTTGCGCGAAAGGCTAGATTATGCTAAGCACTTGGTACTATTTCTCCCCTGAAAATGTGGTAGCACCTGTCTGAGCAGAAGCCCTGAAAATCATTGTCTGGCACGAACAGTTTTCCACAGACTTTACACTTCCGCTTAGCCCTTTCCTGCATCCACTTCTTCCCCTGATCAGAATGTCATCTTGAATGGTTATATGTCTAACCATAGCACGCGCTAAATACACCGTGCATGCGCGCGCCTTGCGTTCCTCCCTCCTGTGCCAAAAGAAGCAATCAACAGTCCCGCACTTCCTTTTTCCTCGCTTCCCAGTATTCTTTTGCTTCCCCGTATTCCTTTTCTTTTTTGGCTGTTCCCAATTTGCGCTTACATTCTGGACATAAGCACTTACCTATGTATTGCACATACCGGGTGTAGAACATCTTCCCGCAATTCTCGCATCGGTGATCGCCCATGATTTCGCCTTCCGTATAATGGCTATCTTCCAAGGATTTAACAGGTTCTACATTAGTCCACCGATGCAAAAGAAGAGTTCTTGAAAAAGCGCAGTCTTAAAGAAATCGGCTAGTTAGGGCGCGCGCTTCAATTTCAAAGCAGATCGAAACATTCCCTGCGGTAATAATCCGATTTAGCGTCACCATTTGATCAGCGTCCAAGGGGGGGCGCCACACAATCTTCCATGTTTGCGGCTGCACTGCAACAGTAGTAATGTGCCCTTCTGTGATTCAACGCAACCTTTGAGAAGACGGGCAGGTGGAGACCCAGGCTGAAAGTGGGCGCTAACTCGTTTTGGTCTTGAGTTCAGGGGTGTGGGAGAGCGAAGAAGCGAGTGGAATATAAACTCGAGGAAGAGCTGATTGATCGCATCGATAGAATGGCTGAGCTCCTCATGACTCACCTCAAGAGAGAGATACGCGACTCACCTATTGCAACCAAAAATCGAATTTAGGAACACGCATGTGCGCATTCCGTCCAGAAGCCTCTTTAACGTGATGACACCAACACTATTGGGAAAGCCAGTGCAGAATACACGTCGGATTTTTGATAGACTTGAGTGCAAGAATTGCATCTACAAGTCAAGTTCCTACTGTTGGGGGCAATGCCCCTACAATATCTGGAAAAGGGAACAGCTCTAACGGGCGTGGACTTATGGGGTAGTTGTTCATTGAAGGTGCATTCAGACAGATAGAAAAAAGACAGGAAGTTTACGCTCGCGCTTTTTGACATTGCCTTTCCATCTCTTCCGCCGCCTACTGCTCCTGTGAATTTGACGTTTTCGAGTTTTGTTTCCTTGTGACTATTTCTGGCCGTCTTATGTTCAATAGGATGCGTGCATGTGTGTTCCTAAATTCGTTTTCGAAGTGGATTATGCTTCTAGCTTTGCTTCGTCTATGGATAATGGTCTCTCTCAGGACGTGCGAAGCATCGCGAGCGTTGCATGGCTTTCAGTGCATCGGACTTGAACCCGTTTGGGTTCTAATCCCTTCGGACCCGCCAAACAGCTGGAGCAGGGCTCCGGGTAAAGCATTTCAAATCCAAATGGAATAAAAATTTATGCGGATACCCACCGGTCCACCATCATTAGCGCGCGCGAGGCACTCATGATGTAACCGTCGTTAGCGTCGCACAGCGAAGTTTGCTATCTTGACTGTTGTCTTTCAAGTCTGGCGGTTTTTTTCTTCTTCCGCTTCTCTTCTCTTTCTTTCTTTTTCAACGGTTTAGGCTTTCCTGCGTCTCTTGTTTCTCCTCTTATGCTACTCAAGCAACTGCCTCCTTGCTCACAGAAGAAGACGAAGCAGCCTAATCTTTTTTTCTAGAACAAAACAGGCGCGCGCTCCAGAGCCTGAGGTTAAGGCTATGATTCCTATGTATTAACCAATAGAAACCTCAAAATGTGAGAAGTGTGGAAAGATTATAGCAGAACCTAAAGAACTAATCAGAATAGCTGAGAGCTGAGAAATCCTAAATTCGTCGGGATTGTTAGTGTCTTGAAATGAAAGAAGGGTATGTTAGGCTATGCGGTGTAAGCATTGCGGAGAAGAAGTGCAACTTCCTTTTCGATGTAGCTATTGCCAAAGTTGCTTTTGCCTAAAACACAGGCTTCCAGAGAGTCACAGCTGCCCTGGAACCCCTGCAAGAACCCCGCTTGGAAGCAGCCAAAGCAAGAAAGAAATGAACATTTTGCGAGCTGAAAGAAAACAGCAACCGAGCAGATCACCATCTCAAGAAGGCTTCAATTTTGGTAAGAGGGAACTTCCAACGTTTAGGTTTAACAAGAAAAGCCGAAAGAAAACTAACCTGCGCTTTCCCAAAAGAAGACGAGGAAAGTAAACGCAACCACGTTTTCTTTTCATAGCGCGCGCATTTCAATTTGTTACACTTGATGGTTCTTTCAACACTCTGCAAAACTGCTCAAAATCACAATTTGTTACAGCCCGGTTGTCAAAAGAAGTTCGCGAGGTCAGTATGGCTCTTAGTGCGCGCGCTTGTTACATTCTTCGCTCTTGGATAACTTTGTTAAGTCGGAGGTCGCGTCTGTAGCTTGCTTTGCATGGATGTCCTTCTGCTCTCAGGATCTGAGGCTCGTTCAAGGTTGCGATGACTGACCAGATCGTGCCCAACCTTATTTTCTGCTGATGCGAACAGACGTAGCCACTGTGGTTTGACAGGATTCTTTTAGCAAGTCTAACGTTGACTTTCCCACTGTTCTCTTCTAGAATACGCGAAATCGTTTCGTATCTTGGCTGTGAATCCCATTCAGTTGTGCTTCTCGCGTTGGGGTCTTCCTTGTCCTGCATCTCTGGATGGACAAAATGGTTTGTACACACAATGAAATCTTCGCCCTTGTTGGGCCTCCGTACTCGTACTTTATCGGGCGACGCTTCGACTACGGCAATGTTTCCTTGGTTGTCGGCAAGAAGATAGTTGAAAGTTGAAACGTGCTGAACGTTTTCGAGAACTCTGACTCCTTCGTCAACGTTGGCGCATTTGTCGAGAACGCATCGGATGGCAAGGCAGAAGCTAACGCCCGGATGGTTTCCTGGAGAACTCACTCCAGTCATGGCTATGGCCAGACCTTTCTCGTTTATGCCGTCTTCCCGTCCAATGAAAACGTCTGTGTGGCCAAGACTGCTGTAACCATTTTCGGGGCAAGTTAGGTAGCTTTCGGTGCACTTTTTGAAACTGTAGAGGAAATCGTAGTTTCGGCCGAACACAACGTCGGAGCCTGTGAAGGAAGCGAATACACTGCAGTTAGGTTCGGCTTTGAAGGCGCCGATACTGCACATGAAAGCTGCCAGCTGCTCGTACGGTGCGTTACAAGCGTCTGCAAATCCTCTGATTTCCTCTAGGATCTCGGGAAAGACGCGTTTGACTTCTGGTTCAGATTCTCTACCGAAATCGAGTTTTTCTTTCGATTGGCTTGACACTTTGAAACCGTGTCCGTGAAGGACTGTTCCATACCTATGACCCATGTCGTAGTATGTGCCTTTTACCGTTGGATGATACATAAGTTATCACGTTCTAGTCTGTATTGCTGTCTTGTTTGAGATAATGGTTTCCAGAGGGTTGAGTGATTTTGTTTGCCAACGGGCAAATTTATTTGCTGGGAGACAATACACTGAATCTTCAAGAAAAGGCGTCAATGATGAGCGGATACGAGACAACTGAAAGGTTTCTGAAGGCTCTTGCTGACAAATCTCGACTCCGAATTCTGGAGTGCATAGGGCAGGGAGTTTCAAACCCAGGCGAAATTGCAAGGAGGCTCGATCGACATAGGTCGACTGTCGAAAAACACCTAAGAGTGCTTTTGAAAGCCAAGATTGTTGAAAAAGTTCCATCATTGACTGAGGCAGGTCAGCTTTCTATTCGTTATAAGATACGTGGTGATGTGGAAGATGTTCTGAAAACGATTTTGAACGCGGCGGCATGGGCGAAGTAATTGTGGCGAATTGGATTATTCAACAGCATAACTGTAGGCCAAGTGTTCGCCAGTGGTCGGGCTTCTTCTCATCACTCGCATGCGCTAGCGCGCGCTTGAATATTTAGAGAGAAAAGTTATAGAGCAGCCAAAGAAAGCATTTCTTTATCTATCTTAATAGCGCGCGGATACTGACTAGTAAAAAAGCAAATATTCAAAAAGTATGTATGTGATTACAAGTAAATGTACTGGCATTGCCGCGCGGGGGATGAATTTTGAGAGAAAATTCGTTTAAGAACTGTGATAGCGTATACGTGTTTGAACAAGTTCGAAGGCTTCTGCAATCGGGTGAGAGTCGTTCTCTTTGGCGACGTATTGAGAGTGAGTTGCGCGATGGTGGTGTTGGGGCAGTCGAGACATACCTCAGATCCAGTTTCAAGGAGCTAGCTCAACAGGTAACCTATAGTGCAACTCATTTTCAAGAGTCAATGAAGGAATAGGAGACACCAAATGACCGCAGCAAGATTTCAACTTCGTAGTGTCACCATAGAAGGATTTAAAGGATTTACCAATCCACAAACGATAACTTTCACTAGACAGCATGCATTTCTTTTCGGCAAAAATTTTAGCGGCAAATCCAGTGTTGTAGAAGCGATTAGATGGTGTTTGTTCGGGTTAGCCGAGAGGCCAGAAAGGGAAGTGCGAAATGCATACTATACACCAGGTGAGTGTCAAGTCACTTTAGAATTGCAAGCTTCTGATGGCATGTGGCGTGTTCAAAGAAGATTGCGCCCTGGCGCTGATCGTTCACGGCTTACAATCACAAATCCCCCGGGTCAGGATGTGCCTCAATTGCAAGTCTTCCCGTTTCTTGCCCGAATGGGCCCAAAAGAAGGTACACATATAATATTTGCAGCGCAACAGGCATCAGGTCGACGCCCACAAGCGGACATTTCAGGTTTTCATAAGGTGCTGTACTCGTACCTTCACCTTGAGGAAGTTCCTGATTTGCTTGAGCGGCTAGATAAGTTGCTAGAAGAACAACAATCTGTAAGGGAAGATGCTGCCTCCAAGATTAGCGACATTGAAGAAAGCCTGAAAGAAAAGTTGAATGGAGTTAACTTGTCACTTGAGGAACTTCTACGTAATCCACCATGGGGAGAGGGTGCCATCTCAACTCGTTCTGAGAGTGAAGCGAAGATACGCAGTTTTGCTGCGGAAATGGTAAGGCTCGCAAACAAATCGTTGACACCTGAGGCATCGCCCGAGGAGGTATTAGAACAGGCTGAACAATGGTCTCAAGTATTGGCGAGTACTAGTCAAGAAGAACTTGCGAAGAGCCTAAATGCACAGCAAGAGAAGGTGAATGCCCTCAGAAACTTGTTACAAACTGTTCGTCAGGCAGAGAAAAGTCAAACTGAAGCTCAGGAATCCATCGAGCAGTTAAGCAAGGAATTGGGCAATATTTGCCGTGGGCAAACACTAGCAGAGCTTAAGGAACAGGTTAAGCTGCTCAGTGAGCAAATGATGGAAACAGATGCAAAACTAGCAATTGTAAGAGAGGCGGAAAAATATTGCAAAGCATATTCAGTACAGGAATGCCCTGTGTGCCTCGTTGAGTACACAGTTGATGATCTGCTGGCAAAAGCAAAGTATAGCCTAGAACAAGCAACGCCACAACAAGCGTCCCTCGCCAAAGAGCTTGAAGATATCAAGGCTCGTTGTGAAAAAGCCTTTACACTTAACGCCCAACTGCAAGAGTCAACAACAATGGCTGGATCCGCCCAAGAACAACGAAGTAATGTACTTGCTCAAATCTATTCTTTACTTGAAGTTTCCGAATCGTCCAAACTAAATGAACAAGATATTGAATCTCGTTTGGCTACACTTGAAAGCTACGTGGAAACTTTGAAAAACAGCTTTAGCTCTGCAGAATCGCTTTCTTTTCAGTGGAGAAAACGCATAGAAGGTCTCCGTACCGAGCTTCGCTTCCACAAATACCGAGAACAGCAACAAAATTTACAGTGGCGACTTACGTTGGGGCTTCAATTGGTTCGTCAAGATTTCCAAGGGTTAGTCGACCTAGAAGAAAGTGTGCGCAAAATCAAAGAAGTGCTTATTGAAGTTCTTAATGAGGTAATCGACCGTGCGCTTCCACCGTTGAGTAGCATGATGACTGAGGTGTATTGCCGGCTTACGGGGCAGCCTTCCTTTGAAAAGGTGCAAATACACAGGATGGTTGGTCTTGTTGGTCAAAGTCTGCAAGTGCGTGTAGGTTCCGATAGAGTTCCAGGCCAGCTATTTAACCCCGAAGATGTTCTCAATGGGCAAGCAATCAGTGCTCTTCAGCTCGTACCGTACTTTGTTTTTTCGCAGTTCCAGGCTGAAACTCTCGAACTGGACCTTCTTCTCATAGACGACCCCTCTCAAAGCTTTGATACATCACATGTAGAGCTTCTGCTTCAAGAGTTAGCAACCGCTGGTTCACATGCACAGTTGATCGTCGCAACCCATGAGGAGGAGCGGTTCGGCCCTCAGCTAGGTAGATACTTTCCTAAGGACACGTACGAATTAATCCGATTCAAAGAGTTCGACCCAGACAAGGGACCAACTTTTGCTATCGAGTGATGAGCTTTTCAGGGTTGGACGTATTGTTGATGCGTTGCGTCAAAGTGTAGGTGATGGCGAGTTCGGTTATAGGACTCAGGGTTATCTTGCTCATGTTATCATGCGTATTGGTGGGAAGATCATTGACATCAAACAACGAGGCCACCCTGACATCGTTGCAAGTTTGAGCGGGAAAACGCTACTCCTACAGGCTAAATCGGTACATTCAAAATCGAGACGACGAGAATTTCTCGTAAGCACAGACGATCTCGAAGGTATTCGCCCACATGACCCAACTACCATTGGCTATCTTGCTATTCTAGACTGCACCATGCCCCCTTCGTGGATTATGGTAAATTATGAAAAGATAAAGAGACAAGCCTTGAGTACTATCTCTTTAGTTACTTTACGAGCTATGGCGGATACCAAATTTTCACATGAATGCACCGAGCAATTTGTCAAGCTCATCGCAAACCATCAAAGCAATCTTCATAGTTTGTATTTTCATGTTCTTTGCAGCCGCGCTTTAAGAGGAGAAGCGTTGTGACAACTACTAGCGCGCATGCTTGTTCCTAAATTGGTGTAAAATGGTTTTTATTCTTGTTTTGTCTATTCGCGCCTGATACGGGCGTGTTTGGTAGGCAAGTCTTGGCCGCGTGGAGGGAGGAAAGCCATGGACGGCATCAAGTCAGTGTAATCATCACAGAACCGGACATCGGACCTTCGATCTAACACTTCGCAGTCCGACAGAGACGGACACCCCACGAAGGCCGAAGGCAGAAACGAAGCCCAAACATGCCCCCAAATCACAGAAGGCGAATTAAGACCATTTTAGACCATTTTCGGAACAAGCATGCGCGCGCAAGCTATGCTTTTATCTGCGGAATCTTTTAATAAAGTAATTTATCCGAACAAAAGAGTATCTCCACTGGATTGATTTGCGATGAAGGCCAAAACTGAACTTTTTAAGATGCTCAAAGGATTATACCTTGACGAACTGGTATTCATTGCTGACAAATTGAGTCGAAACAGAGAGAAATGGGGATATGATAAACGTAGCAAAGCCAGCGTAAGGAAGGCTATTGTATCTAATGCAGAAGAACACACCATAGCAAGTATATTGCAGAAAAGTTTGAGCGAAGAGATGCCTTCCGGCAATTTTTTTCCCGACGCGCTTCAAATTGAAAAAGAAGTGTTAGGGCCGCTTGGCTGTCTAAAATCAGTTGAACTCAGAAATCGTTATGATGCAGACATAATATCGAAAATATTTGATAGATATATTCGGGGAAGCAAACTTCTTGAAAAAACGATGAAGGAACATCAAGCTAAAATTCCCAAAGAGATTTTGAGCTTGGCATTGGAGAAAAGGGGGCCTTCGTATAAGCCGACATTGACACAATTGGTATTGACTTATTTCAGCAACAAAGAGATCTGTAATCTGATAAATGCATTCCTTGCAAAACAAGAGATAAAGATAGACATAACAGGTCTGTATGAAGACATTGAACACCCATGGATAATTACCCGATTTGGCATTACACTAGTTCCGGAAGACGAGCCCATCGAAAACCTTGCAGGTCTAATAAGAGAATATTATGAAGAGGACGATCTTGGACCAGAACTCAGACCGTATTCCGGAGACTTCAAGACAAAACTTCTTGAATATTGTATCATGGAAAATCCAGAAACCCTTCTGCAGAAGCTCTTCGGTCTTCCTGAATTGAGACAAATAGCAAAGAAGCTGGGATTTGTTAGCGACGACATAGGAACGATCCTTGAGGCGATTTCAATCATATTGCTAGGGCTTGGCTTTGACGTACCTCCTAGTATTGTAGGGGCTTCTGCATGTATATCTAGTATCGAAAGATGTGGAAGGGATTTATCTGAAGCTCGAGAAGCTGGAACTAGGTCAGGCATAATGTCCCAGGTCTTTGTTATAGCAGAACGTGCTTTGCACGATATAGCCTATTTCTACATTTTCTTTCTTTGGAGGAAGAAGTTGGAAGACTTGGAATCGACACTGGAAGACGAAATGCCTGAGCTGAGTTCCAGACAAGTCAAGATAGAATCACTAGATCTATTCATACTCAAGAGGTTTGGAATCAAGAAAGCTTTTGAAAGACTTGGTTTCGGCGATCTAATTAATTTGATAAAGGCAACAAACAACGCGGTCTGCAAGTCCAAGGCGCTTAGAAAGAAACTAAATAGAAAGCTTGATAGGACATGTGCCCTTGAGAACAAGGATATCAGGGTATTGGATAGCATTTCTCCATTCCGTTCAAGTTTTGCTCATGCCAAGAACTATCCAGGAGATGAGAAGTGTGAAGAAATACTCAAATCCGTCTTGAACCTCTTGAGAGATTTTCGAAAGGCAGGAACTTACCCAATGGTCATACGAATAAGCAGAGAAGTAAGTGATGAGTATGGAAAGAGCTATGCTGAATGTCTTGATGAAAATGGAGGGAAATGGCTATTGTACACGAAGGAATACCTCGAAACTTCACGACCCTATTTCTTCTATTCTAAGACCTCCAGTATTGCTGTGAACCCAGTGGTTGTCGAGAAGGTTTTCTAACATGTCTAGGGAATTGGATACGAAGTACGATTTATGGTCGAGTAAAAGACAAGAGTTTATTTCTAGTCAGTGCAACATTTTTAGCAACAGTGCTAATGCGTCTCAGAAGCAAACTGGAGATGAGAAACTCGTGAAATTGAGCGTTTCATCTTTCCGTTCTTATTTTGGTGTCGTGTCTCTTCTTGTCATTACGGTAATTGTAAGCGCGCGCTACAGAGTAGTAGTTCGGGAGATGTCTCCACTAGTCGCAGGTCCAAGTCCTATCGCGCGGCGCCTTTGCTGAACCATCGCATTTTAGCAGCCACTAATCTTCGTGACACGATCGCTTCGTTTGGCACCGAAAAGACCTTGCCAGATACTTCTTAGGAAACACGTCTGAGCTCTTCCATCTGGCCTTCTTGCTGAATATTCCTTCGTTTCTGCATTTTTCAAACATCTTTTTAGCATAATCTACATGTGTTTGAAGGTCTTGCTCCTGAATGAACTTCTCATGAAACTCCTCTTCGCCAATCTCAAACACGTGCAGGACTGCCCAGCAGAAAACGCCAAAGAGTTGAATCGGCCAGAACTCTCTGATTCTTCTTCTAATTGTCGGATCTTTTCTTGAGTTCAAGTATTCTCTTAGGAACTTTTCTTTTTGCTCTTCAGAGAAATCGAAAGAATCGAAGATTATGGCAATTTCGATGCCAGCATCTATCAACCCAAGATCTTCCCAGTCAATCAGGACCAACTTCGCATCATGCATGATAACATTCTGTGGTGCTATGTCACCGTGTCCCAAGACACAGTTCGGTTCGATACTGATTTTCCTTTCGTTAAAACCGTGAAAAGTTTTCGCCAAAAGAATACTGAACCAGTCCTCAGACAGGAAATACTTCTTCCTTTTGACGTTGATATAATCGATTCTGTTTTTTATCCTGCACAACATCGCTTTTTTTGTTGACCTGTTCTTTCGAAGTTTTTTTCTTATGTGACCTATAGAAGTATTGTGCAGACGAGCAACGGTCCTTGCTAGTTCTTCTGCTGTTTCGTCGCCTATTGTTTTGTTCTCTAGACTTTCACCTTCCAGATACTCTAGGATTATGAAGGTCTCTCCAAAATAATCCTTTGAAGATTCGTAGTGAAACGCTTTGGGAGCAATTCCTAGTTCTTCGACAATTTTTAGAGAATCAAATTCTGTCTTGGACTTGTTTGGGGAGTTCGGATCCATGTTGATTCTGAATATGAATTGCTTTCCATCAACCTTCACGAGGTAGTTGAGGTTGCTTTGACCCAGCCCTAGTTTCTTTGTCTCTATCATAGACTCTTCCTCTAGACCTACGATTTCTGGATCAATCTTGCGTACGTACTCTGCTATCTTGCTTTCAATAGCCATAAACCCATCTTTGGAATTATTCCTTATATCTTCTTTATAACGTTCTACGTTGCTCACCAGCATTGCCAATCCTGATAGCAAGCTGATTTTATAGGCAAGTTCGACCCAACGTTTGTTGGATAAGGAAGAATATAACTCGGCAATCCAATTTCGTTGTTCGGGAGATATCTCCACCGGAGCATGCTAAAGCCTTAGGTGGGTACTTTTCCGTTTAGGTAGGGTATTTTCATTTTCTCTTTCTGAAGAGTTTGCCCCATCGTTGTATTCGTCTGTGACAAACTCAAACCCCGCCTCGATGAGCTTAATTGCTTCGTCGGATGTGTTGGCGCGCGCCAAAGTTTTGGGCCCGTACCCATTCGGGTTCAATTCCCCACCGGTCCACAGATTCCAATGGTAGAATCATGGAACTAGAGTGTGACCCTCACAACGGTTTCAGGGAGTTCCTTGAAGTTTCTCAGCATTGTTTGGGCTATTGTATTCATGTTGGTTCTTCCATAATTCATAAGGACTGAGATCTTGGACTTACTGGGCAGTGCTGGAGATTGCTTGAAGGTAAGGTTGTGAATCTAAGAGTTGTGGAGAAAGAGGATTTGCCCTTGATTCTTAGATGGTTTAACGACCCTGTGTTCATTGGCAGCTGTAATCCTCTTCATGCTCAGCAATCCAAGACAGAATTGAGAAGGAATATGACAACTTGGGTTCTGATGAGAAGTGGTTTTTGATAGAGAAGAAAGATGGAAGGAAGGCCTGTTTCATAGGAACTCGTGTTGTTGGCTCTTGGTATTCTATTCACAGTTTTGAGCAGAAGCGCATGCTCCTCAGTGAAGAAGCAATAGTGTTAGCCATGTTTTTAGGGAATAATAGGCAAGCGTGGAAGCCAAGAATTCTGGAGCTTTTCCCATGCGCCTGATGAGTTGACTAGGCAAAGCTATTATACGCTGAATGTGTACGCAAGTAACGGTGTTCAGCTTGGTCGAAGCTTTGATTCTGGTGCGTGTAGGTTCAAGCGAAACTCTGAATTTCATGAAGACGGTTAAGGAAGAACTATGCAGGATTAAAGGTGTCAAGGAAGTCAACGGCGTATTCGGTCGCTGGGACTTCGCTGTCAGATTGGAGACAAAAACATTAGGAGACTTAGGCAACCAAGTTACAGACTGCATCAGAAGCATCAAAGGTGTGCAAAGCACGGAAACGCTTGTCATGGGTTTCTAGAACAGAGTCAAGAAAGCTAACCATTCTTTTTCCTCATCCTTTTTCTTCTTTCGCGCACGCTCCTAGAACAAAGATATCGTCTCGACTAATCCATAACTTTTCCGCGCCCTATTTGACAGGTTTCAGCGTGCCTTTAAGATTCAAGAACTCGTTCTTTGGAGTCGTGATATTAGCATAAACAACCTGATTTTCATAATCTTGCAAGTCTGTCACGGTTATCTTGTCGGCTTCTTGCCAGTAAACAAAGTAGACGTTGGGTCTTATTTCCACCTTCTTGATGTTGACGGTCTGTTTCATTCCAACTTGGGGACCACGCACTTGAGTCAGCACCATGGTGTTGTCGGTTTCAAAGTGCAGATGAAAAGTCATCGCTCCAAAATCAGCTTCAAACACATGACCGACGAGAGGAATGACTGCAGTTCTCTTTTCCAAGTCTTTCACCAACACACAATTATTCCGTCGGGTCCGGCTATAACGTTTCCGCAAAACAGTGTAGCACCGTGGATCTGGATGGATAAGCTTAACCTAGCCCATGTTTCCACCGCTCGTTATTCTACACTTCCGCAAAGAAATTCTGTCTGTTTTTGACACTGTGCTAGATAATCGAGTGGATCAAGAGGCTACTCATAGCGAACAAGATAGATTGGCTTGCTTGCCTCTTTCTTCTTCTGTTCCGACGTGACGTTTTTCGAAGACCTTGCATGCAGAATTTGGGCCAGATTCTCTTCACCTTGTTCAGCAATCATAGCAGGTAGGTGATCTCTGGTGTGTGCAACTTTTGGTTCATCTTTCATTTTTGATCAAGAGCTTACATGTATATTAAGACTTAATAAACATTTTCAAGGAACTGTAGGACGCCAAGACAGAGCCGCGCACATCTTCCACAATGAATCCAAGGATTATTCTTTGCTGATTTCTTTTACGATTCTGAGGGCTTCTTCCATGTGCTTAGTCGGGTTGAACTGAGAAGAAAACATGTGTCTGACTATTCCTTTCTTATCGATGATGTAAGTGACTCTCCCTGAAAAAAGTCCCAGAGTCGAAGGCACGCCATAGAGATCCCTGACTTTTCCACTCTCGTCGCTCAACAGAACGAATGGAAGCTTGTTCACCATCGCAAATCTGTTATGAGAATCAACAGATTGCGGGCTCACTCCTACTACTTGAGCGCCTGCTTCCACGAACACGTCATAGCTGTCTCTGAAAGCGCAGGCTTCAGCAGTGCATCCCCTCGAGAAGTCCTTGGGATAGAAATACAACACGATGATCTTGGTGCCAACGAAATCCCTCAGGCTTACCATCGTTCCTGACTGGCCTGGAAGCGTAAAGTCTGGGGCTTTGTCTCCAACTTTGACTCTGCCCTTTACTGTTTGCTCATCACCCATACCTAACTGAACCCGCCTGCCCTAGTGACCCTACACACATGTTCCAGCGTATACTCGCCAAGCCCTTATTTTCGAATCTTGCCTTATAAGGATGTGTAACTACAGCGCCACAACAATAGGCCCTCAGAATTCAGGTTGCTTTCCTGAAGAAGTAGTTTCGTCTCTGGTTCCCCTGGTTTGGCTATTCACAGCGGCATGTCTTGGCTCCCCAGTGCATGCGCTGGTCAGATCCGGAATCGAATCTTTGTTCGCTCGTTTATTCGTAGCGGAACAGATACAGTGGCTTCCCGGCTTCTATCTTCGGATCCTTCAATTCTCTTTTTAAGGAACCAGAGTCCTTTGCCTTTGGATTCATTTTGTTATCAGTCTTCAAACTACATACCCATTCTCGAAAAGCATTTTTCTGCATATTTGCTTTAAGAAGCCAGAATCCGAATTCACAATTCACATCTGCGATGGTTTGGGGAGCTGCTCGACGAACGCGCTTCATTTCTCCATGAAACCCTACTCTTTCAGCTTTGTAATTGCGATCAACGCCAACAAGGGCATCGGAATGACGGAAGCAACAAGCGCATAGTATGGTGATTGAGTGTAGAGGTAGCCGCCAACGAAGGGCGCCAGAACAGACGCCATTAGACTCATAGTCTGGGGAATGGAAACCCAAAAACCACGCCTGCTTGCGGGGGCAATTGTGCCGACGTACGAGCTTACGAGGGAACCGATCACCAGGGAACTGCTGAAGAGGAACGCGGCCAGCATCAACGCGCTCGTCTCTCGGATCAGAAGAATGGGTATCATGGAGCCTGCATAGAGAGCCAAGCACAGGCCGATCGCGTTTGATCTCCGCCCCTTGTCTCCCAGCCTTCCCGTTCCAATGCCTATCAGCGTCATACCAGCATAACTGATTGAACCGAATAATCCGACGTAGAACTCGTTCAGGCCCAACTGTTTGTCAAGAAACGTCGGGACAAAAGGTCGGGCAACCGTTACAGAAAAGGTCGTCACAGTGAGGAATGCTGACCAAACCAGCATCCGCCGCCACAGCTTCTTCTCTTCAGCCGAAAGCTTAGATCGAACCATCGGCATGCCCCTGACCTTCGCTAGCTCCGCAGTCCGCTCATCCTTCTGGGGATGCTGACTGTGGATGAAAAGGAAGACTCCTGTGGCTACGCCGCAGAATACAGCAGCGAGACGAAGCACCCAGCGCATTCCGATGGCTAATGCTAGGGAGGCGCCGATGGCTGGGGCAAAAATGTAGCTGAAGGAATAGCTGGCCCAGACGAATGAGAGAACAAACGCCAGGTTCTTCTTGTCGCTGATGGAAGTGATTATGTAGGCGTTCACGGCGGGCACGCCGATCATCGATATTCCCCAGAAGACGGCTCCAGGAATCAGCTGCACCCAGTTCTGTGCGAAAGAATAAAGTAAAGGAGCAAAAACCCACGGGGTCCAAGCTAGAATCAGGATTTTCTTCCGGTCGAATCGGTCAGCAAGCAGACCTCCAGGAAGTAGCATTAGAGCCGAAGCGCCATAAAGGGCGGAAAAGACTAGCCCAAGCTGTACAGGGTTTGCCTGCAGCTGTCCAATGTATATGGGGAAAACCCAAAAGTACAGGGCCTCTCCGAAGGCCCCTATAACGTTGGAGAGGCAGATCAGCCAAATGTCTCGGTTGAAGGCTTTAAACAGGGCCCCAGTTGAGAGGAATCGCGTGTAAACTGTTGACCGAGACATCCTGAATCACGTCCGCTTCTGCCGAACTTAACGTAGAAATGGAGCGCGAAGCTTTATTCTTTTGGCGCGTTGAAGTCAGCGGTGTTTCGGTGGCCAGGTCTTGATTGCTTTTTCCAGAACGTCAAAAGCTTCTGCAAGGTCTGACCCGTCCGGATCGATGTTGCCGAGGCCAAGTCTGATCAACTTTGACTTTGCGATTTCATAGCCGTTCTTGAACAGGAAAAAGGTTCCCGGCACAGGCGCCAAGCCATAAGCAGGAAGAGCATGGTCGTTTATCCACTTGTAAGTGTCTTCGATCGGAAGCTTCACCCAATAAGTAACGCTGACTCTGTTCGGGAAATATTCAAGCCCTTTTTGTCTCAGCAATTCCTCAGTCTCCCGTTTCAATCGAACCCACTTTTCCTTATGCTCTTCGATGCTTTCTCTGCCCTTTGTCAACAGTTCCGCGGCGACCAGTTCCACCAAGTTTGAACTGTTGCCAATCGTGTATAGCACGTCCGAGTAGAGTTCTCCCACCAACTCTTCGTCGGCTAATGCCGTCCCGAGTTTCAGTCCTCCGAGACCGTAGGCTTTCGTGAAGCTCGACGTGACTATGCCATGATTCGGGTCAACTGAGAAAACCGTGGGCACTGCATCCCGTTCGAATTCCGCGTATATCTCATCGCACAAGACGAAAAAGCCGAATTCATCTGCCACTTCACATATGGCCTCAAGTTCGTCGCGGCCTGATATTGCGCCGCTTGGCGCGTGTGGATTAGTCAACACGAGCAATCCTGTATCCGGCGAGGCAGTTTTCCGAAGCTCATCAGAATCAAGCCCGTAGGATTTCTCAGGTCTCCTTTCCAGTCTTCTCACTTTCGGGAAATGCTCCTGAACCTGCCTTAACAACGGCTCATAAGTTGGATATTCCACGATGGCCTCGTTTTTCTTCCTGTTCCTTTCTGCCAAGATTCTGATTATTCGCGCGTTCTGGCCTGACGCGCCTTCGCTTGAAATGAAAACGTTTTCAGGTTTCACGCCGTATCTTTGAGCCAACAGTCGGGCAGTCTCAGGGTTGCCGCGTGAATAGCTGACGCTTAGGTCAACATCACCCAGATTCAACCTGTAACTAAAACGTGCCAAGCCGCTTGACCTAAAATCGTATTTTGCCTTTTCCACGTGCCCGAACCAGTCCAAATAAGCCGAGTGATGCTTCATTGATAACGCCTGAGCAACCTAGATCAGGTTTGACCCTTATCTTTTTCTATGTCCCCTCACCTTTTGAACGCACTTGGGTCAGTTGCGCGTATTCGGGTGAGGCATGTGAACGCTTTCGAGACGAAGGACGGTTTGATCCTTGAAGTCCTCGTGAAACCGAGGTGTAAAACCTTCAGACTTGTGGCTGAAGGAGACGAGATCACCGTTTTTTGTCGGGAAGAACCAGTCAAAGGCAAAGTTAACAAGGAAATTACCAAGGAGCTTTCCAGGCTCTTTCGCAAAAGAGTGGAGATCGTCTCCGGGTTTTCTTCCAGACAGAAGAAGCTGCTCATAAGGGATGCAAAGAAAAACGATGTTGAGCCCGTCCTGCAGGGCTCACAAGTTTAGCCTTGGGCTTTGAAGCGCAGTATCGCTGTTACTCCGCCGAAGGAGTTTTTGAGCATCTGGCCTTCTTCACTTTCGCCAGATATCATCTCGACCTCTGCGTTGGTGTATTCGGCCAACTGGGCAAAGTCTTCTACTACGTCTTGGGTTTCGGCAACTCCCAGCGCCGGCGCTTTGCATTTCGGGCAGGGTTTCCCCGATAGACTTTGCTCAAGGCCTATCAGCATCTGAGTCTTCAATGTCTGCTGCTCCTGATACCCACAAGCGTTGCATTTCAGCGTCACTCGCACCTTGTCCAAATCGTCAGAAAGCAGCAGTATTCTGACGGAACCATTTTGCAGGGCTCTCCGAACCTCTTCTTCGCCGTACGTCACCAATCCGGTGTCATGCCCAATCTCGTAGAGAAACTGCTGCATCAGCTTCTTTTCTTCAATATAGCGAATCTTGCGCATTATTTCAGGAGCCTTCTCAACGATTTCCTTCACGCCCTGCTCTTCCACGTAAGAAGTGTCGATCACGTCTAGGATCTTATCCTTCAGCATATAGTTCAAGTGATCACCCTTCTCGAAATCATACTTCGTAGGACCCGGACCGCCTAAGATCAAACCTTTAAGGTTCTCGATCGGAAGAAAAGCCTCATTCGCATGACGCCCCACACGCGTGAAATACTCTTGAAGCCTCATATCCCTGAGCCGCTCATACCTTCGGGCCGACTGTCCGCCTGCACGCGTTTTTCCAGGCACTCCTGACGTCAAATTCATCACTATCTCAAGTCTTCTTCCCTGAAGCGTTGCAAGCGTGGCCTCTGAAGCGTCTATGAGAAGTATGCCGTACGTCTCCTTTTCTCTAAGCATCTCCTGCAGGTACTCAGTGTGAAAACGCGCATCACACCTGTAAAGGTAGATGTGAATCGGCTCAGGCGGCACGATCACGTAGGTCTCGATTCTCTCGCTTCCTGGACCATTCTGGGGGATTGCACCACAAAATATTACGAGCCCGTTTTCCGGCGGTTCCTTGAAGAGTTTGAGTCTCTGCTGAACCTTCACGATGGCGTCCATAACGTTCTTGCGTGTCGTGGTAGACTTTATGTTCGACGCGGTACCATACTCGTCCCTGAGCGTATTCGAGACGTCGCTTATCTGCTTGCCATGTGGAACGTAAACTGAAACAAGCTCGGTCCCGCGGCCCTCTTTAGTCGCCAGCGTATTCAACGTCTTCCTCAGCCTGAACAGTTCTAACGAAGTCTTCCTAGGAGCGCTCAACTGAGTTCACGATAATCGGCTATGGTTTAAGGTTACATTGTGAGGAACCAAATAAATGATTTGGGAAAGAAGCTAAGCCGAATCCAGAGAGTCTTTCAAAAACGCCTTGAACGGCCCTATTTTCCCGCCGTAGTTGCCAGCTGAAATTCTTACAACGCCCGAAACGTTCGCCGCCGCTTGAACACCCGCGGCCATAGCTCTTTTGACGGCATCGACACTTAACCCGTTGATGACGATTTCGTACACGCAGTTCACGTTCTCCGGAACCTGCGTGTCTGCCACAAGCGCCCTCAACGTGGGACAGAAAGGATGATTCGTGGATGCTTTGAGCTTATATTTCAGCGAGCCAGCCTTCGACCCTGAACGGCAGATTCCATCCGGAAAAGGCAAAATCACTTCTTGCGCCTTGGCTCTTATCTCTTCAACGCCTTCTTCTGCCGCTTTCAGCCCTGAAGACCTGTCCCTGGCCAATATCAGGAAGTTTCCGCCAGCGACAGCTTCGGATGCGCCGAACGAGTCTTCCACTATAAAGTCGCCTTCCATAACGGGGATCTTCCACGCTTTTCTAGTTCCAACGAGGGCTTTCCTCTGGAATCCATCTCCGAATAGCCTTATGCTTCTGCCCACCTTGAGTTTTCTCTTCGCATTCACCATAGCATCGAAGGCCGAGGCCGTCGGGCACGTCATAATGCACTGGCCGATACGAAGTATCATCTGACTCTTCAGTTCAAACCTGCTACGATTGTAGATCTGAATCAAAACCCCCGTTCGACCATCAGGCGTCGCATTTGCTTGGACAACACCTTCTATTCCAGCTTCTGCAGGAGACATAATCACACTCGTCGCTAGGCCGGTCGCCGTTCTTGCAGCAGTCAACGCCCATTTCTCGCTCTCAGCAGTTATCAACACTCTTCCAGCCCACATGGAAAACATTTCCGCAAACGTGTTCTGAATCTCTACGGAATGTGTACCGAAATCCAGCTTCCAGCACTGGGTCTTCTCGTCGTAGCCGACGACATACTTGCTCAAGCTGCCCTTTTCAGTCAAGTCCTATCACTTTTTTGCGGAACAGATCTACTCCTTCTTGAGTGCGATAATGGAACTCGTAGCCTAAAGTCATAAGCTTTTCTGCTTCTTCCTGAGTGGTCACGGCTTTGACGGTGTAGGTTTCAACGTCCTGGTTGGGCTCGCTGTTCTCGTAGATGGTAGTGCTAGTTATGCTCCTGTGGCCCAACTTCTTCTGCACGTAGCGGATGTCCCGGGTCTGAAGGTAGAGTTTTGTCGCGAAGAAATGTCTGAACGTGTGCAGGTGAATCTTCAAGAATTCTTTGTTCGCTGTTTTGGCTGCTAGGTGGCCGCGTGCCCAGTGGAAGTTCTTCCTCATCCGCCTGCATATCGTGTCAGGATCTGCTCCAAATAAGTACTCGCCTTTCTCTGGCTGTCGGCTCAGCATTTCTATGCACTTCTCTGAAACGTGGACCTGCCTGGGCATGCCGCCCTTAGCCGGGTTTCTTATGGTAACTACCCGGGCGGGCCCGTCTACGTCTGTCCATCGGATGCCGGCTGCTTCTATGGTTCTGGCTCCTGATTCCTTGAGTAGCTGACAGAACGCGCCTGTTTTCCATCCTGCGCCGCTAATCAGCTGGTCCAGCAGTGTTTCTTTAGGGACCCAAGGCAGCTCTGTCTGACGCTTGAACCTGGGCAGGTCGACTGTGGAGAGGTCGATTTTCTTCCATTTTGCGTAGCTTCTGTAGGCTTGGAGAATGTTGTTTTTGGTTCCGGTTTTCCAGCGGTCCGTCGTTGCCAGCACTGTTAGGACGCTGTCAGGATCCTGCAGGTTGGCACCGCACCGGTGGAGCAGCTCGACGTTTCGGGCTCGGCTGTAGATCGTCTTCTTGTCCAAGTTCTGCTTTGTCAGGTGAAAGCTGAAGGTGACGATTTCGCCTTTGAGTGCCTGTTCGGCTTGTTCGGTTCTTCTGTCCTGGGCGCATGTTTTGGGTTCGTTTAGCGCCCCCAAGTTTTTCATCTCGTCTTCCGAGACGCACACTCGGCGTTCTCTACTATAGGAAGGTAAAGTACTTAAGCTCTTCGCTGCAATAGAGAACTTATGCGAACTTACATCTTCACCGACTATGAACGGACCCTCATCAAGAGAATGCTTGCCGGCGAACGAGATGATGCCATCTGGAAGCTTATGCACCGCATCAGAACGTTCGATGAGCTCCGCGCTGACGTCAGCCTCTTCCGGGAAGCGGCGGAAGCAGCTGCGACAAAAAAGTAGTTGAGAGCCTTTAGCGTTGAAGCCTGCTCGCCACAGCTTCTGAGATCCACACTGAGGACACTTGGGCTCAGGCTGAGGCTGAGATTCAGGGCTAGTCTTCTCGTCACCGCACGAAACGCCAAAGGAACCTTGAACCTCAGTCACAGTTTAAGCCTCTCTTCACAGTCGCATAGATGAGCTGCCTGCTCCTGGATCCCCCGCCTTCTTCGTTGCCTCCATCTTGGCTTCCAGCTCAGCGAGCTCTTCCTCAAACTTCACGTCTTCCATGAGCTTCTGACTCAAACGCAGAAACCGCTCCAGCAGCTTCAACCATTTCATCTGCGTCTCAACGTCGCCCAAACCCGCACACTTCTTTCCCTCGCCGTAGCAGAATGCAGCCAGATCGCGGAGGATTCTGTCCCGCTCGTTAAAGCTTGCTGAGTGCCTGATTCTCTGCTCAAAATGTCGACGATCACCCTTTACACGCGTCGCCTTCGCACACAGCTTGACAGAAGCTTCGAGGACGCAGGCCACCTGATAGAAAGTTCCGTATAGTTTTTTTTGCTCCCGGAGAAGGCTGTCTGAGCCTTTTCCAGAGCGTTCCGGCTGAACAGAGCCTAAATCAGGCTTTTTCTCATGTGCACACGCATCATGACTTGATCTGTTCTCTGCCATACTTGTTATTCACTTCTTCTTTTTTTGATGTTTGGGAGGCCTTTCCCGCAACCATGCTTTTGTTCATCTCCCGTTTCTGATCGTCTTGCGCTTCGTAGACGGCCACGTAGACGTTCAGTTCTGGGAAAAACTTCAAAGCGCGTATAGGCGGGTTCTGTTGAGAGCGTTCGCGTTTGCGGGCTTCAGCCCTAGCCACAGCCAACAAACAGCCAAACTCTTTCGTCCGATCGTTCGGAACTATGACCAGAGCCTTAAGCATTCACGATCACTTTTCGTGCACATTTGGAACTGCAATCAGGACAGCTAGACAACAAATCCATGGTCCTCCCTAGGCTTGACATTCCGGGCGCAATCGGCAGCTGAGCCCAGAGCTGCGTTAAGAAATTCCAAGAGCCTGCTACACTCTTCGACTGCTTTGGTGGACTTCTCGGCATAGTCGGGATACCAAAAACTGACCTCTATCCCTGTGGGGTGTGATGAATCTCCAGTTATCAGTTCGATGCCGTTAGACTCTTCGAGAAAATCCACTTTCCGACGAGGTAGTTTTACGCCGACATCAACGACTAAACTAGCTCCACGAAACACAAGAGATTCGACAATACCATTGAACAGACTGAAATCTTCAACTAGGCCATTCTTGAAGAATGCGTTAGCCAATAACTGATTAGCATGTCCTCTTATAGGAGAGCGTACAAATACTCTAACTGTTCCATTGACATGCCACTCCAATCGCCCTAACGACTGCTTCCATACAAGCATATGGTTCTTGGCCTTAGTCGACAGCCACCCACCTGATAGAGCCTTCTCCCTATCCGCACATTTGGCAATAGTAACACCATGAACATTGTGAAGACTTAGGCACTTTGGGCCTAGCCTATCTTCCGAGTGACGCTTCCACTCACTTCTCAAATTCCTGACATAATGCCCATACTTGTTATAGTCTATATCCAATAACTTGCACAAGTTCTGGGGCATCAGTGATGGATTTTGCCTTAGCTTCTCGAATACTTGCGCTTTGAGAGTTGAAATGTCACTTACTGTCATATGTCAATCAGCTTTTCTAGATTAGAAACTGCTCTAGGGCTACGCGGACAACTTGGCTCAGGTTCTTGAATTTGCCCTCTCTAATGAGCCGCTCGATTCGTTGTCTCTCTTCTTTCGATAATCGGAATGCGATTCTTTCCCTATATTCTGCTATCATAGGCGACAAAATTGTCAAACTTTAAGTAAAACGTCACCTGAAATTCCATCATATGTTCTCCGTTTCAGTAGCTGAAATGTTGAAACTATGTGGCAAGTGGGTGAGAGCTACAGAATTTGTGGATTTCATTTCAAGAAGAAGGAAAATCAGCACTAGGCAGGCACATAATCTTATCAAAAAAGCCGTGAGCAACGGGGAAATCATTCGAGTTCCACTACGAGATAGGTCAGTTCTTTACGGATTGGCAGAATTCGGACCCACTGAATCCGTATCTTTAGTCGAAGATGTGGGCTCCTCAGCTGATGCATCAACCTGCTCAGAGCATTCGCGGGTGCCTATCGATAGCGTAAACCAGAAACGATATGGGCGTCCGTGTGTGCCTTTTGAAATAACTCAAATGATATACGATCGTCAGAACCAGCGCTATTTACCACCCCACTTTAGACGTCCGTTTCCGAGCGTCGGTTTCAACATGTTCAATCTGAACGACTACCCTATAAAAGTCGGAGTTGAGGTGAGAATGATTCTTGGAGGAAGAAACCGCGGCTTGATTCCAGACGCAAAAGGACACTATAATGGAAAGGCTGAATGGGGATTTGAGCCTGGTCACGGGCTTGTAAACGGGAACTTTACCGTTCCTGAAGAGTGTGCCAAAAGTGATGAGGAGCTTACCTTAGAGGCGAGAGTGACTGTGATTGATCCCGACAATAGAGAGCATAGGTTGCTTCCAAAAAGCTGGACTTACATGAGAGAGAAAGTCGATTGGTATTATGAACCTAGGCTATTCACAAAAGAGTAAAAGGATTATTTGCGCAATATGCGAAACACCCTCAACCGATCTAGGATGGCTCTTATCACGAGCTCTAGGAGAGCTTCACTCCATGACGGTAATTTCAACAGTCTACTCATCCGTTGAGTTCACGCCTAAACAAACATCTAATACAATGCTGTAGTATACATTGGATCAGCTGTCACGAGGGCATGAAGAGAAATGAACACCTTCTCTTTAATCGTTATGATGATGCTTCTAACGAGCATATTCGCTTTGGCTCCCAACATCCGACAAGTCAGGGCACTTGAAACCATTTATATCAGAGCTGACGGAAGCGTTGAGGGAACGACAGACATTCAGACCAGTGATAACGTCACTTACGCCTTTGTTGCAGACATCAACGGTTCCATCGTCGTTGAAAGAAATAACATAGTAATTGACGGAAGCGGACACACGCTTCAGGGGACAAGGGGCTACAATTCTGAAGGAATAGATCTATCTGGAACAGCAAACGTGAAAATCAAGAGCATAACGATCAAAGACTTCAATTACGGTATCATGCTCAACTCCTCTTTGAACGTCACCATTTCAGGAAACAACCTAACGCACAATGTTGACACTGGTGGTGGCGGTTATGGCATCTATTTGTATTCCTCCTCAGATAACACAATATCAGAAAACAACATGACAAGCGGGGGAGCTGGCGTCTCTCTCAGAGCCTGTTCAAATAACATGATCTCTGGAAATCACGTGGCACATAACAGCGGTGTTGGCATATGGCTTGGATCCTCCACGAACAACACCATTTCCGCGAACAACGTAACAAACGACTTCAGTTCCGTTTTCTTAAGTAATTCTTCAAACAACATGATTTACCACAATAACTTCGTAGACAACACTCAGCGAGTCCACGAAGAAGCAGGAGCAATAAACACTTGGGATGACGGCTATCCTTCTGGGGGGAACTTCTGGAGTGACTACGAGAGATACGGTTCCTCGTCAGACTTCAGCAGATTTGACTCATGCAGTGGTCCTTTTCAGAACGTTTCTGGAAGCGATGGCATCATAGACGCGCCATACAGCATAAGTACCCAGAACTTCGACCGCTATCCGCTAGCATTCCATTATAACCAGCCAAATCCGCCAAGGGCCTCATTCAATTTCAGTTCGTCAATACAAGCCTTCGATGGATATTGGTCTGGGTTTTCTCAGAGCCTTGTCGAAACGGGATTGCCAATCACTTTTGACGCATCTCTCTCCCATGGTACCTGGAACGGCACTAGCCAGGAGCCAATCGTAGAATACAATTGGGATTTTGGAGATGGCAACCTGACGTCGACAACGGACTCAACGATTATTCACGTTTATGAAATACATGGAAGACTCAACGTTACGTTAGGCATAGTGGACGCTGAAGGTTCAACGTCATCCTCCTACGATATGATTAGGGTGTTTATGCCTACCTCTATTTCTGTCTCGATTGAAGCACCTTCATCAGTCTTGGGCTTTTCAGTGGCCATTTATGGCCGACTAAACGATATTCATGGAGTTGGCTTAAGTGATGAGCTTGTGGTTCTCTATTACACTCTTCCAGGGGTTCAAAACTGGTATCCGATCAGCTCCACGATGACCGACGACGATGGCAACTACTCTGTTCTTTGGATTCCTTCAGCAACAGGTTGCTTTTTCCTCAAGGCGGAGTGGAACGGGAACACAACTCATATTGCTTCCAACGGCACAGTAACGCTCAGCGTCATATACCAAAACACGTATGCCTTCAGTGTGGAATCGAACAGCACTGTTTCTGGACTAGCCTTTAACATGACTACCCAAGCGTTGGGTTTCTCAGTCTCTGGCGAAACAGGGACAACAGGCTATGCAAGAATCACGATAGCAAAGGCCTTGGTGCCAAATATCACAGATCTAGAAGTGAGGATAGACGGCGTTGAATATAGCTACTTTGCCGTGTCGCTCGACGACTCATGGCTACTGACCTTCACCTACAACCACAGCAGCCACCAAGTTAACGTTTACCTAGACAAGAGCATAATCCCAGAGTTCCCGACGTTCCCAGTTTTGTTGCTGTTCATGGCGACAGTTCTGCTCCTTACGTGTGCTGCTGCAAGACGGAAGACCCCTAAGAGAAGCCCTCTGCACGACCAAGGCTCGATAGATAACGCATGATTTAGACTCGTTCCGAAAGAAGGCAAAAACAGAAAAATGTAACAATGCCCTTTTGACTTCTTCTCAACCGTCAGAACTTTTATCTGGTGGTTGCACCATAGCTAAACTCAGTGTTTTGAATGAAGACATTCAGTTGCCCTAACGTGGAGTGCGATTACCATGGCAGATTGAAAGAGGGACAGAAATGTCCACGATGCGGAGCGCTAGCACAATCGTTCGCTTTTGGAGACAGAGTGCACTTGTTTACAGAGAAACATGCCCGAAAAGCAATGGCTAACGCTGGCACGCTGGAAGAGCACAGGTACGCGCTGGACGAGAAAGTGAACAGAGCATTACTTTGGCAAGCAGATGAAACCTTGGTCAATTGCGCAGATGGCGTAAGTGAGTTTTTTGAAGATAGAACTCAGGCGCTAGGCGTACGCATTGGCAACAAGGGTTATCTAGTCGTCACAAATCAACGAGTGGTTTTCGCTTGCAAGTCAGGGTTTTTTGCAGAAGACTACGGAATCACCTATGGAATCAATCTGGAAGATGTGATGTCAGTCTCCCCCGGGAAATTCGGATTCAACGACAAATTGATAATTCTCGAAAAGAACGGTCAACATAAGGATTTCATAAAGCAGGGAATCAACTCGCTCATTCCCACGATAAATACAACAATATCTGAAAGAAGAAACCAGTTGGAAGCCAAGAAGAATAAAGAGCGGATACAGGTTGTACTCGACTTTTCTTCCTTGAAAGATGTGTTGACAAAAGGGGGCGTAGTAATGTCCAGCTACAATTGTCCGAAGTGCAACGCGATGCTTGATATTCCAGAAGCAGGCAAGGTGATGATCTGCAAATACTGTGGAGCTCCAATAAAACCTGTTGATATTTTCGACCGAATCAAGTCACTTCTCTGATGCAAACGAAGATCTGCTTTGGTGGCCACACACTCACAGTTTTGTATTCTCCTTTAGGTTCACATAGGCTTGCCGCCGCATTTAGAGCATGTGGGATCCGTAGCATTTTTTGCCAAGCAGAAGAGCATCGGTCTTGCGATCTGCCCTCTCGGTTACTGTTGTCTGAGAAGCCTGTGAGATGTATTCCTTAATCGCTGAATGTCTGCCACTATTCCGCCCGTTTCATCGGCTCCGAACAGGGCAAGGTCTATCTTGACGTGTTGTTTCCACCAATCGCCTTCAGTTACAAGGTTGCTTGGCTTCAAGCTGTCACCAAACCTGAACGGTTCAACGTCTCCAAGCACTCAATTTTGTGGCGTGTCTGAGGGCGTCAGCCGCTGGTTGTCCACGAATCAAATCGTTAAACGACTGCGAGGCCGTTAACCCAGTACAAGTAAACTCCCTCAGAAGAGAAGACCTTACCCAATAACTCAGGCGTCACCATCTTGACTTTGACAAACGGCTGCTCAACAAACTCCGTGAGATACTCAGTCAAAACCTTCCTAGCAGCGTCATCGAGTTCACTGAAAAAGCTGCGACAATAAGCCTTAGACCTAGCCAGCTTGAAATCAAAGCCGCGTTCTTCCAAGAACCTCCTAATTCTCTTGTCAATAGCCGTTTCGTCTCTTCGGTAATCAACCCTGAGCATGCCAGCCTTCTCGAAGAAAGGATTGTACCGAGCCATCACAGCCAACACTTCAACCACTTTGGCATCAACCTTAGACAGCGTCTCTTTGACAAGAAGCTCTCCCAGCCCGATTCCTCTGAACTTGGGATGAATCACCACGCGGCTGATCCTAGCGATCTCCTCATTAATCAAATGCGCCTTATGCAAGTCGCTGGGAGTGTAGACGTATCTTTCCCCGAAAACCATGTTCCTAGGCTTCAAATTAAGATACGAATTACAGAAGACGATAACCCCGATCAAGACATCGCCATGAAGAAGCCTGAAGCAGTCCCTGACATTGAACCCGCCCAACTCCTTATCATTGCTGCCCTTGTAATGGAACCGCCTCAGTCTTTCATAATCTTCAACGCTCCCTTCCTCCACACGAACCTTTTCACGCACGCTGCACGGCTTCGGCTTAACCTCATCCCTGAGAACCCTAACGTCACTTTCGAATCCTTTCTCCACGACGACATCTGGCTGAAAGTCCTCAACCAAATCATCATGAGTCGTTGCCACAACGACAGTCTTGCCCAGCTTCCTCGCCACCTTCTGAAACAAGAAAGCCACAACCCGAGCCATGACGCGGTCAAGCGAAGCGCAGAACTCATCAACCAACCAAACCTCTCTTTCCTTGCAATTCACCAGTTTTGCGAGCTTGTACCTGTATTTCTGGCCATCACTAAGCTCCTTAAACCGTCTAAGGAAAAGAAAAGCGTCATTCAGCCCGCACAAGCTCAGAATCTCAATAGCCTCTTTAACGTCCTTGCCCACGCCTTCGACCAGCGTCTCCTCTGGGTCAACCTGCAAATCATCCACCGAAACAGCTTCCTCACCAAAATAATTCTTGAAAGCCTTCAGAAGCAGCGTCTTTCCTCCACCCGAATCGCCCGTAACATAGACTAAATCACCCCTTCTGAAATCGAGGCTGAAGTTGTCAAAGATAACGAAATGCTTAGCCTCATCCACACCAAGCCCGAAAGCTTCACAAACAGCCAAAGTCCTCTCCGTGACCTCAGCCTTCGTGGAAAATTCGACGTGGCATTTCAGAATCAAAGGCTCTCCAGAACGCTCTAGCTCAGTGTCAAGCCTGTTCGTTTCCACCCGCGAATTGAACTTCTCCGCTAAGGCCTTCAAGTCCTCATCGCTGTAAACCGCCGGCTCCCTCAGCTTCAACAAGTTATCAATACGCAAGTCAGTCTCATTCAACAAGGCCTTCAGCAAGTCCCGTTGGTCTCCGCAAACGATGCGGTAGTACTCTTCAGCGTCCATGAAAAGGTCATGCTCGCCCCGAAGCTTGTTCATAACCTGCCTAATCAAACGCCGATCCACCTCGTCAACGGGAAGGCGAATCACGCTAACCTGCTTCATTCCAAGAGCTTTAGCAGCCTTAAGCCTGTGCTCACCATCAGCAACCAACAAATCCCTGTTCGCAATTATTGGAACCGCAAAGCCGAAACGTTGAATGCTCTTCTTTAAAGCCTCAAAACGCCTGGGCGAAAGAACATTTGGGTTGGAACCGTCAACCCTAAGCGTATCTACATCCACAAGCTCGGCAGCTGGAACCTTCACCTCAAGCTCAACCATCAGCCTTCCCATCCCGCCTATTCTTGCTTTTCACAGTGTTGCGGTCGTTGAAACCTCTCGGGATCCGAACGAACTTGTTCATCATGCCGTCTTGCTTCATGTGACGCAGAAACTCTTCACGATCCTTCTCAGACCACTTCCTGACTCGCTGCAGACACTCGTTCAAATCCGCAAAGAAATTGCAGAAATGCAGCTTGAAATACCATCCCTCAATTTCGTCGCCCCCCAACGACTCCTTCATGACAAACATGAACAGTTCCAAAACGCGCCAAGAGATGATCTCTAGGGCTTTGAAAATGAACTCCTTATTCGCCTCTATGACGTCAGCAGGCGGAGAAGAGTCATATTTCTCCTCAATCTCCAGAATCCTCCTGAAAAGCTGTTTCTCCGGCTCAGGAAAAGAGTCAAAATCAACCCGAATGCCTTCAAACGGAACGTCCTTTAGTTTCTCCGACAAGTCACCCACTCTCCGGCTCAGTTCCCACGGTTTCAAGGCACAAACACCCCTGCCTTCGCTTTGTCCTCAAGCGCCTTCAACCTGTTCATAAGCTCAGGCAGAACGGCCGTCTCAAACAGCAGGGCATTGGCTTTCAGCATGATATTCAAAGCGCCGAGCTGAGCCAACTCATTCTGAAACGTCAAAAGCCGCACGCTCGCCTGCCGATAAATCTGCTCATAGCGATTCACAACCTTCAACAACAAGCTTTCATGGCCTAAGACACTCTGCAGAACAGGCTGCCAACCAGCCCGACCCTCAAAATCACTATACACCGTCCGTTTGGAACACTCACATTTCAGGCTCAACTCCTTCACAATCTCCGCCTGAGAAAAGCCTAAACCTTCGAGCTTTAGCAATTCCAGCCTTCTAGAAACCGCATCCACCCTCGCCTACCCCCCTTAAATTGCAACTTTTCTTCAATCTCAGCCAAACCCCATTTTGACTATCCTTCTTGAGAAAGACAACGTTCTGAGCTTGGCTCAGCAAATCAGCTGCCCAAGAGACACTACAACAAAACAGACAACGATAACAGTATACTCACTCGATCAAATAAAACTTGCTCCACACCAGAAAGGCATCTGACAGCCCGCATATTCAAGCACAAACATATGAGACTCACGAAAAACTTCTCATATCATCTACCTTTCGGAACAAGAGACGCCTACATCAAAGAAATAATGGCGGCCGACTTGGATAAGCTTGCGAACCTGATAAGGATCTGCGGGTTCCTGATGCAGACTAAGACATACCTCTTTTGGAGGAATGTTGAACGTGGTGATTCCTGTAACGCTTCTTCCTGACTAGGATTGTTGCGGATATGGTGGTGATCATGAGTGCGATTAGAATGGTTGTCTGTGAGAACTCTGGGACTGTTTGGAATCCAGCTTTGATTTGGACGTTGCTTTGGTCCAAAGCGTCTATGCTGGAGTTGTAGTAGCCGTCCCTGTTGGCGTCGACTACTATGTCGTAGTTGCCCATTGTAATGGGGGTGTTCCATGCTGGTGTGACTGTGATGTTTCCAGACGTATCCGACGTTATCGTTGTGGCAGTTCCTTCAACACGTTGCGGGATTGACATTCCGTCACTCCATGTTGTGGCATTCACCACGTACAGGTCATAAGTGGCTGACGGCTGATACCCTTCACCTTTCACGTACACGGAGTCGCTAGAGTCAAAACTATCCTTCACTGTACCGGTGGAGTTGCAGCTTTCCACAACGGGTCCACCCACGCCTATGGCGAACTCGTCACCCGTCAAGACAGCACCCGAAAAGAACGTATGTTCATAGGCTCCGTCGCCATCAGAGTCCGCTTGGACAGTAACACCTTCTCCACCCTGGAGAAGAGCAGCCCAATCGATGGCATACTGATGTACGGCTCCTAATGATGCTGGAATCTCAGTCGCGTTGAAACTCACGACCTCCTGCGAAGTAGCGAATTGCGCTATCATGCTATATGAACCCAGATCTGTTCCATTCAGCGTGAACACATAATTCCCGTCAATTGGAGCGAGGATCTCAACAAACTTATCGAGATCACCATCTCCATCCAGATCGGCTTCGGTGTAGGTTGCATTTAGGATTTCGTTCATTTGCTTCCCAATCGACCGACCCACCGGGTCCGTGACGACAATGTCTGCTGGACATTCTAGATGAACGAAGAGTCTTCCAACGATAACCGTCCTCTTAATACTCTCAACTATCCGACGACCATCAGGGGCATATCCAACAACAGTAAGATTTACCTCATGAGTTCCACGGGTCAATTCTTGATTGTCAAATTTGACTCTCTCCACCGCATATGAACTGGCATTTTTCCTAAATTCGCCGTCCACATAAAGAGAATATTCTATAGGATGCGTTGTATTGAACATTTTAGTGAATGCGTAAACTGTAAAATTAACAAGATTCCCCGACCAATGCACCGAAGTTGTTGCGCTTATGATGTATGGGTTCAAGGATGGAAACGCTGTGTCTTCTGGAGTCCATGTGTTAAAACCATCTCCCGTGACACTCACGATTCTGATAATTCCGTTTTTCGCGTTCGTGTTCGAACCTACCATTATGGCTTCCGTGGTTATGACTGGTATGTCACCGGCGGTGGCGAATTGGCTCCCTTTGTAGTTGTAGCTGGCGTTATAGAAATATGGCGAGTGGAGAACCGTGTATGATGGGTGGTCTTCTTGCCAGTCGAGAGCCGTCTCCGCATCAGAGAAGGCCATAGAATTAAAGAGCTTTTCCGGATCGTAGTACCCGTGGATATGCCCAGCGAAATTCGCTAGAACTTTGGCGTTCGCGGATGTGATATTACCGTTAAGGTCTGTCCAAGTATCATCGCGTATGCCCTGGTGAAAGTTAGACTTACTTTCAATCATTGGATGATGCGAAAACAGTACCGTTGGTTCTGGCCAGTTCAGTTGCTCCCTGAGAAAGTCCATTGTCTCAGTCTCCAGCGTCGGCATACCAAGATTCGTTAATCTATCCACGAAGTCAAGGAAAACGAAATTCTTTCCCTGATACTGAAAAGCATAGTTCTCCAGATGAACGACCGGTCTGTAATTCCAGAGAGTCATACGCCTATCCACCCATCTTGTACATCCCGCACCCAGTTTGGCGTGTTGTATATTGAAGAACGTCGTGTTGAAAACAGAATCGAAATATTCGTCGTCTTGTCCAGTGCCAGTGAGGGTGCTACTGTGGTCATGGTTGCCGATAACTGGAAAATACGGGATATTACCCTCGTCACTCAAGGGATTGAGGATCTCTTTTGCCTTGTTCATTTCGACCTCTGTGCCGTCTTCTGTGAGATCCCCGAGAACTACGACAAACTTGATGTTGTTAGCTGCGGCATTGTCAATTATCCATTTTACTACAGTTTGCAATCTGTCCGTGAGATAATAGTTTTCTCCATTGTAGTTAGAACCATGACCTAACTCTTTGTATCCTCTGCCGATGTGTAGGTCAGTGATTATGGCAAACGTCCACTCTGCTGGAGACAAGGCTGTAATTTCTAAGGAAATATAAGTGCTGTAGCTTAGTGTGCCGTTGGTTCCAGTCACGGTTAAGGTGCAGCTTCCAGGCGTTGCTGTAGTGCTGACTGAAACTGTTAAGGTGGAGGTTGTTGAACCACCTGCTGGTGGCGTAACCTGTTGGGGATCTAGTGTTGCTGTAACCCCTGAGGGCACTCCAGACTTGGTTAGCTGAACAGGTTGATTAAAACCATTCATTGAAGTTATGGTAATTGTCGATGAACCTGAATTTCCTTGTTGAATGGTTAGTGACGTTTGAGAAGCCGCGATTGAGAAGTCTGGGAGGACTACCCACGAAATGGGCTCCAGATCTGCGCCAAATACCGAGTCCGCATATTCGACCATAATCCTTGATGCTATGTCGGGTACCCTAACATCTTGCAGACCCTCCCCAAAAACGGAATCAGCATATTCCGCCGACACCCTTGAAGACACTGCGCCGGCTGCTTGATCCAGTTCACTAGATCTATTCAATCCGAGCTTAGAACCGAAATCTCCATACTCCACAACCACTCTCGAAGTCACTCCGCTAGTTACGTTTGCGATTTCAGCTGAGTATTCATTGGTTATTATTGAAACATCATCCCCACCGGCAACGATGATTCCGTCCCCCTGTGTTCTTGCTCCGCTCGAAAGGAACGGGGCTCCTGCAAAAGCTTCAAGCAGTAGCAAGATTACAAATGGACACATCAGCAGTTTCTTATTCACAGTTAAGCACGCTCAAGTTCCTTCAGGGTTCTTGATACGCAAGCGCGACGCAAACGCCACACAGGTCGGAGCCCTCCCTGTTGCTTGAAACGCTTACGATGTGGGCTACACCTGGTATGAGTTGCGCGACGACAAGTGTTCCGCGGTTCGTCGTTGGACCGTGTACGTAAGATATTATGGAGTTGATTGTATTTCCATCAATCTTGAAATATGAGTTAGACCAGTAAGTTTCCTGGGCGTAATGGGACCATGACCGTTCATAGACTGCAATGTCGATGGGTATCGTGACGTTGAAGCTGTCTTCTCCACTGCCTACCAAAGCTTCAAGGATTATCATACACTTGTTAGCGTTGGGATATTGAAAATGGTAGTATTTTGCACCCGTGACAACTTTTCCTAAGGCGTTGGTCATCTGTTCTAACCCTACTTGCAGTTTGTTCTTAGTCAGCTTGCCACCTGACCAAAGGTTCCAGTCAACTATTTTGCTTATTGGCTCCCCTTTTAGGTAGTATGTTACAATCCAACCGTCCTTGTGGACGAAGCAGTGAACGTCCTCGTTCTCCGAAAGGCCAGGCAGAGCTATAGACCCAACAGTGTAATCAGCCGTTTCCTTCTCTAGCGTCCTATAAACGGTCTTAGCCACAGCTAAGTTTATTGACTGACCAATATTCACGTACAATGAAATTCCAGCCTCCTCATCCAGAAAAGTCGGTGCCGCGCTCATGCTCTGAGCAAAGGCAGGTTTGATGAAAAGATAGGTTTCTCCTGATTGGGTTGTTGTACCTCTGTTGGCATAATAGTACAAGCTTAGTGAACTGACGATTAGGATCAAGACTGCCAACATGCTTATTTTCATTATCCTATTCTCGAACTTCATACCTCAACTCTCCAACTCGGGATCTTTAATCTTCGCCGTTGTGTTTTTATGACTTATGGCAGAAACATTGATCTCATATAACATCATTCCCATGTTTTGGGTGATCATAGAAAACTCGTTCTTCATACTCGCCTTTCTCCTTTTTCCCAATGCTGCTAGACTATTCTGTGATACGTGCTCCTATTATTATTTGTGGAAACGTTCTCTGTAGGCATGAAACAAGAACACTGCATGTTCTCTTGAATCAAACGCAACTTTCACGAAAGTGAGGCATGCACTCTAAGGGACATGTCATGACTGGCAAGTGGCTATCATCGGTTGGTCTACGCATCATATGAATCAATCCCACGGCCAAGAGGTCGGCGATGGCAAGAGAAGAAAAATGGGGTTTGCGGGAGACGTCTCCATTGTCGCTGGTTCAACTCCCATCCCCGGCTTCAAGAAAGAAATTGATACTGAACAAGTATATGAGAAAAAAAGAGGGTGAAGTTTCCCTTAGATTGGGAAAGGTCTGTAGCTCTTTGGCATAGGCAGCATTACCCGAATTGTGTCGCTTCCCTGTAACATTGTTCCGTCGTAGAGTCGCCCTGTAATCGTCAGAACCACGTTGCCTGAGGTGATGCCTTGGGAAAGTATCAAGCCTGACACTGCTGCCCTGTCAAACTTAACCATCAAATCTGGAATGCCGTCGCTGTCATAGTCTCCGATTGCTTTGGGGGCGGATGAATCTACTGGAATAGTACCATTCAGCATTATGGAAGAAGCATTGATGTTGACAACGTTGTAGCCTTCGGGAAGCTCGATGTAACCTGTAATCCATTCGCCTTTGCTCTTCAGGTTCAATGTATTAGGGTCAATGTCTATTGACGCAGGAACAAAGACACAGACAGTTTTGGACACCCATATGTCCCAGCTCCCTGCTTCCCTTGACATCCAAACAACCCATATGCTGTTTCCTATGACGCACGCATCCAGATAGTGCTGATCAATGGTTGGATCAGGTATTCTCTCAGGAGTGTTGGACCACGTTGTACCGCTATCATGAGAGGCCACGTAACACACGTCTGGGTAATATCGGTCAAAGTAAAAGGCATAAAACGAACATTGATACTCGATTATCGTTTGGCACATCTCCTCACTTGGAAAGGAAGTTATTTGCCGCTGCTCAGACCACGTTGATCCTCCGTCGCTTGTTGTTACATACCATGTGTTTGAAGTATGTGGATCATATGGACTCGTTGTGTTGTTGTAGACGACCCATATCTTTCCAGTTGAATCCTTCAGAACATTAACCCAATCATGTCTGAATGGGCTAATGACAATGCCTTGAGGGGAAGTCCAAGTAGACCCCCCATCAGAAGTCTTAATGCAGTATATGTTCCAGTTATAAGAGATACCCCACGAAGAGAAGACGAGCCAAACTTCGGTGCCAACTTCTACGAAACATGGAGTTCCGTCAACATCAGGATAGCTGACCAATAGTCGTGAGTCAGACCATGTGGCTCCCAAGTCGTCTGAAGTTGCAAAATATATGTCCTCTTGGCTCGAACCTGTCCATCTACCCCACGCTGCCCAAAGTCTTCCTTTTGAATCTTCAAACAGATATGCTTGAGCTAAATAATGAGCCCCTGAGGGAACTTGAGCTGGTGGAAAGAGTTGTGGGGACGACCAAGTTGCGCCTTGATCAGTTGAAGCTATGTACCATATTTGAGGTGCACCTGAACGATCTGAAGTGAATAGAACCCAAATCTTACCACTAGAATCTTGGTAGATAGAGACTGAACCGTCGTTGGCTGGATCCGAAGTCAATTGTACTGGGGTCGACCAAACAAAAGGAGTAGTACCTGTTGAGACTGATGTTTCTATCACGGAGAATATGCAAAGAACCGTTATAACGATCGCTACCATTGATGATATTTTCTTCATTTTCCTTTCTCCTTTCAATTTGCAGAATAAGCTATTCTTGATTCTACGTATTAATGTTTTATGGAACCGTCTTCTAGAGCATTATAGCACACCACTGCTTGCAAACAAGTGTATCACATGCAACACGATTGATGAAATGGTAAGGGATCGTGACTGCATGTTAGAGGACTTCCAACAAAGTAGGTCAGGAAAATGCATCATTTGATTGAAGAAGATAGAGGGTCAGGGCGTCGCAATCCAGTAACTGGAAAAGAAAAAAGAGAATACAAAGATCAGCTCAGTGTTGTTATTCTTAGCTCTACTACGCTGGAATCTCTAGTAAATAAGCTTGTTGAGATCGGAGTAAAAAAAGTACAGTCCCCTCTTTTGGAGAAGCATTTAAAAAATGTTTGTATTCCGATAGGTAACAAATCAAAATTACTAAGGTTTGCAGGTCTTATCGACGAGAAGCTCTATGAAAATCTAATCATCTTGTTCAAGATCAGGAACAAGTTCTCACATGAACTGTTTATAACTGCTAAGGAGAGTACAACCACATTTGATTTTCTCAAGGGCTTTCACACAAACAGTGACTTTTTAAGAAGGTTACCAAATGATTCAAAGAAATTCGAATTAATGGTAAGCGGGTGTATATTGGAAATTCTTCGTACATGTAAGAAGCTTGATCCAACATCAGTGAAGAGTCTAGGGTTAATTGATGATATAAAGGAAGCACATGAATACGAGTAGTGTGTTTTAGTCAGTGGTTCACGCTTCTCGGAGTATTCTTGTTTTCATAACTGCTGTGTTCATAGAATACGAATGATGAATACAAAGGCAACCTCATTCTTCATCTTTTTCTGGGGAATTGGAAAAAAGGAAATGCTGCAGCTTGTGAATGGCGATGTATCCACTTGAGCCGAAACTACCTCACCCCGGCCGCTATTTGGATGACTCCGAATGTGCAAGACGGCAATCTGAGAAAAGCGCGTTTGGCTGTGAACTTGGCTTGTTTCGGCGGTCTTGGCCTCGTCATAGGTTTTGCATGGAACTCTCTTTTTCCCATCAACAAGAATTTGTGGTCGAGCTCTTACGTGGCTGTCACCGGCGGAATGACTGTTGCTTCTCTTGCAGCCGTCTTCTATATTGTCGACTTTAGAATGAGGATCAGATGGACAAAACCATTTGTCATTCTCGGCTTGAACGCAATCACTGTTTACGTTCTATCTGAGATAGGCAATCTTGCTCTCATTTACACAACTGTTCCACTCGTGAGTGGTAGCATCGCTCTCAAGTCGCTAATCTTTGAACGGCTTTTTGCCTCATGGGCTGGACCATTACACGGTTCATTCCTCTATGCCCTTGCCTACCTTGCATTCTGCTGGGCAATCGCCGCAATCCTCTATAAGAAAAGAGTATTCCTCAAAGTCTAGCTCCACACGCTGATACGTCGTGAACGGGGATGCAGATTTCCGGGACATCTAAGAACGGAGAAACCCGTTACAGATGCACCGTTTGTGGATGTACATGGATGGAGAGCATCAAATGATTGGCGGTTGGAACAAAAATGGCAATTGCTGGTCTAGACATGCTTGCATACTTGATCTCAGAATCTGCGGATTCTTAATACAGATAAAGGTCTATCTGTTTTGGAAAAAAGGGTGATTGTGATTGTGGGGTTCATGATGTCAAGGCTTGAGTATGGTGATGGCTGTTCATTTCATTGGTTAGGTTCTATTTCGGGAATATGCTCTGTTTGCCGCCGTTTTGAACAGGATAGATTACTCTGATTGTGCCGCTTCCCTCGAACAGTGTTCCATCGTTAAGCTTGCCCGTTAAGGTCAATATTGCCGTTGAGAACCTCCCGTCAATTAACGTGCGGTCCAGAATGTACTGTATCACTTGCTCTCTGCAAAACTTCACCATCAAGTCAGGAACACCGTCGTTGTCATAGTCTCCGATTGTTTTGGGGGCAGATGAATCCACTGGAATGGTGTCATTCAGCATTATTGAGGAAGCATTGATGTCGGCAACGTTGTAACCTTCAGGAAGCTCAACGTAAGCAGTAATCCAATTACCCTTGCTTTTCAAGTTCAGCGTATCAGGATCAGTGTCAACGCTAGCATTGATCACTCCTACTGGTGCTTCCATTTTCCAAATGTCCCAGTTGCCCGATTTCTTGGATGTGTATGCAATCCATTTCTCGTCAAGTGACCATCTAGGATAGTAGTTAAGGCCATCACTGGTTATAGGTTTCAGATCACTCCCATCCTCGTTCATGATGTACAGGTCTTGATTGCGAACAAAGATTATTCTGTGGGTTAGCGAAGACATGTCAGGATAGACATCTTCAGGTCCGCTTGTTAGTATTTGCACATTGGTCCCATCGGCGTTCATCAGAGCTATGCGGTCTTGACCATCAAACCACCAGTCTGTGTGAAAAAGTATCATTGTATCGCCATAGCAAAAACTGGGGCTCTCTCCCCGATTAATGGCTTGCAGGCCTGAGCCATCAACATTGATTGTTCCAACCCATTGGCTAAGAATATTTCCGGTAGTTCCTTCCCTGTAGACAAAGATAAGTTTTGTCCCATCTCTTGACCACCGTGGTTCCTCAAATGTTCCCTCTCTCAATCCAGGAATCCCGCCAAAAGTTATCCGTTGCACGTTGGATCCATCAGCGTTCATCACCATTAGATCAAAACGGTCTCCTCTAAAACCCCATCTTGCAAAGGCTATTTTTGTTCCATCAGGAGAGAATGCTGGGTGAACGTCCACAATGCCTCCACTGGTCAACTGGACCTTGTTACTTCCATCACTATTCATTATCCATATGTGTCGGTTCCAGGAATTAGCAGAAGCTTGATACGTGATTCTTGACCCATCAGGGCTCCACGATGGCCAATCGTCACTTAGAGGATTCGTGGTTAAAAGATAATCAGGCATAGCATTGGTACGTAAATTGAGTATCGAGAAAATCGCCAGAATTGTCAGAAGTGTCATCATAAGGGATAGTGCTTTCTTCATTTTCCTTTCTCCTTTTGATTGTATGAAGCATATTGTTCTACTGAAGCGTTTATATGCCTTGTGAAGGCATGTTCTATTCGTATCGAAACGAGTCACATGGAACACATGAAGTATCAGACGCAACATTCCTGATCAGTCAAATATGTGCAACCCCGTCACTGCCAGCCTTCAGATATAGAGACCTACCGAATACCGTATCATTTGATTAGATCGCGTATTCGTCACGAACAGAAAAAAGAGATTGTGCCGACAGTGGAGACATATCCACAGCAATCGAAACTACCTCACCCCGGCCACTTTTGGACTGTCCTCGCTAGTAAGCGCGCGCCACGAAGAGCGATGATGAATCATGAGGCGAAGGTCTGGGGGCGCCGCCAGGCATAACGCGTCGAGCCAAAGTAAGATCAGCGTATGCCAAGCGCCTTGTAACCCAGTACCCACTGAAGAGCCTATGGAAAACATGCGCCCTACAAACTGGACTATTCCTGATTGAAGCCCACCAAAACTAGCGCCCTGCAAACTGAGCCTTATGAACTGTAACACCCAGAAAGCAGGTCTCCATGTCAGTAGGTCGCTGAAAGTAGGTCGTAAGGTCAATAATCCGATAGCTACATCAGTACCCTACAAACGAGTTGCCACGTGGCATAGTTTCCAGAGGGGCCTAAGGGGCTCCTTTAGTGCATAGAAAAAAGGGGGTTTTCGCCCAAGACAGACGGAAAGTCTCAATGAGACGTTACATTTCCGCGAAAGTGTCTGAAATTCTCAGAATGTTTCCCATTGGCGACGTTACGATGAAACATGGTCCAAACGGATCCTTGTCAGCATAACCTGTGACTTTGAGTTTACTCTTGCTTGCGGTAGATCCTGACTCCGTCTCTGTCGGTGACATACCTAAGCCCCGATTTCAATAATTCTTCGTCTTCCTTAAGTGTCTTCGCGGTGGCGGTGCAATATTCGTCGCTTCAAGTTTACTAGGTGAGTGTAGATCATGACACTAGTTATGCTTCCGTACCCTAATCTTTCCTGAACACATACGATGTGGTGTCCCCACTTGAGTTCAGGCCTTCCACAATGGGGCGAAGTCTTGGTCAATTCTCGTGAGAACCGAAGCTTTCAGCGGTGAAAAATAAGGGGGGGGATGGAACGTTGAGGGCTCTTGTCCCCTACAACGGTCCAGTGGCCCTCCATTTTTTCAGCTTCGCCGAACAGTCAAGAGGACGCTCCTTTAGGGGGGCCATCAGCCTGGCAGTTCGCAATTATCCCTGATTGCTCACGTTTTTCGTGTTTTTTCTCAGGGAATCAGCCTTCTCCTTCATGCCTTGTTTTTCATAAAACATAATCGCTTTTTGCAGGTCTTCTAGAGCCGAGGCACTATCGCCCATGGCGGCATCATACTTGGCTTTCAATTCGAAAGCCGAGGCGACACCTACCCAGTTCCCAATTGACTTTAACAAGTTAATTGCTTCATCCAGTTTCTCCTTGGATTGGCTCAATTTCCCTTGTTTAATGAATAGCCCGCCCAGATTTAGAAGAGCCCAACCAGCACTTTGTTTGCTATCATAATCATCGCATTTGCTAAATGATGCCAGAGCCTCTGCAAGAAACTTCTCGCTTTCCTCGAATTTATTAGTGGTGCCATAAAAGACACCTATGCCGAGTCTTGCTCTGCCAATAGCTGTCGGATTGCCTGATCTTTCTGCATGGCGCAAGGCTTCCTGCATTAGGTGCTCGCCCGATCCCAGGTCTCCAGTTTGCATTAGGATTCCAGCTTTCCTAAGAATCAAATAAGCAACTATTGCATCTTTTTCGCTGGCTTCCGGTTGGCTCTTAGTGGGAATCGCATCTACCTCCGTCAAAAGTCGATCGTAAACTTGCAATGCCTTGCCCAATTCCCCTTTTGTTTCCCAGACGAGTCCTTCTTCGTCGATTTTTCTTTCATACGTTTTGAGGTCAACCTTTCTGTTCATTGTGATCGCTCCGAAACTTCCTTCACCATATCGAATCGATTCAGCCTTATTTAAGCGTCTTCATCAAAGGCAATCGATAAGCTAATATCGACATGCCCATAATAACACTTCGGAGGACTGCAATGAGAAGAATCAGCCTCGTCAGAGTCTTATCGGATCCTGTTAGACTTCAAATCCTGCTCTTGTTGATGACGAAACACATGACAATCAAGCAATTGTCTACCCGCATTGGACTTTCCCAACCTAACATTCACCGCCACGTGGGAATACTTCTTGATTCAAAACTGATAACCCTGTCCCGAACAGAAGTAAAACGCAACATCATTGAAAAGTACTACAAAACTGCTATGACAGACCAAGAACTGCAAGCCAGTCTAGCCTCGAAGCTTCGAACACTTGACAAAGCATCTCTTGCCGCCAGTCTAGCCGGAGCCTTGATGGCGTTTATAGATCAAAGCATCCGTGTCATAGAAGAAAGACCTGAAAGCATCGAAAGCTACCCGATAGCTGCCCAAATCAACATTCTTCCCCTTGAAAAAGAAACAAAAACACGAGCAACCGAAGCGCTCCAAGGAGCCGGCAAAGAAATTCAAGAACTCGCAAAAAAACACCCTTCGCAAGAAGGAAAACGCAAATTCGTTGTATTAATGATGACACTACCTTATGAATAGTAGACCAACGTTTGCTTCATTGAGAAAACAAAGGTGTCTCACCCATCCTCTGATCCTTCTCAAACCATTACCCCGAGAGTTTAAGCTTATTAACGTTGCATATTACTTTTCTCTTGATGGCAGTAACAGAGAGTTTCAGCAAGATCAGCTTCGAGGAATCATTAGGCGCAGAAGTTGTCGACGCTGAAAAATGTGTCGGTTGCGGTGCATGTATTGCCGCATGCCCCTTTGGCTGTTTGGAATACAAGAATTACAAGGCCACGTTAATCAAGGATTGCAAGATCTGTGGTATCTGTGCAAGAGTCTGTCCACGTTATAGGCAGTCTCAGCCCCAAATGGAGAGATATGTATTCGGCAGAGAGAGAAACGCTGAAGAAGAGTTCGGGATCCATCTTAGACTCTCCGTGGCCCAGGCAAGAGATCGTAGAATACTTGGCGTTTCTCAGGATGGCGGCGTCGTGACCGCGTTACTGTTGTTCGCCTTAGAAAACAAGATGATTGATGGCGCAGTTGTTTCTGGGGTCAGTATGGAAAAGCCTTTTCTACCAATTCCGAGATTGGCTGCAACCTCAACGGAGATTTTAGAATGCTCGGGATCGAGATACTTCTGCTCTCCGAATCTCCTTGCCTTGACTGAAGCCATCAAGCAGAAAAAAACAAGTGTGGCGTTCGTTGGCACACCATGCCATATCCAAGCTATCAGAAAGCTTCAGAGGGCCGGCTTAAGGAGGCTTACAGCCCCTTTGAAGTATCTCGTTGGGCTCATGTGTTCGGAATGCTTCACCTATGAAGGGCTTATGGAAAAACATATCCATGAAGCACTAGGCATCAGACCGGACGGCGTGAGAAAAATGAATATTAAAGGAAAGATGCTTGTCACGACAAACTCGGGCGTCTGTGCAATTCCGCTCTCAGAAATAAAGCAATACGCTCGCGAAAACTGCAAGTCTTGCAGCGACTTTAGTTCTGAACTGGCCGACATTTCGGTCGGAGGATTGGGGCTGAACGATTGGACATTTACAGTGGTTCGCACGAAAAGAGGCCAAGAGCTATTTGAGGCCGCTGAAAAGGCAGGAATCATCATAACAAGAGACGTGATAGAGGAGCCAAACGCCATGAATCTGTTGCAGAAGCTGTCCAAAAAAAAGAGGCAAAACCCTGTTCTCTGACAAACCAGCAGGGCTCTTCAAGCAGTTTTTCAGTGAAATTCTTCATCAAGAACTGGGGGGGGTCATCAGCTTGGTTTTGATCTTGAGTTTGCCTTCTCTTGAGTGTGGTTTCCTTACTAGGGTGTCGCCACATTTTTCGATTTCCATAGCTTCTTCTGCCAACCTAGCTGCTGCCTGAGCTATTTCATGTGCACATGCCACAAGCGGCACATATTTGGCGCTTTCTTTCTCCACGAAACAAGCCTGAAAGTTGATCTCGGCGATTTTCTCGGTGAGTTCATAGGCGGCCATAGCTTTCGCCCGCGCATAGGGGTTTTGGAAGTCAGAATGATCTCGAATAATGTTTACATCCACAATCAACTTGGGTAAGAGTAGACTTGCGCCTGCCTTGATTGCCTGTATCAGCTTGTCGATTTCTTGGTGAATTATCCGGTATACGCCTGTGATCGCGAGCACTTTGATGATATTGGAGTTAAAAATTGCCATCTCCGTGGGGTCTAGGAATTCTCTTCGTGCCCCAATCAGGGGGTCGCCCATAATGATCATGTAGCCCAAACATTGTTTTTCAAGCTCTGCTTTGACACGCTTTCCCGGAGCATCCGAAATCATCACACAGGGCACGCCGGAGCTTGAGAATTTTTCTCTGACCTTTGCTGGACCAGGTAGGGCCGGATTAGGAGATATAAAAACTAAAAGATCAGGATTAAACTCGAGGATTTTAGGCAAAGCCTCTTCGACATCCTCAACCGCCATCTTCGAACCAGTAGTTACCGTACGAGTTTTGATATCTTGCCTGTCGGCCAGTTCGTCAAGGAGGAGTTCGAACAGGGGTGAGGATGCAATGTTGCCGCATTTGAACACTCCGACTTTTTTGAACTGTTGCTCTGGCAACTCTAAGCCTCCCCTTGTTGTGGTACTTCTGGAACGTTTAAGAATTGCTCTTGTTCGTCATTGGTCTCGAATCGCTGGAACGTTGATAATCATCCGAACAGCTATGTAGGCATTGAGTTGAACGCAGGTTGAAGAGTTGTCAAAAGAAAGCTTGAACCAAGCACTACGGCAGTAGCGCATGCTGGATGCTATCTGCATAATCCTAGTGCGTACACTGACGCAACAGTCTTCCTTCGTCTCTTCCTATTCCTCCTTCGTTGTCCTACCCTCGAACAACTTGAGCCTCAGAATACTCACAAGCAGTGGTACACCGACCAGAAAAGATACAATCACGACAATGAAATCCTCGATATATGAACTAACAGCGGCTCCAACGAACATTCCGTATAGGTCTTCGAAACTTGCGAAAAATAAGTTGTGCAAGCCGCAAGGAATGAGTAAGAAAATTCTCACAAGCGAATCTGTTGCTATACTCACGAAAGAGACTAAGACTAAGGCTGTCGACAAGCGCTTAGTATTGCCTTCGGAGAAGTATGTGCTGAATTTTGCGGTTGGATATATGATGAAGAGTGCGAGTAACACGTCCAAGATTGTCCAGATAGGAAGGAGTCTTCCGAATGGATGAACAAAGTATGCCGACAACATTGTTGCATTGACCGCTAGAACGGGCTTCCATTTGCCTCTGCTTAAGAATCCCGCCGTCATGACGCTAAAAGGTTCAGCAATTACACCGAACATCCAAAGAGGGTCTGGCCTGATTATTCGAGCAGTCAAACTGCCGAAAAAAGCGGCTAGGAAACCAACTCCGGGACCCAACACTATTCCTTCAATGGATTCCAGGTATATTCCCCAGTTTCGCCACAAGCCAAACGACATGAAGTATAGTATGGCGTGCAACGCTCCGAAGACAGCAGCAAGGCTAAACCGCAGGCTTTTTCGCATTTGACCACAGCGTAGTAGTGCAAGGATCTGAAGAAAAGCTTTGGGTGTATTCTTTTCAGGTGTATTGTGTTTCAGATTCTGCATGCAAGTCGAATTTGGAACCGCAATTGTTTAATACAAAACTCAGTAATTCAGAATCTTCTAAGAGGCATCAATAATGTCACTCCTTGGGGTTTCAGAGGCTCTTTCGAACGCTTGCGGCGTGACGGGAAGGGAAGAGGAAATTGCAGGTCTGATGAAGAAATTCTTCAAGCCCTGCGTTGACGAAGTGAAAGAAGACAAACTTGGAAACATCATCGGAATAAGAGAAGGGAAGAAGAACGCGCCCAAAGTCATGCTCGCAGCGCACATGGACGAAATAGGTCTACTCGTGAAAACGATCACGAAGGAAGGCTTTCTGTACTTCGGAAAGCTCGGGGGAATAGACGACCGCATCCTCTTGGCTCAGAAGGTGATAGTCCACACGGAGAAGGGGCCTCTTCATGGAATAATAGGCTCTAAGCCACCCCACATACAGAAGCCTGAGGAACGCCAGAAAGTAATCAGCTACGATGAGCTCTTCATAGACGTTGGAGCAAAAAGCCGAGAAGACGCTCAGAAAATGGGCGTGAAAATCGGCGACACCGTGAGTTTTGACATTAGATTCGCAAGAATCGGAAAAAGCGTCGTTATCGGCAAAGCCCTAGATGATCGCATCGGTTGCGCTGTCATGATTGAGACGTTGAAACGTTTGAAGAATACAGAATGCTCCGTGTACGCAGTTGGAACGGTGCAGGAAGAAGTTGGTTCAAGGGGTGCGGCAACGTCGGCTTTTGGCATATGCCCGGACATTGGCATTGCGCTTGACGTTACAGTGGCTGGAGACACGCCTGGAGTGAAGGAAGCTGAAACAGCGATAAAGATGAGAGGGGGACCAGCGTTGACCGTCGCCGACGGAGGAATGATCGTTCCACCGAAGATCCTCAGGCTCCTCGTTGACGCGGCAGAGCAGAACAAGATCCCGTATCAGCTTGAAATGTTCATGGGAGGATCCACAGACGCTGCACGCATACTGCTGGCAAGAGAAGGTGTTCCCAGCGGCGTGATAGCTGTCCCAACGCGCTACATCCACAGTCCAACCTCTATGCTAGATTTAGAAGACGTTGAGAACACTGTGAAATTGCTGAACGCTACCATTCAGAAAATCCCGAAAAACTTCTGACCAATTTCAAGCCAGTGAAAAAGCATGACTGACAAGAAAATGCTCAGTGAAAAGGCAGTGAAGCATTTCCTCGACGGATACAACTGTGCCCAGAGTGTTCTGTTAACAATGTTTGATCATTGGAACGGCAAGAACACGTTGATCCCCAAGATTGCCACGGGGTTTGGCGGTGGCATAGGACGATGCGGTTCAGTATGCGGGGCCCTGACTGGAGGTGTGATGGCAATAGGGACAAAATACGGAATCAACGAACCTTCTGCTGAAAAGAGACTTCAATGCTACAAGCTTTCGCAAGAGCTTTTCAAACGGTTTGAGCTTCGACATGGAACCGTCTCCTGCAAGCAGCTTATCCACTACGACCTTTCGAATCCAGAGGAACTGGAAAAGGCACGCAAGGCGGAAGTCTTCGAAGAAAAATGTACAAATTTCATTCGAAGTTCAATCGAAATCCTGCTAGACCTGGGGGAAACCTCAAAATAACCCTGTATTTCTTCAGATCATCCGAAGTGCACACTTGATAGCACGTGAGTTGGGCAGAATCATTTTAAGAAATGGCGCTCTAATATTGAATACATGACCGATTCCAATGACGACAAGAAGCACTTCGAGTTTTTGGAGCACACTGCGGACGCCTACGTTGCTGCTTATGGCAAAAATCTGATTGAGGCTTTCGAAAACGCAGCACTTGCTTCGTTTGAAGTAATGACTGACGTGAGCAATGTGATACCGGAAATCGAGGATCACGTTGAAGTTGAAGCTCAGGACGAGTATGCACTGCTTTACAGTTGGCTTGAGGCACTATTGGTGAAGTTTGACACTGTCGGACTGTTGTTCTCAAAATTCAAGATTCTGGAGTTGACGAAGACTGCTGAAGGCTTCAAGCTTCGAGCCAACGTTTGGGGCGAGATGTTTGACCCGAAGAAGCATGTGCAGAAGGTCGGCGTGAAGGCCGTGACCTATCACAGAATGGAAATCATCAAAGAACCTGCTGGGGTCACATTGAAGTTCATTCTCGACATTTGAGCAATTATCTTCAACGAACTATGAATGTGATTTCCCTAACGAGCGTTTCGGGAACCAACGCCCTTTTCTTCCTCCTGCTGAGCTTGACGAAGCCGAAGGTGTTCAGCACCTTCAGATCTTCATACATGTTCTTCACGTTGCGCTTGACTTTTTGTGACAAGTCGTTAATTGATTCCACCCTCAACGCTACAAGCTGGCACAGTAATTCTATCCTTTTCGGCGTCAGCAACGCAGTCTGGTCAATATTGAAATCCTTGATCTCTTCAGCAGTGTAATCCAATTCCCCGTCCTCAACATAACCCTTGTAGCTATCCACGAGCTCTGCCCACTCAGAATAGGCTCTCGCATGGGAAACGCCCATCTTCTTCTTGCGGAAAAGCTCTTCAAACTCGTCGAAACTCACCCCGAATTGTTTCTCGAATGCCTTGATCTTCTCCAAAACCTCCTCCGATGTGAGCTCTCTGCTAATCCTCAACAGCACAAGCGGTTCCCAAACAAGCAGTCTATGCTTGTCCACTTAAAATGCTCACGATGAAAAACCTTAAAGTAATTGACGTTGACGTTAGGAGTAATTGACGTTGACGTTAGGATTCGCTTGAGAACGTGTTTGGTGTGCACATGAGCGTAACCAGGCTTGAAAAGCACGTTGACTTGATTGATGCAGAAACTGCTGGAATGAAGAATTTCATCGCCTGCTACGTGGTCAGAGGAAGAAGGATCGCAATGGTTGAAACGGGTCCAGCGTCTTCTGTGCCCAACTTGCTGTCCGGCCTCAGAAAATTGGACGTGGAACCCGCAGAAATCGTCTATGTTGCCGTTTCACACGTTCACTTGGACCACGCTGGAGGCGCTGGAACTCTTCTGAAACACCTGCCTAATGCGAACGTGATCGTCCACCCGAGAGGCGCGTCTCATTTAGCCCATCCGCAAAAGCTTTGGGAGCAGTCGAAACTCATCCTTGGGAGCATAACCAAATTGTACGGTGAACCTGAACCCGTCCCAGAGGATCGGATCATCAGCGCAAAGGATGGAATGACCTTTGACCTTGGGGACGGAGTCGAGCTGAAGGTTATCGAAACGCTTGGGCATGCCTCACATCATCAAAGCTACTGTGAAAAACCCGGTCAAGGGATTTTCCCAGGAGATGCTGCTGGAATTTATCTGAACAAAATAAACGTGATCGTACCGACAACGCCACCGCCCCTGCGCTTGGACGTCGCCCTCGCTTCTTTAGACAGGTTGATCAGCCTAAAGCCCAAGAGTCTGTACTACAGTCACTTCGGCAAAGCCGCCAACGGGGTCGGAAAGCTGAATGCTTACGTGCGCCAACTCAAATTGTGGGCCGAGATTGCAAAGCAGGGAATAGACAGAAGCGAGGGATTAGCCGCCATAACTGACCACATAATCGAGAAGGATGAATCGCTTCGACGGGCTTTAGACTATGTCAAGACCCATCCAGTTTTAGGTGAAACCGTCCTCTCAAACAGCGTGCAGGGTGTTGTAGACTCCGTGGAAAAATCCGGAGCCGCTTGAAAGAAGAGTTTTGGTCCCGAGACCAAAATTGCTTATATTTTCGCCTGAACATTCTCACTGATTGGCGAATAAGATGGGAGAAGAAGAAGGCCGGCGGCCAACGGAAAGAGTGCCTCTTGAGAAGCTGGACGAGTATTCCTGGCGCATTCCAAAGTATAAATCGGGCATGCGTGTTCCCGGCATGGTTTTTGCGGATAAGGGTTTGCTGGAGAAGATGCAGACGGACAGAACTCTTGAACAATGCACAAACGTGGCTCATTTGCCCGGGATTTACAAGTATGCGATAACTCTGCCGGATGGGCATGAAGGATACGGCTTTCCAATCGGCGGCGTAGCTGCAACAGACTATGAAGAAGGAGTGATCAGCCCTGGTGGAGTCGGTTATGACATAAACTGCGGCGTACGTCTACTAACTACTAATCTTTCAGAAGAAGACATCAGGCCGAAGCTTTCGGTTCTGACGAACATGATCTTCGAGAATGTGCCTTGCGGACTTGGAAGCCGAAGAACTAACTTCAGAGTAACTCTCAGCGACCTCGAAAGGGCAGTGACCGACGGTGTTGGATGGGTCATCGATCAAGGTCTAGGCTGGCATGAAGACGCTGAACACTGTGAGGAACGTGGCTGCATGAAAAACGCCAATCCAGACAAGGTTTCAGCGACGGCGAAAAGCAGGGGACTGCAGCAGATTGGCACATTGGGTTCAGGAAACCATTTCTTGGAAATCCAAAAAGTAGACAAGATAATCGACGCCAGAACATCCAAGGTTTTTGGCATTACTCATGAAGGACAGGTGATGGTCATGATCCATTGTGGCTCCAGGGGTTTCGGACACCAGATATGTTCAGACTACTTGCGTGTCATGGAAAGAGCGATAACTAAATACAAAATTGTTCTGCCTGACCGCGAGCTCGCATGCGCTCCCGGCAAGAGTAGTGAAGCCCAAGACTACTATCAGGCTATGGCGTGCGCGGTCAACTATGCCTTCGCAAATCGTCAGGCCATCATGCACTGGGTCAGGCAAAGTTTTAAACAGGCTTTCAAAGTGGACCCTGAGAAATTCGGGCTTAAACTGGTCTATGACGTAGCACACAACATCGCCAAGATCGAAAGTCACGTGGTAGAAGGTGAAAGAAGAAAAGTTTGGGTGCATCGCAAAGGCGCAACTAGAGCTTTTCCGCCTGGAAACTCTGAGCTTCCACCAGATTACAGTTCTGCCGGTCAACCTGTGCTAATTCCAGGAAGCATGGGAACAAGCTCTTGGCTTCTAGTTGGCACAGAAAAGGCGATGGAGCTAAGCTTCGGCTCAACGGCTCATGGTGCCGGCAGAATGATGAGCAGAACCGCTGCCAAACGAAACTATTGGGGCGCAGACATCAAACGCGCCTTAGAACAACGTGGAATCTACGTCAGGGCTGCAAGCTCAATCGTCCTAGCTGAGGAAGCTGACCCCGCCTACAAGAACGTGGACGCTGTTGCCGAAGTCAGCGACAAACTGGGAATCGCTACGAAGGTTGCCAGATTCGTTCCACTAGCCGTCGTGAAAGGCTAAGTCCTCAACACTCCCCTCATTTTCTTTTCAAGCATTTACGCTCAGTCTCGAATCGCCCCTCTGCAACTCTCGCATATAGCATGTTTTTCCACTAGCATGGCTTGCCTCAGCCCTCTCATGAAAACATTCGTTGAAGAGCAAGGACGTTTATCAACTTGCATGTTAGAGCTGGACGTCTAGAAAGCGCATCGTCGACTCCAAAATGCAAGCTTTGGAGATGTTTATATCAAGAACCTCCTAGTCATTAAGCAAATAGCACATGAGACATTGTTAGTGATCTAAGATGCCCTTCAAGGATCAATGTGGAATATGTAAAAGGGTTCTTTCATTGACCCGACTGAGGCGATGCCAGAGGTGTGGTAAGCTTTATTGCCGGGATTGCATGGTGCCCGACGTTGCGACTGGCGATCCGACTAAACTGCTATGTCTGAACTGCGCAAGGCGAATTGTAGCACCTAGAACCGTCTCCAAGTATGGCGGGCTTGGAGGCTACTTGAAATTCAGAGGAGCATTCACGGATATGGTTAGGCTTGGCTTCGCCCGCATCGACGGAATTATCGGCGATAACCTGCCATTGGAGGCTTATAGGAATGAAAAATGGTGGGAAAATACGCCCAGCCACATGCATGCGCGAGCCTGGTTGGACGCTGGTTGGGAAGCGCAGGAAGTGAACCTGAAAGAGGGATATGTTGTCTTCAAAAGAGTCAGAGTCGTCCAAACTCGACGTTCGGGCAAGAAAGCTGTTGACATGCAAATCAAGAAGCCCTTCACGCCCGTACCGGTTCACTTTCAGAAGCAAAAGATCCCCTCTAAGACTAAAGTCTCCAAACTTTACGCTCGAATCAAGAACATAGAGAAACAAAGAACTTCAATGCCAACATACCATGGCAGCTTCAAGCCTAAACCCAAACATGAGAAAAGACTCTTCAAACCCGATCAAAGACCGCAACAGTAAGCCTAAGAAATCTTATCTAGATGACTTCATTAAGTTAATGCTAAAACTCGGGCGGTCGTCGTCTAGTCTGGTTTAGGACACAAGCCCTCCAAGCTTGTGATCCCGGGTTCAAATCCCGGCGACCGCACCATAGTTCGGGCTCGCGCGCGCTATAAAATTCTGGAAAACTGGAGTTGAACTCTGGGTGCTCTTTGTGTATTCATGTTGGACACGAAAGCAATAATGTTTATTAAGATATCATATACTACTGACAATCAGAAGACACTGAGCACAATGTGACTCACCTAACTAATAGGAGACGAACCGTTGTTGATTCCTCGCAAGGAATTGGGGCAGAACTCGAAGAGATGGACGGTGGTCCTGATCGTTCTAGCCACGCTGTCGTTGGGGTTCCTAGTTTTTTCAGGAATTACTCTGAATGTCTACGCAAGTTCACTGGGGCTGGAGAGCCTTCCAAGTCCATTCGTCACTCAAAGCAACGTGATTAATGCAACCGTCGTAGTTGCTTCCAGCACAGGGCACGGTCCATGCAGCGGCTCTAACACTATGGATGTGATGGGGGCGGTAATGGTCGGAGCCAAACTGGGCCTCAAATCCCACAATGGTACACTCGAAACAACAATGGACGATTACGTTTCCATTTATGATTTTGGCGCGGCAAAGGTCCAATTGAACGATCTCACATCGAATTTGATTGTGGTTGGTGGTCCGGGGGTTAATCAGATCACTTGGTATTATAACAATTTGAGGAACGCGAGTGGACAGAGGATTTTGCCAGTGTATTTTGACAAATTCCCGAACGGCACCGACTACATCTACGTCGCGGCAACCAATCATTACTACATGATAGAACACGACGCTCAAGGTCGAGCCACCGCCGACTACGGCATTATTGAATATTTCCAAGACGGCGGTCGCCAAATAATGCTACTTGGTGGACTGGGAGGTTCAGGTACGTGGGCTTCATGCGAAGTCGTTTCCACCTTCGAGTCGTGGAACCTGCACGGTAGCGCTTCGATCGTCAGGTACAGCGACACGAACAACGATGGATTTTTGGACTCCCTTTCAATTGTAGAGCAGTCGTCAGGAACGATAAACCTTTCAAACCTAATCTTTCCCCTTCCGTTCGCGTTGCTTTCAGCCGCGATAGTACCTAAGCTTAAGATTCTCAAAAAGAAGATCATCAGCAAACGTAGAGTTTCTGAGGCATGTATCATAATTATTTTAGCCGCAGCTTCACAAATTTCGATGATCGCTTTTTCGAATAACCTCGACTCAGTAGTATTCACTTTAGGAGATTTCACGCATCCATTCGTTGCGTCTGGTGGTCTCATGAACTCAACGGTCTCCGTTGCTTCGAGCGTCGGTCACGGTCCCTGTGGAGGTTCCAACACCATGGATGTCATGGGCGGAGTAATGATCGCAGCCCAACTTGGAATTGACGCCACCGGAGGACAATTGTCTTCGACTTTAGACGATTACGTCTCGTCATACAATTACAGCACTGGTCAACTGAATATCTCTGCGTTGACAAGCAATTTGATTGTGGTTGGTGGTCCGGGGGTTAATCAGATCACTTGGTATTATAACAATTTGAGGAACGCGAGTGGACAGAGGATTTTGCCAGTGTATTTTGACAAATTCCCGAACGGCACCGACTACATCTACGTCGCGGCAACCAATCATTACTACATGATAGAACACGACGCTCAAGGTCGAGCCACCGCCGACTACGGCATCGTGACGCTCTATGATGATACGGTCAATGGATGGTGGGTTTTGACCGTGGCGGGACTAGGTGGATCAGGAACTTATGCGGCGGCAAGGCTGCTTGCAAGTTACAAGAATTGGAGTTTGTTCGGACAGACCGTTGTGGTGAAGTATTCAGACTCAAATGCAGATGGATATCTCGACACCATTACCGTGCCAGAAGTGATTGGAACGGGAAAGAGCATCCATGTTTACTGGGACACCAGTTGCATGAATCCGGTAGAGTCGATAAACTGGGGAACGCTTTCACCAGGAGACACAAAAAATGTGACGGTTTATGTGAGAAATGAGGGTGAAAGTAGTACCATGTTGGCCCTCAACGTTTCTGGATGGACCCCACAGGGAGCTTCAAACTACTTGAGCTTTGGTTGGAACTATTCTGGAACGCCTATTCCGCCAGGGCAGGTCGTACCGATCAACCTTGTCATGACTGTTAACCCGAGCATTTCGGGGATAGATACTTTCGGAATGAACTTCACTGTCAGCTCCGGATAGTCGGTGTCGCTTCTCAGTGTCAAATAGTTCTTTCGGACAGCATATTGATTCTCAATACATAATACTTAAAACTTCCAAACGGAAAGCGCTAATGAACAAACCAGGTCCACGACTTGATGACGATGTTTCAATTCAACCGTTTTCACGTGATTGTTCCGAAACGAGGCTATCTGGCAGCAGGATTTCTGCTCAGGCTGTTTCTCGCCCCGTTTCTGAGCCATCCTTTCGACATGCGAATTTTCATGGCTGTGGGCGCCGCGGTTTCTCACGGAGGAACCCCTTACGGTCAATATGTTCTGCAGGACATTTTTGCAACAACGCCGCATCCTAACCTTTACGGAACGTTTCCGGGCATTGGGTACCCTCCGCTGTGGGCGCTGATAAGTGGTGCAATGCACTGGATGTCCTGGTTTCTGGCGCCGGACAATCTCTATGCATACATTTTGGCGTTGAAAATACCGGTAATAATCGGCGAATTGGCTTTAGCCGTACTAATCTACAACATACTGATCAGACAAACCACCCAAAGAATCGCCACAAAAGCCTATCTTCTATTCATCTTCTGCCCATTCGTAATCGTCGTAGGAACTGTTTGGGGTATGTTCGACGCCATTGCTTTAGTCTTCGCGCTTCTTTCTGCCTACCTACTCAAAAAGGACTGGAAAGTGTCAGCGATCTTCCTCTCCATCGCGGCGCTGCTCAAGGTGTACCCAATCGTGCTTGCTCCACTATACATCATAATACTTTACAAGTCGAGTCGCAGCATGAAGCCCGCCGCGGGTTTCCTGTTCTCCACGACAACGTTGACGGGCATTCTAACGGTGCTCCCCATGGTCTTATTCAACTGGCCAATCTCTAACTTGTACAACGCTCTGGTCTACCAAGTTGCAACGACCAAATCCGCATACGACGCCATGGCCTCTTTCCCGTACGGAGCCGCAAGTCCATTCAACTCTTTTGCATTGGCGAGCAACCTGACGGGCGGAGTGATTCAACCTCCATTGATCAGCATGTATCTTTGGATACCCGCATGCATTATCGTTTACGCACTTCTGCTTCGGGCTCATCCCAAAGCGACAGTCGATCCAAAGGGCGCCAGCGCCGATTTTGCACACACGGTTCAATGGTCGATGCTTCTGATGTTAACGTTCTTCACCACCAGAGCATGGGTTTCAGAGCAGAACCTCATCTTCTTGTTCGCATTCTTCTGCCTCAGCGTTTTCCTGCAGTTTCCACAAGAACTGGACAAAGTCATGCTACTCTGGCTGCTGTTGTTCATCTTCGTACTCGTGCATGTTCCAGTGACGTCGTTCTTCTGGCTACCCATTCCCTCAACCCTCAATCAGGCCAGCGCCTTTGCTGACGGTCCGTTTGGGTGGACCCGACTGCTACTAATGTCCCTGCTAACCTTCGGTTGGTTTGCAATGTGCTGGCAATACGTCGCCAAAAAACTGAGGTGGTTGTCATAAAAGCCCTGAACCTTCTTTTGCACGATGAGCGCTTCAGCGGCTGGACGCCGAGTGACAAAGTCCATAGAAAGCATTTCTCAATCGACTACATGTCCTTCTACAAGAAGAGACACTATGATCCTGTTCTCTACACATTCCATGAACGTGTCAAGACATTAGTCACGTGGAAGCTCGATTGTGGGACGGTAAAAACCTTTCCTGTGAAGTGGCGGTTTCCACCTTTCCTCCGATTCGGCAACGATCACAGCCCTCGGCTTGTGCTGAAAGAAATGGTTGCAGATGAACCTGACATTGTGCACTTTCACAATTATTATCTGTTCTCGTTCCCGTACATTGCTCCTTTCGTGAAGAGGAAATTGAAGAAACCCTTGATTGCACAGCTCCACAGCTACGACAACCGGTCGTTCCTTAAGTGGCCATATCTTCCATGCTTGCTGGCACTCAAGAACGCCGATAGAATACTCTTCAGCTACGAACCCGAGAGGACGGTGTACAGAAAGCTGGGCATCATCGAAAAAGCGGTCAAACTGCCAGTGCCAGGAGTCGACCCCGAAGCGTTTAAGCCTCGCAGATCTTTTGGCTCGAACAGACTTCTATACGTCGGGAGAATACCTGGCCCTGAAAAAGCACACGGAGAAAAATCTCCCTTTCGTCTAATCCAAATTCTGAAGAGACTTCTGCGTCGTTCAAGAGATGTCGTTTTGGACGTTGTGGGCGATGGCCCGGGGTTAACTAGTGCGTGCGCGTTGGCTCGCAATCTTGGAATTGCAGATCACGTGGTTTTCCACGGATATGTTCCTCACGACGAGCTGCCCAAGTATTATCAATCATCGACGTTAACCTTCTCACCCATAGAAATATATGATGTCGATGGATGGTTTGACGGCTCGATACAGGAGAGTTTGGCCTGCGGGACGCCGGTTGCGGCTTTCAAGGCTTCGCGTAACACTCCGTTAAACGGAACCTACGGTTTTCTTCTCTCGAACACGACCGGGAAAGCTGCTGAAGAACTTGATTTTCTTTTGAAAGCTCCTGAAAAAATGGTTGATGTTGCCCGCTGCGGCTCGAGGTTTGTTCGAGAAAATTGCTCCTCTTTACGAGTGGCTTCTCAGTTGGGAAAAACGATTGAGAGTGTGGTTTAACTTGAAGTTGAGTGTGGTCGTCACCGCCTACAACGAGGAAAAATCGATAGGCCCACTTCTCGAAGATCTGGCCAGACAAGAAATTCCGCCAGAGATCGAAGATCGAGAGATAATCGTGGTTGCATCGGGGTGCACCGACCGAACCGTCGACGTGGTGAAGAAGCAGATAGAGACAAACCAAAAAATATCGCTCATCGAAGAAGAAAAAAGATCAGGAAAAGCAGCTGCACTGAACAAGGCGTTCGAAACGTCGTGCGGCGACTACATAGCTTTGGTTCCGGCCGACGTTCTGCTTGGTAAGAATGCCATGTACAATCTGCTCGTTCAATTCAGAGACAACAAAGTCTCAGCGGTCAGCGGACGTCCAATTCAAAGTCCAGTGAAGGCGCCGAAGGGATTTTTGGGCTATCTTTCAAACATGACCTACCGGTTGTGGGGTCGGTTGATGCAAAGATTGAACGACAAGGGTGAAATGGGACACTGCAGCGGTGAATTCATGGCCATACGGAGCAACATCAAGACAGCTATTCCTCATGAATGCGCAGCCGATGACTCGTACATTGCCATAGTCGCCAAGAGAAGAGGTGTAATAAAGTTTGCAACAGACGCGATCTGTTACAACCTTCGTCCTTCCAATCTAACCGACTACATCAACCAAAGGAAACGATGGCTTTACGGACATCTGCAAACCAAACAGATGACAGGCGAGTATCCAACCGTGTTGGACACCATCGTCTTGTCAAAACCGAGCGTGGCCTTCCAAGTTCTTGCCGAAGAGATTTCGGAAAACCCAAAGGACGTCGGTTACTTAGCGAGCGCCATCGTCGTTGAAGCATTGATATACATGTTCTCACTGCTGGACCGTTTGTTCTCCAGGAACTATGGAGTCTGGCCGGTCATAAGATCAACCAAATTCTCTTAGATGGAGGTTGTTGAATGAGCAAAATTTGCGTGGTCGTGCCCACCTACAACGAGGCCGAAAATCTTCCCCGACTTATCGACGAGGTCGAAAAAGCCCTGAGAGGCTTTGATTTCAGTCTCCTGGTGGTTGACGACAACAGTCCAGATGGCACGGCTCAAGTTGCCGCAGATCTGAACAAGATTCACAAGAACCTCATAGTCAGAACCAGAACAAAAAAGAACGGTTTGGGATCAGCGCTGTCGTATGGGCTGCGAACCGCGTTAGCAATGAAAGACGTTGACCGAATCGTGACCTTGGATGCAGATTTGTCTCACAATCCAAGTGACATACCGAAACTCCTCCAAGCGGAGGACGCCGGCATTGTACAGGGAAGCCGATACGTTGAGAATGGAGCCGTAGTGGGCTGGAGCTTGAAGAGAAGACTAATCAGCTGCGTGGCGAATCTACTCTGCAAACTGCTTCTCAGAACGTCCATCCACGATTGCACAGGCAATTTCAGAGTGTACTCCAGAGATTGCGCAGAAACCATCGTGAACTCCACAATATCTAAAGGTTTCGAATGGGTCGTGGAAGCCATGTTCGTTGCAAAAAGACACGGCTTTGGAGTCGAAGAGGTACCCATAACTTTTGTGGATCGTAAGGAAGGAAAAACGAAACTGAAGGCGATCGAAGTCGCAGGCTGGGCTGCGTTCGCCTTGAAGAGTCTGCTCTGTGCTGGTTACCCCGCATAGATCATTCGAACTTTGCAATCCACAAGTCACAGGCTCTGAGCCCGACGGTCACTCCGCCCACTACCTCCACCACGAAATACGCGCTTTCAAGCACGTCGCCCGGTCTGAGCGACCAAGCAGAATCAACATACTTGGTCAGGTTCAACGAAAAACCGTTCAATTCTCCTAGTGCCACCTGTCCCAACTTGTACTCGACAACGTCGCCTCCCCTGTAAACCACGTCGCCGCCGAGCCCGACGTTCCCAGACGGGCAGGAAAGCACCGTTGGACTATCCCAAAAATCCATCTCGGTGTAAACAACCTCGCCAGTGGCGCGCTGGATCGCACAGGCAAGAGCAATTCGGAGCCATTCTGTCCCTGAATCTAGTTTGACCGTGGAAACGTTCGCTCGAAAACTGGCCAAGATCTGCGTTGGTTTCGAATCGTACATGGCGATTTTTTCTTTTCCAACGAAACCGGTGTTCCACCACGCTCCGGTTGCAACGTGCCCGTGCTCATTAGTCTTCGTTTGCAAGAACACACAGGCTTCTCCGTCGAACGTGACAGCCCAGTTTGAGGAATCCAACGTTCCGGTGGCGTGCGGATTCCAGAACATCCGGTTTTGATTCTCACTCATTGAAAAGTCACCGTCCACGTTGATTATTCCCGGCGTTTGCCCGGTCAATGTCTGAGGAACGGTTCCTTCGACCTGAGCTGCGGCTCGATTCGTTACCTGAGGGAACATGGCCGGAAACGTCGCTAGAATCAACACAAGAAACAGGAATCGCGTGCAACGTCTGTACATTTCAAGTTCCCACTGCTGTCGTTCTGTTGAACCGTTCTAAGGTTGAACGTTCATACAATATGTCCAGCCACGAACATATTCCCGAATAGCACTATGCAAAAACTGGAACTTAAACATTATGTAAATCTGTTGAACACACCTTTAACACGTACTTGCCCAAGTCCAAATAACACCCCTGTTCAACATAGCCTTCAGAAATTGAACAGAACTTACAAAACAACATAGAGCAACCTTAACTCAACACGCAAAGAACCAGAAAAGAAAAACAACAATACCCGAAAACTAGAACGCTATAAAAATAACATACCATCTCTTAACTCACGCTCAGACAGGCAAACCGGAACCTGCCAGCCACCTAACTCCACCAAGAGACCAGCAAAACGCACCTACCACAGTCCTTCAACGGCATGTTCAAAAAAGCGCGCGCGCTGAGGAACCTCCCCGCGGATCCGTGTTTGAGCAAGAGCAAGACTCCTCCAACAATCACCGATAGCCCCCCAAGTCCGACCAGAAAGGTAAGTGCTCCAATCGCAAGCTGCAACACGAATTGGCCTGCTGAACCGATACTTGATCCGAGATAGTTATCGACATAGCCCAGGCCTGTTAACAGTATTGAGCCTGAAGTGACTCCGCTTGCAATCAAGATCAGACCAGCAACTATAGCAAGGACACCCGCGGACCTGAACGATTTCGGCACCAATTCCTTCATCAATCGCCTGGGCTGTCCCACCAGTGACTGCAAGTGAATCTTAATCATGTGGCCATGACCAGACTTCATCGACAATTGGTGCTTTTATACTTTCCCGCTAATGAGAACGATTCGATCTCGCCGTAGTGTCTGACGCGAACTCTCGCCCACATGATAGTCTGGGAAGAGAGGGGCGGACTTGAACTCGTTTGGGTTTAAATCCCGGCGAGCGCGCGCTAAGCATATAAGGGGCTCAAGATTTACTCCCAGAAGCAAGGAATAACGTCTGAAAGGTGGGCATTTTGAGCATCCAGTTAAATCCGATAGGTTTTGTGAAAACGAAGTTTGCTGGTGAAGAGATGAGAAATCAGCCTGTTGAGGAACTGGAAGCGGATATTGAAATTCTCGACGAATACGCCGATGGTCTAGAAGCCATTGATGGTTTTTCTCATCTGCTAATTCTCTTTTACATGCACAACATCACCTCGGAAAACAGAAAACAGCTCAAGATCAAGCCTAGAATCGTTGTCAAGTATGGACTGAACCTGGAAGAGGTCCCCTTGGTTGGAGTGTTCTGCTTGGACTCGCCTAACAGACCAAATCCTATAGGCTTGTCTGCAGTGAGACTGCTATGGAGGAAGGGCAAAATCCTTCATGTCAAAGGGATAGATGCTCTTAATGAAACGCCGGTACTAGACATCAAACCCTACTCTCCAGCAAGAAAAATCGAGAAATTCGAATTACCAGAATGGTACAAAAACATAATAGCCAAAGCAAGAGCAAAAGGCCACAACATAACCGATTTCTGAATGGTCTTTAAACCGTCCAGAGCGCGCGAGATAACATCGATACACAATGCGCGTTACCTGTCCTCTGTTTCTTTTTTCTCAATCGGCACTGTCATTTTTTCAAGTTTATTATTTTCGAGAAGCTGGATTGCCTCCCTAACCTCAACTCCTTTTTGCAGAATATAGACTTGAACCAAGTTGTCTCTCAATAGGTGGAATGGACCCGCGCCCATGCCTCCTGCAAGCACCACGTCAACTTTTTCGTTCACTAATAATTCAGCGGCGTCTATCCCCCTTCTTTCTTGCCAGTCCAGATGCTTTGTTTGTCTTCACATAAACATTCGCTATTTGCCCTTCCTCAACTTCGATGAACACGAAGAAAGGTACATTTCCGAAGTGCATAGAATTCATTGACTCTAATCCCCTGTCTTCCACTATTGGAATGCCGACCTTGATTTTCTCTTTGGGTGCGGGTTCTACGTGAATTATAATCGATTCAATGTCTTTGAAACGCTGCCTAATCTTCTCTTCGATCTCATCTGAAATTTCATGAGCTTTCTCCAAGGGAACATCTTCTTGGACCTCTATATGCATCTCTCCAAAAGACACAGGTCCAGACTTATGCAATCTAAGATCATGCACTCCTCTTACTCCTCGTACGCTCCCCGCTATTTCCTTCATTTCTCTGGCCCGTTGCGGACTCAAACAAGCATCCATAAGAACCAGCACTGCATCTTTTCCAAACCGCAACCCCACTTTCATAACGTACAACCCAATAGCCAAGCCTGCCAAAACCTCAGCCACAGAGTAACCTAGGCTGGCAAATAGTACTCCGGCGAAAACCACCAATGAGGTATACACGTCCACCATCGAATGTTGCCCTTCACTGACCAGTGACTGAGAGCCGATAAGGTTCCCCACGTTCTTTTTGTACCTGCCTAGAACGTAAGAGGCTAGCCCCGAAAAAGCTGCGACCGCGAGAACGGCAGATGGAAACAGGACGACGCCGGGTTCGAACAGCTTATCCACAGCCTCTTTCAGCATCAAAACACCCGATACAACGATCGTCACGGCGACTATTAGCAAGGCCAAGGTTTCTGCCTTGTAATAACCATATGGAAATCTTTCGGTAGGTTTTTTCTGAACTAGCTTGAGTCCAGCCCAGACTGCAATCGAGGAAAAGATGTCAGCAAAGGAATGAATCGAGTCCGCAAGCAATGCCACGCTCCCCGATATCACCGATACTGTGCCTTTCAGAAGGCTGAACGCTAGGAGAACAGCTGCAGAAAGAATCGCAGCTCTTTCCCCTTTTCTAAAAAGCTGGTTCTTCTCCTCCATTCTAGAACCAAGCTCTTAGAGTTCTAATCCTAGTGATGGTGTGCGTGATGGCAGCCTTCGGTAAGCTCTTGAAGCTTGTCATCCTTGTATGAAGCGATTACATCTTTGACCGTATCTGCATTCGCCTTTAGCACCGCTACTCCTGCTTCTTGGAAGCCAGTTAAACCTCTTGGGCCCATTCCGTAGGTTATTATCGCGTTTGGTTTCCGCTGCAGAATGTTGTTGTGCATGCATCCTTCGCCCCCAAAATGCTCGCCTTTGTTTTCTAAGGTCTCGACGTTTTCGACTTTTCCGTCCTTGTCCAATGCCACAACAGCATAGAAAGGCGCTCTTCCGAAATGCTCTGCTATGCTAGCGTTCATACCGTTGTTGTCTGACACAGGAACAATAACTGTGGTTTTCATTGTGTCACCTCCTTTTTCACTATTTCTTCGCCTTCTGTTTCAGGAAATCTTCGATTTTCTTGACGATTTCCATGAAGGACTTTGAAGCTGCAGAGTTAGGATGCTCGACGATGAATGGTTTCCCCCTGTCAGCATCCTCACAGATTTCTTGATCAATTGGAATGCTTCCAAGAAACGCGATATTCAGTTCCTCAGCTATCTTCTGTCCGCCGCCAGACTCGAATATGTCAGATTTTTTTCCGCAGTGAGGACATATGAAGCCGCTCATGTTTTCGATGATGCCGATGATGGGCATTCCGAGCTGCCGTGCAAAAGTGATAGACTTCTTAACGACTACTTGTGAGACTTTTGAGGGGATTGTCACTATTACGACGCCGTCCATTTCTGGTAGTAGTTGAGCAATGCTTAGCGGTTCATCGCCTGTTCCAGGAGGCAGATCAATTAGCAGCATGTCTAGGTCTCCCCAGATTATCTCTGACAGAAACTGGCGAATCGCAGCCATCTTCAGCGGTCCACGCCAAATCACCGGTGCATTCTCATCAGGCAGCAGGAAGTCCATTGAAACAACTTTTATCCCTAACGTGCCTGAGGGTGGAAAGGCTCCTAGCGGGCGTACTTGGAGTTTTTGGCCTGTCAGTCCGAGCATTCTCGGGACGCTGGGGCCATGTATGTCTGCGTCAAGAATCCCGATATGGTTGGCGTGTCCATGCATCGCGAGGGCCACGGCCAGGTTGACTGCCACTGTGCTTTTGCCCACGCCTCCTTTGCCGCTTATTACGGCTATCTTGTGCCTGACCTTGCTCATTTTGGCCCTAAGCTTCTGCTCTTGGTCCGAGAACTGTTTTTCTCTCTCTGTGACTTCTTGCGTGCTTGTCAATTCGAAAACTCCTTCATATTTCAAAATGGCCTTTGTGGCCTCTTCCAAGTCGTGCGTACCTTCTGTCCTGGGGAGCCCTGTGGATGTTCTTGCTTCCGCATTTAGGACAGACGCTGGGTCTTCCTCTTCCATGCGGTTCCTCCCACTCGTTGCCGCAATCAAGGCATTTGAATTTTCTATTTGCGTCCGACATGTATTCTCCTCCTTCTATTCGTATTGCTTTGCCGTTGACCAACGCATCTGCCACTTTCTTTCTTGCCGCCTCTATGATTCTGTGAAATGTTGGTTGCGATATGCGCATGCTGTCAGCAGCCGCTGTCTGCTCCAATCCCTCGAGATCCTTCAACCGTATCGCCTCAAATTCGTCTATGCTCAGGCCAACGCTTTCTAAGGAAGTCATTGGAACGCCTCTAGGTTTGAAATAGTTCACGCCTGGTTCGCAGCATACTCGTCGGCAGATTCTGGGTCTAGGCACGGTTATGAATATTTATTCATAACTCTCTTAAAGGTTTCGCAATGCAAGCTGGAAACATAACATTCCGAAAACATGAAAACAAAACAATAGCTTTTCATAGCGGTCAATTACTTAAGCGCCTCTTAATGGTGAAAGGCATGAGTGAATATCCTCCTGGAAGTCGAGAAGACCGTAAGACACTGGCAGACATGCCCATGGAGAAACTGTTTGATTATTTCTTTCTGCAAATTCGCAACATTTGGAGAGTTGATGGGCTGTATTTTCTGGGCATCGAAAAGAAGTTTGGGACTGAAGCGGCAACTGAAATTGATGCTGAGGTTTGGGAGAGCATGGCTGCAATCGAAGCTAAGAGCCTGCAACGAATGTTCAAGGTCGGAGAAAACCCGGACGTGGCAACGATTATAGGTCTTTTGAGTAAATCCAGTTGGGCACTAGATCAACCTTTCAAGACCATCGAAATTGGAAACAAGCGGGCTACGCTTGGCATTGATAGGTGCAGGACTCAGGAGGCTCGTCTAGGCAAAGGTTTATGCGAATTTCCGTGCAAGAGAGTACGGTTTGGATATTTGAAGAATTTCGCGAAGACTCTGAATCCAAAAGTAGAAGTAAGCTGCTTGGTCTGTCCACCAGACAAACACCCTTCAGACTCGTGGTGCAAATGGGGATTTACAATATGATTTTCGGAATTTACATTCTATTTTCGCTTGCGGAACAGCATAAGCTCATCTTTCTGGCACACATATTCGAAGCCTTCTTCCAGTAGCTTCCTTGCCTCTTCGACTGTACTGGCAACTGCTGAATGGTATTCGTCGCTTTCAAAGCTGATGAGCTGAGTGTAGACCAGAGTGCTTTCTAGTGCACGCTGCCTTGTAGCGCGCGCGCTACGTTCATCCAAGCCTCTTGCCCAGACCGACAACCTCGTTGTCTTTGAACCCAAGATGTATGTAGAAATCAATTACGGAACTATTACTTTTCCGAACCTCCAGATTAACCTTCAAGCAACCCAGTTTCTTCAGTTCGGCAATGGCCTTCTCCACTAGCTTCCTGCCATATCCTTGACCCTGATATTCAGGAAGAACAGCCAGGTAATTCAACCAGCCTCGATGCCCCTCATAACCAGCCATAACAGAACCTACAACATGGCCATCCAACAATGCAACAAAGAATAATCCAAGCTGATAATCGACCTTCTTGCGAATGTCAACAACAGGATCATTCTGCGGAACGATCAGACTACACTTTCTCCACAAATCAACGACCGCACCTTGAAATTCCGACCTGTACCTCACTATTTCGAAGCTCAATCAAACCTGATGTTCTCTATCGTCGGCTGACACTATAAAGCCTGACGCTTGGCGCTAAGTAGCGCGCGCATGTGTTCCGAAAACAATAAGACGTACATTTCTATGCTGGATGATCGTGGAGAACAATGTCTAAACCTGAGAAAAATGTGGGTATAGTGATCTGTGATCGTTACAATACTTGCGCCGGCGGCAAATGCTTAAGAGCATTGAAGAACAAGGAAGGAGCTTTCAGTTTGTACGCCGATCAGGAAGTAAAGCTCGTAGGATACACTACTTGTGGAGGATGCCCTGGGGGAAACGTTGAATACTGTATCGAAGAAATGAAGAAAAACGGCGCTGAAGTGGTTCACTTTGCCACAGGGATGGTCGTGGGTTATCCACCCTGCCCCTACATTGACCAGTTGCGCGACTTTGTAAAGCAGAAATACGATATAGACGTGGTTATCGGAACACATCCAATTCCACAGAAATATTACCTGACACACGAAGCCCTGGGAACTTGGAAATCGCTTGAATGGAAAGAACGAATCAAGCATGTACTGACAGATGAGCAGACACGATCAAAATACAATTGAACAAAAACCTTTTTCATTCTTGATATTTTGTAACAGCCGCGCGGTACAGCGCGCGCTACCATCGCGCTAGCGCTGAGGCGTTCTAATCTGTGAGGGTGATTCAGGTTTGTCTCACCTTGTTCTTGTCTCTGGAGACTATTGCTTTCTCTGTGTAGGCAGGAATTGAGTATCGTTGCGAACTGCCCTTGAATTTGCGTATTAGGTACACTTTGACGGTGTCGTTGATCAGAAACGTCACTAACAGCGTATAGCCTAAGATTGCAAGTACAGGTATGTAGCCGAGTGGAGCAAGCTCTAAGAAGCCTAAGAGCGAGATCGCGATCACAAACAGGATTTCCGCCGTGACTGTGATGCTTAGAAAATTGCTGGACCGTGACTTCCAGAAATAATTCCGCTCACGTACGATCATAAGAGTGAATACCCCTGCAAGATTCAAATAAGCAAACCCGAAGGTGTAGATCTTGTCTACGTTGCCAGTCAGCCCAAAATACGACAAACCAGCCACGGTCAGAACTGCACTTTCAATCGTCATTAGTATCCCTAATGATCCGCTCACTCCAAACAGCCGCGAGACATTGAATGAATCAGGTTTCAAAGAGAACTGCACGTTGTCTGTCGATATCGCCATTGAGACGAAATCACCTAGGAAAAGTAGCAGTACCGTGCTCGTTATTGACAGCATGAAGGAGTGAGTAAGAAACAGCATAACAACGATGTACCCGACAATATGCAGCTTCCGAGCAACCATCATCAATGCCCAGCTATAGATTCGCTGGTAAATCGTCCGCGCCGTCTTGACCATAGATATTATGCCTCCGAGTCCCTCAGCAGTGAGCACAGCACTTGCCGAATCCTTAGCGATGTCCGTTGCATTCTTCACCGCTATCCCCACTTCTGCCTGCCCCAAAGCGGGAGCGTCATTTATACCATCACCAGTCATTCCGACCACATGCCCTCGGTCCTGAAGAGCCTTCACAATGGTGAACTTATCCTCAGGGTAAATCTCAGCGATACCGTTACTATCTTCGACCGTGGAGTCAAGAGTCTCCCTTTGGCTCTGCATCTTTTCAATCTTCGACATTCGGGTTATCTTGTCACCTAGACCTATCTGCTGAGCAATGTTTCTTGCAATCGGAAGCGAATCGCCAGTAAGCATCTTCACAGATATGCCCAAATCGCGGATTCGGTCTAATATCCCGCGTGAGTCTTCCCTTACCCTGTCGGCTACCCCTGCAAGACCGACAAAATGCAGCCTGCTCCGATCATCTCCTTTGGCAACCGCGATTACTCTTAGCCCCTTAGCCGAGAGCGCCTCAGCATGCTTACGCAGATCTTTTGTCTCCTTATCTGGCAGGTTGCAAGAAGAACATATGGTGTCGAATGATCCTTTTCCCACAAAGAATGTTTCACCAGATTTCTGAATTGTAGCTTCTGTCATCCTGGTTTTGGGATCGAACGGCACGAATTCCGTCTGCGAATAACCGTCTAATGAGATATGTGCCTCAGCTGCGGCTGACAGAAACGCTATGTCTATGGGGTCGTGATTGGCTTCTTGCGACGCTAACGCCCCGTGAAGCAGAACATCACTTTCGCTAAATCCGTTGGTCGGCACTTCGTCTTCGACGAAGAGTTTATTCATGGTGATTGTGCCTGTCTTGTCTACGCATAGCACGTCCATGGCAGCTGCGTCCTCGCTTGCGCTGAGTCTTGTGACAAGGACTCCTTGTTTTGCAAGCGCTGACGAGCCGAGCGCCATGTTTACGGTGAACATGGTCGGCATTGCAACTGGCACAGAGGCTACGAGGAGCACGCCTGCGAGTGGCAGCAGCACTGCAAGTGGGAAACCTGTCAATAGAGCGTACACAAAGACGACTAGAAGGGATGCGAGTACTATTATGAGAAGTCGGTGTGCAACTTTAACTGTTACCTCCTCCATGTGTAGTTTGGGTTTTGCAAGCTCGAGCAGCGAAACGGTTTTCCCAAAGTATGTCTTTGTTCCTATGGCATCGACTGTCCCTGTGGCTTCGCCGCGTTTGACCGCCGACCCTGAATAGGCTATTTCTCCGGCTGACTTTTCCACGATTATAGATTCGCCAGTGAGGGCTGATTGGTCAACGCCGAAGGAGCCGTCAATGATTTTTACGTCTGCAGGCAGTAGGTCGCCTGCTCTGACTCTTACGAGGTCTCCGGGAACAAGTTCTCTGGCCAGAATGATTGACCATTTTCCATCCCTTTTCACTCTGCTCTGGATCCTTAGCCTCTGCTTCAGGGCAGTCATTGCTGCTCTTGCTCTTTTCTCTCGCCATAGTGACATTGTGGCGTTGAATAGAAGGAGAAACACAATAACGAGCGTCTGTGGATACTTGCCTAATAGCCACGTGATGACCGCTGTGGCTTCAAGCATCCAGGGCACGATGCCCCAGAAACGTTTTCCAAGCCTTCCGAGAAAGCTTACTTTCTTCTCAGGAATCTCATTGTACCCATACTTCGCAACTCTCTTCTGGACTTCTTCAGCGTCCAACCCGTTTTCAAGATTTGTTCCTCGCAATTCTTGTTCTTTGTCTGAGCCGTTCAAAATGCTCACCTAAGCGCCTCCGTTTCACTTAGTGAAAAAAGCTAATATCGCGCGCCCCTCAAACCAATTGTTCAACGATACGTTTTGAAAGAGTGCCAATCAGCTCGGGGGTCGCCGCATCAATTATCTCAAATATTCTGCGATCTGTAATTGAGTAGAGTCTTCTGTTGCCGTCTTTTCTGTCCCTCACCAGCCCACAGTCTTTAAGAATTCTCAAATGGCGGGATACCACGGGCTGGATCAGTCCAACATGCGGGATTATTTCGCACACACATTTCTCGCTGGTGCGTAGGAATTCGAGGATTTCAAGTCTCGTCGAGTCCGAAAGGGCATTGAAAATCTTTGCCTTGAACTTGACCAGTTTATCCGTCTTGGAATGCATGTTTAAGGCAACGTTAATGGCAATATTTAAATATTGCTATGGAGTCAACCTGTTTATCAACGTGTGAAAGAAACAAAACGAATGGCAGGAGTAGAGGGATAATTCGTGGAGAAAAAGAAGGCAAGTTTCATATTCTGTGTGTGCACGGGAAAGTGCAGTGGATTCAAGGATTTGGACTTTTGGGACTTCGTGAACACAGTAAGAGCCGAGTATCCCGTTGAATACGCATTCATCCATCCTATGCTTTGTGATGAGGATGGAGAACGGTTCTTTGCAGATTTTCTCCGAAAAGACAGAGTATATTTCATAGCCGGATGTGCTGCAGTGATGCAGAAAAAGCTGTTTCGAGACGCGTTTGAGAAGGCTGGACTTGACATAAATAAGGATCTGGTTCCTCTAGACGTCAGGAACATGACTACAGAAAAGGCATTGGAGACCGTGAAGAACGCATTGGAGGCCGCTGGCCAAGCATGACGGAAGAAACATACATGGGAGTTCCACGAAGCAAAATCCCTTGGTGCCCGAAGATCGATAAAGTAAAATGTAACCAGTGCGAGGGCGACCCGCAATGCCTCAGATTCTGCCCTCATGGAGTGTTCGAATACAACAAGGAAAAGAACGAATTCGTAGTGAAAAACCCGGACAACTGCGTTGTGTTCTGCAGGGCGTGTTCCAAAGTCTGCGCGGCGGACGCTCTGAGTTTTCCAGAGAAGAAGGAAATTCTGAAGCTGATAAAGAGTGTCCGAGAAGAAAAAAAGTAAGTACATAATCATCCCTTGTAGCGGGATCGGAAAGGCACTGGGAACGATAACGCGTAGAGCTACGTACATCGTAACCGAAGAGCTGTTGCCGAATGATACTGATTCTATTTGTCTTCCTTTGCTCACAATCGAAGATGAGGAGACGGTGCGGAAAATAAGAGAGAATCCTTGCATAACCCTAGATGGCTGCGTTGCTCAATGTGCCAAGAAAAATGTTGAACACCATCACGGAGAACTCAAAGGAAGCATCAGGATCCTAGACGTGATCAAGGAGAATCCTAAGCTTAAGCCTGGAACCGTGCTGGACATCGGACCTGACGGTGAGAAACTGGCAAGAAAAACAGCCGAAAAAACCGTCAAAATCATAGGGGATAAAAGTTGAAGATCAAACCTAAAATAGGCTTAATCTCCTGCAGCGGCGAAGGGCTTCCTGAAGGAATGATATCCCGTGTAGCAACTCGAAGAATGCTAGAGGAACGCGACGATGTCGTAACAATCTGCCTTCCTCTCTTTCTCGCAGGTGGACAAGAAGAGAGAGACTTCGCTAAGGATAATCCTTGCATAACCGTTGACGGCTGTGACAAGATGTGTGCGGCCAAAGGCGTCCAAATGTACGGCAAAGTGCATCCCAAATCGTCAATAGTCATATCAGACATTGCAGAAAAACACAAACATCTGAAACCCAAATCAAAAAGCAGAATAGAGCCTCAAGATGAGAAGCTTGTTAAAGAAACCATGAAACGCATTACTGAGGAGATAGACAGAGTAGAGGAGGAAGAAGAGTAGTATGTCAATAGAAAAGAAAGTTGCCATTGCTGTATGCACGGGCATGGACCAACCCTTGGCAACAGTCTCCAGATATGCTGGATACCATGTTCTAGAAAAACTGAGGCCAGACAAGACTGTGTTGCTTTGCACTCCAGCCCTTATAAGTGGCGTTAAAGAGGACGTAACCTTTGCCAAAGAGAACCCTATATTGGTCATCGATGGCTGTGGAGAAAAATGCTGCGAAAAGATAGTCAATGAAGCGAAGGGGCAGATCAAAGCCGTTATCAACGTTGAAGATGTTCTAAAAGAATACAAAGACCTCCAGCCTGAATCGAGAGCTAAGCTAGGACCAAAAGGAATGAGACTTGCAGAAATAGTGGGAGAGCTGGCCGCGAAAAAGATTGACCAAATACTTGCAGAGGTGGACAAGCATGGACGATAAGAAAGTTGCCATAGTAGCCTGTACCGGCATGGGCAAAGCACTCGGCACGGTAGCTAGACAAGTCGCATACAAGGTAGTTGACGAATTGAGACCTGGAAAAGCAGTCTTGATATGTATTCCATCTTTGACCGCAGGCGTCGGAGAGTACAAGAGCCTATTGCAGAAATATCCGTCTATCATACTTGACGGTTGTGTGGAAAGATGTGCCACCAAGATCGTTTCCAAGAACAAAGGCATTATGAGAGCCAAAGTGTTTCTGCCCCAAATGATCGCTAAGTACGGGCTAAAACCACAGTCACGAACCGAGCTAGGAGAAGAAGGAGAAAAACTCGTTTCTAAGATAGCTGAAGAAGTAGCTGCCCTCGTCGATCAGCTTTCAAGGTGAAGTGCATGGAATACTTGGAGCTAAAAGTTGACAAATGGACGTTCACAGTTCCCAAAGGGTTTTTCTACAATGAGAATGATTTCTGGGCCAGAATCGACGGCAATATCGCTACAGTCGGCATAACGTCCTACCTGCAAAGTAATTTGAGTGACATAATCTTTGTTTCCCTCCCACAAGTCGGCACTAAAATTGAACAGTTCGGTGAAGCAGGATCTTTTGAATCAGTAAAGGCTGCTCTCGACGTCATATCGCCTGTTTCAGGTTCAGTAGTGGAAGTCAACAATGAATTGGTAAATTCACCTGACCTGGCCAATTCAGATCCATACGGCAAAGGCTGGTTTCTGAAGATTGAGCTAACAGACTTTGAATCAGACAAAGAGAACCTCGCAGACGCCGAAGGGTATTTTGAGGTCATGAAGAAGAAAGTTGAGAAAGAACATGAACAACTGAAGGGTCCGCACGCTGCAAACAAGACGTAGAGAGGAGATCAAGCCATCATGGATGCAAGCTATGAGGAAATAAGCAGAAAGTACCGGTTAATAAAAACTGAACAGACGCGTATCGACCTTCTCTCTCTGCAAAGGGAAATTGAGGACTACATAAAGAATCGCCAGGGTGCAAAGCGAAAAGCTGGTGATTTGGTGGCGGAAGCACAGGACATGTTAATGGATGTTACGCAGATGATTGAAGAGGGTCACTGTAACCCTCTTAGACGTAAGAAACTGTAGTCATACTTCTCTCTGGGTTGGAACTATGAAGAGAATTCTGCTTATGCGCGCTAAGAACGCAGGCAAACACGGGGGACTGAAACGGTCGTCAGATGCGGGGGAAAGCGAAGAGGTGCTTGTAAATGAATAAGATGAAGGTTCTTTTCCTGTGTGAACACAATTCAGCTAGATCGCAAATGGCTGAAGGTTTGCTAAGGCATCTGTACGGTGAAAAATACGAAGTCTTCAGCGCGGGTGCAAATCCGACGCACGTCAATCCTTTTGCCATCAAGGTTATGGCTGAGATAGGGATAGACATTTCCAAGCAGACTTCCAAAAGCATTGAAGAGTTCCGAAACAAGGAAATCGACTTAGTTGTATCAGTGTGCAGAAGCAGCGCCAAGCTAATCTGTTCATTATGTTCTTCACCAATGGTCATGGGTGGACCAGAGATAATCAACACGACAATACCCGGAGCAAAACACTATCTCCACCATGGATTCAACGATCCCTCTGAAGTGGACGGGAACGACGAGGAAAACACCATGGCCTTTCGACGCACAAGAGATGACATCAAACAATGGATAATTGATAATTTTGCCGATCCAAAGACGGTAAGCTCGGATAATGATGTATAGGCCGCGGAGTTCTGCGCGGGCTCATGCACCACTTCCATGTGCTCCATTTGCATTGATAACCTGACCACGTTTCATAAGAAGGAAAGCGCCCGCGCTGGAGAACAATGCCTACAGGTTCGAAAGGCGTCCTTGCTCAGGGCTTTCGCCTATCTGGGTGTATAGTGCCATCCATATTCTTCGTAAATCTTCTTGCCTTTTTCGGATACCAGAAAGTCAATGAATTTCTTGGCTAATTCTTTGTTCTTGGAGAAGGCTATTACACCTATTGCTGTGCTTCTATGCACTTGAAGGTCTTTTGGCAACTCTATAATGTCCATGGTTTGCATGTTCAAGTTCTTGAATGCATCCCATCCAAGAACTGCATCCACTTTTTTCTTGTTGACAAAAGACATCAATTCCCCGCATCCATCCGCATAAGCAACAGTATTCTTTCTGATTTGCTCGGGAAATCCAGCTTTAGTTGCCAAATCATCCCAGACTCCAGTCAAGCAACCACTTACAGAAACACCAACATGCATTCCTTCTTTTGCCAAATCGGACATTGACTTTATCTTCTTGGGATTTCCAGTTTGCACAAGAATAGCAGAGGTTCTTGAACCAAGGCTTCTTCTTGTGTCTTTAAGAACTAATCCCTTCAACTGTGCATGGTCAAGTATAAACTCTGAACCACAAGTTAACAAGTCGCCTTCTTTAGTTTCTGCAATTTCTTCAATGAGGTTTTCAGCTTTGCCGACAGTAAACTCAAACTCTGTTCCGAATTTTGCTTTAAACTCTTCCGAACATTTCTTTATGGGCGATGCTACTGCACCAGCCGAAAAAACATGGAGATGGTTTTGTTTCGACATATTCTCTCCCACACCAATTACTTGTATGGATACTTAACTCTGCATTTCTTTGATTTTCTCTTCGACTGCTTTGAGCTCCTTCTTCAATTCTTCCGCGTAGTTCTTCAGCTTCTCAGTCCTCAGCTTTGGTAATTCGGTCCTAAGAACCCAAAGATTTCGCCTTGATTGACTGTGAATGAGATGTTGTCCACCGCAAGGATGTGGCCAAACTGTTTTGTCAAATTATGAACGTTTAAGGCAAGATTCATTGATTTCCGTCCTAATGTGGTTCTTGTATACCTAGTATCGTCAGTCGTTCCAAGCTTCTTATGCCTCGTGCCACATTCGCCGGAGCGAAAATCGCGCCGCCATGACGCAAGTCAACTCGTTCATTGCCTACTGTGAATGTGCCACTTCCGTCAATGACATAAAAGCATACGCCATAAGGCTCTGGGCGCGAAGGGATCTCTTGGCCACTTTCGAGACAAACAAGGACAATATTGAACCACTTTGTTTTGCAGATGTCTTTTTTGATTCTTTGAGTCTTTGAAAATTCTGCCAGTTTAGTCAAATCCCATACATTCAACCTCAAAACGCCTCCTGCATACTACTCCTTACGCTGGTTCATGATATGGAAACGAATACCCATGAAGAGGAAAGCTGCGGCATATGCGATCAGGATTGATATGTTGACGACTGGTCCAAAGAAGGTCTCTCCACCCGTGGCGTATCTTGCAAGTTCAACAGTGTGAGTAAGAGGCGACAGCAGAGATACCGCCTGCATCCATTGCGGCAACTCAGCGATAGGTGTGAAGACACCGCTCACGAAGAGCAGAGGTATGCGAACGAAATTGAGGGGCATCATCACCTGCCCAACAGTCTGACCAGGGATTGAGGCAAACATGATTCCCAAAGCTGAGAAGGCGAGGGTTGACAGTGCAAAGCACGCGATGATAGCCCCGACGTTAACTATCTGGGTGCCGAAGAAAGCTATGCCAACCAACACAGGGATTATGGAGATTCCGGTGCCGTAGATGATTCCGCCAAGAGTTTTGCCCATAAGGATGGCGAGGAGGGAAACGGGAGAGGTCAGAAACCTGTCGAATGTTTGGTCAGCACGTTCGATCGGAATGACTACTGGCCCTATAGATGAGGAGGCAAAAAAAAGCGTCTGAGAGACGAGGATTGGAATCTGCGTTGCCAGCGGTACATTCCTCCCGATGGAGAAGGATAGAAAGAGCGCGAATGGAAACAGGATTCCAAACATTATCGCTGGAGGCTGCGTATAATAGGTCCGCATGTCTTTGACGGCTATGGCCCACGCTACACGTATCTCTCTACCAAGATGGCTTGGTTGAACGTCCTTCATTGTTGCTCCTTTCTCCCACTCATCCTTTGTGCTTTTCCATGACCCATTTTTTCAGGTTCCTCTTCTGCTGTCGCAGGCTTGATGCCCGTTAACTTCACGAACACATCTTCTAGGCTCGGACCGACAGTGTTGACGGTGATGAGTTTGAGGTTGTTGTTTTGAGCATAATTCCATGTGGAGGCGAGGACGCTGCTCGGATCGCGGGTGAAAAGTTTGAACTTGTCGCCTTGCTTCACCACCTCGCTCACCTGCGGAAGCTCTTCCAACTCCTTCAGAGCGTTTTGAGGTGTGGCCTCAAACGCAACCTCCACGGACTGCAGACTTTCCACAGTCCTCTTAAGCTTTTCAGGAGTGTCGATGGTTGCTATTTTCCCGTGGTTGATGATTGCAACCCGGTCGCACATCTGACTCGCTTCTTCTATGTTGTGTGTTGTGATGAAGATTGTCAGCCCCTGCTGATTCAGCTTCCGAATCAAGTCACGTATGATGAGGACGCTCTGCACGTCCAACCCTGAAGTAGGTTCGTCGAGGAAGAGAATGCGTGAACGATTCATCAAGGCCATAGCGATGCAGATGCGCCGTTTCATGCCTCTGGAAAAACCCTTGACCTTCTCTTTGCGTCGCTCATAGAGCCCAAACATTTTGAGGAGCTCCTCCGCGCGACTCTCCCGAAACGCCTTGGGCATGTCATAGAGCTTACCAGTGAAGACGAGGTTGTCCCAAGCGGAGAGATCTTTGTAGACATTGCTCACATCGGGGACAATCCCCATCTGCTCCTTAGCTGACACAGATTGGCGTTGAATGTCATAACCGATGATGGTTGCTGTTCCTTCCGTCGGACGGGAAATTCCCGTCAGCATTCGTATCGTAGTTGTTTTCCCAGCACCATTAGGGCCAAGGAACCCAAAGATTTCACCCTCTTCAACTTGAAAGTTTACGTGATCTACTGCCAAAAGATCATCGTAATATTTCGTCAGATTTATTGCTTCTATTGCACTGCCCATGTCTTGCCACTCCACCAACGTTCCAACTTAAAAATGGGGGGTAAATGAAGATGTTTGCTGATCCATTGTTTAAGACCATCGATTCCTGTGCCAACTTTCCAAATCGTTCATCAAGCACCACCCTAAGCTTCAGGCTTGGATGTTTTTCAACTTTGCATTTCCTTGATCTTCTCTTCTACAGCCTTGAGCTCATTCTTCAGCTCGTCTGCATAACTCTTCAGCTTCTCCATCTTCTCGGCTTTCGTTAGAAACCGTCTTCTGTAACCGTGCCCCTCTCCATGCATACCACATCCACAGTAGTCCTCATGCCTCCGATGATGCCCACCGCAACCACATTCTTCATCCATATCTTATCTCACCTCGATTTCTTATTAATACTATTAGAAGTAAAGCATTTAAGCTATCAAGTTTATAGTGTGATAGTTGCTATTGACGGCGAAAGTGACGGTTATGCAGAACAGAAATGAAGTGGTTTGTTATTGTCCGCTTGAAGGAGTCATAGATGTGATTAGCAAGAAATGGGCACTTCTTATCATAAACGCAATTGGGAATTATGGTAGCCTCAGATTCAACAAGCTTATGGAAGAACTGAAGGGCATAAGCCCCAAAACTCTTGCAGACACGCTGAAGCAGCTTCGAGTTGAAAGCCTACTCAAGAGAGAGTCATTTGCGGAGATTCCGCCTCGTGTTGAATATTCATTGACGAAGGATGGAGAAGGGCTCAGAGAGGCAGTGATCCCTATCCTGAAGTGGGCTGCGACGAGGCAGTGCTCGAAAAGGAAGAAGTGTTCCGCGAGCTACAGCAAAATCCCTGCACACAGAATAAGCCAGCGGTGTGAGAATACATCAAAGCACGCCGTTTAATCGGAAAAGCATATCTATTTCAATGGGTATCTTGAGTCTGCGAGGCGATGAGGCTCGCCTTTAACCGCCCTTGTTGTGCGTTGCAGGGGCTGATAGCTTCTACACATTCAAAGTGAATGAGTGGATGTTGGGTTGTCCGAAGCAGGGCCTTTCGCTTCAAAGAATACAGTTAGTGTCAGTCTGAACAAGCGACAGACTGCAGATTCGCCATTGAGCAAACGAATTGTGGCATACGTTGTGAATCGACAGAATGATGATGGAGGATACGCTTTTGCTCAAGGTCTCGACTCCAATGCACAAGACACTTATTATGGATTGGCTGTTTTGAACATCTTGGGTTCGCCTTTTCCCAACCTGGACCGTACGATTGAATGGCTCCAAGATTTTGACCTCGGCAACATCTATTCCTATTATTACATCGGCAAAGCGCTCACGTTATGCAACAAACCCCTCAGCAGCCAATTCAGAGACTATGTTGAGTCCGCGGTTAGTTCCGCAAGATACTTCGGCAGTGTGGATGTTTATGTTGAGGTCTCCTCAGAGTTCGAGTCAACCCTCATGTTCCTGGAACTTGCCTCAATTTTGAAGATCAGTCCAAACGGTGAAGAAGCCAGAAAATGGTTGCTGAGATATAGAAACAAAGATGGAGGGTTTGGAGCCTACGAACATTCAAACATCAACTCAACCTACTATGCCATCGCCTCTCTTAGTTTATTGAAGACTAATCGAAAAGATCTCAATGATAGCGTGAGATTTGTGAAAGAATGCGAGCAGCCTCACGGAGGGTTTGCGGTAATTTCCAGGTCAGTGACGCCTTACATGGAGCATACATACTACGGCGTGATGACCCTTGGCCTACTCGGAGAAAGCTGCGGATTTCCCTCGCAAACAATGGATTTCGTGTTGAAATGTCAACGAGGCAATGGAGGCTTCGCCCGGTCAGACCTTGGAATATCGACTTTTGAGAACACGTTCCACGCAGTGAGCATAATGCAAAGGCTCGCCTCAACATGAAGGGTGAGACAAGGATGAAAGGCATCAGTTGGGTTTACATTCGCGAGGCCTTGGAGAAGGCCGAAACTTGCTTCCTATGCCATTTGGAGAACAGGTTTGAACAAAGGTATGTAGACAACTACCTCTACGAGCTCGTAATGGACGCCGGAGCGAGAGAGAAGATTATTGAGAGCAGAGGCTTCTGCAATACTCACTTCTATAAAATACTCGCTTCTTCTACTAATCCAGCCAGTTCCGACGGATTAGGAATGGCGCTCATACTGAAAAGTGTTACAGAACAACTTTTTGAAGATGTAACGGCCGATCTGCGCATAGGAGTCGAATCACCCCAACGATCGAGCTTTGACCTTAGAGGTCGCTTCCGTTCGAGTTCTGCGCCATCTTACCTAAGGACGGTTTCCAACCAAGAGAACTGTCCTGCCTGCGATCACGTTTCAGAAATCATGAGAATCTACATCACGGAATTCGTGCAGGAACTCAAAGAAGACAATGAAATCAAAGAGCTCTTCAACAAATCGCGAGGGCTGTGCATCCCACATTACGTCATGACCCTGCACATAATCTCCGGATTACACAGCAAGAAATTTCCACACACTGCAAAAGCAGTTATCGACAAGCAGCTTCAGGTTCTGGAAGAATTACAGAATGATCTTTCCGTGTACATTGAAAGACAAGACTGTCGGTTCTCGGATAAGGAACGAGCAGGAACTGAAAAAGCCGTCGGCGAAAGCTTGGCGAAAGTTGTGGGAAGAAGAGGAACCGACCGAACCTTGGCAAGAATAATCGGAGCAAGAGAGGACAGATTTCCATGAACGCAGCAGATGAACGAAGTTCCACGCAAAGGTGATACAAACGAGATTGGACTTGAGTGAAAATTCGAAAGAGAACAATCAAGTCATCTTGGACGTTTTCCTAGACAGAAACACACATGAAAAGCTTGTTGAATATTGCAGAAAAAACAGCTTTGATCTCTCAACAGGTTTTATCAGAGCAACAGAGAGAGGCATGAGGTTTTTCAGGGCAATCTACTACAAAGAAATGAAGCAAGATTATCTGCTTCTCAAGAAGCAGGCAAAAGAATATGAAAATGACAACAGGGCATTGAGACAGCTTGAGGAAGAAAATCAAACACTTAGACAAATAATGAATGCACATCAGTGCAAAAGCAAGGGAATACGAATTGAAACCTGAAGATGGAACAAGAAGAAGCCAGGTCTTGGACGACATTATGCCGGAACTGTTAGGCATACCCATAAGTCTCAAGCTGCGGGTTCCGGGAAGCTTCCATGGGTCATTGAAGAAATTCATAAAGGAACACGGGCTTGATCCGAAATTTGACGTTCGAAAGATATTGGAATATGGTCTCATGGAAGAATCGGATGTGGAGCTTGAAAGACTGGAGAAGGAAAGACTTGATCCGTCTTCAGAAGTATACTCAAAATATGCAATGACAAAATTCAAGGCCTATGAAAACTTGATGTATAACAAAGCTCTGACACGAAGGCTTCAATTTCTCGTTTCAGAAAATGAGTCTCTACGAAGGGTCTTGTATGAAAAAGGCTTGGTCAATTCACCTGAGAGCAAGTGGACAAAAGAGAGGATTGATGACTTCCAGAGAAAGTATGTTTTCGGAAACAGATCAACCGAAAGATGAATGTGGAGGGAAGACTGAGAAGTGATATCTCAAAGAGACATAACCAAAGGTAAGGTGTTGGTCAGCGCGTGCCTATACCACCCCACACACGCACGCACATGGAGTGTGTGTGAAGCGTTGCAGAAATTGAGACGCGCGTAAGTAACTGTACATTGGATGAGTACGGGAATGCTTATTTGTCTGGTCTTGCATTCTAAAACCTGTTAGGCGATGAAGCTCGCCTTTAACCGCCTTTGTTTCAAAGGATGCAGGGGCTGATAGCTTCTACCAATATTCAATGTAAATGAGTGGGTGTTAGGTTGCGTGAAGCAGGGCGGTTCGCTTCAAATAGCACAGCTAATGCAATTCTGAACATACGACAGATCGCAGACTCGTCACTGAGTAGACGAATTGTGGAGTATGTTGTGAATCGACAGGATGATGATGCGCGCGCTTCGAAATAAGGAGGTTCAATGAAACATGAGTGAGGAACCAACGAGTGACCGAAACTCTCGAAAATGGCTGAACAGAAACGTTGCCGCAATGGGTTTTACCAGTCTATTCAGCGACGCGAACCATGAAATGGCCACAGCGGTTCTCCCATTCTTCCTCGCAATGCTCGGGGCAGGACCGGAACTTTTGGGTCTGATCGAAGGGTTTTCCGACGTCTCGTCAAGCCTCGTAAAGTCTTTCTCGGGATATTTGAGCGACAAAATTGGACGAAGGAAGCCTCTGCTAAACATTGGTTACGCTTTAACAGGCATATTCACACCCTTAATAGCATTAACTACCTCGTGGTCTCAAGTGCTCGTCTTAAGGATTGGTGCTTGGACTGGAAGAGGAGCCAGGGGACCACCCAGAGATGCTTTACTGGCGGATTCCGTTTCTCCAGAAGCCACTGGAAAAGCGTTCGGTTTCCACAGGACCATGGACACATTAGGCGCTATTATAGGACCGGCCTTAGCCCTATTTTTTCTAACTTTTCTAAATTATCGCCAGATAATTGCAATATCGGCAATCCCCGGTTTAGCAGCGTTGCTAATAGTTCTTTTCTTTGTACGTGAAGTCCGAAAAAAACCATCGCCGGACACTCTGATCGTCTCGGCACACGGCGGCCTTGTGGTGAAGGACAAAGGATTTATCACGTCGATCAAGACGCTTCCGAGGTCGTTTAAGCTCTTCCTTGTTGGCGTAGGTGTTTTTGGGCTGGGAAATTTCGCCAACAGTCTGTTCACCTTGAGAGCGCAACAGGTTTTGGCTCCAAGAGTTGGCGCGTTAGAGGCTTCGGCCATTGCTGTGGGATTGTACACTTTACTGAATGTTGCCTATGCAGCTTCTTCGTTTCCCATAGGCGCATTGAGTGATAAAGTCGGCAGAAGGAGAATTCTTGCAATTGGCTATTTTGTCTCGGCTGTAACCTGTCTGGGTACGGCTCTTCTCACGGCTGACTTTTTGTTTTTGGTTCCGATCTTCCTCTTGGCAGGCTTTTTCACGGCAATCACGGACACTATTGAAGGAACTGCAGCAGCCGATTTACTACCAACTGAGTCTAGGGGAACTGGTTTTGGCGTACTGCAGACGGTTAACGGCATAGGCGACTTTGCTTCTAGCGCAGTAGTTGGGGTACTCTGGGCTCTCATATCACCCCTAATGGCTTTTACATATGCAGCCATCCTTTCAGCCGCAGGAGGCATCATTCTACTCTATCTAACTCGGGGAAATCACCCGCTAAAATAAACTGATAGAAAAAAGGCAAAGCGCGCGCTAAGTGGACTTGAACCCATTTGGGTATGAGTCCCGGCGACCGCACCACAAGCATTTCTCAGGTGTTCTCAGACATGAACTATTGCAAATGACAATTCTGCTCAGGTCAGTCCTTGGACTGAGTCTTTTGGCTGATTCAACCAAATTCCCTAGCCCAGTGGCGGAAATCGTATCATTTAGGTATCCCCGCTATTGCAGTTATCGTGAAGGGTGCAACTATGCTCAGGATGAAGCCGCTGGAAAAGGCTGTTATTAGCGTTTCGGAACCGCAGTATCGCACGATCACTGGCAGGGTCGTGTCCATCGTCGTGGCTCCGCCTAATGCCACTGGCGTGTAGTTATCTATTTTTGCCGTTAATGGAATAGTCACGATAGTTAGCAATTCTCTCAGAAAATTCACTACGAAGCCCAACGCGCCGAAATTGGCTCCAAATAGCTGGCCAACCAATGGCCCAGCAAGAGTGTACCATCCGAAGCCAGCAGTGACAGCCATCGAGCCGACAACGTTGATGCCTAATAGGAGTCCCCCAACTAAACCGCCCATGATGCTCCCAAGAGCGATCGAAAAAGGAACGCCCAAGATTTTCAGTCCAGCCTTTTTCAGCTTGGCCACGGCCTTCTCATCAGCGGCAAACATGAAACCCATGACGAACAACAGCAGAATAAGCGAGAAATCAAACAAGTAGCTCGAAACCCAGTTATTGTCAATTACCTTTGCATAATTATTGTTAAGGTAGCCGGCGAGAGTGCCAAAACCAAGGGTAACTAAAATATATTTTATCAATTCAGGTTCACAACCTTCCTAAAAGCTTTCAGAAAAATCACGCTGAAAAACAGAGCCAACGCGACCATGGCGACAGCGTCGAAGCCAATATTAGGCATTGATTGCAACAATTCATTGTTTGAGCCAATCGAGAAACCCATGGAAAAAATCAATAGGACAATAGCTCCAATGGTGACCTTCCCCAGATCCAAGTGCTTCCTTTTTCGCAGGAAATATCCAATCGCGATTCCTGCGACCAAAGGAACGATAATATTCAGCACCATTTTACACCCGTCTGTCCTGCTTCAGTCTTGTTCGTGGCCAATTCAAACTTGCCTAAAATGTTTTTTGAAAACCTTTCGAATGTCTTGAGGCTTTTCCAGTACAAACACGCCTTCCATGCCTTTCAACTTTCTCACGTTGTCGGCATCTTCTCTCCTGACTTTTAATGCTATATCTTGACCGCCAGGCAACAAGGTATGGGTTAGTCCTTCCTCGTAGTCAGAGGGCATGACGTAGTCTGGAACCGACCCTTTCAAGGCCATGATCGCCGCGTTTGAAAGCAATGTGTCAGCTATTCCCGCTGTGATTTTTGCCACCGTATTCGACGTCGCGGGAGCTATGAGCAAGAACTCGTACTTTCCTGTCTGTAGCCAACCGGCTAGAAACGGCGAATTGGAGTCAACTTCAACTGTGATTCTTCCAAAATTCTGCTTCAGAGTGTCATCAAGCCTGTAGTATTTCACAACCTGTTCTGCCGCCTTGGAAAGATACACTTCAACGATGGCAACGTGCTCATATTGCGATCTAATCTCTTTCATGACCTCCAAGGTTTCTTGCAGCTTGTCTCCGCTGCCGGTGAGGCCCCATGCAACCTTCCTTTTCTTGACCGACTTCTCTTTTTCATTGATCAAATTTGACCCTCAACTCTTTTGTTCGAACTCGTGTTTCCTCAATTTGTTGCGCTGTTGGCAAATTTTTTTACCGTCTTCTTCAAGCTTCTGAAGCCTTCCTCGTCCTCTTTCACTCCTGCCAGAGTGTCCTTCGACCAGAAAGTCGCTCCAAGATTGGCTCCGAAGAAGCCACCGCTGACGGGTGTCATCCCATTCAAGATGTAGAAAGTCAGGATTTGCTGTATTGCCTGCTCTTGGCCGCCTATTCTGTCTCCTCCGACAGCGATGGCCATCCCGACCTTCTGCCTGAAAAAGTCACTGTCAGCCGCGACCAAGGCTCTGCACCTGTCCAAGACTGCCTTGATTTGGGCACTGACCCCGCCATTGTAAACAGGAGTGGCAATCACTATTCCTTTGGCTTCCCTTAACAAGCCATAGACTTCTTCCATGTCGTCTTTGATAACGCACTCTTTGTTTTTCAGGCAATAGTCGCAATGAGTGCAGAAGCCAATCTGTTTGCCTCTGACGGTGAAAAAACGTGTCTCAAATCCTGCCGCCTCAAGCATTGCTAGGGCTTCTCTTAAAACATGCTCCGTGGCCTGATTCCTTGGACTGCCACACACCCCAACTATCACTCTTACTCCTCAAAAGGCCATACCCCTCAGAATCACTAAAGCTTTTCCGAAAACTTCAAGATCGAACAGAACAGAGATAAGAAAGGGATGCTGAAGAAAGCCTTAGTCCTCGAAGAATTCCTCTGCTCTCGGCGGTACTGGGTTCAACCCACGGCGCTCACGTATCTGTTTAATGATATCTGCCTGCATCTGCTCTGGAACAGGAGCCCAGCGACTGAACTGCGTGGCCCAGAAGGCTCTGCCCTGCGTTGACGATCGCAATTCCTCCGCAAGCCCAAATGATTCAGAAACAGGCATTTCGGCTTTGACGATAATCATCTCTTCCTCATTGACCATGTCTAGGATTTTGCCTCGGCGTTTCTGAACTATTGCGATGACGCCGCTCACAAACTCGTTTGGGACCTTGCATTCAAAGCTTATCAGGGGCTCCAAGAGTTTCGGGTCGCTCAAGAGGAACGCGCACCAGATTGGACGCCAAGTCATAGGCAATACCTGCGCTGGACCTCTGTGCACGGGGTCTTCGTGGACCGTAACATCTTCTAGGTTCACCTTCAGCCCGTAAGCTGGCTCTTTTGCCAGCACTGAAGTGAACACGGCCTCTCGGAAGCCGGATTTTACGTGATCCATTATTTCGTCGACGTATTGTCTTCCCTTGATCCTGTTCACTAGTAGGTTGTTTCCCTCAAGTGCAACGACATTGCGCGCGTCCTCAGTTGACCAGCCGAATCCTTTCAGGGTTTTCTGTCTCTCATCCCGACTCTGCATTTCCGAGATCTTTTCTGACCTCATCGCCTCGATTATATCGTCAGGCAGCTTCTCCATCGTGACCCAGAGCTTATTGTGCTTGTTGGGGCTCTTCCCCATTATTGGCGGACCCTTGTAGTCGCGATTGATTGTTTCACGATATATCACGATTGGCTTGCTGGTCTTCACCTTCAATCCTGCTTCCTGCATCCTGTAAGCTGTAATCTCAAGGTGAAGCTCGCCCATGCCGCTGAGGAGGTATTCGCCACTTTCCTTGTTGATTAGATAGTGCAAGTTCGGATCTTCAGTGGTCAGTTTGTGCATGACCTTATCGAAGAGCGGGAGATCCTTAACGTCGGCTGGCTCAACGGCCACCGTGACCACTGGGTCAGAAACGTACTTCAGCCCTTCAAACGCCTGCGTCTCCACCTCTGCCTCGGCAACTGTTTCGCCTACGTGTATTGAGGGCAATCCTGAGACCGCGGCAATGTTGCCAGCTGGAACCCTGTCGATGATTTCCCGGTCTGCAGCCATGCTCATGTATACTTGCTGAATCATTCCCTTCTGATGACTGTTTATGAGGCCAACAGTCTTCCCTTTCTCAACCGTGCCGCTGAAAACGCGGCCAATGGCAATAAGGCCGCTGTGTGGATCAACCTCTATCGTCGTCACACACATCAGAAGCGGCCCTTTCGGGTCAACCTTAGCCATTGACTTGCCGACCGCGCTTTCTGGGTCACCAGGCCAGATCTGGCTCTGTCTATAGGGCTGCGCTTCATATGGGTTGGGCAATTGTTCAACAAACATGTCCAGTACAGGTTCATGCAATGGAGCTTTCTTGCTCAAAGCGTCAACCTTTCTTCCAACTTCCTCATACTCTCCCGTGTACGCATCAATTATCTCTTTAAACGTGATACCCTTCGCTCTCATGTGTGACAAGTTCAAGCCCCACTTGTGAAGGGCTGAGCCGAAAGCCACACGACCACTTTCAACTGAGACTTGCCAATCTTTCTTGTGCTCGGGAGGCGCATACTTCTCGATTAGGCCGTTTATTCTGAGAATGACCTTGGCAAACTTGCGCTGAATCTCCTCCGGAGTCAGTTTTATCTCTTTGATAAGCCTGTCAACTTTGTTTATGAAAAGGATGGGCTGAACCCTTTCGCGCAAGGCCTGCATAAGAACTGTCTCCGTCTGAGTCATGGGACCCTCAACAGCGTCCACAACCACAAGCGCACCATCCACAGCGCGGAGGCTGCGCGTGACCGCACCACTGAAGTCGATGTGACCAGGCGTATCAATCAGATTTATGAGATAATCAGTGCCCTTGAAAGAGTGGACCAAGCTTATGTTCGAAGCGAAGACGGTCATCTGTCTTTTCTGCTCAAGCTCCCACGAATCCAGAAACAGTTTCTGACCCGCCGTCTTCTCGCTGATTATGCCTGCAGCGGCCAAAAGACTGTCTGAAAGCGTAGTCTTCCCATGATCAACATGAGCTATAATGCTGGTGTTCCTCACTATCTTCACATTTTCCATCAGCTTAACGATTTCATCAACCTGCCTATAACGTCCCATAATCAAACCTTCCTCAGCGTGACAAAACGTTCATGATTACATGTACCTATTGTAGCCCTTTGCGACATTTCAATTTCCACTATCCAAAGGCGAGATACATGGAAATAAAAAATGCGACCTATTAACTTTTTGCCGAATGTTCCAGTAATGCCTGTTCATGATTTGAGACTCTTCGAAGCCTAGCGCGCGTATCATATCTCAATTTGCTTTTATTGTTAAGCAGAGAAGAAGGCGAATGTGGTTTTCCTTGGAAATGCGGAAGGTAGACTCTTGGCGCCTTGGAAAGAAAAGCATTATATACATATTGCACGCTGAGGAACAGCTATGAAGTGATAGTTCAATGAAAGGAACTCGTCTTATCAGCATAGTTGGCGGACTACTGCTGATCATTGCGGCATTTCTCCCGTATGGCTTCTCATCATGGGCTTCTGGCTCTACTTTCCAAGTGACCATAGACTTCCTGAATAGGATTAACAATCAAGACTCGATGCTCAATCTTCTGCAGCAAGTGGGCCAGCAAGCGGGCCTCTCCAACACATTGTCTGCGATAATGCTCGGTTTCGTTGTGGTCACATTCTTCCTGCTTCTGGTGGGAGGCATACTCGCGCTTGTAAAGACAGGCGGAGGGTCCATTGCTGGACCAGTAGGGATGGTGCTTCTCACGGTCGTGCCTATCATAGTAGGACCCAGCTCAGCCATCAGGTCGTTGGGGATCGGCTATTGGATTGGATGGGTGGGCGCCATAATATGCGTCATTGGCACCGCGGGAAAGTCCAAGCTCGAAGGCATCAACCTCTTCGTCAACCAGAACCAGAATGTTAACGTCCAATCTCCTGCTCCAGCGTCGCAACCGCCTCCACCACCAACATAGTCCTTCTTTTTTCTGAGTTGAGCGGGCTAGGGTGTTGCTAAATTCAGACTTTAATAGATTTTATTCGGCAAACATTCTTCCATCAAAACATCGAGGCACGTACCAAAGAAAAAACCCATACTCATTTAAATCCATTTTTGTCCGAATTTAGCAACGGCCTAGCGCGTTAGGGTTTGAAGGACTTCCAGCGAGTTTTTTGACTAAGCTTCTTGTAACAATTTGAAAGTTGAGATTACTTGAAGCAATGTTGAAAAGGACATGCTTCGTAACAAATGATTTAGCGCGCATGCGTGTTCCTAAAATGGTCAAAAATGGTCATAATTCCATTTTGCACGTTTCTGCCGCGTTCGAGGAAAACAAGTACCTATGAAGATCAAGGACAGATATGGAGCCCAAAACCCTGCCTAAACCATGAAACCCGAATTAAAACCATTTTAGGCCAATTTCGGAACAAGCATGCGCGCTCTATGGTTAGTGGTCGGCCTTGGAATACAAGAAGTATCGTTTAGAGGGCGCGACTTAATCCTATCACATTTGAAAAAGGGGATTTAGGAACACACATGCGCGCTACCCTGACCCATGAACAGGTTGACCTGCATTCCTTTTACTTCATCTATCGTTAGCAAAGTCACCCTGCCCTCTTGAGCCAACGGTCCAGCCTGAGAAGAAGCCGTTATGTTGTACCAAGGCAAGAACAGCGCCACTATTGTGATAGCGCGCGCTATTGACCATGCAAGAATGAAGTACATGCCATTCACGGAAAATGATGAGCCAGGTATGCTTCAGGCTGCGCCCATCAAATCCCTCCCTGGTTTTGAACGGGCCCAAGCGGGCCGGCTCTTCTCAACGCCACTTCTACATCAGTGCCCAAATATCCCCAATGACCACCGAAATCTAACCATCTCTGACTTACAAGCATAACAAGCGTCAAATTCTCAGGTTTGATGGTCAATTCACCACCGGCGATAATGTCGTTCTCGATGCCTATCTTTCCCTGATAAGGACCTGAAATAGTTGGCATGAGAACCCTGAGCCACGTAGACCACCGGCTGATCGTCAGTCCTTTCCACGTCTCCGCGCGCGGGTTCAGCTGGGTCGTTCACACAGATCATGCCAAACTAGAATGTTTCATCTTCATAAAAATATGGATTGTTTCGAGCGCTCAGACCACTGACGTGACTGATTTCGACTGCGAGTTGCCAATTTGCCAGATTTTCAACTCATGTCCGAAACCATTTTCTCAGCTGTTTCTTTGTTTATGTAGAAACCTCCTCTGGCTAGTCTCTTCAAGCCCAGCAATGCGAGAATATCTACGAGCGGCAATGTTCGCCTCGCTTCAGATAGATTCTGAAATCTGATGAAGGAAACTTGACGCTTGTCCTCTATGAATTCCATGTACTCCCGTTCGGACCTTAGAACCGTTTCTTTCCCATGTTTTTCCCACACTTCCATGGGTTCGCCGACTACTCTCTCTACGAACTCTGCATGTCCGGCAATTTCGGCAACAGGCTTAGTCACATAGAAAAGGATCAGTGATGCGTTCCTGGGAGGGGCTACACCTTTCCGCACATAGGCCTGTGTCTGCTTTCCTTTACGATAATCAGAAAGAAACCTGTTCCACCATTTCTCCTTGGTCATCAGGACAAAAACGTTCTGAGCCATCAGATCACGCCATCCATGATCTGGCAATTCATGATTTAAGGTTTATTGGACTGGGAGCGTAGAAGGCAGGCCGATTAGTTTAAATCCGAGCCTCTCTCATTGCTTCCAGCAAAACATTGATTTCCATCATGAAACTGGGCAGGCCTTGCCAAGTAGAATCCACGTTTTGCAAAGATGGTTCAAATGCACTGTTTCCCAAATCCTTTGCCCACTAGTACGCAGGAGATCGTTTTCTCAGCAGAGGGCATGATTAAACAGATCCTTAGCCAAGGATACTGACGCTTCTATCACCACCAATTCTGATTAGAGGGATGTCTTTGAAGGATGCTGTGAATCTGCCTGCAAGCGAAGTTTTCGAAGCTTTTGAAACCTGTCCGAACGGGTTAACCAGCGAAGAAGCTGGGAAAAGGCTCGCGAAATATGGTCCAAACATGCTGGTCGAAAAGAAAGGCATACCCATTACCTACAAGTTTCTCGGCCACTTTAAGGACCTGTTCAGCGTTCTGCTGCTCTTTGCAAGTTTGCTTGCCGCTATCGGTGGCGCATGGCAAAATGACCCAGGCATGTGGGAACTCAGCTTCATCATCCTGCTCGTAGTCTTGATTAACACTTTCTTCAGTCTTTTCCAAGAATGGCGAGCCGAAAAAGCCATGGAAACCTTGAAAAGCTGGATGCCAGAGTACGCCAAAGTCATCCGCAACGGAGAATTGCAGAAAATACTCGTCAAAGAACTTGTTCCAGGCGACATCATCGCCTTGGAAGAAGGTGATAGAGTCCCGGCGGATGGCCGACTGATCGAAGCCTTCGAACTGTGGACAAACAACGTTCCATTAACAGGCGAATCTGAACCCCAGCCGCGGACTGCAAAAGCCGCGAAGATTGAAGATAGCAATTACTTGGATGCGCCAAACCTTGTTCTGATGAGCACAAGCGTGGCCAAGGGTCAAGGCAGAGCGGTCGTGATTAGCACAGGGATGAGCACCAAGTTCGGGGAGATTGCCGGACTAACCCAGGAAATTCAGGAAGAGCCAAGCCCACTGCAAAAAGAAATCGCTCACACGGCAAAATATGATTTCCTACTGGCCATCACGATAGGAACGATTTTTTTTGTGGCAAGCCTAGTCTGGCTTAAGCTGAGCTTCATAAGCAGCATACTATTCATGATAGGCGTAATGGTAGCCTTGGTCCCTGAAGGCTTGCAGGTCACCGTGTCCAGTGCGCTTGCCATAAACGTGCTGAAAATGGCCAAAGAGAACGTTCTCGTGAAAAGATTGTCCGCAGTCCAAACACTCGGCAGCGTAACCGTGATATGCACTGACAAGACCGGGACGATCACCAAGGGTGAAATGACCGTCAAGAAAATATGGGTTTACGACAAGGTTGTGGAGATTTCAGGCGCTGGATACGCCCCAGACGGCACATTCACCAACAATGGCAAACCAGTTGAAAAACATGAAACGCACACGATTGAAAAGCTTCTCGAAATCTCAGCACTCTCCAACAGCGCGAAAGTCGAACCACCCTCAGACAGGCACAAATCATGGGACATCGTAGGAGACCCCACCGACGGCGCCCTCCTCGTCGCCGCCATGAAATACGGGCTCAACATCCAAAGCTTGCTTGCTCAGAAACCCATCGTCGACGTGGTTCCCTTTGACTCAAAAAGAAAAAGGATGACAACAATCCACAGGGACGAACATAAGATTCTTGTCTACACTAAAGGCGCACCAAGGAGCATTCTCTCCATATGTGATAGAATAGCATTCGACGGCAAGACTGAGGATTTGGCCGGAGAACATCTGCGCAGAGCGGAAGACGAGATCCGCGAATTCGCAGGCGAAGGCCTGCGCGTAGTGGCCCTAGCACACAGGGAGCTAGATGAAAAGGATTGGTCCAAAGGCAAAAACGTCGAGAAGAATATGATTCTAGTCGGACTTGCAGCAATGAGAGATCCCGCACGCCCAGAAGTCAAAGAAGCAGTAAGGCTGGCGAAGCAAGCTGGAATAAAAACTGTAATAATCACAGGAGACTACGGCCCAACAGCCCAAGCCATCGCTACCGAAGTCGGCATAATAAGCGGAGCAAATTGCCGAATCATACGCGGCGTAGACTTGGAAAGAAAAAGTGACCAAGAAATCGTGGAAGAAGTCAGAAAAGGAAACATGATTTTTGCCAGGGTTTCGCCCGAGCAGAAACTTCGAATAGTAAAGGTGCTCAAGGAGAACGGTGAAGTTGTAGCCGTCACAGGAGACGGTGCAAATGACGCTCCATCGCTGAGAGAGGCTGACATTGGAGTAGCAATGGGCGCCTCTGGAACAGACGTCGCCAGAGAGGCTGCAGACATGATATTGCTGGATGACAGCTTTGCCTCAATAGTCAAGGCAGTCGAATCTGGCCGCGCAATCTATGAGAACCTGAGAAAATTCATAATCTACGTTTTCTCGCACAATTGGGCAGAACTCATCCCCTACATGCTCTACGCAACGTTAGGATTGCCTCTTCCACTGCTCGTCTCCCAAGTCCTAGCCATAGACTTGGCCATAGACGTAATCCCATCTCTGGCATTAAGCCGCGAACCAGTAGAACAAGGCATAATGCAGGAACCGCCCCGAAGCGTCAAAGAGCGAATATTCAGCCGAGGAGTATTCCTACGTTCACTGTACATAGGACTGATAATCGCGGCTGGAGCAATGTACGGCTGTCTAAGCGCTTGGTCTCAAGGCGGCTGGCACATTGGAATGCCCATCAACAGCTTAACGAGCTCGGCCTACTCGACGGGCACTACCATGACGTTCGCGGGCATAGTCGTGGCTCAAGTGGGGAACGTTCTCGCTTGCCGGACGCACAAAATCTCAATCTTTAGAACGAGCCTCAGAAGCAACAAGTGGATTTGGCTCGGCATACTCTCCCAAATCGCAATCATTTCAGCGCTTATCTACGTCCCAGCATTGCAGCCACTTTTTGGCACGAGAGCAATAGGACCCTGGCAGTGGGCTTTTCTTGCACTTCTCGCCTGCATCGTGGTCTTAGCGGAGGAAATTAGAAAATGGTTCGCCAGAAGACTGGGCAAATGACCTGTTTGAACGTTATCTTTTTATGAAAAGGCACGTTATGTCAGGTTGATGTCGGGCAAAGATTTTTTCGTAAAACGCTACCGCCAACTGGGCTGGAGATACGAGCCCATCGAACTCAAACAAGCGATCAGAATCAACTCCATGAACGCCGAAAGAACTGAAGTCACGAAAAGGCTCGAATCCCGAGGCATACAGCTTCAGCAGATTCCATTTCTCGAAGACGGGTACTGGATATCAAAATCAGACTTTTCAGTAGGCGCAACGACAGAGTACCTCTCGGGCCTCTACTCAATCCAAGAGGCAGCCGCACAGATGCCTACCACGCTTCTGAGCGAGCCGAAAGACAAGCTTGTTCTTGACGCATGTGCGGCTCCAGGCGGAAAAACAGTGCAATTGGCCGATTTGATGTGCAACACAGGTGCGATAATCGCCTTGGACATTGAGAAACGAAGACTGACGGCCCTGTCAAACCATCTGGAAAGGTGCCGAGTCAAGAACACCATAGTTTATCACCAGGATGCAAGACAGGCTCGACGACTCAATTTGAAGTTCGACCGAATACTTCTAGATATGCCATGCTCAGGCAACTTTGCATCCGACAAAGAATGGTTCAACAGAAGAACATTAGAGGACGTTGAGAACAACGCGAAACTTCAAAGAGAAATACTGATTGAAGCGAAGAAGATCCTCAAAGAAGACGGCGAAATCGTATACGCAACATGCTCGCTGGAACCGGAAGAAGACGAAATGAACATCAACTGGGCAATAACAAATCTAGGTCTCCAGACCGAATACATTGACTGCTACGGAGACGAGGGATTGACGGACATTTTCGGAAGAAAACTCGACGGCTCAGTAGAAAACTGCAGAAGAATCTGGCCTCGAAAAACTCAAGGTTTCTTTGTTTGCAAACTGAAAAAACGGGCGAAGCCACGATGAGCCAGATAAGCGATTTCATAGGCAAATTCAACACAAGCATGAGCTTAGATCAGGATCTGATAGTCAAAAAAGACGACAGATACTTCCTTCTAGACCCGAAGCTCAAAAGCCTAATCAAGAAGGACTTCCTGTACGCTGGAATCTACCTAGGAAGAACCAAGAATGACGCTTTTTTCCCTAGCTTCAGCCTTTTGACGATGCTCGCACAGACAGACCCAAACAGAATAGTAGTCGACAACAAAACCGAGTGGCTCTTCATCTGTGGACGAGACATATTCAAACAAGGCATAACCCGTTTGTCAAAACCAGGAAGAAAGGGCGACTACACACTGATCCTCACCGAGCACGGTGACAGCTTAGGTTTCGGCAGAATACTGCACTACGTAGACACCAAAGACAAAAGCAAGATCGCTGTGAAGAATATTGCAGACATAGGTGACTTTCTAAGAAGAGAAAGATAGCAAATGCGAGCGGGCTTTGACAATTCTATCGTCTTCCGAATCTTAAGAGCGCCGCTCCATCTCGCCGATAACGATTGTTCTACATGTGTCCGACTTGACAGTTCACGCGATGACACTTTTTGGGGGGTGATCATCCAAAATGTTCAGCGATGCAGTAACTAACGCTTGACGTGTCGGGATACACCAGGGCTAAGCGCTAGACAAGAGCGTTCTTTTGGAGCGCCACTATCTCGGTGCTGTTTCTTGCAGTTGAATAGGTTTCGAGCCTTTCGTGGTTAAGGTCCAGAAAAGTGTGCCCCCATTTGAACATTGAAAGCAGTTCAGCAGCTCCGGCTTTGAACCCTGCGATGTACAGAGCCGCGGCCAAGGCTTCAACCGTGCTGAGTTTGGTAGGCTTACCATAGTTAACAGGGTTGCCAGCAACCAAAATCGGAAGGCATCGGGATGTCCCCCGCACTTGCCTCGGTAGCACGCTTTCAGTTCGTTCCCAACTGAAGTCCAAGGCTGCCAAACCAAAATCCTCAATGCGTTGCCTATCAGCAGGAGAGAAGGCAATCTCGGAAAATGGGTTAAGCACGACGGCGCGTTTTGGCAAAAACCTAATCTGGCTCACTATGCGAACCAATCCATGATGACCAAGCTTCAACGCAGTGCATTTTCGAGGATCACATTGACCTGCCTGATAGACGATGATTCTAACTCGATTTTGCATTCGCTCTTCGCACCTTCAGGTGGCTCATGGGATCGTTCATGACTTTCGGGATCCATTCAATGAGGTCGGTGGCAACGATGTGATTGCCTCTCTGTTCAAAGGCAAAGTCGCCAGCCGCACCATTGATAAAGGCGCCGGCCGCAGCTGACTCAAACGGATCAGCTTTCTGAGCTAGGAACGCACTGACGACTCCGGAGAGCACATCCCCAGTCCCGCCTACAGTCATGCTGGGATTTCCTGAAAAATTCATCTTGACCCGTTTTCCATCAGATATTATGTCAACTGCTCCTTTCAACAATATGACAGCGCCAAGCCGTGCTGCGGCCTTCTGGACATCCTCAACTCTTGCGACGAGATCTTCCGGTGGTTTCCCTCCTGTCAGTATGGCATATTCCCCTGCGTGCGGTGTGAACACTGGGGGTGTACTCAACCGTCTCTTGAATTCGGCAAAAGCCTTCAGACCGTCTGCATCCAAGAGCAACGGCTTTTTGCAGCGATCAGCAAGCTCAACCAGCGCTTTGACCGCTTTGACGGTCTCCTGATGCAAACCTAGACCTGGTCCCGCAGCGACTGCATCAACTTTCTCGAAGTAAGTCTCCAACGTGCTTACATTCTCCGGATTGAGATGCTCTCCTTCAAGCTTGATGGTGATCAGATCAGGTGACATGGAAGAGATAGCGAGGGCTGTTCTTCTTGGCGCAGCAACGTAGGCCAAGTCAACCCCAGTTCGCATTGCGCCCAGCGCCACCAGTGTTGGAGCTCCCGAATATGTTTCGCTGCCGCCAACCACCAATAGGCGGCCGAAGTCTCCCTTGTGTGATTCTGCAGATCTTGGCTTCGTGGACAACACGACATCGCCTGGACCTGCAAATCTCTCTAATTCCTTTGGCAGCCCAATATCCTTCACAACAAGCTTACCCAAATACTTGCTTGCCTTTTCGAATCCGATCTTAATTCTGTGGAACGTTACGGTTAGATCGGCCTTGACTGCTTCGCCTGAGACCTCACCCGTATCCGCGTTAACGCCCGTGGGCACATCGACTGCAACACGAAAGGCTCTCATTGCGTTAATCTGCTTGACCATCTGAAGAATAGGGGGCCTCAATGCTCCTTTCGAACCGATCCCAAGCAACGCGTCAATCACCACTTCAGAAGCAATTTTCGGCACTAGCGTGCTGTCGTAAGCCTCGATCAGTGGCATCTTCTCTCTTAGACTGCGAATTGCTGCAAGATTCTTCAAAGCCGCCTTGTCAGAAACATCTTGAGTCTTACCGGCGAGAACAACAATGACTTTGAAACCCAAAGAAAGCAAATGTCTCGCCCCAACGAATCCGTCCCCGCCATTTCCACCCAGACCGCAAAAAACTGCAACAGAATTGCCTGGCTTGAACCTTGAAGCAACTTCCAACGCCACATGATGCCCAGCGTTTTCCATCAGCTGAAGCCTGGACACGCCGAAATACTCCGCGTTAAGCTCCAACGCTCGCATCTCCCGACTGCTTATGGAATCCTTCACGATACGACCCTCTGCCTTCAACGCAAAAATCTAGTACCTTCAGTTGAAGATAAAACTATGCGTTCTACCCGCGCCAACTGGGAGCATCTTCGCCCCTAGTCTAAGCTAGGGGAATTGCCTGAATAGCGGCCCTTGCAGATTATGGTAGCGACGAGAATGCAGTAATTGGCACGTAATTCTACGGGTTATGTAGCAAAATATTTTAATGCAGAGAGCAAACAATACGGTTGGAGATTCAAATGCCAACGGCGTTCGTGTTAATAAACACCGAAATAGGTTCAGAAGCTGACGTATTGAGAGAATTGAAAAAGGTCGAAGGCGTAGAAGAACCCTTCGCCGTCTACGGAGTCTACGACATAATCGCCAGAGTCAAAGCGGACACAATGGACAAACTCAAGGAAACCGTGACATGGCGAGTCAGGCGGCTTGACAAGGTAAGATCAACGTTAACAATGATAGTAGTTGAAGAAACTCGTAAATAAAACACAATCTTCTTTTTTTGTTCCTTTCAATTAGTGATTACTACACATGTCTTAGGCCAAGCTGTTTACACGGAAGAGTCATTGAACCCCGCCAACTCCTTCACACCAGTCTGATGATGAGCTTCCTTATCATTTCAGCCCGAGAGCCTTGAAGCGAAACAAAGCATTCCATAACCTAATTCGCAGCGCTGGCGAAAAAGACAGAACTCGTATCTGTTGACAAGAATGAATAATCCTTTATAGCATTCTGTTCCAATGTTTAACCCTTTTGAAGAACGAGCTGCGTTCGCCACATGACTGAAAACACGATGCACATAGGCCTAGACGACACAGATTCAGTGAAAAAAGGATGCACAACGTACATTGCTGCTCTCCTAGTGGAAAAACTTGAAGAATTGGGTGCAAGGCTCATCGACTACCCGAATTTGATCAGGCTGAATCCCAACGTTCCGTGGAAGACAAGGGGGAACGGAGCCCTATGCCTGAGAATACGGTACAATGAGAGCATTGAGAAGAAGATTAAGGATGTTGTCATAAGCATAGTTGAGGAGCATTCAGATCTGGAGTCTGAAGGAACTGAACCAGGCATAGTCTTCTTCTGCAAGGCGGACATTTCGAAGGAACTCCGAGCCTTCGCCAAGAGAGCAATTAGCCGAGTTGTAAGCCTCGGTGATGCAGTCAGGCTCCTGAAAAGATTCGGGGCCGAGGCAGTAGGCTTCAAGAGTGCACGTGGAATAATAGGGAGCCTGGCTGCGGTGGGAGAAACCCTCCGGGGAGACCACACGTATGAAATACTCGCGTATCGCATGCCAGAAAATTACGGTTCCAAGAGAAGAGTGGATGAATCCTCAATTTTTAGAATGGACAAAGCTACTTCGCCCTATACTTTCAACAACGTTGACGCGGAGAAAAATAGGGTTATCATTACGCCCAGAGGGCCTGACCCGATCCTTTTCGGTATCAGAGGGGAAACCGCGGAAACCGTTAAGGAAGCGTTCGTCATGGTTAAAGCTCTCGAACCCATTGAAAGATGGATGGTCTTCAGGACAAACCAAGGAACCGACGCACATTTGAGGTCCGTCAGGAACCTGAGTCAATTAGAACCGTATGCTCCAGTCATCGTCAAAGGAATCGTGTCTGCGACCCCCAAGATCGTTCCAAGAAGGCACGTTATCTTCTCGATCAAAGACCAGACTGGACAAGTTGACTGTGCGGCCTACGAGCCCACAGGAAGTCTCCGCCTCGCTGCAAAAGAGCTGATTATCGGCGACAAAGTTGAGGCCTGCGGTGGCGTGAGAGCTCCCACGCGGAAAAGGCCTTTGACGATAAACCTTGAGAAAATCCGTGTGTTAGAGCTTGCGCGGAGAATGGCATATCAGAATCCGATTTGCAGAAAATGTGGGAAGAGGCTGAAGTCCATGGGAAAGAACAAGGGGTTCAGATGTGAAAAATGCGGTTCACGGTACATGGACCTTGAGAAGATTGAGACGCCGCTGAAGCGTGACTTGAAAAAGGGTCGCTACATTGCGGCAACAAGATCCCAGAGACACTTAACTAAGCCACATGTGCGATATGGAATGGAGAAACAGCATTTTAGCATCGGAGAGCCTTTTGGCGATTGGCATTCGCCATGGGCTACTTCTGGTTCACATTGAAGATTTCGCACAGCAGTTGATATAGCTCATCGCCGCCCTCCATTTTCGAGAAGATTTCCTTTTCAGCCTTCAGCACTCGCCCCATAGTCTGATATGTTCTTTTCCATTCGAGTTCCTTCCACATCATACGGTAATTTTTCAGTTCAACCCAAGCGCGAAAAATCAAGACAGTAAACATGCCGAGCGTGAGAATTACATTTAGCAAGTACAGTGCTTCTATTTCGTCCGTGATCGCTCACCTCCTCTGCGAGAGTCAATATTGTCATTATGTTAACAGAACGCGTTTAAATCAAACTTGCGATCACACGCTTGTCACGCGACGGATTCGTAGCAAGAGAATTAGCTGGATGCCATCAGAAAATGTAAGATAAGACTCTGGTGAAATAGTTTAAATTGGCGCAACCCGTTAACCTTTTGAAAACTCAAGGTTCACTCATCTGAGGGCTTAGAATTGGAAAGGTTTCCTGCAGAAGAGTACAGTCTTCCATTCTTCAAGGAAACGGGCTATGTGAGGAAGCTTTGCCCCAAGTGTGGAGTGTACTTCTGGACGCAGAACCCAGATCAGGAAACTTGTGGAGAAGCAAATTCGGAAGGCTGTGCAAGTTACACTTTCATAGGCGATCCGCCGACGAGAAAGAGCTACAGCCTCCGTGAGATGCGCGAGGCTTTCCTATCCTACTTTGAAAGGCATGGGCACACTCGAATAAGGCCGTATCCTGTCGTGGCAAGGTGGCGGGACGATATTTACTTGACGCATGCGAGCATAATCGACTTCCAACCCTACGTGACAGAGGGCATCGCGCCTCCCCCGGCGAACCCTCTCGTAATCTCGCAGCCCTGCATCCGCATGGTGGACATAGCTAACACCGGACCGACCTTCGGAAGGCATTTGACAATTTTTGAGATGGGTGGAGCTCATGCGTTCAATTATCCTGACAAAGAGGTCTACTGGAAAGATCAGACGGTCAGGTACCATCACGATTGGGTGACGAAGGACTTAGGCGTCAAGTCTGATGAGATCACCTACAAAGAGGATGTGTGGGTCGGAGGCGGCAACGCAGGTCCTGATGTGGAATGCATCATACGAGGCTTAGAAGTGGCAACGCTTGTTTTCATGCAGTACAAGGTGGTTGATAACAAGTTTGTTAAGCTGCCCATAAGAACGGTTGACACGGGCTATGGCATAGACCGCTTTGCATGGGTTTCCCAGGGGGCCCCAAGCGGTTTTCACGCGATCTACGGCGACATACTGAACCGAATTTTCAAGATGGCCGGCATGACCAAGATCGACGACGAATTGCTGAATAGAATAGCCAAGGTTTCAGGCTTGGTAAGCCTTGACAAATCAGCCAGCAGACTTGAAACTAGGAAGAAGGAGGCTAATCTGGTCGGAATGAGCGTCCCAGAGCTGGACAAGTTTCTAATGCCGATCGAGAACATGTTCGCAGTTGCAGACCACACTAAATGCTTAAGCTTTATTCTGTCAGAGGGCGTGGTTCCGTCGAATATTCAGGAAGGATATTTGGCACGGCTTCTTTTCCGCCGAATCTACAGACTGCTGAAGATGCTCGAAATCCAGGACAAGCTCTACGATATTGTGGACATGCAGATTGACTTCTGGTCCAAGGACTATCCACGCTTGGACGAGATGCGAAAAGAAATCATGGAGATGCTTAAAGTCGAGGAGGAGAAATTCCAAGAGACGATCAAGAGGGGCGAAGGAATGGTGAAGCGCATCTCCACTGAGCTGAAGACAGAGAAGAAGAGGGAAATTCCGGTTGAAACACTGACTGAACTCTATGATTCTCACGGGTTGCCACCTGAGATTGTCAAGCAGGCGGCTGAAAATGAAGGCTTGAAGGTTGAGGTTCCTGACAACTTCTACGCGTTGATTGCGCAAAGGCACATGCAGATCTCCAAGCCAGCAGAGGAAGAGACCGCGGCGAAAGACGAATGGCTTAAGAACGCGGTGGCGGGCGTTCCAGAAACCAAACTGCTCTATTATCAGGATCAATACATGAGAGAGTTTGATGCAAAGGTTCTCAAAGTGTTGAAGGATGAGTATGCGGTTCTTGACAGAACGTGTTTCTTTCCGGAGGGTGGGGGACAGCCAGCAGACGGTGGCTGCCTGGTATTTGGTGGCAACCGTGAGGTTCAGGTCGTTGACGTTCAAAAGGTGGGTAAAGTTGTGGTTCACAGGTTGAAAAACGAGTGTGCCCTGAAGGAAGGCAGCACGGTCAAGGGGGTGATCGATTGGGACAAGCGGTATAGTCTTATGAAGAATCACACTGCAACCCACGTTGTCGGCGGAGCGGCACGACGTGTGCTCGGATGGCACGTTTGGCAGTATGGAACTCAGAAGGGTGTTGAAAGCTCGAGGCTGGACATTTCGCACTATCGCAGGTTGTCGCTTGAGGAAACGCAGAAGATTGAGACTTTGGCGAACGAGGCGATTCTTCGAAACATTCCAGTTGAGACTGCTTGGCTGCCTAGGAACGAGGCAGAGAGCCGTTATGGTTTTAGGCTTTATCAAGGTGGGGCAGTGCCTGGCAAGGAGATCCGCGTCGTCAGAGCCGGGGACTGGGATGTAGAAGCTTGCGCGGGGACTCATTTGAAAAACACGGGTGAAATTGGCTTCCTCAAGATTGTTCATTCAGAAAGAGTTCAGGACGGTGTTGAGAGGCTTGTTTATTCGATCGGCCTTTCCGGGTTGAAGGTTGTTCAACAGAGTGAAAGGCTACTTTGGAAGCTTTCGGAGACTTTGAACGCGCCGTTGGAGAAGTTGGACACGACGGCTGACAAGGCCATGCGTGAGCTGAAGGAGGCTAACGTTGAGAGAAGAAAACTCATCAAGGAGTTGGCAACTCGCGAAAGCACGGGTTTAGGAGCTAAGGGCGAGGTTGAGAGCGACGTAGGAATAGGGGGAATCAGGCTTGTTCTGCGCGGTTTTGAAGGGTCAGTTGATGTTGACAGGATGGTTTGCACTGCGAATGAGATAATCAGGAGAAATGATGAAGCGGTTGCTATTTTCTATGGGTCAGACGCAAAGAACGCCAGGATATTGGTGATGGCTGGAAAAGCCGCTGTCGAGAAGGGCGTGAACGCAAACATCATAGTCAGAGAGGCATCTGCAATCATTGGGGGCGGAGGCGGTGGGAAACCGAACTTTGCCCAAGGCGGCGGAACAGGAACCGAGCAGCTGCCCAAAGCGGTCAAATTGGCCGAGGAATTGCTGAAGAAGCAACTGAAGATGAAGCGGTAAGGCCTAAACATCATGCTCTGGTCGATGAATAAGCACGTCAGCGATCCTTGTTTTCTCGTACTAGAGCTCTAGCTGCGAGTCTTACAGCTTGTTCGCTTGAATGCCTCGGTTTCCACCCGGTTCTCAGGAGTTTGTCTATTGATAATTGCATGATTTTCACGTCGCCTTTCCATCCTCTTCCGCCTTCGACTCCGCCGGTGAACTTGTACTTAATATCGGGCGTTTTCATTTCTTCAGAGACGATTTCAGCGATTTGTGCGACGGTGACTTTGTCGTCGGAGCCCAGGTTGAAGATTTCGACTCTTTCGTCGCCCTTCGAGAAGGCCCAGGTCAGATGCATGAATGCATCGATGCAGTCAGACACGTGCATGTAGGATTTCTGCTGTTTCCCGTCGCCGAGTATCTCGAGTTCTTTTGGGTTAGCACTGATTTTCTTGATGAAGTCAACTATGACTCCGTGGTTCGATCTTGGGCCTATCACGTTAGCCAGCCGCAGGATTAACGCTCGATGATTGAACGTGTACGCGTAGCTTGTGATGAGGGCTTCACAGGCGAGCTTTGATGCTCCGTAGGTTGAGATGGGTATAAGCGGTCCATACTCCTCACGCGTCGGCACTTGTTCGGATTCCCCGTACACGGTGGATGTTGAGGCGAAGACTATGATCTTTGGTTTTTCGCTTTTCCTCACGGCCTCGAGCACGTTGAAAGTTGCTAAGATGTTCTCTTCAAAATGGGTCTCAGGTTCGGTCTCGCCTATCTTCACTTCGGGGTTCGCAGCCAAATGGAATATTATGTCTGAGGCTCTTACGTTAGGCAATAGTTCTTTCGGCTTCTTCAAGTCCTCCTTGACTAGGGTCAGCGAAGGATTTTTCAACAGTTGTTGTATGTTTTCGGTTTTTCCGTTGGAGAAGTTGTCAAGTATCGCTACTTTGTGTCCCTCGTCTAACAGTGCTTTGGCCAGGTGGCTGCCTATGAAGCCGGCTCCACCTGTGATAAGCATCGTGTGTTCTGTCATTGTGTTACCTCTGCGTCTTCCATCGCCAACTATTCTGAGGGTTGCCAAAGACATGGTTCGCCAAGGTTTGTCAGTGAAGATAGTATTTGGATTTTGTCCCAAAAACAGTACGTAGCACGTGAGCGATCACTGTGGACTCAGCTTGAGATGGGCAGTCTATCAAAGCCTTACTTCGCACTCTGCATTAGCGCGCGCTAAATAAGAAACAGCGGAAAACAGCATGCTTTTGTAACAAAATACTGTAACAATCTTGTACCAATTCAGTTTTTTTCCTATTGGCATTTAGTAAAAAGCTATACTATTCGCTTGCGTCGTTCTAATATGGGTTTAGCGCACACTAACGCTTGGAGAGCGCAAACGAATGGAGAACACAAGATCAAGGGAGGTTTCGAGAGAAGCTGTTAGACGTTTTCTTATTTCGAGGCAGGGTTTTCTTCAAGGAAGAAGAGGCAAAGACGGTGCGTTGAAGGCAATAAACAGACTCGAGTGTATCCAGACTGACCCAATCAGTGTTATACATCGCAATCAACACTTAGTTCTTCACAATAGGGTTAGAGACTACAAGCCTTCACACTTGGAAGAGCTACTCTACAAGGACAGACTTGTGTTCGAGTATTGGTGCAACGAAAAATCAATAATACCCATTGAAGATTTCCCTTACTTTCGCTACCGGATGAAAAATACATCGCAGTTTCACTCTCCATTTTACGAACGCATCAAAGCCAGAAGAGAGGAATTGAAAGAAGCAATTTCTTATGTTCTTTCAGAAATGAAGAAGTATGGTCCGCTCTCCGCACAAGAAGTCGACCAGAAGGGAAAAATCAAACGCAAGGCGGCAACAAGCGTTCTGAACCTCTTGTGGGACTGCGGTGACATCATAGTCCATCATCTGGAAGGAAACAGGCGATATTACGACCTCGCTGAGCACATGGTTGGGCCAAACACAGATGTAGAAACCCCAAGCAGAGAAGAGTACGAACGATTCATGATCGAGAAATACATGAGAGCCAACGGACTTGTCGACACTCGCGACTGGAGGTTCGGCTGGTTACCATTAAAAGTCTTTCAAAGAAAAATGTTAATCAAAGAATTGGTTGAGAACCACAGGCTGATTCCAATTAAGATCGAAGGGGTTAAGCATGTTTACTATTTTTTCGAAGAATACCTTCGTCTTCTTGAAGGCTCTGATGAACCGATAGGCAAAGGGGTTTATTTCATTGCACCATTGGACAATCTCATATGGAATCGCAAAATGATTCTCGAAATCTTCGATTTCAACTATGCCTGGGAAGTGTATATGGTTCCTGAGAAGAGGGTTTATGGCTATTATGTAATGCCGATCTTGTATGGAGGACGCTTCATTGGAAGACTCGACCCGAAGCTTGACAGGCAGAACAAGAAGATGATTATTAACTCTCTCCTATTGGAAAAGAAAGACCTTGATAGAAGTCTCACATCGGAACTTGCAGTTGCCCTGCAAAGATTCCTCGATTTTCACGATGTATCAAATGTCAGTATTGGAAAGACTCAACCACCAGAATTAAAGAATGCCATAATGCGGGAATTAAGCTGAGCGCGCGAACATAGTTGTAACAAATCGAAATGCGCGCTATGTTCTTGTTTTGCGATTTAGTACTTGGCTTTACGTTGTCTTTCTGCGTTTCTTGCTTGTCTGTTTTTCGAGTTCTGGAAGACTGTACCGCACAAATTTCTTGATGCTTACACGGGGATTCTGCTCGACCATCGCATGCAGAACCTCGTCGACAAGAATGAAGCTGCTGCTGAAATTGAAAAACGGATGTGCAAAAACGTCTATGATGCGGTTGACCTCGCCGGCAGTGTAGGGCTTCGGTCTTGTTTTCTTCCCAGTCTTCCGTTTTGCCTCCAACAACTCTTCTCAATTACCTCTAACTCGCGGCGTCGTTGAGCGACAGCGCGCGCGCCCTTACTATGCTCTCGGCGTTTAACGCTACTGCAGAGACGTGGCCAAGCACTCCTACGCCTTCTGAACCATCAAGCGTTTCTGCCACGTGGTCTTACAAGTTTCTTGGGGCCGAAACCAACTGTGGAGGAAGTCATGGAGTGTGTGCAGAAATCAGTGTCACAAACCCAAGCGTGCCCCACGACCAGAGCCATAGCGCGTTTTTCTATGCTTGGATCATGGTTTACAGTTCAAACCGCACCAAGTGGATACAGGTTGGCTGGTCCGAAGTAAGTTGGAAGCCTGATACGCAATACGTGACCGAATACGATACGGAGCATAACGATTGGCGCTTCTACAAGCAATATCCGCTGGTGGTAGGCCGCAGCTATTACTTTGCGATTAGCTACCAGGGAAGTGGCAGTTGGGCATCGTGGATTTGGTGGAATAGTCGGTGGAACCTGCTTTCACAGGCAAACATAGAGCTACGGTCTGCAGAGCAGACTGGAGAATTCTGCGAAGTGTGCACGTCGACCAACAACTGGTTCAGCGTTCCATGTACAACGTTTCATTCAACGTGCCTGCTTACTGGCAATCGATGGAGCCTGTGGACGGCACAACAGTCCACAACCGTGTATGATTCAAACGGTCCATACAGTGTTCATTGGTGCACTCAATATTCTGATTGGTGCATGAACAAGAGTTAGCCCGCTTGGCGCGTGTTATGCTTCGATTTCTTCGGGTATTACGGGCATTACCGTGACTAGGTTTTCTCCTGATGTTGTCTCTTTGCGGACGGGCCGGTTCTTTTGTTCTTTGTTGAAGGCTGCCAACAGCATGCTCCATCCGATCATCCAGAGCACTATTGCTAATGGCAAGAGAATTAACGAGATCATTCTGTTTTTCATCAGCCCGTACACTCGTTGAATCTTTTCGAAGTCAACGTTAGAGTCGGCCACGTGTTGTTAAATCTCTTATGAAGCTTGAATCAGTATTCAGGCTGAGTTTAGGGTTTGTTGTACAGTTTTGGAGAGTTTTGAGTGTTGTGCGCGTGCGCGCCAATTGTATTAAGACTTCTAGCGTGCTTTTTTGTTTTTGTCTATATTCAGTGATGCATATCGGTGTTGTTTACGTAGACAATAAGGTTTATAGCGCGCGCGCTAATCGGGGCCGGTGCCACTCTTTCTTTGTTTCTTGTTGGTTCGCGTGTGGTTTGTAATTCAGCATTTTTCTTGGCGCGCTGATACTGGTGATTTGTCGAAAAATCTTTATACGCCTAGTGGCAGATAGGGCTAGGTTGGAGTGTAGCATCGTGAAAAAGCTTCTAAAAATAGCGCTTCTCATGTTTTCCCTGATGCTATTTGTGGTGGGCTTGGCGCTGGTTAAGGCCGACCCTTTGGGGACGAAGGAGTCACTCATTTGGGAGGACGACGTGTATTCTTCCGGGGTGCCGGTTACTTCTCCTGTCTTGTATTCGGGTGCAACATACCGCATTCAAGCGTCAGAGATATGGTTTTACGATTTTCCAGATTATCTAGCGGCAGACGCTCAATATTACACTAACAGCAGCATAGATACTTGGGACTGGGTGAATCACTATCTTCCTGGGAGTCACTCGTTTCTCCAGATCAACGGGCAGGACGTGGATTGGGGGCCTTTCAGCAACGGAGACACGAACCACACGTACAACATCTATTACATCGGTCAAAGCTCCCCGATTACTTTTGCAACCGTGGACTGGATGGATCACAATGTCACAGACAATTTCTGCCATAATCACGTGAGAATATATTCCGAGCTTACCGTCGGCGGACGCGTGGTGGATTCAAGTCCGCCTGACACGGTCAGGCTGTGGACTGTTGGCGCCCTATTGCTGGCTTCGTTTGTGGCAGTTCCCGTGATCATTCACGTCGGGAAGACTCAGTAGGCCAGGTTAGTCCTGTGAATTGCAAGCTTCCGTTTGCGCAGCACGGAAGCGACAGCGCGCGCGGGGGCAAACCTAGAGGGATAAAGCATGACGTTGCTGCCTACAAGAGGAAAATGAGGACAATATATACTCTGGTCACTTTCTTACTCATTGTATGCGTCATCATTGCCGTCTCTTTTTACTTTGAGGGTTTTTTCGCTGGCCCAGAGCTACGGACTGAATCGACTGTTGCGGGCTCCGGCAAAGGCATGGGCGGCAGCGTGAAGGACGACGTGCCCAAGGCGGCGTTGATTGATACTCTGTCTAACGCTGGTGTAGATGAGGAGTTTGATGATTCTGTTAACAAGACCCTGCATGAGGCAGGCTTCGGGGTTGACGTTTATCAAGGCGGACAGGTGACGGTTGACTTCTTGGAGAAATTCTCTGGTGGGTACAAGCTTGTGATCTTTCGCGTGCACAGTGCCCTGTCATCTAACATGGAGCTTTACCTTTTCACTGCGGAACCCTATTCCAGCCAGAAGTATTCGACGGAACAGTCTTTTCTTCTGGTAAAAGAAGCCTATGCCACGGAGAGTTCGCAGCCTGTTTTCGCGGTGAATTGGGGTTTTGTGAAGAGGCTCATGACCGGTGAGTTCAAGGGCACACTCGTAGTGGTGATGGGTTGTGACGGGGCGCTTGACCCGCTTCTCTCTCAGGAGTTTGTTAATCAGGGTGCCGTTGGATACGTCGGATGGAATGGACCCGTGCTTTTGGATCATTCAGACAAGGCAGTGCAGCATTTGGTTGAGGACTTATACGTGAGGAAGCAGCCGTTGAAAGAGGCTGTCAACGATACTGACAGTCGAGTCGGGCCGGATCCAGCTTCAGGCAGCATCCTAGAATGCTACATGCCTTGATTGAAAATGTTTCTGAATTTGGAAGGCAGGCTGACCGTTGGGGTGGCAATTCATGATCGAGGCTCTCGGCGACGGAAGGTTCGCGCGAATACTGGGAGTGCCGAAGATTCTTGAAGGAGCATGAAGGTCGAGTTTCTTAGCGAGCGCTTGAGTCTATGGGAGCTGTTGTACAGAGTCGAAGGGTGATGAGTGCTATTTACTCGTCTCTGTGTCTTTGCTTGTTTCGTGATGTGTATTTGTGTTGATTATGTGGACAATAAGGTTTATTAAGATTCACGATGCTGGTTCTTTACTTAGTGAACCAAAATGGGCAATCAAAAAGCAACCATAGGAACACTCTTGGCCGTGGCGACTATAAGCATAGTCATGAGCGCTTTCGGCGCACTCACCACAACTCAGAAAATAGGTAGCACAGGAAGTATCTCTGCGATAGGAGTAGGTATATACTCAGACAATACTTGCACGACTCCGCTCACGAGTATTAGTTGGGGAACTCTGAATCCAGGCAGTTCGATAAACCACACAATCTACGTGAAGAACACAGGGAATATACTTGCGACGTTGAGCATGACAACGAGTAACTGGAACCCCCAGTCTGCTTCAGGCCCCATGACTATGACTTGGAATAGGGAGGGCTATGGGCTACCGGCAGGTACAGTCGTCCAGGCAGTGTTAACCCTCACAGTCTCATCAAGCATCACCAACATCACAAGCTTCAGCGTCGACATAACCATAACGGCCTCACAATAGTTCTAGAGCAACTTCGACGCGGCAACACTGCGAGAAACAAGAATTAATGCCCGAGCTCAAGAGGGGCGGGCATCAACCTTTTTTTGTCTTCCGGCTTCTCTTTGCCGATTTTGGCTCGTTTTTGCTTGCCAGTAGGCGCGCGCTAAGGTTTTCGCCTAGCGTCCGCTGGACCGTGGTTGTTTATCGAAAAATCTTTATACTCCATGATTAAGGAATGTCGAAAAGTGGGTTATGGAAGTTTGCGAGTTCGCCCGTGACCCTTTTCTGGCTGCGTCTTCAGTGCTTGGCTTTCTTCACTGCCAAGAGTCCGAATGCTGAGAGTGCCATGATTAGGCCTGCGAGGGTTCCAGGTTCTGGCAAAGGAATGTTTACTGTCGCGGTTACGTATCCTACTCTTATTATGCATTGTGGCTCGATGCTTGGGCCTTTTGATCCGCTTGCGGTTGCTCCGAGACTGCTGGAGGTTGCTCCTTGTGTGCATGTCCACTTGAATGCGTAGCTTCCTGGTTTTGTCAGCGTTGCTGACTTTGTTATTGTTTGTCCGCTGGTGACGGTGCCACTGTATAAGGTTGTTTTGGTTATTGGTACGGTGCCGTTGTAGTCCATTTCCAAAACTGCCGAGGCTGGCGCGCCTCCGGCTATGTCTTGGTAGAACGCGTGGACGTATACTGTTGTGCCGAGAGGCACTGTGCTGCCTAGAGGGTTGTTGTTGGCATCTGTGATCGTGATCGTAACGTTGATTTGGGCTCTCGCAGCCCCAACGAGTGCTGTAACGATTAACATTCCGAATATTGCGAGCACTATTTTCTTGTTCATGTTCTTCTCCCTTCAGCCAGAAGAGACTTCTCACTGAATCTTATAAATATTTAAGGAATCATGTTATAGAAGTTAACTATAGAGGTCAACTACAGTCGTCTTGTTGAGGTTTGTTGACGCGTGCGGGGTTTTCGGGGTTCTGATTTGATGTTCTCTTGTTACGGCGGCCGTGGCGAAGATCATGGTCAACGCGAGCAAGCTCAAGACTATTGGCGTTAACCGAATGCCCCATGGCGTGTAATTTAGGAGTAAGCCCACTATTGGAACCAAAGCCAAGCTCATTCCGAGGCTTAGGGCTATGCGTTCTATCGTGTCCAGGTTTTTTTCAGATGTGTCAAGTGAGCGTGCCAGTGCTTGCGCGAAAGGAAGGTTCTGTGGAAAAAGGGCTTTTATGAACGCGTAGCCTGGCAGCCACAGGATGAATATGGTGCCGAGCACGTATCTTACGTAGACCAGCGGGAAAGCGTCTTGAGGAACCGTGAACACCACTATTGCTGTTGCCACTGCGAGTATCATGGTGATCCAGTACCAGAATGCTTGGTTTGAGCCTAGGTAGCTGGTGAGCTTCACTGGTGTTGGCGTTTGGGTGGGCTTGAGGCTGATTTTTTCTTCTTGCTGTAGCTGCATTATTCGGTCCAGTATTTCCTGTTTGGGCCTTGTGGACGTTGCCTGTACTTGGTCGATTAGCTGTTTGACATTTTCGGGTTTTGCTGTTTCAACGGTGTGGATTATTTGTTGGTCCAGCTCGTCTTCAGAGGGTTCTTTGGGCAATCTTTTTGGCTCCTTGGCTATTGGCTTGTCAGGGTTATTTATTAGGTTTTAGGGTTTATGGTTCCGCGTTGATGTTGTTCCATGTTTCCGTTTCACTGTCGCGGTGAATAGCGTATCCACTGGAGACATGCGTGGTTGCAGGGTTTGATCTGCCTAGAATCCAGACGTGTCTTAGGCGCGTGCTACTTGGGTTGGCGCGTGGCAACATGATCCAGTTCGTCGGCGGCATGTCTTCTTTTCATTAGACCCAAGAGGCCTAGTGCCGCAGAGAAGCTGGTCAGTCCGAGTATGGTTCCTGACCAGTATTCGGGAAGCGGTAGCACGAATACTCCGCAGTTTTGTGAGGGACATGCATCGATTTGGGCTTTCTGTAGAACGTCGGTGCCAACATCGAAGCGTCAGTTGTTGTTGATGTCGACGACGATGTCGTATCCGGGCGCGCTATTCCATATTAGTGTGGGTTGGATGTTTCCTGAGGCGTCAGTACGCACCTGCTCTGCGGTTCCTGGAATCCGCGGGGGGGATCAGCATTTTGTCGTTCCAATTGTTTTGGTCCTTCACAACATAAATAGCGAATGGATGCGAGGGTGCTCCCGCAAACAGTGCCTTGGCCATAGACAATGCGTCTTAGCGCGCGCGAGCTTGGCCATTCTGCGCGCTCAGTTCTTTGTTGCGACTATGTCTATTCCAGTTACTAGAAAGGAGTTTATGATGAAATTAGGAAATCGGGAAATTGCCCTATAGTACGCATATGCAAGATGATAGTCGGGATCTTTGTATTGCCAGCTAGTTTTTTGCCTGATTCTGAGTTTGCCGAATCCAGAAACGTTGAAATGGGTCTGAAGGTCTTTGAGAGTGAAAAACGTTTCTTCAGAAGTGTTTCTTCTGATTGCTTTCGCGAGAAATCTGTTCCGCCAAATTTTCTTGAAGAATACGCTGCCCATTGGTTCTCCGCTGCCGACATATTTGCCGCCAGTTTTGAGGACTCTATGTATCTCTGAAATACCCTTTTCGACGTTACTTACGTGATGCATGATTGCGTTGCCAAAGACAAAATCAAAGAGATTTTCTTTGAAAGGCAGCTTCTCTACGTCGCATGCAACGAAGAAATCTGCTTTTGAACCCAATTCATGTGCGGTTTTCATCCCTGTTCTCAAATCACCCATGGAAATGTCAGAGGAGATGACTGTGGTACCTGGAGATTCTCTTTTTATGAGAGCACTTGCCCAGCATGAACCTGCCCCGATCTCGAGCAATCTTCCCCTGAAACTGTGTTCTGGCAGAATCTTCTCCAGAAGATACCTCGTTTCATGTTGATTGAGCCTGTTCTCACAGTGAGTCGACGGTGTCTCTTCTTCCATTTTTGCAGACTCGCACGCGCTCTATGGGCTGATTATGATGTTGATTATTCTTATTGCTACTGTTATCAGGAAGAGTGTTGAGACGGTTAGTGCTGCATTTCGTAATCTTTTTTTGTTGATGAGTAGGCTTGTTTTTCCGTAGTATGGTGAGATAAGTTCTGATGTTACAAGTAGGAATATGGCCGTGATGGCGAGCCAAAGGCTCACGCCGTCAAAGGACATGGGAAAATCCATCTTGCTATTCCTCTACGACTTCGTAGCTGGCTTCTACAGTTTTGCCATCTTCTGAGCTTTTGGTATCTGTTATTCTTACGGGTTTGCCTGTTGCTTTTGTTATGGCTATGGCGATAGCGCTGAGGATTGGGCCGCCGATCGAGGTGGCCAGGGATGATGGATCTTCAGCTTGTTTAACCGTGTCTACGTAGAATGGTTTGACCATTTTTGCGTGGATTGTGGTATTCTTCACCTGAGTGACGGAGGCAGTGTTATCTCCTTTTTTTTCGGCCATGCGGTTTTGCGTTATCTCTAGGTTTTCGACGATTTCAAGATCTTCAATTAGGTTTTTTGGAAGGTCCTGCTGCAGGCTTTCGAGGTCTGTTTTGATGAAGCTTGTTCCGAGAGATTTCTCCAGCAGTTTGGATAACTGAATGCCTGGCGGTGTGAGTAGCAGGCCTTTAGCCGTTTTGGCTATGGGTTGGTTCTCATAATTCCGGATTTGTTCTGGTGTTGGAAGAATGGCGGACTTTTGTTTCGATACGTAGATTTTGGTGGTCTCTGGGTCTGAAAAGTATTTCGGCGGTAGGTAAGTCGCGTCTCCTTTGTAGCCGAGTTCTTGTATCATCTGGTTTAATGTTATGAGGGAAGGTGATAATGCCGCGTCTAGGAGAGTTTTTCTCGTGTATTCTTCGGGTTTGATGTAAAGGAGAATTGCTCCCCAGAAGACTAGCCCAAGGCCTATGAACGCAAGTATAGATAAATCGTAGCCGATTGAGGCTATCAGCGAGATCATGCCCAATACAAGCATCGTCACTATTGCTAAGACTGTCGGCGTGATTCTTAAGCGCATCACGAGTCCCTCTTTTCTATTTTGAGCCTGGAGTTTTTATCTGCTTCCACATGTCTAAGCGTTTGTGTTCTCGGCCCTTTTTCGCGGTCATTTCGATTTTCCAAATGTGAGTTGGGTCATCTTGGACGTTAGCTATTGTGCTCGCTATTATGCCTGTCTTTTCTGTCTGTGAAAGCCTCCGTAAGAGGTCTTCTTCTTCTATTTGGAGTCCTGTTTTGCTTCTGTATGTTTTAGCGATTGCCTGTAGCGTTGGTTTTGTGGGTTTTTTTATTTCTGCTATTGCGTCGATGACCTGCTTGCTCTGCGATGAAAGCTTCTGGTAGGCTATAGCGTTCGCGCTTCTTTGCTTCAGCGTTTCAAAGGTGTAGAAACAGATGATTGCAGTTAAGAAGGCAATGGTTATTTCAGCTAGAGTAATGCCATTTCTAGATAACGTTATGGCGATTGCGGTCCACATCTTTATCGGCTGCCAATAATTCACAATCGCGGTTGCGAATGGCAGCAATTCGTTTTCCATACTTGGCACGTCTTGCGGTGTGTTGGGATAGACTATTAGGCTTATTTCGACGTATTTTTCTTGTGACGTGCCGTTTGTGGTGAAGATTGAATTCTCATACCAATAGAGAACCAGCTCGGTTTGGTTGTCGCTGTTGTCTTTGAAGGCGAAGTATCTTGCGATTATTGAGGGGTTTTGCAGGATTTGGATGTCTCTTAGATCTAGCTGCTCCACTGATGGCTGGTAGCCCTGAGTTTGTGGCCCAGTGATTAAGCAGTACTCCCAATGATGGAGTGGTGACGTTGTACCGGCGATTTCGAGTCCTACGAAAATTGTTTCTTTTTCGGGATCCTGTGGCATGTATCCGTAGATCAGTGAGAAGTCTTGTCCAGATAGTTGTTCAAATTCAGTCTGGCGCTCGATGTATTGAAGCGTATAGTTCGGTATTTGAGGGAAGATTTGGGTGTTTCCCTGTTGACCCGTGGGGGTTTGTGTTAGGATTTGAGCAGGCCCTTGTGTCAGTGCAAATACTGGAACTTGGATTGACATTAGAAGGATTATAGCCAGTGCTATTGTCACTATTTTTGCACCATCTATCTTTCGAAATTCTGATTGCGGGTATTTTGTCAGTTTCCCACATTTGAGGCAGAAATCCTCCGTTTGATTAGGAGGATATGGGTTGCAGTTCAGACAATTGCTTTGAGTCTGCTTCTTTGTGAATATTTGGGTCTTGAAGAGTTTCTCGGATATTATCAGAAGTACTAGCGTGCCTAGGAAAATTAGAATCCATCCGCCCAGGAAGTGAAATACGTTGAGAGCGAGTTCTTCGCCCCATTGGTAGCCGATTAGGAGAATTACAGTTATTCTGAATATGTTGAGAGAGTAGATAAGCGGGAAGCCTATGAGGAAGGTTGTCGCCTTCTTCCAGAGTTTGTCTCTGACGACGAAGGCTATGAAGGCCGCGAATATTAGGAAGCTTATCAGGCTGTATATGCCTGAGCATGCGATATCCACTGTGAACGGGGGCAATATTGTGCCATTCGCCTGGGTTATGGTTATAGCAGGTGTTCCTGATAGGCCGGAGATGGTTGAGTGTATGCCTACGGTGTTCACTATTGCGCTTGACGCTTCTGAGTTTACTACTGATAAGGTCGAGCCTGCGCGATAGATGATCTCTGAGGGCAGCGGGGCGAGAAAAGCTAAGAAAGCTATGGGGAAGACTGCTTGGCGAAGAGTCTGCAGATTGAATAAGACTAATGTAAGTCCGGCAGCAAAGAAAGGAAGGGTCAGGGCATGGTATTCCAATGGAGTGAACGTGTACGAGCCGTACCAGTAAAGTATAATGGCTGTTGCGCATAGCAGGATGCCGCCTAACGCGCCGAAGTGTCTAGTGTTCTCAGGATAATCTCCTCTTTCAACTGTGATCGCTGCTCGGAGCATTCTTCGCTTACGGTAGACTAGATATGCAAACAAGACAGGTATTATTAGAACGTAATTTGTTGATTCGTTGGTTAGGGCGTCGGTGAAGATTATTCTCAAGTCTTGAAAATATAGCGCTACAACTGCGACTATGAGGGCTGAAGCTTTCAGGGCGAGGGCTAGACTGCTTGGGTTTTTCAAGCCTGCAAGCCGTTGAATTGATGGGGACCTCCAGTTTGGCATTAAGTAACCCTTCTGGTTGCGAAAGTTTGGATGTCGTGCTTGACGCCTGCACCTTCAGGGTATTTCTATTCATTGAATTTAGGAACGTTGTCTATTGTGATTGGCTGCACTTTTTTTGGAGGAGAAGGCGCTCTTAAGAGTTATTCCCGCAACGAATAAGAGAAGCAGGGAGTCAAAATGCGAAAAGTCTCAGTGTACATTTTTCTAGACTTGATTTTGAGAACCGTTGGCGAGGCAAATATCGCTGACTGACAAAGCTTACGGTAAATGACTAAAAAAGAGACCCCGCCGATCTGATTGCGCTGACTGACGATAATGCACCTCTTTTGTCTCATTATTTGCATTAAGCATTCTTCTAAGAGTCAAGTGAGCGGATTGATGGACTCATCTCTTCAAAAATGGTGCTCAGCGTTTTTGCAACATATTCGGCTTCATCCTCTTTAAGACCTGGATACAGGGGCACTGACAGGGCGTGCTTTAAAGCATGATCTGAGTTCGGGCATCTCACGTTCGGAAGAAATTTGTGAAGTGGTTTCCAGACTGGCTTTTCACAGATTACGCCCTTTTCCTTTGCAGCTTTTCGGATGCGGTTCAGCCTATTGACGGTCAGGATGTATCTGTAGAAGACTGGTTTTCTATGCAGAATGTTGCGAGGCGGTATGACATTGAATCCTGAGAATTGCTCATCGTAGAAACTGGCAACCTGTCTTCTTCGTATGATGAATTGTTCAAGCTTCTTGAGTTGGCTCACGCCAAGTGCTGCTTGAAAATCAGTCATTTTGTAATTGTACTTCACAGGCGTTAGCGGTTTTTTGTCGTAGTCTCTGATATCGATGATGTTGGCGTAGAAATCTTCATTGTTAGTAAGGATCATGCCTCCTTCGCCAGTTGTTATCATCTTCGTAGCGTAAAAAGAAAAGACCGAAATACTTCCAAATCTGCCGACTTTTCGGTTGTTGTATTCTGCTCCCAAGGCTTGGGCACAGTCCTCGATCAGCGGAACTCCGAGTTCTAGCAGCGTGTCAAGTTCGGCGGGGTTTCCGAACATATGAGGAACAATTATCGCTTTTACTTTCTGCGTGAGTCGCGCCTTAACAGTTTCAGCACAAATGTTCAAATCTGCTTGGTCAACATCAACAATCCTGGGTTTCGCACCGGTATGCAGAGTTGCGAAATAGGGCGATGCACAGATGTAGCTAGGGATGATGATTTCATCACCATTTTTCACGCCTAGACCAGTCAGAGCTAGGTGAAGAGCTACAGTTCCTGAAGAACATGCAATTGCATGCTTGGTTCCCACGTATCGCGCAAGTTTATTCTCGAATTCTTTGACTTTCTTGCCTTGTGCTATATTGGCTGAGGCCAAAACTTGGGCGACCGCTTCAATGTCTTTTTGGTCGATTGACGGTCTTGAATGTGGCACAATCATGTTTGATCCCAAGCTTGCTGCCTTGTTGCATGCCCTACTACTTGCAGGATGATTGCTAGCGCGATAGTATGAAAAGTGTTTTACGTGCGGGGCGCTCAGGTCAGCGCGCGCGCCGTCATATGTGAGGATATGACACGATGGTGTAACGCGGCCCAGTGATCGGTCTTTCTTTCTTCTTTTTCTTGATAGTCCTGCTTCCCAGAATCACCAAGACCAACAAGAGAGTTAGCGAGAGCAGTAGAGCGATGATCTGCTGGACGCCGAAAGTGTTTCCTGCGGTTAACCCCAACGCGATCACTACGTGGTGAGTGCTGTGAGTGTACGTTGTGTAGACAATCCATGAATCGTCAGTTGAGCTAAGAGAATAGCCCTTTTGAATTCCGTCAAGGTACACTTTAATGTTCGTCATGTTTTCTACAAGAGTCTTGGCAATAGTTGCTTTTGAAAATCCTGAAGTGCCTGAGGGCCCAGAAACTGTGAAACTGAGTGCTGGGGTTGTGGAATTGAATGATAGATCTGTCACAGTCGAGTTCGATGTAACTGAGAAGACATAGTCTCCTTCGTATGAGATGATGTTTAGGGTTGTGTTGCTCTCTATCCCCAGATATGTTTCGTTGCCAGTCCAGTAGGCTTTGAGAGTGAAATATCCAGTTGTTGGGGGGATCCACGCCACATGGTAGTTGCCTTGGCTGTCTGTGGTGGCTGATGTGAGTGGAAGCCATTGCGAGATCCCTTGGAAAGTGTATGAAATGACAACATTTGCGTTGAATATTCCGTTCTGCTGATTGTCAGCAAGGGTTCCGTTGACATCAACTTTGAATCCGACAGACTTCGAAGAAGCAGAAGTGAATATTGAGATTATTGCCTGTTTAGGCGCAGTGACAGTGATGTTGTGCGATATTGACGCATTTAAGCCGTCACTGTCGAATACGAACAAAGTCACATTATAGGTTCCAAGTACGACGTACGTGTGTGATATCATCGGTCCAGCCACGTCCGTCTTGTTTCCATCACCGAAATTCCATTCATATTCCATGAGAATAGTGTCTCCTGGTGAGGACGACGACGCGTTAAAAACTGTGGGGTCGTTGGCTTCAGGATAAGTTGGGACGTACGTGAAGGCTGCCGTCGGAGACTTGGCTACCTTTACTGTACCACCGACGTATACATTGTTACTCGTGTCTGTTTCACCTGGGACTATGCTCGCCTCTGCTCTGATTGTATGATTGCCAAGAGATACGCCGGTCGTGTTCCAGACAAAAAAAGAAGTTGCATTTGTTGCAGGGGCCAAACCAGTGATTGTCTGAATCCCAATTGTGTTGTTGTCCCAGAAAGTGGTTACGTTGAAAGTCTCTGTAACTCCTCCATCGTTTAGCACCATGACACTGATGTTAACGGGGGTTCCTGCCGCTACCATTGCAGCCCCCAAGATCACGTTGACCACCGCCACGTCAGGATGTGTCGTAGCAATGAACTGTATTGTATGTGTTCCAACTCCTTTGGGAACCCTGAGATCCTGAACATCTTTGAAGTATTCAGAGGCATTAACAGTAGCATTGTATGTGCCATCAATCATTATATCGATTTTTCCCAAGCTCCGGAACTTCGCAAGGAGGTCGTCCGAAAATTGAAGGGTCCATGTGGAATCGTGATTTCCAAAGTACTTGCAGTAATGATCATCATATTGAAACGCAAAACTAAGTGAAGAGGATGAAGCGCTTGGCTTAGCATGCAAATAGCCCACAAACTCATCTTGGCTCAAGTATTTCTGCACAGCGCTTTCATTCGAAGTCGATGGCGCTCCCATATCCGTTAGATACGTATCGAGATAATACGGGTTTGAGGCTATATCCCTATCATGGAAGTACGCCATGACGGGCATATCCCATCCGCTACTGAGCCTTTTTCTAATACTCGAAACGTCGTCAATTGCACATGATCTTGTTATCCTCATTTCTGAAATCACGATATCTCCCTGAGGGCCCAGGTAGCAGTAACCATCCGAGGTCAAAGCCAAGCCGAAGCCTTTCGATGCCGCCACCTTGTATGTGTAGTCATTTGGGACATTGCTTTCTGAGGGTGCGCCGGATATCTCATAATTCGCGGCTACGAAAGTAAGCGGAAACGTGCCAAAAGCTTCTATTGTATTGTTTATCGAGTTGCCTAAAAGGAGGGTTTGGGTAGTTGCGTCAATATCCTTGTTTCTTCGTGCATCATAGAACTCTCTGTACCAGCCTTCATTGGACCATTCTGTTTGATTGCTCCACCAAGGTCCAGGAGGGGAATCAAGATCGGCTTGCATGTGAGTCCATCCATGACTCTCAACCTCCAATACGCCCTTTGACATCCCTTCCAGAATGCCCAAGTAGTTTGACGTTAGGTTCTGTCTAGTCCCATATGGGTCAACCCAATCAACGGTCCAAGGCTTAAGAATAGTCTTGTTCGTATACATGGGATATCCTGTCAAGTACATTATTCCAAGAGTCGCGTTGTGATTAAGTAGTGGTTGAATCAAGGAATTTCTGATTTGTCCCAGTGAGAGCTGCGCATAATGCCAGGAAGGGTCATATGCCGATTCGGCGCTCCCTGCATCATCCATGCGCAGGAAGACCGTGTCAGGATAGGTCTTGTAAAGGGAGTACCCTATGCAGTATGTTATAGCTCTCTGCAAAATCTTCGCTATAATTGGTGAAGAACTGAATACTGTGTCTCTATTGCCTCCTATCCACACGGCCTTTGTTGATCCAGTTATATCTCTTGCAGCGAGTTGAGGCCATTGGCCCTGATATCCTAGGACGGTGGTCGCGCGCGTGTCAAATCTCACGCGAGGTCCCTGTCCTCCCATTATTTCTTGCGGGATACTCGTTCCATTGTATCCTCGGGTCAGAAAATGATCTACTGTTATGACGAAGGAGTCATTCATTGTGTACCAGCAAATGGGATTCGAAAGATCTATGTAGTTCATCCCCAGCAATCCTCTAATGCCAGGTTCTAGCACAGTGTTGGCCAGTGCTATGAGGCTCATGCCATATGTGAGAACTGCTGTCTCAAGAACACTCCAATCTCGAGTACCTTTACCCACGTAGTTTGGGTTCGTTGGATCAAACCGATCCTGCCGGCAATTCCAAATAATAACTCCGTATTTTGGCTTTCCTTCACTGTCTATGAATTCCGTAATGTTCAGAAGGTTATTGTCTAGTCTCAGCACGTCAAACGGTATGCTCCACAGTTTCAGCAACGAAATAACGTCATGAAAAGCCCACACACTACTGTCAACATAGCCTTCAGGATTAGAAATCCAATCAATGTCCTCGACAACTATTACTCTGAGGGGATTGAGAGAGACTGTTTGGGTCACGTCTCCCCTAGTCGCTGTCTGTAGGACCGCGGCAATTAGGATGATTGCCACAAGTACGCCAGCGAATGATCTGGTTTTCATCAGCTTTCATCACAGGGTAAGATGCTTTCTTCCCTTAATACCGATATGGAACAATAAACTAGAACTAACACACACGTGATCCTAATTGAAAGTACGTTTGCGTCTTACGATGTGCGCGGGCGAGTAATGCTTATCTACGCATGAGCGCGCGCGCTTGGCCCCCCTCTTGGTTAAGTACGTGAGTTCAGTCTCGGCGGATCAAATGGATATTGCCCGCCGAGAATAGCATCCTCTCAGCTTCCAACTATGCCCAAGGTTGGTTGAACTGCCCAAAGTATTCGGAAAGTGGCTCCTGATGGTACGAAAACTGAGATGTTGGTTACGCCGCCGAACAGCGTTTGTCCATTAATGTCAACCTCGGTCACTTCACCTCCGATTATGTATATAGTCTTGTCTGAGCCTGAGCAAGTGTAGGTATTGCCACTGGCGATTGCCGTATCTCCCCCTGAATCCACGAGGTAGTTTTCGCTTGCAATTGTCTGGTTGTTTATGACCCCAAGTGGATTATAGCCCAGATTGCTTTTCAGATAGAGTTGGATTTGAACGTCTTCCAAGTGAACTGCTGCTTTGGTGTAAGCCTGGAAATTGTTGTCCGAAACGATGTTACGATCTCCACCATTAAGAAGGGTCAGGTCATACCGTGGTTTGTTAGTAGCGAGTGGATCGAATTGGTTTCCAATAATCGAACAGTTGCTGCAAGTGTCCAATGTCAGCTGGTCATACGTGCCGTAACCATTTCCATAAAATGTGCAGCCGACAAAACTGCAACTATGTGAGGCTTCAAGAGTGACGCTTGAATTGCTCCACCCACTTGCGCCTCCATGAGGTTTCTCGAAGACAACAGAGTCAAATATGCATGTTGGTGAGAATTTCAGGTACACATTCGCAAATTTGTTGTCAAAAATATGCCCCCCTATCACATCGACATTTCCAGTGTTGTAAACGTAGAGACCATACATCCCATTGCCACTGGCCCATAAGAAATATGCTATGCTATCAGTAGGGCCTTCTGTGATGTTGAAACCACACTGCACATTCCCATTACTGTGCACGTCCCATAGTTTAGCTACATTAACGTGGCCTTGATCTGTTGCACCTCTAATGAGTCTTATCCCATCAAGCAGGCAGTCTTGAACGAGAATGTGATCCAGATCTAGATCTGTGAACACTCCATATATTCCACAACTGCCAGAAGGATTGTTCTCATGATTTCCATCAATAGCCAAGTCTTTAATGCTCACGCCCCATTTTGCATCCATAGCGTCGGTCACATCCGCATGTGACTTTATCAAATCGCAATTTGCACCGTTTGCAAGTCTCAAAATCGTTGCCATGTAGGTTTTTGTGGTTTCATCTGAAGACAAAGCTGATCCCGCACCGCGCAGAGTTATTGATGATCTTGCGCTTTTCCCGTAGAGAATTATCGGATTCGTGAAGTTATAGATCCCTTCTTTAAAATAGATATCATTTGCCCCGGCGTTGATTATTGAGTTCAGGACGTAGCTTACGTTTGTACTGCTGTAATCAATCTGTCCTGTTCTTCCATTACGGCAAAAATAGTTTCCAAGGAAATCAGTAAAAATGACGTAGCTTGCAGTTTCCACTGGATGAGCCAAAATATCGGTGCGGTTCTGCCCATCCCACCACAACTGACCATAAAGATTCAGAGAAGTACTATTTACCCACGAAGCGCCGTAAATACCATAAGACCCACCTAGGTTCCAGTCCCCGGTCAAAGCAGTCAAACCGTTCTTCGTCAAATAAACAGTTAGGTCAGGAATGCCTGTGAGATTCCCGTAAGCAATTGTACCGATTTGCGTCCAAAGGTTATTATCGTAAACATACAAATATCCAAGGTCACTTCTAAAGAATACTTGTTTGTCAACTGGTGACGTTGGAAATGATACGCCGTTCTCAACGACAAGATGTAGGAGCTTCACACCTTGACCGTTGATTAGCTGATCTAATGTACCACAATATATCGAAGTCAAATTCTCCGAAGACATTAGAAGCGTTCCAGACGCATAGTTGTAAACTGTCAGTGGATAACCATTGCTGAAATACTCAACTAGGCCAGTATTGAAATCATCAAGAATGCAATAGGCCTCAGATGCCACGGTGTAGGAGATGCCCTTTGCTCCCTTGTCGATGACGAGCCTTGTATTGTTTTGTAATACAACCGCAGCCGAATAAGATCCTTCAGAGATGTAAACGCTGCCACCTACATCGGACGCGTTTCCAAGCGCATCCTGAATAATCACGGTGTGGTTTGCGCCATATTCTAGGATGGCCCCGTTGCTGCCATTCTGTAGGCGTGCAAATGTGCCGACAAGGCTAACAATGAAGGAATTGCTTTTTCGGAAGGGGCTTAAGCTATTATCTATCGGCATGTTCAAGGCCTTCTCAATCGCGGACAATCGACTTTCCAAGTCACTGTTCACGTTTGCACTAATGTAGAGGGCGAACCCAAAGGTCAGAAGTATAATGCATATCATCATTGCAGCTTTCCACGTGCATCTATTCTTGATTAGTCTGCGTATTGATAGATTCGCCTTGTACCTACTCATTTCTTCTTCACTTCCTTCTTGCAGAATTAGCTGTTCAGCGACGCATGTCACTGGGTGCTGTGTTCTTCAATGTAATACGATATATGTTGACCAAGCAAGTCTAGCGCTTTTCACCAGATGTGTCAAATCTTTTGAGCCATGCTTCTCGCCAAAAGCAGAAACAGGACCGATCACAACCTCCGTGAGATGTGCCATCACAGTAGACGCCCTCAAGAATGACGGTAGGAATTCTTATCCTTCTGAGCTCTCCAGTTGACTCTATTATGATCTTATCCAATCTCTTGAAAACTCTGAATTTTTGCCCACAGAACTTCACCATTTCAGGATTGAAACGTAGACCTGCAAGTTTTCCTTGATCATCTAACGTAGCGAAAATCTCTTTTGTTGATTTCACTTCGACTAGTTCATCAGGTTGCAAGTCTAAGCGATGTGTATTCGTAGTGCTGGCATGCGCTCCTTTTCCCCGTGTTACTTTGTTCAACAAGATTGTGGATGCAAAATCTCGTGGACCGATCATGGCAATTTGCCATATCTGCCTTTTTAATCGCCAGAATTGCTTTCGCAAAATTAGTACTCGTCGTGTATCTGAGGAAGTGAAGTGAGCGAGGTCTGGATAGTAATATTGACAAGGCTCAATCTTCTGCTTGTTCTCTTTCATGGGGCAAACTCTTCTCGGTAGAAGTATTTAGATTGTGCAAGCTAGATTTTGCACGGACTCTAAAACTGATCAATGATCACTATGTTAATGCAGTACGAGACTTTGACTCGAAAACGATCGCGCGCGCTTCTCAAAGTTGTGTATCATTATCTGGGCCAGTCTGACTAAATAGTTGCACATTGAGCAGATTCTCAAGTATTTTGAGGCTCCATCGTAATCCGTAGTTTCTCACGTCATACAACGTATCCAAAGAAAAAGTGCTCAGCAATCTTTGCCTAGCATTGTTTTGATCCACATATTTTTCTATTCTTGAGGCGATTTTTCTGAACCTTTCTTTTTGGATTTTTGTGCAGAAGCAGTTCTCTGGACTCTGATGATTATATAGAACCATGTCATGGCCATCTTTGACTAGGCCTAGCTTCCTGCAATACTCAAAAGCTTCTGTTCCAGGATATGGCGTAAAAATACTGTAACCTAATATTCCTTTTGTCTTTTGCATGGCGACGAAAGTATCGTTTAGTGTATCTTCAGTTTCCCACGGCGTTCCTATGATGAAAAATGCAGTCAGTCTGATTCCATGCTTTTTGATGGTTTTCAGAGCAGAAAGGGCCTGTTCAATCGTGATTCCCTTTCTTATTTTACGCAATATTTCATTGTTGCCTGACTCGATGCCCAGAAAAACAGAATGGCAACCTGCCCTCTTCATGTGAATAAGGAGTTCTTCATCAACTAGGTCAACACGAGTTTCACAGTCCCACCTTATTCTAGGGCAGTTGCGAATGAGAGAATCGCATAACCGATGGGTATATTCTTTGTCGATTCCAAAAGTATCGTCCACGAACTCTATCCGTTTTGTTCCCATTTTTTGGAGAGACTTTATCTCATTGGTTACGCTTTCTACAGACCTGAACCTTGTCTTCCGACCCCATACGCAATTTGATCCACAGAAGAAACAGTGGTATGGGCATCCTCTTGTCGCTAGGATGTTCTTGAACGCAGATTTCGGATGTTTATGAAAGTCAATCAAGACTTCATGCGCATATTGATGAGGAAAACATAGGGAATCCAGATCCTTTATGAGCTCTCTGTCTGGAGTCTCAATAACATCATCACCTTTTCTGAATAAAATCCCATTGATTTTTCCGAATGATTCACCTTTGGTTATGGCGTTGAGTAGCTCAACAATCGCCATCTCGCCTTCGCCTTTAACAACTATGTCTATATTCTGGTCAGTCAGTATCTGGGAACCGACTGCAGTGGGATGTGGACCCCCAACGATTACGATTACTCGCTTATTGATCTCCTTTGCCAATCTCGCGACTATTCTAGTGGACTCCAGATTTCCGGCACAACAGTAGATTCCAACCACAGTGGGTTCGTATCTGGCTATAGTGGATTTCGCTTCGTCCCATATTCGGCTGGACAAGTTTTTCAGATTTCTTATGTAGTTGGTGAATCCGGCTCCTGATAGATAACTCATGAGCCAAGATTCTGAGCCTGTTGCAAAATCAGCATTGTAGACGAATACTTTCCAATTAGTGGTGCCTTTCCTTATTTCTCCTGCCATGTAACCTAGCGAAAGGGGATATCTGTTGCTTGAATAGGTTTCTTTATATAATCTATAAAAAGGCGGGTTAATGAGAAGAATTGTATTCCGTTTCTGGTGCTTTAGCATATCGACACTCTGCTGGTTTTTTCATCAAACACTCGGTTTCGGCTCAACAACATTAACCACATCTGCTACTAGACGTGCCATCAGAGAGGGAGGATACTCAAGGAGGTTCTCACTCGTTTCACTCTATCAATCAGTTTGGCAAACCTACAGTTTTATACCATTCAAGAAGCTCAAAGATACCTGCTTCAATCCGGAACTGGGGCTTGTAGCCAAGTATGGCTCTTGCCTTGCTTATGTCGGCGTACCCACACCGTGGGTCACCCAATCTTGCTTCAACATACACGTTTTTCAAATCTCTTCTATTCAATCTATGTTTGAGCATTTCTGCTATTTGATTTATGCTAATACATGTGCCGTTACCTATGTTGAAAGCCTCCCCGGAGGCATCCTTTCTGTTTAGTGCAAGGATATTTGCTTCCACCACATCCTTAACATACACGAAGTCCCTTGTTTGCTGTCCATCCCCATAAATAAGAGGGGGCAGTTCTTTCAGCAATCTATTTATAAAGATAGATATTACTCCCCCGTAGCTACCATGAACGTCCGCCCTTTGTCTGGGACCATAGACGTTGAAATATCTTAAACACACTGTTTGCAAACCGTAGATTTTATGATAAGTTCTGACAAAGCTGTCTGCAGCAAGCTTGGAAACCCCATAAGGTGAGACTGGATTCAATGGATCATCTTCTTTCTTCTTCGCTACTTCCTCGTTCCCGTATACTGCAGCTGATGAGGCAAATATGAACCGCTTCACTCCAGAATCGCATGAAGCTTCAAGAAGATTTAGTGTTCCCCCCACATTTATGTCGTTTGTCAGAATAGGATCTCTTATGGAGGAAGCTATATCAACTGATGCTGCTTCATGAAAAACGGCCTCGACATCCTTCATCGCGTTCTTCAGTAGACCAACATCGCGTATGTCACCTTTTACGAGGTGTAGGTTCTTCTCTTTTCTGTGGGCTAGGTTAGCAAGGCTTCCCGTTTCGAAGTTATCGATTATTGTGACTTCTAGACCCTCCCTGATCAATCTGTCAACGATGTGGCTTCCTATGAAGCCTGCTCCTCCTGTAACTAAGACTTTTCTAAACGCCAATTTCACCTAAAGCAATCTCCCAAGACAATTGGTCTTCATTACAGAGCTGATTGACTTACTCTCGTTGTCGTTCAACTCCTAACCCTAGGCTTTTCCTCTAAATAGTAGCATCCGACGACGGATAGTCTACAACTGTCAAACGCGTTTGAAAGCCTATTGTCGCCAACCTACAACGCGTACAACCTTCAAGATATCATAAAATCGCAACCAAGAGCCGCGTCCCGCAGCAATTTGCTGGACACGCTCCGTGATCTACAAGTGTATATGTGTTGAACCAAGTTACAGAAATGCTTATAGGTTTCGCAGTGTGGTTTCTTGTGTATTACTATACTATATTGAACACCCACACTCAAGAACACACCAGTAATGTTTGGATGTAAGCGGAAGGAAAAACGCAATGAAGGAACCAACACGCGCGCGCTCTCTTCTAATTGCTTTATCGATTGTTCTGGGAAGTTGTTTGATTGTGCCACTTTTCGGTTCTCAACCGAACCAGACTATCATATCTAATGGATCTGTCAACTATCCTTCAGCGATTCAACCGCAAATGCTTCGGGGTTGCGATAAAATTGGCTTCGAATATGTTAACCCAGTGATTGAGACACGAAGGGAGGTTGGTCCAGCCTACTACGATTATGACGCCAGACAGATAGCCTCTTGGAACGCTAGTTTTGTTCGGCTCGCCTTCAGCAGCTATTGGTACGACAACGACCCGCGTTATAAGCAGCTTCTCCGCCAAGAGGTGGAAAACCTAACGTCAAATGGTCTTTATGTTGTGATGGATCTGCATTCGTATGGTTCACCGCCGGTTCAGGGCCCGTACGGCACTTTGACTGATGCGCAAGCCCGCAGCTTGTATAATGCGGATCAGCTTCCGACTCTAGTGCAAGTGGCGAGGGACTATTTGAACAACTCCAAGGTTATTGGTGTGGAGGTTAACGAGTTCTGGCCTCTTGCCGACAGGTCAGCAAGCTGGAGTCTGGAACTAGAGTTGGGTAATACGCTTGCAAGGTCGGTGCACCAAGTTAATCCAAGTTTGTATGTTTTTATAGACATTTACGGAGAGTGGGTAAGCGATGCCGCAATCAGAAATGGTGTTAGCCTGATAACTGAACCGAACATCTTTTTCGCTCCTCACTTCTACTGTGCTGAAACCCCGGACGGACTCGTTCTGCATCCAGAAAAACCTGGAAAATATGGAGAAACTGATGGTTGGGACTTCTACTACGCTTACAAAGCTGGAAACCTAACAGAAGGAAAGATCAAAATGTATCATTGGCTCGACATCTATTTGAAAGCAATTCAAGACCTCTACAAAATCCCTTTTGTCATAGATGAATTCGCAACATCATATGAACCGAATCTAATACAAGCCCTGCATGACATGATAGATTATTTCAAAGCGCAAAACTGGGGATTCTCATATTTTGCCTATTATGGAGAGGATACGCCATCAATTCAACCACTTTACGGAGATTGGCAAAGACTCATGCCTCAAGGTGAAACCCTCGTCGCTGAACTGAAAGAATCTCTGCCTTGAGTGGCGCCATTTCCAGTTTAGGAGACTCACTCTGATTTTCTCCGGAGACTATGGTTTCATGAGGAGTACGTTGTCGTCGCTGTAGATGACGTTGCTCTTGGCAATTAACAAACTGGAATTGAATTCTTTAGTTGCATCTTTTTCAAACCACAAACCAAATTTAACAGCAAAATAGTGCAACCAGAGGTATTTCGAACCAAAAAGGTAGTCAGCAGTTTCTGAAACTGATCTGTACCCAAGATGATTAGCATAGTACAGGTTGACGTAACCTCTATAGTCTGATGATATGGGTTCTTCAACAGGTACATAATTCCTTATCCATCTTGAGGATGCGAATTCGGCTTCGGTCACGTAGATTTGAGATACAGCATCAGTCGGAGAAACTGATTCTTCTGGATGATACAGTACATACCTCTGATTGACAGGCAGTAGCATTAGTACAGGCAGGTTTAGAAAGAGGAAAATCAACAATATCCCCTTCAACTTCTTGTCAATTTCGATCAAGGCAAGCGCTGCCAACGCGCAGAAGAAGAAAAAACCTGTTATATAAACTCGCAGAAAACTTCCATATAATGTGGAAACATTCGGAACGAAGGTCACGACCAGAAAAAGTCCGAAGAGCACTCCACTTCCAATAAACCAAAGGAACGTCTTGGAATCTTTTCTTCTTAAAATCATGAAGAGAAAGCCAAGCAAGCACAAGATCATCCCCAAGCGAAGCCAATTATCAACCCATGGTCCCAGAGGTGAACCAAACACATACTGGTTTGCTATGATGTCGAAGGTCGGAAAAGTTCTAGGACTCAGTAATCTCAACGCATTGTCCAAATGTATTACGAAAGGTGATGATGGAACCGATAGGAACCAAGTCAAAGAAGAGACCAGGAAAAATACTAGGCTGAAAGTGAGCAAGGAAAGCTGATTAGGTGCGAACGTATGGACATCAATCTTCAGCAGATTACGCAGCATTCTTGTCTTCAAAATCAAATAAACACCTATCAAGAAAGAGGACAATAGCATTATCGATAGGTAGGTTATCGTATAATGATTTGAGAGAATTCCAAACAAGGAAAACACAAGCAAAAGAAAATGTTTCTTATTCCTATTTGTCCCCACCAACCTAGCAACAGCGAACAAAGCAAATAACACGAACAATATTGCAATTGACTGACGCGCCCCCTGAATATTAACTGAAGAAAAAGAGAAGTAGAATTCCGAGAATATTATCGAACTAAGGATGGCGAGCTTCTGCGACGCGAATATTTCTTTCACGTCTAGGTAGATCAGGATAGGCGTTAATGATATAATAGCACTCAAGATGAACTTGAATACGTCGACAAGATCCAGCCCAGTTGTCTGATGTATGATAGAAGGCAAGATGGTTATTCCGACTGATGACAGATATGCAATATGAGAGGGATCCGCATGCCAGCTATTAAGCGAAGCAAACGTGTTCCAACCGTGAGCAATAGTAGAATCAGCCGCCATGAATTCAAACAGTTCATCATCACCGCTCAGCGACCTGAACCGTACAAAAGGCATGATCATCAACGACAGATAAGTAAGGTAAACTAGCAAGAGAGTGTATTTTATCATACTTGAATTTTTGTCAGACGCCATGAAGGAAAACACAATACCAGCTGAGGTCATCAAAGCTCCCGCAACGAATAGGAAGAAAGACGACTCATTTACGTACACTAGATAATATTGCTGGAATGCAAGGCCTAACAGCGTGATGCACAAGCCAACCAGATAGGTTTCTCTGATCCTCATCGTATTTCACAGCTCCAGTCTATTAGTTGAAGCATTAGCGCGCATGTGTGTTCCTAAATTGGCCAAAAATGGTTTTTATTATTTGTTTTTCGGGATTTGAGGGCAGTTTCCTGGGTTGCAATTGTTTCTGATTTGTTTGCAGTAGCGCGCGCGCTGTCTTAGGCGGCTGAACGGCAAGGTCACGATCGTTATCGACGGGTCTGATAGGGCAGCGGATACTTGTTGCCGAACTCTGGGCGACAGGAAATAGGCGTACTTCGGCCTTCCCCGTCCATTCGAGAGCGTTTTTTCCTTCACCACCAAACTCTGAGCTGTCAGGCGCTTAAGATGCAGCTTCAACGTGTTGCGACCGAAACCCACCTCGCCCAGAAGCTGGACGAAAAACTTGGGCTTGCCATCGCTGAGCACAGCCAAAACACGCTCATCAAACAAGTCCATAAGTGAACTACACAAAACGAATTTAAAACCATTATTGGCCATTTTCGGAACAGCCATGCGCGCTAAACCTGACTCTTAGGTAGCCTGTCTTTGTTCCCAATCTCTAGGTGTCGCGTACTTGATGGCTGCAGTCAATCCTTCGACCATTCTGTCAAAGGTGAAGCCGCTTTCTATGATTCTTTTCGACTCGAAACCCATTTTTCTCGCTTTTTCAGGATTCTTCAGCAACTGCTTCATAGCATCTGAAAGCTCTTCCACACTTCCTTCTTTAACAATGTAGCCATTGACACCATTTTTGATGAGATCATAAGAAGCTCCCGCAGCCGTTGTACTGATTACCGATTTGGCGCATGACATGGCTTCGTTGAGAACTAAATCCCAGACTTCACCACTGTGAGCAAGAGAAGGCAGCACGAAGACGTCGGCAATAGAATAGTACAGACTTTTGTCGTGCTCATCTACGTAACCTGTGAAGAGAGCGTTCCGTACGTGTAGGTTTCTACTGAGACGCTCTAACATCTTTCTTTCTTCTCCGCCGCCAACGATGACAAGAACTGCGTCATCGAATTCTCTCTCGATTTTTGAGAAGGCCTCAATCAGGACTGCAACACCCTTTCTCTCTACAAGCCGACCTAGATAAAGCACCACGCATTTGCCTCCTATGCCTAATCTTTCTTTCAGTTCGTTTGTATCAGAAAGAGTAATCTTCTGAACAACCAACTCACTAGCATCAGGGGCGATGAAAACCTTTCGAGGATCGGCTCCTACATGAAGAGCAAATTCCTTGGCCTTGGTACCTGAGACTACAATAGCATCAGAGTACAGCATCATTATATTAAGCAATGGTTGCCTTAGAAAGCGAAAGATTGTTCTAGGATAATACCACCCTTCATTGCATAAAATGAAAGGTTTACGGAGTAGCTTTGCCACAACGAACGTGATGTATGTTCCGGGATGACCAATATCGGCCCCAATGAATAGGTTGTACCTACCCCTCAGAAGGTGAAAAGGCAGCATTGGCGACAATGTACAATCATAGATTGACGAGTTCAGAATCTGAATGCTTCTCAATACTTTGTAAGTGAAAGCGCATTTCCGTATCTTGGTTTTCGGGTCAATCTGATCGAAGAAGAAGTCAGTGCCATATATTTTGGCCAATTTTTCAAAAAATGGGAGCCGATAGCCAATGTACCTATTATGGATGAAGGCTATCTTCAATCCACTTTCACCTTTCGAAGCAAAGAATCATGAAATGCACGGGCCACAGCGAACAATCGGTCAGGCATAATATCCCTCAAAGCTTATGGAGTCTCATCTGGTTCGAAGCTCTTGGCAAAATCAGGAAGCTACCTCATTATAAACGGACTCGATTTTGCGAACAATTGTGTCCCAAGTGAAATTGTCAGACACAAACTTCTTGCCATTTTCTGAAAGTTTTGATGCTAATTCATCATCAGTTAGAACTCGCTCCAAGGCTTTCTTCAATTGTGCAATATCTCCATAATCGACAGCGAATCCGAACCGCCCCTTTTCCACATAACTCATTGATGGGTGGTTTGACACTATAACTGGTTTTCCCATGATTCCGGATTCTAATGGTACTATAGGGAACCCTTCTTGTGCGCTTGCATAGACAGTGACTGCTGCATCGTTAAAAGCAGCTAATACGTTTTTGCGCGTTAGCCCACCAGTAAACAAAACTCTGTTTCCTAGCCTCAGGCTATAGACAAGTTTCTGGAGTGATCTTTGCATCCCAACGTCAGGTCCAGCAAGTACCAGCTTGAGATTGTCCCGCATTCTCAAGAGGGAGAAAGCCCTGATTAGAGTGTCGAGTCCTTTCATTTCGCATATTCTGCCAAGGTACAGGACAATCTTTTCATTCTTCAGTCCGTACATGCTTCGGAAACAGCCCTTCTTCGGAAGATTGGAAAAATCTTCAGGGTCAATCGCGTTTGGGATGATTGATATCTTCTTCTTCTCAATCCCTCTACGAACGAGCTGTTCTGCTTCAAATTGGGTAAGTGCAAGTATTCTGCTAGCGTCACCCAACAAATTCTTTCCAAAAGCATGATTAAACAATCTTCTTAGAAACGCCGTGTCCGGAGACTCCTGCTTAAACTCGAGTTCACCATGCAGAGACAAGACGTAAGGCACGTTACTTTTCCTAAGGTATTTGAAAGCTAAATTTTGGAAAGTTCTGTATTCATGAAGGTGTACTACCTGGAAGTCCTCGATGTTCCTTCTTATCACCGGAACTATTCCAGGACTTATGAAAAATCCTTTCGTCTTCACTAAATTGCGAAAATAGAATACTCTTGCTCCATCTACAAATCTGGAACCTTCCTTGATTCTTGCATTAGAGCTTATGTCATACGCATCTGTCGTGTAAACTGTGACCTCGTGTCCATTCCTAAAAAGCTTCTTGGAGATATTGCGGGTGCACTGAACAGGACCACCAAAACTCACGCTTGGATAATAGTATTTCGTAATCTGCAGAACTCTCATGCTACTGTCTCACATCCCTCACACAAAAAAGAGACCTTAAACCTCGAGACTAGAATTCATATTGAACATGCAGTTCTCTCTGAAGAGTTCCAAAAAAAACTGACAATCGCCTAGAGCTCACCGTTTACGGTTTATTTCCAACAGACTACGAATCCGGTCACGGAGTTATCAAACGCTTTATATCAAACCCGATCTTATTTCATCTCAGTCAACAGACTGACGGAGTTTCTATAATAGATTCTAGCGCGCGCTTCAGGGTCTGTATATTGTAGTATTGCAGATTCATCAAATCCAAACTGATTTGCGCGGGCTGAACAAGCGTTTTTTTGCCTTCTGCAGCAAAATTCATTCAACGCCTGACAGATTGCTTTGATTTCAACCTGCTGCCCTTTCGGACCTGCTCCTCGATCCATCTATAGGTCCTCTCAAGACCTGTTTCCAAGGAAAACGCAGGTTTCCAGCCGACCTTCTTTGTTACAAGCGTAAGATCTGCATTTCTTCCTCGGACTCCTTGAGGCTGGGTTGAATCATAGTTCTTTGATATCTTCTTTCCAGAGATGTTTATTATTATGTTTGCAAGTTCGTTGATTGTGACCAGTCTGTCAGATCCTATGTTCAGAGGTTCAGCGGAGTCTGATTCCACGAGCATATCAATCCCTCGGGTGCAATCGTCGATATGACAGAAAGATCTTGTCTGTTCTCCATCACCCCATATCGTTATCTTTCCGGGGTTTGGTGCCTCTGCAACTTTTCTGCAAAGAGCTGCTGGAGCCTTTTCTTTCCCTCCTTTGTATGTCCCTTCTGGTCCATAGATGTTGTGAAACCTTGCAATTCTCGTTTCTAAGCCAAAATCCTCTGTGTAGTCAGCACAGAGTCTTTCTGTAAACAGCTTTTCCCAACCGTATTCGTTGTCAGGATCGGCAGGGTATGCGTCTTCTTCTTTCAGCGGAGATATTTCAGATTCCGTCTGTTTGTAGGTCGGATAAACGCAAGCGGAAGAGCTGAAGAAGTATCTCTTGACCTTATGTTTTCTTGCCGCTTCGAGCATGTTCACATTTATCATAACGTTGTCTCTCATGATTTCTGCTTTCACCTTTGTAATGTACCCGATTCCGCCCATGTTCGCAGCTAGGTTATAGACTCGATCCATCCCCTTGACGACTTTCATCGCTGAGCTTGCTTTCCTAAGATCAGCCGTGACATATTGACTAGCGTATCCGGTCATGTAGTTGTCCCATTTAATATCGACTGCTCTTACCCAGTACCCCTTATTCTTTAGATATCGGCTTAGATGGGAACCAATAAATCCTCCTGCGCCCGTTACAACGACTTTCATTTTCTCATCCCTTTGACTTCCTATTCAATGAGTTATTAGATTCTTCTGGTTGAAGACACCTTATCTATCTTGTCATGCACTCTCTTCGTGAATACCACTTGATAAATGGCCTTAAGCAAACTGTACTCGAACTCCAGAAAAGTCTCTACTAGATGTTTCGAAATTGCCAACAAAGCAAGAAGAGCAACACCCAATCCCCCCCAAACAAAAACGGCAAAACCAGGGTCGAAGACAGTCACAATGCCGAGACCAATTACCCAAACTACAACAATTATTGGTAATAGGACAAGCATGGCGAAGTTGGCAGGCATAGTCAGAAGCCCATATTTGCCATACTCCTTGTTGAAAAACATATGCCTGAATCGCCACAATACTTTGATCAAGTTGGCCGCTCTGATAGTTTTTTGTTTGACTCTGTCAAAATGGGTTGCTGGAGCATATTCATAGAACTTGACGGATGGATCGTAGACTACTCTGTATCCTTTTTGTCTTGCAATCAGACCAATCGTTGTATCAAAAGTCTCCTGGGGCAGTTCTATATCTTTCAGTAATATGTGCCTAATACCAGTAGCCTCTCCCTTGATATAGAAGGTTGAATCCATGTTAGTTTCAGAAGTTCTTAGAAAATCATAGATCCTTTGATAGAGAGTTTCCGATTTGCCCACGTCCTCATCTGTGTTGAGAATGACATCTTTGCCTGTTACGACGCCAATATTGCCGCTTCTGAACTTCGCTGCAATATTCGCTATTGCCTGCGGATCAAGAAATGACCCCGCGTCATTAAGCACTATGATTTCGCCTCTTGCCGCTTGGCAGCCGGCCATCATAGATGGACTATACCCAATTCTTTCGCTGAACCTCAGTAGTTTTATGTTCGGTATTTTCTTTGCGTAGTTGCTGATTATTTCTGGTGTTGAGTCATCCGAGTCATCAGCAAAGACCAGCTCAAGTTTGTCCATCGGATAATTCGATGCCAACAGATTTTCAATCTTTTTTGAGATGATTTCTTCCTCATTATGAGTTGCAACCACGACTGATACTGAAGGCTCAAAATTGCTCGTTGCTACGCCCCCGTTCGAGTCCTCAATATTTCTCTTGGTCGTTCTCCCATGATAAACAAGGAGCAGAATGCCATATAAGACGAAAAGGAACGCAGGAATTCCAATCAGTAGATATAGCAAAACCTGCAGCACTTCAACCAAAGCGTTCACCTATTGATCTTTTTGTATAGACTAGCGCGCGCGCGCGTGAACGTTTCACGGGCTTGTTGTTCTGTTGACACACCAGCAACCATGCCTTTCAGATTGGGAAGATTTGCCAAATATTCCATAGCCACCGTTGGCTGCAAGTATCCTGCTGCCAGAATGCTTATTGCAAGAACGATTGAACTAGGAAGATCGCCTAGAGTCTTCTCGCACTCCTGTTTGGAAGGGTTCATCTGAAAGCCAGCTTTGTTAAACGGCGTGGCAACTAGTATGTGACTTGTATCCATGTCCCATTCTCTGAATTTTCGGACAAAAAACGGGAAATTCCGAGTATTAAATCCTGGTATGATGCTGCGTCGTGATAGAAATCTCACGTATGACTCGAAAAGCCAATCAAGATTGAGGGCAAGTGCCATGTCAGTTACTACTTCGTTAAGCAACAGTGAAACAAGATTCATTTCCCTGCCCGCTGAAGATCTCACTCTTGAAATCTCGTATGCCAAATAAGTGCTTAGAAGATCTGAGGGATTCATCGTTATCGCTGCCTTCAGCCCAATTGCTATTGCCCCCGGACCTCCTGACATCACTACTTGCCTTGCAAGCCTCTTGGCTAGTCCGGGCGTGCCAGTTTGTGTAGCAGTTCTCACATATTCGAAGGCATAAGGCACCATAGCGTAAAGATCAAGTTTGCCACTTCTTCGCTCTCGCATGAACCGGAGAATTGAAAGAGTCAGATCGCTCACAGAAAACGTGAACCCGTTTGCTCCACTCTGTAGCGCCGTCAAAACCAGCTCAGCTGCCTCCTCTGGAGAAGCTGCTTTTTTGCCTCTGGCTCTGGCGCGCTCTTGTGAAAGATGGCTTATTCCATGAAATGGATTATCGCCGACCAGAAACATTGGTTGGTCATTCATTTGAATTCAAATCCATGCGTATGTCTTACTTGGTCTATGATGAAATCTACTTTTGAGGCTGTAAGAAAACTAGGTTCACAATTCTTGTGTTTCAATATTGACTTGATGAAATGCTGGTCTTCGCGGAAATATTCAGTTTCTCCCAGCCAGAAATCCACATTGTCGTTAAGGTCATGCCTGTACCACGTGGCCAGTTTCCCTTTATTCGATTCTTCTAATCGCACCCTATCATCGTTCACTTCTATTGTGCCCTTTGAACCCTGCATTGATAAGCCTATTTCAGGCATACGATAGTCTTTCTTGCATTGAGATATGTCGAATTCCCCTTCAAGCCCATCAGATCGCCGGACTCTAAAAGACACTGAATTCCCTGCCGCAGATTCATTTGTAACCGATATAACCTTGAAATCACCAAAAAACCACAAAGCCAAGTCTATCACATGGCATCCTAAATCCCTAAGCGCGCCCCCTCTGGCTGCAGATGTTCGCGAGGCTTTGTTGTCTCCCATGAAGTCTGACGAATAAGCATAAGCCTTGAAAGAAGACACTTCTTCGAAAGTTCCCTGACTTAGCAAGTCCTTGGCCTTTCCGAAAGTAACCGAAAATCTCTTCATATAACCAACCATATTGACACTTTCTTGCGGAACCAACCTACACAATTCATCCGCTTCAGCATAGGTGGACGCCAGAGTTTTCTCCACGAACAGATGGCGAGCTATGCCACTTTTGTAGATGTTTCTTGCGATAAATGAATGAGAAGAGATTGGAGTCGTCACATAAACTGCATCAAGGTCCAGATCAACAAGCTTCTCCAAGTCACTAATGACGTTTATCCCTGTTCGGGAGAATACCTTGCTTGCAAGTCTGACCATAAGTCCACTTTTATCACACAACGCTGCAAGTTTCACTTCAGGAAAGAAATTCAAGATACTCGCATGCAGCAATCCCATCTTGCCTAGTCCGACTACGCCAATCCTAATCTTTTCCTTTTCCAAAATCCCACATTCCTTCCTGTCTAAACAAGGCTTAGAATTTGCGTAAGCGTGCGCTAACATTCAACGTTCAGATAGAAGGCTTTCTCTGACTATGAATGCGAGGATTCGGAATCCATCTCTAAACGTATTAAGATTGGAATTTCCATGCTGTCGCATTCGCTCAAAGCTAGGAACTTCCACAACTTTAATGCCAAGCTCTTTCGCTTTAATACATACCTCTGTTTCAATTTCGAAGTTGTCGCTTGTCAAGCGTGGAGATATTCTTCTAAGTGCGTCTCTCCTAAATGCAATATAACCATAACAAAGATCAGTATAGTTGGTTAAACACAGAAAATTCAAAATCCCAACGAGCAACTTGTTGCCTACTCTTCTTATGGCACTCATATCTTCAGATTGACCCCGCGGTAAAAACCGAGATCCTTTAGCAACTTCTGCCCCCGATTCTATCGCACTAACAAACGTTGGAACCTCCTCAGGATCCATTGATCCGTCTGCATCCAGAATTATGATTATGTCACCGTCTACGTATCCATTGCGGAAAGCTTGCCGTAGGGCTAAGCCTTTTCCTTTTCCATTTTGCATGATGACTTTTGCGCCGAGTTTTCTTGCGTATTCAGCAGTGCCGTCAACAGATTTGCCATCTACTACCAGAATGTCACGGCAGCCCACTTGTTTCAGCTTGTAGATTACTTCACCGATATTCTTCACTTCGTTTAGCGTAGGAATAATGATGCTTATCCTAGCATCACTATTATTCTCGATGTTCAATTCCTTAATCCTCGGCAGAAACACCAGCTCGCGCTCTACATATCATACAAGTACTTGTCCTGCTTCAACAATTGGTTTTTATGATAATATAGGATGTTCTTTGCGTCGTTATATTATAATAAGAAAATATCTCGCTAACTAAATACGCCGCTCATACCTATGAATGGGTTAGACACTGAAGAGTTTCCAGTTGTGTGCCTTGGCTGACAATTGAGTTCATATGGACGTCAGAGATTAAACTGCCATTTTCAGTGAGATGTTTGAGCCATTGGTTGCTCGTTTCTCTTAGCCCCATATTGATCGCGTAATCCAGCACGCAGGGCATCAAGCTGACAGCATTTGCAGTGTTCTGAAGAGTCCTCAGTTCATGAGTGGTTACTGACAAGCCTGACGATCTTTCTGTTCTCGTTCGACATATGGAGTTGAGTTTCAGCGCTTCTTTCAACTTCTGGTCATTATGGCTCTCTTTGAGTTTCTCTTCAATCTGTCTCCTCTTAAGCTCATAAGAGTCAAGAACTGTGCGTGTCTCAAGAATACGCGACTGCAAGAGTTCGCTGGCTTCGGAAAGACTTCGCACCCCCAACTTGTCACAGATTCTCCTCAATTCAAGCAGAGCCTCTATCTGTCCGACTCCTAAATATCTATCATGAGGTCGCCAGACGACGATCGGAGGAAAGAGTATGCTTAGCCCCTTTGCGACGTGTTGGGCTTCTCTCAGATATCCAGCACCTGCAGCACCTCCAATATAGCAGATCGGGGCTAACCCTCTAAAGAACACGAGGTTCATCGAAATTGCTCTGAGTGAAACGCGCGAAGCTACAGGAGACATGTCTGGATTGTTCGAAGCCCCAAATTTCAGGAAGTATTGGTGTCCACAGTTTGAGCAGATTCCTTCACCCGCAAGGAATGAATCTTCAATCTTTGCATGCAGCTTGGTCTTGCCTCCGCAGTCGCAATGATACCAAAATGGAACTAGTTCAGACTCTTGATTTGAAACTCCAGCTTCATTTGACTTTTTGCGGATTTCGTCTGCCTGCCTCAATAGGTTTGAGTATTCTCCAAAGTGAGAAAGCAAGAAATTGAAGTCTTGGCAGAATGCTTGTTGGTTTTCTGAGAAACGAGAGAAGAGAGTGTTGTATTCCCACACTTCATTGACAATCTTGGATAGCAAGAAAGCGTTGAAATCCGCGAAATTTCCACAACGATTGTAACACTCTTCCACCATATCCCAAAAAGATTCTAGATTCTGATGCAATTCTCTTGATGAAACGTTCTTGAATTGCTTTGCTAGGCCTGTTGTTCCCAAGAGTCTATTTACAGACCTAGTAGCATCATCAATCCATTTCTCAATCTCGGCTTTCCATTCGCTTAAAGAGTCACAAGTGGGTTTCGCGGTTTTGTTCAGCATTATTTTCTCAGGAAGCTTTGCTTCAAGAGACTTGATCCCTTCGCTTCTCTGAACAGCAGGAAGTTGGCATGACCTTACCCATTTGTCATCTGTGAAGTCTTGGTCGGCTATCCCGAAGAAATTGACAACAGGAATTCCCAGCGACTCCTCAAGCTTCTTTCCCAGCAAGAAGTTCAAAGTAGCTTTGCGCAATACTCCGCTGTACGGAAAGAAGTTTGGTTGATGTGCCGTCATCAAAGCGATGCAATTTCCGTCTTTCAAGTCTTCTAAGCTTTTCTTAACAGACGGAGTAAGTGTTCCACATTCCTCATGGAAGACCCTTGCAAAGCCTGATAGCTTAGATCGCGCTTGACGAACATGTTCTGTGCTGATCTCCTTCTGATTGTTCTTGTAGAAAGAACTGCACGACCTAACGAGTCCTTGGAAACTGTCAGGGAAAGAAGCACAGTTTTCTACCATCTAGTCTGTCCTCAGATCTCGAAGATGAATTTGCCTACCTCAAAAGCTTCAGCTACTTCAACTCCAGCTTGGTAGCCCCGAAACTTAGCAAGACCTTCAATGGCCTTCACAGCTCTAGAATAACCTCCGTGGTTTTCTACCTGAGAACCGAAAACCCGAGTCGCTGTCAGTTTCAGCTGAAAAGCTTTCGTAATGTCCACGAAAACTTGCGGGTTGAAGTCTCGCTGGGTGCTTGCCCCCTCATACAAAAGTATGACCCTACACCGCCTACAGGCCGACAATACAGCATGCCCAGCATTTCTGTGATCTTGATGCGTATCTTTAGAAGAAGGAGCATAAACAATGTCCGGTCGCAGCTTTTCCACAATCCCCTCAATCGCGTCGATAGTCTCTCTACCGTCATCAACTTTCGTGTCTTGTATGCCACCGATGAACACATCAGCCGCACCTAGAATCTTTGCGGACTGCCTGCATTCCTCCTCCCTCAGATCAGCGTTTCCTGAGGCCTCACCTCTCGTCAAAACCAGAAGATACACTTTGTCACCCTTCGACGTGTGCAAAGCCAGAGTTCCCGCGCATCCCAACTCGACATCGTCAGGGTGAGCACCGACAGCCAAGACCGTTCTCAAACCTCAGTCAACCTTACCACAATCAAATGACTAGATTAATAAATGAATTCAATAGCGCGTGCTCATATTCTTTAAGCATCGCGAATTCATCTTTAACTTCACCTTCTCTCGTCACAACGTGTCTACTCAAAAAGAAACAGTCACACCGTCGCGGTCATGTTCAACCATCTACTCACAAACCTGTTGTGAAAAACGAACATATTTGTGGCTTCGTCGTAAATCCAGAGTTCCATGAAAAGCTGATAATAATAGCCGCTGTCTGCTTCATCCCACGAAACGGACTTGTCAACGCCAAAAGTAACACCGTTTATCGTTAGATTCCCAACAGTAGATTGGCCACCATAAAAAGAAACGTTGGAAAACGAAAAGTTCAAAGGGACTTCTCCGGTTCCGTTGTCCTCAAGGAACAAACGATACTCGTACAAAGGCGCAAGAACGCTCGGAACTCCACTTGTCGCGTTGGGCAAAGGCTCAGTCTCGTTCCTAAACTTCACATACATAACATAATACGCTGAAGAACCCAAATGGTTGCCAACCCCAACATAAACCAAGTAACTCTCATTCTCCCTAACGTTGAACGGATAGTCCTCAGCCATGTGCCCAGGCCCCAAAACCCAAAGCTCAGAAAACCTCTCACCACCCGGCAACCGCACAACCAAGCTCAGAACCGGAGAAGCAAAAAGCAGAACACCAATCAAGCCAACAGCAACAAAAACAACCCTATAGTCCTCAAGCTTCATCAACCGCCACCTCAGGCCTCATACCCAACACCTTCCTAATATTTCCACGCTTGAACCGTCGCCAAACAAGCGCCAAAGCAACAACAAACGCGGCACTGCTCACCACAGAAAAAGTCAGATAAGTCCAAAACACCGTCCGTGCCTGATCCAAAGCCGAAGCCTTCAAAGCGTCAGCGTCGCTCTTGACGCTTTCAGCAATTCCGATGCATTGGCCAGCCTTGCTCGAGGCCTCGGTTGAATTCCCGTTTGCAAGCGCGACTTCAGCTTCGTCCAGAAGTCCTCCAGCCTCATTCAACCTCAAGATCAAACCGGAAACGTTTGCGGCAGCCTTCTCAGCATTCAAAGTGGCGTTGAAAGCCCCGCGAACCGCAGCATCTGCCTCCCCAACACTCGACACGGCATCATCAGTCCCACGAACAACAAAAACACTGCGTGAGAATAGCCCACCTAACACAAGAACCAATAGGAAAGAAACAGAAACCCTCAAAACCCGTTTCAACACGCCTTTTTCACCTGGCATTTCCGCCCACGCGCCATCTTAGGCTTATCGTTCCTCAAGGGCTGGCACATCCTCTTCAAGATTTCCCTCTCAAACATGACGCTCTGAACCTCGTTCTCCAGCTTTAGAGATCTACTAGAAAGGGCAAGGTACTTTTCCAGAAAAGCCTCACCCTTCTCCGTAACCTCAAAACCCTCACTGTTCGCGTGCAGGAAGCCACTGTGAACCGTCGCCCACAAATACTTTTCCAAAAGCCCATAACTCAAATTCGCAAGATACATTATATGAGTCTTCTTGGCACCGTTGCCCGCGGCATGCAGAATATCCGCTATGATGCCTAATCCATCCCTGTATTTCGCCATTGAAAACACGACCAAACACAAAAACAAAATCAGAAAGTCTCGAAACGCAAGTCAGCACATAAGCGTTACTTGTGAAGCCAGCCCCTGCCACCCTTCTTCAAATGCTGCTTCTCCTTCTCAAATTTAGGCTGACTGTTAACGAAGGACCTTGCCCTCGAGTGGACAACTCTCTTCAACTCGGTCTGAATGAACTTGCCCCACCCGCCAACAGAGGGATCAGGAGAATACACAAGACCCTGAGACTCGTAAGAATGCACGACCTCTGAAAAGCTCGGTGTCTTCGCGTCCCTGCTCGCAAAAATAACTTGGCCGCGACTTGCAAAAACCATCGGGTAATCCTTAGTGGAAACCCCTTCCGCTCGTATCTTGTCGTCAAACCGCTCCGCCCACAAGAGCCGCCACTCCTCTTTAAGCCCACTCAGAAACGCATCCCGCTCCGCCCGGCTCTTAGCCTCCACTAGCATAATCCCTCCCTGAAGGGAGCGGAACAGAAAACCACGTCAAAGACCCTCACACGGTCATCCTCGATTTCTCGTCCTCTTCCACTCAAGTCTAAATCAAACTATATAAACTGTATTCTCTATAAGATCTAGGCGAAAGTTCTAGAACAAAACTCCATTTCTTCCACCAAAAAAGTTTCATTCAAACCAAACAACAACTCGTGCGAATAAGCATATTCGTGATTTGGGAATACCGCCTTTTAAACCTGAACAACAAAGGTAGCCTTGATAAAGATTCGACGAATGTGAATAGACATGGCCAGGAAGATCTTCTGTGACAAGTGCGGACGCGAATTAGCGAGCTCAGAAGTAAACCAACTATTGGGCTACGAACTATGCACTGATTGCCTCAAGAAACTAGTACCTTCCAAGTAGTCAACGACGAAATCACCACGCGTCTTTTTTTCATTTTGGGGAGGGCACGCGCTTCTTGCAAGTGTCACGGTTCAAGGTCTATCACTGTCGTCCCAGCAAACTTGTCGAAGTATCTGATGAACCTCTTATCTTTCAGTCGACGCCCTGCGAGCAAATCGAAGGGAAGTATAACGAAGATCTTTCCGAAATTCCTGACTGCAGCGTGGTCATAGAACATCCTTTTTCCATCCAGACGAACAACAGTAAGCCCCAGAAGTCTCTTGCCAAGGCTCTGACCAGCAAAGCCTTCGAGCAACGTGGAATAGATCCAAAAAACGAGCACAAAAAGGATGACGTTAATGTCCGGACGAAATCCTCCTCCCGTGACTAATGAGAACACGTTGGCCACCAAAGAAGCCGTTATGAACACTGCCAAAACGACCCCAAAGTCCACGAGGAAGGCGTAGGCTCTTTTTTTGATTTTTGCAACAGGAATGGACAAGTTTCTATCTTGCAATGCCAACTCCGAGGCCCAGGATTGCAGGTCCATGACAAGCCTGACGGCGTTTTCACCCATCTTATTCAATCGGTACTTACCCGACGGCGATTGCTCAACCAACCCTGTTAGGCTCCGAATGTGAAAACTCAGCTTTCCAGTATCAACGCCCAAAGCGTTCATAAGATCGGTGAAGGAGCATTCACTCTTCTCATTCAGAGTAAGAAGGATCCCCCTTCTCGTGGGGTGCGAGAGCGCTGAAAGTATTCTCGAGACGCTTTCTTGATCTACAGCCATAGCATAAACCTGGACTCGTCTTATAGAGATTGTTGATCATACCCGCGGCCACCCAAGAATTAACTGTTTCGTCGGCTTAAGGCTATCTTGCAGACGGGATGATTTCGCCAAAAGTGTAATAGCATGAACCATAACTGAAGCTCAACAGAATCCCTAAGCAGGATCTCGCGCATTGTCAACGATCCAGAGACATCTTGCTCTTACGTTACACAGACGTTGACATGAAACAGAGGGTAGCAGAGTTCACACAAAAACCTGCAAAACTCATGAAACAAGGCTCGCTTGCCCTTTCGCCTCAGCCATTGCCATTTCGTTCAACAACTTGTCGGAAACTAGACGGAAATATAATGTCTTTGAATCCCTCCTTTTCCTCAACCAGCCCATTCGAACCAGTTGATTGAGGTAACTGCTCTCGACTGCGCGACAACGACCAGTAAGATTGGATATTCGTGCCGCGTTACATTCGCCTCTGGATGCGACGACCATATAGGTTCTTCGAAGATGGTCGGGCAATAGAAACAGCTCTGAGGGGGAAATCTCTAAAGGTAAAGGCTTCCAATTTGAAAAGGATTTTTCAATATCATCAAGCCGATAGCGTATTTCACGCATTTCTCGGAAAATTTGATCAAACAAAGATCTCCTTACCAAATCTATTCTGCCCTCTCATTCATTTTTATTGACCCTAGGGAATCTATGTAAATTTAAGAGTTCTTGAGAACGATATTCGAGCAATTAGCCAATTCCCTTTGGAAAGCTGCAAAGCCGAATTTGCAAAATTGCAGAGTTAAACTAGCAAACCATTTGTCGTCTCGTAAAACGCGCGCTTTTCCCCAGAATTCATCAACGGCGGCTGAAAGCGCGATAGGAGTTGCCCAGCATTTCATAACAGAGGATTTTTTGCTCTATGGTGCATGTCACCTCGGAAGCTTAGCGCGCGCTGGTTACCACGAAAGTGCGCGCAAATTTTACCGCAAACATTACAATTTCAAACATCACCCAAGGCCACAAATGCTTCGTTTTACACCTAAACCCGGCATAGAAAAAGAAACCGAACCACGCCATAATAAGCAACGAAGCATGCACATGTCAACAAGACTTAATTCTCTACTCCACAAAATTGTAGCCAGGCATAATCTTGACCCTGCCTAAAAACATGCACGTACGCAACAAAGCGGTCATCCTATTCCTTCTGCCCATCACAATCTTCCTATGGATAATCGGATGGAACCTCTTCTGGACAGGCTCCCAAACCAGACCACTAACAACCAAAGCAGCCGCTGAAACAAACCCGCCAATCACCACAGGCATACTCCTAGAAAACTACGAAGAATACAGCACGTAACCGACGCTTCCCACCACAGGACTCTAGCCTGGCGCGCGCCCCTTCTAGGGGACACTTCCATTAGATCGAGTGAATCAAAAGCACTTCTTTGTCTAATCCACTGACTGTTGACCCTGCTCGTTACGCTTCACATTTAGCGCGCGCCCGCCTCCGACAAAGCCACAATTCCACTTTATCTAAGACCCAATCTTGGAAACTCCAAATCACCTTAACCCTCCATCCAAACCTTGAAAGGCCCGCTCCACCCACTTCAGAAACGCAAATCCCAATAAAATCATAGCTTCGAAAACGAAAATATGTCGGATCTCTGCACAAATCCCGCTCAAGGCACCCATCCGTTCAGTATTCAAACCTCCGCTGTTGAAATCGCACGCGCGAAAATGTGCTAGTAGCGCGTACCGCGCGCTAAAGAAAGAAGTTTACTCGCAAAACGCTATGATTTCAATAATCTGCGCCGGCAAAGTTGGAAGTGCCGCCGCCTTCGACATTCCAAGGGGCCAGCTAGGCGACTTGGTCCCAATGGAGATGCGCGCGAGGTAGGACCCTACAGAAACAGGTCCTTCTCTCTCGGCCTCACAAGCTCAGTCGCCCTGGCCTCTTCAGACAGGGGATAGCTGTACCCGCGAATTATCGCAGCGGGAACACCCTCATCAGCCTGCCCAATCACAAGCTCAGCAGCAGAAGCCAACTCGTCAGCAACGGCCGTCTGCTTCACCCTCAACTCGTACCCAAATAAATCCTTCTCACCCCGCCTGTCCCTGATAGGCTTCAACCCTGACACGCCGATGGCCACGTTAATTTCACCCATCCTCAACGGTCGCCCATGAGTATCCGAAACGACAACCGCAACGTCACAACCCGTCGCCTTCCTTATCTCCTGCCTAATCCGCATCGCAGAAGCATCCGCATCTGCAGGCAGCAAGGCCACGATACGCTCGCCCGCAACGTTAGACTTGTCAACGCCCGCATTCGCGCAAACAAACCCCTGCCTAGTCTCAGCGATGAGCACACCATCAAACATACGCCTGACCGCCCTGGACTCACGAAGAATAACCTCCACCAAGGCAGGATCCTTCCCAAAACGCTCCGCAAAGTTCCTAGCAAACCCAGAAGGCACAACCTCATCAAGGTTCACAACACGTCCCTCAGCAACCGAAACAACAACATGCGCAACCACAACCACGTCCCCACCCTGAACAGGCGTACCCTGCCTCCTCGCAGCCTCGCTGATAAGCTCACCCAGCCGGTCGCCAACCTTAACGATCGGCAAACCCTCAACCCCCATCACCTGAACCGAATCCACCACAAAAACTCCCCCGACGACACAGACCAACACAAACCAACGCTAATCTTAAACCTATGCGTCACAACAACTCCTAACAATATGCGCAATGAGCCACCGCAAAACATGTCCCTAGGCGGCCTAAAACTGGGCTGGACACTCGCATCATACGCATTGACCCCGGCGAAAAAGTCTTCTCACAAGCCAAAGAAGAAGGATGGCTCAAGACCAGACCAGCAGAAAAAGACGAACCAACCCTCAAACTGCTCAACAAACTCTCAAAAACAAAACGTACACGTCAATACACCGCCTAATCCTCTTCTAACCAGTCTAGCGCTCTCAATGAAGAGACCAAAGACCATTTCAAGCAGGAATGAACAGCAGCATATACAGTGATGACTCATGGGATTGACAGTAGCTCTCGCCGGAGGCGTTGGCGCAGCCAAACTAGTAAGAGGACTCGCCAAAATCATCAGTCCGCAAAACCTAGTAATCGTCGGCAACACAGGCGACGACCTTGAACTGTACGGCCTCCACGTAAGCCCAGACTTGGACACCGTGATGTACACGCTCGCTGGCATCGTTGACGAAACCAAGGGCTACGGCATCTCCGCCGACACCTTCAACTGCCTCAGCATGCTGAAGAAAATGGGCTTCGAAACATGGTTCAAGCTAGGTGACCAGGACCTAGCAACTCACATTGCCAGAACCAAACTACTAAACAGCGGCAGCACACTCTCCCAGGCCACAACCGAGCTCTGCAGAATGCTAGGAGTGAAACCTAGACTGATGCCTATGTCCAACGAACCCGTAAGAACCAGAATCACATCTGGCAACACCAGCCTAGACTTCCAAGAATACTTCGTCAAAAGAGGAACCAACATCGACGTGACAGGAGTGTCATATGAAGGAGCCGAAAAAGCGCAGCCCGCACCAAGCATACTCGCCGCCATAAAAAAGGCAGAAACCATAGTAATATGCCCCAGCAACCCCATCCTAAGCATAGCCCCAATACTAGCAATCCCGCTGATCCGCGACGAAGTGGAGAACACGAACGCCCACGTCGTCGGCATAAGCCCAATCATAGCAGGGAAAACCGTCAAAGGCCCAGCCGACAAAATCATGGCCACAATGAGACTTGACGCATCAGCATACGGCGTGGCCAAATTCTACAAAAACATCCTGGACCACTTCATCATAGACGACGCGGACCAAAACCAGAAATCCATGATCGAAAAACTCGGCATAAAGACAACCGTCACACAGACAATAATGAAGAGCCACGAGGATTCAGCACGACTCGCAGAAACCACGCTAAGAACAAAACAGCAAAGCAAACTGCGTTAATTATATCTAACTGCAACAACTCTTCAAACACCATGATCTCCATAATCGGCGCCGGCAAAGTGGGAAGCTCTGCCGCGTTTGACATTTTGAGGTACCGACTGAGCGACGTCGTCCTTGTCGACATCGCAGAGAATCTTGCCCGCGGCGAAGCTCTCGACATGATGCAGGCCGCACCTGCCATAGAATTCGACGGAAGAATCAAAGGCACAAGTGATTTCAGCGAAATCAGAGGCTCCGAAATCGTAATCATCGTCGCAGGTCTCAGCAGAAAACCCGGAATGACAAGAATCGACCTGATGAACCAAAACGCAAGCATTATCAAGTCCACCGTGAAGGAAGTCGTAAAATACGCCCCAGACTGCAAGCTCATGCTCGTGACCAACCCAGTTGACATCATGACATACATAGCCTACAAAGAAACAGGATTCGAAAGGAACAGGGTCTTCGGCATGGGCAACATTCTCGACACTCTGCGTTTCAGATCATACATCGCGCAAGAACTTGGCGTCTCAAGAGAGGACGTCCGAGCCCTAGTCATAGGCGAACACGGAGACAGCATGGTACCCCTCGTCGAATGCGCCTCAGTCTCAGGAGTACCGATAACCCAACTGCTGAAGAAACAACAAATCCAGAAAATCGTCCGCCAGACAGTAACATCAGGCTCCGACGTCATCAAACTGAAAGGATCAACCACCTACGCACCAGCCGCCGTCATCGCAATAATGACGGACGCAATTCTGAAAGACAGAAACAGAGTCATCAGCGCATCCACATACCTGCAAGGCGAATACGGATTCAAAGACGTCTCAATAGGCGTCCCAGTAGTCCTAGGAAGAAACGGCATCGAAAAAATCCTGGAACTCAAACTAGCCCCAGAAAACAGAAAACAATTCGAAAAATCAGCCGCAACAATCAAAAAAGCAATCAAACAGCTAACCAACTAGCACACTTCTTCAAACCCAAACTGCGTCCATGACGAAGAGCGCAAAATATTGGCTAAAACCTGCTCTCCAAAACGTCCAGAACATTAATCACGGAACCTATCCACCTCAAATAAGCGTTAAGCGTGGCACGCAATGCCACAGTATCCTTCGCCTTGACCCTCAAAACAAGATACCCCTCCTTCCCGGCTAAACTCACGATAGAACGAACCGCAGCGGGCTCTTCAACCTCAGGCCGTAGAGCTCTTAAAACTATCTCCAAATTCTCCTTCCGAGGAAAAAAGCACACTATCTTCGCAGACGCCCTCATACGACCTCGCAACCTAAGGCACGCGCATCTGACATGCCGCCTTACCCAAACGAGCTATGCGGTCTCTTCTGCCTTCATCGCTTCCTCTATCGGAGCACCTTTGGCCACTCGTTTCGCAACTATCCCAAGCTTTGTGGACGGCGTATAGGCTCCGCCTGTGAACGTGAACCCGCATTTTCTGCATTTCCAGATTCCAACGCTTTCCCTCTTGACCCGGGGGAAACCGCACTGGGGGCAGCCGTGGCTCCTCTTCAGTTCCTGCATGACCTTAACATAACGTTTCCTGACGGTCGATCCATAACGTGGGCCAAGTCCACGGGCTGGCCCGACCTTCTTGGTTCTCCGCCCCATCGAATGCTCACCAATCCAACTTCTTGCGCATTTCCTTGGCCTTTTGCACCGCGAGCTTGCCGAATCCCACTACCTGCTCGGGTGTGAAGTATCCAGTGCCGCCCTTCTGTATTGCACAAATCTCCTCATCATCATCTATGGCCATGGACAATCGGGCATCCATCACCTGTTCCTCCTCAAGTTGAGGATCGACGACCAGTTTGGCACCTATCTTCGCACAAGTAACCGTCACAGGATGCTGCTTTATCGGCAGTTGAGTGCTGCCTGATTTGATCTTGACCTCGCCATCTTCAACCTCGTAGTTAGGCATCTTCGTGTTGAGAAGTGCAGCCACAGCAGCCAAAGCCGAAGCATCGATCAAGTTACCATCATGGTTAAGCACGTAAACGTCTACGAAAACAACGAACACCTTCTTTCCAGGGTCAATGCACAGTTTTTCCGTGTCAATCATCTTTGACTCTCGTATTCCCCTATCAACGATCCTTGCAAGCTCGATGGAATTCTCATCAGGCGGTCCAGGTTCATAACTCGGTGACGCCAAGGGCACGAGTTCCACGTTCACGGTCAAGACGCCTTCGTTCGGCGTGTCAGGGAAAGGCTCGCCTAATTCGACTTTTGTCCCGACTAAAACGTCTGTTTTCCCGATGTGGACCCTTGCAGAGCCCTCTGCGCGTTCTATTGTTCCCTGTTCGAGTTTGATCTTCCTGTACTCAGTAAGTTCTCTTCCATCCAAACGTTGTTCCTTTTCGATTAACTGCACAATCTGATTATGCTTGATTTTCGCGATCACAGCCGCCATTATTCTTCAGCCTCCTCTTTGACGTCTACATATTTGGCCTTAAGAGCCTCTTTCTGCGTCGAGTAAATCTGTTTGCAGCCCTCGATTGCCATGTTCACAGCCGTCTCAAACTCGTCCTGGTTTAGCTTTCCATCCATTTGAAGCAACGTTATGGCGTTCAGGCTGGGCATTAAGGCAACTGGAACGTCCGCTGATCCCAGTTTGTCTTCTTCATCCATCAGATCTAGAACCACCGTGTCGTCTACCTTTCCGGCCGCACACGCTACTACGAGGTCTCGCATTGGAATACCAGAGTCTGCCAAAGCTAGAGACGCGGCTGTAATGCTTGCGCAACGAGTCCCGCCGTCAGCCTGCAAGACTTCTATGAAAAGGTCGATCATGGTTCGCGGGTAGAGCTCCATAAAAATCGCCGGTTCGAGCGATTCCCTGATGACTTTTGAGAGTTCAACCTCCCTTCTTGATGGTGCCGGCGACTTGCGCTCCTGAACAGAGAACGGAGCCATGTGATAACGGCATTTCAGCACCGTCCTATCTTGGAGTGACAAGTGTTTCGGATGCGCTTCTCTCGGACCGTACACTCCGGCTAGGATCTTGTTCTTTCCCTGTTCAACGTAGGCTGAGCCATCCGCGTTCGGTATTATACCTACCTCTAGTTTCACTGGTCTAAGCTGATCGGGTTTTCTCCCGTCAAGCCTTAGTCCTTTCTTGTCAATTAGCCTTTCCGGTTTTTCATTCATTCTTAACTTCCTCCCGTCTTGATTTTTCTTTTTTCAACATCTGAGTTATGCGATCTGTAAGACCGCTTGTGTGAGATTCTTCCTCAATTTTGAGAATAGCCATGAGTGCCGACCGTTCTTCCTCTGGCGTTTTCCCCGTGACTAATAATACTCCGTTGAGCCCGAGGATTATTTGGCAACCTGTCTCCTCTTTTATCATGGAAATCATTGAGCCCTTCTTGCCTATTACGCGAGGAATTTTTGTCGGCGTGATCTTCAGCACTTGTCCTTTTGTTATTTTTCCCAATCCGGGTTCTGCAACGGTGATTTGCGGATCATGCGTCCTATCGTAGGAGACTACTTTCGCGACTACTAGGTCTCCTAGGTCAAGAACCTGGGATAACTCGTCCCTTTGCGGTTTGAAAGGCCTGCTCAGAACGTCTGATGGCCTCAGGAAGGCTTGGTACGGTGCATTTAGGTCAATTGCCCAACCGTTGAATCCTATTTCCACAACGGTCCCTATGATGATGTCTCCGGGTTTGGGTATGTAGAAGGCTTTCAAGGCGACGATGCTAACTTTCTTGTTGTCGTATTCGACGAGTCCTGTCCGGGAAGCGTAGATCTTTTCTTCTTCTTTATACGTGTTTTCTCCCGCGACGTAGTCGCCGTCCGCGATCATGTCTCCAGGCGTCGCGATCTGTTTTGGTTCAAAAAACGTAGGCACAATTTAACACCTCATTATTCAGTGATGATTATTTAACTATGAGATTATCTTCGCTTCTCCGTTGCCTTTGGTTACGTCCCCGAGTTTCTCTAGCAGGGGAGCATATAAGCCTGCTGGCATCTCCAAGACTCCGCTCCATGAACCGTCTGCGCGCCACTCTTCTCGCTTGATTGTCCCAAACCCCTTGATTGCCCCGTAGGCTCTCGCCGTATATTGCGTAGGTATCGTGATCGCGACGGACAACTGCTCCATCTTCAGCGGCAATATGGGACGTAACAGCTTAACTATGTCTTTAGCCTGCTCTTCAACCGGCTTGAAAGGGTCTATCGGATAATGAATTTGCTCCATGGCATTTTCTATGCGTAACGGCGGATGAGGCAGATTCGTCTTAGGATCCACAGAATTTCTTGATATGAAATCTATTATTTGCCGTCTCTTGTCCTCGACCATTTTCCGTCTCTGCTCTGTTGTCAGCTGAAGCGTTCCACTCTTCAGTATGGTCTCTGCCACTTTCAGCGGGTCTGTTGTGCCGAATGCCTTGCGCAGCCCTTCCTCTGAGGCTCTTGTGCCCTTGTTTGCGTCTGAGTAAATCGTCTCGGCGGCTAGAGCTTCTGTTATTCCCGCGATTTTGCCGTTTCGATAGTCTAGTGCCTTTTGGGGTTTTACGAGAATCTCAAAATGTTCATTGCCTTTTGCCATGCGAGCGACAGTATACTTTTCACTCATCCAGTTTTCACTTGCCGGCGCCTAGCTCTTTTATTATGCCTTCGATCTTGTCGTTCGCAAGCATTTCCATCTTTTTGGTTTCTGATGGGATCACGGCGATTTTTATTCGCAGCGCCAACTGTCGTGCTTCCAATGCTTTGGTCAAACATTTTATGGCAAGCTTGGTGATCTCTTCTAGGTTCATATTTTCGCGGTATTCTTCTTTGAGTATTGCCAGCGCGGTTTCTCTTCCTGCACCTACTGCCGTGGCCTTGTAGCCCCTGTAGGTTCCGCTTGGATGAGTGTAGAATATTCGGCTTCCCGTCTTGTCTACTCCGCCGAAGATTATTGAGACTCCGAACGGCCTTACGCCTGCGTGTTGAGTGTACATTTGTTTTATGTCGCTTATCCTCTTCGTCACGACTTCCACGTCGATGGGTTCGTCATAAGTTAGTTTGTTACTTTGAGCGTACAGGCGCGCTTGGTCTATTAGCATGCGCGCATCTGAGCTTAAACCAACTATGGCGGCGGCCACGTGGTCGTCAACCTTGAAAAGTTTCCATGAGAATTCGGTTTCTTCGAGGGGTTCAACGTTTTCTTCCGAACCCAAAATAACCCCTTCTGAACACTGTATTCCCAGGATGGTTGCTCCTCGATTAACAAGCTCCATCGCGTACTCAACCTGGAACAGCCTCCCATCCGGTGAGAATATGGTTATTGCACGATCGTAGGCGCCTGGTGCTGCGAACACTGACATCTGGTTTCATCCTCACAGTATATCCTAATCGTTTGCAGTCTTTCATAATACAACTATACTAAAAACCTTTTCCTACTATTCCCGCTTTTGGTCTGAGTCGCTACTCTGTGCGCACTTGGGGTTTGCAGGGATGAAATACAGTCTTGACGGTGAAAACAGTCAAAATGCGCACCCCCTCACCAGTTTTTCAGATAAGACTGAATTCCTGCGTGTATGCTGGAGTGAAGGGGAAGAATGACTTGCGAACACAATCAAGGATTCCAAACCAGTTTGTGAGGCACTTACCCAGCAACAGCGTGCTCTTCAATCTGTTATATTCAATGATTCGCGCGCGTAACCGCGAGCACGGTACGTTTTCTTGCCTGAGTTTCTGGTTCTTGCTCAGGTGAATTCTTTCCTGTCGAAGAGCACTAACCCCAGAATCGCGGTAATAATGAAGTATAATGCTATTATTGCGAGCCCTTCCGGAACCGTCACGTTGAAGGTGGTGAAAGTCACTCCGCCTGGACGGATGGAGCTAACTGTAGTACTGTGGAGCGGATAAGGCACTTGCAATATGTTTCCTATTATTTGCGCTCCGTAAGTCAGGATAAACCACGGCTCAACTTGAACGAGGCCTGAGACAAGCGTTTCAACAAGCCCAAATACGAACAGGAAAAGGATGGCAGTAACGATAATGGACATCGCGCTGCTCTTGAACAGCGAGCTGAAGAAGAATGTGAACCCAAGGACCGCGGCAAGATAGAACCATGCGAAAAGCACAGACTCACCGAATTGGATTGGCACGTTCCAACCAAAGTAGTATATCCCATTACCAACTGTAATTGCTGTGAAAATGACCAGTATTGCCGTAGACGCGAGAAAAGCTGCTAACCACTTTCCTAAGTACATTGATGATCTTTTAATTGGGTTTGGAACTGCAAAGTAGCCTGTCTTGTTCTGAAATTCTCCTGAAATGGCGTCTCCTCCGAAGAAGATTCCAGAGAGTATGATCACGAAGGTCACGGAGTTTCCCCACCAACCCCCATAGAATTTTAGGTCAGAAGCGAGAAAACTTGCTGGACGGTAATAGCCTATCAGGACAGTGAGGAGGACGCTTATCAGAAGGTTTATGGTTAGGAGTATGAAAAATCTGCGCGATCTTAAGTAATCGAGAAACGTGTACTTCATCGTGACACCGACTTGCGTCAGGTTGCTCGGCACGGTAATGCTAGATGCGGTCTCTGTGTCGCTCACCTTTCATCACACCGTGTCCTTGATCAGTTTGAGATACGCGTCTTCGAGCTCGGATGATGGTGGTTTGTAACTGATCACTCCAATTTTCAGTCTCACCAGGTCGGAGAGAATGCGTTCCTGGATATCCAAGCCTCCGTTGAACCTAATCTTGAGGTTTCTGTCGTCTTTTTTCTCCGCAGCTTCCACACTTGGGAGGGTCGCAATATTCTCGGTCACGAAACGATCATCGATGGGACGTTGAAGCCCAACCTCCACGATGTTTTGTCCCTCCGAAAACTTGGCTGTTACATTGGAGACTGTATCGTAAACGATTAGCTTGCCGTGGTCAATCATGGCAACCTCGTCGCAGACTTCCGAAACCTCACTAAGGATATGCGAGCTCATGAAAATCAGTCTTTTCTTACTCTTTAGTGATTTCACGATATCTCTGACTTCGCTCATTCCTCTAGGGTCAAGCCCGTTAGTAGGCTCGTCCAGAAGGAGTACGGTTGGATCACTGAGAAGCGCCGAGGCGATGCATATCCTCTGCTTCATTCCCTTGGAGAATTTGCCCACTCTCTTGTTAATCCATTCTTCCATTCGGACTTCTGCAACGGCTTCTTCTATTCTCTTGTTCCGTTCCGCCCGCGGCACTCCTCTGATCTCAGCTATCATCATAAGCGCTTCTTTCGATGTTAGGGAAGGGTAGATTTCAGGTGTTTCAATCAGGGTGCCGACGGACGCCAATGCTTTTTTCTTGTTAGTGTGCACGTCTACACCGTTTATAAGCCCCTGTCCTGTGGACGGCCTGATCAGGTCGGTGAACATTTTGAGAGTAGTTGTTTTCCCTGCCCCGTTTGGGCCCAAGAATCCAACACACTTTGATCCTTCAATTTTCAAGTTTAGAGCTGACACGGCGAGAAACGAGCCGTAGCGCTTGGTAAGATTCACTGCTTCGAGAGATTGATTTGCCAAATTAGTCGATTCTCACTTTTCTTATCGTTACCCCATGAAGTCTGACAGCTTGTCAACGTCAGCTCATATAAGGATTTTTCAAAATCCAATCCAAATTCGCGCACCTGCATTGCGGGTGTTGTTGCAAGTTCCATTATTAGCATGCAACTAATCGAAGGATCCGAGAAAACCGGAAGCGTGACCTTCTGTTGGCATGCGCCAAACAGAAACATGATTGTTACACTACTGTTACATGAAAATGTTACAAAACAATGTTGCTAAACGTCTTTTCATAATGCGCGCGCAAGCATGTACTCACATGAGGAGTTTCTTTCTTGCCAAGAACTTCATTATTTTTCGGTACGCGTCGGTTCTCTGTTTTGCGGTGAAATCTGGAGTTTCAAAAACTGGGTAAGCATCTTCAACATCGTCTACCGGCCAGTCCAGAAGCTCCCTCCGATCATGGTCGAGCCAGTGGCCTTTCTTGCCCACCCAACTCCAGAACGCCGTTCTTGGAATAGGCGTCGCCAAGCTGAGGTGAACCCCGTCAACTTTCGCGCGCTCCACAAACTCCCTTATGTTTTCCACGATTTTCACGTTGTCGCCTGGGTTTCCCACCATGAGAAAAACGTTCGCTTTGATTCCAGCTTTACGCGTCAGCTTTAATGCCTCATCCACCTGATCGAGGGTTATGCCCTTCTTGATCTCGGCCAAAACTTCAGGGTCGACTGATTCAACGCCATAGTTGATCGCCGTGCAGCCTGCCTTCTTCATCTTCGTTAGTAACGCTTCAGTCACAGAGTCAACCCTCAAGCCGTTCCAGAAGTAGAGGCCGAGTTTCCATCTCTTAGAAATTATTCCGTCGAGGATCAGCCCTGCCCTGCCCAGATCAAAAGTGAAATTATCGTCTAGAAAACTGAGACTACTAACACCACAGCGCTTTCGCAAGCGCTCGATTTCTGCCAAGACATAATCTGGGCTGTGACCGCGCCATCGCCTGCCGAAGACGGGACGCGAACAGAAAGCACACCGATAAGGGCATCCCCTGGAAGTGAAAAGGACCCCGCGGTTTTCCCCATAGCGCTTCATAGGCAACATTTCTCTGGCAGGAAAAGGCACACAGTCTAGAGGCTCAATGGGATCCCTCAAAGGATTAGTCTTGATTTTGCTTCCTTCGCGGAAAATCAGGCCGTTAACATCGCTCAAATCCTGCCTGTCTTGCAACCTTCTCACGAGCTCGACAAAAGTGACCTCTCCTTCGCCGACGACAACCGCGTCGATTTCAGGATGCCTAGCGAGGATGGCTTCGCCCATCATGCTGGCGTATGGACCGCCAACACCCACAAGGCACTCAGGAAAATGAGTTTTCACTATGTTGATAACACTGAAAGCCTGACTTGCATTTCCAATCGCACACGAAACCCCGAGGACATCAGGCCCCTCACCAGACAAAGACTCTTCGAGAGCCGAGGAAGACTCAACGTTCAAGTCGACGATCTTCACATCAAACTCTTCTCTTTCCAGTACGGCCGCCAGATAGCCTAATCCAAGAGGGGGAACCCGAAACAGACCGCTTCCCTTGGGATTAACCAAGACGATTCTCATGATGTCAAGCAGTTAAATGGAGACACCAAATAAGCCTGCCGTTGACAAATGGGAAACCTAAATCGCAGACATTTTCGGCGCGCTAAAGGGCTCCGTTCAGAAAGAGAAAACGCTTAAAGCCTCAGTCTGCCATCCTGCCAAGAGCCAATCGTATGAAACAGTATCGTTCAAGTCCTTATGCCTTGATAGCAATCTACTTGGTCTTGACAATACTGATAGGCATATCAGTTATCCTCTCGCCGCTTAACGGAATAGAAGGCAATTTTGTTTATGATCTGCATAATCTTGCTCAGAAGACCTTGGGGATAGAAGTCTTCAGAGTTTTGACTTATTTGGGCGACTTTTACTTGTTGGTCGCTTTAGCCTCAGTCTACTTAGTTTTCGCATATTTCAAGTCGAGAAAGCGAATCGATTCCGCGATTGAACTTGCAACCTTCTTGGCCATAACAACAGCGCTTACTTATACCGTAAAACTAGTTTTCGCCCGCCCAAGACCAAGCATCCCAGGCATCAGCGTCTACGACCAAGACCTGATCTCCTCATCTTCTTATCCTTCCGGCCATGTCTCCAGAGCCACAGGCGCATTCCTAATCCTATCCCGAGGAAGCATAACCAAAGAATCGCTGGGGGCAATAGCCATATCCATAGTTTCCTTGTCCAGAATAATTCTCGGCGCACACTATCCGACAGACGTCATAGGCGGAATATTCCTGTCACTCGCAGCTCAGAAAATCGCGAGCCTCATTATGCCCATCTTGAGATCCAGGATCGAGAAACCCTTGTCACGATCACTCCCAGCAGGAACTAGAGATCTCGAGAATCTTAAAACATCGCACGCAACTCGAGACAACGATCGAATGTGACAGCATTCACTTCAGGCCCACTATTGCCAATCCTGCAATTAGGCAGCTTTAGGCAATCAACCACCTTCTAACCGGACAATCCCAGGCAAGAGGCTTTGTCAGCGCGCGCACGACTCAGCAAAGAATGCTTATTAATCAGGATTTAATGTGAAGTGAGGCTGTAGGCCATGGAGCCAGTCTTTAACTGCCTCTGTCCAGGCAGCCAGGGTTGACAACCACCACTTCAGAAAAAAGGTTGGGTCTAGAAAGCTGAGGCGGCTAGCAATGAGTGAATTCGCTCCAAGAAGAATTCTTGTCAAAGATAGATCTTGGGAGAAGAACGTCTTCGACTATGTCTCGTCTCATCAGAAGACAGATGGCGGTTACACTTTTGTAGAGAGAAATTACGCAAATGCCCAAGACACGTACTACGGATTAGCAATCTTGAGGTCTTTGGATCTGCCTTTTCCCAACGTTGAAAAAACAGTAGAGTGGCTACATCGATTTGAGCTAGGCAGCATCTACGCATACTATCACGCTGGCAAAGCCTTATCGCTGTGCTGTGAGGGTCTGGATGATCGTTTCAAGAAATACGTTGGCTCAGCAATTGCCTTGAGAAAGCATATCGGTTTCTTGGATGCCTATATGGATGTCGATTCAGAGTTTCAGTTCATCCACAAGGTCTTGGAACTTGCCCATTTGCTGAGGCTCGATCTAACAGGAAACGACGCGATGGACTGGCTCCTGAGATACAAGAAGGGTGACGGCGGGTTTGGGTCGCGTAAACATTCTGACATAAGCTTAACGTACTATGCCGTGGCTTCTCTCGATCTGTTGGGATTTGATATGAGTAGCTTGCGAGACGTTGAAGCGTTTCTCAGAACGTGTGAAAAGCCTTTCGGCGGCTTCACAGTTGTTCCCTATTCCTTGGCGCCTTATGTGGAATACACGTACTATGGTGTGATGTCGCTCGAAGCTCTCGGACAACACTGCCAATTCCCATCACAGACGGCTGATTTCCTGCTTAGGTGTCAGAATTTGAATGGAGGCTTCGCTCGCACAGATTCGGGCATTTCAACTTTTGAGAACACGTTTCAAGCAGTCAGCGTGATGAGGAAGCTTACCCAACCATAGAACAAGCGAAAATAAGACGAAGAGACAATCTACATCTTGATCTTGCCAATTTTGTCAGCGTTATCGCATGTCGTTGGGGACGAGTCCGTTCTTAGATTGTATTTTATCTTGACCTGAGCCCTCTCAAAGAGTATTCCGATAGGACAGCCCTCCAACGTTAGTTCATGTGCTCTTTGGATTCGGTGCTTCGGCATGTCGGATTCCACGAGGATGTCAACCTTAGCTTCAGTTATCGTCCCGACTTCAGGAGACTTGATCGCTTCAGCCGTTACTTCTAGGTTCTTGAGTGAAAATCTCATCTTCTTCGTAGTTAAGACAAAAATCGTTGCATAACAGCCTACGAAGCTCATCAGACAGAGTTCCAATGCAGACGGCCCCATGTCGGTTCCGTCAGGCGGTTCCAAATCCAAGCATACTGCATGAGTCCTCTGGTCATCAACATCTATTCTCTGGTTCTCAACCAATTTTGCTCTTGCATGAATCTTTGCCAATACAGTCCATCCCCAGTAGTCAAGCCTCAATTGGAAACGTAAGAGTTAAGTTTTGTTGCCTTGCGTGAAACAACATGAGTTGGTAGCTATAGGTTAATATCCGAGGGAATTTGAGCAATATTGAGTGTAGCAGAAATCTGTCCCTTGTCCGATTCTTGAAATTTCAAGGTTTGTTCGAAGTTTGGTTGGTGGAAAATGTATGAGTTTGATACAGGACGAGCAGAAGGAGCGCATAAAGAGCCAGCTTGCTCAAGATCTTATGGCGCCGGTGAGGGTGGTCATGTTTACCCAGCAGATGGAGTGTGAGTTCTGCGTGCAGACTAGGCAGTTGATAACAGAAGTCGCTGCTTTGAATGACAAGATTCAAGCTGAGGTTCGCGATTTTGTCGCTGACTCCGAACTTGCCAATCAGTTTGGAGTGGACAAGGTTCCGGCAATCGTTCTCTTGGGAGAAAGGGATTACGGGATTAGATTTTACGGAATGCCCTACGGCTACGAGTTTCAAACGTTCATGTCAGCATTAGCGATCGTTTCGAAAGGGAGAACGGATCTTTCCGAACGAACAAAAGCGCAACTGCACGCCATCAGAGTTCCAGTTCATATTCAGGTTTTCGTGACCCTCACATGCCCGGAATGCTCCACCGGGGCAAGCATGGCTCACAAATTTGCCTTAGAAAACGAACTGATAAGGGCTGATGTCATTGACGCAAGCGAGTTTCCACAGTTGGCCGTGAAGTATGGAGTTATGGGCGTGCCGAAAATAGTCGTGAATGAGAAGATAGAATTTGTAGGTGTGGTTGCTGAAGAGCTTTTCCTGCGGCATGTATTGCTGGCTGCTCAGTAGATCGTTTGCATGATATGTTGAACAGAGGCTGAGTTGATGAAAGAAAGGGAAATCATTCTTCAGATCTTGGGGATGCACTGCACTGCTTGTGCAACTGGAATCGAATTAGGCCTGAAGAGATTGGACGGCGTTATAGGGGCAAATGTGAACTTTGCGACCAAGGAAGCAATAGTTAGGTTTGACGAGGAAAAGGTCACCCTGGACAAGATCAAGGCTACAGTAAAGAGAGGCGGGTACGAAGCAGTTGAACGCGTTGAAGACATCAGTGAAAAACGAAGAAAAGAAGTGAGAGGAAAACTGATTCTATTCTCCATCGGATTAGCGCTGACCATACCGATTGTCATTATCACTTACTTGTTCATGTTTCCCGAAAAGAACTACCTGCTCTTGGCGTTGACGACGCCCGTGCAATTTATCGTCGGCTGGCACTTCTACAAAGGCGCTTACAGCTCAATCAGAAATCGCTTCGCAGACATGAACGTACTCGTCGCACTGAGCTCTTCAGTCGCGTACTTCTATTCAGCCTACGTCACATTCTTCACTGCTGGCGAGATGGGGTACTTCGAAGCCTCGGCCGTCGTCATAACTACCATAACCTTAGGCATGCTGCTTGAAGACATGGCTGTCGAGCGAACAGGCGACGCAATAAAGAAGCTTATGTCGATTCAGCCGAAAAACGCTATCGTAATGCAGGAGGGTCAGGAAAAAGAAATCGCAGTAGACGCTGTTCAGATCGGTGACACCGTCATCGTCAAGCCCGGGGACAGAATTCCAGTCGATGGAACAGTCATTGATGGCCACACGTACGTTGATGAATCGATGATCACAGGCGAATCGGTTCCCGTTGAAAAGAACGTTGGAGACACGGTCTTCAGCGGCACGATCAACAAGACAGGAACCTTGAAGTTCCAAGCGGAAAAAATCGGCTTGGAAACGATGCTGGCCCAAATAGTGCGTTTGGCGCGTGAAGTTCAGGCAAGCAAGGCGCCGATACAGAGGCTCGCAGACAAGGTTGTCAACGTTTTCGTTCCTGTTGTGGTGGCAATAGCCATCCTGACCTTTTCTGTGTGGTTCTTTATCTTCAACAACCAGGGCTTAGCCTTGGTCACGACAGTTGCGGTTCTAGCCATATCATGCCCCTGCGCGTTGGGCATAGCGACTCCAGCCGCAATAATGATCGGCGTTGGCAAGGGAGCAGAGAACGGTGTCCTCATCAAGAACAGTGCAATACTCGAAGTTGCAAAGAATCTGGACACAGTGGTCTTTGACAAGACCGGCACTTTGACTAAGGGCAAACTTGACGTCCCAAACATCGTGGCAGACGACCCGAAGAGCGTTCTTCAGTTCGCGGCAGTAGCTGAAAAATGGTCTGAACACCCAATAGGGCAGGCCATCGTTAGAAAAGCTGAGAGCGAAGGAATCTCGGTTGCAGAACCAGAATCTTTTGAAGCTCTGCCAGGATTCGGCGTGACAGCAGAAGTCAAGGGCAAGAGAGTGCTGATCGGAAACAGGGCTCTGATGCGAAACAATGGGGTGTCGATAACTCAGCTGGAAGGCGAAATTGAAAAACTCGAGGGGGAAGGCAAGACTGTTCTCGTCGTCGCAATTGAAGGCAAGGCAGCAGGAGCCTTGGCCGTTTCTGACACTGTGAAAGAGCATTCGAAGGAAGCGATAAGCACCCTGCAGAAAATGGGTCTAAAGGTCACTATGCTGAGCGGCGACACGAAAAGAACCGCAGGGGCAATAGCCAAGCAACTAGGCGTCAACGATGTTCTCGCCGAAGTGGTGCCCGCTCAGAAAGTTGACGAAATCAAAAAGCTTCAGGCCCAAGGTCGCTTCGTGGCCATGGTTGGTGATGGAATAAACGACGCACCCGCCATCACGCAAGCAAACGTGGGCATAGCAATAGGAAGCGGAACTGACGTTGCCGTAGATTCGGGAGACATAGTCCTGATCAAAGATGACCCGCGGGACGTGGCGACGAGCATAAAGCTCAGCAGAAGAACATTGGGAAAAATCAGACAGAATCTGTTCTGGGCGTTCTTCTACAACATCATAATGATCCCGCTTGCCGCGGGCGTTCTGCACCCTTCCCTAGGAATTCTGATTCCACCTGAAGCAGCCGCAATTTCGATGATCCTCAGCGACATAACTGTTGTTGGAAATTCCATGCTGCTCAGAAGGTTCAAACCATGAGAAAACACACCTTAGAAGCCCCACATCGGGAGATATCTCCATTGTATCTGGAAATGGGAATTTACACTGTGATTTTCTGGGGCAGAAATATGTTGGAAAACACTTGTCGCTTGCGAACTTGGTTCTTGTAAAACATTGCTTGAGCGCCCCCGCTCAATCAGGGGAAAACAAGCGCTTAGGTTGTCGAGGATAGCTGAATGTCGGGAAAAATGCTTAATTAATGCCTGTGCTTATTGCTGTCCAGAATGGGTGAATTTGAATTGAGTGAAGACATTTCGAAGCTTCCTCCTCAGGTTCAGGAGCGTCTGCTCAGGATGCAGCAGCTTCAACAAACGCTTCAATCGGTCCTGTCCCAGAAGCAGCAGGTTGAAATGGAACTTGCAGAGATCGGGCAAGCTTCGTCAGAGGTTGAGAAATTGACCGATGACGCTACCATTTACAAGTCAGCAGGATCACTCATGATAAGAGCAGACAAAACGAAGATAACCAGCGAGCTGACTGAACGAAAAGAACTGCTCAACACCAGAGTGACAGTTCTGACAAAACAAGAAGAAAGACTACGCGGTCAACTGAAGGATCTACAGACCAAGCTTCAACAAGATTTGAATCCGGTTTCACCCCCGTCTGAGTCTTGATCAATCTTAGGTGAAGTTTCGTGGAATTTGGCATTCCAGACTTAACCAGTGAGCAGATTGAAAGACTATGCGTGATTGCGGAGGAAGCCGCGAGAAAATACTTGATTGCTAATGTCTCCAACAAGAGCATAGAAAGGCTGGATGTAAGCATAGAAGTCGAAGGCACAAAGCTAGTGAGATTGGAAATAAGCATAGACTTTGACCTGCTGCCCACGGTTAAAGGTGTTGACGTACAAAAACTGGTCAACGAAGCCGTAAAAGATGGTTTTAAATCGGCTGAGAAGTATTTGAGGGAACTGTCTTGTCATTCGCAGAAATAACAAAGACCCTAGACTCATTGGGCGCCAAGCGTGTCGTCCTACTGTGCCATCATAACGCTGACCCCGATGCAATCTGCTCGGCCTACGCCTTCAAAACCCTGCTAAAACAGGTAAACCCGCAGCTTGAAGTCGAAATAGGAGCGGCTCATGGAATCAGCAGGCTCTCAAAACACCTCCTTCAACACGTCCCAATCGAGGTAAAAGACCCGCCTAGCATGGAAAATGCTGACGCAATAGTGCTCCTCGACACGAACACAATCCAGCAACTGGACAGCCTGGCTGAAACTGTCAAGAATGGAAAGGCGCCCATAATCGTAATAGATCATCACGCTGCTCATCCTGACACGTTGAAACTGGCAAAACTCTGTATCACGAACGAAGACAGCTCATCAACATGCGAGATCGTCCTCAACTTCTATAGGCAGACAAACATCAAGGTAGGTGAAAACGAGGCAAGAGCACTGTTTCTAGGCATAGCGTTTGACACACGGCATTTTGTGCTCGCCAATTCCTCAACCCTGAAAAACATCGCAGACCTGATCGATTCAGGAGTGAACGCACAAGAAGCGTTGCCCCTGCTTTCGCTCCCTATGGATTTTTCTGAACGAGTCGCAAGGCTCAAAGCATCCAAGAGAGTCAAGCTTTTCAAGATAAACGAGTGGATAGTCGCGCTCTCGCATGTAAGCGCATACCAAGCGTCAGCAGCCAGAGCCTTGATTGAATTGGGCGCACACGTAGCCGGTGTAGCAGGACAAAAAAACGAAAGCATAGAAGTCAGCCTGCGTGCCACACGCGAATTCTCAAAGCAATCAGGCGTACACCTAGGCAGGGATGTTGCCAAACCCCTGGGTGAATACCTGCACGGAATGGGAGGAGGACACTCCACCGCCGCAGGAGCCAACGGCATAGGAGAACCGGAACCAGCTTTGAAACGTTGTTTACAGCTTCTAAAAGAAAGGCTCGCTAATCAGCAATGAGTAGCTACTCTTAAATGAACCCTGCGGTCGCATACAATCAAGCAGGCAAAACGGCATGACGATCATCGAAACCGCAAACCTCACCTATACCTATCCAGGCGTGACGAAACCATCAATCGACGACGTTTCCATAAGGATAGAGAAAAGCGAATTCACGCTTATCACAGGCCCAAGCGGTTGTGGAAAAACAACGTTGTGCCGTTGCTTCAACGGACTGATCCCACACTTCTACCAAGGTGAACTCAAAGGCAAAGTGACGACTGCAGGACAGGACGTTGCAAAAAGCCTCATATACGAATTGGCAAAACACGTGGGCCTCGTTTTTCAAAACCCCGAAAACCAGCTTTTCGCCCTGTCCGTCGAGAAAGATGTCGCATTCGGCCTCGAAAACTTGGGAGTACCAAGACAAGAAATGCGCAAACGAGTAGACGAAGCAATGAAGCTGACGGGAATATACGATTTGAGAGAGAGACCACCACACGAACTCTCAGGAGGACAACAACAACGCGTAGCCATAGCATCCGTCTTGGCCATGCAGCCAGAAGTGATCATCCTCGACGAACCGACAAGCTTTCTAGACCCGCTAAGCGCCAAAAAAATCTTTGAAGTCATACACGATCTGAACAAAAGCCTTGGAATAACGGTCGTACTGGTCGAACACAGACTTGATTTGACGGCAAAATATGCCACACACATAATCGTGATGGACGAAGGAAAAGCAATCTTGGATGGAGACCCCCGCGAAATATTGCGCTCCCCAGAAGCCCGCTTAATAGGCATAGGAGTCCCAAAGGCAACACGCCTCTATCAACTCCTAAAGAAAGACAATGTGAACCTGAACGACACAATACCACTATCATCAGAGGAAATGGCCGCAGAACTAAAGGAGGCATTGGAACACCGATGATCGACGCCAAAGATCTCCATTTCACCTACCCAAATGGCGTTGAAGCCCTCAAAGGCATCTCGGTTACCATTCCGGACGGCGAATTCGTAGCCATCATGGGACAGAACGGCGCCGGGAAGACAACCCTAGTCAAGCATTTCAACGGGCTACTGAAACCCACAAGAGGACAGGTGGCCGTCGATGGAGTTGACGTTACCAAAGTAAGCGTTGCCACACTGTCCAGAAACGTAGGCTTCGTCTTCCAAAACCCGGACCACCAGCTTTTCAGCGAAACCGTCGAACAAGAAATAGCGTTTGCGCTAAGAAACTTCGGATTCAAAGAAGATGTCATAGAAAACCGAGTAACCTGGGCTTTGAACCTTCTAGGCTTGCCTCAGTACAGAAAAACTTCCCCCTTCATGCTGAGCGGAGGAGAAAGAAAACGCGTCGCTCTGGCTTCGATCCTCGCGTGGGATCCAAAAATACTCATTTTAGACGAACCGACCATCGGTCAGGACTATCAACAGAAAGAGAAACTTCGGCAATTCATACTGCAGATGAAAACTCAAGCAAGAACAATAATCATGGTCACGCACGACGTCGAGTTCGTTGCAGAATGTAACCCCAGAGTCATCCTGATGCGCGAAGGAAAAATCACCGCAGACGGTGAAGCAAAAAACATCCTAACCGATCAAGATGCCCTGAACGCGGCTTCCATAGTTCCGCCACAGATCGCACAAGTCTTCTTGGAGCTATCAGACCAAATGCCAAACCTGGAGCTGCCAAAAAAGATAATCGACCTATACGAAGCCCGAGAAGCAATCCTGAAAATGCTGGAGAACAAGACTGAATGAGCGTTTTTGACGGACTCAAATTCCGAAAAGTCTACTCGCCCATTCACAACCTAGATCCAAGAGTAAAATTCATCTATGTCTGTACCGTCTTCGCCGCTGCAATACTCTTCTCAGAAATGTTACCCTTGATCGCACTTTTCCTTTTCCAGATCCCATTTGTCGTCCTAGCCAGAGTCAAACGTGCATGGCTTCGCTCGATGCGAGGCGCGGCATTCTTGGCCGCTCTCATCTTTTTCACGAATATCGCCGCGTCGTTCTTCTTCACAGGACACGGTTTGAATGAAACGATTATTGAAGGGGCGGCGGCTTTGACTGTCCGCTTTATAGTACTCGTCGAATCTTTCTCAGTTTTCTTCCTAACAACCTCACCTGATCACCTGGGTCTTGCATTGGAACAGACGCATGTGCCCTACGAGCTAGTATTTGCTTTCACAACGGCCGTCCGCTTCGTCCCAGTCATAGCAGAAGAAGCCCAAACAATCATGGATGCACAAAAAGCGAGAGGTCTAGAACTCGAACGCGGCAACTTTCTGAAAAGAATCAGAAATTATGTTCCAATCCTTATACCGCTCATCGTCAGCGCTATCCGAAGAAGCCTAGAACTGGCTGAAGCCATGGAATCCAGAGCGTGGGGCGCAACGAAAAAACGGACAAACCTATATGTCCTCAGGCTACATAAAGGCGACTTTGCCCTATTATGCATAACCGCGGGAGTAATAGCTGCTGCAGTTTACGTGCGCCTGTTCATTCCGATTCCATCTTTAGGTAATGTTTTCACGCACATATCCTAAATGTTGGCGTCCATTGATGCACAACGACGACTGAAACGGAGAGGACATGAAACGCAAACGTGCGGCGCGCGTCGTTTTTGGAACGCGTAGTATGACCAATATCGTGGATTGCCACCCATCATTAGCGCGTTAACGCTTTCCTTTTTGATATTCCTCTGCAAGCTTTAAGGCCAGCTTGCCGTCTTCAAGGATAAAAGCACCCCGATAGCCACAGGTTCTGCAGTCCCACAGAGACCACAAATGAGGCAGACCGGAGGCAAAGAAGACATCATTAGATCCGCATCTTGGACAAAACTTCAATCCCCTTCTAGCTTTATGATATGGTTCTGATGATTGATCTTGATTGTTTATTGGTTCGCGGTCTGACTCGACCTCGTTAGATTCGCTCACTTGTCGCCCTTTCTCAGGCAGGGGTTTCTGAACGTGCTTCCCATTCTTGATGTTCAAGGGATTTCTACATGATAGCATGTTTCTGCCGCTGTATTAAAGAATGCTAAGTATTCGCAGTTCGTATGCCTTATTAAGACTAACGACACACTATATTCATGAAAAAGCACCTTACACCCTAAACCAGGGAAAATAATGCTCGCAAGCAAGAGACCGAAACGCGAAAAGACAGAAGCCACAGTGAAAACTGAAGAAAATCTACCAATAATAATCGGTGAAGATGCGAGAAAACCGACCGTTTTCAGAGAGGCATACCCAATACAGGAGCCCTACGTTTATGCTGCAATAGTCAAAGAACCAGAAACCCAAAAGATACACTACGAAATAATAGAACCCACTCTGCAAAAAGAAGAAGAGGAGAAACTGCTCGAAATCAAGAACCTCTTGATGGAAGAAATCGACGTAGACCTGAAGGAAATAGAAACGAAGGAGAAGGCAGAGAATTACCTTAATGAAAAGACCAGGGAAATGATAAAAAAATACCGAATAAGAGTCCCGCCAGAAGCTGTGGACAAACTCGTCTATTACATAGTAAGAGACTTCATGGGATACGGAAGAATAGACCCCTTAATGAAGGATCACCTAATAGAAGACATATCCGCAGACGGCGTAAACATACCAATCTACGTTTGGCACAGAATGCATGAATCAATACCCACAAACATCATCTTCAAAGAAGAATCAGAACTAGATTCATTCATAATTCGCATGGCATACCTCTCAGGAAAGAGCATATCTATAGCTTCACCGATCCTCGATGCATCACTTCCAGACGGCAGCCGCATCCAACTCACCTATGGGAACGAGGTCACAAGAAGAGGCTCAACATTCACAATCAGACGTTTCAGAATAGACCCATTAACAATCTCTGATCTTATTGCATTCAAAACTATCTCCTCAGAGATGGCTGCATACCTATGGTACATCATAGAAAACAAGGCCTCAGTCCTTGTCGCAGGCGGTGTAGCCTCTGGAAAGACAACCATGCTGAACTGTTTGTCAATGTTCATAAAACCAGAAATGAAAATAGTCAGCGTAGAAGACACTCAGGAGCTCAACCTACCACATGAGAACTGGATACCATCAGTCGTAAGACTAGGCTTCGGACGCGAGGACAAAAGAAGCGGCTCGATAACTCTGTTCGACCTTCTGAAGGCCGCCGTCAGACAGAGACCAGACTACATCATCGTCGGCGAGGTCCGAGGAGAAGAAGCCTACACGCTTTTTCAGGCCATGGCAACGGGGCACCTGGGAATGTGTACGATGCATGCGGAATCGGTTGAATCCGTGATAAATCGTCTGGAATCAGAACCGATGAACATCCCAAAATCGCTCATTGCAATGACGAGCGTCATAATGATCATGAACAGGACTGAAATTGACGGAAGACCCGCGAGGAGAATCGGCACCACGGCAGAAGTCGTGAAATTGGACTCTGAGAAACAGAATATTCTCGTGGAGGAAGTCTTCCACTGGAACCCCAAATTTGACAGGTATTCAGCCAGCTCAAAAAGCGTCCTACTAGAGAGACAAATCAGCAAACTGGGTGTCAGTGAAGAAGAGGCCAGACGTGAACTGAACAGAAGACAAACTGTCCTCGACTGGATGACCCATGAAGGTATCCGACGTCACATTGACGTTGCAAACGTGATCAGAGAATATTATGCCTGTCCAGAGCGGGTTTTCCAAAAAGCCAGAGTTGGCCTCAAATGAAAAATACCCCAGGCCTTTCAGGAAGAATCAATAGGGCTTTTGAGCGGCTCAGAGCGAAGCTCAGGCATGCAATGGATAGAATGCCCCACGATCAGGCAACGGGCGACGGGGAAGAAAAAAGAAAAACGCGTTTTGCTGGTCTGCAAGCAATCGCTTATCATCTTGTCGGAGAAAAGACTGGACGCTTCCTGCCGCTTTTCAAAGATCTCGACATTAACCTGAAGAAGTCAGGGCTGAAGGCCAACTTCAAAGCTTACGTCAGCTTGACAGTCTTTTGCACGGCTACGGCTGCATTAGCACCCTTACTTATCGTCCCATCTCTGCTGTTCTTTGTCCTTAGCATACCGCTTCTGCCGGCCGTTCTGTTCGGGATCGGGGGCAGCCTATTCGCCATCGCGTTCGCAACCATCGGTTTCTATGGTTATCCTATCTATCGCGCAGACGTGGCGAAGAGGAAGTTGGAAGACGAGTTACCGTTCACGATTGGTTATATGGCGATCCTTGCAACTGCAGGCGTGTCTCCTGAAAACATCTTCAGCTCAATCTCAACCTTCAGTGTGCCCTTGGCCTTAACTGGGCAGGCCAAGGACATTGTAAGAGATGTCAACTTGTTCGGCTCAGACATAATCTCTGCCCTAGAAGAAACTTCAAAGCGAACCGCTTCGGATAGATTCCGCGAAATGATTCAAGGGTTGATCTCCACAATTCATTCTGGCAGTAATCTGGCAGCCTATCTCCGAGAAAAATCTACGCAGTACATGAAACTGAAAAGAATAAGCCTCAAGAAGTATTCAGATACTCTGTCAATGCTGGCCGAGTTCTACGTGGCCCTGCTTCTTACGGGACCGCTAATGCTCATCATCATGCTCACAGTAATGGCTATGCTTGGCGGCGGCACCCTTGGAATATTCAGCCCAGACCTGCTCCTGAACTTACTTACATACGTGGGAATACCGCTAGGTGCGGTAGTATTCCTGATAATACTTGATGCGACGTCACCAAAATGGTGATGAGAATGCCGAAGATAGAGAAGAAAATCAAAAGAATCACGTGGATCACCTCAGCTGCTCTAGCCACAACTATAATTGTGCTCGGCGTAATCATGTTCTGGGGGACCACTACATTCGACGAATCAGTTTTCTTTGCGATAATCGCAGCCATTTCTCCCCCAGCAGTTTTGACCTTCGTTGATTATAAATGGAGAAAAGCCGTGGACGAGCATCTGCCAGATCTCTTCAGAAGCATAGTCCAAGCTCAAGAAACAGGCATGACGCTCCCCCAAGCCTTGGAAGAGGCTGCAAAAAGAGACTATGGACCGCTCACTGCAGAATTGAGAAAAATGACCGTGCAAATGTCCTGGGGGCTGAGCTTTGAAGAAGCACTCCTAGCCTTCCGAAAGCGGGTTAACACGGTTCTGATCCAGAGAACGGTGCCCATGATAATCGAGGCAAGCCGTTCAGGGGGACACGTCGAAAAGGTCTTTGACCCTATGGGAAAATTCATCCAGACGACACTGCTACTTGACAAGGAACGTCGAACCCAGACACGACCGTACATCGCGATAATCTACGTGGCTTTCTTTGTTTTCCTCTTCACGATCGTGCTGCTTTTCAAGTCATTCTTCGTCAGTATAGAACAGCTGCCGACGCTTGGAACAGCGTTGATGGCGGCCGAAGACATAAGGCGTACGTTTTTCCACATGACCGTGATCCAAGGCTTCTTCGGAGGACTCATAGCGGGGAAAATGGGGGAGGGCACAATCAACGCCGGACTCAAACACTGCCTAATCCTGATGATCTGCGGCTACGTAGCCCTGAAGCTTTTCGTGTAGGAGTGAGAAAATGCGGCGACTACCAAGGATCTTCAAGGACAAACGTGCCATAACTCCCGTCCTGAGCAGTCTCTTACTCACAGTTATCGCCGTTGCCGCGATGGCTATTGCCACTTCGGCAACCTATGTCATTACAACTAATTTGCGAGAAAGCATGAGTGAACGCGTGATCCTGGAAGATGTATGGTTCAACAACTTCACTAGCAGCATTGATATCTATGTTCGCAATGTTGGGAAAGTTGCCGTCTACATTTCTGCAGTCTACGTTAACCATACTTCTGAATATTTCGCCAAGCCCTTCAGGCTGGAAATTGGTGAACATCGTTGGCTCAACATTTCTCAAAGCTGGGCTCTTAACGGCCTATTCTACATTGACGTTCTGACCACAAGGGGGACGCATGTTGCAGCGTACTTCGAAGCGTCTTAGGCGAGACAAGCGTGGAATAAGCAACGTGATAGTGGTAATGTTGAGCCTCGTTATAGTGGTGATCATAGTCTCCAACGTCGTACTTTGGGGTTACCAGATGAATCAGTTTGACTGGGAGAGAATGCAAGAAAACGTGGCAATTTGTGGCATAGCTAGAATGAACAGTTCTTCGTGGTCAATTACTTTGGAGAACAAAGGATCAGTGACCGCCCATCTGGTTTCCTTATGGGTAGATAGCCTGACAATTCATCAACGATATGATATTAGCTTGTTCATCGACGCAGGAGTTTCGATTAACTACACGTGCAGCGGTGCAAATTTGGTCGATAATGCATCCGTCGTCAAGGTCGTTACTGAAAGAGGAACCATTTCGGTGTTCAATCTCTCCTAGCAGTTCTCTGTTACCGACGCCTATACTGTCTCTTCCTGAGGAAGTCTCTTCTTAAGGCTCTAGTTGCTTTCTGGTTCTAGCCTCGGCTGAATGAATGTTAAATTGTTCTGCCATCTTCTTTCCAGCTTTACTGATTTTTGGATTTGCGCCAAGGCATACGTTGTCTTAATGGAACGAGAGTATTCTTTTGAAATATTGAGCTTGAAGGCGTTTCATGTCACTGGATTTTTCCAGAGTTTTTCTCTTAGCGTTTTTGTCGCTTCCTTTTCATTCTTTGCTTCAACAACATTGATCTTGTACAGTTGAGCCATCTTTTTCCCGTTTTCACTTATCCGTGGCATCGCGATGAGATAGGCATTGTCCGGCGAGACGTCGAAGATCTTTGCGAATAAGCCGATTACCGGCTGTTCGGATATTGTTCCTTCTCTTGAGATCGCCAGGTCGATGACCATTACTTTCTCGACATCTGCTCCTTTGCGGGCCACAAAATCGAAAAAGTGGTTCGCGCCAGATTTTCCCTTCAGAAAAGCGGGGCTTTCGACCTTGAACCCCTCCTTCGCGAGGAGTTCCTTTATCGGAGCAATCAAGACCCAACCTACTGTCGCTTCTCCCTTTGCCTCTTCTCTTAAGCTGTAGGAGTAGACGTTCTTGATCACGATTTCTTCAAACGTGAAATCCCCAAGGCAGTCCCTGCAAAAGTGCGAAGCTGCCGGAATGTCAAAACTCTTGCTGCATTCGTTACACATACACCACACGCCAGCCCTCCTGTAATCAACGTCAGGCCTTCTCAAGTCTTCATGGCATTTTGGACAGACAAGCTTGCCATCTTTGAGAAAATTGTTCTCAACGTCCATGTATCCGCATTTCACATGTTCGATCAGCGAACTTTTTTGAATATCAAACGACTTGCAGTGCGGACAATAGTAACGAACGGAAATATTCGCGGAGCCACATTTTGGGCAATATGTGACTTTATCGTAAATTTTTCTTTCCAGTATTCCGGCTTGGTAAAGCTTGTTCAGAAAAGTCTCTGCACTTGGCGCGTCTCCCACCATGGCTTCAACTATCGGGTAATTGTAACCCCGATCAGGGCTGAACACGGGTTGGATTTCCTTAATTTCATTGCTCAGAAACTTGTTTATCAAAACTTGCGTATCATGCTCCTTGTAGAGTTCAAGGCGTTCTGCCTTATTGTTTTTCGACATTGTCTTCCCAAATCAATCTTTCTTTGTAAATCAGACACGTTCACTTATCAGTCTTGGCATTTATTGCTTTCAAAGCGGTTAAAATTATCGCTACAATTCCCTTTAAGCATTTCCAGAAGAATTACAGTATTTTGCCTGACGCCTTTTTGTACGAAAGCGATATGAATGAGCCCGCAATCAAAGCGTCCCCGACTTCACCAGTGGCAAGGCGCTTCCATGTTCCGGCGACTCATAGTCACTCAATGCAGCATGGCTAAATGCCCAAATGTGAACCTAAATTTCCGCTCTTACAAATTGATCAACAAAGTCTGCGAGGAAAAAACAGAAATACGCGCCTTAGAATGTCCCCGCCACATTATGGATGCGCATGTCGAAGGCGAGGCTCGTTCTGTGAGTCGAAAGGCAGCAGGGCCTTCAGCAGGCAAGATCGCTGAGCGTCATTCATAGTCATGTTTTTTAATGGGAACATCTATAATCCAAGCGTGACGCAAGAACATGGGAGTTAATGCCCGATGACTTCGACGCCCACTCAAAATCCTCCAAAACGCATGTCAATCCGACGGACTTCACTGAAAGAATCTGGAACGCTAGTCCTATTTCTAATGATCGCCGTGTTGGCTGAGTACCTTATTGTTCTTTACGCAATGAGCATAGGTGTCAAAGACCAGTCACTATTGCAATGGAGTTTCACTTTTCCAGGAACTGCCTCCAACGTGACGCTTGCGATAAGCCCGCTATTCCATCTCGTTCCAATATCGGTTATAGTGACACTTCTGGCAAGTTGGACTTACCTGAAAAAACAAGTGTTCTTAAAGCCCGGTGAAGCGCAAAGAGGAAAGCTTGGCGTCGCTGGCAAACGCGCAAAAGGACAGACACTCACGCAGAAAATAAAGTTCACATTCTTAAGAAAGAAAAAGATCACGAGTCTTGGAAGAGAAACTCGCTTCCGAAGAACAAACGCAAGGAGCGCCTTAATCGTATTCGTAGCTTTTTCGGCCTTGCTATGCTTGATTTCTTTGTTCACGTATCCAAGGTTAATCTATCAGACAATAGCGAACGCATACAAGAATGACCCCTCATTGCTTAATTTTGTAAAGGGCGTAGGAGCTGCTGTAGCGCCCATCGGCGCCTTTTTCTCGCCAATAAACAACGCTCTTTTAGCGGCGGCACCCGGATTCAGGAACTTCGTTCTCGCCCTTGGAGTCCCAATCAGCCCATTGGCCACCTTGGATGATCCTGGAAAATATCTGGCCTTTCAGAATGGGGCAGCATGGATTTCAGCCTTCATAGCCTTGTTCTATGGAAGAATTGGACGGAAAGGCCTCCGACAGACAAGAAAGTGACAGATCAGGGAGCCTCACGGATGGCTGACCGCCCCAGATTCGGTCCAGCTGGGGTGCCACTAACATTCAGACTGATGAAAGCACGCTTAGAGGATGTTCCGTTGCTCCTGAGGCAAGAGGGGCTCGATGCTTTTGAATACGAGGCAATCTATTGGGGCACGAAACCCCAGATGAAGAAAGAAGAAGCTCAAAATCTCGGCCTAAAAGCCAAGGAGAACGATGTTTGGCTTAGCCTCCACGGGTCCTACTTCGTAAATCTTAATGGTGAAAGGAAAATCGTCGAAGCAAGCAAGAAACGCCTCATCGCATGTGCAACTGCGGCAGATTGGATGAACGCACACGTGGTCGTTTTTCATCCGGGATTCTACGGCAACAGACCACGAGAGCTTGCCCTCAGAAACTGCTTGGAAGCTTTGAAGGATGTGATCGAATCCTTGAAAAGCCTGGGTATAACAAGCGTCAAGATCGGACCCGAAACCATGGGCAAGCCTTCTCAGCTCGGCAGCTTGGACGAGACCCTGCGGATTTGCGAAGAAGTGGATCAGACCCAGCTTGTTATCGATTGGTCACACCTGCACGCAAGAGATGCGGGACGATTCAGGACTTCAGAAGACTTCCGCAACGTAATAGAGAAGATTGAAGACAAACTTGGCGCTGAGGCTGCAAAGAACATGCACTGCCACTTCAGCAAGATCGAATTCACTGACAAGGGCGAAAGACGCCATCATGCTCTTGAAGAAGAAAGATATGGACCGAATTTTGCCCTGCTTGCAAGGGTCATCGCAGAGTTCAAGTTGAAGCCAGTCATAATCAGCGAAAGTCCCCTGCTGGATGTCGACGCAAAGAGAATGAGGGACATTCTTCAAGGCCTGATCTAATGCGATACATTTTTTATTCACTCTCAAAGTGCTGTCTAATGGGTACAGGCTTTGGCCAAACTCAGAGGGTTCCAAGAACTCTCGTCAATTGATGAAGCTCAGAAGAAGTTCTTTGACGCTGTGGAAATCAAGAAACCGAGAACCATCTCTATCCCTTTGGACCAGGCTTTAAACCGCGTCTTAGCAGAGCAAATCATGGCAAAAGAGGATCTGCCTCGGGTTGACAGGTCCGCAGTAGACGGCTTTGCAGTAAGGGCTCAAAACACGTTTGGTGCCTCCCAGTTTAGACCTAAAATTCTAACATTGACCGAAAATCACACAGTAGGCAGCAAATACGCGAGACGATTATGGACTGGGAATTCGCTTCCAGAAGGCGCAAACGCCGTAGTAATGCTTGAGAATACCAAGCGAGTTAACGGCAAGATCGAAGTCTGGACGCCAATAGCACCGGGGGAAAACGTCTCAAAAAGAGGAGAAGACATAATGAAGGGGGCGGTAGCCGTAGAGGCTGCAATTCGGCTCAAGCCTCAACATCTAGGGTTAACAGCTGCACTGGGAATAGGTGAAGTCAAAGTTTTCGAAGAACCAAGGATCGCCATATTCTCAACAGGAAACGAACTAGCAGAAATTGGCGCTGAGAGACAGAAGGATCAGGTTTTCGACTCGAACAGACACGTTATCTTGGCTTCGTGTCAGGAATTAGGGGCGAGATCAGTAGACTTGGGAATTGTAAAAGATGATCTTGAGGAGATCAAGGAGAGGTTGAGAAGAAGTCTCGAATCTGACGCTACGATAAGCACCGGCGGAACCAGCGTCGGAGGCTCAGATCTGATGCCTGAAGCGGTCAATGAGCTTGGCAAACCCGGCGTTCTCGTTCACGGCATAGCGATGCGCCCGGCTATGCCGACTGCTTTGGCCGTGGTTGACGGAAAGCCCATAATGATATTTCCAGGAAACCCCGTTGCTGCAATGATAGCTTTTGAGGTTTTCGCCAGACCGCTAATATGTAGAATGCTTGGACTAAGTCACCCAGAGAATAGACCAACATTAACGGCGAAGTTGACCAGAAGAATTGCCGCGGCTCTTGGAAGAAGAACCTTTGTACGCGTCCACGTTTTTCAACAAAATGGGGGACACTTTGCAGACCCAGTAAGCGCTAAGGGTTCAGGCGTGATCTCCACGATGACCAAATCCAATGGCTACACGATTGTTCCCGAGAACCGAGAAGGGCTAGAAGAAGGAGAACTTGTTCTGGTGCACCTTTTCGACGTTATGGGGGGAGCATAATGTTCAGGAAACTCTTGACCCTCGCCGAGGCCCAGAAGATCATCCACCAACATGTGACTCCGAGGCCTTTGAACGTTGAAGAGATTCCGCTGCTGAGAGCCTTTAATCGAATCCTTGCACAAGACATAGTTGCCACGTTGGACATTCCACCGTTCGACCGCTCAACCGTCGATGGATATGCGGTTAACGCCGAAGACACCTTCAACGCTGAGGAAAACAAACCTGCAAAACTGAAGATCTGCGGAAGGGCGAACGTGGGTGAAATGCCAAAAGCTACAGTCAAGCTTGGCACCGCAGTTGAAATAGTCACCGGAGCACCGATACCCAAAGGCGCAAACGCCGTAGTAATGCTTGAAGACACAGAACTACAAGACGAAGAGCTCTACGTCCACAATGCTGCAGTAGCGGGCGAAAACATCATGAAAACCGGTTCAGACATCAAAAAGGGCGAAACGATCCTCACAAAAGGAGCAGTACTACGTTCAGGAGAAATCGGAACTCTCGCCGCAGCCGGTTCGTCGAAGATCAGAGTCTACGTTGTTCCACGCGTAGCCGTTCTTTCAACAGGCCCAGAAGTAACTAGGCCAGGCCGAAAACTCCCGCCGGGAAGAATCTATGACACGAACGCCTACAGCCTTGGCGCAGCGGTTGAAGAAAGCGGGGGAAAACCAATTCACATGGGCGTTCTCCAAGATAAGGCATCTCAAATCAGAAACGCGCTTACAAAAGCACTCAGATCCACAGACCTTATCGTAACCTCAGGAGGCGTCTCAGTCGGACCGAAAGACCTCATGCCCCAAGTCCTAGATTCACTCGGAAAACCGGGCGTGATCATCCATGGAATAGCAATCAAACCCGGGAAACCTGTAACCGTCGCTTCAATCGACGAAAAAATGGTCTTCTCACTCCCAGGCCACCCAGCCTCAGCATTATTAGTCTTCCATCTTCTAGTTCAACCAGTGATCCAAACGATGACCGGGAGAAAACCATACGACCCGATAAGGGTCAAAGCCCTCGCAACCATGAAAATGTTTCCCGCAAAAGGAAGACGAACGTTCATCATGGTCAGTCTGAGAAGGGACAAGTTAAAAAGGCTACTCGCCGAACCCGTGCCCACTGGACTCTCAGGAGCCATAACAACAGTTGCAAAAGCTGATGGTTTCGTCGAAATCGCTGAAAACCAGCAGTTCATCGACGCAGACGAAGAGGTCAAGGTGACCCTTCTAAAAGCTGCAGCCCTTGGTTATGTTGACTGAAGCGCCCCACGACGAACGTGTAAGAAATCACTTTTTGTTTCTACGCTTGCGCCAGCAGCCTAGCTTTCAAAGGATCCTCGTTTCAAGACAACGTAACCCGTGAAGACCCATGTCAGTATGAGGTAGACTATCATGCCTATGCCCAAGACGTAGTCGGTTAGAAGGTAGTAGTAGAGCATGACGACTGAAAACGTGGTGCCAGCAAGGAATAGTATGGCGACAAACCAGATCGTCCAGTTCCTTTTCGTGAACACTCCGTAGGCTACTATGACGCTGAATATGCCGATGATTCCTATTTGAGGCGGAAAACCAGACAGGGGCAACAATGCGAGAAATATGATTCCTGCGACTAAGTAGAAGACGAGAGTTACAAACATTCCCCTGCTCTCGATGCTCAGTCGCGATCCAAGCTGCACTCTTCATGCGCCTCAAAGGTACATCCATTGACAGCATCGTTAATAAATCTAATGTTTCACTCCATGCTTTAGGGACACACTCGACAATCATGCTTTGAGAGAGAAGAGCGTGCGCCTAGAAATTTGTCCACAAGCTATATTTTGCTCCGACTCATTAATGATGAGGGAACGGAAATGAGGAAACCGTTTGTTTTGATTATTTTTGTTTTTCTCTTGTTATCATTGGTCCAATTTGTGCATATTATTACACCACCTTCACAATCTAAAGCCATCTCACAAGGTGTGAGCAATTCAATCATCCAGAACGGTGGGTTCGAGCAGGGTCTCACAGGATGGGTGAATGTTGGTGATGGTTTTCTTGCCGTGTCTGGCGACAATGCACACAGCGGAAATTACTCTTTGGAGACATCATCATCGATAAACGAACAAGCCTATTTCTATCAGTACGTTGACCTCCCAAACACTAGTTTCGCGTTCAGTTTCTGGCTATTTCGGGTATATCCGAAGTCATGGACGGCCTGTTATTTGGCAAGAGACTGGGATGGCAACACGATTAGGGCAGTGTCTAGCCTCGTTATACAGGATGACACAATAGAACTCGACGCCTGGGATAACCCATATTCTCCAGGAAGACAAGTATTCAACTATAATGTTACCGTCGGAAGCTGGCACAATGTGACGTTCTTAGCCAACGCCACTTTAGGAACCCAAGACTTCTACATTGACGGTAACTTTATAAAGAATCTAAACTCGAGTTCTGGAAACGTGTTTAGTCCAAACGTGCTAATTTTCGGTGATGTGTCTAAGGATTCTTGTAATGGTACTTTCTACTTTGACGACTTTGAATTGAACGCTTTAGACAGTTCAAATGCAGGTTCCTAGGCCCTCTTGAAACGCGCGCGCCCACATCTAAGGTCACAAACTTACTAAACTGAGCGAAAAAAACGACGCGCATATGCTTATGGATTCATTGGATTTCTTTCTTCCTGAGAGATCTATGATTGCCCGCGCTTTGTAGGGATATGTAATAATTAGCCTTTGGCATCCCAAGGAAGTGGAAGCAAGTCTTTGAGCTTGATCGACTTGTTTTTCCCGATAACAACTTCCGCATCAATATTCTCTTCATGAATTTGCTGCATAAATTCTCTGCATCTCCCACATGGAGATATAGGTATTCCATTTTCAGCAACTGCGACAATTTTCTTAATTATGTGTTCGCCATGCGTGACCATTGCCGCAATAGCACTATGTTCAGCACAAAATCCCATACCACAACAAGTATCGATAGAAACACCAAGATACACATTGCCTTTATCCGTAATCAATGCACATCCAACATCCCCAACTGTAAATCCGTGCTTAATCTTTCTTGGTTTGAGTACAGATTTTGCTTTTTCAATTAGTTCTTCATTGCTTATCTGCGACATAAGAATCATTTGGAGACAGCAACTATAAAGCAAATAAATATTACTGATTCTTTGAACTTGGTGCAAGTGAGAGCTCCAGCAGAGCCAGCCATCGGTTTGTTTCTTTTCCTATGTTTATTAGCGCACATGTTTGTTCCTAAATTCCGTTGGTGAACCTTCACAGGGCTGAACTGCGTCCTCTAAACGATACTTCGGGTGTTCAACACGGACCGTCATCCATAGATATAGCAAGACCACAAGCACCAACTGCTCGACAAACGAATTTAGGAACAGGCATGCGCGCTCCGTTTAGAAGTTTAGAATTTGGAAAGTTACCTGACTTTTTGAACAATGTTGAGACAGCACTGCAGAATATCAGATATAATCAAGGGTGGTGTTGTCAGGTGGTTACCTCATGAAGAGGCTTGAGAGAACTAACTGAAGAGAGATAGACTAGACTATTGCGCTATTCTCGCGCGCTATTTCTTACCTTTATCATATTCTGCAGGGAGTTCAACCTTCCGTCTCTCTTTCCTTTTCAGTTCTTTATCTCTCTGCAATTTCATGTGCTGTTTATGATCTATAGCTTTCTCTTTCTTGCCTTTGGGCACAATTCATCCTCCTTAAGACTTTAGACTCTGTTCTTACGCCTATAAGAATTGCGCGTGCTTTGCTGTGGTGAAAACTGATGGGTCTACATCAAGAATTAAATCGCAGATTCTTAGCGCGCGCTGGCATAACGCTTGAAGACTACCATTTCTGCTGGTATCAGCGGAATTCAAGAAAGTGGGCACGTCATTTGTCGCACTTATTTATCTCGCTGCAGTGAGACATGAAATATAAAAGCAGGCGAAGCAATTAGAGCTAGCCATAGTGGAAAAAAAGGGAAGAATGCAGCAAATGAGTTATCATGAGCTTCTTGTTTCGCAACAGAACGTGTTCAGCGGGTTTCAGAAGCCGTTTGAAGAGGCAGATTATGTAATATTGGGCGTTCCTTTCGACGTTACCAGCACATATCGTACTGGAGCGAGGTTTGGGCCTGAAGCGATTCGTCAGGCTTCGCTTAACATTGAAACGTACAGTTTTCGCACTGGGGTGGACGTTGAGGATTTGAGGCTGCATGATTTGGGCGATCTGCACGTTTCCACTGATACGAAGAAAACTCTGGAAAGACTTCAATCCGTCATCAACGATATCCTTGAGGCGGGCAAGACGCCAATCACAATCGGCGGCGAACACACGATTACTCTTGGCATAATGAAAGGTTTGGGCTCCAAAGCCTCCAAGACTGCGATAGTCAGCTTTGATGCCCATCTCGATCTACGCAACGAATACTCAGGACTTAAACTTTCACATACGACCTTCATGCGCAGAACATGCGAAGAAACAAATCCAGCGAAAATCATCGAGGTCGGCACGAGAGCAGTATGCAAAGAAGAACTCGCCTTCGCAAGAAAGGCCAAAATAGAATTCCTCACCGCTCAACAGATGGAAAAACTGGGCAACGAAGAGGTCGCGAGCCAGCTGGAAGAGAAACTCGATGAGTATCATAGTCTCTACCTGTCCGTTGACATGGACGTCCTCGATCCTGCCTACGCGCCTGCCGTGCAAAACCCCGAACCAGATGGAATTGGAATGAGCACGTTACTTGACATCTTGTGCAGAATATGTGATAGAAGAACCGTGGGCTTTGACGTTTTGGAGGTTGCCCCGCACTATGACAATGGGGTTTCAGCCATTGCGGCGGCAAAAGTCATTTTTGAAATGTTGTGCTGTCTGGAGAAATCGCGAAAAGTGTAACCAAAAATGGAAGAAGCAAGGGCGTATTACAATGAAAAAGCAAGAAACTACGATTCGCCCTTTGACTGCTTAGGCTTCCGCGTACTTGACGCTATAACTTGGAAGTACCTGGAACCATACCTCCCAAAGACCGTAAACAGTCTTGTTCTCGACGCAGGAGGCGGAACAGGTCGCTGGGCGATACCGATCGCAGGGAAAGGCTGCAGTGTGGTCTTGGTTGATGCAGCAGAAGAAATGTTGAAAGTTGCGGCTGAGAAGACGAGAAAAGAGGGATTGCAACACATGATTGCCATTGAAAAGGGTGACATTACAAAACTCGGCCATAAGGACCAAAGTTTTGACATGATATTATGCGAGCAAGCAATGTTTCTTTTCAAAAAACCAGAACGCCTGATTAAGGAAATGAGGCGAGTGCTCAAGAGAGGTGCATGGCTGATCATTTCAGCCCAAAACCGGTACGTGCAATGTCTGGCCTCGCTTTCAGAGAACCCGAAGACGGAAAACGTTGACAGGGCGCTGAGACTGTTGCTGCGTGAAGATTATAGCACCATGACCAAAGATCACGAAGTGAAGATCCACACGTGGACTCCGAACGAGTTCCGCACCCTTCTGGAAAGAAATGGGTTTCGCACTGAGAAAATCGTCGGCAAGGGCACAACTATGCCTCTGAGAATATCTACAGAAGTATTCATGAAAAAGGAATACACTGATGACTTGTTTGAGAAAATACTTCAATTTGAGCTTGCCATTTGTGAGAAACCAGACGCTCTAGCATTAGCGGGACATCTGCAAGCAATCGCTCGCCGCCAGTAGCGCATGATGGAGTGGAATATGGGGGAAAAGAAATGGATCAGAACCACTTGGCACCGTTACATCGAGAAAGTGATAAATGACATGCCATTTGATGGTTAGTCTCTCTGTAGCTTCGCAATGAAAAATCCATTACAATCATGAATATACGTGTAGAGTCTCCGGCATTTTTCCAAGGTTCTCAAACCAGGCAAGCCGATTCTTGGTTCTATTTCAATCAGCGAAAACTCCGGGTTCCACTTCAGAAACCGTTCGATCTGCAGCTCGTTCTCTTCGACTGTTATGCTGCAAGTTGAGTAGATCAAGATGCCTCTGCTCTTTACATTTCCTGCGTTGCAATTGAGTATTTGCCACTGGATATCGGCCATCCTGTCGATGGAACGCGGTGAGAGTCTCCACTTGGCAGAAGGCACCTTTCTGAAAGTGCCAGTTCCAGTGCATGGTGGATCGATGACGACCACGTCTGCTTTGAGCTCGAGGGGCAGAGTGTGGCGTCCATCAGCGATCACTGGGTCTGCGATCTCAAGGCCCATCCGCTCTGTCTCGGCTTTCCAAAGGGCCATTCTCCGCTCGGAGTAGTCCACAGAATATATCGAGCCGCTGTTCTGCATCAGCTGTGCCAAGTATGTCGTTTTGGCCCCTGGAGCGGCGCATATGTCCAACACGTTTGTTCCCGGCTTCGGGTCAGAAGCCTCCGCAGCGAAGCAGCTTGCCTTGTCTTGGATGTAGAAGAGACCCTCCTTGAAACTCTCTGTTCTCGTCAGAGGCGTCTTGGTCCCCGCCACTTTGTACACATACCTCAACTCCTCGATTTTCTCAGCTTTAACGCCTTCTCCTTCGAGTTTTTCCAGAATTTTGGGCTCGCTCGATTTCAGAGTGTTCAACCTTACATAAGATGGCGGTTTCTGCAGGTCCGCTTCTAACATGGCAATAGTCTGGCTTCTGCCGAACAGTTTGAAGCAGTATTTTACGAACCATGATGGGTGAAAAGTGCGAAGCCCAATACGATCTTCATCGCCTGAGTGCTCAAACACTACGGAGGGTTCTTGCGTCAGCAAGAAGCCTAGGAAGGGTTCGATTTCTTGGAGAGACTCCCAACCTAGAATAGATCGGGCTAGTCCCGCTATTTTCCCGGCTTCTTCAATGTCAGGTTTGGACCAGTCTCTCGTCACTCGAGTCTGGTATACATAGAGACGCAGAAACGCCCGCAGGCCACGGTCAAGTTCGATCATCGTCTTGGGTTTGAGGACGACGTTGATGAATCTATCTATGAGGTTTTGTCTTCGGACGGTCTCACATACCAGTCTATGTGCAAACCGCACAGCGACGGAATCCCGTATTTCGAGTTGCCTAACGGTTCTCGCCAAGGCCAAGCGTTCGCTAAGCTTTTGCATCTGCATCCAGCTCAAGGTTTCAATGGCAATCGTCCAAGCTTCTCTACGCAACGCCTTCACACGCAGATAGACAGATGCAACGACATAGATAAGACTAAAGGCACCCTGCCATTATCCTCGCAGATTCTCATAAGAACCGACAGGAACAACGAATAAATAGGCTGATGCCGTTCTAGACAAGTTCGGTGCTAACCATGGGGAATTCACAAACAGAACGCTAGACGATTTCTCAAAAACAGAGAATCCCCTAAAAAATCCCTGAACGGAAATTCTCACGTAAACAGAAATAAGGAAAGAGAGCTTTCGACAGCAGACCACCGGGTCATAGGTCAACAGCTTGACTTGTTCTCCATTAGCGAGGAAGTTGGCATTGGACTGATCCTTTGGCATCCTAAGGGAACGATCGTCCGCAACCTAATACGGGACTTCTGGGAAAAACAGCACTTGAACAACGATTACCAACTTGTCTGCACGCCGCACATAGCAAGACAAGGACTGTGGAAGATCTCTGGCCACTTGGACTATTACAAGGAGAACATGTACCTCCTCAAAAAGGACGGAGAAGGCTACGTTGTGAAACCGATGAACTGCCCCTTTCACATTCAAATCTACAAGTCTAAACCAAGAAGCTACAAGGAACTGCCGATAAGATACGCCGAGTGGGGAACAGTCTACAGGTACGAGCGATCGGGAACACTGCAAGGACTGCTGCGAGTTAGAGGATTCACCCAAGACGATGCACACATTTTCTGCACGCCAGCACAAGTTGAAGACGAAATACTCCGACTCTTAGACTTCGTCAACCACATGCTGCAGAGATTTGGCTTCAAAGAATACAAGTTCTACCTCTCAACGAAGGATCCGAAGCAACCAGAAAAGTACATGGGATCAGAAAACGAATGGAGCAAGGCACAAGATGCGCTGGCCAAGGCACTGCAGAAGAAGGGAATACCATACCGCGAGATGAAAGGTGAAGCCGTATTCTACGGACCCAAGATTGACCTAAACATAGTTGATGCCGCAGGCAGAGAGTGGCAGTGCACAACGATACAGTTCGACTTCAACCTTCCCAAACGCTTCGGCCTGACATACGTTGGAACCGACGGAAAAGAACACGAAGTCCTCATGCTACACAGAGCCCTACTCGGAGCCATCGAACGTTTCTTCGCCATCCTCATAGAACACTGCAACGGAAATCTCCCAGCTTGGCTGGCCCCAACACAAGCTAAAGTCCTGCCTGTCAGCGCTAGTTTTCTGAACTATTCCCAAGAGGTCACCAGAGAACTACGGGCTTATGGAGTAAGATCAGAACTCGACTCCAGCACGTCAACCGTAAGCCACAAGATAAGAAACGCGGAAGTCCGAAAGGTTCCATACATAGCCCTGTGCGGCAGACGCGAAGCTGAAACAAGAAAAATAGCAGTCCGTAAACACGGATTCGGCAACATATGCTTCTTGACAACAGGAGAGCTCGCCAAAATCATCATCGAAAGCGGCGCAGACGATGGGGAATCAGCCACTAGCAAGAGATTTTAGGCAACGCTGTTCAATAGGCTAGTTAGGTCAGGACTAAATGGCGCAACAACGTTTGGACCAGCTGTTCTCGAAGGATCAACCCATGCGGGTAAACGGCGTGCAACCACCTTCGGCCCAAGCGTTGAAAACTGCGGAGGAAAATGAAAGAAAGCGCGCCTTTCCACCGCTGGCCCCTGAAAACCTGCCCCCTTCATATTTTGTTTCTGCGACTTATGATGGCCAGGCTAAAAAGGCTTTGATCAAGCTTTACGAGCCGGTTTCTGGTCAGATCTATTTTTGGCTTGACAACACAGGGCACAAACCCTACTGTCTCACGAATCTTTCCCAGTATGAACTTGAGAAGATGAGTAGGCTGACGGAGCATCCTGGCCTTGACCATTTTGAGATAGTGGAAAAGTTTGACGCGTTGTGCAACAGAAACGTTAAAGTCACAAAGATAGTTACGAATGATCCTTTGGCTGTTGGAGGCCGACCATCAGGCTGCATCAGAGACATAATACCTGAAGACTATCCAAGAGTTGCGGAAACACCAATCGCTCAAGAGGACATCAAGGTCTGGGAATCAAAGATAAAGTACTATCAGTCCTACATCTTTGACAGAAACCTACTGCCGGGGATGCCCTACGAAATTAGGAAGGGCCAACTTCTCCAGAAGAGAATGGATGAAGCTGAAAAAATAGTTGCTGAAACAGTCGGGACCTTCAAGGACGCAACCGCTGAAGAACTGGAATACATCGAAGAATGGGCCAGGCTGCTGGACTACCCTGCTCCAAAATTCCGCCGCGTCGCCTTGGACATAGAGGTTCTTTCGCCAACCCCGACGAGGGTGCCTAACCCTGAGGAGGCAGCTTGTCCAGTCGTCTGCGTCTCATTGTACAGTTCAGACGGACTTCAACAAGTGCTGCTTCTGGAACGAGAGGGCGTCAGAGAAGGGTCTGAGCATCTTCCAGCGGAGATAACAATTAGGAAATTTGACAGCGAGGACAGACTCTTAAGAGCGGTTTTTGATTATTTGCGGACCTATCCGTTCGTCTTGACCTTCAACGGTGATGACTTCGACCTGCCCTATCTGTTCCACAGGGCACAGAACCTGGGATTAAGAAGGGGTGAAGTCCCGATAGAGCTTGGCAGACGCGTATGCCTTCTGAGCTACGGCGTGCACATCGACCTGTACAAGTTCTTCTTCAACCGTTCAATCCAAATATACGCCTTCAACAACCGCTACAGAGACGTGACGCTTGACGACGTGGGCAGGGCGCTGATCGGGCTGGAGAAAGTGCGGTTCGACAAGAGCCTTGGCGAACTGACCTACACGGAACTTGCGAGGTACTGCTTCAGAGACTCGGAAATCACTTTCAAGCTCTCAAGCTTTGAAGACGACTTGACGATGAAGCTTATTCTGGTGTTGGCGAGAATCAGCAGCATGCCGATGGAGGATGTGAGCCGCCAGGGCGTTTCACGCTGGATAAGAGATTTCATGCACCGCGAACATCGAAGGAAAAACATGCTCATCCCAAATGCTGAAGACATAATTGCCGTAAAGGGCAAGACGGCGACGAAGGCGATCATAAAAGGCAAGAAATACAAGGGTGCCATAGTGGTCGAACCGACACCTGGAGTCCACTTCAACGTTGCAGTCATGGACTTCCCGAGTCTATACCCGTCTATAATCAAAGTCTGGAACTTGGGGTACCAGTCGATCCTCTGCCCTCACTCGGAATGTCGCAGCAACTTGATTCCTGGCACGCCCCATTGGGTTTGCACGAAAAAAAGAGCCCTAGAAAGCCTCTTGATCGGTTCGCTGAGGGATCTCCGCGTCGATTGGTACAAGCCGAAATCGAAAGATAAGACGTTACCCGCCGACTTGAGAAGCTGGTACAACGTCACGCAGGGTGCACTCAAAGTGATTCTCAATGCAAGCTACGGAGTATTCGGAGCTGATAGCTTCGATCTCTACTGTCCGCCCGTGGCAGAGGCAACAGCAGCTGTTGGAAGACACTCAATAACCCAAATACTGCAGAAGGCAGAACAGCTCAGCATCCAAGTGCTATACGGTGACACCGACAGCCTGTTCCTGAAAAACCCGTCAAAGCAACAAATCGAAGAACTTGCACATTGGACAGAGCATGAACTGAAGATGGGCTTAGACGTAGATAAGATGTATCGGTATGCCGTTTTCAGCTCGCGGAAAAAGAACTACCTAGGCGTCTTGGAAGATGGAACAGTTGACGTCAAAGGGCTGACTGGAAAGAAAAGACACATACCCGTTTTCATCAAGAAAGCTTTCGACAGAATGAAGCAGAGCCTAGCCGCGGTAAAGACGCCACCAGATTTCGAGAATGCGAAAAAAGAAATCTGTATGACCGTGCGAGACTGCTACTTGCGTCTGAAAAGACGCGAATGGGAAAACATGGAAGAGTTGGCCTTCAACGTAACCCTCGGCGAAGAGCTGAAACATTACACAAAAACAACGCCCCAACACGTCAGAGCCGCAAGAATGCTGGAGAACAACGGCGCCGAACTGAAAGCCGGGGACCTAATAAGCTACGTTAAAGTCACCAGAGAACCACACGTCAAGCCCGTTGAACTCGCAACCAAGAGTGAGATTGACGTGGACAAATACATCGCCTACCTTCACTCCACATTCGATCAGGTTCTAGATGCGCTCGGACTGGATTTCGACGAGATAATAGGATTAACAAAATTAGAAAGATTCATGTAACACGCGCACGGGTGTAGACAACCAAAAAGGGTGCTTCTGATTGAGAATGAACAAGGAAAGCTCCCTGTTTTTGGGGACCGGCTTCAATCCTTTCGATTTCAGCGGTGATGCGATACCTTCCCTGCTTAGGATCGAAAGCAAGGCATAACCTATAACTGCTATGGCCACAAGACTGCTTACAGTGATGCTCACAACGCTGGCGACCCAAAAAGGCCAGCTTAACGGAATCTCAACGCTGAAAATCTGTGATGGAGACCCAAAGATATTCCATACATAGCTGCCGACGATCAGCCCGATCTCTATGGACGCAATAACACACCCCATGAGTCTCCTCTTTCTGAGCAAATACACTGTGCAGCCCGCGAGGAGGTTTGCCAGAGGTCCGAAAACAACGTCATAAACACCATTCGTCATCGGCAACGAAGTGAACGCATTGCCAGCAAAGGCTCCCACAGTGACCCCTATAATGGCTGGCCACCCGAACAACGCACACAAAGGAATCAAACAATCAGCAATTCGTAGCTGAATCGTTGCCGCCGCAGTTTGGCCTTGGACAATTACCAAGGTGCCATACAAAGCTGCAAAAACAGCTGCTAAAGCCAGATCTCTACTGTCTAACCTCATTTTTTTCCTCCTACATCCGGGGTTTCTAAGGCGGAACGGGTGGAGGCCCACTTACCCGCCAATTAATCCTATCCTAAGAGGCTTGACCTATTAAGCATTGCTAGAGCTTACTATTTTCCTCTAGGTCGCAAAACTCACCCTTGTTAAGAGAAAAGTCTCGGTTCACCGGCGTGAATTGCACTGTAATGCTCGTTCAAGCAGCCCACGCCTATGCCCATAATACTCGAATCGCGGATGCCGCAAATGTCGATATGAATACTAGTAAAGAGATTATCATGACTACTTGGCGTTCAGTTAATGCTCGACGATACGTAACGAGCGTGACCAGACTCCTTCTGTGATTCGAAAGGAGTTTTTTGCCGTCAAATGAAACGCTCGCCTTGGTCCTGAAAAAGAAGAAAGTCAGAAGAATCAATGCTGAATTGACTATGTACGGCAGAAGCGAGATCACTAAATCGAACTTCAGATCTGAAATAATCGCAAATGCCGCTAGCGTCATTCCTATCGAAAAAGACCCCGTGTTGCCCACGAAAATCTTGCCCCTGAAATTGAAAAAGGCCAGTATGAGCCAAACTACCAAGGGAACATACAGCATAACGGCGTTCGGACCAGAGACAAACATCATCCCGATCATTACAACTGCTGGACAAACAGTCTCCAAGCCATTCAACCCACCAAGCTGGTTCACAGTATTAGTGAATATTGTTACCAACAACGGGATGATCAAGAAGTAATAGAAGTTTCCGAAGTGAATCGTTCCAAGCATAGGAATTGCTATGGAAGTGCGCAGATCTAATCTGGAAGCTAGCGTAAGAAGCGGTATGGCTGCGACGATCGGAAGGAAGGCCTTATATCGCCACTTAAGGTCAACCCAATCGTCCAGCAGGCCCATGAAGCCGCCGAAGAGTATGCAGACGGCCAGCGTCAACGGCGGGGACGCACCGTTTGACGTTTTGACAGTGTCGAGAAAGTATAGCAGAAAAAGATAGGCCACGCTGATAAGAGCGAAGAAGACTCCAAGCCCATTTGGGACTAGAGGCTTGTTCGGCTTGTGCTGGTCAGGAACCTTCGGAAACAAAGAACATCTCCTTCAAAGACCGTAGCTGTTGCATCTTTTTCCCCAAAGAAGAAGCATCCCATGAATGCATAGCGATCATGCCACAATTTCCCTTTTGTACCCATATTTCTCAGAGTCGTACAAGGGGAAGGCAGCTATCCGCGCTTTTGCCTGTTTTCCGCGGATCTTCACACTTACAACGTTTCCTTCCTGAGCCTCAGAGGCTTCCGCATATCCCATTCCCACGCCAAGTTTTAGCAAAGGTGAAAACGTTCCACTGGTCAATTTGCCTATCTGCTCGTTCTTGCCATTCAAGATCGGAAAGTTCGGCCTTGGTATCCCTTGTTCAACCATGATTATCCCGACGCGCTTGCGCCTAATTCCTTGATCCTTCTGTTTTTGCAATGCGTCCTTGCCTATAAAATTGTCTTTCTGCAATTTCACAACGAAGTTCAGCCCCGCCTCAAACGGTGTGGTGCTCTCATCGATGTCGGTGCCGTAGAGGCAAAGTCCAGCTTCAAGCCTCAACGTGTCCCTCGCGCCGAGACCGCAGGGCTCTGCTCCGTAGAGTCTGCCTGCTTCAATTATGTTGTCCCACAGCTTCGTGGCATTGTCAGGCCTTGCTGCTGAGGCTTCCCAAATGAAAACTTCGAAGCCATCCTCGCCCGTGTATCCGGTTCGGGAAAGAAAAACTTCCACGCCTGCCAACCGGGCGCTGGCACATTTGAATCTTGCAATCTTGGCCAAATCATCCGTCGAAGTCTTCTGCAACGTTTTCAACGCGCTCGGCCCTTGAACTGCAAGCATAGCCACGTTGTCTGACACGTCTCGGATTTCCGCGTTGAAGTCCTTCGCATTCCGGAGCAGCCAGTTGTAATCTTTTTCGCGGTTGCTTGCGTTGAAGACCACTAGGAATTTTTCCGTTTCCAAGCGATATACGACGAAATCATCTATTATGCCGCCGTTTTCGGTGCACATGACTGAATATTGCGCGCTGTTCGGCCCGAGCTTCGCAACATCGTTTGTTATAACACCGTTCAAAAAGCGCTCCGAGTCTGCACCTGTGACCAGGACTCGACCCATGTGTGAGATATCGAATACTCCAACACCGTTCCGTACGGCCAAGTGTTCTGGAATTATCCCGTTGAAGTACAGCGGCATCTCAAAACCAGCAAATTCTGTGAGCTTTGCTTTCTGCTTGTATGCTTGATATAATTGAGTCCTGCGGGTTTCCTCGGGCAAACCTGTTTCCTCTCCCAGCGGGCTACCTTATCGGTATTACGTCCACGTCTTCAGGTATCAGCGAGAGCTTCTTGCTGCATTTCGGACATTTACCCTCATGCGCATGTATAATCTCGTCCGGAGGCCTGATTTCAGGACCTTCATATAAAACGTTCCCGCATCCCTGACATACGACCCGTTGAGGCACAGTAAATCACCCTTGGCAATGAAAGAACTATGCCCGTGACATATTTATTGATTACTAGTTCAGAGCATTTGACCAGCGCGTTACCTGACGCTTTCAGTCAATCTCCACGAGTGACCGCAGTAAGAGATTAAAGTGGGTTTGCACTAACTATTCTTCGGTGTCTGATGTGAGGGACTGCGTTCTCATTTAGCGAAAACAGAATCTTTAATACCCCTCCAACCAATTCAAAAAGATTTATGGCGTTTCTTAAAAAACTCGAAGAGAAATGGCAGAAAAAATGGGAAACAGCCAGAATCTTCGAGACTGACCCCGATCCTTCTAAGCCCAAGTGTTTCATAACCGTAGCCTACCCCTATCCGAACTCTCCTCAACACATCGGCCACGGAAGAACCTACTCCATGGCAGATGTGCACGCACGGTACATGCGGATGCGCGGCTACAACACGCTGCTTCCCATGGCCTTCCACTACACCGGCACGCCCGTCCTAGCTATGGCCAAACGCCTCGCAGACAACGATAAAGGCCTCATCAACGACTTCATAAACATCTACAAAATTCCAAAAGAGAAGCTGAAAGAACTCACAGAACCTACCGCCATGGCCCGCTACTTCCACCAAGAAATCAAAACCGGCATGAAAGAAATAGGCTATTCAATCGACTGGAGGCGTGAATTCACCACCGTTGACCCACAATACAACCGCTTCATAGAATGGCAATTCCAAAAACTATGCCAAGCCGGACACATCACACAGGGAAGTCACCCAGTCGGCTGGTGCCCCAGAGACGGAAACCCAGTCGGACAACACGACACAGACGGCGATGTGGAACCAGAAATTGGCGAATTCACGCTCATAAAATTTACAAAAGGCAACACCATCTATCCAGCCGCCACCCTGAGACCCGAGACGGTATACGGCGTCACAAACATCTGGCTGAACCCCACCACAAAATACGCAAAAGCCACAGTCGACGGCGAACAGTGGATAATCAGCCAAGAAAGCGTTGAGAAACTTGCAAACCAAAACCGGAAAGTCAAAGTCGAAGAGACGTTCGAAGGAAAAGAACTCGTAGGAAAACACGCCCAGAACCCGGCGACTGGAAAGAGCATTCTCATACTCCCGGCAGACTTCGTCGACCCCAAGAACGCTAGTGGAGTCGTCATGTCGGTCCCAGGCCATGCCCCGTACGATTACGTCGCCCTTGAAAACATAAAGAAAGAACTTTCAAAACTGAAACAGTACGGGATAACGGCCGAAGACGTAAACTCAATTGAGCCCATCGCGGTCATCGAAGTCAAAGAATACTCAGAGATTCCAGCAGCTGACGCTGTCAAAAGAATGAACATCCAAGAACAGACAGACCAGAAACTGGAAGACGCCACCAAAGAGGTTTACAGACACGAGTTCCATAACGGAAAAATGAAACGCAACACCGGCAAATATGCGGGCATGCCTGTGGCTGAGGCAAAAGACAAAGTCAAACAAGACCTAATCCAAGAGGGCAAAGCCACAACCATGTATGAGCTGCTCAACAGGCCAGTGCTGTGTCGCTGCAAAACGGAGTGCATCGTCAAAATCGTTCAAGACCAATGGTTCATCGACTACGGAAACCTCGAATGGAAAGCACTTGCACATAAGAACTTGGACATGATGGAAATACTGCCTGAAGAAGTGCGCCCAGAATTCAACAACGTCATTGACTGGCTACACGAAAAAGCGTGCGCCAGAAAATCTGGGATGGGCACACGCTTGCCATGGGACAAAGACTGGATTATCGAATCACTCTCAGACTCCACGATATACATGGCCTACTATACAATAGTCAAACATATCAAACAACACAAAATCCAGTCGACCCAACTGACAGACGAGGCCTTTGACTACATATTCCTAGGCGCTGGAAAACCCGCAGAAATCAGCAAAAAAACCGGTTTACCCTCGGAAACCCTGAGGCTGATGCACGACGAATTCATGTACTTCTATCCGTTGGACAGCCGACACAGCGCCCGGGAACTCATCCCCAACCACCTAACATTTATGATATTCAACCACACTGCCATATTCCCAGAAAACCATTGGCCCCGCCAAATAGCCACCAATGGACAAGTCATGATGGAAGGATCAAAGATGAGCAAATCCTTCGGAAACATAATCCCCTTACGCGAAGGCCTCAACAAGTTCGGCGCAGACCCACTGAGGCTCAGCGTCCTGTCAACAGCAGAGCTACTCCAAGACTCCGACTTCAATCCAACAATAGCAGAATCAATGCGCGACAGACTTGAGAAACTCTACAGATTCGCCTCGGAAACCACCAAGACCCCGCGCAAGAAATCGCTAAAGACCACGTTGAAAACGTTAGACAGGTGGATGCTCAGCAGACTAAACCAGCACATCATAAACGCAACCGAAGCAATGAACAAACTGGCCGTCCGCAAAGCAATTCACACCGTACTCTACGAGCTTGACCAAGACTTCCAATGGTACAAAAAACGAGTCGCAACCCAAAAGGAAAACCTGGAAACAAAAGCCGCAACAGCCCACGTGTTCCACGAAGTTCTGGACGCCCAAACACGGATGTTGGCACCCGTAGCCCCGCATGTGTGCGAAGAAATATGGGAAATGCTGAGTGGAAAAGACTTCATCGCCCGAGCACCCTGGCCCACACCCGACGAATCCAAAATAGACGCCGAAGCTGAGGAAAACGAAACCCTCACCATGAACGTGCTCGACGACACCCTGAACATAATAAAGGCCACGGGCGCAAGGCCGAAGAAAATATGCTACTACGCGGCTGCCCCATGGAAATGGAAGACCTACCTCAAAGCCCTTGAGATATCGGTTTCAACAAGAGCCCTGCAGAAAGACCTCATGAAACAGCTGATGCGAGAACCCAACTTGAGGGCAAACGCTGAAAAAGCAGTTAGGTTCACCGGTCAAATCGCAGATGAGATCAGCAGAACGTCCGAAGAAACCAGACGGAAACGCCTGCAAACCGGGCTTCTGAACGAGACCGAAGTGTTAGAAGAAGCAAAAGGCTTCTTCCAGAAAGAGTTAAACGCGGAAATTCACGTCTACAACGAGGAAGACACTGAATGCCTCGACCCCAAACATAGGGCACAGCTCGCCAAACCCTACCGCCCCGCAATTTACATAGAATAGAACAGCTCAACCAAAACCCTTCTCTAGTTGCCCGAAAGGCTACAACGTTTCGTTCCCTAGAGCATGACATTGGGCTGGTGCCTGCAAGCGGGGCTGATTTCTTAGGTGATAGATTCAACGCACAAATCATGGGTTTTGAAGGGGAAAATAGGAAACGCTGTGATCCTAAGCAAAGGGCGACCTCGTCTGCGCCGGGTATTCCGGCGATCTTCGTTGAGTAAAAAAAGAGGGTTACAGCATTCTTGACATCTGGTTTAAAGTGCGAGGATTGACGTTGACGTGATAGTTCCTTCGTCCACTGCTTGTCGTCGTTACAAAATAGTCCTTCTCTTCGTTGAGTTTGGCTCCTTGCAGCATGGCTAGAATGGTGCGGCAGACGTTTACGGAAGTTAGCTTCTCATCATCGACCTTCTTTTCGATCTCTTCCTGCAGCACTCTCGGGTTAATGGTATAGACGGCGCCGGCTCCTTGGCCAGCCTTGTAGAAGTGCATTTCCATGTCTTTCATGAGGAACTCTACGATCTCATAGTAAGGCGACCTACGTTCCCTTATCAAATTCACGTAGTTCACGAGAGGAATGGGGATTTCCCTAACTTCTGACATCTTCTCCTCTCCCTGTAATATTAGGGAAGGGGACATTTAAAAAGATTAAGGATCAATCGCCCAGTAAAGACCAGTGGCAGCCTTCACTTCAGCATGCCTCTGTCGCGTGCATGATTTATCACGCGCCTCACATTGTGCCTTGGTCCTGATGGTTTCCCGCAGTGACTTCAGTTGGTAGGCTTCTCATCTACCGCGCAGGGGTTAGAATTTGCTAGACTAGGTGGAGTTTACCAAGTCGAAGACCAACTAAAACCCCCTCCCCTGTCGCTCTTTCGGTCTTCAGCACGTGTTTTCGTGGGGTCGGCGATGGCTAAGAGGGCGCACCTGCAGTTTTGACGGTGAAAACGTCTCAAATACGCTACCCCCCATCGGTTTTCAGATCTTTAGTCCCGGGTCTTTATGCATGTGCTACGAGAGTTAGTGGTTCAATGTTCTTGCGCAAGGTCCAATTCGACTGACATGCGGAATACACGTCCAAAGCGCGGTTTCTTATTCATGCGAGGCCAAGCATTTGACTCTCCCTTCCTGGGTATCGCAACTCTGCGATCATATTGGCTCAGAAGCTTACCTCTTTGGCAGAACTCAGATAAAACTATATTCGACAGTTCATATCATTTTCAAGCGGGGTCCGTAGCGCAGCATGGATAGGCTAAATCCCAGATAGCGCGGCGGCCTTCTAGGATGAGCATCGGAGAAAGCCGCAGGTCCTGGGTTCAAATCCCAGCGGACCCGCCAATGAACGCGCTAATTTTTAGTTTTGGACCAACGAGACAAGCTTGGAAATTCGGCGCGCGCGGTTGCTCGATGATGCGTTTGTCAGCTGTGGAGCTTTATTGGCCTGCTGCTTCGCGTGTTATGGATCAAGGTTCGACGACCGAACGGAAATTTTAAATCGGCAAAGCAATAATAAAGAGAGAGAGCTTTGAGGTTTGACTTGTAGATGTTTAAGGGATATTTATGAGTACACATGCGGAGGATTTGAAGCTTCGGCTTATGACCATTGAGCTTTTGAGAACTGCGAAGTATAAGAGAAACATTACCTACCGTGAGCTGGCGTCGAAGACTGGTCTGCCCGTGACTGTTCTCAGCAGGTACGCGAAGGGGCATGTTTTGCCAAACACGGCAAGGGCCAAGCAATTGTGGCGGGTGTTAACGAAGCTGGTGGGTTTGGAGCCTGAGCTTCGGAGCAGGATAAAGTTCGATGAGGATGGGTATTTTGACAATACCGAGATCATCGGTGATTTCAACATTCTTCAGCAAGCAGCTAACCATGCGCTTGCGAACTTCGCTGGAAAGCGTGTGACCAAGGTTTTATCAGCCGCAGTAGACGGGATTCCCCTGGCCACGATGGTCGCGAACGCTCTCGGAGTGAACCTTGTAATCGCAAAAAGAGGGAAAGAAGTGGGCGTTAAAGCCTTTCTTGAAGAAACATACATCTTAGGCAGGGACTCGGGTGTGACGATGACGCTTTACGTTCCTAAAGAGATAATCAAGAAGAGAGACAGCGTCCTAATCGTGGATGATATGATCAAAACTGGAGAAACACAAGCAGCCCTGGTCAATCTTGTCCGAAAAGCGAAGGCTGAGATTTCAGGGATCTTCTCGCTCGTGGCAGTAGGCGAAGAATGGAAGAAGAAACTGAAATCTACGAGTGAGTCTCCTATCGAGGTCATAACGTACGTAAAGTCGCCTCACGACGCGAGCACCCACCTTTAGCCAGATACACATTGGGTCTATCCCTTTCCTGAAGAAGTACTGTACTAGCCTAAGCAACGCCGCTTCATCTCTGCGAAAGATTTCCCGCGATTCCTTTTCTGCAAAGTTCCAATCCTAGGGCAGCATAAAACGGTTCATTAGCGCAGCTCGAATGCCGCGCATACCGATCAGTTCAGACTAACATGCGCAATCCTATTCTTGAACAGAAAGCCAAATCTTAAGTGCAACGAAGGAGCATTCCGTCTTTGAGGAATCGCTGTGGGCGGCCTTAAAGGTTACTTAGAAACGGTTTCGCTGTCGCTTCTGCCCGTTTTCTACGCGATGTTTGTTATATTGTTGGCTCTCTACCTCAAAATAGCATTTGACGTGGCAGGGCTTGTGACAGTTTTCGTAGCCATCGTCCCGCCACTTGGAATATGGGCTTGGATTATGCATACTCGGGAAACCAAGAGCATAGAAGCACAGGCTAAGGGTTTCAAAGTCAGTCCAGAAATTCAAGAACGCACGCTAGACGAATACGAACAAATGCTGAAAAAGAAGAAGCAGACCGAATCCTGACCCTACCACAATTCAGGAGCTTGGACTGAAAGTGGGTTTTAGGCTCGAAGTATATAGACTGCGCGCGCATAGAATATTGCGCTGAAGTCTCTCATTCTATGCAAATGACATGACGGCGTCAAGACGCACGTGAATAACGTCAAATGCACGTTTATGGCTGCAAATTCATGGGAACCAGTTCCGGCTCACACCATCAGTTGGAAGAAACGAATGAACCCCAAAGTCAACAAGAAAACGCAAAGCAGCATTTAGGCTACAGAAAACGGTATCTTTTTCCCCAGGAGACATATCTCATTTATACATTAGCCTGAGGGTAGAACGGTGTATTGAGGCCCACGAATGCGTACGATAGAATGGCATGATGGAAAGGTCGTAACAATAGATCAGACGAAGCTTCCAAACGAAACAATTATGCTCGAAATGAAAGACTGCGAAGAAGTTGCCGACGCGATTGGAAAAATGAAGATAAGGGGGGCGCCCCTGCTTGGTGCAGCCGCAGCCTTCGGTCTGGCTTTAACCGCTCAGAACTCAAGATCAGCAACCAAGGTAGGTCTGATTCGTGAATTGGAAAGATCGGCGGAAATATTGAAGAAAACACGTCCTACTGCTGCAAATCTGTTTTGGGGAATAGACAGAGTATTGAGCAAGGCAAAACACTCACGCGAAAACGTGCGGAGGATAGTGACCCTAGTGATTGAGGAAGCTCAGAAGATCGCTGACCAAGACGTAGCCGCAAACCGTTTGATCGGCACGAAAGGGTCCGAGTTGATTCATGATGGTGATGTCATCCTGACTCATTGCAACGCTGGAGCTCTGGCAACTGTTGATTATGGCACGGCCTTGGGTGTAATAAGAGCGGCGTTTGAACAAGGAAAGAAGCTTAGCGTGATCGCCACTGAGACCCGACCGAAACTCCAGGGAGCGAGACTGACTGCCTATGAACTTCAGAAGGATGGCATACCAGTCGCTTTGATAACTGACAGCATGGTCGGGTACGTCATGTATAGAAAGATGATCGACGAGGTGATAGTCGGAGCTGACAGGATCGTAAGCGACGCCGTCATAAACAAGATAGGCACGTTCACTGTTGCAGTTTTGGCTAAGAAGCATGGAGTTCCTTTTTACGTTGCAGCTCCAAAATCAACGTTTGACTTGACCAGCAAATCATCTGACGTCATTATCGAGGAAAGAAGCCCCGAGGAAATCACTTGTATTGGTTCGATGAGAATCGCTCCGATGGGGGTGAATGCTCTGAATCCGGCTTTTGACATAACCCCGCTTGAATACGTAACGGCCATTGTCTGCGAAAGCGGCATCTTATATAAGGAAGACTTTCGTAGATTTGGAGACAATTGCACCAAATAAGTACATCCGGTAGCGACGGTTGATGAAATGACTGCAAACAAAGAAAATGTCTCGGGCAATTCTGAACTCAAGATCAAGAGCTTACTGACGGAGAAAGGAGTTAAGATCTCCAACGAATCAGACGCGAATGAGCTCTCCTCAAGAGGATACGGCGTGTCCGAAGACAAAAAGCTACTGCTTGCCTTTCATGAAGCACTCTACCTTATGGAAAAAGGTATTTTGGAAGTTGAAGACAAGAAAGGCGAGAAAGAGGACTTCCAAGGTCTCCTGCAACGCTACGGGCAGGTTGATAGCGAGGCGTGGATTAAATATCTTGCATACCGTGATCTGAGAAGCCGAGGCTATGTCGTCAGAGAAGGGTTCGGCTTGGGCGTTGATTTCCGAGCCTACGAAAGAGGAGAATACAGCAAAGACACGGCGAAGTACCTGATTCTGAGCATTCAAGAGGGCAAACCAGTTACGCTTCAAGACTTGACAACCGCTCTACGGCAGAGCCAAAGTCTCAAGAAGGAATTAGTCCTAGCAGTCATGAACCGCAGAGGCGAGGTAGTTTACTACTCGGTTTCACAGTTGACTATGGCCTAAGGGAGAATATGCAAAATGCCGGAATTCAAAACCGTCCGTGGAATGAGGGATTTTCTGCCTGAAGAAGCAAGAATTATGAAGTATATCGAAAGACGGGCTAGAAATGTGGCGGAATCGTTCGGATACAGGGAAATAGTGACGCCGCTCGTTGAGTCATATGAGCTTTTGGCTACAAAGGCAGGCGAGGAAGTCCGTCTGCGCATGTTTGCCTTCAAGGATTTGGGCGGACGCATGGTTGCACTACGGCCAGAGTTTACACCGTCAATTGCTAGGGTTGTCGCAACAACTTTGAGGAACGAACCAAGACCCTTAAGGCTCTTCTGCCTTGGAAGCCTCTACCGTTATGACGAACCGCAGAGAGGCCGCTACAGGGAGTTCTGGCAATCGGACTTCGAGCTAATAGGATCAAGCAGACCTGAAGCAGATGCTGAAGTGCTGAGCGCGACTAACAGGCTGATGGATAGAGTTGGACTGAGGGACTGCGTTTTCAAAGTTGGCCACGTTGGAGTTCTAAGAGGAGTGTTGACCGAAGAAGGATTGAATGATAAGGTGCAGAACGCGGTTCTGCAACTTATGGACAAGAAACAGTTTGACGATGCTCTTGCACTCGTCAAAAACTCGGGCGCCTCAGAAAAGTCCTTGACCGTTCTCAGAAGCCTAGTAGAACTCAAGGGCAACAGAGTTTCCAAAATTGTGGAGGATATGAAAAAGTGCGTTGACAGTTATGAAAAGGCTGTTGTTGCTGTTGAAAACCTGAGCGAAATTCTGAGACTCGTTGTTGAAAGTGGATGCGAGATTAGTGTGAGCGTGGAGGCTGGTTTTGCCAGAGGTCTTGAGTATTACACTGGCATGATTTTTGAAGTGTACGTGCCAGAGCTTGACGTGGCACTAAGCGGCGGTGGAAGATATGATAAGCTTGTTGAACTGTTCGGGGGAGAACCTGCGCCTGCCGTGGGTGTCGCCAACGGGATTGATAGGATAATGCTAGCGATGCAGGAACAGCATGTAATCATGGAAGAAGCCGTAGAAAAAAAGGTCATAATAATCCCGGTCGGAGACGAAACCAAAACTGACGCGTTGAAGATCGCTGGCATGCTCAGGGGTGCTAACACAATGGTTGAGTTTGAAGTCATGGGTAGAAAAATGACCAAAGCTCTGGAAGACGCGGACAGGAGAAAAATCGACTACGCGGTGATCGTTGGCAAGAAAGAACTGGATGAAAGAAAAGTGGGCCTAAAAGACTTGAAGAAAAGAGAACAGATCACCGTAGGAATTGAAGAACTGACAGAAACTCTAAAGAATTGAGACACAAGCCCCCCGAACACGTATTCCTTGCTTATCGGCCTTTAGGAGGTACTTTGGCGCACCTCTTTTCCAATGTCAGCTTTCCAAGTGTCCCAAACAGTGATTGGCACGCACATTATTTCAACGATGCCAGGGCGATCGCTCTGACGATTAGCGTGACGCCTATCAACACGACAATGGCAGCCCAAAAGGTAAACCAATCATTTCTTGTTGCAGTTGCGTTGAGGTTTGAATTGATGAGATAAGCGGCTCCAAACCAGAAAACTGCACTTGAAATCGTCCGAGCTTTCCTGCGGCGTGGTGAATCGCCAATGAACCTGAAAGCCAAGATCAAAACCTGGAATACAGCCCAAACTAGACAGAATTCCAATGCAGCATAGTAGACTTCGGTATGGACGCCTGGATTTGCCGGAACAGGAACCGTGATAGCAGTATTACCGACGGTTGCGTTTGCCCATGCGGTTGAGTTGAAGAGATTTTGAAGGCCATCATAAAGGAGGGGCCTAGTTATGAAGATCGTTCCTATCAGAATGAAGAAGAAGCCTGCAGAAACGGCACTGAAGATGCCTTCTCTGTAATGGCGATGAGGTTTGTAAACTTCCTCGCTCAATTAGCTGGCCTCAGGAGCCGTATTTGACGTAAGAAGGATATAATGCTTTTCAGAGGCTTCTTGAAAAGAGGTGTTAAATACGTGCTCGATGGACTCAAGTAATAGTCAGCGTGAGAGCTATGCCGAATTGTCCGAAATGTGAGGCTGAGATAGATGAGAGGATGGCGTTTTGCCCAAAATGCGGTGCGCCACTTGAAGCTAAGCAACCTGAGGATTGGAGGGAACGTCGAAGAGAGATTCCAAGGGAATGGAAGGAAAGAAGGAGACAGTTAAGACAGCAAAGAAGAGAAGCCCAGAGAACCGAAAAGGCAGAGTGGGAGAAGACGGAGAAATACGAGAAACACGAACAGTTATTCATAGGTCCGTTGATCGGTGGGTTAATCCTGATATTCTTTGGCATATTGTTCTATCTGCTAGTAGTCGGAGGGGCCGGTGCAGAGACCCTATGGGCCACATTCTTCATCTTAGTGGGTCTCATAATTATCGTTGCAACCATTTACGGAGTAGTAGTTGCTAACAATAGACATCCCAAGGATTAGATTTGCCTGATTTAAAGCATAACGCTGAATCAGACTCTATGCCATGAACAGCCAATATGCTTCTTCTGCGACATCATTCAAGAAGCCCAAGCAAAACCGTATGCCAAGCAAGTGCCTCGTTAAGTGAAACATTGTTCCATAAATCATTTAAGTTTCTTGAAGATTAACTGTCATGGGGAAAGGAGAGACCCTAATTGCAGATTGTCAAGTCCTTCACCGTTGACCTGACCGAAGTCAGGGGAAGAGGAGACGTTAAATGTCCAAGATGTGGAGCAAGGATTTCTCCAGACGACAAAACTGAAGACACTTATGCGATATTAGAAGCAATCATGGAAGGAGAGAACCTGGAGAAAATTGCCATACAATGCAACAAATGTAAGAGCCAGATTCATCTGACTGGATTTCATATTTTGAACTCAGTGCAAGACGGCCATACTCTCTCCTCGTATTGAATTTGATCTGCAATAATCCATTGAAGCTCGCACTCAAAGAGCGCCGGTACTTGTTCTGGGTGATGGTGTCTTGGCCGTGACTCCACCAAGAGGTTGAGACGTTACCAGCGCGCCATATCCCCTACCAAACCAGCTCAGACAAATCGATGTCTAATAGGAAACCGTTAATGTTGCTGTCGCTATTTTTATAAATCATGATCTGAGAGTAAATTCTCATGAAGGCAGAGATCGGTATTATTGGTGGAACGGGTCTTTACGATCCGAAACTCCTCAGGAACGTTGAGGAGATAAAGGTGCGCACGCCGTATGGTCCGCCTTCTGATTCAATCGCGATTGGGGAATTGGAAGGCAGGCGCGTGGCATTTCTACCAAGGCACTCGAGAAAACACACGATAAGGCCCACTGATGTCAATTCGAGAGCAAACATATTCGCTTTGAAGAAACTTGGTGTTCACAGGATACTTGCACCTTCGACTGTAGGTTCTCTGAGGGAGGAGTTCAAGCCAGGAGACGTGGTATTCGCAGACCAGTTCATAGATAGAACAACAAGACGGGAACAGTCATTCTATGCCGGAAAGCAAGTATGTCACATATCTGTAGCCGAACCGATGTGTCCAGAGTTGAGGCAGACTCTGATAAAAGCGGCTAACGACATGAACATCAACACTCACCACACCGGTACATATGTGTGCATAGAAGGGCCAAGATTCTCAACAAAAGCAGAATCCAGATTGTTTAGAACGTGGGGAGCAGATATCGTCGGCATGACTCTTGTTCCAGAATGCGTTCTTGCTCGAGAAGCTGAGATATGCTATTGTTCAATTGCAACCGTCACTGATTACGATGTGTGGAGAGACCAGCCTGTCACCGTAAATGAAGTCTTGAAAACTATGAAGGCGAACGTAGAAAAGGTCAAGAGCATAATTACCGAAGCAATTCCAAACATACCAAAAGAAAGAACATGCGAATGCAAAAGCGCATTGCAGAAAGCACTAATCTGAATGAGTCTAAGGCTCAAGAAATGAAGATGAAAAATTGGATCTCAAATCGAAAATAAGGCGAATACCCAAATTCAAAGGTGTAGTCTTTTGGGACATAACTCCCCTCCTGAAAGACAAGCATGCTTTCAGAGAATGCATCAAACGGATGGCTGAACACTTTCGAGGCACGGATGCAGATCTCATAGTATCGAGTGAAGCCAGAGGTTTCATAATAGGAGCACCACTGGCTTATGAACTTGGGCTTGGGTTCGTTCCCATCAGGAAGAAAGGAAAACTACCTTCAAAGGCAGTTAACCTCACGTATCAAAAAGAATACGAATCCGACACCATCGAGATTCACGAAGATTCCATAGAGCCCGGTCAGAAGGTTCTGCTAATTGACGATCTGTTGGCGACAGGAGGCACAATCAAGGCCAACGCTGAATTAGTTGAGAAGCTAGGCGGAAATATCGTTGGTATCGGGTTCTTAATAGAGCTAGAATACCTCCACGGAAGGGAGGCCCTTGGAGACAAATACGAAGTATTCTCAATCATAAACTACGAGACCCCAAATGGGTAAATGCTCGCGCTGCAATTGGTCGGCCATCATCTTAAAGCGTTTATCATGATACAGTCTACTCTATGCCTGCGTACGATGGACATTGAAGTGAGAAAATGAGTTCAAGAAATGTCGGTGGAACATGCTACTTTCTAGGGCACAGTCACTTAGACGCCGCATGGCTATGGACATTCAACGAATCAAAGGAGGTCTTTCATGATACCTGTGAAACGATCCTTAAACTGATGGAGAAATATCCGAACTTCTGCTTCTGCCAGAGCAGCGCTCAATATTACAAGTGGCTAGAGGAGATGTATCCTGAAACCTTCGAGAAATTGAAAAGGAGAATAGAGGAGGGGCGTTGGGAGATCGTTGGCGGAACATGGGTCGAACCTGACGGAAACATGCCTTCTGGAGAATCATTTGTAAGACAGTTCCTCTATGGGAAAAGATACTTTAAAAAAAGGTTTAACGTTGATGTTAAGATTGCCTGGTTCCCCGACTCGTTCGGATACGCTTGGACTCTGCCTCAAATAATGAAAAAATCCGGAATTGAAATCTTCCTGACGCAGAAAATGCTCTGGAACGATACCACAGTTTTCCCAAATTACTTCTTCAGATGGACTGCTCCAGATGGCTCATCGATTTTCGCCCATCAAACTGTTGGATCATACGATGAAACCGTAGAAGAAACAAGGATACTGGAACAGATGAAACTGCTGAATTCTCGTGAACAACTAGACGATCTGCTCATGCTCTACGGGAAGGGAGATCACGGAGGCGGGGTCACCGAAGATATGATACAAAGAGCATTGCAATTCACCCATGGGAATAAGCCAATAAAAGGAGTGTTCTCCACATCGAAAGGGTATTTCAACATTCTGACCAAGAAGACAGAGGGGAAGAATATTCCTCAAATCAACGACGAACTGTATTTCCAATTTCATCGAGGAACATACACAACACAGGCCAAAGTCAAGAAGAACAACAGGAAAGCTGAATGCCTTCTGGAAACAGCTGAAAAGTTCTCCACAATCGCACGAAAATACGGTTATGCTTACCCATGCAGAGAGCTCAAAGACGCATGGGAGAAGCTAATGTTAAACCAGTTCCACGACGTCCTTCCGGGATCCTCAATACCCGAAGTCTACAAAGACTCCGAGGAATGTTTCGGATCCATCTTTAGCAAGGTGAACTCGATAATCTCAAAATCCCTCAAGGCAATTTCACGCAGGATAGATACCACCGGAGAAGGCAAATCGCTCCTCGTCTTCAACCCTTTATCATGGTCGAGGAGCGATGTTGTGGAAGTCCCGCTGGATGAGTCAGAAGGTGAATTCACGATCTGTGATGAACAGGGACGAGCAATTCCTTCACAGATAGTAGCAGAAGATAGGAAAGTCATCTTCATAGCTGAGGATGTCCCGCCAATAGGCTACAAAGAATACCGAGTCAAACCAACCCGTCGCAAGAGGCAGCCCAGGACGAGCTTATCTTCTGAAGAAACGGAGAAAGGGATCAAACTGGAAAACGAGTTCTTGACAGTCAGATTGGACAAAGAGACAGGGTTGATAGAGAGCACATTCGACAAAAACAGCAGGAAAGAGATTTTCCAAGGCTGGGGGAATCGAATTCAAGTATTCGAAGACCGCCCCGTGAGGGGAAGAACCTGCGTTAACTCTCGCATAGACGCCGCGGTTTTTGACGCTTGGGAAGTATTCATCTATCAACAGCCTGAAGGGGTTAGATACGTCGAATTGAAGGATCCAGTTGAGGCAAAGCTCGTCGAAAATGGGCCAGTAAGAGTGCGGGTCTCGGTGAAACATGAATATGCCCAGGAGGGACGGCCAGATTCAACATTTGTTCAGGAAATAATCCTATACGACAAGATTCCTCTTGTGAACTTCATACTGCGCGTGGATTGGCATGCCGCGCACAGGCTGGTAAAAGTGGCTTTCCCATTGAACGTTCGCAGTGACTTTACAACCTATGAGGCCCCTTATGGCTTTATCAAGCGGCGAAATCCCATCTCACACGACGCAACACTAGCTGAACGGGCTAAATACGAGGTTCCTGGTCAAAAGTGGATAGATCACAGCAGCGAGGATGGGGGTTACGGTGTAAGCCTTCTTAACGACTGCAAGTATGGCTTTGACACCGCTAACGACATGATCAGAATGACCTTACTTAGGAGTGCTGGATATCCCATTCAGTTGCGGGCGGCGTTCGGTCTGCCTGTAGACAAGGCAGCTGAGGCTGAATTAACTGATCAGGGAAAGCACCACATCGCCTATGCCTTATACCCTCACCGCTCAGATTTCAAGGAGGCTCTGACAGTTAGAAAAGCCTACGAATTCAATTATCCTATCGTACCACTCATCGAAGCCAGCCACAAGGGACACCTACCGAAAGCCTACTCTTTTGTCTCGGTTCAGCCGGAGAACATAATCCTAACCGTAATCAAGAAAGCTGAAGACTCAGACGACATCATCCTGCGGCTGTATGAGACATCGGGGAAAGATGCGAAAGCGGAGATCCACCTTGCCGATGCTTTGAGAGGCGCAGTGGAGACTGACCTGTTGGAAAATGAGAGGTCAGAAATAGCTGTCCGAGAGAAAACCATCGGACTGGCGATCTCTGGGCATGAAATAAAGACTGCAAAAATGATCGTGCAAGCAGAGAAGGGCGCGCACCTAGCTGAACCTAATTGATAGTTGTCTGATACGGTATGATTCACGCATCGATCCACACCAACACAATAACAGCAGAATAGCTGACTGTAGAATCTCTAGACCCTTTCTTTCTCATTTCCTAAAGCGCACAGGGCTCTAGCTTGAGAGGGGTCGGCCTTCTGTTGTATGTGGTTGGCATCTTAGTCGGGACGCCACTGCTAATGGGGGTTTGCTCCCGCAAACCCCTCTTCTTCTATTCGCGCGAGCAAACTGAAAAAGAAGACCGCGCTGGGTGCAATCAAACACAGGTTAGTTCAAATCAGGATTCTGAGGTCACACAGTTTATTTGATCAGGACCTGACTTTCAACCAGTATGCTAGCGTATGCCAAGATAGGATATCGAGGGTGCATGGTTTGTCTCAGCTGCTTCCGAAACCTTTTGCCCTTCTAAGGGTTAGGGCAATTCGTAATTCCAAGCCTGCTGGCTTGTTTCTTCGACGATGGAGCAGGCGCGTTGGGTGGTGAGTCGTGAAAGCAGGTTATTCTGTTCCCTTTATTCTGACGATTACACTACTTGCCACGATGTTGACGCATGCAATTGGCAACGTGCAGAACAAATGCTCTTGCCAAACATCCATTCCAGTTGCATCACCATCGGTAATTCTGCAGCCTGGAACGCAAGGCAACGCAGCAATCTCTACGAACAACACGAACGCCCAAGTTAGCGTACCTCAAGGATGGCTTACTAACTTTCAATATCGTAAAAAAATCACTTTTAACAATTCAGCTATAAGTGAGAACTTTACCAATTTCACAGTGCCCATCATATTTAACAGTTCTAACGCTGATTTCTGGGGGCATGCTCAAACTAACGGAAATGATACACGATTCGTCTCTTCCGACAATACGACCGAATTGTACTATGAGTTGGAACAGTTCAATCACACAAGCGATAAGATGATTGCCTGGGTAAAGGTTCCACTGATACATGCCAGTTCAGCTACAGACTGGATCTGGGTTTACTACGGAAATGGCACAGTTGGTTTTGACAGTTATTGTAACAGTAGTAGTGTTTGGGATAGCAGTTACATGGCAGTTTGGCATCTAAAAGAGACATCTGGAGGTTCTGGTGCCGTAAAGGACTCCACTTCCAGCGCAAATAACGGAACTGATGCGGGCAGTCCAACTTTTGGTCAAACTGGACAGATTGGTAACGCCATAAGTTTTAGTGGAAGTAGTCAGGAAATTCAAACTCCAAATTCAGCAAGCCTGCAAATCGCAGGAAATATCACTGTTGAGGCATGGACCAAATCAGCTGTGTCCAGCCAATATGCTGGAATAGCAGGAAAGATGAAATATGGAAGCGGAACTTATGCTGGTTACGATATTCAGAAATTCAACACCGACAACAAATTCAGATTTCAGACAGCTAACGGTGGGAGTTCCAGCGAGACAACTGCTGCAAGCAATTCTGCCTATACCGACACTAATTGGCATTATGTGGTCGGAGTGAGAAGAGGAACAACCAATTATTTGTACGTTGACGGGGTTCAACAAACAGCAACAGGGACTATGTCAATCGTTGACAGTGGCTTAGTTGGAAGTATAGGAAGACAATATTCTGACTATAATGGGAGATGGTGGAATGGAGCAGTTGATGAAGTCCGTATCTCAAATACTGGTCGTTCAGCAAACTGGCTTAAAGCCTGCTACCAGTATGAAGTTGACCAGTCCAAGTTCACCTACGGAAGCGAAGAAGCATTTCCCAAGCCAATCACCTACGATTACGTACTCAGAGTTGTTAATCAAGTAGGAAGCAACTGGACAGCATACTTGGCGGTCTACAACAGCTCGAACATCGGCAGATTATCAAGCTGCATAATAAGCTTCCATGATGGTTCAACGAGCAACCAGACAGTAATCAGCGGCGGAGTCATAACACAGTCGATAGGTCCCCAATACGGTCTATCGGACTCCTCAACCATCTACATAAGCATAAGCAATCTCCAAGCGACTGCAAGTGGGACATCTTACCTGTATGTTTACCTGACAATCCTACCGTCAAATATGTCTCCTTTCAATGTGTTAAAGATCACTTTTCAAGTGACATGACCTGCGAGCAAAAGAGAAAGAGTTTGGTCATGCAGCGACACCTCCACTGTAAACTGGACCGCTCGTGAGAATGAAAATGAACTGCGAAATTGAACTTCAAGTCCATAATTCTTAAAAAGACCGCCCGTAGTATATGATATCTTGCTATAGGCGATATGACTTGCAGCACAAAATCCGAGCATCAAGAATAGCTATCGTTGGATTCATAATAGCCTTAGTTTCAGTTACGTTAGTTGCTGCCGCCATATATTACTATTATACTGCACAGGTTCAGGTCACAGTTGAGGCACCAAAAATCACCTGGGTAACAGGAAGCGACATCGCAGCGTCCATCGGGACAAACAAAACATGGTGCCAGATAACAATAAGCAACCTTGAACCCAACGCAACCACCGTCTATACAAACGCCTTAAAATTCACCGTGGGGACTTCATCAAGCTCAAGCGGCATGGCCCTGCAAGTCACAACATTGACGGACACCAACACTATCATCTGGGGAATCCGATTCTACGTATTCACCTCAGGAGCCAGCAGCACAAGCCTGACGTTGGTGGACGGAGGCAACGCAACAATCGGCAGCACAGACGGAAGCACAACAGTTGCCGCGGTCGGTTACAGACAGTCAGGCGCATCTTCAAGCTACGGCTCAACCTCGGTACCGACCCAATCAAGTGGTTTCACCGGCACTGCAAGCACGACATATATTATTGCGATCGAAGTAATGGGCAAAGACGGAATATTGACCACTCAGACGGCTACCATGCAGCTGAAGCTACTATGGTCGTAGTAGCAAATGAATATTCAATTTTTCAAATTTCCGATCAATTAACTGGTTTTGAGGCCAAAGACCACTCGTTTTCTAGGGCCTTCCTATCTAGTAGCTGACTAGATGGATCTTCATGAGATTGAGCCACGATGGGTAGCTTTTCGATGGGGACGGGCTCTAACCGCCGAAAGGCTTCCATCTCAACGTGGCTTCACATTTGGCTGCCTTGCCACTATATTGAATGTCTAGGCTGATTTTTCTGTAGGCACCCGCAGGAATGTCACCTAAGTCTGTGATTTCGATTCTGAGTGACGTTTCTTCTGAATCATATATTCTTGTCACTAGCTGGACACTCCGGGCTCCTGATGAACCAGAGTTGACAACTGTTCCTTCGAGGTGGACATAAGGTAAACCCGACGTTGGGTGATGGTCGACCCAAATTAAGTCAACAGTTCTCAAGCGACCCTGATTCAGGAAGGCAACGTAGACCAGGAGGCCAGCAAGGACGACAACAACCGTTCCGGCCAAGACTATGCCTATCGTCTTCATCGAACCGTTGCGCAATCGGAGAGAACTCTCATGATGGCCCAATTTTCTAATCCGACACCTAGAATAGTTATTTTCTGTCTCCAAACTCCTCTATTTTGCATTTATGAATTTCTAGTCCAGAAAGCTCAATTATCAAGTGAAGTAGAGCCTCCGCCAGATGCAGACAAGAGTAGTGAACGCTTGCCAATGTAATTGAAAATATCTTCCGAAAACTAATTCTTTAGGGTATTTGACGTCACCATCATCACAGTCATGCAAGGTTTGGCACCGAATACAGCATAATATTGGATTCTTCAAGCGTTTCCTTGAATCGAGAGTCTGGACTTGTGCCATACATGGGAAAACTTATATCGTACGATGCACTATACCTATTATCGATATGTGTCCTCAAAGAGACATATTGTCTCCTTGTAGAACAGCGATACAGGTGCAAGCGTGAAGACCAGTATGTTGAATGGAACTGGAAAAAATAAGGAAATTCGCGCTACGATCACGTCACATCGAGCATGCCAATTACGACGACGATAGTTAAAGTGTGAAGGACGCACGAAAGTGAAAAGTCTGAAGTACGGTTGGTAGAGGCTCAACTTTCACGAGAGAATGCAGTCACACTCAAGCACAAAGTCGAGGAAGAAAAATATGAGTGAACGTGTCAAAATCCTCGTAGTCGACGACGATGCTGGCGTTCGAGAAATCCTAGATGCCACGCTCAAGCAAGAAGGCTACAAAACAGAGGCTGTAAAAACAGCGAACGAAGCGATAGAAAAGTGCAAAACGGAATCCTTTGATGTGGCACTCATAGACATAAAATTGCCAGACATGGAAGGCACGAAGCTGCTCAATATTCTAAGCAGATTCAATCCGGCAATGATCAAGATCATGATTACCGGGTATCCTTCGCTGGAAAATGCTGTTCAATCCCTGAATTCAGGGGCCGATGGATACCTAGTTAAGCCCTTCAAATCTGAAGGACTCCTGGAACAGATTTGGGAACAGCTCGAACGACGCCAGAGATCCAAGTGTGAAAATGTGCTGAGGAACACAGGGTTATCCGCGTATGAAGCCAAGATTTATCTGTGTCTGGTGGCAGAGGGGTGCTCTGAAGCCAGAAAACTGAGTATGATTTCGGGTGTGCCAAGAACCAAATCTTATGCAGCGTTGAGAAAACTGGCTGAAAGAGGATTAGTGTTCGAAATTCCTGGGGAGCCAAGAAGATTCGGAATCACAACTCCCTCAAGTGCCTTCTGCACTTTTGTTCAGAGTTTGAAGAAGGAACTTTCAGAAGAAGCCACATCGCTCGCAGAGCTTGAGTATGCAATACATATGCTGGAATCGATTCATGAAAAAAAGCAATCTTTGAAGCCTGTAAGTATGCGAAAAGAAGAGGTCTGGTCCGTTGAAGGGCATGATGAGATAACGCGAAGAGCAAGCGAGATGTTGTCCAAGGCGAAGACCTCTGTTTATGCCTTAACAACTGAAAGAGGTTTGGTTCTTTTTCATAAGAATTTTAGAAAATTGCTTGACGACTTGGCTGAAAAGGGTGTGGAGATTCGAATCAAGGTTCCAATAGGATCTTCCAACACAAGTTTTGCACGTGAACTCAGCTACGCATACAAAATGGAAAATGTGCAAGTCGCCTTCCCAATATTTTTCCTGTGCGTGGACGAAAATGAATCACTCTTGGCTCAGTTGAGAACTGAGGATTTCAAAACAGGTTCGGACATGGATATCGGGCTGTTTTCTCAAAGCAGAAACCTGAGCTTTTTCTTTTCTTCGTTGTTGCAATTCGACAAGCGCCCGCTATTGGTTTCTAGACATTAGAGTCTTGCTTTTATGCTTGTGACTTAACTGTTTCTCTCAATTACTAAGACCATACTAATCCAAGTTGCAGCGTAGCGGCTTGAGTGCTCAGGATTCCATCCTTGCCGTAAGCCTCGACTGCAATTGTGTAAGTGGTGGAATCGGCTCCAATGAAAACTGTTGATTCTACAGGGGTTGTTGTTGAACCATAGCCAAGATCAGCATCCGTTTGTCTGTACCCCACTACGCAAACTGCCACGTCACCGTCGGTCTTGTCTATTGATACTGAACTCCCGTCAACCAATGTTAGTATGGTGTTGCTTGTTCCAGACTTGAATACGTAGAATCGTATTCCCCAGATGATTCCGTTGCTGTCAACCACGGAAGCTATTTCAAGCCTCATGTGGCTCACAACAGAATTCGAAAGAGGCGTGAACTTCAAGATGTCTGTGTAGACAGTTGTCGCATTCGGCTCGAGTTTGTTTAGAGATATCTCACACCATTCGTTTGCATCTATTTTAGCAGTAACATCACTTCCCGTTGACCATTTCACCCGTGATGATGCAACCGAAACGGGCAACTGAACAAAGCAGTAACACAATGTCGCTGCAACAATTGCCAACAAGACTATGGGGATCGCTGTCGCCATTTTCTCTCCGCCTGAATAGACAACGATAGCACATATCTTGCATAAACTTGGTGTAACCGTGTTCAAAAAGAAGTGGTGACAGCATCATTCATCGTAGGTAGGGCCGTTCTGATTCGTCCAACAAACCAAAGAGCAGGATAGGCTGTCTGCGCGGCTGAAGCAGATAGGTGGGTTTCTATGAAAGGCGCGCGCATTTGAAAAACATAGAGATAGATGCTAACGAGGGTGCTAGGACACGAATTTGCGATTCATGTTTGCGGGTCAGGTTGTGAAAACCACTTCAGTGCCCACGTGGCAATCGTGTACTACTTCTGATCCAAATCTGCCTCTCAGCCGTCCAATGGCCTCTTTTCCGGTGCAATGATTCAAGTACAGTTCCGGCGTATCATAGACCTTTTCCAGAACCTCTCCCACGTGGTCAACATCCTCTTGCGCGCGCGAAATAATCAAGCTTGGTCATACATCATACAATCCGTTTGACTATGAGAGTCCTTCCATAAATATCTGGACTAATCCAATGCGTATGCCTACAATAATCTCTTTTTCTACAAGAGATATGCTTCCAGAGGAGACGAATGTCATCAAATCATTCAATAATGGAGATTTCACAGGTGTCAAAGAATATGCAGTAATTCTCGGAGTAGATACTTTATTTGTAGCTGGAAAATACCTACCTGACAGACATGTAGCAAGAAAGATAGTTCGACACAACCAAACCTAATCATCATAGCACATACTCACCGTACTACGTTGAACAACTTCTAAGGACTCCATGAAACCGTTGTGGAATTATGTGAATGGATTAAAGGTTAAGTATCGATCATAACTATTTTTTTCTTCCGTAAAGTTCTTCTTTTAAATCTACTTCACCTTTGTCTACTCTTTGAAGCATTGATTCTCTTTCTTTCTGTGGTATGTAGCTCTTGACACATTCATGTGCCAAAAAGAACAAAGCATACAACGCATTTTCATCTCTTTCCAACTCACCTACAGGGAAATTCCCTTCAAGACGTACCCTTTTCAAGAGGAGATCTTTCACTTCTGTCTGAAATTCTACGTCGGTGAGTATCCTCTCATCTAGCATTGACACTGCAGCTGCTTCCCTAGGATCCAGTTTTTCCCGATCATTTAGAGTATAGCCTCTGTCAATGACTTTTCGTAAAGGTAAAAAAGCTATAACCCCGTAAAGTTTCTTTCTTAATTCCTCTGAAACAAAAACTTCCTTTCCCTTCTTGAATATTTTTGCTTCATAGCATATTTTTCTTGGTTCAACAGCTGCTTCTTGTTTCTTATTCTCTTTTTTTCCAGAGTTATTTCTACCCCGATCAAAAGACATCTAATCACCTAACCAAAAAAAGCATTAGTATAAGAGAACTTAAGCTTTTCTTCATTCCTCTAGAAGCATTTACACTGTTCTACATAGAGCATTTTTTCATAACACAACATAATACCTGTGAGGTCTGTGCATAGACTAACCGAAACTACGATGGAAAACTTCTAAGGAGTTCCTGAAATCAGTAAAGAGAGCTTTCTGGAAACTTACAGAACACATGAGGCAATCATACAATTGGAGAAGTTAGTTGTCTGAACCTCTAGGATTCTCCTTCGCTTTTTGACGTTTCTTGTAGGTAATGTAGTCTGCTAGGCCAGAGAGAGTCAATGGAAGATATTGACTTCTATCATTAAGATCTATGACAAAACTCCTTATCTGATCAACTATCACCAAAGGGTGCTGTTTTAGCTTGTTGAGGTACTTCATGTACGTTGAATAGTCTTCATGAAAGGCGACAACGACCCTGTCAGCATTGCAACCAATACCACTCATGGCAACTATGGTTGAAATTGGTTCTTTCTGCAATGTTTGACGAACCTGTTTTCTAATCTCCTTCAGCTTTTCTTCAGGAATGGTCTCTTTCAGTGTTGCGAAATCTATGGACATGATCCCAAATCCAAGTTTGGCGAAGTCAGGTATCATGGCGTATTCTTTTATCACTCCCTCTTTCTCCAACTTCTTCACTATCCTGCTCACCGTTGGCTGAGAAACACCAAGAACCTTCGCAAGCTCCCTATCACTTCTTCGACTATTCTTCATCAGCTCACAAACCAGGTTCAACTCAACTTCTTTCAGAAAATTGCCCCCTTCACCACATTATTCAATGAGACACTTACAACCTAAAAAGCTTCTATGGACAGCATATTCTATCCAGAACATACTGCTCACGATTGGCAAGTCCTTAATTCATAATACACACCCTCTCATACACAGACACAATGACATACTCCAATAACCAGTCTACAGTCTCTGATCTGTTTATTTAGAACAACAGAACATTATCTGATAGCCATGAGGTTCAATCCCCCTAAAGAAGGACTCAAGTCTGGAGAGAACATTGTATGGGCTAGAAAGAGAGGGACGAGTTTCTGGGTCATATTTTTTAGCATGATGTTAGGAATTGGTGGGACAGTGGGCATAATCAACTCTTTTGCCTTTGTTGGGCTAGTCCTAGCTGTGCCATTGCTGATCCTAATGGTCATCGGGTTCTTCTTAATCTTCCGAGCCTTCTTGAGAGGAAGAGGTACGAAATACTACCTGACAAACGAAAGATTGATCGAAGCCAGAAAGGGGCAGATCATACAAGAGATTTCGCTGGAGAAGTTTCAGGGTAAACCTCTAAGCCAGTTTTTCGAAAAGAAGGTCATAGGCATTGTCAATAACCAGCCTGTTTACGTCATAAAAATCAATGACCCACTATCAGGAGAAGCTCTCATGGAATTCAAAGATTTAGATGCAAGCTCAGCAGAAGCACTGGAAAGAATAGGGCAAATAGTCGAATGCCGTTACTGTAGCTTCAAGAATCCGGCAAACAGCCTGAAATGTGGAAACTGTGGAGCACCACTCTAAAGCTATCAATTCGACCAAATCTCGACCAGCAGAGCATTATATGTTAATAACAGACAGAATCTTTCTACTTCTTCTCAGTTCTTGTTAGTATCTTTGGTTCTTTCCATTCTTCTCTTAGGATACTGTAAAGCTGAAGATCTCTCCATTCTCCATGTATGAACATTGACTTGCGAACAATTCCTTCTCTTTTGAATCCGACCGTCTCAAGTATTCTCTGAGACCCTTTGTTCCTAGGGTCAGTTGTAGCTTGAATACGAACCAAATCTCTTGACAGAAACAGATAATCAACAAAGATCGTGACTGCTTCAGTGCCATAACCTTTTCCTCTTTCACTTGGAATCAGTGCAAAACCTATTTCCCAGAGATCTCCAACTGGAAAGACACCAACGACACCGATCTTGGTTCCATCCTTCATCTCTACGAAAAACCTTTTCCTTTCTGAAGGAGCAGTGTCATACTCCTTCTCCATCTCTACCTTCGCTGCTTGTTCAAGAGGATTGTATTCCCCAAAGAAGCTTGGATCATTAACCCAATTCACGTAAAATGACAGATCCTCTTTCTCCACTATCCTCAGGTTAACATTCTTTCCTTCAAGCAATCTGCATCACCATTTGGCGTGTTGTCTGTTTTAGTTCTTATGACTTATGGAAGAAACAATATGAATACGGTAGCCTAAGCTATGTTGAGAAACTTCTGGGGAGTCCCTGGAATATTGGTGAGTTATCGTTCTAATCAGTGGAATTTTAAGAGAGTCGAAGTATATTCTTCAGATGGGGTTTTGATAATGGTTGATTCAAAAGGCAATTCTGTTAGGCACCTGGGCATATTGAGAATGGTCCTACTCATACTTGGATGCTTGCTTTTCTTAGGCTCAGCCATTTTTCCTTTTCTTCATGAAATTCGTCCTGCAAGCATTATTCCTGAGGATTCGGACCGAACTAGTTATTGGTCGCTAAAGTGTTCCACCCAACAGGTTAGATCCCTGTTTCTTTATCAGACTGTTGAATATTGGTTCTATGACTATTGGGTCAAAGAATATGCCTATAGATCCGAGCTTCCATTGGTGTTTGTATTCATGCTTGTAGCTCAAATCCTGACGTTGATTACTGGAGTAGCTTCTGTTTTTCTCAACAAGAGGATTCTGGCTCTTGCTCCAGCAATCCTATGCTCAATGGTCACTGCATTAATGGTCTACGTGGGCACGAGTTTTAGATCTTGGGAAATCTCCTATCAACAAGGCTACTGGCTTACATATCCCTCAATGCTGCTCTTCATAGCTGCCTTCACACTGAGTCTATTGAGCCACAAGAAAAAGACAGATCTCCAAGCTTCCAAGAACTGAAATCTTTGGAGAAAAGATTCTGAGTGATACCATACTTCTAGGGAGTCCATGAAATCTTCCGTAGTTTTCAGGTGTTCTGTTTTTGGTACAATGCTGTTCCAAAGTGTAGGATTTTAGCTGGGGTTAGCATAGTGTTGGTTGATGAAGAAAGCAATTAAGATTGCAATCGTGTTGGTTCTGGCTGTTTTGGCAGTGGCTTTACCAGTTCTATATTTCAAAGTTCTTTCATCTAAGACAAGGTACATTCTCGTTGAGATCACACCTCCCTTCGAGATATATGATAAGTTTGAACATCATCCTGAAGCATGGACTGAGGTTTTCGAAAATGTCTCATCAATACCCAAGTTTTGGAATGCAACAGTACCATCAGAACTAGCGGGTAAGTCAATTCCAAAAATCGCTGCACTGTACGGAGCAAATATAGGCAATAACGATCCTGAGTATGCTTACTGTTACATAAACGTCCCTGAAGCAGATCATCAATCACTTAATCAGACGTTAACAGGGTTAGGATTCGACTTCAGAGATGTAGTACCTCTAAGATTGAACTTCTGTTCACAGAACACCTGAAGCTGCGATTAAAAACTTCTAGAGACTCCCTGAAATCTCTATTCATTCAAGGAAAGAGCCAAGCTTGGTGAAAAAACCTAACCGTTTTTTATGATTCCGCTTTCAACTTGACTAGAGCCTTTTTAACAGCGTGTGACAGCAAAATATATTAGGTAAATTATGGCAATACATATGAAATATTAAGTGTTAAGAGAGGTGGGATAAATGGTTAAAGTGAAATCTCCAGAAGAAATAGCAAAAAGATATGTGATGGGTTCCATGGATTGTTATCTAAGAGGAGAAAAAAACCTAAACTGGGTTATAGGGATGATTCGGTCAAGTGGAATAAGGAAAACTGTACTTCAAGATTTGTTTTCTGCTTATAAGAGCACCACTTTCCAAGAACCTGAAAAGAACACCCGTTTCCAAGAACTTTACAAGACATGTAAACAACTTGGCTATATTTAGTCATAATTGACCTTGGGACCTAGAGAACTTGGAACATTTTGAAATCTCTAGTTTGTCTTCTGTTGCCGTGCGGATTTAAGGTTTCTTGGTTGTGTTTTTCTATCTCGATCTTGCGCAAGTTTCATAGCTTTCCTTCCGCTTTGCTAGTGCTTACTCTTCAATGCGGTAATATGCTATTCCCAAAGATATGAAAAGTGTAACACATAAGACCAATACGACAAGCCCGATTATACCAAAGACCAAGAAAAGCCCGAGACCAAAGAGAAGAACAGCACCATCACCTATAGCAACATATCCTATTGCATCTTTTTTCATTCTTATTCTATGATACTTTCTCCAACATTCTGTGTGGAATGGCTTACGCTCCGAATTAAACCAACCAACTGAGACATTCTTCATGGTTATGTCTTTCTCGTTTTCTATTGCTTTCCCACAATAGTAACATCTAAGTTCGCTCATTCCTAACCCTCTTGAAGAGCAGTTTCAAACCTAAGTCTAGAAACAATAAAAGGCTTACAGTCTAGTCGGTGTTAAAGACTATGGCAGGATTATTACTTTTGGATACTGTCTGCCTGCAACGGTTTGAATCATCACTTCGATGTTCATACTAGAAACCCACGGACTATCAGCTCCATCGGGCAGTGTAATTATCAGAGTTGTGGAATTACCAGCATCTAATGTTAATGTTCCGAAGGTTGTGGTCGGGGCGTAGGTTCCATATGCGGTGGCTGGACTTCCGTTGTAGAAGATTGTACTGCTGTCTATTGTGGCTGAAGCCGAACCTGTATTCTTTATTGTCATATGTATGAGGTAATTTCCGCCAGACGATTCTGCATACGCACTTGTGAACTCCAGTTTCTCGAAGCGTGTGAATGACCCGTCATCGATTTTAGGACTGTGTATTTGTGTATAGATGACATAGGATACCCCTCCTAATCCTAGTACCAATACTACAACGACTAAAGCAATCAATTTCCTTTCCATGTTTTCCGCCTCTCTCTTTCACCTAGCATGATATCAAGGATTTAATCTTGAGCCTCTCGCCCTCTTTTTTCTGATGTATTGTCTAAGTTGAATATGATTCTTTCGGTATATCACACATGTATCAAAAAAGCGGTGAAAATGCGGAGTTTTCTCCCGAATTCCGTCTTCACATGACTGTTTTCTTCTGAAGAATACTGGGTCAAACTCTCTTATAAGGGCTGATGGAGAATACTTTTAGCCATAGCTTGAAAAAGGCACATCTTATTAGTCGAGTATTCTTGGATGTCGGTAGGTGAAAAACAATGAAATGGGTGACAAGACAATACGTGCACGTTGACAGAACAGCATGTCCATGGTTGATCAAGAGATTCGTTGACCTCAAGGCTGAATTTGTCTTTGTTCCAGTAGAGAAGATTGAGGAAATCGTGAAGAAGGAGAAAGCAATACCCTATGATGCCCCTAATGTTGAGTTAGGTCATCACGGTGAAAAATGCAGTTTTGATTCCATAGTTGAAAAATACAAAATAAATGACCCAGCGGTTTTGGAACTTGCTAAAATCGTCCGTGCAGCAGACACGGATAAGATGGAAACTGTTCCCGAAGCCGCAGGGCTGGAAGCAATCATGATGGGAATTGGTATAGTGGCTAAGGACGACCATGAAGCTATAGAAAAAGCCAGACCAGTCTACGATGCTCTCTACACTAGCTGCAAATTGAAGCTTGTCCGTGACAAACACAAAGGCGAAATCGAAAAGATGGACAGAAAACAGCGAAGGGAATTCCTAAAGAAGAAACTAATAGAGTAAGTTCCCTATCTTTTTTTGATAAGAAGGTGATTCGGATGCTGTGGGTTACTCGGCATAATCCTCACGTTGACCGATGCACTTCTGCTTGGCTAATCAAAAGATTCATTGACAAGAAAGCTAGATTCGCATTTATTTCCAAAGATGACCCAATACCAAAAGGAGCAATGGCATTCGCACTACCGAAAGCAGAAATCAAACCGGTTGAAAAGGAAAAAACAACATATGATGTTTTGGTAGAAAAATATAACATACAAGACCAAATTGCTCTGAAGATAGGCAAGTTTATTCATGATTTTGAAATTGATGCAGAAGAGAACCCAGAGAAAGTGAAGTTTAAGGAAACGTTGGGTCTGTGTTACGTGCTTAAAGGTATGGAAAAAACGTCAAAAACAGACAACGAGATAGTGGAAAAAGGTCTAGTTGTTTTGGATGCTCTTTGTGCAGCCATGACAGACTAGCGGGAAACTACTGCAGTATGAACCTTGGCACATTCAATCTCATTAGTTCGGTTCAGCTATAACTTTTCCGCAAATTCGGAAGCGCGCGCAAGAGATGTTGTGAACCTTAGCATGGTTGTTATAGGCTATTGACAAGTTTCTTTTGTAGCTCTCATTCCTCTCCAGTCCAGCAATGAAGCCCTTAACCTCTTCAGGACACACTAGACAAGAGTGTTTCGACAGAGAACTCAGAGCCTTACGAGTGTTCTTTATTGTAGCCTCTCTAAGCCCTTTCTTCTTCATTTCCCACAGAACAGCAAAAATGTCTTGTTCAGCATTGGAAGGGTCGACATTCAGTTGTGTATGGCTGGCGTGTTGGTCGTAACCCGACTTCTAGCCTTAGTAATTTTATTGGTTGTTGTGTCTTCTGTGCTTTCTGTGGTCATTCTTTCGTTCTCCATTTTGGAAGTATTCCTTCCTTCTTTTTTAATAGTTTGGGTGGTTCAATCTCTGCCCATGGCTGGGCATACCGTATTTCGTTTTGGGTTCTTGGCTTGGTTGTTTTGGACATTCTTATCTTGCCTTTCATAATGAAACAGCTTTTTGAGGAGCAGACAATATGTCTTTTCAGAGGTGGACTTTGGGGAGTCCTCTGAGCTAGGGGAGAGCGAAGAGAAAGGCTTATGTCTCTGAGGAGATTCGTTTGAAGACTTCATAACTGAATGTCTTCACTGACAGCCGCATGGCTTTCTATGCTGGGTCTTGACGATTTGTTCATAAGAGATTAGCGTTTTGCTTTTGTTTGTGCTCGATCGAGCGTGCGCGCTAATATGCCAAACTTTTATATTCTGACGCCTCTGCAGTAGCCTGTGGAGAGTTCAAACATGCTCTTTATGCAGACATCTAAACATGCTCCTGAAAGCTGTCCGATGCACAATGAGAAGGTCAAAAAAGCAACCGTGGACCTCATGGCAAAAATGGATCAGCTCACAAAGAAACACGGGATCAAGGTGGTTGGAGGTTGGCATTCGCCGCCGGACCACAGCACAGTAGTGGTTTACGATGCGCCAAACATGGAAGCCGTGCTAAAATTCTCGATGGAACCAGAAGCCATGGCTTGGTCAAGCTATCACACGACGGAAACCAAAGCAGTAATTACTATTGACGAAAGCATGAGACTACTAAAATAGACTGAATCACTCACCCTTTTTTCTTTCATTAGACCGTTTAGCCCAGCTAGCGCGCGCGCTTTAGTGGCTTTAACGTTTCTTGCCCTTGGCAGGAAGTTGCTGTCTCAACTGTTTCTTTTTCGCTTCTTTATCCCGTTCTATCTTTTTCTGTTGTGCGATTTGAGTATTCTTTTGTTTACGTTTCATTACACTCGGCATAAATCTCAGCTACAAATTAACGATAAATAAACAAGCTAAAACATATTTCTTTCGCATTAATGGAGGAAGCCAATAATATCCAAAACTGACGCGTCTTTCTTTCATTTCATTAAAGAAGCCAACTTTATGGTAAAAAGAGAAAAAGAGTTTTGCAAAGCTCTTTCTTGGGGCTTAAGAAGTCTGTGTTTTGCTTTGCTTTTCCTTATGTTTCTTCCTTTTCTCGTCTCGCTCTTTCTTAGTTAACGGTTTTTCTTTTTTCGGCATTTATGTTCCCAGAAGGCATGATATGCGTAATAGTGCTTTAATAATTTTCGAAGTCTAGAAGAGGCTCGGCTTACAGGTTTTGGATCTTGGGGCTTCAAAACTTCGGCTTGATCATGCGCGCGCGCCTCACGCTGAATCAGGGCTTAATGATTTGCTTTCTCAGAATGAAGGATCTTCTCTTTTCTTCCTCTACTCGATAACCGTGTTTCTCGTATAGTCTGATGGCTGGAGTATTTTTCTTCAGTACCGCGAGTTCAAGAGCTTCCTTGCGCAGTTTGCTAGCGATTGCTGCTGCATGGTTTAGTGCGTAAGTGGCTATTCCGATTCTTCTGTAATCTGGTGAAGCTGCCATGCTGCTTATGTATAATGTGTTGATCTCTTCCTGCAGAGCTATGACACCGACAACTTGGTGTTTAAGAAGGATGAAATATCTCCGTTGTTTGAAGAAATATATTTCAGCTAACGCGACGTATGGAATGACCACAAATACAGCAAAGGGGCCGCCTTCCATTAGAAAGCGAACGCCGTCGGCTCTTCTGAAATATAGGAAATTAAGGAAATTGAATAGAAAATGCTCGCGTGTTCTTACAGGTCTTATTTTAAGGCATTGCTTAGAAATACCCACGGATGAGTTCTCCTGATTCCGCTCCTTTGCAATTGAGAGAAATAATACACTTTTCCTGTGTCAATTAGTATCGCACGCGTTTGTTATGGGATTATTTGGGCGTCTGCGCAACCGCTGATCAGATTTGTTATTTTTATTCTTAGGTGTTCGTTGAGTTTTGCGTTGCTGACGAAAATTGGAAAGCCTTTGAATCTGGCGATGCCTTCCCCTTTTGGACTCATATCTACTATGTCTACTTCGCATTCTTCCCCAATTTTAATAGGATAACTTATGCCTTTGCCGTGTTTGTTTTTTGCGTTTCTTGGAGCTCGCTTTTTGGGGCTAAAAACACATTCCTCACTTTCAACATTAAATACCAAGAAATGCATTCTAGAGACATAAGCGTTTTGTAGCACGCGCTATACGGTAAATAGGAAGTGATGCTATGGTAACTAAAACAAAGAGAGGTAGAATGAAAGAAGAAAAAAGGAAGAAAGAAGCAATGAAGCAGAAGTGATGCCCATTGCGCGGGCTTCAAAAAAGTTTACTGACAGAATCGATCCAATCTTTCAAATTTTGCTTGGCTTGCGGGAACTGTTCCAATAATTCTTTGACGATTCTGGTGCGTGTGTCTGGGTCTAAGTGGCTCGTTTGCATTGTCACTTTCATTATTATGTATGGTGCCACATTCTCGATGCCGTCTTTTTGAATCATGAGCATGAACTCATCCGCGACTCCAACAAATTTGAAGAAGAGTTCGGGACCCATTATGTCATAGCAGGCTCGAAATGATTTGGCTAGGTCTTCTATGCCTTCATAGGCGTTGATTGTTTTGAGTTTTTGTGGGTTGGAGCGCGAGCGTTACGCGAGCGCGACAGGCGGAAATGCTTATTGTACGGTTGGTTTGGCTTTGCGTTATCGTCTGGAACGGGTGAGTGAGCCAAACGGCTCACGAGCGCGCTAGAATTGGCTAAGTTGCATTACTTGGGTATAAGGTGTATTAGCTCGCGCGCTAGTCTATCCCTCTTGTCTTTCAGGGTCTTCAAAACTTCTCTGTATTCTGACTCTGGATGGCCAGCCATAGCATCCTTACAAAAGGATAGTAGCAGTCGGCCTTGCGCACGGGCAATCGCACGCGCCTCTTCTGAAGGAGTGTCCTCTTTAAGAAATTCCTTCAATGTGATTTCTAGTTCTGAATAGAGTGTCCATTCAGAGTGGACTATTAGTAATTGTACTATCTCATCAAGACTCAGGTTTTTTCCTTCAGTCGAAAGAATATGAACCTTTATCGGTTCCATGTAAAATCTATCTGGGTCGATCAATGAATAGACGACTTCTTGGGAGCCTTTTTCTGTTCTTTTCAGAAACCTTCCGACCATGCCTTTTAAATGACGCTGTAATCTAGGAGCTGAGTATTTCGGATCTATTCTTTGTTGGCATAGTTTGAGCAAAGCGTTAAACCTAATCGATTCTGCCTCTCTGACAAAGAGCCATGTATCTATACAGTCTTGGCATGTTTCGATTCCGTGGATAGTTTTGCGGACCATTATGATACCACTAACTAACGCGTACTAGTACGTACACGTTAGCACATTATAAAGGTGTTCTGCAAATCTGTAAGAGGAAGTTGATTACAACGATAGCGGGATTCAGAGAGTTTATCGTTTTCGGTGTGGAAAAGGATGATAAGAAAAAAATCGAGCACAGCCAAAAGGAAGAAATTGCGAAATGGATGTTTTGGGGTCTAACGGTGCTGCTCAGTTTTGTCTCATACTTTGCGGAATTGCGACCTCTTGTCACCCATTCGTCTGGACCTTACTACTCTGGAATGTTGGACGGAATTGTCGTTACAATTGTCGTGTTGAGCATTGTTTTTTATCTTGCCTCCAAAGTTGAAAAGCGCGTGCGTGTGACGGATTCGGGAATAGCGCGAGCTTTTATGATTAATGAAAAAAGAAGGGTTGTTGGTTATTTGCGCTTTCGGAATAGTTGTATTCCCTCAATCGTTGTTTGGTATGTGAATCCGTGTTCTAGTAGTGCTGTGGCTTCTTTTGCAGTGGTCGCTCCTACTACGTCCCATTCGTCGTCGTTTAGGTTGAGTAAGTGCATATAGCGTTGGGTTGTTTCTAGCTTGGTGTGTCCCATTAAAACCATTACGGTGTAGGGGTTCCCGATGTCGTTCAGTTTCTTTGTGCAGAAGTAGTGTCTGAGGTCGTACAGTCTGATTGTTTTAAGTGTTGGGTCTTTGAGTTTATCGGCTAAACGGTTTCTCATGTTGCGGTATTGTTTGCCGTACAGGTTCGAGTCTGTGCCTTTGAATAGTAAGTCGTTTGGGCTTAGGTTGTTTTCTGCTATGTGTTCTTGGAGCTTTGCTGTTAGGTTTGCGGACATCGGTATGGTTCTTGCGTTTCCGTTCTTGGCTGTTGTTGGATTGACTGTTTTGTGGTCTAGGTCTAGGTCTTTGACTTTGAGTCGTGTTAGTTCTACAGGTCTAAGTCCTGTTTCCATTGATAGTTGGAGTTTCCTGCTCAACTGTTTTCCAGCGTTGGCTATGAACATTTGGATTTTTTCTTTGGTTGGTAGTGCTATGTTTTTGGCTTCTGGCTTGTATTTTGGCATTTGCCATTGGATATTGTGAAGTTTAGCGTACTTGTTGTAGGCTATGCAGAGGTTTCGTTTGTATCCGTTGGTTGTCTTAAGCATAGCTATAAACATCTTGACTTGTTCGGGCTTGTCTAGGCTTGCGTTTTGGCTTATTCTGTTGAGAGCTTTTCTGGTGAAGTTAGTCGTGTAGTCTGAATTGTTGTCTAGCTTCATTTGGATTAGCACATTGTCTATTCCCTTAGAATCGTTGTGGGGTGCAGTTGAAAAGGGCTGGCGTGTTGGTCGTAACCCGCCTTCTGTTCGTTGTGGCATTCGGCTAATCGGGCTACCCGCGCTTCAGGTAGATTCTTCATCAGCGTCTGTTTGCCCTTTCCACTTGCAGGACAGCCGTTTCACCGTTTCCTTCCAGCATTCTCAACAACTTCGCATGCATCATCGGCATTTGTTGGAAGGACGTTTCGTTTCTGCTCTGTTGCCAAGGCTCTCGCCTTGCGCCCTTGCGGACGCTGCAATTCTACTCGTGGGCGGAGTTTCCTCAAGCCTTTCGCATAAGGCTCGAAAGCCACACCCCAACTCGCCAGCCAAATCCCATGATGCGAACGGTCAGCAATAAGAATTTTGGAAGGCTTATCTTCTCGTTGACGACCTTGTTGGAATCATGAGCAGCCGCCTTGCGTCTAAGCATGTTATCCTGATTACTGGAACGCCACGCGTAGGAAAAACCTCGGTCGCACGAATGCTGGCAACCAAGCTCCAGGGCTCGTATGTTAATCTCACTGAACTGGCTATCTCCGAGGACCTTGTTCTGGGCATGGACAAGAAGAGAGACTCCGCTGTGGTAAGCTTGAGGAAGATGAAAGGCAGAATCAGCCAGATAGTCGAAGAATGCGACAAGAACAACATCATAATTGATGGACACTATGCTGCTGATGTGGTTCCGAAAAGACTCGTATCTTGCGTCTTCATCCTGAGGCGAGACCCAGTTGAACTACGAAGATTGATGGAGCAGTCTGGTTTCTCTGGCCTTAAACTGTGGGAAAATCTAGCGTCTGAGATTCTGGATGTATGTCTCGTGGACGCTCTCAGCACTTATGGAGGGGACAAAGTGTGCGAGCTGGATGCTTCTGGCAAGAGCACTGAAGAAACAATGAACGATATCTTGAGTATTCTAGAAGGACGAACCAAATGTTGTGTGGGCGTCGTGGACTGGATCGGCAAATTAGAGGGTCAAGGTCTGTTAGATGAATACTTGAGAATCTAATCCGCTTATCTCAGGCTTGAGGTTATCTTCTGCTTAATCAGCAATGTTATTTTTCTTCTGTTCGCGTAGGATTTTGCGTGATCGCTGAACTTTTCACCTATGATTATCGGGCTCGACAGACCCACGTCCTCCGAGGCCTTGTCAATGTTTATCACAAGGTTCACGCCTATCGTTCTGTTCCAGTCTCTCACCCAGACGCCCTGTTGAACGTGTCCCTTTTGAACTATCACATCAAATTTCTTCGAGACACCGCTGAAACCCTCAAACGTCGTCTCCTGCTGCTCCACCTTGTAGCCTTCTTTCTTGAAGTAGCGTATCGCCGACTGCAGCAAACCAGACGAGTCTTTGATCCTAGGTTTTTCTGTAGAAGCCATCCGTTCTCCACTTACATTAACTCTTATCTAGAGGGTGCGTGGAAAAGGTTTTCGGATGACCAGAGACATGACCACGACGCTAGTGATTCAATGCGCCAAATGTGGCGGATTCCTGCTAGCTAAGGCTGACCAGAAAACAAGAACCTGTCCTTACTGCGGTTCTCAAGTATTCTTAGCCAAGGCCAGAAAAATCGCTTCTGCCGAAAATGCATATGCAGCCTCTGAAATCCTGAAAAAGCTGAAAGCCAATTCGCCTCAAGGGCAAAGAACACCTAAGCTCAGATAGACGCGTAAAGTCCTCAGGGCAGCTGTTCTAGCATCTGGCAAGTTCTGCACACTTTTTCAGTTGTGGGCTCTCCACATCTGCTGCATTCTGCTAGTCCTTCTTTTTCCGCCAGGGCTTCAATGGCTGGTCTCAGCTTTTGAATCGAGTTGAAGATCGTGAATTTTGTTCCAACATGCTTTTCCTCTATTCGGTTAAGCATCATGCGAACGTCATTCCTAAACGCGCCTGAAGCGTAAGGACAGGGTCTACTCTGAAACTCTATACTCCTGGTATAGGCGTACAGGGCGGTTTCCCTCTCAGGAATCTCACAGAACGGTTTTATTCTCCTAACAAGCTTAGGATGCACCTCGTTCGTGACGGGTTTCTCTTTTGCCAAACGCCAAACATCGCCGTGAAACACGTTCAAGAGAATCGTCTGAACCTCGTCGTCCAAAGTGTGCGCCGTCGCAAGCTTGTCAGCGTCGACACTTCTGGCCGCCATGTTCAAGGCTTTTCTTCGCAGCACGCCACAGTATGCGCAGGCTGTAACCTGACTGCCCGCCTTCTGCTTTTGGCGCTTTACGATCTCGTCGAGCGTGACGCCGAAAAGCTCCTTAAAAGAAAACACAAGATGCTTCGTGTCGAGTTTGCTGCAAGCCTTGGCAGCTATTCTTAAGGCTTCATCCCGGTATCCCTTTATCCCCTCGTCTACCGTTATAGCTACAACCGATGATTTTGGCTGGTTACGTTCCAGCTTCGCCACAATATGCAGGAGGCTCAGACTGTCCTTTCCGCCTGAGACTGCAACGGCAATCTTGTCGTCAAACTCGAGCATCTTGTAATTTGCGATAGTTGCTCTGACCTTGCCCTCGACAGACCTGTGGAAGCATCTTCTGCAAAGCCTTTCGCCAGAGTATCGCCTGAAGAAGAAGGCTTCTCTGCTCTTGCAAGCTGTGCAGTCGCTGCTCACACTCATTCGACCTTTGCATTATCGGACTGTTCTAGAAGTACTGAAATAAGCGGGGTACAAGTATCTTTTGAAAAGAGGGCTGGTGGAATGGCGAAGCCTCTCGGCCGCTCAGAGTATCGGGAAGTGACCTACGATGCTGAACGGTGGGATCTCCTGCAGAAACTCAGGAACAAGGCGATACCGATAATGCAAGCTCTTTGCAGAACACATTTAGAACCCGTCCTGCACGGAAGCGTCACCAGGGGAGACGTAAAGCCAAAAAGCGACATAGACGTTTTCGTGCCTCTTCGAACATCCTCTTTCAGCGTGGAAATGGCACTGGAAAAAGCGGGAATAAGCGTGAACAGGCGCCTGCTCATGCAGGCCACGCCGACATATGCGATGAAGGCTCACGTCGAAATAGACGAGAGCACCGCTGTCTCTTTCCCGTTGATGCGATTGCGCAAGGTGGAAAGGGAGTTCTACAAGTTTGGAGGGGAAGCGAGCCTCGAAGCATTGTTGAAGAACTTCCGATCGCCTGGCGTGGACAAGCGACTCATGCTGATCATACCTACGGAGAATGGGCACAGGGAAAGCAGCATCATCGGCCAAGAGCAACTCGCTGCTAGGATGCTGAAGATCTCCGTTGACACTGTTCTGAACCGTGTTCACATACTTTTGAGAAGAGATCAAGTTGGTAGAACAGGCGTCTTTGTAAAAATGGAGTTGTCCGAAGACGAGACCTTCGAGATGGCGCTTCATCGACTTGCGAATCAGAACCCGGCTGTCCGCAGACGATTGGCAGCCTCTTCTTGAAAAATGTTTAGCTTCACTTCGGGTAGAAGATAAGCTCCTGTTCTTCCAGGATTTTCTGGATGTTGTCCACGGCGCTGTAGACATCCTGCTCCTTCTTTGCGCCCACGCATACTAGTTTTCCGGCTGAGAAGATAAGGAACACGACTTTCGGGTCGGCCATCCTATAGACGGCCCCTGGGAACTGTTCAGGCTCGTACATTACTTTCTTCAGCTTGTAGACGACGCTTTCCAAGTCAATTTCTCCCCCTAGCTCGGCTGATGCGACGACGTTCTGGATTGTAACAACAGGCTTGCTTGCGATGGGTATTCCGTGGTTTTTCAGTTCTCTCGTCACCTTGGTGACCGCTTGGGCCGCTTCTTTCTCCGATTTGGCCCCAGTGCAGACCATTTTGCCCGTTTCAAAGATTAACGTGGCCGTCTTCGGCTTTTTCAGTCGGAAGACAAGCCCCGGAAAAACATGTGGACTGTATTCGGCCTGAGGGAACTTTTGGACTATCAGCTTCAAGTCTATCCTTTGGTTTAGTGCTGCCGAGGCAACTATGTTCTGAATTTTCACCAAAGGTTTTCTCACAGGCATTCTTCAGATCATATCCTGCAATGACACATAGGGCGTATAGGACCCTCCTGCATATAGGTTTGATTCAACACAATAACTGTTTCGATTCTTCATAATCAATTCAAGCTGCTATTCTGTTTGATAGATGGGAAAACGGAGAATAGAGGCCACTCCGCCTAAAGCGATAAGCTTTGTCCCTGCCTCATGCTCCGTGCTGATCACGAGTACTGAACCGCCTTTTTGTTCCACTTCCCTCATGATCTCTTCGAGCCGCATGCGCTGCTCGTCTGAAGAACCGCGCAGCATCGAATCAGCCAGCACGAGTGTTTCGACGGCGCCGAGTTTCGCGACCTTATCTACCTGTTCGAGCCCGTAAGTGACTGTTGCCTCGCTTTTTCCTAGCCTTTTCAGGATTTCCTCCATTATTTCAGCTTCCTGACCGATTCGCAGCCGCTTCAGGGCCTTAAGCAGAATCCCAGAACGCAGGGCCTCGTTTATCCCGGCAACGCCTCCGTTGTTGACACCCTTCACGTCGACCACTGACTTCGCGACATCACTGGCTTCGTTCTCGAGGAACTTGGCGAAATCGTTCTTGACGAATCCCACCCCGATGATCACGATTGGACTGTGAACTGATGCCCAGACCCCGCGTATGCTATTCACCGCCTTCGTAAAATACTCTTTAACGGCTGCTGTCCTCTTCTCAGTCTCAAGTTTCCCCGGCAACTTTATTCTCTCCTCCAGCCTTTGATCGATGCCGTACTGCGCCGTCGTTGCTATGGCGAAGCCTTCATCGTCGATCGAGACTATGATCACGGATCTTTCAGACATCCTGTTTGCCCTGTTTAACCTTTCAAGCTGATGTCTAGCCCATTCTTTCTTCACAATCGTGGCTGCTGTGTTCAAGGAAATGCTGATCGTGTGATGCGCTCCAGTTGGAACACTCTCTGGTGCCTGGCAAATAGTGCCATGAACCCTGAGCCTGCCCAGAAGCCTGTCCCAACTGACTGTCTCAACCTTGACTCCTAAGAAGACCGAAACTCTTTCTCCGCGGCCTGGTCTCGCGTACTTCTCATTAGGTTTTATCTCCCGCGTAGTATAAGCGTAAACCTCATCATCCTTGCAGATGATATTGTACAAATGCCACAAGTCATCGATTGTTTCAGGAACAATTTTGACGAACTCTTTGTCCAAGTTTTTCTCTAGAATCTTCAAATCTTGAGCCTCTTCGAATCGACGTCTGAGCCTCAGTAATAGGGTTCGACCAGTTATAAAACGAATTCCGCCTAGCAGATGCCGTGTGCTATAGGCAGTGCCCAAGGTTGTTGCCGCGCAAAAAAAAATGTTAATAGCAGGGGCAATTCGAATAGTCGTTGCTTAGGATAAGGAACAGATTATGAAGATCAGTTTCTGGCTCCTCGACATCAACTACGAGGTCAAAGATGGAGGAGCTGAGACCTGGCTTTGGGGCCTTGACAACACTGGAAAAAGAGTGCTGGTCATCGATAGGGATTTTCTTGACTATTTCTATGTTGCCCTGGAAGTGGACGTTGATCCGTCAAGCGTGATTGAAAAGATTGAGCGTGAACGATATTCTTCTGTTGTGAAGCTTGAGGTTGTTGAACGAAGGCTTTTCGGAAAACCATTGAAGACCGTGAAAATCTACTGCAGGGATCCTTATGCAATGTCCAAATGTGCAAAGGCCCTTCGAGACATTGAAGGGATAAGCGACTGCTTCGAAGATGGCATTCGATTTTCCATGCGTTACCTCATCGATAACGACGTTGTCCCCTGTGCCTGGCATGAAGTGGAGGTTGTTGAAGAAAAATCAACTGCAGACACCCAAGTCGACGGCGTTTACGAGGCAAAGTCCAAGCCCAAGTTTCTTGAAAAAAATGATGTTCCACCTCTGAGGATTCTAGGCTTCACGACAACGTGCTACAGCAGGGAAGGCTCCCCCAAGCCAGTCAGAAACCCTGTGATTGGAATTTCTGTTGCCACAAACACGGGCGAAACGAAGGAATTCTGGGCGAATGAAACCAAAGATGACAGGCGGCTTCTGGAAGGATTCGTAGCTTATGTCCGAGGTTTCAACCCTGATGTCGTCGTGGGCTACGAAGTGAATGGAAAAGACTGGCCATACCTCGTGGGTAGGTGCAGACAGTTGGGACTGCACTTGGACGTTGATAGGACTAGGACTGAGCCTCACACGAGCATCTACGGCCACGTTTCGATAACTGGCAGAGCAAACGTGGACCTGTCAGATTATGCTGAAGAGTTTCCAGAAGTCAAGGTCAAAACTCTGGAGAATTTGGCCGATTATCTGGGAATAATGAAGATCGAAGACCGAACACTCGTCGATGACATAGAGGTGGTCGACTACTGGGATGACAAAACTAAACGTGAAGTGTTGAAACAGTTCTCACTCGACAACGCCAGATGCCTCATCGGGATCACCGAAGCCATTCTGGATTTTGCGATGCAGCTATCGAACGTCGTAGGCTTGCCGCTGGATCATGTGGGAACAGCCGCCGCTGGCTTCAGAGTTGAATGGTTCTTAGCCAAGCACACAAGTAGAGTTGGAGAGCTCATTCCTAAGAGGATCGAGCAGCCGTACAGGCCGTACCCAGGCGCCATAGTGCTCGAGCCCAAGCCTGGACTACACGAGAACGTCGTTGCGTTGGACTTCAAGAGCATGTATCCAAACATAATGATACGCTACAACCTCTCGCCCGACACCTATGTGCCTCCGAATGAGCCTGAGCCTGAAGAAGGAGTCTACGAGGCGCCAGAGGTCAAGCATAGGTTCCGAAAAGAACCGCCTGGCTTCTATAAGCAGGCCCTCTCAGATCTTATCGACGTGCGGAACAAGATCCGCTCAGAGATGAAGACGACTAGCCCAAGGAGCGCCCAGCACAGGGTCTTGGACGCCCGACAGAAAGCCGTGAAGGTGATAACCAATGCCATGTATGGCTATGCAGGCTGGACGGGGGCAAGATGGTACATGAAACCCGTGGCTGAATCAGCGGCAGCCTGGGGAAGACATACCATAGTCAGCACGATTAGGATGGCAGAAGACGAAGCGTTGAACGTTGTCTACGGCGACACAGACAGCATTTTCGCGAAGAATGAGCCGAAAAAAATCGACAAACTCTTGAGGGAGATCAAGGGGAAACTGGGTTTAGATGTCGGCACTGACAAAGTGTACGTGCGAATTTTCTTTACCGAAGCAAAAAAACGTTATGCAGGACTGCTGTCAGATGGACAGCTTGATATCGTCGGCTTGGAGGTCATGCGAGGAGACTGGGCAATCGTTGCCAAAAAAGTGCAGGAAAAAGTCTTAGAAATCGTGCTTAAGGAGCAATCGCCCGTGAAGGCTGCGAAATTCGTGCAGCAGTTTGTCTATGAGCTCAGGCAAAAACGCGTGGCCTATCGTGATCTGGTGATATGGAAGACGTTGACCAAGCCTGCGGAGGAATATGAAGTCAAGGCTGCGCACGTTGAGGCTGCAAGAATGCTGAAAGAGAAGGGGTGGGAACTATCAGTAGGCGACAAAGTTGGTTATGTAGTCATAAGCGGCGCAGGGCGTCTCTACGAGAGGGTCAAACCCTACATGTTTTCCACTTATGATGAAGTGGACATTGAATATTACGTGTCAAAGCAAGTTGTGCCAGCTGCTGCCCGGGTTCTGGCCAGTTTCGGCATAACTGAACAGCAGCTGCTGAGCAACCAGACGAAAGAAGAAGGAAGCCGAAAGCTGACAGACTTCTTCGGAAGCTAGCCTTCCGTGATCTCTGAGAAAGTCATCAACTGAACGGTCAACGATGGCTTAACCGCTTCAGATATTCGCGAGGCGATGATTTTCTTTATGTTTTTCTCGCTTGCAACGTCAACGATCCTTTGTGTTATGATGCCGTCAAAGATTATCGTGTCCACCCCTTCGATCTCTTGAAGTTTCTCTGCTAGCTGGTTTACTGGCATACGTTCTACCTGTTCAACTTTGTCGTTCAACAGAACAGCCTCCAAAGTCCCTTCAAGGGCCTTCGCGATCTCGGCAATTCCTTTCGAAACCTCAACCTTCGGCCTTTCGACCCGTTTTGGCTTGAAAAGGTCTTCAACCGCAACTTTGGCTTCTAAAGCATCGAAGATTTCTTTGCAGTTCAGCTCTTCGACTTCTTTGCCCCTTGGAGCTCTGCCCACATATTTTACGTTCGTGACCTGCAGAAGCTCCTTCAGGATTAAGTCTCCACCCCTGTCACCATCAAGGAGAGCAGTAGCCTCTTTTTCCTTGCTAAGCGTCTTTATCGATTCGGGAACCTTTGCTCCTTCCAAGGCTACCGTGTTAAGCAGACCGCATCGCATCAGGTTTATTATGTCTGCCCTTCCTTCGACGACGATTATTTCTTTGGCGTTTTGAAGCTCTGGTCCTGCTGGCAACTCATCTGGCCCGTACTTTTCCACTTTGCCCACTTTGAGTGTTTCTGAGACTTCTTTGAAGACTTCGTCCACGGATGGCAGAGATTCGATCGTCCATTTGTGAAGAATTTCTTTAGCCCTGTCGATTATCACTTTTCTCCTAGCTTCTCTGACGTCCTCAATCTTTTCAAGTGTGACCTTTGCGGCACACGGCCCGACCCTGTTGATGCTCTCTATGCTTGCGGCAATCAAAGCCGTGGAAACGCGGTCTAGGCTGGTGGGAATTGTTATCGTGCCCGTTGTCTTATCGTTTTTCGAATGTAGCTCAATCTCTATCCTGCCGATTCTGCCAGATTTTTGAAGCTCTCTGAGATCGAGTTCTGGGCCGAAGAGCCCTTCTGTCTGTCCAAAAACTGCTCCGATGACGTCTGGTTTTTCAACTACCCCTTCTATGTCAAACTTTGCTTGCGTAACGTACTTTATCGTAAACGCTTGTGATGAACCCGTAAGTTTGCACCTCCTGTTCGATTATGTTATGGTTAGTTTTATCGCGTAACGAGTAAATTACTCGGATTACGAGACTACACTTTTGATACTTACTATATATCACATTTATGAATTACTGCTCTTCCTCATTAAGCTTTCTTCGAAAGGCCAGAGTTCTTCTCGCTTGGGCGCGCTTTATGGATGAGAGAGTACGCTGATGAACCACGTATTTTCTCTTCAGCGTTTCCAAGTAGGCGCCGAGGCTTTCGATGTCCTTGACCTCTTTTCCCAGAAGAGAGAATAGCTCGCGCCAAAAAGTGGTGTCAGGCACGATCTTTGCCATCTCTAAGTGTTGCTTCAATAGCCTCGTCAGTTCTTTCCCTCGCCTGTCAAAGTCCAACAGGAGAATTACTTCTTCGGGCCTAGTTTTCTCGACTTCAAAGATCACATCCAAGAGAGACTTGCCGCTTTTCGCGGTTATGATTTTGCCTTCTATCGCAAGCGTTTTCAGGGTTTCAACGTCTTTTTTGCCTTCAACGATTATGGGTGTCCCCTTGCTGGACTCAGCAGCCAAACATCGCAGAATATGCTGGATTCTCTCTTCTCTTTCTCTGAGATGATCTGACAATGTTTCTTTTACCTTGTTATCTTAGCATCCTTTACGGCCTGCAGGCATTCTTTGGCTTCCTTGTTGCTTTCGAAGTATCGTCTCACTGGTTCAAGTATATGGGCTAGTTCTTCAGCGACGGCATTCTTCAGATCCTGAGGGTGTAGTCCCCCAGTCGAGTAAGCTTGTGCCAACTCTTTGAAGCTTTGAAATTCCAGTCTGCCGCCGAATTTGGCCGGTCTGTCGATGGTCAAGTTTTCTTTTTCTCTGAAGATTATGTACTTGCATATCTCCAGTATGGGGTTGTATTCCACGGTTTTCTCCGGGCAGAAGGCCCGGGATATCTTCTCTTTTATTTCTTCAGGCTTGTCATAGATGAAGATGCAGGTTTCAGGTTTACTTTTTGACATTTTTGTCGCCGAGAGGATTTCTCTTTCTCTTTCTTTTGGAATGGGCCACACAGGGGGTTTGGTCAAACCCTGCAAGTACGTGTGGTGCACGCATACTGGTTTCCAGCACCCGATTCTTTCGCCGATTTCCCGTGCTACGACGTTTGCTTTGCGCTGGTCCATGCCTAGCTGGCAGATTTTGACCTTCATGTGGAATATGTCGGCTACCTGCATAGGCGTGTAAAAATAGTCCGAAACGTGCCTTGCCTCGGTTTCATTTCTCCCCGCGATTTCAAGGGTTCGCGTGACCCGCGCTATAGAGAGATTCTTGGCGATTATGACAGTCTTTGCCCAATAGTCAATATCATCATACAGCTCATCTGAGTAAACGAATTCCACCTTGTCTTTCGGCACGCCTAAGGCTATCCAAGAATGCATGAACAGGTCGGCGGCTTTTCTTATCAGCTTCAGGTCTCCGCCCAGTTTGTCGTTGAGCCACGCGTGCCACGTGGACAAGTAAGCCTTGAAATGGATGCCTGCTTCGATGAAGTCCTTCATCTTGTAGGCGCAGATGTTTCCAGTTCCAAGGTGAACGAGGCCTGACGGTTCCCATCCGTCGTAGGCGATAGGGTGCTCCTCAGTTTCTAGAAGCTGTCTCAGGTCTTCGGGCGTTATGACCTCTTCAGTCGGAGACTTGCATACGAGTTCTATTCTTTTCTCTATGTCCAAACTTTATCCGCCGGTTTCATCAACTTTCTAACGTTGTATGCCCTAGAACTCTTTAAAGTTTTGGCTCATGACAAAACAGAGCTCTCTTGCTTAATATTCGCATTCTTCAGCGCATTATAGTAATATTCTTGTTCTTCGTATCGCGGGCCTATTGTTTCCCATCGTAACCTAACACTTAACCTCATCGACGGAGCGGCACGCTCTACTAGGTTAAGCTCCCTCTAGCGTGGGATGTTGGTGCCCGCGCCCACCGTGTCCCATGTTTGGGTAAACCCGTCATTATCCTTAGTAATTTTTGTTGTTATTTGGTCTTGGTTTATCATGGGATTTTCGGTCATACCATGTGTTTCTGTGTTTGGATTTTCCATTTTTCATTCCTTCTTTACTTTCAGGTTTTTGTATGCTTTGTAGTGTTTGGCACAGAAGTTTAGGTGGTTTTCTGTGATGTCGGCTTGTGTTGTTGTGCAGATGTCGCATTTTGGTCTTTCATATTGATTTTCCATTTTTTATCGTCTCCTGTAAAAAACTATTGGAGTTTAGTTTATCGTTGTTGTTTTTTCCGCGTCTGTCATTTCGATGTTACGCGACCTGAACACCTTGTTTTGTGTATCGTGTGTTCCGCTTTCCGCGTTTCATCGTTGGGTCTATTTATTCATGCCATTTCATTCTTCGTTGTGGTTGACGAGGAGCCAATATGCCTTTTAGTCTTTCTTTTGAGATGACTCCTCATCAGAGGAGAAAGGCTTATGGCTCCGAGGATTTTGTCGTCGTTAAGACTTCATGGCTGAATGTCTTCACTGACAGCTTTGGCTTTCTACACTGGGTCTTATGTGTGTATTTTGATTGATGTGGTTTTGTTGGCGTGTGTTTAGACGGAAGAGATGGGCTAGGTTGGTTTTGTTGTTGTTGTTGTTGTTTTTGTTGTTGTTGTTGTTTATCTCCTAGTTTTTGCGTTGCTTTTTGCTTGTTTTGGTTTCGTAATTCTTGGAGAAGTCTAAATTAGTGTTGTTGCTTGTGTCGTTTGGAATGTTGTTAATTTGCGGTTTTTTGTTTTTTCGTCTGTTCTAGAGGATACGTTTTTTGCGTGGTCGTGTTTTATCAGGAATGGCCTAGTGTTTGTAAAGTGTGTTTATGTTGTTGGTTGGAAGAAGGTTTCCATTAGCTGTTTTATGTCTTTGTTTAGGGAGTTGAGTGCTTTTTGACTGTTTTCTTTGGATTCTTTGCAGGTATCGATGAACCATTTTGGGTAAATACCGTAGAGTGTTGTGAGGATGTTGAAGGAGACGTGGTTTTTCAGTTTGTTTTTTGGTTCAAGAATGTCGAGTATGTCTAGTTTGAGACCGCGTAGTAACATTATGTGGAGTATTCCTGCAGCGTAAATTTTTTGTTCTTCTAGACTTTTTGATTTGAATATTTTTTTGTTTTTTATTTGGTGTAATAGTGTTTTGTTGGCTTCTTCGGTTTTTGCTAGTTGGCCGAACATTTTCCAATTTAGCTCGTATGATACTTTTTGTTTGTTCTCTTCGTATCGGAGAATTATTTTGTTTTCGAGGAGGTGGTTCAAATGCTCTACTAGGGTAGGTTTGGACATTTCAGCATTGAATTGGGTGAGTTTTCGGCGGTATAGTTCATTGAATCTGATTTTTTTATTGGTTGTTAGAAATATCATGGTAAGTTGGTCACAGTATATGTCTGGTTTCTTCATTGTGTAGTTTAGCTCCTTTACTAGTCAACTGACCTAACTTTATATAAGGGTTGTGATGTATGGCTACCAAGGGTTGATTAGATGTCATGTCGAAGGTTGATTAAATATCAATTCGTCAGTATGGCATGTCAATCCGTCAGTATGGCAGTTCGACTGCTCGTAACTAGTCGGCAGGAGGTTTTCCTTCTGCTGTTTAGTTCGTTTTTGGGGTTTTTTTGATGTTTAAGATTTGTCGTTGGGACGGCGGGGTTTGCCGTCTGGTTTCTTGTGACGTTATTTTAGCTTCTGGTTTGGTTGTTTGTTGTGAACGTCATCGTAATCCGTTTGGTCGTTGTCGTTGTGGGAAGGATGGGCATGTGGAAGTAGTTGTTTGTGGTTGAAGTTATTGAGTCGGTGCCTGCTGTCATTGGTTCTCCTGAGGAGCTTAGGTATGCGCGTTCTCTTGCTGAACGTGTGCGTTTGAACAGGGCTATTCTGAAGAATAAGTATCATTACTTGCCCGTTGACAGCGTTGGCCACGAGAATTATGTTCCTGTTGGTAGAGGTATTAAGACTTCTGTTTTTTGTGGTGCTTGGAGGTCTTATGTGGTTTGTAAGAATACGGAGTTGCATGAGGGTAAGTTTCTTAATGGTGTTGATGTTACAGGTAAGGTTGTTGTTCATCTTCAACACCTTTATTGTAATAAGTCCTCTTGTCCAGTTTGTTTTATTAGCGGTTGGTCTGTGAGGGAGGCGCGTAGTATTGAGGGTCGTATTGATGAGGGGGTTAGGCTTGGTTTTGGTAAGCCTGAGCATATTACGGTTTCCGTTGCTGTTGTTGATCGTGATTTGCCCGAGTCTGTTTTTCGTAAGAGGTGTCGGCTTGCTTTGCTTGATCGTGGCGTAATTGGTGGTGAAATGACGTTTCACGGTTACCGTATTGATAGGCTCCGTGGGTGTTTGGTCTGGTCTCCACACTATCATTGTTTGGGCTTTATTGAGCATGGTTTTGATCGTTGTCGTGAGTGTGTTCATGATCGTGGGGATTGTGCTTTGTGTGATGGTCTTAAGGGTAGGGAAGTTCGTGGATATGTGAAGGATCGTTATCTTGTTAAGGTTCACGATATTCGTAAGACGGTTTTCGGAACTGCTCACTATCAGTTGAACCATGCTGCTATTCGTGTTGGTATTAGGCGGTTTCAGTCGGTAACGTGGTTTGGAGTTTGTAGTTATCGTAAGTATAAGTCTGCGAAGTTGAAGGCTGTCACTTTGTGTGCCGTTTGTGGTGGTGAGATGTCGCGGTGTGGTCATGTTGGTAGGCGGCATATCGTTAAGGATTTGGGTCATGCTGATTATGTGCCCGTGTTTGTTGATGACGAGTTTGACGTTTCTGGTGCGCCTAATTATGTTGATCTTGGAGGTGGTTCGTGTGTGTAGCGGTAGCTCTGAAGATCAGGTTAAAGTTCATTGGTTCACCAAATCGGAATCTGCTTACTTGCGTAAGTGCGCGTGTTGGAAGTGTGGTGAGTTGTTTTATTGTGGTGAATGTGAGAGGTTTGAATGTTTTTTGGGTTATGGAGTACCTAAGAAGTCATGTGTGTTTCGGAAGGAAGCTGAAGTTGTGAGGTTGTAGCATTGCCTAAGGTTCGTTTGTTTGTGCGGTGTCGTAAGCAGGGGGCTTATATTGCATCCGTGCCTGTTCAACGGTTGGTTGAGTTGTCTGGTTATCGTAAGTGTCGTTGGTTTTTTAAGGATGGTTGGTTGATTCTTGAGGCGTTTTAGATGATTCTCCTAGGTACGAGTAAGTTTTTATTTTGTTGGTCTAGTATCTTTTTGGAGATGGCGACGGGTTTTTGAACGCTAGCGATAGTGTGGTTTTATGTCCTTTTTGGCGTGAATCTAGGTCTTTCACTCGGCGTCTTTGTGATAATTTGCGTGACGGTGTGCCTCTATGTGTTGTAAGTGGGTTATCAGATCAGCTTGATAATTGGGATGAGGAATTTGAACATGCGTCTATGGTGATGGATAGGGCTGAACTAGAGTACTATTTTCCTGAACACTTTGTGCCCGTGGAGTTTTGCGACTGTGTTGTTCGGTCTGATCTGTATGATGCTGCGCGTCCTCAGTTTAAGAAGTCTGGGTGTTTTTTCGGTGGTTTGTGTGTCCGTCCTAAGTCTCACGGTTTTGATGGCTGTTCTGTTGATTGTCCTCGTTGGGCGAAATAGTTTGTGAGGGTTTAGGTGTCTTGATTGGTGAGGGCGGGAATGAGCGCGCTAGACTAATGGCTGATAACTGATGGGGAGCTTCCATCAAGCAAATCTCACAAAATCAATTCCTTGTTAAGAGCATATCCGTAATAGCTTCTCATCGCTGTCAAAAATAGAAGAACCACTTCGAGTGAAGAGTCCTTTTCGACTACCCAGTGTTCTAGAATTTCTTTATGAATTCCATGGCCTGCAGGATTTCTAAATGCGCTCAAAAATTCAGACATCTTTCGATGCTCTTCTAAGATCACATTTTTTCCTTTGAGCTCATTAGCTATTTCCAAAATACCGTTTTTCTTCGTAAGATCGACGTCTTTCAGATTTCCGATATGCCTGAGAAATGACTCAAAGGCTTGACCTGAGTAGTTTATAGCATCTTTTGGATTTTGACCGTATTTCGTCAAGGATTCGACAATAAGTCGTCGGTCTTCCCGTTCCAAGTATCCGAAGATTTCATCTCCTACTTTGTAAGCAATAAACAAGTTCGCATTAAACACGTCTTGAGTCGCCTTAAGTAATTCACGCACATAGGTTTCTTCAAGTCTCTTCTCGTCCATTTCAACAATAAATTTCCCATTTGACTCTTCCCTCAGTAGACCTGAATATGTTCCCAAACCACGAAGAGTTTTGAGTATAACATTTGGCTTTGCTTTTATGTCGCAGATAACTCCAACTTTTCTGCTAGCGACTTCAACCGTATTCTCTCTCAGAAGATAGTAACAGAAAAGAACGAATGGTTTGAAATCGGCTACAAACTTTTTGAAAACGGAAGGTCTCTGATCAATGGAAGCGACTGCTAGGTCTTTTGCTTCTGTTGACACTTGATAGATTCCTTCATGTTCCTCCAAAATGCCAAGTTGATCAGCCATTCGGACAATGCGAATACCGTAAGGTTCAACGACGTCTAGATACTTGGTTATTTCATTAAGCTGCATTTTCCCTTTCTGATAAACTCCTTCGGCAACCTCTATGATTTGTTCAGGAGGGACATCAGAGAGATAGCAACCCAAGAAACGCACCTTTTTGGAGAGGATTATGTTGCTTGGATTTCACTTTCTCCTTTGAGAGCTTTGATTATCTTAAGCAAGTTTTCGACAGATGCCTGCTCTTTTGTATCAACTGTAATGTTAATGGCTATTGTTGTATTGAGTTGATTTTGGGCTTGAATTTGAGCAGTTGGAATTGTCTTCATAGGTTCTCTTTCTGGTTTGTTCTTCTTAGCCTCAAGACCTATTTCGGAATCCTGAGCGATTTTGATTTTTGGAGTTGATATTCCTGAAATGAAAGCCTTGCCTTCTTCCGTCAGAATCACAGTTGTCCTTCGGTTCTCGACCAAACCACACCATTCGCATATACTCGCGAAACTTCCAGTGTTGTCCTCACGAGTCCTTTCATTTCCTTTCTTGGTTAATTCATACCAAGCTTTTGTAATATCACCCTTCGATAGGCAATTATCAGGAGCATTTCTTAATCTGAGCAATAGTGTATTATAGGGCTGATAGCCCAAGACTATTTCACGCATTGTTTTTTTTCGTTCGTTCTCGTCTTCCGAGGAAAACTTATTCCCCAGCGTGGACAATGAATACTCTTTTGCCTCATAGCTTATGAGCCCAAATTCTGTCGCGGCAGAAATAGCCCAACCAAATACAGCTTCACCTTTTCCAATAGTTGTTTTGAGGATATCACGCGAGCAATGACCACCCTTTGCCATGATGGAATCAAGCACCAAAATTATTGAGTCGATGTTAGATAAAGGAAGAGTGACTTCACTCTGACCCTTTTGTACCTCTTCGCTTTTGGACAATCCAATCTCCGATTGAACCTATTTGCCTTGATAATAATAACTTTTCGGCGAACTGAAGATTGCAATCCAGTTGTATCACTCCCATAGATCAATGTTTGGGCAGGACGACACTCAATGGATTATGTCTGCGCAGACCATTGAAAGTGTATGCATAAAAGCCAAAAGTATTGGTGAATAGGAGCGCGAGCGTGATGCGAGCGCGACATAATGGCTTGAAGCAATGGAGATGAAGAACCAAAAAGGGGAAAGAGAGGTAATTTGCGTTTTTTGAATAGTTGTATGCCTTTGATCGGTTTTTTAACGGGCGGATTGTCTCCCGCGTAACCTAACACTTAACTTCATTGGTGGAGCGGTGCGCTCTTCTAGGTTAAGTTCTCTCTGTCGTGGGATTTTTGCCCGTGTCTTACTTGTTCCATGTTTGGGTAAAACTCAATAGTCATTGGGGCAAGTTTTGTGGTTCTTGCGTCCTCTGTTGAGTCCGTCTTCATGGTTTTTTGAGTAAGGCAAGAGGATAATGGGGGGTTGGTGGTTATTTGCGTTTTCGGAAGATTTTGTCTTCTCCGTTGTTGGTTACGTATTCGTATCCATTGTTTACTAGATTCAATATTTCTTGTGTTGTGTGTGCTACTTCGCTGACGTAGTCGTCTGTGAGGTCTGGTAGTAGTCCTATGTATTTTTGTGTGTTGCTTAGGCTTTTGTGTCCTAAGAGTTTCATTACTGTGTAGACGTTGTTTGTTTTGTGTAGTTCTATTGTTGCTCTCCAGTGGCGCAGTGTGTGGAAGTGTATTTGTAGGAGTCTTGGATTGCCTAAGTTTTTGGCTATTCGTTTTCTTGCTCGTTGGAAGCTTCTTCGTACTATGTCTTTGTTTTTGTATTGGAATATTTTGTTTGTGTTGTGCGGTAGTGTTGAGAGCATTATTGAGAGTTTGTTGGATATTTTTATGCTTCTTGCGTTGCTTCCTTTTTCTGGTTGGTTGATTGATAGCGTGTTTGCTTCGGTGTTGAAGTCTAGCCATTTGAGGGCTAAGGCTTCTCCGTATCGTGATGCGGTTTCTTTCAGTGTCTGTAAGAATGTTGCTAAGGTATGTTTCGAACCGCTTATCAGTTGGTCTATCTCGTTTTCTGTTGGTATGAATATCATTTTTTCGGTGTATTTGTAGGATGGTAGTGTTTCGGCTATGTGGGCGAATTTGTAGAATAGCATTACTGCGTTTCGTGCGTGTTGTTTTGTGCCATTGTCCCATTGTTGCTTATCTATGGTTGCTTTGACGTTGCTAGAGTTGGTTAGGATTGCTCCTCTCTTGGTTAGAGTGTCAAGGATTTTAGTGTAGCGTTCTATGGTGTCTGGTGAGTAGTTTTTTTCTCTCATAATTGTCCCATATTTGTCGGTGTGTTGTCGAGTTTGGGTAAACCCGCCATCACTAGTAGAACAAGCATTTCACGGCTTGTCTCTTCCGTTGGGTCCGTCTTCATGGTTTAGGCCGGTGGGATTAACCAAGGCTCGGTTCAATTCATCGCCTAGCTAATCAGAAGGATTCTTGGAAGTTAAGTGTTACCATCTTCGCCCTTGCGAGCACGCTTAGTAGCTGAGATTCCTTGTTGGGCCTGTTTGATTCTGACTATCCTGTCCATGTTCAGCTCGAAGGCAGCCAGAGGATTTTCGAGTTTCCACGCGTTGAGGATTTTCGGGTGGATTTCGCCAAGGATTCCAACGTCTGTCCCATCGATCGTTGCCGCTCCTGCTCTTCCACTGATGAAGCTCGGATGTCCGGCCTCCTTCATTTGCCATTTGAGGTCCAAGTTGACGAAGAAGGCTTCCAAGTTTGACTTGATCTCGCTGAAGCTGGCACCTGCATGGGTGATGGCTGAGGCCAAGCGTTCTTCATCTCTCGTCCTAGTTTCTCTTTTCTCATCTAGCAACGTGATTTTTCCCAGTTCGAAGATTTTCTGCGGATACTCAACCGACAAGTTGTTGCTCAAAAACTCGAGCAAGCTTGGGAGAAGCCAGTTTCTCAGGCAAGTCATGGTCTGCACTTTTGGGTTTAGGACTTTCACGATTTTTTCTTGTTTACGGTTCATTTTTGTGAATAGATTCTCTTCGTTGGTCAGAGTATACGTTAAGACCTCTTGGAATCCTAGCCCTATCATAAGCTCCCTTGCTTTGTCTAGTAGCGCTTGATCCTGTGCTAGGCCGCCGGTGGTTGGCAGTTTGCGCCATAATGGTTTGATCTTGTTGTATCCGTACGTTATCGCGGTATCTTCTACGAGATCTATGGGGTGCATCACGTCGATCCTGTAGCATGGGACGATGACTCTAACCTTGTCAGGATCAACCTTGCTGATGCCTAGACGTGCCCTCGGAAGCAAGAGTGCGATCTGGTTCGCCGTCAATTGAAGCCCTGACACTTTGTTCACGCATTCGACGCTCAGATCCACCGTCCTATTCTCAAAATTCGGCGTGATTACTGGCTGTTTTTCCTTGGAATAGTGTATTTTCGCGGAGTATGCTTTTCCGCCCTGATCTATCAGCGACAGAGTGACGATCTTCAGTGTATTGAGTACTGTTTCGTGCATCGTTCCGGTCACTTCGACTAGGACGTTTTTCGTTTGATCGGTTATTTTTCCCAGGTCGCTTGAGTTGATTACTGGAGGGAATGAAAGCACTTTGTTGTCGCCGTCTAACAGTATGGGGTAAACCCTATGCTTGCTGACGATGTGGCCGTACTCTAGACCCTTTGGATGTTTTGTCAAGATTTCTTTCAGGTTCAGTTTTTCCTCGAAGGCCAGCGGGACAAAGCTTATTTCGGTTGGTTTTGCGACCGTATAATGCAAAGGCGGCTTAATGAGGTTGAAATTGTACATTCCGATTGATGTTCGCTGTCTGTTTCTCCCGTAAGACTGGTCGAGCTTGTCCTGAAGGTGCATGAGCCCGCGAATTATCGTGTCAGTGAGCTTGACGTTTTTGACTATGGAGCAGCCTATGTATGGCCGAATAGTCTCCAGCCTTGAGTCGACATACACTTCGAGAAGCGGCTTGCCAACCACATACTCTTTCAGACCTTCTTCTATGCCTAAGAAGCCCCTCAGGGCACGGGCCAATCCTTCTACGTTCCAAATGTCAGGACGATTAGTGTCCTTGATCTCGATGCTCATCACACCTTCTTTCTCGTCGAAGAGCTTCACTTCGCCCTTGACGTAAGCTAAGATTCCATTTGTCTCCTCCATGTTGTGATGCAGTTGCTTCCCGAGGAGCTTCTCGAACTCTGCGTAATCAACGTCGATCGTCGGCATCTAGGCCACCTCTTTCTTCCTTATCCAGTCCAGATCCTGCGAGAAGATCTGTCGAATGTCATCTATCTTTGCCTTCATCATGAACAGGCGGTCTATGCCTAGACCCCAAGCGAGAACAGGAACCTTGATGCCTAGCGGCATCGTAACCTCAGGCCTGAAGATTCCTGAGCCGCCGAATTCGATCCAACCGTATCCTTTCTTGTAGGCGCTCAGCTCGACGCTTGGCTCGGTAAAGGGGAAATAGTCAGGCTTGAATTTGACTTCGTCAGCCCCAGCGATTTCCACGGCGAACTTTTCTAAGACTCCGAGCAGGTCTCGCAGCGTCAGGTTCTCGTCAACTATTATGCCCTCAACCTGGTTAAACTCCGTCAGATGTGTCTTGTCCAGAACCTCAGGTCTGTAACAACGCGCGATCGAGAAATATCGGCCTGGAATCTCCAGATCCCTGCTCAGAAGCGTCCTGGCGCTGAGGCATGTTCCATGTCCACGGAGGATGAGACGTTTTGCCTCTGTGTTTGAATACTTGTATCTCCAGCCGGTTGAGCCTGTTTTCCAGCCGTCTTCATGTGTTTTCTTCACATTCTCAAGCACGCGTTTGTAAGCGTCTAAGCTGCCGAATTTAGGCGATCTTACCAGATATATTCCGAAGATTTCCCGTGCTGGATGATCCTGAGGCGTGTAGAGTGCGTCAAAGTTGAAGAATGATGATTCAACGGCTGTGCCTCGCATCTCTTTGAAGCCCAGATTGACGAGTTTCTGTTTGACTTCATCCAGAAACTGCATGTAGGGATGTTTCTTGCCGGGCCACGTGTTGCTGACCGCTGCTTCGATATTGTACTCTTGTAGCTTGGCTTTTCGCCATTTCCAGCTGATTATAAGCTCAGGCGTCAGCTGCGTAACTTCAGCAACGACTTTTGCCCCTTCCTTTGACAGTCTTTGCCCTTCTTCCGTGAGCTCGACGATTCTCCTTGTTCTTTCTTCAACCTCAAGGAGTTTCCTTCCCTTCAAAACCTGAATGGCTTCTCGAAGCTCTGGGCTTAACTTCTCAATTGGTGTTCGCTTCTTTTGGTCGAGAAGCCTCAGAAGCCTTTCATCAGTTCCTTCACTTGGCTCTCCACGCATTTCCAAGGTCTTCGTCTTTGAATCCAGCCCAGCCCATTTTTTGCGTTGAATCCAGCCCAAGGCAATGGGAATGAACTGCTGTTCCAAACCGGCTCCGCCCGCCACTTTTCCAATTGAACCCCTCCCACCCTGCTTTCTAAGCGCTTCAATTACCCGTCGTTCAGGCAGCCCATGCTTCGCATAGTTTCCTCCTTCTTGAGTAAGCTTGGCGACTGACTGCTTCTTCTCGCTAATGTACACCAGCTTTTTTTCTTGTAGTGCCAAAATTGCCCGCATCACAGCCGAATCAGACAAGCCAGTTTCAGCCGTCACCTGATCGGCAGCCGCGTTTCCTCCAAGGTTCTTTATGGCTGAAAGCGTTCTATGTTCATGTTCTCTGAGTTGAATCATTATGTTTCCTCTCATAAACGGCATAATCTGGAGTTGGTAAACTAGTTAGTCCAGTTTTAATAAAAGTATGCGTGTCCTCCAATAGGCCGAACTCAGAAATAGACTATTCCCTCAGGGGAATTGGCGAAGCATCTCTTCACTGTCAGCAAACACAGAAGCATGAAGGATATTAGGGATTCCGTCCTGATGCTCAGACGTCGCTCCTCATTAGTATCTGGAGGCCAGCGCGCGTCTATTTCCTTTCTGAAATTGTTAACCTTTCCTTGATATACGCGGAGATTCCGTTCGGCGGTATCAACGCTGGATTGAAGTCGTTGATCTACGAGGAGCTGTTCGCATCCTGGGCTGGACCCCTTCACGGTTCCTTCATTTACGCACTTGCATACTTGGCTTTCTGCTGGATCATAGCCCTAATGCTCTGGAAGAAAGGAGTTTTCCTGAAAATCTAGTCTGGAATCGTATACCATGAGGGGAGTACGCGTATCATGTGACATTGAAATCGCACAAGATTTAATACATTTCTTGGGAATTGTATAGAAAGCCAAGCCTTCAAGGGAGGCATACGATTGACTGATGAAAACAAGAACGAGATGGTCGTTACACCGTGGGAAGTCAGGGGTAAGGTTGACTATGAGCGCTTGATGCGCGAGTTCGGAACGCAGCCTTTGACTGATGAGCTTCTGAAGAGAGTAGCGAAGCACACTGGTGAGCTCCACCTGCAGCTGCGGCGCGAGCTTTTCTTTTCCCACCGTGACTTGGATACTGTTCTTGATTTGTACGAGAAGGGAACCAAATTCGTGTTGTACACTGGAAGAGGCCCATCGGGCCCAGTTCACATTGGTCACCTGGTTCCATGGATTTTCACGAAGCATTTGCAGGACAAATTTGACACTCGGCTCTATTTTCAAATGACTGATGACGAAAAATTCGTCGTGGACGACGAAAACAAGCTTGCAGACATGACCAGGTTCGGCTACGAAAACGCGCTGGACTTGATTGCCTTGGGCTTCAAACCGGAAAACACCTTCATAATATATGACGTTAATGACATCGACCTGCTGTATGACATCGCGTTAGAGGTTGCGAAACGCATCACGTACTCAACTGCCAAAGCGACTTTCGGGTTTCAGGATAGCACGAACCTCGGCTGGGTATTCTGGCCTGCGATTCAGGCTGCACCGTGCTTCATTCACAAGAAACTGACAGGCGACAACGTTCCAGCGCTGATTCCAGCGGCCATAGATCAGGACCCTTACTGGCGGATCACTCGCGACATAGCTCAGAAACTGGGCTACTGCAAGCCCGCACAGATACACTGCCGCTTCTTGCCCGGACTCGGAGAAGGAGGAAAGATGAGCGCTTCTGAACCTGAAACGTCAATTTTCACTACCGACCCGCCTGAGGTGGTGAAGCGGAAAGTCTGGAACGCTTTCACGGGCGGAAAAGGAACAGCAGCAGAACAAAAGAAAACGGGCGCGGAGCCAAACATCTGTTCAGTCTTCCAGTATTTCCACTACCTGTTCGAAGAGGACGACAGGAAACTTTCTGAAAGAGAGAAGAAATGCAGATCTGGCGAAATACTATGCGGCGAATGCAAGAAGGACTTGACAGAAAGGCTCAACAGATTCCTAGCTGAACACCAGAAAAAACGAGAAAAAGCAAAAAACATAATCGACAAGTTCCACGTCAAACGGTAAAGCAGGGATGTTCACATGTCCGAAAAAGCAAGCGTAGGTTCATCCTCAATCTTCAGGCTACTTCACCCCATGCATACCGTTCTTGTTACATCCGTTGGAAAAGACGGCAAGACAGACATCATAACCTTAGCATGGGCCATGCCCACGTCTGGCAACCCGCCTTTGGTAGCCATTAGTATCAGCCCAAAGAGATACTCGCGTTCTCTAATAGAAGAGACAAAAGAGTTCGTGGTTAACATTCCAACCATGGACATTCTGAATGAGACGTTCTTCTGCGGCGCAGTTAGCGGTAGAGACCACGACAAATTCAAAGAAAGCGGACTCACGGCTTTACCAGCCCACAAGGTCAAACCTCCTATCATAAAAGAATGCGTGGCCCACCTGGAATGCAAACTGCACAGCCAATTCCAAACTGGAGACCACATAATCTTCGTCGGAGAGATAGTTGAAGCATATGCAGACAAAGATGCCTTCACAGGAGCATACGATGTGAAAAAAGCAAAAATGATCTTCCACCTAGGCGGAAACGAGTTCGCAACACTTGAGCCTAAAGTTTCAAAACCCAAGCATCCGTGAAGTGAGAAATTCAGATCCTTTTTTAAACCTTTTAAACTATGAGCTTCTTAGCCCTAACGACGATGAAGTGTGACCCTAGTGAGTGAATATGACAAGGATGCGCTTGCGAAATTTCAGCGTGCCGGCGTAATTCTGCGCGAAACGCGTGAAGAGATGAGACGTTTTGTCCGCGAGGACATGCCCATAATTGAAATCTGCGAAAAAGCCGAAAATCTCATAAGGAAAAAAGGCGCAAAACCCGCGTTTCCATGCAATGTCTCGATAAATGAGGTGGCCGCGCATTACACTTCGCCTCCGAACGACAGCGGAAGAATTCCTGCAAAGTCCATCGTCAAAGTAGATGTTGGCGCACACGTGGATGGATATGTGGCTGACACTGCGGTTACAGTGTGCTTCGATCCTGAGTACGACAGTCTCGTGAAGGCAGCTGAAGCAGCATTGGGAAAGGCTGTGGAAAATATCGGTCCAGGAATGTCCACTTCGAAACTGGGAACAATCATTGAAGGCACCATAAAGTCCTTCGGTTATAGGCCGATTTCAAACCTGACGGGCCATCAGGTCGGACGATACCTCGTACACGCTGGAACATCATTACCCAACGTCCCGCAGCTGTTTTCTTCAAAAATCAGGCTTGGCAGAGTCTACGCGATTGAACCATTCGTAACCCTCCACAACGCTACAGGCAAAGTTGAAGACGGCGAAGAAACCACGATATACCGTCTTGTCAGATCCAGATCTCAGAAGGATCCCTGCGCAAAACAGCTTCTGAAGCACATCGAAGAAAACTTCAGAACACTACCATTTGCAGAACGGTGGCTTCAAGGTGTCGTTCCCAAAGAAGAATACGGTGAGGCTTTCCAGAAGTTGCTCTCATCAAAAGCGATCATGTCTTACTACGTCTTCGTTGAGGCAAGCCGAAAGCCTGTTGCCCAGGCAGAACACACGGTGCTGATAGTAAAAGATGGATGTACCGTGTTAACCTAGACGCGGGATCGTTCCTTCTCTTTGTCTTTTTCTTTGACTTCTCTGTATATTGCTGTCACCATCGTTTTTTCGTTGCATTTCGGGCATGGTTCACCTTCTTTAAAGATGTAATCGCCGCGCTGAAATTCTCTGATGTTCTTGTAGCCGCACTTCTTGCATTCGATAGTTGTCATTATCGGCGGGACTTCAATGCTTGGGCGCGGTCCATGTCTCCGCATTTGTAAGATTACGTAGGCGGAAAGAGCTAATCCTAAGATTCCAATGAGTACCAGAAATCCTGCTACAAACGGATCGCTGACATATTCGTACGACGCCAGTATCAAAGCCGCCAAAGCCAGAGCTAAGGTAATGAATATTATCAGAAGCACAACCGACGACATTTTCGTAGCTCGAGTTGAAGTCTTTTCCTGGCTCATTCCATTAATCCTCCTATTGACCGATCCCAATGGTGTTCCCTATTCCGGCAATTATCACTTTGTCCCCTTCCTTCGTTCTTTCCAAGATGACCTGTTTTATCCTTTCGATGGCCTTGTCCACGGCGTCGAAAATCTCCTTTCGCATCGGAGAGACGGCATCCCCGATGTCCTCCTTCACTATTACTGCGTTTGTCGGAATATTGTATTTGAGGGTAGACTCTTCAATCTTGAACTGGTCAACGCCTGGTCCGCCTATAGCTGCTCCTACACCTTCAGCTATTTCGCCGACCTCTTCACCTTCAAGTTTGGCAGCAGCATCAACCATGATTATTGTCGCAATCTTTCCTTTGTTTTCATTGACGACGTATTCTATCGCGTCTCCAGGCTTTCCCACGTTTCCTCCTGGGCCTTCAGCCTTAATCACGTAGACCGTTCGTCCCTCAATAGGCACGGTCGCGAAGACGCAGTCTTTCTGCACTTTTGTCGTTTCGTATCCATGCATCAGTTTTCCAGCAACCAAGGCGCCAGCCCCGTCGCCGATGGGCTGACCGAACGCAAAGGCTTTCAGCGCGCTTGCATAAGCCTCTGCTTCACGCATTATCATCGGGAGCAGCATCTGAATCTGCATTATGACGTATAGGCTCAGCGTTTTCTTCCCGAGCAGGTAAAAGTGTCTTATCACTTTGTAAATGAAGTTGAGCGCCATTGCCGCTTCAAGAGTGTTTTCCAAGTTGTTCGCTTGGGTCTCGTCGGCCACGGGCGCCATCATTTTTACCTCGTCTTTCAGGCGTACGTCTCGGACGTCAAGTATGTGCTCAAGTTTCCACACTATGCCGGCCGGATCAAGGTTCTGCGGCGCTATAGTGAAATATTCCAAGAACCTGTCAACCCTCGCCGTCGGGTCTGTCGGCGGTTTCCCAATCTCCTTTATCGTCTCTATGGCCACTTTTCGCCCTTCCTCTTTGATGAATTTCAGCTTGTAAAGAGAACCCTCGACCTCTCTCAGCATGACGTATAATTGGATTCTCTGGCCATAGAAGATGAATGCTATGAAAATTACGTAAAAAAGCAAGTTGAGAATCACTGAAAACGGGTCGCTTCCGAATTGACTCTTGAGAACCTGTGAATTAAACGCTGTGATTAACCATGCCATTTGCACGAAGGGGTCACCTTTCCGAAAGACTATCAGACGCTTAGTTATAAGTTTTGGGCAAATCCGCATTGAATCAGCAAGATCAACAATGAAGTGGAGCTGCCAGCTTTCTCGGGTTCACGTGGCCGAAGACCACACTATAACCGAGAACGGAGCGCAGTTTAACTTCCGAGTTCGGAATGGGATCGGGTGGGACCCGCGCCCTATGGCCGGCAAACTCCAAATATGACCTCGACTCTCCACTCATAAACTTATCGCTCACCAAGCTCAGAGTTGAGAGTCCGCTGGTCTTTTTCTCTTGAGCAAGAATGCGCATGTTTAAAATATGGGTGGTTATTTCATTCTGGCTTGTGGGGCTGTAGTCTAGGCAGGAATGACGACGGGCTCCAGAGCGTTACTGACGGGTTTGCGGACCAGAACGCTGGGATGAAGAGGTTCTGGAGCGGTCAGGAGAAACCCGTAGGAACCGTGCACCAACGCGGTTCCGGGTAAAGGTCGTCGGTTCAAATCCGGCCAGCCCCACCAAAAGTCTATCGAAAAAACAGGCGACATCCGTGATGGTTTTGAAGTCGAACTCATCCATGATCACTTGCGACGGCGGAACAATCAGAGTAGGTCTAGGCGCCTACATGTCCCAGCCTGGCTCATATCTCATCGAAATAGAGAATGCGAAAGCTGACTTGCTGCACGGAAACGTAACATTGCACGTTACGCAAGAAATCTTCCAAAAACCCATCTTCTACTACGGGCTCGCAGGAGCAATGACCGCATTCGTAGGCCCTTTGACAATACTATCAAGCTGGATGTGGATAAGAAAGGCGAAGCCCACTCACACCGCCTGAGCAAGATTCGTGGGCGCTCTGGATTCGAGCGCGTGATAGGACCGCTTTGAGCGAAGGTGCATACAACATACTCTGATTATCTAGGTATCCAAGGCGTGAGATTGGCAGGTCTCGTTAACCGACACGCTTACTTCCGGGGGATAGGCTGGCGGTCACCATTAGAACCGAAATGTCCATCATCTATCTCGGCGGATAGACTGAGTCAGTTTAGGAAGCCTTACTATTTCGTCCATCTGTTCGAAGTCTTCGTCTAAAGAGTAAATCTCTTTTATATTGTTCATTCTCATTACGTCCAATGTTAGGGCATCATTAGCTTCAAGCTTCAGGTCTTCTCCCAGCTCGTTGGCAGCAAAATAGGCTTCGCTGGTCACTCCGAGTATTCTTACGTTGTCAAGCATGAACAAACCGCGGACGAGCTTAGTCAACTGCTCCAAAGGCATACCATGCTTGAGGATGTTCACTATTTCAGATAGGTGCACGACGGTCATGATAACGGGCTCTTTTCCGTCGGACACTTCGCTGATTATCTGCTTAGCGTGTTCCTTCATCTCTCTTTCTTTTTGTAAATGCGACTGTGAGTAGTGTTGTTATCATGAAAAATGTCAAGATAGGAAGCGTCTGGAATTATGAGAGAACCTCACTCCAATGAATTGTCAGTTTTGGAGAATAGTTTGGGGACTCTTTAGAATAGAAATTAATGCTATTTGGGCTACTACTAGACCGTGGTTTACTCAAGATTATTGTCACAGCCTTGGTATTGTTGTTTAGGGCGTTTCTAATAGTATGACCTATACTCCAACTATACCATACACCTCCTGCTAGTATCGAGTCGATTGGTGTCGTGTTGTGAGTTGGCATATTGGAATAAGTCAATGTCATCTCTGTCCAAGAGATATTTGAGCATGAACAAGCATCTAGCTGAGTACCCCCACCCTCACTAGAATACGAAACGCATAGCTGAACCGTAGCATTGTCAACCACAGCTCCATTCGGAACGGAAGATAAGTCGAATTTCAACTATACTCGTTTTTCCTCAATAAGATGAAAAATAACAAGGTTTGTCTGATAACCATAGTTTGAATTTGGGTTCTCCGAATCAACATAAGTATCGTCTGATGGTTTGAGTGTGACTTGTCCAGCCGTTTTATTCAGTTCATAGACTTGGCTTTGAAGTGAATTGTATTCATCATCAGTATGGTGATGGCTCTCTACATAGCTGTTGAAAACCACACTTAGAGCGGCTATGAAAATGATGGCGACTATACAAACAATTCCGAGTGAAATAGCTACACTTCTCCTAACAACCTTTTTTTCACTCATTTTTTAATCCCTTGTTTGTCCTCTATTGCTGTGCGGATTTAAGAGTTTATTGCGTTTCTAAACTGGCATTACCCAGTAAAAGCTTCGAGGACCTGTTTTCGGGATATTACCGTTCCGCAATCTGAAATCCTCAAGTGCTTTCTCTGGAGTCAGCCGTTCGATTTCAATCAATTTAAGTCTCGTTAAGCTACTCCTTTCGTGTCTCAAGAACTCCTGTAAGGGACTGTGATAATTATCTTCTATTCTGAGTGTTCCTAGGTTCTCATTCATCTCTACTGCTAATCGTCTTTCAGATTGATTGAAGGTCTTGCTTCCTTCTCCAATCTCGACTGAGTGCGTTATGGACCCTTCAACTGTATTCCAAATGTATCCTTCAATTGGAAAGGCTAAACCTCGTCTGAGTTTCCATCGCACATCCCACCAGACACCTTGTTCCTCAATTTCTCTTCTTCGACTCTCCAATTGCGTTAGCCAGTTTGGATATTCTTCTGCATTGTGGCTCCACATTATACATGACAAAATTCACACCTTCATGGTCGTATAATACAATAAAGTTTAAAAAGACTTGTTTTCTTGGGCAAATCTTGTCAAAAACTACACTTAAACCATCATGGAGTTTAAACGTTCTACACTTTCGACATAATGCTGATAGTCAATAAACAATGAAAACCATAAGGACTATATTATATTCAGATCCTATTCTTTTTGTACTCTTTCGGATCCAAATATTCATGACACATTGAAACCTAGGAGGAGGTGGGAACGTGCGCGAGCAAAATGCGCGGTAGCCTTTGCTAGAAGCTTGTCTGCTCTGTTCTCTTGATTATTTCATTCTGCAGGTCCACGCCTAAGTCAACGAAGTAATCGCTGTATCCCGCAACCCTTACTATCAGGTCCCTGTATCTTTCAGGACGCTTTTGTGCATCGTGCAGCATTTTGGAGCTGACCACGTTGAACTGGATATGATGGCCGTCCATTCTGAAGAAAGTCCGTATCAGCTGTGCAAGCTTGTTCATTCCGATCTCATCGGCAAGCAGCTGCGGCGTAAATTTCTGATTGAGAAGCGTTCCGCCCGTTCTGACATGGTCGATCTTCGCAACAGATTCTATCACGGCCGTCGGCCCTTTGCGGTCAGCTCCCTGCACCGGTGATACTCCTTCAGACAAAGGTTCTCCAGCTTTTCTTCCGTCAGGAGTGGCTCCGACAACTTTTCCAAAGTAGATGTGAACGGTTGTCGGCAACAGATTGATTCTGTAACATCCACCTTTGGTGTTTGGTCTTCCGTCTATTGCTTCAAAATAGGCTTCGAAAATGGCTTTCATCACCTGGTCCGAGTAATCCTCGCCGTTTCCGTATTTCGGTGTCTTATTCAGAAACCTTTGACGCAGGTTCTCGTTCCCTTCATAATCCGTATTGAGAACGTCGAGCATTTTCTTCATAGTTACGTGTTTCTTTTCGAAAACATTGTATTTCAAGGCAGTCAACGAATCTGTCGTCGTTCCAAGCCCGACTCCTTGAATATAGTCTGTGTTGTACCGTGCTCCACCGTCGTTGTAGTCTTTGCCCTTGGCTGTGCAATCATCTATTAGAAGAGACAAAAAGGGCACTGGAAGATGTTCGGCATATAAGCGCTCTATAATGTTGTTCCCCTTGATCTTGACTTCGACGAAGTAATTGAGTTGTTTTCTGAACGCTTCGAACAGATCCTCAAAAGAACCAAAGTCAACTGGATCTCCAGTTTCTAACCCGATTTTCTTCCCTGTTCTTGGATCGACACCGTTGTTCAGAGTGATTTCCAGAACCTTAGGCATATTGAAGTAGCCTGTGAGGATGTAGCTCTCTTTGCCGAAAGCTCCGGTTTCAACGCATCCGCTTGCTCCTCCATTTCTGGCGTCTTCAACCAGTTTTCCCTGTCTCAGCAGTTCTTGAATTATTTCGTCCGTGTTGAATACTGACGGCTGTCCAAAGCCTGTTCTTATTACTTGTACTGCCCTCTTCAGAAATCTATCAGACGTTTTCTTGCTGATTTGAACCATAGAGCTGGGTTGAGTCAACCTCATTTCTTCCACTACATCAAGCAAGAGGTACGAAAGCTCATTTACTGCATCTGATCCATCAGCCTTGACTCCACCCATGTTTATCAGCGCAAAATCAGTGTAGGTGCAGCTTTCCTCTGCCGTAACCCCCACTTTAGGGGGCGCTGGTTGATTGTTGAACTTTATCCAAAATGCTTGAAGGAGCTCTTTTGCTCCTTCTTTTGTTAGAGTACTGTCTTGAAGACCTTTTTCGTAGAAGGGATAAACGTGTTGATCGAGCCTGCCTGGGTTGAATGCGTCCCAAGGATTAAGCTCCATTATGACTCCAAGATGAACGAACCAATAGTATTGTAGAGCTTCCCAGAAGTCTCTTGGCGCATGAGCAGGAACATGCGAACATACGCTGGCTATTTTCTCCAGTTCCTTCCGCCTTTCGGCGTCTGCTTCTCTTTTTGCCAGCCTTCTCGCCAAATCAGCATGACGCTCAGCGTAAAGGATCAACGCGTCTGCGGCGATTTCCATTGCCTTGAGTTCTTCTTGCTTTTTGTATGCACCTGCATCTTTCAGGAAATCGAGATTTTGCATGCTTCTGTTTATGTCTTCTTTGAAGCTCTCCAGACCCTTCTTGTAGATTTTGTTGTCTAGGGCGGTGTGTCCTGGGGCTCTTTGTTCCAAGAACTCCGTAAACACGCCTGCTTCATAGGCAGCTCTCCATTCATCCGACATCCTGCAGAATATGGCATCTCTTATTGACCTGTCTTTCCAGAAAGGAATTATCGTCTCTCTGTATGCTTTCTTCGTTGCCTCGTTTACCGCATACGGAATTTTCTTTCTGGAGTTGAGAACCTCGAGGTCTTCCAGCGTGTGACAACATATTTCAGGATACGTTGAAGTTTCCTTCGGAGCCGAACCCCTCTCGCCGACGATCAACTCTCCATCGTTGATGCAGATTTTCTTGTTCTCAAGCAAGTACTTGAATGCAAGCGCCCTCTTTACGGGGGTAGAAACTTGATTAGCAATCCCACTTTCATAGAACTCTGTTATGAGAATCGCTCTTTCAGGAGAAACGTATGGCTTGGCATTCGTGCTTTGTTTCCTTAATTTCCTGATTCTCGCCCGCATATCATCCTCCTCCGATTCCCACCTTTATTCCAAAAGCCTCGATTCTTTCCTTCACTGACTTTATCGTCTGATTCGAGGGACATTGAAGCTTATCCAACCTGTAAGGTTTGCCTAAGTTCTTGTATTTCTCGATCCCCGCTCTGTGGTAAGGAAGCAGATTAACCTGCTGTAGGTTAGGCAAAGAGCTTACGAATTTGGCTGTTCTTGTGACGTTCTTGTCGTCGTCATTTATGCCTGGTATGATAGGAAAACTAATGACAATCTTGCTACCATTTTCCGCGAGCTTCTTGAGGTTTCTGAGAATCTGTTCATTTGAAGCGCCAGTGTATTTTCTGTGTCTTCCGTTGTCCATGGTTTTGATATCATACAAGAAAAGATCCACCTTATCACGTATTCCATCTATGATTTCATATCGTGCAAACCCGCAGGTATCTACGGTCGTGTGGATAGCCCTCTCTTTACATTCTTTAAGAAGTGCACTCAAGAAATCAGGTTGCAGGAATGGCTCTCCCCCTGAAAACGTCACTCCTCCCCCCGACTCCTCATAGAAAGCTCTGTCCCTCTCTATTTCCTCAAGAATTTCCTCCACGCTTGTCTGTTTTCCAGCAATCGAAAGAGCGTCAGATGGGCATGCACGCGAGCAATTGCCGCACAGGGCACAATTTGCCCTATCCAAGGATATGTGCTGAGACAACAGCGATATCGCTCTTCGTTGACAGCTCTTCGCACATTCACCACAGCATATGCATCTGCTCTTCCTGTAGACCAGCTCAGGCTCTAAATCCTGACCCTCAGGGTTGTGGCACCACCAACAACGCAGCGGACATCCCTTAAAGAATACTGTAGTGCGAATTCCAGGTCCATCATGAATAGAATACTTCCTTATGTCGAAGATCATGCCACTCTTCAAGGGAGCTGCCAACATCTTCAAACACTGTGACGCTTGCTATAGCTTTTTCTTAAACAAAACGTAAATGCCTTCTTGCCGCCCCGATTTGTGGTTCCCAGAAGACAAGACACACCAAAACACTCTAGAAGACCTGACCAGAGCCCACGCCAGCTGGATCATGATGTAACTTGCAAACGAGGTCTTCAGCAGTATCGAATCTTCGTTTTCCCAAATCCTCTTTAATTCAAATGTGTGCTAAGCGCATGCTGTCTCATCACTTGCGAAACAGCGCGTGCCTTATATCTTTCAGACGGCAACATCTTAATGGGGAGAAAGGGGGGTTAAGGGGTGACTCTCACAACTCATAAACGTCAAGCAGCTTTGTTAATCATCCTGGCAGGCTCGCTAATATCATCCGCATCGATTGCGTGGGCTTCACCGTACACGAGTATAGATGTAGGCCCAGCCTACCTGATGATAACAGGCGGCGCCTACCCCAACCTCGTGATCCTAGACGTTAGAACGAAGGGTGAGTATGACAACGGCCACATATACGGTGCAACTTTGATACCTGTGACGGACTTGCAGACGAGGATAGGAGAACTGGCAAGCCACTTGAACGACGAGATACTAGTCTACTGCGGGTCCGGGGGACGGAGTAAAACCGCTTCAGGCACTCTCGATTCAAACGGTTTTACAAAAGTCTACAACATGAATGGAGGCATCACAGCTTGGAAGTCTGCCGGATACCCAACGTGGATTGCAACAGTCCACGACGTCAACACGACTTTCAACTATGACACCATCCAAGCAGCCATAGAGTCTGCTCTCACAATGGATGGAAATACGATCTTCGTCGACAACGGCACATACCATGAGCACGTGGTTGTTGGCAAACCGCTCTCAATCGTCGGAGCGCATTTGGAGGACACGGTGATTGACGGTAATGGAACGGGAACGGCGATTTCCATCACAGCCGATAATGTGACAGTTGAGAATTTCACGATACGGAACGGCTTAGAATCGGGGATGCATTTGATTGGCGGAAACCACGCGCAAATCCAAAACAACAAGATCATCAACAATTACTGCGGAGTGAACATATCATCATCATACGATATGGTTTTTGGCAATGAGATAGTAAGTAACCAATACTGCGGTTTGCTAGTATCTGGGGGTAGCGGCACAATTTTCGAAAATAACATAACGTTCAACAATTATGGCATCTGCGTAAACAGCTCGCAACCTTCGAATAACAATCTCATTTACCACAACAACTTGAACAACACTCACCAGACGTCAACGAATGAGGCATATGGTCTATGGGACGACGGATACCCTTCAGGCGGAAACTACTGGAACGATTATGACGGACCGGATCTTTTCAGTGGAGTGTTTCAAACCGTGACAGGAAGTGACGGTATAGGAGACACGGCATACACAATCGATGCAAACAATACGGACCGTTATCCGCTGATTGGCCAATGGCTCTGGGGCACGCGGAACCTGACAATCACTTCGACAGACGGTGGAACGACGAGCCCAGCTCCTGGAAGCTACGCGTACAACACTACGGAATACGTTGAAGTAACAGCAATAGCTTATGGCAATTATACATTCGATCATTGGGAGTTGGACGGATACAACGCTTCTGAGACAAGCCAGACTGGCATAAGGACAGACACGAATCATACGCTGAAGGCCGTGTTCACCCAAACAAAATACGCGTTAGAAATCACGTTCACGGCCGGAGGCAACACAGATCCCACAGCAGGTACATACATTTTCGAGCCCGGAATAGAAGCCTCCGTCAACGCCATATCTGATCCCGGATACTATCTCGACAGTTGGGAACTCGACAACGTCTATGTGGGAATATTCAACCCCGAAAGCGTTATTATGAACAGGAACCACACGCTGAAGGCCGTGTTCAAGCCACTGGACACCGGACATAACATTGCCACAAAATGGGTCGCTTCAAAGAGCGTCGTCGGACAAGGTTTCAACATATCCATCCAAGTGACCGTAATCAACACTGGCAGCTACATTGAAAACTTCAGTGTCACCGCCTACCTCAATTCAACACCAATCATGCCTCAAGGCGCGACACTAGACAGCGGAGCTTGGACGAGCATGACATTTACGTTGAATACGTCAAGCTTTCCCAAGGACAACTATACAATATGGGCCTACTCATGGCCAGTCCCAGGCGAAACTGAAACAAAAGACAACAACTACACAGCCGGCAACTTGATCGTGTCCATGGTGGGTGACTTGACTGGGCGCACGTTTAATCCTTGGGATTTTGTGCCAGACGGCAAGTGCGACGGCAAAGACATTGCAGTAGTGGCTATGTGTTTCGGCTCTGCCCCAAGATGTCAACCGCCATATGTATGGAACCCCAACAGCGACGTAAACAACGACGGCAAAGTAGATGGCAAAGACATAGCATTAGTAGCAATGCACTATGGCGAAAGCAACCATTGAACCCACTTTTTCATCCTAGCCCAACTCATACATGGATCACCAACAGAAAACCCTGAAATCAGTTCTCCATCGCGCATCCAAACCCAAGCTTGATTTTTCACTAATCGGGCCTGTATTTGGTTTTATATGCCATGACTGGCAGAGGAGACCAAGAATATGGCGCGTGGTATGATGTAGATATCGCTGAAACGGTTCAGGTATCATGTCGTTTATGACCTGGACATATTTGACGCGATTAGTTTCGCAAGTGGAAACGGTTTCGGCTACATAGTTCCGGACCTGATGGTCCCCGCTTTTTTCCAGAAAGGTTCAGCCAATCAAAAAGGGGCTACATTCGGGAAGATGCCCATCGAAAAATGTTTCCATTTCTTTGCATGTGCCTTCTGTCTACTTGAACTTAGGATCACTATATCCAGAGGATGGAAAGAACCATCGATTAGAGAGTGATCGTAGACTCGCCTAGGAGCGTGATTTATGGCGCAATCTTCCTGCCATGGAAACCGAACTTGGATATGCTCTTGAAAAGAAGGACTATTTTTGGGTCAAGACTAGACTGAGGAGTGTTAAGAAAGTGTGTTAGATTATGATCCTAACCTTCCAGAACAAATGAGGCCGAGGGCAGAGGCAGTAATTCGAGAGGTTCTGTAAAGCCGCGGAATTCAGACCAGCCGATGAGAAGTGTTGGGACCAATAACGTTCCTGCTAAGCTTCGTGTTCAACGTCTCACTTGAATTCTCATTGGGAAATTGACTCGTAGATTTCGATTGTTTGCTCTGCAACTTTTTTCCAAGTGAAGAACTCGAGAACCCTCTTGCGTCCATTCTCGCCCCACAACTTTGCTTTTTGGGGGTCTTTCAACGTTTCTTTTATGCCCCAGGCGATGTCTGCGAAGTCTTCGCCGTTGATGTGAATCCCGTTTTGTCCAGGGCCGGAGGGATTGACTTGCTCACGGAATCCCACGACTCCGTGGGCCCCAATGACGATGGGTTTTGCCATGGCCATTGCTTCGAGGCTTACGATGCCGAAGGGCTCATAGACTGATGGAAATATGCAGACATCGGCAGCAGCATAATGCATGATTCTTTCATCTTCCGGAACAAACTCGAAACGGCATATGACGTTCTCTCTAATTCCAAGTCTTTCAGTCATTTCGACTATGTCTTTCTGTTCTTCTCCCTTGCCCAGGATGACAAGCTTTGTTTTAGGATATTCTTCTAGAACGATCGGGAGAGCCTGCACCAGGTTTCGAACGCTCTTAACCCAGGTGAGTCTGCCGACGAACAGCAGAAAATTCCAGTCTGAAGGAATCCCATATTTTTCTCTGATTTTGCTGACGTCTTCTTTTTCACAATTGAGAGGGTTGTAGCGTTCCGGATCTACGCCATTCCAGACAACGTGGATTTTTGATTCAGCCCAGCCGTGACGAACAAGATCGTCCCTCATCGCGTAACTCACGGTGATTATCCGATCGGCCAGTCGAGCCGCGTCCGACTCAAGGTGAGAAACAACTTCGGAACCCTGCCCTCCGCTTCTTCCCCATTCAGTACTGTGAGCATGAAACACCAGCGGCATCTTCATCTCATTCTTCGTTATCATCCCAGCCATGCTGCTCAACCAGTCATGAACACACATGACGTCAAACTTGTAACCCTCCTTCTTGATCAACCCGTTGACGAGTTTGCTCGCGCTTAATACGTTGTAGATGAAAATATCGCTGAAAAAACGTATATTCGTCCCCCATCGTAACAGGTCGTTAGTGACAAACATGGGAAAGACGTTGCTGGCATCCACAATCATGGGGCGATGAACCTCCACGCCATTCATGACCTCTTTAGTCTTTAGGTTCCCCGGGTTTAGCGTGAAAACAGTAACATCGTGCCCAAGCTCAACAAGCTCACGAGTAATATACTCGGCATAAGTGCCCAACCCGCCCACAAGCTGCGGCGGATACTCCCAGACAAAAAACCCAATTCTCAAACAGGTTCACTCCCAAGACTTTTTCACTGCTAACGAACTAAAAGAACTTTCTATTGCGTATTGAAATCCCACTATGTGGCCACTTCTTCGCTGGACAGTGTCGCTTCGGTGGTGCGTGTTCATCGACTTGCTTATCGCGTGATCTCGTCTCAGAAAGCCTTATTAAACAAAAATGCTCGGCCAAATTGTGTGACGGCGTGATGTCTGTTTGGTGAAGGCCTTAGATTCCGTGAAAAAGTTCGCCACGATTATAGTGTTGTTGATAGTGGGCACTTCGGCAGCTGTTTTTCTTTTTGAGCAGTTGGTAGTTGGACCTGTGAGGCTTGATACCCGGACCCTGCTGATACAGTCAATAAAGACAGTGATGGTCATCGTGTCCGGCTCTGTTACCTTATTTCTAATTCGCCGCTTCAAGAAGGTCTTAGGCAAACAGATCGGGCTTCATCTGGGAACCATTTTCTCACTCTTCATGATGTTCATTGCCGTGATAATCATGGTTTTCACAGTGCTGGACATCTTTCAAGTTTCAGCCACAGCTCTGCTGTTAGGCGGTGGCATTGTCACCTTAGTCATTGGGCTGATAGTGTCGACTCTAGTTGGGAGCACATTCGCCGGAACTCTGGTCCTCGTGTCCAATGCATTCAGGGTAGGAGACAACGTTCTCGTGAACAACGTTCCAGGCAGGATAGAAGAGATAACAGCAATGTATACTCGGATAAGAAATGACATGGGAGGCATCATGATCATTCCGAACACGGCTCTGATCCAAGGCTCCATAATCGTGACCAAAATGCCGTCCGACGATTCTGCTCCTGGCAGCAGACTGCCCTACTCCCTGGGAGACAGAGTCTACACAACCTACTTGAGCGAAGAAGGCGTCGTCAAGGAGATCTCTCCGCTTCACACCAAGATCCTGCTGGACTCTGGGAAAGAAATAACGTTCATGAACACTAGCATCATAGCAGGTACAGTGGCAGTAGCCAAAGTAGATCGCACACCGGCAGTTTCAGAACCTGCATTTCATCGAAACAAAGATAAGCAAAAGACAGCTGACTCAAACACATCCCATGAATAGCACGCGCATCAAACTAACCCTGTTCAGTTACGCTCCAAGTCTGCTTCTTACCTGTGATTCTTCTAAAGAAATTCTTTATGTGCTGCAGAAGGTGCGCCAAAAACCTCTGTTCTTGCTCATGCGCTCTCTTCAGAATGGCCTCGCGGGAAAGCAGTGCTTCTTTGAGTTCAGTCATTTCCTTCTTCGGAGAGTACTTAACGTAGATTGGTACTCCTACAAGGAGCAAAACCAGACCTAACACAATCTGAGTGAGAGCACACTGCGTGATCAGATAAAGCGAAAAGACTGCCCCCAAGATCGGAATAACCATGCCTCCTCTCAGATGAAACTGGGCCTGCATACCCTTTCTGCGCAGGAAAAAGATTGACATGCTCGTTGCCAAGTAGGACGCAGCCATAAAAAACACCGAAACAGCTATCAGCATGCCCAGATCGCCACTGTTCCTCGCTGCCGCAGCTGCAACAAACGCCGCAGCCCCTTCAATTATGATTCCCAAGTAAGGCGTCTTGAACTTCGGATGGATCTTGGCAAAGATGCGTGGAAAGAGTCCGTCTGCAGCAAGCGCGTATCCGAGCCTTGATGTGCCTATCATTCCGGACTCATCAGAACCAGCAACCGAAATCAGAGCTCCTACTCCGACGATGATGCCACAGATAAGTGCCAGCATTGGTAACGAGGTCAACGCCGAGTTTGTTGCTGTCGCCAACGGAGTTGGCGAGCCAGCCAACTGATTCGTCGGCATCACTCCAAAAAGCGCAAAGTTCGTTATCAAGTAGAAAACGGTCACGATTGAAATTCCAACCACTATAGCTTTCGGAATCGTTTTGCCGGGGTTTTTTATTTCGCCCGCTGGAATGGTTGAAATTTCGAAACCAGCATAGGCCCAAAAAATCAGAACGAGAGTTATCCCGAAATTTCCCAGGCCACTGGGCAGGAAGGGAGTGAAGTTCCCCGCTGCTATGACGGGATGGAAAACAATGTAGAGCAGGCCGATCGCAGAAAAGAGAACTAGTGGGGCAAGTTTGACCACCGTGAGAACATCATTCGTCTTCCCAGCAGCTTTGACCCCGACGACGTTTGTTGTTACAAGAAAGGCCACGAATAGACCTTTGACGATCGTCTGAAGAATGAACGAAAGGTTGGGCAGGAAAAACATCAAATACTGGGTAAAGGCCACTGGAAAAACGGCTAGAGACACCCATTCGGCCAGCCAGAGCGACCAGCCGACGAGAAAACCAGCGAATGGCCCCCATGCCTCCTTCGCGTATGCGTATGGCCCACCGACTTTCGGAAGCAGAGCGGCACACTGAGCAAAGCACAAGGCAATCACGATGGCTATGATTCCGGCTATGACCCATACGACCAATGAAAAAGGCCCGAGATACCCGGCTCCGAACGCCGAGGCCACGTAGATGTCAGCCCCTATAATGGCTCCAACAACGAGATTTGTAACATCAAAAAGCGAAAGCTCTGACTTCAGCTTAACCTGAGACATCGAAACAAGCTAGAAGCAAACGTTACATATATAACGTTTCTCCAAACCAAAACGTTTGTGCGGGCGAGAGAGGATTTCAAACAGCAAGAGCGCGCTAGGGTGTTGCAAAATTGGTATAAAATGGTGTTTATTCTTCTTTTGCCTTTTTATGCTCAATTTGAGCTTGTTTGGCAGACAAATCTTGGCTGTTGGAGGGGTCGTAAATTATTGGAGCTATGGCAGATCCTGCGGGAAGTGGGGGTTTACCATAAATCGTTGAGGCTGCACCTGGCCCGTTTGGAACGTCAAGGCATCTTCGCAAAAGCTAACAGCACATGCGCCCCGCAACTGCCCCCAAAACCCCAAAAAGGAATAAATACCATTCTTAACCATTTTTGCAACAGGCTAGCGCGCACCAAGATTTTTCGGAAGTTCGGCGTACGCTTTAGTTCGCGCCCGTATGGAGTGGGGAGTTGGAGTGTTGGTGGGTGTTGTTAATTGGGGAAGGGCAGAGTAGCGGGTCCTGATTACATGTACAGAACATAGATGCGCAGGCATTATCGTATTGCATATCGGGGATAGTATGAGGTATCTTTAACGCGCGCGCTATAAACTAGACGACATTCCCCGTGCGCGCCGTAAGAAAGAAGGTAATAGAGAGCATGACCTTACCATCTGAAAGCATGGGCAAAAGCCCTTGAGATTCTGGTAGCTTTGAAGCGAATATTTTGAGGAAGAAACAGTGCGCGCTTTGGAGGACAGCGCGCGCTGGAGTTTTACGTGTCACGCAATCAAAATTCCAAACGTTGCAAGGAGGTTATCCAGAAGGCACGCTCATGATAGGTATCGCACTTGATGTTTTTGACGGAAGGATAATTAACGAATAGAATCTATCAGAATCGAGGTTCTGCAACACCCTAGCGGGCTTGCTGATTGACCCATCGCTTCTTCCTAGAGATTACGGCAACTACTAGCGTTGCAGCAACAAGGATTGGGAGAATAATGGCTGAAAGCTCTGAGATGACAATGTAATGATAGCTGTAACCCAAGTCCTGAGTTGCTACGGTGTTGCCCGCGTTATCCTCAGCTAGAATCACATACGTTATGTTCGTGCCTGACGGGTAAGCAGGAATTGTGGCACTCCAAGTGTTGTCAGCTAGATATGTCATGCTAATCGTTCTGTTCCAGCTACCTGAAGAGTTAATCTGACTGTACACCAAAGTGGCCTGTTTAACCCCGCTCACGGTGTCAAATATGGTCGCATTGACGACAACTTCATCATCCTCCCCAATAGTCTGCTGCAACGATGGTTTCTGAGACACGCTCATGATGCTCGGTTTCGTTGTGTCTACAGAGAAATAGACGATTTCCGAGCTTCCCATGTAGCCATCGGTGCCATTTGCGTACATGGCCAAAAAGTGAAATCCATCTGCAGGAACTGTAATTGTAACGTTGTTGGTCACGGTAACGTTGGCGGCTCCGTCCAAGCTATAGCCCACCCAAGACGTCGGTTTGTCTATCGTGAAGTTCAAGTTGATCACATTTGAAGAGTAAAGAGTGTTTTCAGGGCTGAACACCACTATTGAAGGTGACTTTGAGTAGATTAGCCAATATTTAAGATATTGGGCCATGTCAAGAAATACTCCTGCTATCCCTGGAGATGTCACGGCATATACTGAACTTTGGAACAATGGGATTATTGGGCAGTCCTGAGCCATTAGGTCCTGAATTTGGCCATACAGACTGCTTCTTACGCTGGCCGTCGTGTTTCCTCTAGCCCAAGCTATTAGCTGATCCATTTGAGGATTAGCATAGTTGTCGTGAAGCCATGATCCGCCTGAAGAGTCAAGGAACGGGTATATGTAGTCATCTGGGTCAATGTAGTCTGGGTACCACCCCATGATGTAAGCGTCCATGTCTTCGCTTCGTCTGTGAGTATGGTATGACGGCCAATCAGCGCCCTGAAGGTTCACGGAGATTACTTGGCTTGCTTCCAGCGAAGACTTTATCACTGCTGCCTGTTGAGCGCTCTGTGGATAGTGGCCAGAAGTCTCGTACCATAGCTTGAACGTCAGCTTGTTGGTTTCATTGTAGCCTAGCGGTGCCAGTAGCTCTCTGGTTTTGTTGTAGTTCGGGTCTCCAAGGGTCACGTTGAAAGCATCTGTGTGTCCAAACATCCCATTGGGAATCATGCTGTACAGGTTCTGAGCCTGCCCCAGAAACACTGTTTGAACGAGCGCGGTCCTATTTACAGCAGCTGCCAATGCCTGCCTGATTATCGTGTTGTTGAAAGGCGCATACTTCTCCTGCAAAACCAAATATTGAATGAAAGCGTCTGGCCCATCCCACACTTTAAAGCTTGCATTGTTCTTCATCGTCTCGGTGTCTGCAATTGAAAGCTGTCGGAGTGCCACGTCAATTTCGTGATTCTCAATAGCCAACACAAGATCAGATGAGCTAGGATAGAACTTTATGACTATTTTCGGTGTCTTCGGGTAGCCGCCACTCGCATTCCAATAATTCAGATTTGCTTGGAGTGCCATCTCGTAGTCTCTACCCGCAATTCGAGTCCAGTTAGTGAGCGTATAAGGTCCTAGACCCATCGGGTTGCTTGCCCTAGCGTTTCCCTCCGTGTACACGACCACTGCATTTGAGCGCGAGACAGGATCAGACATGTTGCTAGGCATAGGTGCATAAACTGGATCCACGATGTAGGATACTGGACATGCCAAGAGAGAAAGGAATGGGCCAAACGGGATCTTCAAGTGGAACGTGGCAACATACTTGGAAGTCGCTATGACATTGTTGATTATGTCACTGTACCCGATCCCAACGAACGGGCCGTCCCCGTCAGCTATGCCCATTCCCCGGTCAAAAGTGTACTTTACATTCGTAGCGTTGAACTCCGTGATATTATCCTCATAAAGTACTCCTTGCCTGAGGTTGAAAGTCCAAACCAAACCGTCACTCGAAACGGTCCAATTGGTTGCCAAAGCCGGAACAATGTCGTCAATGCTGCCAGTAGCGCCAGGCTTGTACTCAACCAAACCTGAGCCAAGAGACTGAATTATCTCCCAACCGAAATAGTCATAGGCACGCGCCGGATCCAAACATGATTCAACCGAATCAGTGGTACCAATAGCTAGCGTTCTTGCAGGTGAACCAACCCCGGAGCCAGCCACCAGAGCTTCTAGAATCGTAACATCTTGAAGCGGACGGTCGTTGGAGTCTGTTGCGACACTGCCTATGCGATCGACTGTGTCCATTTCTTCGATCACCTGGCCAAAAACCGTATAGTAACTATCCAATCCCAAGTTGTCTACCAAATTGATGTAGAACTGGCTCGATGCCGAGTTGGCCTGGGCTGTTTTCGCCATGGCCACCGAGCCTCGTATGTTGCTATGCTTGTTAGGAAGCTCATCCTGAATGGCAGGTACCGTTATTCCCTTCGACGTGAAGTCCCCTCCCTGAATCACAAAACCATGAACCACCCGATGAAAAATGGTCCCATTATAAAACCCATGCTGAGTCAGATTTTCAAAGTTGCCACTTGTTGTAGGCATGTTTCCAAACAGCTCGATTGTTATAATGCCCATCGTTGTGTTAAGACCCACGACAGCATTCTTGGCTTCTGCACCTGCGGTTGTCCCCCCAGCGTAACGAGGCAAGCCAAGAGCTGATGACAGGGTAATGACAAGCAGCAGAAAAAGAACACATACGAAGGTCTTCATTCGATCAGTCTTCATTGCAAAGTGAAGTTCATTTTGAATAAAAAGCTTGCGTCGTCGTCCAGAGCCAGTTCACAGCGCGTCACTTGAGAGAGCGCGTGGACAGTGGAGATAACCCAAGGAATGACGGGCGGCGGCGGGGGCAGAATGTCCTACATGGATTAGGAACGCAGAATAGCACGCGCGCTGCGCTATAAAATATCCCGCACGCGAGGACTACACGTCAAGTTCGAGCTAAGCTGCGCTGCAGATCAACTTGGAAATTCGCGAAAGCTGATTTCTCATTTTTGGTATAACAAAGAATGTTTTTAGGGAACTCGTTCCATCAGAGTTGATGAGGAATTGGGAGGCGTATACGTTGAACCAGGAGAGAATTCGTACGACCGATTTGACGCCTTTATTTGAGCTTATTTCCTTAAGAAAGAAAAAGGCATTGATCACAGGTTCGGGAGCAGGCATTGGCAAGGCAATAGCTTACAGGTTTGCCGAAGCAGGAGCAGACTTGGAGCTGCTAGACATTGACAGAAAGAGCTTAGACATTGTGGAAAAGGAATTGAGGCAATTTGAAGTAAGCGTGAACATTGACAGAGTTGATGTTTCAAAGAAAGAGGAAATAGACGCTTTGTGGAAGAAGCTGGAAGGGAAAGAGCCAGACATATTGGTCAATAACGCGGGAATATATCCTGCTAAATCCTTCTTGGATGTGGATGAAGCTTTTCTGAAAAAAGTGATGGATGTCAACCTGAACTCAGTCTTCTGGATGTGCCAGCACATGATAAAGAGCAGGTTGAAAAAAAGGGGAATAATAATAAACATGGGCTCGATCGAAGCAGTGATGCCCATCAAAGAAGAAATGGCCCACTATGATATCAGCAAGGCAGGAATAATGGTCCTCTCAAGAGCCCTAGCCAGCGAATACAGCAAACATGGCTTTAGAATAAACGTCCTCGTGCCGGGAGGAACATGGACACCAGGAACCAAGAACGTGGCAAAAGAGGCGATGAAATTCAAATTTTCCGTTGTCAAAACAGGCATAGAATACAGCATGCGAACGCCGCAGGGCAGATTGGGCAAACCAGACGAAATCGCCCGGATGGCCCTGGTCCTCGCAAGCGACTTATCGAGCTATGTGAACGGAACGCTGATAGTAGTTGACGGAGGCTTCCTATCAGCATAGGGCAGAAGCCTTCAGCTTGTTTCCATCCTGATATTTCAATCAGGTTGTTTGGCACTCTTGATTTTCGGGAAGAATTTCCCTGTGACTTTCTGATAGTCAGTGTAAGAGTCGCCGAACTCCTTGGTCATGGACTCTTCTTCCATAGTTGCCATACGAACCTCGCCTGGAATTGATAGTAACGGGGCCAGAGTGATGAAGTTCAGAAGCAGCAGGAAAAATCCAGCGAAGACAACGAAATAGCCAACATACTGAGGATGCCGCACATACTTGTACGGTCCCGATGTGACAAGTCTGTCATATTCTAGAGCGCGCAAACTCAAAACGACTATGATGTATCCGAAAACCATCATTGCAATGCCAAAGGCTTGAACCAAAGAGTCGAATTGAAAACGAAGCTGAAGGTAAGATCGCGTTAAGACAGGTGGGAGACCTACAAGAGACAGAATCGCGTACAAAGCCATTTCTAAGTAGAAAATAACAACAGTAACAGCACTCAAGACTACCAAAGGCTCATTTGCACCAGACTCCGCTCCTTCGCGTGCAGTTCCTTTCTTGTGGCGATGAATCTTCTTAGATTCATAAACAGCTCGAAACAAGACGAGAACTAGACCCAACACCAGAAAAGCTGCAACAATATCGTCCGGCAACACAACTCAGAAATGCCATTCTCTATGCTTAAGCCTTTTCAATTAGCACAGCGCCCTCTGTTTTCGCTGCGCGCCACGATAAGGAACCCCGTCTCCTAGGCGTTTTTCAAAACAGCACATTAGGTTTTCCAGAGTCTTAATCGTGTCAGACGCAGGGCGTTCAAGAGGACAAGCATCGTTAGCCCGTCATCGCCTGAGGCCACGGTGAACCATAAGGGAATGAGTCCGAAAAGGCCTAGCGCTCCGAGGATAACTTTGACGCTCAAGGAAGCAGCTATGTTCTGTTTAGCGATCTTGACCGTTTGGTCGCTGAGCTTGATCAGGTAGGGTATTTGGATCAGATTGTCTTTGACTAGGATAACATCGGCTGATTCAAGAGCAGCATCAACGCCCTTGCCTCCCATCGCAATGCCCACGTCTGAGGCAGCGAGAGCGGGTGCATCATTGACACCGTCCCCGACCATCGCGACCTGTCCGTACTTCGCCTTGATTTCACCTAGGACGCGCAGTTTATCCTCAGGAGACAGCTCCGCATGAGTCTCGTCCACTCCTAACTTCTTTGCAGTTTCGTCTGTGATTTCACGCCTGTCTCCACTGAGCATTGCCGTGTGAACCCCTGCTTTTTTCAGTGCTTTCACTGTTTCAACGGCATCTTCTCGCACGGTATCAGTCACGCAGATCGTTGCGACTGCAGACTTTTCAATCGCGACGCACGTGAACGCGTGTTCGTCATTCTCGTAGATTTCCCCGATCTGGTCGCAGTTGCAGGCGTACTCTGACATCAGCTCCATGTTTCCAACGGCCACATGAACGTCATTAACGATGCCGACCAGCCCCTTGCCTGGAACCTCCTTCACTTCCTTGACAGAGAGCTTGGCAAAGTCTAGATTGCGCTCCGCTGCCTTTCTCACGATGGTGCGAGCGAGAGGATGATTAGAATACTGTTCCAAGGCAGCGGCATACGTTAACACTTGTACATCGGCCTGATCGACAGTGTTAACGTTGTGGACGCTCAGTTCTCCCAAGGTTAATGTTCCAGTCTTGTCGAAGACTACTGCCTTGATTCTTGATATTCTTTCGATGTAGACTCCGCCTTTGACGATCACTCCTCCTCTAGCCGCAATGGCTACTGCCATAAACATCGTTGCGGGGACAGAGATCAGAAACGCGCTCGGACAGGAGACTACCAAGAGTATCAGGGACCTGTACAGCCAAGTTTCGAAAGATCCCCCAACTATCTTGGGAATTGCGAATGCAGTCAAGGCCGCCAACGTTAAGACTATCGGAATATAGACTCGGGCGAATCTGTCAACCAGTTTTTCAATGGCTGCCTTCCTTCGCCTGGATTCAATTACGAGCCGAACGATCCTCGACACTAGAGTGTCTTCTGTGCCTTTGCTGACGGCGACCTTCAGGAGCCCACTCAGATTCAACGTGCCCGCATAGACGTCGTCGCCAGTCTTCTTTTCCGCAGGGGTAGATTCGCCAGTCACTAACGATTGATCGATAGAGGAATTACCCGCGACAACCCTGCCGTCAAGCGCGATCCTCTCACCAGGCCGCAGGAGCATGATCATGCCAGACTGGATTTCCTTTACATTGAGACTTTTTTCGGCCCCCCCAACCATGATTGTTGCCTTGTCCGGCATGAACCGCGAAAGCTGTTCAACCGTCCTTCTGGCTCTATCTTCAATGTAACCCTCAAAATACTCGGCCACCACATAGAGAAAAAGCACCATGGCAGCTTCAAAAAGAAAACCTAAATACGTAGCACCCAAAGCGGCGACGGACATAAGAAACTCCACAGAAAACCTTCTTTCAACGATGAGCTCCTCAAGCCCGACCAAGCCAACGTATACCGCTACGATCATGATCGTCGCATGATAGAGGATTCTGGAAACTGTCGCAGGCTCATTCAATACGGGGATGGCAAAACCCAATGGGATTCCTTGAGCTGAAAAGTCAAGAAGGCCCCCTGTGACTATTGTTAAGCCGAGTACTGCAGCCAAGAAAACCCAAATTTGCCTTTTTTCCTCTCGTCCGTAGTCCTTAGCTTCTTCATTCGTCTTGGGCACATGCCTGCCTCAACCAATAAGCCCAGCGCTATTCATATTAACATAGTGCTGAAACAGGCACCTGAAATATTAATAAGCTAATAATACTGATTAGCTAGATTAATAATGGAGGCAAACCGCCTGACCGTGATAAGCATTACCCTTCCCAGCGAACTCCTCGCCAAGTTTGATGAATTCATGAAGACACGGGGATACTATAGCAGGTCAGAAGCCTTCCGCGACGCCGTAAGAAGCCTCATCGCGGAGTCAGAGATAGCAAAAATGGAAACCGGAACCGTGGCCGCCACGATAATGATAACTTGCGATTACGCCAGAAGAGACGTCGACTTGAAAATGTCAGAAGTCAGACATGAATTCGACGACGTTGTCGTGGAAAACGTGCATAGACACATAGACGACAAATACTGTCTGGAGATTTTTATTGCCCAAGGAAACAACGAGCGCATCTGCGACCTCGTCGGAAGAGTCAGGGGAATGCGAGGAATCCAGCAAGTCAAAGCCATGTTCATGTCCCTATAGCACACGCAGTTTGAACATAATGATCCCTTTCGAACGCAGAGTTCCATGTTCAAAATGTTATTACGAGCAATCCCTATATCTTGAGCCAGAGCTGTATGAGGATCATTCGAGCCTCTTAGAGACACCTTGCAGAGCTTGCTGCGCGTGCGCTAGAATGAGCGCACCTTTGTTACTCTGAAGAAGAAGTACGTGTCTGACTTCAAGCGAATCCTTCAGGATGCAAAACCATGAGCCTAAACGCTGAGCCTGACTATGTTTGCGAGGGCTGCGGATACAGGATTCTCTCGCCTTTCGTTTCAAGACTCATGCTTAGCGGTCAAATCATCTGCCCTTACTGCGGAAGAGTCATGGTGAAAGCAAATTGAGCCAAGAAGACTTCTGGACCACTGAGGAAGGCTTAGACCTACGCCTAGAAGACCCGGCGGAAGCAGTCACCTGGGAAACCATCAACGACGCAACAATACTCACGGGCTCAGAGGCAGGCGCCACAACCTTCGAATGGGTCACCGAGATAGGCCCAACAACATGCAACTACTGCGACGCCCAAAGCGGCAGACGCTACCGAACAGGCCAATTCACCCCAGACATTCCAACACATCCGAACTGTCGATGCCACTGGGACGTCCTGTTCGAAATGGGTAACACAAGCTCTCTTGTTCGCGATGATTGATTGGTATAATCAAACGATACGACGGTGGGTAATTCCTTGAGTCTCGTGACTGTTGGTAGCATGTTTGCAATCATTTGGTCGAAACAGAAATATTGCATTTGATACTTTGTGTGTTCCATGTAATTTGCCTTGATATGAATAGAACATGCTTTCACAAAGCATATAAAAGGTTCAGCATGACAGTATGTATTATCAGTAGGGAGAAAAGGAGAATGAAGAGAGTATTTTCGGTAATAATGGTGTTTCTACTGTGTCTTTCAATGTTTTCAATATTTCCACTGTGTGTGCACGCCCCAGTCGCAGTAGTGTTAGCAAGATTGCCCAGTGCACGAACCCAAAGCGCATCCATATGGGATGGAAACAACGCATACGTATTTGGTGGCAGCGATGCTTCAGGTCCGATGAATCAGATCCTGAAGTACAATCCTGCGAGTGATTCAGTATCTGTAATGTCAGCTGTATTGCCATATCCAGCGGTGGATCTCTGCGCAGTCTGGAGTGGTCAATACGCTTACATCTTCGGGGGAGCAATATACTCTCCGCCTTTCACTCATATGATTGCCAGATACGATCCTTCGTCGGACTCGATGACATTGATAAGCAACACCTTTTCATTGTACAGCATGTCAGCTGTCTGGGCAGGAAACTGTGCCTATCTTTTCGGAGGATATGACGGCTATGCATACTATGACTCAATTCTAAAGTTCGATCCGACCAGCAATCAAGTTACAACGATGAGCGCAAGATTGCCAACTCCATCGAAATGGAGTTCAGCTGTCTGGACGGGAAACTATGCTTACGTTTTCGGGGGGAACCAGTATTATGACACTCCTACAAATCAGATATTGAGGTACGACCCAACCACAGACACGATCACGACGATAATCGCAGGATTACCCCAAAAAGTGTTTTTCACCTCAGCTGTCTGGACCGGAGCATACGCATATATTTTTGGAGGAAACCTTGATCCTTCAGGCACTGTGACTGACAAGATTTTCCAATTTGACCCCGCCTCAGAAACATCAACAACTGTCAAAGAAGCATTGCCCAGTGCAAGACGTGGAACCAGCGCTGTATGGAATGGTCAGTGTGCCTTCATCTTCGGAGGCGACACGTGGCCTCCCCAAGCCTTTTTGAATGAAATAGTTAAGTTCAGCCCTGACATTGGTCCGGTTGCTTACTGGAAGTTTGATGAAGGCTCCGGCAATATCGCAAGTGATTCTTCGGGAAATGGGAACAATGGAATGATTCACACTGCTACGTGGACTGATGGAATAGTCGGGAGGGCTTTGCACTTTAACGGTGTTGATAGTTGGGTTGAAGTTCCGAACAGTCCAACCCTCACTGGTTTGTCTCAAATTACAGTAGAGGCATGGATTCAGGAGGACAGCATTCCTTCGCGTCCAAACGGAATAATAAGTAAATGCGACGGCTGGGCTCCTCCCACAAACGCGGAGTATTTCCTTGGCACAGTGGACAGTGGGCGAGTTTTCTTTGAAACCGATCACAGCACGGCCATCTTCTCAGCGACAACGACGCAGCTGATAACTCAGGTTGGAAAATGGTATCATGTCGCAGGAACGTGGTCAGGAGACACCTACACAATCTACGTTGATGGCACTCCAGTCCTTTCAGGAACATGCACACCGCAAACGACGCTAAGCAATACGCTTCCTGTTCAAATAGGAAGGCACGGAACATGGCCCTGGACATACTTCCAAGGAATCATCGACGAAGTCAAAATCTACAACCATGCAAGAACAGCAGATGAAATATTGAGCGACTACAATTCTCTTGTTCCAAATTCCCCTCCTTCAATTCCAACCATCCCAAACGTTGTTCAAGGAGGTCAGATTTTTCAAAAGGGTCAGCTCTTGGATTTCACAACTTCAGCAACCGATCCTGATGGCGACAAGATCATCATCACATTCGACTGGGGAGACGGCACATACGATGCCACTCAGCTACTCAGTTCACCAGCCACTGTGACCCTCGATCATGTCTGGACTAGCACCGGCATGTATGAAGTAAGGGCCCAAGCTACAGACACAAAACTCGCACAATCCAGCTGGTCAGCGCCCTTAGAAATTACAGTCGTTACGGATTATATAACGGCAAACAAAGATGGCAACAATAATTGGGCAGGATACATGGTTCGTTCCACGACTCTAGGCATAACTTCTGTGGAAGGACGATGGTACGTGCCCGCTTTTGGCACAAACACTGCGAGCACGAACGCAATATGGGTTGGAATAGGAGGAAATGGGGGTTCTTTGCTTCAAGTTGGGGTAGAAGCAGTTACTCAACCGAGTACAGAGACTACGCAATACTGCGCATTTTGGGAATCAGTTGCAGGGGGTGTGGGTCTCCCTAATTCGGACAATCCGAGTAAAAGTCATTGCTGGATATTCTCCGGCGATGAAATAGACGCCAGCATAATCCAGCTTGTAAATGGTAATTGGCAGATTCAAATCAGCGATCTGACAAGGGTTTGGACATTGACATGGACATCATACTTCTATGCTGGACCAGATCAAACATCGGCAGAGTGGATTCTTGAACTAGGAGCAGGCTCGTTCGGCGGCAGTAGTGATTTACCATTATCTTTTGGAACAGTCGAGTTTGGAAGTGCAACTGTCAGCATTGGTTCAACAAATTATGAAATGGGGCTGGCTGGCCATACTCTTGCAACACAGCTTTGGGATTGCAAATGTTTCAGGGACGACGTGCAAATTTCGGAAACGTCACCTATCCAAAACTACAATTGTTTTGAGATTTCCGACACGCATTGGCGTCCTCTTAGCGGCAATAAACAAATGAAGCTAACGGGAAGCAACAACGTGGTTGTCATCACGAGCGGCAACAATGTCATTGATGCTAAAGGGGCCACAGATACCACGGTTATCAAAAAAGGAGTAGGAAACGACATCATCAACCTAGGAGGAGGCCACAATATCGTGACAGAGACCGCAGGAGGCAACGACAAAATAACCACAGGCAACGGAGACAACACAATTACAATAACAGGGAACGGCAACTACCAGATAACCACAGGAACCGGAAACGACCAAATCCAAATAACAGGAAATGGAAACAGCATAATCAATGCAGGCGACGGCAACAACGCAGTCACGGTTTTAGGCAAAGGCAACAACCAGATAACAACTGGGAGCGGAAACGACTTGGTAGTGGCAGGAAACGGCAACAATATTATCAAGACAGGAGCTGGAAACGATGGCATCACGGTCGGCAACGGCAACAACAACATAGACGGCGGAACTGGATACGACATCTGCATTCACGGAACTGGACACAACACGATCCTAAACTGCGAAAAAACATGAAACAGCGAGTCCTTATCCCTTCTTTTTTCACTTCTATAGACGCACGTCGACTAGCGCGCGTAAGCCTTTTTTGCTCCAGAAGGTAGGCGGTAACTAAAGGCTTTCATTAATCGTTGATGATTGTACTTCACGAAGGCTTGCTTGATTCTCTCTTTTTCTTGGTGATCAAAGGTCCTCAGCTTTTCAACTAAGTGTTTCCAATGCCCGCTCTTAGCACAGATTTTCCTAGAGCGTTGAAGGTTAGTAGAAATGAAGATCGGAACAGTAGAGTTTGAAATAGATTCGACGAAGATTCAGGAAACAGACACGACGCTGGTGATTCCGGCAACAATAGCGAGAGAAGCAGTGTTGCCATACGAGCAGGGCATTGCATACAGGCCGAAGGACGAGTTGAAGGAGAGTTTCTTCACGTTTGACAATGCCTTTGTCGTTAGCGGTAAGCATCCTGACCAGATGATCGTGAGCAAGCCGAAGGAAATCACCGGCAGGATTCAGAACCCCGTTTGGCATGACGACGAGGCAAAAATCACCGGCGAAGTAGTCCTCTACAAAGCCAAGAACGCGCCTACATTCCTAGCTGATGTGCGCGCGAAGACATGACGATCTTTACAAAACGCAAAACCACCGAGGAGCGACCCGTCGCGACGTGCACGCGGAAACTCATACTCGGTACCGAAAAACTGGCGGGGGGGGTAGGTCATCTATTCGCGCTTTTCACCGTCAATAGATTCAGGTCAGCCCAGCAGATTGGGTATGCACTCTGCATTTTCTAGGGATAGAATCTCCTTGTGGTTCTTGGAAACGGAATAGAGTCGATTATGTTTTCCAAGTCAAGCATCCAAGTCAACACTCTTTCCAAACCCATGCCAAAACCAACGTGTGGAACCGTGCCGTACCGACGCAGGTCCAAATACCAATCATAATCCTGCTCCTTTAAGCCCGTCTCCCTGATTCGCCTGACTAAGGCTTCTTTTTCATCTTCCCTTGCGCCGCCCGTCGAAATCTCCCCGATTCTAGGCACCAGCATGTCAGCAGACATCGCTAGCTCCGGATGATCCCTATGAGTCTTGCAGTAGAACGCTTTGATCGCCGTGGGATAGTCATATATGAAGAAGGGCTTGCCAAACTCGTCGGCCAAGGCTTTTTCGTCATCATACCCGAAATCGTTCCCCCAATTGACCTTAGAACCCTTAGCCACGAGCCTGTCCACCGCTTCAGAGTAGGTTATCTTCGGAAAAGGTGGATTGACTGATTCCACTTTAGAAATGTCAGCGCCCAGCTCAGCGAATTCCTTCTTGCATTTTTTGGCAGTTCTCTGACAGACGAAAGCTAAGAGCTCTTCCTCAAACCGCATCAAATCATTCATGTCAGTAAATGGCCACTCCGCCTCGATGTGCCAATATTCAGTCAAATGCCTTATCGTCCTGCTCTTCTCGGCCCGGAAAGATGGAGCAATGCAGTAGACTTTCTCCAACGAGTAGATGAGGATCTCAAGGTAGAGTTGAGAACTCTGCGTCAAGTAGAGGTCTTGATCAAAATACTTCAACCCGAAAAGCGTCGAACCGCCTTCTACAGCGGCTGAGATGAACATGGGCGGAGAAACCTCAACGAAAGCTTGATTCTTGAAGAACTCACGCGTCGCCTCAAGCACTTCGCCCCGCACTTTCATGACAAGGTTCATTTTGCGACTGCGAAGCCACAAGTGGCGCATATCCCGCAGGAATTCCTCCGTGGCCTCATCACCCTTTTTGCCCACTCCTTTAGGTATCGGAAAGAGTTCTGCCAAGCCGATAATGGAAAGCTTCTCAATTGCAATCTCGTATCCGCCTGGAGCACGCTTGTCCTGCTTAACCTCGCCTTCAAGCGACAAAGAAGACTCAATCGTCAGCTTCTCAGCATCAGCCCACGCCTTACTGTCAGCTTTAACAGTACATTGGATCACTCCTGTGGAATCACGCACTAAGAGAAAAATAGTCTGCTTACCCTCTCTCTTGCGGTAAACCCAGCCGCGAATGGCAACCTTCTCGCCATCATGCCTTTCTTCCAACACTTTTTCAACGGGCAAGAACTGCAAAGCTTGAACTTCTCCTCTCGTCCTGATCTTCGAAACTAAAGGAGCATCCGCTTCTTAAGCTTTAAACCTGCTTTGTCTCCTGTTCAAACACTCTATAGTAGACTAGCGCGGCGATTGGAACCGCGCCAGCGGCCAGCATTAAGAAGGGCAACGGCTTCCAAACGTAAGAATAGAGCAGGCCTATCAGAAGCTGCGTAAATGCTTGGCTCAGATAAATGAAGAATTGACTACAACCAACAACTTTTCCCCTCAACTCTCTCGGCGTCAAATCGCCCAGAAGGGACTGATAACTGCTTGACTGCAGCACCTGGCCCAAGCCGAAGAAAAAGAAGGCAAGCATAAGCATATAGAAATTTGCCTGAACAAAAAGGAGCATTGCCGGAACGTAGCAAAGATAGGCTGCAATAAGGAATTTTTTTCGTCCGACTTTGTCCATTCTTGAACCAGCAACAATGCTGGGAATGGCAACAGTCAGTGACATCAAGGCCATGACAATGGCCCATTGGAAGTTTTCAATCTTTAGATTTTCTGTAGCGTAGACGACAAAATAAGTGCTGGAGCCCACTATCAGACTGCTGATGGCAGCATTGGATATGAACAGGTAGTAGACGGCTCTTGGAGTCTTGCTCCAGACTTTCAAACTCTCCCTGACAGATTGTGGATATTCTCTCAATGCAGCTAGAAAGTTTGGATGCGCTCCCCCGTTGATTGAAGGTAACGTTTCTTTCAATTTAACCCTTAGAAATGCAGCGGCAAAATAAGCTACGGTGACTATTGCATAGGCTAGGCGCATACCGGTATTGAGATTAAAAACTAGAATCAAGTATCCCGCTATGATGGCGGCAGGCAGTCCTACAAGATTCGTTATCACAGCTTGCATGGAAAAGCCTGCACCGCGATTCTCCGGCGAAACTGAGTCAAGCATGATGGCAAATAATGCTGGTTGATAAAGCAGACAGACGTTCTGGATCATCGTTCCCAATACTATTAAGGGCCAAGAAGGCGCGACAACAAAAAAGATGTAGGAGAAGGCAACTCCAAATGTCAAAGTGTAGACGAGCCATCGCCTTCCATGCTTGTCGGCCAAGTAGCCGCCGGGAAACTGAACAAGTGCAATGGCAATCAAGCCTGAGAACGTGATCACACTTAGAAGAAAATCATTTGCGCCGAGCACAGTTTTGAAGTACTTACCAGCATACGTGCCAGGAATAGGGCTTGTGGAAAACATCAAAATCCAAGTTATGACCATAATTAGAAAATTGCCTCTGATAAACGCGTAGCGACTGCGCAAGCGTGAAAACAAACCCATCGAAAACGTCCACACAAGAGAAGAATATAAGCTGTGACTCTTGGAGCAAAAAGAAAGGCCGAACAAAAACGCATAATTCTTAAATCTCCCCCTCATGCGCAATATAGCCTTGAATATTAATGCAGGATTCCGCAGACAGTGGCTACAAGTTAAAGGCGCTCAAACGCTCAGCCCTTGCAATATCAACCGTGATTTTTGTTGAAATAGTCCTAGGTGTCGCTGCAGGCAGCCTTGCAATCGTAAGTGACGGCGTGCATGCAACACTTGACGCAGTCACGACGTCAGTGCTCTTCATCGCCACTCGCGCTTCGCTCAAGCCGCCGGACGAGGAACACATGTACGGACACGAGAAATTCGAAGCAATTGGGGGCCTCGTGGGCGGAATCACACTCACAAGCATAGCTGTAGTAATCATGTACGAGGCCATCTTGAAGGTGCTGCGAAGTGGAACGATAAACTTCGGGTTGGAATACGCAGGATGGATTGCCATAGGCTACACGTTCTGCATAGATTTCTTCCGGGTTGGAACAATGATGAAAGCACGAGAAAGCCAGAGTTCCACGATGAAGGCCGGATTCTACCATGCCATCGCAGACCTAAGCTCAACAGTCATCGCGCTTTTAGGGTTCGGACTGGCCGCACTAGGCTTCATGTTCGGAGACGCTTTAGCTTCCATGGTTCTGAGCGCTCTGCTGTCCTACCTGAGTGTCAAACTCATATTGGAAAGTGGAATGGAGCTTAGCGATACGATATCAAAAGATGTGGCGGACAAAGTGAGAAAAGAGATACTTTGCACTGAAGGAGTTCGAAAATGCGAATATCTAAGAGTCAGGAAAGCTGGAGACAAGACGTTCGTCCGAGCCACGGTGCAGGTTCCAGACTACTTGGATTTTGAGGAAGCCCATGACTTGACCTCAAAAATAGAAGAAAACATAAAGAATACTCTTCGAAACGCAGAGGTCACAATTCACACCGAGCCCTTGGAAACTGAGGCATCCACCGAAAAGCTAATTGAGAAACTTGCACTGGAAACTGATGGCGTCGAAGGAGTTCACGAAATCGACACGGCCTACGCTGACGGTAGGTTATACATTACTCTTCATATCTACGTGGATTCTAGACTCTCAGTCGAAAAAGCTGACGACATCGCAGAAACAATCGAAGACAAAATAGAGAAAAGAATAACCGACGTCGAAAATGTCACCGTTCACATAGAGCCGCTCAGCGCCAAAAAGTGGAGGGGGCCATTGGTAAACGAGGACAAGATAAGCAAGGTAATTCATGAGACAACACAGTCATGGCGTGAAGTTTTCCGAATCAAGAGAATCGTAACTTATGTTGCCGGAGACAAAAGGTACATCAACATAGACTGCGCATTCACCAGTCAGACTTCGGTAGAAGAAGCGCATAGGATTGCTTCCGAGATCGAGGAGAAAGTGCAAAATCACTTCGCAGAAACCACAGTAACAGTCCACACCGAATCAGACTGATCCAGAAAAAAAGAGGCGTTAGGGGAGTTCGATCTCTTTCAGCAGCGCCAAATCTGTCAAACTGTTCATTTTGATCTTCTTGACAGACAGAGTGTAAAGCACGTTTTCAATGTAGAGGGACCTATCCACCCAGTAGTTACTTTCCCAGTAGTTCGCGTTCGCTTCCTGATGAGTAATGCTGCCTCCAAGCACGATTCCATTAGTCAGGGTTACGTTGAAGACGAGGGCTCCTTGCCACGATGACTGCTCTTGATTCAAATCATGTATTGACGCGGGGATTACGAGCAGGTCTTTTGACCTGTCAAATAGAAACGCTTTATGATCTGATAGTACGGGAGTGTCAGACCAGTCGCCTGCCAAAGTGTACTTGCCCATCTCTATGGGTGCAGTTACTTCAGTAACGTCGAAAAGCGAGATTTTCACTTTGCTTCCATCCATTCCTATACCTATTATGTGATATTCGTCGTACGGGTGCAGGTATCTCGTAAACCCTGGAATTTTCAGGCCACCAAGGATCTTCGGATCGTTTGGGTTTCCTACGTCTATGACAAGGAATGGGTCTCTGCGTACGACTGACGTCGAGAGGTAGCAGCGGTTTCCTATGAATCTTGTCGAGTCCAACGTTTCACCAGGCTCGATGTCTTCAAGCTTTCCGACAATGCTGAGGTTCATGTCCATGACGTACAAGTTGCTTTGAGCAGTTCCATTGACCCATGTCGCTGTAGCTATTCTGAAGTGATCGTTGTACTCGTCCATTGAAAACTGATTAAGCTCATGCCCTGGTACGGTGCCGTTGGCTTCCCAAGTGATGTCGTTCTTCGCTATATGCATGCGATATATCGAGGTGTCCCCCTGCCAATTTGAATAGGTCACGTAGATATTGTTCGGCGAAACATACATGCCACTTGTTCCCCCAAGCAGGGTCGTCGTGTAAGTTGGGATCTCAGTGTTGTTTTGCATGTTCACTGCAACGAATGTCGTGAATTGGAAGTGATCATCTGAGACATTATTATAGTGAATCTCAGAGGGGCTGATTTCTTTCTGGCCATCGTTTGATTCAATCATGGGAAGAGGAACTTTATCGCCGTAGACAAAGGCGGGCTGTCCTGCAACCAAGTAGACGTAATCGCCTATCATTCTTGAATCGAAATAGGTACCTGCAACTACGAAGTGCCTCAGAAGCACGGGGTTTGATCTATCGGATACGTCGTAGACATTGACGAAAGTTCTTATGTCCGGCATTGGAACCATGGCATTGAAAAAGGAGCTGACTTTTGGCATTATTGAATTTGTGGGTCCTATTCCAATGGGAATGATTTGAGGGTAGATATACTTGCTTCCCAGCACTGCTAGTCTGTCGCCACTTACGAAGATCCCCACAGGGCGAATGTCATCAAAATGTATTCTCGAAAGCACTGTGGCTGATTCGGGTGGGTAGGCCATCACGATCGAGACGTTTCCACCGGACATGATGTCGTTCGCATTATCTACTATGTAGAGGTATTGTCCATCGTTCTTTACTTTGTCTGCCTCATCTACTCCGGAAACCTGAACATTGGTGGTTGAGTAGCTGTTCGCATCTGCAGATGGCGTTGCAAGGTTGAAAGATTTTGCCGCGTACGCTCCAGATCCCACAACATCTGTGCTGATTTTCATCTGTATTGATAGGGTATCCCACGGTCCGTAGAGTTGGAAGGCTCCCTGCGTTTTGGAGTTTGTCAGTAGGAAGCTTTTCAAATCCTCGTAGGATGAGAATGTCTTCAGTGATGAAGCAGTGGACAGTGCCGTCGGCATGGCAATTTGCGGATAGACTCCAAGATTATAACACAGCATACCTAGGATTAAGGCCATGATAATTGCCCCAATTCCATAGAATCTTGCGCGCTTCAAAATTTCCTTTTGCATTGTGCAATCACCTTGACAGATATTGGGCCTCCGGCATACTTTATCCTAAGCTCTGGTACGATGCGATCTAGAGACTAGAACGGTCGCAGAGACCATACTCGAACCGTTTCATACCAGAATATGACAGAAACTATTGCTCCGAACAGGAGAACGAACAGGTTCTCCCGTGTGAAGCCATGCATCAACGTGAAGATGTAAACAAGATAGAACGTGGTGGAGAAAATCGAATAGAAGAAATATCTTGGAAAAAGAACTTTCCCAAACTTTACGAAGTGCCGAAGAACACCGATTTTGACTTCACTCACCAAGGAGTAGTCACCGCCCACATCCTGCTTCTGCACCAGACCCAGCTGGCGCAGTTGTTCAAGATGATGTTGCGCCACACTTGGACTGCTAAACCGCAAGCTCCTCTGAACTTCACGAACACTCATAGGGCGACCATTCTTCAACAAAAGCCAGTAGACATTCCAATCCTTCCCGCGAAGAACATAATCAAAATCAATCTCGCTTCCGGTCTTCATAGAATTCGCCACTCTCCCCTATAAAATGATAATACGTGCCTTATAATTCCAATTTCTAGTACACATCGGAAAATTCGTTAAGCATCGATTTACCCGAAGGCACCTGCAACGAAGGCTAACAATCCGAAAATAAATAATAGAAGGACATTGTTTTTAACTCTTCTCGAGTTTTCCCTCGAATAGTCTCTGAGAAGCATAAATGAGCAGGCTAGCAGTCCAGAATCCGTGATAACTACGAAAGGAATAAACCAAACTGACACGAGCCCAATCAGCCAAGGTATAGGACTCAGAGTAATAGCAAACAGGTAGAAGAACACGGCTGAGGCTGCAGCAGTCTTATCGCCATAACGGATAGCCAAGGTCTTTACATTCTGCAACCGGTCACCTTGAACATCCACGATTCCCTTCGTTATTTCTCTGCCAGTATTCGAGAGAAAGGCAATAAATGCGAAAACTAAGACGTTAAGTTTAACGAAGCTTGTTGCGACTATGCTTCCATATATGAATGGTATTGCCACACAGGTGCTAACGAGAAAGTTGCCGGGCAATCCGCTTCGTTTTCCTACCGTTGTGTAGGCCACAAAGACGAAACATGCGATTATGGCGGTCAGGAAGCACCATGGGTTTGGAAAGTTTGTGAAGTAAGCTGCCAAGATGCCTACTGCAGTTAGAAGGCCTGCAAAGGTCAAAGCTTCTCCAGGCTTGACTGCACCACTCGGAATTGGACGCCTCGGCTCGTTGACTGAGTCTATTTCGCGATCATTATAGTCATTTATGACCATGGAAGCAGCCGTCAACGAGAGACCGGTCAGAAAACCTGACAGGTCCAACCAAAGAGCATTCAGATGGCTTATTCCAGTCAAGACTATGCCGATCAGAACAGCAAACCCCATCATCGCACAGTTCAAGGGGCGGATCAAACGCACAAATGCGCCAGCTCTTTCCATGAATCTCAAGCCTTACGGAAGTTGCATAACGATTTCACTAAAGTGAGTTATAAAATGCACGTTTGTACTGGAAAGTTTAATATTCACATTCAAGCAACTCAATAAAAAGCGCGGTGGTGGTAAGCTTTTGAATGCTAAAAACGCGCCAGAAAGGCTGAGAGTGATAATTCCAGTTGGAGGAAAAGCGAAGCGTCTGCTCCCACTCACGGCTGAGACAAGCAAGGCATGTATTCGGCTTGTCAACAGGCCAATGATTGAATTCTCGCTTTTGTCGCTAGCACGTCAAGGAATCAGAAACTTCATTTTCGGAGTGAAAGGCTACACGAACTATCGGGACCTACATGATTATTTCGAGTCGGGATACGGATTTTCCTCAAGGTACGGCATCAGCCCGCGGGTTCACGTGAAATATCAGCCAAATGTGGATGATTTGGGAAGCGCAGACTCTGCAAGGATAAGCATGGATTATTACAATGTTAAGGATCCAGTTTTCGCCGTTCAAGGCGACAACATCTTCGACGTTAACGTGAAGGAACTCGTCGAATTTCACGAAAAGAAAGGAGCCGTCATGACCATAGCTTTGAGAGAGGTCGAAAACGTTGAAGGCTTCGGGATCGCTGACATTAACAAAGAAAGAAAAATCTCCAGATTTGTTGAGAAACCATCACCTAAAGAGGCTCCTTCAAACCTCGCGAACACGGGTCTCTATATGGTCTCGCCGGAAATAAGAAAAATATTCAAAGAAAAAGGAGTCAAACAGATAATCAAGGAAGAACACCGCTTAGACTTTGGCTTCGACTTCATACCATACTTGATAAGAACTGGCAGGCCAGTTTATGGTTACACGTTGAAGGGCAGCTGGTACGACGTGGGCACCCCCAAGAATTATCTAAAGGCCATGCATGACATGCTCATGGGCCGATTCTCATCACTGACAGATTTCGGTGGAAGAATAAGCGAAAAAGAAAGAGTATGGATTCAGGGTGAAAGCACAGAGTCACTCAAGAGCAGAAAAGAAATCATTAGGAAGATCAGACAAGGAAAAATAAGCATAGAAGGCGCAGTTCTCATAGGAAGACACTGCAGAATAGAGGACGGCGCCAGAATTGCCAATTCGTGCATCGACAACTACACGCAGGTAGGCAAGAACGCCATAATAGAAGATTCAGCCATCATGGACAGAGTCATAGTTGGAGAAAAAGCAGAAATAAGAGAAAGCATTCTGGGCAGACACGTAACGGTCCATTCAAGCACGAAGAGACGCACAACAATCGATTCGATGTCGGTCATCGCAGATGATGTGACCCTGGCAGAAGGCTCCAAACTCACTGCGACAAAGATCTACCCGCATCAATACGTAAGAGGGGAATTCGAAAACCAGACGATCATGTCAGGTTAAACGCCTAGACCCAAGAATCCTCGAAGCCACAGGTGATTCATTGAAAACCGCAATCTGTGGGAGAAAATTGAACCCTGCAGTTACGCGTGCTTGATGCTCATGCCTTGAACCATTTGAAAATGAGATATCTTATCTTCTCTTTCTCCGAATCTGGGACGGCGATTATGAACCTTTTTCTCACCGTTGTTGCCAGTCTTCCAGCTTTTACGATTTCCAATGCCGTTATGGCAGACTTGGCCTTTTTCACTGAAACCATGTATGGAGCATGTTCGGCACCTGGTCCATGCTTGTACACTGCAAAATCGCATCCAAATTTTATTCCAGGGGTGACTACTAGTCCCTTTTCGCGCAGGTCATGGTAGACGGTGTACTTGTCATCAAATTCCTCATAAAGCTGTTTGGCCATCTGCCTGAGCTTTTTGAGGTTGACCTTCTCTTTTTCGGAACCTTCGTAAACTTTGATCTTTCCCTTCTCAGCCAGATACAAGCCTTCCATCAGGTCCAAAATTAGCGGAACGTTGAATTCGGGGACTTTCGGCTTAGCGATCCCTAGAGGTTTTCCGTAGTATCCTTTTCTATAGAGCTCTGAACCGTTTGACGGATCCCACACAACTAGGAAGTCTTCGATGAATTCGACGGGAATCTTCTCAGGCGCCAGTTTCCTTCGTCCCTTACATGATGAAGGACAGAATTCTAGTGGCATCAGCGGCGTCCTCAGCCTTGTCCGCCGAATCTTCAAGCAGTTGGAGCACATCTCTGAGGAGTATCAGCGCTGGAAAATCAAGTTTGCTACCAAGCAGTTTTATTTCGAGTTGACGGTAGATCTCGTCGACAACTCTCTCAGCGACTTCAACATCTTTGGCCTTTTCCATCGTTTTAGCTGACCCGTAGCTTAGAACCATCATAGTCTCCCTTAGCTTCAGCACCGTTTCTAGAACGGCTTCTGAAAGCCTCAGCAAGTCCTTCTTTATGTCTCCTGGAACGCTCCAATTATGTTCCATCAGCTCGACCAAACGAAAGGCTATGCCCTCGGAAAAATCAGCTATCTCGCTCGTTAGGTTTGTAAATCTAAGAAAGTCTTCTCTGCTAATGAGTATGGCTCCTATTTCTGCTAATTCCTGCGAAACTAATCGTCGAGCCTTGTCCACTTCGTCCTCGCCGTTCCTGATCTCGGTGAAAAGCCTTCTTGCATTTTCCTTGTCGTTTTTGATGAAACAGTCTATTATCTGGGGAACTTTTCTCGTAGAGTCTAAGACCTTCCGTAGATGGTCTTGGCAAACGTCGAGAGCTCTCCTCTTAACTCGTTCTTCAGTTTCTGCTGGAAGCACCAAAGTATTCCCCGCCCACAAAAACGGGCCGCTTTACCTGCCATATGATATATTGGAGCATTAAAAAAGTTAACTAAAGCCTAGCTCGCAATTGGCTTACCTAAACCCTCAAAATCCAGTTTTCCCCTAAAATATTCTCGAAGCAGCTCAGGCAAGACTTCAATTTTGCTTCTCACCTGCTTCCAAGAATCTCGGTCGCGAACGGTAACAGTATTGTCTTCAAGCGTATCGTAATCTACCGTTATGCCAAGAGGCACGCCCACCTCATCCGCCCTAGCATACCGTCTGCCAATTGAGCCTGCCTCATCATATTCAACCTTGAAACCTTCGTTGAGCAGTGTCTTGTGTAATTTCACGGCTCTTTCAGGCAGTTCATCTTTGCTCATAAGCGGGTAGACGCCGACTTGCACGGGTGCAACGTCTCGGGGGAAGCTCAGTACTACCCTGTCATCTTTGAAGCGATACGCGTATTCGAGAGCGACGTAGAGAAGCCTGTCCAAGCCGAAACTTGGCTCAACTACGTGTGGAATGAAGCGTCTTCCGCGCTCTACAACTATATCACGAGAAATGTAAACTTGTTCAGGGAGAATCCTGTAATCCCCAAGGACAAAGTGACCCTTCTTCTTCAAAGAATCCTCAACTTCTTTCGGGTCAGCCTTCGAGAGCATCTCGCCCACTTTTGCGGCTTCAGCTTTGAAGATTGGACCAAGCTTCGCCATCACTGGCTTTACGACGACCTGCTCTTTTTCAATGGGTCTCTCATATTCCTTGAAGACGAACATTTCCACACAGCTGGATTCGCCATGACATTTCAGATCAAAGTCGGTCCTGTAGGCGTGTCCTGAAACCTCCACCCAGCCCCAACGGTCAACGAGCACTTCCTGATCGTAACTCTGAACAGAGTAATGAGCTCTTTCCCAAGCAAGTTTCTCGATAAACCGTTGCCTCTCAGCAGGGACGCCCAGATCAGCCAGAAGCCTCTTCGCCAAAGCCATAAACGCCGCTTGCCATTCTGCCTTGATGTAGCCCTTGTTCAAAGCTTCTCTCACGGTGACTTCGGTTATTTTGTCTGATTCTTTCGACCTGTCCTCAGCCAAGAAGAGCCTCAACGACTCGTTTTCGACATCCTTCAACAGATGACAGCCAGGTTCCTCAGGGTCGAAGAAAAATTCCAAGTCGGCTATAGTGAACTCTCGCAGTCTAATCAGGCCCTGTCTAGGCGAGATCTCGTTTCTAAGCGCGTGGCCTATCTGCAAAGCGCCAAATGGGAGCTTCTCGCGGGCCATCTCGTAGAGGCGCTTGAATTCTACGAAAATTCCCTGTGCGGCCTCCGGCCTCCCATAGCCAACCGCGTCTGAATATGGACCGATGGTCGTCTTGAACATGGTCAAAAAGTGTTTGGGTTCACCAAGTTGGCCTCCGCAGTCTGGGCAGTGAATATCGGTTTTTTCAATAGCGGCTTTGAGCTCCTCAAGACTTAACTTCTCAGCCTGAGCCTCGCTCATGTTTGCAAACTCCCGGAGTAGATGATCTGCACGGAATCGGTTCTTGCATCTTGAGCATTCAACCATGGGCTCCTTGAAATGCTGCACGTGCCCCGACGCCTCAAAAACCCTGCTTGGCGTGATTATGGGTGATTCCACTTCCAAGATTCCAATCTTGTTGACGAATAGTTCGCGGAGTTTTCTTTCAATGTTCTGCTTCAGCCTTGCACCCAACGAGCCATAGGTTGCAAAACCGCTCGCACCACCGTATATCTCGTATGATTGCCAGAAGAACCCTCTCCGTCGAGCCAGCTCGTTGATTATCGTATACTTGTCATTGGTCTTGGTCTCATCTGGCAACGTTGTTCAACCCTTTTCAAACCGAATGGTCAAAGAGGTTAGGGCTTACCTGATAATAAATCTTCAATCCACGGAACGGCGAGTCAATGTCCTGCTCTTTCACCATAGAACCAGATCTGAGTCGTGACTCACTCATATGGTCAGGCTGCACATTCCGCTAGCTTTGAGACCTTTTTTCACTCCCAGTTCGACAAAAAGAGAGCCAGCAATTGCATGTGCTCTGTGAAGCCTGTGATTCTTTCTGCATGCGAAGCGTAGCGTTTTATAACCCAATCACAAATAGAAGAAAGTCAATAAGGTGTCGGGCTTGCCGAAGATAAGAGTCGCTTTGATCGGCGTGGGGAATTGTGCTTCAGCCCTTGTTCAGGGTCTACAATATTACGGCAAATGTGAGAAAACTGAAGAATGCCTTGGACTGCGCAACTTGGTTCTTTGTGGTTTTCACCCCAGAGACATTGAGATAGTTGCGGCTTTTGACATTGATGCTCGAAAGGTCGGGAAGGACTTGGCTGAGGCCATTTTTCTACCGCCTAACAACGCCCCGAAGCTTACTGAAGTTAAATCCATCGATGTTTTCGTAAGCAGGGGACCTGCTTTAGACGGCTTGGGCCAATACGCAAGAAGTTTAGTGCAAGTGAGCAAACAGCCAGAGGATGACGTATCGAAAACATTGAAAGAAAGCGGCGCGGAAATCGTCGTCAACCTCCTTCCCAGCGGGGCTGTGAAGGCATCCGAGTGGTACGCTGAGCAAGCGCTAACTGCTGGCTGCGCCTTCGTGAACGCGGCACCTCATTTTATCGCGAGCGATTCCTCGTGGGCCAAACGATTTGAAACGGCGGGGTTGCCGCTTACGGGTGATGATCTGATTGATCAAGTGGGCGCAACCACATTGCACAAGACACTGCTACAATTACTCTCGATGAACGGAGTTCATATCACGGAAACGTACCAGCTTGACGTAGGCGGAGGCACAGAGTCTCTCGACACCCTCGAAAGAACAAAAGACATAAAGCGAATGGTCAAAACAGAATCTGTTGAGTCAGCTTTGCCTTACAAGGCTGAGGTTGTAGCCGGCTCGACAGACTATGTGGATTTTCTGCAGAACAAGCGCGACAGCTACTTCTGGATCAAGGGAATGTATTTCTGCAATGTGCCGATGCAAATAGATTTGAAACTCTCAACGGTCGATGCGCCGAACGCCGGCTCAGCCCTCTTGGATGTCATAAGAGCGACCAAAATCGCCATAGACAGAGACTTGAAAGGGGCCATAATGCCGATTTGCGCCTATGCCTTCAAACACCCGCCCAAGATGGTTTCACTTGAGAAGGCAGAGAAAATGTTCGCAGACTTCATTGCTTAGAGAAGCTCTGCAATTCACGAATGATTTTCTCTTTCAGCCTGCTACGTTTGATCTTTCCTTTTAGCAGGTCAATCGTTCTGACAGGTGTCGGATCGATCCCCCTCAACACCGCTAGATAAACGCTCGTGAAATCTCCAATGTTGATCAGAGAGGACATCCTCGCCAGCGTGCTTTCACCCCTGCTCCAAACTTCAAAGGTTTTCACAGGAACTCTCCGCAACAACTCTTCAGTGACCTCGATCCTCTCTTTCATCTCCTCCGCCTCGTTCCTGCCCCGAGTGAAAATCACAGAGCAGTATTTTGCAAGCTCATGCGCCTCTTCCCATCCTACAATTTCATTGTGATCGAGTTCCGGGAAAACCTCCCATTTGGCTGGAACTTTACTGTTTTCATTCAGCTGCGTCTTGAAACGCTGAGCCACAGCCCGATAATCGCCGAAGCCGTAGACAAAAGGGATTGTTCCACTAATATTTGAAGCCAGGGACTTCGATGGATTGTCCCTCAAAGGCGCATCTGGAGAATTCTCGTCACGAACATGCTTCAAGACATCAACAGCTTCGGAGATTTCAGAATCAACGCTAGTAGTCAAATTCAGTTTCTCCAACAACAAAATCAGAGGCACAAACAAGTATGGAAGCGTGGCCCGCGGAGCCATGCCGAGAGGAACGCGTAACCAAGGAAGGTTCAGTCTCTCAGCAAAGTCACCAAGTTTTCCCCCTGAGCTTATGCATGCAACCATACACTTGCGTTTGAGTGCCTCAAGAAAAACGCTCAAAGACTCTTCAGTTTCTCCCGAGTAGCTAACAACCAAAACGAGAGTGCCCTTGTCCGCATATGCCGGTAACGAGTACTCTCTGCAAACCTCGATTGGAACCGATATTTTGCCCCTTGACCAGTCTTTCAAAAGGTCTCCTCCTATTGCTGAACCACCCATGCCGGCAGCAATGATCGTTTGAGGTTCGCGACAACTCAGCGACAACTTGTGGGCAAGTCTTGCAGCTTTCTCGTAATGCGTGTATGCGTCAACACAGAAGGAGAGCATTTCACTCTTGTCGATTTTCCTGATTTGTTTCGGATCGTCTAGAACGGTTGAATTTGATTTGGACAATTTCAACACATCGTTTTAGTTCTTGTTGCAACTTTTATAGTGAGCTCTGAGCTTTTAAGCAGGAGACTGTAAGTCCTAGTCTGAACTCGATAGGCGGAGGACAAAGCGTGCAAGAAAGAAAGGTCGCCATAGCACTGCCGGCCTCGGTTGTTTCAGACATCCCGCACTTACGTGAGAAAACGTCGAAAGTGGGGCTAATCGGAAGAGCTGCAGCTATCTTCAGAATTGACCAAATAATTGTCTATCCAGACAATCCGAAGGCCGATCAAACTCGTGAAATGAACTTGGTTGCAACGTTGCTCTCCTACATGGAAACGCCGCAATACTTACGCAAAAGGCTTTTCAGACTAGAGCCGGAGCTGCGCTACGCGGGCATTCTTCCACCGCTGCGGACAGCGCATCACCCTTTGAACCGCATGATGAAAAGGCTGAACGTTGATGAATATCGGGAAGGCGTAACTCTTTCGAAAAACCGTGAGGGCACCTTTGTAGATGTTGGCGTTGAGCGACCTGCCATTATACAAGACGAGCAGTTGCCAGTTGGGAAGCGCGTCACGGTGAAAATCAGAAGAATCGCCACGCAGATCGAAGCCCAAACTGTGAATCGCAATGAGATACCGGATTTTTGGGGCTTTTCCGTGACCAAGGAGGATCACCCTCTCAGCAAGATCCTGAAAAACAGAGATTTCGAACTCATAATCGCGACTTCGAAATACGGGATCCCATTCTCAGACGTCGCAAGTGAAATATCCGACAGATGGATGAGAGCAAAAGCTGTACTCCTGGTTTTTGGGGCTCCAAATATGGGGTTGCAAGAAATAATCGGATGTGATGGCTTAGACTTGAAGGATCTTGCAGACTTCATAGTTAACACGATTCCATCACAGGGAACAGAAACAGTCAGGACAGAAGAAGCGATAGTCGCTTCATTGGCGGTTCTGAACACACCGCTCCATTGTTGATTCTCGCATGCTGGTTGATTTACCATGCATGGTGCTAATCTTCAAGCATCGAGTTGCCCAAGCCATCGGCTGAAGCCATTTTTGGCCTGAAGCATAAAGGATTAAATGTGTGTTTCCCATATGTGCCCCTGATGCTTTCGATGTCCAACAAAAAACAATGCCGTAAGGGTTTCTTCCCTGCTGGCAAAACGAAGAAACAGGCGCAGTACAAGGAAAAATGGACCCTTTGGATAATCGCGCTGTTCGTCTTCATGCTGTTCGCCATGGTTACTGTCAGGGCAGTTTATTCGGCAGATAACACAAGCCAGAGAACCGAGATAACGATTGGATTGAGGCCATCGAACATAGTAGACTATTCGCTTGGTCCCGGCGAAGACTTCAACGTCACCGTTGTTGCCCTGAACGTGTCTTCCCTTCACAAGTTTCAGCTGACTTTGAGATTTGACGCAGCTGTGATTAATTGCAGTTCAATCCAAGAAGGCGATCTGCTGAAAACCAACGGAACCACGACAGTTGAGAATAGAACGATAGATAATGTTGGAGGCAGCGCCTATTTTTCGCTAAGCCTGAATTCTACTAATGAGGCAAATGGTAACGGCTCCTTGGCCATAATGGAATTCCATGTGCGGAACAGAGGCGAAACTTCACTTCGTCTCCAAGAAGTGAATCTTACCGATGCCAACGGAACATCGATCCTATCTTATGTGACGTATGATGGTTATTTCAACAACAAGTTCCTCATTGATGTTGCAATGCCGCTGGCGCTTCTTTCCGTGACTATGGCTTCCATGTTCCTGAACCAGAGGGCAGAAAACAAGCTGAAGGTAACACTGGAAGATAAGGAATTGAAAACCAAGGACGTTGTGATTCTCGTCATCTTGATGGTAGTTATGATTTCTTCAATAGTGTTTTTCAGGGGTCTGGTTGCGCCTCTGATGGTATTGTTCCTGTTCTCCTATTCGATGCTTCTCTTCATATTCACATACTTGTTCTCAAAGAGGCATTGGTACATTGCCGCGGTGCCACCAGCTGTATTCGTGCTGCTTTACTTGTTTCTCAGAGACACGTCTATATGGTCCAACTATCTTATCAGCATCTACGGTGTTGTCTTCGCCATTCTGATAACATTGTACGTTGGAAGTTTGTTCAGCTGGAAGCCCACGCTCATTTTTGCTGCTTTGCTAACGACCGTTGACATAATTCTTGTGCTAGTAACGGGAACCATGGTTCAAGCGGCGAACACCACTTTCAAAAGTCTCAGCCTCCCCGTGATGGTCGCGGTACCCATAGTTCCGCCGATAGGGATCGTAGGAGGTCTGCTGTCGATGGCTCTGGGCATAGGGGACTTCTTCTTCGCCGGGCTCCTGGCCATACAGACCTTCAAGAAGCTCGGCCGAAACACGGCGATCATTTCAGTCTTCGCGATGACCACATCATTCTTCGTCTTCGAGACGCTCCTTTTGGACTTTTGGAGGATTGCTTTCCCAGGCACACTGATGATAATCTGCGGATGGCTACCGGTGATAGCTGGAAAGCTTGTGAAAGACAGGGATTCTAAGGCCTAACGGGGAATGTTCGTGGAAAATCTTGAAAGAATAATGCTGGCCATGATTCTAGTCCTAATCGCATTAGCCACCGTTCCAACGGCGTTGTGCCACAGTTTTGGAGTCAAGACCGGAGACTGGATAGAATATGACCTTCAAGAATTCAGTGGGGAACACACCCAGCGAATAGATTTCACGAGCGTCATGGGGACAGCGTTAACATTGAACATAACTGATACTATGCCTTCAGGCCTTGAGTTTAACCCCACCACTGGTGACATTAATTTGACAAACGATGATGATTTTTCAGCTGGGATGAATTTCCTCACTGCACGCGTACTCATAATTCCAAACGACACAAGCATTGGTGATTCCGTCTACCTAGGCAACGAATTCGGCAATAGGACTATCTTGGAAGAGACAACGAAGGCTTATGCTGGTGTGGACAGAAGGGTCATCTACGCGAATTTCACACTTCAGCAGAATCAGAAAAGGTACACTTTGTATTGGGACAAGCAGACGGGTGTCCTAGTAGAGGCAACGATGTCATATGGATACATGTACAGTTCTCTTTCAACTGTTGACACAAACATGTGGATCGGCGGAATCGGCTGGTGGTTTTGGATCATCATCGCAACAGTCATTGCATGCGGCATAATATCCACGAAAAGGAAGGCAATAAAAAAACTGGAGAAAACCTCAAACCACAGGTGAAGCGACTACAAAATAGTTTGAATATTGTTTAAGACAGCGCTGTCGGACGCCCCATTTCCGCCAGCATTACGTTTGGATATTGAACTCCACAATGGTCGGAATCTAGCTTACCAACGAGAAAATGTTAGGATAATTCAGAAATCGGTGTTGGTATTATCCGAAAAGTGCTCCTAGACCTTCGAGTGCTGCTTCTTCTTTGTGTTTCTCTTCTTCTTCTTTCTTCTTCTTTTCGTCTTCTTTCGGTTTTGCTTCTGCTGCGGGTGCTGCTGTTGCCGGTGCTGCTGGCGCGACCATCATCGTCAGGGCTGATTTGATTGCCTCATCAATTTTGACCTCGGCTAAGGAGGCTACTAAGGCTTTCACTCGAACTGTGTCGGCGTTTATTCCTGCTGATGTCAAGACTTGTGTCAGGTTTTGCTCGTTGATTTCTTTTCCTGCCTTGTGGAGGAGCATTGCGGCGTAAACGTATTCCATATCTTTTCACCTCTCCATTCAAGTATTTTAACTTTGTTTAGGCTTCTCCGCTGATGTGGTCTTTTCCTCTAAGGTAGGCAATCTAGTACTTCTGTCTGCCTTATTAGTTAATCTATTTTGCCCGTTATTATACATCATCTTCCAGCCTTTCCTTCGAGAAGCCTTTTTGCCTCACATACATGAATCTCAAATTTAAACCTTCTGTGATAGCTTTCAAACTTCTAGAGGATCGATTGAATGTTAGGTCATGAATAGCATTAAGGTTTCAACATACTCTATGCATAGCCTAACCGTACTTCGATGAAAAACTTCTAGGGACTCTCTGAAATCCAAGATTTTCCATGAGAAACTTGGTTTTCAATCTTGGGATGTTAGAAGAAAGAGGGGTTCTAGTAAGTGTATATTGCTGTCATGGTTACATTTACTGCGTTCAGTGGGTCGCCTATTCTGATTTCTATGCTTGGAGTGGGTAAGACTGGAAGGCTTGATGTTCCACTTGTGCCAACATATACTTGATAATCGTAGTCGATACCATGTGAAGAATAGATAGCTTGAACATATGTTGTGTTGGACATTGACGTTTGAAAGATGAATGAAACATATCCTGCATAGTCTGTATCTTGACGAATGAAACTGGCATAAGAACCTGCTGGAAATATTATTGTTTGGTTAAGTACCCAAATCCTAGACCTGTTTAGATTAACTATGTTGTTGAGATCATTCACTTGGTTTTGAAGATTTGAGGCTTGATTTTGAAGACTTGATATTTGAGAATTCTGAGAAAATATGGTGTCATCTTTATCGCTTATCATTGATGTATAATCAGCTACAGCTCCCAATAAACCAGCTATCAAGATGATACAGACTATTCCGAGTACGATAGCAACACTTCTTCTAACCATTTTCTTTTCACTCATTTTTGAATCCCCAGTTTGTCTTCGTTGCTGTGCAGTTTTAAGATTTCTTGTTTCGCAGTCAACCAAAAAAGACGTTCAGAAACCATCACTCCAATTCGGTGCATGGACTTTCAGAACCACGATGAAAAGCTTCTAGGGAGTCCCTGAAATCTTTGTATGTTTCTTTCTATAGACTATGACTGCCAGCAATGTTGCTATCATAAATAGCGGCAGCAAAATCAACGATGAGAACTCGGGAATCACCTGCATAAGAGGATATCTGTCCTGACTCTCTTCCTCGATCATGTAAGGGGTGTCGCCTCTACCGTCTCCGTTTGCGTCTACACCTGTGTAGTCAATCCAATAATTGCCTTCCGAACCATTATCCCAAGCAGCACTTCCTGCGAACTGAGTAGATGCCTGCTGGTTATTATCAATGAAATTGTTATGGTACACTCCATTTTCGATGGAGTCTCCGTAAATCGTTATGCCACAATTGGTGTTGTCAGTTATATTATTGTCTTTAATCGTGTTGCGCATGCAAAAGAAATGTATGTGTACACCATTTTGGTTGTTTGCTATGTTGTTTCCGCTAATCGTGCAGTCACGTGAACGGAATAAATCAATGCCATTGAAGAATCCCACGATATTTGTGTTCTTGATAGTTACATAGTCTCTGTCAAACAAATAGAATCCGTAATCTCTAGGTCCTTGAAGAGTGTATCCGTTTCCGTCGATTGTGACGCTGTTTCTCTGCACTTCTATTGTTTCGGAAATATTGCCAGTAAAAGTGTAGACGTCCCCAACACGCTGGATAGGTGCTATCGGCGGGTCAACCGTTCCATCCGCCCTAATGTATATGGTTCCACTTGCTTCAGCCTTCTGAACCCTTAGTAGCGTGCTAAACGTAAACACGAGAAGAACTGTTAAGACACATAGTGAAACAAGCCTTCTGCTCATGTTGCATCATCTGAGTTAGTCTTTCTATTCTTTATGCCTCTCTTTCTATAGACTATAACTGCTAGTAGTGTTGCTATCGTGAACAGTGGCGCACGCGTGGATATTCTGGTATTAAGTCTGTGGGCTTTCAACTTCTTCTGGGGGTTCCTTTTTTCTGCGCACGATGAAAACTGCTGCGCCTACTACTATTATTATCGCCAATGCGGCTAAGACATAGAGATAAATCGGTTCAATTGGAAGACCAGAGGGTGCGGCCTGCCACATGTTTGTTTCTGTTGCCTTACCCGTTGCGGTTACGCCTCCTGAGATTACGGATGCTTCCACCATAACGCCGGTCAGTTTATCCCAGTAGTAAGTAAGCTGCGTTCCATACTGTGAGAAACTTGCGTGAACCACTGTTCTGCTTGCTCCTGCATAGGAGCTCGTGGTCTCGCCAGCAATTGTTACGTTGCCATATCCACTCATGTAGACGAAATCTCCAACTGTAAGGTTGGCAGGAATGACAAATCCAGAAAGGCCAAAAGCTTGACCACCAGCCACAACATCTACAGGCAATGTTGCGTTTTGCTCTGTTCCATCAGACATGTGCATGGTCACCCGAACAGTAGCGTTTGTTCCTTCAACGCTTAGAAACTCCACTTTCAGCCATTGAGGCAACGGCGTTCCTGAAGGAGCGCCAGTGATGGTATAGTCAACTTTTATCCAGTCACCAGCCTTAACGCCCACTTGCATTCCGGGAGGGAGTGAAGCTGTAACGGTTACAAACTTTGTCACAAGATTATTTCCTAAGGACGTTTCGCCAGGCACTGGACTGGCGTAGGCGGTTACATTATACGTTCCTTCGACTGTGGGGGTCCAGAGGTAGCTGAGCGTATACGAATCGCCAGCTTGTAGAGGGGAGATAGTTGTTGAGTCCATTATGGTGCCGTTGATGAGAAGCCACAATTCTACGTTAGTCTCATTACTTAATCCTTGATTGCTAACGGTTGCTTTCAGTGATGATGAAGCGCCAAATCGGAGTGTTTCTGGAGCCGTTATTGACACGATAAGTTCAGGAGCTGAAACGTTTACAAAGACAGTTTGCTGATTGTTTTCTATGGGTGCTTCACCGAAAACTGGAGGAGCATAGGCTGTTACGTTGTATGTTCCTTCAACCGTGGGAGTCCATACATAGTTGAGCGTGTATGAGTCGCCTGGCTGCAGAATGGGAACTATCGTTGAGTTCGCTATGGAGCCGTTGATTAGAAGACGCAATTCCACGCTTGTTTCCTCACTTGATCCTTTGTTGGCGACGATTGCAGCAAGTGATGACGAGCTACCAAGCTTTAAAAATGTTGGAGTCGTTACAGAGACAACAAGCTCATGTTCAGGGACCATAAGCGGATAACGATCTATATTATCAGCGTCAATAATGTAGGGTGTGTCGCCTATGCCATCGCTTCCCAGCTGGTCTTGATTAGGACCACTATTCTCATCAACACCAGTATAGTTGCTCCAGTAGTTTCCACCAGAAGGATAACCATCATCCCAAATGTCAATCACTTCAGTCCAAACGTCACAATCAACTTGACTGGTGTTGTTTATGAACTCGTTATGATAAATATTGTTGTTTGAAGAATGCACCCAAAGACAGATGCCATAATACGCGTTGTTTCTTATGTTGTTTTCACAAATACTATTGTTTGAAGACTCAGCGAGACAGACGCCATATCCAGAGACCTCAGGACCACCGTTGTCTGTTATGCTGTTACCAAAAATATTGTTGTTCGAACAATTGTAAAGATAGACGCCCCACGCGTTGTTTCTTATCTTATTGCCATAAATAGTGTTGTTTGAAGAATCCACAAGATCGATACCCCATGCACGCGGCTGGTTATCTGTTACGTTGTTTCCGGAAATAGTGTTGTTTGAAGAGTATTCAAGCCTGATGCCATCCCCACCGATGTTTGTTATCTTGTTTAGGGTTATTGTTGAGTCTGTTGTGTGAACCAGTAGAATACCTTGCATGTTATTGGCGAGGTTCAGGTTTTCCACAGTTATGTTTGTGCAGTTTACAAGCGCCACGTAGCCTGCATCCAAAGGAACAGTCAAATCTTGCATGTTGACCAAGTAGTAAATGGGCTTGCCATCCACAGTATTCGAAGAATCAACATCATGCACGGAAGGGCCCTCCACATCAAAATTGTAAGTATTGTTCGCCATAAAATTGTCCCTCAAAACGTTGTTAGAAGGGGAGAGACTTATGCCACCCAGGTTGTTTGTTATGTTGTTTCCAGAAATACTGTTGTAAGAAGACCAGTAAAAGCCGATGCCATAACCGTTGTTGTTTGTTATACTGTTTTCGACTATGCTGTTGTTTGAAGAATACGAGAGAGCGATGCCAGCCCCGATGTTTGCTGTTATGTTGTTTCCATGTATGTCGTTGCTTGAAGAATACATGAGATCGATGCCCAACTCGTTGTTTGTTATGCTGTTTTGAGAAATTGTTGAATCTGTTGTGGAAACCAAAAGCAGGCCCTCCACGTTGTTGATAAGGCTTAAGTTTTGAACGGTTATGTTGGTGCAATTTACAAGAGCTACATATCCAGCGTCAAGCGGAACTTCCACGTCTTGCTTCTCGACCCAGTAACATACGGGTTTGCCGTCAACAGTGTTTGAAGCATCAACATCATTCAAAAAATCTGAAAGTATCGCACTGCCACCTACGCTTTCAACTTTGAAGTTGTATTTGTTATTGGTCATGCTGTTTCCTCTAAGCGTGTTGTTTGAAGACCGTATGAGAGCGATGCCATAACCGTTGTTGCTCGTTATGTTGTTTCCTTGTATACTATTGTAGCTTGAAAAATCAAATAGCCCTATGCCGCTGTAGCTGTTTGTTATCGTATTTCCTTGTATGCTGTTGTTTGAAGACGCATCCAGTATGATGCCCCAGCCAAATTTTTTGGCTTCTATGTTTTTGATAGTTACGTTATTTACTCCAGACAAATAAAACCCGTTTCCGCTTCCAGAGCCATGAAGCGTATAGCCATCCCCGTCGATAATTATGTTGCTTCTCTCAACCAGAATCCCATCAGCATCGCTGGTAATGTTACCTGTCAAGGTGTAAGTGACATAGTCAACGGTTGAAATAGGTGCGTCTGGTGGGTTTATGCTTCCGTCAGCCATAATGTAAATGGTTCCGCTTGCTTCAACCCTCTGAACATTAAAAGCCACGCCTAACACGCCAATGAGAAGCGTCAAGGTTAACAGCCAAACAAGTTTTCGGTTCAAGTCACATCACCTGCCATTCTTCTGTTTTCTTAGGGTTTTTCTCTGCATGAACACGACAGCAACCATCGTGAGAAGCATCAAGAGTGGCAGGGTGACGAATGACGGAAACTCTGGTACTATAATTATCTGTTCTGTTGAATGACTGTAGGTGAAGTAAAGATAGCTGTATGAACTGTTTGAACATGGCAACAGGTTACATTGGACCTCCGTACCGTTAACAAACACTCTGTAAGTTGCGTTCATCAAGGCGATTGGAATGCATAGTCTGCAGAAGCCAGCAGTGCCATCTTCCCCCGTAACATTGAAGTTTATTGAAGTACCGTTAGATTGGAAATCAGTTATTGACGAATTGCAAATGGTTTGAACACTATATTCTGAGGTAGCGTTGAAGTCAGAGAACATGCCCATCAATGGATGGTTATCAGTGTTATCCAAATCTATTGTATAGGGTGTATCGCCCATTCCATCATGGTCTGAGTCGACACCAGTATAATTGCTCCAATAGTTCCCGCCAGAAGGAGCACCTTCATCCCAAACATTCACTGATTGGCTGCTGTAAACTTGCTCTGGGTTGCCTATGAAGTTGTTGTGGAAGAACCTGTTGTCAAAAGAGCTATATAGATAGATACCGTGTCTGTCGTTGGCTACGTTGTTGTCAAAACAAGTGCAGTCAGAGGATGAATAGAGATAGATGCCAATTCCGTTGTCCGCTATGTCGTTCCCAGATACCGTGTTATTGGAGGCCTGCCAGAGACCAACACCTATGTCATTGTTTGCGGTTATGTTGTTTCCAGAAATGGTGTTGTTTGAAGATGAGAGAACCCAAATGCCATCATTGGTACGCGTTACATTGTTGTTGAGTATCCGCGAGTTGTTTGTGGAAAACATCATGATGCCTTGGTAATTATCCCCAAGATCTAAGTCTCTTACCGTGATGTTCATACAATTTACCAATGCCGCATATCCAGTGTCTGATGGAACTTCGGCATCTTCGCGACTAACCCAATAGCAAACAGGTTTTCCAAGCAACGCGTTTGAAGAGTCTATGTCGTGAACGAAATGTGAGTATGCATCACCGTAGACCCCAAAAGCGGAAATGCTGTTGTTCCGAAGCTTGGTATTTACCGAGTAAGAGAGCTCAAAACTGCCTATCACATTACTTTCCAAGGTGTTGTTAAATGATGCCCAAATAGACAATCCGTCTATCGTATTATCCGTTAGGATGTTGTCAGAAGAGTTTGCGAAGGAATTTCTAAATGTGTTCCCGCTTATGTTGTTGTGGGCAATAGTGTTAGAACTGGAGCGAGATAGAATTAGGCCGAGAAAACTATTTGTAATTGTGTTGTCGACAACGATTACGTGTGTGACATTTTCTACACGCATAGCAACAATTAAGGGGTCACTGCTTTGCACTGTAAATCCTGAGAGGCTTGTATAACTGGAAACTATGGTAACTGCTTCTGCAGTCTTGTTACCATCGATTACAGTACATTTCCTGCTCTCCCCGATTAGCGTCACTGTCTTATTTACCACTACGTTTTCATAATATGTTCCCGCTTCAGCGAATATTGTGTGTCCATTCAGCGTTTCATTCGCGTCTATGGCTTCTTGAATTTTTGCATAGCTTAGTCCCGTGTTCATATTGTGGACTGGAAGAGAGCTCCAAGGATGCACAAGCGGGTAATTGTCCTGATTAGCAGAATCAATAACGTAAGGTAAGTCGCCGATCCCATCACTCCCAGTCTCATTCTGATAGAAACCACTTTTCAGGTCAACACCAGTATAATTACTCCAGTAATTGCCGCCAGAGGGATACCCACCATCCCAAGTATTTGCTGAATAGTAGCCGGACACCTGATAGTAATTGTTGATGAAGTTGTTGTGATAAATGACGTTGCCAGATAAGGTGTCCAGATAAATGCCAGCATAATCATGGTTGGTTATGTTATTGCCAGTAATGGTATTGTCAGATGAGCGGTATAGAAGTATACCCGACCCGACATAGCCATTCTCTTCTATGTGATTGTCAGCGATGGTGTTGTTGTCAGAACCATAACCACAATAGATACCCACAATATCGTAACCCACAAGGTTTAGACCAGTGTTAGCTATTCTGTTACTGATTATTCTGTTGTCACTGCCCCCTAGATAGACGCCCCATTTTACGTTGTAAGTTATAACGTCGTTGATTACAGTGCATCCGCTGGAGCTAATAACGATTCCATAGCGGAACTTTTGAACACACGTATTCCTGACCGTTACATTGTCTGCTGCGAGACTGAATCCACTGCCAGTCTCGGCACCTTGAACCGTGTAGTCTGCCCCATCCACCACAATGTTGCTTCTCTCCACCACAATCCCATCTACATCGCTTGTGATGTTACCAGTCAAAGTGTAAGTTGCGTTGTCAACTGTTGATACAGGTGCATCAGGCGGGTCTATGCTCCCATCAGCCCGTATGTAAATTGCTCCGCTTGCTTTTGCGTCTTGAACGTTTAAAGCCACGCTTAACGTGCCAACGAGAAGCGTTAAAGCCAATGCCAGAACAAGCTTTCGGTTCAAGTCGCATCACCTGTCATTTTTGTGTTTTCTTGGGATTTTTCTCCGCATGAATACGACAGCGAGCATCGTGAAAAGCATAAAGAGTGGCAGAATCATGAATGATGGAAACTCTGGTACTATGACTATTTGTTCTGATGAATGGCTATAGGTAAAGTAGAGGTAACTGTGAGTGCTGTTAGAGCAGGGCAACAGATTACATGGAACCTCTGTGCCGTTGACAAACACCCTATAGGTTGCGTTCACCAAGGCGGTCGGTATGCATATTCTGCAGAACCCTGCGGTACCATCTTCCCCCGTAACATTGAAGCTGATTGAAGTACCGTTAGATCGAAAATCAGATATTGACGAATTGCAGATGGTTTGAACACAAGACTCTGAGGTAGCGTTGAAATCGTAGAACATGCCCATCAAAGGATATCTGTCAGTGTTGTTTGCATCAATTGTATAGGGTGCATCACTTATTCCATCGCTGCCAGTCTCATTCTGATGAGAGCCGCTATACAAATCTGTGCCGTTGTAGTCACTCCAACAGTTTCCGCCAGAAGGATAACCATCATCCCAAACGTTGAGATAAGGAGAGCCAGTTTGGTTGACATTGTTGATAAAATTATTGTGGAAAACCATGTTAGATGAGGAATAGAAATCGATACCCCAGCCGTTGTTTGTTACAAGGTTTCCGGAAAACACGTTGTTAGAAGAACCCCACCCCAGATAGATGCCGTACATATTGTTTGCTATGTTGTTTCCAGAAACCGTGCAGTTAGAAGATTCATAGAGATGGATGCCATACCCGTTGCTTGCTATATTGTTCCCTGAGACCAGGTTGCTAGATGATTCAGAAAGATAGATGCCATCATACAGGGTGTATGACGTTATGCTGTTTCCAGAGATCACATTATCAGAAGAATACCAAAGGAAGATGCCATCTACGTTGTTTGACATTACATCGTTTCCAGAAACCACGCCGTTAGATGATTTCCAGAACCCGATGCCATGCTTGTTGTCTGTTATTTTGTTGTTTTGAATGGTCACGTTGAGCACTTCCTCAACATAGACTCCGCAAGAGTGCTCAAACGCATCGTCACTCCCGCTACTGCTCACGGTGAACCCATCGATAACCACATTATTCGTCGTTACCGAGATCACGCTTCCTGTCTTGTTGCCATCAATTATTGTAGTCCAGCTGTTCTCTCCAATAAGCGACACGGTCTTATTCACAACCACGTTTTCATAGTATGTTGCTGATTCAACGAATATTGTGTGTCCGTTTAGGGTTTCGTTTGCGTTTATGGCTTCTTGTATTGTTGCGTAGCCTAATCCCGTGTTCATGTTATGAACTGGTAGAGAGCTCCAAGGATGCACAAGCGGATAACGGTCTTGACTGTCTGTGTTAATAACATAGGGAATATCGCCTATTCCATCGCCATCCGCATCTGAACCTGTATAATCGCTCCAAAAATTGCCTCCAGAAGGAAGACTATCATCCCATATGTTTGAAGAAAGATCTTCAGCATTTCTGTGCCATGCTTCTCCATTGTGTAGCATGTTGTTATGGTATATCTTATTGTCAGATGTTCCTGCATCCAGTAGTAAGATGCCGCCATCAGAGTTATTTTCGACAATATTACCGAATATTCTGTTGCCAGTTGATGCCGTGCATATTTCGATTCCAATAGTATTATTTGATACAATGTTATTCCCTACGACATTATTGTTACAGCCAACAGAGCCGCCAAAATAGCCTATATTGATACCGTATTCATTGTCTACGACGATATTGTTAGATACAGTATTGTTATTGGAATACTCTCCTAATATTATCCCTGCCCAACGTTTTGAAGTTACCTCGTTATCACTTATCACAGAATCATCGGAATAGGATAGTGTGACGCCGCTTCCCGGCATATCTCCTTCTACGCTAAACCCTTTAAATTGAACATGACTTGCCTCTACTAAGACATTACCAATGATGATCGTGTTGCTTTTACTTTCTCCAATGAGCAAAAGAGTTTTATTAACAATAGGATTTTCATCGTATGTCCCGTTGTATACCAATAATGTGTCTCCCGGGATAGCTGCATTTATGGCTTCTTGTATCTTTGGATAATCGTCTGGAACTATGATTGTTCGAGGTGGAGGTAGTGTGGTTAGTCCTGTTGGAAATTCGATGTTTTCATAGAGCCAAGCTATAATATCGCCTTTGGTTAGAAGGTATTTATCGCATTGCACTGGACCGTAAATCCATACGGATTCTGTGGAATTCCAATACAACCAATTCCAATAACATGGGTGGCTACGCGATACACCGTTTATGGCTTCTACAAGAACGCCCGAATCCACGTAAAAGCTATAGTTTACGGTGGCCACAGCCAATGTGGCATTAAAAGCCGTTACACCATACGGTAACAATACTCTCCCGTACCAGCTTCTACTTCCGTTTCCATAGTCGATTAAAACACTTACATGAATCGAAGCATCATCCACTGTAATGTCCATAGCTTTAGGCTCTGACTTAACTCGTTGAATGTTAAACGCCAACGTCAACATGCCAGTTAACAGCAGCACCAAAATGATTCCAACAAATATTCTCTTCATCATTCACCACTCACTTTATACACGCGTTATCCTATGCCCAAAATTACGTTCAAATCCAGAGCGTGTTAATCGGAGTTCAGACTGCGAATTCTCAACTTCTTCTGGAGGCTTCTTCTTTCTGCGCACGATGAAAGCTGCTGCGCCTACTACTATCATTATCGCCAATGCGGCCAAGATGTAGAGATAGATCGGGTCAATTGGAAGGCCAGAGGGACCAGCCTGCCACATGTTTGTTTCTGTCGTCTTACCAGCTGCCGTCATGCTTCCAGAAACTACGGTGGCTTCCACTAAAACTCCAGTTTGCTTATCCCAGTAATACGTGAGTTGAGTCCCATACTGCGAGAAGCTCGCATAAACGACTGTCCTGCTTGCTCCAGCATAGGTTCTTGTGGTTTCGCCAGCAACAGTTACGTTTCCATAACCACTCATGTAAACCGAATCACCGGTTGTCGCGTTGGCGGGAATAACGAAGCCTGAAAGCCCAAGAGCTTGACCCCCAGTCACAACATCCACGGGTACAGTTGCATTCTGCTCTGTTCCGTCAGACATGTGCATCGTCACTCGCACGGTGGCATTTGTTCCCTCAACGCTTAGAAACTCTACTTTCAACCATTTCGGATAAGCTGTTCCAGCAGGCCAACCAGAAATCGTGTAGGTGCATTTTATCCAGTCGCCCGCCTTAACACCAACTTGCATTCCAAAAGGCACTGAAACCACAACCGTTACGAATGCAGTCTTTTGATTGTTTTCTACAGATGTTTCGCCTGGCACTGGATGAGCGTAGGCGGTCACGTTGTATGTTCCCTCAACTGTGGGGGTCCATAGGTAGCTGAGTGTGTACGAGTTTCCTGATTGTAGAAGGGGTATAGTCGTTGAGTCTGCTGTGGTGCCGTTTATGACGAGTGTCAAGTTCACATTGGCTTCATCATTAAATCCGTCATTAGTAACAATTGCGTCTAGTGATGATGGGCCACCAAGTTGCGCATAGATTGGAGCCGTTATTGACACGGCGAGTTCATGTTCAGGTATCATCGGATAACGATCTCGATTGTTTTCGTCGACAATGTATGGCGTGTCCCCTATTCCGTCCCTTCCAGTCTCGTTCTGATATGACCCGCTGTATGTGTCATTGCCAACATAGTCGCTCCAATAGTTTCCGCCAGAAGGATAATCGTTGTCCCAAACATTTGGCGAGCCGTCAGAATAGACCTGTCGAGTGTTGTTTATGAATTTGTTATGATAAACAGTGTTGTTAGACGAACCAGATACGTAGATGCCGTTGTCGCCGTCTTTGATGTTGTTTCCAGAAATGCTGTTATTTGAAGAAGAATAGATGAGGATGCCATCCTCGTTGTTTGCTGTTATATTGTTTCCGGCTATGCTGGTGTTTAAAGAAGAATAAAGGCTGATGCCATAATCGTTGTTTGTTATGTTGTTTCCAACTATGCTGTTGTTAGAAGAACTTTCAAGGTAGATGCCATACCAAAAATCTTTGATGTTTATGTTTTTGATTGTCACATTGCTTCCTACAGTAAGGCCTATTCCATTCGAACCCCATACCCCTGTCCCTTGAAGCTTGCAACCTGCCCCATCAACAACAATGTTGTTTCTCTCCACCACAATCCCATCTGCATCACTCGTAATGTTTCCAGTCAAAGTGTAGGTCAAATTGTCAACGGTTGAAATCGGGGCTGTTGGCGGGTCTATGCTCCCATCCGCCCTAATGTATATGGTTCCAGTGGCTTCAGCCTTCTCAACCCTCGATGACAAGTTCAATGTGCCTATTAGAAGTGCTAAGAGTATTAACAGCAGAAGCTTCCTTCTCATTTTGCATCAATCATTATATCTCCTGCTTCAGTTTTTATGATTTGTGGAAGAACCTTCGATTGAATGCACGCGTACCCTCTTTGTCGGCTCAACCAAGTTGGGCCTTTCGGAAAAATGATGCTCTAATCTTGCTTTCTCTCCGGAAAAAAAGGGGGTTACGGGTCTGCTTGTCCGAAGTGCAGGGCTACTGTGGCTATGTCTTTGCCGTCTATTTTGGCATCGTTGTTTACGTCGCTGTTGGGGTTCCATGTATATGGCGGTGGGCATCCGGGTGCTGAGCCGAAGCATAAGGCTACTATTGTTATGTCTTTGCCGTCAACCTTCCCGTCAGGAACAAAATCCCAAGGACTAGGCGTACCGCCAGTCAAGTCTCCGACCATCGATATCACGATCCACCCGTCCGTGAAGTTGTTGTCCGCCGTGTCGGTTTCGCCTGGAACAGGCCAGGCGTAAGCACTGATCGTATAGTTGCCCTTGGCAAAGCCTGTAGTGTTCCACGTGAAGTTGATCGTGGCAGAATCTCCACTTGCGAGAGTTATGATTTGTGAAGTAATAGTAGTAGTGTTTGCATGCAATGTTAGATTGACAGCTTCTGTAAATTCGCCCTTATTAACAGCAGTCATAGTTACGTTCAAAAAGTATCCCTGGCCCACCACGGTCTTTGGAGACGCCACTCCAGTTGCGGCAACATCGTATGCTTCAGTTATGGCTCTATCTGTTGTGTATGTGAAGGTCGGCAGCCAACGCTGGATTACCGGTTCGATTTGGCTCGGGTCTGGGTTGAAGAATTGGAAGACTCCTTTCATCCACCATGTGTCTGGTTCTGGTCCAGGTTCATATTGCCATGCACTGTAGTTTGCGTAGATTTCACATGTAAATGCGAATGTGCTTCTGTTGCCGTACATCCAGTCGTCCCATGAGCCAGACATGTTGTATAGGCCGCTGTTTTGTCCGTACGGTGCGCCGACGAGCGCCGAAAGGTTTGAGGCGATTTGCCTGAAGATGGTGTCGTCTATTGTTGGGTCTGTTGTGTACCCCCATGGGTACCCGATTACCTCTGTGCCTGAGTGGAAGCTTACTGCGTACTTGAAATTGTGGCTGAGCGCTAAGTCTCTTATGGCTTGGGTTTCTGGTTCTGAGAAGGGTGCTGGGCCGCGATAGTCTTCCGCTGAAGGATCAGGGCTTCCGCTGAAGCATGTTGCATTCCACTGGTAGCCATAGTTTCTGTTTATGTCGACACCCCCAACCCAATCTTCGTTTAACAACCCGTCGCTGTCATTGTCTACGCCTTCCCATCCGATTATTGTGCCTTCCCAAGGTGGTGTTCCTCTAACTAGAGCTGCTATGTAACCGTCTCCATTCGTATCCTCTGGTGGGTCTTCGTCAAGCCGAGTGTCATTGTCTTCGTCGAAGGGGTGAACGTTCTTGCGTTGCCACTCGTTTTGTTTGACCGCGTCGAAGCCGTCCACGTTCAGTGCCGGAACTATGTAGATTTCACTGTAGTTTAGCATGCGCGCTATGGTTTCGTTTGTCCCGTAACTGGTTGCAGCATCCACTGCGAAGTACAGGGCTAGTTCTGCACTGATGGGTTCACGGGCATGGTGATAGCCTACGAAGAGTAATTTGGGTTTGGGATGTGTATTAGATTCGTCTGTTAGCCTAATGCAGTAGATGTCTTTGTTTTCCCAGCTCTTGCCGATGGAAAAGGCATCGACAATGTTTGGGTATGTTTCGTTCAAGTAGATCAGAGTCCTAGCGATTTCGGTGTAGTTGTGGTAATGATTCCAATCGTCCCAGGGTTGAGCCCAGGGTTTCATAAGCGGGTAGTGGTCTACGTTGTTGCTGTCTATAATCTGTGACGTGTCGCCTATTCCATCTTCGTTCGCATCGACGCCTGTATAGTCGCTCCAGTGGTTCCCGCCAGATGGATAACCATTATCCCAAGTAGCGCTGGAACTGGAAAGAAACACTTGTTGTGAGTTGTTAACGAAGCTGTTATGGTAGATTTTGTCTAGGTGCGATTGGGATAGATAGATTCCATAGTAATTGTCAGCAATCACGTTGTTAATGATCAGGGCACAAGGGGTATTGTCGACATGGATGCCTACGTCTGAACTATTTGATATTGTGTTAGTAATGATAGTTGTATAAGCTGAATTTACCCATAGGCCGATACCTGTAGAGGTATCCCATATAGAGTTGCTAATGACCATGGTGTACTGGGGGCCGTTAAGAGAGATACCCTGTTCGGCATTTGATATCGTGTTGCCGCTGATGGTGTTGTTCTGGCCAAGCCATGAAGATATGCCGTAACGGATGTTCGTGGCCACGTTGTCGCTGATGTTGCAGAAGCTCGCCATGTCAGTGGATATGCCACTACTCTCATAATAGTACCATCCCCAACCACTGTTCCGCACCGTGAAACCAGTCACAAGAACATGGTCTTTCTCTACGTATATTACGGCTGCAATTCCGCCACCATCAACGATCGTGTTTTCCTTGCTTTCTCCGATGAGCGACACGGTCTTGTTTACCTCCACGTTTTCATAATATGTTCCATTCTTGACGTATATGGTGTCCCCGCTGCTTGCAGCGTTTATGGCTTCTTGTATCGACGAGAAGTTTGCTGGTCCATCATCATCTACAGTCCAAGTTTTAGGTTCTGCCTCGACTCGTTGAATGTTAGACGACAGTACAAGCATGTTTGTCAAGAGTAAAGTCACAATTAATCCGTAAAATGCTTTTTTCATTCTCCTTCCCCTACTCTCAGTCATACTCTCAAGGTCTATTTCACATTTCCTACACATTGCTATAGAAGAAGGTTCTATCTTGACTATTCCCATGCTTCCAGCAATTTGAGGATACAGTCGTTAGGTATAGTCTGACGAGAGCACTTATTCGGACGCTCTTAGTGTCGCGCGCGGGTGTCTATTTTAGCCCAACGAACAGGCCTCTAGTTCGTGTCCACTCATTCTCTCCAAGGAACTTAATTTCTTTGTATCCTGCCAGATTGAAGCCTTTAACATAGTCTTCATAGTCTGCTGCTATCATCTTGTGAGTTTCCTTTGTATGCTTGATTTCTCCGTTAATTCCAATCAAATAGTAAAACTGGACTAGCCAGCGTGATTCTGTAAGCTTGCTTGTGCCCATTCTCGCCAGCTTTATTTTTTCATCTTCATAGGTGTCAATTGCAACATTTCCTTTTCGAAAATCTTTCCTGAAAACCCAAGATTCAACAAGCGCCAAACCATCGTTGGTAAGATTATCATAAAAGTTTCGGAGAGTTCTTACGAGGTTTCTGAAGTTCTGAACGTAACCTATGGAACTGAACAAACATGTTATCACATCAAACTTATCTTGCAGCTTAAAGTCTATCATGTTCGCAACGTGAAACTTCGCGTTTGGAACTTTTGCCCTTGCCGTGTTGATCATCTCTTTGCTGATGTCTAAGCCTGTGCAACGAAAATGCTGTGAAAGGTACTTCAGATGCTCTCCTGTCCCGCAGCCAACATCAAGAAGTGTTTTTGAGGGTTTTCTCTCGAACCGTCTTATTATGTTTTGAACGACTTCTGACTCACTCCGGTAATCGTTTCTCTTTAGGTAGATCTGGTCATAGTATTTCGCAAAGGTGTGTAGATTGTGTTCACCCATGACAAGATCAGAGTTAGCGCGCATGCTTGTTCCGAAATTGGCCTAAAATGGTTTTTATTCGGGTTTCATAGTTTAGGCAGGGTTTTGGGCTCCATATCTGTCCTTGATCTTCAGGGGTACTTTTTTCCTCGAACGCGGCAGAAACGTGCAAAATGGAATTATGACCATTTTTGACCAATTTAGGAACACCCATGCGCGCTATAAATCTTAACTAATAAGATACTTTTGCACTTAAACTTAGCATTTCCATATGTGCCTTCCTTATCAAGTCGATGATCGTCTCCTTAGTGGGTATCGCCGCATTCATGGACAGGGCATATGCTTCTCGATGTGCGACCTGCAGCAGCGCTGGTGTACTTTCTGTCGTTGGGTACGCTATGCTTAATGACAAAGCAAAGGCATCGACATACGCGGCTTCAATGCTCTTCGTGGTTTCGCCCACATCTATTCTAAGCTGCCCTTGGATTATTACTAGGCCTTCGTCGTACGCCGCGGTCATCGCAAGTCCGCTTTCGACGGGCTTTATTCCCAGTTTTGACAGAACGCTTGCAAGTCTTTCATCTATGACTTCGCCCTTCCTGACGACTAAAGTGTCCTTGCTTACCCAGACGCTTCCGGACTCGATTCTCGTGGGTAAGCCTACAGAATTCAACTGGCTTATTATGGGGCCTGGCGGTTGTCCAGTGTTTCCGGCTGGTATGACAACGTCAAAAGCAGCTATGTCGCCGGCCTTTGCCGTCGTTTTTACTTTTCCCCTTTCCAAAGTGAGCGAAAGCTTAAACGGATTTAAGTCTGTGAACAAATAAACGTTCGAGCCAACCAAGTATTCCGCAAGCTTCTTCAGTTCTGGTTTGTCCTTGCAGTTTTCGATGGCGCGTTTCATCAGGGTATTCTTCAAGACTCTCATGTAAACTTGCCCTGCAAGGTTCTTCTTGAAGGCTTGAAGCTGTGCCGCCCTGACCTTTTGAAGACTGGCAATTCCGAGCACGCTGTGCTGACTGACTAGCTGTGCTATCTCTTCAACATCGCTGATCTTCTGCTTCAACACTTGTTCAGATGGCACAGTTTTTCCCCTTTTCTATGATTTGATCTTTACAGGAGTGCCCATCGAAGTTTTTATGCTGGCAAACTTGATGTTCTTCATTCCCTTCTTGAGTTTCCCTTCAATGGCTCTCAAGACTGCCTGAATGTTCTCAGTCAGCTCTTCTTCCTTCATGTTCTCAGTTCCGATGCGACACTGAACTACAGGCTGGCCGCGCGTCCTTACGAGGATAGTTTTGCGATGCTTGACCATCAAACTGGCTATGTCTGCGCCTGGCGGAACGGGTACAGGCATTTTTCCTCTGGGACCTAAAACTGGACCCAAGATCTTGCCTACCGTCTGCATTAGAGGAGCCTCAGCTATGAAAAAATCATTGTCGGCAGCTATCTTTCTGAGTTCCCTTTTCTTGCCAGCTAGACCTTCAAGTTCAGCACGCTCGATGACAAGATCCGCATTAGCTTTTCTTGCCTTCAGGGCCAATTCACTCGAACCTATTACGCATATCCTGTTTGTCTTTGCTGGTGAATATGGAAGCTCGACGATTTCTTGAATTTTGCCCTCAGACGATTTCATGTCAACGTCTCTAAGCTTCAGAATAAGCTCTACTGACTGGTTGAACTTCCTCTTCTCAGACTTCTCTTTCGCTTCTTTGACGGCAGAAAGTATGGTCTTTTGATCTAAAGGCAACTTGGAAGCCTCGTGCCAATGAGGGAAGGGAATGCAGTTATAAAAATGTTCTCTTAAGCCTGATTCTTGCTAAATACTTCGTCGTGTTTGCCTAGATCGATCTCTTTTTGCACTTCACGAGGGTCCTTACCTTCAGCTGTTACACCCATGCTCACGCAGGCGCCTAGAATCTCCTTGGCTGCCCCTTTCAGGTCTTTCGACAAGAGCTCCGGACGTTTCATCTTGGCTATCCTCACGACCTGTTCGAAAGTGAGATTCCCAACTTTCTGCGTGTTTGGAGTTCCAGAGCCTTTCTCAATCTTCAGCTCGCTCACGATCAAGGCTGACGTAGTGGGCGTTCCAACGGTTACTTCAAATGTCTTTGTGTCAGGGTCAACGGTCACCTTCACCGGAACTTTCATTCCGGAGTAATCCTTCGTGAGTTCGTTGATCTTGGTCACTATCATCATGACGTTGACGCCTAGTGGACCCAAGGCGGGGCCAAGAGGCGGCCCAGCGTTTGCTTGTCCTCCACTTACGAGCAGTTCTACGACTTTTTTGTCAGCCATTTAGTTTTCACCGCTTTCAGATTTTGTCTTCTCAACCAGTTTGACGTAATCAGAATTGACGGTTATGGGTAGAGTGAAAGTTGCCTCCAACAGCTCCAACGTGACTTCAGCCTTGGACTTGTCGATGCGGGTTATCTTTGCCCGCATGCCCTTAAACGGGCCGCCAGTGACTTCGACGATGTCGTTTTCATTCAACTCTTCAATTACTGGCTTTTTGATGATGTATCTTTCAATCTCGGAAAAACCTATTGGACCTGGAATCCTTGACCGCACGTGTTTCACCCCTGCAATCGCTTCTTCCACATAATGTGGACCCTCGGACTCCATGAAGATGTAGCCCCTCAGCACTTCAGGAACAAGAATGGCTTTTATCGGTATCTTTGCAGTATTGATTTTCGCGGCAACCAGTCTGGCCACGTTCTTCTCTTGTCCAGTCGTCGTTTTGACGGCGAAAATCTTCGTATCGAGTTCCTCGTGCTTCTCCATGACTGCTACCTTCTAAGTCCCAGAACCGGGTTGCAGGACGGAAGACAACAGCTTGATTACGAAGCCTATTGCCCCAATCAAACCTATGCCCAAGAGGCATATTTTGATTGAGAGCCAAAGCTCATCTCTTCCAGGCTTGATAGAAAGCCTCAGAGCCCGTGCACATTGGGCAAGGAATGATCTTAGTCCCATAACTCATCGCACACTCAACATTTCAGATCCGATATAAACGTTCCTGTAAAAATGAGGCTCAAACGCGGACTCAGGCTACGACCCTTTGTCTCTGCACCTCAGACTTTCTCAACTGGCAGTCCGATCTCGTCAAGCATTTTAACCAGCGCCGTCTTACTCTCGCTTCGGATGCCCTTCCAATCCAAGATCACTCGGTTAACCGTCTCTAACGTCCTTTCCACACATTGCCTAAGGATGTCCACATCTACGGCTCCGAGGGCATACTTTGGGATCATATGACCAAAAGCCAACTCAGCATCCAACGCCATCCGCGTGAACTTGGCGTTATAGTGGAGACCACCGATGCCTAGAACCGCCTCGGCCCGTTGAACACCAAACAATGAAATCGTCTCAATCGCGGCTTGAGCAACAGCCTTAGCGGCACAAGTATCATTCCACTGAGCAACCGAGCTTCCAAGCTCGACATACATGGCTGGAACATCCAAAGATGGCCCATGATGGGTACATTCGTAGGACACCTCGTAGCCAAGCTGCATCTTGCCCTTGAAGTCAGCCATCGCACGTAGGGCGCTTCTCATAGCGTTTGCGGGGGAAATTGAAACCTTTCGAGGAATGCCGCCTAACCCCGCCGAGCCGAGGTTGCCCGGTGTATGCACGGACAATGTTGGAGTCCCACTCTCACTGCTGTGCCTAGAAACAAAAACGACGAGCTCCAAATCATGGAAGACGCTTGTTAGATCCTGTGCGTTAACGGATTCTTCATTCAACGTTACCAGCTTGACTTTCTTATCGTTAAAGCGGGTTTCATATGCTGCATTTCCCTGAAAGTTGCCGGCCTCTTCGAAACGCGTGCTGGCCAGAATCTGCTTCGCAATATTCAGGCTAGCGACATCTTTTTTGGAAGACGCGATCAGAATCATGTATTCTCTCTCTGGCGGGGCTCTGGCAAATGATAAATATGCTTATGGTAGTAATGAAGCTGCTGTTAACTTTGGAGTGAAACCTGGGAAATGCCGATGGCAAGAGATGAATTCGGCTTCGAAGCAGAATTGTACGACAGAGTTTGGGGAACGTATGATTACGATACTGACGTGAAGTTCCTCGCAGACCTGTTTCAGAGACATCGGTGCAGAAGCATCATTGACATCGGATGTGGAACTGGAAATCATGCCTTGAGACTATGTAGTATGGGATACGAAGTCACTGGAATCGACATTAGTCCTAGCATGTTGAAGGTGGCTAGAAGCAAGGACAATTGTTCAAGAATTCGATTCTTCGGCGGTGACATGAAAATGCTAGGAAGCGCTATTCCAAAAGGCGAAAGGTTTGACGCGGCAATTTCACTCGGGCAGGTCACCGCCCACCTCTACACTGATCGAGACGTAGAAGCTTTTCTCACAGGCTTGGCTGCAATATTGAAGAAGAGCGGATTGCTGGTGCTCAGCGCCGGAAACGCGGCGAAAATCAACGATGAATACTTGAACAAACTCCTTCTAGATCACATTGTAAACGAAGAGAAAATGCAACTGGCAACGTTCGCCCAGAACAGCCGAGACAGCAGAGACCCAAATAGCATTATTTGGAGATCGATCTACCTGACAAAACAAGATGGTCAGCTTGACTTTCAAGTTAGAGAACACAGATTACGATGGTTCAGATTTTCGGTATTGAAGGAGCTGTTGACGAAGAATGGCTTTGAAATCGAAGCCGTACGGCCCGGGTCTTCGAACGAAAGATTTGATGAGCAGGAGCACACTGAGATGTGGTTCGTGGCGACTGCTCGATAGAAATGGAGAGGGATCATTGCAAGACAGTCTGCATTCTCGGAAAAAGCTTTAATCTACGCCAGGTTTGTGTGAGGAACGGTGAGAACGTGCATCTAATCAACTTCAAAAATCTGACCGGCAAAGAGCTCACAGAAATGGTTGATGAGGGCATCAAGGTTAAGCATGATGCTGCGAAATATCAAACTGCTTTGGACGGCAAGTCTTTAGCCCTGATTTTCCAGAAGACTTCCACGCGCACGAGAGTCTCGTTCGAGGTTGCCATGACACAGCTTGGAGGCCACGCTCTCTTCATCGATTGGAGGACGACAAACTTCGCGTTGGCAGACATCTCCGACGAGACGCAGTATCTTTCACGCAACGTTGATTGCATAATGGCCAGGCTGATGAAAAATGCTGACCTGCAGAAAATGGCTGACGCCTCACTCGTCCCAGTGATCAACGGGTGCGACGAGAAATATCATCCTAGCCAAGCAATAGCAGACTTGATAACCGTCAAGGAGAAGAAAGGCACGCTGAAAGGAGCAAGGCTAGCTTACATAGGCATCCACAACAACGTTTGCAACTCGCTCATAGAAGGATGCACAAAAACAGGTGTCAAAATAATCACGGTTACGCCGATCTTCAACGAACCGACGAGGGACGACGAACTACTGCAAGAGGCAAAGAAGACTGGACTGTGGCAAACCACGCTAGACGTCAAGAAAGCAATCAAGGACGCAGACTTCGTCTACACGGACACGTGGGTCGACATGGAATTCTTTTCAGACCCTAAATTCGCTTCAGAGAAGGACAAGCGCGTCAAACTCATGACACCCTACCAAGTAAACAAGGAACTATTGAAAGTGAGCAACGCGTATGTAATGCATGACATGCCCATTCACCGAGGATACGAAATCAGCGCGGACATCATTGACAGCCCAAGATCAGCAATCTACGAGCAAAGCGAGAACAGACTGTACTCGGCGAAATCAATACTACTGAAGCTCCTGAAGAAATACTAGATCCAAACATCGTCAAAAACGCGCGATTGAAACCACGATAGTGATGGGTGCCTTCCAGAAAATGCTGAAAAGAGCATCATTTCAGCATCAATTCCACAAACTTAGCCGGGCTAAACTGTTCCAAGTCATCATATTTCTGCCCCGTACCAATGAATAGGATCGGCTTCTTGGTGACGTAGGTTACGCTCAGGGCAGAGCCGCCTTTGATGTCAGCGTCCACTTTGGTCAGTATGGATGCGTCTATGCCGACGCACTTATGAAACTCTTCTGCCTGCATGACCGCATCGTTGCCTGTCAGCGAATCCACCGTCAAGACGGTCAAGTCTGGGTGAACGACACGTTTTATTTTTTCAAGTTCGCTCATCAAGTTTCGGTTCGTCTGCATTCTTCCAGCAGTGTCAATTAGGACGACGTCTATCCCTTGCGCCTTCGCGTGGCTTATCGAGTCATAGGCAACAGCGGCTGGATCTGCACCGTAATTGTGTTTGATCATTCTTATCCCAAGCCTCTTGGCATGTTCTTCCAGTTGTTCAATCGAGCCTGCTCGGTAGGTGTCGCTGCATGCGAGAACTGCTGAGTAACCATTTTTGTTGAGAAAGCGGGCTACTTTTGCTATGGTGGTGGTTTTCCCTGTTCCGTTTATGCCTACAAACATCATGAGGTATGGTTCACGCTTTTCGCGTTTTTCTTCGATAGCCGCTAAAAGGTCGATTTTGTTGTTGGTTAGCATAACTTCCAGGAGTACTTCTCGGAGGTTCTTCTCGACGATTTTTCTCCGATCTTCAAGTCGGTTGACTTGGACTCCGTCTAGACGCTTTTCCATTTCGTCGCATATTCGCTCCGCCACTTGGAAGGCAACGTCGTTTTCCGCGAGGTTCATCTTAAAATCTGAGAGCACCGGTCGCAAGTTCTCGCTTTTGAGCTCGGCCGTTGTAACTTTGGTTACAAGCTTTTTCAGCCCAGATTTAAGCTTCTCAAACATTCTCGGGAGGAGCCTCTTCTCTCATCTTGTTAACCCTTGATTCGATCTGCGCCCTGAGTTCTCTAGTTTTGTCCACCACTTGGACAAACTGTTGCTGCATGGACATCCTTGTTTTCTCCAACTCTTCGTGTCGTTTTTTCAGGATTTCCTTAGACTCCAGCAATGTCTTTTCAACTGAAACTCCGGCGCCCATCCCGACGATGAGCTTGTCAGGACTCGCAAGTCTTGCCTTGACGTACGAGTTTCCGCCGACTGGAACTAGCAGTTCGGAGCCTTCTTTCTCGTTTTCCAACGAGGTCAACGTCATTCCCGCATATGTCAGGTCTGTAATGACTGCGTTAACCATGTTTAGCCTGGACTGCAGAGCTTCTGCAGTTTGTTCGTAGTAACGCAGTTCGACGCTCATTCGGCGCAGTTCTTCCTCATCCTTGCTTGTCAACGTTTTCTTCTCCAACGGCAAGTTTCTTCAGCAACGGGTCTGTTATCTCTTCGGGAGGAACCTCCTCAACGCCGACTATTCTTATGTGAAAGCGCTTCACACGATGTCTGCTTCCTAATTCAGCGTAAACCTTCTCCACTGCGTGTTCAGGTTTGGCTGCGAGTATTTCCTGCCTGAATGAAGTTTTTAGGTTTGGCTTATGGATTTCACCTGTCACCCTGAAAACTCTCAATTTCCTCTTCCTCCTTTACAACATCCAAAGCGTTCCCGATTATAAACATCTCGGGTCCCGTTGTCAACGACCCGACTATAGCCGAATGGTTGTTGCAGACTATCCCAGTTCCAACGTGGGGGATGCCGCAGTTGATGGTGCCCACGTCAACCGGGACCTTTAGCATTTCTTCCAGCAGTTTCCGCTCCGTATCTTTCAGAAGAGGATGTGCCAGAACTCCCTTGTTTGTGGCGGCGGCCAAAGATCCAACGTAAGGCATGCCTGCAATCTCGCCTGCCACGGCTTCCACGCCTAGGGTATCAGAGATCTGTTGTACTTCAGTCTCTTTCATTCTCGGGTCAACGACTGCGCCATGATCGTTCGCCAACACTAGGTTGCCATATGCCGTCTTCTTAGTTTCCATTATCGTGAGGTTACCGTTGAAGGCAGATTTCAGAGCCTCAAGTTCTTCCGGCCGCACGAAACTTGGAAGCAGAACCCCGTTTGAGTTTGCACATGCCAAAGCACCGACTAGGACTGAACCTCCGACAGTTGCGTGTATCAGTTTGACCTTCAGCCACTGCGCGAACAACTCAGCCTTTCTGAGAGGAATCCACTTTGGAACTATGACCACGTTTTCTGTAGCCAAGGAATAGATGCCTATACTTACGCTTCCCCAAAGGTTGGAGACGTAGATGGCCAAGGACTAGTCTCCTTCGGCAAGATAAACAGTCACGTTACCCTCTTTATCCTTAGCGGCCCTGACGCGGATTTTTCTCGGAGGCTTCTCGATGCCTCTGCTCCAGATTCTCAGATTTACCTCATTGCTAATGATAAGTCTGCTGGGTTCTTCCTCCTCTTCCCCTTCGACCTCTTTGTGAGCCTCCAACTTCATGTGCTTGCCGATGAAGGCTTTGAGCATGCGCATGGCCCTCGGCGCCCGCTTGTTTGCTGGCATGATCCATGCTTTGCCAAGGGGAACAGTGTAGACCCGCTCCTCAACTATTTCTTCTTCCTCTTCCTTTTTTTTCTCCCTTGCGGGCTTCTCCTCTTCCTCAGCAGTCGCTGCCTTTTCTTCCTCAGGCGACACAGGTGCCTCTTCAGGTTCGACCTTTTCCTCAACGGTCTCCTTCAGTTGCACTTCCTCAGCGGTTTCTTCAGGCTCTGTTTCTTCCGCAGTTTCAACAGGCTCAGTCTTGGAATCGTCGTTGCTTTTCGGTTCCTTTTCTGCGTCCTTTTCTTTTCTCACGTTTTCTTTCTCCTAGGCTCTTAGCTTTCTTGTTCTCCAATGTCTTCTCTTGGGATGCGTCCTGACTTTCCCGCTGGTTTTGCCTACGACCCACGTTGGCACTGCCTTTTTCTGCTTTCCAGCCTTTGCCAGCCTCAATTTCTTTGCTGTTGGTTTGTTTCTGGCCATCTTTATTTCCTTCTTATCGTCGGTTCATGCTTGCGCGACTGCAACTGCACAAGTATTTGCCTCAGACGTGCATCTGCCAAGGGAACAGGTATCTTCCCTTGTTGCGCCAGCTGGATTAGCTGCATCTCCAGCTGCTCAGTGAATTCCGGCTTGACCATCTTCAAGTTCGTGAGTCTCTGCCGAGCCTCTTGGGAGAGTATGCTTCTCAGAAGGTTCTCCTTTTGGACCTCCAACTGCTTCTGCATCTGCTCGCCTTTCTGTTCATCAGACATTTGCCGCTGCAACGCCGAGAGTTTCCTTCTGCGGAGCTCTTCAAGCTCATCGTCGGACACTTCTACTCACCTTTCAGGTACTTCTCCAGTTCGGGAAGCTGCTTCGTCAGTTCTTTGCCGAGTTCTTCAGCTAATTCTTGCAGAAGCTTTCTGCCGTCCTTCGTTACCTTTCTTCCACGTGGCTTGGACGTTTCAACTAAGCCCGCTGCCTCCAACTGCTGCAGGGCCTTTCTTACTGCTGATCCCCCAGTTTTCGAGGCGTGTTGCGGCATGCCGCCATGTCTTTTTCCACCGCCGTATTCAGCTCTCAGTTTTTCTATCCCAGCTGGCCCGTGAACGTAGATTTTCCGCAATATCGCAGCGCATCGTGTGTACCACCAGTCAGGTTCCTGCGGCTGTTTTCCAACGTGTGAGCCGGTCTTCGCCGCAATCGTCCATGACGGTGGTGTCACCGCATCCACGTTCTCCTTCAAATGCCTGGCTAACCTTTCGATAAGTTTGTATGCGGGAACATCGTTGGGAGTTATCAAGGCTCTTTGTCCTCTTGAGTTTTCGTTCAGTAAAATCTTGAAGCCAAATATAAAGATTGTTCGGAGGAAAACTTCGCCTTTTCCCTTACCTCCATTCTTTCTCGTTCCCACATCCGTTTTTGGATCTGGTCAGTGGCAAATGAAGACAAGTCCTTCGTTGAATCGTTGATATTTGTTGACAAAAAGTAGACCAAACATCGTAAAAAAGTTTATTCTTCGTCACACAGAAAATATCGGTTCGAGCATCTGAAATCAGGATCTTTGTTTCACAAGCTTCTATAAATAGATGTACAAGCGTTAGCTTTAGAGAAGTGACCATGTATGAAGCATTTTAACCCTGTCGGTCTCGCTGGAAGGGCGAGAAAACTGAAAAGCATAACCCCCACAATAATGGTAGTACTAGCATTATTTAGTGTCTTGATCTCGGTTCCAAAACCCCGCGCCAGTTCGGTCAGAACTCAGGTGTGCATGGTCATCGCGCGCGCAAGAATTCACAACACCTGAACTCCCACGGAGTTCCAAGACTGTATTGTTGGTGGTGCTCTTTCTAGCGTGGAGAATTAGGTCGGTAATCTGAATTTGCATGATTTGGAAGCCAGGCGAATCACATTAAGGTTTCAAGAATAGTAATAGTTTGGAGCTTCTTTGCCCGAACAGGTTTTCACTTCTTGCGATGTTTGTAAAGCATGAAGGTATGTCCCCTAACCTCTACCAATGATGATGCTGTCTCTTCGGCGATTTTAGAGGCAACCTGTTTCGCTTCCTGTTCGGCAAGGGCGCTCTTCAAGATTTTGACTTTAACCATCTTGTTCTTGTCCAGCTGTTTGTTTACTTCTTTCATCAAATCCTCTGAAGTTCCTCCCCTGCCTACCCATACCGTCGGGTTCGCGTCTCTCAGCCTGCGCTTTACGAAACGTTTCTTTCCGGCGGTCAACTCACTCATGATTTGTGCTGCTCCTTTCTCTTTCTCAAAGGTATCCGCATCTTTTTGCCACAGTTCAGACAGGTTATGACAACGTGAGGCTCTCGCTCATGCCTAACGCGCACACGACAATTGATGCCGGGCAAGATAAAGCTTTTACAATGCCTACAGACTTGCCGTCTGTGTTCTGTCGGCAGGCGAACCCGCGCTGCCATTGCGATTCTCCTCGCTAAATACACGTAACGCTGGGCCAAGGATGGATCTTCAGCGAATGTATTACTCGCCAGACGAAAGAGAATCTGAATCCTTTGCCTTGCTATTCGACGGGTGCCAGTATCCATGCCCTCAGGAATCACTCCAACAAGCTAAGCATCTGTGGACAAGATTAGCCTTTCCAATACTAACGAGCCACAGAGACACCACATGGTCGATTGGCCGTGGCAGGAAGCAACGCCAGCTATTTGAATGGGTTTTGCAGGACCAAAGCGCCGGTCAAGAGTGCGCGCGCAGTGGGAGTGGTGGCATTCGAACTCGCGTCACCTGCGCGGCCGTCGCGCTTTCTTCCGAACTTTTCGTTTTCGATGGTTAGCGTGTATCGAGACGGGTTTCGTTTTTTGAGTATTCTTGATCCTGCATTCTGAGGATTCTTAGGAATCTTCCAGGCCCTTTGCCTGTTTCTTTTGCGTATATGCTTATCTCTCCGTCAAAAATGTCCAGTATTGCATGGACATCTTCTGGATGATGCATCCCAGGGTCTAACACAGCGAGAACGGTGAAACCTTTTGACTTCAATTGTGGTATGAGCGCATTCAGCCATCTTCGAGTATTAAGAGCATGATGCTGCAACAGCACGTCTGAAACAATGTCAATGCAGATTCGTCTATTGCCATCTGAGCGGGTGGTTAGTTTATTCAATGCTGAGCCGAGAGCAATGTTGATTTCCGTCAAATTCTCGACGTCCTTAAGCTTAAACACGCCAGGTCTATTTCCAATCATTACGTCTGCCTGAGGATTACATATGAACAGGCAAGAATCTGATTGGGATTCCTCTGCTAATGCTGTCAAACCAGTTGTTTTCGCGGTCACACAAAACGTGGTTTGTTTCCTGTTCATTCCTGTTTTGAGAAAACTTCTGATCAATGAGGCTTTTTCATCGCACGGTGTTGAAGCAAGCACTACGGCAGAATTGGCAGCTATGCCTCCGTACAACAGCTTGTCAAGCACTGCAAACCCGGTGTCGACAAGGTTGCGATGAGTTTCAGAAGATTCGGGGACAGGACCATTGACTATCAATGTCATGGGATCTGCTTCGGACACTCTGCATTTGCCGTTTTCGTCAAGATACAGGATTCTTGGCCTTATCGTGAACGAGCCTTCCCGCTTTGGCTCAAGGCTGAATCTCACTTCTTCGACCTTCAGTGGGTCCAGTCTTTTCCCTTTCATGTTAATGTTGCAGCCTTCAACGCGATAGACCTGAGGCTTCTCTTCAACCTCGAAACCGTTTGGGATCGCCTCAGCAATGTTGTCCAGCAATGCCGTGCCTTTCCCGGCGTTAGTCAGCTCTATCTCCAAATCAAGAATTTCGCCAACCATCAGTTCCCTTCGACCGATTATGACGTTCGCCTGAACTTCGGCATGCTCAAATCTTTCTATACCTACAGCTTGCTCGTAGGTTGGTGCGGGAGATGGAAGGTTTGCTGTAGAAGTGAGTATCGGAGCTTGGAGCACTTGAGCCAGGGATACGGCAAGTTCTCTTTCTTCCCTCACGTTTTCCAGCAGTTTAAGTATTTGTTCCCTTTTTGACGGGTTGTCTGTTTTCGCGAATGCATCCACGGACGTCTGAAGGAGCTTCTCAGCTATTGCGTAAAGCTTGGCCTTTTTCTCAAGATCATTCTCTTTCGCTGCATTGTCCATGTGCACGTAGGCATCAAAAAGCAGTTTCGTGGCTCTCACGGCCCGTGAAGAGTTTTCGAAGCCTGCTCTAAGATAGTAATTAGCCGCACTTTCGAGGTGCTGCATAGCCCCAGAGTGCATGGCAACGTCCCTTGTATCTGAGAATCTTGTTCCCGCCTCGAGTGCTCTGCAAAAGCGGCTGTGCCCCAGCGCTAGCATCTTCGCCTTTTCATTTGGGCTAGACTCTTTCGCTTCTTCAAAATACTCGGACGCATCCAAATAGAGTGCGGGCGAGGCTTCTGATTCTGCAAGTGTCATCTTCTGCCAAGCCCTAGAAAGAGACATTATGTACCTAATTTCCTTTCTGTCCTGCTCAGATTCGAGTTTCTGGATCATCTTTCCCAACATTTCGGCTGCTGAACCGTATTTTTCAGAGCTGGAGTGATGGTCGCCTCTTTTGTCGAGAGTTTTTGCTTCCTCGATGGCGATTCTGGATTTGCAGTATTCTTGCCTCAGTTCGGTCGCCTTGAGCATGCTTGTCGCCATTTCCTTTTCATCCATGTCTTGTATCTCATCGAGCTTTGCACGCAGAGATTTTCCGGTCTCATTGAAAAGCTCGTTAGCCTGCTCAAATGCCTGGATTGCTTCTTGGCTTTGTTCCCTTCTACTCGATTCTTCAGCGTCCTCCAATTGCGCCCAGGCTCTATAGTTTGAAGTCAAATAGTTCCATTTTTTCAATGACTCGTGCAGGTTAGCAGCCTTCCCGAAGCTTTCTTTCGCCAAGCCATATTCTTGCCTTACGTGATGTTGTCTTGCGCGTTCGATTTCAGCCCAAGCCTGCATGTAGCTAGCGTATTCCTGAAAGAAACCTCTTAGGTGAGGGATCGTTTCCGTGGCTTTTGCGTAACTGTTTGAGGCAAGCTCGAAGTTGTCCGCGGCTTTGATGTGTTCACTCAACAATCGGTATGTCTGTCCAATTTTCCAATAGCATTCAGCTACTCGGCTTTCAAGATCAAGCTTTTGGAATGATGCCAGGGCTCCTTGGAATGCTTCAACAGCCTTTTCCCCGTGTTTTTTGTTGCCTGTGAGGTCATAAAGATTGTTCAATAGGCTTCCATACTCGCATTCAACTTGTCCTAGCATGGCAAGTAACGAAGAGCCTCGCCTGCTCCTGCATTCTGGATGTGCCGATGTAAGAGGTTCACGGCTTTTTCTTTGTCAATTACAGCCTCTAGAAGCATGTTATTCCTGCTTTCAGGATCATTAGCCAAGCCGGCGAGTTCTGATTTGATTCTAGCACGTGCGCTACGGGTTATGCCCTGATTCCAATACCAGTAGGGTTGAAGTTTATCAATGATTTCAATAGATTCATCCTTGTATTTCAAAGCTTTTTCGAAAAGCCTCCTTTTCTCATCAGAGCTTGTCCCGATTCCTCCCAACTTTGAGAGTATGTCACTCAATCTGTAAAGTGCATCGGAGCGCACCTCTGGGTATCCAGAATATTCAGCTCGCTCCAAAGCTTCTTGTGCACTTTCCATGCTTTTCTTTAGGAGATCGTGCCTTCTGTTTAGTACTGGTTCAAGTTTAGCCAACTCCCAGTAATAGGCAGCTAAAGGGGCCTCTACCCAGAATGCGCCCCCTCTTGAGCTAATGAAAGAGATATAGAGAATTGGCTCTTGGCTTCTTCCGCGTACTGCAGGGCTTTTCTGTAAAGAGCCATTCTTTCGTCAGGGTCATCAGTGGCGTATGCTTTCCAGTAAGTAATGTAAACCAGCCTGTCTAATGCGCCCCCGATTATGAACCTATCCTTGGCTTTCTTACCAAGCTTCAACGCCTTCTCACAAATGCCCTCGGTGAAATCGCCCTCATTGGTCTGCCAACCTGAAAGGCCACTCAATGTCGAGACGGAACTGAAATACTCGATCACGGCCGTGCTGTCGGAAATCTGACAAGCCTTGCGCCAGTATTCTGCGGCTTTTTGATAGCCACTCTTCTTCTGCTCTCCATCCAAGAAATTGTCGCTGAACGGTTCTTGATGAATTGCCACAAGAACGTATGCTCTTGCAAGTTCTTCTGAGTCCTCGAATGATGAAAGGAACCTTATGGCTTGTTCTCCGTGCTCTACCGCTTCTTCCAGTGTTTTCTTTCGCGTTTGGCAATTCCAATCAAGATCGATTCCAAAGCTAACGCTTTTTGAGAGTTGGTCATAAGTCTTTCCATATTCCCATGCGTCCCCAGTTTCTTTGAATGCTCTCAGAGCCTCATTCGCCAATCTCCAGCACTCATCAATTGACTTTTTCTTTTCAGAAGCTCCCATTGCAAGCCAATAAGCTGCAAGAGCTGTCATGGCTTCGCACCTGGAGATTCTCGGCACTCTTCCAGGGTCGCTTGACTTGTCATAGTTTTGCTTAGCCTCTTCGTAATGTGCCACAGTCTGCGTCATTCTCTCCTTGAATTCACGGCTGGTATCTGCCTGAAGGGCTGCCTTGTAGATTGCGTGGGCCAAGCTCTCCCGAACCTCTCCTTTCCTCAGAAAATCAGATTCGTCACCAGCAGTCAGGATCTTCTGATAATAATCGGCTGCCTTCAGCCACTCGTACTGTTTTTCCTCTTCTATGGCCTTACCGAGAATTTCCTCCACGTTTAAAGGCTCCGACATAACTAGGAGACCACCGTGTTGTTATGGGTCTGCGCGTTGAAAAGGGTTTTCATAATAGGAGCTTCCCAGGGTATTCCTAGAATTTCAAGTGGCACCAACACTGTTTTCGACATGGCAGTGCGAGGGGTGGGATTCGAACCCACGGAGGCCTTCGCCAGAGGATCTTAAGTCCTCCCCCATATCCTAGGCATTATCCGGCCGCCTATTTAGACCTGGCTCGGGTACCCTCGCCGCGATTCAATGTTCATTGCGGTGCGCAGTTAAAGCCTTTTGTCCAACGAACAATCCATTAAGTTAAAATCTGCATTTTTCTTACTACTTGTGCGAATGAAACATGGGCGGGTAGCTCAGCACGGATAGAGCACCAGCCTCCTAAGTTGGTGGTCGTGGGTTCAAATCCCACCCCGCCCGCCATTCCATTAAAGAAGACAGGATTGGGCTTTTTGAGCGGGACTTACAACTCATAAGATAGTGTCTTTATAATCCTGAAGCAGGGATAATTGACTCATTGGAAATGGTTTTTTCCAAAGAAAGCCAAGGATACTGGGAATGACTTAAAATAGTTCGTTTGGTCCTGGTAAAAATTCTGTTTAGTAAGAGGTATGCTAGTGGCGCCACAACCAGTTCATATCCCTAAGCAAACTATTCGATGGCTATTGGAGAAGAACGAACCTTCGGTACGATACTACACTCTGACGAGGCTTGTCGGGAAAAGCGAGGGGGATGCGGATGCGAAGGAGACTAAAGCTCAAATCGGAAAGCGGGGATGGGTGGCGAAAATCCTTGCCCGCCAGAAGGACCGAACTTGGTGGGACAACCCCTCCCACTGCTACATCCCAAAGTACACGTCTTGCGTCTGGAACCTTATCGTCTTGGCGGACCTTGGCGCGACCCGTGGAGACACCCGCATCAGTAACGCTTGCGAGCACTTCATGAAGCTACACAACGTCGAATCAGGAGGATTCTCGCTCCGGCCCGTAGGCTCTGACAAGTTTGAACCCCATGTATGCCTGACTGGCAACATGGTCGCTTCGTTCAGCCGACTTGGTTATGGTGGCGATGCCAGAGTGAGGCGCGCTGCTGATTGGCTCGTCAGCCAGCAGCTCCCGGACGGAGGATGGAATTGCTACGCTAAGTTTGGTTCCAAGCACGGTTCGTTCAAGTCAACCATCGAGCCGCTATGGGGCTTGGCCGAGGCTCTGAAGTTCGCTGGAAAGGGCAAGTGGAAGAAGAGTGCTGAGGACGGTGCCGAGTTCTTGCTGAGGCATCGTCTGTACCGCTCAGAGTCCACCGGTTCAGTGGTGATGCTGGATTTCACTAGACTGCACTACCCATTGCACTATCATTACGACATTCTGCATGGACTTCGAGTGCTCCGTGAGATGGGCTTGAACGACGACCCCCGACTCAACGACTCCCTTCGGTTACTCCTGTCCAAGCGGATGCCCCAGAGCCGTTGGCTACTCGAAGGAACCTACAGGGGGTGGATTCATCCTCAATCAGCTGACGGTGATTACGTGGAGAGACCTGAAGAAAAGGAGGTCATTGAAAGAGGCTGGGGGGAGGAACGAACTCTGCAACTCGAAGAGGTCGAGAAGCCGAGCAAGTGGATCACAATGCAGGCGATTATTGTGCTTTCAGAGTTCTCTCGTGTATTGATTCCGACAGCTGTGAACTAGAAAGGCAATACCGTCTTGAGAGGGAAATCTTGGCTATACATAGATCCTAGTTCAAGATCAACATATACGAGAAGGAAACAGAGAAAGGCTCACAAGTGTTCCTTAAGATTAAGAGAATGAGCAACTACAAATAAGTGGAAGACGAACTGCTTCTGAAGAAAGAACAAGTCTAGCGCTCGCACTTCCAGGAAATCGGGCGCTTAGAATTGCTCTCTCTTCCAGATATTGTATGGGCACTGTCTCCAACGATAGGTGCTCCCTTGTAGATGCAATTAGCGCGCGCCATAGATCTTAGTTTACCCTTCGAAAATTCGATTAGCATACGCTCTTAATTCGATGAGTGAAAATTGGATTGCTTTATTACAAAAAAAAGGGAGTTCGGGAGATTTCGCCACTTGGTTTGAGGTGCAAATCCCACCCCGCCCGCCACAGACGCACCCCAACATTTTTAACATTTTTTGTAAGGGGTTACTTTCTTTTCCGGAAGATCTTGCTTCCGTTGTGATCACAAACGTATTCAAAGCTAGCTTCGATAAGCTCACATACAGTCTTTTCCGAACTTGCCACTCTTGCAACGTATTCATCATCTTTGAAGTCAACAAGCTGGGTGTATAGGAGCGTGTTCTTGATGTTCCTATGACCAAGCACTTGCATGACGTGAAGGATGCCCCTTGTCTTGTGGTATTCCATTGTAGCTTCCCAATGGGGGACGGAAAGTGTGAAAGGTTATCTGCAGCAGTCTCGGGTTCTGAAGTTTGGCTGCTATCCTTTTGCGTTGCAGCTGGTAGCTCTTTCTCATCGAGTCTGATATCGCGTTGAAGACGCTTTGCGAATTCTTCGGCAAACCGTTTAGCATGTCGACCAGTTTGCTCGACGTCCTCAGTATTCTAGCATCGCTTTCCCTTTTCTGGTGTTATCCTGACAGAGTTGTTCACCAAATCCAAGTCAATCTACTTGAGTTCACATGCCTCACGTCACCTCATGCCCGTCTCTTTGAGCAGTTGTAGAAACGTAGCCTTCCTTCTGTTGCATCCGGCTATCAACTGGTCGATCTCGGTCTCTGTCGGGATGACCGGGATTTTTCTGATCTTTCTGATCTTTCTGTAGGTCGGTGGTTCCCATCGCATCCCTCACAATTGGAGATAGCCCGTGTAGCGCGCGCATCGGCGCTCAAAGTGAGAACTCCCTTTAGAGAATCTACTTGATTTAGTCAAAAATCCGTCAGTCTCTCCAGAACTGAAAATAGAAGAGACAAAACCTCGAAATTTCAAAGAAAATGATGCTTTCTGGCATTTGGGTAAATGACTCTTATGTCACAGATCTCTTTTTCTTTATACTCTGCTAGAACGTATTCCTGATGCCTTGTGCTACTGTCCAAATTCACCAAACTGGTGTTATTCATTCTCAGGATTTGTGAAGGAATATGAACGTGGCCGCAAAGATGGACCTTAGGTTTTATTTCTTGAATGGCCTCATTGAATATCTCATGTCCCAGGGTCGTCTTTTCACGACTTATCAATTCATGCATTGGTGCCTCATGCGTGACAAACACGTCAATCGTCTTCATGAGTTGGGCGTACTTAGAGATGATTTCTCGAACTTCTTCAACCGTCTTTTGATGAATCTTTCTCTTGATTCTCGCAATGTTTCCGTTGATCCCAGCTATTTTCAGATTTTCGTGGCTCCTAACTAGTCCATCTTGCAACAAACATAACGAACCGTCTCTATTCCTCAATGTTTGTATCAGTTCAACGTTGTCATGGTTGCCGTAGATAGTGAGAAGGTACGTGCTCCTAACGATCGGAAGGAATAACTCTGGGTTCGAGTCACCTCCAAAGTCTCCAGCGGAAAGAAGCAAGTCAGGCTTTTCTTTCTCAACAATGCGGTAAAGCCAGTCAAAGGCTTTAGATTGGTCTTGTCCATGGAAGGATTTTTTGTTGTAGTGAATATCGGAGACCATCATTATCCGCATTGTAAGACACTTCCCAACAAGTTTCTAATCCAATTCCATTTTCGAGAGGATTTTGAAGATTCGTACGATACGTTTTAGCTCATACCGAGGACAAGAAATCTGTCGCCAAACCCTCTTCAAGAATCTCTCTAATCTTCACAAGAAACTCTCTCGCATCAGTCAACGCTCTTTCTGCTAATCCCTTTTGAGTCACAAAACTAGTATCATAAGACGCCTTCTCACGCTCTTCCTTCTTCTCCACAAGCTTCTGTACATCTTGTTTTGCCAGAGCTGCTATCATATCAAGTGCGATCAGATATTGTTCGCCGAGTCTCTTCTTCTTGTGCACGTAGAAGTAAATCAACGCACAAACTGTCGCCAGATGGTTTTCGCCCTCTTTTCCGACGGCAGCTAATGCGGCTAACGCAGCCTGATACATCGCATAATAGCATATGGTGATAACCCAGTCGAAGTAATTTTCTCCTTCATACCTGAAAGGTTGAGCCTCATGCGTTTCGAAAACCTTGTTTGCGAGATCAAGATTGTGGTATGCTTTCTTCAGATGGCCAAGCACATTCTCTTCAGCAACCCTTTTCGACAGATTCTTGATTGCTGCAATTCTCGGTTTCTCGAAAAACATCAAGGATCTCTCGCAACTCTTCGGTTCTCTGACCCAATCTGCCCATGTCGGAATTCTCCGCATCAAATCACCCTCGATAGCATGAGGTAATATGCTTCTTGGCCAAAGATGACGATGCCATCTTCTTGAACATCTACTGCAAACCGCTTTTGTTCCTTGAAATTCTTTTCGAAATCTTTCATCATCATCGTAACAGGCACAAGCTTTTTCGGGTATCTTCCACTGACTTCGTTAGCCAGTCTATCCACAGAGCCCATAACCTCTTTGAATTTCCCTTCTTCAGAATTCGATACTAACACGAGAACATCTACATCACTTTTGATAGTGGCTTCCCTCCTTGCCACGCTACCGAACAGAATAATCGAATGAACCTCGGGAACAAAATCCGAAATTCTCTTCTTGAAATCCTCCAGAATCCAAGCGAGTTTCCTGTTCTTCTTGAGGAATTCTTCTTTCTTTTCAGTTTCGAAAAGTTCGCATAGTTTTCTGGTTTTGGAGTTTGCCAAGTTTAATCTGTAATATTTCTCCCTACCTTCTGCCCTCTGCAGAACCATTCCTTCGTCCACTAATTTACTGAACTGCTGGGACACAGCCCACGTACTCACTTTGGCAAGTTTAGCTAACTCTCTCGTATAATACCATTTCTGAATATTCGAGTGCATCGCACTGAGGATCGAAATGACTTTTGGGGTCAGTAGTTCAGACATAATTCTTACTTAGCATTTCTCGTTTATATTTGTTTGTTTTTACAAACGTACGTTTGTTTTTCCATACTAACTGAAAGCTCTAACGTTTCCTAAAGACAAGAACATACTCATGGCTTTTCAAAGCATGGAACTTGTGCGTTCTCCCTATGCCTTCTGCTTGAGAATTCTTGGCAAAGTTCAACATCCAAAAACTCGGAAAGTACATCTTGTTTATGACAACATCGTGGCAATCAAACCCAGCCAACTGACACAGTCTAATCGCCTTGAACGGTTCTATATACTCTTGGAAGCCTTTCGGAATCCGTGACGAGTGTGCAGTGCAAATCCCCCCCCGTTTTTCAATAAACTCGTCTCCGCTTTTTCGCTGAGTTTGAGGAGTGGGTAACGGGAAGGCAGAGTTAGAATGGCGGTAGCGGAATGATAGGCAACTCTAATAGGGCAAGAACTCCACTTCTGTGCTGGAGGTTTGGCTCGTTTGGAGGATATGATGAAGAATTTCATGAAGAGCATGAGCAAAGAGAGTAAGCAGAAAATGATGAAGGAGTTTATGGCAAGCATGAGTGAAGAAGAAAAGGTGGAAATGATGAGATTAATTATGCCCTTAATGATGAAGGATATGAAGCCCGGCATGATGGCTGAAATGATGGGTGCTTTCAGCAAAAGCGACTGTAAAAGAATGATGATGGAAATGCCGACGGAGATGCGGGAGAAATGCAGGAAAATGATGACCAGCTGCCTAGAGACCTTGAAAGAGATGTAGAGTCTTCACCGTAGGTTGAGTCCAGATCCCCGCCCGCCATAAGACTTTTCAATTTTACGAAACTTCATGAGAACTACAGGGGAAGAAAGAGCCTGAATCAGACCCACGCAAGAACGTAAACGCCAATCGCGCGCCTGTCCCTCATCACTTAAGACCGAAACTAAGCTCACGATTCTTATCAGCTAATCTTGGCTAGCATCTTCGGTTTATTTAGTAGCAACAGAGCCGAATTAACTACCACGGATATGCACCCGGCTTCGGAAAGAACCGCGGCGAAGAGCGGATCCAAAAAACCAAGAGAGGCCAAACTCAATCCAACGAAGTTCCAAACCATAGAAAAAGCTATGTTCATCTTCATTTTCCTAAACGCATTCCGACTCAAACTGATCGAATACTCAACCTTCGTCAAGTCATCCCCAAGCAGGGCCACATCTGCCGTTTCAACAGCCACGTCACTGCCAGCCGCTCCCATCGCAAATCCCACATCAGCATTGGCCAACGCAGGAGCGTCATTCACACCGTCACCCACCATGGCAACAACATAACTATTCTTCATTTCCTTGATAACCTCAACTTTCTGTTCCGGCAACAGCTCAGCATAATATTCGTCAATCCCAATCTGTTCAGCAATGGACTTGGCAGTCCGCATGTTATCTCCGGTTATCATTGCGGTTTTAACTCCTACGCTCTTAAGCCGCTCTATGGCTTCCAAAGAATTCTCTCTGATCGCGTCAGCCACAGCAACGACGCCGATAAATTGCCCGTCTAATACCACGGGAATAGCTGTTTTCCCCTCATCTTCAACCTCATCCATCAAGTCACGCGCTTTCTCTGAAATCACCATACCCATCATCTTCCTCCCAATCAGGACATGCTTACCATCGTAATAGGCCTCCACACCATGCCCTGGAACACTTTTAAAGTCCGTTGGATCAGGAATATTCATGCCCATCTCAGCTGCCTTAGCAACGATGGCTTTGGACAACGGATGCTCAGAGAATTTCTCGGCTATCGCCGCATACTTGACTACATCCTTTTCGGAATGATTGCCAAACGGTTTTATCCCAACAACTTTGGGTTCGCCCACAGTCAAAGTGCCAGTCTTATCGAACGCCACCAACTTGATATCCTTCAACTTTTCGATGTGCGTACCACCTTTGATTATTATGCCGTTCATGCTAGCATTGCCAGTAGCTCCGACAACCGCAACGGGAACAGCTATTGCCAGCGCACAAGGGCACGTTACCAAGAGAACAGTCACGGTTCTGACGATTGCCGGTTCAAATCCAATCGTGACGTAGGTGGCAGCGAACACGATAGACGCTAAAATTGATATAATAGGCAAGAAGTACGTGGTAAATCTGTCCGCAACATTCTGTATTGGCGCCTTCTTCTCCTGGGCTTCTTCAACTAATTGAATGATGTGAGCAAGCGTAGTGTCCTCAGCGATTTTCTCAACTTTGATTTCTAAGGCCCCGTATTCGTTGATGGTGCCGGCAAAAGCGTAGTCGCCCTTTATCTTTTCAACAGGAATTGATTCACCAGTAATCGTTGCTTGGTTAACGGTGCTGTGTCCCGAAAACACTGTTCCATCAACAGGTATTCTCTCGCCCGGTTTGACCAAAACGATTTCGCCAGCCTTCACACCTTCCACAGGCACTTCAACTTCCCCACCATCTCGACGCACGCGGGCAGTGTTGGGACTCATCTTGATGAGCTTCTCGATCGCGCCCCTTGTTCTGTGGATGATGTAGTCTTCAAGCGTCATACCTCCCAGAATTATGAACACCACCACTGCTGCTGCTGTAAAGTATCCCACTGTTGCTGCTGTGAAGTAACTTACCGCTGCTGCAGGCAAGATGAAACCAGCTGCAATGGAAACGGCGATGGCTACAGTTGCAAACAACTGGGCGGTCACGTGTTTTTGCAGTAAAGATCTGACGCCTTTGAAATAGATGGGGTAGCCACAGGCAATGGCAATCAAAGTCAAAGCAATGCTGATTTCATGCACATATGATGCCTGAATTCCCGATATGAGCCTGCCTGCCAAAGTGAATATCCCGACCAAAATAAGCAGAGTTATCCCTTTGATGTGTTCTCTCACGTAATCCCTCCTGACACAACCTCAAACCTGTAACCGAGCCTCTTCAAACGCTCAGTGATTTTCGAGAAGCTGATCTTCTGTGTGTCATATTCTATGCTGACTTTGCCAGTTATCGCATCAACCCTAACCTTTGACACTCCGTTTAACCTCGCGAGTGCGTGTCTGAGGTTTTCTGCTTCGAGATCAGTTGCACACGTAGAGCACGCAGTGCAGTCTATTTTCGCGGTTTTCAGAACTATCTTCCCGATAGTCATGTTAATACTCACTCTTTCTTCATTTTTTGGAGATGCACTCTTATCTAGGTGGTTCCAAATCCTTTTCCGTCACAACTGCTTCTCTTGTAGGCTTTCTCACGGACTTTGAACCGTGATAACTGGTCGATATCTTTCTCAATATCTGACCCTTCAGAGAAAACCAATACATATGCATACATTTAAATCTATTGTTATGACTTTAGCCTTTTCGCTATCAATAAATGATCACGATTACTTTCCAAAAAACAATTGATTCCTATTCAATATCAAAGAACGCCCAATTTGCGCATGCCTTCGATAAGCCCAAGATCGACTATGCTGTAGAAAACCCATTTACCTTCTTTTCTATCCTTCACCAGCCCCACGTTCTCCAGAATCCTAAGATGATGGGACGCCGTCGGCTGCGTGAGACTTAGGGCCGCCATGACTTCGCAAACACACATTTCCCGCGCCATCAATAACCCGAGGATTCTCAGTCTGGTCGCGTCTGCAAGGGCTTTGAAGACTCTGCTCTTTCTTGCCGCAATCTGTATGTTCATGTTTTTGTTAGCGATTTCTTCCAACTCTGCTGTGTATTTTGAAGCACTCTCGCAGGAGCAGATGCCAGATTTCACTAGCCGTTCCAGTCTTTTGTCTGTTTTTGATTTGGGCATGTGTCTTCAAGACACTGGTGACGAGCAACAGATTTAAATGCGTTGTTCTATTCTCACACTCGTCGCGTGATAACGATGAAGAAAATACTTTTCGTGTGTGTCGAGAACGCGGGCAGAAGCCAGATGGCGGAAGCATTCGCGAACCACTACGGAAGAGGAAGAGTGGTTGCCTCAAGCGCCGGCGTAATACTGGCCGCCAGAGTCAATCCAGTTGTAGTAGAAGCCATGAGAGAAAAAGGAATCGACATCTCCCGAAACCAACCCAAACTTCTTACCCCGAAAATGGCAGAGGAAGTTGACAAAATCATAACGATGGGATGCAGCGTCGAGAAAATCTGTCCGGCACCGTTACTGAAAAACGTCATTGACTGGGGACTGGAGGATCCAAAGGATAAACCCATTGAAAAAGTCAGGCAGATCAGAGACGAGATAGAAAGGAGAGTTTTAGAACTGATCTCAGAGATCGACACTTAACAAATAGGACGTTCTGGACTAATTCCTTGGCAACCTAGGCAATGTCAAAGAAAAATGAGGGGTTGCGGGAGATTTCGCCACTGAGTGCTGAGTGCAAATCCCACCCCGCCCGCCACAGACGAACCCAAGAGATTGTCGGAAGGTTTTTGTGACTTGATTCTGTGGTCGGATATGACAAACCGAAAAGTCCTCTTTTGAGTACCGTAACCGAGGAAAGCTGAGATTTCGGGCGAGGTCACACGTTAGACGCAAATCCTTACGCCCTTTCTGGCCCGGGAAAAGGAGTGCGCTGAGTGTGGTCTTCTTGGAGACAATGCACCTCAAAATCCTGCATGTACAGTCTTTAATCACGGTTATGGTATCAGTAATGCGGCTGCTAACGACCATCGTCTTTGGAGAAATGTTTTCGAGTTGATCATCCAAGAATTTGGTGTCGGATAGAAAAGCGCCTGAGACTTGCTTGAGCTCTGCTTCGTTTTCCTGTTATTTGCGTCGATTTCTTCGTGACCTCATGTATCTATCCAGATCCATTTTCGTAACTACCCAGTTTCTACCCTGTTTGAACGCGCCTAAGATCCCTTTTCGAGCCAGTAAACTAAGATATTCTTGGGAGTAAGGCGTGATTTTACTGGCTTCAGCAAGGGTGAGTATTTCGGGTTCCTCTATGGCTTCGAGATACAAGTCTAGAGTCCTTTCCACGCATCGAGCTACAAAGTTTACGAAAGCTGAAGCGTTTCCCAAATCTGCTTCCATAAGTGTTTTTAAGTATTTGGAGCGGTCGTGCGTCGACACTATGACGATGAATGGATACCCAAACTTCATGAGTATCGCATTCATAAGCAGTCTTGCGGTTCTGCCGTTACCTTCTGTGAATGGATGAACCTGAATGAATCGATGATGGAAAACTGCGGCTATTTCCATCGCCGTGTATTCATCGGGGTTTTCTTTCAACCAGGTCAAAAGCTCAATCATTCTAGGCTTGACTTCGGAACTAGGAGGCGGCATAAAGCCCGCACCGGCTATTCTCAATCTTGCAGATCGATACCGTCCAGCGTCTTCAACGATGCCCGCCATTATCAGTTTATGAACATGGAGAACCACATTCTCGTCTATTTCGGTTTTCGTAGCAACAAGACTTTCAATGAAGCTCATTGCCCCTGGATTATTCTTTGCCTCCAATATTTCCGACAAGCTCTTTCCATTGACTGTAAGTCCCTCTTCGATTACAAGCCTCGTTTCTCGTAGGGTCAGTGTGTTTCCTTCGATCGCATTGGAGTTGTATGTGTACTCAATCGCCATTTGTTTCTTCAGCCTTGCAACAACTGAGGGGGGAAGAGGTCTAAGACTGCCCAACCTCTTCTTTTTTTCAAGCACCCTTTGGTGAATATTGCCTTTAATCAACGTCATCGGATTAGTCCCGAAAACATAGAAAATATATCCGATATAAAAATATATCGTATAGATTGGAAACCGCATGTAGCCGATATCAAAGTGTATCGTATACAAATGAAGATGCAGGGGTAATCACTGATGAGAAGCAAAACATCGCTCCCGTTCGAATATTTGAGAAATCCCGCTCAGGGTGCGCAGGGTGGGCAAGTGCCGCCATTGATGCATGGAGTGTTACATTACAAGAGAAAGCAGTCTGAAGAATATTCCGCCTATAATTAGAGCCGCGGCAAAATTGGCCGCAGATATGGTGATGGCAGCTTTCCATCCAAACTCCTTAGCCAAGACTGCAATGGTTGAGAGACAAGGAATGTACAAAATGCCGACCAAGGCGAGGGTTAGCAGTTGAACGGGCGTCAGAAAGAGAGTCAGGTTTGTCGAGCCAAAAACCGCTACTGACGCCAGAAGTATGAACTCCTTTCTAACGACGCCGAGAATCAGGAGTATTCCTGTTTTCGCGGGCAGTCCAAGCCATGCGGAGGTGAGTGGAGACAAAACGTCACTCATAGGCTTCAGGACGCCAACTGCGTACAGGCCTTGAACCAGCGCACTTCCTGCAATGTAGGTTGGAAAAACTATGTATATCAGCGACTTGGTCCGTGCCCACGTTTGCTTACCCACCACAGAAAGAGAGGGGGTCTTGAATGAATGCATTTCCATAATAAGACCTGTTGATTGACCCGGAACAACCTTCAAGGCTATTCTGCCCAACGCAAAGATAATTACGATATCTAAAACGTAAAGGGCAAGAGCCCATCCTACACCTACAAAGGCTGCTACGAGTCCCAGAATCAGGATTGTTCTGGCGGCGCAAGGAGCAAAAGTGATGGCAAAAGCTGCGAGCAAACGCTCACGCTTCGTTTCCATGATTCTGCAACCGCGAATGGCAGGAACGTTACAGCCATAGCCTAATATCAACGGAATTAAGGCCTTGCCATGTAACCCAATCTTATGCATCGCGCTGTCCATCATAAACGCGACTCTCGTGAGAATCCCGGAATCTTCGATCATTGCCAACATCACGTAAAACGGTATCACATAGGGTACTACCAGTGTAATACCTGCTACGAGACCGCCAAAGACCCCATTCCAAAGAATGCCCATGAGTGATCCGTTGAACGTCGGATTGACGGGCGCAAGAAAACCCAGTGCACTAGACAGCAAAGTGGAAAGAAGTCCTCCAATCGTGAAAGTCCATAGAAGCAATCCAACCATTACTCCTGCGGATGTGACGTAACCGAACACTCGGTGCGTCGTGACCCAATCTAGCCTCTCCGAAAGCGTCGTCTTAATCGCGCTCTGTTTCTGAACATCTGCAGCGATTCTGTTTGCGAGCGAATATCGCTCTGAAGCAATAACTGCGAAGCATTGTTCCTTATGTATCTGCGATATCTCCTCAGCGAGAACCTCAGACTTGCGGGCGATCTTCTCTGACTTGGAGCTTATTGCTCTCTTGATCTCAGGGTCGTTTTCGAGCAGTTTGATTGCAACCCATCTAGGCGGATATCCCAAAGCAAGATTCTCAGATTTGATTGCACCGGCAAGCTGCTCTATTCTGTCCTCTATTTCGACGCCATACTTCAGGCAGGGTCTGTCGCTTTTGCCCTTGTTCTCAGCAACTTTGACGGCTGCCTTCGTCAGTTCATAAATCCCCTCTCCCCTGATTGCCACCGTTGACACAACAGGCACACCCAAAGTTTTCTCCAGTTTTTCCCGGTCAATGGTGATGCCTTTTCTCTTGGCGACATCCACTTGGTTGAGGCAGACAACGAGCGGAGCTTCCATTTCAAGCAGCTGAATTGTGAAGAATAGATTCCGTTCCAAAACAGAAGCATCAACCACGTTAATCACTGCATCAGGATGCTCAAAAGCGATGTATTCTCTTGACACCAATTCTTCCATAGAGAAGGTGGAAAATGAATAGATTCCGGGGAGATCGACGACTACTACTTTTCGTCCTTCAAAATTGAGCATGCCTTGGGCTCTTTCCACAGTTTTTCCAGGCCAGTTACCGATTATCTGGCTTGAACCGGTGAGATGGTTGAACACTACACTTTTGCCGACATTGGAATTTCCAGCCAATGCGATTGTCAGGTTTCTTTCAAGCGTTTGATTCCTGTTATTCTGAGTCGTTCTGTCTACGGATTTCGTAGAATGACATGCCATTTAGAGTCATCGGCTCTATTTGTGTCTCTGCAAGGAGTCGACGAAGACGTTTAGTGCAATGTCTTGTCCGAGTGCGACCTTAGATCCCCTTACACTTACCTCAATTGGACCTTTAAGCGGCGCTACTCTCACGACGCCTACGCTGGTCCCCGGCGTCAAACCCATGTCTAGAAGTCTCTGAAGCACTTTGTGCTCTCCCCTTATGAATGAAACTTTGCCTTGATCGCCTTCCTTGAGGGCGCATATTGAAACCAGGTTCTGATTTCGCCTTCCCACTTCTTCCAGGCCCTTCATATGCACTGCAACGCATTCCTCGCAACTGGAGAAGGGCAGACTGCACGCTGGAATGATCTTCTCATCATCTGGGCATTTGTCAGGATGGTTCAGAAACCTACACAGTGACTCTTCTGCATCATCAGATAGAGCGTGTTCCATCTCACACGCTTCCACGTGGACTTTGTCCTTCCCTATTCTCAGGACGTCGTGCAGAAATCTTTCAAGCAACCGATGTTTCCTCGTGATCTTCTCAGCAATTTGAAGACCCTTGTTAGTAAGATGAGCTCCATGGTAGGGAGAATATTTCACATAGCCCTTTTTGGCAAGCTTTTTCAACATTTCCGTCACGCTTGCAGGAGCGATCTTGAAGTGTTCTGCAATCTCGGTCGTGGATACTGGTTTCCCATTTCGAGAAAGAATGTAAAGCGCCTTCAAATAATCCTCAATGGTTCTACTGAACATGATAGCACGACCGTTTTAGGCATACCTAAATTCTCGGCGGTTCATATAAACTTTTAGGCACGCCTAAACGTTTTCCAGCATCAGCCCACGCCAACGACAGCCAACAGAATCGCGCAAAGGTTCACACGCCCACTATCCTCCCTTTTTTGATGAGCGTTCTTGTAGCGTCAGCTCCGATTGATGTAGGGTTAATATTGGCGATGAAAACAACATTGTGAGGTAGCGGAGTGATTGAATTATTGGAACCAAGAAAGAAATAGGAAATGAAAACTCGGCAGGGAAATGCAAGATTAAAGTGTGCAAGAACGGCCCATATCTTGTTTCGGGCGGAATTCCCCTAGTCAAACAGACGATCGGTATCGACAAGGAAGGGATTCCTAATGAATGGCGTGCGGGCGATGGATACAATTCACGTGAGAATTGCGCCCTTTGTCGCTGCGGGCAGTCCAAGAACAAGCCGTTTTGCGATGGAGCACACGCAAGGGTCAACTTTGACGGAACCGAGGCGGCCAGTCGAGAACCCTATCTCAACCAAGCCAAAGAGGTCGACGGTCCAGCCTTGAGATTGACTGACATCGAGATCTTATGCGCCTCTGCCCGCTTCTGCCACCGAGCAGGCGAAATCTGGAGCCTCATCCTGCAATCGGATAACCCGGAGGCAAGAAGAATTGCAGTGGAAGAGGCCGGAGACTGTCCCTCTGGTCGTCTAGTGGTTTGGGATAAGAAAACTGGAAGAGCAATTGAGCCTGAACTTGAACCCTCAATCGGATTGATCGAGGATCCTCAAGTGGGCGTGAGCGGCCCTATCTGGGTGCGCGGAGGGATTCCGATCGTGTCAGCTGACGGCAAGGCTTATGAAATTCGTAATCGCATCACTCTTTGCCGTTGCGGGAAGTCTTCTAACAAACCTTTCTGCGACAGCAGCCATTACCCCGAGCAACATGAAGAAGGAAGGATGACCGATAAGTAAAATCGACAGCGAATACAGCCTCGATGACACAGTAAAGTCCAAGGACAGAGTCATCGTTCTTTTCTATGCTTCTTGGTGCCCCTTTTCTCAAAGGTTCCTGCCCATATTTGAGAAATATGCCGAGGGCAAAACGCCCACGTGCCTGCGTGTCAAGACTGATGACAAGGCAAGTCTCTGTGAGAAATACTCCGTAGATGTAGTGCCCACGGTGCTTGTCTTTCAGAAAGGGAAAGTATCGAAACGCCTGGATGGGGTGCCGGGAGTGGGATTGAGGGAAAAACAACTGAGAGATTTGACCGAATCGCCCTAATTGAATAGAATTTGCGACTGCGCTTGAATAGAGGCATTAATGATTCAAGAAAAGTCGGCAAGAATTCCGCAAGACTGCATGGAAGCAGCAACTCTTGGTGGAAGGCCAAAGGGTATTGGACTCTTGACAGTATGAAGTGAAAGCTGTGTTGTCCAAACTAGGAGAGAAACAGCTTCGATGCTAAGGTGTGCTGCATGGAACGGGAAACCTTTCTGGGCCAATGGAGTCTGCCCAACCTACGCAAGCAGGAACAAGCAAGGCATCAACGACTGCAGTGCATACAGACAATTTCCATGTGAACAATTCATAAACCACTACGGCCACAGCAACCCTGAGGGACGGAGAAATGCAGTCACCAGAGCATCAGTTCTCGCTTATGGGACTAGATACGGAGATGAAAAAACGGCAGCACTACTGCACAAACTTGCAAAACCTCTTCATGCTTGACGTGCACGTTGTGTTCTGACGCAGGTCATGCTCGAAAATCGCGCCTAGCTCATCGGAAGCACGTGTTCTTCAATGTAATGATTTTTAACCTAGCGTTCCCAAGACTCTTTTGACAAGGCCATGTTCGAAACTGTAAAACTGCTCGGTACCGTTTCTAGGGCAGAGTTTCTTCTGCCAAACTTGGGTTCGCTTATCATGGGGCTTGCTTGGGGTGCGAGCCCGCCTTTAGGTTTGATCAACGGATTAGTCCTGATCACTCTCTCCTTTGTCGTAATCAATCTCAGTTCCGCTATCGGAGCCCAGGCAAACACCCTTTCTGACTACGAACTGGATCTGAAAGATGACCGTAAGAAGCAATTAGTGCAGGCGATGGACTCCTTCGGAAAAAAACGGTTAAGAACATTGTTGATCGGGGAGTTTATCCTTACTCTAATTCTGGTTTCTTTGTTTATGCTGATTCAAGGAAAGCCTATCCTGCTCCTCATGTGGATAGCTGGAATTTCTTTAGGATATGCTTACTCTGCTCCGCCTATGAGGTTGAAGTCCAGGTCTTGGTTGGCACCGGTCACGCTTATTCTCGTCTTGGCCGTCCTCCCAGTGCTATTCGCATACTACACTTTCGCCTCTCAGATGAACATCCTCTTTCTGCTCTCCCTCTCTGGACTCGCTTTGACGGTGTATGCCGTGATAATACCAACTGAAATCCGAGACTACTTCGGAGACAAAGCAATGAACATCGAAACGATGACCGTTCGCCTGGGACTCGCAAGAGCTTCATTCTTAAGCATCGTGTTACTAGCCGCAGGTGCCATAATCACCGGGACAGCTTTCTTACTCGAGTGGACCTATGGACAGCAATTGTGGCTATGCATACTCCTGCTCGCCATACCAGTTCCCGTCCTGTTTGTCCTCGGAAAATTCAAGAAGCTCTATTCTCTTTCCAAAGAGTACACCTCTTCAAAGAGCCAAAACTCGCTGGCAGAAGACATCGTGAGCCTGTCGGCGCACAATCCACAGTGGATCATGCTGGTCACCCAAACCTACAGCTTCCTATCCATAATGCTATTGGCAAGCAAATTCCTGCTCTGAAAGACGACAACCATGTTTTCTAGCGCGCACCAAAACACAGACAATAGAGCAAACCTCACCCCGCCCACAGACAGCCTCTGAAGCATTCTGTGAAGAATCTCTCCTTACTATTTTTGATCACGCTAGTCGCAGGTCTGGCCGCGACCGCCCGCCTTCGCTGATTACTCGAGCCTTGAGCGATTACTCGGACTCAACGGTGCACGTACCTGTCAATCCAACAGGGTGTGTTCGCGCTTGTGCGGATTGCCACAATAATTATATAACACTTTCAACAGTTTCCTATGGATAGAAAAGATAAAATTCACTGGGAGAACCATGTCAATACCACCTGAAATCGCCTGGCTAATTCCTGTTGTCCTGCCATTCATCATAGGGTTGCTTGTAGGTGTGGTGATCAAAAAGGGCTTGAAGCTTTTGGTAGCCGTCGTCGCACTCATCGTTGTCCTCGTCGCGACTGGGGTTTTGAGCGTGACACTTGGCGACCTTTACAATCAGGCCATGAATTTCTTGCCGAAGATCTACGATGTCGGGATTGGGTGGCTCAATGTCCTACCTTATTCTTCCGTCGCATTCCTCATCGGCGCCGCACTTGGATTTCTGTTTGCTTAAGATTGGACGCGCCGCGCGTCACTCTTCAGTAGTACTAGCCCGCCAGTTTATCTACTTCGTTTTTCTGTGAGAATGAAAGTTTCCGAATGTGCAAGCGGACTTCACAGTACCAAGAATAATCCATGCTCTATATCATCAAGTGCAACTAGTCCCCCACCTCGTGGTATAACTGATATGGGTAAAAACCAGAGTATCCGTGTCCTTGGTTGGTTATGGCAGATTCGATTATGGCTTATCTTAAAATCAAAAGTTGTTAAGGGTGGTCTAAGATTCAGCTTGTTCCTTCAATTGGGCTAGGGCATACTGGACTAGATGGCTTAGGCTTGCCGTTTCTAGACTTTCTCTTGGGCTTGCCTCCACAAAGGTTCCAAGTCAAATACCTCTAGGTTGGAAGGGCATTCTTTCCAATCATCTTCCCAACAGACTATCAGAACACGCTGATTGGGTTCGGTTTCGTGTTCCCATTTAAAATTGCTACTCCATACCTCAAATTCAATAATGATTTTTCTCACTTCCTCACTTTCTTGGGTATACGCTATTGCATCAAAACTCTTTTCATGTGGGTCATGTCCAATCGTTACGCTGTCGAATTTTAGAAACCTAAAAAGTCTTCCAAAAAGAAATATCACCATTTCCTCTTTTTTCCCTTGCCAATTGTATGCATTAACTTCTTCCATCAAGGTAACTTCTTTGAGTAATCCGTCTAAATCCTTCACATATTTTTTGATTATTTCGTCTTTCATTTTTGAACCCCTAGTTTGTCTTCTGTTGCTGTGCCGATTTAAGATTTCTACTAGTGTCGTGTATGGTATAGCTTAGGTTACAGGTTTCCTCAAGAGTTTATTGTATATTTGAACCCTGAACAAATATTCCTGATTCACTTTGTCTCTAAACTCAAGAGAAACTTCATAAACAGTTTCTTGACCTATATCCGCCCATCCCTTATTAATAAGGAACTGTGTGGCTTTCCGAGTTTTCTTCCAGAGGTCAATTATTTCCTCTGGAAACATCCAAGGATATACCGCTGTTATTTCGTCAATCGTTTTGAATTCCTCATATGTTAGATTCAGAGATTTCTCTTGAGATTTCCCTTCAACTCCTTCAGGAAAGTTCAGTATTGAATAAAGCGGTCCATAAGCTTTTTCAAGTTCGTTTCTTGCATCCTCAATACTATTCCTTTCCCGTGTAGAGACAACCTGCATATAGGTTGAATAGCTTCCTACTAACGTAAAGATAGTTATGGCAGAAGCTAACAAAATATTGAACCTTTCGGAATATTGCAAATTCGAAATTACAGGGACGTATGTTGTTGTTTGATAGATTAAAGTAAGGATTTCTGGAGATAGAAGGATACAAAACATAATTGCCATGCCTATTATTGGTAAGTAAATGACCCCTCTAGAGTAGAACCGAATTCTTTTTTCTTTCTTGAATAGTTTGATGAAAGGCACTTTCATCTCTCGAAGACTACTCTACTCGTGAAAGTTTAAGTCTATCGTTTAGTCATACTGATTCTTAAATCGTTTTTCTATTCTACACTTTTCGCATGGCAATGTATCAAAATACTGAGACTCAGAGTATTTTTACTCTTGAGTCCTCTTTCTTAGATTCTGAGTTAGCCTCCCGTTCAGGCTTCAATCTGCTGGGTAATCACTTGTCTCTTTTTGCGTCTGAGGGTGATGGTCTTTGTGAAGAAAGCATTAAATATTACGTATGTCATATTCCCAATTAACCCAAAAAAAACAGAAAGTGACACCATGTCTGAAAAGAAGAAGTTGGCCTTGATTGTTCACAGTGGAACATTGGACAAACTCTATTGCGCGTTCATACTCGGCTCAACCGCGACATCCATGGGATGGGAAGCACATCTCTACTTCACCTTCTGGGGCCTCCAAGCACTCGTCAAAGGAGCAATGGAAAAGGCAGGCCTTCCAGGCGATTACAAGCAAATGGAAAAACCGATGAGAGAAAAACTGAAGCAGATGAAGTACCCGGCGCCTTATGAGCTGCTCAAGAGGATGAAGAGCTCTGGGCTCTTGAAGATATACGCTTGCACTCCGAGCATGGAAATGTTCGGCATCAAAAGAGAAGACCTGATCCCGGAAGTGGATGAAATGGCAGGAGCCGCCACATTCCTGAACGTGGCAGCAGATGCGGACGTATCCCTGCTGGTTTAGTCAAGGAATCAAAACCAACGAAGCAACAACCCTTTCTCAAACCCTCCTTTTTTAGTGCGAAGGTTCTTAGATAACCCCACTAACACGTTAGAATGTAGGAAAGAATCATATGGCATTTCGATAGGCGTGGAAACCATGACACCAAGAAGCAGAAAGACAAAGGCTCTAGCTCTTGTTTCCGGCGGGTTAGACAGCGCGCTGGCCGTGAAGCTTATGCTGGATCAAGGCATAGACGTGGAGGCAGTCAACTTTGTGAGTCCTTTCTGTCTCTGCAGGAAAGGTGGTTGTGGAGCCTCGGAAGTAGCACAGAACCTCAACATACCGCTGAAAACGATTAGCGTCGGCGAAGAATACCTCAGGATCGTCAGAAAACCGCGGTTCGGTTACGGAAAGAACATGAACCCGTGCGTTGATTGCAGAATTTTCATGCTAAAGAAGGCCAGGAAATATGCGCGGGAAACAGGCGCATCGTTCATTATAACAGGCGAAGTCCTAGGTCAAAGACCAATGTCCCAACACGGCAGAACCTTAGGCATAATAGAGCAGGAAGCAGGCTTGAAAGGAAAAATCCTTAGGCCTTTGTCTGCAAGGCTGATGCCGATGACTGAAGCCGAAAAGAAAGGTCTCGTAAACAGGGAAGCGCTACCGAGCATTGAGGGCCGGTCGAGAAAGAAGCAGATCAGACTTGCTGAAGAGATGAAGGTCACTGGATATTCATGTCCCGGAGGAGGCTGCTTACTAACGTACAAGGAATTTGCCAGCAAACTGAAGGACCTGTTTGAGCACAAGAGAAAAATCTCCCTGAAGGATGTGCAGTTGCTCAAAGTTGGCCGACATTTCAGGTTTGAAAAGAACAAAATAATAGTTGGCAGAAACGAAGCTGAAAACAAGCTCCTGCTTCAAACAAAGATGACGAACGACTACTTCTTTGAGGCTCAAGACTGCGGAAGCCCGATAGCACTGCTCCAAGGACCAAAAACCAGATCAGCCATCAAGAAGGCCGCCGAACTAACCGCATACCACTCCGACAAAAAGCAAGGCGGCGTCTCAGTAAGATTCGGCAAGAAGGAACCTGACAAGTTCATAAGAACCCAAATTCCGAACCAAAAGGAGATAGAACAGCTAAGAATAGCACCCACAAAAAGGTAGGCGGCGCCACCACCCGCATGAAAACTAATACCTAGGGCCGAGAAAACCGACCATAAAAAATGCGTTCTATGAGGTCTTCGCGTGCCAAATCAAAAATAGCCCGACCGACGCTTCCTACGTGCATAGCGTTGAAGATCACCATTCGAATTCCAAGAATTCAGACACAAAGTTGGACAGGGCCAGAACGGGTTGAAAACAGTGACCAAAACAGCCTTGCCCGTGCAGGGGTGAAACCTTCAAACATGACGACTGGTCGGTCCCTATGTCTCCCGCAAATCCCCTTCTTCTTTGTTTATATGAACCAGTTCTGAAGTGGGAATTGCTTGTCTGATTCCGGATATTTTCTTGGCTTCTCTAAACACCTCAGAGTCCTTGCCTGCTTCTGCCATGCAACTATCAACTTTCAAACACCTCGTATGCATCTTCTAGAAGCCTACTACCAGCGTCTCTGTTTCTGCAACTCCTTTGATGTTTCTGATAGTACTAGTGACAAGTGTGCCCAATTCTTGAGGTGTTCCTGCTTCCACTATTGCGACAAAGTCATAGCGTCCAAAGACACCCTTGATTTCTTTAACGCCTCCTACCTTGGCGATTTTCTCTTTAACAGTCTCCATGAGAGCTGAAGATTCATCCAACCTGGTTGGCTGCACTCGGACAAGAACGAAAGCCTCAACCATCAGCAACACCTGATAAATGCATAGTAGTTCAACGTATAAATCCCTTGTGAAATATGTGTCTTTCGTTTAAGCTAGCGCGCCTCCAAGCTGGGGCAACCCCGTAATTATCCCCTAACTCATTTCTTGTGCAACCTGAAAGATCAGAGTTGCGGAGAGATCCTTTCAGACAGCCTTTGAATACGTGACAGAACAACTTGAGGGAGTCAAAATTCACCTAAAAGGAAATAGTTGAAACCTTCTATGCTTGGGTCGAAACCTTCATAAACAAGAAGTATGGATTAGACTGTGCATTTGAAGGGTGAGGCTTATGTCCAAACCGTTTTACGTGAAGTATGAAGTGCCGAAAGAAATCGCAGATGCGGCCTATGAAGCCCTGCAGATCGCCTCTAAAACAGGCTCAGTAAGGAAAGGCACAAACGAAACAACGAAAGCCATCGAAAGAGCTCAGGCAAAACTAGTCATTATCGCAGAAGACGTTGACCCGCCGGAAGTCGTAGCCCATCTACCGCTGTTATGTGACGAAAGAAAAATCCCATACATTTTCGTGCCAACAAAGGAGCAAATAGGAAAGGCCATGGGCATAGACGTACCAGCCGCAGCTGCATGCATCGTGAAAGAAGGAGAAGCCACGGGTCTCCTCAAAGAAATCGTCACAAGAATCGAGCAGATCAAAAGAGGACCCAAGTGATGAGCAGCGAAGAAAGACCGAGTAAGGAAGATAGAATAAGCAAAGAAGAAAGAAGAGGGAGGCCAACAGCCGAGGAGCAGCCCATAATACCCTCGGAAGTAATCCAAGTCATAGCACGCACGGGCGTTACAGGCGAAATCTCACAGGTAAGAATCCGCATCTTGGAAGGAAAAGACAAAGGACGCATCATAACGAGAAACGTCAAAGGTCCAGTAAGAGCTCAAGACGTACTCATGCTCAGAGAAACCGAAAGAGAAGCGAAGAAAATCAACAGATAAAAGATAGAACAAACTGCTCAAAGGAATCAACTTTGCCTAGACCTAGAAAATGTTCATTCTGCGGACACGATTTCCCACCGGGCACGGGCATGATGCTCATAAAAAACGACGGCTCAATCTTATGGTTCTGCTCCAGCAAATGCAGAAAAAGCTCGTCAATGAGAAGAGACTCACGCAAGCTCAAATGGACAGCATACTTCGGAAAGGAAGAAAAAGGAAGAGCCTAAAACAAGCTTCTGCGCAGCAAGTATTCTCGTTTTATCCACTCTAGATTGGCAAATAAGCCGCGCACAGCAAACCAAAATACGTCGGCTTCTGATACGACAAAAACCGCGATTTCATCGGAGTGTGTTCAAGGATTCCCTGCAGCATTGCCAGCTGCCAGACGCTATCAGGTTTCGCATCTTCGATGAACCGCGGGGACAGACCTAGCAGCGGAGCCAGATCATTCTCCAACACGGCGTGCTTAACCATCTTGTCAAACTCCGCAGACGCAGGATCAAAACCATAAGGTCCACCAGCCTTGTGCGCATGACCCTGGTCAGCACTGGCCACGAACGCGACCTTTTTCCCCGAGGCTTCAGCAGTCTCGGCGACGACACGACCAAAACTAACAAGGCTTTGCAACGGAATCTCCCTCGAAGGCGTAACTAGCACGACTCTAGGCTTGTCTTGTTTCTTGCCCATGAAAAACCACAGTGGAATCAAGGCGCCCCAATCCATAGGCATGCAAGAAGCAGGGCCTTCGCTCGACCCATAGTTAGCACCGACGACAGGAAGCTTCGATTTCTTCGCATTCTCAAGAATATCTCTTGCAAGTTGCCTGTCACACTCGCAGCGAAGCGTTACCTTCCCCTTGTTTTCCTCCAGTGCTCCTTCCGTGTATTCCGACGTTACCACTCCTATCGTTGCTTCCAAGCGTAAACCGTGAGGAGTTGCTACAACCACCGTCGCGGGCTCTTCTTCCTTGAACAACCTTGCCAGTTCTTCCATCCCCTTGCGGGTTTCTGAAAAAGCTTGAAGCATGTCACCAGCCAACTCTGGGATAGCTTCTGACCCATGCGGTGCGATGCAAGCGAAAGCTACGCCCACTCTTTCACTTCCAATGAATAGCATGATCCCAGGTGCATGATAAATCTTGCTGGCAAATCTAGAATCGCGCTTCCTCCAAGGTTGCGGCCCGTTTCCGAAGAGGCCCTGCCTTCAGAAAATCCATGCAAGCGCGCTTTCTAGCCTGCTTGCCCGAAGTGTAGGGCTACTGTGGCTATGTCTTTTCCGTCTATTTTGCCGTCGTTGTTTACGTCGCTGTTGGGGTTCCATGTATATGGCGGTGGGCATCCGGGTGCTGAGCCGAAGCATAAGGCTACTATTGTTATGTCTTTGCCGTCAACCTTCCCGTCCGGGACGAAGTCCCACGGATTACGAGTACCGCCGGTCAAGTCTCCGATCGCTGCGACGGAGACATAGCCACCAGTGAAGTTGTTGTCAGACATGTCTGTTTCGCTTGGAACAGGCCAGGCGTAGGCGCTTATGCTGTAATTGCCCTTTGAAAAGCTGGTGTTTGTGGGAGTCCAAGAAAATGTAATTGTCGTGGTGGAACCGCTTTGTAGAGGCACAGTCGTTGACGCGATTGTGCTCATGTTAGCGTATACAGTAACGTTGAAGGTTTCTGAGTATCCGCCCTTGTTGGCGGCATAGACGGTTATGTTACCAGTGAAACCCTGTCCGATCACGGCTTTGGACGGCACAGCGCTGATTACTGCAACATTGTGACCGGAGGGCGGAGTCCAAGGGTTCACGAGTGGATAATTGTCTTTATTGTTGCTGTCGATGGTGTAAGGCGTGTCTCCCATGCCGTCGCTTCTTGGGTGATCTTGGCTTGGCCCGCATTTCTTGTCAACTCCAGCGTAGTTGTTCCAGTAGTTTCCACCTGAAGGATAAGAGTTATCCCAAGTATCTGTGGATGATTCGGAGTAGACCTGTTCAAAATTGCTGATGAAGTTGTTGTGAAAGATTCTGTTGTCTGAGGAATAGTAGGAGGCGATACCATCTCCGTTGTTGGCTATTTTGTTTCCTGAGACGGTGTTGTTCGAGCATGAGAATAAGTAGATGCCGTCGAAGGTGTTTGTTGTTATGTTGTTTTCTATGATGCTGTTGTCTGTGGAGGACTGGATGTAGATGCCTTCGAGCACGTTTGTTGTTATGTTGTTTCCTAAAATGTTGTTGCTGTAGGAGGAATCGCTCAGCCAGATTCCGTCGTTACTGTTCGCTATGTTTGTTCCCGAGATCGTAACATTGCTTGAAGAAGAAAGATAGACAGCGTAGTCGAAAGTTTCGATTTTCATGTTCTGAATAGTCACGTTTGTTCTATCTGAGAGGTCTATTCCTGTTTCTGCTCCTGTTCCTTGAAGAGCGTGGCCTGCGCCGTCGACTACAATGTTGTCCTTCTGCAATATGATCGAACCACTTATGTCGTCAGTTAAGGTATACGCTTCACTATTTCGTAGGATTGGTGCTGTTGGAGGGTCGATGCTTCCATCGGCCCTAATATAGATGGTTCCAGTCGCGATAGCTTTCCCAATGTTGAAAGCAACCGTTAGCGAAGCCGCAAGCAGCAAAAATAGAACTATTTGAGAACCATTTCTCTTGACCATCTCCGTCTCTCCCAAACGGTAATACTCCAGCAGGCAAATATCGTTTGTGGAACGATGTCCCATCGTGTAATTGGGTAGATTTAGACAAAGAAAAGGGAAGATGGTTTGCTTGATCAGTCATTCTATTTGTTGTAGACGCTTGCAGTTTTCACTGCTTCGTCAGCTGTCAACCAGCCGCGACCGAAGTCATGCTGTTTGCTGTTGAATGGTCCAGGCGCGTTAGGATAGTTGGGATCGTAGTATGGGTCATACGCGTATTTAGTGTTCGAGGACAGTGGAACGCGTGTTGCCGCCTTCTGAAGTATCCATTCCATGTCTGCTTGGTTGAGGTTAGGATACAGCGATGCAACGATAGCTGCGACTCCTGCAACGTGTGGAGTGGCCATGCTTGTGCCCCACAGACCATAGTAGGCTGTTGCAGCATTCAAGTTAACCCAAGCCGCGCCGTTCCAAGCTGCTTCAGGCTTGTATGGTCCGACAACATACGAACCGGGTGCGCACACGTCTAGGTCTTTCCAACTTTGACCCAGCGCTGCGTTTGGTCTGCCGCTGAAAGTTGTCAGGAACATTTCCCAGTTGTTTCCCAATGCATCTTTTGTGTTGAGCTTTTCTGGAACGTCACTAAGATACCATCTGTATGGAGCTGGCGGACTTGAGGTGCCTGCCCCGAGCATTTGCATTGTCCAGCCGCCTGCTGCGCATGAAATCACTTCTGGGTATGCTCCTGGCCAGTCCATGCCAGCATCTCCAGCGTTGCCTGCGGCGAACGTGAAGATCACACCCTTGCCTATGGCATAGTCTATCGCAGTTTGTATGGCAGGTGTCGGTTCGCTTGATCCCCAGCTATTGGTGCATATTATCTTCCAACCATTGGTTTCGGCGAGGCTAGCTACGTAGTATATGGCTGACGTCAGCATCCAGTCGTCTCCTCCTCTGAACAGCACTTTTCCTGCATAACAGCCTGGGTAGCTTGAATCTGGACAGTTGACCAACCATGTGTCAAGTCCCAGCAGCGGAATTATCGTTGCTTTGGGCGCAACTCCTTCCACTATGTGCGGTGCGACGCCAATGGTCGAGCGTTGATATCCGACTATGGTGCTGGCTACGTGTGTTCCGTGGCCTGAGCCCTCATAAGCCTTTGTGATGAAGCCTCTGGTTGTGTTTGGTGTCCAGTCGAAATCATTTATTATCGGGTTCCACGTAACGTCGTAGCTCCAGCCTCTGGCCAAATCCGTTCTGACGGTTGCTGTGGGTGGGAGGAATGATGCCCAGTTAGACACTAGACCTGTGTCTATGATTGCAACGTATATTCCTTGACCACCGTTCGGGTATAGCTCCCCATTGACCATGTCAACATCGTAGGGCACATATGTGCCCACAGGGTCAGCGGTTGGAGTAACTGCAGCTTCTTCAAACTGGGTTTGAACAGGGTTTACGGTGTACTTGAGATTCGGTGCGGCTGCCGTAGCGCGCGCGGGCTGCGCTGTCATTGGAGCAATTGTCAATGCAAGCATTGATAGCAAAATTATGGAAATCAATAATGCTTTTTTCATTTTTCTCCAATCTCCTTTTTTGGCACTGATTATTATGGCGCAAAGAGGATTTGAATTTTGTGGAACCTTCTTCTATGTGAGTGACACATACGTTTTTCAATCGTGCTTATGGATTTCTTTGATGATCTTAGGCAAGTCATAACGTGCGAATTTGATCGCGCGCAGCTAGACGTAGATACCGTCGGAGCCACTCTTAACTTTGAAGTTGCATCTGTAATTCACGCACCGGAATTTCCAATAGCAAATGTGCTTCTTCTAGCTCGCATTCTCACAACAGCAATAGAAGTCAATCTCAAACGAAAGATACGTTAGATGGAAGTTGCTGCAAACAACCTGGCTAACAAAGCTGACTCTTCTCTCTTAGTTGGCAGCGCACTCTGTTATCGTTGGTAGCGGGGAGTAGATTTGAACTACTGATCTCTGGGTTATGAGCCCAGCGGGTTAATCCTGGCTACCCCACCCCGCTGCCGCTTTTGTTGAACAGTTTGTTCTCGAATCTTCTAGGAGATGCTTTCCTGCATATATTAGTATTCTCATGGCGAAAACATTTTAGTATCGCACGGCATTATCGAACCTAGGTGCGAGCAGAGTGGACCAGTCCTATTTCCGTGAGGTTTCCAAACCTGTCCTTAAGAGCCCAATCTTTGTCCAAGGGCTTCCTGGATTTGGGAACGTCGGCAAGATAGCGGCTCATCTTGTCATCAAATTCTGCGGTGCAAAGCCCTTCATGGACCTGTATTCACCATCGTTCCCTGACTACGTCTCTATCAGCTCCAAGGGCGTCTGCAACCTACCGAGGTACGAGTTCTACGCCGCGCCCATGGAGAAGAACGACTTCATAGTCATGACCGGCGACACGCAGCCATCGTTCGACGACGTGTCTGGGCATTATGCGATCTGCGACGAAATTCTCGACGCTGTGCAGAAATATGCCTGCAGCATGATAATTACGATCGGCGGCATGCCCATGACCGAGGAGAAGGCTCAAGTCTACGTGGCTGCCACCTCGCCTAGACTCGCTCAAGAGTTCATGGACAAAGGCGCCGTGATCTACAGCAAGGGAAGAATCGTCGGCGCGACGGGCCTGATGCTGGGACTCGCGAAAGAACGCGGTCTGGAAGGCCTATGCCTGTTAGGCGCAACAACCGGGTTCAGGTCGGATCGGGGAGCGGGCTTCTCCGTTTTCAAGTTCCTCATGAAAGCTCTCGGAAACGAGGTAAAAGAAGGATTGTAGCCCTCGGATGAAAGTGCGGTTGATCATATAGCCCGTGACTCTAACGACTTCTTCCCTCTTCTGCGTTGGAATAATATTAAACTTTCAAGGGTAAACATTTAGTCCAGTGATGATTTGTGCCCCTATCAACATCCGGAATCGGCCTCAGCAAGAAAGACTCGCTAAACATTCGAATAACCAACAACGACTGGAACTGATATAGTTTCAAACCGCTTGAAGTTGTATGTGGAGGTGCTTGTCGTTCAATTCGACGCGTGCACGTTTAGAATATGGCATATGGTAGGGCGGATCCGGTTGGGTGTAGTTTGCCTACGATTGGAATTTCGTGGCCGCATACTGGGCAGCGCATGTCTCTTGTCAGGTTCCATCTTGTTATTTCGAAGCTGTAACGTTTGATCACCATTTCATTGCAGTTTGGGCAGTACGTATTCTCAGACGCGTGGCCAGGCACGTTTCCAATATAAACGTAGTTCAGCCCTGCTTCTCTCGCGGCGACGTATGCCTTTTCCAAGCTTTCAATGGATGTGGCCGGGATCGTCGTCAGCTGATAGTCGGGGTGAAAGCGCAGCAAATGAAAAGGCGTGTCTTTGCCGAGGGCAGCCTTTATCCAAGCCGCAAGCTGATTCACCTTCTCAAGTGAGTCTCCGCTTTTGGGCACGACCAGGTTAGTGATCTCAACGTGAATGTCATTGCGCTTCATCTCCTTCAAGGCTTGAAAGATCGGCTCAACCGAGGGGACAGCGGAAAAAGTCTTGTAGAATTCCGGGTCTGCGCCGCCTTTGAAGTCAACCGTGGCAGCGTCCAAGTAGGGCGCTATGGTCTTCACAGCTTCAGGCGTCATGTACCCGTTTGTCACAAAAGTGTTGAAGAACCCAACTTGCTTTGCAAGCTTGGCCGTTTCAAACGCGTATTCAAAGAATATCGTCGGCTCAGTGTACGTGTAGCTTATTCCCTGGCAGCCATTGTCCCTCGCGGTCTTGACAACGTCTTCAGGAGGAAAATTATGACCGGATAATTCCTTCCCTTGACTGATCATCCAATTGTCACAGAATTGACAGCGAAAGTTGCATCCGACCGTCGCGATGGATACGACCATGGCACCCGGGTTGAAATGCGAAAGCGGCTTCTTCATTATCGGATCAATGCAAGCAGAGATCGCCTTGCCATAAACAAGCGAAAAAAGCGTCCCAGAATCGTTCTTTCGCACTAGGCAAAAGCCCGTTCCACCGTCATTGATGAGGCATCTTCTTGCACAAAGGTTGCATTTTACCTTCTTATCCTCTTTCTTCTCGTAAAGCATAGCCTCATGCAGTGACATCTTGGCCTTTACCTCAATTGCAGATCTAAGTCTTCAGGAGTATAAGATTCATTCGCTCACTTCGAAACAGAACCCTTCTCCTTAACCTCAAGCACCAGCGGCGGCGAAGAAGTCTTAACGTCTAATTCAATGCCGAGAAGGCTTTCCAAAAAACCAGCCCAGATCTGGGCTTCATTGATGAACGGAGTCTTGATCAATATGTACTTGTCCCTGAGATAGAAGTCGCCCAAGCCTTGCACTCTTAATCGTTTGAAAACGTCGGGCCACTTCTCACGATCTGCCGTTTTGATGCCTAAAGTGGTTTCTATAGAAACTTTCAAGGCCTCACCCATGCTATTGCCTATTTCCCGATGGCTTTCCGGTGCAACGTGTTGAATAAGTATGTTTATCAGTTCAACGTTGACGAAGGCTATGCGGCTTATTCCGCAATAGTATTCACCCGGGAAACGCCAATCATAGACCATCATGCTCCTGTAAACGTCAAGCATCTTTGAAATAAGCGGCTTAATGCCCGGCTCCTTCCCCTCTCGGATCAGCTGGTCGATGAATTCCCGCTCTTCTCTCTCAAGAATAATCGTCGTTCGCCTGGGGGACTCATCATCTTTCCCCATCATTTCTTCAAGCTTTTTCTTCTTGCCCTCTTGCATAATGAGTATACCCCTCAGCATACGTTATATGCTTTGTCTTTGCTCTCTGCTTACCAAACAGTTTTTTACGAAGATACAGACTATCATTGTTTGCCGATGAAGAATCAGATTGTCTGAACAGATGATGTGCTCTAGGGTATCGGAGGCAAAATAAAGCGATATCGCCTTAAGTGATGATCTTTTTCCACGCCATGAACACGATGAGCCCTAAGCCGAAGAAGAAGAGTGCAAACCCAAAAGCCATCGAAACGAGCACGTCAACTTGCAGCAAGCGAGTAAACACGTAGACCAAAAATGGTCCGCCGAAGGTGCAGAGAGCCACAAGGATCACGAGAAACATGTTCCGAATTCTCAAGTTGATTCCGCTCGAACTGCCACGTTCTTGCTTTTGCTCGCTCATACGCCTCACTTCATTTGTCATCGGTTTATCAGCGTCGTTTTCTCTTATAACCCTTCCTTCACAGCGATAGCCACCCAACTACTAACAAATAGGAGACAATCCATCACTCATGCTGGAGCATGCCCACTTAGACCTGGCAGAGGCATCCATTGGGACTTTTTGAACGGGCCAAGGGATTTTGGCTGAACTGCAGTTTGCGCAGTCTTGACGGTGGAACAGGTCAAAATGCGCTACCCCTCTGTCGGTTCGCGCGCGCGCATGCGTGTTCCTAAATTGGCCTAAGATGGTTTTTATTCTTTTTTGCCCCTTTGAGCCTAGTTCTGGCTTGCTTGACAGACAAGTCTCTGCCATGTCAAGGGATACTGAAAAAGGAGGAGTTTTCGCCAAATCGCGCCTGCAAAACAGATATGCATCCCAAAACTGCCCCAAAATCAAAAAAGGAGCATTAAGACCATTTTTAACCATTTTCGGAACAGGCATGCGCGCTAAAATAGCAACACTGCTAGCAGTCATTTCTTGCAAAAAGGCAAGACCAAGACAGAGACTTGGTTAAGGTTTCTTTTCGTTTCTATCAGAAATCCAAATCACCCTAAAGACAGAAATTCTAAATTTGGGCACTGTGATGCAGGTAAGGCTGAAAATCCTGGTCCCGAACCGAGAGTCGTCTTGATAGAAGAGGTATAAGTTGAAGTGTGCACTAATTCTGTTTAGGTTTCACGTATGGCGACGTTTGAGGCCTGATGCTTTGGCCGTGGTTGGTGAAGAGAAGGTTCGTGCAAATTTGAGCAAGTATTTCGCTGTCATGCAAGATGAAACGCCGGCGAAGTTTCTGGTTGCAAAAAGGATCTCAGCCGAGTTTGATGAGCAAGATTCTGCAGAGTATCTGTGGCAGCAGCACGGTAGGCTTGTCGCCGAGTTTGAAAAGCTCGAAAGGAGAATCGCCCTCGGAAAGGATAGCCTGAACAAAATGTCCCTACCGACGCAGTCTTTTCTGGATTTAAAGATTGAAATTGCAGGTCGGATTCTTCAAAGTTGTCATTTCTGCGCGCGCAGATGCGGAGTCGACCGAACGAAAGGAGAACTTGGTTACTGCAGATGCGGATCAAGAATCATGGTTTCAAGCATTTTCGAGCACATTGGCGAGGAACCTGAACTTGTGCCTTCCGGGACTATCTTCACCATGGGCTGTACCATGCGATGCAAACATTGCCAAAACTGGACGATTTCCCAATGGATAGAAAACGGTGAATCATACGATCCTGAACGACTGGCCAAAGAGATTGAAACGTTGCGCAGTAATGGGTGCAGGAACGCCAACCTAGTCGGCGGAGAACCTACACCATGCCTTAAGCAATGGCTGGAAACATTCAAACTCCTGAATACTAACGTCCCAATTGTCTGGAACTCAAACAGCTACTACAGCCCTGAGACAGCCCGGCTCTTGGCGGGATTCGCCGACCTCTACCTGTTAGACTTCAAGTATGGACCGGAAGGATGCGGGGCAAAGATTTCTGACGCTCCTGACTATTGGACGGTGTGTACACGCAATCATCGAGAGGCAAAAAGCCACGGCGAAATCATCGTCCGCATTCTGGTCCTGCCAAACCATCTCGACTGCTGTACGAAACCGACGATTAACTGGATCGCACGGAACCTCGGTTTACAGACAAGAGTCAACGTCATGTTCCAGTACAGACCCGAATGGAGAGCACATGAAATACCTGAGCTTCAAAGAAGATTGTCAAGGGATGAGATGGAGAAGGCAACCCGACTTGCAACTGAAGCGAAACTGGCGAACTTCATAACATGATGGCTAGTTTGATTTCAGGCACGCGTCGAACACTTCATTCCCAGCACGCCTCTCTTTTCTGAAACAACTGTCTTTTGGCATGAGGAAAATCCATAGAAATGAATCTGAACCTACGCACGATAAGGGGAAGCATTGATCTTTAGGAGCAGAAGAACTGGCGCAGTGTTTTTATCTCTCGATTAGCTTTTGTGGAGAGGAATTTACGAGGAAACCTAGTTCATGTACGCGGTCGAAACTCAGAAGTTGGTAAAGCAATATGGCAAGACTTTCGCGCTTAAGGGTCTTGATTTCACCGTAAACCCAGAGGAAATCATGGTCCTGCTGGGACCGAACGGTTCTGGGAAAACAACGCTGCTGATGACTTTGGCGACCGTCCTAAAACCGACATCAGGCACAGCGAAAGTAATGGGAATTGACGTAACCAAGTCTCCAACCAAGGTTCGTCAGATCCTGGGCATCGCATTCCAAGATGCAAGAGGTTTTTGGAGACACAAGCCAGCGGAGATCCTGCGATTCCACGCAGCAATGTGCGGCGTCAAGAAAAGCGAACGCAACGCCATAATTGAACAGGTTCTGAAGGAACTTGAGCTTTGGGATGCGCGCAACAAGCTGTTCATGCAACTTTCAGGCGGCCAAACCAAAAGACTAGAAGTCGCCAAGATTCTAGTGCAGAAACCCAAGTTTGCCATATTCGACGAACCAAGCAGCCAAGTTGACCTGCGAGGAAAACGAACAATCTGGGAAAAGATACTCCAACTGAGAGAAACAGGCACAACACTCCTAGTCGCCACGAATGAAGTCCGCGAAGCAGAATACCTTGCCGACAGAGTAACTATCCTCGACCAAGGAAAAAGCATCATCTGCGACACGGTTCAAAACCTCAAGGACAAGATCGCAGGAGGCGACATCGTCGAACTCGAACTGGAACCCGACGAAAACAACCTACAAATCGAACAAGAACTTGCCAAGATTCCAGGCACTGCAAAGCTGACACCTGTGAACGGCAACAAATACAAAGCTTACGTTTCAATCGCAGAAGCTTGGGTCCCGAAAATGACAAGTCTATGCTATGAAAGGAAGATCCGCGTCTCCTCAGTAAGAGTCACTGAACCATCCTTAGACGACGTGTTCCTAAACTTCACAGGCAAAAAACTGGAGACAAACGAGAATGCTTGATGTCCTTCGCTTAGTATGGTTCGACTTGAAACATGAACTCACACCGCCAGTATGGATAGGACTACAATGGTTCACCTCGATAGTGCAGCTCCTCATATACGCTGCCCTGATCAATCAAATCATGAGCCCAGGCGTTATCTCCCCGCCCGCCAACTATCAACAATTCTACGCAGTGGGCTTCATCATCATCATGACCTTTGACATAGGCTCACATGCTGGGAGACAATTTGTAGAACACGCACACGAGGGGAGACTTCCATATCTTCTCAGCCTCCCAATTTCACGCTCAAAACTCTTCCTCTCCATAGCCTTGAAGGGGGCATTTGAGCTGGCGCTCATGCTCACTGTTCCTTTTAGCATCACACTATTGTTGATTGGAAATCTCACGGTCTTATCGGTGAGTGCTGCAGTTGCGATGCTATTCTGCCTGGGCTTCGGCGTGGCCGGATTAATGCTAGGATTGTCGTTCATCGCGTTCAAATCAAGCGACATGTACACAGCCATCGTGACAGGACTAAGCGCAATAATAGTACGCTTCAGCACAATCATGTATCCTCTCGCGTTCCTCGCGAAGACTTCGCCGGGTTACGCCTCAGCAGCAACACTCAACCCACTGGCCTATGGCGCCGATCTCGTTCGCCTATTCCTTGGATTCAACCCAAGCGCTCTACTAAACCCCACCTTGGCAGTTGCCGTGCTGATGGCGGTTGCAGTAGGCACCCTAGGCTTAAGCACATTTCTTCTTCAACGTTTAGTGGAAGGCGTGAAAAGCGCATGACAGAGCTTAACAGCATCTTGCGACTAGCTCGCAACGACTTCTCCTACTTCTTCAGAACAAAATGGCTAATGGCAGTTCTTCTGAGCCTTAATATCTCAGACATGCTCGTGGTAGCCCTCGTATACAAGAACATGATTAAGTTTGACTACTTCAAGTTCTTCGTTCCAAGCGTGGTTGTCATGGGTCTCTTCGCAGCCGCTTTGGATACTGGGAGACGCATATGGCTGGCCATTCGAGAAGGCGTAGTCCAGTACTATCTCTCCTTACCCATCAGCCTCGAAGGCATCGTTTTGGCGTACATGCTTGCGGGCGGGCTTGCTGCAATAGTCTACTCAAGCTCACTATTGCTCGTCATGATCCCAGTTCAAGCCTTAGGATTGATCGCCATCCCTGTTCAAGCTATAGGCAACACCCTTGTTTTGTTGCCATTCTTGTTCGTTCTGGCCATGGGACTAGCAGGAATTTCGGCAACCCTTGCAGCCTTTGCATCAACCCACGGCGAATACTTCTTCGCCTACCAACAGGTCGTGCAACTGCTGCTACTGACATTCAGCACACTGTTTTATCCCATAGACCAAATAGGCAAATTCTTCCCATCATTCGTAACCACGATCGTAAAAGCGAACCCTCTCACACTAGCGGTCGGAGCGATGCGAGATTATACGTTTGCAGGAAGAGCAATAGAGCCGCCTCTTCTGCTTAATATCCTATTGGCAAGCCTGCCTTTCGCAATAATTGGCGCCGCCGCTTACTTAACCGCTCTTCGCACGTTCCGAGTTAAAGGAAAAATCTAGGCGGCACGAAACGAAACCTATTTCTCTCTGATGATTCCCTTTGTTACGGAAGAAATCGGAGCATCAACATGCCATACTGTCCAGAATGCGGTGGCGAAATGCAATACATGATATCGACCAAGCATTACGTCTGCAAAAGCTGCGGGCTATCCGTAATCCAACAGGAACTCGACGAGCTCAGAGAGAAAAATAGGCCTGAAATTGACTCGGGCGAAACTGAACAGGAAAAGAGAAGAAAAGAATACTTAAAATGGTGGCTTAGCAAGAAAAAATAGAAGGCGCCCCAGCTTTTAAGAACGAATAGTCAGCAAGCAGCATAAAAGAACACATCAACTCTAGTATCAAACCGGAGAACCAAGAATGGGCAAGCAAATGGAAATCATCTGCGTTGGCAACGAGCTTCTGATCGGTAAGACCCTGAACACAAATGCCACTTGGATGGCTAAGCGGGCTACTTCGCTGGGGATGGAAGTGAGAAGAATAACAGTCGTCCGCGATGACCCTGATGAAATCGCAAAGGTCACGCTTGAAGCTCTCAAGCGGAAGCCGAGCTTTCTGATTACAACAGGTGGGTTAGGTCCAACTTTTGACGACAAAACGCTGGAAGGCATCTCCAAAGCTTTAGGAAGCAAACTTGAAGTCAACGAGAAAGCTCTTGAGATGGTTAAAGGAAAATACGAAGCCTACATGAAGGAAGCGAAAATTGAGAAGGTGGACTTGACACCACCAAGAATAAAGATGGCAAAACTCCTAGAAAAATCTGAACCATTGAACAACCCTGTTGGCACCGCGCCAGGCGTGATGATAGACGTTAAGGGGGTGACCCTGGTAGCGCTACCTGGGGTCCCCTCTGAGATGAGAACCATTTTCGAAGAATCCATCGTTCCTATGCTTAAGAAAAAAGCCGGAGACGTCACTTTTTTCGAAACAAGCATCTTTGCAGACTCGATCATGGAATCAACTCTTGCCCCCCTGATTGATCAGGTGATGCACAACAACCCGTGGGTCTACATAAAATCTCATCCCAAAGGCGAAGAGGACAAACCACACGTGGAATTGCACTTCTCCACAACCGCCAAGGAGTCTCGAACCGCTAAGAACCATTTGCAAAATGCCATTATCGGGCTTTCAGAACTCGTGGAGAAAAATGGCGGAACGGTTAGGATCCAGAAGAGGAAGCAATGACAAGCCAAGTGGACCCTGACAGTGCAGCACTTCCAAGCACACTGAATGTGAGCATACGTTCCCAAGAAAGCTTTTACTGATGGAACCGAATTTTGATACCACAATATAGTTGTTTGGTTTATTGAGGATGAATTGCACATGTTTATAGTGTTTGTTATCGGAACTGCCGGGGCAGGAAAGTCACTCTTTACGGCGGCTTTCGGTGAATGGTTGAAAATGTCAAGACAGGACGTTTCAATAGTTAACCTCGATCCTGGAGCGATGACTCTTCCGTATTCGCCGGACGTGGATGTTCGCAATTATGTCGGTTTCGACAAGCTAATGGAAGATTATCACTTAGGACCCAACGGCGCGCTGATCATGGCGGCTGATTTAATTGCAGATGAAACAGATAGGATTTCGCGTGAAATCGAAGAGCTGCAGTCAGACATAGTCTTGGTTGACACTTGCGGGCAAATGGAACTGTTTGCCTTCAGGGCAAGCGGACCATACATTGTCAGCGAACTTACATCAGAGCCTAAAGCCATAGTCTACCTGTTCGACTCAGTTTTTTCGGTTAACCCGCTCAACTACGTCTCGAATCTCTTCCTTTCCACCGCAGTCTATAACCGTTTTTTCCTGCCTCAACTGCATCTGATGTCAAAATGCGACTTGCTCCCTAGAAACCAAGTCAACGAGATAATGGCATGGTCAACGGATCAGAAAGCCCTGGAAAACTCTATTGAACAGAAGCTCGAAGGAACCAAGCGGCTTCTAAGCATAAACATCATGCAGGCAATCTACAAGCTGGGAATGAAGTTTCCATTGATTCCAGTTTCAGCGAGGACAAGCAAGGGCATGGTGAACGTCAACGTAGCATTGGAACGTATTCTGGCCGGCGGAGACAAATACACATGCTAAGCGGGGATTACCACCACCGTTGGTAACCATTAACCGCCTGTTATCACTACGCCTGCTATTCGCGCGCCTAACGAACCAGATCAGGCACCTAATTCGGAAACCTAGGAAGACTATTGGGGACCAAGTTTTGGCATCAGCTGTTCAATGGCACTCTTGAGCTTGTTCCATTCGTCCAGATTTCTTATGTTAAACTTGTGTTTCCTCTTCCAATCGTCTCCTCTTTTTTGCCACATGTACAAGCCGATCGCGCGTCTTCCACCTGATTCGAAGACAACTATGGCCTCCCACCACTTTGAACTCTTGAAAACTGTGACGTAATCGATTACCTTGTAGAAATCGGATATGGGCAACTTTTCCTCAACTTTTTCGGCCATGATCTTCGCCTCTTACAGTCAAATCGAATATTTGGCCATTTAAGCGTTTAAGAAATCAAGTCTGAAAAGCTCCATCTAAGAGAACGTCAATGCTGGACCCATCTTTGGCGAAGGCTTTCACCGATGGTTTTGAGACAAGCAAGTCTAAATGATTCTTAGAAGGGTTTCGACCGCCTGGAAAATCCGAGTTATCGCCGAAGGCAATGTGAATAGTGCCGAATATCTTCTCCAACTCAAGAAACTCCTCGGATAGCCTGGCCTTTGGGTTTATGCCTATGGCAAATTCCCCGATCGTGCCAGAGCGGTCATCCGTGTTCAGCGAATCTTTGACCCTGTTCAGAATTTGTGAATCTTTTGACGCATAGTTTTGCACTTTCCCATTGCGGACAGTCAGATTAATGGGTGTGTCTATTGGACCAATTCCGCCCACTGCCATGTCACAGACCAGTCGACCCTGTGCGGAGTTCTCCACAGGAGCAACGGTTATCTCGCCCGTTGGGAGATTCAGCCATTTCATCGTCTTTCTGTCAATAGCTGCGTCAGTGAAAAAGGATCTTCCTTCAACGCCTAACGAAATGTCCGTGCCGGCTGGATTCCTTATTTCAAGCCTTACAGCTTTACTCAGCTTCTGAATGAGGTTCCTCGCAAAACTTTGCATTCGTCCATGTTCTTCTTCAGTGAGAGCAAGAGCTCCCTCTGTGAGCATGCCCAACGTGATTCCTGGAGCATGTCCTAGCCGAGCTTTGTGTTCTATCGTTTCGAGTTTGATCAGCTCTATTCGAAATCGAGCTTCTTCCCGAATCCCCCGCATGAGATTAACGTAAATAGCCGCCGGCCGTTTCAAGATGTCCATGACTTGCTGAGGAATCTCTTTTCGAAAAGTTCTCCGACCAGTTTTGAGCGTAGTCAAGCGCGTTTGAAGACCAAGGTTCATAGCCCCACTCACAAATGCTTTGCCAACGTCCATCTTCTCGTCATCACAAAAGATAATCATATTCTCGCCTGTTTCCGCACCCATGACGCATTTTAGCGCGTTTCGTGCGGCTTCTTCAGCATCCACATTCGCACCTGTGTAGGGTAAGCTAATTGGAACTAGATGATAAGCATTGCATTTCTTGGTTCTGATAACTCTTTGGGATATGGAGGCTAAATTGTGCTAGTGATAACCATCGGGATAGAGTTAAATCTACATACTAACAATACTCAGCATCATGGTCAAATTGTCTTTGAAGACTATTCTAGTTGCAGGAATCGGTCTGGTGACTTCCTCTTTGATTAGTGGCTATTTTTTCTCGATTGGTGCTACTTTATGGGAGTTAACTACGCAGGGAAAACTAGATTTTGGAAGTCCGTTTTGGCTTGTCTCCGTTCCACTCGGAATAATAGGTATTTTGCTCCTGATTTATGGCATATACCTTGGAAAACACAAACCGACGCCACAAGGGGAAAACATCATTATGCCTGCCCCTAGCCAAAAAATGGTAGGTTGGTTTTCCAAGCTTAGAAGAAATCCCATAAGAAAAGAGAAGAGGCTTGAATTTTGGACAACTATGATCATATTAATAATCGTTGGGGCAATAACAATCATCATAGACTTTAGCTTTCGGCCGACATCATTGCCGCAGGAAGGAATCTTTATTTTCCTTTTGACCAGATATACCCTGCTTTTTTTTGGAATCATGACGATAGCATTACCCGTATGGTTTATGATAATTGAACTCTATGTTGAGCGGGAATTTAGGAAACAACACATTACTGATCGCAAGACTAGTCACTTGGACACAATCAAATCCTTTGACAATTCATTTCAAAGTTTAAGAAAAGCAACTCAGCCCGAAACAAGGGAAATAAGGTTAGACGACTTTGAAAATTGGCTTCGTGTCATTTGTATTGATTTCTTTTGGGACGAAGTGGGCAATGGAATCACAGAGGTTTTGAAATATATGCCTGACAAACTCTTTGACGACTCATTGGTTGACCATTACGTATCTTGGCTAAAGATGATGATCAATGGTCAAAGCAAACACACGATACCTATGATCAAAGAGAAGTTTCTAACCGAATTAGAAAAAATGTATGATAATCCAAAACTTGGCGAAACTGATCGGGATGTTATATACATACTGATGGAATTACATGAAAACGATGGAGAGTATCTGATAGGGCTTGTCAATGATGCAGCCAATCGATGGAACGATTTAAGGTTTATAGAACTGACATCAACCATTGAGAAGGGATTCTCGGAGTTAAGCAAGAGAAGCCAAGAAGAATATCGTAAATTCTATTATAGACTAGACGAAAAAATGGAAGTGGCTGAAAGAAACAAGGATGAACAGGCATTCAGTAGGTTAAAGACACTCCGTAACATCGCAAAGAGACATCTACTCACTACACGCAAAGGTATGCGTCAACGAGTTGAAGAGACATAATTTGTGCGTTAGGTAGTCTTGGAGCGTGAGAAATATTCGCTCAGTATCATCCTCACAGTTTCGGGGATTGAGTCAAGAAGCCTCTTCTTTCGTTCCTCTTCAAGCTTCTTTTCCATCTCTTCACTCACGGAAACCATATAGCGTTTCATCATGTTGCTATCATCATCTATTGATAGATATCGAAACGTTTATAAGCCTATCGGTGCTAGTAGCTATTGGTAGCAATAGATACAAAGATGGTGAAAATAATGACCGTAACCTTCGAATCTATGAGGGAGTTGAGAGGTTTGGAAATACTCAGTAAAGGCGACCAGATCAAAAGAATAAATGCCGACACCTACGAAGTCAACTCTCAAAATGGAAACGGTTCTTACCTTGTAGTTAGAAATGGTAAGGAATGGGCTTGTGAATGTTTAGACCATAAGAATAGGCAGGTAGTGTGCAAACACATCTATGCCGTCTATTTCTCTATGGGTTTAAGACACAACGTGTTTGCAAAAGCTCAACCAATGGTTGAGACCCTGAAAAGTGAGGGATGCAAAAACTGTGGCTCATCAAACGTCGTAAAAATCGGAGTTAGACACAACATTCACGGAAATGCTCAAAGGTATCTATGCAAAGACTGTGGATACAAGTTCGTTCACAATGAAGGTTTTGAGAAGGTTAAGGCAACATCAAAAGCAATCACAATAGCCTTAGACCTCTACTTTAAGGGTGTCAGCCAGAGAAAGATTGTAGAACATCTAAAAATGTTCGAAGGCGTAACCGTTACTCAGCCATGCGTATTGAAATGGATAAGAAAATACATTGAATTGATGAAAGGCTATCTGGACAAGTTCACTCCTCAACTTGGCGGCATGTGGCACTCTGACGAAACAATGATAAACGTGAGAAAAACAGAGCCAATAGACGGAGAAAACTATTCATGGGCTTGGAACTTGCTTGACCACGAAACACGTTTCCTAATAGCCTCAGAAGTTACGAAACACAGAAACATCGAAGATGCAAGAAAAGTGTTCCAAGAAGCTAAACAAGTGGCAGATGAACAAAGACCTGATTTCATAATAACCGACAAGCTTCCAGCATACAAGCAAGCCATAACCAAAGAGTTTTTCACGTTGAAGAATCCCCGAACGAAACACGTTAAACTCAAGAACATAAGAGAAGGAACTAACAACAACATCATAGAGAGATTGCATGGCACTATCAAAGAGAGAACAAAAGTGATGCGTGGATTAGACACTGACGAAACAGCACAGAGAATGATGGATGCTAATCGGATTTATTACAACTATCTAAGACCGCACTCGGCGCTAGGTGGAAAAACCCCTGCGGAAAAAGCAGGCATTAACCTTCAATTAAATGGCAACAAATGGAAAGAATTAATCCAGAAAGCCCAAACCCCGAAGGTAATCAGAGGAGAAAAGCAAGTTGAAAACCCCTAAGAGTTATCAGAACCCATTTCTTGATCTGCTTTTCATTTTTTTCACATGACACACACTGAAGCATGACTCTATCATGCCTATTTCGTGACAAAATGCAAGAAAAGGCACATGTCGTTCAGCGGGGTTATTTCATGTTCCCAAATTGATTTCTCCCGTTCTTGCTCAAATGCGTGGCGTATAGAACATACAGAGGGATAAGGAGAAGTGACACCTCCATCATGACCAAAATGCTGGCATGATATTCTCTTCCGAAAGAGTCGCCTAGAATCCCGCTTTCACTAGGTTTCGGGGTTTCATGAGTTCTCTCAGAACTATTGTAGCATAGCAACCTTTGTACAGTGTGAAACTCGTATTCGCCCCGAGTCTCTTTGGATCGACTGAATCAGCAGTAATCTTCTCAAGTCGGAAGTTGTTCAGCGGGGTTATGGCTGCTCTCAGCTTTCCTCTCAGGCTGATTTCAGGCATGCCATTGACCTTGAAGTCTCTCAATGAAATGTTTTCCTCTTCAAGGATTTGTTTTTCAATCTTTCCATCAACGCCAATTGAATGTTTATGCTTGTATCCTAGTAATGGAATTGCCAACCTCATTTTTCCAGCTTGAAGTAGATTGTTGGTCTCGGCGAGAGTTTCAGTCCTTACTATCTTGTGCAGGGTTAGTATCGGCAAGCCAGAGCGTTCCACGTTCACTGCATAGTCTCCCACTTCAAAACTGTTCGGCTTAAGCCCAAGTATGAGTCTTCTGCTGAGATGCTTGTTGAAAAGATAAGACTGATAGGCCTGTGGAAATAACTCCTGCAATTTTGACGGCAGTCTTCTAAAAGCACCAGCATAATCATGCGGCTTTACGACAAGGTGCCTTAGCATCAAACGCTCATATCGCAACTGTTTTGGAAAGTCCTTCAAAGCCCTTTTGAAATCTCCGGTCATTCGCAGAGTCTCCCTTGCCTGTCTAGAATCAGAATGTTCCAAAGGACTCGGCTTGGCCAAAAAAAGCATTGCTGCCTTCTTGAAGTTTCCCTTGACGATGGCTTTTCCAACCAGATGTGTAATCGGCCGGATCGTCCCGAACCGCTGATGACCAAAGAAATTGGGAAATCCACCCACTTGACCCACTTCTTCAATCATCTGCTGGATTCGCTTTCTAACGGTTGGTTCCGGTTGACTGATCGCGCTGATTCTCATCTGGAAACTGTTGCCTAAGAGATAGAATGGGGAGAGCTCACTACGCAAATAGCCCACAGCACGGAACTCTATGTCTTTAAGATGAACTCTCTCGGCTTCGTCTGCCGCGATGCCCTCGATCGTGACATGTTGGGCAGTGATGGCCCTTTTGTCCTTCAAACCTGCGAACTGAACCTGATCGATTCTTATTTCAAGTTGATCTGCAACAGCTTTGACCGCTGAGATCGTATCCCAGTTATGCTTGACCAAAACGCAGAGCAGGAAACGATTTCTTACGCAGGAGGCGCCGAGTGGGTTCAACACTGTAGATTGGCCTACGGTTGCTTTTGAACCGTCGACTAGCACTTCTTCAACAACAAAGTCCTCTATACTACGTCTGATTACTCCGCCAATGCCTGGAGAACGTGTGGCGTATACTTCTATTCCAATCTGCTTCTCTAATTCAGGAACAAGCAAGGACTTCAGCCCATTTAAAGGAGGGGAAGCCGACCAGTTATCTTGTCCACTTTTCCCGATGGTGCAGGGCCTATCCCCAGACAAGTTATCGTGTTTGGAGGCACCTCGGTGAGGCCTCTATCAACGATTAGGGCGCAGGGCAATTCTAGCTCCTTTGCCTGTCTTTCAACCTCCAGTAGCTCTTTCTCAGTTCGGACTTTGACTGCTATTTTTCGTTGGCCTTCATCAATCCAGTCTTCCCACCATTTCCTACGGTGTTTCCGGGCCTCTTCGGCCGCAGAAACCGCTGCGTGCGCCGCCTGGGCAGCGATCTTGCCCTTGCTTAGCTTCAGATCAGAATGAAAAACTATGACTTGCTTGTAGAGGAATTCACTCATGCTGGTTCCTGCCGCTTCCTTATGTTTGTTTTTTTGAAGTTTTTAAGGATTAGCTGTCAGATAGAAAAAGAATAGATAGCCAAGTACTGCAAGCGCCCTCGGACTTCTCAAGACGTGTAGAAGAGACTTGCCTTGAAAATCTATGTCCTTTACGCTCAGCAAAGTCTTGTCCAAGCCGAGAGTTGCGCATAGATTGATGAGTTCATCAATCCTGTGGTCAGACATGGCGTCAAGCATTTTTCTGGCTTTGAGCATGACACTCATGTCCAACCCTAAGGCCTGCTTACATCGCCTCTGGTACAGGCTCAAAAAGCCGGCTGAAAAGTCGCCTCTTTGCAGCGATTTGACGACGACTTGTGCTGCAATCTCTGCGCAGGTCATACCAAGAATTACTCCGCCGCCTGTTGTGGGCTTCACTTGTGAGACTGCATCGCCTACAGCCAAAAACCCGTCTGAATATGCTCTTGGAGTAGGACCTCCTAAGGTTATCGGGTGAAACGACGTTCGAAGGATTTTTGCCTTCCGCAGCTTGGCGGAAGCCACAGGATGCTTAAGCATAAGCTTCTGCAAGAGCTCTTTTGGGTTTCCAGATCTTGCAGCTAATCCAACCTTGGCTTTCTTATCACGTTTGGGAATCAACCAAGCGTAGAAGCCAGGAGAATACTTCCTTCCGAGGAATACCTCAACCATGTCTGATTCAAGATTCTCAGTTCCGTCAACCTCGGCTTGAACGGCGTTGACAAGTCCACGTCGGTCAGGTGTTCGGAGGCCAAGTATCCTAACAAACCTTGAGGATATACCCTCAGCGTCCACGACGATTCTGGCTGAAACCTTCTCCGTCTGACTCTTCCTGTCGAGGATTACTCCCTTCACGGAGCCGTCTTTCACCAGCAATTGCTCGACGCGTGATTCAGGCTGATAAGTTGCTCCAGCAGTCTCAGCCATTTCTGCAATGTACTGGTCAAACAAGGCTCGATCGACAGTGCACGTTACTGGTGATGAAAAACGGATTGAAAAAGCGTTGCATCCTGGGGAATAGAACGTTGCTCCGCAGAACGTATTCTCGATGATTCCTTCTGGAAGAGGGAATAGCTTCAATTGCCTTAGTCCGTTGATACTTAGATGTCCCGCACAATGAGATGGGATGCCGACTTGTGCGTGTTCCTCAAAAACAATAGTGTTTGCTCCCTGCTTTGCGAGGCCGGCCGCCGCGGCTGAGCCGCATGGACCTCCTCCGATGACTATTACGTCTGGAGTGCTTGTCATTTATCGCACTCTTGCAGTTTGAGAATCGCCGCCGCCGTCTTAGCTTGCTATTTCGATCCGCCTTTTTCCGCGGGCCATAGAGCTTGTGCGAATTTTCCCGCTGATTTCCAGTCGCATGAGCAGCTCGTTGAAGTCCTTTGATCCCATGTCTTCGAAGTCTTTGCTGAGCGCCTCAAAGAGCTCCGTGTCGGTCATAGCGCTCTTCTTCGCCAAGATTTCCAATAGGACAAAGTAGGCTGGATGCGTCTTCCAAGTTCTCGCAGGCACGGCCACATTCCCCTAGGCAACTGGTGTCGTTGGCTTCTGTACTTGGCGGACCTGCTGCATAAAGCCTTTGTACCATTTTTCCATGTCAGGCGTGACTGATGGGCCGGTCTTCTTCAGGGCTTCTTCATAATCTCTCATCGTAACTTCCTTAGTGTTAATATCCTTCCTCAAGGCGCGCATGGCTGATTCTCTGCATAAGGCCTCTATATCGGCGCCCGAATAACTCTTAGTAAGGGTAGCCAATTGTGCGAGGTTCACATCCTTCGCCATCGGCATGCCCCTGGTATAGATTTGGAATATTCGCAATCTACCCTTTTCATCAGGCTCTGGAACGTATATCAGCCTATCGAATCTTCCGGGCCGAAGCACCGCAGGATCCACCAGGTCTGGCCTGTTGGTTGCGGCTATTACGACGATGTCTTCCAACGTTATTAGGCCGTCCATCTCTGTCAGCAGTTGGCTGATGACGCGCTCGGTTACTCCGCTGTCTGAAAAGCCCGCACCTCTGCGTGGCGAAAGCGAGTCTATTTCGTCGAAGAATATTACTGCAGGCGCGGCCATCCGGGCCTTTCTGAAGACCTCTCTTATGGCTTTTTCTGATTCACCAACCCATTTCGAGAAGACCTCCGGACCCTTGATGGTTATGAAGTTTGCTTCGCTCTCTGTCGCAACTCCTCTTGCCAAGAGGGTTTTGCCGCATCCCGGGGGTCCGTAGATCAGTATTCCCTTAGGCGGCTTTATTCCAAGTCTCTTGAATATTTCGGGAGTCTTCAAAGGCCATTCTACTGCCTCTTTGAGTTCCTGTTTGGCTTCTTCCAAGCCTCCGATATCGTCCCAGTGGACCGTGGGGACTTCGATGTAGACTTCGCGCATGGCTGTCGGAGTCACCTCTTTGTAAGCGTTAGCGAAGTCGTCCATGGTGACCTCCATCTTTTCCAGCACGCTTGGGGGTACGCGCTCTTCTTCGAGGTTTATCTGCGGCAGATATCGTCGCAGGGCTTTCATGGCTGTTTCTCGGCCCAGAGCCGAAACGTCGGCACCAGTGTATCCATGAGTCGTGTCTGAGAGCTTCTTGAGGTCAACATCCGGTGCTAGCGGCATTCCACGTGTGTGGATCTGAATGACCTCGTATCTTCCTTGTTTGTCTGGAACGCCTATTTCTATTTCCCTGTCAAATCTGCCGGGTCTACGCAGAGCAGGATCAAGAGCTCCCGGACGGTTGGTCGCCCCTATTACAATGACGTTTCCCCTGCCTGACAAACCGTCCATCAGCGCAAGAAGCTGGGCGACGACGCGTCTCTCAACTTCCCCTGTGACTTCCTCACGTTTCGGTGCGATCGCGTCAAGCTCATCGATGAATATTATGCTCGGCGCGTTCTGCTGGGCCTGCTGAAAGATCTCTCTAAGTCTTGCTTCAGACTCTCCGTAGAACTTGCTCATGATCTCAGGCCCGTTTATCGAGAAAAAGTTCGCCTCAGACTCATTCGCAACGGCCCTAGCCAACAAAGTCTTGCCGCAGCCGGGGGGTCCGTGCAGCAGCACTCCCTTCGGCGGGTCTATTCCAAGCCTCTGGAATAGTTCAGGATGTCTAAGCGGAAGCTCAACCATTTCTCTTACTCTTTGAATTTCTTCGTGTAGGCCTCCGACGTCTTCGTACGTCGTGCGGGGCAGGCCTTTACCTTCCGGCGCTGGCTCGTTAAGGATCGTCAGTTTTGTTTCCGCTGTGACTTTTATTATACCATGCGGGCGAGTTTTCGTCACGGTGAAAGGGATAGAATGACCAAGCATCATGACTAGTGTCGTGTCGCCTTCGACTAGTGTCCTTTCCATCAGGCGATTCTTAACAAAATTCGTGAAATCCTCATCTACATTAAGCCTCATATCCACGGGCGCCAACGTTATGCTCAGGACGCTTTTTACTTTGGCCGGCCTTACGACGACGTACTCGTTTATGGCCACTCCGGCATTCTTGCGTGAGAAACCGTCTATGCGGAGAATGTCCCTGTTCTGATCTTCGCTGTAGGCTGGCCAGGCTATGGCAGACGTGGTTCTCTTGCCGCATATCTCTATTACGTCACCTGCAGAAATACCGAGCTTCTGCATCGTTTTCTGGTCGATGCGGGCAATGCCTCTGCCCACATCTCTCTGCCTTGCATCTCCAACTCGCAGTTGCACTTCACTCAAACAAAACCCTTCTCAAAGGCATTAACGTCACTTCGACATAAACTTCCAGTCTCATATAAACGTTTAAGCCAGCTTCGGAGCTATCTACTCGTCCGCCGCACCATCAGCGTCTGCATCTGGCTTATCTCGCTTATTCCTTCCAGCTTCTTCTCAAACTCTTCAAGCACACCCGTCTTGTCCTCTGGAAACTTGACTTGAACGAGCAGGGCTTTCAAGCCAAAAGCTATCGGCTCCTCGCCGTATCCCTCAACAGAAGCAAACTGCGGCAGATTCGCCTCGATCTTCTTTTTCAAATCATCAAAGTTAATGATGATATCAGTCGGGAACACTTTGTAAGTGATGATGACGCTACCCATTCTGGACCCTCATCTTTGCCTTATGGTCCTATGAACCCGCATCTTGGGCACTTGTACGAGCGACCGAATTTTCTGCATTTTCCACAGCGTCTTATCTGGATTTCGCCGCAGTTCGGGCACAGAAACTTTGTGGCTGCCACTGCCGGCGGGATCGGTTTTCCGCAGCTTGTGCATGAAACGAGAGTTAGCGTTGTCGTTTTTTCAGCCATGATGGTCATCCTGGCAGTGCATTCTGTAATTGTAAGACTTCCTTATATCTTATATGTTTGCGATCTGCGTAACAATCATGGCCATGGAGAGCGGAAGGTATGTTCTTTCAGGCTGCTCGTTGGGCTAAACTTGCTTAGGCAGGTGTCAAGATCAGAGGTTAGTTTAAAGTTAGTTTAGATAGTGAAGAGCTGTTGCGGTTTCCTTTTGACCTCGGAAGTTTATTATTGGAGTTGCATGCCAGTTATTGGCGGGATCATTTTTGGGCGTGAACCTTCGTGATCTTGTTCCGAAAACTGCTGTTAAGCTTGAGGATTTGGGCGGAAAATCAATAGCGATAGACGCCTACAATGCCTTGTACCAGTTCTTGGCTATTATTCGGCAGCCGGACGGCACGCCGTTGAAGGACAGTGGGGGGAGAGTGACGAGCCACCTGAGCGGGTTATTGTATCGAACCAGTAATCTTGTGGAGATGGGCATCAGGCCGATCTATGTTTTTGATGGGATGCCGCCGGCGCTTAAGGAAGTGGAAATCAAGAGGCGCGCGATGGTGAAAGAAGAGGCCGCTGTGAGGTATGAAAGGGCCTTGAAGGAAGGAAAGATGCAGGAGGCTCGCGTGTACGCGCAGGCCACGTCACGCCTGAAGGACTACATGGCTGAGGACAGCAAAAAACTCTTAGGCTTGATGGGCATCCCATGGGTTCAGGCCCCGAGTGAAGGAGAAGCACAAGCTGCACACATGGCAAAGCAGTGTCACGCAGACTACTGCGCAAGCCAAGACTATGACAGTTTGCTTTTTGGGGCTCCAAAACTCATAAGAAATGTGACGATCTCGGGGAGAAGAAGACTTCCCAGCAAGAACGTTTTTGTCGAGGTTGAGCCCGAAATAGTTCTGCTTGATCGAGTTCTGAAAGAATGTGGAATAACCTATGAACAACTGGTTGACGTAGGTATCCTGATAGGAACAGACTTCAACCCTGACGGCATAGAGGGTTTAGGACCGAAAACTGCCTTAAGATTGATAAAGGAGTATGGAACACTAGAGAAAGCGCTGCCATTCGTGAAGAACGCGCAGTTCCCCGCTGAACCTCAAAGAATCAGGGAGATATTCCTGAAACCGGCAATTACGGACGATTACAAGGTAGAGTGGAAAGAACCTGACATCGAAGGCTTAGTGAGCTTCATCGTGAAGGAAAGAGACTTTTCAGAAGACCGTGTTAGAAAGACCCTGGAGAGAATGCAGACGGGAACGAAGAAGCTCAAGGGTAAGACAACGTTGGAACAGTGGTTCGGCGGTTAGCAGCTGAACTATGGAAATCTTTAACTCCTATTTACGCATAATACAATCCTTCAAAACGGTGATGGTGTTTGGAGCAAAACCAGATCTCCCTCCCAGTCGATGAAGTTCCGACCAAGTGGTACAACATTATCCCACAACTGCCCGAACCCCTGCCGCCGCCAAAGGAACCTGAAACCGGCCCTTCACGGATGGAGTTCCTAGGTAAAACGATGACCCATGAGTGTCTGAAGCAGGAAATGTCAACTGAACCGTGGATTCCAATCCCTGACGAAATCAGAGAATTGTACATTCAGGCCGGACGACCCCGACCGCTTTATCGCGCAAGGAGATTGGAGAAACACTTGAAGCTGCAGAAGGTGCGGCTCTACTACAAGCGTGAAGACCTGTCGCCGACGGGATCTCATAAGGTCAACACTGCATTGGCACAAGCGTATTATGCTGCAAAGGAAGGTAAGACCACGCTAGTCACTGAAACTGGAGCGGGACAGTGGGGTAGCGCCCTCTCATACGCAGCCACGCTGATGGACCTGGACTCTGTAGTCTTCTGGGTCAGGGCCGTGCACAACTGGAAGACAGACCGGCGCACGTTGATGAAACTGTTAGGCGCAGAAGTCTATGCTTCGCCAAGCAGGGAAACAGCAGTCGGACGACAACTCCTCAGCCAGAACCCTGTTCACCAAGGGTCATTGGGCATAGCGGTCTCCGAAGGCTTGGAGTACACCGAAGGCCACGAGGGAAGTGTCTACTGCCTTGGTTCCGTCCTGAATCACGTGCTCATACATCAATCAGTCATCGGCCTCGAAGCCATCAAACAATTTGAGCTTGTTGAAGATTCTCCTGATCTGATCGTAGGCTGTTTGGGCGGAGGCTCAAACTTCGGCGGGATAGCGTTGCCTTTCGCCGGCGAGGTCCTGCAGAAGAAACGCCAATGCGAGTTTCTGGCCGCTCAATCAGAGGCCGCACCAAACCTTGTAAAGGGTGAATACCGCTACGACTTCGGCGACGTAGCAGAGCATACACCGTTGCTCAAGATGTACACGCTCGGGCATAAAACCGAGCTGGCCCCGATAAAGGCAGATGGACTGCGCTATCATGCTGCTGCGCCGTTGATGAGCGCACTTCGAAATCAGAACCTGTTGAAAGCAGTTGCGTATCCGGCGAACGAGAAGGCAATCTTCGAGGCTGCAAGAACATTCCTGCAGACAGAAGGCTGGCTGATTGCGCCTGAATCCAGCTATGCTGTCAGGGCTGGAATAGACGAGGCGTTGAAAGCGGAAAAGGCCAAAGAAGAAAAGGTCATATGCATGAACATAAGCGGGCATGGATTCCTCGACTTGCAGGCTTACAAGGAAAAGCTTCAGATACAGTAAGTCTAACTCGTTTGGCCATGACGTCCGGTCAACGGGACGAAGGCCACGCCGCCCAAGTTTTCTGCTCTTGTTTTTCCACCGGCGTTTTTTGTGATTTTCATGAGGCTCTGGAACAAGGATAGGTCTCCGACAGGTATGAGCAGGATTCCTTCTGGCTTCAGCTGATCGATCAGCGGTTTTGGAACATCGGGCGCTGCAGCAGTCACGATGATTCTGTCGTAGGGAGCTGCTTCAGCAAAACCCAGCGAACCGTCTCCGTGCATTATCGTTACGCGGTCACCGTATCCCGCCTTCATGATCGTCTTTCTTGCAAGATCCGCCAGTTCCCGCACTATTTCCACAGTATAAACGTGTCCCCAACTGGTCCTAGGTGAACCGCTAGGTGCTATGATCTCCGCTATGGTTGCAGCATGCCAGCCAGAGCCTGCGCCGACCTCGAATACCTTGTGGCCAACTTCCAACTGCAGGGCTTCATTCATTATTGAAACCATGTTTCGCCTAGCCAGGCCTCTAAGCAGTGGCTATGTGGCGCGGAAATCGTCTGCCCAGAACCAATCGGAAGAGGAGTATCGGCGGCACCGTAGGATCGCATATTCTCCGGCAGGAACTGCGTACGCGGAACAGAGCGCATGGCGCTGATCACCCTAGGCGACTTCAGTATGCCTTCCTCAATCAAACCGTCAATCAGCTTTTCCCAATCCGTATTCTCCAAACTTCAGGCACCGACATAGATACTTATTCGCTGACTCTTAACGTATTTGCAACCAGAATATATAGGATCAGACTGGATCAGTTGTCATGAACCTTTGATTATGATTGTCCTATTTCACCGTCACTGACTTTGCCAAGTTCCTCGGCATGTCTGGGTTGTTACCTCTTTCAACAGACATGTAGTAGGCCAAAAGCTGCATTGGAACAACGAAGGGTATTGGCGACAAGGCCTCAGGAATACCTTTTGGAACCGCAATATAGTCGTCAGCCAGCTGCTTTATTTCTTCATCATCTTCTTCTATTACCGCGATTATCGATGCTCCTCTGGCCTTCATTTCCATTATGTTGCCTATCAACGTCTTGTGGGTGTCATCCTTTGGACAGATGAAGACCACCGGAAAGCCCTGCTCAATTAGGCTTATTGGCCCATGCTTGCTTTCACCGGCTGGGAATGCGATGGCTGGCACGTACGCTATTTCCATGAGTTTTAGTCTGCTTTCGTAGGCGGTAGCCGTGCTTATGCCACGGCCGAGGAAGAAGAAAGTCCTTTCATCTTTATATTTCTTGGCAATCTGCTTCAGTTTTTCTTCTTGGGTTTGAATTATGGTTTCAACAGTTTCAGGCAGTTTGCACAGTCTTTCAGCAAGGTAGTCCATCTCGTCCTGCGAGATTTTGCCCCTCTTCTTTGCAAGTCTCAGCGCAAGTTGTGCTAGAACCGAAAGCTGCGAAGTGAAGGTCTTCGTGGCCGCTACGCCGATCTCGGGACCTGATTGTTGGCCTATGTACACTCTTGAGACCCTGGTGAGAGTCGAACCGATAACGTTTGTCAATCCGAGAATGGTTGCGGCTCTTTGACGTGCAACGTTCACGGAAGCCAGAGTGTCAGCCGTTTCACCTGACTGGCTCACGGCCAGAATCGTGCTGTCGATGTTGACTGATTTGCCATGCTGCTCGACGAACTCGGATGCTATCACCGGATACGTTCCCAAGAAGGCAAGCTTGGAGAACATGTAAGAAGCAGCTAAACAAGCATGGTAGGACGTTCCGCAGGCCACAAGATAGACTTCGCGCGCCCGGTCGAGGAAGGTAGCCATCAAGTCAAGATAATGTTCCTGCAGTCTCAGCGTATTCCGCAAACACTCGGGCTGCTCATGAATCTCCTTGATCATAAAATGCGGATATCCCTGCTTGACGGCCATTTCAGGCGCCCAGTCTATGAGTTTGGGCTCGCGCGTCACGGGTTTCGAGTCGGCGATTCTCTTGATTTCAACGCCCTCCAACGAAAGCGTGCAAAGCTCTCCGTCCTCCAATATGATTGCTTTGTTTGTCAAGGGCAAGAAAGCAGGTATGTCAGACGCGCAATAGACCGCGTTCTCGTTTATCCCTAGAACGAGTGGGCTCTCATGTCTAGCACATACTATCTTGTCCGGTTCGCTAGTTGAAATCACGGCCAGGGCGTAAGAACCTTCAAGCCTCTTCAAGCTCTCAAGAACTGCGTCGGCCAAGCTCAACGAAGGGTTAGCCTTCAAAGTCTCTTCAATGAGATGCGCTATTACTTCGGTGTCAGTTTTGGACTTGAAAATGTGCCCATGGTTCTCAAGCTCGTCCTTTAACTCAGAAAAGTTCTCAATGATGCCGTTGTGGGCAATGGCGATCCGTCCGGTGCAGTCAACATGTGGATGCGCATTAACCTCCAGCGGCGCGCCATGTGTCGCCCACCGCGTATGCCCAATGCCGATGCTACCGGGCAAATCGTCGAGGTTGCGAGTCTTATGGACGTCGTCTATTTTGCCCTGATCCTTCTTCAAGTAAAGCTTACCACCAAATATCGTTGCTTCGCCCACCGAGTCGTAACCACGATATTCAAGCCTCTTCAAGCCTGCGTGAATCGTGGGCGCAACGTTTCCTTCCTTCGAAATGCATCCAAATATGCCGCACATTTCAATGCTTCACCGCTTGACTCTCATGTTTCTGCAAGGCAATCCAAGCTGTTTGGGCGGTAATAAGCATTTTTAGGAGTGGATTTTTAGTTCTAATAAATATTTTAAAGCCGTAAACCAGTAGCGATGTAGTTTAGGTCGAAGAGGGCCATGGTTTGTTTAGGAGTATTAAAGATAGTTTCATAATGGTTGTCTCTTCCGTGCTTAGGAGTGAACCATGATAGAAATTTTAATAATGGACATGGACTCTATGCTCATGAACGAACATGGATAAGAAACTGCTGCTACAAGAAGAACACAAGGTGCAGAAAGTCAAAGAGATAGCAATATTGAAAGACCCGCAAAAACTGAGAATGATCCTGGGAAGCCTGAGCTGGAAAATTCTAGTCTCACTCTCTGAGAAGGAAATGTATCCGCTAGAACTGGCAAGGAAGCTGGGCATACACGAACAGAAAGTGTACTACCACATAAGAAAACTAGCAGAGGCAGGGGCAATAGCGATCGTCAAGGAAGAGGAAAAAAAAGGCGCCACTGCAAAGTACTACAAACCGGTTTCGCCAGCGTACGGCATAGAGCTCCCGCAAGAATATAGGACAATAAGAAGAATATCGCTGTTGAGCATGGACAAGCAGATCCAAGAGTTCTTCAAAGAATTCATAAGCCAGAAGGGAACTTTCGAGGGAAAAATAGTCGTTGGAAGCCCGACGCCTCACGGGCCGTTCAAGACGAGCGCGAGAGACGGACACTACACTTCATACTTGACATTCTTCTTAGGACAGTTCGTCAAGATGCCTGATGAGTTTGCCATAAAGCTTGACGTTGACATGAAGGCTGAAAAGGAAGAAAGAAACAACCTAATCCTCGTCGGCGGACCTGGAACAAACGTCCTCACTCAGGAAGTCAATGATAGCCTGCCCACGAGGTTCAACATGCAACCTTCAGACCAGGGCTTCCTGCTAGGCGGCCTAGTCTCCAAGAAGACTTCGGTCGTCTACACTACTGACACAGCGGGGCTGATCGCAAAGATCCCAAACCCTTGGGACAACACAAAGAAGGTCATAGTGCTAGCCGGAAACAAAGCAGTTGGCACAAAAGCATGCGTCCTAGCCTTGACGAACTTCTGGAAGAAAACCCTGAAGAATTATCGTGTCGAGGAAACGTTTGCCACCGTTATTCAAGGATTCGACCTTGACAGCGACGGAAAAGTCGACTCAATTGAAGTTCTCGAATAAGCCAAGTCTAATGAAGTGGCTATGATGGAAGCAACCGAAGTCATTCTTGCCTATGGACACGAAAACGTCCAAGCTACGCATAGGACAACACTCGAAATCACGAAGACGCCGCACCTATCCAAAGAGGGCACATGCATAATGGCTGTCTCTGCGGACAAAGCGTTGGCAGATCTAAACCCACGGTTCAAGAAGATTTTGCAAAGAGAGAATGCAGAGCTTTCTATTCTAATCGAAGTAGCTGGAATTACCGAGTTTCTTAACGCGTCGGGAAGCCCACGCTTGGTTTTGACGCACCCCACGGACATGGTGATCAGAAAAAGCGATTACGCCTGTAACAGAACTATAGCGATCAAAGCAGATAAGGCCGCTTCTGATCTGCCAAAAGGCATCGTTGCGGAGCTGAAAAACCCTGGGCAAAAAGTGAGAATCACGCTGACTGCCATGGTCTAAGCGACCTGAGCATCAAGAACGTATTGCCATTCGTAAGGAGCCGTAGCCCGAACAAGCCTTGAGAACAAGATTTTCTCCGCCTTCCTTCCGCACTGGTCAACCGCGTCAGCGAAGCCACTCTGCATGTTCTCCAAAGAGTCAGGAGCTTTGACGAACCCGTAGAAATGAACGATGCCGCCAGCCTGCTTTAATGCCTCACACGCAGCACAGATGAATTCCTTCGCGCTTTCTGGCAAGTTCATTATCACTCGGTCAGCCATGCCATGAAGCTTTTCCTTGACGACTTCTTTTGCATCACCCATGATCGGAATCACCTTGTTCTCCACTCGGTTAAGCCGGACGTTCTTCTTTAGAAACTCGATCGCGTTCGGATTGGCATCCGCAGCGTAGACCTTCACGTTTCTCACCGTCCTTGCGATCTGTATTGCAAAGGGACCGACGCCTGCGAACATGTCCAGAACTGTTTCGCCTTCACGAACGAGTGACGCCACTCTGTGATGCTCGGTAGAGAGCCGCGGCGAAAAGTATGCCCTAGACAGATCCACATAGTATCGGCAACCATACTCTTTGTGAACGGTGACCGTGCATTTTTCTCCAGCGATGATGCCCAGCTCCCTCAACCGGTAAGTTCCAGAGACGGCGCCTGCTTTGGCAAGCACGGTTCTAACGTTCTTGTTCAGCGTCAATATTGCCTCGCCCACAAGGTCTTCGAAGGCTTGCAGCTCAGGAGGAATTTCAACCACTGCTATGTTTCCGACTATGTCAGCTGAACGAGGCAAAGATGATAGGAGTTGAGGAGACAGCTTCCGGTCAAGCAGTTCAGCAAGCGTCGTTGCTCGTTCTGCTTTTTCTCGGAAAATACACGTTGAGACTCTGGCCTCTGAAGCAGCTCGTTTGAGTTCTTCAAGCTCGAGTTCTGACGGTATTCGAGCAAATGGGATGAAGATAAAGTCTCCAATCCTCTTGATTTCTAGCTGTCTGTCTGAGAGCTGCAGCTTGTTGACCAAGACTAGTGTTTTTTTGCCGTCTATCTTTCTAACCTTAACACTCAACGATCGTCTTGACATTGCATCACTAGAGCCTGTCTTCCTTCTCTGACCTGATCATCGTGTAATAGAGGGTCAATTCATTGCTGCCCAGCGCATACATTTTTCTCTCATCGGCTGACGCAGTGTTTATACGTTTGTTAAGGGTTTCGGGTTTCACTCCGAAGTATTTCGCCTTGTCTTTCATCAAAGAAGTGAAGGGTTTCCTGTACGTTACTGTATTGATAGAGGAAATGTGGAATCCATTGTCTTTCAGCAGGGCCTCGATCTGTGAAGGCTTTAAATAGCCTTCATGAGCAGGGGAAACCGTTTTTTCCAGTTTGTTGAGAAAGCCTCGTCTGTCACGTTCGTGTAAAGTGAGGTCGCCACAGATGAAAACTCCTTTTTTGCAGAGAATTCGTGAAAACTCGTCGAGGCTTCTCCCGGGAGAAACAAAGTAATGCATTGCACTCGTGGAGATGAGCGTGCCAAAGGATTCATTTCTGAAGGGCAAGTGCTCAGCGTCACCCCTCACTAGACTGCATCTTTTTTTGTGGTGTGACAGTTTCGCCTCGGCAATTTTCAGCATCTCTCTTGAAAGATCAAGTCCCACTAGCCAGGGTTTGACCTTCTCCAGCAGGGGAAGACTTGTTCTGCCAGTTCCCATACAGGCCTCTAGAAGGGGTTTATCCTCTAATCCTATGAGGGAATCGAATAGTCCTTCGAACACCTCGTCTGCAAAACCTCGCTTCGACTTCCAAGTCCGAGCCTTCTGCTTATCGTAATCCTTAGCTCTCCTCGAATAGTATTCCTGAACGAGCCTCTTTCGAGCCGTTGCTCTCGCCATTTTTCATTCCAGCTTCCACGTGGGCTACTCCAGTCTCTATGGTGACTGGGCCTTCATGGGGTCTTCTCAACCCTATACAAGGCGCCTGTCTTTTGGATGGTGAATCGCACGTCTAGCAGTTTCTCGGCAAGCCAAGTGTTTGTTTCTAGGTGCTCTGAAAGCATTCGCGTCTTGTAGACTGACTTTCCCTTTGCCAAAGCTACGTATGGGATGAGCATGTCTGCCAAGTGCAAGTCAACAGTAGGCTTGGCTGAAACCTCGCTGTAAAGCTTGTCTGCAGCCTCTTTGCCGACTGATTCGCTCGGTTTTCCCAGTTCGCCTATGGCGTCTGCGCCTAGGACTACTCCAGAGTCTGTTTGAGCCCACAAAGCGAGCGAACTGCCTTTCTGAAAAGGATTTGACGTGTCATTCACTATTTGAATGCCCGCGGATGTTAGGTTCTTGCCATTCAGATACTCTTTTGCCGCCTCCGCTTGACGCTCAGCAACTCTCCTGTCAGCCAAGAAAGTGCACACGGAGACTCCTTGCACCGTTTTCAACCTGCCGAATTCTTCCAAAACGAGAGGCTTAAGGCTCTTGCAGGGTTCGACTGTTATGGTTATTTCGCCCATTCCCTTAGGGTAATATCCGTATTTGTGAACAGTCAAGGATGCGCTCAAGCCCATGCGCTCAAGGATAGGCAGGAAAACAAAACGTACATAGTTGATGGCAGGTGAATGCGAGACGTCGGTTCCACCCTTGGATACGTGTAATTGCACTGTATGTTCAGCGGAGGCGAATATAGGCAGTACGGTCATCAGCAGCATCGAGATGCTTCCAGCGGTGCCTATCTCGGCGTCGATTCTGCCGCTTTTCACTTTCCCTGGTTTGAACCAAAGTTCACGCGATTTAGGTTTGACGCCCTTCAGTTCAGCATCACAGAGCCTTGCGGCCGTTAGGACTGCTTCCAGATGTTGAGGTTTCAGTCCAGGCTGTGGACGATTCTGTCTGATGTTGTAAATGTGCAGTGGCTGGCCGATCACTGCTGACAGGGCCACAGACATCCTGAGAATCGTGCCGCTTCCGCTTTTCTCGCTTCCATCAACCTCGATCATGTGTGCGAATGGCCCCTTTTCTCTGCATGGTTTAAAAGAGTCAAAAACAATTAATAAATGCGTCAAGTATTAGGGATTTGAAAGGAAGAAGTGCTATGAGTCTGGACAAAGAGAATATCGAGAACCTCACGAAACGCGTTGACGAGCTTGTCGTGATCCTGAACGGAATCATGGAGGATTTGCGCCAAGTCTCTGCGTCGCTTAAATCAATCGTGGTTTCGCAAGTCAGCAAGCCGATCACAGCGCCGCCGATCTTGCATGCTTTGCCTCAAGCTCCTGAAAGGTCGAAGGCGTTGGAAGACGTTAAGATGATGTTTCCCGATGATCTGGAGGAACTGTTGAGTTTTGAGGAAAAAGATGATTATATCATCATAAAGCCCCGACAGTTTTTAGGTTCGGAGAATTTCTCTAAAATAGCCTCGACCGTTCGCGGAATGGGCGGTGACTATGTCAGCGCTGGAAAAGCGTCACATTTCAGAGTCCCGAAGAGGGGATCTGGAACCGCTTAGAAGTCTAACTCGCCTATTACCCCAAAACCAAGAAACTCGCCCGTATACGCTTCCCAAGCCACGTTCACATTTGTAATTCTGGCGCCCGAGGGCCCCTTTCTGCAGAAGTCTACAAGTTGCTTCACGTCTGCCTCTTCTCCTTCGAAAACAGCTTCCACTCGGCCGTCGGGCAAGTTGCGAACCCAACCTTTCACGCCAAGCCTTTCGGCATAAAGGGACGTCTCCGACCTGAAGAAGACTCCTTGCACTCTGCCGCTTACCAGCACGTGGGCTCTAGTATTCATGGCAACCACCGATTTCAATGGGCACTTGCAAGGGCTTCTGTCCTGAGCCGATCACTTTAACCTGTCTCTCTCCACAGCGCAAGCAGGTTGATGCGACGCTGGTGTTAAAAGTCTTCTGCGCAATGCGGGTCTTGAGGTAGAGACGTGTTCGCTTTTCAGACAGGAAAATTGCTGGTCTATACTTCAAGCTACACTTCGCGAAAACAGCGACTGAAACCAGTAAGCGCGGCAGCTGAGAAGATAGCTGGCCTGCTGAAGATGGACGTTGAGGTCAAGACTTTCCGGAGGAGGTTCAAGCCTATCTACGTTTACTATAAGCAGGGCGATGAGGAGCCTATCCCGCTTCACTGCAACAATGATGAAGAGCCAAACGCTGAGGATGTCTACGCGTCTTTGAGGAACATGATGTTTGTTCTGTCTTTCCACCCGAAGCATTCGGCGTTGAAGCATGCGAGAAGGGAGATCATTCAGTTTTCATGAACCTTATGGCTTGATGTTCAAGCGTTATATCGTAGACTTGGTTCACGTCGAATTCTATGCCGAGGTTCTCATACTCTTGTTCAGTCAAGAATAGGATGATCTTTGGAATTGCTAGCTGTGCCCGGGGCGCAAACATGGGCATCTGCTGCTGTAGCGCTTGTAGAACATCTTGTACAACCTGGCCCTCCTCTGATTGCGGCCTCATGGCAAAACGGGGAATATTCCTGTCCTCAAGCAGTTCTATGCGTTTTCCAAGGTTGCCATCTGGGTCCTGAATTGACTCGATCTTGTTCACCCTGACTCGAAACATGACAGCTCACGGTTGAAGAATATGCTTACGTTTACCGCGACAAGCCTATTAGTACTTTGTGCCAGCTAGCGCGCCAATCAGATTGTAGCCATGCTTAAGACTGACCCGAATCTATTGACAGTGAAAAGCGCGAATAGATGACCTGCCCCCTCGGTTTTCTTTCCAGTCGACATGAGCCTCTTATTCGCGTTCTGAGGTCCAAGATGGCTGAGCGTCAGTCTAGTTAGGGTTCTGTTTAACCTTCTCAAAGCTACTTTATTCTCTTTCCAGTTCAGCGATCGCAGAGCTTCCTTGTAACTGCACCATCTGCATTCGCTGTGTTCTTTTCCGTCAAGGACAATCTCTTCCGAAGGAGAGACTTCTACGCCGTAGACGTATTCTTGATTCGGGTTAGGGTCTGAAAATTCAAAATAGTAAAGACCTTCTATCAATGCAATTATATTCTTTACTCCTGTTTCCTCTCTTATCTCTCTGCGCAAGGCTTCCTCCCGGGTCTCTCCTTCTTCCACGCCGCCCGTTACGGGTTGCCAGAAGCCATTTCTCTCAGGAAGTCTTTTTAGGAGTAGATATTCTATTACGCCGCCGTTTCTTCGAAAGATTATGCCTTCAACTTGTACTGGCAACCGCATGGAAGAAGAGAATTGGGGCTTGAGTTAAAATCTGTTTTGAAAATCGTGCGAAGGGAGGGTTAAATTTTATATTTCCATCGGAGTTTCTTCGTAGTTTAGCTATCTGTTTAATCATGCTTTTTCCTTCTTTTCTCTGCTATGATGTCCATGGATAAACCTACATTTAACCCTTGCTTTTAATCTGTAGTACACATCTACACCATGATGGACGAAGTGTAGAAAACCTAAGACAGCAAGTCTTTAATCTGCCCTGCAACAGAAGACAAACTAGGGATTTAAAATGTCTCAGCAAGGTCCACATCTGGAAATCACAACAATCTTAAAAATAGTGGTTGGAATAATTCTTTTCGGTCTTTGGTGGGTTGTCTCTCAAACACTTGTGTCAAATCCGAGTTTGACGGTTTACATTATCGGCTTTTCTGCTGGAATGTTGACTGTCATTACAGTTGTTATTCAGTTGACTCTGAGAGAAACCGTTCAGACAAAAATGAAGGAATTATTAGACTCGGAAATTAGCAAGAGAAAGGAGAAAATCGTCAAGAAGATTAATGATTTGTCAATATATCTAGGAGAGGAAGAAAGTCCGAATTATTCGAAATCGGGGGTCCAAGGACTTGAAGACGACTTCAAGGAATTTGATTCTATCAAGTCTAGATACACGTTTCAACCTAAGATTATCTATTCAACGCTACTAATCACTGTATCATGTATTGTCCTTGTTATATTTTTGGCAAATCCTACCTTGTTGGTTTACAAATCACAAAACAATCCCGACTTAACACTTGCACATGCAAGTCTCGGACTCTTGGCACTCGGTTTATGGATTCTTTTGGGCATACTAATAACTTCTCTTGAAGTCAAACCTTGGGAGAAATGAGAAACAAAGGAAAAGCTGAGGTTCAAAAATGAGCGGAGAATTCAAAGCGGGAAGGTTTCCTTGTCATTGGTGTGGAACGGTATTCGATGATTATGAACGACTTCGAGAGCATCAACGAACTTGCTCAAAAAGACCTAAGTCAAGCTGAAAGAGGAAGCCGAAACTTAGGCAAGAGCGGCAAGAGAAAACTTGGAAGAAATAAGGTAGGCTTTTTGATTTAATTATGCCTAGTCGATCCATACCAATGTAGAGTTAGCATATCACCTGTTATGTTAAGATAACATCTCGTTGATTATTTGTCTCATTTCCTTGTCGTGCTTTTCTTTTTTGGTTTGCTTAGGCTTAGATGCTATCTTAGGTGTTATCTTAGGGTTCTTTGTAATAGGTATTGTAATAGGCTTAGGATACTCTATATCTTCTATCTCATGCAAAAGTTTAATGCATATAGCTTGGAGATCAGGTTCTAATTTGTCACCGTTCGCTTTTGCCTTCATATGCAGTTGAATTAGAGAATCTCGAAGGTCTTGAAGAGGTTTTAGATTAGGATTATTGATGGTGTTAGATGCTGTAATAGGTATTACGGAGGCTTTTAGTACGGGTTCTTTTCCTCTGAATTTGTGAACAGCATCCAACACATGGTTCTTTAAGCCTTGTTTACTGCATTGGGCAGAGCAATACTTAGCCCTTTTATCTCGTGGCTCAAAGGTCTTTCCACATTGAGGACACTTTAGACTTGTAATAGGCATTTCACCTACCTTAAAGTATATTCGGAAAGTGGTATTCTATCGAGTAAACCACAAGCATCTTCACAGATTCTCTTGTGTAAAATCCAATGAATGTATTCATGCGTCAATACATCAACAATAATGGATTCGTCTACTATCTTCATGTTGAGGTAAATTATTGGTTTCTCAAGCACACCGTTATAACAAGCTACTTCATTACCGAGTTCTATTCGTGGTCTAGGTCTTGTAATAGGTATTTCACCTTGTAATAACTATTTCATAAGGGCATGATAAAAGGCTTGCTAGAATATGACCATGCTCAAAAAAAGATAGGGGAAATGAAGTTTAATGTTTTCTAAAGCGTTTGCCACATGAGCCGCACTGCCATTCTTTACCCTTGCTATGCACGTCACTTGAGCCGCAATGGATGCATCTGGAACCCGTAACTCTAGCATTGTCGATTTCTTCACGATCGCCTCTTTCGGCTAAGTATTCTTCAAAACGGTCTTTTCCAGCAGGGTTAAAAGTAGAATCTCTTTTTCTTAGTTCGGCACAAGTGGTATTATACAGTTCACGAAGTTTTATACATACAAGATCATTTTCTTGATTGCTGTCAATGAATTCTCCTAACCCGTCACCCATGCAATTGAGTAGTACGGTAACATCATAATCCCTTAAAAGTGCTAGATCAAGGGTGCTATTTTCTAAATCCATTTGTTGCCAGTAGGGTTTCCATGCGGTTTGTTCGATCACTTTAATCTGTACGTCAGCCCAAAATGCAGAAAAGCCCAAATTATTGCCAGCGTATTTCATGTGCATTTTAGGGCTTATTCTAGCTAAGATTTCATGATGCAAGTATTCATGAAGCTGTAACCAAATGTCAGTCATTTTCTAATCGCCTTTTTTCTCAATTGTTTGTTTCGTTTCTTCTGTTTTCTTAGGAGCAATTTGATCTCAGCGTCAAACACTCCTCTTCTTTTGGTCATGTTAAATCACCCTCAATGGCTTTGATTTTCTGTTCTATATCGTAGAGTTTGGCCTTGAGGTCTTGTCTATATTCGTGAACCTTTTTTGCAAATAATAGTTTATCAAGTTCAAGTCTTAATGTTCTTCTTTCAAGAAATAGTGCTTCTAAGTTCAGTTGATGATCTCTTTTACGGAATAGAGCCATTTCTATTTCTTGTTCGCTCATAGTTTACCACCTAATTTGATGATTTCCTGTTCTGCCTTCCGCACTTTTACGGCGTATATTTGAATCGTGGGATTCTGTCTTTGCTGTTCTTTCCAATGTGCCAGTTCGTGTTTTGCCGCTTCTAATCTACCATCCTTACGAATCTTTATTGATTCTGCTTCAATCTTGTTTTCCTCATGCTGTTGAATATTCGTCTTAGCATAGTGTTGAACCATTTCATCGTAGATTTCTTTTCCATGATTGGGAAAGTCCTTTTCAAATTCGGCAATCCAAAATTCAGGTGTCAAAGTTCCCTTTAGAGATTGTTCCATGAGCCAGAACCCATTGCTTTGATTTGTTGTCCCAGAGTATCGTTTAACAACATTAGCAATCGCTAGTTTCATCGCTATTGAAGCAGAGTTTTCGCCTTTGTCCATAGTTACCACCTATTAGTAGAATGTCCTTCCACAGTCTCCGCATACAAAGCGTTGCCTTTGAATGCCATGTGAAGGACGAAAACCCTGTTTCCACGTTCGCATTGATCCGCATTTGGGGCATTTTGCTTCCTTCAATATTTGTTCGTTCATTTACATCACTGATAGTATAATGTAGGTTCAACTATAAATGTCTTATGGCAGTTGGACATCCATATAGCCTCTAAAACCTACCTACGGTTAATTAATCAATGGCTTAATTAATTTCAACATCAAAACCCAAAACGACTAGACAAACGTTCAGGAAAACAACATATAACTGGAATAGTCTCCCAAAAGACATATGCCACAGTGGGCTAGTTGATGGTTTAACCCTCTACACCGTGTTCAAGCCCAGAAGCCCACAGGCATCTCAATCTTCCCCCTTATACTCCCTTCTTCAATCAATTAATCATTCATAGATCAATATCAGCCTAGATTGTCCTAATCCTAGATAGTAGTATCTAAGGTCAACAGTATCTAGGCTTCAACTGATCATTCATTCAATCAATGGTAGGTAAAGGGGGTACTAGGGGGGAATTACAGCATAACCAAAAACTGTTACTATCTAACCTAGCCAAACATCATCTGGGATAGACCGTCTCACCACCCCCAGAACCCACAGTTAAACTCAACCCATTAGTATTTAGTATGGAATAGAGTAATAAGAATATATAATAGGGGTGTATTCCAGACGAAGTGCATATGGGTTCTTCACCCCTTCATCTAAATATAGTCGTCTCAGGAATGTACAAACCCCCTACAGGTGGAGAGTATGAGTGTGTTATATGGACGTGCGGCAATGCGGCTAGATGTTAATGCTCATAATGGTTGATGCTCTTGTTCCAAGAGTAGTAGTCACATGGGATACTGGCCGTACCAGATGATTCCTAACCCAGCTTCAAACTTCAATGGAGAGGCGGTTATGTAGGGCATATGTAACATGTTTAGTCTAATGTTCAACTGCTAGGTGATACTGAATATGGCATAGTCTGTTCCTAGTACGATCAAGATATTCAACTGGCAATGTTATGGAGGCATGGTAAAGTGATTAAATAATGATTTAACACCATGGACTCGCCCCTGCCTGTGCTAGGCGGCAGTTCAACTATCAGACTACCCGTCCCTCTCTTGATATGCTAGGTTATTATGCGTCCGTGGTTTGTCCAAAAAGTGTTAACTGTAGGGATAAAGCTTAAATAGTCATTAATTGTCTTATATTTAGTAAGGTGTAGTGTAATGGAAAAGGTAACACGTAAGTTCAACTGGTCAACCGTTAGCCTTGAGTTATCCACTCTTGAGCAATTGCAGTATCTAGCCGAGCACAGCAACATGACAACGAAAGCACTCTTTAAAGAATTGGTCGACAACGTCTTTCAAATCGCTGGCATGATGAAAGAGGGAATCAATTTTAGTTATGAAATTAGTGCCCTTGAGCGTAGCGTTAAGATAATCGTTTCTGGAAAATCGAGAAACTCGTTCGGCTCAATTGGTCAATTAAACGTACCGAACGAGATCAAAGAGAAACTTATAGAAAATGAAAAGAAGGAATCTGCATGACAGAAGAGAATGGAGAAAAAAAGGCTAGAGAACTTCATGTGACTGTTGACAGCGAACAAATGAAGCAACTGGCAATGGATTTGGCGAAAGAGAAATTGAAAAACGAAAAGCTTGAGCATAATTATAATCCCGATAGGGTCAATGAGCAACTTAAGGACGAAGTCGAAGACCTCAAGGGCAAATTGGAACTTACTGCTGAGATCGCATTGGCAGAGAAGAAAAAGAAGCTAGGACTAGCTCCTGATAATCAAATGACTCCAGATCAAGTGATGGCTTACGAGAAAGGTTTGGAATCTGGCAGTGATAAGAAATCACCGAGCGGTTCAGCACCACTTCAAGATAATTACTTTGAGCAACAGAAAAGTGATCTTTACAAGCACAAATTCGAAAACGAAAAGGAAATGGTTTCTACCCTTCAAAAACTAGCTAGAGAAGGAAATTCAGAGGCGAAAAGCTATCTTGATGCTTTAATGGCTCAATTTATCAAGGCTAAAAAGGCTAATCCAAACGTTCCAGATGTCTTTTATGATCCTAATCAAGCCTCAGAATTGCCGCTTATGAAGTCCGAACACGGATTCCTTACGCCTGTTGACAAAAATGAGGGAGACCTTGGGAAACTAATCAAAAAGTGGAAAGACGAAGCTAGGGCAAAACGTGAGGAAGGTGTTCAGAAATGAGTTTCACAATTAATGCTGATAAGGTGTTTCAAGATGCTGAGGGAATCTACTTTGAAAAGAAGGATGCAAATCCACCACACAAACTATTAGGAAAAGTTAGACCATCCGAGCTAAATTACGTTAAAGAAGTAACGACCAAGATATACGTTGAGAAACTCATTCAAAGTGAGGAATCGCTTGAGAATCAAATAACAGTTTTCGAGCAAACTTTGACAATTTCTGTTCCAGAAGAGGTTAGGTACAAGTACATTTACCTGTTCAAAGTCCAAAATGGCACGGTTCACCTGAAAGATTTCGATAGTGGATGCACTTCTGCTGTTTCTATAAATGATGCTGAATTTGTGAAACGTGGAAAAGCCAAGAAACTTGCTCCTGACACGTTGCTATTAAAATCGGCTCCAATATTCACAATCAGAGAAGGGGTTCTGGAACGCAAGTTAGCAACTCAATAGGGTGGTGATTGATACGAGTTTAGATGCAATAGAGAACAAGAAACGTCTTGAAGAGATTCGCAAAAAGATGCTTGAGGCAATCGAGTATATTGATTCGTGGACTGAGGCAGAAGCAAAAAAGCGTGGTGTTGTAGAGCCAGAGTTTCAAGACTGATAAATCAAGGTGACAGGTGTGGACGGCTCTTTTTCCACAAATGGTTTTTCGGACGTTCACTCGATTTGTGGCTTTTCCGTCCACATCCATCACAACGGGAGAGATGCTAAGTTCGGAGACGACTTGGGAAGGCACTCAACCTGATCACCATCTCTCCTACGATTCCAATAAGAGATGAATAAGCTATGAAAAAGGTTAGAAAAATCAAGAATAAACAGGTTTGCCAAGTATGCCATAAACCACTGAAAAGTCGTCCTGAACGACTCTGGACAATATGTAACTTTTGCATGGGAGTCAAAAAGACCAAGAGAAATTACAAGTATAAAGTTGTTGGATTAAGCATTATTGCCCCTAAAACCCATAAGATTCCCGTTGCAGGACTGAAGATTTTTGCCCCTGCAAATTTCAAGATCAAAGTGAAATCTCTGAGAGTAGCGAAACGGAAAAAGAAAGTGAGCTAGAGTGCCTAGACGAAAGCGGTTTTTGCACAGTAAATCAATTGGAGCATTATTCCGACTGTTACGAAAAGTCATCCATGGTGGTGCTCCTCAAGAAGAGAGGGGAACCGTCGTTTACGTGCCCTTCAATTTTTCGATTCCCGTCCCTGCATTGTCTTGCATGACCCGCAAACGAGAGCGAGCCATAAAAATGCGAGCCTACATGAAAATGATGTCGATGCTTGAACAACTTGAGGAGCTAGAATAGTCTTGAAATGTGCCTTTTGTAAATCTAAAATGAGTCGAAATAACTATAATTCTATTCATGACGTTGGAGCAAACGTTTGGTTTTGCTCGATGTACTGCAACAATGCATGGGGGAAAGAGCAACAGAAACTCAGGGCTAAACGGCTCAAAGAAGCTAAACGAGCACGTGAACAAACAGAAATTTACCATTGGATGAACTGAAATGTCGAATAAGATAAGATTGCCCAAACAGATTCAGAATGATCCACGGGTGAAGCAAGTTTTCGGAGATTCAGCACCCGTAAAAACAGAGCAAGAAAGAGAGCCTACAGCTAGAAGTGATTATGATCTTAGCTATTGGGAGCATATGCTTGAGATTTGGCGAAAGAGGCAAAAGCCGAGAATCTGTGCAAATCCTCAATGCTTGAAGGAGTATTATCCGAAAATTCCAATGCAGAGATTCCACTCAAAAGATTGTTATGAAAGTTTTCATCGAAACGGAAAACCAAATCGTGATATTTGTACGTGTGGAAGGCACAGTCACTACTTGCATGATGGAACATGTTCATTTTGCCGAGAGAAAGAATTGAAGTTTTTTCGTGACGTTCGAGCACAAACTAAGAACGGGGGAAAAGGCAAGTACAAAAAGCATTATTGTGTTAATTGCGGCTCAAGGGTTCATATTAAAGCCATGTATCAGCTTCAAGGTGGTCTATGCCTTGAATGTTTCCAGAAGAAATTGAAGCTAGAGGAAGTAAGTAAAAATGCCAGATTATGATAGTGGATGGTTAAACTGGCAATCAGAACAAATTCTCAATCATAACTTAGGAACAAAAGAACTTTTCGTCCATGTTATGTATAAAAACAGTGAGGGTCTAGTTCAAACTTGCACACGGCTTGTTCATTGGTGGAGTTTAGATGAACAGTCAATTATGGTTCAAAGTTCCAAAGTTTCTGTTGGTGACGAATTTAGAATTGTCATCTGGAAACTTGGTGATCCCGCCAATTTCCTATTTGGTATAAATAATCCAATGTAAAAGGTGTAAAAAATGAGCAATGAAGAATCGAAATCAAATATTCCGTTCTGGCAGTTTGGTTTGTATCGTTCGCTAGAACTGGCAGAGAAAGAAAAAGGGGAGCAAGAAATTGTTAAGGCATACTATGCAAAACCTATTCAGGAAGCAAAACCTGAACAACCAAAACCAGAGCTAGAGCCTCAATCTCAACAACAAGTTCCGCATCCACCCAAGGATGATAATTAATCCATTGATTAAAAAACGATAAAAAAGCATGATGCCATGGACACGAGTAGCAAATGTTTACAGGTTTAGGCAGGGTTATTTCTTAACAAATAACAAGACAAACAAAAAAAGGGAATTTGGCTTACTGATTCGAGTAGATCATTGAAAGATTGCCGTTTGCATTCTTCAATTCTTTCAGGATTTCTTTCAAGAGGTCGATTATGATTTTTTCGTTTTCTTCTGTCACGGTTTCATCTTCTTTAAGTCGGGTTATCACGTCCGAACACTTTTTCGGGTCGTTTGCGTTCAACCTCTTCAAGAACTGTTAGTCGAGTATCCATCTTTTGCATGGTGTTTTGATTCTGTGCCTGTTGAGTTTTCAGTTGTTCGATTTGTGCCTGTTGCTGTTGGATCAGTGCGTCCTTTTCCGTTAGTGCCTGTTCTAACGCTGAAATCTTGCTTTTTATGCCGTTGCCGTTGAAAGCGATCATGGGCATAACACTTTTGAAGTCTTCACGTAACGTTTGAGGCGAAAGATAAGCGGATTCCGACAACTGTTTTCCAATGTACATCTTAGCTTTTTCAATTGAGACTACTCGGTTCAAGTTGTCGAATAGGAAACGCCTCATTCCATGAAAACGAACATGTTTGTTGTTTGTTTGGATGCCTGCTTTTTTTGCTAGTCTCTGCAATAGTGGCGAAAGATCATCTGGGTGTTGAGTCCAAACCTTCAAGGTGTCAGGTTTTTCTTTTGTTGCTTCAAGCAATGCCTTAACAGCTTGAACAGCGTCAGAATCCAAGAAACAGAAGGCTTTGACACCTTCTTTTATGGTGTTTCGTTCGCCTAGAAAAACGGGCAAGTCGTCATTCAAGTCTAACGCTCTCAAATCGCCATATTTTATTAGGCTAAAGTCTGATGCTCTCAAGCCTATTGATTTGCCTACGGCTACAACATATCTAGCCTTAACTGAGCCAACAAGATACATTTTGGCTAGGTCTTCGTTGCTGAAAAAGTGGTCTTCCGTTGTCCTTGAACCCTTCAACCGTTTCTTTTCAGGTCGAGTAAGCACTAGCGGTTTGCGGTTATAGCTAAAGAATCCCCTGATTGAACCTACTGCCATGCTAATGTAGTTTGAACTGTAGCCCTTCTGCTTCAAATATTGGGCATATTCGAAAATGTGTTTGAGCCAAGCCTTATGGTTCTTGAGCATTTGTTCTCCTGATTCGGTTGTGAATTCTGAAAGTTTTCTCCAAACACTACGATAAGTTGACTGAGTAGACTTCTTTTGACTGTTCAGGAATTCGAGAATCTTTGAGTCTGTGAGATCGGTTATTATCGGTTCAACATGAGTAGTTTTTGCCACTTTCTCAGACTCCTGTGTGGCGAATCATCAATGCTTCGAGACTGTAGTTTCGTGCTTCTTGCCATGTTAGGCTTATGAATTGAGGCTCTGAATCGGCACTATGGTTAAAGTGGTTTTCCGAATTTTTCCAAGTGCTAAATTTTATATTTGGGGCATATTATATGCCTGATATGTCGAGGGGAACGTGTAAGTGAAGCTTGTTACAGTCTTGTTGCCTGAAGCTTATTTGGAAGGTTTAGATGAGCTCGTGAGAGCCAATATGTATCCGAGTCGAAGCTCTGCGATAAGGTCTTCAGTCAGAGACCTGCTGAAAAAAGAGCTTTGGGAAAGACGCGGAAGATGAAAGCTTGCGGTGAAAGGAAGCCTTACACCATTCCTTTCCCTGCAACACTCACCAGTTTTATCAACCGTAAATCCACAAAATCCGTCTTGGAAATCGGCTGCGGCTATGGAAGAGCCTGTTTCTTCTTGCATGAGAATGGTCTTGACGTTATCGGTGTCGACCTGGATCGAATACAAGTCAAACTAGCTTTAGAAGAAATGAAAAGGCAGAAAATCCGTCGAGGAATAAGCTTTGTTGTCAACGACGCCCGAAACCTGTGCTTTCCAGACCGTTCTTTTGACGTGGTCACTATGCTGGGTGTCCTCACTTTGGTTCCTAAGAACGGAAGACTAAGGATAATGAATGAAGCCTATAGGATCCTTAAACCATTTGGTCACGTCTTCGTCGAGGAATTCGGGCGAACTTGGGAAAACCCGGTCTATAGGAAGAGATACAGAGACGACGTCAGAATCACGGGTGAACGGGGCACAGTCACAGTGAGAGACGAAACAGGCAGGATTCTTCATTTTGGCCATCACTTCACTCGTCAAGAGATTTGCAGTCTTTTGAAAGGTCTCAACATAATCAGTTTCGAAAAAGACGTTTTCACAAGCTACTATCATGGGAATTGGGTCAAAGGTTACGTGATACTGGCTCAAAAACGAGAACGCGCACGCTAGAAGTTAGAAGCATATGCCTTTGCGGCATTGTTCAGCAGGCTTGGCTAGGTCTCGGATTTTCTTAGCTGCATATGCTGGATCTTCCGAGAGCGTTACTTCTCGCCCAACAATGAGGTAGCGGGTCCCAGCCTCCAGGGCCTTCTGAACTGTTCCGCCCTGGGCGCCTATTCCAGGCGAATATATAGGAATCTTATCGCCTAGCAACTCGTGGACCTCTTTTATTTTCTCTGGGTATGTTGCACCTACGACGACTCCGTCAGCGTCCAGTCTAAGGGCTTTTTCGGCAAATGAAACATACTGAAGCAATTGCTTGCCCGTTTGGGCGTCTATGATTGTTTGTCCGTAGCCTTCGTACGCCGCCTTGTGGCTCATGTAGACGAGCAGGATCACGCCGCGTTGCTCTTTGCGAGCAACTTCGAAAACCGGTTTCAACCCTTCTTCCCATCCGATGAACGGGTTTGCAATCAACGCGTCAAATCCAGCATCGTAATAGTATTCAGCTATAACCTGGTTAGTGGAGCCCATGTCATTTGCCTTACAGTCCATAATGGTCATCAACCCGTTTTCATGAGCTTTCTCGATGAGTTTTTTGACGCCGTCAAACACGCCTAGCGGAAGGACCAAGTGATGATTAAACTTCACGGCGCAAAGGTACGTGTGAACTGCATCCAAGACTCTATTTGCCTTGGCGAAGAGGTTTGAACGATTTTCAGGCTTTTCAAAAGGAAAGTCCAAGGCCAAAACGATGTTAGATCCAGTTTTTTTCGATGTTTGTTCCATTTTGAGACGGAATGCCACGTTGGAACACCGGTCTCTACTATCGCGTTGAGCTAAAAACCTTTTCTCCGTCTTTCCAGCCTCTGATTTAGGCATGCGAATCCTTTCGCGGTTAAGCGTTGTTCTGCCTGTTATGGGTTTGTTTTGGATGCTGGTTCCCCGCATGTGCCCCAGTTGCATTTTGGCACGTCATGAATTATGATGTGCAACCGGTCAGCCGGAACGCCGATATCCTCAAACGCTTTTGCGATACCTTTAATGAGCTTTGACTTCTGCTCCTCTGTTCTTCCTTGCCACATCTCAACGATTACCACTGGCATGACATCACCTCTAGCCCTCTCTTAGATGGCTGAGCGCTAATAATCTTTCAGCCCCAAAAACCCCTTTGTGATATGAGTCAATTTCGAGAGTTTCGGTGGATGTTGAGAAGAATGCTGCTTATCGCAAATCGAAATGCCCGTGCTTTTCCTCCCAATGTTATTATCGATTTCAATATCGGCAAAGTATTATTTTTCTTAGCTTGTTTCTTCACGATTTCAACGTTCACTTTCGTGAACCTCAGAATTGCCTTCACATCTTCCTCGTCCGTTAAACCTCCCGTCGACGCCGTTTCTTTGCATACTCGATTCTTTATCTTAGCTGCTTCAGAAGCTCGCGCGCGCGGTGATTAGGACGCTGCGTGTCTGCAGTGTAATCTTCCAACGGTCAGAATCACGGTGCGGGTAGATGCACAGGATGTGTCTTTCATCCACCAACACGAGTGCATTGTTCTTCAACGGCATAGGCTTGGTCACTCCTATCCCCGAGAAAACCTCGCCGTCCCCTGCGAACCTAACGTGAAAAGGCGGATCTACGAGGTCTGCGTCGAACCCGCTTATCGGGACTATGGTCTTCATCGAGGCCAAATTGTACGCGTCCACCACAGTGGATATTTGTGGTAGCTCGTCTCCGTGCAGGACTCTTCTCAGCAGGGCTTCGCTTGAGGGCCGGGTCTTCGTCGGATCCACGTCAAGCTTCCAGTAAAAGTCTCTGTAAGCCCTGACCGTCCGGTCATCCTTCAGCGTTTCAACATCGTATTTGGCCCTGACTTCCTCATACACTGCCCTGCCGAGTCTCCGAATTTGGTCGTTCGTCTTTTCATTGCGAACATTATGGATTTCTCCGATGCAGACGTGCAACTCTGGGAATTTCCTAACAACTTCTGGACTCCAGTGTACGTTGATCTGCATGTTTTTTCAGCGTCATTTTATGCTATTCAGGCGTTAGATATTTAACAGCTTTAAACAAGACTGCTCGAATAATTCTGCGTGAAAGTGTGATCGGGGAACTTGCAGCTCTCGGCGCCGCCCTCAGCTGGACAGTATCAGCCATGCTTTACGGAAAAGCCTTGCAGCAGACAAAGCCAATTTCAGCAAACATCGTACGATTGTCATGTACCAGCGCAGTCTTACTAATCCTTCTAATTGTTGTCGCAGGGTCTGTTGGCTTAGGAAACCTCAGGCTCGACGTGGCTGTCATTGCAGGGGTCAGTGGCATAATCGGGTTAGGCCTGGGTGATACGCTGTACATGGTGAGCATAAAGCTGATGGGTGTGTCCCGCGCGGTTCCCATAACTTGCACGTATCCGCTGTTCAATCTTCTTTGGGCGACTTTCCTCATACATGAGAAGCTCACAGTATCTCTAGTCCTGGGAGCCTTGATCATCGTCCTGGGCATTTGGTTCTTGACCTATGGAAAAGAAAACGGCGATAGCGAGGGACAAAGCAGGTTTCTACTCAAAGGTCTGGCGGCGGCTCTGGCAACTGCAGTCTTATGGTCTATAAGCATAGCGATGATGGGCTTGGCCATAAAAGAAACTCCCCGCCTGAACGATGCCCTAGTCATCAATACTATACGAACCGCTACGATAGGAGCTCTTCTGTTGACCCTGTCACCGGTGATCGACAGACAACGTGATTTCCTCAAGATGAAGAAGGGAACCCTCGTTACCCTGATCATCGGAGGACTCTTGGCACTCGGATTAGGATGGTTCTTACTTGCCTACAGCTTCGTAGGCATCCCAGAATCACATGCAGTGCCAATCTCCTCGACAACCCCCCTTTTTTCAACTTTGACAGCCATCGCTTTGCTCCATGAAAAAGTCACGGCAAGAAACGTTCTAGGTTCTGTGATCGTAGTCGCCGGAATTTTCATGATATTCCTCGGTTGACAAAGCCTGACCAGGTTTCTTAATGACGGATTCTCCATCTGACGGGGATAAATTCCTAAGGAGCCCAATAGGCTCGTATAAGTTTTTATATTGCACCAGTTCTTTAGGGGCAAGTTGTCGGGTGGAAAGGGAAGAGCACCGATGTCTGTGTCTCCGAGCGTCCGCGAAGTTCTCGGTAGAAGAATCGCTGGCGAGATAATATTGTCAAACAAGCCTGGGGCCACAATGCGCAAGTGGCGAGAACTCTTCGCAGTTTCGCAGATGACCCTGTCTGAAAGAATGGTTGTCTCCCCATCAGTGATCAGCGATTACGAAAGTGAAAGGCGCAAGAGCCCTGGAACCAAGTTCGTCAGACGCTTTGTCTGGGCGCTACTGAAGATTGACGAGGAGCATGGCAGCAGATTCATCAAGGAGTTCGCAAAGCTCACAAGCTCGCCAAGCATGGCGATAATCGACCTTCGTGAGTTTCCAATCCCCGTGCGCGTAGAATACTTATGCAAGGCCATCAAAGGCGAAGTAGTATCCACGTCCGGGAGATTCGTCAAGGAAGTCCTAGGCTATACAGTGGTAGACAGCAGAAAAGCCGTTGAAACACTCTCCGGCCTGGAGTATTCTCAGCTCTTCGGCGCGACAACCGACCGCGCACTGATCTTCACAAACGTGGAAGACGGAAACCTCCCCATGATGCTCGTGCGAGTGAGCAACCTGAAACCACGCGTCGTCGTTTTCCACGGTGCAAAACCGGATGAACACTCGATAAAACTGGCAGAATATGATCAGGTACCGCTGATCTATTCCAGTCTACCAAGCATTGAGCAACTCGTCAAGTCCTTGAGAAAGCTCTATCGCATCGCGCTTCGAATAAAGCTTGGAAGACGAGTAAGACCTCCTCCGAAGATAACCGCTTAAAAGCGTGCACCCTCCAATTTCTTCTTCAGAACCTTGAAATCTACGGTTATTTGTTCCTTGTATTTTGCGCTGTAAAGGGCTGCGGCTGGATGAAACGTCGGAAAAATCGTTATTTCCACATCATGCAAAACTGCTTGGCGCGCTTTGCCGTGAACCGCCGTTATACCAGCGAAAGGTAAGCCGGCTCTTGCGAAAACGTAAGCCGTGGAACAGCTTCCAAGAGTGACCACAAATTCAGGCCTAATGATTTGTATCTGCCTTTCCAAGTAGGGTGTGCAAGTTTCAACTTCCAAGGGCTTAGGACCCCGATTTCCAGGCGGCCTACACTTAACGATATTGCAGATGAAGACGTCTCCTTTCGATAGATCATTTTCAGATAGTAGAGTCTCAAGGAACTTACCCGCTGCACCGACGAAAGGCCTGCCTTGAACATCCTCTGAAAAGCCAGGAGCTTCGCCGATGAGCATGATCTTGGCCTTTGGATTACCCTCACCAGTAACAGCATTTTTGCGGCTCTTCCAAAGTGGACAAAGCGTGCAAACCGAAACTTCCGTAGCAACATGATCAAGATTCTCACCAGACAAGGGCTGGATCCTCCATTGCGGTTTCCTTCCCTGTCACAATCTCTCTTGCCCCTACGTTTGAAACCTAACGTGAACCAACGCCGTAACTTGAAAAGCTCCTAGATGCGGCGGCATCCTTTTTGCTCTTGTGACTGACGAAGATTAGAAGAGGTCTCAAAACATGAGTTTCAAAGCGTCTGCGCCATTCATTCCCTCGTGAACGCCGAGGCTTTTGGCTTTTGATGTAATAGCCTTTACGGGGGCGCTCAGCACGTCGTCGAATGTTTTGACTCCGCTGACCATGGCTGCAGTAGCACCGGTTTTCTCTGCCGTTTCAACGTTCAGAAATCCGCACATGACAAGGCCTTTCTCAGCGGTTATCAGAAGCAACGGTGCTGCAATTTCAGGCAAGTCCACGCGAAGTCCAAGACAGCTTTTTCCATCAACTTTCAAGCTTGTAATGCTGATCATTCTAAACACCTTTAAACCGTCAATAGTAGCTTTAACATATTCCTTGATTTAAAAAAGAATCGCAGGAGAAACTACAATGCTCACCAAGCTCAAGCAAAAGGTTCAAGAAACGCTTAAAACGGAAGCAAGGGCAGCTCACCGTATAGGTTTGACGCCGAACAGGATAAGCGGCTTAGGCATAGTCTTTGCCCTGTTGGCAGCGTTGGCCTACGTAAGGTGGCAAGCCGGTTCATTCTACCTCCCAATCGCGATCCTCTTGCTCCTGCTGTCTGGTTTCTGTGATGCCCTAGATGGAATCGTAGCCCGGCTTTACCAGCAGACAACGGCATTCGGCGGCTTCTTGGACTCGCTGCTCGATCGATACGCAGACGCGGCAATCTACGTCGCGATAATTATAAGCGGACTATGTTGGCTTCTCCCTGGGCTAGTGGCTCTAACTGGCTCGCTGCTCGTGAGCTACAGCAGGGCCAGAGCCGAAGCGGCCGACGTGAGGATGGAATCTGTCGGAATGGCTGAGAGGGCTGAACGCATGGTCATACTCGTCGCGGCAAGCTTGATAGCCATCTTTTGGCAACCTGAGACCGTGATCAACGCAGCCGTAATCTTGCTCGCGGTACTTACGAATCTGACCGTCACGCAGAGAGGTCTCTATGTCTACGGAAAATTAAAGAAAAAAAAACTAACTGAGATCTAAAATCTTCTGGGGCGTATGCGCATATGCCGTTCTTTCTCGGCTCTAACTTTTACAATCCCGCGATGCACAGCACAGGAAATGCAGTAAAGCCTCGTGTCTGAAGAGGAGGCTATGTAGGTGCCCTTCTGGCGAAGCTCCTTCGCCAAGGCAGAGTCAACGAGAGAAACCCTGCGAGTAGACCGCTTGGCCTTGTCACGAGGAACAAGACCCCCACAACCAGCACACTGAACAACAGAACTGCTGCCCTTGCCGCCTTTGGACCTTCCCCGACTCTTGCGCTTAAATGGCAATCTTCCAATACCTCTCAACTTTTCGAACAACAGGTAATTGCAGTGTCCTCTTTATATACCTGTTCCCATGCAAAACCACAACAAAACTTCTAGTGAAACCCGTTTTTCAATAGGCTTTCCTGAAAAACTTCAACGATGCATTATGCTTGCAGCTCCGCAGTTGGCGCCATTACAAGATCGGTGGTAAAAGAATCCTTTCTGTGAGCAAGTTTTAAATTGGGGATGCCTATTCTGAAAGAGTGAAGTTCATGGCATAAATGATCTATGCTGGCTGAGACTGTGGCTGAAATCGGACTGAGATCCAAGATGCTGGTCAAGGACGTTATGAGCAGCCCAGTGGTAACCATCGAAGAGGATGCGCCTGCAAACCTTGTTGCAAATCTGATGGATAAGGATGACTTGGGTTGCATAATCGTCGCGAACAAGGAGGGAAAACCCCTCGGGATAATAACGGAAAGAGACCTCGTCGTGAGGGTACTGGCCAAAAATGCTAAGCCTGATTCTCTCAAAGCCAACGACGTCATGACCTCGCCTCTGATCACGATAGAACCAGATGCGACAATCAGCGACGCAGCCAGAAGAATGAGCCGACTGAACGTCAGAAGGCTAGGAGTGATTTACAAGGGGCAGATCACCGGATTGCTCTCAAGCAAAGACATATTGGCGGTCATGCCCGAACTAATTGAAATTATTCAAGAACGTGCACGCATCGAAAACGAAAGCAGGACTGCTGAAGAAGCAGAAGAGCCTGCACCTCTCGCTGGGTACTGCGATCACTGTGGAGTCTGGTCAGACGACCTGAAGCAGAGTAATGGCGAATTCCACTGTGAAGACTGCAGAGTCGAGCTTGAAGAAGAAAGCGAGGAGTAAAAGACGTTTGCTCATCAAGGAGATCATGAACGAAAGGCACCCTTCTATCTACGAAGATGAACTTGCCACCAAAGCCCGTGCAATGATAAGAGACTTGTCCCTTAGGATTCTTCCAGTCGTAGATGCACACAAGAAGATTCTAGGCAAGGTTTCTCGCCGCGACGTGATGACTATCTCCTCGTCCGTTTCTCCGATGCGGGTCAAAGGCATAATGACGCCTGCAAGGCACGTTGCAACGGTTGATGATGATGCCGCGGCCACCATGAAGACTATGCTCAGAGCGGATGTATGGTATGCGCCAGTCGTAGCTTCATCAGGGGACAAGACCTACAAGGGGGTCGTGGGTCTGGAAAACTTCATTGAACCCCTAATCAGGACAAACCCAGAAAGGCTCATTAAGGATGTTTCTGAATCGATGACCAAGAATGTTGTGGCTTGTTCTTGTGAAGATGAGGTTGGCAGTATTTGGCGTCTGATGCAGCAGAAACGCTTGTCCGGCCTGCCTGTTGTGAAGGAGGGTAAACTCGTGGGAATGGTTACCCAGAAGGACCTTCTTGAAAGTGGCTCAGTTTTGCCGACTTTTGAGGCTCAGAAGGGACGTTTTCAAGCCTCCTCCAAAATCTCTTCAATCATGAAAACAGGAGTAACTGCCGTAGAACCCTCGACAAAGATGATTCAAGTTGCCAAGGTGATGGTTTCAAAGGATGTTGGAAGAGTTCCTGTGGAAGATGAGAATGGCAAACTGGTTGGTATAGTTGATCGAGAAGACGTTGTCAGAATGCTCGTTAAATGAGGGAAGACGTTGAGTAGAGAGAGTTTTAGAAGGACGCTAAGAGGAAAGGGCAATCTGAACTTGAGAGTTCACCCTTCGAAGAAGCATGAAGGCGAAATCATAAGCATCGCAAAAACCGCGGTCGTCACGATGGCGCCGACGACGCCTATCTATGATGCGATTCAGATGATGACAAAGGAAGGCTTCCGCAGAATACCATTGACCAACGCTGGAACCAAGGCGCTGGAAGGAATCGTGACTGCAACGGACATAATTGATTATCTTGGCGGTGGAAACAAGTTTGAGATAATACGCCGGAAATTTGGCGGTAACATTTTCAAAGCCATAAACGAGCCGATACGAATTATTATGACCAAGAAAGTCGTGTCAATAAGCAGCACGGCAAAGATTAGTGATGCGATAGGGTTGATGGCGAGCACGAACCTGGGCGGGTTGCCAGTGGTCGATGAGCATAATCACGTCAGGGCCATAATCACGGAGCGTGACATCGCCATATTGTTTGCCGACATGCTGAGCGGCGTAACCGTTGCACAACTAATGTCAGAAAATGTAGTCACCGCATTGGCTAGGACAACCATCTTCGAGGCTGAACAGTCAATGGCCACTCGGGGATTCAGGAGACTGCCAATAATTTCCGGCGGTAAACTGGCAGGCATAATCACAACCATGGACGTAATAAGATTCTTCGGTTCAGGAGAAGTATTCAAACACCTGCAGTCCGGAACAATCATACAGGTCTTGAACACGCCCGCACTCGGAATAGCCTCAAAAGAGGTATCAACGATTGAGCCGAACGCAGACGTCGGTGAGGCCGCAAAAATAATGCGAGACAAGAATATAGGCGCTGTTCCCGTTGTCAAAGAAGGCAAACTCGTCGGAATAATAACTGAAAGAGACTTCTTCAAAGTAATCGAGTAACATGCCGTAAAAAAATACGTGTGCTAACTGCAGAAGAGAACGAAATCGCGATAGAAATGGAACTTGATCCAAAAGCACGCCCTAGTGACTCAACGCCCTGACGCCGCGATGGCAAACTTTTAACATTCCAAACTCCGTTATTAAAATGTCGAGAGAGCGAAGCACTTGACCGTTGACCTAGTCCTGACGTGTGCAAAAGCGTACTTGAAAAATGAGATAGTTAATTGCAGCCTCGCATTTGATCAAGGAAAGATTCTCAAAATAGGTAATGAGACCAAGATGCCTAAGGCTGCGGCTAAGAAAAGCCTGAACAACCTCCTCGTCCTCCCAGGCTTGATAGACGCCCACGTACATCTGAGAGACGAGGGAAAGGCCCACAAGGAAGACTTCTACAGCGGCACGGCGGCTGCTGCCGCAGGTGGCTTCACAACAGTTCTCGACATGCCGAACAACGACCCGGTCACCATGAGCGCCGAAACTCTGAGGCGGCGGATGACAATTGCTGAAAGAAAAATCCTGGTCAACGTGGGTTTCTACTCAGAATTTCCAAATGAATTGAACGAAATGGAGAAGATCCTGGAAGCAGGTGCAATCGGGTTCAAACTCTACATGACCGAACAAGTCGGCGGCCTAAACATCGATGACGATGCAGCACTTTTGGAGGCATTTGAGGACATCAGGAAACTGGGGGCGATAGTGGCCGTCCACCCTGAGGACAAAAAAGCTCTACATAATGCAACAGAGGGACTCAAAAGAGCCGGGCGCAACGACATTGATGCCTATCTTGAAGCGCACTCAGAAAACGTTGAAGTGCAGGCGATCAAACGCATATTGGGCGTTGCCAAAAAAACCGATGCGCATGTACACTTTTGCCATGTGAGCACTGAAAACGGCTTGAAAACGATATGCCAAGAGAAAAACTCGATGGCAACCATAACTTGCGAAACGACGCCTCATAATCTGTGCTTGTCTGCAGATGACCTCAGAAGAATAGGAACAGCAGCCGTAACCATGCCGCCAGTCAGAGAAAAAAATCACATGGTTGCACTTTGGAACAGCATTAAGAATGGTTGTATCGACATTCTGGCTTCAGACCATGCACCACACGCTCTAGAAGAGAAGAAATCGAAAACCATCTGGAACGTCAAGGTCGGCATACCTGGGTTAGAGACCACGCTTCCACTGCTACTCACCGAAGTCAAACGCGGAAGACTATTGTTAGCAGATGTTGTTAGACTGATGTCTGAAAGACCTGCTGAAATCTTCAAGCTGAAAGGCAGAGGCCGATTGAAGGAGGGGAATAGCGCGGACTTAACGGTTGTCGACCTGAAAAGAGAGTACAGGGTTGACGCTTCAAGATTCCAGTCGAAGGCAAAATACTCACCCTTTGACGGGAGGCCAGTCGTCGGAAGACCAGTCAAGACATTCGTGAACGGCCAACTAGTCATGGACGAGGGAGAAATCATCAACCAACCAAGAAGCGGCAAGATAGTTCGGAGCGAATAATATCTTTGAAATTCATTGCTGACGGCATGCTGGGAAAAATCACTCGCTGGCTTCGCCTACTCGGACATGACGTGAAATACTCCAACAGACTCGACGATGCTGCACTTATCGCAGCTGCCAAGAAAGAAAAAAGAATACTGCTGACCAGAGATTTCGAACTGCATAAACAAGCTATTGCAAAGGGAATTATCGCTTTCTATGTCGAGGGCGAGACAGGAGAAGAGAAACTGGCAGAGATTGCAAAAAGATTCGACGTTGATTTGAGTGTTGACATGGCGACTTCAAGATGCCCAAAATGCAACTCCAGAGTAAGACCAATTTCCAAAGAGAAAGTTGCAGACGAAGTTAAGAAGAGCACCTTTGCCCACTATGAAGAGTTTTGGAAATGCCGAAAATGTGCCCAGATCTACTGGCAAGGCGCCCACTGGAAAGGAATCAGAAGAGAACTTGACAAAACAAGAGAAGTCCTGGAGACAATGAGAGAAGAGAGCACCTGAAAACTGGCAGGTTTCTGGCGTTTCAACAAAACACAAGATGGAAAAAGAAGGAAATGCGCGTTCCATGCGCTAGGCTGAGATTAGGAGCCAATTCAGGGGAATATCCTGATAAGTGCCATCAGGCAACGTTCTTCTGATCGTTATTGGTAGTACGTTCATTCCCAGTTCTTTCAATGCTATGTCGATTGGACTTGTGAGTCCCTCGGAGACATCAACCAGTATAGGCGCGCCCATGGAAATCTGAAGGGCCCTAGCCCCAACTACTCTTGCTTTCTCGAACCGGGTGATCTTCGGTGGACCTATGGTAACCTTGCCTTTTTCAGACGTGTTCTAATACTCCCCCATGCCAGGGTATCCACCGCCTGGAGGCATGCCTCCTGGTGGCGTTGGAGGAGCTCTCATCTTTCCCGCTGCAATCACGTCGTCGATCCTCAATATCATGGATGCTGCTTCGGTTCCAGATTTGATTATCTGCTTCTTGACCGACAGTGGTTCGAAAACTCCTGCCTTAGACATGTCCTGAACTTTTCCACTGATAACTTCTATTCCTGCCCAGGTTTCACCTTTCTCATGCCTGGATCTGAGTTCAGACAGAACGTCGATCGGGTCGAGACCAGCATTTTCGGTCAAAGTGATCGGAACGATTTCAAGAGCTTCTGCGAAACATTTGACTGCAAGTTGCTCCTTTCCTGGCAGAGTCTCAGCGTATTTTCTAAGCGTGCGTGACATTTCAAGTTCTGGTGCGCCTCCCCCTGCGACCACTTTTGGCTCTTCAACCACATCCCTAATGACGCATAGGGCATCGTGTATCGATCTTTCAGCTTCATCTATTATTCGCTGTGTTCCGCCCCTAATAAGAATGGTAACCGCGCGTGGATGTTTGCATCCTTCTATGAACGTCATCTTGTCATCGCCTATCTTGCGCTCTTCAACGAGGTTTGCGTAGCCCAAGTCATCGGCCGTTATGGTGTCCAGCTTGGTCACAATTTTTCCGCCAGTGGCCTTTTCGAGTTTCTCCATGTCTGACTTCTTGATTCTTCGAACCGTAAGCATTCCTTTTCTGGCCAAGAAATGCTGCGCCATGTCATCAACGCCCTTCTCGCAGAGGACGACATTCGCGCCTGCCTTGCTCACTTTTTCGACCATTTCTCTCAGCATATCTTCTTCTTGCTTGAGGAATGCTTCCATCTGATCTGGGCTTTCGATGTTTATTTTAGCATCAAATTCTGTCTTCTCAATTTCCAGAGCGCAATCAAGCAGAGCTATTTTGGCTTTCTCTACACGCTTAGGCATTCCTGAATGCGAAACATCCTTATCCAAAACTATGCCCTGAATAAGTTTCGTATCCTCCGTCGATTCACCTGTCTTCTTCTCCACTTTGACATCATCGACATCCGCCTTGTACTTACCGTCTGTTTTTTCAGCCACCGCGAGAATTGCTTTCACCGCCATATCAGCCAAGTACTCTCTATGTTCAGCCACAAGCTTACTTGCCATTGACGTCATTGCCACTCTTTTCGCGTAGTCTTGTTTCTCTATGTCCACGGGTATTGCGATTTTCTCCAAAGTCTCAAGTGCTCTTTCGGAAGCTTTCTTGTACCCGTCAATTATTATCGTCGGATGAACATTCTTTTCAACCAGCTCCTCAGCCTTGCCGAGCAGCTCGCCTGAAACTATGACCGCTGTTGTCGTTCCATCGCCGGCCTCGTTGTCTTGTGTCTTCGCGACTTCAACCATCATCTTGGCCGCTGGGTGCTGAATGTCCATCTCATCGAGAATCGTACGGCCATCACTCGTTATAGTAACGTCGCCGAAGCTGTCTACGAGCATTTTGTCCATGCCCTTAGGCCCCAGAGAACTCCTCACCGTCTCAGCAACGATTTTTGCAGCCATTATGTTTGTATGCTGCGCCTCTTTTCCCCTAGAACGGTTTGAACCTTCTTTCAACACTAGAACTGGCACGCCGCCAGCTAATCCCTGTGACAAGTCTTATCCATCCTCCTCTAATGCCTCAACAACAGAAACAGCATTGGAATATAAGTTTTTCTGAAAAACCAGATGAAAGTAGATTTTCAAACGTGTGATTTTCGACTTACCTTCAACCAGGCTGCATAGTTGTTTTCAGACCTGTTCCAGTAAGGACTATCACTGCCTCGTCGCTTGTCGATGCCTGTCCGTTCTTCAGTTGCTTCTTATATGCCGCATAGGCAACGGCCGAGCTTGGTTCAACAAAAAATCCCCTCCGCGCGAGCTCCCTGAAAGCATCGAGTATTTCGTCTTCCTCAACAATCACCGAATCACCATTCGCGGCCTTCAATCGATCAACCATCATGCTTAACAACGGTGGATTCACGCTTACCAACGCGTCTGCAACAGAAGCAATCCTTTCAGGCGGACGATAGCTGACGCCCTTGAACGAATGATAAAGAGGTGAGACCTGCCGCGTCTGACATGCCATGATCTTCGGCATCGCAAGAAGTATTCCTGACTCCACCAAATGCTTGAACCCTTCTATGACACCCAACAACAAGGTTCCAGCCGAAACAGGCAGATAAACGCAGTCGGGAGTACGCCAGCCAAGTTGCTCAGCGACTTCATAGGCAAGACTTCTTATCCCGTCTCTGAAAAGGGGATGAAGAATGTGCCCAACATAGAATCCGTTTTTGGCAGTTTTCTGAGCCTCTTCTGCTACCGTTGCGCGACTTCCTGAAACCTTGATGACTTCTGCGCCATAGAATTGTATCTGGTTGAACTTTGGCCCAGAAACACTCTCAGGAACATAAACCTTAGCCTTTAGCCCAGCCCGCGCAGAGTAAGCGGCTATGGACGCCCCAGCGTTGCCTGAGGAATCCTCAGAGACGTATCCCCCAGCTCTCTCCACCAACTTGTGCAAGGCCGAGATTAACACGGTTGACCCGCGATCCTTGAAAGAGCCTGTTGGGTTCAAACTTTCAAGCTTGAAACAAACCCTGTTTGAAAGCCGAACCAGCGGAGTCCACCCTTCGCCCAAGGTTACAACGTCAACCTCCTTCACAAACGGGAAAAACCGGGCATAACGCCAAACACTGTAGTTTTCCTTATGAATTTGACTAGTTTCAAACCTTCTGCAGTGTTTGAGGTCTAACGGCTGACCACATGACGGGCATTTGAAATCAAGCAGGTTAGGCGAAGACTGGCCACATACTGAACATTTAATTTCATATTTCATCAGGACACCCCGTTGACGTCATCAATAATACTTCCTTAGGCAATTGGACATTTTATAGTGAAACTTTTTTATATTTTAGTATAGATCTTCATTTCCTCTAAGCAGAATCATTGGAGGTAGATGCTTTGAGAAAAATAATTGTTTGCCTCAAACAAGCGGTGGATGTTTCACAGCTTAAGGTTGACTCAACAACGAGACAACTCTTGATTGCCAGCGCGCCGAGAAAAATGAGTGACTTTGACAAGAACGCTTTGGAAGAGGCCATAAAGATCAAAGAAAAACTCGGTGACACCGAAATATGCACCATGACAGTGAGTTCCGAAGATGCCAAGGCTGTCTTGCGAGAAGCCCTTGCGATGGGTGCAGACAGGGCCTATCTTGTCAGTGATCCAGGGCTTAAGGATGTTGATACCTCGGGCACGGCGTATGTTCTGGCAGAAGCAACAAAAAAGATCGGAGAATGCAGCTTGATTCTGTGCGGGGAAACATCTTTGGACAGTTTCTCTGGACTTGTAGGTCCCAGACTGGCAGAATTGCTGAACCTGCCGCAGATGACCTCCGCTAGAAAAATCACCGTGGAAGGTGACACGGTTACCGTGGAGAGAACGTTGGAAGAGGCCGTTGAAACCATGAAAGCAAAGATGCCGGCCTTGGTTTCGATAACACGCGAGATAAATCAGCCGAGAATTCCGTCCTTGATGATGATAATGAAGGCATCGAAAAAAGAAATAGTGGCGTGGACAGCTTCTGACCTCAACCTTCAGAAGGACAAGATTGCGTCGAAAATAGAGTTAGTCGAGGTCTTGGCGCCTAAAACCGAACGGAAAAAGATCAAAATAACAGGTGAGAACCCTCAGGAAATCGCGGACAAGCTGGCAAAAGCGCTGATTCAAGAGGGCATCATCGGAAGGTGAGAAAGAAATGAGTGAACACAAAGGAGTCTTTGTCTTCTCAGAAAAGCATGATTTAGCCCTAGAGATCCTCGGGAAAGCAAGGGAAATCGCAGACAAATTGCAGACGGAATTGGTAGCTGTCTTGATAGGACATAACCTTCAAGACAAGGCAAATGAAATCGTAAAATGTGGTGCCGACAAAGCTTACCTAGCGGACAATCAGGCATTGGAACGGTTTCAAGCAGAAGCGTATTTGAGCGTTCTGCAAAGTTTGGCCTTAAGCTGCAAACCAGAAATCATCCTGATCGGCTCGACAAAAAACGGAAAACCACTGGCAGCTCGTCTTGCCACACGTCTAGAAACTGGAGTTGTGCCCGACTGCACTAAGCTAAGCATTGATGAGCAGAAAAGACTTGTCGGCGACAGGATGACCTATGGAGGAAATGCCGTCGCCAAGGTTACGTTCAAGAAGAAGCCGCAAATAGCCACTGTGCCAGCCAGAGCCTTTGAAAAACCCGAACCCAAAAACCGCAACGGGCAGCTGGTGAAGTTAGACGTCAAGATCGAGGCGCCGAAAACCGAAATCGTCGAAACGAGACCGCTCGAAACTTCAAACGTGAGGATCGAAGAAGCTGAAGTCATAGTCAGCTGTGGTAGAGGCCTAGAAAAGAAAGAAGATAAAGTCATGCTCGACGAGTTGGCAAAGGCCCTATGCGGTCAAGTGGGATGTTCAAGACCACTGGCCGAAGATAGAAAATGGTTTTCAGAATGGGTTGGACTGTCAGGCCACAAAGTCAAGCCCAAACTGTATATCGCCTGCGGAATCTCAGGCGTGATCCAACATGTGGCGGGAATACGAGACGCAAAGGTCATAGTGGCAATCAACAAGGATCCAGAAGCACCCATCTTTGAAATCGCAGACTACGGAATCGTAGGCAACCTATACGAAATTCTGCCCGCACTAAAAGAAGCCGTCGAAAAACAACTGCAATGATGAATGCCCATCATCGAACCGTCAAGGCAGACGCTTGATCAGCGCAGTCACTGAATCACTTCACGACGTGGCCTATCGCTCCTATTGTATTCCGACCTGGGAATTAGAAAAAGAGAGTGAACTTTCGAAGTAGAAATGGAATTGATGTCTACTTGTAGGGTATGTATTCTTTGCCCAGCAGTTCCCGCGCTATGACGGTTCTTTGTATGTTGCTAGCTCCTTCTGCTCCGACGCAATAGCTCATTATTCCCCTCAGTCCCATTTCTAGCGGACACTCTTTGGTGTAGCCGTAAGCTCCCATCCAAACCATAACGTGCTTGTACACGTCAAACGCGAAGTGTGGTGCGATGAGTTTGCAAGCTGCAATCATTCTGCTTACTTCCAGCGGGGTAAGCTTGCCTTCTTTGTAACGTTCATCGTTCATCCATGCTGTCCGATAGGTTAAGGATCGCAGGGCCTCAAGCTGTGCCCAATCATCAGCCAATTCGAACTGGATGCCCTCAAATTTGCCGATGGGTCTGCCGAAAGCCTTTCGCGCCTTGATGTATTCCATGCCTTCGTCCAATGCACGACGAGCCGCTCCTACACAAACAGCGGCAATCAGAATTCGTGCGTTGTCAAAACCTTCCATGGTCAAGTAAAACCCTTTGTCGACTTCGCCGATGCGATAGGCATCAGGGGTCTTGACGTTTTCCATTTTGAAGCCGCCTGTTGAAATCGCCATGCGTCCCATGTCTTCAAACCGCTTATTGATCTCGACGCCACGCGCGTTCATGGGCAAGTAGAAGCCGGTCATTCCCTTGTGTGAAGCCCCTTCGGGTGCGGGCGAAGTCCTGGCAATAACAAAATAGCCTCCACCAAGCCTCTTCGCCTCTTCCGTACCGCTGATGTACATTTTCTCACCGTTCAACAACCAACCGTTGCCTTCTTTTCGTGCAGTGGACTTGAAAGCGGCAACATCTGAACCCCCGCCACTCTCTGTCGAGGCGATACCGATGAAAGCGTCGCCCTTGAAGGCTTTTCGAATAACCTCGCCCCGCACCTGTTCACTGCAGTATCGATCCACAACGAAACCCCACGACGATTCAACAAGCCACAGCACGGGCACAGCAATGCTGACGTCTGCATAGCCAAGCTCTTCAGCAGCTATGCACGCGGTAACCCAGTCAGCGCCTGTTCCACCATGCTCCTGCGGCGCGGTCATGACAAGCAGGCCCATATCACCCATGCTCTTCAGGAGTTCGTGTGGAATCTCGCCTTTGGTGTCCATCTCCCTGATCCTTTCCAGTGGCAGATTCTTTTGACACCACTCGCGCAAGGCATTGCGGAAAAGCTCTTGTTCCTCTGTGAAGCTGAAATCCACCAAATTCTCCACCTTGAACCGTAACTAGTTTTGAGATTGAATATAAAAGTTGTTCAAAGCTACTGGGGGATCTTCGCCAGAAGTTGGTCAACGGGGCTTTGGTTAAGATGCAGCCCAAGCTTGTCTCGTTTGATGTTGAGGGCCAAACCGAGCAGCTGAGTGTAGTACAATACTGGAAGGTTGAGTTTTGCGCCAATGGTCAACGCCGCATCCTTCTGTTTAGAGTCGAACATCATGCCACAGTCTGGACATGAAACGACAAGCCCGTCCACGCCTAAGCCTTGCAGAGCTTTGAGTTTTGATCCGGCCAGCGAGACCGCAGAATCGACATGGCTGTAAGTCAGAGCAGCACCGCAACAATCCAGTTTCTCAGCGTAGTCCACGCTTTGGGCGCCGAGCACTTGTATCAGCTCGTCCAGCTTTTGGGGATTTTCGGCATCGTCGACTCTTCCAAGGTCGCTGTACCGGATAATTTGGCAGCCAACGTGTGTGGCTAACCTCAAATCCTTAAGTGTCCTCACCAGGGATTTCTCGATGCAGCCAAGACCAATGTGATCGTGTAAAAAATCAATAACATGCCAGATCTTTATGTTCGAGTCATATTTCAAACCCTCCTCACCCAGTAAAGCTGTGATCTTGCCGCAGGCTCTTTCATCATTCTCCATAAGGCGTTTAGCCTCAGAAATTGCAAAGTGACAACGGTTGCAGGGAACTAGCAGATCCTTTACTCCGGTCAAGCTTGTCAGCGCCAGAATTCTAGCCGCTAGGAAATCAGCTGCAAAATCATTAACGCTTTTAACGGGGTCTCCGCAGCACAGAGCCTCCTGCAAGTCAACAAGCTCAACGTCAAACTTCGGCAGAACCTCCCTAACGGATATTTCATACGCGTATTGACTCGTCAATATTCGACAGCCCCAGAAGACGGCAAGTTTCAAGGCTATTTTTCCTCCAGAGCCTTCAGAAAAACGGTTTGAAAGCCTTCTTTCGGCGGCTTGATCTTGAAAAGTTTCAGGCTTTCACGGTCACACGTTTCCATCTTGTTGTTCGTTACCTTTTGGACTTGTTCGGCTAATCCGCCTTCAAGAATCTGCGAAACCGCCTTCATGTATGCTTCAGGCACCTTTGCTTCCCTCTCGACAGCCAAGTTCCTCAGTGCAATTATCACATGGTAAGGCGAGGCCTTCTGCGGACATCTTTGGAAGCACTTCAGACAGGTCGCGCATGTCCAAATGATATCTGATGAGACCAGTTCATCAACAAAGCCCAAGTTCACCAATTTCTCGATTTCGTGAGGTTTCAACTCCAAAAGCTTTAGCGCAGTGCATCCGCTCGTGCATCTTATACACAAGAAACAGTTCAAGAGTTCTCTTCCGTGGATCTTTGCCAAGATTTTCCCTCGAGATTCGAGGTTCGGTTTGGCCATCGACATTAGGTCGGTCAAGCTCAACGGTGACTTCCTCCTTTATGTGCTGCCCCTGCAAAGGCTGCGTCAACCTGGGCCAAAACCTGCTTGTTGCCGTACTGCTCAATCTTGATGGCACCTGTTGGGCAAGCTGCACTGCATAGACCGCAGCCTTGGCACAAGGCTTCAATAACCTCAACCCTGAGCTCCTCTTTTCCAGCCTTCTCTTTCCTCTTCATTTCGATAGCCGTGAAAGGACAGAGTGCTTCGCAAACCCGGCATCCGCTACAGAGATCCTTGTCTACCGCGGCTTTCAAGGGTTCAAGCTCAATCGCACCTCTGGACAGCAGATCTATGATTTTCGCCGCTGCCCCACTTGCCTGTGCTACCGTATCAGGAATATCCTTCGGACCTTGGCATGCACCAGCAAGGAAAATTCCAGCTGTCGAACACTCAAGCGGCCTCAACTTCGGATGCGCCTCCAACAGGAACCCATCTCTGCTCTTTAACACGTGGAAAAGCTCCTTCATCTTGCCGATGCCTTCGCTGGGAACAAGCCCGTTTGCAAGCACGACCAAGTCAGCATGCAATTCCAAAAGCTTGTTTGTTCCACTTTCAAAAACTTCGAAGTAAAGCGAACCATCCGGCGTGCTTCGAATATCAGAAGGAATTCCGGCCATGAAGTTGATGCCCATGTCTCTGGCCCTTCGATAGAACTCTTCGTAACCCTTGCCGAAAGCCCTCAGATCATTATAGCAAACGTATATGTCCACATCTTTCCCGAGCTTCTCGCGGGCAAGAATCGCTTGTTTTAAGCTGATCATGCAACCTACCCTGCAGCAATATTCATGAAACCGCTTGTCTCTGGAACCGACACATTGGACGAAGATTATGCTATTCGGCGGTTTCCGACTTTTCGGGTTCAGAATCTTCCCCCCAGTTGGGCCTGAAGCGTCTGAAATCCTTTCAAATTCGATATTCGAAATGACGTTTGGAAATCGGCCATAGCCGAATTCAAACATACGCGAAGCGTCGAAAACCTCTGACCCCAATGCTAAGACGACACCGCCGACTTTAAGCTGGATAACTTCGGGTTCCTGGCCAAAGTTTATGGCTTTAGTTTCGCAAGCCTGAACACATTTGCCGCAAACCGTCTTGTTTTTCGTCTTCAATCTGAGGCAATACTCCGGCCTAATCGTCGCCACCTTTGGCACGGCATGAGGCGAAAAAATGGATATTGCTCGAGTTTGGCTCAGATTCTCGTTGAACTTGTCCGGAATTTTGACGGGACAAGATTGCGTGCACAGCTCGCACCCCACGCATCTAGCTTCGTCAACAAACCTAGGATTCTTTAAGACGGTAACCTCGTAGTTTCCGACAAAACCCTTCACGTGTGTTACTTCAGAATTTGTCAATAACGTGATGTTCTGATGCTTGCCAGCGTCAACCATCTTTGGGGTCAGAATACACGCGCTGCAGTCAAGCGTTGGAAACGTCTTGTCCAACTGTGCCATGCGTCCGCCGATGCTTGGAGCTTTCTCCACGAGATAGACCTTGAAGCCTGCATTAGCCAGGTCCAGCGAGGCTTGTATACCTGCAATCCCGCCTCCGACCACTAGAACGTTCTTTTCAACACTCACTGTCTGTCTTTCCAGAGGTTCCAGAAGCTTCACGCGAGCGACGCCCATTCTCACGAGGGCCTTGGCTTTCTCCGTGGCTTTTTTAGGTTCTTCGCTGTGGGGCCAAGAAACTTGCTCTCGCAGGTTAACAATTTCAACCAAGTACGGATTGAGACCTGCTTCGCTGACAGCTTTGCGAAAGGTTTCCTCATGCATACGAGGTGAACATGTGGCGATGACTATCCGGTCTAGCTTTTGAGTCTTTATGTCATCTTGAATCATGCTTTGTCCCGGCTCAGAACACATGTACGTATAATGTCTTGCGACGGCAACGTTGGGCAAAGTCAGGGCATAATTAGCAACATTTTCCACGTCAACTACGCCAGCGATGTTCAAACCGCAATGACAAACGTAGACGCCTATCCTAGTCATGCTCTAGCAACCGGGACAATGGTTGAAATAGTTTGAGGGTTCTGCCCATCTATTATCCTTTATGTCAAAAGAATTGCATTTCAAGGCTCAGAAACTGGCAACTCTCAACGACAAAAGATGAGTCACTCTGGATTTGACTGATGCTTACAAATGCTTGTCTAGTACACGGCTACTTTGGCTACTCCATTCACGCTCAAGAGCTTTGGGATCAGCTCACCGGGGATTTTCTTTTCAACTATAAGAACAAGCTTAGGCTCCGGCGAGAGTTCAGGATCATCAACGATCGCCTGCCTGATGCTGAGACTGCTCTCTGCTAAAAGCGTGGCGCAACTGGCCAGTATGCCAAGGATTTTGGCGTCGACAGGAGTTATCTCAACCACGCCTAGGCTTAGATGCTTTGCAACCTCTCTCAGCGAGTGCCCAGCGGACCTTAAGCTTTCGAATATCAGTCGGAGTTCACGATTTGCTTCGATTGCGACCAACGTCTCATTCACGGTTCGTCTGTCTACTCCTGCGACGCGTGCTATTCGAATTGGGGGAACTTCAATCTCGTTGAGGTAGATTCCGCCGTTTCTCACGCTCAGCCCATTTTCTACTAGAACACGGGCAACTTTGAGCCTTTCCGGGTATCCTTTCAAGTATTTCTTGATGCTGCTCCACATATTGCGGATTCCTTAATGTACATTTCTGTGCAATAAAGTATAAATATGTTCCTGCACTCCTATTGTAGCCAAACCCACATAAATGTACTAAAACGTACTAAGGAGAACCTAAAATGACAAACAAAGAGGCTTTCATAATGTTAGACCCAGACGAGATACCGACATCATGGTACAATATTCAGGCGGACCTACCAGAACCTTTGTCACCTCCATTGGATCCCACGACGATGAAACCCGTAAACCCCCAACTGCTTCAAAGAATATTCGCTGAAGAACTCGTGAGACAGGAAGTCTCGACAGAACGCTACGTAAAAATTCCAGAAGAGGTGCTGGACGCGTACATGAGACTCCCCCGTCCAACACCAATGTACCGAGCCAAAAGGCTAGAAAGGCGCTTGGGAACGCCCGCCGAGATATACTTCAAGTGTGAAAATTTCAGCCCAGCCGGCAGCCACAAGACCAACACGGCCATCCCGCAGGCTTACTATAACAGAAAGCAGGGAATAGGCAGACTGGCCACAGAAACCGGAGCGGGACAATGGGGTACTGCCTTGGCATTGGCATGCACCCTCTTCGGGTTGAAGTGTCGAATATACATGGTGCGGACAAGCTACGAACAGAAGCCGGGCAGAAGAATCATGGCACAGATTTACGGGGCAGAGATGTTCCCATCACCGAGTGATCAGACGAACTTCGGCAGGAAGCTACTCAAAGAAAACCCCAATAACCCTGGGTCACTCGGAATAGCCATCACCGAAGCAATAGAAGACACACTTGCAAACGAAGACACTCGCTATTCTCTAGGCTCCGTGCTCAATCACGTTCTGATGCATCAGACCATTCTGGGCTTGGAAACAAAAAAACAGTTCGAGCTCATAGACAAATACCCTGACATAGTCTGCGGATGCATAGGCGGAGGCTCAAACTACGGCGGCTTCTGCTTTCCCTTCATGACAGACAAGCTGAAAGGCACAAAGGAAACTGAATTCGTCGGCTGCGAATCTAAAGCCGTGCCTCACACGACCAAAGGCGTCTACACTTATGACTATGGAGACACCGGCAAAATGACCCCGCTACTCAAAATGCTGACCATCGGACATGACTACAACTGTCCACCAGTCCACGCCGGAGGCTTAAGATATCATGGAATGGCACCCCTGATATCCTATTTGATCAACAAGGGCCACATGCGCTCAATCGCCTACCACCAGAACGAAGTATTCGAAGCGGCAAAGCTACTGGCTGAGACAGAAGGCATGATAACCGCTCCTGAGACTGCCCACAGCCTGAAATTCGTCATAGATCAAGCCCTACAATGCAAGAAGACCGGCCTGAAGAAAATCATCGCCATGAACTACAGCGGACACGGATTGCTTGACCTATCAGCCTACCAACAATTCCTAGCCGGCAAACTCGTGGACTACGAACCTGAAAAAGTTCAAGCTCCCGCGTTTAACGATTGAAGAGGAGAAGCGCATGACTTACACCATTCTAGCTCAGAAATCTGATCTAAAAATAGCAATTGTGCCAATTGATCAACTGAAACCTCATGAAAAAGGATCTCCCCTCTACTTGAGATTAATCAGAAAAGAACTCCTCAAAGACGGCATGCTCAGATATCCTATAGTGGCAGACGAGAAGACTTTTGTCATCCTAGACGGAATGCATCGGTGGCTAGCGTTGAAAAGCCTGGGCTACACGCGCATGCCGACCATTCTCATCAATGCGAGTCGAGAGCCTAGACTTCGTATCGGAAGAAGAAGAATCCACCGCTACATAAATGATACGCAGCCCAATATCACCGTTGAAAAGGTCATCTCAGCTGGTCTCAGCGGCCAATTGATGCGGCCTAAATCAACCAGGCACTTCTTTCCCTTCTCAAAATTCCAGCAAATCAACTATCCTCTGCAACTGCTTGGACAGCGAAACCCGCAGGATGTTTCTAAATATCTTGCAAGGATCAATGATAAAAAGTGCAGCATCGCCTTTGAAGACTGGCTGAAAGAGATCTCTGAGGAATTGGAGTTTCTCACAGGAAGAAAAGAAGAAGTGGAAAAAGAGATGAGCGAATTCCTGAATCGGGTCAAGAATCTGGACAACAGCAACGCTTATGCTCTCTAACCATGAAGTTTCATGTCGCTCCGCCGATCAAACGAACCTATTAATACGAAGATAGCGTAACAGCTTTGAGGCGATTCAATGATTCAGATAAACGCTCCTCAGATCGGCGAAGAAGAAATCGAAGCTGTCATAAAAGTAATGAAAAGCGGTGGCCTCACTCATGGTCTGGGTGCAGGCCCGAAGGTCACCGAGTTTGAGAATTCATTCGCAAGGTATGCCAAGGCAAAATATGCCGTAGCCATGAACTCGGGAACGGCGGCCCTGCATTCAGCGCTGGCAGCAGTGGGCGTGAAGGCAGGTGACGAGGTCATTCTCCCAAGCTTCACGTTCGTGGCGACGGCCGAAGTCGTCGTCATGCAGAGAGCCAAACCTGTCTTCGTCGACATAGAACCGGACACTTACACCGTTTCTCCGAGAGCTGTCGAAAAGGCCATAACGAAGAAAACCAAGGCGATAATGCCCGTCGACCTTTACGGCCTGCCAGCCGACATGCAACCCATAAAAGAAATCGCTGACAAACATGGCCTGAAAATAATTGAAGATGCAGCCCAAGCTCACGGAGCCACTTACAAGGGAAAACCACCAGGTGCTTTTGCCGACGCCGCGTGCTGGAGCTTCTACGGAAGCAAAAACATGACAACTGGCGAAGGCGGAATGCTTACAACGAACATGCCCGAGATCGCAGAAACACCCCGATACATACGAAGCCACGGAGAAAAACAGAAGTACCAATCGCTCATGCTTGGGCATAACTATCACATGCCAGAGATACAAGCGGCAATAGGTTGCGAACAGCTAAAGAAACTGCCAAAATTCATCGCAAGAAGGCGGAAAAATGCGGAAAGGCTATCCCAAAAGCTTGGAAAAACAAAGAAACTGCAGTTGCCAACCGAGCCTGAAGGATTCAAATGCAGCTATTACCTCTACACCGCCAGGTTGAAGAATGCAAGCAAAGAGAAAAGAGACAAAATCGTCGAGCATTTGAAGCAGAAGGAAATAGGAGCCTTTGTCTGCTACGTGAACCCGATACATCTTATGCCCTACTACCGTAAATTCGGGAAATACAGGCTGCCAGCAACGGAAAAAGCTTCAGAACAGGTTTTCTCATTACCCGTCCACCCAGGTGTCACTGCAAAACAGATAGATTTCATAGGAGAAACGCTTCTGCATCTACTGAAATAACGTTTGCACGCTAGGTTTAAATAGAATGATCGAATAGTATTGAAAACCCCCTCATTTGGGGTTTTGCTGGAGATTTACATCATGCAGAAAACCAAAGTCATTATCATGGGCGCCGCTGGCAGGGACTTCCACAACTTCAACGTGTACTTCAGAAACAACGAGGCCTATGAAGTTGTGGCATTCACAGCCACCCAGATTCCTGGAATAGAACGCAGAAACTATCCGACGGAGCTAGCTGGCCCAAGCTACCCGAAGGGCATTCCAATTTATCCTGAAGACGATTTGCCTAAGCTAATTAAGGAAAATGATGTTGACCAAGTAGTTTTTGCCTACAGCGACGTCTCACACGAGTACGTCATGCACAAGGCTTCCGCAGTGTTGGCAAACGGGGCTGACTTCCGCTTGATGGGCCCCAAAACCACGATGTTGAAGTCAAAAGTTCCGGTTGTTTCAGTGTGCGCCGTCAGAACAGGCGCAGGCAAGAGCCAAACCTCAAGGCAGGTTGCAAAGATACTGAAGAACAAGGGTCTAAGGGTGGCAGCCATCAGACATCCAATGCCATACGGTGATCTGAGAAAGCAGATCTGGCAACGTTTCGCTTCTTACGAGGATTTGAACAAGTATGAATGCACAATCGAAGAGAGAGAAGAATACGAACCTCACATCGACAACGGCATAATCGTCTACGCAGGGGTAGACTACGAGAAAATCCTGAGAGAAGCAGAAAAAGAGTCGGATGTGATCGTGTGGGACGGGGGAAACAACGACCTACCATTTTACAGGCCAGACTTGCACATTGTTGTAGCAGACCCGCACAGATCAGGACACGAGCTGACCTATTATCCGGGCGAAACCAACCTGCGAATGGCGGATGTCATAATAATAAACAAGGTTGACACAGCTGACCCGCAGAAGGTAAAACAGGTCAAAGAAAACATAAAAATGGTTAACCCAAAGGCCACAGTTCTTGATGCAGCCTCGCCTGTTACCGCAGACAGACCAGAGTTGATCAAGGGAAAACGTGTCTTGGTGATCGAGGACGGACCTACACTTACCCATGGCAACATGCCATATGGAGCAGGGACGATCATGGCCAAGAACTCGGGCGCAGGCGAAATCATTGACCCCAAACCATATGCGGTCGGCTCGATAAAAGAAGCTTACATGAAATACCCACATCTAGGCGCTTTGCTTCCAGCCTTGGGCTACAGCGGAAAACAAGTGGCCGAGCTTAAGGAAACTATAGATCACGTGCCATGCGACGTCGTGGTCATAGGGACGCCGATCGATCTTAGAAGAGTCATAACGATCAGCAAGCCAACCGTTAGAGTCAGGTACGAGCTTAAAGTAGTCGGACCCGTTTCGCTTGAACAGATCTTGGATCAATTCCTTAAGAGATGTGGAAAACAATGACCAGCGAAGAAGGAGACATATCGCGAACAAAGATAAAATTCATCATTGAAGGCCTAGGCGAAGCAGAAGGAGAACTCGTACGCTTTCTAGCGCCCAGAACCATAGACATGATCCTGAGGAAGCTTCCAATAGAGGGCAGGGCAGCCCTGTGGAAAGAAGAGGTCTACTTCGAAACCATGATCAAGATGGGAGAAGAAAAAGCCAAGGCAAACGTTGAAAACGGAACCATCGCCTTTTGGCCCATGGGAAGCGCCATATGCATATTCCACGGAGAATCACAACCCTACAGCCCAGTGAACATACTCGGCAAAGTGATTAAGAACTTGGACGTGTTTAAGCAAGTTAAGAGTGGAACAAAAATCAGAATTGAACCACTAGTAAGCCAGGGAGCTCTCCCGCCACAGGTCTAGCAAGCGATCACACTCAGCCACAACTTCCTTTTCTTGACTCCTGCTTCTCAATGCTTTAAGGAACTCGATGCGTTTTCCAACCGAACGTTTCTCTGCTTCGCCACCATAGTAATGTTTCAGTTCAAGATATTCTTTCATGTGGCAGGCTTTCTGTATGAACATGCTGGCAGCATCAACAGGATTCTCAACGGCGTATAGGTTCGTCCAGATCGCAGCATCCGCGTTACGAAGCTGGGTCAAACCGTCAACCTCTTCTATCCCGCGAATGTAAGTGCTCAGAAAATCGTAATAGCCAGCTTTCTTAACAAGCTCAAGAGCCCTTTTCACTTTCTGCTGAAAAACAGGGTTGCCCTTGACGCTTATGCGGTGCTTGTAACCTTGATCAACGAGTTCCCGTGCCTTTTTCACTTCTTCGTCCGTGTAGATTCTCTTGGGAAACTCCAACTTGCGGCAGGAACCCCAAGCCTTTGTTCAAGATGGCTAGCCAAAAAAAGGAATGCTGCGAAGGCTAGTTTGCCTTGTAGATCTTGATGCTGTGGTTCCCAGAAACCATGTGAATCGTGCCGTTCTCTTCAAGTTTTTCCAGAAAGTCCTTCGCCGCGCTTATTCGTATGCCTAAACGCGAGGCCACAGCATACGGCGTTAAGACCCCCATTTTCTTCAATTCGCCGACCATCTTCTCATTTTTCACGTCTGGCGCAACTATTCCCAATAGCTTCTTCTCTCTCGGCGCACCAGATCCTTTTTCCTTCTTCTTTTTTGCCTCATCTTCCTCGTCTTTCTTTACCTGAGCGCGTTCCATCTGCTTCAGATTTAGCTTCTTTTTGCCACCCATAATCGTCAACTTCCACTACGTCAAGGTTGCCTCGAGGTTCTTTAGGCTTTCTCCGACCATCAGAGCTAATTATTCAGCCTTGCATGTGTTTCAAACAAAAAGAGAGGAAAAGGAGGGACTATCTGCCCATTACCTTCTTCGCAGCAATCTCGATATCTTCAGATTTTATGGTCTTCCTTCCTGCATGCATCGCAAAATCCAAAGCTTCTTTGGCGATTTTGACGCCTATCTCTTCAAGCGCCTTTGCCAATTCCTTCGCAGCTGCTTCACTGACACGGTCTGCGCCAGCCTTTTTGCAAAGCCTGTGCATTGGAGCTACAGCCAAATCCAAATCAACCATAAAGACTTCCTCGCAGCGTCTTTTTCTCTTTAAAGCCGTATTTAACAGTTGTGCAAATGGCGAAGACTACTTTAAACATGCTATCGCTAAAGAGCCTCAATTCATAAACCTTTCAACCGAAGAGGTCAAAAGCTATGCTAGAGATGCCGTGATAGTAAGAAAACCATTCGACTTTCGCTTAGGCATTCAAGAACAGGATTTCGTTCACGGAACGAAAGATCAGGAGTTTTGAGAGCATGGCGAAGATTATACACATTGAACCGATTGTCATAGAATACTCTAGTGACGCTAAGATCTCACAGTTTTTGAGAAGTCAGAAACCAACAACAAGAAAGACATATGAAAGCTATCTTGGGCGATTGGCTGAATTCACAAACAACGAATCAGGGGCAGAGATGCTACGAGCGGCTAAGGAGTGGAAAAGAAGACTATTCGAGTTTAGACAATGGTTGTTGGATAAGAAATACTCTCCAAACTATGCTGAAAGTTCTACGGGCATGATCCGAGGATTCTCTAGTTTCTTCGATAAGCCGTTAGAATTTAGTCGTGCGGAAAGAATCAAGCTGAGAAAGAGGTCGAGAACAACCTCAGACTTTACCTTCGATCAAGCATCATTAGCCAAAATGAGACTTGTTGGAACAACTAGGACACGAGCATATCTCAGTTTGGGAAAGGCTTTTGGACTTAGGTGTGAGGACTTCACGCACAGATTATCTTTTGGCATGTTCAGAAAACTAGACCTGACTCAACAAGCACCGATATTCGTGGCTAAGATTCAAACCGCTAAAGAAGAGTGCCCCGCATTTCTCTACTTAGATCAGGATGCAATAAACGACCTGAAACCGTTCTTAGCTGAAATGGAATCGAAACCTGACAATGCTAGAATCTGGAAAGCAAGAAAAGAAGACTTGTGCAAGATGCTTCAACGTCTAGCATCTAAAGCTGAAATTGACAGTCATGGCGATAGAATTCGTTGGCATGGACTCAGGGCTTACCTCTTCAATTCCCTATGCAGAGTAATGAGTACGGAAAAAGCAAAACAGGTATGCGGAAAAACTCTGTCAGAATCGGCTTATCTCAACGAAAAAAACCTAGCAGAAGACTATGCAAAAGTCATGCCATTAATCGCCTATGACACAAACCACGTCAGAGAAAAAGTCACCGAAATGAAGCAATCGCTAGATGAAAAAGACGCTCTAATCAAACAGCAACAGGCACAAATCGAACAACTGAAAGTACAGCAAACACAGAGCAGTAATATTATGAAGATATTAGCTAAGAAACAAGTGAAAAGCAGAATCGAAAAAGTGCATTTTGATATGGGTGAGACAGAAGACGACAAAGACGACATGATTCTGAGAAAATTCGTAGAAGAAACCGAGAGGAAAAAACCCGAAAAGGTCGTATTGACATGACCACGGAAGAGTTAGAAATTTTGAAAGCCATACTTGCCGAACTGAAACAGCTTCGAAAATCGGTTGATGAAGTCAACGGGTCAATCGTGACTTACTGCCCACACTAAAACCCTCTTTTTCTATTTGCCTATTTTTTGGCTATGACTATTCCGCAAAACCAAAACTTGCTAAAAAGGACTGTTGGAAGACGCTTCCCGTCTGAAAGCATTTATTGTAGGAGAATCATAGACTACTCGATAAGTATGGCATCCGAAAAAAAATCGGAGAAAGAAGCTAGACTCCGCAAGAGCATTGAAGAAAGCAAGGATTCGTCTCTCAGTCTTGATATTATGACCATCAAGAGTTTGCCATCTGGGTCGTGTTATATACCCATGGAGAATATAGGACGAGAAAAAGTTGTTGTATGCAAAGAAGGCGGCAAAATAAAGATTTTCAGAATTGATGAAGAGAAGAAGAAACAATGACTAGAAAGAAATCTGACAAGAAATCTCTGATTCAATCGCCCTTCGAAATTGAAATCAACTACGGGAAGATGAAGACCGAAGAAAGAAAAATACTTGAATTTGACCCTAATAGAATCAAGGCTAACGAAGTGGTAGTAGTCAACGTCTCTAAGTGGGGTGGTCTTCTGAATCAATCCTTTGCGGTCTTGAATTGTAATGGAAAGGAGATAGTCATAAGGCAACTCAAAAAAGAAAAGAACGTGTGAAGACATTAGTCTGTCTTCACTCTCTAGGCATTTTCGATTTTTTTAAGCTAGTTGATTAATTCGTGTCGTAGCCTTTTCTTCTCAAACCGATTGACTCACGGACATTTTCGATTTCGCTTTCTCCGTTCTAATCATCTTTTCCGCAAAATCAAAGACTGACTTAGGAAGTCTGTCCTCAGTCGCCTTAGAATGTTTTCAACAATGCCACTCATTTCCTTGGTGTAGTTACGAGTTTTGCCGTTGATTCATTAGACTTTTGTTCTCTATTCTGTTCAGCTTTTGCCTCTCACCCTACTTTGTCTTTGTTCTGTTTATCGCTTCAAAGAGGGGTTCGATTTTGTTGACATATTTTGAACCTGCTGGGACAGCCGCATATGTTTCCTCTGTACCTCGGATTGTTGGATGGACTATCTCAAAAAGACCTTTCTTGAAGTCTTCTTTGAAATCATTGGTAATGCGAACTGTTCTTATGTAGAAGTTCTTCTTGAGAACGTGCACTATCCAATGGTCATTTTCTGGGTGTGTGATAGCATGTGCAATCTTGTCAGGTCTAATCCACAAAGCGGCTTCCTCGCCGACTCTTTCTATGTTGGGTCCCGTCACTTCGATGAAAATATTAGTGTCAATGACATGCAGGTCGGAACCACCTTCGTCCTTTGCTTCGTTTTCGCTAGGGATGTTATGCGTCACACTTCATTAACAGAAAAGGTTAGGGTCTTGGGGTGTTGGTTGTCCTATCTATTGTCGTTATTTGCCTGTGCCACTTCCCCATGGTCTAATCTCTGATTTCCTTTTGGCTCTTGAAAAGTGCCTTATGAAAAGATGTTTTGTAACTAGGACGAATTCGGTTCTAATGTCAAGCCTAGTGGAAATCGTCTTCGAATTCAATTTGGAAATGGCTGGAAAACGGCTTTGAAATGCCGTCCAAGAAATCCCAGCCCCGAAATCAAAAAAATGAAAATTTTGGCGTATGTGGGGCAATGTAGATGTTTTATATAGCTTCCACTGTTAGTGACCCCTAGTAATGGTATAGTAGCTTAGAAACATGCACTAAGTAGTTGAATCAACAATGATATACTAGCATGGGAATATCGTTAAACAGTGATTTAACACATGGATCATGTCCCCTTCCTATCTGTACCATGGTTCAACCTACAGACTAAGCGTGAGAGTATAGTTATATAATTGCCAGTGTGGGAATCCTAGAGGGGAATGGTTCTATCCTAAAGGTTAGAATGGTTCCTGAGCATGGTCAACATAGAATTAAAGCTAGATATATTTGCTAAATGCCTCTTCAAACCTTATCATTGCATCAATCATCTTATCTTGAGTGTTTGCCCGTTGTTCCTTATCGTTTAAGCCTTTTTCCGCTACGACATACGATATAAGAGAATAGTTAGTGCCTTCTTTGTTTTTTAGCCCGTTTTTCGACCAACACAACGTATTCCCAAAAGTCTTCTCAATTTGTTCTCTGTTGCTATAAAGAGTATTGAATATCTCTTTGTTTTTGTTACGCTTTTTAAAATTTATTCTAAGTTGAACTCTTGCATGATGAACTAACAAGGCATATTCATATCCAATACTGTCTTGTGAGTCCTTCTTTTCACTAATTATGCTGAGCAAATATTCGCATTTGCTGGGTTTTATACCCACAAACAAGAGAAATCCTTTTTGTTTACTCTTGGCTAAAAGTTGCTTCCAGAATTCACGGTAAAGAGAGCATTTCTTTTCACTCATTCTTTTATCCCTAGTTTGTCTTCTGTTGTCATGCAGATTTAAGATTTCTGTCATTTCCGAGGATGGTCGTTTAACCTAAGAGAATTCAAGATTAACCTTTTATGTATAAAGGACTCAATTCTGTTTATCGACAGAGAATGATAGTGATGAAAATAGTAAAGGAGAAGAAGGAAGAGCAACTTCATGAACCAATCAAGAATGCACTTCTGATGCAATTTGAGAGATTTGTAGGTTCTAAAGGCAAGGTTCATTTGGAAATAACAGCCAAAGGACGTTTTTCTGAGGAATTAAAGGAAGCACTTGACGATAGGACTCTAAGCATTCTTAGAGTCGAAAAAATGGTTCCAGACATTGTAGGTTTCTTGCAGAAAGACCAATTCAAAGACCTAGTAACCGTTGAAATAAAGCCAGACAGGATAACGATTAGCAATATTTGGAAGGCAAGGCTCTATGCAGAAGTTCTAAACGCCAAATACGGCATCATCATTTCACCGAGAAAGATACAAGAAGAAATCAGGAGATTCCTTAAAGATAGATTCAACATTGTATATCGCAATTATGGTTGTTTTCTGATTGCCCAATTTGATAAGGAAAGGAATGATTTCAAATTTGATGAGAAACTGTATCCCAAAACACCCGAACCTTTTTCTGATGCATTCAACATGGAAGAATTCGTTAAGGGTGTTCAATAGTGGATAATAGAAAAATCTGAACAACAGTACGAGTTTTTCTGTCCTACACTTTCGACATAATGCTGTATCCGTGTTGTACGGTTTCGTAATACTCCTTAAATATGGCTTTATTCATAGATTCATCTACGTTAAATAGGAAGAATGAAAAATGACAAGCACTTTAACGACAAAAAACCGACATGGTAAAGCCCTATTTAACGTTTATTGTTCTTCGCTTGCCAGAAGCTGTCTTCAGCAATCGAGATTGTCTAGATAAGGGGAAAATTCATTAAAGCGGATCAACGCCAGTCTAATGAAAGCCGCGGAAGCATTATGAGATTCGTCGACGCTCACATTCACCTTTCAGACCAAGAATACGCCAAATCCGTTGATGAGGTGATAGCTGAAGCCAAACGATCAAACGTCGTAGCTCTGGTCTCAAACTCTGTTGATTTCAAAACTTGCAGCGACAATTTGAAGCTGGCCGAAAAATATCCTGGAATGGTCTACGTGGCGTTGGGAGTCCACCCATGGAACGTGCAGACGATAACTGAGGATGAACTCGAAAAAACGTTGAAGCTGATTGAAGAACAGCGACAGAATAGGGCGCTGGTGGCGATCGGTGAAATCGGTCTGGACGCCAAGTACAATAGCATACTGGAAACGCAGGTAAACGTTTTCAAAAGAATGCTGCAGACGGCTGAACTGTTGGATTTTCCCGTGGTCGTCCATTCACGTGGCATGACAACTCAGATTCTTGAAATGCTCCCGTCTTACAGCCTTAAAGGAGTCCTCCTACACTGGTTCAGCAACCCGATAACCGCGCTGTCTGAGGCTACAGACAAGGGATACTACATTACCGAGGGACCGCCAACGGTTTATTCGAACGGAATCCGCGAAGTTGTAAAAAACGTTCCCCTCACCAACCTGCTGACAGAAACCGATGGTCCTACAAGCTTCTTCAAGCCCCCGTTTGAAGGCAAAAAAACAACGCCTACCTTCATACCATCAGTGGTTGACGCCATCGCAGAAATCAAAGAACTCGACGTTGAGAACGTTGCCGAACAGATAACACAGAATTTCGAAAGGTTTTTCAGCGTAAAACTGAATTTGACGTATTAACTTGACTAATTCTACCTTCGAAAGTAATGATCGACTTTGTTATTTATGCTCCTTTAACTAGTGAGAAACTATTGCATGTTTTGGCTCATTGAGAAACCAAAGTGAACGATTTGACAAGACGAAAATGGAGATATCTCCCGAACTCCGTCTTCACATGACCGTTTTCTTCTAAGAATAGACTGGTCAAACTGGCTTAAGAACCATGTTTCCAAACTGTTAATCGTGAAAGAACACAGAAAACGCTTCAAGCGTGTCTGATTAGGAAAACTTGAACTCGTCATATTGATTTTGGCATGGTTTTCCATACAGGACTTTCATGCTTTTCCTGTTTGGATAGAAGATTACTGAACGTAACGTGCTGGCGTCCATGTCATGGCGACAAATAGTGAGAAACGATGGTTTGTTGTCTTCGCCGTGGTCGCGTAGAATCGCGGCTATTTTGCTCTCGTCCACTTTCTCCCTGCCCTTCAGCAGTTCTTGTGCTCGCTTTAGCCTTTGCTCACTAGATTCATGAACTCTGACTCCAACGTCTTCTTTCCGCACGTCTTTACCAAAATAGACAGCGTTACGAGGTATTTCATGCCTTTGCATCTCATTTGATTTGTAATGGTTAGTGTTGATAGCCTGACCACCTGTCGTGTCGCTCGTCGTGGAATGGTTAGAAGTGATTTCAACGGTCTTGATATTGCCCTCTGCGTCAGCAAGTGTCAGAACAGCGTCATGCCCACCACGTTTCGTTTTCACTATGAACTTCGCCGCCTCATCCGTGTTCTTGCAGGTTTCGAGCATCTCCTGCAACACCATTGAAAGAGGTGCATAACATTTTGGTTCATCAAGCGTGTATGCGAGATTATACGTTACAGTCAGACCATACTCGTTCATGCCGTCCAACATTCCAGCCAATGGAGCCATCTTGCATCCGAGAGTTGCGTAGCCCTCTTTCGGTTTTGTCTCGCACGTCAACTGGTATAGTTCCAAAACGTTCAGGTAGTCAAAGTTTTTGCCAACAATAGTTTCCCCCGTTGCCGTACGGCTAGGACCAAACGCTAATGTCGAGCAAGCCTCAAGCCGATAACTTGGCTTGCCTATCAATAACTCCATTCCTTGCAGGAAAAATACGGTAGACAGGCTTATTTCAGCACCTTCGGCAATTCCGCTTAGTCGTTGTGCCTGTTTAGGGTAATACTCAAACACATCGTTCTTCAATAGCCTCTCGGCTCGACGTTTAGTCAATGTAATGAATAACGACGTGGGTAGCAAACGGGGTTTCATCAGTTTAACAAATTCATAGTTTGGGGTTTTCTCCAAGGCTTCGCGTATCTGCTGCCGACCAGCCTGCCCCTGTTGAACGCCTACCTCGGCGTGAGTGCCTGAGAAAGTATACAACCTCACATGTGTCACATCAGGCACCTAGTCTACCTTGTTACACAAGTTGCTTATAATGTAGGTTCAGCAATAACTTTTCCGCAAAACAGAATGCACTCAAAGCATTTCCGGAAAGAGCCTTAAGAAACGAAGCAAAATGGAGGACAAATTATTTCCATGGTGTTTTTCCATAATTATTCGGTAGTCAATAAACATAAAGTTAAATTAGCCTTGTCTCCCTTATGAGTGCAAACTCTGATACGGTTAATGCAGTGGAGAATTGGGAAAAATCCATTATACATTTGGAGGACCATTGTTGGGAAACGTGCGAACAGACCAGGTCAAGCGTACGGCTAGGGAGCTAGTGAGGCGCTTCCCTGACAAATTCGGAGACAATTTTGAGGAGAACAAGCGGCTGGTCGGCCTGCTCTTGCAAGGCACGACGAGAAAGGTTAGAAATCAGATTGCAGGCTACATTGCAAGGTACCTTGCTGGAAGAGAGGAAGAAATCATTGAGGAAGAGGCTTCGTCCGAAGAAGGCGAAACCGAGTGATGGACGGGTACAGAAAGGGCTGGGCCCTGCGTTATCTGCGTGAAGCAAAAGCGGAGCTTGAAGCTGCAAGAAAAATGCCCTATATGGCCCCGAGCTTGGTCTTGGAATCAATCAGAAAGGCGCGAAACGCGATCTACTATAGCCTGGGAGACCCAGCATTCATAGAGATCGTCGTGAGAGAAGCACAAGAGAAAACACAGACGATAGAGGATCCTGTTCTGAAATGCCTGGTTGACGTTGAAGAAACCGTTCAACGCTTGATGCAGATGCAAGAAGTAGACGGCGAAAAAGCCATGAAACAGGCTGACAATCTGGTGCAGCTTGCAACGGATATTGTTGAAACGTTGACAGAAGAGAAAATTGAGGAATAGAGAGCCTAGCGTTTTTGTAGGCCTTTGGCTATGCGGTCCAAGGCTTTTTGGATGTTCTCAACCGAGTTGGCAAACGACAAGCGCAAGTGATCTTCGCCATACTTCCCGAAACATGTTCCCGCTAGAGCAGCCACGCCAGCATTGTAAAGCAGGTGATCACCGAGCTTCCGGCAGTCCATGCCCGTGCCTTTTATGTTCGGAAACACGTAGAAGGCGCCGTGCGGCTTCTTACACGTAATGCCTTTTATGTCGTTCAGGCCTGAAACTATCACTTCTCTTCGCTTCTTAAATTCTGCAACCATCTTTTCAGGTTCGGTCTGTGGCCCTTTCAACGCTTCAATGCCGGCCATCTGGGTGAAACTGCAGGTACATGAGTTCGAGTTAGTCATGAGCTGCGCCACTTTTTGCGCTATGTCCTTGCGCATCACGCCGTATCCGAGTCGCCAACCCGTCATAGCATAGGTCTTTGAGAAGCCATCCAGCAGGATTGTCTTGTCCTTCATTCCAGGCAGCGAAGCGATGCTCTCATGTTTGCCCTCATATATTATTCTGCTGTAGATCTCGTCTGCAAGCACGAAGACATCGTCTCGGTCAGCTATGCAGTCGGCTATGACTTTCAAGTCTTCTTTGGTCACGATTCCGCCTGTCGGATTTTCAGGATAGTTCAGGATTATCAGCTTAGTCTTCTTCGTTACGTGCCTCTTGATGAATTCCGGTTCAAGCCTGAAATCGTTCTCCTCCGGCAGGGGGATGGGCACGGGTTTGGCATCGACGAAGTTTATCATTGACTCGTAGATTGGGAAGCCAGGGTTTGGATAGAGAACCTCGTCTCCTGGGTTTACTAGCGCGAGTATGCTGAAGAACATGATTGGTTTGGCGCCAGGCGTCACTACGACCTCGTCGGCTTCGGCTTTTATGCCTCTCGTTTTCGAAACGTACTGGGCGATCGTTTCCCTAAAGTCTGGAAGGCCTGCTGATGGACCATAGTGGGTGTATCCTGCGTTGATGGCCTTCACGGCCGCCTCCTTGATGTTCTTGGGAGTGTCAAAATCTGGTTCACCAATTTCCAAGTGGACGATGTCTTTTCCCTGTTTCTCAAGAGCCCTCGCCTTCGCAAGCACTTCAAAAGCAGTCTCTGTTCCCAACGTTTCCATTCTCTTCGCAAAGATGGAACTCACTCAAATCACCTTGACTGAAAGGAAAAATAAGGTAAAAGACAGGAGGTATTTAACTATTACAGCTTTGTCTTTGGGAATCGATGTTTAAATCAGCTTCGACGGAGGCTTCACCTTCAACACGTCTGCGTTTACCAAGTTCGGCGGTTTCTTCCCTTGGAAGAATGCAATCAGGTTTTCGGCGACCATCTCAGACATTTTCGAACGGGTTTCCAAGCTAGCGCTCGAAATGTGCGGCGCCAGAACCACATTGTCAAGTTTGAGCAAAGGATTATCCGAGGATGCTGGCTCTTGCTCGAAAACGTCGAGACCCACGCCTGCTATTTGGCCTTTCTTCAGGGCTTCATACAGAGCCTTTTCATCAACAACGGGTCCACGAGAATTGTTTATCAAGTAAGCTGTCTTCTTCATCAGCTTCAGCTTCTCCGCATTTATCAAGTGATGCGTTTCCTTCATCAGTGGAACGTGAATGCTGACAAAGTCCGATTCCTTCAGAAGCGTGTCCATGTCCACTTTTTTCGCTCCGAGATCCTTCTCGATTTCAGGCCTGGGAACCACATCGTAGAACAGGATCTTCATGTCGAACCCTTTGGCTCTCTTCGCAACGGCGTAGCCGATCCTGCCAGCTCCCACGACACCTATGGTCGCACCGTAAACGTCTCTGCCGGCCAACATGGCTGGATGCCAAGCGACCTTCCATTGCCCGCTTCGGACGTACCTGTCGGCTTCTGCTACGCGTCTTGCGACAGCCATCAGCAGAGCCCACGCAAAATCAGCCGTCGTGTCGGTCAACACTTCAGGAGTGTTCGTCACGTAGATGCCCCGCTTAGTAGCCTCGGCAAGATCTATGTTATCAAAGCCCACAGCCAACTGCGAAACTACCTTCAACTTCGGAGCCGCGTTGAAAACCTCCGCATCTATCTTGTCAGACAAGAGCGAGGTGAGAGCATCAACATACTTCACCTTGTCAAGTATAACCTTCTTCGGAGGAGGCGCATATTCCGGCCAAACTTCAGCGTCAAAGTATTTCTTGATCATGTTCAAACCTCTCTCCGGAAGCTCTCGAGTAACGTAAATCTTGGGTTTCGACATGCAATTCACCAATCGCTGATTCGCAAAACTGTTTATTAATATTGGCTTATTACACTTACGCATCCGCTCCTAAGAAACTGCATAAAGGCCAGCCAAAAATGGTGACGATCAAAAACAAAAAGCAACTTATCCAAAACGGTCAGACAAAACTCGACAGAAAAGCCCGAACGCTGGCACTGAACTGCCTCGAATCAGCAGTGAACTCCGTTGACCCAAAACAAATAATCAAGTCGAAAGTTCAGCTGGCGAACTCGACCCTCAAAGTGAACAAGTACTCTTTCGATTTGAGAAAATTCAAACATGTCTACCTAGTAGGCGGAGGCAAAGCAAGCGGTTCGATGGCTGCGGGCTTAGAGCAGATTCTGGGAAAGCACTTAACATGCGGCCTCGTGAACGTGTCGGAAAGTGACATGAGCCAGACGAAGATCGTACAACTTCACGCTGCAAGCCATCCCATTCCAGATGAATCGGGCGTTGAAGGAACAAGGCGCATGCTCGAAATGGCTGAACAAGCAGAAGGAGATGATCTGGTCATATGTCTAATCTCAGGCGGAGGATCAAGCCTCATGCCGTTGCCGCGAGGAGAGATTTCAATCGCGGACAAGAGGACACTCACGGATGCCTTGCTCAAGAGCGGTGCAACCATCAACGAGATCAACACGGTTAGAAAGCACATTTCAGATTTCAAGGGCGGCTGGTTTGCAAAGAAAGCGTATCCAGCCACGATCCTGAACCTGATTCTTTCAGATGTCGTAGGCGACCCACTCGACTTCATTGCTTCAGGCCCCGCTGTCCCAGACTCAACAACCTTCAGCGACGCCGTCAGAGTATTGAAGAAATACCGCTTGTGGGACAAAGCCCCACCGCCTATTAGGCAAGTTCTGACTGAGGGCGAAAAAGGGATAATCCCTGAGACCCCGAAAGCAGGGGATGACGCATTCAAGAAAGCCTACAACGTAGTCATAGGGAATAATCGATCCGCAAGTTTGGCAGCACATGAATTTCTCAGAAAAGCCGGTTTAAACACGCTGTTACTCACCGCAACGCTGGAAGGAGAGGCCAAACAAGTCGGAACCATCCTCGCCACGATAGCCCGTGAGATTTCCACATCCGGAAACCCAGTCCCCAAACCTGCCGGCATATTGGTAGGAGGAGAAACAACGGTAATCGTCACTGGAAAGGGCCTAGGTGGAAGAAATCAAGAAATTCCTCTCGCTGCCTCGCCCAGACTAGACGGTTTGGATGGTGCAGTCATTGCCTCGTTGACCACGGACGGCGTGGACGGACCGACAGATGCAGCAGGCGCAATTGCGGATGGAAAAACGTTTGCTCGAGCAGCTGAAGCAGGGTTAAGGCCTGAACAGTTCCTCGGGGAAAATGATTCGTACCATTTCTTTGAGAAGCTCGAAGACCTAGTGTTTACTGGTCCGAGCGGCACGAACGTTAACGACATTTCTGTAATCATAGTTCTCTAGCATAAATTGGGAAGGAGCGAAGAACATGACTGTGACTGTCCGATTCATCGGGTCACTGCGGGCGTTCGCAAAGAGAAGCAAGTTCTCAATGGAGCTTGGGAAGACGGTTTCCCTCCGAGAGGTCATAATAAGAATTGTTGAGGAACAGCCGAAGCTCAAACGAGCACTAATCGATTCTGAACTTGACGATCCCAGGACAAATTCACTCATGCTCGTTAACGGAAAAGAAATAAGCGTTTTGAAGGGTCTGGACACCAAACTCAAAGATGGAGACGAATTGATCCTGATTCCGGTCGTACATGGAGGATAAATGGGCTTGAAACTCTACGCGGTCAAGACGGGCGAAGTGAAGGCTGGTGATAACATCATTCAGGTAGTCTTAGGCGCGCTAAAGAGGCAAAACCTAGAGCTGGAAGACAATGACATTCTCGCTTTTGCCTCAAAAATCGTGGCCTACGCTGAAGGACGCCTCATCAAACTTGACGAAGTGGAACCTTCCGAAAAGGCGAAAGAACTAGCAAAAAAGTTCTCCCTTCAGCAAGAGTTTGCAGAACTGATCCTTCGTGAAGCAGACAAAATATACGGCGGAGTCGAAAAGGCAGTCTTGACCCTTAAGAACGGCATCTTGGTCCCAAACGCTGGCATAGACAACAAAAACGCACCCTCAGGCTTCGTTGTTTTGTGGCCCCTCAACCCTAAAGAATGGGCCAAGAGAACAAGAGAAGATATCAAACGGAAAACAGACACGCAGGTCGGCGTATTATTAGTAGACAGCGGGTTGGTACCGCTTAGAATTGGAACCTCAGGTCTAGCATTGGCCGCAGCAGGATTCAAACCAATAAGAGACACCAGAGGATGGGAGGACATCTATGGAAAACCTCTGATCATCACTCGGCACGCAGTTGCCGACGACCTAGCTTCGGCAACACACCTGCTGATGGGAGAAGCCGCGGAGAAAACGCCCATAGTGCTGGTCAAAGATGCTCCGGTGGATTTCGACGATGGCGCCTACGATGCGGATGACATGTCAATGCCCTTCAAAGAATGCATCTTCATGGGGACTTTTTCACGTTTTCGCGATTGACTATCTGTGATAGGTTTGAAGATTGAATGATTCAAAAGAGAGCTGCCCAATGAAAGCTGACCCTAGTGCAATACTATTCGCTCGGCTGGGTACTGAACAGCCAGAAATTCGAAATTCACTAACCAAGCATTTGGTGGACTGGCTATGAACACAAAGGCCACCAAAGAGCCGGAAATCTGACCGGCCAAAGTTGACGTCAAGGAAACTGCGAAGAAGGAGAGAATGCACCTCGAAATGTTTGCAGATTTGATGTTCTCGATGGCAATCGATTCAAAGGGAGAGACTAGAAGCAATAGCCCGGCATACCAAGTACTTGAAAGATTGGAATCGCCGCGAAGACAGTATATAATGCAGTGAAGCATACAGCCAAGGCAACATCTTTTGTTGCGGGCTTCAATTTAGTCAATATTTCTTATCCTTCAGCTTCTATGTGGAAAATCAAATATCTCGAATTAACTTATGAAGCGTAACATGCCAACAGTGATTACCATTACGACAGATTTTGGGTCAAAAGATCCATATGCGGCCGAAATGAAAGCCGTGATTCTGAGCATAAGCCCAAACGTAAGCATTGTCGACATAACGCATGACGTGGAGAAGTTCGACGTTAGGATGGCTGCATATGTGCTGGCTTGCGCAGCACCATACTTCCCTGCAGGCACTATTCACGTGGCAGTTGTTGACCCTAGCGTAGGAACAAGAAGACGCGCTCTAATCGTGCAAACACAGAGCGCATTCTATGTCGGGCCAGACAACGGTGTGTTGGCTTTAGCTACAAACATTCAAGGGGTAAAGCATACTTTCGAGATAACGAATCGCAAATACATGCTTTCAAAGATATCAAACACGTTTCACGGGCGAGATATCTTCGCTCCGGCTGCGGCTCACCTGGCTAATGGGACGCAACCAAAAGAGTTCGGTCCTGAAATCAGAAGGATTTCGACTCCTGTGTTCGCAAGGGTTATCAGAAGAAAAAATACGCTAATCGGTGCCGTACTGCATATAGATGGTTTTGGAAATATCATAACCAATTTTCGGGAAGAAGAACTCGACTGGATGAACATCAAGGAGACCCTCACCTTCAAGATTAAGAACCACAAGTTGAGGCTTAGGCTGGGTCAAACTTATGCTGAAGTGAAGAAAAAGGAGGCTATTGCATTATTTGGAAGCCACAATTTTCTCGAAGTAGCGGTCAACCGAGGTAACGCTGCCGCAACTTACAAAGTGAAAAGGGGAGACAAGATTACGATTGTTTAGGCTTAAGCCGTGAAAGCCCACGTTATGCCAGAAGCACGGATGAGCGCCTATGTTTTGTCGCTTTTCATCAAATCTTGAATTCTGTTGACCCCATCTATTTCTTTTATAAAGGTGGCCACGCTTTTCGGAACTAGTTCTTCCCACTTTTGACTTTTGAGCATCCTTTCCCTGATAAGAGTTGACGAATACAATTCTCTCTCAAAGAGCCGTATTGCCTTAACGTTATAGCCGGCTTCGAGGAAAAGTCGACTTGTTAGTGGTTCATTAGAATAGACAACGTTAAATTTTGGCGTGTAGCCCACGACTGAAGAGACCCACATCATGTGCAGGTGCACATCAGGAACAGGCGCAATCCAAAAACGAGACTCAGCTATTTCAGCTTCTTCCAAGGCCTTGCGAATCATGATCAACCTCTCACCCGCCGTGAAAGGGTTCGTAATGTTATGACTATATTGAGCACTTCCGATTGCTATTATGATCTCCTCAACTTCCTCCAGAATATCACTTATCGCATGCAGATGCCCAAGATGAAATGGTTGAAATCTCCCAACATAAATCCCGCGTTTAACCATTCGAGCCATCTCGCATTTTCCATTGCCGTTTGAAAGGAACTGACTTTTATCTTTTGCCTGCTTTCCTCAGCACGAACTCGACAGGAAAAACTCTTAATCGCTTATTGTCTAGTGCAATTTCCTGTTCAGAAGAGAAACCTCTTTGCTCACGCTTCAGAAGCCGAAGCTTCATTCCGAGACCCCCACCGTAACCAACTAGACTGAAATCTGAACCGACAACCCTGTGACATGGAACGATAGGTGCAAACGGGTTCAAAGCCATCACACGTCCAATGCCCCTAGGACTTCCTCCCGCGACCTTCGCTACCGAACCATAAGAAGTCACGTAGCCCAACGGAATCAAAGAAGCGATCTTGAGCACCTTCTGAGTGTATTTTGAAAGATGTTCCATGGCTAAGGGAAGACTTCTGGAAACGCCTTTTCCATCATAGACATCCTTCAATACGCCAATGGCACGTTCAACGAATGGCGTAGTTGTCTCAAGCTTCTGAAACGGAATGTCAAAGGGGATGCTCTGAAGCAAACCATGGACAACGCTCTTTTCATCTCGAGTAAAATTCGTGGCAAAAACCTCTTCGGCCTGACAAGCTACGCCGAACCAGACATCTTCAACCTTCTTCGCATAAATGTCCATCAGTCTGCTCTCCTTCAGGAAAGTGAAGATCGAACCCGGTTATTTAGTTTTGCAAGACTCCAAGGACATTAAGTTTAATAGTGTCCCTGTGAATAAAAACGGGAAAGGCGAATTGGCTTGGAAAAGCAAGCACAGCAGGGCGGATACTTGTGGATGTTAGGGGCGACAACCATCGGAATGATATGCACCGATGGAGTAGTCTTGGCATCTGAGAAAAGAGTCTCGTACGGATACTTCGTGGCCAGCAAGGTAGGCAAGAAAGTTTTCAAGATCACAGACAACATAGGTGCAGCATGCGCAGGACTCGTTTCGGACATGCAGACACTCATAAGGGAGATGGAGGCCTATGCGAGCTTGTTCACTCTAGACGTCGGCAGATCGATTTCCGTTCGATCTGCAGCCAAACTCATGTCAAACCTTCTGTTTAATCGAAGGTTGGCACCGTTGATCACCCAGACTATCGTCGCCGGAATAGACGAGGAAGGACCAACGCTCTATGTCATGGACATGTTGGGTTCAGTGATACCTGACAAATATGCGGTCGTGGGCTCTGGAACCGAGATCGCCATAGGAGTGCTTGAAGAAGGCTACAAGGAAAACATGACTGTGGAAGAAGCAAAAGGCCTAACCGTGAGAGCCATGAAATCCGCCATAAGCAGAGACATCTTAAGCGGTGACGGAATAGACTTTCTGCTAATTACCAAGAATGGGATGCAGGAAGAATCAATAAAGTTTTAGACCTTCTTCTTGTCTTGGCAAAAGTTAAATCATATGCAGAGCCTAAACTCCAGTTGCCATAGTAAACGTCAAACAGCGAAGCGGAGGATGCCCAGCATGCCATTTGATCTGAGCAATAAAGAGGGAGAATTCCTAGTCAAGCTTGCACGCAAGGCGGCGGCGGAGTACCTGAAGACTAGGAAGCGGATGCCCGTACCCGAGAGTATCCCTGAGAAACTAAAACAACCTTGTGGGGTATTCGTAACAATTAACAGTGTAGAAAAAGGCGAAAAAGAACTGAGGGGGTGCATCGGCCTTCCATACCCGACTGAACCATTGGCTCAAGCTGTGATCCAATCTGCAGTCAGCTCAGCAACCGAAGACCCCCGATTCTACCCGCTCTCTCCAAGTGAACTCGACAAGGTTGTCTTCGAGGTCAGCGTGCTCACACCGCCTGAAAGAATACAGGCGAAGAAGGCAAAGGAATGCCCATCAAGAATAAAAGTGGGTAAAGACGGACTGATCGTCGAGAGGGGCATTTACAAGGGGTTGCTTCTTCCCCAAGTACCTGTCGAATGGAATTGGGACGAAGAGGAATTTCTCTGCCAATGTTGCGTCAAAGCCGGTTTGCCTCCAGACAACTGGCTGTTTGACGGCACAAGGCTCTACAAGTTTCAAGCCATAATCTTCGAGGAAGAAACACCGAAAGGCGAAGTGAAACGTAAAGCCCTCACCGGGAAATGATGTCATGCGAGTCTACTTTGCCCCATGCGGAATAGGCTTAGGCCACGTTGGCAGAGTCATACCAATCGCAAAAAAGCTCCAGAAAGAACACGTTCAAGTGGCATTCTCAACCTATCGGGACGGCATCCATTATGTTGAGCATGAAAAGCTTCCGCTAATGAAGGCCCCACCGATAGGCTTCCAAGTGAAGCCCGACGGGTCGATCGATTTCAGACAGACGGCAGTTAACCCTGGCCCGTTTTTCGCCTCTTTCGCACTTCTGAAACAGGTGAACGCTGAAGTCAAGTTCATGGAAACCTTCGAGCCAGACGTTGTCGTCTCAGATTCGCGCATCTCAAGTCTACTAGCCGCACGGCTTCTTGGCATACCGAAAATCTGTATATTGAATCAGTTTCAGCTGATAGTCCCCAGAAAAAAACACCACTTGCACTTGGCAAGGTTAGCTGACTCAATCGCTCTAACACTCATCGGAAAAATGTGGACCAGTGGAAACACTGTTCTGATACCGGATTTTCCGTCTCCCTACACCATATCGGCAGGAAACCTGAACATACCCAAGTCTTATAGAAAGAACGTGAGACTGATAGGGCCAATTTTGGAAGTTCACCCCGATGAATTGGATTCCGAGGACAAACTACGGAGCAAGTTGAAGCTACCTGCTGGCAAACCTATGATTTTCGTGCCGATAAGCGGCCCAATCAAAGAAAAAGCGTTCCTGATAGGTCTAATGAGAAAGACCCTGCTTGAATTTCCAAAAGACTACGAAATCGTCATGTCACTTGGTTATCCAGATGACAACAGCAGACCGATACGCCATGGCAACGTGACGATCTACAGATGGATTCCAAACCGTTTCGAATACTTGAAAGCATGCGACTTGGTGATTGCACGGGCGGGTCACGGCACAATAACACAGGCCATGTGCTACGGCAAGCCGGCAATACTCGTGCCGACGCCTAGCCACACGGAGCAGATCAACAATGCCAAACAAGCCAGTGACCTAGGCGTGGCCAGAATCCTTCTTCAGGAGAATCTGAACAGGCAGGAACTCCTGAAAGGTGTCAAACAAATCCTGGAAGGCGGATCTCAGGAGAAGCTCAAGACGATTCAGCAAGAAGTCCTGCAGTATGACGGGGTTGAAGAAGCCGTGCAGACGATAACGTCCATAACAGAAAGATGAAAGGTTTTAAGCCAAAATGAACATGAAATCAGAGCATGTTCTTACCCAGTAAGATAATAGAAGAAAAACTTCTCAAGTTGCTTGCCGAAGATCTGGGGCAAGGCGACGTAACATCCGGATTAATCGTCCCGCTTGGAACAACTGCCGAAGCTGAGATTGTGGCCAAAGAGTCAGGAATCGCCGCTGGAATCGAAGAAGCCACGATCCTTCTCAAAAGTCTGGGGTTAGAAATTGAAACATTGATTCAAGACGGGGAGAAAATCAGAACGGGCCAAAAACTGATTAAGGTCTCCGGAGACGCAAAAACGATACTCGCTGGTGAACGCACAGTCTTGAACCTTCTCTCACGCATGAGCGGCATAGCCACGATAACGAGTAATCTAGTGGAAAAACTGCAGAAGGCAAAACTGAAGGTGACGGTGGCCTGCACGAGAAAGACGGCTCCTGGGCTCATGTACTTCGACAAGAAGGCCGTGCTGATCGGAGGTGGCGACACTCATAGGCTTCATCTTGACGATATGATCTTGATAAAAGACAATCACATTGCAGTAGCCGGTGGCATCGAAAAAGCCCTTGGCAAAGCGAGGCGGGGAGCCTCATTCAGCAAGAAAATCGAAGTAGAAGTGACGAACGAAGAAGACGCCTTGAAAGCAGCGAAGACCGGAGCAGAAATAATCATGCTTGACAACTTCTCCCCAAACCAAGCAAGGAAGGCCTGTGCCTTGCTGAGGAAAGCAGAGCGCCAAAGTCAGATCTTGATTGAGGCAAGCGGCGGAATAAACGCTGAAAACTTCATGAAATATGCCTTGACAGGAGTAGATATCGTAAGCTTGGGCCAAATAACGCAAAGCCCAAAAGCACTAGACATGTGTCTGGAAATCACGAAGACCAGCAGGAAATAGCTGTACTCTCACAATTATCAAACCAATGAAATCAAATAGGCTTCAATGAACGCGCCAAGCAACAGCAATCCGGCACAAATCGCGACAAATTTGCCTGTTCTAATGATCTCCTGCTTTCCTCTGCGCTGTACAATACGCCAAGTAAGCCAGATACTGGCGGCCAACGCCGTGGAATACGCGATAAATTCCAGCCAAGTGTGGGGAAAAATGAATAAAGAGAAAAGTAGAAGTATTGCAGGCCAATGCATCGTGTTTTCTGGACTTTTGCTTTGTGCATTGACAGCCAACCCAGTGTTGTATAGCGCGTAAGAGCCGAATAATGGCCCTGCAAATGGAATGAACATGATCAGATCAATAACAAAGTTGTTTTGGAAAATGGCCAGTCCCCCTCGCCAGACGCCCATGTTCTTGATTGACGTTGACAACTGATTAATCTCGTCATTCGTAGCCTGAGAGTCTTGAGCACTGATTGGAGTGAAGACGCCGGCTGTCGTTATGATTATACAGAAAAGGAAGCACGCCAATATTGTTATGATTCTTTTGAACCTTGAGGACAAGCCTGTCCAAAAACCAAAAGCCAATGTGCCCATTCTCTTAACATTTTATGGTCTGAGACTTATTTTCAGGGTTCTGAAACCTCGTGCTACTGGGTTTAACATTTCAGCGATATTAACCTTTTTCAAAGACTCTTTCTGATCCTCCGCAAAACCTCTGATGTCGTGTTCTCCGGCCATGAGAGAGTAGAGATAGATCATTTTTCCAGACAGCCTAAATTGGCATTTGGACGGCAACCCCAGCAGAACGGGTTTGTTGTCTTTTATGGCTTTCTCACAGGCATACAGGATAGCATGTGCACCGGAGGTCAGCTCTGCGATTCTCACAGGGATGCTTTCTTTTCCTATAGCCAAGACATCTATTCCATATTTTTGAGTTATCTCATTGGCGATCCTGCGTATCCGGGGCAAAATCTTCAGGAGGTGCCCCTTCGCCCTGTTCGAGATTCTCATGTTTGTGAACTCAATAGGTGACAACTGCTCGAGCGGAATGGCCCCCAAGGACATGTCCAGATGAACGACGTCAGCCTTGACTTTTCCAAGCAGGTCTCGGCAAAGCTCTGCCTCGTGAATTACGACCTCATGCCCGTTGCGAGCATCCGCAAAGACGGGCTCAGCCAAGCAGACGCTTGGTTCCCTGAATGGTGGATTCACGAGCACGGACGCGGCTGCCACGATCGTCAACGGTTCAAATTTCTCGTCAAGCACCGCCGCTGAAGAGTCTGCTGCGATGATTCTCAAGCGTTTCCCCTTGCCAATATAAGAGAACGATTAGGATTTAGCTCTGCCGTTCATTATGCTGTTTTCTTCAGGTTCAACCCCAAAATGAACAACTCTGAGCTTTTGCCCCGACTCGCTTCCGGTTTCACAATTCTTACGTCTTGAAAAAGGTTCTTTACCTTCTTGACAAAGTCGTCAAACATATCACCCTGAAAGACTTTGACAAAGAAGCTCCCAGAGGGCCTAAGCGTCTCCTCCGCTATTTCTAGCGCCTTCAAAGATAAGCCCATCTGGCGGGCATGGTCCACCTCCCATACTCCAGAGATGTTCGGCGAAACATCCGAAATCACCGCGTCAGCCTGCTTCGGAAGCAAAGCCAATATTTCTCTTAGCGCTTCCTCGTCGTTGATATCACCGATGATTGTCCGAACATTCTGCTCCTCAAAAGGTTCTACAGACTTCAGGTCAACTCCAAGCACGCAACCCGTGTTTCCAACGTTCTTCCTGGCGGCCTGAACCCAGCCACCTGGCGCGGCGCCCAGATCGAGAACGACGTCGCCCTCTTTGATGAAATGATACTTTTTCACGGCTTGAAGTAACTTGTAGGCTGCTCTGGAACGGTATTTCTCCTCTTTAGCCTTCTTGTAATAGTAATCTCTTTTTCTGTCCTGAAGCCATGCCTTTGGCAAGGCTAACTGTCACCCAGCACTTGGGGGCCACTCGAGCACATTGAAACAAGCCATCCGGTTAACCTCTCGCAGCTCTGCGGTGAAATCGTGCTTGACGGATCACATCTGGGGTCGTCTGGACACATCAGGCATGGACAATCTGCTATTGAATCTATCGACGCGGGAAGCCTCTTCGGAAAAAGCCTGTAAGTCCATCTTCCCTCACGAAGCTCCTTTTCTCGTCTTATCAGACCCTTGTTCTCCAGCTTTATGGATATCCTCGAACCCTCTCGACTGCTTGCCCCGAGCTTGTGCCAAAGATCTGACTGAAGAACGCCCTCGTGACTGGTATTCATGACGTATTGGAGAGCTTTTTGTTCCAAGTCGTTGCGTTTGGGCATCGCTACCAGTTCCAAGTATTATTATATGAAGTGTTTAAATAAAAAGTTGTATGTCTAAAGCTGAAAGAAGCCATGTTGAAAAATGAGAAAACCAAAGAATAGCGCGAATATAGGCTACTGCCTAGGGATCGAATCGACAGCCGACGATTTCGGCATAGGAATATCAACCTTTCAAGGCGAAATACTCACCAACGTTAGAGACACTTACGTGCCTGCGGAGGGAGGCATTCACCCGCGAGAGGCAGCCAGGCATCATGCGGATGTGGCTGCCAGAGTACTCGAAGAATCGTTCGCTGAATCAGGGGTAAAGCCGCAGGATCTTTCAACCATCGCTTTTTCCCAAGGTCCGGGTTTGGGACCGTGCCTCCGCACAGGAGCCACTGTGGCACGTGCCTTGGCCTCGTACCTGAACCTTCCATTGGCTGGCGTGAATCACTGTGTAGCGCACATCGAAATTGGTAAACTCAAGACTGGAGCTAATGATCCGATAACGCTGTACGTGTCAGGCGGGAACACGCTCGTCGCTGCTTTCGACGCGGGACGATACAGAATCTTCGGCGAAACACTGGACATTGCTTTGGGAAATTGTTTGGATGTTTTTGCCAGAGAAGCTGGGCTACGCCAGAAATCGGGTTTACCCTTCGGTGCCGTCATCGAAAAGCTTGCTGCAAGAGGAGACAAACTCATTTCCCTGCCTTACTGCGTCAAGGGCATGGACATCTCGCTAAGCGGACTGCTGACCGCTGCTACGAACCTGCTGAAGCAGGAAAAATACGCTCTTGAAGACCTATGCTACAGTCTTCAAGAAACCTCGTTCTCCATGGTTACTGAGGTGACAGAGAGAGCCTTAGCCCATACAGGAAGGATGGAAGTCCTGCTGACAGGCGGAGTTGCCGCCAACAAGAGACTACAATCGATGATCAGAACCATCGCCGAAGAACACAATGCAAGATTCTGCGTCGTCCCAAGCGAATTTGCAATGGACAACGGAGCCATGATAGCATGGACAGGAGTCTTAGCCCACAACTGCAACATGATTACGCCCGTAGAAAAGAGCTTCGTGAAGCTAAGATGGCGGCTTGAAAAAGCTGAAGTCCCGTGGGTAACATGAAAACCTCAACGCTGTTCAAGAAGGGGGCCGAGGCCAGTTTGTACCTGACAGAATGGCAAGATAGAAAGGTGATCATCAAGAAACGACTGCCGAAAAAGTACCGACCGCCAAGACTTGATGAGCAGATTCGAACGTACAGAACAATTCATGAGCCACAACTTGTTCATGGGGCAAAACAGGCTGGAGTGCCCACGCCGCTGGTCTACCAAGTTAACGTCAAAGAAGCCACGATAATAATGGAGTTCATAGAGGGAAAACAAGTCAAAGAACTGTTGAACGAGCAATCGGAAAAGGAAAGAAGACACACATGCGCAGGAATAGGGAAAGCAATCGGCAGGCTTCACAAGTTTGGAATAATCCATGGCGATTTGACAACGTCGAACATGATTCTAGACCATGAGGAGAGAATTGTCTTTTTGGATTTTGGACTGGGGGAGAAAACGAATGAGCTTGAAGCCAAGGCAGTCGATTTGCATTTAATGAAGAGAGCGCTACAAAGCACACATTATCAAGTTGCTCAAGAATGTTTCAACGCGGTGATAGATGGCTATTCGAGCGTTCTAGGTTTGGAAAAAGCGAAAGAGGTTTTAGGAAAGATCGAAGAAATAGAGAGAAGAGGACGCTACGTCACTGAGAGACAGACGTGATTTCACATGGGTTTTCAGCCAGAGGGCAGGTTCATATTCTTTGCCACCGCCAACGTCAACAAGTTCAACGAAGCACGAAAGGTACTAGCGGAATACAAGATTGCAGCAGGCATGCTAAAAGTCAAAAGCTTGGAAATCCAAAGTGAAAGCTTGGAAGAGATTGCAAGCGCAAGCGTAGAAGATGCCTTCAGAAGAAGCCACCTACCTATCATCGTTGAAGATGCGGGACTGTTCATCGACGCCCTGAAAGGTTTCCCCGGACCGTATTCTGCATACGTTTACAAGACGATCGGTAACGCAGGTCTTTTGCAGATCATGATGAACATGAAAGAGAGGGAGGCCAAATTCCAGTCGGCCCTAGCATACCGCTCTGCAGACGTGAACTTGCCCATATGTTTCAAAGGAGAAATCGCTGGCGAGATTACCCTTAAAGAACACACAAGTAAGTCTGATGGAGGTTTCGGCTTCGATCCGATCTTCAGACCCGCGAACAGCGAAAAAACCTTTGCAGAGATGCCGATTCCGGAGAAGAACAAGCACTCGCACCGCGCCATGGCGCTTCGCAGATTTGCAGAATGGTACAAGAAACGATCTAAGTCAAAGAGAGTGTGAACAATAGAACCCGTGTTTCCTTTAATGATCAATAATTTTAAATATTCGTCTAGCCTTGCTCATGCAGAGTCTAAGGGACGCGTTTATGCCTAAACAGGAAAGCGGAAAATCGCATGAAACAAGGCCGGTCAGCAGGCGCCCTCCGAGCTGGTGTAAATATCAGCCAGAGGAGGTCGAATCCATGGTTATCAAACTTGCGAAGGAAGGTAACTCCACAAGTCGCATTGGAACGATTCTTCGAGATCAATATTCCATTCCCTTGGTTAAGCCGATAACGGGCAAGACGATCATGAAAATTCTCAAAGGGGCACAGCTTGCCCCGACCGTTCCTGAAGACTTAGCCAGTTTGTTGAAGAAGGCTGAGAATCTGGGCGCACACTGTGAAAAGAACAGAACTGATTTGCACAACAAAAGGGCACTCCAGATTATTGAAGCAAAGATCCACAAACTTTCAAGATACTACAAACGAATAGGACTGCTGCCGAAAAACTGGAAGTACGAGGCAAAGATAGCATCAGTCGTCTAGTCTTAAGGATCAAACGGATGGTTTTTTCGTTTGATTATGGGCTTAAATGTTTAAATAACTTGACCACTAGCCTAGTTTGATCGCGATGGATGCTAGCGAGAGTCAAATTGCAGGCTTTTTAGATTCGGCCAAACAGGCAGCGAAGGCAATCGTTGAGACCGTTGAGGCTGATGGGTCAATCCATGTGTTCTCACATCTGGACGCCGATGGAGTTGCTGCAGCAGGCATAATCGGCAAGGCCTTGCTCAGGCTTGACGCGAGGTTCCGAATTCGAATAACCCAGTGGATCGAGGAGAAGATTTTTGAAGTTCTTTCAGACAAGCCGCAGCTGATAGTCTTCAGCGATCTGGGAAGCGGCTACACTGACCTGTTAGGAGAGAAGCTTAAGGATTTCAAGATGGTAATCCTAGACCATCATCAGGTCGTGGGCGAATACTCGGATAACCTTGTTCACGTTAACCCACACTTGCATGGAATAGACGGAGCCAGAGACACGAGCGGGGCAGGAGTGGCATATTTCGTCGCGAAGGCAATTGATGAGGCAAACGTTGATTCGGCGCCCGTGGCAGTCGTAGGGGCTCTCGGCGATCTCCAGGACAAGTATGACCAGAGAACGCTGGGAGGAATGAACGAGATGATTGTTCAGGATGCAGTCAAGGATGGCACGCTAACAGTCGAGAAGGACCTCATCTTCTTCGGAAGAGAGACACGCCCGATTCACAGAATGCTGGCAAACACGACGACGCCTTTTATCCCGGGCATCAGCGGAGAGGAAGGCAACAGCGTGGCTTTCCTCAAGAACTTGAATATCGAGGCCAAGAACGGTGAAAAGTGGCGAGCCCTGAGGGACTTGTCGGATGATGAGAAGAAACGGTTATGCACTGCTCTTGCGGATTACCTGTTGTCGAAGGGTTTACGGTTTCGTGCGGGCGACCTGATCGGGCATGTTTACATTTTGAATAATGAAGAACCATGGACTCCGCTTCGAGACGCAAGAGAATTTGCAGTATTGCTTAACGCCACTGGCCGCATGGACCGGTCAAGTTTAGGCGTTACTGTGTGTATGGGTGACAGAGGCGCCTCATTTGAAGAAGCGACCAAGGTGCTGGAAGACTACAGGCGAAATATCAACAAGTATCTTGGCTGGGTGATGGAAAAGCCCGAGCGCATCCGAGAAATGGAGAACATCTACGTGATCTATGGAGAGAATTTCATAAACGACAAGATCATAGGAGCAATAAGCTCCATTCTTTCAGGCGGCCTCCCGAACCCTGAGAAGCCGTTGATAGCGTACGCCAACGTTGAAGACCAAGGGTTGGCAAAGATCAGCGCGCGAACGGTGGACGCCATCGTAGCAAGAGGCATAAACCTCGGGGACATCATGCAATCTGCCGCAGAAAAATGCGAAGGGAAGGGTGGAGGACACAACATTGCCGCGGGAGCACAGGTACCACTCGGGAGAGTTGACACGTTCATCGGCATCGTCAACGATCTCGTCGGGCAACGATTGAAAGGTGACCAAGCATCGAAGCTGAAATAGTCCTCAACTATGAGGATTATGCCACTGCGAAGGCAGTTGCGGATGCTGTTTCGCCTGACAACTTCAAAACGCCACCCGGCTTGACAGTCGCGACAACCCACAGGCAGCGGAAGGTCATCACCAAGATCGAGTGCAAGGAGAAACTGTCCACGTTCATCGCGACTATCGACGACTTGCTCTTTTCGACCTCGATAGCCGAGAAAACTATAGAGGCAACGGCGCGAGTGTCAAAACATGCTTCGCAACCCTCGACTGAATGATGAAACAGAAACTTGAAGTGTCCTCTTCAGATCCAGAGCTTCGTAAGGTTAAATAGTTTATTTAAGGCTACAGTTACGAAGCTGGCTGGAGTTGTTCGGGGAAAGTGCATGTGAAAAAGAATGCTTGACATGAAAATGATCCGTGAGAACCCGGAGATGGTCAAAGAGAATCTGCGGAAGAGAGGAGACCCTGAAAACTTGCGGATGATCGAAGAGCTCGTTCAGGATGACCGCGTTTGGCGGGAAAGCCTGACGAGGCTGAATGAACTTCGACACGAAAGAAGACAGATAACAACAAACATTGCTGCTTTGAAGAAGAAGGGAGAAGAGGCTACCACTGAGATTCAGAAAGGAAAGGCAATCGACGCTGAAATCACGGCGCTGGAGAACCAAGTGGACGAAAACGAGCAAAAAGTGCAACAGTATCTTATGCGGCTTCCGAACCTGCTGCACGAGTCCGTTCCAGCCGGAAAAGATGAGAATGACAATGTTCAAACGCGATCTTGGGGAAAACTCCCTAGATTCGTTTTCACGCCGAAGGGACACGTGGAAATAGGCTCAAACTTGGATATTATGGATATTGAAAGAGCGGGGAAGATCTCAGGGGCCAGGTTCTTCTACTTGAAAGGAGACGGCGTTCTTCTCGACCTGGCACTAAGGACCTTTGCCCTGAAAGAAGTGGCTAGGAAAGGTTATGTGCCAATTGAACCACCGTTCTTGATGAGACGAGAACCCTACGAGGGGGTCGTGGCCCTAGGCGACTTCGAAGACGTGTTGTACAAGATCGAGAACGAGGATCTTTATCTGATAGCGACGTCGGAGCATCCTATGGCTGCAATGTTCATGAATGAAACCCTCAATGCAAAAGACCTGCCGCTCAAGATGGCCGGCATAAGCACAAACTTCAGGAAAGAAGCAGGAGCACACGGCAAGGACACAAGGGGGATTTTCCGAACACACCAGTTCAACAAGATTGAACAGTTCGTCTTCTGCAAACCTGGAGACTCGTGGGAAATCCATGAACAACTTCTGCACAATGCAGAAGAGCTTGTTAAGAAACTGGGCTTGCCATACCGCGTGGTCAACGTTTGCACAGGAGACATAGGCACCGTTGCAGCCAAGAAATACGACATAGAAGCATGGATGCCAGCGCAGAACAACTACCGCGAAATAATCTCATGCAGCAACTGCACCGATTATCAGGCTAGGCGCCTGAAGATAAAGTATCGAGAGAAAGAGGGGGAGCCCCCTAAGGGATTCGTGCACACGCTGAACTCAACAGCCATAGCCACAGGCCGGACAATGGTAGCAATACTCGAGAACTACCAACAAGAAGACGGTTCAGTGATCGTGCCAGAAGCCCTGAGAGAATGCATGGGCGGCATAGAGAAAATAGAACCCAAGCGATAGGTCAGGGCTCAGTTGCGGGTGGCATTCTAGAAAAATACAAGAGACTCGAAAAGCTCTGACCAAATGATTTCATATTGTCATGATCAACACCATGCGAATTTCAAAGCATTGGTTTGTTGGGATAAAACTTTTAATACTTTGATGCGAATCAACAAACTACGTTCGGAGGATAATCTTGTCTTCAAAAGCAAAGAAAGTAAGGGATAAGTGGCGAAGCAAAACATGGTTCAACGTAACAGCGCCAGCGTACTTTGGAAACACTGAACTAGGATCCGTGCCAGCTGCCGAAACAGAGAAACTGATCGGCAGAACCATTGACTCAACGCTCTATGACGTTACAGGCGACTTTTCACATCAGTACTTGAAAATGTACTTCCAGATAAACGAGGTCGACGGCAAGACCGCGCATACGATCTTCAAGGGTCATGAATACTCGAGAGATTATCTGCGCAGCCTGGTCAGAAGAAGAACAACAAAAGTAGATGGCTTATTCAAGATAACCACGAAAGATGGATACAACATGCGAGTAGCCATCTCAGCATTCACACTTTCCAGAGTCAAGACGTCGCAGGAGAAGGCCATGCGCGCTATAATGACGAAGATCATCAAGGAAAAAGCCGCGGCACTGACGATAGACCAATTCGCTCAGGAAATGGTCCTGGGCAAGATAGCCTCAGAAATCTACAACGAAGCCAAGAAGATAGCACCGCTACGACACGTGGGCATAAGAAGCTCAAAGCTCATGAAACAGATAGTCCAACCGGAAAAGCCTGCTGCCGAACAGCCGGCCGAGCAAGATTAGGCTTCCACGAGGTCTTTTCCGTAGTCGTATCCTTTTTGGAAAGCAGCCAAGTTAAGTTCTTCAGTTCCCTTCGGAATATTCTCTTTGATCGATTCTTTGAGGGCATTCTCGTCTAGAGCCTTCGTTATGGCCACCAAGGCACCTAACATGACGATGTTGGCGACTATTATCCGTCCGAGTTCTTCAGCAATCTTCGTGGCTGGAACACGGAACACCTTGACGCGTTTCGTCTCCTTCTCCCGTGGAATCATGTCAGGATCCAAAATAACTATCCCGTCGCTTTTCACGTCTTCGACGTAATCATTGTAGGCATGTTGAGACATTACGACCAGAATGTCGGGCTCCACCACTTTTGGAAAGTCAATCTCATCCTCTGAGATCACCACTTCAGACTTGCATGCGCCTCCCCTTGACTCAGGACCATAAGACTGTGTCTGAACGGCATCTTTTCCACCGTGGATGCATGCTGCAGAAGCCGTGATTATTCCGGACTTTATTATGCCTTGGCCGCCGAATCCCGCGAACCTTATCTCAAGCCTCACGATCAACTCACCTGCTCCATCGTCTTCTCGTTAATCTTGGAGATCTTTTCATAGAGCATCTTCTCATAACTGAGCTTTTCGATGTCCACAAACTCGCCTACGGCGATATGATCAAACGTGATCTCGGCTTTGGCTGGATCCGAAAAGTTCTCAACTGATGAGGCCTTCTTGAACCAATCCATCATTTCAAGCCCTGAGCGCATCTTGTTGTATCGGCCGAAGATTTCGGGACATGGAGTAACGACTTCGATGAAGCAGAACCCTTCTTTCTGCAATGCCTTCTTGATGGATTGAGTCAGCCTGCGCACGTGCAACGTTGTCCAACGAGCCACGTAGACCGCTCCAGCCGCTGCTGCCAAGTGAACCAGATTGAACGGGTGCTCAATGTTCCCGTAAGGGCTTGTTGTTGTGAAAGTCTCGAGCGGCGTGGTCGGACCCTGTTGGCCGCCAGTCATTCCGTAGTTGAAATTGTTCGCGCAGATCACCTTGATTCCCATGTTTCTCCGGGCAGCATGAATAAAGTGGTTTCCGCCGATCGCGAACAGGTCGCCGTCTCCGCTGACGACCACGACTTGCAGCTCTGGGTTTGCCAACTTGACTCCTGATGCAAAAGCCAGCGCGCGTCCGTGTGTGGTGTGAAAAGAGTCAGTGTTCGTGTAGCCTGCCGTTCGACCGATGCAGCCTATGCCGGACACGACGACAAGCTTGTCAAGATCCATCTGCAACTCATCCAGAGCATGCACAAAACAGTTGAGCACGATGCCGTTGCCGCAACCTGGACACCAGATGTGTGGGATCATGGCTGACCTTAAATACTTCAAGTATGGATGTTCAATTACTTCTTGCACCATTAGACACTCCTCCTTATGACTTCAAGAATCTCCGCGGGAGTATGAGGATCTTCACCGAGCTTCGATAGGGAAAACACGGGTGTCTCCTTGGCTGCTCTCTCAACTTCTCTCACTAACTGGCCGCAGTTCATTTCAGGCATGACAAATGCCTTCGCATGACGAGCAACTTCAGCGACTTGTTTCTCTGGAAAAGGCCACAGAGTGATCAGGCGCAGAAGGCCGGCTTTTATGCCGGAGGCTCTGGCTTTCCTCACTGCGCTCAGCGCTCCGCGGGCAACTATGCCATATGCTACTACCACGACATCAGCATCTCCTAACATGGTTCCTTCGAACTTTGTGATTTTGTCGGCGTTCTGGCTTATTTTTTGGCACAACCTATTCACGAGCCTGGATTGCACGTCTGAGCTTGTCGTTTGCGGGTACCCTTGCTCATTATGTGTCAGTCCAGTTGCATGAAAATGGTATCCTTCGCCGAAGCAGGCCATTGGCGGGACCAGATCATCGTCAGGCATAAACGGCATATACTTGTCGCGTGGAACGGTGGGCTTCTTACGATTCAATGTCCTTATCCCATCAGGCGATGGTATTACAACTTTCTCCCACATGTGGGCTACGATCTCGTCTCCCATCAACAACGTTGGCACTCTGTAGGTCTCAGATAGGTTGAACGCTTCGATAGTCAGATCAAACATTTCCTGAACAGAAGAAGGAGACAAAGCGATTATGCCATAATCACCGTGAGAACCCCACTTCGCTTGCATGACATCCTGCTGCCCAGGAAGTGTAGGTTGTCCGGTGCTTGGGCCACCTCGCATGATGTCGACGACGACGCACGGCGCCTCAGTCATAACGGCCAACCCGATGTTTTCTTGCATAAGACTGAAGCCAGGTCCCGAAGTCGCCGTCATCGCCTTACATCCAGCATAGGAGGCACCGATCACAGCGGCCATCGAAGCAATCTCATCTTCCATCTGAACGTAGATTCCTCCGAATTCAGGCATCCTCTGAGACAAATGCTCAGCAATCTCCGTAGCCGGCGTAATCGGGTAGCCAGCAAAGAACCTGCAACCAGCCGCGATCGCCCCTTCTGCGCACGCTACATCACCGTTCAGGAAATGCGCGCCCGTGAGTAACGATCTCTTGCCCATCATGTCTTGCGCTCTCCATTCGATTGTTTTTCGATGACGTAAATCGCAAAATCTGGACAGACCGCCGTGCAGAAGCCGCAGAGAATGCATTTGCTCTCATCCACGATCCTAGGAGGATGCACTCCTCTCGCGTTTATCTCGTTGGATTCCTCGAAAACCTTCTTGGGACAGAACTCTATGCAGTATCCGCAGCCCTTGCATTGATCTTTGGCCAAGTGAATCTCCGCTGCCGGATGCTTCAAATCCTTATTGTCAAGCGGCGCATGTTTGATCCTTTCAGGCATGTTCAATTGTCCTCCAAGGCTTTCTCAAATACCTTCTTGGCTCTTTCTATTTCTTCAGGCTTGACAGCGTCAACAATTGTCTTCATCTCACGAACTTTCGACGCGAATCTTTCTCCTTCCGCTGCTGAAGCCCAAAGCAGCTGTAGCCTCTCCTTGTTCAAGCCGTTCTGCTCCATCTTCTTCCACAGGCGTTCCACGCGTTTCTGCGTTTGATAATTCGCATTTATGTAGTGGCAGTCTCCAAGGTGGCAGCCGGTAACCATCACGGCCGCGGCGCCCCTCGCAAACGCCCTTTCAACGAATCTGGGAGCCACTCGCCCAGAGCACATCGTTCTGATGATGCGGACATTAGGCGGATACTGCATTCTACTGACTCCTGCGAAGTCGGCGCCTGCATATGAACACCAGTTGCAGCAGAAAGCAACGATCTTCTTATCCGCATCATGCTCCGTCAAAGCGTCTACCTGTGCAAGGATCTGTTCGTCAGTGAAATGGTTCTGAGTCAAAGCGCCGAAGGGACACTCGGCTGCGCATGTTCCGCATCCGCCGCATGCAGCTTCTATGATGCTGACTCGCTTCAGCTCCTTGTTCAGACTTATCGCGTTGTACGGGCAGACTTTTGTGCAAAGTCCACAGGCCTTGCACTTTTCAGGGTAGACTATAGGCGTGATGGCCTCGACGGTTACTTTCCCCTTCGCCATGAGAATGCCCGCTCGAGCCGCTGCAGCGCTTGCTTGTGTAACGCTGTCTTTGATGTCTTTAGGCGACTCTGCGCAACCGGCGAAAAAGACCCCGCCCGTTGCAGCGTCCACCGGCCTCAGTTTCGGATGTGCTTCTAGGAAGAAGCCGTCTTGATTTCTCGAAAGCGTCAGCAAGCGTTGCACTGCTTCGCTGTCTTTTCGGGATTCAAGGCCCACGGAGAGTATTGCCATGTCAACGTTGATCTTGTATAGCTCTTTCTGAAGGGTGTTCTCGCCCATGAGCCACAGGTTACGGGTTCTCCTGTCTTCTTTTATCTCAGACGGGAGCCCTCGGATAAATCTGACTCCAGCCTTTCTTGCCCGTTTGTAAAGGTCTTCAAAGCCCTTTCCGTAAGCTCTTATGTCAACGTAGAAAACGTAGATTTCAGTGTCTGGCCAATGTTCTTTGATCAGTATGCTGTCTTTGATCGTGTTCATGCAGCATACGTTGCTGCAGTAAAGCCTCCCGTTTCTTTCACTTCGGGAACCGACACACTGGACAAAAGCCACGATCTTTGGGATCTGCATGTCGCTTAGTCTCAACAGATGGCCGCCTGATGGGCCTCCCGCGTTAATCAGCCTTTCAAACTCAAGCGACGTGATCACGTTCGCAAACCTGCCATAGCCATAATGCGGCAGCGTGGACGGATCGAAAACGTCAGCACCTGTAGCAACAATTATCGTGCCGACTTCAAGATTCACCGTTTCAGGCTTCATTTCAAAAACTATGGCGTTTCTCTCACATGCCTTCATGCATTTGTCACAGACTACAACGCCTTCTTTGTTGAGGCACAGGTTCATGTCAATCAGGTAAGTGGCAGGAACAGCCTGCGCGAACGGTGAGTAGATACCGTGTCTCGAAGCTAGGCCAACGTCAAACTCGTTTGGGGTCACTATCGGGCAGACTTTGGCGCATTCTCCGCATGCTGAGCAGTCTTTGGTGACGTAGCGTGGCTTCTTCAACACTTTGACGTGGAAGTTGCCGATGTACCCTTTGACCTCAGCTACCTCGCTGTTGGCTAGGAGTTCGATGTTTGGATGATGGCCCACGTCTGACATTTTGGGCGCGAGGATGCAGATGGAACAGTCCATCGTTGGAAAAGTCTTGTCGATACGCGCCATCATTCCGCCGATGCTTGGTTGCTTTTCAACCAGAAAAACCTTGTAACCAGTATCTGCAAGGTCGAGCGCTGCCTGAATGCCTGCGACGCCGCCGCCTATGATCAAAGTCTTGCGTTCAATCGGCACCTCTATCTCTTCAGCCGGTTCGAGCAAGGCAACTTTGGCAACGGCCATCTTCACAAGGTCTTTAGCCTTTTCCGTAGCTGACGCCTTGTCGTACAGGTGAACCCAACTGCAATGCTCCCGAATGTTTGCCATCTCAAAGAGATACTTGTTCAAACCAGCGTCTTCACATGCTTTTCTGAACGTGGGTTCATGCAGACGCGGTGAGCATGATGCAACCACGACCCGGTTGAGCTTATGCTCTTTGATGTCTTTTTTTATTCCCTCTTGTCCTTGATCTGAACAGGTGTAGCGGTTATCTTGAGAAATGACGACGTGAGGAAGCGTTGAGGCAAATTTAGCAACTCCCTCGCAGTCTACGGAGCCGGCGATGTTCAAGCCACAGTGGCAAACGTAAACGCCTATTCTAGGCTCTTCTCCCTGCAGCTTAGATTCTGACTCTTTCTTTTCAGCCATCAAGTCACCTGTTCGATGATACCAGGTATTTTTCAATCGAGGTCGCCGCCCGTTCTCCTGCGCAGATTGCTTCAATAATCGTCGCGGGTCCTGTAACAGCGTCTCCTCCTGCGAACACGCCTTTCATGCTCGTTTCCATCGTGATCGGATCGGCCCAGACGGTGCCATCATCGCTTAACTCCACTTCTTTGGGCAGAAACTCCACATCAGGGGCCTCGCCGATTGCAAGGATCACCATATCTGCTTCACGCTTGAAGTCTGAACCCTCTATTGAAACTGCCTTTCTTCTTCCACTCTCGTCGGGTTCCCCGAGTTCCATCCGGATGCATTCGACAGCACATGCTTTTCCGTCTTGTCCAACGATTTTTCTTGGTGAAACAAGAAATTCGATTTTGACCCCTTCGGTTTCTGCCTCTTTGACTTCCCAAGGAATTGCGGGCATTTCTTCCCTTGATCGGCGATAAAGAATAGTGACGTCTTTCGCTCCCATTTCCAGAGCCTTTCTTGCTGCCAGGGCTGTTCTGGCAGCGTCAACCGCCACGTTTCCGCCTCCGATGACGACAACATTCTTGCCGATGTTCACGTTCTCTCCTGAATTGACGCGCCAAAGAAAATCTAGGGCATGAATTACTCCGTCTAAATCCGCACCTTCAACCTGCAATTTTTGGACTTTATGAGCTCCCACGCCGACGAAAACTGCCCCGTAGCCTTCTCTCCATAAGGCGTTAAAGTTCAGATCTTGCCCAATGGTTTGACCCGTCTTTATTTCTACGCCAAGATCCTTGATCGATTGGATTTCCTTTTCCAGAAAGTGCCTCGGCAAACGAAAAGTCGGTATACACTTTCTCAACATGCCGCCGGCTTCTGGAAGTGACTCGTAGATCGTTACGCCGAATCCTTTTCGACTCAGCTCATATGCAACCGTGAGTCCAGCCGGACCGGAACCGATGACCGCGATTCTTTCTTCACGGACTTCTTTCGCCCTTTTCGCTTTTTCGTTCTTCAGATGCTCCTCGTAAAGCTGCTCAATCTTCTTTAGGACTTTCTCCTGCTCGAGACCAGCTCGTTCTGGGTGAAAACAGGCAAGAGTTGTTGTGAGCGGGAGAGGGATGTTCTCGGCTATTTTCCTGAAAGCTTTTTCCGAAGAAGAAGTGAACCCACGCTCGAGGGCGATTTTCCGCATTGATAGGAAGACTTCGGGCAGCTTTATGGCTTGATTACAACGTTTGTAACAGCGGTAGCACCATGCGCAGAGCCAAAGCTCATCTGAAGAAAGTGCATGATCTGGATCTGAAAGAATGCTTTGCAGGAGGCTTCTAGGATTGTAATTTCCAGCCAATATTTCGGCCATTGGGCAGCTGCCAGTGCAGATGCCGCACTCGTAGCAGTATTTGAGTTTCTCAACGTCCAAGAGTCGTTCCAGAGCTTCCTTGGAAACGATGGTCGTTGGGGTTGACAATACTTTGAACCTTCCTTAATACTGGGGGAGACCCGAATATAAGAGTTTACAAACGTAAAGGTTCTGCCGCAAAGTCCAAAGTTGATATAGAGAAAAGCTTCTTTTTATAGGATCCAAACACAAATACAACAGAGAGCTAGGTGATGCTGGTATGAGAAAAGTCAGAATAGTGTTATATGGAGTGGGCGCCGTCGGTGCGCTCATAGCCAAATTTCTGCTGGAGAAGGAAGGAGTGGAAATCGTTGGAGCAATCGACACTGCTGAAGACAAGGTCGGCAAGGATCTCGGCGAAGTGTTGAGCCTACAGAGAAGGCTTGGCATCATAGTCAGAAACGATCCAGACATGCTGCTCAAGCAGACAAAACCAGACATAGCCGTCCATGCAACTTCGTCCTTTCTCAAGGACACTTACGTGCAGTTGGCAACCGTGGTGAAGAACGGCGTGAACGTTGTCTCAACATGCGAGGAACTATCGTATCCATACTCTGCAGACTCGAAGCTTGCAGTGGATCTTGATCTGCTTGCAAAGAAGCATGATGCCACAGTTTTGGGCACAGGAATAAATCCTGGTTTTCTGATGGACACACTTGTGATCGCACTTACGGCTCCCTGTCAGAGCATAGAGAAGATCGAAGCAACGAGGGTGATGAACGCGGCGACCAGACGCGTGCCTTTCCAGAAAAAGATAGGAGCAGGCCTGACCCTTGAAGAATTCAGAGAGAAAATCGAACACAAACACATCACCGGCCACGTGGGACTTGAACAGTCCATCAGAATGATCGCTGATGCCCTAGCGTGGAAACTCGACAAGATAATAATCGAACCCGTTGAGCCAGTTGTAGCCAAGAAGGCCGCTGAAAGCAAAGACATAAAGGTCAAAGCCGGAAATGCGGCAGGGCTCAGACAGAAAGCAAAGGGGGTGATGAACGGGAAGGAAGTCATAGTCTTGGATTTCCAAGCTTACATAGGAGCCGAAAGGGAATTTGACACTGTGACAATCAAGGGCATTCCCAACGTTTGCCAGAAGATCGAACCATGCGTTCACGGTGACATAGGCACGATAGCAATGGTGGTCAACTCAATCCCAAAGATCATCAATGCCAAGGCTGGTTTATTGACCATGAAGGATTTGCCAGTTCCCTCCGCCGCGACGGAAGACATGAGAAAATACGTGACATTCTAACGTCTCTGTCAGCAAGGAGACCATGTTGAAGTTGAAGATCGACATTAACTGCGATCTGGGCGAGAGTTTCGGAGTATTCAAGATTGGAAACGACGCCAAAGTGATGCCCCACATAACATCAGCGAACATCGCATGTGGATTTCACGCTGGAGACCCGACGACGATAGCGCAGACGGTCAGGCTGGCCAAGAAGCATAATGTTGCAGTTGGCGCACATCCAGGCTTTCCTGACCTTGCCGGTTTCGGAAGAAGAGAAATGCGACTTAACCCCGAAGAAGCCGAGAACTACACGTTATACCAGATCAGCGCAGTGTACGGGTTTGCGAAAGCTGAAGGCCTAAACCTTCAACATGTGAAGCCCCATGGAGCATTATACAACATGGCAGCTGAAGACGAGACCCTTTCCAGCGCGATAGTGGAGGCCATTCGGAAACTGGACAACAAACTGATAGTTTTTGCTCCTTCCAATTCAGCGTTGGCCAAGGTCGCCTCAAAAGCCAAATTGCAGGTAGCTCTGGAATTCTTCGCAGACAGAGCCTACAATCCAGATGGAAGCCTCGTCTCAAGAAGGAAAAAAGGTGCAATCATCCAAGATGCCAGTGAGGTCGTGCAAAGGGCAGTTGCCGTCGTGAAGGAAGGAATTGTTGAGTCCGTTGACGGCAAGGTGCTAAACCTAGGAAAAGTTCACACGATATGCGTACACGGCGACACTCCAAGCGCAACGAAGCTGACCGAGGCATTGAGGAAAGGGTTGACCAGGGCTGGAGTCAGTGTCGAGCCTATAGGTAGTTTCATTTAGTCGATTCTTGGCTTTGGTTATGAAGACCGGTCTGTATGCTTTTGCTCGATTCTTTCCGTTCGGCGATACGGCGCTACTAGTCGAGTTTGGCGATGCAATAAGCTTGGAGGCAAACCGAAAAGTCATCAACTTGAATGATGTAATCTTGAAGGCTGAGATCAAGGGGGTCGAGGAGCTTGTGCCCACCTATCGGTCGCTGCTGATTCGCTATGATCTTTTGAAGACAAGCTATGAGCAGCTTGTTTTTCGCGTTAAGGACTTCGAGAAAACGTCAGAGGATTCTGCGAAAAGAGTGGAGGGCAGGAAGATCGTTGTTCCAGTTGTTTATGGTGGAGAGTATGGACCAGATCTTAGCCATGTGGCGCGGGTTCACGGATTGACTGAAGAACAGGTCATCAGGCTGCATTCTGGAAAGGAGTACAGGGTATACATGATCGGATTTGTGGCTGGTTTCCCGTATTTGGGTGAAGTGGCAGATGAGATCGAGACGCCGCGTCTTGAGACGCCGAGGCTGGAGGTTCCAGCTGGCTCGGTAGGCATCGCGGAAAAGCAGACGGGCATATATCCGCGCGAGGCTCCAGGCGGATGGCGAATAGTCGGCAGGACTCATCTCAGGCTTTTTGATATTCAGCTGGAACCTCCAGCACTTTTGAGACCTGGTGACACGGTGAAGTTTGACCCGATCTCTGAAGACGAGTTTAAGGCGCGCCTGGAAAGGTGAGAGGTTGACAGGGGTTTTCCTCGTTCTCAAGCCTGGATTGTTCACTACGATTCAAGATTTCGGAAGGTTCAGCTGTCTCAGATATGGCGTGCCGGCCTCTGGAGCGATGGATCAGTTTTCGCTTGTGGCGGCAAACGCTCTAGTTGGGAACAAGCCTGGTGACGCTTGTATTGAAATGACGCTTATCGGTCCTGAACTGCGAGCCTTAAGTGAAATGCAGATCGCCATAGCGGGTGCGGAGTGTTCTCCGAGAATCAATGAAGAGAGTGTTCCAATGTGGCGGACCTTGAAGGCTGACAAGGGCGATGTTGTGTCTTTCGGAAGTATGCAGAATGGATGTCGAGCCTATCTTTCGGTGAGAGGCGGCATCAACGTACCGTTGGTTCTGGGAAGCAGGTCCACGTACGCTCGTGGCGGGTTCGGCGGATTAGATGGCAGGCCGCTCAGAAATGGTGATACGGTCGAGAGTTTCTATGCTTTGCCACTTAGCATCGAGATTTCCATGCCGCAAGAACTTGTGCCCGAGTTCGCGGGCGAAGTTGAGGCGCGCGTGGTTCTGGGTCCTCAGTCAGACATGTTCACAGAGGCAGGGGTTGGCACGTTCTTTTCAAGTTTGTTCAAAGTTACTTTTGAAGCTGATCGTATGGGCTATCGGCTTGATGGCCCGCAGATTGAGCACAAAGGAAGGGCAGACATAGTCTCTGATGCTCTGCTGCCTGGCGCCGTTCAGGTTCCCAAGAACGGCAAGCCTATTTTATTGATGCGGGATGCTCAGACGACTGGTGGGTATCCGAAGATAGCTGTTGTGATTAGTCCTGATCTCTCCGTGCTCGGTCAGGTTAAGCCTGGCTGTTCAATCAGGTTTTCCAGAGTGTCGCTGAGTGAGGCTCAGGAGAGCTCGAGAGAATTCTTTAAGCTTCTTAATAGTTTAAGTAGTATGCTAGCAGAGAATCACTAGTTCATTGAAAGTCTGTGTTGTGAGTGGTTGTTATGGTGGCCGATGCGGGAGTTCATGAAAAGGGGACCTTTTCGCTCGTTGATGGTTTGAAGGGTGTAAAGAAGAAGAAGGGTTTTGGGAGGGCGGGAGCGGTCGCCGTTTTCATAGGTGTAGTTCGTGGAGAAGCTCCGGGAGGGGGAAAGGTTCAGAAGTTGACGTTGGAAGCGTATGAAGAGAAGGCGAATGAGGTCTTGACGAGGATTTGTGAAGATCTGCTGAAGAAACCTGGGATAGTTGATGTTCAGATTCATCATTTGCTCGGCGAGTTTGATGTTGGTGAGGATCTTGTTTACGTTTTAGTCGCTGGTTCTCATCGTGGAGACGTTTTTCCAGTTTTGGAGGAGGCTGTCGAGAGATACAAAAAGGAGGCTCCGATCTTCAAGAAGGACTTGGTCATCACTGACAAGGGCAAAAAAAACAGTGTGGTTTCAGTGGGAGCTGATCCCTAGATTCTTGTTTCTGGTTTCGGCGTATGCCACACGATGTTTGACCATGACCCTGGACTTGTCTAGGCCCACTTTAGCAAACGTTGGTTCACATACGTTCTAGATCAATTCTTTCACAAGGTTCAAATAAGAAACGCCCTAGTGTTTGAAGGCGGGAAGCTTATGTCACAGCTAGGGTTCGTGAGAAGTGTTGTTAGGACATGTCTTCGGATAGGGAAAAATGACAGAGTATCAATATTTGTGTGGCGGCATATGCTTGACTTAGCTGAAGCGTTTGCTCTGGAGTGCAGAAGAGCTGGGGCGAAGACTTCTTATAGAGGTCGGGACCGATGAACTCTATTATCATACTGTGCTGGATCTGCCTTTGGAGTACCTAAGAGAGACGGATCCTTTTGGTCTCGCTTTGTTGGACGTAACCACTGCTAACATTTTTATACATGGCCCAGAAGATCCCGAAAAATTGAAGCTGATCACACCAGAAAGAATGGGCGCGATGGTTGAGGCTGACTCGCCATACTATGGCAAACTGTTGGAAAAGAAGATTCGTTCTGTACAAATAACTCTGGGGTACGTCACACGACAAAGAGCCAGAACCTACGGTCTCAACTATGATGAATGGAAAGAAAACATCCATGCTGCTATGGACGTCAAATATGAGGCTATGCGAGATTTGGGAAAAAGAATTGGAGACATGCTGGAAAAGGCGACCCAAGTCCATATCACGATAGCCAAAGGTACAGACTTGACGTTCGAGTTGGAAGGTCGAGAGGCACGCATTTATGATGGTGTAATTGATGATGAGGACATCGAAATGGGCGCTGTTTTTGCAGCTTTGCCGGCTGGCTACGTCGCCATTGCGCCGAAGGAAAGAAGTGTCGAGGGAACGTACGTCTCTGATGTCCCAGAGGCTGATGCGGGTCTGCTAGTTCGGGATGTCGCGTTGAACTTCAAGAATGGAAGGCTTACGTCTTTCTGTGGGGGGGAAGAATATAGAAGGAGTGAAAGCAATTTGGGAAAAAGTGAGAGGAGACCAAGATCAATTGGGCGCGCGCGCCTGAGAAAGACAAGGCTGATGATCACGCCACTCAAGCTACCTTGCTGCACACGCACCCCCAATCTCTGACAACAAAGTAGCTCTCACGACGACGGAACCTTGTGCACCTTGATGGCTCTCGTGCACCCCCTTTAGCTTGTGATACCCGTTCACTATCTTCGGTCTCGCGTTCAGCGAGTGAATGAACACTTTTGACCTTAGCGGCAGTCCGTGAGACAGTGAGATTGCAAATCTGGTGACGAGTGCTCTGCATATTTTTCGATTTATTCTGCTGTTGTTTCTTCCTTGAGGCCCGTTTCAGGGTATGCAAAAACGTGTGCTTTTTCAGGTTCAAAGCTGAGCGTAACCTCTTGCCCTGTATTAAACCATTCTTTAGTCAAGGAAGGTTGAACGGTAACAAGGGAGTCTTGGTTTTCAAGTCTGACGTCGTATCTCACGTTGTTGCCTTCGAATGTGACTTTCTCCACGGTGCCCATTAGCGAGTCTTCGAGTCCTTTGCCGCCTTTTTCTATGGTGAGAGCTTCGGGTCTGATGGCCACGACAACTCTGTCGCCACTTCTTCCGCTTTTGGAGACGGCTTGTACCTTCAGGCCGCCGCGAAGCTCTATCGTGGACCTTCCATCAGACAGGTCTAGTATGTGGCCCTCCAGAAAATTCGATTCACCTATGAAATGTGCCACAAAAATACTGCTTGAGGCCATGTAAAGCTCTTGGGGCGTTCCGACCTGCAATACTCGTCCCTTCCTCATCACGGCTATTCTATCAGAAATCGACATGGCCTCTGCCTGATCATGTGTAACATGGATAGCTGTTAGACCGAGATCCTTGGCCATTTTTCTTATTTCGTACCTGATCTCGTTTCGCACTTTTGCGTCCAACTGGCCCAACGGCTCATCGAGCAGGAGTGTTTTTGCGCCTGCGGCTAAAGCCCTAGCCACTGCTATTCTCTGCATCATTCCGCCGCTCAGCTCGTTCGGAAACGCTTCAAGACGCTCGTGGAGCCTGACTAGTTCTAGAACTTCGTGTCCAATGGTTTTCGCCTTTTGCACGTTGAATCCTTTCACTCTAGGCCCGTAAGTCACGTTATCCCATACTGTCATGTGTGGGAAAAGAGCGAACGTTTGGAACACAAATCCTATGTCCCTGTCTTCAGGAGGGACATCATTAACGAGCCTATCACCGATGTATATCTCACCTTTGTCCGGCTCAATCAACCCCGCGATGAGTCTGAGCAAGGTCGTTTTCCCGCAACCGCTTGGACCGAGCAATGAAAAATATTCTTTGTCCTCGATCTCCAAGCTTACGTTGTCCACTGCCAAGATCTTTCCGAACTTCTTTGTGAGGTTGACGACTCGGATTTTCGGCATCGGCAGATTTCCCCATGTAGGCTATCCTATGTTGGAGGTGGTGACTTGGTAACGTCTCAATTTATGTAGCGACATGTCATGATCTTCCTTTTTCCTTTGAGATAAATCTTAGGACTAGCAGGAATATGAAAGAGAACAGGATCAGAATACCACAACCCAATCCGATTTCGAGTGGCGTTGCGGACACTTTGCCTTTTACCCAGTTGACGATAATCAATGGTGCCGTCTGTAGAGTTGAAGCCACCGCTGCCGTTGCTCCCGTTTCGCTCATGCTACGTGTGAAAACAATAATGGCCCCTGAGAGTATCGAGTACTTCGTCAAGGGAAAGACTATCGTCCTGAAAACGTCCCATGGTTTGGCTCCAAGCGTTCGTGACGCTTCCTCCATATCCACGTTTATTCTCTCCACGGCGGCAGACACTGACCTTACGAAATACGGATACGTTATCGTCAAGTGTGCAAAAATGAGTAGCCAAATCTCCGGGATGAAAGCAAAGGTTTGCTTCCAAAAGAACTTTAGCGAGAAACCTAAAGCTATTGATGGGACAATCAATGGAATCATGATGAGCACGTCAAGTATGGTTGATGTCAACGCTCCCATCCTTTTTCTGGCTATGAGTATCGCCATTGGAAGACCGATGATGATGTTCAATCCTGTCACGGTCGCGGCAAGAAGATACGAAAGGAGTAGGCTCTGCCAGTATCCACTCCACACACCGACCCCGAACAAGGAGTTATGCAAAGTACTCGTGAAAACTGCCTGAAATGCGGGAAGCGCGACCCAAAGAGACGGGACAAGCACTATTGCCAGAAAGATCAACATTGTTGCACCATTCCTTGAAAAAGAAGCCTTCGAGTAACTCAGTTTTCTCTCAAACCCAGGCCAGACCCCACTTATGGGCAATTTTAGCCTAGGTCCAAAAATGCGGATGAACGCAAATATCGCAGACGCGCCGACTATGAGCAGCAGGCTTGCAAACGCAATTGAGCCATCGTAAATGACTGTTCCAGGGTTATAATTGTTCGTGATGTTCTGAATGAAGACCGGCCCATTTTCGAAGAAGACCCCAGCTACGATAAATGTTGCCCCGGTCTCTGACAATGACCTCGCGAAGGCCAGAATGAACGCAGCTATCAGAGAAGGCTTCAGAATTGGAAAAGTGACCGTTCTCGCTGCAGTCAACGGCGGCGCACCCAGCGTCCTTGATGCCCTTTCAAACTCTACCTTGTAATCAAGCAACGCTCCAACTAACACTCTCACAACGACAGGATAGGAAAACGTGAAATGAAGCAGTATAACGAGAAGCCATCCTTCCGAAACTAGGGAACCACCGAAAAATGCAGATATACCTTCAGGTTTGTTCCAGAATAGAAGAAGAGAGTAGCCGAGAGCCGATGTTGGCACGACGAAGGGTATATCAGCTAGCGTATCGACCACGTTTAGCCACTTTGACTTGCCTCTCGCGATGAGCCAAGCCATTGGGACTCCAGCCACCACATCTACCGCTGAGACAAGCAGGGCCACTGCGAAAGAATTTATGATTGCGCTGAATGCACGAGCAACGATTGGAGGTTCAGAGAAAATCTGCTGCACTGCACCCAATCTTGTTATGATTCCGATTATCGGCGGAAATAGTATCAACGCCAAGAAGATGATGACAGAGGCTAAGTAGACCCCATATTTGATAGCCCTGTTTGATGATGCGCTATCCAGAGCTTCACTGATCCTTCGCCTAAGCAAACCTTTCTCACTTTTACCCGTTCACGCTCCTCATCTAGGAGAACAGTTGATAAGTTTTCCCTAGTGAACAAGCTAGAAAATCGCATCGCTTCCTAAGAATAGACTGGCCTCACAACCAAGGTCGACATCATATATCGGAAGCACCAGTAGAGCTCTAAAGGTCGAAAAGGCCTGTGACTTCTTCTATATAGTATTCGTGTTATCCATACAGTATTCGGGAATTCTACATAAGCAGCGCACTCGAAGAATATGTCACGAGGAATCGCTCTCGCGCGCGCTACGGATGTTGAGGTCTTTTGACTCCGACAAAGGTTATAAGGATACAACAAAAGTAATCTTAAAGGAGATGTAAGACTTGGAAAAAAGAAGCTATGCATGGTTTGAGAAGCGTCGAAGAACAAAAGCGTTGGACTTGGCCCAAGAGCAAATAACGAAGGCCATTGACACCGTGACCCTTCTGCATCAAGCAATGCGAAGCGTTTCTGAAGGGAAGAGAAAAGAGGCCACGCAGAGCATCGAGACCCTCTTCAAGGTGGAAGAGGAAGTTGATAGGCTTAGAACAGAAGTCTTCATGGAACTTTCAAAAGGCGCAGCACTGTTTGCCGATTACCGCGAAGACCTGCTCCACCTCGTGAAAAGACTTGACACACTCGCAGACCATGTTAAGGATGCGGCAAGATGCATCGAAATGCTTGGCGACACGCCAATTCCGAAAGAATTCGCAGAAAACACCGTATGCATGACCTCACTGCTGGTAGACTGCTCCTACGCGCTAAAGAGAAGCATCGAAAAACTCAACGTGAACCCGCAAGAAGCAATTCAAGGCGCGCAGAAAGTTGAAGAGATCGAACATGAGATCGACCAGTATTACCTAAAGACGAAAGCCTCATTTGTCAAATTCGGCCCACAGATAAACGCCGGAGTAATGGTGATTTTTGACGACTTGATCGAATTCATTGAACAAGCTGCAGACATGGCCGCAGACACCGCTGATTACATCGTCATACTTTCAAACAGAGAATAATCGCATTTATGAGGAGCAACATGATAGCTTCACACTCTACTTGAACTGCTACGTGAAGCACACACATAAAGACATAACAGCGCCGAAGAACCGACCGCGAGTGGGGCAGGTGTATTTTGAGACATTATCAGCCCAAAATACAGATAACACATTAACCTTAACACCCGCAGAGGGACTCATATTGAAGACCGAAGAAACCGACGAGGGGAGGTATGTTATGCGAGCCTTTTCACCGTCTAAAACACGGAAGGCACAGAAAATTCTTAACGCTGACCTTGTCGGCGCCACCGGGAGTCGATGGTTATTGCCGTTTTGAGCCCAGGGCCCAACTGTATTTGTTCTTCAGCGTCTTCGGATAGAATTTGTCCAAGTCGAATTCTACGTGGTTGGCCCATCTGACGTAGGTCACAGGGTCAATATAGGATTTCAGCGAGGTGTCCAAGTTGAATTCTCTTGTTGCCTTTGTCAGATCTACGTCTAGCTTGTTCTTGTCTATTCTCTTGAGAAGAGCGTCTGTCTTTTTTCCTTCCGCAGCCTTGACCTGCAAATCAGTCTGAAGCTCTCTCAGCTTTGCTTCCTTCGCAGCTAATCGTTCATCAAACCTGGCCGGTATCTTCCGCTTGTGATTGGCCACTTTGGCTGCCTCCAGATTAGCCATCTTGGCACAGAATTTCTTAACGTGCTCCGGATCTTCCTTCTTCGTCCTGCAGTCTTTCAGGTACGCGTCGACCGTCGTGGTGCACCGCCAAGTTCTAAAGACTTTCGCGGTCAACCCCTTCATCTTTTCCGCAAAAAACCTGGCCACTTTTCCCGAGTCTATTCCCTCAAACAGGTATTCCTTGCATGAATCCGCGTAGCGCTTGATGTTTTCAATCATTATCGGCGGGGCCTTGGCATCTTTGGTCCATCTTACGGCGTCTTTGCCCAGGAAGTCAAAGTGAAGCATGTCGCCTTCTATTTTGACGTGCTCTGGCCTCAGGGTTATGGCTCCGACCGTGTCGGCTTCGCCCGGGTCCTTCTCGTCTCCGACTCGCATGTTCAGGTTGAGTATTAGCCAGCATACCGTGGCCACCTTCCTTCTCGCGTCGTCTTTAGAACCCAGGTTTTTCATTATGTGCTCTTCGATTTCTTTGACCTTGTCGCCGAGCTTCTCTGCTTTCTTGAACTTTTCTTTTTCTCTCATCTGTTTCAGAAATGTGGAATCCGAAAACCAAACGTACTTGATTTTGCCTGAAAGCCTATCTTCCCACTTGGCCACGTACATTTTGTCGGGTTCCCACACGATGCCTTTCCAGTTGCCCTGAGGTTTAGGAGAATCGTGAGAGAGATTGAGTATGATGTCTGACTGGGATGGACCCTGCTTCCAGTTTCCCCGCTTGGGATGATCACCTCTGCCTGCAAAGAGACACGCAGGCTCCGCAGTCCAGTTGGCTATCTCTATCTTTTTTCCATCAACAGTTGCGTAACCGTATATTTCCCTAAGAGCTTCCCTCTTCGCTTTTCTCTCAGCCGCCAGCTTCTTCTTCTCTTCCTTGGTCATGTTCAGCTTCTTCAGTTGTTCCCGCTTCACGTATTCTCGGACTTCGGAGAAGTCGATCTCCATGTCTCCTCGAGGTTTGCCATCAGCCACGGGATCTACGTCGTCTCTTATGTGGAGATCATTCAAGAAGGTTGATGGAGGATTCTCTTGCTTCAATGCATCGACGAGGATACGCATGAAATTCTTGTAGAAAAGCCTATCCGGAGGCGTTGTCTGCGACATCTCTTTTCTTACCCAAGCCAAAGCCATCTGTTCAGTCTTCGGCGTGAGCCTCAGAACGCGTCCCTGAATTTTCACTGATAAGCCTTGAGTCTCACAGGGTGGAACATAGACTCCGTTGTGCTTGAGGCCTTTCATGACATACTTCAACACTTACACCTCAAGAGCATCACTTCACGGGGTTCAGTGGTCAGACTCACCATCAGCGTCGCACCGTCGAACGGTAACATTCGGAGTTTTCTGTTTCATTCGAGCTTCCTTAAAAACCTTCATGGTGCTCCTTGGGCTGGATCACTCGTCGTTTGTCTCTCGGGTTCTTCTCTGCTCTAGGAATGTCCTATGCAGGTTCTCCACGATTTGATTATTTATGTAGCCTTTGTGAGGACGAAAACCGCCGGCAAATGCCTCGGGAACATGCAGAAGCTCGTGGATGATTGTTTTCTCTTTTTCTTTCTGGTTCAGTCTATCAAACCGTTCTGAGATGACTTCTATCGTGTAAGAAGGTGGAAGGTTGAGAGCTTCTTGCCAGATCTTGCCCAGTCCATGAATACGCGCGATCGTGCGCTCAGAAGATGATCCCGTGCTTCTGAAGCAGAACAGGAATTGGGGTACCACATGAAAGAGACATAGCTTGTCCACGATTTCGTTGGCGAGCTTCTTCACGTCAGGAGCTTCAACATATCTTATAGGCATGCACCAGACACATCCATTCTCCATAGGGTCTATTGAGATTGTGTGTCAATAAACTGTCTGTACGAGGATCTCGAATTACTTTTTCCTCTTTGGCTCAGGCGGAAGCTCGGGCTCTCCAGTGCCGAGCAGTACTCTGAGGGATTTGACCTCTTCTCTCAACATGCTCACTTCGCCCTCCAACGCTTTAGCTTTGGAGTCTGCCATTTTCTTGAGTTCCTCAATCTCAAGCAGAAGATTTCTGCGTTCAGTTTCCAGATTCTTAAGTTTGTCTACGACACTTTTAAAAGCGTTCATGACTTGCACGCCTATGTAACAAGCAGTAGTAGCCTGCTCGAGGCATTTAAGATTTTTTGTCAGGCATTTTCAGCATGCTTCAAAAGGCTCGCCTCAAGCTGGTGAATGGTCAATTTGAAAAACGTGGATTCAATCTTGTAGTATAAAAAATAAGGCGAATTGATCGCCATTGGGTGCCTTGTTTAGCTGATGCTTTCTTTTTATCTCATCAAAGTTATTTCCATCGTGGAAACCATTCTAGGTCTATTTTGGCCTTCTCTTGGCGGCATCTCTTCTGTTCCTATGGAGATCTTGCCTATCTTCAGGTCCTTTAGGAAGCGGCTTCTAGCTATTTCAGCTACGTCTACTGCAGTCGTGATGGCTTGTCCTCGCGCCTTTAGAGTTATTTCTTTGGCGCTGCTTGACGATAGGCTCGTGATGATCGCCAGAACATAGCTCATTGCTGGTTTCCTGCCAATGAAAACAATTCCTGCATTTTCCGTCATTCTTTTTCCTCCTTTTTGTTTTTTGTTGTTGGTTGTCGCGTGTAACGCACCGTGCTAGTTCATTCTCTAACACCGGAACGTTACCGAAAAAGTAAAATACACCGTCCTTAATAAACGCAATCTAGACGCATATCATCACTCGTAATACCCCCAGCAGAATGCTTTCTTGAATCAAAGATGGAAAAATGCTGAAAACCGAAAAGGGACGTGTATTTTGCGAGCCTAATATTGTCCAAACTGTAGGTCAGCCAACCGCATCTCCAGCATAGATCTGAATAACCTTCTACCTCTCATTGCCTCCTATTGCCCACGCCCATCATGCTGGGAGCATAAACATCCAAGCTGTTTGGTCTCTGAGTGATGTCTTAAATATCTGGACAATGAATAGGAATGCAAGAGTAAGAATTAGAGGGAAATGACATGTCATACTGCCCAAAATGTGGGAACCAGATAACTGAGGATATGGTCTTCTGTCCCAAATGTGGAGCATCACTGAAAGCAGAACAGGTTCAAGCGACGCCGCAGCCTCAACGCCCAATGACTTACAGGCATGAGAAGGAAGAAAAAACAGAGAAAGGAGAAAAACACGAAAAACGTGAAAAACACGAGTATGCATTCATAGGCCCGCTGATTGGCGGCATAATCTTGCTATTCATCGGTCTGTCGGCCTATCTCTCTATCACGCATTATGTCGAAAGGGGGATGCTGGGGGCAGTATTCTTCATAGCCATCGGAATTCTGATAGTGGTTGGCGCAATCTACGGTGCAGTGATGGCCTCTCGGAGACATCCCAGAATTTAGAGCGACCACCCGAAGAGTAGTTTGTAGAGCCTGTGCTCAAAGAGAGTCCTAGTGTTTCGCCTGCCGACGACGCGGAAATAGTTCTTTCCAGCAGCTTCAATTATGTCTCCAATGTCGTACCTTGGAAACATACACGATGATACTATTAGTTTTCCCCATTCGCCGCGTTTGAGCTCATGCAGCATCTTCGTGGTTTGGCCGGTTTGAACCTCGAAGAAGTATGTATCGTAATTTGGCACCACGTAAGGCAGGTCATCCAGTTGCTGCGCGAATACTCCTTCTGTCGCGCTGTAGATCTCCACAACGGGCACCTCGCCGAAATACTTTCTCAGTGTCGGCGCGTACCGAAACTGGATCTTTCGCACACTAGTGCAGAACAAGGCTTTGAAGTTCCAGAGCTCTTTCGGCTTTTTCCCATGTTTCCGGTTGACATATTTCGCGAAGGCCAAGATCACTGGGGTGACCCCCATCGCCGCGGTAACGTTTTCGCCGATTCCTTTCTGGTAAGCAAGTTCGAATCTTTTCTCCCAGTCTCGCTTGCTGATTCCCGGACCCAAAGCATCTATGTCCTCCTGTTTTGGTAACAAGCTCACGTCGTTAAGCATGGGGTTAAGCCGCGCGTAGGTTCCTGAACTATAGCCATAGGTCATTGTTTGGCCGTTGATCGTCGTTGTATGAACACTAGAGGGGAAGTTTAGGTTCAGTATTCTCCCAGCCAGCAGGCTGAAGTCTCTCTTTCTGAGGGCATAGTTGACCAAGGCTCTCGCGCCACAGGTCAGTATCTGTTCGACATGAGTCTTCGTAGCCGGCAGCACTTTAGCAGGCCCCGTGGAACCTCTCGTCATGACCCAACACAACAGCGGCTCCGGCAAAATTGAGCCATAATTGCCTTCTTGCACCTCCGCCAAGTAGGGCCTTAGACCTGTGTAATTGATGGTGGGGAAATTTATCCTAAACTCTGCGACTCCGTCGATTTCCGAGGCTCGATGGCTTATCCCATAATCTGTCCTACCATACTTCTTAAGCAGCTCTGTGAGGACCCTCTTTTGAAAAATCTCAGCATTGCTTAAAGACTCGTACCATGGGCCCACTAGGGGCTGGAAGATCTCTAGGTTTGTCTCTTCTGGGAGCATTGGAGGTATAGGGCCGAGGCATAGCTTATTTATGTTGCCGTCGCGGACGGGTTTGATTGGGCATGCTGAATAGCGCTTCAACACAGAGAACGTCCTTGTCAGCGACCTGAATTGACAATACTTATGGATCGAAAGAAGCTGAAAATGAAGACGCAGCTTCGCTTCCATTCCTCATATTTAAACGTTTTGATCTTCTCTTCTAGTTAGACTTATAAATTACAAGGAGCATAATATCAATTGCATTCTGGAGAGGCAGTGTACTGATAAAACAGGGATCACTGTCACCCAGGAATAGAAAAAAGGAGAAAGGAAAATGAAGAACTATAAGTTTAGTGCTATATCTTTGATTCTCACGGCAATGCTATTAACCAGTACTACTGTGCTCTTCCTTAACCATGCACAGGCGACAAGTCAGTGGCAGGGATACGTTAAGCCCTCATTTACGGACTACGCTCCCAGTGGGATGCCTGATTTTGATGAGAAACAAGACGCTTGGGGCCCAGGAGCAGGAATCTACACATGGTGCGGTCCAGTCGCAGCCGCAAACTCGCTCTGGTGGCTTGACTCCGAATACGAGTCTCTTCTTAACCCGAACCCGGTTGCTCCTCCAACGAATAGTGATCGTTTCGCCTTGGTTCCTGCATTCGGTCCATGGGACGACCATGATCCTAGAAACGTAGCCCCGCTTGTTCCGGCCCTAGCTTCTCTTATGAATACAGACGGGATGCATTCCGGTGGTGATCACATTGGAACACGCTTCACGGATTTCGTAAACGGAATCCAACAATACATTAGCAATCAAGGGCTATCAAGGTTCTTTGAAGTCCACACCAGCCCCTACCCAACGTTCGGTTGGATCGACACTGAAGTCGAGAAATGTCAAGATGTAGAGTTGTTCCTTGAATTCTATCAGTTGGTAGGAGGGATTTGGACTAACTCAAGCCTTGCCGATCCGAGTCTTGAATCTGGCCACTTTGTCACTTGTGCAGGCGTAAACGCAACACTCAATCCTGGCGAAGTACTCATAAGCGACCCATATCAAGACGCTTTCGAAGCCGGAACAGCACCCCGAGGCGGACGAGAACCTGTCGCTCACGTGGCTGGGCATGGTTCTGCAGTTCACAATGATGCTCAATATGTCTCGCAGGACGCTTATCAGGTCAAGCTATGGCCTCCAGCGCCTCCACCGCCAGGACCTCACGGTGTGCCTGAATCGGAACTCGTCGGATACCTTCAAACCTTGGGTTATCCCGCCAATTGGCATGCTTTCATACAAGCCGCAGTAGCAACTTCACCTCAACAGATAGCACAGTGGCAAGGGTACGTGAAACCCTCATTTCCGGATTACGCTCTGAGCGGAATGCCAGACTTTGATGAGAAACAAGACGCTTGGGGCCCAGGAGCAGGAACCTACACCTGGTGCGTTCCAGTTTCAGTTGCAAACTCGCTCTGGTGGCTCGACTCAAAATACGAATCACTACTCAATCCAGCACCGGTACCTCCCCCAACGATCAGCGACCACTTCAATTTGGTGCCCGCATTTGGCCCATGGGACGACCATGATCCCCAAAACGTTGATCCTCTAGTACATACCTTAGCTGCCCTAATGGATACTGACGGCCAAACATCATACGATGGTCACATTGGAACGCGCTGGACGGACGTTCAAAAGGGCATTCAGAAATACCTAATGAACCAAGGCATGGCTGGACTTTTCGAAGTACATAACAGTTCCTTCCCAACGTTCAATTGGATTGATAATCAGACTGAACAGTGTCAGGACATTGAGCTTTTCCTCGAATTCTATCAGCAGATTGCTCCGGGAATCTGGAGCAACTCGACCATGACCATTCCAAGCCTCGAGAACGGCCACTGCGTAACTTCAGCAGGCGTAAACGCAACACTCAATCCTGGCGAAGTACTCATAAGCGACCCATATCAAGACGCTTTCGAAGCCGGAACAGCACCCCGAGGCGGACGAGAACCTGCCCCACATGCCTATCCCCATGCTGCAACAGACCACAATGACACACAACACGTCTCGCAGGACGCTTATCAGGTAACAGATTGGCTAGGACCAGGCCCAGGACCCTATGGGCCACTGCAGGATGTTTGGGAACTCGCCGGCTACCTTCAAACCATGGGGGGATTCGACGCATCGTGGCACACTTTCATAAGGATGGCCGTAGCAACCTCACCCTCAGGCATACATGACATAGCTGTCACCAACCTCACTTCACCCAAAAAGGTCATATTCCCAGGCTGCACAGGTAACGTCACAACAACGGTTGCCAACCACGGCAACTTCTCCGAAAACGTCACCCTTAGAGTATACGCGAACATGACGAGCATCCCGAACGCAACATTAATCGGCACATTCACAAACGTTTCACTAAACAGCGGAACCTCCATCAATCTGACTCTTTCTTGGAATACAACCGGATTTGCAAAGGGCAACTACACGTTGATCGCCTGCGCAGACCCGGTGCCACAAGAGACAAACATCACGGACAACAACTGCACAGACGGCCGCATAATATTGCCGATCTTTGGAGATCTGACTGGCGGTACGCCTAATCCATGGGACTTCGTCCCAGACGGAAAGGTTGACGGCAAAGACATAACGATAGTTGCCTTGTGCTTCGGCTCAGCACCCGGATGCCCGCCTCCATATACGTGGAACGCAAACTGCGATGTCAATGACGATGCGAAAGTAGATGGCAAAGACATAACATTGGTAGCCCTACACTTTGGCCAAGGCGGCCCATAAACCCTTTTTTTTGTCGAAGCATGCGTTGAAAACACTGGCGAATCCTACTCGTAAACGCATTTTCTGTTATGTAACGGTTACCCCGACTGAGCGCATCATAATTCGCCTAGCCTGCATTCCTCCATCAAGAAAATGTTCCATTCTCAAATGATCTTACGAAACCTTCCAAATGCGCAGTTAGACCCTGAGAAGAAGCCAGAACCATGACAGGGTTCCACTTTTTCTAGCAGATTTTAGACACCATGAATGGATGATGTAACCTAGCGACAAGATTATGGCGCACATGAGCGCTAATGTTGAGAGTTCGGGTAGAATCCTGTATATTGATCAGCCGATCATCATAAACCTGATGCAGGAAAAGAAGTAGCAGTACTGCGGAACAAAGTAGGAGATTATCTGAAGTTGTTACAGCATCAATTGAGGAGAAAAAAGGATGTTGCCGAAAACGCCCGTTAGCATACCTATCAAACATGTTATAGGATCTCCCTGTTTCACGAGTACCAATATGCGCGCGTTGACAAGAGTTGTTTCATGAGGTTTTGACAGTTTCAAGTCCTCACGTAAAAATGAAAAGACCCACCCTTTTTGAAGTTGATTTTCTACCAGACTACGCTCAAAACGAGCGAAACCTGAGCGAAAACGTCTATTGAAAGGTGGTGCGGGGGGTGGGATTTGAACCCACGAACCTCTACAGGATAGGCGCCTCAGGCCTACGCCTTTGACCATGCTTGGCAACCCCCGCAGGGCGAAGCTAAACCTTTCTATCATGTAAAATGTGGTCTGAATTAAATCTTGCTTAGCCTCCGCGAATCAGGAAAAAAGAGAACTCATGCCGAACGCTAGAAAACCGCGCGCGTTTTGCGAGCTTCCCACTGCTAAACTGCCGGTCGACCACACTATCCCCAGCGCACGCTGAGCTACAACTCAAACGCTAGACTTTCGGTTTCTGGACTAGATCCTCGACCTTGGCCTTTTTAAGCAGGCTGACATGTTTAGCCAATTCGCTCACTACCGCCTCAAAGACTTGTCTCCCTTTATCAACCGACGCCGTCGTTGACTTGCCATAGACGCCTGAAAACGTTTCGTCCACGGCGCTCAACGGAAGGGACAGCCCTTCAATCTGTAGTTCGTGCTTGCGCAGGCCAGTGTCCACGGCCTTCCCCATGTTCACCAAGCCTGCGTGCAAAACGAGGTTCATCGATGTCTCTTCAGCGCCAGCGTGCCTCCTTTCCTCAGGGTTGAAGAGCTCCGGCAAAAGCTTCGCTACCGCAGGCCACCACTGGAAAACCGACACGAAAACTTCCTTCTCTCTCAACTCCCTCGCCAATTCCGTGAGAACGGTCAAATTGCCCCCATGCCCATTGACTATCACAATCTTGCGAACACCGTAATAGCACAATGACAAGCACGCCTCTCTAACGTATTCCTTGAATGTTCCAGACGATATGAAGATGGTTCACCAAAACTGCTTATGATGGAAGCTTGCACAGGCAAGCAGAGTACATCCGTGCGGTTAGCTGTTTCTTTGGCTATTGCCTTAGCTATCAAGAAATCTGTTCCTAACGGATTCGCAGGTCCATGCTGCTCTGTGGAGCCTATAGGAAAGATCGCGATGTCGCTCTTGCCGAAATAATCCTTGGCGTCGGTCCAGCTCATTTCATAAGCAGGTTCTTCAAGGCTTGTCCGCCTCTTTCACGAAACCGTTTTATTGATCAGACTGAATATAAACTTGCAATTCGAACGCGGTGAAAGTCTTTGAAGGCTCTAATTCTTGCAGGAGGCTTCGGCACTAGGTTGAGGCCAATCAGCTGCACGAGGCCTAAGAGCCTCTTTCCAGTAATCAACAAGCCACTGCTCCAATGGACCTTCGAGAGACTTGCCAAAAGCAAGGTCACCGAAGCCATACTGGCAGTGAATTATCAAACTGAGGCCGCTATAAAACAGCATAGAATCCCAAAATATGGCATACACACTGAATACTCGAGGGACCCGCTGGGAAAACCACTTGGAACTGGCGGCCCGATAAAGAAGGCAGAAGAACACATAGGTCGCAAAGACAGCTTCCTAGTTCTAAACGGGGACATTTTCGCTGATGTGGACTACGCCGAGATCTTGAAACTCCACGAACAGAAGAAGGCGATCGCCACAATAGCCCTTCACGAAGTCAAGGACCCAGACAGGTATGGAGTCGTTGAACTTGCCGAAGACAACCGCATAATAAGGTTCGTTGAGAAACCCCCTCGAGAGTCCGCCCCATCAAACCTGATAAACGCAGGCGCCTACGTTCTCAGCCCGGCTATCTTCAATTATATTCCGAAGGGAAAAACAGTATCGATCGAGAGAGAGATTTTCCCGAAACTTGCAGAAGAAAAGAAGCTTTTCGGATGCATCTTCAATGGGCTGTGGATCGACATCGGCAAGCCTGAAGATTACCTGCAGATAAACAGGATTTTGCTCGAAGCCGTGAGTAGCACGCCGAAATACGCAGTCGGAAACAACACGAGAATCAGAATGCCAGTGGCTCTCGACAAAGAAGTCTCAATAGGAGAAGGATCTGTCGTGGGCCCATATGCAGTTCTAGGAAGAAACGTTAAGCTAGGAGAGAATGTAAACCTACAAGAATCCGTAGTCCTTCCCGACGCTGTGATATCAGATCTTTGCCAAGTAAACGGCGCCGTGATCGGCGAGGGAGCTTCCATTGGAGTAGGAGCCAAAATCAAAAAAGGATGCATGATAGGAGACCACGCGAGAATAAGAGACCACGTGACACTCGCCGAAGGAGTCTCAGTCTGCCCTGCCAAAGAGATTTCCCAAAGCGTATTAACTCCCGAAACAATCTGTTGAATGGAGATCAATGGCAAAATGTTTGGCCAAAAACGCTTGTTCGGCACGAACGGAATCCGCGGATTGGCAAACAAAGAATTGATGCCTACGGTGGCCATAAAGATCGGAAGCGCAGCAGGAACATTCTTCAAACGAACGAAACTCATCGTTGGATACGATGCCAGAACAAGCGGTCCAATGCTTGCAAAAGCCGTTGTCTCCGGTCTGATTGCCACAGGATGCGATGTTCTTCTCGCAGGAATGGCGCCAACGCCTGCACTGCAATATGCAGTCAAGAATCATGGAACAGCCGGAGCGGTGATAATAACTGCTTCTCATAATCCGCCAGAATATAATGGAATCAAAGTCATATGGAAAGACGGTATTGAGATATCTCGCGAGCAAGAAATCGCAATCGAGAAAATCTACTTTGACGAGGAAATATGCTATGCAGAGTGGAACAAGCTTGGGACGATGCGTGAACTGCCAGGAATAGTTGACGAGTATATTGAAGCCATAAAAAAACACGTGAACGTCCCCAAGATAGCAAAGAGAAACTATCACGTGGTGATTGATGGTGCAAACAGCGTGGGCAGCCTGGCCGCACCTTTTTTGCTCCGCGACTTAGGTTGCAGGGTCACCACGATAAACGCCAACATTGACGGGACGTTCCCGGGAAGACTGCCAGAGCCGAGGCCTGAGAATCTTGAAAAACTGGCCTTAACAGTGAAAGCTGCCGAAGCAGACCTGGGCATAGCATTTGATGGCGACGCTGATCGCTCAGTTTTCGTCGACGAACAAGGCGAAATTCACTGGGGAGATAAAACATTCGCCCTGGTTGAAAAGTTCTTCCTTAAAGAGAACAGAGGCGAAAAAATCGTCACGCCAGTGAGCTCCTCCACCCTAGTTAAAGACGTCGCTGAGGCTTATGGCGGAGAACTCGAATGGACCAAGGTCGGAAGTGTAACAGTCTCCCAAACTATGAAGAAGCTGAAAGCAAAGTTGGGAGGCGAAGAAAACGGCGGAATCTTTTATGGTCCTCACGGTGCAGTTAGAGACGGATCAATGGCATCCGCGCTAATACTGGACATCATGGCCAAAACCGGCCAAAAACTGTCCGAACTGCTTGCTGAGTTGCCAAAGTATTTCATAGAGAAAGGCAAGACCGAATGCCCAGAAGAACTTAAGGAGAAAGTCCTCCACGATCTAGTCCAACAATTCAGAGACCTGAGCATCAGCACCGTCGATGGCGTGAAAATATGGTTCAAAGACAAAAGTGCCGTTCTGATTAGACCAAGCGGCACAGAACCGATATATCGACTATATGCAGAAGCCAGAACCCAGCAGAGAGCATCAAGACTGATCGATGAATACGGCTCGAAACTCAAGAAATTGATCGGCAGTTTAGGTTAAGCAACTCTCAACCGTCCAGGAGGCCATCTGTGTTATCAGCCTTACTCATAAAACCTGAGGATGTCGACACCAAGGAAAAGAGAGCGAAATACACTGTCACAACCATTGGCAGTGAACAGAACAGCCTCTTCTACTCATGCCTTCTTGCCGATGCCGGATACAACGTATTGTGCACAGATCATGATCAGACGTTAGTGAATCTGTTATCCAAAGGAAGGATCCCCTTCGCCAGGCATGAAGCTGAGGCCACGTTGAAAGACCACGTTAGAAAAGGGCACATCGTCGCCACAGGCGATTTTAAGACAGCGATTTCCAAAGGCAACATAATCATGATCAACACGCCCGTGGAGATTGACCAGAAAAGGAAGCCTGACTACTCAAACATTGAGAAAGCCTCCAAGCTCGTTGGAGCAAGCATCGGCCAGAATTCATTGGTTATCATTTCGAGCACCGTTGGGGTAGGCGTTGTCGAGGGTCTCATTCGGGAAACCTTGGAGAACGCCTCAGGATTCAAAATTGGAACCGACATAGGCTTGGCTTACAGCCCAATCCGAATCTCGCAGGTTCAAGACCTTGAGAAACAGCCCAACCAGGAGCAGATTGTCGCGGCCTGTGACAAGACCAGCTTGAATGCTGCCTCAACAGTCCTGGAAACAGTTTCACCAAGCGGCATAAAAAGGACGCTCAGCGTCAAGACTGCAGAAGTAGCTGTTCTCTTCGAAGCTGCGCAGCGTGAAGTCAACGGTGCCCTTGCTAACGAATTTGCTGTCCTCTGCGAAAAAGCAGGCGCAGATTACATGGAAGCGCAAAAACTCAAAGCTCATATGCTTGTCATGTTTCCTTCACTTGCACACTCAGACGCAAGCACCGAGGACGCATCGTATCTTCTTTTGGAAGACGCCGAGAATCTAAGCATGAAACTGAGGACTGTTGCGGTCGCCAGGGAGACAAATGAAGAAATGGCCAGACACGCAGCGAACCTCGTTGGAGACGCCTTAAGAAACTGTGGAAGAACCTTCAGAAGAGCAAAGGTTTCCATCCTTGGAATATCAGAGATCCCGAACATGAAAAGCCCCCCAAAAAGGTTAGTGAAGAAGCTTGCCAAGATAATGGAGAAAAGAGGTGCCAAGATAAACGTTTATGATCCCTACTTTTCGGACGATTCTGCTGATGCCGGACGGTCTATGAAGAAAACCTTGGCTGAAACGCTGGAAGGCGCTAACTGCATAGTGTTGGTCACGCCGCACGATCAGCTTAAACGTTTAAGCCTAAATAAGTTGAAGATTGTGATGAAAATGCCTGCGGCAATCGTTGACCTTGCAGGAGTCTTTGAATCTGAGAAGGTTGAAAAGGAAGGCTTCCTATACCGTGGCCTAGGAAGAGGAGTCTGGAAAAAATGAAAAAACTAGGCGTAGCAGTCATCGGCACAGGTTTCTGGGGAAGAAACCACGCCAGAGTATTCAAAGAACTTGCCGAAACAGAGCTCCATGCCATATGCGACATAGATCCTGAAAGGGCCAGAACCGTGGCCGATCAGTTCGGAGTGAAGCCTTACACTAGCACTGAAAAAATGCTGAAGAACGAAAACATTGAGGCTGTAAGCGTTTGCACATGGTCAACCAGTCTCGCAAGAGAAGCCCTGAAGGCGTTGAAAGCCGGGAAGCATGTTCTAGTCGAGAAACCGATGGCCGCAAACGTGATGCAGGCAGAGCAGTTGCTAAGGACGGCTAAAGACGAGGGTTTACATCTGACAGTCGGCTTTCTTATGCGGTTCATTCCAGGGTTGCAACGCATTAAACAAGAGGTCAAGGACAAAATACTTGGTGAACCCGTCTGCGCGACTGCAAAAAGGGTTTCTCAATGGCCCGAAAGAATAGGCGACGTAGGAGTGGTCAAAGACACGGCCATTCACGATTTCGACGTGATGAGATACGTCTTCAACGAAGATCCTGTTACCGTGTATGCGAAAACCGGCAGCATGAAAAACAGAAAATTTGAGGACTATGCTCAGATAATGCTAACCTTCAAGGGCGGCCAGAGCTCATTCATCGAATCCAATTGGTTGACGCCTTACAAGACGAGGATACTCATAGTCACTGGGAGCGAAGCAATAATGAAGCTTGACTACATAACGCAGGAATTGACAATTGAGAATGCGAAAGAAACTCTTCAGCCAAGATATGCATTGCAGGAACCGCTAAAACTTGAACTGCAACACTTTGCCAAGTGTATAACCAGCAAAGAAAAACCCTTGATAACAGGAGTGGACGGCTTGAAAGCCCTTCAAATAGCAGAGACCTCGCTCAAGTCATCAGCTAAGGGCAAAGCATTGAAGCTAAGTTAGTACCAGTTACGGCTTCTTTTTCGCCTGCCCATCAACGCTCTTTAACGTGAACGGTTGACCCTCGCGCAGAATCTTCTCTGGGATTTTTTCCTTCCACTTTTTCAAGAAAGGAAGATCCTCATTCTGCCTCCGCAGCTCGTCAGGCAGCATCTCCGGAATCTCGTCTCTTATCGGATACCATCTTAAACATTTTGGACATACGATCAGCCCTTCAATTATCTCTTCCTTTTCCTCAAAAACATGCAGTTCAAGCGGATGATACTTGTCAATCGGACAGGCTAGTATCTCCATTAGCTTCTTCTTCATCTGATCGTCCTCGTCAAGCAGTATTGATGAACCACTTATTAAATTTGCCATACTAGCCCTTGACAAGAATGTCCAAGACGACTTGGCACCAATTCGGACCGGTTGACCTAACAACGCGACCGAAGGGAATCTCAAAAGCAACGTTTAAGTCCGCAAGTTTTTCAGCCACTTTCAACCTGACTTTTTCAACGGCATCTTCACCTTTTTTCGAATGCTCAAAGTCGTAATAATGGATCCAACCTCTGGACTTCTTTAGGGCCAACAAAGCATGGGGCAGATATTCAAGTGCCTTCTCGGGCAGTGGCATCAGAACCCTTTGTGCCACGTGGCGAAGCCTTGCGTCAATGACTTCTCTCGCGTCGCCAAGTATCGAAAAGACTCTTCCATAAGCCCTGTTCACTCTGACGTTTTCTTGCATGTATTTGAAGGCAGTCGGATTAATGTCAATTGAAAACACTCTGGAGGCATGCGAGTACTTGGCGATTAGCAGAGAAAAACAGCCCACTCCTGCAAACATGTTTACAACAGTCTCTCCGTCGCTAACCTGCCTCGCAACACGCATACGTTCGTACGAAAGCCTCGGAGAAAAATAGCAGCCCGAAACATCAACGTAGAATATGCATTTAGATTCGACGTGCCTAGTCACTGTCTTGTCCTCCCCCGCCACACATCGCAACTCTCGAGTCCTGAAACCCTGGCGAACAGGGCTCGTCTGCGCCAGCACTGTCTTAACATTCTGATGAACGCTCATGACTGCTTCTGCAATATCTCCACGATGCCTCCCAGATACTTCGGTCAAGCGTATGATCGCAATGTCGCCGATGATGTCATAAGAATTATAGATCTGTGTGATCTCTTCCGGCGAGAGGACTCCAGAAAGCAACTCCTTTAAGCTCTTCGTCAAAGAGAGCCCGACCCCCTGCAATGCATAAAAACTTCAGGAAACATTTAAAAGCAAAACCTTTTGCCTTTCTGAAAGAGGAAACTGACATGGAGAAGTCATCTGCCGGAATTGTCTATGAGTGCGTGAGATGTGGAGCAAAAGTACCTTCTGAAGAGCTTGAAATGCGGGGTGGCCAAGTGAAATGTATAATCTGCGGCTACAGGATACTCAGAAAAGTGAGGCCACCCGTCGTTAAACGTATTCCAGCCAAATAGAAGGCTTACGCCAGGCTGCCTCCTTCCTGTGAACACGGACTTCTGAATACCTGCAATCGGTGCGTGTATCAGAAGATTTCTTTCTCGCCGAGCTTGCGATAAGCCTTTCCCTTAAGCTTTATTGTCGGACCGATAACCTCTTCTGGTGGTTTTTCAATGGTTTTTCTCTTTATGGTTTCGCCGCATGTTCCTCTGGGCAGCAGCCGACGTTTGACGCACATGGCGTACGTGCAGTTTGCGACGTCACATATTTCATCCGTCCATCTGCACCAAGTGCTATCCTTACCGTAAACGACGGAAGCTTTTGCGCATTTGAAAGATTCGCAGGTTGGAGAACAGGTTTTTGCTTGTTCCATACATGCACGACCTCTGATCGTTTTATGCTAACAAAATTCTTCTAGAGCGAATGTTACTTCCTCGATAATAACTATGCTTGTAAAAGTTGATATAAACCTTTTTCCCTCAGACTCCTAATTTTGACTCAGCTTCCATTTTGCTGTGGCCTACGCCGTCTCCTCCTATACACCTCAAAACAAAGGATCAGAACTGCGAAAACCACAACTATCATCACGGTCACGAATTGGCCCAAGTCGACAAGCATCCCGGCTACGATAAAGTACTTGTCAAGCCTTATCTCAACCGTCGTGGAGTTATCAACGTAAACAGTCGTGACGGCAACAGGACTGATCTGTCCTGCAAAACGAGTTGTCAGCGTCAAGTTTCCACCCACTATGTTCGGGAATGTTGCAATTCCGTCAGACCCAGAGACACCCGAACTTGAGTTAGCGTACCCAATCCATTTCAATGTCACGCCTAAATTCGGAATTGGTTGACCAAAATAGTCACTGACTCTGACTGAAATGTTCAGACCGTAGAGTACACATTTGATCGTGGCATTCACCGCTGTAGCGTTCAAGTCCACTGTTGTCTCATTCAGTTTCATTCCATCCGCGTAGACCTGCAGAAAATATCTGCCAAAAGTGCCGCGAAGCGTCGCGGTCCCATCGGCTGAAGTATTATTTGAATACAAGAGTCCGCCCTTTTCTTCAACAGCATCCACGATAGCATTTCCAATCGGCTGCCCGCTTGCGCCTGTAACGTTCAGGTACAGATTCTCTTTTGGACACACTATCGTCAAATTAAGCCAATCTGCCACGGGCAACTGCAAATCTGTCTTAGTATAAAACAGCATGCCGTAACGGGAAGCATTCAAAGCATAGTCGACCGAAGCATTATTGAAGATAGGCAACAGAGAATGCGCAACCGACGTTCCATTGACATCTGTGGGATCAACGCTGACCGCGGAAGTTTGATTCAGTTGAGCCGGAGGAAGCGTGCGCGCCAGTTGAAACTCGACATCGGGAATCAAGACTCCGTCCTCGTCCATGACCATGATTCTCAGGTTAGTCAGATCACAGGCAAGATCAAACGTCGTACTGGTCTCATTGACTATTATGTTGACGTTTCCTATTTCTTGCCCACTGAAAGAAGCGTTGCAGAAATAGTCTCCAACTTCCAGGTTCAGCGTTGTCGAGCCGTTCGCATCGCTGGTTGGGTTGGAAATATAATAAAGCTTCCCGGTTTGATTCTCGTAAACGGTGACAGGAATATTTGGCACGGGCTCTCTGGCACGATTCCTCGTTGTCACGTTTACGGTGAAACCAGGAACTGTGAAGCTCTGAACGTCAAGTGGATTCTTCTGAGAACCAGATAAAGCAGTCACGTTAACTGTGTAGGTGCTAGAAGCTGAGGCGTTCAGCAGAATGGTCGAACTCTGGTATTCAACTATACCCGTAGTATTATCAGCAGTTATGTTCGCTGAGAAATTGATGTTCGTCCCGATTATCGACAGAGTCACACTTTGGCCAGGCGAATAAACGGCTTTTACATCTATTGTCTGGTCTCGATGGTACGTTGAAGAGTTAGTTAATCCAACAAAGGAAGACCCTACTGCGAGTGTGCTGTTGAAGGTGAGAGCGTATTGACCCGTGAAGTTGGTATTAGCCCCGCTTGAAAAGTCCGTAGGATAGGTCACGGCCAACGTGCCATTTCCGTCACTTCCAGTGTTGATGTTGCCTAGGCTCCAGTAGGATGCGTTGTTGGGAGCCGTGACTGTGATGTTGGCAGCATTCGTCTGGCCTTGGGCTCCCCCCGTCATGTTCAGGAAAACCTGAAAATCGTCACTCTCCTGCCACTGTAGCGGGGCAGGCTTTTGCGAGGCCCCCAGAGAATACGCGGTCAAGACGCTGAAGGTCGCGTTAGCATTCTCCCCTATGGCAAAATCAGTTAACGTTATGTTATGGTTCCCCGATGTCGCTGTTGGGATCGTGAGCGAAACGTTCACGTTGTTACCCACCGCACTTGCGTTCAAGAGCAAGAGGTTGCTGTCCCATAGTACTTGGAATGTTCCGTTTGCAGTCGTGATGTTTCCAACGAGTTGCACGTTCGACCCAACATTGCCACTGAGCGGAGTCAAAGAAATCACCGGTGTCGTAGCTTTCACTTCTGACAAGAGTGAAAGACCCGCAAAAACTGATGCAAAGACAATAAGCAAACACGTTAAAGATTCAGCTTTTCTGTACGCAAGCTTCATCAAACGACTTTCCCTCGTAATACACATCAAAGATTGTGAACACTTCTAACACTGAGAGCATTTTAAACTTTACCTTTTATCCTACATCTTTATCTTTCATTTTCGTTCTCTGAACAGTCTAACCATGTTCTTGCCTGTAACGTGTTCGAAGTCAACGTCCAACAGTTTTCAAGAGCATTTTCATGTTGTTTTGGAGAATAGCAGATTCGCCAAACTCAAAAAGCTCGAAAACTATTAGGTCGCAAGGATTGAGGTTTTGTTGTTGGAAGCTTGCTCCAGTCCATCTTTACTTTCCGCCCTGAACTGGCTTTTGGGACCCGCGATTACCGCAAACACGCAAAAGATATAGAAAAATGGGAGACCCCTTGAAGTTTAGCAGCCGAATTGCTTTGCGATGAGTGAGATGTCTTTGATGTCGATTTTGAAGCCGCCGGCGGCAACCGTGTTCCAACTTGGTGCGCCTGGGATTGTTCCGAATGTTTTCGCTGCTGCTGAGATGTCTTTGACGTCTACCTTCTGGTCTGGTGCTGGGGCTTCATTCGTGAGGTAGGCTGGGTAAGAGCCATAGCCTAGCACGTCGGAGATCGTGGTGCCTGAAATGTCCTGCTTTATGGTTACAAATAGCGGGACTGCGACGTTGATCCACGTGTTGAGCCACGGGTTCACTTCACCACTTGGGAGCGTTAATGGTCCCATGACCTTGAAAGCTACCTTGACGAAGCTCAGAGTCTTATTCGGGAACGTGAATTACATTGTTACAACTTCGGATGCACCTGTCGGGTATTGGCGCGCGCGTAGGGGTCAACATAAGCTTCGAACGCGGGAAAACGTCACGTTTAAATCGAGGCAGACTCCAAGACATCCTCTCAAGACTTTTAGTGAAGGCTAATCAGTTGGCAACGAAGAAGGGGCCTATTTGGATAGCGAGAGACCTTTCAAGATGCAGCGGATGCCGCAAATGCGAGATTGCCTGTTCGCTTCACCATGAGAACAGGATCTGGCCCGAAGCATCAAGAGTGAGGGTCTTCATGCTCGTTCCAGGAGCAGATTTCCCGCATCTGTGTGCCCAATGCGATGACTACCCATGTGTTGAGGCTTGCCCGTTCAAGGCTTTGTCGGTAAGCAAGAAGACCAGCGCGGTCTTGGTGAACGATGAGAAGTGCACCGGTTGCGGAAAATGCATCGAAGCCTGTCCGGGAAGAATCCCGCATATGCACCCAGCAAATGGGAAAATCGTGATCTGCGACCTGTGCAACGGCAACCCACAATGCGTGAAGGTCTGCCAAGAAGGCGAATGGAACGTGTTGAAAACCGTCACGAGAAGAGAACACCCGTACAAGCTCTACGCGCGCAAGCCAGAGGAGCAGACTAGAAATCTTGCCACTAAATTGTACGGAGAGAAAGCCGAGGAATTCATGTGATACTGGGCTATGCTGGAAAATTCTTAGAGATTGACCTCTCAGACGGCACTTTCAAGAGTGTCACGTTTGACGATGAGCTTCTGAAAGATTACATCGGAGGCAGGGCGCTTGCAGCAAAGATTCTCTGCGACAGGCTAATCGGCAAATGGGAGAAGCTGGATCCGCTTGGTCCCGAAAACATCCTGCTTTTCCTGCCGGGACCACTAACAGGGTTTTTCCCAGGCGGCAGAGTCTGTGTCTCAGGCAAGTCTCCGCAGAGTAACGGAGTCGTGGGTTCAACCGTCGGCGGCGAGTTCGGAGTCGAATTGCGCTGCGCCGGATATGACGGCGTGATCGTTACGGGTCAGGCTGAGAAGCCTGTTTACGTTTTCATCAAAGACTCTGACGTCGAGATCAGAGACGCCGGCGACGTTTGGGGCAAGGACTGCAAGGAAACAAACACATTGCTAAACAAGGAGTGCAGGCGACTGCTGAGAGAGCGTTATCCGCGTTACGGTGAATGGAAGGAACCTGCAAAAGTGTACATTGGCCCCGCAGGCGAGAACAAGGTTCGAACCGCGGTGGTGACGGCCAAGTGGACTCATGCGGCAGGCTACGGCGGCTACGGAGCGGTAATGGGTTCAAAGAAGCTCAAAGCCATCGCCGTCAAGGGCACTGGACCGTTGCCCGAAGTTGCTGACCTCGCAAAAGTCAAGCGCATGATCAACGCTGTGAACAAGAACGCATACGATAATCCGTTGTGGAGACGATGGGGAACAGGCGGTGGCGGCTACTACTTTGCTGCAGAGACGAGTTCTGAACCTGTTAGAAATTGGCAAGAAGAGTGGCACGATGAGAAAAGCTATGGTGTTGACCAGTTTGAGAGCCGAGTCTGGGTGAAACAGGCTTGGAGTGACTTTGGCTGTCCCACAAACTGCCTGAAGATCGCGTTCGTCAAGTCTGGCAAGTTTAAGGGAGCGATAACTGACAACCCTGATTATGAATTGCAGGCATATCTTGGCCCTAACTTAGGGCTGTTTACTCCAGAAGAGAACGTGTTCATGGCTTCCCTGATCGATGACCTAGGTCTGTGCGGCATCCAGACCGGCAACGTGCTCGGTTTCGCTGCGGAACTGTTTCAGAGGGGCGTTCTGTCTAAGAAGGACTTGGACGGCATAGAACTGCGATGGGGAGACGCTGAGGCTTTCGCGAGCCTGGCGAAGAAAATTGCTTTCAGAGAAGGCATAGGCGATTTATTGGCTGAGGGCACGTACCGGGCAGCGTTGAAGATAGGAAAGATGAAGGGCAAAGACGTTATGCAGTATGCTGTCCAGAGCAAAGGCATCGGGATCGGCGCCCATGGCATTCGCAGCGGCCAAGACTTCTCAACCGAAATAGGATATGCGTGTTCTGTTCAATGTGGCGACCACACGTCGATGACTGACCTGCCCATAGACGGCCATGGGAGCGAAGTGTGGGAAGTGTTCAATGATTCAGCGGTCGTGTGCAATTTCAACGGTTTCGGTCTACCAAAGAATTTCAAGTTTGACTTCTACAATGCAGTCACAGGGTTAAATCTGACGCGCGAAAATTGGGCAAAAAGAGGCGGACTGAAGACCCTACAGATACAACGGGCGTTGCTGCTCCTGGGAGGACCAGATTTGAAGTGGAACCCCAAAGTTCATGATGATAACCCTAGCAGATTCTACGAGCCATTGCCTTCGGGGCCGTATAAAGGGAAAGCTGCTGACCGAACCAGCGTTAGAGAGAATGTGCAGAAGTACTACGAGCAGGCTGGCTGGGACAAGAACGGTGTACCGGAGTACGAGACTCTTAAGAACCTTGAACTGGAAAACGTTGATAAGGCTCTGAGGAAGCTACGCAAATGATCTGAGGCAATTCGAAGGGCTTGTTGTTGCAGGTGCCGCGGTGTCTTGTCGTTCTACACGTCACAAGCAACGTTTATTAAGTCTCGATATACACGTTAAAGCTCGCCTCAATGGTGAACTCGATGAAAAAAACCACAACTTCTAGACACAAGAAAACAAAAGAGAAAAAAACAAATCCAAGAGTCGATGTAGAAGCTGTGAAAATCCTAAGAACAGTAGGAGACAAAGAAGCGTTCTACTTCTACGAAGCTATTGGAAAACCAACCTGCGAAATTGCCAGAAACCTCTCCGACTTCCTCGATAAGGTGAAATCTGTCAAGTCAGAAAGCCTCCTGTTTCATCTTCAAAGAAGAGACTTTGAAAACTGGGTCAGGAAAACTCTCGGCGACTCCAAACTTGCCGGAAAACTAGAAGGAATCTCTTCTTCAAATAGTGGCGACATCAGAACGAGCATCTGCATAACCATCAAGAATCGCATCAAAGAACTAAGCGAATCATACGTAGCAATTCTGGCAGACCCGAACTCAAGGGTCCTCATGCTTCCATGCTAGAGTTCGACGCCTAACATGCCAAGGCCACAAACAGCACCAAGGCTTCTTTTGCCTTCTTAGGATTCGCAAACGCATCTACACGGCCACATACTTCTGTTCACCATGGCACACACAGCCACATTAGCCAAGCACTTCGGACAATTAGGCTACTCGCCGGCGAGTCTCCTTTGGATTATCTCATCCACTCTTTGGAAAAGCTCTTCTGCTGTTCCGTTATTGTCTACTACGTAATCTGCCTGCTTGCAGGTTTTTGTGAGTTGAAAAATCCTTTCTTCAGCTTCATCTTGCTTTAGAAATTCTCTCCATGTTTTCGGGTCTCTAGCCTCTGCTCTCTTTAGCAGTCTTTGAAACCTTGTTCTTTCGTCTGCCAAGACACATATGAGGACGAAATCTTCCTGAAAGTTCCTCCTGAGGGTGGCAACGTCAATCGGTGCACGGATCCCAGTGATGAGCATTTTATCCTTGCTCTCGTGTCTTAGTCTTCTTACCGTTTGTTCGATGAAATACGATCTTCCGAATTCTTCAAAGCGTTTCTCAGTGATCTTCTGGAGGTTTTCTCTTGTCGCAGGCAGACCTTCTTTTCGGGCTATTTCTCTGGCGATGTCCCCGATTGAAATTGTCGGTATTGAGAATCTCTTCGAAATGTACTTGATGACGGTATCCTTGCCGCTTCCGATCTGGCCGACAGCACCCACAACTTTCATTTTGCATCATGCCTCTCATCAATCCTTTAGAAAATAAACTTTAGCCAAGAAAAAGTGTGACTAAGAAGCGCAAGATCCCCTTCTGATCGGCGGTATTAGACCTTAATGCGCTGTTAAATTCTCTTTCGCTGCTACTGCGAATTCTAGAAGAGCGTTGGCATTTCGTCGGCGTGTTTTAGGATTTCCTTTATGGGTGTGACGAGATGGAATTCGATGTCTAGGAAGTGTGTGAACCCGACTCTGACGAGCAGGTCTCTGACTGCTTCGGCGTTCGGAGCTTCGAAAAGCATGAAGGCTTTGTGGCCTGGGTCAAGATGAATGTCTAATAGAACCTTCACGTTGAGCTGTTTAGCAAGTTTCGGCAGTTGTGCGTAGGTTTTTTTGGCGAATGCTCTTACGGCCTTGTTTGTGAGTGGACAAACGTTGGGCGGATGGCTTCCTATTATCGCGTACTGTGGCATGGAGTATGTCACTCCTCGGAACTTCGTTGAAGATTAGTATTGGAGTACTCGATTCTTAAATGTTCGTGACTTTAGTCGACAGTTACGTTTGTGCAATGATGGCATGCGCTGAGAATCTGATGTGCTGACTGGCAGTTTGGGGATGAAGAGGGTCGAAAAATGCACCTCCGCGGTCGGTTTTCAGGCCTTGACATGGTCTTGATTCTTCGCGAGTCAGGATTTAATCTGGAGCGGCTTGCATGTCAACCACGGGGTGAAACAAGCAGCGAATGTTAGAGACTGCCACCTCCTAGAAAGGTTTAAGATCGTTGGTATGTTCGAGTTGGTCTGGAGAGATGTGATGTGTTTCCGAAGCGGAACATCGGTTTGGTGGCTCATGATAATAGGAAGGATGATTTGGTTGAGTGGGTTGATTTCAACAAAGGAACGTTGTCTGTTCACAACTTGTACGCGACTGGGAACACTGGGCAGAGGATCACGAATAAGACGGGGTTGAAGATTACTCTGTTGAAGGGCGGCCCTTACGGTGGGGACATGGAGCTTGGAGCCCTGATCGCTAACGACAGGCTAGATTATTTGATTTTCTTCTGGGATCCGCTACAGGCCCATCCTCATGACGTTGATGTCAAAGCTCTCCTTCGAATAGCCGTCTTGTACAACGTGCCCACGGCCTGCAACAGGGCCACGGCAGACCTCATAATTTCTAGTCCCCTGTTTCAAAGCGCAGATTACAAGCCTGAAAAGGAACAGGCCACGAGATAAACTCGTTATTGATCGAAGCAGAGTCAACGTTAAATGTGCTGAGGCTGCGGATTTCAGCTCAGGGGTTTCCTGTAGAATGCGACTCTTTTCTCGATTTGGAAGCCCATTTTTTGGTATAGGTGGAGGGCTCCGCTGGGGTTTTCAGCATCTACTCCCAGGGCTGCCTCTTTCATTCCATGGTCCTTCAGAAGTTTGAGGCTTCGGGCAATCAATGCTTTTGCTATTCCTCTGCTTCTCCATAGGCGTTGAACGGAGATCATCTCGACGTGGCCGCGTTTCCGGTTGTATTGTTTGTTTTCCTGCTCGTCTATGAAGTTCATGACTGTGCCCACGACATCATTTTTGTGCCATGCTATCTGCCAGATTGAAGGGTTGAAGATTGGTGATTCTTGGAATCCTTTGAAGTCTTCGTCCGATATGGGTATTTGGCCTCTCATGTCTTTGCACGCTTCGTTCCAAGTGCCGACGATGGCCGGGTAGTGTTCAGGCTTTACCGAGCGGACTTCTATGCCATCGGGAAGGGAGAGATCAGGAACGTTTTCCAAGTCTGGGCGTTTCATCCTGAAGCCATAGCGAAACACGTTGTATCCTTCATTGACCAAGACTGAAATCCAGTCTTTCTCAGAGTCCTGTGCCATCGACTGGTACAAGCGCGCAGCGTCCGCGGGATGCACGCCGGCAATTTCCCTGAGCTTCGCCTCATTATGTCTGAGCATCACATTCCGGATTCCTTTTCCCCTCCACTCAGGAAGAAGATCGACAAAATGATTGTAGAGGTAGATACCGTTAGGATCCTTGCTCCACCATAATCGAGTATAGCCAATGACCCGGCCGTTCATTTCGGCGAAGAGGAAGTCTCGGTATGGATCGCAGTTTTGCGTATGTTCAAACTCGCGTGCGACGTCGTCGATCGACATCGTGACCTCCAACTGATCTGATTCTCTCGTCCCTTCGACGACTGCCACGATCTCAGCATAGTCAGATTCTCCTCTAAAGCGTCGGAATCTCAGATTGGGCATATCCGGAGCATCTTGAAGCTTCACCCAGTCTTCTGAGTTTGAATCATCAAGCATACATGTCACTCTCACCTAACGATTTGGTCGATAATAATCAATGTTTCGTCGCGTCGCCGATTGAGCCCGCACAAGTTATGGAACCATTGAAACCCCGAAGAAGAATATGACGCCGCGGCAGTCCGAGCCAGACGATCTTGTTTCGGTTTTATATGCCCTTGAAGGCATTGGTGGTATAGAACCGTGTCGAAGAATGCCATCGTGAGGAACATTATTAATCAGACGCCGTCGATCAGCCTGCAACCGCACGCGCTATTGCTTCGATTATTCTTTGAAAGTCGGTTATGCTTTTGCATGGTATTCCATGGCTTAGGCACAGTTTTGCCAGCCTGGAACCTTCAATTACGAATGAGTAGTCAGCATTCTTGGCTGCGGCATAGTCTGCTGTGCCGTCGCCTATGTAGATCACCTTTTTGCTTTGGCTCCTGTGGTGATTGACCAAGTCATGTTTGAAGTTTTCAGATGCTCTGTCGAACAGCTTTGGAAAGGCAAAACTAATGCCGCCTAGGCTGAATGAGGATTTTGCAGCACACACTTCAACCAAGTTTAGACAATCGTTGAGTTTCAAGAAGTGGTTAATGACGAAATCCAATCCTGCGCTGACTATTATGAGTGGAATGTGATTCTCTTTGCAATACTCTGCGAGCTTCTTAAAGTTCGGGCGGAAGGAAACGACATCCGCCAATTCTTCCAGAATCTGCCTTTGCGATGCTTTTACGAGAGAAAACTGTCTGGTCAAACACTCCTCGAGCGTTATCTCGCCTCTCTCGAATTGCTTTTCGAACAGTCGCCAGTCTCCTTTGGCAAATCTGGCTAGAACGAACTCTGCCGTATCAACTGTCGTAATCGTGCCATCAAAGTCACAGAGGACTACGAGATTCATAGGATTGCCGACTCTCCGCCCAAACAACAGATTATCCGAGCTCAGTATACCTTTCGCTTCGTGTTATGAGTTTCGCTCTTTTGACGATCTTATCGTAGGAAGTGAGATCGAGTAATACAGTTTTCCGCCAATTTGTCGATGTTGATGGCAGAATCGTTTTTATGCTGTTTCAGAGTCACAGAGCGTGTGCTGATTCGAATTGAACTTTTCATTTGAAAAACTCTCTGAGAGTCTAAGACCGATATCGGATGAGCAGGGGGCAAATGCCTCAGTGATTCTGCTTTTGAAGCTTGAAGGTGGGAGACTGAATGTTCTCTTCGTCAAGCGAGTTGAAAACCCTGCAGATCCATGGTCTGGACAGATGGCGTTGCCCGGAGGAAAGCGGGAGGCAAGAAATGAAGATCTGAAGGCGACCGTGACTAGAGAAACGTTGGAGGAGACGGGAATAAGCCTCCTCAGTAATTGTCGTTTCCTAGGAGTAATGTCGGCAGTTCACTCTAGACCCAGACCGGAGATCAAAGTTCTTCCTTTCGTCGTTCTCGTTGAGGATGAACCTGCAATAATGTTAAACGAAAAAGAATTGGAAAGGTATTTTTGGATTCCTGTTGAGGAGCTCGTTAGGAATAGGACAACGATGAAATTCAGCTTCGGCGAATTCCCGGCTTTTATCGTGAGAGGAATCATCATTTGGGGGCTGACTTACAGAATCGTTGAGAGCCTCATACGATGTCTCGAAACTGGAATGCTGTCTAGAAAAGGCAATTAACCCGAGTGCGCATATTAACCCCAAATAGGAGTGCGCTACCGAAAGCGTACATTGAAAACCGTGGTGTAGTAGGTGAGACCGCGCAGGCAGGTGAACCTCAGTGGTTATACATAAACGTGGCAGATCCCGGAAACATGCTTGGTTTGAATTCAAGAACATTGAGACTGATGCCTCGCCTGAGGCCCAGTATCTGAGATGGGTCAGCGTCAACAACCCAGCACTGGCTCAGTGTGCAAACGTTGGCTGCCCACGGTGCACTGGGAGAAGTTTCAGGCTTAGGCATGATAAGAAGTTTGGGAACATCAGGTTCTATTGTCCAACTTGTGGTTTTGAGACTTCGTTTCATATCATACGTCCCAAGCTGAGCATCACGACGATTGAAGTATACGATGGGCAGGGCGTTCTTAGAGGTGTCAAGACTGTTGACGACTATCATGATAAAACGGCGCGTGAGAATGCTGATGCAAGGGTTCTGGTTGCGGAACAGAAACAGGATCTGGGAGGGGAATGGTTCGACGGCATTTCTGGGACCAACTCGCAGTCGCGATATCTGACTCGCGGAGAAATGTTGAAGCGAATGGAGGAACGCAAGATGAAGAGGCTCATGAAGGCTACGCTTGAAGAGATTGAGCATGAGGAGGAAGATGATCGTCTAGCTTCGTTCGACGCCGACATTAAGGAAGCCAATGTTGAGGACTGATTTTCTGTAATATAGTATGAGGAAGAGCAGGGGCAGCACCGTCACTTTTGGCGCGCTGATTTGTGATCAGTCTACCTTTTTGCGCCGCAGTATGGGCACTTGTCTTGGGTTTCGTCATAGAGATTGCCGCAGTAGGAGCATCGTATTTTGACTATTTCACGTATTATTTCCTTTTGGCTCACTGGCGGCTCGGGTTCAGGATATATTTGATCTTGAATCCTACCACCCTTTATCATTCTCCAAAACATGAGGACGAAAAAGAGAACCATGAACACGGCTACTACGATGAAGAAAACCCAGAATAACGAAAACATCGAGTCAAAAGATGGGAACATGTCCTGTTCCACGGTTGGAAGATTGAATAAGCTGAGAATGAAGCTCATTCTGAGTCCTATTCCCATAAGTCACTTAGCTTATCATGCCGCATTAACTTTGCGGTATCGTAAGTATCACACTTGGCATCGCGCGCTAAGTAATTTGTTACGTTTGCCATTCTCTTCAACATTGCTAAAAGTCTCTTAAAGACTCTACTGTTACAGTTTTTCGTCGTCAAAAAAAAATTAATGTTTGAGCGGTTCAATTTGATGGACTCTCACAAACGGTAACAGTTTGTAACAGTTCTCTCTTCTTTTCTTCCATGAAAGCATCAAGAGGAATTGTCTGGTTCTTCCTCTTCCACGGAGTCGAGATCGATCGAAAGAGAAAGCGTTTTCCAGAGAGTCTGTCTCTATCAGCAAGAGCCCTGAAGGCGTGATTCTGGAGCTTCCTGAACGAGTTGCAGACTTTTATCAACTGGGCAATTCGGAAATCAGCTTGTCAGCCATTGGAGACCTTGTCTTCGTCGCTGTTGACTCCGTCTTACCCGCAACACTTCCAGCTCGACATGCTGCAGAGTCAAAGTACTCGATAGCCAAGCATTAAAATGCATGACTAAGTCCTGAGCAACATAATTTTGCTCTTGGATGATGCAAAGTGGATAGAAGCCGTTTAGAGAGCTTGATAGGACTTAGGAGGCTTTTGTGTGTTTGCACAATTTTTAATAGGTGAGCCTTAGAGTTTGTGTTATGCGCTTGCTCGTTGAGCTTCGGGCTTTGTGCGATTGCGTTTATGATTTGATGTATCATCATAAACTGCAGGGTTTCCTTTATCGCCTTCTGGCGGGTTCGACTTACGCAGGTTTGCATGACAGGCGGGGGTACAAGTTTTTCTGTTTCTCAAACATTTTCCCTTCCTTGGACATGCAGGAGGGTGACCTGAGGCGTTTTTTGGTTTCTTCGCCCGACACTGGTTTGATTGAGGTTTTGGTGGAGCAACTGGACAAGCTACAGCACAGCGGAGAACGCGTTAACGTTGGCGAGATGTCTTTTAGCGTGGAAGGCGTTTCTGTTCTGGAGCCTATGGTTGGGCGCTCGTGTGTTTTGGCGGCTGGCACGCCTATCGTGGTTAGGATTCCGAGGGCTAACTACGCGCGGTACGGGATTGAGCCGCCTGAAGACTACGAGTACGTTTACTGGCGCAAACAATACCCGTTCGACGCGTTCTTCAGGCAGTTAGAGGATAACCTGTTCAAGAAATACAACACGTTTTACAACACGCGTCTGGAGTCGTTTCCGATCTTTGAACAGTTTGTTTTCCAGAAGCAAGTATGCAATCACCTGGTGATTGATGGGCGAGAGGTTAAAATGTTTGGTAGCCTCTGGCGTTTTACCTTTAATTATTTATACGGGGACAAACAGAAAGTGGTACAGTTCGCTTTGGACACTGGACTAGGCGAACTCAACAGCATAGGATACGGATTCACAAACATAAAGAAAGAATAGGGGCAAAGAGATGTTACCCGCTGTGAAAGCTCTCGGAGACTATGCTTACAAAAGCGAGAGCTTAAGCGCTGAGAGCATGTTCATCGAGTCGTCGAAACTTGCAAATGTTAAGAACGTTTTGTGCATTAATTTTGGGCACCGTCAGGGCAAAGTTTCTTACAAGAGCATTTTCCTGAAAAAGTTCAATCAGAAGGATTCAATGAATTATCTGTATAGAATTTACCGTCACCAACGGTATGATGTTACACCAACATCAAGAATGGCCACTCCAGAGAGGATGAGGCAACGTTTTGAGCTTTGGTTTAGGTCGATTCCACGTGAATATTTACATGATCAGTTATTAGCTTCTATCAAGGAAGAGTTTCTGGGCAAAATAGAACGGATATTTAGCGATTTTGAAAAAGAATACTCGTCCATCGTTCAAGATGATCGAAAGAGCACAATCGTCACCATAACTGTTGAAGAAGACCGGGTCAAGCATATTGGAGATTTTGAGGTATTCAAGAGGATTTTGAAAAATGAGGGGCGCAAAGGTTTCTACTCAAAACATGGCGTAGAGGCTAAAGGAGAGGGTATTTGTTCTATTTGCAAAAAGAAGACAGAAGTAATGGGTTTCGCTTCCCCATTTTCCGTATATACACTTGACAAAAGAGGCTTCGCACCAAACTTCCTCAGAGAAGAAGCTTGGAAGCGCTTGCCTATCTGCAATGATTGCGCAATAGCCTTGTCCGCAGGTAAAGATTTCCTCAATAAGTACCTCTACAAGAGCCTTTACGGCCTCAAATTCTACTTGGTGCCTAGCTTTGTTTTTGAATTCAACAATGAAGTTATTGATGAGATCAAGAGCCCAAAGAAAGCATACAAGAAGCTTCTATGCCGGGAAGATACGATAACAGAAATAATGGCTGAAAGGAAAGAGCAAGTTAATCTAATGTTCGTTTTCACAAAGCCGAAACAAAGTGACTATTTTGACATAATGCGTTGTGTTGAAGATGTTCCACCATCTTGGATTAAGAGGATTCTCAATACTATGGGTGAGTTAATTAATCCACCAGAAAGTCACCTGCCTATTTTTAAAGAATCTCTTTTGAAACTGATATTCGGGGAAAAACTGGTTGGCAACTTTGATGAAAACCAAGACACATCGCTTGGCAAACTAATTAGAGAGTTCTTTCCAAGTTCAAAGTACGATGGTATATACGACAAGTACTTTGTAGACGTACTTAGCGACGTACTGGCGCAAAGAAAAATACGTTCAAACACCTTAGTCAATGCTTTCATCAGAACCATACGTAGCTCATTCATAAAGGGTAATGATCAATACGCAAAAGTCTTATCTCTAAAATCTCTAATGCTAGTTTTATTAATCGATAAGTTGGGAATAGCAACTGATTGGAGTAATCAAGAGATGAAGTCAACAATTGAAGATGAACGACTTGCGCAATTCTTCAAGGAATACGGGAATGCTTTTGGCACACCCAGTAAGCGAGCGGTTTTCCTAGAAGGCGTTTTAACAAAATACCTGATGGCCATTCAATTTGCCAATCGCAGATCAACACCCTTCAGAGAAAAACTGTATGGACTAAGGCTCGACGAACGAAGAGTGAAAAGGCTTCTTCCAGAAATTATCCAGAAACTGCGGGAATACAAAGTGGCATATAGTCCCTTGGAAAAGGCGATAGCTGAGATGTTCATCGAAGCAGAAAACAGCGGTTGGAAGTTAACTAATGACGAAACAAGCTACTTCTTCACTTTAGGAATGACCTTGGCTCCAATCTTTAAAGTAACTGAAGAAAAGGTAGATGAATAATATGATCAAGAATAGGTCTGAAATAGTCTTCCTTTATGACAGCCAATATGCAAACCCAAATGGAGACCCCATGGACGAAAACAAACCAAGAGTCGACGAGGAAACAGGAATAAACATTGTAACCGATGTCAGACTCAAAAGAACCGTAAGAGACCAGCTATACAATTTCAGGAAAAAGCAAGTAAACGATATTTTTGTAAGAGAAATCGAGTATGAAGCCGGAAAAATACAAGATGCAAAACTCAGAGCTGAAGATTTCCTCACTAAAAACGGTGAGAAACTTGACAAAAAGAAGCTCACCCTTGCTGAAATGAAGGATGCTATAGCGCAAAATATCCTACACCAATGTATTGATGTTCGCTTGTTCGGAGGCACAATACCAATAGAGAAAAATGATAAGGAAAAGAGCGCGATTACATTAACTGGACCTGTACAGTTTAGCATGGGGCGTTCACTGCATAAAGTCGAGATAATGCACATAAAAGGAACTGGTGCGTTTGCCTCTGAAAAGGGGAAGGAACAAAAAACGTTCCGAGACGAATACATTCTGCCATATTCGTTTATTTGCTTTTACGGCATCATAAACGAAAACGCTTCTCAGTATACACAACTAACAGAAGATGATGTAACGTTACTTCTAGACGGATTGTGGAACGGCACAAAAAACCTAATATCTCGTTCTAAAGTCGGCCAAATGCCCCGCCTATTGATACGAGTGATCTACAAAGAGGAAAACTACCACATTGGGGATTTAGACAAAAAGATCGCGTTGGCAACAGACAAAAACGGTGAAACAATTCGCGAAATAGCCGATTTCAGCTTAGAAATAACCGAACTAATGAATACCCTCAGCGAATGCAAAGACAAAATCGCGAAAATACAGTTTGAGGTAAATTCAGAGGTAACTTTCACCAAGGACAAACAAAAAATGACGAGCAACGACTTCACCAAGATTATGATAAAGGAATTTGGCGCTACAAAACTAAGCTTGGAATAGCCCGGGGCAAAAATCCCAAATGGAAGAAATGAAAAGCAAAGCCATTGTTTTTGACATTTGGGGAGACTATGCCCATTTCCGGAAAATAGAAACAACCACATCCCCACTAACTTACTTTATACCAACTGGCACGGCGCTCGCAGGGATGATCTCTGCCATGATTGGGCTTGATCGTGATTCATACTATGACTTGTTTTCGCCAGAAAATACAAGACTGGCTATACGCATCATAAATCCGTTGAGAAAAACTAGAATTAACATATCCATGATTGATACCTCAAGAGGTTTTTGTCTTAGAGATATAGGGGAAAACCCTCGTACTCTTGTTCCATGTGAGTTTGTTAAGAACCCAAAATATAGAATCTACATGCACACCACAAAAGAACACATTAGAGCAAAGTTTGGAGACTTTCTAAGGAAGCATCTTAGTTATTATACGCCATCTCTTGGCACTGCTAATTTAATAGCGAACTTTGCCTATGTGGGCGAATATGATATGTACAAAACGGATGAGGAAATAGTGCACAGTGTGGTCCGAAAAGATAGAGGCAGATTGTTCATAGAAGAAAATAAACGATATGGCCTTGAGAGGATTCCAATTTACATGAATCAAGAAAGAGTTGTGCAAGACTATGCCGATGTTATCTATGACGTAGATGGCAAACCTGTGAAAATGTCAGACACCGCATCTTACAAAATTGGATCTGACAATGTTGTTTTCCTGTCTTAAGTCTCATCCAGATAAGCCTCTGGTTGTCCACCTCAAGAACGTGGGCATATTATCTGAAAATCTCGTGAAGTCTAAAAATATAGACAACAAACAGGTAATGGTAGATGTTGCACGCTTAATCGGTCTAACGCATGACCTGGGTAAGGCAACGACTTATTTTCAAGATCTCTTAACCAAGGGGCGCAAATCCCGTAATGCTCGGCATGGACTATTATCATCGCTGCTTTCATATCAAGTTGTCAAGAGTTATCTTTCCAAGACAGGGCAACTTAGGGAATTTCAGTCGTTGCCAACAATCGCATGGGTTGTGGTTAAGAAACATCACGGTAATATCCAAAATCTTTGGGGCGAAGAATACGCCGAGGCGACAACATTAACTGAGCTTGGCACAAAGGCGCTTATAAGCGAACAAATCCGAGATATTATCGCCAATAATTTGCAGGGAATACAACAAATATTCGCTGAGATAATGGGAAGCATGAACGTTATAGAGTTCCTTGAAGAAATAAAGAAGTGGGACCCTCTGACTAGAGAGATTCGTGCTGAAGTACGAAACATGCGTAAAACAAAGAACATGGACAACTACCTTACTATTTTGTTTTTTTACTCTGTACTTTTGGATGCGGACAAGATGGACGCGTCTAACATGGAGACACCATTGAGGATAACAGAAATCCAGTGTGATCTTGTAGACCGGTTTAAGGAAGAGTCATTCAAGAGTAATCCTGATGTAATGGGTGTTCTGAGGGAACAGGCGTATGTGGAGACTATGCGTTCTCTATCGGGCATTGACCTTTGTAAGGATAGACTGCTTTCAATTAATTTGCCAACGGGTATAGGAAAGACTCTGGCAGGTTTTTCTTTCTCGCTAAAATTGAGACGCAGAATTGCAGAAGAAGTTGGTTTTGTGCCTCGCATCATTTACTGTCTTCCTTTTTTAAGCATTATAGATCAAAATAGCAGTGTATTGAATAAAGTTCTGCAGCAACAGTTTGCAGACATGCCTTCAAACCTGTTTTTGAAGCATCACCATTTATCAGATGTTAAGTATGTGGAATTGAAAGAGGCGGAGTTGAATCCTGTTGAAGACTTGAACAAAGCGCTATTGCTGATGGAAGCCTGGAACTCAGAGATTATAATCACAACTTTTGTACAATTTTTCCACAGTCTCATCACCAACAGAAATAGAGCCGCCCGCAAGTTTCACAACATGACGAATTCTATAATTATTCTGGATGAAGTTCAGGCAGTTCCTTATGAATACTGGTTATTGATAAATAATATCCTGAAACTTTTGGTCTCCAAATTCGATTGCTGGATAATTTTGATGACTGCGACGCAACCGTTAATCTTTCAGCCTAACCGGATGAAAGAGTTGATACCTAACAAGATGGAATATTTCAAAATTTTTGACCGTGTTGATTTTCAACTTGACGTAGATGAACAAGGAGAGTTTATTCCTAGAGCGTTTGATGACTTCAGGGAGTCGGTGTTACAGGAAATAATGCGGGATGAGACCAAGGACATAATGATTGTAGTAAACACAATTGGCGCGTGCCAACGTCTGTATGGATTTCTAAAGAATCAACTTCTTGCCCATAGTCAGATCGATAGTTCTGTTTGCATTGATGCTGACGGAATTTGCAATATTGGAAAAACGGAGTTAATCAATCTGTCCACATATGTTCTACCATCGGATAGACTCCGTAGAATTAATAGGATAAAGACTGATGACCGCAGAAAAGTCATTGTAACTACCCAATTAGTGGAAGCAGGCGTTGACATAAGTGTCGATTTAGTCTATCGTGACCTAGCTCCCCTGGATAGTATTATTCAAACAGCGGGGAGATGTAATCGAAACGGTGAGAAAGAAAAAGGCATCTTTAAAGTAGTGTTATTAAGAAAAGATGAAAATGGCAAACCGTTTCATTCTTTTGTATATGACAAGGTTCTTGTAGATGCTACCCGCGAAGTATTGAAGAAATTAGGAAGAAGCTTTTCAGAAATTGACCTAGCTCAAGTTATAGGGGAATATTATAAGGTAATAGAAGAAAGAAGCAGAGTTCAAGACTCTGAAGAAATCGTGGATCACTTGAAGCTGTTGGATTTTGCAGACATAGCAAAATTTGAGCTTATTGAAGAAGGCAATGATGCGATCTCCATATTTATCGAGAATGGGGAAGAAGCTAGGCGTGTAAAGGAAGAAGTGCAGAGGGTTTTTCAAGAAAATAAGGGATTTGATAGAAAAGCCAAGCTTATTGAAATGAGAAAGGCGATAAACGAAAATACAATCACTATTAGATATGCGAAAAGGTTGCAAGATCATCTTGGTAGTTTGCCAACTTTTCTTGGTGAAGATTTTAGATATGTGCCTAAAGAGCAGGTGGCTAATTGGTACAAGAAAGATATTGGCTTCATAATTCCTGAAGATGATGTCAGTCTCAGAATCATTTGAAGCAATATCGCAGTTACACCCCAAATTAAAAGTAATAATATGGAACATACAGGGAGAAACGTATTGACGCAACCGCCTTCAGATAGCCTTTCGTACACGGGCACTGAGATTAACTACTATTTTGTTTGTCATCGTAAGTTGTGGTTTTTTTCGCATAATCTCACTCTTGAGGCTGACTCAGACCTGGTCTTGCTGGGCAAACTTTTGCACGAGGAGAGTTACCCTCGCAAGTTTAAAGAAGTCAGCATCGGACGAGTCAAAATCGACTTTCTGGAGCGCGGCAAAGGCGAAATCCACGAGGTTAAGCGTTCTAGGCGGTTGGAGAAGGCGCATCTCTTCCAGCTCCTCTACTACCTGTACTATTTGAAAAAGATCGGCGTTGACGTTAAGGGCGTTTTGCATTATCCCCTGTTAAAGCGCACAGTAGCGGTTAACTTGACAGATGAAAACGTGAAAGAACTCGAAAGTGTTCTGGAAGAGATGAGCAAGATTATCGCGTTGCCTGCGCCGCCTACGGTGGAAAAGAAATCTTTCTGCAAGAAGTGCAGTTACTACGAGTTGTGCTGGTGCTAAAACAATGGCAAAGAACTACTACATCCTCAGCAGCGGAAGACTCAGACGCGAAGAAAACACAGTCTACTTTGAAAACGTTAACGGCAAAAAAGCCATCCCGATCAACGACATCTACGCCATATACGCCTACGGCGAACTTGACATAAACACGAAACTCCTTAACTACCTAACCCAGAAGCACATACCCATTCATTTCTTCAACTACTACGGCTACTACTCAGGCTCCTACTACCCACGCGAGTACCTACACTCAGGCTTTCTAGTCGTTAAGCAAGCTGCACACTACATGGACAAGGCGAAACGGCTGGAAATCGCCAAGGAATTCATAAACACAGCCAGCTACAACATCCTCAAAAACCTCCAGTACTACCGCAAACAAGACAAAAACGTTGACTCATACATTGAAGAAATCGAGAAGTGCCGAACCGAAATCGACCACGTCAACATGATCTCCGAGTTAATGAGCGTCGAGGGACGCATACGAAGCCACTACTACTCAAGCTATAGCGAAATCCTCAGGGAAGGCTTCGAACTGGAAAAACGCGTCAAAATGCCTCCTGACAACATGATGAACTGCCTCATAAGCTTCGGCAACTCACTGATGTACACGACGACGCTGTCGGAAATCTACAACACCCAACTAAACCCCACCATCAGCTTTCTGCACGAACCCGGAGAAAGACGCTACTCGCTGAGCTTGGACCTGAGCGAAATCTTCAAACCCATCATAGTAGACCGCACCATCTTCAACCTCGTAAACAACCGCCTCATAAAACCCACCCACTTCCTCCAAGAACTAAACTACTGCTACCTGAAAGAAGATGGAAGAAAACTTTTTGTCAAAGAATACGACGAAAAACTCAAAACCACGGTCATGCACCAGACTCTTGGCCGCAGAGTGTCCTACCAGCGCCTCATACGCCTGGAATGCTACAAGCTGGTTAAGCACTTGATCGGCGAGAAAAAGTACGAAGGCTTCAAAGCCTGGTGGTAAAACAATGTACGTAATCGTCGTGTATGACATAGCCGTGGAAAGGATAAACAGCGTCCGACATTATCTCAAACAGTACCTGAACTGGATTCAAAACTCAGCCTTCGAAGGTGAGCTAAAGGAAGGCGAAGTTGAAAAAATAAAGATCGGCCTGAAGAAACTCATAAAAGAAGAAGCGGACTCGATAATATTCTATGTGACAGCTGACAAGCAATGGGTCACGAAAACGGTTTTGGGGATAGAAAAAAATGAAGTGACAACCATAATCTAGTCAACATTTATAAATCAAACACGCCATCGCATCCCGACTTTTCAGAAGCCTAAGAAAGCTTAAATTTCAACCCTCAATAGTAAAAAGCAGCAAGAAACGAGCCCTGTTGAAATCGCACTAAGGTAGAATTGAAAT